>ERZ1023471.1-NODE-1-length-822619-cov-591.697207_pt1 | contig 822619 bp, 732 predicted proteins | sample MGYA00380532_ERZ1023471 | MGnify/ENA primary metagenome ERZ1023471 (study PRJEB33173, sample SAMEA4830348) | metagenome | study: EMG produced TPA metagenomics assembly of the PRJEB25223 data set... | reverse complement strand
ACTATTTAAAATCCAAACTAAAGAACAACTTGTGTGGATTTTTGTCAATACAAGATACTTAAATAAATTATCATTCATTGATACTTATTACTTATCTTAATTAAGGCAAAAATACTCAAAGTTAATTCATTTACACGATGAGCAGATATTTTTGATATCTTTTTAAGATAAAATCTTTTTAAGATATCAATTAAAATATCAATTATTGCTAGTAAGTACATAATGTACACGATGAATGAGCCAAAATTAAAGTCCAATAAAAAAGCTTGTCTTTTTCATTGGCAAATAAAAGATTAAACTGAAGAGTTTGATCATGGCTCAGATTGAACGCTGGCGGCAGGCTTAACACATGCAAGTCGAACGAAGTTAGGAAGCTTGCTTCTGATACTTAGTGGCGGACGGGTGAGTAATGCTTAGGAATCTGCCTAGTAGTGGGGGATAACTTGGGGAAACCCAAGCTAATACCGCATACGACCTACGGGTGAAAGGGGGCTTTTAGCTCTCGCTATTAGATGAGCCTAAGTCGGATTAGCTGGTTGGTGGGGTAAAGGCCTACCAAGGCGACGATCTGTAGCTGGTCTGAGAGGATGATCAGCCACACTGGGACTGAGACACGGCCCAGACTCCTACGGGAGGCAGCAGTGGGGAATATTGGACAATGGGCGAAAGCCTGATCCAGCCATGCCGCGTGTGTGAAGAAGGCCTTTTGGTTGTAAAGCACTTTAAGTGGGGAGGAAAAGCTTATGGTTAATACCCATAAGCCCTGACGTTACCCACAGAATAAGCACCGGCTAACTCTGTGCCAGCAGCCGCGGTAATACAGAGGGTGCAAGCGTTAATCGGAATTACTGGGCGTAAAGCGCGCGTAGGTGGTCATTTAAGTCAGATGTGAAAGCCCCGGGCTTAACCTGGGAACTGCATCTGATACTGGATAACTAGAGTAGGTGAGAGGGGAGTAGAATTCCAGGTGTAGCGGTGAAATGCGTAGAGATCTGGAGGAATACCGATGGCGAAGGCAGCTCCCTGGCATCATACTGACACTGAGGTGCGAAAGCGTGGGTAGCAAACAGGATTAGATACCCTGGTAGTCCACGCCGTAAACGATGTCTACCAGTCGTTGGGTCTTTTAAAGACTTAGTGACGCAGTTAACGCAATAAGTAGACCGCCTGGGGAGTACGGCCGCAAGGTTAAAACTCAAATGAATTGACGGGGGCCCGCACAAGCGGTGGAGCATGTGGTTTAATTCGATGCAACGCGAAGAACCTTACCTGGTCTTGACATAGTGAGAATCTTGCAGAGATGCGAGAGTGCCTTCGGGAATTCACATACAGGTGCTGCATGGCTGTCGTCAGCTCGTGTCGTGAGATGTTGGGTTAAGTCCCGCAACGAGCGCAACCCTTTTCCTTAGTTACCAGCGACTCGGTCGGGAACTCTAAGGATACTGCCAGTGACAAACTGGAGGAAGGCGGGGACGACGTCAAGTCATCATGGCCCTTACGACCAGGGCTACACACGTGCTACAATGGTTGGTACAAAGGGTTGCTACACAGCGATGTGATGCTAATCTCAAAAAGCCAATCGTAGTCCGGATTGGAGTCTGCAACTCGACTCCATGAAGTCGGAATCGCTAGTAATCGCAGATCAGAATGCTGCGGTGAATACGTTCCCGGGCCTTGTACACACCGCCCGTCACACCATGGGAGTTGATCTCACCAGAAGTGGTTAGCCTAACGCAAGAGGGCGATCACCACGGTGGGGTCGATGACTGGGGTGAAGTCGTAACAAGGTAGCCGTAGGGGAACCTGCGGCTGGATCACCTCCTTAATGAAGTTATCTGATTGGCAAGAATCCACAACAAGTTGTTCTTTGGTAAGATGTTTAAAAACGGGTCTATAGCTCAGTTGGTTAGAGCACCGTGTTGATAACGCGGGGGTCATAAGTTCAAGTCTTATTAGACCCACCATTTTGGGGCCATAGCTCAGTTGGTAGAGCGCCTGCCTTGCACGCAGGAGGTCAGGAGTTCGACTCTCCTTGGCTCCACCAAGCAAATTTAAACATCAAAGCATACATAAGCAATTTAAATAAGATTTCTTATTTATGCTTTTATTTTATAAACTGACGAAGTTTATAACATTATTTAACAATGTAACTATGAGTCTGGGTTAATTATTTAATTCCAACAAATAATTAACCTGGTGTTTGTACCCAATACAAACACCAAAAAAGTAAAGAGAACTGAATCAAGCGTAAACATAGGTGAATCGTTACACATTACCCATACACACCAAAAGACTTCTTAGAAGTCAGACTACTTGGGGTTGTATGGTCAAGTAATGAAGTGCACATGGTGGATGCCTTGGCAGTCAGAGGCGATGAAAGACGTGATAGCCTGCGATAAGCGTCGGTGAGGTGGCAATATCCTGTGACCCGGCGATTTCTGAATGGGGAAACCCACCTAAGCTAACTTAGGTATCATAATTTATTTTATGAGGCAAACCGGGAGAAGTGAAACATCTCAGTACCCCGAGGAAAAGACATCAAATGAGATTCCGTAAGTAGCGGCGAGCGAACACGGAGGAGCCGATCAATTTTACAGTAGCAAAATGGCGTGGGAAAGCCAACCATAGTAGGTGATAGTCCTGTATGCGAAACTGTTTAAGCGACATATTAAGTAGGGCGGAACACGAGAAATTCTGTCTGAAGATGGGGGGACCATCCTCCAAGGCTAAATACTCCTGACTGACCGATAGTGAACCAGTACCGTGAGGGAAAGGCGAAAAGAACCCCTGTTAGGGGAGTGAAATAGAACCTGAAACCGTGTGCATACAAGCAGTCGGAGCGGACTTGTTCCGTGACGGCGTACCTTTTGTATAATGGGTCAGCGACTTATATTCTGTAGCAAGGTTAACCGAATAGGGGAGCCGTAGGGAAACCGAGTCTTAATAGGGCGATTAAGTTGCAGGGTATAGACCCGAAACCGAGTGATCTATCCATGAGCAGGTTGAAAGTGCCGTAACAGGCACCGGAGGACCGAACCCACTGTCGTTGAAAAGCCAGGGGATGACTTGTGGATAGGGGTGAAAGGCTAATCAAACTCGGTGATAGCTGGTTCTCCCCGAAAGCTATTTAGGTAGCGCCTCGGACGAACACCATTGGGGGTAGAGCACTGTTTCGGCTAGGGGGTCACACCGACTTACCAAACCGATGCAAACTCCGAATACCGATGAGTGATATCCGGGAGACAGACGGCGGGTGCTAACGTCCGTCGTCAAGAGGGAAACAACCCAGACCGCCAGCTAAGGCCCCAAATTCCTAGTTAAGTGGGAAACGATGTGGGAAGGCACAGACAGCTAGGAGGTTGGCTTAGAAGCAGCCACCCTTTAAAGAAAGCGTAATAGCTCACTAGTCGAGTCGGCCTGCGCGGAAGATGTAACGGGGCTCAAACTAGGAGCCGAAGCTGCGGATTTAATTGTTTCAATTAAGTGGTAGGGGAGCGTTGTGTAAGCCTGTGAAGGTGCATCGTAAGGTGTGCTGGAGGTATCACAAGAGCGAATGCTGACGTGAGTAACGACAAAACGGGTGAAAAGCCCGTTCGCCGGAAGACCAAGGGTTCCAGTCCAACGTTAATCGGGGCTGGGTGAGTCGACCCCTAAGGCGAGGCCGAAAGGCGTAGTCGATGGGAAATCGGTTAATATTCCGATACTTGTTTATGATGCGATGGAGGGACGGAGAAGGTTATGCCAGCCTGGCGATGGTTGTCCAGGTGGAAGGATGTAGTTAGACTGAGTAGGCAAATCCGCTCGGTTATTAATGAGATCTGATAGCAAGCCAGTTTACTGGCGAAGTGGCAAATACCCTGCTTCCAGGAAAAGCTTCTAAGCGATAGTCATAAACGAATCGTACCCGAAACCGACACAGGTGGTCAGGTAGAGAATACCAAGGCGCTTGAGAGAACTCTGCTGAAGGAACTAGGCAAAATGGTACCGTAACTTCGGGAGAAGGTACGCTGCCGATGGTGATAAGACTTGCTCTTTGAGCTGTTGGCAGTCGCAGATACCAGGCTGCTGCAACTGTTTATTAAAAACACAGCACTCTGCAAACACGAAAGTGGACGTATAGGGTGTGATGCCTGCCCGGTGCTGGAAGGTTAATTGATGGGGTTAGCGTAAGCGAAGCTCTTGATCGAAGCCCCAGTAAACGGCGGCCGTAACTATAACGGTCCTAAGGTAGCGAAATTCCTTGTCGGGTAAGTTCCGACCTGCACGAATGGCATAATGATGGCAGCGCTGTCTCCAGCAGAGACTCAGTGAAATCGAAATCGCAGTGAAGATGCTGTGTACCCGCGGCTAGACGGAAAGACCCCGTGAACCTTTACTACAGCTTTACATTGAACTTTGACCTAACTTGTGTAGGATAGGTGGGAGGCTTTGAAGCAGATACGCCAGTATTTGTGGAGCCAACCTTGAAATACCACCCTGGTTATGTTGGGGTTCTAACTTAGGATCAACAAATCCAAGGACAATGTATGGTGGGTAGTTTGACTGGGGCGGTCTCCTCCTAAAGAGTAACGGAGGAGTACGAAGGTGCGCTCAGAACGGTCGGAAATCGTTCAAAGAGTATAAAGGCAAAAGCGCGCTTAACTGCGAGACCCACAAGTCGAGCAGGTACGAAAGTAGGTCTTAGTGATCCGGTGGTTCTGTATGGAAGGGCCATCGCTCAACGGATAAAAGGTACTCTGGGGATAACAGGCTGATACCGCCCAAGAGTTCATATCGACGGCGGTGTTTGGCACCTCGATGTCGGCTCATCTCATCCTGGGGCTGAAGCAGGTCCCAAGGGTATGGCTGTTCGCCATTTAAAGAGGTACGCGAGCTGGGTTTAGAACGTCGTGAGACAGTTCGGTCCCTATCTACCGTGGGCGTTGGAAATTTGAGAGGATCTGCTCCTAGTACGAGAGGACCAGAGTGGACGAACCTCTGGTGTTTCGGTTGTCACGCCAGTGGCATTGCCGAGTAGCTATGTTCGGATGGGATAACCGCTGAAAGCATCTAAGCGGGAAGCCCACCTCAAGATAAGATTTCCCTAAAGAGCCGTTGTAGACGACGACGTTGATAGGTTGGGTGTGGAAGTGTAGTGATACATGTAGCTAACCAATACTAATTGCTCGTTTGGCTTGACCATACAACACCCAAGTGGTTTACCACTGACCGTGTTGATTGGTAATATGTAAGATGAACCTTAATCTTGATTTGGTAAATACTTTAACACAAATAAACAGACTCATACAGCGTTGTTAATCCTTTTACGCTGACGACAATAGCAAGATGGAACCACCTGATCCCTTCCCGAACTCAGAAGTGAAACGTCTTAGCGCCGATGGTAGTGTGGTTCGCCCATGTGAGAGTAGGTCATCGTCAGCACCTTATTTCAAACCCCTCTTTGCAGAAGCAAAGGGGGGTTTTGTTTGGGGGGGTATTTTAATAAAAGGAATGACAAGAGATGCCCAAAGCAGTTATATACATAACAGTTGGATTTTTAGTACTAGCGGTATTACCTCTACCTTATGGCTATTACACTTTATTGCGTTTGATTGTATTCGGTGTTTTTGGTTGGGCAGCCTATATCAGTTTTGCAAGACATGAAAAAATACTACCTTGGATTTTTATAGTATTGGCTTTAGTGTGTAATCCGATCATTCAAGTTTATTTTCCAAAAGAATATTTGGATAGTTATCAACTTATTGTCAGTAGCTTTTTTAGTATTTAATCAAAGAAAGTTTTTGGAATTGGAGTGATATGATTAAATATCTATTTTATAAAGAGCTTAATCGTGGCGAAATCTTTTTGGATAGGAAAATTTCTGCTAAATTATGATGGATAAACTTAATGAAAATGAATAAAATCCTACTAACAGCAGGATTTTATTGAAGTGTTTATTACTATTTAGGATTGATGTTCTTCGTGTAATCTGGTATTTAGTTCATCTAACACCAGTGCCCATACAGCATCATGTTTCCACTCTTCTTGGATAAATGCTCTTTGTGAACCATTCCAAAATGGGGCATTCTTTAGGTTGGTTTCTTCATCAAGTTGATTGTCTGCAATGAACTTTTCAACGGCTTCATCGCTACTTTCAAGACCTAATTGAGCAAACAGCTCATTCATCGTATATTCGATATCACCTAACATGGCTATCTCCTTTGATTGTGATTAAATTTATTTTAGCAATTTGCCAATACTTGAGCAATGCAAGTCTGTATAGTTTATGTTTTTTTAAGTGTTGTTTTTAGTATAAAAAATATCCAGCCAAAACTGGCTGGATATTTGAATTTATTTTCTAGAATTAAGAAAATAAATGATCAATAGCGGCACGCTCTTCTTCAAGTTCGTTTAGTGTGATATTGATACGCTCTTGGCTGAAGTCATCAATTTGCAAATCTTGAACGATTTGATATTCACCATTTTCGGCAGTTACAGGGAAGCCGAACATGACACCTTCAGGGATACCATACGAGCCATCAGATGGAATACCCATAGTTACCCATTCACCATTTGAGCCTAATGCCCAATCACGCATATGATCGATGGCGGCATTGGCAGCGGAAGCCGCTGATGACAGGCCACGCGCTTCGATAATCGCTGCACCACGCTTACCAACGGTTGGCAGGAATGTATTAGCATTCCATTCTTGGTCATTAATCATCTCTTTGACAGATTCGCCATCAATGGTAGCAAAGCGATAATCGGCGTACATGGTTGGACTGTGGTTGCCCCAAACGATTAATTTTTTGATGTCTTTGACAGCTTTACCCGTTTTTTTGGCAACTTGCGTTAACGCACGGTTGTGGTCAAGACGCAACATGGCTGTGAAATTTTTGGCTGGTAAATCAGGTGCTGATTTCATGGCGATATAAGCATTGGTATTTGCTGGGTTACCAACGACTAATACTTTAACATCACGGCTTGCAACTTCATTAAGTGCCTGACCTTGAACAGTAAAGATTTTTGCATTTTCTTGAAGCAGGTCAGCACGCTCCATGCCAGGACCGCGTGGGCGAGCGCCAACCAATAGTGCATAATCAGCATCTTTAAATGCTACCTTAGGATCATCGGTACCAATGACATCAACTAATAATGGAAAAGCACAGTCATCAAGTTCCATGATAACGCCTTGTAGTGCTTGTTGTGCTTTTTCAACAGGAATTTCAAGTAATTGTAAAATGACAGGCTGATCCTTACCCAGCATTTCACCTGATGCGATACGGAATAGTAAACTATAGCCAATTTGACCAGCAGCACCAGTGACAGCAACTCGTACAGGTTGTTTCATGAATAAAAATCCTTGTTTAAAGTATTAAGAAATTTTAAAAAATAGATTGATTATACATTTTTAATAATGATATTATCGATAAAAATGTCAAATCATTGTTAGTGTATCATTTTATGGATTTAAAGACAAACCTTTTTGGTGTGTATAAGATGGCAAGTTTTGGATATGAATTCGTAAAAACTGACATTTAATCAGTCAAATAGACTAAAAAGTCCAGTTACTACACTGGACTTTTTAAATTTTAGAATGATTAGTAGGGGCTAACTGTACCCATACGCTGAGAAATTGGGGTGTATTGACCTAAAAGCAGGCTATAAATTGTCGCATTTTCCATAACATGCTTGACATAAGCTCGGGTTTCAGCGTATGCGATGGCTTCTACATACTGATCAGCACTGATGGTTCCATGTGTTGGTACCCAGCGACGAGCAGCATTAGGACCTGCGTTATAGCTTGCGGTTGCGACTGCAATTTGCCCTCTGGCACGGTTTGCCAAATCATTTAAAAACCAAGTTCCATAGCGTATATTGGTATCAGGATTGCTCATATTGCCTGTAGATTCACCCAAGCTTCGGGCAATTTGGGCGGCTGTGCTGGGAATGATTTGCATCAAACCCCCTGCACCTGCACCAGATTGAGCAGATGGCTGAAATCGGCTTTCTTGACGCATGATACCATACGCCCAAGCAGGATCAATACCTGCATTGCGGCTGTGTTTTAAGGTGCTGTCTTGATAAGGGGTTGGGTGTGATAATGCGGCATTGCGGACATAATCGGTAGTTTCGATGGCGTGAATGCTACGGTGATAAAATCCCAAGTCATGGGCTTTTTTGGCGGCACTAAGCAATAAAGTGGTATTGCCTAAATCGCGTGCTTTTTTGACCGCCCAATTCCATTCACGATTAATATGTTCAAGGTTGGCATTGTTTTGCATGAGCAGTATTGCACGGGCAAAGTGCTGATCTGCCATCATACGCTGTTCATCGCTGGTGCTGACTGATGGTAATACATTGCCACCAATATCAGATAGATTTAAACGCTGTCCGATGCGATCTTTGGCAAGTAGCCCATAATAATCAATCCCTTTTGCAAGATTTTGATAAATATGCTGTGCTTTGGCTTGTTGACCAAGCTGTTCATAAGCCCGAGCCAACCAATATTGCCAAATCTGCTCTTGTTGTTCAACGGCTGTCATGGCACTAATTGCCGTAATGACATCTGACCATTGACCAAAATAAATTGCTGCCTGGGCATAGTCTTCTGCTTCTTCGTAATTAAAAGTTTCACCCAAGCTATTTCTAAACCAATGTACCGCATCCATGCTATAGCCATCATCAGTGTTCATATTCATACGCTTGACTGCGATGCTACGCCAAGCATACCGACGAGCCATATCAGAGATGAGCTTTTGTGTTCTAAGTTCATCTTGAGCAATGTCATAATTAAGCTGTATGGCAGCTTCTGAGTATGAACGGTGTGCCAGCAAACTGATGGCATAAACATATAGATATTGATTGGTGTTGCTGTAGCTTTCTTGAGAAAAGCGTGTCAAAAATCCATTGGGATTATTGCGAATTTCATTAATGGTTTGGTAGCTGACGGATGTGTTTAATTGTCCAAGTAATGAGATGATATCGCCTGTTTTATCCAAAGGTGGTTGGCGGCTGGAGAGTTGCCGTTTGTCAATGCGTAACATACGCAAAAGTTGTTCATGCTTATCGATGTTGGTGATGCGTGGATTGTAAACCATTTCGGTGGCCAGTTTATCACATAAAGATTGGCGGATTTGAGTATTTAACCAAACATTGGGTTTTTGGTATAACGCTCGCAGCGAATCATGACTTTGGTTAAATCCTAAGGCAATCGCACACGCTTCAGATTCATCAGGATTTTCAATGCTATCTGCTACGGCGCGCACAGACGCATAGTCACCTTGGCGAGCCTTAATCTCAGCATAATCAGCGGCAAGTTTTTCACTCATGACAGTGCTTGGATATTGATGGACAAACTGATTGACCGCCTCGGGCGATTGACTAGATAGGTTATAATTTAGCCGCCAATAGGTAGGATATATCCCAAATAGTGTGCCTTGCATATTTTTTTCGTATTGGCGTAGGGCATTTGGGCTGCTTTTTTGGCGTTCGACATCAAAAAATTGATAAATACTGCCGTCGTTGGCATGACCTTGTGCGCAGGCAGCTTGCACTATGCTGATTGTGGCAAGCAGTGCGGTGATGGTCAATTTATTCGCTGTTTTCATCATTGCTTAAGTGAGTTAAATTTTACTTATTTTACCAATCACCGATAAAAAAGTCCAAAATTATCCAAGACATGTATCAAATTGACATTGACAAAATGACACTGGCATATTGGTATGATATAATAGACAAATTTTTATTTTGCAGACCCTTGGAGAAAACCATGACCGTTGGCACTTTCAATCCTAAAACTCAAGCAACCGCCATCAAAAATCCAGCAACAGCATTGCATGAAATCAGGGAATCTGATCGTGATACCGCTGTGCCAAAAAAAGTTTATATTGTTACCCAAGGTTGTCAGATGAACGAATACGACAGCCAAAAGATGGGCGATGTTTTGGGTAATAGCCATGGTATGGTCATTACCAATGATATTAATGATGCTGATGTGTTGATTATGAACACTTGCTCAATCCGTGAAAAAGCACAAGAAAAAGTTTTTTCTGAATTGGGTCGTTGGCGTAAATTAAAAGAAAAAAACCCAAATCTTGTCATTGGTGTTGGTGGCTGTGTTGCCTCTCAAGAGGGTGATAATATCCAAAAGCGTGCGCCATATGTGGATATGGTCTTTGGTCCTCAAACCTTGCATCGCCTACCTGAATTGTATGAAAGTACAACAAATCAAGCCAAAACTGATATCGGTCAAATCCCCAAAAATCGTATCGGTGTGGTTGATGTCTCCTTTCCAAGTATTGAAAAATTTGATTTTTTGCCCGAGCCAAGAGTTGAGGGCTATACCGCCTTTGTATCTATTATGGAGGGCTGCTCAAAATATTGCTCATTTTGCGTTGTGCCTTATACTCGTGGTGAGGAATTATCACGCCCTTTAGATGATGTATTGGCTGAAATTGATAGCTTGGCTGAACAGGGTGTGCGTGAAATTAATCTTTTGGGTCAGAATGTCAATGGCTATCGTGGTGAAAAAGATGATGGCAGTATTTGCCGATTCAGCGAGCTTTTACATTATGTGTCATACATTGATGGCATTGAACGCATTCGCTACACCACAAGCCACCCTTTGGAATTTACCGATGATATCATTGAAGCTTACCAAAGTATTGATAAACTGGTATCGCATCTACATTTGCCAATTCAAAGCGGTTCAAACCAAGTTTTAGCCGCCATGAAGCGAAACCATACGGTCGATGTCTACATCAATCAAATTGCAAAATTACGCAAAATTCGCCCTGATTTACATTTATCAAGTGATTTTATCATTGGATTTCCTGGAGAGACAGACGAAGACTTTTTACAGACGCTTCAATTTGCAAAAGACTTAGATTTTGATCATTCGTACAGTTTTATTTATTCTAAACGACCCGGTACGCCTGCCTCTGATTTACCCGATGATGTCAGCCTTGAAACCAAAAAACAACGCTTGGCAGTTTTTCAAGAGCTGATTAAGCGTTCAACTTTTGAGAAAACAGAGGCCATGGTCGGTCAGACGCTGCGTGTGTTGGCCGAAGAGCCTGCAAATCGCCGTCAGGGATATTTACACGGTACAGCGGATAATACCCGTTCGGTAATTTTTAAAGCAGATACTGATCTTTTGGGCAAATTTGTTATGATTAAAATCACCAAGGCCATCAGCATGCATTTGGTTGAAGGTGAGTTGGTTGAGGTCTTGGGCTAATTTGGCTCATGGATACAGGCACGGAGTGGGATGTGAGATTAAATAAGCTGCGTGCTTGGTTAAGAGGGCAATCTGATACGCCAACCATTGGTATATATTTTGGAGACAAGGCGGCAACAGCAGTTTGGCTAGATGAGCATGATGGTCGCTATCATTGGTTGGGTTCGGCATGTGTGTTTTATACCGATGTGGTGGTGTCTGGCAAAATTGTTGATAAAGAAAAACTTGCCCAGACGCTAAGACAGATAATGCAAACGCTTGGGCTAAGTCAGGCAAATGCCATCACTTGTGTACCTGATGATGCAGTCATGCAGACGCTCATCGATCTGCCAGCTGATTTATCAGATGAGGATATCGAAGCACAAATCTTAGTTGACGCTGAGCGTTATATTGGGCGTAATATCCAAGATGTTTATTTTGATTTTCAAGTACTTGAGCGATCATCAGTAGCGACTCAAATCACGCTGACAGTGGCACACCAAAATAGTATCCATGACTGCTGTGAAGTACTTGCCATGGCGGGAATAGAAACTGTAGCGGTTGATGTCCATGCCTCCTGCTTGGCACGCATGATGGCTAAAATGACAGCACAGACCAGCGCTTTGGTGGAGATTACCGATCATGATATTGGCTGTTATGTCACACAGCATGGCGTATTGCTATATCAGCAAAATGAGCCAATACATACATTGACAAATCTTGGCAATCAGCCATTAGATGAGCCATCAGAGCTTGATCAGTTTTCCCAATTTACCCATGATGTTGATACGCCTAAAAATTGGTTCAATCAGTCACCATTAAAGATGGATTTTGACGATTTGCTAGATCGATTGCCTAAGACGAATGCATCAATCCAAAATGATTTTGTACAGCCTTTACAAGATAATTTTATCCAAAAAACACCAAATATCTCTACAAAATCTCAAACTAACGACTACCATATCCGCTTTGATGATTGGGCGGATGAAATGGCAGCTGATGAACTTTCATTTGGTGAAGCATCGGAAAATAAGCCACATATCAAATCATATGATTGGTCTGAATTGGAAGTTGATCAGATGACCACAAAAATCGTATCGCTGATCAAAAACTGTCAGACACAAACAGTTTTACCGATTGAGCGGCTATACATCAGCGGTACAACATGGACAAAAGCATCACAGTTGGTAGATGCTTTACAGGCAAAGTTTGATATTTTGTGCCTGCCCATGCATCCCAAATACGCTGTCAATCACGCCATCGAAGATAATAACATGGCACAAGCACCCATGCTAACAGTAGCAATGGCACTGGCTTTGACAAGATCTGAGGGGATTAATCTTTTGCCGTGGCGTGAAGAGCGTCGCAGTCAAGCTGATGCTAAGTTTCGTCAAATATTTGTGTCGGTGGTGGGGCTTGCTGTTTTGGTGATGATGTTGATTTTTGGTGCAATTTATTATCGGCTCAATCAACAACAAGCAATCAATGATGAGATTAAAGCACGCATCAGCACCTTGGACGATAAGATCCATCAAATACAGCAGCTCAAAGTACAGCAAGACAATGCCCAAAAACACAGTGAGGCGTTAAATGCTTTGTCAGACGATCGACAAGTTGTGTATCGCTGGCAACAATTATCAACCTTAATCCCTGAGGGTGTGTATCTAGACGAAATGAGTCAGGCGGCGGATATGCTTAGCTTGACAGGGCAGGCGGTATCGTCACAATCCGTGTCTGCACTTGCCCATCGGCTTGAGTTGTATGGGCTGTATACTGATGTACTTGTGGTGTCTTTGCAACAAGCAGATCAAGCGATGAGTTTTACGCTCACTGCCACCCAGCTGCCACTTGATGCCAAAGATATGATACAGCCAGTCAACCTAACAAATCAAGATGAAAATACTGATGTGAACGAGCGTGGTAATGAATAATTTTGTGTATCAGCTACAAAGTTTTTGGTATGAGCTTAATCAGGTCAATCGTCATACCATTGCTCAATCACCCAAATATATCCAGCTGACGGTACTTGGTTTAATTGTGATGATTATTGGTATTTTTGGCTGGCTACTTGCGATTTTACCAACCATTCAAAAGCTTAACGCAGCCCAAAGTCAAGAATCTGCCTTAATTGATGAATTTGCCACGAAATATCATGAAGCCGAGCAGTTTGACCATTTAAGCCATCAGGTCATACAAAAAAATACACAACTTGAAAATCAGCTCAATGCTCTGCCACGCACAGCACCGATGAGTGAGATTATCGAGATGATAAATACCAAAGCGAAAGCGGTCAATGTGCAGGTGGTGAGTGCGTCAGTTCAAGCGGGTAGTGAACAAGACTATTATACCGAACGCCCCATCGCAGTGAGTGCGACAGGGGATTATCATGCTTTGGGTCGATGGCTACTTGAGTTGTCAGAGACCAACCATTTGCTGACAGTGCATGATTTTGACCTAAAAGCTGGCTTAAACCGTCAGCTGATGATGGTTGTTCAGATGAAAACTTATCAAGCAAACAAAAATCCAAAACCAGTTGCTCAGCAGGTGCCAGATGTTCAATGAATATTATCGGTGGGGTATTTTGGGTGCTTGGATTTGGGTTGGGATTGGATGTGCTGATAGCACCAGTCAAATTGTTGATGATAAGCTTGCACATATTACCCATGAAGAGCATATGGCGATCAGTGAGCCTGTGCCGATACCCTTATCTGTGCCGATGACATATCAGCAAGGCAAAGATCCTTTTATCAATCCTTATAGAGATGTTGCGGGTCTTGACACCAATCATGCCGCTGATCAGCAAGATGAACCAAAAACCGAATCTACCAAAGTTCAGCCTATGGTAGATACGATACCATCTCAGCCGTCTGATACTCATCAGCCTGCCAAGGATCAGGCACAAGTCTTCAAAGGCGATCCGATCGCCATTGATACCAACCGTGTTCGAGAGCCTTTAGAAAGCTATGAGTTATCAAGCCTACGCTATCATGGTCGTATTTTTGATGATGTTAGACTTGTGGCGCTTATTATGAGTCCTGATGGCATCATTCATCGTGTGAGTACTGGACAATATCTTGGTAAAAATCACGGAAAAATCACCCATATTGACAAACACACGATACATCTGATTGAAGCGGTCGCTGATACACAAGGTGGCTATTATCGCCGTGATGCAAACATTCATTTTATTCATAAGCAATGACACATGGACAAAAAATTTTTAAAAAATAGCTTGGTAATCGCTGTAATGCTCGGTGTGGTTCATATGCAAGTGCGTGCGGATACTCATATTGATCATGTGCCTGTCACCCAAACAGCAGAGCAAGCTTATACAGGCAAGCCCATTAGCCTTGAGTTTGCCGATATTCCTGTACGAGCGGTTTTTGATATTTTAGCAAGTTTTACAGGTATTAATATCATCACCGATGACAGTGTGACAGGCAGCATGACCATTCGCTTGATGAATATCCCTTGGGATCAAGCGTTTGATGTGATTTTGCAAACACAAAATTTATCAGTATTAAAGCACGGTAATGTATGGCTGATCAGCTCAAAATCTATCCAATCCAATCAGCCGACAACAACCGAATACATTCGCCTAAACTATGCACTTGCCGATGATGTGGCAACACTCATCATGGGCGAAAAAACCCAGCGTGGTAATGTCAATCGAACCAATCACCGTGAGGTTGTTTATTCTGAAGCACCATTATCACGGGCCTATAATACCCAGACTGATGAACTCATTACCACCGCTGTGCGTGGGACATTACTGTCTGAGCGTGGCACGGTAACGGTAGATAAGCGTACCAATACTTTAATTATCCAAGATGTGCCTGCAAGCGTTGCCAATATCAAGGCACTGATTGAGCGTATTGATATCCCTGTTGAACAAGTGATGATTGAAGCTAGAATTGTTTCTGCGAATGAAAATTTTGGGCGAAAGCTTGGCGTAAGTTTTGGGGCGCATGGTCAAAATGGTAAAGTGCATTATGGCGGCTCTCAGGGAAGTTTATGGGCGATGCGACAAGAGGGTGTGGCGGCAGGTGGCCATCAAAACAGTCATCTGAATGTTGATTTGGGCGTAGATAATGCCATGGGACGCATTGCTTTTGGGCTGTTAAATTTACCTGATATCATTTTAGATTTAGAACTCTCCGCCATGCAGGCAGAAAATCAAGGTGAGGTTATCTCAACACCAAAAGTCTTGACGGCTGATAAACAAACTGCGCGTATCTCATCAGGGCTACAAATTCCTTATCAAGAAACCACGCATTCAGGTGCCAGCACAACAAAATTTAAAGAAGCGTCTTTAATTTTGGAGGCGACACCAAACATCACACCTGATGGTAAAATTGGTCTTAAGCTAAATATCAAAAATGGCAATCCAGTACCAACACTTGGCCATATCGCCATCCAAGAAGATGCCATCGAAACAAATGTCATCATCGAAGATGGGCAAACCGTCGTACTCGGTGGTATCTATCGCACCAGCCAGAATGAAGGTGCAAATAAAGTGCCTAGATTGGGCGATATGCCTGTGCTTGGGCGATTGTTTCGGCATGATTCCAAAGCACATGATAAGTCAGAACTTTTGATTTTTATTACGCCCAAATTGGTCAGATAGCTGGCATCATATTGGTCAATAAAATAAATGAAATTTTTATCTAAGCACTCGGTATCTGAATGGTCAATACATAAAAATACTGGTAACAAATTGCCAAACATTGTATGATAAGATAATTTTTTATTCATTTTATTGAAGCGTGTTGGTGCATAAATACCCAACATGGCGAATATGTTATATTAATTGGAAAATCACAATGCTTGATGACGATTCGGCTTTCATTGAAGAGGTGATGGTCGAAAAAGCAGGTAATGCCTTATCAAAACAGCTACCTGCGATTTTTTTGGTGGGCCCTATGGGTGCAGGCAAAACAACGATAGGAAAGCTGCTTGCCAAACATTTGGGGCGTAATTTCATTGATTGCGATTGGTATATCGTTGATCAAACGGGTGCTGATATCCCATGGATTTTTGAAAAAGAAGGTGAAGAAGGCTTTCGAGATCGTGAAACACGCGCATTACAAGAGCTGACCGCACTGCCTAATATTATTATGGCAACAGGTGGCGGAGCGGTTGGACGCACCCAAAATCGAGAACTGCTTAAAAAAGGCTTGGTTATTTATTTAGATGCCAGTGTCGATACGCAGCTGGCTCGTACCAAAAAGGATAAAAACCGTCCGCTACTACAAGCACAAAATCCACGAGCAGTACTTGAGTCTTTGTATCAAAAGCGTCATCCGCTGTATCGTGAAGTGGCAGATATTATCATACTGACTGGACGAGCATATCCCAAGCAAATGATTGGAGAGATTTTGGCAGTGCTTGAAAATTATGCATTGAATCATACATCCAATCAATTAAAGACCGATCAACACGCTAAGGAAAATTCATGACCCAAGCACCACTTATTGTCAAAACCCAAAGCCATGATTATCCCATTTTTATCCGAGCAAGTGATGATCAAATTGACTTGGTTAGCCAAATTATCCCATTTATCACCGCCAAACAAGTACTGATTGTCACCAATGATGTGGTTGCACCTTTTTATTTGGCACAAATGCAAGAGGGGCTATTGTCTGCTGGATTTCATGTTGAGGCATGCGTACTGCCTGACGGCGAGATTTATAAAAATCAAGACAATATTAATGCCATTTATGATGTGCTACTTGGGGCGCATTTTGCACGAGATTGTACATTGATTGCACTGGGCGGTGGTGTGATTGGCGATATGACAGGATTTGCGGCTGCAAGTTTTATGCGTGGGGTAAATTTTATCCAAGTCCCGACCACGCTGCTTGCCCAAGTGGATTCAAGTGTTGGTGGCAAAACGGGCATTAATCATCCATGTGGCAAAAATATGATTGGTGCATTTTGGCAGCCCAGCTGTGTTTTGGCGGATATGGCGACATTTCAAACACTGCCTGAGCGTGAATTTGCAGCAGGCATGGCAGAGGTCATTAAATACGCACTGATTATGGATGATGATTTTTTGATTTGGCTGGAAGAACATGCCGATCAAATCAATGCCAAAGACAGGTATTACCTTGCAGAGATGGTTTATCGCTGCTGTGATTTTAAGGCTCAAATTGTCGCTGCTGATGAGCGTGAATCTGGCAAGCGTGCGTTGTTAAATTTTGGTCACACCTTTGGTCATGTCATTGAGACACATCAAGGATATGGCAAATGGCTACATGGAGAGGCGGTGGCAGCTGGCATGGTGCAGGCTGCCCAAATGTCGTACAGATTGGGTCTAATTCGTGCTTGTGATGTCGAGCGTATTGAAAATATCATTAAAAACTATCATCTGCCGACCAAACCTCCTAAGATAGATGTCGCACAAGCGCTGGATCTGATGGGGCATGACAAAAAGGTTAAACAAGGTAAAATCCGCTTGGTGCTACTGCGTCGCATCGGTGATGCGTTTGTAACAGCGGATTTTGAGTTATCAGACTTAGAGGCTGTGCTGGCAGGGCAGATAACGACCGCAAGTCTTTTAGTTGATGAATGAGTGGGTAAAATTATGTCAAAAATTCCCATGATGAATGAAAAATATTTTCGTCGTCAAGCACTTTATTGGTTGATTGCAGCAGCTATTATTGCAGGCTTGTGGTTGATTGTTTGGTTGACCAGCTCCGTACCAACAATGATTAATAAACAAAATGCCAATCAAACATCGTCCTCTATTGCGACATTACCGACTGTAATCACAGCGTTAAATGAGCTTGATCATGTTGTTAAGCCCATGGATAATTCAGCACTTGTGCGAGACTTACGCAACTATCCACCTGAATTTAAGGACAAAGTTTATTTTAATGGTATTAGTGGCCGTTATACCATTGAGCTGATGGATGTTACCGAAAATGAGGTGATCGTGGATTATCTAGACAGCCGAGAAGATCGTAATAATTTTGCTTATTTTCGCTATACGGATGCCAATGATAATAAGCGATATGTACTAACTTATGGTAAATTTACCAGTCCAGCTGATGCAGAATCTGCTTTGCAAGCCGTAAACTTTAGATTGCCAAAATCAGTGACACAAAAGACCACCAAAATCTCTGATTTGGTCGCAGTGATAGATAATTATGAATTGGGTCAAGATGTGGTGGATTTGGCAGACTCTCAGCCTCGCCGAGTTCGCCTGCAAGCGACGCGTACCGAAATTCCAGTCAAAGCCGCCACGCCAGCAGATGAAGAATTGGCACGCCTAAGCCGTGAGCGTGCATTACAAACACAAATTTCCCAGCAAACCGAGCAAGTCAGACAGCCGACCGATTTGGATATCCAAAACGATATCAATCGTTTGTCTAATCAAAGACCTCAAGTCAGCTCTAGCGATTTGCCCATGGCACCCACTGCACGCCCACAGTCGCCGCAGCAAACAGCCGATACAGTACCCAAAAATGAAATACCTAAAGGTACTGCACCAACCCAAAACCATTCGGCAGAGACAGAATCGCAATAAAAAATGGACAAGGATATCCTATGTCAAATGAATACGCAAAACAGATTTTAAATGCACTTAAGGCGGGCAATGATCGATATGTGGAAAACCTATCAAGCACCAAAAAAACGCCATTATCACCACCAACTTTGGTTAAAGAGCACAAACCCAATGCCATTATTTTGGGGTGTTCGGATGCGCGCGTCCCTGTTGAGCTGATTTTTGATCAAGGTTTGGGTGATTTGTTTGTGATTCGGGTTGCTGGTAATGTTGTTGCACCCAGCCAAATTGGTTCGATTGAATTTGCAGCTGAAAAATTTGGGACACGATTGGTGGTGGTGCTTGGTCATTCGCATTGTGGTGCTGTGACCGCGTGTGTTGAAGCGTTAATCAACCCAGATCAATATTATTCGCCAAATTTACAATCTATTGTAGATCGCATCCGCCCTAGTGTGTTAAACTTACATGAAATTGCGACGGCATCAGGTGATGATGTGGATATGGATGAACTGATTGAACGCTCTGTGCGTGCCAATGTTGGCATGTCAGTTAGTCAAATCAAGTATGGATCGCGTATTTTAGAAGATATGGTCAGACAGGGTGATTTACTGGTTGTTGGTGCTGAATATGATGTCGCCACAGGCAAAGTACATTTTTTAGATGACTGACCAAAAACAAACCCATGATGAATGACAAAAGGAGAGTATGATGAGTATTCAACAACCCAAAAATGCTTTGGTTGCAGAAGGTGTGAAAGACATTCCTGTGCAGTCAGAAGGTTATATTCTTAATCACACCATGCTAAGAATCAAAGACCCAGTTCGATCTTTGGAATTTTATACTGGCATACTTGGTATGACTTTATTAAAGCACAGTCGTTTTGCTGACAGTGAATTTGATTTGTACTTTTTGGCCCGATTAACCGAAGATGAACGAGCAAATTTGCCTGCTGGTGATGAGCTAAAAGATTTTGTATCACGCCAACGCAGTATTTTGGAGTTGACCCATAATTACGGTACCGAAAATCAGGCGGATTTTAGCTATCATGATGGCAATAGTGAACCTCGAGGCTTTGGCCATATTTGTTTTAGCGTACCAAGTTTAAAAGACGCGGTTGCTTGGTTTGATGAAAATGGCGTAGAATTTAAAAAGCGTCCTGAAGAGGGTACGATGAAAGACATCGCCTTTATCAAAGATCCAGATGGATATTGGATTGAGATTATTGAGATTAATAACAATCGCTAAATAGACGATAACACTAACACAAAAAACGCTGGCATTGTCCAGCGTTTTGATCAGATGGTGTGCTTGGCGGGAATCGAACCCGCGACCTTCAGCTTCGGAGGCTGACACTCTATCCAACTGAGCTACAAGCACAGAAATGTTTTTTTGGTGTGTTTGGGTGTGTATATTTTTGGACGCATAAAGATGCATAACTATAAACCGCCTAATTGTAGCAAGTTTTTGGGAAAAATGCCACCTAAGCTGATAAAATAATGACAAATTTATGCAATTCTTGCTAAATTTTAACAGATTCTATAAAAAATATGGCTTTTTACCTGACTTTTCCCTTATAATAATAGGGTAAATTTTATATTGTAGGGATGGTGGCTTTGCACAATGACTTGCACCGCTGTTCGACACCCCCAGAGCGATTGCTCAAGGCTAAAACGAGATGATGACAATGAAAAAAGCTGTTATGTTTTCTGTTGCTGCATTGTTAGCAGTGTCAACAATGGCAACCCAAGCACAAGAAGCTGTCGCACCTGCAGAAAATCAGACTGCTGATGCAACTGAAGTAACTACAGCTGAGGCGACAGCTGAAGCACCTGCTCAAGCGGCAGCACCTGCAGAAGAAGCACCAAAAGAAAGTCCACAGGTTCAAAAGCTTGTGGCGATGTATCCCAATTTGATCGCCCGTATTGCACCTTACGGTAAAGTTTGTTTTGATGGAGAAGAATGTGATATTAATATCACAGTACTTGCACCAGCCGTTGAAGGTCAAGCTCGTGATGGCGAAAGCTTGTATAAAGCCATATGCTCAACTTGCCATGATGCAGGCTTGATTGGCGCACCAAAAATTGGCACCAGCGATTGGGCGTCAAGAATCGGTAAAGGCACAGCAACGCTTTATAATCATGCCATCAACGGTTTTAATGCGATGCCTGCTCGTGGCGGTGCTGATATCTCTGATGAAGAGGTTCAAAATGCGGTTGATTATATTATCCAGCAGTCAAGCTAAGCCATTAAATAACTGATCTATTTAAACTCTCCCAAATCATTGCTTGATGATTTGGGATTTTTTATGCCAGTCATTATTTATGTAAGTCATGATCAGTTTTAAATGGTAAGTCTTGAAAATTTTATATTTGTCTATATTTATTTGTCTTTTGTGGTATTATGATTTGTCTAATCAATCCAAAAGCATTAACCAATGCGTCAAAGCCTAAAATTTGTGATTCATCTTTAGAGTGCCATTATGACAAAAAGCCCAGATTATGCCCAACCAAACATACCCGCCTTGCAGCTAAAAGGACTGAGTAAAACCTACCAAAATGGTTTTACTGCTCTAAAAGGTATTGATCTGACCGTACCACAAGGCAGTTTTTTTGCCTTACTTGGTGCTAACGGAGCGGGCAAATCAACCACCATCAGCATTATCAGCTCTTTATTTCCTCCTTCTACTGGGACTGTAGAAATTTTTGGTATTGATTTGATCAAAAACCCTGCAAAGGCGAAGCAATTTTTGGGCATTGTTCCCCAAGAATTTAATTTTATGCAATTTGAAACAGTACAAGAGATTTTAATCAATCAAGCGGGATATTTTGGTATTACCGCTAAAGATGCCAAGCTAAGAGCAGAAGAGTTGCTTAAAGCATTGGGTTTATGGGATAAAAAAGATACGACCGCAAGAATGCTTTCTGGGGGCATGAAACGCCGCTTGATGATCGCTCGTGCATTGATGCATCGCCCTAAATTATTAATTTTAGATGAGCCAACGGCAGGCGTGGACATTGAGCTGCGTCGCTCGATGTGGGAATTTATAGAACGCATTAACCAAGAAGAAAAAACCACGATTATTTTAACGACGCATTATCTTGAAGAAGCTGAACAGCTGTGTAAATATATCGCTATTTTGGATAAGGGCGAAATTCGTATTAATACCGACATGAAAAGCCTGCTCGCCAGCTTGGATGTTGAAAGCTTTATTTTAGATTTTTCGAGACCATTTGAGCCGCCTATTGTGCTTGAACAAGTCTTACATTATCAAAAAATTGACGCACAAAGCCTTGAGGTTACGCTCAAAAAAGGTGAAAGCTTGAATGATGTCTTTGCCCAATTATCCAATCAGGGCGTTCAAATTGCCAGCATGCGTAATAAATCAAATCGTTTGGAGGAGTTGTTTATGAATTTGGTTGAAGAAGATATCACCAATCAGCTTGGTTAATCATGCTACTTAATTCTGACCAAATCATTAATCAACCACTCATCAGATCACCAGCCAATTTAAGAGTAAATCATGGATTTTAGTAAGCAATCGGTAGCATTTTTCACCATTTTAAAAAAAGAGATTAAAAGAATATTACGGATTTGGCTACAAACTTTATTGCCACCTGTCATTACGATGGCTTTGTATTTTGTGGTTTTTGGGCAGATGATCGGTAGTCGAATTGGCGAGATGGGCGGCGTGTCTTATATGCAATTTATCGTCCCAGGCTTGATTATGATGGCGGTGATTACCAATAGCTACTCTAATGTTTTATCAAGTTTTTTTAGTATGAAATTTCAAGGCAGTATCGAAGAGCTTTTGGTTTCTCCGCTCTCAAAACATACGATTTTATTGGGCTATGTGGGTGGCGGTGTATTTCGTGGCATTGTCATTGCATTGCTTGTAACGATGGTTGCACAGTTTTTTACTCAGTTGACGGTGACAAATTTGGGCGTGATGCTGATGACCATTTTGGGTACTTCAGTACTATTTTCGATTGGTGGGCTGATTAATGCGATATTTGCCCGCTCATTTGAGGATATTTCCATTATTCCAAGTTTTGTGCTGACGCCATTGACTTATCTTGGCGGTGTCTTTTATTCGTTAGATAGTTTATCATCATTTTGGCAAAATTTATCTTTGCTTAACCCCATCGTTTATATGGTGAATGCGTTTCGCTTTGGTATTTTGGGGCATAGTGATGTCAATGTTTGGTGGTCACTGGTTGCAATTTTGGTATTTTGTGTTCTGCTTTATGGCTGGGCGTATCGCTTGTTGGTCAATGGGTCGAGACTAAGATTATAATCATTTGCCAAAATAATTAAAAAATAATTAATAAAATCAATAATTTATAAGCACATACTTAGCTTGAGTATTAAAGGAGCTAAACAATGAGTATTCATGGTGTTTTAGGTGAGACAACAAGTTATCCAAAAAATTATGATGCCAGTATATTATTTGCCATTTCTCGCAATTTGGGTCGTGATGAAGTTTTAAAACAAACTGGTATCCAAGCTGATCAGCTGACAGATGGTGTGGATGTGTGGCAAGCGTTTGAACTGTCATGGCTAAACTTACAAGGCATTTGTAAAGTTGCGATTGCTCGCATTCGTATTCCTGCCAATTCACCCAATATTGTGGAATCCAAATCATTAAAACTTTATCTAAATAGCTTAAATTTTACCAAATTTGGTGATATGGCAGAGGTTCAAGCACTTATCCAAAAAGACTTGTCGGCTTGTGTGGGGGCTAAGGTGAGCGTTGAGATTGTACCGATTGGCGGTAGCGGCTTTGAGGTACAAGAGCCACTTGGTATCTGCATTGATGAGGTGCTTGATAAAGCTGGTGAAGTTGTTGCTTGTGATGATATTGATTCAGCGATATTAAGTCAGCCGCCTGTGCATCAGATGATGACTTATCAATTTCATACCAACTTATTACGCTCAAATTGCCCTGTGACCAGCCAGCCAGATTGGGGGACGCTGTCAGTTTCAATCACAACCAACAAAGCCTTAGATTATCAAAAAATCCTAAGATATGTACTTAGCTTCCGTCAGCATAATGGTTTTCATGAACAATGCGTTGAGCGTATTTTTGCAGATTTTTTAGTGAATTTTGAGCCATCGGCCTTGATGGTGCAAGCCAACTATACTCGCCGTGGGGGCATTGATATCAATCCTGTCCGTGTGCTAAACCATGCTTTACCCGCTGTAACCAGACAGGTGCGTCAATGAATGATGGATAAATTTGCTAAATCATTCAAAAACCTTGTCTTTATGACAAGGTTTTTTATAGTGCTGATTTTATGATTTAAAATTAAAATAATGCCAATAGTTCATCTAGGCTTAGCATTTGCTGATCACCTGTGGCTCGGTTGGTGTATTCGTATTTATTTTCGGCAAGATTTCTTTGTGAAACCACGATACGATGCGGAATACCAATCAATTCAAGGTCAGCAAATTTTACACCTGCTCGCTCATCACGGTCATCAAGTAATACATTAATACCACGAGATTTTAGGGTTTGGTATAGCGATTGGGCCTTAGCTTCCGCATCGCCATCTTTGGATTTCATCGGTACGATGGCAACATAAAAAGGAGCGATACTGTCAGCCTTGTCTTGAGGTTCTGCCCAGATGATGCCATTATCATCATGATTTTGTTCAATGGCAGCGGCGATGATACGGCTGACACCAATACCGTAGCAACCCATCATCAAAGTGACAGGTTTGCCTTCTTTTCCAAGTACAGAGCAGTTTAGGGCTTTTGAATATTTATCCCCAAGCTGGAAAATATGACCCACCTCAATCCCTCGCTTGATGCTAATGACACCGTTACCATCAGGGGAAGGATCACCATCAACGACATTACGAATATCAACAATTTGAGTGATGGCAGCATCACGATCCCAGTTCATGCCTATGGTATGTTTGTGTTCAATATTTGCACCTGACACAAAATCAGATAACGCCGCTGCCGCCCGATCGACATAAACAGGTAGCTTCAAATCGGTACTGATATAGCCTTTGATCAGTCCAATCTCTTTGAGTTCATCTTCGGTTGCCATGGTCAAAGGGGTGTAAGCATCGGCAATTTTTTCAGCCTTGATTTCATTGAGCGTGTGGTCACCTCGTAAAACTAAAGCAATAAATTTGGGTGCTTCTGGATTATCTTGGCTATGACGACCTTTGACAATGAGTGTTTTGACGGTTTGGCTAAGTGGAATATTTAGGTGCTGGGCAACCGCTTCACATGTGGTCATATTTGGTGTATCCACATCGGTGCGTGCTTGTGTTGGTGCTGCTCGCTTATCATAACAAACCGCCTCGGCAAGCTCTACATTGGCAGCAAAATCAGAATCACTTGAGAATGCAATGTCATCTTCGCCGCTGTCTGCCAACACATGAAACTCATGTGAAGCAAAGCCTCCAATCGAGCCTGTATCTGCTTGTACGGCTCGAAAATTTAGTCCTAAGCGTGTAAAAATGCGACTGTAGGCATCGTACATGTCTTGATAAGTGTTGGCGAGCGATTCTTTGTCAATATGAAAAGAATACGCATCTTTCATGGTAAATTCACGCGCACGCATCACACCAAAACGAGGGCGGATTTCATCACGGAATTTGGTTTGGATCTGATAAAAGGTGATCGGCAGCTGCTTGTAGCTTTTAAGCTCATTGCGTGCAATATCGGTGATGACCTCTTCGTGTGTTGGCCCTAGCACAAAATCACGGCTGTGACGGTCTTTGAATCTTAAAAGCTCAGCACCGTAATCCTCCCAGCGTCCAGATTCATGCCACAGCTCTCCTGGCTGGGTAACTGGCATTAAAAGCTCTTGACTATCGATTTTCTCCATTTCCTCTCGGACAATACGCTCAACGCGTTTTAGTACACGCAACCCCATCGGCATCCAAACATACAAACCTGAGGCAAGCTTACGAATCAGACCTGCACGAAGCATCAACTGGCTTGAGGCAATATCGGCATCATTGGGCGTTTCTTTTAAAGTGGCAAATATAAATTGGCTGGCTTTCATAAAATAACTCTTATAAGATGAAATAATTTAAACAAGATAATTTAAACAAAATAATTGATAATTTGATTTAAAATTAAGGTGTACTCACTGGATTTTATCCAATAAAGTGTGATAAAAATGACAATAAAAGTTTACCTGATTAAGCCAATTTGATGAAAAAATCATACAATCAACGCATGATACTTCAAAAATTAGCATTCAATGACTTATATTACGGTAAATCTTAGATAATATGCAACAAATTTTTGGTGATTTTGCATACATTTGTAAGCTTTTGTGGTATTTTAAGCACTTATTATTTGCACTTATTATTTTCAGCTGTCAAATGTGTTTGGCTGATTGCGTGATTAAGGTAATATGAAACAAGTCAAATTTTGTGGTTTAACACGCCCTCAAGATGTCCGTGCTGCTGTTTGTGCGGGGGCTGATGCAATTGGACTGGTATTTTACCCACCCAGCCCAAGAGCGGTTGATGTCTTACAAGCCAAACAGCTTGTGGCAAACATTCCTGCGTTTGTCAGTGTTGTTGCGCTTGTGGTCAATATCGATGATGATACACTGATTAAAATTGCCAAAGCAGTCAACTTTGATATTATTCAGTTTCATGGTGATGAAACGGCAGATGAATGCCAACGACAGGCGGCACTTGTAAATAAGCGTTGGATTAAAGCCGTGCGTGTTGATGCATTACGCTATGATGCCAAGGGCATTCAAAAGATTATCGATGATTATCATGCCAAAGGTGCTGCATCTATTTTGCTGGATGCGTATCATGTGGATAAATTTGGTGGTACAGGCGAGCGTTTTGACTGGTCGATTATTCCAAAACAGTCGCCATTACCGATTATTTTAGCAGGCGGCTTGACGCCTAACAATGTTGCACTAACTCGGCAATTACCAATTTATGCGCTGGATGTCAGCGGTGGCATCGAATTAGCCAAGGGCATCAAAGATTTTGATAAAATGAAAGCTTTTATTGAAGCGGTTAGATAGATTTTGCTTGAAAATAGATGGTGGGCGGCTTGGTAGTATCAATCCGCTCAAACCTATAAAAAACTTGCGATTGCACACGATATTTAAATGTAATAACACATGATTTAAACGATTAAAAAGGGCAATGTATGACAACACAATTTAAGTTTGGACAATATCCTGATGTCAATGGATATTTTGGTAGGCACGGCGGTCGTTTTGTGTCCGAAACTTTGATGGCGGCACTCGAAGAGCTTGAAGAGATTTATCAAACTGCCAAAGCTGACCCTAAATTTTGGGATGAATTTATGGCGGATTTGACGGACTATGTTGGTCGTCCGACACCGCTATATTTTGCTGAACGCTTGACCCAACAAATTGGCGGCGCTCAGATTTTTTTTAAGCGTGAAGATTTAAACCATACAGGTGCCCATAAAGTTAATAATACCATCGGTCAAGCATTACTTGCCAAAATGGTGGGCAAAAAACGCATTATCGCTGAAACAGGTGCAGGACAACATGGCGTCGCAACCGCTACCATTGCTGCACGCCTTGGCTTGGAATGCGTGGTTTATATGGGTGCAGATGATGTTGAGCGTCAAAAGATGAATGTATATCGCATGCGTCTTTTGGGAGCGACGGTTGTGCCTGTGACTTCAGGTTCACGCACCTTAAAAGATGCCATGAATGAGGCGATGCGTGATTGGGTGGCAAATGTTGACACCACTTATTATATCATTGGTACAGTCGCAGGTCCGCACCCATATCCGATGCTTGTGCGTGATTTTCAGGCGATTATTGGTCGTGAGGCACGCATACAACATTTACAAAAAACAGGCCGCTTGCCTGATGCATTGGTTGCATGTGTTGGTGGTGGTTCTAATGCCATTGGGCTGTTTTATGATTTTTTAAATGATCATGAGGTGGCGATGTATGGCGTGGAAGCTAATGGGTTAGGCATTGACACACCCAATCACGCCGCTCCTTTGCAAGCTGGGCGTGTCGGTGTATTGCACGGTAATCGAACTTATCTAATGGCAGATGATGATGGTCAAATTCTAGGTACGCATTCGATTTCGGCAGGTTTGGATTATCCAGGTGTTGGTCCTGAACACAGCTTTTTAAAAGATATTGAGCGTGTTCATTATGTCGGTGTAACGGATGATGAGGCATTACACGCCTTTAAACAAGTGACTTCAAAGGAGGGTATCATTCCAGCACTTGAAAGCTCCCATGCGGTGGCTTATGGGCTAAAATTAGCGGCGACTATGAAGCCTGAGCAATCAATGATTATTAATATGTCAGGTCGTGGTGATAAAGATTTACATACAGTTATGGCAAAAGATGGTATGCAAATTGATTAAGCCACCCAAGCGACCGATAGCGAATGATTTGATGAGAATATGATGAAAACCAGAATTGAAATGACTTTTGAGACATTGCGTCAAGCGGGCAAAAAAGCCCTGATTCCTTATATCATGGCAGGCGACCCACGCCCTGATGTTACGGTTGATTTAATGCATAAGCTTGTTGAGCATGGTGCAGATATTATTGAGGTGGGATTGCCTTTTAGCGACCCGATGGCAGATGGTCCCATCATTGCCCATGCTGCCGAAAGAGCATTGGCGGCAGGCGTTAGCACTCGTGATGCACTAAATATGATTGCCAAATTTCGTCAAACCAACCAAACAACGCCTGTTTTAGTTATGGGTTATTTAAATCCTGTTGAAATCATTGGTTATGATAATTTTGCTAATTTGTGTGCTGATGCTGGTGTTGATGCAATTTTGATGGTGGATTTACCACCCAACGAAGCAGATGGCTATGCAAAATCACTGACCGAGCGTACCGACCATCCCATGAATCAAATTTTTTTGCTGGCACCAACCACAAAATCAGATCGCCGCACCAAGGTTATCGAAAACTGTAGTGGGTTTATTTATTATGTGTCACTCAAAGGTGTCACAGGTTCAGGTGCGCTTGATGTCGCAGCCGTGCGTGAGCAGGTAGCAAAAATTAAGCAACAAACCACGATACCTGTGTGTGTGGGCTTTGGGATTCGTGATGGTGATTCAGCCAAGGCATTGGGTGCGGTTGCTGATGGCATCATTGTTGGGTCTGAATTGGTCAAGCATTTTGCTGATTGTGGTCATGATGAACAAAAAATTCAGCAAGCTAAGGCTGGGTTATTAAACAAAATGGATGAGCTTAGAAAATCACTTGACGAGCTTACATCAAGTACCAATTAATATTAAAGTAACCTTAACAAGTTATTTAGTTTAATTATGATTAAGTGGTGCTAAAAATTTACAAAGTTTGGTTGATGATCAATGCATCATAAGACCAAAGCGTGATTGGGTAAATAGTGTTTGCCAAAATTAATTTACAAGTGTAAACTATATGCCATATTGGGGGGATGCCCAAGTATGTTTAAAGGATGAATTATGAGTCAAACCCAACCGACAGAGCCAGTTATTTGGCTAAAGCGTGAAGTACCGGGCGTTAAACGCACAACCGTTCCGACACTAACGGCCGTTGAAACTGAGCCATCAACCGAATGCCCAAATTGCCATGCACTGATTACCAATACCGCATTAATTTTAAATCAGTATGTATGCCTTGAATGTGATCATCATTTGACCATGACGGCTCGCCAGCGTTTGGAGTGGTTTTTAAGCAGTGTAGAAACAGAGCTTGGTCAAGAATTTACAACGGGCAATCCATTAAATTTTATTGACTCTAAGCCATATCCTGAACGCATGAAAGAAGCTCAAAATAAGACGGGTGAGTCTGAGGGCTTGGTGGTCATGGCAGGCAAGCTTAAACATTTGGATATCATTGCTTGTGCGTTTGATTTTCGGTTTATGGGCGGTTCGATGGGTTCTGTCGTGGGCGACCGCTTTGTACAAGCTGCCGAAAAAGCCTTGGCAGAACGAACGCCTTTGGTGTGCTTTGCCGCCTCAGGTGGGGCTCGTATGCAAGAAGGTTTATTATCACTGATGCAAATGGCCCGCACTTCAGCAGCCATTGAAAGATTGAGGCTGGCAGGCGTACCGTATGTGGTTATTTTGACCAACCCTGTCTATGGTGGTGTGACAGCATCTTTGGCAATGCTTGGTGATGTACATATCGCCGAACCTAAAGCAATGATTGGCTTTGCAGGTAAACGAGTGATTGAGCAGACTGTGCGAGAAGTACTGGGCGAACCTTTTCAGCGTGCTGAGTTTTTACTTGAAAAAGGTACGGTGGATATGGTGGTACATCGCCATGAGCTTATCAATACCACGCATCGTATTTTAGCAAAACTAACAAAATCTGCCGTTTAGCCTTCACCTAAATTTGATGCATTAAAGACGCTTTGTGGGCGTCTTTTTTATTATCAAAAGATCATCTTGAATAATGAATCGTATCTTGATAGAATTACTTCTTATTTGTAAATGAAAACTGGTTATGGAGAATCTTATGTATATAAAAATGGCTATGATGGTAAGCTTATTAAGTTTGGGTTTATTAAGTCAAAATACATACGCACAAACGCCCAGCGATGAATCGATCGCTCAGTGGGCGCTGATTACTGATTTTAAAAATGATTTTGAGCAAGGCGTGGCAATTGGCTACATTCAACCTATCAAAGTAGCACTTTTGTCAACCATTAAAGAAACTTATCCCAATGCCACCACTCAACAGCTTGTGGCGGCTGAACGGCTAATTGAAGAAGCATTTCAAAAACCTGTCAAAAGAATCGCAAAAAATCCACAGCTGTATCAAAGAGTACGGCAAGCTTTGATTGAATCAATCAAACGGCATTTTACTCAACAAGAGCTGGATGCTTTGATTGAGTTTTATAGTTCACCAATAGGCAAAAGTATACACAAAAAACAAATGGTATTCTACCAAGATATTATGGCTAATATACCAACGGTTGTTATGGAGATGGATGAACTGGGCATGACCGACAAAGAAAGACTGGCGGTGTATGTAGAACTATTCTCGCAACTAGAACAGATTTTTAAACAATAAAATCACCCAGTTTGGTACGCTAAATAAAATCACCCATTGGGTGATTTTTGTTTAAAAAACCCATCAAACCAAGTACAATAGCCTAAAGTATTTGGGAATCATAATTATGACAAGAACTTTAAGCCAGTGGCTAGAATATATTGGCAGCATTCATGTATCTGCCATTGATATGGGGCTTGAGCGGGTGTTGCCTGTGGCAAGTTATTTGGGTATTGTCCCGACAAAAACCCAAGATCAGATGGACAAAAAACCAATCATTTTTACTGTCGCAGGCACCAATGGCAAAGGCTCAACCACCAAAACCATCGCTGCCATTTGTGAAGCTGGTGGTCTAAAAACAGCACTGTATCAGTCACCGCATTTGGTATCTTTTACAGAACGCATTTGTATTAATGGCAATGAAATCAGTGAAAGCGATTTGGTGGCAGCGTTTGAGGCGGTAGAAAATGCACGAGTGGCTAAAAATGTCACACTGTCATTTTTTGAGATGACGACTTTGGCGGCATTTTGGCATTTTAATCAAAAAAAATGTGATGTTTGGGTGCTGGAAATTGGGCTTGGCGGGCGATTGGATGTGGTTAATATCATCAATCCTGATGTGGCAGTGATTACCAATATTGGTATTGACCATGTGGATTGGTTGGGTGATGACATTGAGCGTATCGGTCAAGAAAAAGCGGGAATCATTCGAGAAAATATTCCTGTCATCTTGGGTGCAAGGCAGCTGCCAAATAGTGTGCATGAACTTGCCAACCGTTTGACAAAGCATGTCCATCAGTTGGGTGTCAACTATGATTATATGGAGCAAGGTGAGACATGGATTTTTTCAAATGCAGCGTTAACCATACAATTACCCAAACCAAAATTATCATTGCAAAATGCTGTTAATGCTGTTGCAGCGGTGCTAGAAAGTGGGATAAAAATTCATTTAGATAGCGTGATCGACGGACTTCATCAGGTACAACTGGCAGGGCGATTTGATCGGCGTATCATTAATGATCGGCATTGGATATTTGATGTGGCGCATAATTCACATGGAATAAAATTTTTTTTGGTGCAATGGGCTGATGAATGGCATAAACACAAAAAAATATATCCAGATGCTAAGCTTAAGGTAATATTTTCAATGTTGGGCGATAAAGATGTTGATGCGGTTCTTGAGGTGATTAAAGCTGCCCTTGATGATAACAAAATAAGTATCCATGATTGGTCTGTCGCCGCAATCAATCATCCTCGTGCGATGGATTTGCAGACGCTTTTGGGTCATGTTCATACGCATATCAAGCCATCAAACCTTAAAGTATACCAAGATTTGGCACAAGCTGCCCAAAGTGTCTCAACCGATGCCAGTACCCAAGATTTGATTGTGGTTTTTGGCTCTTTTCACACCATCAGCGAAACTTTGGTGGCGTTATTGGGCAGACCGTATTAGGACATCAATCACCTTTTTATGTATTGGTCATTTAGACAAGTGTGATTGTTATCACTTTGGGCAGTAATCATAATGCTAAAAATAATAGCGTAAGTAAGATTTACGCTATTATTTTGGTGGATGGTGATGTTATCCTGCTCTGCCATCAATACGAGGTGTTCGCCATATATTCATGTAGCTGACGCTAAGCAAGAAAAAGGCGATTAACCATAATATTTGTGCGTGCATGATCCATATTACCAGATGTTGTGGCATAAGCCACGGTAAAATAACACGAAAAACTGTTGCCACGCTTAATAAGCCGATCGCCCAAGGCACTGTTTTTGGTGGTTGATGGATGCTACGCCCTGAGTGCCCAAGACTGACGCGTGCCATCATAGAAAGACTGAGTATGCCAATGCCACCAACTGCCATCATATGCATTGCTAATGAATTGGTGATGCCGAATTGGAAAATTCGCAAAAAATACATGAATTGCCCGAATACAATGCAGCCCATCGAAACAAACATACTCCAGAGCAAAGGTTTTTTCCAAATCCCTTGCGTATACCACCCTTGAAGCCGCCAAGCTTGTACGAATGCACAAACCAACGCACATAAACTGGCAAGCAGCTGCTGTGAGGTAAAAACCTCAAGCAAGAAGAAAACCACGAAACTAATCAAGCTAATGCGGTCGATGTAGTGATTATTGCGTGGTTCAAAAGCATAGCCCACACCCCGTGAGATAAAAAAAGGCGTTACCCGTCTTCCTATGGTAAGAACAAGACCGATAATAACAAAAACCCCTAAATAAAGTGCATAATACCAACCAATCTGCCAGCCTAATGTTGCTGCAAGACAGAATAAATTTGCAATCAGCATTAGGACAACTTTTGATAAAATACCCATTTGTCGCCATTGTTTGGTTTTTATCACAGGTTTTGTAATACTTATTAAAAATAACATAGTAAAGACAATATCTGCCAATATACCCAGCCATAAAAACTGTGGCAAAACAATGAAAATAATGCGTGCAAATAACCACGGCAGCCAAATAAGATAAAGTTGCTGTCCGCTTGGCATGGTTTTTCCTGTCCAGTTACCAACAGCGGTCAATAAAAATCCTACCACAACCGCCATTGAGTAGCCAAAAACCATTTCATGACCATGCCAATATTGCGGTGCAATGTTCATATGGGCACTAAACACGCCGCCACGATATACAAATAGCCAAAGTGCCATACTAATCACAGCATATACCGCCGCACTTGCAAAAAATATTCGGAAGCCCAAATTAAAAATTGCACGATCTGCCAGATTTGGAAGCATTTTATTCATCAAAAAATCCTTACTCGCCAAATTTTTGATTTAAATTCATCAAATATATGATTTAAATCATAAGTGTATTATAGTCAATTCATTTCAAAATAACACATGATTTTAAAATTAATTATCATATGACATTCATCCAAGAGGTTTGATAGAATCAAAGGTATTTTTGATAAGATTGATGATAAAATCAATATTTTGGTCGCAGATTGGTCGTATCACACAAATTTTATCCATGATTATCTTGACAATTTGACAAAAAAACTATATTTTTAATGGTTTGGGATAAAATTAGCCTTATGATTACACATGCAAATTCTATCCATAAAGTCAATAATAGGTCGGTGGTTTGGTTATGATTTCTAAACAAATTGTATTGGGCATGACGCTGGTCATTGGTAGCGGCGTGGCTTTTTTTGCCTTGGCAAAAAATGACGCTCAAACAACCAAATCAGTACAAACACCCCAGCAGATACCAAGTGATACCAAGGTGGCAAAACCTGTGGTTCAGCCTCTGACGGCAGATGTGGCTACCGAAGAAAAGCTACTTGCCGAAAAGCAGCGTGCGCGTGAAGCACATACGCTTCAAATGCAAAAGCAAGCAGCCGCCTTGCTTGAAGAACAAAATAATGCACGCAAACAAGCACTTGAAAAAGCCAGCGCCGAAGCTAATGGACGCACGGCCACCAATACTCAGACAGTTTCGGCGGACAGTGCTGCCAAAAGTGAGTTGATCGCAGCACCAACAGTTCAGACACGCCCCGAGGCGATCGAAGCTGCCCGCAAGGCCGAAGAAGCCAAAAAGGCCGCTGAGATGCTTGAGAAATCTGAACAAGAAACGAAGGACGAAAAAGCCAAATTGGCCGATAAGCCCACCGAAAATAAAGCTGAAAACAAAAAAGAGGATAAAAACGCCCAAACCAAAGCACCTGTTAAGGCGGGTACTCACGATGTTCAGTATGGTGAGACTTGGCAAGGTATTGCGAAGCGTTACGGCATTTCGGTTGCCGCCTTGGTTGAAGCCAATGGCATGACACGCAACGATATTTTAAGAGCAGAGCATCGTATTAAGATACCATCTGCATCTCAAATAGCTCGTTTGGAGCGTGATAATAAAGCCAGAGAAGCTGCATCTAAAGACAATAATAAAAAATCTGACAATCAGTCTCAATCTAAGACGGATAAAAAAACCGAATCAAAATCTCAAAGTTCCCAAACATCTGAGCGGTACATGGTTCAAGTGGCAATCTCTCCTGATAAAGATCGGGTTGATGAGGTGGTTAAAAAATACCGTGATGCTGGCTATAAAGTCACAACCAGCAATACAAGTCGTGGTTTGCGTATCTTGATTGGTAACGAAAAAACAGAAGAAGAGGCAAAAGCACTGCGTACTAAGATTGCCGCAGATTCTCGTGTCCCTTCATCGGGTGCTTTTATACATAAAGCCAATAATCAATAATACGCTGGATAAATTGTCCTATCAAGTGGCAAAGTGTGGATAAACGCCATACTTTTTTATATTGCTTTGATATAAAAAAGATAAAATATTGGATAATTATCTTATTTATGGGCTGATTGGTGATTAATTTTTATTTCAATATGTATTAAGTATGACACCATTATCAAACCAAAAAAGGGCAATGATGGAACATTTAAAGACACTGACTGTACAAATCGAACATCAAATCGCTACCATCACGCTCAACCGCCCCAATAAAAAAAATGCCATCAGTTTTCAGATGATGAATGAGCTGATTAAGGTTGCTCATAAACTCAAGCGTAATCGTGAAGTTCGAGCGGTGATTTTGATGGGTGCAGATGGGAATTTTAGCTCAGGGCTGGATTTGGCGGATTTAAATGATCCCAAAAATTTCGGCTTTGCTTTGTATGAACTTGCCAAACCAACACCCAGTAAGTTTCAAAAGGTTTGCTTGATTTGGCAGAGTTTGCCTGTGCCAGTCATTGCTGTTGTACAGGGTGTGTGCGTTGGCGGCGGTCTTCAGCTGGCACTTGGGGCGGATATTCGTATCGCAGCGATGGACGCTCGCTTATCAGTGCTTGAGGCTAAGTGGGGTTTGGTTGCTGTATGGGCATTACGCATACCGCTTGTGATATTCACCGAGATGTGATGAAGCAAATTGCCATGACCGCTGAGATGATGGATGCACCGATTGCCAAAGATTATGGGCTATTAACGCATATCAGTGATGACCCTGTTTGTATGGCGATATCTTTGATAGATGCCATCAAGATGCGTTCGCCTGATGCAGTACTTGCAGGCAAGCGTGTGATAAATGCCACGCAGCGACAAAATTATTTGGCACTGTATCAAGAAAAGCTTTGGCAGATCAAACTGATGCTCGGTGCCAACCGAAAACTTGCCATCAAAAAAGCAAAAGATAGCACGGTGCAATTTATTCAGCGTCAATTTGGGTGATTGATTTAGGGTATTGAGTGGGGCATCAGAGCATGCTTAGCATTGATGATATTTTTATAACATATGATCAAAACTTAAAACCCTATCCATGATTGTACTAAAAATACCCCCGTATAAATGCCCCCATATATTAGGGGGCATTGTCGGAGAGATTAAATTGTTGCTGGGTGTGCTATTTTTTCTTATAGGCCTTATGGCAAGAACCACACTGGCTGGCCATCTCACCATAGCTTGCTTCAACATCAGCCGCCGAGGCAGCTTCTGATGCTGCTAAGGCAAGTGCATTAATTGAGCTGGTAAACGCTTCGATTTTGGTTTGAAAGCCTTCAGGGTCTGTCCATATCTCATCTTTGGCGTGACCGCCTTGAGCCATTTCTCCTTCAAAGTGTACCCACATGGTGGCATTGGTATCAGCAATAAAATCAGCTCTCTCTTTGAAGGTGATGGCATCAAAGCGACTTGGGTCTTCAATCATTGCCTTCATACCTTCATTGGCATGACGCCAATCTTTCATGAGTTTGGCACGGTCTTCAACCTGTGGATTATTGGCAGTGGCAGTCCCTGAGCTGTTGCAACCTGCTAAAATAACAGTCATAAAACATGCAGCAGCTAAGGTAATTTTATGAAACATGGCGGCGGCTCCGTTTTGTTAAAATACCTTATTTTGGTAAAATAGGTTATTTGGTAACCTAATATGATTGACCAAAATGATTGATAAAATGGCTATTCTGATTGTAGATAATGATAACATACAATCAAGATAACAGTGTTTTTTGATGAAGCAATACCCAAAAATTGACCCAAATTTGATTGACTAAATTTGATTAATAAACCAAGACAATTACGATTTATGCTATGGCTTATCTGATAAGTTTAGCCAATCTTGGGGTTTTAGATAAAAATCAGTCAACTCAAATTCAGGCGTCCCTTGCTTGGGTTCATATCTGTATTCCCAAGCTGCCAGTGGCGGCATAGAAACCAAAATTGATTCGGTACGCCCATTAGATTGTAAACCAAAGAGCGTACCACGGTCAAATACCAAATTATACTCCACATAACGACCACGGCGATATAGTTGGAATTGGCGTTCATGCTCGGTATAGCTTCGGTGTTTATTACGCTCAAAGATTGGTATGATGCCATCAAAATATCCTTGACCGACGGCCTGCATGAACTTAAAACATGTCGTAAAGTCCCAGTTTGTGGATGCTGTATTCATGTCATCATAAAACAACCCACCCACGCCACGACGCTCATGACGATGTTTAAGATAAAAATATTCATCGCACCAAGTTTTATACTTGGGATAAACTTCATCGCCAAAAGGCTGGCATAACTCATAAGCCACCTGATGCCAATGTTTGACATCATTGAGATTTGGGTAAAAGGGGGTCAAATCAAATCCGCCACCAAACCACCAAATTGGTGTACTGCCATCGGTGGGCGTGGCAACAAATAACCGTACATTGGCGTGACTTGTCGGTACATAGGGGTTTTTGGGGTGAACAACCAAAGAGACCCCCAGTGCTTGTGCTTGAGCACCAACCAGCTCGGGGTGGCGTACGGTCGCAGAAGCAGGCATCTGCTTGATGTGAATATGGCTAAACATGACGCCTGCTTTTTCGATGACTTGCCCACCTGATAAGACACAAGAGCGACCCCCGCCACCTTCGGGACGCTCCCAAGTATCTGCGATGAATTTGGTATCAGTACGACCATCAAAACCACCTGAATTTTCTTGGTTTTCAAGGGCGTGAACGATGGCTTGTTGTAAGTTTAACAAAAATTCTCTGACTGCTTGGATTTGTGCTTGCATAAGATGTTCCTGATGGATTAGGGTTTTTGGCTTAAATCATCTGTATTAATATAGTGATTCATGCGTTCACCTTTAACGGTTAAATAAGAAGTGTTGTGTTGATTGATGCCAACAATCAGAGGAATTCGCTCAACCACTGTGATGCCCAATTCATTTAACTCATTGACTTTATTGGGATTATTTGTCATTAAAGCCACTTGATTAATGCCTAAATGTAAAAGCATCGCTTGGCACATCTCATAAGTGCGTGCATCAGCTGGCAGACCTAATAATAAATTTGCCTCGAGTGTATCATGTCCTTGGTCTTGTAGCGCGTAGGCGCGTATTTTATTGGTTAATCCAATGCCACGCCCCTCTTGTCGCAAATACAAAATTGCCCCCACGCCATGCGATTGAATGGCACTCATGGCAGCATTTAGCTGTGGGCCGCAGTCGCATTTTAGTGACCCAAACGCATCGCCCGTTAGGCATTCTGAATGGATACGGATAAGGGGTAATTTATCTGTATGATTGGGTAACCCTGTACTTAATAAAATATGCTCTTGACCATCGTCATTTTCAAAAATATGAATATCAAATTCACCATGAACGGTCGGCAGTTTGGCTTTGGTAATAAACTTATACAAGGGAGAATACCTTAAATATGTGTTAAAACATGTGTTAAAATCGGTTTTTTATCATAAATAACTGCCCAAATCTTTGGGTCAGTCTAACCACTTAAGCGATGGGTAGCGAGTGTTTTTATGATTTGAGTGCTGCTGGCATCTCAATTTCAATAAAAACTAAGCAATCTCAATGGGGTTTTTCTAGCAAAAATAAAGCTTGTCTTGTAAAATAACGCATCAGCAGCATTGTGTAAACTGATGATAATAAAGCCGTGATTTTGTTAAAAGATTGGCGGTATATCATCAAAAATGCTATTATGCCATACTCTTTTTGATGATGAAATGTGAATTTATTGATAATTGGAAGCAAAACAGTCATGACGGATTCAGCCACCTACCGCCAATCATATACCGCCAAAGTCTTTGATGAGATTTTGACGATGCGTCCTGACACGCCAATTTTGGATTGTATCGCCAGCCCTGATGATTTAAAGGCATTGACAAACGACCAATTAATTGAGTTGGCTGATGAGTTGCGTGCGTATTTACTTTACTCAACAGGCGTAAGCGGAGGGCATTTTGGTGCCAATCTTGGCGTCGTTGAGCTGACGATTGCATTACATGCTGTGCTAAATACCCCTTATGATAAACTTGTTTGGGATGTTGGGCATCAAGCTTATGCACATAAAGTTTTGACAGGTCGCCGTGAACGCCTGCCAAGTATCCGCTCAAAAGATGGTCTGACCGCCTTTCCTGAACGAGAAGAAAGCCAGTATGATACTTTTGGCGTGGGTCATTCATCAACCTCAATATCAGCAGCGTTGGGGATGAGTTTGGCGGCACGATTACTTGGCGAAAATCGTACCGTGGCAGCTGTGATTGGCGATGGTGCGATGACAGGCGGTATGGCATTTGAGGCGATGAATGATGCCGTCCAACAAAATGCCGATTTACTGGTTGTCCTAAATGATAATGACATGTCAATCTCAGCGGCAATTGGTGGTTTTTCACGCCATTTGGCAAAGCTATGGCAGCGTGGACTTGCCATGGATATTGATAAGCATGGTAATATTTTGATGGTCAAACGCACCATCTCCTCTGATGACCGCCGTATTCGTCATTATTTGCATATGGCAAATGGTGCTTTTGAAGATGTTTCAAGCCGCCTACCGAGTAAAATTGGTGAAAAAATCAGCGAGCTTTTTCATGGCACGCCATTATCCCCGTTACCTGATAAAATTGCTGAAAAAATTGGCGATAAATTATTTGCAGATAATTTATTTAAAGCCATTGGTTTTACTTATCTTGGGCCATATGATGGGCATGATTTACCCAAACTAATCCAAGTGCTTGAGCGTGCCAAACAGTTAAAAGGCGCTATCTTAATTCATGTACACACCATTAAAGGTAAGGGTTTTTTACCTGCCGAAGCTGATCCGATCGGCTATCATGCTATCGGAAAGTTACCCAAAGCAGGCAAAAATCAAGCACCCACATCTACACCAACCGCCAAAAAATATTCACAGATTTTTGGTGATTGGTTATTGCATTGGGCAAATATTGATGAGCGTTTGGTTGCCATCACGCCAGCGATGGCGGAAGGTTCGGGTATGGTTGAGTATGCTGCCAACTATCCAAAGCGATTTTTTGATGTGGCGATTGCCGAACAGCATGCGGTAACTTTGGCGGCAGGCATGGCAACTTCAGGTAAAATTAAACCTGTGGTTGCGATTTATTCTACTTTTTTGCAGCGGGGTTATGATCAGCTGATTCATGATGTCGCCCTACAAAATCTCGATGTTACCTTTGCCATCGACCGTGCAGGTTTGGTGGGTGAAGATGGTGCGACTCATGCTGGGGTTTTTGATTTGGCATTTTTACGCTGTGTGCCCAATGTCATCATCGCTGCCCCAAGTGATGAACATGAATGCCATCAGTTATTGAACACTTGTTATCAGTATGACGGTGTGGCAGCCGTACGCTATCCTCGTGGTGTTGGCGTGGGGCGTAAGGTTGATATGACAGATGAGCATTACCCGATTGGGCAGGCTAATGTGGTCTGGCAGTCATCAAACTTTGATACAAAAAGCACCAAAAAACTGGCAGTATTATCCTTTGGCACTCGCCTAAAAGATGCTCTAAGTGCCGCCCAAAGACTGTCAGAAAACCAAGCGGCCGCTTGTATCGTGGTGGATATGCGTTGGGTTAAGCCTTTGGATGAGGCACTTATTTTAAGACTGCTTGAGATGGGTGTGACGCATATCACTACTGTTGAAGAGCATCAAATCGCAGGCGGTGCAGGCAGTGCGGTGAATGAATTCATCGTAAGCTTACAAGCATTGGTTAAGCTGTTAAATATCGGTATCAAAGATGCGTTCATTCATCATGCCAGCCATGAAGAACAGCTGTCGTATTGCCGATTGGATGCTGATGGGATTTATCAATCTTTAAGTAATTTCATCATCAAAAACTAAATCCTTGTCGGGTTGGTTGTGTTTTGTGTATTTGTCGGCATTACCATAATTTTCATTGGTTTTTTGGCAGTTTTTGGCGTATAATAAAAATCTTTTGCGTGATGAGTGCAAATTAACTCTTTAAGCAGTTTAATTCAATAAAGCAGGTGTAGTATGGAACCGATGGTTGTCATGGCGGCAAACGCAGCCAAAAAAGTGGGTCATGAAATTTTGCGAGCGCATCAAAATCGCCATCGCCTTGATTTGGCGGTAGAATCCAAGGGGCTTGATGGCTTGGTTACCCAAATTGATCGTTATGCCGAAGAGCTGACGATTGCTACACTCAAAGAAAGCTATCCCAATCATTCTTATTTGGGTGAAGAATTTGGCTTACAAGAGGGTAAGGGTCATGATGCTGATTGGTGTTGGGTGATTGATCCACTAGACGGCACCCAAAACTTTGTCCATGGCGTCCCACATTTTTGTGTGTCTATCGCTGTCCAAAAAAATGGGGTCACTGAGCATGGTGTGATTTATGATCCTGTGCGAGATGAAATGTTTTCTGCCAGTCGTGGTCGTGGTGCTGTCATGAATCAGCGTCGCTTGCAGGTGAGTGAACGCAAGACCATTGAAGGCGGACTGTTTACGACAGGTCATCCCTATGAGCGTATGGTGGGCGAAGAGCGAGTCAGCTTTGCTCGTCAGCATTTTGCCAGCTTACAAGCTGTCTGTGAAAATGGCGGTCAAGTACGCCGTTTTGGTTCTGCTGCCTTGGATTTGTGCTATGTTGCAGCAGGTCGCTATGATGGTTATTTTGAGATGTCGCTTAAGCCTTGGGATGTGGCGGCAGGCGAGCTGATTGTTACCGAAGCGCGTGGTGTGGTGGTTGACCATAAAGGCGCGCCAAATGCGATGACGACTGGCTCTGTGTTTGCTTGTAATGTCAAATTGCTCAAACCATTAATGCAATTGGTCGTACCGCGTTGGGAAAATGCTTTGGTGGGCTAAACGCCTTTGCATGTATCATAGTGATATCTGGTAACGCTCATTTTTGAGCGTTATTTTTTATTGGAATTGATTAAATTTAAAGGGGTTGCCTTAAAATGAATAAAGATGTGACAAGATATGTCAAAAAATGAAACAAGTGTTTACACTTTATGGGCATAAATTGGTAATAATTGATTGTGTACACCTGTAAACATGGGCTATACTAATCCCAACAAATCAATCAAACACCAAAGCAAATTGATAACAGCTGCTGGTGATAGACATAGGATATGACAATGAATCAGCCAAAACGCCAAAACATTGAAATGAATATTTTATCTAAAGGCACTGAAAAGCCAATCACCACCGAGATGATCACCGCCGTCTTACAAAAACTTACCAAAGGTCATCGTGAATCATTGGCACTAACCGCTTAAATGCATCGCCAAATTATTTAATTGTTATTCTTTAATCATTTCTCCAAAACTTGTTGGTTTTCAAGCAGACATACCGCCTTTAATGGCGGTTTGTTTGTTTTGGCTAAAATATCATTGAGATTGATATCATAAAAGGTCTTAGCTGACTGAGTTATCAAAACTTAGGATATGGGTTGTTATTGTTATCAAGTTTTGTGTATAAAAAAAGGGCTTACAAATTTGCAAACCCTTTTTTTATGAACTTAAAAATGGTAGGCCCAGCAGGACTTGAACCTGCGACCAAAGGATTATGAGTCCTCTGCTCTAACCAACTGAGCTATAGGCCCAAATTTGGATAAGAAAAAAACCAATGATAAATGTCACTGGCTTTTTTAAATTTGGTGGGGACGGAGAGACTCGAACTCTCACACCTCGCGGCGCTGGAACCTAAATCCAGTGCGTCTACCAATTCCGCCACGTCCCCAAGTTGTTTTTCAAGCAATCTACGCATGACTACGCGTGCTTGATGTTGGGTATTATATAGACTTTTAAAATTTTGGCAAGCTTTTTTTTGATAAAATGATAACAATTTCATAAAAATTTTATAAATTTTTGATTTTATTGGTTATTTATCAACTCATTTTGCCTGCTTGTTGGGTTTTGTATTAGAATCAGAGAGATTTTCACGAATTTTTTGGGAAAATTCTGCCGATGATATGGGATTGTGATGATTGTATTGTTCAACTTTTGGATTGATGAATGCCAAAGTTTTAAGTTCATCAAAACTCAAATCTGTATCAATGATCCCAATTTCGTATAAATATTCAGGCAAACGACCCGATAATAAAATGCGATAGTCATTGGGTACGGTGCGTATTGGATTTATCAGGTCAAATATTGCTGTTGTGCAGTTGTCTAATAATGTATTGTACCAAGAAGGGTGGGCGGCAAGATTGTCAGCGGCATACAAATAAGCCAAAAATAGCTCACGGATTTGACTGCGTGGCAATGACAATCGATAAAGATAAACACGCTCATCACGGATATTACTGCGGGTGTAGATGATATCTTTTTCATCAGCGGCGATGATGGTCATCTCATATTGATGAAAAACTCTCACCAATTTCTTTGCGTATTTCAAAAGAAACGGCTATCTGCTGACCATCATCAAAGCCAAATGAAAGTAAAGTATGTGCGATATTGTCGTTATCCCAAATTGAGATAATCAAATCCAGTGATTTAATTTGGGATAAATCATAGCGGCGTACTTCCCATCTAGGCACATAGTCAGTTTTACTGATCCATTCAAAATTTCTGACATTTTTGACAGTGACTTGATCACCAATTTGATGAAATTGGATCTGTGCTTTAACTTCATCTTGCCAAGGTCGATCGTTGCTTGGCTTTTGAGCATATAACCAAAAGGTTGTTATACTTAGCATGGCTGATAATAACAGCGTCTGAGTGGCAGCTGAGCGTCGAAAAGTGTATAGATAAATGATGGGTAATACTAGTATGACAGGATAAGTTGCCGAGCCAAATGGTCTATGTATGGACAATGCTAATACTGCCCAAACTGTCCATAGCCCAAATGCCAAGTGCCGTAAAAAAGATGCCAAATACGCCAAACTGGGCTTAGCAAATGGATTTGGGTGCTGTAATTTTTGTCGCAACGGATTGGGCTTAAGTGGTATCATGAGTATTGATTAAATAATTTTTAATTATCATAGCATATGTGATAAACTGATTGATAAGAATTATTTGGATAACTAAAGGTACTAGCAATGATTACTGAGCTTAAGATAACTGAATTTACACCAACCAAAGATAAGGTCATTTGGGATGTGCGTGATGCTAAGCAGTACCAAGAAGGGCATATTGAACATGCGGTCAATCATCCGCTTAGTACAATTGATAAAACACTTTTGGATGCCACAAAAGGTGATATTTATGTCTTATGTGGCGGCGGTACTAAGGCACAAAAAGCAGCAAAGCTCATCAATGAGCTGGATAATGACCGCCGTATCATTCATTTAACTGGCGGTACACGAGGGGCAATCGCCAGTGGCATGGCGATTATTTCTGAGCAAGCGTTAGAAAGAAATTAATATTTTTTATATTAAAATCAATAAGTTATAGATTTTATGGTTTATTTTATAAATTAGTGGTTGACAGCTTGGAGCCTTAGTTGTATTATACGCACCACAACGACGAGCTGATAATAATAAGCTTGAAGTGATAAAATCGGAGTGTAGCGCAGCTTGGTAGCGCATCTGCTTTGGGAGCAGAGGGTCGGGGGTTCGAATCCCTCCACTCCGACCATTTAAAGCCTGATAGGCTTTTTTGTTGGCATTGTCAACAAATTAAGACACTCGAGCGCCTGTAGCTCAGTTGGATAGAGCATCTGCCTTCTAAGCAGGTGGTCGCAGGTTCGAATCCTGCCAGGCGCGCCATATGCCTGCATTACTATGGCGGCTATAGCTCAGTTGGTAGAGCCCCGGGTTGTGATCTCGGTTGTCGTGGGTTCGAGCCCCATTAGTCGCCCCATTTTTCAAAATCCCATCAATAATCTATTGATGGGATTTTTTATTTGTTGCCATGGTTGAAATTATCGGGCGAATGATTGTCATAAAAAGGTCTTTACTGTACAATATTTGGCGTATTTCATGATGATGAACCAATCAAAGCATGAATAATACTGAACTTTAGATGTTATGGGGGTAATATGTTGGATCAATTGATTGTTGGCAGCAGAAGTTTTAATTCGCGTTTATTGGTTGGTACAGGCAAATATAAAGACCTAAATGAAACCAAAGACGCCATCGATGCCAGTGGTGCTAATATTGTTACGGTTGCCATTCGCCGAACCAATATTGGACAAAATAAAGATGAGCCAAATCTTTTGGATGTGATTTCACCGAATAAATACACCATTTTACCAAATACTGCAGGGTGCTTTGATGCCGATAGTGCGGTGCGTACTTGTATGTTGGCACGAGAGCTGCTTGATGGTCATAATTTGGTTAAGCTTGAAGTGCTTGGCGATGAAAAAAACCTTTATCCAAATATCACCGAAACACTAAAAGCAGCAAAGGTATTGATTGATGATGGTTTTGAGGTCATGGTCTATACCTCAGATGATCCGATTGTTGCCAAAGAGCTTGAAAGCATGGGCTGTGTGGCAATTATGCCATTGGGTAGCTTGATTGGCTCAGGGCTTGGGATTTTAAACCGCCACACTCTAAGCTTGATTATTGAGCAAACCAAAGTGCCTGTTTTGGTCGATGCAGGCGTAGGTACAGCATCAGACGCCGCAATAGCGATGGAGCTTGGTTGTGATGGCGTTTTAATGAATACAGCCATCGCCCATGCCAAAAATCCAGTGATGATGGCTTCGGCGATGAATCATGCAGTTGTTGCAGGTCGAGCAGCGTTTTTGGCAGGGCGTATGCCTGCACGCCATATGGCACAAGCAAGCTCACCGCAGACAGGATACTTTTTTAAATAGCCAGATGGTATCTTAAATTGAGTGGTTGTCGCTTGATTTGGTGATGAAATACTTAATGGTGTCAAAAATAAAATTTGAGGACTTATTATTAACCCAAAATTTTGTTATCATAGAAAATTTTGGGTGATTTTAGGTTAAGGGAACTTGGATTATGCGTGCGATGAGCATTGTGGATTCACTATTTTTATGGCTAGAAAATACCAAACAGCCAATGCATGTGGCTGGCATCTGTGTATTTGAGTTACCCAACGATCAAGATGAAATCAGCTTTATCAATGAGCTTACCAACCAGATTGACTCTGATGCTATTCCTAATTTCCCATTTAATCAAGTGCTTTACCATAAATTTGCTTGGAAAACCATTCGCAAATTTTATATAGATCGCCATTGTTATCGGCACAGCCTACAGACTGGCAAAATGTCGGAGGCACTCGCTCAAATCTCAAGACTGCATGAACAGCAATTGGATCGCACCAGACCATTATGGGAGCTGCATTTATTTGATAATCTTGAGCCAGAAACGCAAAGCGGCACTCGGCGATTTTTATTGTACCTAAAAGCTCATCATGCCATGATAGATGGCGTTGCTGCGATGCGTTTATTTCAGCGTTCACTATCGCACTCACCTGATGAAAAGCTGTCCAAACCAATTTGGCTTCGCAATATTCACCGCAAAGAATCAAGCTTTGTTATGGATAAAAAGTCAATCGTTGAGCATTTTAAAGACCAAATTGCAGGTCTAAAGCCAGTATATCAAGAGCTTAAATCCGATTATCAGCTTAGCCAGTCCACTGAATCCCAGACACCAAAAACGCAGTTTATCAGTAGTTTACAAGCACCGCCGTCAATACTTAATCAACGCATTGGCACCAGTCGGCATATCTGTGTTTTGACCTTAAAAAAAGCACGGTTTGTCCAAATCGCAAAACGGCTCAATGTCAGTACCAATGATATAATTTTGGCAGTTTGTTCCACTGCCATCAGAAATTACCTGCTGTCTCAAAATGCTTTGCCAGATATGCCATTGATTGCTTTTGTGCCTATTTCTTTACGAAAAAATGATACTGCGTTGGGCAATCAAATCTCATTTATCCCAACCAATTTGGGTACAAATAACCCTGATGCTATCGCACGCCTTAGGTTGATTCATGACAGTGTGCAAGCAGGTAAGATGCGCGCTGGGCGTATGACACAAGCTGAATTTATCAATTATACGGCAGTACATTATGCTTGGGCAGGGGTAAATTTGGCAATGCGTCTTTATCCAGCTAAGCAGGCATTCAACCTAATTATCTCCAATATTCCAGGTGATAGCACGCCTTTGTATTTAAATGGGGCGAAGCTGACCGCCATGTATCCTGCTTCGGTCTTATTTGATGGTCAAGCACTCAATATTAGCTTTGCTAATTATCAAGATTGCATTGACTTTGGGATTACGGCATGCCAAACAGCTTTGCCAAATATTCAATCATTACCATCATTGCTAACACAAGCACTGACCGAGTACGAAAGTGAGAGTTATGGTGATCATCAGGCATAAGAAATGGTCAAAAAAAACTGGTTAAAGACGAGTTTAACCAGTTTTTATTAATTTGATTTGTCTTGATAAAGTTAAGCCAAAACCGCTCCGATGGGCATGGTGTCAGGCAGTGTGATGACCGTTAATACCCCTTGTTTTTCAGCTGATAAAATCATACCCTCTGAGATACCAAACTTCATCTTACGAGGTGCTAAGTTGGTTACACAAATTACCTTTTTACCAGTCAGCTCTTCAGGTTGATAAAACTTGGCAATGCCACTAAATACATTGCGAGTATGCTCTTCGCCCACATCTAAAGTAAACTGTAGGAGCTTATCGGCACCTTCAACGCTTTGGCATTTGACCACATGGGCAACTTTCATCGTCACTTTAGCAAACTCATCAATACCAATGTATGCCGATTTGGCGGTATCTGTATCGTCTAAAACTGTTTTTTTGGTGTGATCAGTGCCTGAGGTTTGGGTAAGATTTTCTTTAGAGTCATTAATCATCGCATTAACTTTATCTTTATCTATACGCTGCATTAATGGCGTAAAGGTATTGATGTGGTGGCTTAGTAAATGGCGATGGCGTGTATCAAATTCTAAGCTATCAATATTTAAAAATTCACGGGCTTGTTCGGATAATGTTGGTAAAATGGGTGCAAGATAAATGATTAATTTATGAAAAATATTCAGCGAAACCGTGCAAACCTTTTGAACTTCATCAAATCTGCCTGCTTTATTTAATGCCCATGGTTTTTGGGTATCGATATACTCATTGGCTTTGTCAGCACATGCCATAATTAGGCGGGTGACCTTGGCAAATTCACGCACCTCATAGGCGGCAGCAATCTCATCACCTGCACAGATAATCTCATCAATCAGTTTGGGTTCGGTCAATTCATCTGATAATTTGCCATCATGATTTTTGTGAATAAATCCTGCTGAGCGAGAGGCAATATTAACCACTTTGCCAACCAAATCTGAATTGACTTTTTGCATAAAATCTTCAAGATCAAGGTTAATATCCTCGACACTTGCTGACAGTTTGCTGGCAAAATAATAGCGTAAATATTCAGGATTTAAATGCGTCAAATAGGTTTCTGCCTTGATGAATGTGCCACGAGATTTGCTCATTTTTTCACCATTGACGGTCAAAAATCCATGTGCATTAATGGCTGTTGGGGTGCGATAGCCTGCACCTTCAAGCATGGCTGGCCAAAATAGGGCATGAAAATATACGATATCTTTACCGATAAAATGATATAGCTCAGTTTGACTGTCTTTATTGAAATATTCATCAAAATCCATATCAGTACGGTCGCACAGATTTTTAAAGCTTGCCATATAACCAACAGGGGCATCTAGCCAAACATAAAAATATTTATCAGGCTCACCTGCAGGTGTATCTGGAATCTTAAAGCCAAAATATGGTGCATCACGACTGATATCCCAAGGTGCAAGACCTGCGTCAAACCATTCAGACAGCTTATTATAGATGCTACTTTGAAGTCGTCCTTGAGACTTTGTCCAAGTCCTTAAAAATTCATCAAACTGCGGTAAATTGAAAAAATAGTGCTTAGATGTTCGAATGATGGGTGATGAGTTTGAGAGTGTTGAATAAGGGTTTTTTAGCTCGGTGGCATTGTAGGTGCTAGAGCAGACTTCGCAATTATCGCCGTATTGATTGGGTGCATCGCATTCAGGGCAAGTGCCTTTGACAAAGCGGTCAGCTAAAAAAAGTCCTTTTTCGGTATCAAACAGTTGCTCCACATCTTTGGTAAAAATATAACCATTTTGCTTGAGTGTGGTGTAAATTTTTTGGGAAAAATATTGATTTTCGGGGCTGTGGGTAGAGTGGTAATTATCAAAATCAATCAAAAATCCTGCAAAATCCTTTTCATGGCTTGCCTTAACAGTCGCAATCTGTTCTTCTGGGGTGATGCCATTGTCTTGTGCTTTTAGCATGATTGCAGTGCCGTGTGCATCATCGGCACACACATAAGTCACAGTATGCCCCATGGCTTTCATGGCACGCACCCAAATATCAGTTTGGATGTATTCAACCAAATGCCCCAAATGAATGGGCCCGTTGGCATAAGGTAGGGCAGAGGTGACCAAAATTTTACGGCTTGCTGTCATAAAAATCCCATTAAAAAATTGCTATAAAATGGTCTCATTATAGCATAATCATATCAAAATAGCTCAATTGTGCATCAAATCAATCAAAACTCAATTTGATGATAAATGAGATTATATTTGGCATCGTAATCTTTAAGATGCCAGTATTTATGCTCAAGTTATTTTAATGAAAGTTAAGGCTATATAAGTTTGATACTTTACTTATATTTACCAAAAACAATTAATAAAACTAAACATATCATAAACACATTCTTTAATTTTTAATGTGTTTATTTTTTGGCTATTTTTTAATAAACGATTTAAATCAACTTATATCACTCAACTTAAGGACGCAATATGTTCAAAAAAACATTTTTGACAGCGATTGTTGCATCAACTTTGATGCTTTCTGCTTGCCAATCAACTAAGCCTGTCGCTTCTGCCCCTGCTGTCGTACCAACATGGACAAAATCAGCTTCTGCAGATGATGGTTTATTTAATCCGCAGCTGTCTGATCGTACGGCTAATCTTATTTTTGTGCGTCCACAAATGAACAATCTACCCAATCCAAATACCAGCACCAATATCGTCTTAAACGATCGTTTTTTGGTCAGCTTACAAGACAATCATTATAGCTAAGCTATCGTTTGTGCTGGCGATGTGGCATTGTCTGCTGTTGCAACCTCGCTTAAAATCAACCAGCCATCTCAGACGGCTAACATTAATATTGCAGCTGGTCAAACCCAAGTGTTTGCGGTGATTACAGACAGTAAAGGTACGCCAGTTTTTGCTGAGCTTAGTGAGCAGGATATGGCACATGCCTTGAATGGTACTTTCCGCCAATCACACCAAATCAGCCGTTTTCATGTCAATGAAAATGACTGTCCACCGCCTGTACAAGAACCAGTTGCTGCTGTACCTGTGCCAGTGCCTGTGCCAGTAACACCAATGCCAGCACCAGCACCAGAGCCCAAAGCTGAATACTATGTTGAAACTCGTCCAAATCTACGACTAAATATCTTATTTGATTTTGATAAGTCAAACATCAAGCCTCAATACCAAGGTGAAATCACCAAGGCTGCTGAATTTTTAGCCCAATATCCTGATGCACAAGCCATCATCGAAGGTCATACCGATTCTCGTGGTGTAGAAAACTATAATCAAAAGCTATCAGAACGCCGTGCCGATGCTGTTAAGCATGCATTAATTACTAAACATGGTATCAATCCAAATCGCATCAGCTCTCAAGGTTTTGGCGAATCTCGTCCTGTTGCTACCAATGCTGCAGGTAATAATGCCATCAAAGCCACCAATGGTAATGATACCCTTGTGGTTGGCTTAGAGAAGTTTGGGAACTTTAATGAATTAAACGGCTCTGTCGCTGATGAAGGCGGTGTGGCAAATCCTCGCACCCAAAATATCAACTTCGGTGCTGGTGATGACTTCCTACTGATACGAGGCAACTTACAAGCATTTGAACGAGAATCCACCATTAAGATGGGTGCAGGTAATGACAAAGTCCAAATCAATGGAGCTATTACGGGGTTGATTGCCAATCCTAAATTGCAGCTTGATATGGGCGATGGTGATGACCTGCTTGTCGTAAAAAATGGCGTAGGCTCGACCATCAGAAGCACTTTACTGTTTGGTAACGGTAACGACTCAATGTTTGTGGGCGGTACTTTTAACGGCCGTAAAGAAAATGTCGACTTCGGTAATGGTAACAATACCCTAAATATTGGTCGTGATTTGGTCAATAATGGTGCAATCGCCCAGTCTAACATTACCTTTGGTAAAGATAATGACACCTTGGTTATCTCTGGTAACTTTGATAACAAAGAAACCACCATCAACATGGGTGATGGTAGTGACTTTGTTCAGGTCGGTGGTCAAATCCGTGCGGGCTCTATCATCAGCGGTAACGGTAATGATACCTATGAGCTTGGAGGTATCGGCTGGAGCGGTGCTTTGGGTGCAACAGCCAATACCATCAATGTCAAAACAGGTGCAGGCAATGACAGCGTTACTATTAGAGGTCATGCCTTCCGTGGTGGTATTCATCTAGAAGGTGGTGATGATATCTTGTCTTTAAATACCATTCAAAACATTAGTAATACAAGCGATATGGTCTTTGATGGTGGTGCAGGGCATGATACGCTGAAGCTAACAGGCAGTAAGCAAAGTTATGATATGGATATTATCCGTAACTTTGAGACCATTGACATGGCCTCTACCCAAACCCAGCAGACCTTGAGTGTTACAGGTGCTAGCCTGAAGAAGAGTACCAACAGTAAAAAGTTGTACATTAAGGCAGGTGCAGAGGATATAGTGAATTTGGGTGATGGCAATGACAGTAAAGCCAACCTCAAAGACGGCAAACTGACATGGTCAAAAGTTAACTCAGAACAGCAGACCATTGATGGCACCGTTTATGATGCGTATAATCTTGCCACCACTGACCAGTGGGTATATATCCAGCAAGGCACAACCGTCGTTTAATAATTAGTTGTTTAATAATTATCAGTATTGTCATTCAAAACGCTCCCAAGTTGGGGGCGTTTTTATTTTATTTTTTATCTTTTATGAAGCGTGGTGTATTGGTCGTATCATCTACCTGAGACCCATAACCATTTGCTAAAAATGTTTTGATAAATTTACTGAATTTAACAGCAAAATTTGTTATGATGGCAGTTTTTATAGTGATGTTTGGAAAATAAAACCATGAGTGCATTACGCCAGACCCAATCGCAGTTACAGCTTTATGATACCCTAAGTGCCAGCAAACGCCCATTTAAACCGATTCATACAGGACAAATTGGGATTTATGTGTGTGGTATGACAGTTTATGACTACTGCCATATGGGTCATGCGCGTGTTATGGTGGGGTTTGATGTCATTGTACGCTGGCTTAGAGCCATTGGCTATCAGGTTAATTATGTACGAAATATTACTGATATTGATGATAAAATTATCCAAAGAGCCCACGATAACGGCGAGAGCATTACCGAGCTGACCGACCGTTTTATCACAGCCATGCATCAAGATGAACAATCTTTGGGTTGCCAATCTCCCAATATGGAACCTCGTGCGACTGAGCATATTGAAAACATGCAGCATCTGATTGATGTTTTGCTAACAAAAAACTTGGCCTATCAAGGCAGTGGCGGCGATGTGTATTATGCAATCGAAAAATTTCCCAACTATGGCAAGCTCTCCAAGCGTCATCTAAATGATATGCAAGCAGGTGCATCAGAGCGTGTGAGTACCGCAGAAGATAAACGCCATCCTTTTGATTTTGTATTATGGAAAACTGCCAAGCCGTCCGAACCACATTGGCAATCGCCGTGGGGTTTGGGTCGACCTGGTTGGCATATTGAATGTAGTGCCATGAGTACTTGCTGTTTGGGCGAAACTTTTGACATTCATGGTGGTGGGCATGATCTGCAGTTTCCACATCACGAAAATGAAATTGCCCAATCTGAGGGTGCAACTGGTAAAACCTATGCCAATCATTGGATGCATATGGGGTTTATTAATATTGATGGCGAAAAAATGAGCAAATCTTTGGGTAATTTTTTCACCATTCGTGAGGTTATGGATAAGTTTCACCCTGAAACGATACGGTTTTTTTTATTATCCAGTCATTATCGCAGTCCTGTCAATTTTTCAGACACAGCACTCAAAGAAAGTCATACCGCATTATCACGCATTTATCAATCGCTAAAATCGGCCGAAAACTTTGGCGTCATATCAATCATGCCAAATGCTTGGGAGAGTGAAGCAGGGCAGGCATTTGCCAAAGCGATGAATGATGATTTTAATACCCCCAAAGCGGTGAGCGTGCTTTTTAGCGTTGTGACTGAGATTAATCGAGCCATGAAAGCAGGCGAATACCAAAAAGCCGCTCAAGAAGCATCAACGCTCAAGACGCTGGCTTCGGTGCTGAATATCGCCCAATCATCGCCCCATGAATTTTTGCAAGCCAATATTGGCAATAAGTCTGATGGCTTAAGTGATGCCGAAATTGCCAATAAAATCGCCCAAAGACAACAAGCCAAAGCTCAAAAAAACTTTGCCAAGGCAGATGCGATCCGTGATGAGCTTAACCGTCAAGGCATTGAGCTTGAAGATGGCCGTATGGGTACGACTTGGCGACGGATATAGGGCAGAAGCGTTTTGAAGATTAATTTGCTCTTTACCAAATCACCCTTGTCATTGTGCCAAAAATACCCATAATAAAGGCTGATTTTATGATATGAGAACGCCCTTATGAAAATGATGATGTTACCGCTGATGGTTTTGGGTCTCATCGTGGCATCAAATGCGTATGCTGATGTCGAAAAAATATACGCTCAAAGTTGTGCAACTTGTCATGATAGCGGTACTTTTAATGCACCCAAAAAAGGTGATGTTGCCACATGGCATCGCCTAAATCAGCAAAAGGGTCAAGAGGCATTGATTAAATCAATCCGCCAAGGTATGCCGCAGATGCCTGCCATGGGGCTGTGCCAATATTGCACAGATGAAGACTTTGCTAAGCTGATTGACTATATGAGTAGATAAATTATGAGCAGATAAATTAAATGATAAAAATTAGTCTGCTTGGTTGTTATCAAAATGTTGTTAATGCCAACATTTTATCAATAAAATGACGATTATTTAAAAAAATGTTACCAAAACCACAATTTTTGTAGGAAAATTTAGCTAACTCTTGCTATAATAACAAAAGTTACTCAGATGAATTGCCATAAGTGGTTTTTGAATTATAAATGATGGGCTAAATAAATTAAGATTTAGCCACAATATCACCCAAGACTTAGCCAAGTTAGTAGGAAATTATTATGAAACCTGCCAAAAAAGCAACTTTAGCCAAACTCGCTCTAGCCTCAGGAATTGGTCTTGCCAGTTTTTCAGCGTATGCTGCTGTCACCGTCCCTGCATATGACATTGAGGCAGGCAAAGCCATCGTTGAAGCCAACTGTGCTGCCTGCCATGGTCTTGATGGCATGAGTCCTGTGCCTACTCAGCCAAACCTTGGCGGTCAAAATATCAAGTATCTTTATAAGCAGTTGGTTGATTTTAAGACCAAAGCACGCCGTAATGGTATTATGGAAGCTCAGCTGGCTGGATTAACTCAGCAGGATTTGGCAAATTTGGCAGGTTATTATGCCAGTAGAACCCCTTGGACACCAGGCTATGGTAATAAAGCAACCGTTGCCGAAGCAACCAAACTATACTTAGGTGGTGATAAAACTCGTGGCGTTATTCCGTGTTCAGGTTGTCATGATCCCAAAGGTGCAGGTAATGCGTACGCAGGCTTTCCTCGCTTAGGTGGTCAGCACGCTGCCTATTTGGCAACACAATTAAAACTGTTCCGTGCCGCAGGTCGTGAAGATGATGTTTCATCAGATACAGAATTGCGTACCAACGATTCTGCCAAGGCAGGTGATAAAGGCATGATGCAGATGGTGGCATCACGATTATCAGATCGTGATATTAAGATTTTATCTGAATATTTATCAGCACTTCACTGATACACGAAGCGATGATATACATCAAGCCGCTTAAGTCTTAAATATGATGATGAAAACACAAACATAACAACGATACGATAGCCATCAACAATTAGCGTTAGGCATATACTTTTAGGTTTGATGGTTTTTAGACTTGATGGCTGGTATCAACACATATATCAAAAAATCTATCATTGTATTAAAAAGCTCCCAAAAAGGGAGTTTTTTAATGCATGGCAGTTTTGCAGTTTTAGGGCTTTATTGGTTTTTGTGTTAAAATATGCCAAATCTTTATCATGGTATCAAATATGCTTCATCGATATACGGTCTTTTTTGTGGCGTGTGCTTTGCCTTTGATGTTCATTGGTCAAGTCGCACCAAATATGGCACGAGAATTGGATTTTTGGCTGCTTTGGGTGGCAGCGATGGTTTTGGTTGGCTTGCCTGTCTTATTTGCCGAATTTGCCTTGTCGGCTCGTTCGGGTGATATGCCGTGGCAGGGTATGCAAAAACTGACCCGTGAAGCAGATGCAGGCTTAGTTTGGCGAGGTTTTGCACTGCTGTCTGTTGTTATCTCAATATTAATCGCAGCCAATCTCTCAGGGCAGATTGCCATGAGAGCTTATGCACACTTTGATTCGGTGTTGCAGCCGTCAGGCATTCCCATCTTTGGCATGGCGGCAGGCTTGATGGTCATTGCATTGATATTAAGCTTATTAAAAAGTCGCTTACTGATGGTGGGCGTCTTGTTGATTTTATTGGGTTCGCTGTTGTCGTTATATGACAGTGCAGTTAGCGTTCCTGTTATGACCGAGGTTGGACTGCTTGAGTGGTCTCGTGCGGTCATACTTGCACTTTTGTGCGTTGGTATTGGGACAGGTTTATACTGGTTTGGGGGTGTGGCGACCGCACCAAGTTTGATGACTGCCAAAAAATCTTTGGCAGGCTATATTTTGCCTGTTTGGCTCACTCAGCTTATCTTTGGTTCAATTGCCATCTTAGCAGGCTCAGCTTTGGTAGGCGTGGCGTCATTTGTCGTTACCAGCCTAGGCATGTTATTGGTTGCGGCATTTTTATTATATTATGCGTACACACAGCTTAGTACACGCTTTGGCATACTGATGGCGGTGGCGATGGTATTATTATTGGCGATTGTGTTTAGCGTGATTCCTGCCAATATTTTATTAATTATCATTATCTGTCTAAGCTTGGTTGCGGTTTTGATGTTGTCTATTTTTTCAGGGTTTGTGATGAAAATTAGCCATCTAAGAAAAACGCTGAATATGAGTAGTGAATTTCGATATAATATTTGGCGTGTTTTTGTACGCATTATTGTGCCTATTGCCATTATTGTCGCAATCATCGGTTTGGTGCTTGAATGGATTGTTTAGAGCAATGTATGACCATCGCCATCAGTCATGTTGCGTCCTCGGGTAAGCAGTATTATAGCGAACTTAGCCTACCGATGAGTACAACCATCTATGAAGCATTGACGCTTGTGCCTTGGGTGCATGGTGAAGAGTTTGAGGATTTTTGGCATTGGGTACAAAATAATTTGGACAATAGCCCAAATCATAAGTCTTGGCATGTGGGTATTTTTAGCCAAAAAAAGCGTCTTGATACCATACTTTTGGCAGGCGATCGCATAGAAATTTACCGACCCTTGACCATTGACCCAATGGCTAAGCGAAAGGCACTTTCAAAAAAAATATCCAAAAAACCCATCACATGAGTTATCTTGCAGTTCTATATAAAAAATGCAGCCAATCGTTTTGGCTGCATTTTGTTAATGGTGGTACCTATCTTAGATGAGATTACATCAAAGCAGGTGAGTTGGTACGGCAATTTAGCGTATATTCTTGACCTGTTTCACCAAGGATGACTGATAATAAAGCTTCAGAGCGTCTGGCATGCCAATCATAGACACTGTTTGGATTGGTGTCATTAACAAAACGCATGCCTGATGCTCTAACATCTGGACGCATCACGATCTCTTGGTTGTGTAGGTGCCAAGTTGGCGCATTGACGGTCAAGACTGCACGGTCATTTTCTGGTTGATAGTTTGCCACAACTTTGGCACCTTCATCACATTGATAAACCGCTGTGATGTCTTGTGCATAAACGCCATGTTGGTGGTGGGTACCATGATGATTAGCCCCATGATGATGAGTGCCAGCTGTTGGCACAACAACGCCTGCTTGATTGGCTGGTACGCTAACGGTTGATGGTGTTGTACAGCCTGTGATTGCCATCATAACAGCAGCAGAACTCAAAAGTAATTTTTTCATAAGTCATCCTTTTATTTAGATAAAAAGCCAGAATTGGTAAATTCATTATAGGTCAAATCATGATGAGCTGAGTGATTTTTGATGGCTAATCTGTGATAGTCGTGTGAAAAATGTTGCTTAACTCTTTCTTTTATTGGTTGCCAGTTGCTTTGGTGCTTGATATGGGTCAAGATAACGACACATCACCAAACCAAGCTTAGATGTGTGGCTTGGTTTGGTGATTTTGGTTGTTAGAGCGTACTTGATTTTGAATAATTTACGACAGCTTGACTGTTGAAACAGGTATTTTTATCATAACGACCAAAAATAAACCTGCCTGATTATCCAAATGGCTTAAGCCTGAGTGTCGTGTTGTGCGGGAATAAACCCTTCGCCTGTATCTTTGGCAAGGACGGGATGGTCAGCATTTGGAATATTGCCTCGTAAAATCACATAACCAATAACGCCTGAGATGATTGAGCCTAAAATAATCCCTAAGCGTGGATCAAAATCCTTAGGAACATCGCCAAACGCCAGACCTGAGATGAATAAACTCATCGTAAAACCAATGCCACACAGCAAAGACACCCCATACAGCTGCTTGATGGTTGTGCCTTTTGGTAGGGATGCCAGCCCAAGCTTTAAACATAAAAAGACCGCTGCCATCACGCCGATTTGTTTACCAATAAATAACCCTGCGGCGATACCAAGCGGGACAGAATGTAATAAACTGTCAAGGCCTGTTCCTGCCAATTCAATGCCTGCATTAGCAAAAGCAAATAAAGGCAACACACCAAAAGCGACGGTATTATGCAAATCGTGTTCAAGCTCTTCTAGGGGTGAATGCTCAGGGTCGCTTTTATCACGCAAGGGAATAAAAAACGCCAGCAAAACCCCTGCCAAAGTGGCATGAACGCCTGATTTTAAGAATGCCGCCCACATGACCAGACCAATCAATAAATAAGGCGTCAGTCGCACAACATTCATTTTATTTAAGATAAATAAGAATGGAAAACAAACCCCAGCCACCGCCAAAGATGATAAAGATAAATCATTGGTATAAAACAAAGCAATAATGACAATGGCACCAAGGTCATCAAAAATGGCGATAGAGACCAAAAAGACTTTTAAAGCATTTGGTACACGATTGCCCAATAAGCTTAACACCCCCAAGGCAAACGCAATATCGGTCGCGGCAGGAATCGCCCAGCCTGCCAACTGTTCAGGATTGCCCTGATTAAACGCAGCATAGATTAACGCTGGCATAATCATACCGCCAACCGCTGCCAAGGCAGGCATTAAAATTTGTTTGACATCAGAAAGCTCACCAATTAACGCTTCTCGTTTTAACTCAAGTCCAACCAAAAAGAAAAATATTGCCATCAAACCGTCATTAATCCAATGATGGGCATCTTTGGCAATTTGAAATGTGCCTATTTGAACCACAACAGGCGCATGAGTAAAGGCATGGTACATCTCGTTAAGCGGTGAATTGGCAATAACCATCGCTAGTAAAGCTGCCGCTGCCAGTACAATACCGCCTGCAGCTTCAAGCTCTAAAAATCGTTTGAATTGTGCAAACATAAGCTTCCCAACCTAGGTGCGTTCAGCTAACAGGATCTAAAAAAATCAGTTGACCAGTTCAGTTGACCAGTTAGGGTGATTTAATTTTTTATTAGCTGATGGCAAAATTGATAAATTAGATTAATTTGGGACTAACTTTATCATAAAAATATGGTAATGATAAAGGCTTGATTACAAAATTTGAGAAATTTTATTTTGGGATACGCCCAAAAATAGCCATGACCCAAATTATTCTGATAAAAGTTGGCGGTTTATTTTTTAGTATTTTGATTAAATTTGCCCAAAAACTTGTATCACAGCGTGATTGTGCGTGATGATAAAGGCGTTATCATGTATAATGATGGTTTTTGCCAAATGTCAGATGAAGGTTATGACTCAATTACCAAAAATTTTATTGGCGGTGACAGGGGGTATTGCCGCCTACAAGTCTGCCATGCTTGCTCGCCTGCTGATTAAATCAGGCTGTCAGGTGCGTGTTATGATGACAGCAGGGGCGTGTGAATTTATTACACCTTTGACATTTCAAGCCTTGACAGGGCAAGCGGTACATACCAAGCTGCTTGATGAGACTGCCGAGCGTGGTATGGGGCATATTCAGCTTGCTAAATGGGCGGATTTGGTGGTTGTCGCACCTGCGTCTGCCAATACCATCGCAAAACTTGCAGGCGGTTTTGCTGATAATTTGGTAACAACGGTTTGTCTTGCAACCGATGCACCCATACTCATCGCACCTGCGATGAATCAGCAAATGTGGGCAAATGCCATCGTCCAAGATAATCTTAAAAAGATACGCCAATTTGGTTATCACATCATGACCCCAGATAGCGGTGAGCAGGCGTGTGGTGATGTGGGATTGGGGCGTTTGCCTGAACCTGAAGATTTATGCCAGCAGATTTTGGCGTTTAATAAGTGCCGACATATCCAGCCGTCATTATTGGGTAAAACCGTTGTTATTACCGCTGGTGCGACAGTTGAACCGATTGATCCTGTGCGTTTTTTATCCAATCACTCAACAGGCAAGATGGGTTATGCTTTGGCAAATGCGTGTTATCATGCAGGTGCTGATGTTATTTTGGTGTCAGGCAAGCATGTTAGTTTAAAAACACCGTTTGGGGTTCGTCGTCTTAATGTGGGTACAGCAGAGCAAATGCTGGAGGTTTGTTTAAGCCTTTGCCAAAAGGCAGATATATTTATTGCAGCTGCCGCCGTGGCTGATTTTAAAGTGGTATCATTGGCTGACCATAAAATCAAAAAAACCAAAGACCAGCAGACCATGACACTCCAATTAATTAAAAATCCAGATGTGCTTGCCACAATTTGCCATACTTATCCCAATCTTATCTGCGTTGGCTTTGCCGCAGAAACTCAAGACGCTAACAATTATGCCAAAAGCAAGCTGACCGCCAAGCAGTTGGATATGATTGCGGTGAATGATGTTTCGGATAAAACCATCGGTTTTGGTAGTGAAAATAATGCGATGACCGTTTTTTTTGCCGAACAATACAACCAAATGCCCCAAAATCTACCCAAGGCACATAAATCAAAAATTGCTGAGCAGTTGGTGGCATGTGTGGTAAAAATTATGAACCAAAAACAATGAACCCAAAAAATCATCTGGCGGTATGATGGGTTAATCATTTTTGGGCGAATAATTTTGCCATCATTTAGAATTTAGATTAAATCATCTGCATACAGTGAATTTTAACGCATTTGTCAATAAAAAATAATGAAGTATCATTCACAAAAATAGGTTGTCAAGTATCGGTAAGCTTTGTAGGGTGGTATGATCGTGCATCGTGCATCGTGTTTGGTTTGTGTGATGCGTTTTGTCTTTTATTACTTTTTATACAATACATCATCATAAATAGGAGTGTTTATGACTCATTATTCAGACTTTATTACGCCAGCGGATCGTGCTTGGCAAGCAACTTATCAAAAAAATCAGTTAGACATTCAATTAAAGATGCCAGAAAATGTCAATTCTTTGCTGGATTTTTTTGATGTTCATTTTCGTGCCAATCGAGGGCAGCGTGGCATAACATTTATGGGTGTACATATTGGCTATGATGAGCTAGATGGTATCAGTCAAAATATCGCAGGTTATTTGCAGTCTTTGGGATTAAAACAAGGCGATAAAGTGGCGGTGATGATGCCAAATACGCCGCAGTATTTGGCCGTGATGATGGGCATTGTGCGTGCTGGATTGATATTGGTGAATGTCAATCCTTTGTATACCGCACATGAGCTTGAGCATCAGCTCAAGGACTCAGAAGCCAAAGCGTTATTTATTGTAGAAAATTTTGCTCATACTTTTGAAAAAGTGGTTAATAAAGGTCAAATTCAGCAAGTGATCATCACAGGCATTGGCGATATGATGCGTCTAAAGGGCTTGCTAATTAATGCTGTGGTGCGTCATGTCAAAAAAATGGTGCCTAATTATTGTATTCCTAATAAAATAAAATTTAAAGATATCTTAAATAAAAAATATCCATACACCAAGCCAAGCGTCGGTTTGGACGATATAGCGATTTTACAATACACAGGCGGCACAACGGGTGTGGCAAAGGGTGCCATGCTAACCCACGGTAATTTAATCGCCAATGTTGAGCAGTGTACAACTTATGTCAAATCTGGATTTGAAAAATCTCATCAGCATGGCGAATATATGGCGGTCGCGTTACCTTTGTATCATATTTTTTCATTTATGGTGACGATGCTTGGCATGAAAATGGGCTTTGCACTTTTGTTGATTCCTAATGCACGAGATTTGGATGATCTAAGCAAGCAATTTGGCAAATATCGCCCACAGTTTTTCCCTGCGGTGAATACATTATTTAATGCATTGGCACATCATGATGGTTTTAAATCATTAGATCATAGTAATCTTAAGGTATCATTGGGCGGTGGCATGTCGGTATTGCCAAGCACAGCTGAGGCTTGGGAAAAAATAACAGGCAACTATATCATCGAAGGCTATGGTTTATCTGAAACCTCACCTGTTTTGACCTTTAATCCGTTGGGCAGTTATACAGGTAAAATCGGCATTCCTTTTCCTTCAACAGACATTCTTTTATTGGATGATGAGGGTAATCAAGTTGCTCAAGGCGAAGCAGGTGAGATTGTCGCCAAAGGCCCTCAAGTGATGAAAGGCTATTGGAATCAGCCTGAAGAGACTGCACGAGCGATGACGGCATATGGTTATTTTCGTACAGGTGATATTGGTGTGATGGACGAAAACGGTTACTTTAAAATCGTTGATCGCAAAAAAGACATGATTTTGGTTTCAGGATTTAATGTCTACCCGAATGAAGTTGAAGAAGTGATTGCAAGCCATTCAGGCGTTTTGGAGTGCGGTGTTATTGGCGTGCCTGATGAGCATAGCGGTGAGGTGGTCAAGGCCTTTATCGTTAAAAAAGATCCCAAATTGACCGAAGCAGATATCAAAACTTGGGCAAAACAAAATCTGACAGGCTATAAACGCCCCAAAAAAATTGCTTTTTTGGATGAATTACCCAAGTCTAATGTCGGTAAAATCTTAAGAAAAGAGTTAAGAAATCTTTAAATTAATACTTGAGATAAATGAATACTTGAGAGTAATATATAGCGGCGGCATCAAGCGGGGTTTTCTTGCTTTGTTGCATGACATAAGATCACAAAGTAAATTGTAATTTTTTGGTCATAATTCTTGTCTAATTAGGTAACTTGTGCTAGATTGACAAGCATACCATACGCTATACATCATGCCTCTTTTTTGGCTTTTGATGGCTTGATTTGATATAAGGAAATATAAGGAAATAAATGAATATGAGCAACACGACTGATTTTACCGTTTCAACGGATGCACCTTGGTATAAAACCTATCAAGAACACGGTCTTGATTTTAACTTTGATTTGCCTGACAATATCAATTCACTCATGGATATTTTTGATCAGGCATTTGCACGCTTTGGTAATCAAGTTGCGTTTACTTGTATGGATAAATCTATCACCTATCGACAACTGGATAACTATAGTCGTCAAATGGCGGCATATTTACAGTCGCTAGGCTTGGTCAAAGGTGATAAAGTGGCAGTCATGATGCCAAATATTTTGCAATATCCGATTACGATGATTGCGATTGTGCGTGCTGGATTGACATTAGTGAATGTCAATCCTTTGTATACCTCGCATGAGCTTGAACATCAGCTCAATGACTCAGAAGCCAAAGCGTTATTTATTGTAGAAAATTTTGCTCATACTTTTGAAAAAGTGGTTAATAAAGGTCAAGTTCGCCATGTGATTGTTGCATCTTTGGGCGATATGCTTGGCTTAAAAGGCTTTTTGGTCAATGCAGTGGTACGCCATGTCAAAAAAATGGTGCCTGAATGGAATATCCCTGGTCATGTATCATTTAAAGATGCACTGAATAAAGTGCCGATAGGTAACTACAACCGCCCCAATTTGACTTTGGATGATATTGCTGTATTGCAGTACACAGGCGGTACAACAGGTGTGGCAAAAGGTGCGATGCTCACTCATCGTAATCTTGCTTCAAATGTTGAGCAGTGTGCACCATTTCTTAGCTTGGTATTTTCTAAAGATAAGGTATCTGGTCAATATGTTGCAGTTGCCTTGCCACTTTACCATATCTTTTCATTCACAGCGTGTGGTTTGTTGGGGATGAAGATGGGTTTTAGTATGTTATTGATTACCAACCCAAGAGATTTTCCAGCACTGTGTAAAGATTATGCCAAATATAAACCTGCATTTTTCCCTGCGGTGAATACTTTATTTAATGGTTTGGTGCATCATGAAGGATTTCGGTCACTTGACCATAGTAATTTAAAATTATCATTAGGCGGTGGTATGTCAGTTTTATCCGATACTGCCAAAGCATGGGAGCGTTTGACGGGTAATTATATCATCGAAGGCTATGGTCTGTCTGAAACCTCGCCTGTTTTGACTCTAAATCCGCCAGGTGGATACACAGGTAAGATTGGCGTGCCAATTCCTGCCACGGACATTAAAATTTTAGATGATGAAGGCAATGAGTTGGCGATGGGTGAGGCTGGTGAAATTTGTGCCAAAGGGCCACAAATTATGGTCGGCTACTGGAATCGCCCTGATGAAACCGAAAAGGTTATGACCAAAGACGGGTTTTTTCGTACAGGCGATATTGGCGTGATGGATGATAAAGGCTTTATTAAAATTGTTGATCGCAAAAAAGATATGATTTTGGTGTCTGGCTTTAATGTCTATCCCAATGAGGTTGAAGATGTCATTACTGCGCATCCAAAAGTCATTGAATGTGGCGTGATTGGCGTACCTGATGATCACAGTGGCGAAGTGGTTAAGGTCTTTGTGGTTAAAAAAGATGCCTCCTTAACCGCCGAAGAGGTGCGTGCTTGGGCAAAAGAAAACCTAACAGGTTACAAACGCCCCAAATATATTGAGTTTATCAGTGAGCTTCCCAAATCTAATGTTGGTAAAATTTTGCGTAAGGAATTAAGAGTACTTGAGCAAAGCAAATAACAATCACCCATCATGATAAGCTTTAAAAACCCGCCACAGTTGGTGGGTTTTTGGCATTTACAATGCAACAAAGAAACATAAGATTTAGCCATTTTCATGTAAATTCATGCAAAAATAATGATTTTATTTTTTATCAACTGTTTTTATAAACTATTTAAATTATCAATGATTTGATAAAGGCTAAGTACCCCTAGGTTATCCTGATATTTTGTAATATCATACATAACCTGATAAAATAATGCTTACAATTGTTAACAAAAATGTATAGTGAGAAAAATCATGCGTAGCAACAATCGCCAAAATAATGAGCTTCGTCCCATTCATTTTACCCGCCAATATACCAAACATGCCGAAGGTTCGGTATTGGTGTGTTTTGGGGATACCAAGGTTTTGTGTACTGCCAGCATCGAAGCTGGTGTGCCTCGTTGGCTTAAAGGTCAAGGTAAGGGCTGGCTGACCGCTGAATATGGTATGTTGCCACGCGCGACAGGTACTCGTACACAGCGTGAAGCAGCACGGGGCAAGCAATCAGGACGCACCCAAGAGATTCAGCGTTTGATTGGACGCTCACTGCGTACCATGCTTGACTTATCAAAACTTGGCGAAAATACCATTTATATCGATTGTGATGTCATACAGGCAGATGGTGGCACACGCACAGCCAGTATCAGTGGCGCTGCGGTGGCACTCATCGATGCTTTGGAACACTTGCAGCGTCGTAAAAAGCTTACTCAAGATCCGCTTTTGGGCTTGGTGGCGGCGGTTTCTGTGGGTGTTAAGCAAGGCCGTGTATTGCTTGATTTGGATTATGCTGAAGATTCAACTTGTGATACCGATTTAAATGTGGTCATGACGCAGGCGGGCGGATTTATTGAGATTCAAGGTACGGCAGAAGAAAAGCCATTTACTCGTGATGAAGCTGATGCGATGCTTGCTTTGGCAGAGCTGGGAATTGGGCAGATCATCGAGGCTCAAAAGCAAGTATTAGGCTGGTGATATGCTAATCGTTGAAGATGATGGCGTGATCATCACATTAAATGGAAAAGAACAAGATCCATTATTTTGGTGGTCGATGATATTGTTGCTTCTGGGTGTCTTGGTGGCAATCATTTGTTTGGTTGCACCTGTTTTTTATGCAATTGGTGCGTTGGCTTTATTTGCAGTTGTGGTATTTATGTTTAATATCCAAAGGCAAAAAGCCAAAAATTGTCATATATTTTCACAAGGCCGCTTGAAGATTACGCCCAAACGCTTTGAGATTCATAACAAATCCCTAACCTTATCGGCATCGGCAACAGTGTCTGCCAAAGATAACAAAATGACCATTGTTGATCGGGGCATTGAATATCATTTTACAGGTTTTGCTGATGACTGTGAAATTAATATAGCCAAACAGGTGCTTTTGGGCAAGTCAATCAAAACCAATTCGGTGGCGGTGACATTGGCTAATAAGTAGTTGTTGTGATACAGGCAGGTTGGATGGTCTTAATCATAACTAAATCATCATAACTTAAAGCTTAATCTTGGGAGTTGGGATTATCCTGATTGTGTGGTGCTTGCTCTTTTGGTGTGGTATCTGATTGCTCTGTGATAAGATATGATAATTTTTGTTCATTGAGTTTACGAACTTGGTTGATGGCGATAGAAATTTCAGCATCAATCAAATCTGCTTGTTGGGCAGCTTCATGATTGATATAGTCTTGATAATCGGTGGTTGTTTTGGGAGTCTGTGGTTTGGGCGGCTTATCGTGAGACAATAAATAAATCACGCTACCAATCAACAGTCCTATCATGATGGCTACTGTTAGTAAAATAAAAATACCGCTTAGCTTAAATGGCAATAGCGGTGATGGAGGCTTTGGACAGGTGGAAAAATGACGGCAGATGTGAATCGTGCCATTAATGATGATGTAGCACGCTTAGATGGCATCAAATCCGCCCATCTAACTTTTTCTTTGTTTGGATTTAAGAGTATGTTATGATGGGTAGGATTTTATTTTAAGTCATCATTTAATGCAATTAGTTGTCCAGAGTAGCCGTTCATGAAAGTTTCATTGTCTACATTGACTTTATCCATTTTGTCATGTTTTGCTATCCTATCCATTCAGCAAGCACAAGCTGTACCAAATCCTGTGGCGTTTGTTGACGAAGTACGCAGTGAAAATCATCTAGAGCAAGATAATAAATTACCCATTGACGCCCAAAGTACGACACAATCAGCGTCTACTGATACGGTCAAGCCTTTAGATGAGCATGAACCAGAGCGTTATACAACAGCTTTAGAAAATAAGACCATGCTGGTTAATTGCTCAGCACTCAATCAAGATACCATGCGTTTGGCGTGCTATGATACTTTGGTGCATGGTGAGACGCCAGCGGTAATTAAAACCAAGCGTTCCATTCGCCTTGATGAAACAATTTGGCAGACCATCAGAGGCAAACCTCAAGTTATCTATCAAGAAACGACCGATCCGATTGTTTTAACGGGTAATGAACAAGGCATGCTGACCAAAAAAGATGCCAAACAGCTTGAATATGCCGCCAAACAGTTTACACCACTGAGCTTATCATTTGATTTAGATCGAAATAATACACCGCTTTGGTCATCACGACCACACAATCCGATGTATGTATTGCCTATATTTATGCACGGTAAGCCTAATCGAAGCCCAAATACGCCCAATCATGAAGCAAGACAATTTACCCCAAATGAATTTCGTGCCCCTGAATTAAAATTTCAGGTTTCTGTTAAGGTTAAGGCTGCTGAGGATTTATTGGGGACGGATTCAGATTTATGGTTTGGCTATACACAGCAATCGCACTGGCAGATTTTTAATGGAAAAAACTCTCGTCCTTTTAGAGTACATGACTACCAGCCAGAGATTTTCTTAACTCAACCTGTATACTCAGACTTACCATGGGATGGCAAAATCCGTATGATTGGCATGGGTGCGGTACACCATTCCAATGGTGAAAGTGCCAAACTGTCTCGCTCATGGAATCGTGCTTATTTAATGGCAGGTATGGAATGGAAAAACCTGACCGTCATGCCACGCATTTGGGGGCGTATCTTTAAAGAGGGTAGCGACAGCCAGCCAGATGATAATCCTGATATCTTGGACTATTATGGTTATGGTGATGTGCGTTTTTTATATCAACTGGAAAATAAAAGCAATATTTCAGGTACGGTACGCTATAATCCACGCTCAGGCAAAGGTGCGTTGCAACTTGACTATGTCTATCCGCTTGGTAAGGGAATTAGTGGCTATTTTCAAATATTTCAAGGCTATGGACAATCTTTGATTGATTATAATCATGAGGCGACAAGCTTTGGTGTCGGACTTATGCTCAACGACTGGATGGGTCTATAACTCAACGGCAAATCAATATGGAACACGGCTTGATAAACTTGCTAAAAAACCATAAGTATAAGCGGACTTTTAATCAAGGCGTCTTAGCTAAGCCTGTATTTGATCAACCATACTGGGTGCATCATCAGGCTGCAATTTGGCTATTTAGGTTGCATCGTCGCTGTGTTTTATGCCAATTACATCATCTGGATTATCAGATAAGTCGGATGAATTTTATTTGTTCTGATTGTTACGAAAACATTGCCACCCAAGTTTCACATTTTAACATTCATCTAAACATTGGCAAAGATTTTCCTACCAATAAAGATGGGTCAACCGCCCAACAAACCACAAAGCGACAACATATCCGTGCTTATCCTATCAGTTATTATCAGTATCCTGTCAATCAGCTCATCAAACAATTTAAAGACCATGAAAATTCACAATCATTGTTAGCATTGTACGCATTGATTGCACACTTACCAAAGCCTGACCATTGCCATGCAGGTAATACGGTCATTTTACCCATACCAACAACCCAAGCACGCATGCGTCAGCGTGGATTTGACCCTGTTGCAATCTTAGCCAAATTTTTGGCGTGGCGTTGGCGATTGCCACTTTGGCAGGGTGTGGCTCGCCATGATGGTAAGCGTCATCAGCGTGGGCTAACTCGTCATGAGCGTTTGGTTAATACTCAAACAGATTTTTATTTATGTCAACAAATCCCCAATCGTCAAATCATTGTCTTTGATGATGTCATCACCACAGGGGCAACGGTAGCAGCGGTGGCAAATTTATTAATACAGAGCCGCCACGATATTCGCCTGATTGCGATTTGTATGGCGCATGGTTCTGCTGATTTTGGTTTTGATGCTCATGACAGATAATAATCTATCTGCCACTGTGATAACTGCTAATGAAGGTGGTTTTGGGCTGATTGAAGTATTAATTGCACTTTTATTGTTATCCGTGGTAGCACTTGGACTCATCACAGTGCAGGGGCGACTGCTTGTCCAAACTAAGCATGCCGATCTTCGTTTGCAAGCAGTTCAGCTGATGGCAAATGACTACCATGCAGTTCGGTCATTTACGCCAGAGCAAAAGCAGATTTATATTCAAACACTTCAAAGGATCGCACAAACAGCCCAAAGCCACTCAGAATCGGGTATGAATAGTTATCGTATCGCAGCTCATGCCGCCGCTATCCGTTGTCATCCAGAGTGTCATTTGAATGAACAAGCCCAATCTTTGGCAATACAATCAGCACAAGCCGCTGCACGGGCGCATATCATACTGTCGGTCACCGATTGTCAGTTCGGTCATTGCTGGGTCGCTGGATGGGGCATTCAAGCCTTTGAGTTAATCAAAACTTGTTCTGCTGATGAGCTTGGGTTAAATATCAGCTCATTAGACTGTGCCATCATGGATGGTCTATGAAACCAATATTGACAAATCAGCAAGGCATGACTTTGATGGAGCTGGTGGTTGCTTTAGGGTTGGGTTCATTCATTGTCTTGATGGCGTTAAGTTTTTATGCTTTATCAGCCAAAAATAGTGCCTATACGCATAGCATTGCACAGTTTATAGATCGTGAGACTTTGGGCATCACGGCCTTGACCGAGCAGCTTAGACTGGCAGGCACTGGCATCATAGATATGCCAGCTGTGCTTGTTCATAAAGAACAGTTGCTTGGCATCAGTAGCAGCCAAAGTATTAATCTTAATCATCAGCTATCCCAAACAGGCGGCTTACCAAGCCATTATAGCAAATCCTCCGATCAGCTGACTATACATTATATTGCGCCTGCGGATATGTGGGATTGTGAAGGGAGCGTTGTTCTTGGGCCCCGTCCAGCTCGCCTAAAAAATGGTAAGATGGCTATGGTAGATGGTCAAATTATTATCGAAAGATATTTTGTACAAACAGAAACAGACGGTTCTTTGTCCTTACGCTGTGATGCAGGGCGATACATCACCGATGACATCATGCGTGATGGCACTCGAAATCGACACGGTATCAGTGCACCTTATATCACTGCAGTGATTGATGCTCAGGTCAATAAGCGATTTGGCACCGATAAACCAAACCATATTCGTGGACTTGGTAAAGGTGATGTGATACTGTCAGATATTGAAGGTTTTTGGGTGAGACTGATCGTGGCTGATGGATCGATCAGGCATCGTATGACGATTGAAAATTATCAAACACATTGGTATGGCTACCCTGTTGTTGGTGTACAGCTTGCCATACTCAGCCGCAGTTCGCCTGCACCAAATGTCAGTCAGACTCACAATTTTTTAATTTTTGATGAAACCATCTCACCGCCGAATGATGGTTTGCCAAGAAGATTACATACGATGAATGTCAATTTTGTCAATGCTTCTTTGAATTATGCAAAAATGAACCAACATAATGCCAAAATCATCCATGAATAAATCTGCCAACCAATTTAATCATTTAAAAGTATTGTCAATAAAAACTTATGATAAATTGCAATCAGGTTTTGTGTTGTTGGTCGTTTTGGTTGTGCTACTTTTCATCAGTGGGCTGACGGCACTCATGATGAGCCAAAATTCTGTGGATGTACGCAGCGTACTTTATCATCAAAATCAATATAAGCTTTTTATCACAGCTGATAAGGCGGTGATGAATCTATGGCAGTTGTCTCCCAAACATCTTATTCACATGGCTCAGACTGATACATGGCTTGCCTCACTATTATCCGATAAGAATGATTTGACAAAAATTTATACAGCTCAAAGCTGTGATGACTGGCAAACATTTGGTATCAGTACGCTTGACGATCCGCCAATACAGTGCCATCACACTGCACCCATTGTCAGTTGGCAAGCTGCTTATATAGAGCCTATTGGTGCCAATCATTATCTAAATACATTACTCCAAAATACACTGTCAATACAATCAGCCCATGATATTCAAAATCCCGATCAAAAAGCAGTGGATGATGACACGGTTCACTATGAAATTTTGCACTTAAGATTATATGCCATCGCTGCTCAAAATTCACAAGGTATCATTCAATGCCAAGAACCGCTATATCAAACACGCATCACCACTTGCCTAAATGACCATGGGGTTATTCATAAAATCAGCGTTGCTGAATGGTTAATTTGGCGTCAAAAAATTCAAAAGACCGATTCATCTGTTGAAGCGACCCATGCTATTCATATCATGCCTTTGCGTACCTATGATATACGCTCAATGCGTGAATAGATGAATGGTGTTAAGAAGAACTGATAGTTCACAAAAAATTACCGCAGCCACTGTAATTTTTATTTGGCTGTGGTAAAATAGTCAAGATTTTTTGTGGATTTGTTGGTATTGCTATAATTGTAAAACATTGTAACAATACTAACGAATTTCTATCACATAATAGATAGCTAATACAATTTTGACCTATTTATTTACATAAACGCATAGAAATACCATAAAAATAGGGGTGGCATTAAGCGATTAATCGTATTAAAATGTAACCATTAATAACTTAGATACGCCTTTAGGTTGTTTGGCGTATCGATTTTAGGAGAAAGTGATGAAAGCTATTAAATTATCTGTAGTTTCTGCTGCGGTTCTACTGTCAACTTCTGCAATGGCAAATGTTGTTACCAATACTGGTGCGACTGTTGTTGATGGCACTCGTACTATCTTTAGCACACTGGTTAAACCTGCAGCTGTGAGTGCTGAGGTTGGTACTTTGGGTTATGGTGCTAACATTGGCTGGGCAGTGAATGATACTGTTGAACTACAAGCTGGTTGGGCTGGTGGCAATATCGCAAAAAGCATCAATGACAACTTTAATGCTAATGGCGTTAACTATCAACTTGAAACTGATTTTTCTAACCCATACTTGGGTGCTCAAGTGCGTCCTGCTGCCAACTGGTTCACTGTTGGGACAGGCATCATCGTACCTAAGAACGACATCAAAGTCCGCTCAAATAACACAACCGATGGCGTTTACCGTGTTGATGGTAAAGACTACAAACAAAGCGATGTAGGTCAGTTGACTGGTAAGCTTGAGCATCGTAATAAAGTAGCACCTTATTTGACACTGGGTTTCCGCCCAAATCTACACAGTAACTGGGGTGTATTTGGTGAAGTTGGTGCTGCTTATTTGGGCAAAGTAGACGCTACTGTTGAAGCAAAAAATCCAACCAAATCAGTAACTGCTACTGATAACACGACCCAAGCGACTGTCATTAAAATTGCAAAACAAGCAGAGCGTGACATCGAAGATAAAAAATATGCCAACTGGTTCCCAATCGCTAAAGTTGGTGTAACTTACCGCTTCTAATTTAAGCTTAGGCTTGAATCAAAAAGGCAGTGCTTATGCATTGCCTTTTTATTTGTTAAATTAAAATTTAAAATAAAGCTGTTAAGTTGAGCTTAGGGTGGTTATAAAAGTAATCATTATTATTTTTTATTAAATTGATTGAATTGGCCCGAATGTCAGTCAGATAACATGACATATCTGCACCCATGCCAGTATACAGCTGATCTTGAATCAGTTTGATTCGGCACTCTTTTAATCGCCATAAGATATTAATAAGCTGTTGCCTATCAGTAGAGCTAAATTTATTAAGTAGATAAATTTCATTGGGATGAAAATATCGTTCAACCACACTGTATTTAATATCGTTAACTTCTATGTCAATGGCACAAGGTGTTAAGCTGATGATGAGTGCAACTTGATTATCTGAATGGCTAAAGCTGACAAAGTAGCGTATTTTATTTGATTCAATGTAATAAGGGTGTGCATGGTCATGAAATTTACCAACAATATCAAAGCGGTGCATGGTGATTTGTAAAAGTGAACGCACGCACGCAGATTGAGCCTTTTTTTGTTTAAGTCGCTGACTGCGTGTTTGTGCCATTTTGGCAAATGCGATGATGACTTTTGGCGTGGGCTGTAAAAAAATGGCAGAGTGAATCTTAAGCATGATGATTAAAAAATAAAAAGCTCAAAACAGGCTGACCCTGATTTGAGCTTGCTTGATTAGTTATCATTAATAAGACAGTTCGGCACGGCGATTTTGTGACCATGCTTCTTCATTTGAGCCAGATGCGATAGGGCGTTCTTCACCAAAACTGATAATCTCAACGCTGGCTTGATTGATGCCTTTACCAAGCAAATAGTTGCGTACCGCCACCGCACGGCGTTCCCCCAGTGACATATTATACTCACGACTACCACGCTCATCGGTATGACCTGCAACCAAAACACGAGCTGTTTGATTGGCGGTTAAAAATTGTGCTTGTTCGTCTAAGATGGCAGCAGCTTGTGGTTTAATCTCATCAGAATCAAAGTCAAAATAAACCAAACTGGGTAGCGTGCTTGCCAAAGCCTTGACGGTCTCATCATTATCTACCAAAGGTGCAACACCAGTGTAAATAGTGCCAGTGTAACCTGTGGGTGCATTAGGAGCAACCATAACTTGACTTGTTGATTTATTGGCACAGCCTGTCATAAAAGTTAGTACCGATAAAGCGGCGGCGGCAACGGCAATTTGAATATGTAACATCATAAGGATACCAGATTTTGGCTTATCAATCATCGTGTTAATCATTGTAACTATTTATGGTGATTGTCAATTAATAAGGGTAAAAAAGTATTTATCAAGTAATAATCTTTCTTATATGTGAATATAATGACAAATTTATCACATTTTTACAAGGATTTTTTATCAAGATTGGGATTGCCCCAGCTGAATGATCAGTGATGAAAGCGTGATGATTTGGATGTCATTTAAATTTATGAGTGCTAAAATTGCCAAATGATTAAAATTTTGTTAACATGATAGCCTCTTTGGTAGGCTTTATTTGGTATTGATGAGCAATAATGATATGCCGAAATAATATACCGAGTTAAATGGAATACTAAGTTAAATGGATCAACTTAACATACGCCAAAAACTTAACAACGAAAAGTAGACGATTATGACAGATACAGCACAAAAAGATACAGCACAAAAAGATACAGCACAGTCCCCCAAAAAAGTTTATCTAAAAGACTACACGCCGCCAGTATATGCAGTTGATAAAGTGGATTTGGATATCCGCTTGTTTGATGATCATGCTGTCGTTGGTGCCAAACTCAAAATGACACGAGTACACGCAGGCGAGCTTCGGCTTCTTGGGCGAGATTTAAAGCTTAAAAGCATTCAGCTAAATGGCCAAGAATTAGAGTCGCAAGCGTATCATATTGATAAGGAAGGCTTAACAATTTTAGATGCACCAGATGTCGCAGTGATTGAAACATTGGTTGAGATTTTACCCCAAACCAACACAACACTTGAAGGGCTATATCAAGCAGGAACAGGTGATGATAAGATGTTTGTCACACAATGCGAACCTGAGGGTTTTCGCAAAATTACCTTTTTTCCTGACCGCCCTGATGTTTTGACAGAATACACCACACGCCTAGAAGCACCAAAGCATTTTAAAACCTTGCTTGCCAATGGTAATTTGGTTGAATCAGGAGAGGTGGATGAAAATCGCCATTATACCATTTGGCATGATCCTACCAAAAAACCCAGCTACCTATTTGCTGCCGTCATTGCCAATTTAGAAGTACTTCAAGATCACTATACAACCATTGAAGGTCGAGAAGTTTTGCTTGAGGTGTATGCCGATGCTCAAGATATTGATAAATGCCATGTTGGTATGCAAGCGCTAAAAGATGCGATGAAGTGGGATGAGGACAATTATGGTCGTGCTTATGATCTAGATCGCTATATGATTGTGGCGACAGGTCAATTTAATATGGGTGCGATGGAAAATAAGGGCTTAAATATCTTTAACACCAGTTGTGTATTATCAAGCCCCGAAACAACAACCGACGAACGCAGTTTTTTGGTTAAATCGGTGATTGCGCATGAGTACTTTCATAACTGGACGGGCAACCGTATCACTTGCCGTGATTGGTTCCAGTTATGCCTAAAAGAAGGGTTTACTGTATTTCGTGATCAAAGTTTTTCGGGTGATTTTCGCTCAAAAGCGGTTCAGCGTATCGAAGATGTTGCTGTATTACGGGCAGCACAGTTTGCCGAAGATGCAGGTTCATTAGCACATCCTGTTCGCCCTGAAAGTTTTGTTGAGATTAATAACTTTTATACAATGACCATCTATGAAAAAGGTGCAGAAATTGTCCGTATGATTGCCAATTTCTTGGGTAAAGAGAAATTTCGCCAAGGTTCGGATGAATATTTTGCTCGCTATGATGGTCAAGCGGTAACCGTTGAGGATTTCTTATCTGCGATGTCAGTGGCAGATGCTCGAGTGATGGATTTCTTGGCGTGGTATCGTCAGCCAGGCACACCAGTTGTATCAGGTGGCTATCGTGTTCTTGGCGATAAAGTGATTATTAATTTATCCCAAAAAACCCGCCATGTACCCAATTATGATGCACCCGTTGCACTACCAATTCCAGTGGATACGGCAATTTTTGATAGCCTAACAGGTGAGATGTTGGCAAGCAAAATGTTGCTTTTGACAACAGATAATGCACAATTTGAATTTGATCACATTCAGCTGTCTGATGGCGCTCATCCTGTGGTATCGGTGTTGCGTAATTTTTCAGCACCTGTCAAGATTGACTTTGATTATACAGATGAAGATTTGGCAAGTTTGGTGGCGTTTGAAAGCGAGGGATTCAACCGCTGGCAAGCACTGCAAACACTGATTAATCGATGGTTATCTGGTAGCGTCGATGACGCCACTTTAATCATTTCAGTTATCCAAAAAGCTGTTGATGAATTGATTGAAGATGATCCTATGCTAGCAGCACGATTATTTGATATTCCAAGCCAAAAAGAGCTTGCGATGGCTTATGATGAAAATTATGACCCTGTTAGTGTTAAAGCTCGCCGAGATGAATTGATTGGCAAAATTGCTGATGGTTTGCTAAAAAATGCCAAGCTGTGGTATCAAAAATTACCATTACAAGCGTATGAAGATACACCGCAGGCACGAGGTCGCCGTTTATTGCGTAATGTTTTATTGGATTTGCGTTTGACGGCAGGTGATGAGACGGCTCATCAAGATGCTTATCATCAATATGACCATGCGTCTTGTATGAGTGAGCGACTGGGTGCTTTGATGGCAATGATTGAGCATAATTTGGATAAAAAAGATAGCTATCTTGATGATTTTTATGCCAAATTTAGCCATGAAGATTTGGTGATTGATGCTTGGTTTGTTGCACAAGCAACGCCAGATAGTACTGGTGTCTCTCAAATAGCCTCACTCATGGAGCGTACCGATTATGATTGGAACACACCAAATCGTGTACGCACGACCTTAAGTGCTTTGGCTGCCAAACCTGTACAACTTTGGACGGCTGAGGGTCTTGATTTGTATTTGTCATCGGTTGTACGCTTAGATGGTAGCAATCCGCAGTTGGCGGCACGCCTGCTTTCTGCGTTGGCTCGTTGGAATACTTTGACAGCTGATAAAAAAGCGATGGTCCAAGAAAAACTGGCTGCAGTTACCTCCCAGGTTTCATCAAAAAATGTGCTTGAATTTTTGCAAAATATGCAAACGGTAGCATAAGTATCAGTCATTTTAATTCGGGCAGGTAACCGCTTGCCCGTTTTATTATTTGATGATTTTTATGATCATCAGGATAGTCTTTGATTAATTTAACTAAAAATATTAACTCAACAAATATTAACTCAACCAAAAATGCAATCTTATCTTAATCATAAAATCACTTGATAGCCATGTCTGATACCCATGCTGTTCGACCGCCGTTATATTATCGTTTGGCAACTGTGATGCTTGCACCCATTTATCGGCAAATGGTTATCAAAAAATCAAAAAATAAGCCAACGCTTCAGCGGGAATTAAATGAGCGTTTTGCTAAGCACTATCAGCCGCCACCTGTTGGTAGACTAGGCGTTATTTGGTGTCATGCCGTTTCTTTGGGCGAGCTAAATACAGTATATTCATTGCTGATTAAGCTTTTGAATCACGGTTATGGGCTGTGGATAACGAGTACCACCCAAACAGGTTTTGAGCGTGCGGCTAAATTATTTGATGATGAAATCCGATTGGGGCGTGTGGCACACAGTTTTGTACCTGTAGATACGCCTTCGGTGATTGATACTTTTTTAACACATGTCAAGCCCATTGCGGCATTGTTCATTGAAACAGAGCTTTGGGCTAATACTTTATATGCCTGCCGAAAACATGGCATCAAAACATTAATGATTAACGCACGCCTAACCCAAAAATCTTATCTAGGATATGCCAAAATTGCCAAAGTAAGCCAAACGATGATGGCAAATCTTGACGGTATCATTGCTCAAGATGCCAGTTCTGCCAAGCGATTTGGGCAACTGGGCAGAGTTTACATTGTCCAAAGTGATTCGCTAAAATGGGCAAGTGTCAGTACGCTAAGCGATGCACAGTTGGCAGCCGTCAAAACCTTAACAAAACAGCTTGATCAAGCATGTAAAACATACATTTGGGTGATGGCAAGTTCGCATGATGGCGAGGAGTACATCGCCCTAAAGGCACATCAGAAATTTTTACAAAAATTCCCCGATGCACTGCTTATTCTTGTGCCAAGACATCCTGAACGATTTGAAGCTGTCCACCAAATGTGTTTACAAGGCGGTTTTGTGACTGCCCGCCGTTCAATGGGTGAAACCATTAGTCCAAAGACGCAAATTTATCTTGCCGATACGATGGGAGAGCTGCTTTCTTGGTATCAGGTCGCTCAGATTGCGGTAGTTGGCGGCTCGTTTGTGCCAATTGGAGGGCATAATCCCATTGAACCTGCCAGCCTTGCCACACCTGTTATTATGGGTGTTTATGATGATAATTGTAAGGATTTGGTTGAAGCATTAAAACAGGTTGGTGCATTGGTACAACTGCCAGATGAGCCTAATATTTCAGAGCGATTATTTGAAAGCTTATTGCAGGCATCTTTATCTCAATGGACAGCCAAGTCAGGTGCTTTATTGGTACAACAAAAACAGCGTGCTTTACAAGAGCAGTTTTTATTTGTGCTGCGTATGATTTAGCCGTATGTTATACAAAATAATCATGTTATTTTTTAAACCATCTAAATAATAATTGTGCAATCAGGGTAGTCATATCCTAAGAAATTTTAAGACTTTACCAAATTGAATGGGTGTTTGATTATTAAAGTTGTGCTAAACTTGAACTAACATCAACCACCATCTTAATCACATATCATCAATCATGAATATTATTTTATTAAGCGATCACGAGTTTATCACCGCTGACAGTGCCGTTATTCATAATCAGTCAACCATAATACATCTAAAAACGGTATTAAATGCACATCATGGCGATTTGATAAAGTTGGGAAAGCTTGGGGGTGATATGGGTCATGGCAGGATTGCCCATATGGGCAAAAATCAGGTGGTATTGTCAGAGATTACTTTGACCAAGTCGCCACCTTGTAAACTTAATCTTGTGGTTATTTTGGCACTACCACGCCCAAAAGTTTTAAGAAGGCTGGTGATGGATATGACAGCAGCAGGTGTTCGCCATATGGTCTTTATTAATAGTTATCGTACGGATAAATCCTATTGGAGTTCGCCATTACTGTCACGATTGGATGAGTTTGTCATCGAGGGTCTACAACAAGGCATAGATACGATACCTCCACAGATAACACTTGCCAAACGATTTAAGCCATTTGTGCAAGATGATTTGCCAAGCCTTATCGGCGATGGCGGTGCAATTGTGGCACACCCTTATGCCGAAGAGTACTTTGGTAAACTCACCCAAAACCAGTTACCACAAGTTTTGGTTGTGGGGGCAGAAGGCGGGTTTATTCCTTATGAAATTCAGCTTTTGGGCAGTGTGGGCGTTCAAGCTGCCAGTTTGGGCAAGCGAATTTTACGCACTGAAGCTGCGGTCAATGCGTTACTGGGTAGATGGCTATAATCAATCACTAAAGTATCATTAACGGTGCTATTTTTGATAAAAAGTATGTGTGATTGATAAAGATGGTGCGATTGATGAGGGTGTCATCTGTGGCGGTGGTGTTAAGTGCGAAGATGGATTTGATGCAGACAATGAGATGATGTCATCAGCCATTTGCCTGCCTAATTGCTGATAACCCAAATGGGTAAAATGTACCCCATCTTTGGCAGCTTTGCCACTTTTCATCCACTGCTTCATTGAGCAGCTGCCACCCATGGCTGATTGCCAATCCCAAAAAAGCGTGTGTTTATTTTGGGCAGTTTGACGCTGTGTTTCTTGAATGGCATTTAAAGTTGGCGGGCGTACACCGCAGCTGCCTGCTGTATTTTTTAGCACCTCAGGTGATGAGACAATCATAATCGCTGAATGTGGCGATGCTTGACGAATTTGCTCAATACGCTCATCTAATACGGTGGCGATGCGTTCGGCATTAAGATGATTATAAGCTTCATTTGTGCCATAGGCAAGTATGATTAGCTCAGGCGCTATGGTTGCCAACTCTTGTTGCCATGCGTTTTGATTCCAGCGGCTCCAATGTGACAGCTCTGCACCATTGATACCAAGCGATGAGACAATGGCACCGATTTCATATTTTGATCTACCCCACCAGCCACCAATGGCGGTATTTGTCATACTGCCTTCAGCGGTGAGCGTAAAAGGCAATTTGGCATCAAAAGTTGTGGTTTGCCAAGTATCGTTTTTAATCGGTGCTTCAAGTATCAGATGATTGCCATCTGCATCACTGATTTTAAATAAGCCATCAGTGGCACTTTGGCGAATGCTGACGGTCATTGATTGCATAGGCTCTTGATTTTTTGCTTTAATCGTCAGTGTACTGCCCGAAAAATTTGGCCTAGCGATTAAACCGCCTAATGTATAGTCCTCATTTTGATTGCGGCGACTTGAGATGGGTGTCCATTGATAATTATCATAGCCATAGCGTGCCATACGCTGACCGCTAAAATACATCGGCATCGCCCAGCCCATACCACCGTTACCATAGCGACTTTGTAACTGACTACGCAGTGCTTCGGTCATGCTGTCGCCTGCAGTATGTGAGTCGCCTAGCTGTACAATGTGAATGCGGTTGTTATTAAGCGCTTGAATGAGCCGATCGGTATTTGGATCTTGATAATTGGTTAAATAATTTGCCGATGCACTCATTGACATGGCCAACACAGATAACGCAAAAAATTGTTTCATAAATTTGCCTAATGGATATTATGGTATGATGGTGATTTGATCTTGTACAGCTTGGGCGATTAACTTTTGTCCTTTGACGCTAAAATGAATGCCATCGGAGGTACGCATTTTAACACTTTTTCCATCTTGGATCAGATAATCATTATAAATATCATCGCTTGTGCCTAATAGCTTGCGTGAATCAATGACAAGCACATGATGGTGTTTTAGTTCATCTTGCATAATCTGATTTAGATAAATCATTTGCTCATTGAGCTTTTGTTTTTTCATATTTGGCGGTGTGATCCAAATGACTTGAGTATTGTGATTTTTGGCACTGTCCAAAATGTCCATCATACGCTGACGGTAGCCCATCTCCCATTCTGGCGTTTGGAATTTTAATTGACCGCCATTGACCAAATCAGGCATATCCCAAGGGTCATTAGGCCCCAAAAATACGACCAAAATTTTGATATTAGCATTGGTAGACAGCGTCTCTTCGATGGTTTTTGGCCAATTAAATAGGCTTGGATAAGCCAAACCTGTACTTTGTTTGGATAAATTAACAGAGTTGATATGATAATTTTTTTGAAGATATTGCTGGATATGTGGTGCGACGCCTTGCATCATTGAGTCGCCAGCAAAAAAAATCTCATCGCCTGAATGTAGTACATAAGGATTGTCAGGTTTGGCCTCTGATACGCCAACATTATCCATCTGTGCAGCGGGCGTAGATTCAAGGCTTTTTGCCATCATTGCCTGATATTTGGGGGTATAAGCCAAATTGTCATTAAAATAATCAACAATTTGCTGATTTTTTTGGTTGATATGACTGGTTAAATCACCATGCCAAGCGTACAGTTTATTGCCAATATCGCCACCCATTTTCCAAGCAGGGTAACGATCAAGTAAGCTTAAAGGGCTGCTTTTGTGATAAGTTTGTAGATAATATGCATTTATGGAATTTTGCATTATCCATGCGACAAGTGTGGCAAATAAGCACAGCACAATCAGCAAATAGCTGTAACTTTTGCCGTGAAAATAAGGCTTAGGGCGTGGCGTTAGCTTAATGTGCTTAGGCTCAGGGCATTGCTTGGTTTGGGCGGTCTTTGAGATTGGTTGATTAGAAGTTTGCATAAATAAATCCTGGAATGCCTGACGGCGCAAAAATAACAACAATCATCAAACAAACAAATAAAAGACTGATTATGATGGGCTTGGGCAATAGAGCGCCAAAGCGAACTATGTTAAGAGTTTGGCGTGTGTAGATGGGGTAGATGAACCAAGCTATCATAAACAGTGCCAGCATAAACAGCGGGTTGCTACTCCAAGCGATATTGGTATGGTTGTATGCCAATGCCTCAAAAATTTGCATTGCCTCAGTCCAGCTGGTTGCACGAAAAAACACAAAACAAAATACCACAAAATGAATGGTCACAAAAATCCCAATCACCTTGCCCAGCCAACTGTGGCGATAGAGTGCATTGCGTGCATGTTTGGCGTCGACAGCATGAAGATTTTGGTAGAGTTTATCGGTACAATTTAACCAAATGATGGCAAGCCCATGCAACACGCCCCAAAGTAGAAAATTTACGCTAGAGCCATGCCAAATGCCTGATAATGCCATGGCGATTAATAAATTGATTTGGGTTCTAAAAAACCCTTGGCGACTACCCCCTAAGGGAATATAGATATAATCACGAATCCATGTAGATAAACTAATGTGCCACCTATCCCAAAAAACACGAATATTATGTGCGATTAATGGTGCTTTAAAGTTGACAGGTAAGCGAAAACCAAGCAATAAACCAAATGCCACCATCATCTCACTGTACCCTGAAAAGTCCAAAAATAGCTGTAGCGTATAGCCATAAATTGCGACCAATACCTCTAAGCTATGATATTGCATGGGGTTGGCAAAGATGGGATTGACCCAATGGTCCGCCAACCAGCCTGCCAGCCACCATTTTTTAATGAGTGCTAATAAAATCAGGCAAAGTGCGATGGTGGGAAATAAGATACGGCGTGGATTTTGGCTAATGATTTGTTCGCTCATACCACAAGGATTGCCCTCAATATCGGTCAGTCCTGATACCGACTTGGTGCGTGCGATAGGGCCTGCACTGATTGTCCCAAAAAATGATAAATGGTGTAACAACGCCATAAAACTTAACTGGGATACATCACATTCATCATAATAACGACTGACCAGATAGCTGATGGCTTGGAATGAATAATAAGAAATACCGAGCGGAAAAATGATATTTGCCATCACACCTGATGAATCCAGCTGCATGGCATCAAGGCTGTACTTAATCCCTTCTCGGAAAAAATCATAATATTTAAAAATACTCAACTGAATCAGCGTGATGGCAATCCCTAAAATTAGCCAAAATTTCTTGATTTTAGAGCCATTTATCATCTCTGCGATGAAAAATACAAATATTGTATAGCCAAATAAAATCCCTGTCGCAAGCGTACCTGCCATTAGATAAATGACCGTATAGCTAAATAGGATAATGAGAAAATTTTGGAATTTTGGCGTTTGGCGAAATAGCCAATAAATTGCCAAAAAACCAATGAACATTAAAGCAAATTCTAAAGACAGAAAAGAAAACATGGCTCAATTCTACAAAAACCAAGAAAATCACTTATTTTAACACATTATGATTTTATGATTCATACATTTAATATGCTTGCTAAGTCTGACATCAAGCAGGATTTTTGAAGGCGATGGTATGCAGATATCGCCCCATGGCACGAAAAGGCAGCTGGCGTGAGTATTCAAGCTCCATCGCAACCACATCGTCAGGATTATTTAGACCACCACGCTTCAGGGGTGCGTAATCTGAAAATACCCGAATGCCCGAGCGAATACTGATTTTATAATGATGAGCATTTAGCCATGCTTCGACGGTATCGGATGCGACAGGGTGATTGGGCGTTAAACTTTTATCATCAGCAGGGCGAGGCGTATTAAGCTGATAAAAATTTCCCATAATTAAATTACGATAAATCTTACTGGCAGGATTATAAAAACACAAAGACAGCATGCCACCATCTGCCAAATATTCATCAAAAAAAGTCATGATTTTTTCAGGTTCGCCCAACCACTCAAGCAGTGCATGGCATAAGATAATATCAAACTGCTCACCTGCCAAATGATTTGACAATGCCTGATAAGGGCAAGTGATAAACCGTACTTGATCATACACCCCAAGCGATTTGGCGTGATCTTTTGCCATATCTAGCATATTGGTTGAAATGTCATTGACCGTGACATGATGATCTGCTGCCAAAGATAGGCTGATCTGAGCCAGTCCTGCACCCACATCTAAGATGCGTAAAGGGCGATTAAGCATAAGCTGATCCATCGCTTCGCTCAAATCTTGCCAAAGCACTGCTAAGCGGATGCGTCCTTTAAGGCCGCCATATACTTTTTTGGCAAAGTGTTCGCTAATGGCATCAAAATTTCTATCGTTGGTGATGGTCATAGTTAATTGATAAATAAAATAAAGCAACCAAATGTAAAGGTTGGTGTGCGTGATTTGTTGATGAATTGTGTTATAATAAGGGCATTTTCGCCAATCAATTATTATAGCACAGTGTGCTTTTCTTTGATAAATTTTATAAATTGGCTTTTGAGTGATGAGCATCTTTATGAAAAAATCTACCATCCAATATTTAAGCTTACCAACTGCCGTATTATTAATGCTGGTTGGTTGTAGTCATGACAACCACCGTGATGATGAGATGGTGGTGGCTGAACCTGTCGTTCAGCAGATTGATGACATTTGTCAAGTGCCAGCAATGCAGGTCAATCTACAAAATAGTATCAAGCAGTCTATTTTTGATGCCGTGATGAGCCAAATGGCGGGTGTAGACCCCAACCAAAGCCTCACCATACAAAATACCATCGGTCAGCAGTTAAATACTTTACAAATCACCACCCAAAACGCCACAAATTTTGCCGATAGCTGTATGGCGGATGTGCATGTGACGGTAAGTCCCCAAGATTTGGCGAATGCAGAATTTGCTTTTGCTCGTTCAGGGGTGACTTTATTACAGCGTGCAAGCCAAGATCAAGTTGAGCTTTATAATGGCACAATTATCGCCAAACAAATGACTTATCAAATGGTCAATGGTAATGTGGTGATGTATGGTAACAATCATAACGCCATTCGTCTGATTGCCGATATTTTGGTGGCTTCTGCAGGCAGTTTACCACAAGTATCCATACAGCCTAATGTTGCCGCACGACCACAAGCGATTGAGCGACTGCCAGAGGCGCCAATAGCGACGCCATCAAATACTCAAGAAGACCCTAATGTAACGACGCACATTGAGCAAAAGCCAGCACCTAATGCACAGGTGCCAGCTCGCCCACGCAGCGAAACGCCTTCAAATCATTCAGCACAAAAACACACACAAAACTCAGTACAAAATTCAGTAGAGCAATCTTCTACATCTGGCAGTACCCCTCGTGTGGATCGTGATAGCCAAGCTAAAACCAATACCGAGCGTACCCCCGAGCGTTCTACCAGTAAGACATCTCAAGATTTAACACACCCACAGCCACCAACGGCGAATGTCAGTAATGATGGCAAAACAAGTATCAGCATCGTTGAGTCAAACGAAACTTATTGATTGCTGTTGACCAACTTAAATCAAAACCCTTTTGATGATCAAAAGGGTTTTTGATGGCTATGACGCTTGGATGGGCTGTTGAAATGGATACGCAATCTATAAAATTTATGTTACAATCAATGAGATTTTTAAGTTTTTATTTCATCACAATCAAAATATAATGGAGAGATTTATGACCTTGGCTCGAAATAAGTTTGCTCAAGTAATGCCAAAGTTTGCCACTGTCGCCATCGCAGCTTTGGCGGTGGGCTGTAGTCAGCCTACCCAAACAACCTCACAAGCACCTGTCGATACCTCAAATACATCCACCGAAAAAACCACCAAAACCATTGCGATTACCGCCATCGTTGAGCATCCGTCATTGGATGATATTCGCTTGGGTGTGGTGGATGGTTTGGCGAGTTTGGGTTATAAAGACGGTGAGAATTTGACCGTTAATTTTCAATCCGCCCAAGGCAATATGGCGACTGTTGGGCAGATTGCCAAGCAGTTTGTGGCTGATACGCCTGATGCCATTGTGGGTATTACCACACCGAGTGCCCAAAGCTTGGCGGCAGCGACCACAAGCATTCCACTGATTTATACGGCTGTCTCTGATCCTGTGGCTGCAAAATTATTAAATAACAACCATCAAGCCACCCAGCCTAACATTACAGGTTTATCCAGTCAGCTGCCCATTGAGCCACAAGTTGAATTATTTCAAAAAATTAAGCCTGAAGCCAAGCGTATCGGTTTTGTTTTTAGCCCTGGTGAGGCTAATTCTGTTGCCGTCAAAAATAAGTTAATTGAAATTTTACCAAAATATGGCATGACTTTGGTGGAAGTACCTGCCAATCGATCAAGCGATGTGGGCGATGCGACGCGTTCATTGGCAGGTAAGGTGGATTTACTTTATACATCACTAGATAATGGTGTGGCATCAGCGATGGAAGCGATGGTTTTGGCTGCTAATGAGTTACAAGTACCTGTGATTACCTCAGATGAATTTTCGGTACGCCGTGGTGCGACAGCTGCTTTGGGTGTGAATGATTATGATTTTGGCTTGACAACGGCAAAATTGGTCGCTCAAGTATTAGATGGTAAAGCCCCAAATGACATTAAACCTGAGGTGATGAATACTTTGACCTTATTTATCAGCCCAAAACACGCAGCCAATCAAGGCGTCACGGTGGATTTGACAACACTGGGTGAGAGTATCAATGTCGATACCACGCCAGCACGCCAGCCCAACAAATAGCATATTCTTACCCAAATATGCGGTATTGGGTGTGAGGTATGTTGGTCGGTGTATTTTAAAATATGATTTATAAATACTTAAATAAGAAAGTTTTAGATGCTTGATATCGCAAGCAAACGCCGCCATTTTTAAACCCAAGCCGATTAAGCAACTGTCACGCTTGGGTTTGTTTTTTGGTGAATTTAATCCGATAATAACTTGGACTTTGTTATAATAAGCGTTTTAACTTTTTGGGCGGATATGGCTGATGAATTTGATTGCTTTTTTTGGAGCGCTGGAGAGCGGTCTGATTTATGCCTTGATGGCACTGGGCGTGCTGATTTCCTTTCGCATTTTAGATTTTCCTGATCTGACCGCTGATGGCAGTTTTCCGTTGGGCGGTGCGGTGGCAGGAATTTGCCTTATCGCAGGCGTTAATCCTTGGCTGGCTTGTGTTTTTGGTATGATGGCAGGTATGGCAGCAGGTATGATGACGGCTTGGCTGCATGTTAAGTTGGGTATTTTACACCTACTTGCTGGTATTTTGATGATGACCGCCTTATATTCCATCAATCTGCGAATTATGAATGCCCCAAACCTGCCGCTACTTGGACAGCCGACAGTATTTACGCCATTGATTGATGGTGGTAATGGATTTTGGGTGCGTGTGGCAGTCATTGCAGGGGTTGTATTGGTGGCAAAGCTGGTTTTGGATTGGTTTTTTATCACCGAAATGGGTCTGTCAATGCGTGCGACAGGTTCAAATCTGCGTATGGCACAAGCTCAGGGTATTAATACGCCATGGATCATCATGCTTGGCATGGCGATTTCAAACGGTTTGATTGCACTATCGGGTGCTTTGTTTGTGCAGACCCAAGGATTTGCTGATGTTTCTATGGGTATTGGTACGATTGTGATTGGGTTGGCTGCGGTCATTATTGGCGAGGCGGTTTTATCTGCCAAGCGAATTTTTTGGATGACTTTGGCGGTGGTGATTGGTGCGATTTTATATCGTTTATTTGTTCAAATTGCGCTTTCTAGCGAGCTATTGCGTGGCGTCGGCTTTAAATCTCAAGATTTAAATTTGGTGACAGCATTTTTGGTAATCATTGTCTTGATGTTGCCAAAAATTAAAGCCAAGCTATCACCAAAAAAATACTAAGGAGTGTACCATGTTACAAGCTACCGATCTTCGCCTAACCTTTAATCGTGGTACGCCCATCGAAAATCCTGCGCTGCGTGGACTGTCGTTATCAATTGCTGATGGCGAGTTTGTGACAGTGATTGGCACCAATGGCGCTGGCAAATCCACTTTCTTAAACGCCATCAGTGGTGCGGTGCGTGTCGATAGCGGCAGCATCAAAATCAATGGTCAAGATGTCACTCGCTTAAAGACGCATCAGCGTGCTAAACAAGTGGCGCGTGTTTTTCAAGACCCCATGGCAGGCACTTGCGAGGCGCTCACGATTGAGGAGAATATGGCACTGGCTTACAAGCGTGGCGACATGCGTGGCTTGATGGGTGCGTTAAATCACAAAAATCGTGAGCTGTTTCGTGAAAAACTGTCCATCTTAAAACTTGGATTGGAAAATCGCCTAACTGATCGCATGGGACTTTTGTCAGGCGGTCAGCGTCAGGCGGTCAGCCTATTGATGGCAAGCCTTCAGCCCTCAAAAATTTTGCTGCTAGATGAACATACGGCGGCACTCGACCCAAAAACCGCCGCTTTTGTTTTGGATTTGACTGATAAAATTGTCAGTGAAGGGCGTCTGACTACGATGATGGTGACGCATTCCATGCAACAAGCACTCACGCATGGCACTCGTACTGTCATGCTTCACCAAGGTCAGGTGATGCTGGATGTATCAGGAGATCAAAGGCAGGGCATGAATGTTCAAGATCTGTTAAACATGTTTGAAAAAACTCGTGGTGAAAAGGTGGAAGATGATCGCTTGATTTTGGGCTGAGCGTTATACAGATTAGTTTATATGAGCTTGGTTGATCACCTGATAAGCAGGTCTTTAAAGCAAAATGAATGAATACCACCACACATGACATCAATGATCATAATTATGATAACAGGGTAAGCCATTGACCCTGTTTTTTATTGTTAAGAAAATATATTTTTATTCATCTGATGAATATCATAGGGCAATACTTTTGTCATTTAGACTATCTGATTAAAAAATTATTATATGAATAAAATCAATGATTTATAAAAATAGTTGTGGATAACTTTAGTCCACTATTGAAAAATTTAGCACCATCTACCATATAATAGCCAATAATGCAATGTATATTTATTGATATTTTATCATTAATAAATCTTAATGAATATATCGTGCGAATGATTGTATTTAAGGATAATTAAATGAATTTTGAAAAATATACTCGAACGCTGCAAGAGATTATTCGTGGGGCACAGCAAAGCAGTCTTGGGCATCATCATACTGCGATTGCCCCTGTCCATTTGCTGAGTGCTGTGGCTAATAATGATACTGCAATGTCCATCATTGAGACGAGCGGTGCAAATTTAGCACGGCTACAAGATGAGATTAAGACACTGCTTTCTTATCAAGCGGTGATCAATCAGCCCACAGGACAAGTGAATTTATCACCTGAGACCATCAAGGTCTTACAGGCAACAGAAAATTATGCAACCAAAGCAGGCGATGAGTTTGTACCGATTGAATGGCTGATTTTAGCACTGTTTGAGGATAAGTCAATCAATAAAGCCTTTGTAGCATCAGGTGTGACTGCCCAAAATTTACAAACGATTATAACAAATATTCGAGGAGATGAGACTGTGACCGATCAAAATCGTGAACAAAACCGACAAGCATTAGATAAATATACCATCAATCTTACTGAGCGTGCGTTGGCAGGTAAGCTTGATCCTGTGATTGGGCGTGATGATGAAATTCGCCGTACTGTGCAGGTGCTGTCTCGCCGTACCAAAAATAACCCAGTACTCATCGGTGAAGCAGGTGTTGGTAAAACTGCCATCGTTGAAGGACTTGCTCAGCGTATCGTTAATGGTGAGGTGCCTGAAAGCCTAAGAAATAAAAGCGTGCTATCGCTGGATATGGGTTCTTTGATTGCTGGTGCGAAATATCATGGTGAGTTTGAGGAGCGACTAAAAGCGGTGCTAAATGAGCTTGCCAAACAAGACGGCAATATCATTTTATTTATTGATGAGCTACATACCATGGTAGGTGCTGGTAAGACCAGTGGTGCAATGGATGCTGGCAATATGCTAAAGCCTGCGCTTGCTCGTGGTGAGTTACGCTGTGTGGGTGCAACAACTTTGGATGAGTATCGTCAATATATTGAAAAAGATCCAGCACTTGAGCGTCGTTTCCAAAAAGTCTTGGTAGATGAGCCAACTGTTGAAGATACCATCGCCATTTTGCGTGGTCTAAAAGAGCGTTATGAGCTACACCATGGTGTCAAAATCATGGATTCGGCCATCATTGCCGCCGCTAAGATGAGCCACCGCTATATCACCGATCGTCAGCTGCCAGATAAGGCAATTGATTTGATTGATGAAGCTGCCAGCCGTATCAAAATGGAGCTAGATAGCAAGCCTGAAAGTTTGGATAAGCTAGATCGTCGTATCATTCAGCTAAAAATGCAGCTAGAAGCTGTAAAAAATGAAGAAGATGCTGGTGCAAAATCACAAGTCAAATCACTTGAGCAGCAAATTGATGACGCACAAAAACAGTATAGTGAGCTTGAAGAGATTTGGAAAGCTGAAAAAGTGGGTGTTGAAAAAAGTAAACAGCTTCAAGCCAAGCTAGATACTGCACGCATCACCTTAGAAAAAGCATTGCGTGAAGGGGATTATGCTCGTGCCTCACAGCTACAATATGGTGAAATCATTGCACTTGAAAAGCAATTGGCAGAAGAGCAGACAGATGAGCCAGAACATGCACCCAAGCTGCTTCGTAATAAAGTGACGGATAACGAAATCGCTGAGGTTGTATCGCATGCCACAGGCATTCCTGTTGCCAGAATGCTTCAAGGTGAGCGTAATAAACTGTTGGCGATGGAAGATGTGTTACATGAGCGTGTCATCGGTCAAAATGAGGCAGTGGCGGCGGTAGCAAATGCGGTACGACGCAGCCGTTCGGGTTTGTCAGATCCTAATAAGCCAAGCGGTTCTTTCTTATTTTTGGGCCCGACAGGCGTGGGTAAAACTGAGCTGACTAAGGCATTGGCAAATTTCTTATTTGACTCTGAAGATGCGATGGTTCGTATTGATATGAGTGAGTACATGGAAAAGCACAGTGTTTCACGCTTGGTGGGTGCACCTCCAGGTTATGTCGGTTATGAAGAAGGAGGTGTGCTGACCGAAGCGGTACGCCGTAAGCCGTACAGCGTTGTACTCTTTGATGAAGTTGAAAAAGCACATCCAGATGTCTTTAATATCCTACTTCAGGTGCTTGATGATGGTCGATTGACTGACAGCCAAGGTCGTGTGGTGAACTTTAAAAATACGGTTATCATCATGACCAGTAACTTAGGCAGTCATGCGATCCATGAGATGACAGACTCACCTTATGAAGACATTAAGGCTGCTGTGATGACTTCGGTCACTGGACACTTTAGACCAGAATTTATTAACCGTATCGATGAGATTGTTGTCTTTCATGGTTTGGGTGCAGATCAAATGACGGGCATTGCCGAGATTCAGCTTGATCGTCTGCGTACACGCCTTAAAGAGCGTGAGCTTGGTCTTAGTGTGAGCGATGAGGCGATGAATCATTTGGTATCGGTGGGTTATGATCCTGTTTTTGGTGCTCGCCCGTTGAAGCGTGCAATTCAGCAAGAGATTGAAAACCCATTAGCACAGCTTTTATTATCTGGTGAATTTGCTACAGGAGATACCATCTTTGTTGAGTGGTTGAATGATCAATTCACCTTTAATAAGCTGCGTTATAGCTGATTTGCTGATCTAGCCTGATCATCAAAAACCATCGGCAAACTGTCGATGGTTTTTATTTGTATTGCAAATGACCAGACCAAGAAAAGATTTGACCCATGTGCTTACCATGCTGCTGTTTTTCTTGCCAAGTCAGATGATGATTTTGAAGGCAGAGTAAATTTGAAACCCGTGTACCATAATTTGAGCTTTGAATAAAAATACTGGATAATAACCACTCCAAAGATAGGTCAACGCCTGTATTGGGTAATTGATCATCTTTGGCTTTTTGTGTATCTTCAAGCACTTGCCACACCACTTGGCTTAACTTTGGTGTGATAACTGGGTCATCAAAATTAAGGTTTTGGCTGGCTAAAGGTAGAATTTCTTGACAAAAACGCATTCTTAAATGTGTGCATTTAAACCATTCATCACTGATAAGACCATTTGATAAGGTATACACACCAGACGCCAGTAAGGTTGGTGCTACGCCTTTGTTGCTCATGTAGGCAGCTTGAGTGCCATCGCCGACGATGAGATTAAATCCTGCATAATCTGTTTGTGATGGTTTTAAGTGCGTCAAAAATTGTAATGGTGTCATGTGTGAGTCAAGATAATTTTGCACCAATGTGCCACGCGAGGTGGCGTACTGTTTTTTATCATATCCATCACGAAAATTGGTCAAAACTGCCCAGCGACCTGATAGACTGACGCCCATCCAAGTGCCACCCACCTGCTTGTCTCGCCCTGCAATAATACCATCACAGGCGTGCAGCGGTAAGGTTGGACGCTCATAAAATTCATCTCGATTTGAGATTAATAACAGTGGCGTCTTAGGTAACACCTGCCAAGCCAAAGCAACAATGCACATTGGCTAGTCCAATACTCTGAGCGTTGAGCCTTTTGAAGTTGGTCGATCTTCATCGGTTTTGGGCGATTGATGATTGGCATATTCATCAGGATCAAAAAATGCGCCATGCTTGGGGTCTTCTTTGGCATATATTGCCATCAAGGCTGCCATGGGTATCCAAATATCAGAAGAGACACCGCCAAATCTGGCAGTAAAACTAATGGCATCATTATGAATTTGTAGATTATGCGTAGCTTGATAAGAGGCGGCCAGCACCAAGCGACCATCTTGGGCATACTCAAGCGGTGCAACAACATCGTTATGTGTCGCATCAATCATCAGATAAGGGGTAAAATTGTTATCCTCTATCCATTCATGAAAAGCGCGTACGATATAAGGGCGTTTTGGGGTCATAATCATTCCTTAAAAGAAATACTATTAATAAAGCTTGGTCTGGCAAATTGGCGTTCTTGATAGTGTATTAATGGGCGTATGAGATGTGTCGGAAGATGAACGCCCATCTTATTTAGTCGCCAAAGTAATGGCAATAATAACACATCACACCATCCAAAAGTATCCGACATAAAATACGGTTTATGCCCAAACAGCGGTGCGATTGTTACCAGTGAATCGCTTAATGACTTTCTGGCGGCTGTCGCAGCCTGAATATCAAAGCTGTCAGAATGGGTCAGTAGAGTATAGCCGTGCTGTAGCCAGTCTTTTTGTAGTCGCCACGCCAGTTGACGCACTTTGGCTCGCTCACTTGGTGCATCAGGCATCAGGTGTGGGACTGGGTGGCGTTCTTCAAGATATTCAAAGATGACATTATGTTCATACAGTGAAATGTCTCGATTAACCAATATGGGTAGGGTATGATAAGGATTTAGCTCAATTAACTCTTCAGGACGCTCCTCACCAATGAACACAGTTTCATAATTTAAGCGTTTTTCTTCAAGCAATAACCGTACGATATGGCTATTAATTCCATGATCAGCATAAAGAATAAATTGTGTTAAAGAAAGATGAGGTAAATTTGCCATGTGTAGCGATGATATAAATGAGCCCCTTAGTGTATCAAAATTTTTGCTTTAAGTGTGAAATTATATGCTTAGACCTAAAATCATTGTTTGTATAAAATAAAAAAGACCGAATATTTTCGGTCTTTTTTGGCAAATTTTATTTGACATCTTTCCAGAATTCTTTATTAAGCAAGTAAACTGGAATTAATAAAATTAATAAAAACAAGATAACAAAAGCACCATAAATTTTGCGATCATGGCGAACAGGTTCAGCCATCCACGCCATGAAGTTGACCAAATCGCCAACTCGTGCTTCATATTCTTCTTTGCCAAGTTCTTCTTGTAGATTATGAAGAACATGAGGCATGGCTGCATTTGCAAGTACTAGGTTATTAGCCCCCCAAGGACGGCTGGGGTCTTCATAAAATGACAGTAAATAAGTATATACCCAGTCATCACCACGCAAACGAGTTTCTAAAGACAAATCAGGTGGTGCAGCACCGAACCATTGGCTTTGTAGTTCTGGGTTAATCCCTGCATTAATATGGTCACCGATTGCATCGCCTGTGACAAGCAAATATTTTTCAACCAATTCAGGCGGAATATTCAAATCTTGAGCCAATCTTGAATGACGCACATATTGGGCTGAGTGGCAACCTGCACAATAATTCATAAACATGGCAGCACCGCGTTGCAGTGAGCCTTTGTTGGTTAAATCAATTGGAGCTTTGCTACATTCTAAGGTAACAACCGTACCATCAGCTTCGGTATATTCACCACAACCATGACCACTAGAAGCTAGGGCGTTGGTACTGGCAAAAGCACCAACTGTTGCCAATACCGCACCTGCACCAAATTTGATCAGTGAATTAAGTACTTTCATCAGTGGCCTCCGGTAACGCGTTCTGGTGGTTGTTTGCACTTCTCAATCGATGTATAAAATGGCATCAATAAGAAATATAGGAAGTAGAGTATGGTACAAATACGACCAATAATTGTTGCAGTTGGTGTTGAAGCTGTACCACCCAGATAGCCTAGAGTAACAAAGCTGACAACAAAGATTGCCAATGCAATTTTTGATAATATGCCTTTATAACGAATTGAGCGTACTGGTGAGCGATCTAACCATGGTAGAACAAATAATACAGCAATCGCAGCACCCATAGCGATAACGCCACCAAGTTTATGAGGTACAGCACGCAAGATGGCATAAAATGGCATGTAGTACCATACAGGTGCAATGTGTGGTGGTGTTTTTAGTGCATTTGCGACCTCAAAGTTTGGCTTTTCTAGGAAGTAGCCACCCCCCTCAGGTACAAAAAATACAACGGCAAAGAAGCAGATAAAGAAGACAACAATACCAACCATGTCATGCACAGTATAGTATGGATGGAATGGTACGCCATCAAGCGGTACACCATTTTTGTCTTTAAGTTTTTTGATATCAATACCATCTGGGTTGTTTGATCCAACATGGTGCAATGCTACTAAGTGCATGAACACCAAACCAACCAACACCAAAGGAATGGCGATAACATGCAAGGCAAAGAAACGGTTTAGAGTGATACCAGAAATAAGATAGTCACCACGCACCCACTCAGCCAAAGCATCACCAATAACTGGAATGGCGGCAGGTAAATTTAAGATAACCTGAGCACCCCAATAAGACATATTACCCCAAGGGAGTAAATAACCAAAAAAGCCTTCAGCCATCAAGCATAGGTAGATGCCCATACCGATCAGCCAAACCAGCTCACGCGGTTTTTTATATGAGCCGTACAATAAACCACGGAACATATGTAAATAAACAACGATAAAGAATGCAGATGCACCTGTTGAATGCATATAGCGAATCAGCCAACCACCTTTGACATCACGCATGATATATTCAAGCGATGCAAATGCGCCTTCAGCACTTGGGTTAAACATCATGGTTAGCCAAATACCTGTTACCAATTGGTTCACCAAGACGACCATTGACAAGACACCAAAAAAATACCAAAAGTTGAAATTTTTTGGTGCATAGTATTTGGACATATGGTATTCATAAGTTTCTGTGGCAGGATAGCGTGCATCTACCCAGCTCATGAACTTCTTAGCAATACTCATGATTAAGCCTCCCCAACGGTCAAGATTGAGCCATCGATACTATAAATTGGTACAGGTAGGTTTGTAGGGGCAGGTACGCCATTATAAACACGCCCAGCCAAATCATACAAAGATCCATGGCAAGGACAGAAGAAACCACCAAACCAATCAGCACCACCCAAATCCGCTGCACCGATTTCAGGGCGGTAAGTTGGTGCACAGCCAAGATGTGTACACACACCTTCGACCACCAAAAGCTCAGGTTGTAGCGAACGCGTCTCATTTTTACACGCTTCAGGCTGAACTGAAGCCTCAGAATTGGGATCGCTTAATTTTGGGGTTACTTTGCTAAGATTTGCTACCATCTCTTCGGTGCGTTTGACAACAAAGATGGGTTTGCCACGATATTTAACGGTGATCATTTGACCGTTTTCGATACCTGAAATGTCTTGAACGACAGCGGCACCTGCAGCTTCTGCTTTGGCACTCGGATACCAAGATCGCACAAATGGGGTGGCAATCGCTCCAACACCAACCGCCCCAATGGCAGCGGTGGTTGCGATCAGGACTCTACGGCGTTTAATATTCACGCCTTCGGCATGGCTCATTAAAACTTCCTCCAGAAAAAGAATGGGAATATTCCCATACTGGGTGTGTGGCTATAATAAAACACTTTTATTAAATTTGCCACATTTGCTGTGCCTATTTTTGCTAAATATGACTATTTTAAGCTATTTTTGTAATAAAATAAATTACTCTTTTGCAAACTTATCAAAAAAGTCAAAAAAAATTTAGTGATTGAACGAAAATGTATTTTTATCACATATTGGTTGATCAAAAGGGTTTAAAAAAACCAATATACTTAAAATTTTCGTAAAAGATTATCTCTATAATGTTACCATATTTTAAAAATTTTTTCTGCATTAAAGCTGATAAAATACGCAGAAATTGCAAATATTCAACTTAAAATTGCGAAATTTAGCACTTGCAATCACTGTAATTGAACTAATGAGAATGATGGGTGTTTTTTCTCACCACGATAATTTGATGATGGGCTGATGAAAAATGAGTATAAAAAAGCTCTCGATAAATCGAGAGCTTTTTTGAAACGATAATGTGAATTAGCGTTTTGAAAATTGTGGGCGTTTACGAGCTTTGCGTAGACCCAATTTTTTACGCTCAACTTCACGAGCATCACGAGTTACAAAGCCAGCTGCTTTAAGTGCAGGCTTGTGGCTTTCATCAGATTCAATCAATGCACGAGTAATACCGTGACGGATTGCACCTGCTTGACCATTGATACCACCACCAACAACAGTGATATAAAGATCGACGCTGTCAGTAAGCTCAAGTAGCTCTAGAGGTTGACGAACAACCATGCGTGAAGTTTCACGACCAAAATATTCGTCCAATGATTTGCCATTAACAACGATGTTACCTGTGCCTTTTGACAAGAAGACACGAGCGGTAGAAGTTTTGCGGCGACCAGTGCCGTAATTGCGTTCCATAATGTCTCCTTAGATGTCTAATGCTTTAGGTTGCTGAGCTGTATGTGGATGTTCGGTACCTGCATACAGTTTTAGCTTTTTAATCATCGCATAGCCCAAAGGACCCTTTGGAAGCATGCCTTTAACAGCTTTAAACAACACATCTTCAGGCTTGTGTGCAAGAAGTTTAGTGAAGTTGGTTTCCTTAATGCCGCCTGGATAGCCAGTATGACGATAGTATTTTTTATCCTGAGCTTTTTTGCCAGTAACAGCAATTTTGTCAGCATTGATAACAACGATATAATCGCCTGTATCAACATGTGGAGTGTACGATGGCTTATGCTTGCCACGAAGACGAGAAGCAATCTCAGAAGCTAGGCGACCCAGAGTTTTGCCTTCAGCGTCCACGACATACCAGTCATGTACAACTTCAGCGGGTTTGGCACTGATAGTAGTAGTCATATAAAACCTATTTAGTTAAGTTTGAGAGTGATACAAATAAAAATGTCAAGCCTAAGCTTGATTTACTTGTTTTTTAGATTTGGGGAAACGAAGGGCTCTCAAAAAACAGTTGCAATTATATCAAATCATTATGGTATTATGCAAGCGTTATTTTGAGAGTTTTTAGCAGATGATATGGTTATTTTTTCTTATCTTTTTTATCGTTGCTATCATTTGGAATGATTGCTTTACCGATGGCGACCGTACCTTTTACAACACCTTTGGTTGTTTTATAGGCGATTTTGGCAGGTACGGTTACAACTTTATGAACACAAGCACTCAGCAGGGTGCAAGTCATAAATATGGCTAAAATAGAAAAAAGTTTCATAAAATCTTGGCTTACAATTTATTAAATATTTTGATATTAACTATTTTTATGTTAAATATTTCGGTTGTATTGGTTGGTTTTGGTTAGGGTGATTTGGTTAATTTAAGCAAATTTTGACAGTTAGACAAAATTTAAACGACTTAAAAATGACTTAGTGTGATTGAATTTTATGAAATTATCGCACAGATTATGTTAAAATAGCAAGTTTTTATAAAATTAAAATTACTGATTTGTCCTATCAAGCAAGTCTATTGGAAACAATCCATGAATGCAATCTCTTATACTTATCCTAAAACATTTGATGTCATCGTCATCGGCGGTGGTCATGCAGGCACAGAAGCGTGCCTTGCCGCTGCTCGCATGGGTGCTGATACCCTGCTTATCACGCATAACATTGAGACGCTCGGACAGATGAGCTGTAATCCTGCCATTGGTGGTATTGGCAAATCGCATCTGGTGCGTGAGGTGGATGCGCTTGGTGGGGCGATGGCACTTGCAACCGATAAGGCAGGCATTCAGTTTCGGGTGCTAAACAGCCGTAAAGGGGCAGCAGTGCGAGCCACACGCGCCCAAGCTGACCGTATTTTGTACAAGGCAGCCATTCGCCACACGCTTGAAAATGAGCCAAACCTGACAATTTTTCAGCAATCTGTGGATGACATCATTGTTGAAAATACTCGTGCGGTGGCGGTGGTAACAGCCACAGGCATTCGTCTAAATACTCGTACGGTGGTGCTGACATCAGGGACATTTTTGGGTGGGGTGATTCATGTGGGCTTAGACCATCAAAGTGGTGGCAGAGCAGGCGACATGCCCGCCATTCGTCTTGCTGAGCGTTTGCGTGAATTAAAACTGCCTGTTGGACGCCTAAAAACAGGCACGCCTGCTCGCATTGATGCTCGCACGGTGGATTTTTCCGTGATGACCGTACAGTCAGGCGATACACCTTTGCCTGTCATGAGTTATATGGGTGATGTTGCCATGCACCCACGCCAAATCAACTGTTATATCACCCATACCAACGAACGCACGCATGAGATTATCCGTGCCAATCTTGACCGCTCCCCTATGTTTAGTGGTAAGATTGAGGGGGTTGGGCCACGCTATTGCCCGAGTATTGAAGATAAGATTCATCGTTTTGCTGACAAAGACAGCCATCAGATTTTTATTGAACCTGAGGGGCTAACAACCCATGAATTGTATCCCAATGGCATCTCAACAAGTCTGCCTTTTGATGTTCAGCTTGAATTCATCCATAGCATGAAAGGGCTTGAAAACGCCCACATTACCCGTCCAGGTTATGCCATTGAATACGACTATTTTGACCCACAAAATCTAAAACCCACGCTAGAAACCAAACCCATTGATGCCTTGTATTTTGCAGGGCAAATCAATGGCACAACAGGCTATGAAGAGGCAGCAGCACAGGGGTTATTGGCAGGTCTTAATGCCGCACGCATGGCACTTGATAAGCCATCATGGGTACCACAAAGACACGAGGCTTATCTGGGCGTACTGGTTGATGACTTGATTACCCATGGCACCAAAGAGCCGTACCGTATGTTCACAAGCCGTGCCGAACACCGTCTGATTTTGCGTGAGGACAATGCGGATACACGCTTGACCGCCATCGGACGAGAGCTTGGGTTGGTGGATGATGAACGCTGGGCGAGATTTAGTCAAAAAATGGAGTCTATTGCCAGTGAAACCGCCCGCCTAAAAGACATTTGGGCGACCCCAAACAATGCCATTGGTCAAGATTTTATGGCAAACACAGGTGAGATTTTGACCAAAGAAAACTCATTACTGGATTTATTAAAACGCCCAAATATCACCTTTGACGACATTGCCAAAGTGTCAGACAGTACAGTGAGTGCTAAGGTGGGTGAACAGATTGAAATAAGTGTTAAATATCAAGGTTATATTGAGCGTCAAAATGATGAGATTGAGCAAATGAAACGCCTTGAAAATACGCTCTTACCGCTTGATTTTGACTATAAAAGTGTGTCAGGTTTATCCAATGAGATTGTCCAAAAATTAAGCCAAATCCGTCCGACAACGCTTGGGCAGGCAAGTCGCATCAGTGGCGTTACCCCTGCGGCGGTCAGTCTTTTGGCGATGACGATAAAGAAACTTAAAAAAACGCAAGCAGTGATGACATGATTGAGCGTGATATCAAGCAGATATCTTTTGAGCTTGGTCAAAATATCAACTTTATATTTTCATCAGAGATTGATAAATTTGCCAAGTATTTGGTGTATTCTTGTCAGACATTAAGTTTGAATTTACTACATAAGTTAGTAACCTAAGGAATGTGATGTTAGATGCCATAAGCTTTGCCTTGATGATTGTCTCTCCAAACCTGGCCTTGATGGGGCTGGGTTTTTATCTACAAAAAACGGGCAAAATCAACACTCATTTTATTGACACAGCGTCCAACATTGTCTTTAATTTTGCTCTGCCATGCCTACTGTTTTTTAGTGTGATAAAAAATAATGTGGATTATGATGAGCAGTTAGCACTCATTATGGCAGGGGTTGTTACAACTTTTGTGCTGTTTTTTGGGGCAGAAGCGTATGCCAAAATATTCATCAAGCAGGTGCGTGATAAGGGCGTATTTGTGCAGGGGGTGTTTCGCTCTAACATGGCGATTATCTCATTATCGGTGGCAACCAATGCTTATGGGGTGGCAGGAACAAGCGTGGGGGCGGTGTATGTGGGGGTCATCACCATTTTATGTAATGTTTTGGCGGTCATCACTTTATCACGCACGAGCAGTATTAAAGGATTGTCGGTTCAAAGTTGGGACATTCTCATCAAGATTGTTAAAAATCCACTCATCATTGCATTGGTGTCTGCCTTTATTTATAAAGCACTTGGTTTGCCCTTACCACCTGCACCGATTGCTAAAACAGGTGAGCTGATGGCAAACATTGCCCTACCGCTTGCCTTGATATGTGCAGGGGCGACGCTGGATGTGAAATCCATGCTGGGACTGTCTGGTGTGTCCATGCAGGCAAGCATTGGGCGTATTGTCATTGCACCACTTTTGGCGGTGGGTGTGGGTGTGGCATTTGCCTTAGAACCTTTACAATTTGGTGTGTTATTTTTGATGGTATCAGGCCCAGCAGCTGCCGCAAGCTATGTGATGGCAAAGGCGATGGGCGGTAATGATGTACTGGCAGCAAATATTTTGGGGTTTACGGCAGTCTTTGGGATGATTGGCATGGCGGTGGGCATGGCGTGGCTTAGAGGTTTGGGGTGGGTTTAGACCTACTATTTTTTTCTGTGTATACAAACTGTAGCACAAACACAACAAATGATTAGTAGTAAATTTGGGCTAAATTGTTATTATAAGAATAACCAAATAAAAGATGGTTAAACTATTACAATTCATTAAAATTTTTATACGCCTAGCTGATGCCTTTTGGTATTAAGCCAAATAATGATAAGGATGCTATGATGAGCCAACAAGATATTTTTCAAGCCCTAACCGAATCACATGACAGACAGCGTAAATTGTGTGATAAGATTGAATCGCTGATGGATTCTGACCTTGACGCTGCCAAAAAAGTCTACCCTGAACTTGAGATCGAGCTACAGGCACATGCTGCCGCCGAAGAGCGTCATCTGTATACACCCGTCATGGAATATGATGATGGGCTGGATTTATCTCGTCATGCCATTGCTGAACATCATGAAATGGATGAGATGATGCATAAATTAAATGATGGGCGTATCAGTGATGAGACTTGGAAAGAAACTTGCCACGCCCTAATCCATGAGCTACGACATCATCTAAAAGAAGAAGAAAAGAAATTTTTTATCCAAGCTAAAAAATTATTGGATGAAGAACAGCAAGAAAGATTAGGCGCACTTTATGAAGTGGAACACAACCATTTTGAGCGTAATAATAATGAGTAATCGCTACACATTAAAATGGTAGAAATTTCATAAAAACCTTGTTATGGCTAACAAGGTTTTTTATTGTTAAGATTGATTTGATTTAAGAAAGATTTTTGACACCAGCACCATGTAAGGTGCTATATCCGCCTGCGTGTTTTTCAACGATAATTTGGGTATCAATGCGTTCTTTTAGGCTGGCGACATGGCTAATAATACCAATGCTTTTACCGCTTTGCTGTAGTTCAAACAAGGTATTTAATGCCAAATCTAAAGCGGTTTCATCCAGTGTACCAAAACCTTCATCCAAAAATAGTGATTCAATTTGTATATTTTGGCTATTAATCTGCGACAAACCAAGTGCCAAAGCCAGCGAGATGATAAAACTTTCACCACCTGATAAATTTTTACTGCTGCGTACCGCATCGCCTTGGTGAAGATCTGTCACTAAGATTTCAAGTGTCCTTGAGCTGTCTGCATCAAATGTCAACAAGTAGCGATCGTTCATTTTTGCCAAAATTTGATTGGCATGATGTAGCACCAAATCCAGTGTTAAACCCTGTACAAAGTTTCGGTATTTTTTACCATCTGCTGAGCCGATCAGCATATCAAGTTTTGCCCAAATGGCATTTTCTTGTTCTTGGTGTTTGATGTCTTTAAGAATCTGTGTATGCCGCTGACGGTTTTGAAGCTCACTATTTTTGATGGCATTAAGCTCGCCAATAGATTGGTTAACACTCTCTAGCTGTTGTTGCAGATTGATGAGCTTGGTGTGTAAATCTTCAAGCTTGAATTGATGAGCATTAGGATTTGATTTGATTAAATTATCAAGTTTTTCTTGACAGTTATTGATTGATATTGTCGTTTGGCTTAGTTGATTGATGAGAGTATCATGCACGGTTTTTAGCTCAATTAGCTCATCTTCTAAGATTAATGCCGCCAAAAAATCTTCTTGAGTATCAAACGCTGATGCCGTCAGTGCTTGCTCAAAGCTTGCCTTACTTTGTCCAAGTTTATTGGTCAGTTCTTTTATGGTTAGATTTAGGCTCTCAATGGTCGCTTTTTGGGCATGCAAGGCGGTAATATCATCATGTACATTTTTAGTGGCATTTTCTAACTGCTGTCTTATCTGTGTTAGCTTATCTTGATAATTATTTTCAGTATGATCAGGATTTTTCTCACCCAGCAAAGTAGTGCGTTCGCGGGTTTGTGTTTTAATTTCAAGCACTTTATCAGCCATCGTATGCTCAAGGTCGGCAATCACAGGTGTGAGTTCTTGGATTTTTTTGGTATGTGTGCTGATTTGAGCGTCTAGATGAATCAGCTTGGTTTGCTTATTGGTATAATCTTCATTAAGTTTGATGGCTTGATTGGATTGATTTTCAAGCATTTGCTTGGTTTGTGATAACATATACTGAACTTTGTCAAACTCTTCTTTATTGAGCGTTAACGGACTGGGATCGAACGCTTCAGCTGCTGGTAAAACATCGCCTTGGGTGTGATGTGCGATATTATCGTACCAAGTGGTGATTTTGGACAAATGCTGTTTGATGGCATTAAGTTCATTTGGTAGGCTGATGGCATTTTGTGCTTGGATAAGCTGATAAAATGCAAATAATAGTTGATCGTAAAAATGTACTTTGGCATCATATATCTCACGCATCAGCACCAAAGCATCATCACGAAGCTTTAGACCATTTATTTTTAAGTTTTCTTTTTTGATCATTTGTCTATCTTTTTGAGCAATCAGCTGATTAAGCTCATGTAATAGCCGACTGCTCAGCTGATAAGACTCTTCTAGATTTTTAATTTTATCTTGACTGTTTTTAATAAATTTTTCAATAGTATTTTGGCTTGGTAGCGTGTTTACATGCTCTGGGCTGCATTCACTGGCGATCGTCTGCCATAGGGCATTAAGATCATGATAAAGAGAATCGCTTGTATTTTGTGCGGTATTTAGACGCTCTTGATAATCATCTAAAGTCGTCTGCAGTTTGTGTAATGTGGTCGTGTGCTGAGTAGCGGTGTGATTAAGCTCGTTAAGCTGATTTTCGCACAATACTAATTTTTCTTTGGCTTGTTTGGCATGTTCGTCGTCCAAATGATTGGGCTGTGATTTAAAAGGATGCTCGGTACTGCCACAAAGTGGACAAGGACTACCATCTTGCAGTTGGTCAAAGTGCATTTTCATGTATAAAATTTGCTTGTGTAACTCATAATTTTCCAAGATGGCTTTGTAGGTTTGGTCTGCTTGATGGATGTTTTGAGAAACTGTTTTTAAGATATCCTGAATTTTGCTTTTTTCTTCTTGTAGGTTGATAATCTTGCGGTTTGTGTCGCTGATGTCAGATTGCATGCGTGCATATTGCTCATAATCTTTAAAGATATGCTCTAGCGTAGATAAATGCTGTCTTTGCTGCTTGATTTTTTCGTATTGATTTTCTATATTTTTTTGTAAAATATCTACATTAATACCATCTTCTTTTATTAAGTTTAAATTATCAATAAGTTTTATATTTATCGTACCAATTTGATTATCTATAGACTGTAGATTTAGATTGACAAACTTAAAATTCTCTCGCTTATCTTTGAGTTCATGAAGATGATTGCTAAATACTTTAATACGCCCAAGCTGCTGTTGATGGGCGTGTGTTATTGCTTGAATGAGTGTATCGTATTGCGAGAGATGATTATCACATAATTTTAAGTTTTTCTTGATATTTTCGCTATCAATGCCTTTAATTTTTTGTTGAATGGTATCAATATCTTGCACCAAAGCTGACTGATTTGACTGAGTTTCTTTGAGTAAATTTTGTGTAGATGTATAGTCCTGCTTTGTTTTTTCAAGGGTTTGGATCATGCTTTGATGTTCTTTATGCAAAGCGGCAATATGTTGGTCAAGCCTGCGAACTGCTTGCAAAGTTGGCTTTAAATTTTCATAATCAGCAGTTATTTTATTAAATTTTTCTTTAAACTCACTTTGCACTTGGCTATGCTTTTGATGGCTTAATTGGATTTCATCTAAGCGATGATTTAGTATAATTAATTTATCTTGTTTATTGTTATACTCAAGATGATACTCATGAAACGCTGTATAAAGTGGTTGCAAATTTTTGGCATCATGAGCGTGCTTCAAGCGTTGTATATTTGGCTCAAAGTTTGTTAAGTCTTCTTGATGCTCGATCAGTTTTGCTTGATAATGAGCCATTTCCTGATTTAAAGTTTGGTATTCATTGGCAATTTTCTGGCGATCGCTTACCTGCTTAATTTGGGTTTCAAGCAAGTTTTTTTGTTGTGTGATTTCGCTAATTTTCTTAATTAATCCATCATATTCTTCTGTATTTAATAAATTAACCTCTCCTAATTTAATTTGTAGATTTTTTAATAAATTAAGCTGTTCTTTGTGCTTTTCAAAGGCCGCTTGACCAATTTTGGCATAGATGTGTGTGCCTGTAATTTGCTCAAGAATTTGACCACGCTCAGTGGCATCTGACTGTAAAAACGCTGCAAATTCACCTTGCACAAGCATGACCGACCGAGTGAATTGGACTTTATTCATGCCCAAAATACGCTCAACTGTCTTATTAACCAAGCTTGCTTTTTCTTCAAGAATTTTTCCATGCGTGTCGTTGGCATGCTGAAGTAAGCTGATTTCTCGGCTGACGGCTTGTAAATTGCCATCGGTTTTTTGTTTGGCTCTACGCTGCGACCAACTGACCTGATAAATTTTGCCATTAGCACGAAAGACAACGCTACTGGCTGCAAAAGCAGTACCAATACTCATCAGCTCATTTTGTGTGGCAGAAATATTCAGACGGGGCGTCTCACCATACAACGCCAAACAAATGGCATCTAAAATCGTTGTTTTGCCAGCACCTGTGGGGCCTGTGATGGCAAATAAAGCATGGTGATGAAAAGCGGCATCTTCAAAATCTATTTGCCATTTGCCTTTTAAGGAGTTGATATTTTCAAAGCTGAGTTTTAAGATTTTCATTTTTATTTAACCTTTAAAATCAGATGGCTTTATGATCAGTTTCTTGGATGGCTTTGATTAACTCTTGATAAGCACAAATGAGATCATTTTTCTCATTTTGATTTAAGTCTTCTTTATCGAGCCGCTGATAAAAAATATCCATTTCATCAAGTGTTTCTAAATTTAGGGTAGGGGTGTGCGATTTTAGGCTACCTTGATGGATGGCTTTATTTTTGATACTAATGGCAGCGATGTTTGAGCCTTCTAGCAGATTGGAAATGTGCTGTTTTAAATTAGCAACCAAGGCATCGCCAACATATTCAATCTCAAGCCAAATAGGCTCATCATGCGTTTTGAGTGTATCGATGGCGTTGGTAATAAATGCCATATCGCCACAGATTTTAGCAAGGCTATGAAAAATTGGCACAGGTAGGCTATGGATTGATATGGCATCGTTATCTTGATTTTCGCCATGAAAATCATCGTTCTTTGGCGACTTTGATATCGGTACGCGTTTATTGAGTGGTAAATCAACAATCAGCACTTGTTTATGGCGTCCAATTTCCCCAAATCCCATCGCGATTGGTGATCCGCTGTAGCGGATATGGTTTTTTTGACCAACTTTTTGGGCGGCATGAATATGACCGAGTGCCACATAATCAATGGCATCATCAAAAATCTGGCTACTGATCTGACCAAGTGTTCCAATCTGAATATCACGCATGCCATCATCGGTGGATGAGACAGCAGCACCAGCAGCGTAAAGATGCCCTGTGGCAATGATGGGGATGGTTTTTTGGTGAGTGTGATAAATCGCTTGCTGCTTATCCTTGGCAAGATTGGCTAAAGATTGATAATAGTCGGCCACGCCCTCTAGTAAGAGCTGATTTTTTTGGTGGATTGAGTTGGCGTCAATCCCACTTCTGACATCACGATCACGAATATAAGGCACTGCCATCACGATGGCACTTGGGATGCCTGCATTGTCTGTTAGTATGATTAGCTCATCAGATTTGTCTTGGCTGACACTGCCAATCACATGGGTATTTAGCACGCCGAGCACTTCTTTGGTTTTTTGTAGGCTGGTGGGAGAGTCATGATTGCCTGCGACGATGATGATGTGCTGAATATGATTTTTAAAGGCGGAGGCAAGAAAGTGATGGTAAAGGTGTTCGGCACGGTTGCTTGGCGTCATGGTATCAAAGATATCACCAGCAACAATTAAAATATCCACCTGATGTAATATCAAAGCCTCAATCAGCCAATCTAAAAATTTAGCAAATTCATCATAGCGTGACTGATTGTATAAAAGCTTGCCTAAATGCCAATCCGATGTATGCAATAGACGCAGCGAGCCCTTGGGCTTGGGCAGGGCAGGCGTTATGGGGCTTTGATGGGTTAGATGTGTTTTAAATATCGTCATGACAGTCGCCAAATTATCAAAAAAAGACCGCAAACAGCGGTCCTGGGTCAAACAGCGGTACGCACAGTTGCGGCTTTATCCAAAGCGGTGTACAAGCGATTGACTTGATCGGCATCGGTTAAATACAAATTCACGCGTACAGAATGAAAGCGACCTGTACGAGATGGACGAACCTGCATGGTCGCTGCATCAAATTCAGGAAAAATTTCTGCTAAAATTAGTTTGACTTCATTGATCAATGTTTCATGATGTCCTTCGTGTCCGATGATGCTCATGGGATAATCCATAGGAAAATTCCAAAGTTCAGGCGTTTGAATTTCGGTGCGTGTTGGGGTTTTTGGCGTATTAGTCATAAGTTATCCTAAATAATTTTGGTGTAGAGATAAGATGGGGGAATTTTGTCAAAATTAAAGTCGTATCATCAAAAAGCTAGCTGATTAAAAATTCTATCACCGCCTTTGAGCCGACAAAACCGATCGCCAGCAATAAAAATCCGTATACCGCAAAATTTGCGGCACGCTTACCCCGCCAGCCGTAGCGATAATGACCAGCGATCAAAAGCCCATATAATAGCCAGCTAAGCAAGCTAAATACCATCTTATGTGCCAAATGTTGATCTAAGATGTCATAAGTTGCAACCAGACCAAACCCAAGTGCGACACTCAAAATCACAAATCCAGTCAGCACCATATCAAACAAAAGACTTTCCATGCTCTGTAAAGACGGCAGGCGACTGACCCAAAATCGATGAATGGTTTTGCGTTTAAGCTCACGAATTTGTAAGCGTAATAGCACCCCTTGAACGGCTGCCATCAGTAGCACGCAATACGCAGCAAATGATAGCAAAATGTGGACTTGTAGCGTATTTGATAAATCTGTAAGTGGCTTATAAGCCACTTGACCAAAATAGCCCAAACTCACCCCAGCTGCCGCCATCGGCACCGCCAAAATCCCTAAGCTTAAAATTGGGCGATACAGACCAAATAATACATAAAATAATACAAAAAATAAGCTAGTTAAGCTTAGCGTGTTAAATAAGTTAAAGTTTAGTCCATAGAGCGTGATGATTTCAGGTGCCAACACCCAAGCATGTAATAAGATGGCAAAAATTAGTATGCCAAGCACCAACCGATGAATCGGTGTATCTTGAAATAAGGCATATGCCAAATAAAGACCTGATCCTATATAAAGTATCAGACATAGTAAAAAAATAACAAGCACGGCTACCCCTTTGTTGATGTCTGATTAATCATTTGGATAATATCGGTAAAAGAATTTTGCTCCAAATCCTAACAATCAGCATAAATCGTGCAATTAAATTGGAATATTTGCCTAATTTAGCATAAAATAGCAGGTATTTGTAGCAATACTTTTATGGATATCCAAATGATGACAGGTAAATCTTGAGCGATGTCCAAACTTTGAAATAACACATTGGAAAAATTATGTTTGATACTTTAACTGAACGACTCTCTGGTAGTTTGCGTCATATCGCAGGCACAGGACAGCTGACCGAAGATAACATCAAAGACACTCTAAGAGAAGTACGCATGGCATTGCTTGAAGCAGATGTTGCCTTGCCAGTTGCACGCAACTTTGTCGCACGCGTCAAGGAACAGGCACTTGGTCAAGAAGTACTCAAAGAACTCGCCCCAGGGCAAGCGTTTGTTAAAATCGTTTATGATGAACTCACTGAGATGATGGGCAGTGCTAACCAGACGCTTGAGATGACGGGTAAGCCGCCTTTGGTGTATCTGCTGGCAGGTTTGCAAGGTGCAGGTAAGACGACTACCGCAGGCAAGCTTGCTAAGTTTTTGCAAGACAAACAAAACAAAAAGGTCATGCTGGTATCAGCTGATGTGTATCGTCCAGCAGCCATCAAACAGCTTGAGCAGGTGGCAGCACAAGTCGGCGCAAGCTTTGTACCTTCAACAACCGATGAAAACCCAATTAATATTGCACGCCGAGCCATCGATGAAGCCAAACTTCAGTATCAAGATATTTTGATCATTGATACTGCAGGTCGTTTGCATATTGATGATGAGATGATGAGTGAAATCAAGGAGTTAACCAAGGCGCTCAATCCTGTGGAGACGCTGTTTGTGGTGGATTCGATGACAGGTCAGGATGCGGCCAATACTGCAAAAGCATTTAATGATGCACTGCCTTTGACGGGTGTGATTTTAACCAAAACTGATGGCGATGCGCGTGGCGGTGCAGCACTTTCAGTGCGTGCGATCACAGGTAAGCCGATTAAGTTTTTGGGTCGTGGTGAAAAACTAGAAGCGCTTGAACTGTTCCACCCAGAGCGTATTGCTCAGCGTATTTTAGGCATGGGTGATGTGCTGTCTTTGGTCGAGGAAGTTGAACAAAAAATTGACCGTGAAAAAGCCGAAAAAATGGCGAAAAAAATTCAAAAAGGTGGCGAGTTTGATTTAGAAGACTTACTGACCCAGTTCCAGCAGATGAAAAACTTAGGTGGGATGGCAGGCTTTTTGGATAAGATGCCAGGCTTGGGCGGTGCTGATATCCAAAAAGCCATGGAAGAAGCTCGTCCTGAAGAAAAAGTCAAGGAAATGGAAGCACTTATCCACTCAATGACGCCTTTTGAGCGCCAAAATCCAGATAAAATCACCCCAAGCCGCAAACGCCGTATCGCTGCAGGCTCAGGCAGACAGATTCAAGATGTTAATCGCCTCCTCAAGCAGCACAAACAAATGGCAAAAATGATGAAAATGATCAGCCGCCCTGATGGGATTGGCAAAATGATGAAAGCGGTGCAGGGTCTGACTCGTGGCATGTCAGGCGGCGGTCCTTTGTTTGGTAATAAAGACGCTAATCAAGCAGGTGCGCCAAATATGCAAGACATGCAAAAATCCATGCAAGATTTGGGTCTAACGCCAGAAGATATGCCCAGTATGGAAGAGATGCAAAAAAAGATGCAAGAAATGCAAAGCCAGCTTCCACCAAACTTTAAAAAGCGTTTTTGATGGGTGGTGGCTGTTATGTCAAATTTGATGGCATTTGATACAGTATTTGAGCAATGTTCGATTGCACTTTTGGCAGATGGTACTGTAATTTATGAACAGACTGTGCTGGGTGGTCGTGGTCAAACCGAGATTATCTTATCTTTGGTGGATGAAGCGTTGTCTCAGACGAATATTAAGTTATCAAACATAGACTGTTTAGCGTTTAATCGTGGCCCTGGTGCATTTAGTGGCATTCGTATTAATACCGCAGTGGTACAAGCTTTATCGGTGGCACATGAAACTTTGTGCGTAGGTGTTTCAAGTTTGACTGCGCTGGCAGACACAGCACATCAGATACACCAATTTGCAGAATCATCATGTATCACGGCGGTTATGGATGCACGCCAAAATCAGGTCTATGCTGGTAATTTTATGATCAAATGTGGTAGTATTCAGCCAATCGTAGATACCAGCAATGCCTATGGCAATGAATTTTTGATAGATTATGGCAGTGCCATGCCTGCTGATATTATCGTTGGTGATGGCGTATCTTTGATTAACACAAATGCCAATATTAAACTGAAAATTCAACCAACAGCAAGCGATATCGCTCGATTGGCTTGGGGTGAATATCAACAAGGTCATGCAGTGCGTGCAGAACACGCTTTACCTGTTTATCTTAGAGATAATGCTTGGAAAACTTTGGCTGAGCAAGGTAAATAACGACGATTGACCGCTTTTATCGTGATGCATTTGGTCAATGGTGGTATTAATTTAACAGCCAATCAAGCCTTATTGGGCTGCTGGCTATTTAAGTTGGTTAAAGCTTAAGTTAGTTGAAGCGGTGGCGTGTCTATTTTTTTATTTTTGAGATGATTGATGGATATTTTGCTGATTATCAAGACGATCATAATGGGTGTGGTGGAAGGTATTGCTGAATTTTTGCCCATTTCAAGCACAGGGTATCTGATTTTGTCTGCAGATATCATGAATTTTTTAAGTGGTGAATTTCGCAATTTATTCATTGTGTTTATTCAATTGGGTGCAATCTTGGCGGTCATTTATGATTATTGGGGCAGGCTTTGGGGTGCGTTCATAGGGTTGATAACGGGGCATTCATCAGATCTTACCAAGCCAAGACAGCTTGGCTTTTCTTTGATGATTGCAAGTTTGCCTGTGGTTGTGGTTGGTTTTACGATGGCGGATTTTATCACCAATGCACTGTTTCATCCTTTGGTGGTAGCGACCATGCTTATTTTAGGTGCGTTGATTATCATTTATGCTGAAAAAAACCCTCGTCAAATCCACGCACCAGAAGCTGAAAATATTAGCTTTAAAACAGCACTTGGCATTGGTCTGTGTCAGTGCTTGGCATTGATTCCAGGTACCAGCCGTTCAGGTTCGACGATTACCGGAGCACTGCTTTTGGGGACATCTCGCAAGGCAGCGACAGAATTTTCTTTTTTCTTAGGCATTCCCGTGATTATCGGTGCTGCATTGCTTGACTTAATCAAGCATTTTGATGCAATACAAACCGTAACTGATTGGCTGATCTTACTGATTGGGACGGGAGTGTCTTTTGTTGTTGCACTTTTGTGTATTCGGTTGATGGTGGCTTGGGTGAGCCAAAAAGACTTTATGATTTTTGCTTGGTTGCGAATTGCAACAGGTGTTTTGGTGTTGATTGCATTTTTTGGGTTTAATTATCAGATCCAAGCTTGAATCATCAATTTATAATAAACTGACATTTTAGAGAGCGATTGTGCAATTATCCTTGATTTATGACAAGCCAAATACAGTCGTAGATGAGCTTTTGTCTATCTGTCAGGCGTATGATTTACCACTTGATTGGGCAGTGCATCGGCACAATAAGCTCAATGATAAGCAAATTTTACAGTTGAAACAAACTGGCGATACGCCCATCATTGCCATCTTAAAAAATACACCAACATTAATCAAAGTCGAAGATAAAACAATCATCAAATCTACGCTAAATTGGTCAGCACTTCAGTATCGCATTGTGACAGCAGGGCGTAAATCAGAGCTAATTTTGCAGGCGTGTAAACCCCAAGCGGGTATGATGGTGCTAGATGGTACAGCAGGTTTTGGTCATGATGCCCTAATTTTGGCAAGTAGTGGTGCTCATGTGACTTTGTGCGAGAGTAATCCTGTGATGGCATTACTACTCTATTATGAATATCAGGCAATGGCTCAAGTGGCAAATTGGCAAGGACTTTTGGGTCGTATGGATATCATTTACAAAGATACCAGCAAGATGATCGGAGAATTTGACTGTGTGTATTTGGATCCGATGTTCCCCAAAGATAGCTATAAAGCCAAGGTAAATAAGCAAATGCAAGCGTTGCATGAATTGGCAGCACCGCCAACGCAATCAGAAGCACACCAGCTTTTTTGTCGGTCGATGAACATGATTAAACCAAATGGCAGATTGATTGTCAAAAGACCAATCGGCGCACCATATTTTGATCAACAACCACCAAGTCACAGCATTCAAAACGACGCATTAAGATTTGATCGCTATGATAAAAATAGGCACTCAGCCTGAGATTTGGGGTAATGGTCATTTATCAATAGGCTGGTTATGAAAGCCTGTTTATTTGGGAGAATTTAAAATGGATGGCTGGATAATATGGGCATACCTTGCCTTAAATATTTTGATATTAATACAAAATTTCACACAAAAAACTCGCATCCGAAAACTTGAAGATGCGTTGTTTGTCTATAAAAAACAAGAATGGCTTCGGTACGCACAATCGCAAGCAAATTTACCACAAATCAAAGCCATAAAAGCCATTCGTGCCAAATTTCCAGAAATTAGCTTAAGGCAAGCTGCGCAGTTGTATGTTATGGTAAGCCCACCAAAGAATCACGAATGAAAAATCTTAAGACCCACGCACCTATGACGGTTAACGAAAAGTTCATTGCATGGTTGCAACTGACACGCTTTGATAAACCTGTTGGTACTGAGCTGTTATTACATCCCACGCTTTGGGCATTATTTTTGGTCTATGCAGGTAAAAATGCATTACCAAATTTTTGGCACATTGTGATTTTTGCCTTGGGGGCGATTTTGATGCGTGCCGCTGGCTGTGCCATCAATGATTTTGCTGATCGAAAGGTGGATGGACAAGTCAAACGCACCCATACAAGACCTTTGGCAGACGGCCGGTTATCACCAAAAACGGCAGTACTCACTTTTATTGGCTTATCATTATTGGCGGCGTGCTTGCTGTTTTTTTTACCCAAATCAGTTTTTTATTGGTCTTTGGGTGCGGTATTATTGGCATTTGTTTACCCCTTTATGAAACGATTTACCAATATGCCACAGTTGGTGTTGGCAGCGGCATTTGGCTGGGCAATTCCGATGGCATTTGTTGCTGTACAAGGCGTGCCTGATCTATGGACTTGGGTGCTATTTATTGCCTATATGTGCTGGACAGTTGCTTATGATACTGAATACGCCATGTGTGATCGAGATGACGATCTTAAAATTGGTGTCAAATCAACCGCCATACTCTTTGGTAGATATGATGTCACAATCATCACAGGTTTGAACCTTATCTTTGTGGTGCTGATGAGCGTTTCATTTTGGCATTATTTTGACGATTTACCCAGATGGCTGTGTATTATGACATTTGTGCCTGTACTTTTAATGTTTTTTCGGCAATATCAGCTTATCGCCAATCGTGAACGCTTAGCGTGTTTTACCGCCTTTAAAGAAAATGTTTGGGTGGGGCGGTATATTTTGACCATGACAGTGATTTTGTGTTTGATTTATTTTAGATAATATTATCATGTTATTAATTTATAAAATTTACCGTCTATCATTTTAAAGAAACTTTTTGGCAGTTTGCTAAATTGTCATCAAATTGTCATAAACCAAATTTATAATTTGTACAGCTTAAGTCACTAAGCCACTGTATAAAAAACCTTGGAAACTTAGGTTATTTGAAGTGGCTTTTTCATTTATCTTTGGTGAATTTATGGTAAATTCTACAAAACAAGCCACACCGATGGCAGTCAATCTATTTTTTGGTTTGCTATTGGCAGCAATGAGTATCTATTTTATCCAATGGGGCTTGGTCTACACAATGCATCAGCAGGTGCTATTGTTTATGATTGCAAGTTTCTTTGGTATTTTTATGGCATTCAATATCGGCGGTAACGATGTTGCCAACTCATTTGGTACATCCGTGGGTGCAGGCACGCTGTCAGTCACTCAGGCGTTAGCAGTTGCGGCAATTTTTGAGGTATCAGGTGCCGTTTTGGCGGGTGCAGCGGTGACAGATACGATTCGCAGTGGCATTGTTGATATCAGTCAATTGGGCGTTTCCCCAAATCAGTTTATTTACTTGATGCTTTCAGCACTCGTTGCAGCGGCATTTTGGCTGTTATTTGCAACGAAGCGTGGTCTACCAGTATCAACCACACATGCCATTATTGGTGGTATTGTGGGCAGTTCAATCGTGCTTGGTATTAGTATCGGCGGGGTTGATTTTGCATTTTCAACTGTCAAATGGTCAAAGATTCGTGATATTGCATTTTCTTGGGTGATATCACCTGTATTAGGCGGAGCATTATCATATTTATTATATAGTATTATTAAAAAAAATATATTAGCATATAATGATAAAGCGGAATTGGTTGTTAAGACCATTAAAGCCAAAAAAAAGGCACTTAAGCGTGAACAAAAAGAGTATTTTGAGACGCTTGATGATAAAGAAAAGTTGCCATATACCAATGCACTGCTGCGTGACCAAGAGGCCTTTAAAGATGGTGATTGTCAGCGTGATGATTTAGAAACCCAATATTACCGTGCCATTTTTGACCTTGAACGCCGCCGTGATAATCTTGATACGCTAAAGGCGTTAAAAACATGGGTGCCACTCATTGCCGCTTTGGGTGCGGTGATTATGACAGCGATGGTTGTGTTTAAGGGTTTGGCAAATACAGGTTTACAATTATCCATTCTCCAAGCTGGTTTGGTGATGGGCATGCTGGGCGCTTTGGTATGGTTGACCGCTTTTATTTATACCAAAACCATTCGTGGTAAGCATAAAGAAGCCTTAGGTAAAGCGACTTTTGTTATGTTTAGCTGGATGCAGGTATTTACAGCATGTGCCTTTGCTTTTAGCCACGGTTCTAACGATATTGCCAATGCAGTCGGTCCTTTTGTTGCCATTATGGATGTGATTAAAAATAACGCAGTTGAAGCTCAGGCAACGGTGCCAGCACCTGTCATGCTGACCTTTGGCGTTTCACTGATTGTAGGTTTATGGTTTATTGGTAAAGAGGTTATTCAAACAGTTGGTACCAACCTTACCGAAATGCATCCAGCTTCAGGTTTTTCAGCAGAGCTTGCAGCGGCTGCAGTTGTCATGGGTGCTTCTAGCTTAGGTATCCCTGTTTCAAGTACGCACATTTTGGTGGGTGCCGTGCTTGGTATTGGTTTGGTGAATAAAAATACCAATTGGCGTTTGATGAAACCTATTGGTTTGGCTTGGGTCATTACCTTACCAGCAGCAGCAACCATCAGTGCTATTTCGTTCTTATTGCTCACATATTTTCTTTGATTAGCATCACAAAATGGTTGTTTTGTGGCTTGTATTAATCTTAAGTCGTAAAATCCCTTTGGATCTGATATTCAAAGGGATAATGTTTTTTGTTAATAATAAAAATAGATAAATACAATCGTTAAAAGGGTTGATATTGACAATATTTACCCTTAAATTGTTGCTTGGTTTTTCTTAATGATTTAATTTCTGTATTTGTCATTAAGTCTTACAAATGATTGCTTATCGCATCAATAAATTGCCTTATAATTCATTAATAATTAATACCTTTGGAGAAAATGATGAGAACCGTCTTTCATGCCGCTGATTCTCGTGGTGATGCCAAACATGGTTGGCTAAAAAGCCGTCATACCTTTAGCTTTGCAGAGTATTATAATCCACAGCGTATGGGCTTTGGTGTGCTTCGTGTCATTAATGATGATTGTGTTGAAGGCGGAATGGGCTTTGGCAGGCATCCGCATCAAGACATGGAAATTATTTCATTGCCTTTGAGTGGTGATTTGGCACACAAAGACAGCATGGGTAATGGCAGTATCATTAAAAACGGTGATATCCAAGTTATGTCCGCTGGTACGGGAATTACTCACAGCGAAATGAATGCTAACGCTGATAAGCCAGTGAAATTTTTACAAATTTGGGTCTTAACTCGCAAAAATGGCATACAACCACGCTATCAACAAATCACCATTGCCGATCAAGCCAAGCCAAATGATTTTCAACAAATTTTATCACCAAATGCAGATGATGATGGGGTGTGGATTCATCAAGACGCTTGGTTTTCATTAGCCAACTTTGATAAAGGCACCAGCCGCCACTATCAAATTAAGAAATCAGGCAATGGGGTTTATGTATTTGTGATCAAAGGCAGTGCAAACATTAGTGATCGACAACTCAGCGAGCGTGATGGTTTGGGTATTTGGGATACAGATGGTTTTGAATTGACTGCGACCAGCGACGCCCAAATTCTACTAATGGATGTGCCAATGGATATTGCGACCAATACCAATCAGCCTTAATGCATTGATTCATTAAGGCGTTATACCAAATGAGTTTTATTTAGCCTTCGTATTATTTTCTCAAAAGTTTGAAATTAATACAGCAGCGTATTATCGTTAGCATAAATCCCACAGTCTGTTAATACAAAGATAGCAAGTGTTTTTTGACGCTGTTGGTGTGATTATGGTTGTTGTCAAATAGATTGTGGTCAAATAAAAATTAAGCATAAAAAACACGCTCAGTAATGTACTGAGCGTGTTAAAATATTGGCATCCCATAGGGGATTCGAACCCCTGTTACCGCCGTGAAAGGGCGGTGTCCTAGGCCTCTAGACGAATGGGACACAGTTTGCAAAGCCTAACCTTTGCTGAATTTCGGTGCTTTCACCATTGATCCGAAATTGGTTGCCATTATACCATGATATTTTTAATCGTCAATCATTTTATATAAAAATTTTGATAAAAATTACTAAGTCATTGATTTTTAATAAAATAATTTTGTCTGCTAGTCTTTAAAGTTGTTAAATTGTAAAGGCACGCCAAATGTCTTTTCTTTTAAAAAAGCCATAGCAAGTTGCAAATTATCTTTTTTCTTATCACTGATTCTAATTTTATCGCCTTGGATACTGGCAGATACTTTTAAATCAGATTCTTTGAGTGTTTTGGAGATTTTTTTGGCGGTATCGCTGTCTAGGCCATCTTTTAGATGGATGATTTGCTTGGTTTGTTTCCCTGATTGGCTTTTATCTTGTGAGTCAAGTGATTGTAAATCAACGCCTCGTTTAATCAATTGTTTTTCAAAAATCGCATACACATTATCTGATTGTAATTCATTATCAGTGGTAATGGTAACCGTTTTGGCTTTTTCATTAAGCTGAATACTGATATCACTGCCTTTAAAATCAAAGCGGTTGGCAACTTCTTTTTCGGTATTTTGAACTGCGTGCTTAACCTCAAAAACTTGTAATTCTGAAACCACATCAAAAGATGGCATGATAATTCTCCTTATAATTGGTTTTAAGTAATTTTTAAATTTACCCATCAAGTCAGTGATGGCGTCTGATGAGGGCTAGTTGGTGTGTCATTTTGAGTTAAATTGACATGATTGGTTGATAAAAGTGTATTTTGATTAACAATATGGCAAAACAGTTCAGCAGTTTTTTGGGCATCGTATAGCGCTGAATGTGCATGTTGATTATCAAACTCAAGCCCAGCAATCACACAAGTTTTTGCCAAAACAGTATGACCATAAGCCAATGCAGCAAAACTCACCGTATCTAATACGCTAAACGCATGAAAGGGTGAATGGTTTTTGCTATTGGTTCGTGCAATGGCAGCATTTAAAAATCCCAAATCAAAATGTGCATTATGCCCAACCAAAATACACTGACGGCAGCCATGTTCTTTTTTTAGGGCTTTTAATGCCTTAAAAATACGACGCAAGGCGGTTTTTTCATCTTCGCTGATGGCTTTTCTAAAGGGGCTATCAGGATTAATGCCAGTGAATTTTAGAGCAGCTGGCTCAAGATTGGCACCCTCAAATGGCTCAATGTGTGCATTTAATGGCTCACCTTGATAAAGATTCCCATCATCATCCATCAAAATCGGTACGCAAGCAATCTCAAGCAATGCATCGGTAGCAGCATTAAATCCAGCAGTCTCCACATCAATCACGACTGGCAAAAATCCACGAAATCGTTCAGCGATGAGAGTTTTGGTTGGTTCGACTATCTTGCTCATAGGCCAACCACTTGCCAAGGTAAAACCTCACCTGCCAACAACGGTGTCAGCGTCTTATTGCCCAAATAATGAAAATACTCAGGTATGGTTTGTGGTTGTTTTATTAGGGTGATTTGAGTGGTGTTGATTGCTAAGCCATAAAATTGTGCGCCATATCGGCTGGCAAAGTTTTCAAGTTTATCAAGTGCATTGACACTTTCAAACGCCATGGCATAGAGCGGTAGAGCGTGCAAGGCACTATAACAACCTGCACAGCCACACGATGATTCTTTTGTATGTGTGGCATGAGGAGCGGAATCTGTCCCTAAGAAAAACTTAGGATTGCCACTGGTTGCCACTTCAAGCAAACGCTTTTGGTGTGTAGCACGCTTTAAAATGGGTAAACAATAATAGTGCGGCTTAATACCGCCAACCAACAGATGATTGCGATTAAATAAAAGATGCTGCGGGGTAATTGTCGCTGCGATGTGATTGCCTTGAGCAAGACAAAAATCCGCTGCATCGGCGGTAGTGATATGCTCCATGACAATTTTTAAATCAGGGAATTGTGTGATAATTTTATTGAGCACATCATCTAAAAATCGTTTTTCACGATCAAAGATATCAATGTTACTATCGGTAATTTCACCATGAACCAGTAGCGGTATGCCATGTTTTTGCATGGCCTCAAATACCAAGCTGCGCGCCAAAATATCAGTTACACCATCAGCTGAATTGGTGGTTGCGCCAGCAGGATACAGCTTAACTGCCGATACAACGCCTGTTTGTGCGGCATCATCAATATCTGTGGCAGTGGTTTGATCGGTCAAATAAAGCACCATGCGTGGATCGAAACTATCTTTGCGAGCGGCTGGTAAATCACTGTCTTTTAACGCCTTTAAGATGCATTCACGATAAGCGATGGCTTGATTGGCAGTTTTAACAGGTGGCACTAAATTGGGCATACAAATCACACGGTTAAAACTGGCTGCCGCATGTTGAACGGTGGTTGCCAGAGCCTCACCATCACGCAGATGGATATGCCAATCATCAGGCTGAATGAGAGTTAATGTCTTTGTCATCATCTACTTTGGTCTAAAAGTATATAAAAAATTCATTATTGTAGGGATTGGTATTTTTGTCAAGGCTTAAGAGCAAATTTGACAAAAATGACAGCGGATATCCAAATTTAGGCTACTTATATCGCTAAGTGGAAATATCAAAAACTCCCAATGGCTTGATTGGGAGTTTTTTAAGATTAGTGTTTATCTTGATGGTCAAGCTGTGGTACAGCATTGCCACCACCGAAGCCTAATAAGCCTGATTGGACATACAGCCCCAATTTTTGGCGTGTATCTGCAATATCTAAATTACGCATGGTGAGTTGACCGATACGATCAAGTGGTGTAAAGGCAGCATCTTCAACTTTTTCCATAGATAAGCGATCAGCTTCATAGGTTAGATTTGGTGATTTGGTATTTAAAATGCTATAATCATTGCCACGGCGTAGCTCAAGCGTAACCTCACCTGTGATGGCTTTGGCAACCCAGCGTTGAGCGGTTTCACGCAACATAAGTGCTTGTGAATCAAACCAACGCCCTTGATAAAGCAGGCGACCCAAACGCAAGCCATTAATACGGTACTGCTCAATGGTGTCTTCATTGTGAATGCCTGTCAGCAGTCGTTCATAAGCGATGTGCAACAATGCCATACCAGGGGCTTCATAGATGCCACGAGATTTGGCTTCAATGATGCGATTTTCGATTTGGTCAGTCATGCCAAGCCCATGACGACCGCCAATCTCATTCGCCTTTAACATCAAATCAACAGGACTATCAAAATGCTCACCATTTAACGCTGTTGGCATACCTTCTTTAAAACTGACTGTAACCGTCTCGGTAGCGATTTGTACACTGTCATCCCAAAAACGCACCCCCATGATTGGCTCAACGATGTGCATGCTGGCATCTAAAAACTCCAAATCTTTGGCTTCATGCGTTGCCCCAAGCATGTTAGAATCCGTTGAATAGGCTTTTTCTTTGCTCATTTTATAATCAAAGCCATTGTCAATCAAAAACTGACTCATCTCAGCCCGACCACCCAGCTCGTCAATAAAAGTTTGGTCAAGCCAAGGTTTGTAGATTTTTAGTTCAGGATTGGCAAGCAAACCATAGCGATAAAATCGCTCAATGTCATTGCCTTTATAGGTTGAACCATCGCCCCAAATATGAACATCATCTTCTTTCATGGCGGTAACCAGCATCGTCCCTGTCACCGCACGACCTAATGGCGTGGTGTTAAAATAAGGCATGCCACCTGTGGTTACATGAAACGCACCGCACTGAATGGCAGCAATGCCTTCTTGAACAAGCTGTAAACGGCAGTCTATCAACCGTGCGTTGACTGCGCCATATTGTTTAGCCTTGGTAGGAATGGCATTGTAGTCATCTTCGTCTGGCTGACCTAAATTGGCGGTGTAAGCATAAGGCATCGCCCCTTTTTGCTTCATCCAAAGCAGGGCAGCTGAGGTATCCAAACCACCCGAAAAAGCGATACCAACTTTTTTACCGATAGGAAGATGCTGCAAAATAGTTGCGCTACTCATATGAATATCCTTAATATATGACTAAATAAAATTATCAATAAATTATAACATTTTTTATGCTAAATGGATACGAAACCTAAGATAATTTGCTTTTTACTATAAAAATATGAGTTTTATAACACTTTATTATGCCAAATATGCTCTGCTTTTGTTATACTATCATTTTAAAAAATGATGGCGATTATTTAGGAATTAATTATAGTTTAAATTACTTATAGTTTAGGAGTTAATCATGACTATAGAACGGCGCATCGTGATTGACACCCAATCTCAGTGCTTAACTTTGTATCAAGGTAATGTTTTGTTGCGTCAATTTGCCATTTCAACCGCAAAAAACGGCACAGGTCAGCTAGAGGGTACAGGTTGCACACCACTTGGTGAGCATGTCATCGGTCAAAAGATTGGCGATGGCTTGCCTGCCAATGCCGTGTTTGTTGCAAGGCAATTTACTGGCGAGCTTTATGATGCGAAGTTGGGTCAAAATTTCCCTAATCGAGATTGGATACTTGGGCGGATATTGTGGCTTGAAGGTCAAATCAATGGCTATAATCATGGCGTGGATAAGACAGGGGCATTGGTGGATACTAAGTCACGGTATATCTATATTCACGGAACGCCTGACACAGAGCCTATGGGTCGGCCGATGTCGCACGGCTGTATCAGAATGCGTATTGATGAGATTGTTTGGTTATTTGATAAGGTTGAGGTTTCAGATTTGGTACTGATTCAATGATATGCCATCTGGATACGATGGTTTGATACCACAAAGATGGCATTTGCCAAAGTAATTGAAAGTAATTGACGGTTGTCAGATATTAGTATTGCAAGAAAAATAATATCTTGTTGATCACACAAATTGATTAAAGTACCACCTAAAGGTAGTTGTATGAATTTACAAAAAGTTGACCTAAATTTGTTATTTTATTTAGATGTCTTATTACGAGAAAAAAATGTCACTCGTGCAGCTGAACAGCTTGGCATCACGCAGCCTGCAATGAGCAATATTTTACGCCGACTACGCTCATTATTTAATGATCCGCTTTTGGTGCGTTCATCTGAGGGTATGACACCAACTGAACGAGCTTTTGAATTACAGCCACGCATTCGTGAGGTGTTGTTAGATATTACAACATTACTTGAGCCACGCACCGAGTTTCGTCCCTATAGCACTTCTCGAGTGTTTCGCATTATGACCAGTGATTATGCAGAAGCAACACTGGTACCTCGTTTGGTGAAAGCGTTGCGTAGCGAAGCACCTAATGTTATCTTGGATTTTTTGACGCCATCAGATGTCTCTTATCGAGACATGGAGCAAGGGCGGGTGGATTTGGCGATTAATCGCTTTAATGAAATACCACAAAGCTTTCATCAAGTTTTGGTTTGGAGAGATACATTCAGCTGTCTTTTATCGGCAGATAGTTCCTATGCCAATCGTTTTAATCTAAAAAATTACCTAAAAGCACATCATATTTGGGTGTCAAAGACAGGTATGGGCGTAGGATTTGGCGTCAATCCTGAAAAGTCAGGTGGTCTTGGCTCTATTGACCAAGCACTCCAAAGACTTGGCCAAAAGCGGCAAATCAGTGTATTTACTCGGCATTATCAGATGCCTGCAATGCTGGTTGCCAATAAAGATTTAATTGCAACACTGCCCACACGAGTTGCTCGCTTGCAAGCAGATAATAATCCTAATATCATCATCAAAGAACCACCGTTTTTTATTCCCGAATTTGAGCTAACCATGGCATGGTCACCACTTCTTCAGCATCATCCTGCTCATCGCTGGTTACGCCAGTTAATTTTGCATGTGGCACGACAAGTGATTGCTGAAGAAAATCAAGCCATTAAAGCATAGTAGCCATCTAAGGTATCTTTAAGCAATATTTATGGTTTGGCAGAAGGGCGTTTATTGCGTTGGTCGGGCAATATGCGACGCTCTTCATCAAAACTTGACAGCGGTAAGAAGATAATATTGCTTTTTGGTAAATTTTCATGCTGAATTAATCGCCAGTTTTGTGGCTTGGGGCTACTGATTTGCAAGTAATATTTGGCAGGAGTATCATCAAGTTGCACTTTGCCAACATACACATTATCTTTTTGATGAACAATCGTAAAATCACGATCTTTTGTATTATCAGTGGCATGCGAGATATGCACCGATAACTCATCTGGGTAGGTTAATGGCGTATCATTACGAAAGTTTTGAGTTAAAAGATTCTTGGTGGGATAATTTAATTCAAAGTGTATATCGGTTGTGTTGGCATGCCAAGATAGTCGCATAACACCAAAAACGCCCAAATCATGTGCCAATTGATCACGAGATGAATCTTGGTATAAGGTTTTACCATCCATATACCAATCATCACGGACGGTTGAGTCTTGAATTTTTATGGAATAAAAAATAAAAAATAAACAAATCACCACAACCAACACAGGCAATCCAATGACAAAAATTAAAACCATATAGTTTTTGTACCAAATATTTGCCTGTTGATTAGGTTGGGGTGTCAGTTTCATGATATTTGCCAATGATTGCCATCAAAGTAGATTAAACTAAAATGGGTCTTATTGTAGCACAATTAGACCCATTTAGGTAAAAAACCAAGCTTGGTTGTTAAGGTTAGTTATTTGGACTGCTTGGATTTTTTTGGTTCATAAATAAAGACATCTTGAGCTGATGCACTGTATTGACCATCTTTACTATATACAGTGATGGTTACAGGCGTGCTGCCAGGCTTGATGATACTTGGGTCACCGATGATACTGACAGGCAAATCGTACGGCTCACTGGCTTGCAATGGTAATTCTTTAAAGCGTGAGCGTAAAGTCATGCCAGCTGTATTGTCTGCCTCTAAACGAACTTGATAAACTTGGCGTTCATTGGTTTTGTTGACAATTTTTAAGACATAGCTATTTTCAACCATGCCATCTCGTCCGATTGTTGAAAGTTGTTTGCGGTCATGGCGGATTTCCATCTCAAGGGGTGCACGACCAACCAATACCATGGTTGCAGCAGTGATACAAGCCAAAAGTACGCCAGTATAAGCAAAAATACGCCATCCGATAATTTTGGTCTTTTGTTTTTCAACCAATTGGCGTTCGGTTGTATAACGAATCAAACCCCGTGGGTAACCAACCTTATCCATGATTTCGTTGCATGCATCAATACAAGCGGCACACTGAATGCATTCAACTTGAAGCCCATTTCGGATATCAATGCCTGTGGGGCAAACCTGAACACACATGGTGCAATCAACACAATCACCATAACCTTCAGGTGCGGCACCTTTCTTACGCGCACCACGAGGCTCACCACGCTCATAATCATATGAAACAATCAATGTGTCTTTGTCAAACATGACAGATTGGAAGCGACCATAGGGACAAATGTACACACACATATGCTCTCGCATATAGCCTGCGTTGGTTTGGGTAATAAAGACAATCAGAATAAAAAATATCCATGTCATCTTACCCCAACCCATAAAAAATAAAGGGTGTCCATTAAAAAATAAATAGTCTGTACCAACAATAAATGCAATAAAAGTTACCGCAGTAATCGCAGAAAAAACACCCCAAATGGTATGAATAAGGGCAGTTTTGATAATTTTTTCGGCATTCCAAGGCATTTTATCAAATTTGATACGCTTGTTACGCTCACCAAGAATCCATTTTTCTACATGTTGATACAGATGCACATAAATGGTTTGTGGGCAAGCGTAACCACACCAAACCCGCCCAGCATAGACAGTTACCATAAATAGCATTAAAGCGGCAATGATAAAAACAAATGCAAAAAAGTAAAAATCTTGAGGCATAAAAGTTGCCCCAAAAATATAAAACTTAGGTTCGATAACATCAAATAAAAGTGCTTGTCTACCATCCCAACGAAGCCAAGGTGCGATTAAAAATCCCAGTAAAATCAAATACATGCTAATTAGGCGAATGTTGGTATATTTGCCCTTAGCAAAGCGTGGATGCACACGGTGCTTGGTTGCATCCATATCTTTGGAGGTGGGAATGATTTTTTCAGGGGCGGGGCGGGGTTTTTTCTTTGGTTTTTGTTCTTCTGACATAACAGATACCTTGGCTTATGGCCCAAATGAATTAAAAATCGCTTTACTTGCTAGAAGCATTTTTGTTAAGGCATGGCTTGGTAAATAAAAAACACCAAAACGGATAGTTGGTAACTTATCTTATATTACCATTTTTTGTAGGGTTTTTGTATGATATTTTGACATTTTATAAAAATATGCAAGTTATATTTTTGAATAAAGATATTCTTAAATGATAAAAACAAGTATTTATGGCATACTTACCTAAATCAAAACAAAACCCCATCAGGCTAATTTGATGGGGGCGTTTGAAGTGTTTTTACAGTCTTTTACTTCAAATTCTTTGACTTAAAATTCGGTTATTTGCAGAATTTTTTTAAATAGCTCTTTTTGTTCTTGGCTTGGTTTGGCAGATTGTAGCGTCATGATTTGAGTCATATCACCGTCAATACGAATTTTGCCAAGCATAAATGCTTCAATGGCTTGATTGGCATCACCAGTTGCGATGAGCTGTGATAATGTTTCGCTATCAACAGTGACAGTGCTGATGGCATTTTCTGTCAAACCTTGAAAAATTTTGCCTTCTTTGAGATGTAGCTCGGCACTGTCATCGCCAGTAACTTTGGCATTTAATAAGACATTGGCTAAATTTGGTGGTAGATTCAGATTGCCTGCAGCTTGATTGAGTTCATTGACTTGATTAAACCATGCTTGGCTTAAAAATTTTGCCATAATAATTGTCCTTGACTGTTTGATCATATCGGTCAAAAAAGGCGATATACCTTAACTAGACCTGTGTATTTAAGATATTATAAAGCAAAAGCGTGGGTTTGTCACAAGCGTCTTTAAACCAGTTTAACCTCATACAGTTAATTAAAATGAGTTTTGGTGAATGATTAAAGATTAAAATAAATAAATGTTAAATAAATTAGCATTAAAATAAATTAAATAATCATAAGAAGTTCAGCTTTATTACCAAAAAATCTCAATATTTTTACAAAATATACCCAAAAATTACATTTGTGTTGTATAATAAAAGGTAAATAACTTTCGGCAATACCACATTGCCAGTATGGGTATATTTGGTGATGGCAGACTGCCACGCCACCAACGCAAGCCAAGCAGTTTTGCAATCCAAGCTAGCAAGGAATTTCAAATTTAAACCTAAAATTTGTCCATATTCCACAGAAAAATTAAGGATTTTTTCGTTTTTGCTGGCTGATTTGATGATATTTGCCTAACTTTGCGTTACAATAGACACACAAGATCAAAGCAAGAGTAGTTTTTTCACTCGATTTGATAAAACTGCGACGCTAAATAAATCGGGCTGCACAGGAAAATATCCAATGAGTCTATATAAATCAGCAGTAGCCCCCTTATCCGTTGATCATGAATATGAAATCACGATCGTACGATTTTTTACAATCATGGCGGTATTTTGGGGTATCGTTGGCATGGCTGTCGGTGTATTCATTGCATCACAGTTGGCATGGCCAGTATTGAATTTTGACACATCATGGCTGTCTTTTGGACGACTAAGACCACTGCATACCAATGCGGTAATTTTTGCGTTTGGGGGTTCAGCACTTTTTGCAACATCTTACTATATCGTTCAACGCACTTGTAAGACCAGATTATTTGCACCTTATTTGGCATGGTTTACTTTTTGGGGCTGGCAGGCTGTTATTGTCTCTGCGGTTATCACACTGCCATTAGGCATCACCTCTGCCAAAGAGTATGCAGAATTAGAATGGCCAATTGATATCGCCATTGCATTGGTATGGGTTGCTTATGCCATTGTATTTTTTGGAACGCTCATCAAACGCCAAACCTCTCACATTTATGTCGCAAACTGGTTTTTTGCAGCATTTATCATTACGATTGCGTTGCTGCATATTGTCAATAGCTTGGTCGTACCAGTTGGCTTATTTAAGTCATACTCACTTTTTGGCGGCGCAACCGATGCCATGGTTCAATGGTGGTATGGACATAATGCTGTTGGCTTTTATTTGACAGCGGCGTTTCTTGGTATGATGTATTACTTTATTCCTGTACAAATTGGTCGCCCCGTTTATTCATATCGCTTATCAATTGTGCATTTTTGGGCATTGATCGCATCATATATGTGGGCAGGTGGTCACCATCTACATTATTCAGCCTTGCCTGACTGGACACAGTCTTTGGGTATGGTGTTCTCGTTGATTTTATTTGCACCATCTTGGGGCGGTATGATTAATGGCGTGCTGACACTTTCAGGCAGCTGGGATAAATTGCGTACAGACCCAATTATCCGTTTCTTGATTGTGGCACTATCATTTTATGCCATGAGTACTTTTGAAGGTCCAATGCTTTCAATTAAAGCGGTTAATGCCATTAGCCATAATACTGACTGGACTGTCGGTCATGTACATTCAGGTGCATTAGGCTGGGTGGGTATGATTACCATCGGTTCAATTTATGTGCTATTGCCTCGTATCTTTAATAAGGCAAAAATGTATTCAACCAACTTAATCACGCTGCATTTTTGGCTTGCAACAACAGGTACGGTATTATATATCGTTGCACTTTGGATTTCAGGCATTACCCAAGGGATGATGTGGCGTGCCACGAACCCAGATGGTACTTTGGCGTATGACTTTATTCAAACTGTTGTGGTCTCACATTGGCCGTATGTTGTGCGTGCATTGGGTGGTGCTTTATATGTTGGTGGTATGTTTGTCATGGCTTATAATTGCTATCGCACCATCAAAATGCCAAGCGTGCCTGAACATATCGCAGAGCCAGAAGAGGTAAATACTGGCAGTGAACAAGCAACGGCACAGGCTTAAGGGGTAAACAATGTCTAATATCACTCATGAATTAGTAGAGAAAAATACAGGTTTACTCGTCATCTTTATCGTCATTGCTGTCAGCTTTGCAACCTTGGTTGAAATTGTACCTTTGATTTATGATGAAACCGTTGCCGAAGAAGGCGGTGTAAACAAACCCATGCCAAATATGCGTCCTTGGACAGCACTTGAGCTTGAAGGTCGTGATATTTATATCCGTGAAGGTTGTCATGTTTGCCATACACAGATGATTCGCCCATTGCGTGCAGAAGTTGAGCGTTATGGTCCGTATAGTCGTGCTGCAGAATCAACATGGGATCACCCATTTTTATGGGGTTCTAAGCGTACTGGTCCAGACCTTGCCCGTGTGGGTGGTCGTTATTCAGACCAGTGGCATGTTGACCATCTGACCGACCCTCGTTCTGTTGTTCCAGAATCTGTGATGCCGTCTTATCCTTGGCTTGCGACCAATGAAGTTAATGGGACAAAAGTACAAGAAAAAATGCGTCTGTTTAAAGATCGTTTTGGGTTACCTTATACAGAAGCAGATATTGAAGCTGCACCTGACCAAGTTCAAGGTGCAACCGAGCTGGATGCCCTAGTTGCTTATTTGCAGCAGTTGGGTATTGCGATGCAAGGTCAACGCTAATGAATTGGGGCGTTTTGCATAGTATTGCGACCGTTGCGGCGTTTATCGCCTTTATCGGTATCGCATGGTGGGCTTATTCCCCAAAAAATAAAAAACGCTTTGAAGAAGATGCACAACTTGCGCTGGATGATCAGGACATACAACGCCTATCATCAGATCAGCGCACTAAGGATATACAATGAGCTTTTTTTGGAGTTCTTGGATTACCATCTTGTCATTGGGCTGCTGGCTATTCATCTTTGGTGTTCTGGTATGGACCTTACGATCTAGACCAGTTCTTGAAGAAGATGAGACCACAGGTCACTCATATGATGGCATTCGAGAATATGATAAACCACTGCCAAAATGGTGGTTAGTGATTTTCTTTGGTACGATGATTTGGGGCTTGGGTTATTTTATCCTTTTTCCATCAATTCAGCCAAATACATGGAAAGGCGTGACAACCGTTGAGGTGGATGGTGAGTCTGTACCTTGGACTTCTGCCAATGAACTAAACAGCCAGCTTCAAGCTAACAACCGTGTATTTACTGAAAATTTTGAGCAAAATATTTTGGCAAATGCAGGTGCAAGTGAGGCAACTGTTGTCCTTGCTAAACTAAACGATCTTCAATCACAGCGTAAAGTTGGCGAAGAAAATGCCGAACTACAAACACAGATTGATGAACAAGTCAAACTGCTGGCGCCTTATGTTGATAAGCTGGCATCAGATCCAGAAGCACAAAAAATCGGTAACCGTTTATTTTTACAAAACTGTGCTTTATGCCATGGATCTAATGCAAGAGGTGCACTGGGCTACCCTGATTTGACAGATAATGATTGGTTGTATGGTGGCAACGCTGACCAAATCCTGCTGACAATTCATAATGGTCGTGTTGGTTCAATGGCAGCATGGCAACAACAACTGGGTGAATCTGGTGTCCGTGCCGCAGCTGAATATGTGCTTCAGCTTTCTGGTAATCAAAATGACTATGAGCTTGATACTGCTAAAGTTGCACAAGGTAAAGTATTGTTTGAGGCAAACTGTGTGGTCTGTCATGGTTCAGATGCCAAAGGCAGCACTGCCATTGGCGCACCAAATCTAACTGATGATATTTGGCTATTTGGTGGTGATCGTGATGCCGTCCAAACTTCCATTCGTCATGGTCGTGCTGGTGTGATGCCAGAATGGCAAACCAAATTGGGTAATGAACGCATTATGCTGCTGGCAGCTTATGTACGCTCACTATCACAAACTGCTGCTGAATAAGTTTAGCTAATGTTTTAAGAGTCGCTTTTGCGGCTCTTTTTATTGATGGTAAAATGATTGGCGATTTTAATGCTATGATTTATTTGTAGAGAAAAATATTCCTCAAACCCCTATATTTTTTTGATGATTTTTAGTAAAATTCTATTTTACCAGCAACAGATATATTACTATGAGTACGAAATTTATCTTTGTAACCGGCGGTGTCGTGTCATCACTTGGCAAGGGCATTGCTGCAGCTTCCATTGCAGCTGTTTTGGAGGCTCGTGGTCTTAAAGTTACCATGACCAAGATGGATCCTTATATTAATGTGGATCCTGGCACGATGAGTCCATTTCAACATGGTGAGGTCTTCGTTACCGAAGATGGTGCGGAGACGGATTTGGATTTGGGCTATTATGAACGCTTTTTACGCCGTTCAAAAATGAGTAAAGCCAACAATTTTACCAGTGGTCGCATTTATCAAACCGTGCTTGCCAAAGAGCGCCGTGGCGATTATCTGGGGGGTACTGTTCAGGTAATCCCTCATATTACTGATGAAATCAAGCATAAAATCCGCACCAGTGGTGAGGGCTATGACATCGCCATTATTGAGATTGGCGGCACAGTGGGCGATATTGAAAGTTTGCCTTTTATGGAAGCGGTTCGCCAGATGCAAGTTGAGCTTGGTCGCACCCAGTCTTTACTGATGCATTTGACTTTGGTGCCTTATATTGCTTCGGCGGGCGAATCCAAAACCAAGCCAACCCAACATTCGGTTAAAGAACTTCGCTCCATTGGTTTGCAGCCTGATGTATTAATTTGTCGATCAGAACAGCCCATCTCTGAAGATAATCGTCAAAAAATTGCACTATTTACGAATGTCGAGCCACGCGGCGTCATCTTATGCGAAGATGCCAAGTCCATTTATCAAATTCCACGCCGCTTATATGAGCAAGATTTGGATGATTTGATTTGTGAGCGTTTTGGCATTACAGCACCAGAGGCGGATTTGTCAGATTGGGATAAAGTTGTCGATGATTTGTTCAACTCCCAAGGTGAGATTGTGGTTGCCATGGTGGGTAAATATGTTGAGCTTCCTGATGCTTATAAATCGGTTAATGAAGCCCTACTTCATGCAGGCATTCATAATAAAACAAAAGTTAGCATTCGATATGTCAGTGCCGAAGCCCTAGAAACAGATCCAGAGGCAATGAATCAGATTACCGATGTGGATGCGATTTTGGTTCCAGGCGGCTTTGGTGAGCGTGGTACTTTGGGTAAGATGAAAGCCATTCAATTTGCGCGTGAAAATAACAAGCCATTTTTAGGCATTTGCTTGGGCATGCAGCTTGCGGTCATTGAATATGCACGCAATGTTTTGGGCATAGAAGCAGATTCTACTGAATTTGATCGAAAAACAGCCAATCCAATTATCGGTTTAATCACCGAATGGTTTGATGAAAAAGGTGAACTTCAGATTCGCTCTGATGATAGTGATTTGGGTGGTACCATGCGTTTGGGTGCTCAAGAAGCAGAATTGGTTTCAAGCTCTAAGCTTGCTAAGATTTATGGCTCACATAATATCACCGAACGCCATCGCCATCGTTATGAGATGAATAATCGCTATATTGAGCCTTTAGAAAATGCTGGCATGAAAATTTCAGGCTATTCTGCCAAACAGCATTTGGTTGAGTCGGTTGAAATTGACAATCATCCTTGGTTTGTGGCGGTGCAATATCACCCAGAGTTTACCAGCTCTCCTCGAGGTGGTCATCCACTATTTAATAGCTTCATCAAAGCTGCGATAGATGTGAAACAAGCCTAATTATTAAGCACATCAAACGCTTTGGCTTTGATGTGCTTTTTACTATTTGTCATGTTTTTAAATGTACTTGGTAGTATAATGACAAAACCAAACTTGTAACTTATGCAGGATAAACAAAACTGTAAGGATTTGAGATGACACAGCCAATGATAGCCGCTCAATCGAACATTACCGTATCAGGTATTGAGATTGGTAATGATAAGCCTTTTGTTCTATTTGGTGGTATGAATGTGCTTGAAAGCCGTGAATTGGCTTTTGAGATTGCTGAGCAATATATCGATATTTGTCAAAGGCTTAATATCGGTTATGTGTTCAAGGCAAGTTTTGACAAAGCAAATCGCTCAAGCTTGCATTCTTTTCGTGGTCCAAGCCTTGAAAATGGCTTGACTTGGCTAAATGACATTAAAGAAACTTACAATGTCCCCATTATTACCGATGTGCATGAACCTTATCAGGCTGCACCTGTTGCCAAAGTTGCCGATATCCTACAATTACCTGCTTTTTTGTCCCGCCAGACGGATTTGGTGAGTGCCATTGCACGCACTGGCAAGATAATTAATGTCAAAAAAGCACAGTTTTTGGCACCACATGAAATGCGTCATATCATTAATAAATGTTTGGAAGCTGGTAATGATCAAGTGATTCTTTGTGAGCGTGGTTCGGCATTTGGTTATAATAATTTGGTTGTCGATATGCTTGGCTTTGATACCATGAAGTCAATGAATGTACCAGTATTTTTTGATGTGACGCACGCACTTCAAGAGCCAGGTGCTCGTGCTGACAGTGCAGGTGGCAGACGCCATCAGATTACCACGCTTGCTCGTGCGGGTATGGCGACAGGCTTGGCGGGTCTATTTTTGGAAGCTCATCCTGATCCTGATAAAGCGAAATGTGATGGCCCAAGTGCATTACGCCTAAATCAACTTGAGCCATTTTTGACACAAATTAAGCAGCTTGATGATTTGATCAAAGGCTTTGAAACTTTAGATACACAATAATTTTAGATACATAATAATTAAAGAATTTTATCATTAATAAGCGATTGCGATAGGAGCTACTATGTACGCTGAAGATACAAAAAATGTTGTAGAAATTAAAGACATTATTGCTCGAGAGATTTTGGATTCTCGTGGCAACCCAACCATTGAAGCAGATGTTATCCTTGCAAATGGTATTCGTGGTCGTGCAGCTGCACCCAGTGGGGCATCAACAGGCTCTCGTGAAGCGTTAGAATTGCGTGATGGTGACGCTTCCCGTTATTTGGGTAAAGGTGTCAAAAAAGCAGTGGCGAACGCCAATAGCCAAATCCGTACCGCACTTCTTGATAAAGATGTTACGCAACAAGATAAGATTGATAATATCTTAATTGAGCTTGACGGTACGGAAAATAAAGGTAATATGGGTGCAAATGCTATGTTGGCGGTATCGTTGGCGGTAGCTAAAGCAGCAGCCATTGCTCAATCATTGCCCTTGCATCAATATATTGCCAATCTGCGTGGGCAAACCAGCTTGACCATGCCTGTACCGATGATGAATATTTTAAATGGTGGTGCACATGCCGATAATACCGTTGATATCCAAGAATTCATGATTGAGCCTGTGGGATTTACTTCATTTTCAGAGGCGCTGCGTGCAGGTACCGAAATTTTCCATGCCTTAAAATCGGTTCTAAAAGCACAAGGTTTAAATACGGCTGTTGGTGATGAAGGCGGTTTTGCGCCTAACTTACGCTCAAACGAAGAGGCAATTACTGTCATCATGCAAGCGATTGATAAAGCTGGCTACAAGGCAGGTGAAAATATCTTTTTAGCCTTAGATTGTGCAGCATCTGAATTTTATAAAAATGGTCAATACATCTTGGCAGGTGAGGGCAATAAAGCCTTTGATAGCCAAGGTTTTAGCGATTATTTAACCAGCTTATGCAACCAATATCCGATCATCTCTATCGAAGATGGTTTGGATGAAAGCGATTGGGAAGGCTGGGCATATTTAACCAAACAGTTGGGCAAAAAGGTTCAATTGGTGGGTGATGATTTGTTTGTCACCAATCCAAAGATCTTGCAAGAAGGTATTGATAAAGACATCGCCAATGCCATTTTAATCAAATTTAACCAAATTGGTACTTTAAGCGAAACTTTAGATGCAATCTATTTGGCCAAGCAAAATGGCTATGCCACTGTCATCAGCCATCGCTCAGGTGAAACTGAAGATTCAACCATTGCTGATTTGGCGGTTGGTACGGCAGCAGGTCAGATTAAGACAGGTTCTCTGTGCCGTTCAGACCGTGTCGCCAAGTACAATCAGCTTTTACGCATCGAGCAGCAAGTGCGTGCCGCTTATCGTGGTCGTGCAGAATTTATCGGTCTGCGTGGCTGATCTGTGATCTTATCAATCATTTGGGAAAAACACTGTGGCAAATGTAAATAAGATACTTAGACACATGGTGAGCAATCAGCTTAGGCTGATTATCGCCATTGTTATTGCGGCAGTGGTTTTGGTGTTGATGCAAATACAGTATTGGTACGGTGATTATGGTCATGCCAATTTAATCGCTGTAAACAATCAGCTACATGAACAAAATCGTTTGAATCAAGAGCAGATCAATAAAAATAACCTCTTATTGGCTGATGTCAAGGATCTAAAATCGGGTCTTTCGGCAATTGAGGAGCATGCACGGCTAGACCTTGGTTTGATTAAGCCTGGCGAAACATTTATTCAGCTGTCAAATGCACCAATCACTTATTCACGCCAGCCCTTGCTTGAAATTGATGAGAGTATCGAAGTTATTGATTCTGTACCAGAACCCATACCCAATCACTGATATACAAAAGTTTTTGATCGCCAAACTGTTTGATCTGATTTGGCGATTTTTATTATTTGATGACTTATGAAAACAACGATTTATCCACTAATTGTCGCTGCTGGCACAGGATCAAGATTTGGTGCCAATAAACCCAAGCAATATCTTAAAATTGGCACTAAAAGCATTTTGGCACACAGTATTTCTCGATTAAATCACCCCGATCTTGATGATATGACCGTGGTGATTGCTCATGATGATGCCTATATCCAAGATGAAATGTTGGACATTCAATCCTCTTTTGATCAGACGGTTTACTACACAACTGGCGGCGATGAGCGATGGCAGTCGGTGATGAATGGACTTAACAAAATCTGTGCCAAAGGGGGTTTGGATGATGATTGGGTGCTTATCCATGATGCAGCAAGACCATGTTTGCCTTATGCTGATTTGGATCGATTGATTCATAAAATCAAAAGCAATCAATGCAATGCAGTAATCTTGGCGACAGCTGTTGTGGATACATTGAAATTTGCCAGAGATAACCAGATTAGCCATACGGTCAGCCGAGATGATTTATGGCAAGCGTTGACGCCTCAGGCATTTAAAATAGGGGTTTTGAGGTCGGCTTTTGAATTTGTCATCACCAACCGCCTACAAATTACTGATGAGGCATCAGCGTGTGAAGCGATGGGGGAGTCTGTTGCCATTGTGCCAGCATCTCGGATGAATATCAAGCTGACTTATCCTGATGATCTGCCGCTTATGGAGAAGATTTTAAGTGGTTTGTTTGATGAATTGGTCTAATTAAGTTAAGCTTATGGCGGTTTGGTTATTTGTTTTTGTTGCCTTGGCGGTGCTTGCCATCTTGGGCAGTATTGAGCAATTTTGGTTTGATGAAACATGGCTTAATATGTTAGCTTCAGATCAATGTATCTTACTAATAACTGTAGGTTTATTATTGTGTTTGCTTGGATGGTTGCTGATATCCACAGCTAAATTAGCCAAAATTAATCGCTTGCTCAAAGCTTGGCTGTTTGTAAGTATTGTTTTGTTATTTGTGGTGCGTACATTGGTCGCATATGTTACTTATGAGATACAGACGCCAAACGCTCGCTACATGGTCAGTGCTGACGCTCATATTCATACGCTGAGCGATGGGGTTTATGATGATATCTTAGGTACTTCATTTCGCCAAGTGGCGACTTTACATAATATTAAACCCATTATCCCTTCTGCTCATCACCCCTTAGCTTTAAAGATTTATAATCCCTTTGGGGAATTTAATCCCAACCCTTCAATAATGCCAACTCAAGAGGATTTGGACAAATTAAAATCAATGGAGGGTATGACGGTACTGTTGTCAGCCAATCCAAATGCCACTCAAGCTGATTTGAGCAAACTTGCCAAGGTTCAGCCTGCCATGCGTTTGGCTGCCGAGATTTTGATTACGCCGATTGATAAAACGCCATCGGCAAGTGGTTTTGATACCAATCAATGGCTACGCACTCGCCATATTCATGCTCAAGCAAAAATTTTGTCTGTTGGTGAAATTGCACCGCTTGAGGCAGAATCTTTGGCTCAGCGGTTTTATTTTCGTCTTGAGCAATTTCGTCATCGGCTCAGAACGCATTTTTATCAAGATTTCCATAAGCTTAGCGCATCGCAATCACAGGCAAGAGCGGTTTCTTTGAGCTTGATGACAGGTGATCGTGCTTTGATTGATAAACACACCAAAGAGCTGTATCAATTGGCAGGTATTTCCCATCTGCTTGCCATCTCAGGGACGCATGTGCTATTTTTGGCGGTGATTTTATCAGCACTTGTCACTTTTATGACGGATAAATTTGCACAACGCATTTATGCGAACTTGCCAAGATGGCAAATTCGCATAATGGTCATGGTGTTGGCAAGTTTGGTTTATGCATTATTTACAGGGTTTGATGTGCCTGCGGTGCGAACGGTTTATTTATTAATTGCAGCTTGGCTGGTTCGCTACTTAATACTGCCTGCTGGTATGATTTCTGTGCTGGCGTGGGTGGCCTTGTTGATGATTTGGCTTGACCCTTATGTGTTATGGCAAGCAGGATTTTGGTTGTCATTTATTGCCGTGTTATTATTGATGCGTTATGAGTCACCCAAAATTGATATGATTAATGATACCAATCACAATCAGGGGCAACTTGTACGGCGATGGCTTCAATTCAAACAGGCAGTGCGTTTGCAATTTTGGCTATTTTTTAGCATGCTGCCTGTGTCTGTCTTATTATTTGGCAAGGTATCAGTTTGGGGTTTGGTGGTGAATTTATTTGCCATCGGATTGTTTGGTTTTGTTGTTGTACCTATTAACTTAATCGCTGGTGCAGTTTTTGGGATTTTGCCAGAGCTGTCGCAGCTACTTTGGGGTACATCTTCTGCTGTACTTTATTGGTTACATGATTTTTTATATTTTGGACTAAGTAGCCAAATTGGTAGTTTGGGTGCTTGGCTATATGCACCGTTTGGGATGGCAGGATTTTTACTTAGTTTTATGGTGGTGGGCTTATGGATATTGCCAAATGTCTTACCTAGGGTGCTGATTATGTTACCTTTGGTGGCGATGATATTTTTGGGATTACCTAAGCAGATACCGACTTTTAAGCTGATTATTTTGCCAAGTGATACGCCTAATATCAGTCAGATGCTGCTTAGTTATCACAATGCCGATCAACAAAAACACTGGCTTATCTTAAATGATTTGGGTGCCAAGAGCTTAAGAGCAAATCATACCCAAACATTGACAGATCAACTGTATCGATTAGGAGCGGCACAGCATGGCATAGATGGTATCATTGTCCAAAGCCCAAGCGCCATATTTTTGCCTGTGGTGGGCAAGCTTGCTAAAGTATTACCTGTGTATCGCTTTTGGCAGGCGGGTAATCATAAGCCTTTGGCAAATATTCATCACACGCCATGTCGTGCAGGTTTATATTGGCAATCTGAAGGCATTGGCATAAAAGCTTTGACGGGTTGGCATGAGATTGATGATGAGCGTGTACAGCACTGCGAAATTGAAGTTTTGGCAGATTTGCCACTAAATACCCAAAATCTGACAGAAAATAAGTTTGAGCCTAATTTTGGGGAGATTAATATCAATACTTCAAATCAAACACAGCTTATCATCAGTACAAATCGTGAGCCAATGCTTTGGCAGCTATGGGACATGCTGTGCCTTTCTGACGAAGAACTAAAGTTGGCAACGCCTGCAGGCTATCATTCAGTTTGGCTTAGTACCACACACGCTGCTGATGCCAGCCATGCCAAAGCCAATTTAGATACCCCACAATTACTTTACTTAGATAAATAGTGAATAATCAGGTAGGCACACTATCGTTTATATGGTTTTTGAGTTACAATAAGTGTATTTTCACATTTTAAGTATTTTTGTATAAGGTATCAATTATGGCATGGCCACCAAATCCTGACAAATCGCCCAAAGAAATCTCAACCGATACACCCATGAGTGCACCCAGACAAGGCGAAGAATGGCGTCTGCTCGAAAAAACACTGCTTGCCAGCATCGAAGAGCAAAGGGCTAACCGTCTTTGGTCGGTATTTTTGAAATTACTGACCTTTGCTTTTTTGGCATTTTTTATCATTGTACTTGGTTTTGGGTGCAGCGGTTCTGGATCATCATTTGAGCGTATTGGTATTAATGAACCACACATTGCCGTTATTGATGTTAATGGGGCGATCACGACAAATGGTGATGTCAATGCACAAAATATCAATGATTCTTTGATGGAGGCATTTGAGAACAGCCAAGCCAAAGCTGTGGTTTTAAATATCAACTCACCGGGCGGTTCGCCAGTGCAGTCAGATGAGATTTGGCAAATGGCGATGATGCTTCGTCAAGAATATCCTGATAAAAAATTGTATGCCATCATTGGCGATCTTGGTGCATCAGGCGCATATTATATTGCATCGGCTGCTGATGAAATTTGGGTCAACCCTTCAAGTTTGGTTGGTTCTATCGGTGTGATTATGTCTGGGTACAATCTAGAAGAGCTGATGAAAAAAGTGGGCGTAAAAGATCGTACGATGACGGCAGGTGAATATAAAGATATTTTAAGCAGTAGCCGTGAGATGACCGAAACAGAACGGCAGCACATACAGACCTTATTAAATAAGACTCACCAAAATTTTATTAAGGCGGTTAAACAAGGTCGTGGTAGTAAACTGAAAAATCCTGAACAAAATCAGCTTTTTAGTGGTCTGATTTGGACAGGTGTAGATGCTGTTGAGCTGGGTTTGGCAGATAAAACAGGCGGTATTAGCCAGCTTAAAAAGACGCTTGATTTACAAACGGTTGATTATACTTATGTCAACCCAATGAATAAGTTATTTGACCGTTTTGGTGTGCAGATTGGTAAGGGTCTGGGCGAGGGTTTAAAATTGAGCCTAAACCAAGAACATGCTGATATAAAATAACCATAAAATAACAAGCACTCACTAAAAACGCCCGCTAAAAAGGGGCGTTTTTTATTTTATAAGCTTTTTAAGAGGGGCTGATTTTAGACCTATCCCAAATCGCAATTTTGATTCACATCTGTTAAGGCTTCATCGATGATGGACTGGCTAACACCTTTTTTACGCAATTTTTCAATAAATAGCGTGTCATGGGCAAGTGTGTAATTACAATTATCACGATCCAAACCTTGGCGAATGTACAAGCGAATCAGTCCTTGAATACGGCTAAACCCATGTATTTTGGCGGTATCTTCAAGATGCTGAATAATCTCTTCAGATAGGCGTAAATGAACAGGACGCATGATGGTTTGAGGATGGTCTGAATAACGATTTTTAATGTGTGGAGGTAGCATAAATTTCCTAATGAGTTTATTTTTATGGCAGAAAGTTGATACAATGACCGCCATCGCTTTTTTATATTGGCATAAAATAAGCATATCAAGATGATTTTATAAATCAGTACTTAACAATTACCTTAAAAATGGCATTTAAAGGATTATAACACGATGGTTTTTGATGTCAATTTGGTAGGGCGGATAAGCTCGATTTGATTGGGATAATTTTTTTGTGACAACTTTGTCTAAATTGCATCTCAACTGATTGTAATTTTTCATATATGTTATATAATGCTTCAACAAATGTTATATTGTATCATATATGAGGCTACCATGATCAAAAAACCGCTTGCCTGTGCCATATTGGCAACTTTTTCAATGCCAGTGCTGGCAGAGGCGAATTTAAAGGATAAGCCAACCGTCATTTTAGATGGCGTTTTGGTTAGCTCTTTGGCTGACCAAAATACAGAGTTTGGCGTTAATCATTCAAACACAGTCAGTGGCATTACAGTTTCAAAAGAGCAACTACAACAACGAGCAACCACCCTAGGCGATGCTTTGGCAGGTGAGCTTGGTGTTCATTCTAACCATTTTGGGGGCGGTGCCTCAGCCCCCATCATTCGTGGGCAGGAGGGTAAACGCCTTAAAATCCTCCAAAACGGTTCAGAGGTTGTGGACATGTCTGGGTTATCGCCAGACCATGCCATAGCGGTGGATACCACACTGGCAAAACAGGTGGAGATTGTGCGAGGCTCTGGTGCGTTGTTGTACGCCTCTGGCAACTCAGCGGGCGTGGTCAATGTCGTTGATGACAAAATACCCAGCAAATTGCCCAGCACATTTCAAGGTGATGTGGCGGTGCGTCTTAGCAGTGCCAACCGTGAAAAATTAATCACCGCCAGTGCCGAAGCCCCACTGGGAGAACATGTGGCACTGCGTGTTGCAGGGCTGTCCAAACAAGCATCAGACTACAAAACACCACGCTTTGACCGCCATGTCTTTAACGAAGAATCTGAATACGATGACACTCAGCCAGAATTCATCTATAAAGACACTTTAAAGCATCTGCCAGAGACCCATGCCAAATCAAACGCAGGGACGCTTGGCGTGTCATGGATTGGCAAGCAAGGCTTTTTGGGGGCATCGGTGAACTTACGCCGAGACAAATATGGCCTGCCCAACCATTCGCATGAATATGAAGAATGTAGCGTGCATGGCATTTCTCAGTCCGCCTTACAATACAAGCCATATTTGCGTTTGTATCCTTTTTTGATGGAAAATGATGACTTAGAATTTGATAATGCAGGGCTTGAATGCCATATACATGATGACCATGCTCACGACCATGACCATGACCATGACCATGGCCATGGCCATGGCAAACCGTGGATTGATTTGAAAATGAAGCGTTATGATGTGCAAGGGCAAATCAATGCACCGTTTGCTGGTATTGATAAAATCCGTGCCAGCATGGGCAAAGCAGATTATCATCATGATGAGATAGATGGGGGTGAGAAGACCAGCTTTTTTGACAATCAAGCCAATGTGTGGCGTCTGGAAGCCTCACATACCCCCATTCATACGCCGATGGGCAAGTTTAGCGGGGTGTTTGGGGTAGGTTATCTTACCTCAAAAAACAGCGGACTTGTGCCACCTCGTTATGATGAAGATGGCAATAAACAAGACACCCAAAACATCTTGCACAATAATAAAACCAAAACAGGCAGTGTGTTTTGGTTTGAAGAATACAAGCCCAATGACAAGCTGACCGTTGACGCCGCCGCTCGCATTGAGAAACAAACCATCACCATGGATTATGACAAAGACGCCATTTATCAGAGCTTAAACTTAGGTTTGGCAACCGCTCATGAACCAGACATACGCTTTAAACGATTGCTTGACAGCGGCACTTTAAACCCCAAAAAACAAACCGCACGCTCTTATGCTGTTGGGACGCATTTACAATTAACGCCCAAGCATAAATTATCGCTGAATCTGTCGCATCAAGAACGCCTGCCAAATGCTCAGGAATTGTATGCTCACGGCATGCACCTTGCCACCAACTCGTTTGAAATTGGTAACCGCTTTTTAAACAAAGAAAAATCCAACAACATTGATTTGGGGCTGACATTTCAAGGTGATAAATGGGATTATCGTCTTGGGGGCTATCATTATGATTTTGATAACTATGTGTTTTTACAAACATTGTCGCAATACAAGCAAGGTCTGCGTGGCATGCGTCATGATAAAGACTTAAAAACCGCACGCTATGAACAAGCAGCGGCGAAATTTTATGGATTTGATGCCAACATCGGTTATCAGATTAATGATGTGTATCATGTGGCGTTATTTGGTGATTATATTCGTGGCAAACTCACCAATTTGCCTGATAAAAAGGGCAGAACCGATGCCTATGGCAACCGTCCTCTCATCAAACAGCCAGACAGTCATACGCCAAGACTGCCACCAAAACGCCTTGGCATGAAATTAACCGCCAATGTTAATGCAAATTGGTCAGGGTCTTTGGAATATCGTCATACCTTTAAACAAGATAAATTGGCAAATTTTGAACGCCCAACCCCTGCTCATAATTTGGTGAATTTGGGGCTTAACTATCAATACAAGCCAAGTGATAAGCCAGGCTCGGTTCAGGTGTTTTTTAATGCCAACAATCTATTAAATGATAAAGTCTTTGCTCACGAGACATTTTTCCCAGACATGCCACAGATGGGGCGAAACTTTATGCTGGGGGCAAATGTCAAATTTTGATAAATCATTTAACTAAAAGCAATCAATATATGCTTGTACTAAACTATTATATTGATTAAATGTGATATTGATTAAAAATCTGCATTCAAAATTAAGGAATTTGGGTGCAGATTTTTATATGGATCGTTACGGACGGATAAATACTAAAATCATAAGACCAATTCGTGTTATGTTTAAAAAATATACCCAATAAAGCAGTAATTTTTGTTAAGATGATACAAACGGCCCTGATAGATAATGTATCGTCGCGGTCGTGTCAACTTATACATTTAGACGATAGGTGCCATCATGTCCGACTTTCACACTTCCCATCAGCATCATGAGATACTTGACAGACTCATTGAAATGCAAAAGCTTAATGATGATATTCAAGCGTTGACGCAACAACTTAAAAATGCACTCAAGCAAATACAAAAGTTGCAAGATAAGCATGCCAAACTTGATGAATTTTATCAAAAAGAATGCCAAAGTCTTTGTATCGCTTACCAAAATGGTAGTATCAGTGAGCAAGATTTGGATTATGTGAACAAAAAAGCACAGACCAAAGGTTATTCTATTTTAAGTGAAGATGGTATTTGGAATGTATTGATTGATGCTGAACAAACTCAAGTGGCATTAATTAAGCAATTGGTTCGGTCGTTATAAAGATAGTCGCCTTGTCAAAAAAGCGGATAAATATCCGCTTTTATTATTCCTCATCATCACCATAATACTTAACCCCAATCTTAATGGGTTCTCGTCCTTGACTACGGCGAAAGTTGTTGGTATCACGCAGTGAGTAAGCACAGCCACAGTATTCTTGTTGATAAAAATGCTCTCGTTTACTAATCTCAATCATGCGATTACTGCCACCGCCTTTACGCCAGTTAAAATCCCAATATTCAAGGTCATCATAAGGGGCGGCAGCACGATGACCACAGTCATTAATTTGTGCCATGTTCTTCCAGCGTGAGATGCCCAAAGAACTGGTTATCACAGGAAAGCCATTTTCATGGGCATACAAGGCAGTGCGTTCAAATCGCATGTCAAAGCACATGGTACAGCGGCGACCTCGCTCAGGGTCTTGCTCCATGCCTTTGGCACGGGCAAACCAGTTATCCATGTCATAATCAGCATCAATGAACGGAATGCCATGCTTTTGGGCAAAAGCGATGTTCTCGTTTTTGCGAATGTCATATTCTTTTTTGGGGTGAATGTTGGGGTTATAAAAATAAATGGTGAACTCAATGCCACTGGCAATCATCGCCTCCATGACCTCACCTGAACACGGAGCACAGCATGAGTGCAGCAACACTTTTTTATGCCCGTTGGGTGGGGTTAAAATGGGGCGGTCAATCGGCGTTAGATGTGGATTATTTGGGTCGGCTTTCGTAATTGCCACAGGTGTGTCTGTTTTCATGTTAATCGTACTCATTGATGTATGTGATTGGTTTTGTTTGGTTTTTTAGCGATTGTAACTTTGGCTTTTTATTTAGCATGATTGATCTATTATGCTGGTTTTTTACCGATTAAGCAAGATTTTATCATCTTGTCTTGTCTTATGTGTTGATTTATAAGACATTTTATGAAATATTTATGAGACAGTTACTTGAGCTAAAAAAATATCAACAATATTTTACAATTACTAATGTTGTGTTATACTAGCGTTCTTTATTTTATTGGGTAAATAATTTACCCATAAAATTGCTTTATCCGTAAACTTGAGGCAAAACGCATAGCAAACTGCTAAGTTGATGTCAAGGAAGAATATGAGAAAGTATATTTTAAGCCGCATTTTCAGATCGTTACTCTCTGTGGTTGTCGTGACGGCTTTGGTTTATGTCATTGTTTATACCTTAGTACCAACGAGTCTTATTTTTAAACAAGACCCCAACTACAATAAGATGACCAAAACTTTGGATAAAAAAGTTGACTATGAAAATAAAACTTTTGATTCCATGGGATATATTGACTATTTGTCTGCTGGAGAGCTACAAAAGCGTGTTAGCAGCCAAGGCGGCGATATTAATAGTGAAGCTGCCTATCAAAATTATCTGTCAACCTTAAACGGTCAGTGGCAGTTACAAACCTATCCGCTGAGTGAGCAGTTTTATGCCACGCGTGATATCCCTATCTATGAGCGGGTGTGGTCTTTTTTCTCTAATCTGATTGAAATTGATCATCCTTGGAAGATACAAGATCCAGATAATCCCAATCTACCCAGATATATGCGCTTTGAAAAAGATGCCGCAGCAGGTTGGGCATTGGTTGGTTCTGGTACTCACCATAAATATTTGCTATATACCAATCGTGAATTTCCTTACCTACACCAAAATTTCATTAATCTGAATTTGGGAACTTCTTACCCAACTTACAGCAATGTTCCTGTATGGCAGGTGATTACACAAGGACAAGGTCGTATCGATTTACAGGAAGTGACTTTCCCAACAGGTGTGACCAAAAAATCATCGATAGATATTTATAGCAGAACCTATAAAAATCCGAATACCATGGATGATATTGCCCGTGCTAATTATGGCGAAAATGACAACTATTCCAAAACCAAAACCAATTATAAAGACCCGTCTATGATTTATAATTCATTTGTTATTGGGTTGTTTGGGGTATTATTCTCTTATGGAATAGGCTTGCCCATTGGTATGTTTATGGCACGCTTTAAAGATGGATTGTTTGATAAAATTTCCACGGCAACCATGACTTTTATGCTGGCATTGCCAAGTATTGCGTTAATTTATGTCATCCGTTTTACTGGTAGTCAACTGACAGGTTTGCCTGACTCTTTCCCAATCTTGGGGGCTTCGGATATTCGGTCTTATATTTTGCCAGCACTAATTTTGGGGATATTTAGCTTACCATATACTGTGATTTGGTTTCGTCGTTATTTGGTTGATATTCAAGCCAGTGATTGGGTGCGTTTTGCTCGTGCTAAAGGATTATCCGAATCAGAAATTTACAAAAAGCACCTATTTAAAAACGCCATGGTGCCTGTGGTTGTTGGTATTCCTGCCAGTATTATTTTAGCCATTGGTGGCGCAACACTAACCGAGACCATTTTTGCGTTTCCTGGCATGGGTAAAATGCTCATTGACTCGATTAAAGCAGCCAATAATGCCATGATTGTTGGACTGACATTTATTTTTACTGTTTTATCAATTATCTCGCTATTATTGGGAGATATCGCCATGGCATTGGTGGACCCACGCATCAAACTATCTGAAGACAAAAAAGGTGAGTAAATGGAAGTTGTTGATAAATCTAAGTTTAAATTTGTTGGTCGTGATAGCCGTGCTTCTGAGGTTATCGATACACCGACCTACTCTTATTGGAAATCGGTTGCTCGCCAGTTTTTTTCCAAAAAATCAACCTATGTGATGCTCGCCATTTTGTTAGTGATTTTATTGATGAGCTTTATTTATCCTATGGTTGTGCCTTATGATTTTAGTGATGTCAGTAATATTAATGACTTTTCTAAACGCTATATTTGGCCAAATAGTGAGTATTGGTTTGGCACAGATAAAAATGGTCATTCATTATTTGATGGCGTATGGTATGGGGCACGAAATTCCATCCTAATTTCGGTGATTGCAACCTTTATTAATATCACTATTGGCGTTGTTGTGGGTGCATTGTGGGGCGTGTCAAAGTCTATTGATAAAATCATGCTGGAGATTTACAATATCATCTCTAATGTACCCTCAATGCTAATTATCATCGTGTTGACCTATGCGTTAGGAGCAGGATTCTGGAAGCTAATTCTGGCATTTTGTATCACAGGGTGGATTGGTGTTGCTTTTACCATTCGGGTTCAAATCATGCGTTTTCGTGATTTGGAATATAATTTGGCAAGCCGAACATTGGGTACACCTAAATATAAAATTGCTGTCAAAAATTTATTGCCACAAATATTATCAATTATCATGACATTGTTGTCACAAATGTTGCCAGTTTATATCTCCTATGAAGCATTTTTATCCTTCTTTGGTATTGGTCTGCCAACTACCACGCCAAGTTTGGGGCGTTTGATTGCCAATTATTCTAGCAACTTAACCACCAATGCTTATCTATTTTGGATACCACTGACGGTATTGGTATTGGTATCGTTGCCATTATATCTTGTGGGGCAAAATTTGGCAGATGCCACCGATCCACGCTCACATAAATAGATTAGATGAGATATCAGACAAGTAAGGACTGTCATGACTACAAATAATGTTATATTGGAAGTAAATGATTTGGTGGTTGAGTTTACAGTGCGTAAACGCATTTTAACTGCCATTCGCAATATTTCTTTGAAGTTACATGAAGGTGAAATTTTGGCTTTAGTGGGTGAGTCAGGATCTGGCAAATCCGTCTTAACCAAGACTTTTACAGGCATGTTGGAAAATAATGGTCGCATTGCCTCAGGTGATATTTTATACCGTGGACAAGATTTAAGCAAACTTACCAATAATGAAGATTGGCTTAAAATTCGTGGTTCAAAAATTGCGACCATCTTTCAAGACCCCATGACCAGTTTAAGCCCAATTAAAACGATTGGTGCACAGATTGTAGAGGTAATTACCAAACACCAAAAAGTTAGTCGTAAAGAAGCCAAAATTCAAGCGATTGACTATATGCGTAAGGTTGGTATTTCCAATCCTGAAAAACGCTTTAATGATTATCCGTTTGAATATTCAGGCGGTATGCGTCAACGCATCGTTATTGCGATTGCTTTGGCGTGTCGTCCTGATATTTTGGTATGTGATGAGCCAACCACCGCTCTTGATGTTACCATTCAAGCACAAATCATTGACCTACTAAAAAGCCTGCAGCAGGAATATCGCTTTACCATCATCTTTATTACGCATGATTTGGGTGTGGTTGCTAGTATTGCGGATAAAGTTGCGGTTATGTATGCAGGTGAGATTGTTGAATTTGCATCAGTTAATGAGATATTTTACAATCCCCAACATCCTTATACATGGAGCTTATTATCAAGTCTGCCGCAGCTTGTCAATGATTCAGGCGAGCTGTATGCCATTCCTGGTACGCCGCCATCCTTGTACTCGCCTATTGTGGGCGATGCCTTTGCTTTGCGTTCAGAATATGCCATGGAAATTGACTTTGAACAACGACCGCCCATCATCAATGTCTCTGATACCCATTGGGCAAAAACATGGCTTTTGCATCCCGATGCACCCAAGGCCAATAAGCCTGAAGCGATCTGTGATTTGCATGAAAAAATCTTGCAAAAACTATCTTAATCAGTTAGGATTTTTAAGTTAATTGATGATAACTTTAAGTAATAATAAGAGGGAATAATGTCACAGACAGTAAATACCGCCACACAACAAACCACACCAAAAAAATTGGTGGAAGTTAAAGATTTGGAAATCTCTTTTGGTGAAGGTAAAAAACGCTTCGTTGCTGTTAAAAATGCAAACTTCTTCATCAATAAAGGTGAAACTTTTTCTTTGGTTGGCGAATCAGGCAGTGGTAAAACCACCATTGGGCGTGCCATTATCGGACTTAATAACATCACAGGCGGTCAGATTATCTATGATGGTAAAGTCATTAGTAATCAACCTAAAGATGCAGAGCTGATTTGTAAGATTCAGATGATTTTCCAAGACCCTGCCGCCAGCTTAAATGAGCGCGCGACAGTTAATTATATCATCTCAGAAGGGTTATATAATTTTAAATTATATAAAGATGATGCTGACCGCTTAGCAAAAATTAAACAAATGATGGCGGAAGTTGGTTTATTACCTGAACATCTGACGCGTTATCCTCACGAATTTTCAGGTGGTCAACGCCAGCGTATTGGTATTGCCAGAGCGTTGGTTATGGATCCTGAATTTGTTATCGCTGATGAACCAATTTCTGCATTGGATGTCTCTGTGCGTGCACAAGTGTTGAACTTGCTGAAAAAAATGCAGCGAGAAAAACATTTGACTTATTTGTTTATCGCACATGATTTGTCTGTGGTGCGTTTTATTTCTGATAGGATTGCTGTTATTTATAAAGGCGTGATTGTTGAAATCGCTGAAACTGAAGAGCTGTTTAAAAATCCTATTCATCCGTATACCAAATCATTGTTGTCTGCTGTTCCCATTCCAGACCCGATACTTGAGCGTAAAAAACAACTGATTGTATATGATCCTACGCAGCATGACTATTCTAGCGATGAGCCGAGCATGGTGGAGATTAAGCCTAATCATTTTGTTTGGGCGAACAAACAAGAGCTTGAACGCTATCAACAAGACATTGCAAACCAAACAGTCGTATAACCCATACCAGCTAAGATAAGGAGAGATAGTAAGGAGGGATTAACTTAAGATAATTTTACTAAATACCGTATTTGTTTGATAGGCATCATGATGGTATTGATTAAAATATGATTTTTTAAGTTTTAGATGGTTAGTATAACCTTAAGGGTGTTTAAGTTTTATTCTTAAAAACGCCATTTCACATAACAAACAAAGGACCAATGTTATGAAAAAAACTAAGTTATTTGCCACAGTAGGGGCAGCAGTATTATCAGCATCTATTTTAGCTGCATGCAGCAATAATAGCACGACAGCATCACAAGGTGGCGGTGATTTGACCACCTATAAATATGTGTTTTCAGGTGATCCAAAATCTTTAGACTATATCTTAGCTAACCAAGCTGTGACTGCCGATGTTATCACGCAAATGGTTGATGGTTTGCTAGAAAATGATGAATATGGCAACCTTGTCCCTTCTTTGGCGACTGATTGGAGCGTTTCAGAAGATGGATTAACTTATACTTACACCTTGCGTGATGGGGTATTTTGGTACACTTCAGATGGCGAAGAATATGCGCCTGTAACCGCCCATGACTTTGTAACAGGCCTAAAACATGCCGTTGACGGTAAATCTGATGCGCTTTATGTGGTTGAAGATTCTGTAAAAAACCTAAAAGCCTATAAAGAAGGTAAAGTGAATTGGGAAGAGGTTGGCGTTAAGGCTTTAGATGATAAAACCGTACAATACACGCTAAACCAACCAGAATCATACTGGAATTCTAAAGTAACTTATAGTGTTCTATTCCCTGTGAATGCTAAGTTTTTACAATCTAAAGGCAAAGATTTTGGTGCTTTAGATCCTTCATCTATTTTGGTCAATGGTGCTTACTTTTTAAGTGCTTATGCATCAAAATCTTTGATGGAATTTACTAAAAATGATAACTATTGGGATGCTGACAATGTTCATGTACAGTCTGTCAAGCTAACCTATACCGATGGCTCAGATCCTGGTTCATATTATCGTAACTTTGATAAAGGCGAGTTTAGTATTGCACGCTTATATCCAAATGACCCAACTTACCAAGCTGCCAGTGAAAAATATCAAGATAACATCGTTTATGGCTTGATAGATGGTACAACTTATTATTTCACCTTTAACCTAAATCGCTCTGCTTTTGCCAATAGCACAAAAACGCCAGAGCAACAAGAATCTGCCAAAAAGGCAATGCTGAACAAAGATTTCCGTCAAGCGGTGATGTTTGCGCTTGATCGTGCAGCTTATCAAGCACAAACTGTCGGTGAGGAAGCCAAAACCAAGACCTTGCGTAATATGCTGGTACCGCCAACTTTTGTGTCTGCCGATGGTGAAGACTTTGGGCAAATGGTGAAAAAAGACTTGGTAGGCTATGGTGCAGAATGGCAAGATGTCGATTTGTCAGATAGCCAAGATGGTCTATACAATCCACAAAAAGCCAAAGAAGAGTTTGCTAAAGCCAGACAAACTTTAGAAGCTCAAGGCGTGACTTTCCCTATTTATTTAGATTTCCCAATGGATCAGGCAGATCCGAACAGAGTTCAGCAAGCTCAATCATTCAAGCAATCGGTTGAGGCCTCATTGGGTCAAGAAAATATCATCATCAATGTCATTGAAACTGAGACCTCAACTTATGAATCTCAAGGCTACTATGCTGAATCGCCAGAGCAGCAAGATTATGATATTATGATGGCAGGTTGGTCTCCAGATTATCAAGATCCACGCACCTATTTGGACATCATGAGTCCTGTTGATGGTGCCATGCTACAAAAAACAGGTATCCACAGAGGTGGTGATGAAGCCTTAGTTAAACAAGTTGGTTTGGATACTTATCAAACACTGCTTAATCAGGCATCGGTCATCTCTAATGATAATACTGCGCGTTATAATACCTATGCCAAAGCACAGGCATTACTGCTTGACAGTGCTTTACAAATCCCAATGGTTGCTATTGGTGGTGTACCAAGAGTTTCTAAAGGCGTACCATTTAGCGGATCATTTTCTTGGGCGGGCAATAAAGGTGGTAGCTGGTATAAGAGATTAAAACTACAAGCACAGCCTGTCACGACTGAGCAATATGAGAAAGCTTATCAAGCATGGCAAAGTGAAAAATCGGCTTCTAATGCCAAATATGCTGACAGCCTTGTTAATCGTGTCAAAAAATCAGATACAGCAGTAAGCGATGCTGCAGCGACTGATGTCGCAACCACGGATACGACAACAGCGAATTGATTTAATCAATCAGCAATCAATAAAAAAGCATGGTTATCCATGCTTTTTTATTAGGTAGTGAAAAAGTTATCTTGGGTTGCAGTTTTTGAACAAAATTTTGTTCTTTGGGTCGCTGATGGTGGCAATGCCAACTTGATTGTAGTTCTTGGCATCGATATAGTCTGCAGTCATGGTATAACCACCAAAGCCAAAAACTGAGCTTGTCATATCTGATGCGTTAAGATTGATGGGCATGCCGACAGTTTTGCCAGAGAAACTAGCAACGGCTTTAGATGGTAAATCTGCGTTGTTAAAGATGTATTTAACATTGACATTTTTACCGCCTTGGCAGGTGTATTGTACGGTTTTTGGACTCATGGCATTGGCAGAAATAGCCATCATGCCAGCAGTAGCCACAATAAGACTAAAGGCAAGTTTTTTCATGATATTTTCCTTATGTGTCAAGTCATAATGACTTGTAATTGGGTATGATTGAATGTCTTAGAATGTGATTTTGACCATCAAGCGTGAAGGTAAATGATTTTAGAGGTTGATGATAGGGCATTGATTGGCTCTAGATTGATCGCTTATTTTACCAACCTAGAGCCTATCTTTAGCCATTAAATCAAATACCCAAGTTAAAATCAAGTGATATTTATGATTAAAACTTGGGATTGAAGCTTACCTTATTAATATCAGTTTTATTAATATTAACTGTTAAGCATTAAAGTTTTTTAACATATCTGACATTGCAGCCTTTATGAGAAAAATCACCAGAAGGGCTTGTGATATTAATGCCTAGTTTGTGATAGTTATACAATGTCATGGCATCAGTCATCAAGCTATAGTTGTTTTCATCACCAAAAACGCTATCAACATTGTCAGAGCGATTTAAGTTTAGTGGCATAAAACGGTTTTTACCATCAACATAAGCACTGGCATAAGTTGGCAAGTTTTGTCGGTTAAAGCCATAAGTTACGACCGCTTGTCCGCCTGATTGGCAAGCATAAGTAACTTGACGCTTTAATACAGTAGAATCATGAGCTTCTTGAGCATGGTCAACTTGAGCATGAGCTGTACCCATGAATCCAACAAGTGCCAAGGCAGTCGCAGGGGCTAAAGCTAAGATTTTCATAGAATACCTCCAAATGTTGTTATTTAAAAGCTCAAATTTAAACGGTTTTATGTATAAATTTGGCTTAGCTTCCACTTTTATCAATAATCAATTTACTAAAGCAATCGGTATGATAACTTTAGGCTTTTGATAACCATAATATAATCCTATATAAAAATAAATACCATAGTATTATGGTAAATAACTTATAATTAAGGTAAAAATAAGGTAAAAGATTGTTGCCAATGCGTGATTGATACCAGTTTTGGCATGTGTCTTGAAATAATTATTTTAAATATTGAAATATGGTCAATTAAGTATTGCATATTTGATAATTTTATTGTAGTATCGTTACTCTACTGTGATATAACAAAACATAATATCAATATTTTAACAGAATTGTTACATTGAGTATGATTGTTAAATCATGACTACCACCGCAGGCAATCATAATCTGATGCCTGATCACATAGATGAAACTCAGACTAAAAGTCCAGCGATAAGCCAAACTTGATGGTTAAAAATCTATGATAACCAAACTAGGAAACTTCACTCAAGGAGAGATGTATGAAAGCACAATTTACAACCCTAAAAGTCGTCGGCGGACTATTTGTCAGTGGCATGATGCTAAATGCACATGCAGCACCTGAATTATATGGTTACGCATCTCTTGGCGTTGCTGCTAATCATACAAAAACAACCAACAAGACAACCAATGTCAGTACATCAACAACAGACCGTCCCTATCTTTATAACAATACATCACGCATTGGTCTTAGAGGGTCTGAAAAGCTGAATGACGATTATGAGGTTTTGTACAAGTTGGAGTACCGTCTAGAAAATGATGGTGATTTACGCAATGAAAAAATCAAGCAGCCAGACGGTACTGAAAAGACTGTTGCTAAAACACGCAATTTTGAGGCTCGTGATTCATGGATTGGCGTGAAGCATAAAAAGTATGGTACCATCAAGGCAGGTCGTATGTTGTCTTTAGATCCATATGTGCGTTATACTGCCTATCTGGCATCGGGCGTAGATGGGGTGCGTACCAATAATACCATTGCATACGAATCACCAAAAATCAAAGATGTTAGTTTTCAGGCGATGTACATCTTAGATGAAAATAAAGAGACAGATACCATTGGTCGTGATGGTTATTCATTGCTTGTCAAGAAAAACACAGATACATATAATGTTGGTGCAGCTTATGCCTATTTTGGTAAAGCAAAAACCTCTTATGGTAAGCTTAACTATGCTGCGCGTGTGACAGGTAATTATAAAATTAATGAGGATTATAAAGTAGGCGGTATCTATCAGCAAATCAGTTATGCCAATGACGACAGCGCCAAAAATAACACAGAACAAGCTGTTGGCGTGACTTTGCAGCATTTTAAAGACAAATGGACTCATACCGCACACATGAATGTTGTGAATAATCCTAGTGGGAAAAAGGGCGATGGGTTTGAGCTGATCGGGGCAATTGACCGTGATATTTCTAAAAATGTCTATGCAGGCGTGGATATCACCTATGGTAACTTTAACTACGAAACAGAAAAAAATCTTACATCAGCCCATCTATCTATGCGACTGTATACTTCTAACCAGTTCATTTTCATTGTTGGTTAATTAAGTAAGATTTGGTCAAGCCGATTTACGACAAGGCGATAGATTGCCAATCTACTCAATTCTACTCAATAAAAATACCATAATAATAAAACACCCTAAAGTCTCATCTTTGGGGTGTTTTATTATTGTTAGGATATTGATAATAGATAAAATTTTTATGATATAAAAAAATTCCTTAGCTATTAAGATGGCTAAGGAATTCTTAAATTTGGCTCCCCAACCTGGGCTCGAACCAGGGACACACGGATTAACAGTCCGATGCTCTACCGACTGAGCTATTGGGGAATAATGGTGGGTCGTGCAGGATTCGAACCTGCGACCAATTGATTAAAAGTCAACTGCTCTACCAACTGAGCTAACGACCCTTAGCGAGTACTAGAATTAATGGTGGGTCGTGCAGGATTCGAACCTGCGACCAATTGATTAAAAGTCAACTGCTCTACCAACTGAGCTAACGACCCATATTTTCTAGTCGGATACGGTATTCCATATCGCTAATGTGGTGCATATTATACCCAAAAATTTTTTTATTGCAAGCATTTATTTTAAAAAATTTCAAAAAAATTCAAATTAATCAAAAATTTTTTTGCCGCTCATGATGTAAGTGCAAACCCTGTATATTAATCCCACAAATAGATAAAACCAATTGTCTGATTAATCGCCAAGCATTCTCTTGGCTTAAGCCCTTGATGGCTTTGTCAATTTCATAAACCTGAGTAAGCCAATGCGAGATCATGCCATCAGAGATGTTATTTGCAAGATTTTGATAATTCAAAACTTTATTACGCCAAATGCCAAGTTTTTGGGGATCTTGACCATTTTTTAGGGCGGCAGTCAGATGAATATCTTTGGATATCGCCCATAAAATAATGCTGGGTGCGGTATCTGTCTGATAAAGATAGTTTATGATTTTTAGGCATTGACTGGACTGTCTTTGGATGAGTGCATCGGATAAATCAAAAACGCTGAACACGCCACCTTCGGATAACAGTGTGCTAAGATCAGGCACATCAATTACCGAAAGCTGTGACTGGCTAGGTAGGGTGTGAGCATAGGACAGACGCCATAGCGTCTGATAAGCGGTTAATAAATCATGCTGGGTATGGCTCATCAGCATCTGCCACGCATCAGGGGTGAGCGAAAGCTTAAAATCTTGAGCCTTGGCCATTAAAAGGGCACGCCGTTCAGATTCATTTTGGATAGTGCCATGGATAATCAGCCCATGCTGATCAAACAGCTTAAACGCTTTGGTATTTTGAGATTTTTTATCTTGTTTGGGCAGCAGCCAAATCAGATGGTGTTTGCTGGTACCTGCTTTGGCATCATGAGCAAAATCTATCAATTGGCTTAAGATGGCGTCATCAGGCTTATGCTTACCGCTTAGAATGATGGCGGTAGATTCTTCAAACAGCGATAGCGATATAAGTTCTTGGGTAACCTCATGCCAGCTTTTGGGGGAGATCAGATCAATGCGTTTCATCACTTGATGATTGGCTTGCCAAATTGGACGGCACGCATCAATGAGCCATTGAATCATCAATGGCTCATCAGAATGCAAAAGCCATAAGCCGCTTAGCATCATTGTAGGATTTTTGAGGGATTCGGCAACTGCCAAAAATCGTTTTTGCATGGCTAAGGCGTATGTATCTGACCGCCAAGCGCATAGTACTGTTCAGCGATGCGATGTGCTAGGCTGTCTTGTAGCCATACTTTAACAATTTCGCCTTGCTGATCTTTGGTTGATACACCAGCTTCATTGTACTGATAGCTACGCTCAGCTTGCACCACTCTGTGAATGGTTTGACCGTTCATCTGATAGATAACATCAGCAGTTAGCACCAAGCGAATTTCGGATAACACGCCGAGTAGTTTATATTCACGATAGCGTAAATTATTGACTTGGATTTGATGGGTGGCACCAGCGTCGCTTACCACACCAAGCTGAGCCATCTGTGTTTCAAGTTTGTGTTTGAGTGCATAACTCACAGCATTATTTTCGGTGATGATATTAACATGACTGTAAGTCGGTGCCAACTGAACGCCTGTCTCACTGATACCCCGTAGACCAAATCCGCAGGCGGTCAATGATAGTAAGGTTAATACCATTGCACCTGCTTGTATTATGGATTTTATTTGCATTAAGCACCCACCACAACAAAGCTGATGAGTTTATTGGGTACGACAATCTCTTTTTTAATTTCGCCAGCCAAATATTTCGATACGCTCTCAATCTTCTTAGCTTCACGGATAAGCTCGGCCTGATCTGTACCAGCGGCAACCTCCATCTTACCACGCACTTTACCATTGACTTGCACCACCATGGTGATGGTATCGTTGATTAAGGCTGATTCATCCAAGACTGGGAAAACTTGGGTGCGTGCATCAATGTTTAGTGCCTCTAACAAATATTCGCCAACATGTGGAGCATATAAAGATAATAATGTCAATAACGCAACGATAGCTTCATGGCGTGCAGCGATGTCATTATTATCAGTTGGTTTAAAGCTTGCAATTTCATTACAAAGCTCCATGAGACTAGAGACGGGCGTATTAAGTGCCAAATGCTCGCCTAAGCTGACATCGATTTTTGCGATGGTTTCATGCGTTTTTCGGCGTAGATTTTTGGCATCTTTTGAAAGCGTGTCTTTGTTAATTGTCAAATCATTTGGTTGGTGATTTTGAATGGCTGACAAATGCTCACCAACGGTACGCCATACTTTTTTGATGAAATTATGTGGACCTTTTAAGGCACTGTCTGACCATTCAAGTGTTTGGTCGGCTGGTGCGGTAAATAATGTATAAAGACGCACAGTATCTGCACCATATTGCTCAACAATATCTTGAGGATCGACACCGTTATTTTTGGACTTACTCATTTTTTCAATTTTGCCAATGGTGACAGGCTTGCCATCGGCTTTTAAGGTAGCACCTTCAATTTCGGTACCATTCATGACAAAATCAATTTCATGTGGGAAATAGTAAGTTGTGCTACCATCACTGTTTGAGCGATAATAAGTACCTGCCAAAACCATCCCTTGAGCCAACAGATTGGCAAAAGGCTCATCTTTACTTACCAAGCCTTCATCACGCATCACTTTATGGAAAAATCTTGCATAAAGTAAATGTAGTACCGCATGTTCAACACCACCGACATATTGGTCGACAGGCAGCCATTTATCGGCAGCAGTACGCTCAATCATTTGGCTGTCATCGTGTGGTGATACAAAACGCTGAGCGTACCAGCTTGATTCTACAAATGTATCAAAAGTATCGGTTTCACGCTCGGCTGGCTGACCGCATTTTGGGCAAGTGGTCTGTAGAAATTCGGGCATATTTTTGAGTGGATTGCCACGCCCATCAGGGATTACATCGGTGGGCAGCACCACAGGCAAATCAGTTTCATCGACAGGCACTGTACCGCAGTATTCGCAGTTTACCATCGGAATTGGGCAGCCCCAATAACGCTGACGACTTACGCCCCAGTCACGCAGGCGATACTGAGTGGTGGTTTGACCTAAGCCTTTTTTGGTGATGATTTCATTGACTTTGGCGACTGCGTCATGATAAGACAAGCCGTCCAAAATGCCTGAATTGATACAAAACCCTGTCTTGTCACTGTACCAGTCTTGCCATTGGTTGGTGCTGTAGTTACTTGGTTTGTCCTTAAAATCAATGACTTGTGGAATTGGTAGATTGTATTTATTGGCAAATTCAAAATCACGCTCATCATGTGCTGGTACTGCCATGACAGCACCAGAGCCATAGCTCATCAATACATAGTTTGCTACCCATACTGGCACATCGGCACCTGTGATGGGGTGCTTGGCGGTCAAGCCTGTATCGATACCAACTTTTTCGGCTTTGGCAATGTCAGCTTCAGCGACCGAGCCTTGTTTACATTCTGCACAAAATTCAGCGATAGCTGGGTTTTGTTTGGCGGCATGCTGAGCAAGCGGATGTTCGGCTGCGACCGCTAAGTAACTGACACCCATGATGGTATCAGGGCGTGTGGTAAAGACACGCAAAACAGCATCATGGTCATCGATTGAATAAGTAAAATCCAACTCCATGCCTTGGCTTCGACCGATCCAATTTTGTTGCATAGAGAGTACTTGCTTTGGCCAATGACCCTCCAAGGTTTTTAGGTCATCTAACAGCTCATCGGCATAATCCGTGATCTTAAAGTAGTACATCGGGATATCACGCTTTTCAACAATCGCACCTGAACGCCAGCCACGACCATCGACCACTTGCTCATTGGCAAGAACGGTATTATCCACAGGATCCCAATTGACGGTGGCAAGTTTTTTATATACCAAGCCTTTTTTATACAGTTGTAAAAATAGCCATTGTTCCCAGCGGTAATATTCAGGTGTGCATGTTGCAAATTCACGAGACCAATCAATCGAAAGTCCCAACGCCTTGAGCTGCTTACGCATATTGGCAATATTATCAAAGGTCCATTTGGCAGGTGCAACCGCATTAGCGATGGCGGCATTTTCGGCAGGTAGACCAAAAGCATCCCACCCCATTGGCTGCATGACTTCATAGCCTTTTTGGCGATAATAGCGACTAAGCACATCGGTGATGGCATAGTTGCGTACATGTCCCATGTGTAGCTTGCCGCTTGGGTAAGGGAACATCGAGAGCATGTAGCGAGTGGGTTTATCAGTTGTTTGGTTATTGGTGTGGTAGCGTTTGTCGCTTTCCCATTGGGTTTGTAGTTGTTTTTCGATGGCAGAAAAATTGTAATCTTCTAAAGAAATTTGGCTCATATTGCTATCCAAAAAAAGTGGAAAGTTAAGAAATAAACTTAGCTATTATACCCAAATTTACTGATATTTTGCTATACTTTGATCACTTTAAATAAAAAACTTCATCAAGGAGATAAACCGATGACAATAACCATTTATGGCATCAAAAATTGTAATACAATGAAAAAGGCTTTTGATAAACTAAACACACTTGGCAAAACATATGAATTTTTTGATTATAAAAATGAGCAGCTGACTTTGGATGAGTTTGGCAAATTTGTGGCAATCTTTGGCGATAAGGTGATTAACAAACAAGGTATGACCTATCGAAAGCTTGATGATGATGCTAAAGTCATATTAAATGGCGATGATGTGTCGGCGATGTATGAGATTGTCAAAACAAATCAAAGTATGATTAAGCGTCCGATTATTTTGGGCGGTATGAAGCCAGTGATTGGCTTTGATGACGCAGAATATGAGCAGGTGTTTGGGTGATTTTAATAAAATGACTAAGACCAAAGCTTGCTCCACCAATCACTTCTAAGGTCTTGCCGATAACTTAGCTGTGATTGGTGGATTTTGAATTGAGTGAATGACTTAATTAGTAAATGACTTAATTAATGAGTATTTTTGTCAAAATCTGGCACTGCCATACCCCAGCGAGCGTAAAATTGCACCACAAATTCATCAAAGGCATGGTGTTCGATCGCTTGACGGATATCAGCCATTAAGCGTTGATAATAGCGTAAATTATGAATGGTCGCCAACTGAGCTGATAACATTTCTTTACATTTATGCAGATGATAAAGATAGGCACGGCTGAAGTTTTGGCAAGTATAACAGTCGCAATGCTCATCAAGTGGTGTGTCATCGGTACGGTATTGGCTATTTTTAATGCGAATAACACCTTTATTATCGTGATTACCTGTCACAAAATAATGGCCATTTCTGGCATTGCGTGTTGGCATGACACAATCAAACATATCAACCCCACGGCGTACCGCTTCAACAATATCAGCAGGCTTGCCCACACCCATAAGATAGCGAGGCTTATCATCTGGCATGGCACATGGTAGATAATCAAGTACTTTGATCATCTCTTCTTTAGGTTCACCAACAGACAGACCGCCGATGGCATAGCCATCAAAAGGCATCTTTAGCAAGCCTTGTAAAGACTGCATACGCAGATCTTCATACATACTGCCTTGAATGATACCAAATAATGCATTTTTATTTCCCAAGCGATGATGCTCATCAAGACAACGCTGCCCCCAGCGTAAAGACAGCTCAAGTGATTTTTTGGCGTCATCATGTGTGGCGGGGTAAGGTGTGCATTCATCAAATTGCATGACAATATCAGAGTTTAGGTCATTTTGAATTTGCATGGAGGTTTCAGGCGATAAAAAGACTTTAGCGCCATCAACAGGTGAGCGAAATGCCACACCTTCTTCGCTGATTTTACGCATTGCACCAAGGCTAAACACCTGAAAACCGCCTGAATCAGTTAAGATGGGCTTATCCCAGCCAATAAAATGATGCAGACCACCAAATTGGCGAATCACTTCCATGCCAGGGCGTAGCCAAAGATGAAAGGTATTGCCAAGGATAATATCTGCACCGATACCATGGATATCACGGGGCAACATGCCTTTGACTGTACCATAGGTGCCTACAGGCATAAACGCAGGTGTTTGGACATCGCCATGTGCTAAGCTGACAGTGCCACGGCGAGCATGGTTGTTGCCGCCATCGGTATGATGTAAGGTAAATTTCATAAATTTCTCTAAGGTTTTTAGATGGTAAATGTTTAGTAAGCCATCAATCAGGCATGATTTTTTTATCAACTAAGGTGAGCCAAATTGGTTGTAAGCTCATGTTACTGGGCTTTTTCCAAAAACATCGCATCGCCATAGCTAAAGAAACGGTAGCTGTTTTTGATGGCATGATTGTAAGCTTCTTTAATGGTTTGAGTACCAGCAAATGCTGAGACCAACATTAAAAGCGTTGATTTTGGTAAGTGAAAATTTGTAATCAAGCAATCTACCACGCCAAATTCATAAGGTGGATAAATAAAAATTTGGGTATCTCCCAAAAATTCAACCAATTCACCATGAATACGATGACGGTGTGCCGTTTCAAGCGTACGAGTCACGGTTGTGCCAACGGCAATGATGCGGCCACCTGCAGATTTGGTATTATTGATAAGCGTAGCAGTAGACGCAGGCAGATGAGCGTATTCAGCATGCATGACATGATCGGCTAGATTGTCGACTTTGACTGGGGCAAATGTACCAGAACCAACATGTAGAGTAACAAAAGCAATCTGAACGCCTTTTTTTCTAAGCTGTGTTAGTAATGCGTCATCAAAGTGCAAGCTGGCTGTTGGTGCAGCAACACTGGCGGATTTGGTGGGATTATGAAAGACAGTTTGATAACGCTCATCATCTGTTTCATCAGCCTTTCGCTCAAAATAGGGCGGAATGGGCATTTGGCCGTATTTATCCAAATCAGCCAAAATAGGCGACCTAAAGCCTAGAATAAATAAATTATCTTGGCGACCGATAACGGTAGCTTGCATCTGATTGTTGGCTAAATTTAGCGTTTGACCGACTTTTGGTGAGCGGCTTGAGCGTATATGGCACAAGGCTTTATAAAGATTGTTGTTGATTTCATCGGGCAATATGCGTTCAATCAAAACCTCAACCGCTCCCCCTGTTTGTTTTTGACCATGCAGGCGAGCTTTGATGACTTTGGTGTCATTGAGTACCAATAAATCCCCACTTTTTAATAAGTTTGGCAAATCGGTAAATTGTAAATCTTGACAGCTGTTTTTTGAGACATGCAATAGGCGTGAGCTGGTACGCTCATTTAAAGGATACCGAGCGATTAGGTCGTCAGGCAAATGATAGTCATAGTCGCTAAGTAAAAGAGGCTGGGTGTGTTGTGTCATGGCTGATGAGATTATCAATAAGAAATTGCGTATTTTAGCAAACTTTGAGCATATTCTCTAGCGACTGATTGACTTTATGACACACGATAACTGTGCTAAAATGTCTAATGATGATCGTTATATCAATCAAAGTGTGAGTTAATCAATCAAAGTCATCTGGCGGTGAGATATGTTTGAATTATTTAAAAAGAAAAAGCCAACAACTGATCCCGTGCAAGCAGTCATTGATGAGATGATGCTCTATGGACAGCCGTTTAGGCAATATATTGAGAAAATGGATATTGTTGATGATAAAATATTGCAACTACAAATGCGTATTTTTGAGTCTGATGATACCGCTGAGCTTGAAAAACAGTATCATAAATTACAACAAAAGCTGTATCCTATTGGCATTAAAGAGGTTAATATCAATGTTACGGTCAGCTCAAAGGATAATGGCTTGGGCGATACTCACGACCACACCACGAAGCCCAATCTTGTCAAAACCCATCACCCCACCAAAAAAACTAATGCCATCTCCGCTCAGCATGATGATAAGCCACCTGCAAAGGCAGCCACTAAGCAGTCACAGCTAAACGCCCATCCACGCATCACCCACATCATCGCTGTAGCTTCAGGCAAAGGCGGCGTTGGTAAATCCACAACAACGGTAAATTTGGCGTTGGCACTTCAAAAGATGGGTAAGCGTGTCGGTATTTTGGATGCAGATATTTATGGGCCTTCCATTCCAACCATGTTGGGCGTGGCAACCAAAAAACCGATCGTAGAAAATGACCAGTTTATCCCAATTGATGCAAATGGGATGGCAGTGCTTTCAATTGGTAATTTGATTGAAGCTGAAAATACACCAATTGCATGGCGTGGCATCAAAGCAACAGGCGCATTAATGCAGCTTTATAATCAAACCAACTGGCCGCAGCTGGATTATTTGCTGATTGATATGCCGCCAGGTACAGGGGATATTCAGCTCACTTTGGCACAGCGTATTCCTTTAACAGGAGCAATTATCGTGACAACGCCACAGCATATCGCGCTGCTTGATGCCAAAAAAGGCGTGGAGATGTTTCATAAAACTGATATTAGTGTACTTGGCATTATTGAAAATATGGCACTACATACCTGTACGCATTGTGGTCATACCGAAGCGATTTTTGGGACAGGTGGCGGTGATGAAATGGCAAAAGCTTATGGCGTCCCTTTACTTGGTCAATTACCGCTGGACGCCAGCATTCGTGTTGCAATGGACAATGGCAAGGCAGATGAGTTAATTGATGCCAACTTAGCTTGGCGTTATGAGCATATTGCCAAGCTTGTCAATGAGCGTGCTGCACAGTTTACCAAAAAATCCAGTGAGCGGTTTTTTTAATGTCGCATATTAGTTTGGTGAGCTAATATGAATATCAAATATTAATATCAAAAGATGCTTGTGGTCAGCATCTTTTGATTGGGCGAAACTATGGGCAAAGGGCGTTGATAATATTTTGACTGGTGGCGTCATCAAATGCCAAATTAGGATGAGTACAATCAACAGAAATGCCAAGCGGATGTGCGGCTGCACGGCGTTCAAAAAAATACAGCGTGCTGTGTTTGACAGCTGGATTATTAAAATCTATTCGAGTGTTGCCCTGATCTAATACCACAAACTGAAAAACTTGCGGTTTGACATACGACCAAGGGCGAAACCAAGTGGTTTTTTCTACTTTTGCAACGACGACGCTTTGGTCAGGAAGCTTGGCGATGGTATCATTTGCCCAAGCATATTCGGTATACACCTGAAAGCCAATCATGCCCAATCCTGCCGCAACAGGTACGATCCATTTTGGCGCGCGCTTATAAAATAATCGGATTGGCATAACAAGACCTGCCAATAAAAAACCGCTAAAGATGGTCGCCAAGATTTCCCAAAACATCATGATTGGTTTGTCCTTTATATGTGTATAAAAAATGTAATTTTATGTAGTGAAATATTATGAATAAACATTATAGACAACTGCAGCGTAAAATGCTATAAAAATTATCATAACCTTATGAGTATCACCAAAAAAATTATTTAAACTTATTAAAAAATCGCCCAGAATTCTGAGCGATTTTTTAATCAGAAGGCAGATTAGTGGTTAATTGCACCGCCTGCACCTTTTGGATAACGAACACTTTCAACCAAATCTTGAACTTCTTTTGGTGGTGGATTGCCCATGGCAGATACAGCGATCGCAACAATGAAGTTAATCACAGCGCCAATGGCTCCAAATGATAGTGGCGAGACGCCTAAGATCCAGTTGGCTTCCACATTTTCAAAACTATTGGTGCCTGGAATAAAGAACCAACCCATGTATAAAAATACATAGATACATGTTGCGCTCAAACCTGCAATCATGCCAGCAGTTGCACCTGTTGAGTTGATGCGTTTTGAGAAAATGCCCATCATCAGTGCTGGGAATAAGCTTGATGCAGCGATACCAAAGGCGACAGCAACAACCTGTGCAGCAAATCCTGGTGGATTCATACCTAAATAGGTTGCAACCACGATCGCAATTGTCATTGAGATGCGTGCCGCCATAAGCTCACCTTTGTCGGTGATGTCAGGTTTGATGGTTTTCCTAATAAGGTCATGCGAGATGGCTGATGAAATTGCCAATAAAAGACCTGCTGCTGTGGATAATGCCGCTGCCAAACCACCTGCTGCAATCAAACCAATGACCCAACTTGGCAGATTTGCAATTTCAGGGTTGGCAAGTACCAAGATATCATTATTGACAGTCAGCTCATTACCTTGCCAACCTTTTTCGGCAGTAACGGTTGTTGCATATTCTTCATTTTTGTCATTGTAGTATTGAATTAGGCCGTCACTATTTTTGTCCTCATATTTTAAAAGACCAGTCGTTTCCCAATTTTTCATCCATTCTGGGCGTGCTTCGTATGCCAATGCTGGCTGATCAAGCCCTTGTGGGTACACAGTATTGATAATATTTAGACGCGCCATAGAACCTACTGCAGGTGCTGTGGTGTATAACAGTGCAATAAAAATTAATGTCCAGCCTGCCGAGATGCGTGCATCTGATACTTTAGGCACGGTAAAAAAGCGGATGATGACATGTGGCAAACCAGCAGTACCAATCATCAAAGACATGGTCAATAAGAACATATTAAGCTTATTTGGCACATCAGCGGTGTACTGAGCAAAGCCAAGGTCAGCAACCAGCATATCAAGCTTTTGTAGAATTGGCATACCTGTGCTGACATCATTGCCAAACATACCCAGCTGAGGAATTGGGTTACCAGTTAAGTTCAAAGAGATAAAGATGGCAGGAATGATATAAGCAACCATCAATACACAGTACTGAGCAACTTGGGTATAAGTGATGCCTTTCATCCCCCCAAGAACTGCATAAAACAGAACAACAATCGCAGCAATGATAAGACCTGTATTGCTATCTACTTCTAGGAAGCGAGAAAAAGCAACGCCTGCACCTGTCATTTGACCGATAACATATGTCGTACATGCCATAATCAAGCAGACAACTGCAACCAAGCGAGCTGTTTTACTATAAAAACGATCGCCAATAAAGTCAGGAACGGTAAATTTACCAAACTTACGCAAATATGGTGCAAGCAATAAAGCCAATAGAACAAAGCCACCAGTCCAGCCCATCAGATAGGCGGAGGCAGCATAACCACCCATGGCAAGTATACCTGCCATTGAGATAAATGATGCTGCACTCATCCAGTCAGCAGCTGTTGCCATACCATTGATAACAGGGTGTACGCCACCACCTGCCACATAAAATTCTTTGGTAGAGCCAGCACGAGCCCAAATCGCAATACCGAAGTACAGCGCGAACGACAAACCAACAAAAATGATATTAATCCAAAATTGACTCATGGGTTAGTCCTCCTTGACCCCAAAGCGTTCTTCAAGCTTTTTCATTTGCCATGAATAAAAGAAGATTAAAAGAATAAAACACAAAATTGAACCTTGTTGACCAAACCAAAAACCCAAGTCAGCACCACCGAATTGGATGCCTGAAAGCATTGGTCGAAGCCAAATGGCAAAGCCATGGGAAACAAGTGCCCAAATAATTAAACAAATAGTAATGATTCGGACATTGGCTGCCCAATATCCACTGGTATTATGATGTTTATGTTGTGACATAGATTACTCCTTATCAAAGGAGCAGGGTATGGCGTATCATCAATACGATATGATGTTATGTGTGAAGCTAATCCCTGCTTACAATTTTCCTTTTTGTCACCTGATTTGATGATAAAACCAGCCTATTAACATTGTGTTAATCGTTGGTTTGACAGATCAGATAGTCATAGCATAGCACAACCACCATCAATTACAATCTTTTTGCATGAACTTTTTACAAAAAGTTGCTATTGTGTGCCTGATTTTATCCCAAAATCTATCCTGATAATGCTTTAAATTGATGCATTGATACAAACAGTTTAACGATGAATAAAAATAATTATCAAAAAATAATAAATCTTATTTACATAAAAAAGATAATTGATTATAATTTTTTAATTGTTACAGTTTTATCACTTTTATTTACAAACATTTACCCATACTTGCATCTTGAGATTTAACAATGAACCAGTCTTTAATAATGTACAAAAAAACCAACTCAAAAAAATATCTGTTATCGATACTTGTACCACTTTTGATGATTCAAAATGCCCAAACCCATGCCAACGATGATGCCAAACACAAGCTGCCAGAGATTCAATTAGAAGCTGAAACAGTCATTACAACTGCCACACCCAAAATCATCGGTCAAACGGTTGTTGATGATGAGACGATCTCACGAAATATGGTCTCTGATGGCCGTGATTTGGTTAGGCACGAAACAGGCATTACAGTTGTAGAAGCAGGGCGATTTGGTACCAGTGGTTATGCAATTCGTGGTGTTGATGAGAACCGTGTTGCGGTGATGATTGACGGGCTGCGTCAGGCAGAAACTTTGGCATCTCAAGGATTTAAAGAGCTTTTTGAGGGCTATGGTAATTTTAATAATACCAGAAATAGCGTTGAGTTTGAAAATGTCAAAAAAGCCACCATCAAAAAAGGTGCCGATTCTGTCACAGCAGGCAGCGGTGCTTTAGGTGGTGCGGTGATATTTGAAACCAAAGAAGCTAAGGATTATTTGACCGAAAAAAATTGGCATGTGGGTTTAAAAACAGGTTATTCTGATGTGGATAACCAAAAACTTGGTAGTGCAACTTTAGCGGGGCGATTGGGTGGATTTGATGCTTTGCTGATTGCCACACGCCGAGACAAAAACGAAACTAAGAACCATGGTTATCGCCATTATGACGCTACCGTTCAGGGTAGAACCCGTGAAAAACCTGACCCTTATGATATCAACCAAAAAAGTACGCTCCTAAAATTGGGCTATACTGCCCATGATAATCACCGTTTTGAGATTGGTTTGGATGATACCAAACGACTGACCCGAGGTCATGATTTTTCTTATACCTTAAAATATTCTCCCATAACTGAGTATGACGAGGTGGAATTGCGTCATACTGGCGATGAAACCAATCGTAGGGCTTTTGTTGCATCTTACACCAACACCACGCCTAACCCATTATGGGATGAAGCCTCTATAAAACTAACCAAACAAGACATTAATACAAAAGCACGCACAGATGACTATTGTGATAGTGAGCATTGCCAAGCACTGAGCAACCCGTTAGGATTACAGCTTAAAGATGGTAAGGTTGTGGATAAAAATGGCAATCCTTTAACGGTCGCTGCAGACGAAAACGGTAAAGCCGTGCTTCATGCAAATGGTAAAGTGTATTCAGATTTTGATAGCAGGCGTGTTGATCAGTATTGGTTTGATTGTGATGTCTTTGACTGTGATAGCCCAGTTGATGCTTATGAATCAAACTATGGCAGATTTGTTCGCACCACTCAGGTAAACTTGGATCGCAGAAAAACTGATCCTAATACTAATAAAACTTACGCAACGACTTCTCAGTATTCTCATAGGATACTGATGCCATTTCCGTCAAGCCAAGGGTATTTGGAAAATTCATATTCTGATCGTGATTTAAATACCAATACCAAGCAGATTAATATTGACTTTAAAAAGTGGCTGGATAAAGACGGCGTGTCTCATCACATGACTTATGGTGCAAACTATGAAACAACCGAAAAATCCATGGTCAATAAAGCTGGATATAATGCTTGGTCATCGACTTGGTGGAGTGATAAAACCTTAGGCTGGGATTTTAGTGAAAAACTTCGCACCTGTGATAATTCATCAACATTTAATGGTCTGTTGTGTCCAAGACACGATACTTTTTCATTTTTAATTCCTGTCAAAACTAAAGATGGCTCTGTTTACTTAAATGACTCGATCTTCATTGGTGATCGGGTTCGTTTGGGATTGGGATATCGCTATAACCGCATTAAATATCAGCCAAATTATATCTCTGGACAAACTGCCAAAATTCCAGATGATTTGGTCAAAGGCTTATTCATTCCACTACCAAATAATGATGTTGGCGAAGAACCAAAATGGTGGAGCTCAAAATACAGTGGTAGAAATGACCCAAAATTTAGAACCGATTTGGCGGATTATCATGCCAAAAAAGAGGCTTATGAGACCAATCTTGCCCAAAACCCTGCAAAAAATATTGCTTATATTGGGCAGCCCAAAACCCATTCGCAGCATTCATACAGTATCTCGCCTGCGTTTGATGTGACCAAAAATATCAATTTACAGGTCAAGTATTCTAAAGGCTTTAGAATGCCAACGATTGATGAGATTTATTTTACCTTTCGGCATCCTGATATTACCATTAAACCTAATGTGGATTTAAAGCCTGAAATTGCTAAAACCAAAGAGCTGGCAGTGACAGTGCATGGTCAATATGGCTTTATCTCTGGCAGTGTTTTTGAAACCAAATATACCGATTTTATTGATTTTGTTTTCCGTGGTTTGGAGGATATTGAAAGAAAAAGTTCTAGAAAGTGGCCAGTTTATCAAAGCATGAATCGGCAAAGTGCCAAAGCAGAGGGTGTTGAGATTAATTCTGTGCTAAAATTGGGCGAGCTGGTACCTGCCATAAATGGAACACAGCTCAGCTATAAGATGACACGCCAAAAAGGTCGTGCTGATGGTAATATTCCGATGAATGCCATTCAGCCTGATACCTCGGTTTTTGGTATTGGTTATGATGCTAAGAATGAAAAATTTGGTGGAAATTTATACATTACCCGTGTCAGTGCCAAAAATGCTGAAGATACCTACAATCTATTTTGGAAAGAGGAGCAAGCAAACGATAGTACGCTTAGATGGAGAAGTGGCGGCTATACGACGGTTGATTTAACAGGTTATTATAAACCTACCAAAAACCTGACGCTGCAACTGGGTGCGTATAATCTTACCAATAAAAAATATATGACTTGGGATTCGGCACGCTCAATTCGACCATTTGGTACCAGTAACATGATTGATAAGAAAAATGACAAGGGGATTAATCGTTTCTTAGCACCTGGTCGTAACTTTAAGGTAAGTTTAGAGTATGTCTTTTAATGAGCCAAAGCGTTGATTAAATGAGTAAATCATAAAACCACCCAAAATAGTAATTTTGGGTGGTTTTATGATGGATGAAAATTGATATATTTGATCATTTAAAAATCAGCTTTCGCTAAAAAACCTTTGGGCAACCAAAGGTTTTTTAATATAAATCCATTAAGACTGACTGCCAGCCTAAACTTTGGGTTCAAACACCAAAGCATCTGGGTCACCAGCCACACGCTCACGCTTAACAAATAAGAAAAATGCGGCTGTTGTTAAGATGGTTAAGCCAAAACCGATATATACCGATAGCTGGTAATCTAGCCCAAAACCGATCTTATTATAAGCCAAGAAAGTATAACATGCAGCACTCATAAAGATGGCAGGAATGGTACAAACCCAGTGCAGTTTGCGATAGCGGTATAAATAACCTGCCGCTGTCCACAACATGACCACAGCAACAGACTGATTTGCCCAACTGAAATAACGCCATAAAATTTGGAAATCAACTTTTGAGACAATAAAGCCAATCACAAATAGCGGTATGGCAATCCCAAGTCGTTTTAAGAGTGTGCGTTGCTCAACATTTAAAAATTCAGCAATGATTAAGCGGGCGGCACGAAAAGAGGTATCGCCTGAGGTGATGGGTAAAATTACCACACCAAGCACAGCGAACACACCACCGATAGCACCAAGATAAGCAATTGAGCTGTCGTAAACAACTTTTGATGGTGAACCGACACTAATGGCTTCTTGTAAACTGACCAAATCAGGATAAAAAGACAAACCAACCGTACACCAAATCAATGCGATAATACCTTCAGCAATCATCGCACCATAAAAAATAAATCGACCTTCAGATTCATTCATCGCACAGCGAGCCATCAATGGCGTTTGTGTGGCATGAAATCCTGATAATGCACCACAGGTGATGGTCAAAAATAGCAGTGGCCAAATGGGTAAATCGCCCTTGGGTTGTAAGTTTTGAAAAAAAGCATCAAATGACAAACCGCCCATACTGCTATAAAAATAGCTTTGGGTACTACCAAGCTCATTCATAACCAAGCCATAAGTCATGCCAAGCGACATGAATAATAAAAGCCCGCCAAAAATAGGATAGACGCGTCCGATGATTTTATCAATGGGTAATAAGGTAGCAATAATATAATAAATAAAAATAATTGCTGTCCAAACAACGATGATGGTTTCTTTGGTCATGCCAAGGACAGTATTGCTGGATGTGCCAGTAACGGTAGCCATACTTTCAGCATTATCCACAGAAATTGTACCTGTAGCGGCAGTGCCAAATATATCTATCGTAATCGAGCTAAGCAGTTGCGCTGGGCTTGCAACAAATACCACACCAACCAAAACAAGTAATACAACAGCAAGCAGGTTGATAAAATGCTTGGGAATGATACCCAAATATTTGCCAGTTAAGTAGGGCATACTTGCGCCACTATTACGCACCGATAGCATACCGCACATATAATCATGTACCGCCCCAGCAAAGATACAACCAATAACAATCCAAAGCATGGCGACAGGTCCATACAATGCCCCTAAAATTGGTCCAAAAATTGGTCCTGTTCCTGCAATATTTAAAAGCTGGATGAGCCAAATCTTGCCCTTAGACATAGGTACATAGTCCACACCATCTGCCATCGTATAGGCTGGTGTGCTTTTATTAGGATTGATGACGAAAATTTTTTCGATGATTTTGCCATAAATAAAGTAGCCAACCAATAAAATGGTTACACAAAAAAAGAACCATAACATAATCAATTATCCAACAGATGGAGTTTGAGCTGCCCATAGAAATTTTTGGGCAGGCGGTGTTTGCAACAATTAGGTATAAAATAACGAAAAATTACCAGAATGTAAAGAAAATTGTATGATTCTATCTTGTTAACATCATATTTATTACTAAGTTTTAATTACTAAGTTTTAAATTAAGCGGCTATTCATCATGAGCTTGATTGATAAGAAAGTAAAAAAGATTGGAAAAACAAAATCCGCCCAATTTTATTGAGCGGATTTTTTGGTACTTAAAGTACTATTTGGGCATTAAAATATCATTCATAATTTTCAATGCTCGGGCAAGCACAAATCAGATTTTTATCACCATAAACATCATCCACCCGGCCCACCGAAGGCCAGAACTTATGTGCCTTGATATAAGGTAATGGGAAGGCAGCTTCTTCACGGCTGTATGGATGCGTCCATTCACCTGTTACAACAAAGGCGGTGTGTGGGGCATTGACAAGGGGGTTATCATCTGGTGTCCAGCCATCTGTACCTGCTTGCACCTTTAAGGCCTCTTGTTTGATTTGCTTTAAGGCACTGATGAGGCGGTCAATCTCTGCCTTGCTTTCAGATTCTGTTGGTTCAATCATGAGCGTACCTGCCACAGGAAATGACATGGTTGGTGCATGAAAACCATAATCCATCAAACGCTTGGCAATGTCAGTTTCAGAGATGCCTGTTTGTGCTTTTAATGGACGAATGTCAATGATACATTCATGTGCCACACGCCCATTTTTACCAGTATATAAAACAGGATAATCTTCGCTTAGCTTGGTTGCGATATAATTGGCGTTAAGCAGTGCTTGTTTGGTGGCTGATAAAAGACCATCACGACCCATCATGGTGATATACATCCATGAAATTGGTAGGATATTTGCCGAGCCATAAGGAGCGGCTGAAACCGCCGAACAGTCGGACTTAGCATTAAACACAGGGTTGATGCGATGGTTTGAGATGAAAGGTGCTAAGTGTGATTTTAGACCAATTGGCCCCATACCAGGCCCGCCGCCGCCATGTGGGATACAGAAAGTTTTGTGTAAATTCATGTGTAGCACATCTGCCCCGACATCAGCAGGCTGCATGATGCCAACTTGTGCATTCATATTAGCACCGTCCATATACACCTGTCCGCCGTGAGCGTGAATCATATCACAAATATCACGAATGCCCTCTTCAAAAACCCCATGCGTTGATGGATAAGTAATCATCAACGCACCCAATTTATCGCCATGTTCATCACATTTGGCTTTTAGGTCATCAATGTCCACATTGCCATTATCATCGGTTGCAACCACAACCACTTTCATACCCATCATCTGAGCGGTTGCTGGATTGGTGCCGTGTGCTGAACGGGGAATTAGGCAGACATTACGCTCATCTTGACCCATACTTTCATGATAGCGACGAATGGCGAGCAAGCCTGCATATTCACCAGATGCCCCTGAATTGGGCTGCATGCTGATTTCATCAAAGCCTGTGATGGCTTTTAGCTGATCTTGTAGGCTCTCAATCATCTGAATGTACCCTTTGGTGTCCTCGCTGGGTGCAAATGGGTGTACACATGCAAACTCATTCCAAGTGATGGGCAACATCTCGCTGGTGGCGTTTAATTTCATGGTACAAGAACCGAGTGAAATCATTGAACGGTTCATCGCCAAATCCTTATCTTCTAAGGATTTTAGGTAGCGTAGCATTTGGTGTTCGGTGTGATGACTGTTAAACACAGGATGGGTTAGAATGTCATCTTGTCTTAATAAATCGCCCAATTGAATTTGGATGGCATCAAGACTGCCTTTGACCCCAAAGATTTGACACAGTTCATCAAACTCTGCTTCATCGGTGAGTTCATGAAATGATACAGAAATACCGCCATTGTCATGCTGCCATAAGTTGTAGCCTTTGTCTTTGGCGGTCTTAAAAATCGCTTGTGCCTGATCGCCACATTCAACAAGTACGGTATCAAAAAACACATCATGACGCACTGTCAGCTCTGATGATTTGACCGCTTTGGCAAAGGCGACCGCTAGGGCGTGAATGCGTGTGGCAATGCGTTTTAGCCCTGCTGCCCCGTGATAGACGGCGTACATGCCTGCCAGATTGGCAAGAAGTACTTGACTTGTGCAAATGTTTGAATTGGCCTTTTCACGGCGGATATGTTGTTCACGGGTTTGTAGTGCCATGCGTAGGGCGGTATTACCTTGGGCGTCTTTTGATACGCCAATGATGCGACCAGGTGCCGAGCGTTTGTCTTTGTCTTTAAAGGCGAAATAGGCAGCATGTGGTCCACCAAAACCCATCGGAATGCCAAAACGCTGTGTACTGCCCAGAGCAATATCAGCACCCATATCAGCAGGGGATTTTAAAAGCACAAGGCTCATGATATCGCTGGCAACGATGGCATAAGCTCCGTTGTCTTTGACAGCGGTGATGACATCGGTCAAGTCCACCACATCGCCATCTTGACCGACATACTGGAAAAACGCCCCAAAAAACTCACCATTTTTGGCAACATCAAAATCACCTACCACAATTTCAAAGCCAAAATATTTGGCACGAGTATGAATGACATCAAGGGTCTGTGGGTAGGTACGCTCATCTACAAAAAAGGCATTGGATTTTGATTTACTCACACGCCTGGCCATCGCCATCGCCTCAGCGGCGGCGGTTGCTTCATCCAACAGGCTTGCCCCTGCCAAATCCATGCCAGTTAGGTCAATACAAACTTGTTGGAAATTAAGTAAAGCTTCAAGCCGACCTTGGGCAATCTCAGCTTGATAGGGCGTATAGGCGGTATACCAACCGGGGTTTTCTAGCACATTTCGTTGGATGACCGCAGGCAGGCGAGTGGGCGAGTAACCTTGACCGATATAGCTTTTGGCGACGGTAATATTATCTGCCATGGCACGCAGTTTTGCCAAGGCATTATGCTCACTCATGGCTTTTGGTAAATCCAAATCTTTATTCAGACGAACGGCTTTGGGAACGACAGCATCAATAAAGCTGTCCAAATCATCAAAACCAACGGTTTGTAATAAGGCTTGTTGTTCATTGGCATCTTTACCAAGATGACGATGAACAAAAGCATTTTCATAGAATAATTCTGAAAAATTGTTAAATGACATAAAGTTTTCCTTGTGCTGGGCTTTAAAAGTTAGTCAATGGGTGTTTAAATTGATTAACCATTGATGGATGATTGATATTTCATCAATTATTTGCCCATTTAATTGCCAATAAGACATGATGCAAATATTTCAATGGGGCATGTGGTAAAATCAAATTTGCCAATGGCTAATCAATTTAAACAATTTAAACAAGGGCAAATTTTTACCCTTGCTTGATGATTTGAACAGTTTAATGATTTAAACAGCTTACAAAGCACTCTGGTACTCTTCGGCACTAAGTAGGTCATCATAATCGGCCACATTGGCAGGCTTGATTTTAAAGAACCATGCTTTGCCATAAGGGTCTTCGTTGGCAAGCTCTGGACTGTCTACCAATTCATCATTAATCTCAACAATCTCACCTGCAATCGGTGCATAGACATCGCTTGCTGCTTTGACTGACTCAACAACGGCAATCTCTTCATCAGCGGATACTTCACGCCCAACTTCTGGCAACTCAACAAATACCACATCACCCAGCAAATCTTGGGCGTGGTCTGTGATACCAACGGTGATGATACCGTCATCTTCTAGTTTTAGCCATTCGTGGCTGGCAACATATTTTAAATCAGCGGGGATATTACTCATGGGTTTCTCCTGTGAGTTTGGTGAATAAATGGGGGTTAATGGGTTAAAAGGGTGTACTTAAAAGCGGTGTACAAGGATTGTCAAGCTATTGATAGACGCATTGTTTGCTTGCTTCATCATAACGACCGCCATCATCTAAACATCTGTCTTTGGCATCACAGCCTACCAATAATAAAATAACCAAACCTGCACATAGGTATTTCATATTATTTCAATTCCTAAATCAATTTCTAAACATAATAAAACGAACATAAAGACCCAAAAGCACCTTTGATGCTTTTTGTCAGTTTTTCGGTATACAATCAATCAAATTGCTTTTTGCCATGTCTGACAAATGGTAATTTGAGTACACGCACATCCATCTCTTTGCCACGCATGATAACTTTGGCATGCTCACCTGTAAAGCTGGCAGGCACACGAGCGATGGCGATGGATTGGTTTAGAGTTGGGGAGAATACCCCACTGGTGGTGATGCCAGAGCCATCTTCGGTAATCACTTCCATGGCAGCACGAAGTACACCGCCTTTGGCAAGCAATAACCCAACTTGACGCATTTTGACGCCGTCATTTTTTAGGGCGATAAGGGCGGATTTACCAATAAAATCACGGTTTTCATTTTTTAAATCAACCGTCCATGCCATGCCTGCTTCTAGGGGGCTGACATCATCTGTCATGTCGTTGCCGTATAGGTTCATGCCAGCCTCCATACGCAAAGTGTCTCTGGCACCAAGTCCACATGGGGCAACACCTGCTTTGACAAGCTCATCAAAAAACAAGGCCGCCTCATCTGCTGGCATGACCACCTCAACGCCATCTTCGCCTGTGTAGCCTGTATAAGCGACAAACCAATCATCACCCAAATCCACACCGACAAAGGGTTTTAGGGCATTGACTTTGTCTGTCCATTCAGGCTTGACGGCAAGGAGTTTGGCGATGGCATTTGGCCCTTGTATGGCAAGCATGGCAACATCATGGCGTGGGGTCAAAGTTACACCAAATGCCCCGCCAACTTTGGCAAAGTGTGCAGAGTCTTTTTCACGGGTTGCACCGTTTGAGATGATGCGATAAGCACTCTCATCTTCGTTCATGCGATAGACGATGAGGTCATCGATGACACCGCCATCATCGTTTAGCATGGCAGAATATAAAGCCTTACCGACAAAGCCTAATTTGGCAACATCGTTAGCAAGTAGCTTTTGTAAAAAGGCTTTGGCATTATCACCGCTGATGTCGGTAACCAGCATGTGCGAGACATCAAACATGCCTGCATCTGTCCGCACGGCATGGTGTTCATCAATTTGTGAGCCATAATTGACAGGTAACTCCCAACCGCCAAAATCAACAAGTTTGCCATTGTGTTCGGTGTGAGCATCAAATAAAGGGGTGCGTTGTGGAGCGGTCATGGTTCATTCCTTAGAGTGATGGGTGCAAAATTAGGGTGTTATTTTTAAGATATTATAAAACTTATCTTAGGAAATAACAGTAAAAATAATACCAAAATTAGCACCCCATCTGTCCTTTGACCTGAGATTTTCAATGATGATGCTAAATTTGATTTTATCATCATTTTCTTCCCTTCGGTAGGTAATTTACCATTCTCCAGATTGTGTTGGTAAGTTTCCCTACCGAGAATTTTCAGTCCATTTACCTGAGCGATTATGGGGAATGCAGTGCCAAGAGCAATGCCGTTTACGCCTTCGGTGGTATTTTGAGACCATCAAAATACACTCTCCTGAAAATCAGACCTTCTTATTATGAAAAATAATGCTACAATTTACAAGTGAAATTTTAAGCTTTTTAAAAATAATTGGCAAAATCAACCCAAATCGCTCAAAATAAATGCCACCCATCGATATTTTCAAGAAAGATTATTTAAACAATTTTTATTAATATTTTATTAAGGAGTTTTGAATGCATTGTGATGTTTATAAATTTCCAAAAAATGAAGGTTGGTATGTGTATATTGCCCGACCTGACTATCCGAATGATACAGAAAACCTTAAGGATTGGCTGGGTGTTTTGCCTGCAGCAATGCGTACCAAACTTGGTTTTGGGCAGTTTGTTATGCATTTAGATTTGTCATCAAGGCAAAAATTAGCTCAGGCAGACATTCATCAAGTTAAAGCCAAACTTAACGAACAAGGCTATTATGTGCAAGCACCGCCATCGGAGATGTTGGCAGCTCAAGCAGCTATTAAAGCCAAAGATGCTCAGGATAAACAATTTGATTAATTTTAATAATTTAATTTTTTATCAAATTTTAAATATAACTAATTTTAATCACATTTTTATGCTTGAATGATTAAAAAAGTGTTAAAATAACCCAATTTTATTTTTGGTCAAAATCAATGAATTGGTTAAAAAATTTGCCGCTTGAGAAAATCGGTGAAGCACTGGCAGGCTTTTTTGGCTTTTGGGGGCGATTGACGGAGGGTGTGCCTGCAAGTCAGTTACCGTTCATCGTTTATATCGTCTGCTGTGGATTGGTGCTACTGTTGTGGCTTGTTGTTATGCGCCTGATACCCCGACCTTTTAAGGGAATTAGCTTAGCAGTGCTCGCAGCTGTTATGTTTACACCTGGTCAAGCGGCAGGGAATAGCGGTGAGATTGCCCCTGCGATGATTGGTGTATTTCATGCCATTTTGATGAAAGATTTTGGTGCTGCACTTGGGGCGGCAGTGCCGATTTTTGCGATACTTGCTGCGTTGTTGGTGGTGGGTGCAGCTTGGCAAATGGTTCGAGGTGTGATTGTGGCTAATGCTGAAAAGCAAGCTTGGGTAAGACAAGTTCAAAAGCAAAAGCAACAAATGTCCCAACTTGAGGACAAAAACTAAGCATTTGGTCAGCTGATGAAAAATGCTGATTTGATTGGTTTAAACTAAGCTGTCATGCCAATTTTACTAAAGCAAACAAGCAATGCTGATTAAAAGATAAATCACATCAAATAAATCTCACCTAGGCATTTTTATCTTGAATGTTTTAAAATTTGGTGTATAATATACGCCTTGTGACTTTTATCTAATATCTAAGCTCACATCTCCTTGCCATCATCATAAGGTGGTGGCTGTTTTAATCCGTAGGGAGTCCTTATGAGACATTATGAAGTGGTGCTACTGGTACACCCAGACCAAAGCAACCAAGTTGCCGACATGGTAACTAAGTACCGTTCTATCGTAGAAGACAATGGCGGTAACAACCATCGCCTAGAAGATTGGGGTCGCCGTCAATTGGCTTATCCGATCAATAAAATCCACAAAGCACACTATGTTTTGCTAAACATTGAGTGTAACGATGAGACATTGGCACAGTTAGAAGAGCTGTTCAAATATAACGATGCCATCATTCGTAGTCTTATCATCCGCCGTGATGAAGCCATTACCGAACAATCTCCTTTGGCAAAAGAAGCCGAAGATAAACGCACTCGCAAAGCCAACCGCCGTAACGATGTTCGCACTCAGGAAACTGAGAGTGATAACACCGCAAGCGAATAATTAAGGAGATAACTCATGGCTCGTTTCTATCGTCGTCGTAAATTTTGCCGTTTTACCGCAGAAGGCATCACCCACATTGATTATAAAGATGTTGAACTATTGAAGCAATACATCAGCGAAAATGGTAAAATCGTTCCTAGCCGTATCACTGGTACTTCTAACAAATATCAGCGTCAGTTGGCTGTTGCTATTAAACAAGCTCGCTATTTGGCTCTATTGCCATATACCGACAACCACAAGTAATTAACGGAGATAAATCATGCAAGTTATTCTATTACAGCGTGTCGTTAATCTTGGTAAGCTTGGCGAGACTGTTGATGTAAAAGCAGGTTACGGTCGTAACTACCTAATCCCACAAGGCAAAGCATTGCCTGCAACTGAAGCCAATTTGGCTAAGTTTGAAGCTCGCCGTGCTGAACTTGAAGCTTTGGAAGCTGAAGAGTTATCAGCTGCTAATGCACGCGCCGAAGCTTTGGCTGATGTGAATGTCATCATGCGTGCCAAGTCTGGTGATGAAGGTAAGCTATTTGGCTCTATCGGTGCTCGTGATATCGCCGATGCATTAACCAAATCTGGCTTAGAAGTTGACCGTTCTGAGGTTAAAATGCCAGAAGGTGCTTTCCGTCAAATTGGTGAATATAAAGTTACGATCCAGTTGCACCACGATATTAGCACCGATATTTTGGTGACGATTTTGTCAGAAGATGCACCAGCTGCCGATGAAGATGATAGCGAATAATTTTTATTAATTATCGTTATCTAAAAACCTCCAAAGCATCACTTTGGGGGTTTTTTGCATCATTATCTTTAGATGACTAAATTGGTTGGCTGTCTTTTGGTGTATCAATTCATAAAAATGTTCAATTATCTTTTATTGATGGGCTAAAATTTTTTATCAAAATCGATTATCACAAAAGTTAATTGTTGTATACCTTATTTACATAAAAAGTACAACTTTCACCAGATATCATTACAAAAATAATGGAATTGATCTGTCATGGGTGATAAAATACAGCGATAATATAAAAGTTGCATCAAAAATTGATGTAATTTTATATGAAACTTAAACACTTAAACTTAGTGAGACTGATATATTCTAATTTGCTGTATCATTGATTCTAAATTTTAATTTCAGTAATCTAAGGTCGCCCATACGCCAAACCCAATATGATTATGATGAAAGTACCAAACCCCAAACTTTTAACAACTTCATTGCTTGTTTTAACTTCAGCCATAGCAGTCTTTTCTTTTTCTGCTTGCTATCAGATTGGGGATGTGGTGAATGAGGCGGCAGCTGAGGCAACGCAGCAACACCCAATTAGAACCCCCAAGCAGACTGCTAAATTAAATGCCTCCAAAAATTCAACCTATCAAACAGCAACTGATGAGCTACTTAAAGATTATAACTGGACATTGATATCTGCCGAAGTGCAAGGAGCGCCCATTCATCGCTACGAAAATATTATTAAAAATCGTGCAGGTCGCTTAAATTTTTCAAATCGTGGGATTTACTTTCATGTGGGCTGTAACCATCACTCCCAAAATTATCAATTATCCGAAGGCGTTTTATCAGTTCATCAAAGAGCATCAACTTTAATAGCTTGTCATCATTCTGACAGCAACTCACCTGACTTAGCTCAAGTTGAATCAAAACTTGCACAGGATTTAAACGGCTCAACCCTACAAATTAAAACCAATCCTGATAAATACACAGCCACCTTATTACTCCAAAAAGGCGCGCAGGTACTAACTTGGCAAGGTGATATGAAACCTGAAGCTCGTTTTGGCGAGCCAGTATTACTATTTTGGGAAATTGAACCCAATAAAATTAACTGTATTGATGACATTGGTCAAGAGCAACAATGCTTAAAAGTGCGTAATGTCACTTATAATGAGCAAGGCATTAAGACTGGCTCTGGTGCATGGCGTACCTTTTATGGTCAAATTCATGGGTATGAACATCAGCCTAATTTGCGTCAAATTATTCGACTAAATGCCTATAATAATCCTGATGGTAAAGAAAACCCATATTATGTCTATGATAGACCTGTTGAAATTTACTATTTGGATGTTCCTGTGTCTCAATAATAATTGAGATTACGAATTTAGAGCAAATTTGTCGCACGATCGAAATAGAAAATCATGTGTGATAAATCACCTTGTTTTGGAGCGATTATATGGCATAATATGCTTCGAACAACAAACAATGTCATGATGATGACAATTATCAATTTATCTCATCTTATGAGAGTAAACATTTAAGGAAATAAAATTATGGTAAAACAAGTTGCAGTATTAATCGGTAGTGCAAGCAAAACTTCTGTTAATCAGTTGGCATTTAACTATCTTGAATCTGTTGCACCATCATCACTACAATTTAAAGTCGTTGAAATCGCAGATTTACCATTGTATGATCGTGATTTAGACGAGCAAGATGTACCCGCTTATAACCGATTTCGTGAAGAAATCAAAGCAGCCGATGCAGTACTATGGATTAGCCCAGAGCATAATGGTGGTTGTTCGGCCATGATCAAAAATGCCATTGATATTGCATCACGCCCAATTGGTCAAAGCGTTTGGACCAATAAGCCATTGGGTTTAATCAGCGTCAATGCGAATGGTAGCTCACGGGTCACTGATCAGCTGCGTACCATTGCGACAAATCCAGCACTCAATATGCCAACACTGCCCTTTGGCGCATATTTCGGCGATATCTTTGCTGGAGCATTTAATGAACAAGGTGAGCTGGTCTCTGAGCACGGCCAAGCAACTTTAAAGAACTTTATCAAGGCGTATGCTGAATTTATTGAAAAGTTTTAGTATTAACTGCCATCAGCTGCATACTGATATATGAGTGATTTATAACCGCCCAATTTTGGGTGGTTATTTTTATTTACAAAGCTAAGCTACCTATTGATTTAAAATTCAGCTACAATAGACAAATCTTTGTATCATGGCTTTGTGTATGCCAGCAAAAAATTCCTTAAAAAGTTCAACAAATCACAGCTTAATAAAAAATAAGATCCATATCATTATCGAAGGGACGGATACCCCCATCGGTAAGTTATTTGATGTGCTAATCTTAGTGGCGATTATTACCAGTGTCTTGGTGGTGATGCTTGATAGCGTATTATTTTTACGCTTGCAATATGGGCGTTTATTTTTTGTTGCTGAGTGGTTTTTTACGATTTTATTTACCATAGAATATGCCTTGCGTCTTTATTCTGCACCAAATCGTCGTCGATATGTGACCAGTTTTTATGGGGCAGTTGATTTATTGGCACTATTGCCAACATATTTGAGCTTATTTTTTGCAGGTACGCATTATTTGCTGGTTGTTCGAATTCTTAGAATTCTTAGAATCTTTCGTGTCTTTCGGCTCAAATCTTATATGCAGCAAGCTGGATTTTTGGCGGCTGCCTTTAAGACCAGCCAACATAAAATTACGGTATTTTTTTTATCGCTACTTCTGCTTGTAACCATTTTTGGCTCGGTTTTGTATGTTGTTGAAGGTCCTGAAAATGGCTTTACCAGTATTCCTTTATCAATCTACTGGGCAGTTGTGACATTGACAACGGTAGGTTATGGCGATATTTCCCCAAAAACACCATTAGGGCAGGCGATCGCAAGTATGGTGATGATTACAGGTTATGCCATTATCGCCGTACCGACAGGGATTTTTACTGCTGAGCTAACTCGGACCATGCGTCCACAACTTCAGCCAATTTCTTGCCCAAATTGTGGTAAATTTGGGCATGCAACTAATGCGAAATTTTGTGACCGCTGTGGTCATGACTTACATGTGTGACAGATGAATTTTTCAACATTTTGGCAAACCGCACCTTTATCTTTGTTATTGATACTCAGCTTTATTGGTTTGGCGATCGTACAGTTATTGATGGGTGTTGATATAGATACCCCAAGCACGCACGACTTACTACGATTTGGTGCTAACTTTATGCCGCTGTCGATGATTGGCGAGCCTTGGCGACTGCTTAGCAGTGGATTTTTACATATTGGTATCTTGCATCTGTTATTCAACAGCTTTGCGATGTATTATTTTGGACAAGTTACCGAGATTATCATCAGCTCCGTTCATGCTGGCTTGTTATTTATTTTGGCTGTGGTGGGTGGCAACTTGCTTGGAAATTATTTGGCATGGCAGGCTGTGTTTTTGGGTACGCCTTTATCTATCAGTGCTGGAGCATCTGGCGGTATCATGGGATTGGGTGCATTTTTATTTTCATTGGCATTGCTACAGGCACCCATTGCACTTAAGCTAAATACCAAAACTTTGGGTTTTGTGATGGCGATTAATTTACTGATGGGTTTTGCTGTCAAGGAAATTGATCATGCAGGGCATATCGGCGGCACACTTGTTGGATTTATTCTTGGTGTGGTTTATCGTCATGCTTTGTCTTATCGTCAGTATGCCAATGTAATATTGACTGGTGCAATGATGGGCATGGCGATATTATTTGGGGTAATTTGGTATTGGTTACATTGGCAAATCATGGCGGTGATTGGCTAAATCAAGCCTTTCATGGCAAATGACGGGATTATTGCATAGGATTTGACGATTTGTCGCATAAAATCTGCGTGCCAACACCTTCTTCGGTGAATATCTCAAGCAAACATGCGTGTGGCACACGACCATCAATGATAGTAACGCTGTGTAATCCTGATCTGATGGCTTCAAGTGCACCTTCAATCTTAGGAATCATACCACCTAAAATGGTTCCGTCAGCGATTAAGTGATCAATTTCTTTGGCTGATAAATGGCTAAGTACACGACCTTGTTTATCCAGTACGCCTTTAATGTTGGTCAGTAAAAGTAAGCGTTCAGCCCCAAGAAATTTGGCGACACGGCTGGCAACCAAATCTGCATTGATATTGTAAGTATCGCCATTGACATCCACCCCAAGCGGTGCAATCACTGGGATAAAGTCACTGGCAATCAGCATATCAATCACTTCTTTATTCACCGACTCAACTTCCCCCACAAAGCCCAAATCTACCTCTTGGGTGCTGCCATCGTCATTGAGCTTTTGCATATACAGTTTTTTTGCCAAAATTAAATTAGCATCTTTACCTGTCATACCGATGGCTTTACCGCCATGTTGATTGATAAGACTTACGATGGATTTATTTACCTGACCACCAAGCACCATCTCAACGATATCTATGGTAGCTTTGTCGGTGACACGCATACCGTCAATGCGTTCACTGTCTTGCCCAAGCTTGGCCAATAAGCTATCCACCTGTGGACCACCGCCATGCACCACAACAGGATGAATCCCAACAGTTTTTAATAATGCAATATCTTTAGCAAAAGAGCTTTCAAGCTTAGGGTCAGTCATGGCATTGCCGCCATATTTGATCACAATCAGCTTATCTTTATATTGTTGGATATAAGGTAGGGCGGTGGTGATGACTTCAGCTGTGATTTTGGCATCTTCTAGCGTCAAAGACATAACAGATTCCTAGTGACTAAGTTGGTGAAGTGAGGGTAATGATTAATTAATGGCGACCAGAGGACCCAAAGCCACCTGATCCACGAGTGCTGGTATCACTAAAAGTATCAACAATCTCAAAGTCAGGGCGTGCTATTGGTACGACGATATATTGTGCCATTCTTTCGGCAGGCTTAAGCTCAAAGTCGGTATCGCTGCGATTCCATATCGAGACCATCAGCTCACCTTGATAGTCAGAATCAATCACACCAACCAAATTACCAAGTACAATACCGTGCTTATGGCCAAGTCCAGACCTAGGGAGAATTAGCCCAGCAAAATTAGGGTCGCTGATATAAATGGATAATCCAGTGCCAATAAGCTTGGTTTCTCCTGCACCAATAATTATTGGCTCATCAATACAGGCTCGCAAGTCAATCCCTGCTGAGCCTTCGGTAGCACGAGTTGGCAGGGGAAAGTCTGGATGAGAGCCAATTTTGGGATTAAGGATTTTGACTTGTACGCTTTTCATAGGGACTGCTTATTTGATGGTTTTTATAAGGCTATTATGATTGAATTTTATGCAATCTTTGTCAAGCCCTTTGCCTATCTTGGATGAAATGATAAGAATAAAGCCCGATTATGATCGAGCTTTAAAGTATCAATCTGTCACTTAGGCATTGCCTTCGTCATTTTGGGTTTCTAGCTGGCTTTGTAAGAAAGCTTGTTCAAAATTCACAGGTGCAAGTAGTAGCTGCGGGAAGCTACCACGCGTTACGATATCGCTGATGGCTTCTCGAGCATAAGGGAATAAAATATTTGGGCAATACGCTTGTAGCAAATGTGGCATATCTGCTTCAGGGATATTACGCATCAAAAAAATACCTGCTTGCTGAACTTCAGCGATAAATGCAACCGACTCACCAAGCTTGGCAGTTACGCTGACAGTGAGTACCACTTCTTTATAGTCTTCATCTAAATCGTTATCGCTTGTGCTGATGCTGACATCCGTTTCAGGTTGCCATTGTTTGGTAAATACTTCGGTATTTGGCACTTCAAATGAAATGTCTTTTGTGTAGATACGCTCTAAACCGAGCTGCGGCTGAAGTTCTTCAGACATGATAATTCCTTAAATGTGTGTTATTTGCCTATTAAGTTATCTATTAACTAATTTATCTATTAACTTGTCTATTAAAAATGGCTAAATGATTACGCCAAAAGCTCATCAAGTTTGCCATCGGTATTTAATTTATTAAGCTGATCAAAACCGCCAATGAAATTATCACCAATAAAGATTTGTGGGACGGTACGATAGCCATTGGTTTTAGCTGAGAGTGCTGCACGATCCTCAGCATTGATATCATACATGCTAATCTCGTCATAAGCGACAGATTTATTATTCAAAAGCTGCTTGGCAGCCAAACAATAAGGGCAAGTCGGTGTGGTATAGATGGTTACTTTTTGCATTGCCATTTCCATTAAATTAGGTTCATATCTTATATAAGGCTTGTTATGAATATTTCAAGGCTTATTAATAAGACTAAGCCATGATTTTTGGCTAAAATGCTTTAAACTACTTTTTATTAGTACCAACCAAAGGAAAGCCTGCGGCTTGATAGCCTTGAATACCACCTTCAAGACGCATAAAATTGGGTCGATTGATAAGCTGTACAGCAGCACCTGCTTGCATGCCAATATCACAAACTAAAATCACAGGCACTTCAATGGCTTGTAATTCGGCTAGGCGATTTTTAAGGTCACTAAACGGTATGTTTTGGCTGCCCGTGATATGACCACTGGCAAACTTGTTAGGTGGGCGAATGTCAATAATGCGAGCATTTTGATTATTGACCAATAAGCCCAATTCGCTTGGCGGAACTTTACGACCACTGCGTTTGCCCTCGATGGCAAAAAATGCAATGATTAATACAATCAGCAATCCAACTAAGACTGGATGATTACCGATAAATTCAAACCAACGTTCCAAAGCATACTCCAATGTCTAATCATAAAACTCGTATTATAACGCCAAATGTATCTAATTGCACCGTTTTTCATGTCCATGATGAATAATGAGCGGATTGGTATTATTTGGCAGAAGGCTTAACGGCACTTTGACCTGCCTTGGCTTCATCAATCAAGGATATCAGGCTTTCGATACGCCTTGGCAATACCTCGCCTTGCATCGCTGCTGCCCATAAAGCACATCCTTTGGCATTGGGCGTATGATGACAATCACGAAATTGGCAACTGCCAGACAGCTCATGTAATTCTTCAAAACCAAGTAAAATATCATCTGCCGACAGATGCCAAATCCCATATTCACGAATGCCCGGTGTATCTATGATGCCACCTTTGTCCACATGATGGGCATCATAAGGCAGAAGTCGGCTGGTCGTTGTGGTGTGCTGACCAAGCTGTGAGTTTTGGGAGATGATGTTGGTGGATTGATTGGCGTTGGGTAAAAGCTCATTAATTAGGCTTGATTTACCAACGCCTGATTGCCCAGCAAAGATGGACAGTTTGCCATTAATGTGCCTAAAAAGTGTCTGCAAACCTGATTTGGTGTGCGTTGAGGTCTGGATCACGCTAAAGCCATATTGATCGCCCAATGCTCGATACTCATCGATCATTTGCATGATGGCATCTTGATCATTTGAGTTTTGCTCATTTAATAAGTCGGCTTTATTTAATACCAATAACGGTGTGATATGATTAAGCTTGGCAATTAATAAATATCGATCGATAAGATTAACGGCAGGCTTGGGTAGTGGTGCAAATACGATGACAAGCATATCTACATTGGCAGCCACTGGCTTGACCTTATGGTAGCGATCAGGGCGAGTGATAAGTTTATGCCGATCAAGTAAATGCTCAATGCGTCCCAATCCTGCGGTAGTATCAAGGCTAAATTTGACACGATCACCTGTAGCAAGCATTGGTAAGTTGGTGCGGGCATGACAACGCCAAATCGCCCCAATCTGCACCAAAGGCTTATTGGCATCTGTGTCAGGCAAGCTTGGTATCACTGTGGGCAGATTTGTTATCTGAACATCAAGCTGCTTGCCAAAGTGCGACACAATCACACCTTCGGCAAATGTCGCATCATCGGCTTGGACGGTTTGATTTTGTTCAATTTGACGAGTTTGGCGTTTGGTTAATTTGCGGCGGCGAATCAGCGACATAAATGATGACTTTCAAATAAATAAAATTGACCAAAAATGGGCATGATAATCCCTACAAGATGCATCTTAAAATGAAGATTTTGGTAAGCTTGGTGTTCATCACTGTAGCATAAAAAATTTACTTGGGCAAATTGTGTTTGTGGTTTTTTGAAGAATTTACCAAATCAAATTGACTTGTGCATAAATTGGCTAAATTTATTTGGGAAACTGCCAAAAATCTTTTATAATACGGGTTTATTTTTATCATTAACTCACAGCAATTAAGTGCTGATTGTCGCCAATCGCTTAATTGTCACATATAAGGCAACCATGAGTAAGCTAAATCCTCGCCAATTAGAAGCGTTAAATCACACCCAAGGTCCGCTACTTGTACTGGCTGGTGCTGGCTCAGGAAAGACATCGGTCATCACCCAAAAGATTGCCCATTTGATCGAAAATTGCCGCATTCCTGCCGATCGTATCACGGCAGTGACTTTTACAAATAAAGCGGCGCGTGAGATGAAATCACGCGTCCAAAAGATTTTATCTCACGAAAAATCTCGTGGATTGACTGTGTCAACATTTCACCAGTTTGGTCTGCAATTTTTACGCTATGAATTAAAACACACATCATTAAAACCCAATTTTTCAATTTTGGATGCAGATGACTGTCAGCGTCTGCTTGCAGAGCTGATGGTGCGTGATAATTTAAGCGGTGCTGAACGCCGTGAACTGGTGCATGAAGCCATCAAAAAAATCTCTGATTGGAAAAATGATCTCATCGCACCCAAAGATGCCGCCGAAACGCTCGATGATCCTGAAGATCTTGGTTTTGTGCATTTGTATGAATTATACGAGCGTAATTTGCGAGCGTATAATGCGGTGGATTTTGATGATTTGATTGCCATGCCTGTGCGTATCTTAAGGGAAAATCATGAGGTCAAAGATAAATGGCAAAATCGTATCCGTTATCTGCTGGTGGATGAATATCAAGATACCAATACCGCACAGTATGAGTTAATTAAACTATTGGTTGGGCGTCTTGGGCGGTTTACAGTCGTGGGCGATGATGACCAGTCAATTTATACATGGCGAGGTGCCAAGCCCGAAAATATGGCACTTTTAAAGCAAGATTTCCCCAATCTTGAGGTGGTGAAACTTGAACAAAACTATCGCTCAACCAATCACATCTTGGGCGCTGCCAATGCGGTCATCGCCAATAATGAGCATCTGTTTGAAAAATCACTTTGGTCTGATAAAGGTGATGGTGAAAAAATCCGTGTGATCACTTGTAATAATGATTTTGATGAAGCGGAACGAGTCGCCAAAGAAATTTTGACCCATCGACTACGCAATAACCAGACTTGGGATAAATATGCGGTGCTGTATCGCAGCAATTTTCAGGCTAGAGCGTTGGAAGCTCAGCTAAGACAGCTTGAGATTCCGTATAAATTATCTGGTGGTACTTCATTTTTTGCGCGTACCGAAATCAAGGACTTAATGGGTTATCTTCGTATTATTATTAATCCTGATGATGATGCGGCATTTTTGCGAGTGATTAATACACCTAAGCGTGGTATCGGTTCGGTGACACTTGAAAAACTTGGACTGTTTGCACAGCACTGCGGCACATCGCTGCTTGGTGCATGTACTCGTGCAGGTGTTAAAGACGCATTGGGTGCTAAGGCAGGCGCGACGATTGAATCTTTTGGGGAGTTTATTAATTATTATACGCATCAGCTACATGATAATAGCGATCCTATGCCTTTGGTGCGTCAGATGATTGCTGAGACAGGTTATATTGACTATGTCAAAGAAAGCTCCAAAAATCCCCAACAAGAAAAGGGACGCTTAGATAACATTGAAGCCCTATACTTAAGTATCGCTGCACTGATTAATCGAGCTGATGATGAACATGATAAGACCATTGATGCTGTGATTCGTAAGATGGTTTTGTTGGATATGCTTGAGCAACAACAAGAAGAAGAAAATACCAATAAAGTTAATCTGATGACGCTACATGCCGCCAAGGGTCTTGAATTTGATTATGTATACATCATTGGCTGTGAAGAAAAACTGTTACCGCATGTCAATTCAATCATGAGTGCTAATATCGAAGAAGAACGACGCTTAATGTATGTTGGTATCACCAGAGCCAAAAGCGAGCTGACTTTATTGCTATGTAAACAGCGACGATCTGGAGCGGATTTTAAGGCGGTAACACCCTCAAGATTTCTTGATGAGTTGCCAGCAGAGTATCTATCTGGCGGTGTTACCAAAAAAGAAGACCCCAAAAAAGTCGCTGAAAACTATCTGGCAAATATTCAAGCGATGCTTGCCGCTAAGAAAAAATAAAATAGCGGCGATTAAAAAGTTGTCTTACATTTTTTGGTATCATATATCATCATTCAATGATTAAAAACTAAGCTGCATTTAAGGTTTATTTAAAAATTAGCTAAGCGTGCTTACGCATGAATAAGGTCACAACGCCCAAAGCAATCAGCTGAACCACCAAGATTAGCCCAACTGTCCATAGCCATTTGCCTTGGGCATAAGCTAAGGCACATGCCCAAGCGCCAATAAATCCGCCGCCATAATAACCCATATAGTACAGCCCTGACGCCAAAGAGCGACTCTCGCTGACATGACTGGTTAAATAGCTGATGGTTGCAGCCTGAGTGATGAACACACCAGAGGACATTAAAGTTAGTCCCACAATAACTATACTTAAAGGTGTCAATAAGGTCATTAATAGCCCTGTGATAGAAACAAGGATAGCCAACAGTATCGTTGAGGTCATGCCAAAGCGTATCACCACGCGTGTGGATAATGGTGTGATGACCATACCAATCAGATAAATGGCAAAAATATTGGCAAGATTGGCAGGCGTGAGCAGATAAGGGCTTTGTGATAAATGAAGATTGATGAATGTAAAACAGCCCACCAAACTAAACAAAATGCACGCCCCCAAAAACCCACTACAGATGACATGAGGATTTTTGGTGTGCAAAAATAATGTGACAAATGCGGTACGGAAATTCTCAGAAATGATAAAATTTTGTGAACGAGGTAGGGATTTATATGCCCAAATCGCACCGATGAATGTGCATATTGCCATCACCATATAGCCATAACGCCAACCAATAAAATGCTCCAAATGCCCTGCAAAAAACCGACCACTAAAACCACCAAGCACCGTCCCTGATACATAAAGCGACATCATGGTTGTCAGTCTTGAGCTGTATTCTTCACTGATATAAGCAATCAAAACTACCGTAATGCCAGGCACGCTTACCCCTTGCAAAAACCGCCAAAAAATCACTTCATGGATACTACTTGCCATGCCAATCAGTGCTGTTGGCAAGGCGAGCATAAGCAATGAGCTTGCGATGAATGGCTTTCTGCCAACCGCATCAGACAGCATGCCCATAAATGGCGATATCAGTGCAATGGCAAGCACGGTCGCACCCACCGCCATCCCTGCTTGAACTTCAGTTGCCTTAAGATCTGTCATCAGTACAGGTAAAATCGCCTGAACTGAATACACTTGCAAAAATGCAAAAAATCCAATCATGGCAACGGTGAATTTTTCACTTAAGGTTGGTATATGGGAATGAAGGGCGGTCATAGTCTGATTTTGGCTGAAGTTTTTGTCTATTGTAGCACAGATGAGGCAAATGAGGCTTGAGCTTTGACTTTAGATAATTTTTATAAGACATGTTTTTTATCAGACATGTTATGTCAGTCATCAATGGCTTATTTTTGGGTTTTTGATGACTGAAATAACCCAAATAAACTACCTAAGTGTTATCTTGATTAAATAATCTACCAATTTTGCAAAATTATTCTATAAAAATGCTAAAATATTCACTTTTAATATCCAAGACAAGCAGGAAAAATGATATGGCACAGACTCAAAAGATGGTATTGATTGTTGGCGGTGGTAATGTCGGTTTATCATTTGCTTTATTGTTGGCACATCATGGCATCAAAAGCACGCTTGTTGAGCATCATCGCTATCCGACCATTGAGCCTGATGAAGATGAGGCACGCACGCAGTACTTAGACAGCCGTAATACAGCACTGTCACGCCGTACTGTGCAAATTTATCAAGAAATTGGGCTTTGGGCACATCTTCAGAGTCATGCATGTCATATTGACCAAGTGAACATCAGTGAGCTTGGCAGCTTTGGGCATGCCACCTTAAATAAACATGAAGAAGGTGTGGAAAGCTTTGGGCAAGTGATGGAAAATGCACATCTGGGCAGGCAGTTGTTATTGGCAGTCAAGGGTAGCCCCTTGATCGACTTATATGATGGCGCAAGTGTGATTGATATTGCTCAAGATGAATCTTGTGCAAGTATTACAGTGAAATTTGATACAGGTCAAATCAAGACCTTGACAGCACCACTTGTGGTGGCTTGTGATGGACAGCATTCGGCAGTGCGTCAGCGATTAAATATCGGTGTTGATACTCATGACTATGAGCAAGTTGGTATCGTCGGTGTGGTACAAACTGACAAAGCGCATGAACATACGGCAATTGAACGCTTTAGTGAGGCTGGACCTTTGGCGGTGCTGCCTTTGACAGATGGTATGGGCGATGGTGGCACAGGGCAGACGGCAGGCTATCGCCGCTCGGTGGTGTTTATTTGTCCAAAAGGCGAAGAGGAGCGGTATTTAAGTGATGATGAGCATTACCTTCAGACACTCCAAACAGTTTTTGGTACGGCGGCAGGGCGATTTGTGGCGACAGGTAAGCGTGGTGCATATCCGCTGACCAAAGTGCTGGCACATCGTCAGGTGTCGGGTCGTTTTGTCATCATGGGCAATGCTGCCCATACGCTGCATCCTGTGGCAGGTCAAGGATTTAATTTGTGTCTAAGAGATGCGTATACACTGGCAAATATGCTGGCAAACGCTGTCGCCAAAGAAGGCAGTCAGGTAGATTTGGGGCAATATGATCGCTTGATCCGTTATGAAAATGCTCGCCAAAAAGACCAAAAACGCGTTATCAAATTCTGTGATACTGTCGTTGGCAGCTTTTGCCACCCCAATCCTGTGATGAAGTTTGCCCGTAATGTAGGTTTGATTTGTTTTGATAAAATTCCAGGCATTAAGCCTTTGGTGGCAACTTATGCCATGGGGCTTAAGTCTTGATTGTCATCGGTCATATAGCGATACAATATAAGGATATGTCATGATCTTAAAGGCGATAATGATTGTATTTGGGTGCTTATTTCTAGGTCAGCTCATCGTAGGTTTATTTGATTTATTGCTACCACCGAGCGTCGTTGGACTGATTTTATTATTTTTGGCATTGCAGGTAGGCTTGGTTAAGCTTGCCACCATCGAAAAACTTGCCAAAGTATTCATGGATTATTTGGTGCTACTTGTCGTGCCTGCTTGTATTTCTATCATGCAATATCTAGACATTATTCGAGATGATTTTTGGGTGCTGATCATCGGTGTGAGTGTCAGCACGATTTTGGTGCTACTAACCTCGGCAGGCTCATACACTTGGCTAAGAAAGCTTCAAAAATCTTACGCTCAAACCACCAAAAACCAAGGCAGATAAGTCAGATGGATAAATTTGTCACACTGTATCAGGCGCTGTCTACCAGTCCATTTTTACTGCTGATGCTTTTGATGGGCGTGTTTGAGCTGACAATATGGGCAAGAACACGCTTCAACCAGCCGTTGATTAACCCAACTTTGGTAACGACCGTTGTTGTTATCTTGATTTTAAAATTTGCCAATATCAAATGGCAGGCGTTTGAACAAGCCAGTAGCTATATCACCTTTTGGCTTCAGCCTGTGGTTGTGTGTTTGGCAGTGCCTTTATATATTCAATGGCAAAAAATTCGTGTGCAGTGGCTGCCAATTTTGGTGTCTCAATTTGTGGCAAGCATTGTTGGTATTGTCTCTGGTGTGTGGATTGTAAGGGCGTTGGGTGGTAGTTATGATAGTATGATCGCAACGGCAGCGAAGTCTGTGACGATGCCGATTGCCATTGAGGTTAGCCAAGCTTTGGGTGGAATTATCGGCATCACAGCGGCAACGGTGCTGATCGCAGGCGTGGTTGGTCAGATTTTTGGTGTTTGGATACTTTATAAATCAGGCATGAGATTGCCAATGGGCATGGGGTTGTCGCTTGGTTCGGCATCTCATGCGCTTGGCACGGTACGCTCAATGCAGCTGGGTGGGCGTTATGTGGCTTATGCGACACTGGGTCTGATTTTAAATGGTATTATGACAGCGTTTTTAGCACCAATACTGGTGCCTTGGCTGGTATCATGATGACAGCGACTTTGGTCGCACTGGCAGGCGGACGATAAGATGGTGATTTGATTTGACAAATCAAATGGGTATATGGTTTGTTTAATCTTTTGATAATTTAGCTATACTTTTCGATGCTTTAAGGCAAGGTACATCATCGCCACATTGATGGCATCGTTCAAAGCGTCATGCCTTGGTAGGTCAGGTATCCCCAAGGCTTTAACCATACCTGCCATGGTCAAATCAACATAGCTGTCATAGTATTTGTTTTTGGTTTCTTGGGCATAAAATAGCCGAGATACTTCAATTTTTGGCTGCGGCAGTTTGATACCAAGCATGGGTTTTAAAAACTTATTCACCATCGCCACATCATATTCCAAAAAATACCCCACAAGCGGTCGTCCGCCCACAAATTGTAAAAATTGCTCAATGGCAAAATCCACCTTGACACCGCCACTTAAGTCCTTGGGTCTTAGTCCATGAATGGTGACATTGGTTGCTTGCATCATGCCCTCAGGCTTGATTAAAATTTCAAAGGTTTCGCTGGTTAAGATGCGATTGCCACGGATTTTGACAGCACCGATAGAAATGATTTGGGCTTCAGAAATATCAAGACTGGTTGTCTCACAATCAAAGCTGACCAACTCATCAGGATGCGTGTCATACAAAAATTCATAGCGTTTATCTTTGAGCTGGCGGCGATAATAGTGATGTATTAATTTATCAAACATAACGCACCTTAAGCATAGTGTAGATTAAACTGGCTACTGACATGATGCTTAAATCGCTTCACAACTTGTAACGCATCTTTTAATAAATCTCGCTCAAGTGTGGATAAATTTTCGGTATCAATGTGGTTTGGGGCAAGTTCTTGATTGTGCTTGAGTGCCAAAAGTCCATTTTTTAGGCGTGTGTTCATCAGATAAGCCAATGCCTCTGAGACATCTTGGCTAAGCTGTTGCTCGATTAAACCCATCTGAGACAGCCGTGCGATGCGTTCAAAAGTGTTGGTCTCGCTAATTTTTGCCTTGAGTGCCAATGCACGAGTGCCATGCACCACAGGAAATGTTCCCATTTTTTTAATATCCATTTTGTGCTTTTTTTGACCCAAAATTTGTGCAAAAAATCCACGCCCATCTTCATCAAACTGATTAACCGCCCGTGCAAAACTCATCAGCATCCCCACATCGCTGTCTAAATAGCCATTTAGGTGCGTGCGTACCTCTTTAAGCAGCGTCTCATCACCGCTGACGGGTTGGCATCCATAAAAATTGCCAAATTCATCATATGATCAGGCGTGGGATTTTTGCACCAGCTGCCTACGGTTTGCTTAAAGTCACTGACCGATTGGCACCATAATGGATTATTGACCATAATTTTACCTAGGCAAGGTGGATATCCAAACTCCGCCAAAATGTCAGAAAAACGCTTGGCATAAGGCCAAACCATCTGCATATCAATGCCATCACGGACAATCAACGCATTGTCTTGATCGGTTTTTAAAACTTGTTCACCCCGACCTTCAGAACCCATCACGACCAAACAAGTATTGGCGACAAGATTGGCAGGTGCAATCATTTGCCATGCTTTTTCAAACAGACGGCTATTAAGTACCTGCATGAGCTGGGCTAATTGTTTGGCTTGCATGCCATTGGCGTAGAGTGCTGAGATGGTGTGGTTCATTTGTGATGCCACTTGGGTTAGGTCATCTAAATTGGTTGCAACTTCCAATTTTTCGGCAATCAAATGACTGTGATTGGACAAAAATGCCAAAATATCAATTTGTTCAAGTACACCAATGGGATCGCCATTAGCAGTAACGACCACCCGCTGAATGCGATGATTCATCATTTTTAATAAAGCACTGAACATAAAATCATCGGCATCGGCACAAACCAAATCAAAATGTGCCCACAGATGTGTGGCATCATTGGGATTAAGCGTGCCTGATGAGTGAATGAAGGCATCACGAAATGCCGACTCGGTTACTAGGCCGATTTTACCATCGTGGTGGATGAGTAAGGATTTGGATTTATTTGCTTGCATAGTTTTGGCAGCATCGATCAAGCTGATCGAGCCATCATACAACTCATCATATGAGCGATAAGCATCACGCACTTTAGCAGTGAATAATCCAGCCAGCTCATTTTCACGGCGATGATCTGATTGATTTTTAAGCTTATCGGCAATATTGGCAAAAAAGTAAGCACCAAATTCGCTGTTTTCTTCGATGAGCGTACGGATGATGGTTTTGGGCATGGCGTATAATAAACTTTGTTCAACAGTAATAAAACTATGCCGATAGGACTGCTCAAACAACGCCCGTGTATCAAAGCTATCTGAAGGGTGATACAGTGCCAAGATTTCGCCATTGGCATCAATTTCTTTGACCATACCTTTGATGATGATATACAAAGTATCAATACTATCTTGTGCTGTGATGATGGCGGTATTATCATCAAAAAAGACAATATCTGTTGATTTTTCAAGAACTTGCCTTTGATGATGGGTCAGTGTATTATAAGGTGCGGTACTAAAGTCAAAGCGATTCATGCCAGTCGTCCTGTGTGATTATTTTATCCCTAAATGCATGCTTAATATCTTAGCAGATGTCAAGAATTTCACAAGCATCAGACAATCAATTCTCCAAAAAAATGGTGGGTGGGTTGGTGGTTTTTAGGGCAGATTTGTTTCAATAAGCACTACAAAAGATGGGGCAAATATTTTATAATAAAAACAAATTTAAAAACATAAGAGTAAATAATGTCTATTAAATCAGATCGCTGGATTCGTCAAATGGCTGAAAGTTATGGCATGATTGAGCCGTTTGAGCCTCAGCAGGTACGCTATAATGCACAAGGTCAAAAGTTAGTCAGCTACGGCACCTCAAGCTATGGATACGATGTACGCTGTGCGAATGAATTTAAGGTATTTACCAATGTGCATTCAGCCATCGTAGATCCCAAAAACTTTGACGATCGCAGTTTTATTGATATTATTGGTGATGAATGTATTATTCCACCAAATTCATTTGCTTTGGCACGCACTGTTGAGTATTTTCGTATCCCAAGAGATGTGCTAACGATCTGTTTGGGCAAATCCACTTATGCACGCTGCGGAATCATTGTCAATGTCACGCCACTTGAACCTGAATGGGAAGGTCATGTGACTTTAGAATTTAGCAATACCACCAATTTGCCAGCACGCATTTATGCTGGCGAGGGTGTGGCACAGATGCTATTTTTCCAATCAGATGCTGATGATGTGTGTCAAATTTCTTATAAAGATCGTGGCGGTAAATATCAAGGTCAAACAGGTGTTACCTTACCAAAAACCTAAATTCATTGATGATACAATAAGTGACAAAACAACACCTAAACTGAAGATAAAAAAGGTAAAAGATTGTTATGAGTGATATTTATTTTGAGCGTCAGCATGGTTTGGATTTTGAAAGTGCCAGAGCAAAAGCACAAGCATGGCTACAAGAGGCCAAAAATCAGTTTGGGTTGGATATCAACTACATCAAAGGTAACAACCAAGACAATGCAAGCATTCATAAAGCAGGTGTTGAGGGTCAAGCAACTTTGACTGCCGATAAAATTATCTTTCAAGCCAAACTTGGACTGTTTGCCAAACCGCTCAAAGGTATGATCAGCTCAGGCATCAAAGAAGGCTTAGATAACTATTTTCCCCAAAGCTAAATTGAGATGACGATTTTCCTTGATGGATAAGAAGATTGGGTGAAGCATCTGCTTAGGCGTTGGTTTTGTGGCAAGCACTTAAACCAACTTTAGCCTTGCGGTGGTTTGGGTGCTTGCCAAATACTGGCAATCAATGATGATTAAGCCGTGTATTATTTATTGTATTATTCATTATTGTAATCATCTTAACTATCCTTTGATTGATACTCTTGGGTAATCATAGAAATCACAACGGTAGCAAATGTACCTTTGGGTAGTCTAAATTCAAGATAGAGATCATCGCCTGACCGATTCCAAGTCAGATCATGCACCATCAGCCGAAGTGGACGGTATGCCAATTTGGCACCGATTTTTATCAATCCTTGGTAGAGTGTTTGGTTGCGATGATGATTAAGCAGTGTATCATAAAGCACCCGAGCAGTGCCACAGTCACGCCGATCACCGATGCCAATGAGTGGTGCCGTTGGATGAATGTCGCACTGTTTGACACGGGTTTTTACATCATCTGTTGGCATATTTTGAAAGATTGAACCCGTACCCTCTAAATTAAAAACATCACCAAAAAGTGCCTGATTCCATGTGCCATCAGCCACACGCTTGCCCAGCATGGCGTTAAACAGAGCACTTCTGGCGGCTGATATCAGCAGTCCATCTTTTTCGGCAAATTTTTTATGGGGACGATAGGGCTGATTACTCATCAGCTGGCGTTCAAAAAAACTGCAAGCCTTGTCAAGATTTTTACCATCAATGCCAAACCTTTGTTCACCAAAATAATTCGGCACACCGCCAGATTTGATACGCTCAAGTGTCTCATCGATGGCATCGATATCACCGTTAAGATGACGCAGGCGAATGGCAAAATGATTGTATTTGTGCGTACCTCGGTTGAGTTTGCGGCTATGCCAGATAAGATGGTTGAGCGTAAAAGATTCGCCATCATTCAGATATGCTTTGGCAAAATTTTCCAAAGAAGTCTTTGGTATAGCCTTCGTGGGTAGACGAATGCTAAACCATTGATGCGTTATTGCGTGCCGATCTTTGAGTCCAGAGTAGCCGACATCACGCATAGGCACACCTGCCCAATTAGCAAGCAGTTTGGCGATATAGGTAGTATTTAGGTTTATCTTAGTGATGTGCAGCCACAGATGTTCACCGTTACCTGAGTGCTTGATATCCAAAATCTCAGTAACAATAAAGTCATTAGGCGTACTTTTAAAATCGGCGTGTAAAACGGGCGGCTGCCAAGGTAGTGGTAAAGCTGTTGGGTTCATAAATCACTTTTTGGTTGTTTTAATGATATCAAATTGACCAAATCCCAATTTATCATCAATCAAAACCTTAGTCAAACCGTTGATTTGACTAAGGTTTTATTGTCTAATTTGGCGATACTATGCTAATGATCAGATGATATGGTATTGGTTTTGAGCAGTTTGGCGGCAATATTACCCATCTTATTGACATCAACACTGATACTCTCTTGGCTTAGTATATCACCGCTTTTGGCATGTAAAGCGATAATTTGAGCACAGGGCAAGGTAGCATCTTGGGCGAGTAGACCTGCCAGCATGCCAGATAATACATCGCCCATGCCAGCGGTTGCCATGCCAGCATTACCTAAGGTGCAGATACTGATATTACCCAAAGTATCAATACTCAAAGAATTTGCTCCTTTTAAAATCCACCGTCCGCCATAGCGATTTTGTAGCTGAACAATGGCAGCCATACGATCGGCTTCAACTTGTGTTGCACTGATACCCAAAAGCCGCCCAGCTTCGGCGTGATGTGGTGTACCGATACAGTGATCAGGCAGGCGAGATGATGGCTGATTTGCCAAATGCCATAGTGCATCGGCATCGAGTATGATTGGCACATGGTGTGTCATTAGTACTGCCAGCCACTTTTTAAAAATACTCTGAGCCCAGTCATCACGCCCAAGCCCCATGCCAAAGCATATTGCAGTCATATCAGCAAGCTGTGTTTGGTCAATCTTATCGATATGCCCAAGCATCAGATTGGGGCTTTTGCTGATGATGGCGGTATGATGATTGGGATGTGTCATGACCGTTACTCGACCTGCACCGACTTGAATGGCAGCTTCAGCACTCATCAAGGCAGCACCGCCCATAAGTGCAGAGCCACCAATGACCATGACCGAACCAAAACCGCCTTTGTGTAGATGACTGTTATGTCTGGTTCTGTTGGGTAGGCTTGGTAAGCGGTTATTTATGATAGCAATTGGCTCAAGTAATGCATCAGCGGGAATTAACGGATGATTGATGATACGCCCAACATAGTTTTTGGCATGACCCATGAATAACCCAGCTTTATAAGCCATCAGGCACAGCGTCATATCCACCTGTGTTGCACAGGGCAGAGGCATACCAGTATCAGGATGTAGCCCTGAAGGTATATCAATAGCGATTTTGATGCCTTTCATGGCATTGTACTGCTCAATGATGGTACACCAAATATCATCCAATGGGCGTGTCAAACCATCGCCAAATAATGCATCAATATGTATATCCGCTTCGGTGGGCGACTGTAAAATAGGTAAATTGGCAGTAACTGCATCTTGATAAGCCCAAACAGCATCATCACTCTTAGCAGGCAGGGCAGGGTAGATGGACACATGATAATACTCCGACAAGTATGCCCCAAGTAAATAACCATCACCGCCATTGTTGCCAATGCCGCACCAAATACAGATAGTGCTATCAGGCTTTAGATGAGCTTTTAGTGTATTGGACATCATCAGAGCTGCTTGCTGCATCAGCCCAAAACTACGATTACCAAGCCCAAACCAACGATTCTGCCAATCTTTGACCGCATTTGCTGTATAGATGGGCGTTGGGAAATGATACATGATGAGTACCTTTTAATCAGGTTGCAACTTGTTGGGTGGTGATTGGTGGCACACCATTTGCCATCAAAATATTGCTTGGTGTGCCACTATGAAACCGCAGCTCATCATCAGGCGACTGTATCAGCTCACATTCAATGTCACGAAAAAAAGCCACCCGTTCATCAATGCTGTCATCTGTGATGGAGCGAGCCAACATTAAGTAATCTTCATAATGACGGCTTTCTGATTTGAGTAAATACTTATAATAGCGTGCCAGTTTTTCATCATCAATAATCTCTGACAAAGCTCCAAATCGCTCACATGATCGAGCTTCAATGAATGCACCAATAATCAGCACATCTACCATCGCAGCAGGTTCATAGGTGCGTTTATGCTTCAAAAGCCCCTTGGCGTAGCGACCTGCAGGCAGATAATGCCAATCAATGTTACGCTCTTTCATTAATGATAAAACTTGTTCATAGTGTAGCATCTCTTCACGCACCAATTGTGCCAAACGCTCTTGCAAAGTGCGATGAAATTCATAACGAAAAATCAAATTTATCGCCGTGCCTGCCGCCTTTTTCTCACAGTTGGCATGATCTTGGAGTAGCAGCGGTAGATGTTCACAAGCCAAGTTTAGCCAACGCTGTGAGGTGCGACAACCTAAAAACTCATGGATATGGCTAATATCTGTCTTGGGGCGTGCATGGGTCGTGATGACTGTTAAGTCATCTTCAGGGGTGCTGATCGCTTCACTCATATATCATCCAAAATGTCATAAATAATTTATTATACCATAGCTTAATTACCCAAATGACAGACAAATACCTAAGTTTTATGCTCAAACTGGTCAATGCAAAGATTTTGGGCAATTTATTGAGCAATACATTGAGCAATGCATTTATAATCGTTACAGTTATGCAATATTCTTATGATTATATTAAGCTCACTATCGAAAATTAAGCTTACAAATATTTTATTTGTCAAGATTTTTAGGTTGATAATAGTAATTAATTTGTAAAAAATTTTGAATTTTATTGAATTGAGCGAGCGAATTTTATAAAAAATATGATTTTTTGGTGAATTTTATCATCATTAAATCGTCATAATTCAAAATAATACAAATTTAATATATAAAAAATATTATAAATATCAATATATTATAGAAATACTTATTCATATTATAAAACTTTTAATTATTAAGGTATTGCAAAATATTTCAAAGTTGGTATCCTATAGACATAGTATAAATTTTAGTATTCCATATTGATACAATATGTAATTTTATGTTACTATGTGTCATGATGAACTATCATCATCGTTAGCGATACATCGGCAGTTTGCTAGTGTATCTTATTGATAAGTACGATTGTACTGGGGAATACGCCCCTTCAAGTGGAGAAAACTATGAAAAAACTTGCTCTAGCAACCGCTGTTGCTGCTTTATCTGTATCTGCTGCACAAGCAGCACCGACCATTTACGGTAAAGCGTTTTTGACTGTTGATGCCAACAATACCGATACAACTTATAATTCAGGTCTTGTACAATTATCTGAAGATACCAATGAAAGCGGACTTAACTCAAATACCTCACGCATTGGTTTTAAAGGTTCTGAAGCTTTAAATGCGAATACTGATGTTGTGTATCAACTTGAATATAATATTGACATCGATGCTGATCGTGGCGATAACTTTAAATCTCGTGATACTTACCTAGGTCTTGCTCATAAACAATACGGCACATTGTTGGCTGGTCGCTTAACAACCATTGATGACAGTGTTGATTTTGCCAGTGCACTTGTGGGTAATAATGTCGCTGACATCGGCCCTACTTTTAATGCCCCTCGTGCCAACAATGCCTTTGCTTATGCATCACCTGAGTATAATGGTGTTCAGTTCTTAGCCATGTATGCATTTGACTCAGATACTGACAAGGGCGGTCTTGCCAAAGATGATCAGTTTGGTGTCGGTGCAACTTATAGCACGGGTCCTATCAATGCAGGTGCTACTTATATTCACTACGGTGATGACAGCCATATTCGCTTATCTGGTAACTATGAGGTTTCTCCAGCATTGACTGTGGGTGCTTTATATCAAATCTCAGAATTTGGTGTCGCTGCCAAAAATCAAAAAGCCAGTCCTTTGGCTGAGGGTAAGGTAGGCGATAAAAAAGAAAGTACGCTTATCGTGAGTGGTGAAATGAAAACTGCGACGCCATGGACAGCCTATGGTCAGGCAACTTTGATTAAAAATGTTGCTGGTCGTGATGGCGATGAGTCAGTGGGTGTTGGTATTGGTGGTAAATATGCCTTTAATCAAGCGACGACAGGTCATGTCTATACAGGCTATGTCAACAGCGAGCGTAAAAATGTCAAGTATGATGGCAGTAATGAAACACACAAAGATGCAAATTTTGATGGTTATAAGAACACTGGCTTTGGTGTCGGTGCAGGTTTAGAATATAAATTCTAATCTACATCCTCTAATCTATGTCCAAAGCAAAAAGCTCATCTTAACGATGGGCTTTTTATTGCGATCATCAATTTGGTCGTTAAATGTTAACGATGGCTTAGGTAGTGTTTTGGTATCGGTTAATGATTGATCTGGTGTTGAAATTTACCATGGTTTAAAAAATATGCAGTTTGATGGGCGACCGTGAAATCTGTGAGTAACCCTGTATGACTGACTGGTAGTAATAAATAATCCTTGGCATTTTGAAGTGTTGTTTCAGAAACAAAGACAGTGCCATCATGTTGAGCATCAAGCGTACTTAGGCGATGTAATCGCTTGTGTAGCATTAATAAAGGCAAACCAAGCCCAAAAGGTCGATTACCTGCAATAATGCCAAGCTCAATATCATTGGGCAGTTGTGGACAAGTGCCATCAAGTGCACCCAAATAAGACTGATTGACCAATGGTTTTAGGTATTTGTTGGCATAGTGTGCAGTTTGGCTACCACCGTGCGGCGTTCCCAAGGTAACACAGCGATGTATCCGCCAGATAGGATAATTTGCCAAAAAATGTCGAATGACCAAACCACCCAAACTATGCCCAACTAAATTGATTGGGCGATTGATATCATGGGTTTGGCTGAGATATTGATGTAGGTTTTCACTGTGTATGGCGATGGGCTGCATTAAACTGCGATAACCGTAGCGATGGGTTGATAATCCCAAATTGCTTAATTTTTTCTCCAAAGGTTTCATATACCAAGGGCTTAAATGTAAGCCATGGATGAGAATGGTTAATGGTGTATCCATCATATAAAGTGCTTATTTAATTAATCACATCTTCTCAAATTAATCAGCCATCAAAAACAACTAACGCAAAATACACAGATTTCAAATACCAAAAAACCCAACCAATTGATTGGGTTTGTCGTATTTGTCAGATCATTTGCCACGGTATGTAATACGACCTTTGGTTAAGTCATAAGGTGTCATTTCAACTTTGACTTTATCGCCTGTTAGGATACGGATATAGTGCTTACGCATTTTACCTGAAATGTGGGCGATGATTTCGTGTCCATTATCTAGGCGGACTTTGAATAAAGTATTCGGCAAAGTATCAATAACCTCGCCTTCAAATTCGATAATATCGTCTTTTTTTGCCATAATCTTAAGTAATCAATAATAAATTTGGTCTATTATACTCTTTTTTTGATGAGAAATACAGCATCAAATGATGATTTTGTACGATTTATCACAACCGTGTACCTGATGTCATGATTGAGTATCAATCAGGTAAGTTTAGCCATAATGGCGTTAGCGGCATCTTTGGTAGTAGTGATTCAAAGCGTTTATGATAATAGGCATTGATAAAATATAGCCCATCAGCAGATGCGGTTGGTGGTGCCAAAGTGCGATTTTTTGCAAGCATCAGCTCATAAAATGTCTCTGGGGATATTTCTCCTCGTCCAACAGCAAATAACGCCCCCATGATATTACGAACCATATGATGTAAAAATCCGTCGGCTTGGATATCTAGTATCAAGTAGCTGCCATGCTGAAACAAGTTGGCATGTGTGACTGTACGCACTGGCTGATTTGATTGGCAGGCAGCTGCCCGAAAACTGCTAAAATCATGTGTACCTACGATAAATTGGCTGGCGATTATCATAGCATCTATATCAAGTTTGGTGTATTCATGCGTGACTTGATGGCGTAAAATGGCAGGGCGATAGGGCTGATTGAGTGTGATATAGCGATAGCGGCGAGCGATGGCACTAAAGCGAGCATGAAAATCATCAGGCATGGGCTGAATCCACCTTAAGGCGATGTCATCAGGCAGTAGGCTATTTGCACCACGCAACCAGTTATGGGCTGAACGCTCAGCTTGCGTTACAAAATGTGCAATCATATTACCTGCATGCACACCTGCATCAGTACGCCCAGCAGCGATAAGCTCAATGGACTCATTGGCAATGGTGGATAGTGCTTTTTCGATGACGGCTTGTACGCCGATGACTTCTTCTTGTCGCTGCCAGCCACGATAGCGTGTGCCGATGAATTCGATACCGACAGCCAAAGTATGTGTTTTCATGAGGATTTCCAGTGCCAAGCGGTGAGCTTTTGGGTGATGGATAGCCAAAGTATTTGACCATAAATAGACGGAATGGTTAATGAACCAGATGCCCAAACACCATGTTCATATTGCCAAGCCCCTGCTGCATAGTCCGTATTTGTGCCACCATAGGCGCACATGGTGGTGCAGATGATGGCAATGCCACGATCTGTTAACTTTGCCAAAGCATCCATGATGGCTTGTGATTTAGGTAGGTTGCCTGCACCATAGCCAATCAAAATCACCGCACAAGCATCAGCCGCTACCAACAATTCATCCGCCAGTGCATTAGGATCGTTAGGCAGTACATACACTGACCGAATCTTGACAGATTTAGCACGCTCAATCAATGAGGGTAATTGATTTAGGTAAATGGCGGTATTGATCGATGGTGGCGATGATTTGTTAAATATAGCGTCTGCTCCCACAAAGGCATTGGGTGCTTGGCTATTGATTTTTTGGGTATGTTTGGCATTGAATGATTGATGATGAAAATGGACAAATGTGCCACACTGTGCCGCTGCCAAATCTAAAGACTGCGATAAATTATTCCAAGCGTCGCTATCATAATTGATGGACAAATCAGCACATTGCGGCAATAATAAAGGCTGCATACTGCCAGTAATCACAAGACTTAAATCGGTAAATTCATCAAATGCATGTGCCAAAAAAGCCGCCAAAAAACTGAGCGTATCAGTGCCTGTGATGAGTACAAACCTTCGATAACCATCATGATAAGCGGTCAAAATCAGCTCATAAAAGCCCACAAAATCAGATGGCGTCATAAGGCTTGAGTCTTTGATGATCTGATTATCCAAGATTTTTACATGATGATCGGTTGTGCCATATAGATTGCTGAGTATTGGCAAAAAAATCTCAGCAGGCAAAGCAGATAGTGGTGTGCCATGGCTGCCAAAAGTGCCACCAGCATAGATGAGGCAAATGGGTGATTGGGTAGGTGTCATAATAATTAAGCTGTATTTAAGGCTGTATTAACTTAGATTTACTGTGCTTTAATAGAATAAATTTGCCCAATATTATAAAGAAAACTGCCCAATAAAGCCATAAAAAAGGTGCATCAGTCATGATACACCTTAATTGGATGATTTTATATGATGATTGTATAAAATCAGATACGACCTTGTAGGATGGCAAGCATGCGACGCAAAGGCTCAGCAGCACCCCAAAGCAGCTGATCACCGACGGTAAATGCGGTCAAGTATTCACCGCCCATATTCAGTTTACGCAGACGACCCACAGCAACATTTAGCGTACCTGTAACAGCCACAGGGGTCAGACGCTCCATGCTGGCAGCTTTATCATTTTCAACAACATCAAGCCATGGGTTGTTGCTTTCACGCAGTGCAGCTGTGATATCTGCCAAGGGAATGTCTTTGGTCAGCTTGATGGTAAGCGCTTGGCTGTGGCATCGCATGGCACCGATACGCACACAAATACCATCGATATTGATGGTTTCATCAGCCAATTTACCTAAGATTTTATTGGTTTCGGCTTGAGCTTTCCATTCTTCACGAGATTGACCATTATCTAGCTGACTGTCAATGTAAGGAATTAAACTGCCTGCCAGCACAGCACCAAAATTTTGCTTAGGAAAATCATCGCTACGCTGTGTATCGGCAATAGTTCTATCAATCTCGAGGATGGCTGAGGCGGGGTCATCAAGCTGATCTGACACCGAATCACGCAGAACACCCATGCCTGTGATGAGTTCACGCATGTTATTCGCACCAGCACCTGAAGCGGCTTGATAGGTCATGGCAGATACCCACTCAACCCAACCACGACGGAATAGCTCGCCAATTGCCATCAGCATTAGGCTGACTGTACAGTTGCCACCAATAAAATCTTTTTTACCATCAGCAAGTGCTTTATCAATGACATCACGATTGATGGGGTCTAGAATGATGATGGCATCTTCTTGCATACGCAGGCTGCTGGCTGCATCAATCCAATAGCCATGCCACCCACTATCTCGCAATGCACTGTGTACTTGCTTTGTGTAATCACCGCCTTGGCAGGTGATGATGGCATCGCATCGAGATAACTCTAGGATATCAGCTGCATCTTTGAGCGTACCGCCGTCCACACCATCAAAACTTGGTGCTTGACCACCAGCATTGCTGGTTGAGAAAAATACGGGCGTAATGTGCTGAAAATCGCCTTCTTCAACCATGCGACTCATCAAAACTGAGCCAACCATGCCACGCCACCCAACCAAACCAACAACCATTTTTTCTGCCATTTTAGATACCTTTTATTGGTGAAAATGTCCAATCAAACCCAGATGACTGAACTAAAAAAGAATTAATAACTATGCCCTTTTATGACTAAAAAATCAAGTATTTTATGGTCTTTGGGTGTTTATTTTTAGTTAAAAAATTGTCTTTGATTGGATGCTAAAACAGTGTGTTTGTTCAATGAGATTAGGATGAATGCGCCGTGATTTGACGGCATTAATTGGGTGTTGGTGATAATAAATATGCCATAGCCTGACCGACTTTGGTTGATTTAATGAGTGTAAACTTAGCAGATATGTCATTATCTAGGATGCTATGTAAGGGTTTGTCAGCCTCAAGGTAGATTTTACTGTCGGCATGGATTAAGGCATTATCAAGCAGATTTTTTAAAATCGGCTGCCATAAATTGAGGGCATAGGGCGGATCGATAAAAATAATATCAAAAGCGTCGTGTCTATCGTGCATGGTGTTTAAAGCACTGATGGCGTCAGTGCTAAAAATGGTTAGCTTGTCTGATAGTTTCAAAAGATTGGCATTTTGTTTAAGCATTTGGGCTTGAGCGAGATTTGGCTCAATCAATGTTGCTGTTTTTGCCCCACGAGATAAAGCCTCAAAGCCAAGTGCGCCGCTACCTGCACAAGTATCCAAAATTTTGGCATCGATTAAATATCCAGTCAGCCAATTAAAAATTGTCTCTTTGAGCCTATCTGGCGTGGGGCGTAGACCTTGTGCATCTACAAAGCTTAATAATCTGCGTTTATGCTGACCGCCGATAATGCGTACTTGGTTGACAGCTTTGGTGGATTTTTGAGTGGGTTTTTTCATGACAATGATCGTTTAAAAAGTTATTGGGCGAGAGTAATATTTGGTTTTGAATTGATTAGCATGATTGATGGTCGTTAGCCTAAAGCTATTTTTGTCGCAAAAAGTGCAAAAGGGCATTGCCTTGGATTTTGCATTCTTTGATTTTGTATAATACGACCTTTGATAAAATCACCGCAAACACCATGAAAACATGCTACAATACGATATATTATCATATCATGATTTTAATCAATAAACTCCATTTAACTTTCTTAATCCCAAGATTGACACTATGTTTTCATCCCTTTGGCAAGCTTTAAGTGAGCATCCTGAATTCATCGCCATGCTGACCATTCCGCCTGTCACAGCATTTGTGACTTGGGCGCATGTGTGGATGGCACTTGAGATGTTGTTTTATCCGATTAAATTTTGGGGCATACGCATTTTTGGGCTGCCGTTTGGTTTAAAGGGTTTGGGGTGGCAAGGTATTGTACCTGCCAAGGCTGGCAAAATCTCTGGTATTATTGTTGATCAAACACTCTCAAAACTTGGGTCTTTAGATGAGTTTGTTCAGGCGATGGAACCTGAAGAGATGGCGGAGCTTATCACTGCCACCGTTGATAAAAATCTAGAAAGCTTAATTGATGAAATTATGCTTGAGCGGTCTTATACTCTATGGACGCATACGCCATATGCCATACGCCGCCGTATTTATGCCCACGCTCGCTCACATTTGGCGGCAATTATGAAATCTTTGGTCATGGATTTGACTTATAATGTTGAGTCGCTCGTAGATATGCGTGAGATGATTGTCGCCAAAATGGAAAATGACCGTAAGCTTATGGTGGATATGTTTTTACGGGTCGGCAAAAAAGAAATTAATTTTATTTGGAAAATTAGTGCTTTGATTGGTTTTGGCTTTGGTGTGATCCAAATGGCCATTTTTTATTTTGTACCGCAGCATTGGACCGTACCTTTTTTTGCGATGATTTGGGGGGCTTTGACCAATTGGATTGCCATTTGGATGGTATTTAACCCAGTTGAACCGAAAACCGTTCCATTTGTTCGCCTATTTCGTTATGAGATGATTAATCATCAAAAACGAATCGTATGGATGCGTCCGCATTGGCATAAATATTCTTGGCAAGGTGGTTTTATGAAGCGTCAGGATGAGGTTTCAACGGTTTTTGCCGAAATTGTCGTCAATGAGCTTGTAACACTTGAAAATATCATGAATGAAATGATGTATGGCAGGCGAGCGGATAAAACCCGAGAGTTGGTGAAATCTCATCTTTATGAGATGCTTGAAGATCCAATTGTGGCAACAAGCTTAAAAGTGGGTATGGATAAGCGTAGTCTTGACACCTTTAAAGATACGATTATTGATAAATCCATCGATGCAACGATGGTACCCATTCGTGATCCCAAACTCAATGTTTCTCGAGCCAATAAAATTTTTGGATTATTTGAAAGTCGTATTCGTGCCCTAACTCCCAAAGAGTTTCAAAATTTATTAAGACCAGCTTTTCAAGAAGATGAGATCACCTTAATTATCTTAGGTGGTATCACAGGATTTTTGGCGGGTTGGTTGCATTTGGTGATTGTCTTTTTTTAGTCAAATACCGTTGATTTGGTACATGTTACCAAGAACATCGCCATATGAGTTATTTTGGCGTTGGTTGGTTCGTTTAACTGATAACAAGTTAACATTAAATTAAAAAGTTAACATTAAAAAGCCCCGCAAAATTTTGCCAGCAAATGAGTGTTTTACTATGCTAATAACAGAACTTGGATATTTTTCGCTATTGCTTGCGTTGGTACTTGCAATGCTACAAGCCATTTTACCTGCCATCGGTGTTATCAAACATCAAGTACAGTGGCAAAGACTGGCACCAAGTCTAGCGATGGCACAGTTTTTAGCGATGGCTGTATCATTTTTGGCACTGATTGCAGGTTTTTTATATAATGATTTTAGCTTAGTTTATGTCGCTAAGCATTCAAATAGCTTAATGCCTTGGTATTATAAGCTTTCTGCGACTTGGGGCGGGCATGAAGGCTCGTTGCTACTTTGGATGACAATTTTGGCAACTTGGTGTATGTTGGTTGCTGTATTTAGCCGTGGCTTACCATTACAGATGCGTGCTCGGGTTTTATCTATATTAGGCGGTGTGCAGGTGATGATGCTTGCAATGATGATTTTTACCTCATCACCGTTTGACCGTGTTTTGCCAAGTTTGCCTGTTGATGGTGCTGATTTAAATCCATTATTACAAGATCCTGGTCTGATTTTTCACCCACCCATGCTGTATATGGGTTATGTGGGGCTTGCAGTACCATTTGCGTTTTGTATGGCGGCATTATGGGCGGGCCGCTTAGATGCGGTTTGGACACGCTGGAGTCGCCCTTGGACATTGGTTGCATGGATATTTTTAACCTTAGGCATTGCTTTGGGTTCATGGTGGGCATATTATGAATTGGGCTGGGGTGGCTGGTGGTTTTGGGATCCTGTCGAAAATGCATCGCTCATGCCATGGCTTGCCGCAACGGCACTCATGCACTCTTTGGCTGTTACCGAAAAACGAGGCGTATTTAAGGCTTGGACGATGATGCTGGCGATTTTTGCATTTGCATTATCTTTACTTGGAACATTTCTGGTTCGCTCAGGGGTCATTACCTCAGTGCATTCATTTGCAGCTGACCCAACCCGTGGTTTGGCTGTGCTGGCGATTTTAACAATCGTGATTGGGTTTGGCTTATTAATGTTTGCATTGCGTGGTTGGAGATTGACTGTTGAAAGCAGCTACCGTCTCAAATCAAGAGAAACCATGTTGGTGGTTAATAACTTAGTTTTGTTGGTTGCAACATTGGTCGTCTTATTGGGTACTTTATACCCCATCATTGCTGATTTTTTCAAATTAGGTCAAGTGTCTGTCGGCCCTCCGTATTTTAATGCATTATTTGTGCCACTCACTTGGCTTTTGCTTGGATTTATGGGCGTTGGTGTTGTCATGCGTTATAAATACGATAGTCGCCCATTTTTAGCCACCTTAATGGCTTGTGCCGTCGGTGCATTCGTACTTGGATCTGTGCTGGCTTATACGGTGTCTCAGTTGGCAGAAGAGCCATTGTTTGATTATGGTATTTATGTTTCTGGGATTTTATCGTTGTGGGTGCTTATCTTTATTATCTTAGATATTAAAGATAAACTAAAGCATCACAAAGGCGGTATTTTTTCAGGTTTAGCTAAGCTTAGCCCAAGCTACTGGGGCATGCAGATTGCACATATTGGCGTGATTGTCTGTATGATGGGTGTGGCAGCGACCAGCAGTATGAGTATTGAAAAAGATGTTGCCATGACAGTGGGTGATAGCGTACATGTTCAAGGCTATGATTTTTATTTACAAGAATTTGAGATGATTCAAGGGGTCAATTATGATGCCACTCAAGCGACCATCATTGTCAGACAACATGGTCAGCAAATTGCTGTATTATATCCCCAAAAGCGTGATTATGTTGTCAGTATGATGCCAATGACCGAAGTTGGTATTCGACCAAGTTTATTAAATGAAATGTATGTGGCGTTAGGTGAGCCAATCAGCACCCAAAATGGTCAAGTAGATATGAATACTTGGGCGGTGCGTGTCTATGTCAAACCTATGGTACGCTGGATTTGGTTGGGTGCAATTATTATGGCTGTCGGTGCATTCATCGCTATTTTGGATAAACGATATCGCATTTACCAAACCAAGTCTGGTAAATATTCATCAAAGTTCAACAAAACCATGACAAACCAATAAAACCATCAAAGGAGTATTATCATGGCAAAACCCAATAAACGCTTGATGTTGTTTATTATTCCGCTGATTATCTTTATGATACTGGTGGTGATGTTCTTTATGCGACTTGGCAAGCCGACCGAGATTAATACCAGTCGTTTGGTGGGTAATCCCTTGCCAAACTTAAGCTTACCCTTATTATCCGATACCACACGCACAATCACCAAGGCGGATTTTCCAGATACGCCATTTATTTTAAATGTTTGGGGTTCGTGGTGTTTGACTTGCCATGCTGAGCATCCATTTTTGCTTAAGTTGCATGAGCAAGGCGTTCCCATTATTGGTGTGAATTATAAAGATGAGCTGTCTGAAGCGTTGGCATATTTAAATAAAAATCAAGATCCGTTTGTTTATTCTGTACAGGATTTTGAGGGTGATTTTGCTCTTGATTTGGGGTTGATGGGTGCACCTGAAAGCTATGTTGTGGGGACAAATGGCATTGTTTATAAACATATTATTGGTGAGGTTGGTGAAAAAAATTGGGACGGCATTCAACGCTGTTTGACAGCAGTTGCCAATGATGGTTTGTCTGATGCCAAAAAAATTAAAGCCTGTCATAAGGATGATTCATGAACTTGCGTGCTTTGATGATGGTATTGGTGATTGGTGTATCAACTGGTGCTGCCGCAAGCTTTGAGCTGTATGAATTTGATTCGCCCCAGCAAGAGGCTCAGTATCGCGTACTCATCGAAGAGCTGCGTTGCCCAAAATGCCAAAATCAAAATTTGGCAGGCTCAGATGCACCCATCGCCCAAGACTTAAAACAAAAAACCTATGAAATGGTCAAAGATGGTCGTAGTGATGCTGAGATTCGTCATTATATGTTTGAGCGTTATGGAGATTTTATCAGCTATAAGCCGCCTGTGCGTCCATCTACATGGATTTTATGGTTTTTTCCACCCATACTTTTATTACTTTTGCTGTTGGGCTGGATTTATAAAGCCCAAAAAGGTCGTTCTTGGTCTAAGCAAATCCCCACAAGTCATGCGCCTTTATCTGCTGGTGAAGAAGCAAAACTTAAAAAAATCTTGGCACATCATCAAAATAAATCGTTGGATGGCAGTGACTCAAAACCAACAAAATAAGGCATCAATATGACACCAAGTTTAATTTTATTTTTCTCATTGTGTGCTGTTTTGACGGTATTGCTCTCTTTGGTAGTCATTCTACCTTGGCGAAAAGTTGGCGTATCATCTGATAATCAACTGATGGCGATTAATGTGCAGATTTTTGGTGAACGCATTGCTGAGCTTGATGCTGATAAAGCAGCAGGGGTTATTGATGAGGCATCTTATCAAACCCAAATCACCGAGCTAAAACGCCAGCTGATAGATGCCCAAACGACGACAGAAGCACAAACGCCCGTTGGTATCAAAGGGCGTGCAATTATCATGATTTGGATTCCGATATTGGCTGTCATTGCTTATGTGATGACCGCCGATCGCACGGCAGTTTTTACACTTTGGCAAGCTCAAGATAAAGTCGGTCAAGTGGCAGATGATTTATTAACTGGTAAGATTGATGTACCGCCTGAATGGGCAGCCAAAGAGTCAACGGCACTCATCAGTGCCATGCAAACCAATGTACATCGCAATGCCGATGATGCCAATCGCTGGATGCGTTTATCTGAGCTATTTATGATGCTCGAAGCACAACCGCAAGCATTAGAAGCATTGGCACGAGCCAATCGCTTACAGCCTGATAATGAAGAGATTGCATTAACTTATGCGCAGACCAATTTTTTTATCAATGAAGGCAGAATGGATGCAACAACGCATAAAATTTTAACCCGAATTTTAACCCAAACACCCAATCATGAAGGTGCTATGATGATGATGGCAATGGGTGAGGTGCGTGCAGGTAATTATCCTAATGCCAAAGCGTGGATTGCCAGATTACGCTCAAGTCTGATGGCACGCTCAGGCGACCACAGTGAAGCTTTGGCAAGTTTGGATAAGTTGGTTGAAAATATTGATAAGCAGCAGGCTGCTGTTGCCCAAGGTGTGGCGATTACCATCAATCTAGCACCCGCCTTAGCAGATAAGCTAAGACCTGATGATGTTTTATTTGTCTCTATTAGTGACCAATCAGGCGGTGCGCCTTATGCTGTCAAAAAACTGCCAGCCAGTGAGCTTATGAGCCAACAAGCAGTTAGCGTGACACTAAGTGATATGGATGCCATGATGCCAACACGAATACTGTCATCAGCACGCCAAGCAGGCGAGGCATTGGTGGTAAATGCACGCATCAGCCATTTGGGTGATGCTACACCTAAAACTGGCGATTTGGCAGCCAATCCGATCATTTTGGATAAGCAAACCGAAGTGTCTTTGACGATTTCTCAAATCGTGCCATAAAATAGTTATAAGCCTAGTATTGGTTAATATTGGGCTTATTGATAATTGGCAAAATGTATTGATAAAATGTATGTTGAGAAGAATAATCAGGTCTTTTTATTTACAGTACTCATAGATTTATGATGACAGTTGGTTAAATGGATAAATACAAATATTCATAAAAACTTGTGATTTCATTGGATTTTGTGATAAAAAACTTGAACAATTCATCAATGTGCTTTATAGTACAATCTGTTACTAACAGCCGCTTGCCATCAGGCAGTTTTATTTGGAGAATACATCATGATGCGTATCATTTTACTAGGTCCACCAGGTGCAGGCAAAGGCACGCAAGCCCAGTTGATATCAAAGGAATTTGGCATTCCTCAAATCTCAACTGGTGATATGTTGCGTGCAGCAATTAAAGCAGGTACTGAGCTTGGTCAGCAAGCAAAAAGTGTCATGGATGCAGGTCAATTAGTTTCTGATGAGCTGATTATTAATTTGGTCAAAGAACGCTTAAAACAGCCAGATTGTGACAATGGTTGTATTTTTGATGGATTTCCACGCACAATCCCACAAGCCAAAGCACTGGCAGATGCTGGTATTGCCATTGACTATGTGATTGAAATCAGCGTCCCTGATGATGAAATCGTAAGCCGTATGTCGGGTCGCCGTGCACATTTACCATCAGGTCGTACTTATCATGTGATCTACAATCCCCCAAAAACTGACGGTATCGATGATGTCACAGGCGAGGCACTTGTGCAGCGTGATGACGACAAAGAAGAAGTGGTGCGTGATCGCTTATCGGTGTATCACGCCCAAACCGCGACACTGATTGGTCATTATCAAGAAGTTGCCAAATCAGGCGAAAATGCCCCTGAATATCATGACTTTGATGGAACAAAATCCATCGATACGGTTCGTGATGAGATTTTTGCTGTTTTAAAATCTGAATAATACTCAGCCATTTGACAACAAAGCCCATCACTCACTATTTTGATGATGGGCTTTTTGTGTATTTATTCAATGATCTTATATATTCAATGATTTTATATCAAATTATTGATCCAAATGCTCATGTAAAATCTTACGCAGTTGTACGATGGTTTTTGGGTTCTCGTGTGTGTTGTGTTTACCTTCAACGATAATTTCAGAGGCCGCCCCCTCAAGATGTGAGCTTGTATAAGGTACGATACCATCAGAAATTGCTTTACCGACAGCGTCACCTTGTTGATTGGTATTGGTATGGTTGCCGATAATGCTATGATAACGCACAGATGGGCTAATTTGAACATCTTTGGTCAGTGCCATAAAAGAAGAATGATCTGACAACTGGCTTGCACCATTTTGAAGGTATAAAGTACCTAAGAAGCTTTGGGATTGAATATCATTGGTAAATATTGCACCAAGCGATCTGGTCAGCTCGATAGGCAGTTTGATGATACGCCGAGCAGCACGAGTAAACCAGCGATCTGCATAATCTGTACCACGATGAGGTGCTGATAAAAAAATCGCTTCATCAACTTGTGGTAATGATGATAATACTAATCGATTGGAGAGTGTTTGGCGTTGGTCAGCGGATAGATGATTGATCAGCTTATATTGTTCCTTATGACCGAGTGTATGAAGCTTTTGGGTCAAATCAGTATCCGAAACCAGCAATCTTGAGATGACACCGCCCATGCTATGCCCAATTAAAACCGCATTATGACTGGCTTTGTCTTGTCCATTGGGGTCAAGCTTGGCAAAAGTGTGACGGATTAATTCATGAATTTGATGGCGGTTTTCTAAAATGGGCAGGTTGGTTGCATAGGCAACTTGCCATACTTGATAGTTTTCATTAAGCTTAGAATCGGTCAGTAGGGTATTGGTCAGATTAACCCAAGTGGCAGGGCTTGATGCCAAACCATGCAGCATAATGATGACTTTTTGGTCAGGGTTGTACGGTTTGAGCATAAATAGTTCGGGTAAAGCGATGGCATCAGAATGAGAAATCATATTCATCAGCGAGACTTGTCTTAGCTGATTTTCAGCCAACCACAAAGCATAGCCTGCTGAAAAATTTGCCGTCAAAGGATATGATGTATCACCGATTTTAATATGAGTGTTATCGCTTGGATTAAAAAAATAGGCATGAAACTCATGTGATGACAGCACTTCATCGATGGTATTGCCCGTAGGTTTCATGATGGCGGTCAGCTGAATATGCCCAACATGATGAATGCGATCGTCTAAGGCTTTATTGAGTGCAAGCTTTTTGAGATTATCAATACTGGCAGTATGCCGATCATTGATAGCACCAACGAAACTGACACCAAGCCCTGAGCGTCGTGCATTGACATCCAAACCCAGCAATCTAGAATCATAAGCAGAAATCATCTCAGAAAACAGCTCGCTGCTGCGTTCGTGTTGTCTGAGTTCACTGGTCAAAAAATCATGAGCGCCAACAGAGATATGCAGTGTATTTTGACCGTGGTCATTGCTAAGAATGCGACCAATTCTTAGCTGATTGTAGATAGGTTCTAATTGCTCGGCTGATACCACATCCTGAAATTTGGCGTTATAAAATGCACCATGATCTTTGCGATAAATTTGAGTGATTAAATCATTGATGGCAAGGTGATAAAGGTCAAGCGTTCGGATATCAGATTCTTGGGGAAGAGACGAGGGAGTGCCATGACCGCCTAAGCTGTAATAAAATAAATAAGCATAGCTATATTTAACAGTTTGATAAAGTGCATCTCGATACTTGGCATGACACTCAGCACGAGCTTTTTGCTGATTTTCAGCGGTGTCTTGACTGATGGGTGCATTGGTATAATAAGGATCAATGGGTGCTCTGGCAAGTTCGATACGACACGCGTCTTTGGCGATGAGATTTTCAGCATATGTATAATACAACTCGCTAAATACAGACAGCTGTAAACGATTGGGCATTTCGATGAAAAAAATTGATCTAACATCATCAACACATGCATCAAAATCCGCCATACAGCTTTCTTGGGTATGGCCTGACGAAACCAAAATAGATTGTGTCGCTGCACTGACATGACCGTTTGTAATGATACTGCTTCTTGTTTTTTCAAGTAATTTGGCAGGTGCCTGTTTGGGCGGTATCAGCGTATGACACGCACTCAAAATAATCATTAAGCTGGCAGGCAACAAAAGCTTAACTAAGCGTAATTTACTTGGTTTTATTGGTAAAATCTGCATGAATTTCTCTGGTGAAGCGTATGGCGGTTCGTCAGGGTTTAAATCAGCTACAATCAGCCAAGATTTATCATAATAAAAAAAATCCGTACAATCAAGAGACTGTACGGAAGATGATAGACTTACCAACGCATCATTTGATGGGTTTGACATGAATGTCATCATCTTTGATGTTCCAAATGTAATAACCACCGTTGTCAACAATACGAATTTGTTCGGCAATTTGGGCGTGATTTGGGTGTTTGTTAGCCAAAGTACGCAAGCGTTTGAGTGCTGCTGTGCGATTGTCATTTAGCAAATCTGCTTGGGCGATACTTTGTTCGGCCTCAATATTGCCCATTGAAACCGCCTTATCTAAATATTTACGACCTTCTTTAAAGCCACCTGATTCAGACAGCATAATGCCAAATAGCAGATTGGCTTCAAGGTCATCTGGTTTTAATTGTAAGGCTTTTTGCATGTATGTACCTGCACGAACTGTATAGGTTGTGCCAAGATTAAGATTTCTTGCGATACCGTTTAATTTAGCGGCACGAATGACAACATCAAATGACGCATCAGGTGTGCTGGCATAAGTTTCAATCCAATCTGACAGATGTTTGACATTTTCTGTCGTGATATATTCAGCAGTACGATTTGGAAAATTGGTTGGATAATGGCGAGCATTTGGGGCGATATCATCCAAAAACTCATCAATCAAAGTAACATCTAAAATGACGGTGCCTGTGGTATTGGCGGCAATGGTCACAGTTGGGATATTTTTGATTTCTGTGATTAAAATATTGGGTGCAGGCAGACCTTGCACGATGGTTTGTAGTAAATCAGCAGTACCAGCACGAGCCGTGATGGTTTCAGTGATTTCGCCACGCATGGTTGGCTTTTGATAGGTCATGTTAGCGATGGCAGTAGAGCCAAAAATGGCGGTAAAAACTGATAATGTCAGTGCTAATTTTTTCATAAAAAATCCATGATAATGATGACTGAATGAATAACTGATGAGGGTGCGATAACCCTTGATAAAATTTTATTGAAAATTGATAAAAATTCACAATTTTAATTCATTTTATATGAAAAATGGCGAAATTTTATGATGTGATGGCAATCATCTAAAAAATTAATGATAAATGCAATCTAAAATCCTAAAATTTGTCAAATCATATCAGATTTTATGCTACTTTAAGGTAACGATTTACAAAAATTTGCATAAAATCTTACCCTTTTGTTGCAAATTGAAAATCAAGGCAAAATCGCCGTTTCATCCGTATGGATTGGTAAAGTACGGTCATATTTTTTTAATTTTAAAAACAAAAATAGACCGAATATGGCATTTAATATTGCTGTAATGGCAAACAACTGAGCCAAACTCAGCTTGATGATTGCCAAAATAATAATTGAAAAAATTGCAGAAATGACCATAAAAATGGCATTTAAAATATTATTCGCCCCAACAATGCGTGAACGGTGGTCAATGGGTGCATATGCTTGCATGGCAGTGTATAGCGGTACAATATAAACGCCACCACTAAATCCCAATAAAAACAGTGCGATAAATACTGGCCAAGCTTGCAACTGATGTATGATATCCATCACAGTGTATGGCCAAATAGGCAATGCTAAGGACAGCTGATTTAAAGAAAAATATAACGCCATCGCAAAGACTGATAAGCCTAACAACCCATAAGGCAACAAGTGAAAGCTGACTTGATTTTTGGTGAGCGTTTTGCACAGTAGTGAGCCTATGGCAATACCAACAGAAAATAAGGTCAGCAAAAAGATCACCACAGATTCATCTGCATGCAATAAAACCTTGGTAACCTCGGGTGTTTGTGTCAAAAAAGTTGCACCATAAAACCAAAACCAACTATTACCCAAAGTGATAAAAAACAATAAGGGCAGATGATACAGGTACTTGAGTAGTTTAAAGCTAGTGCCAGCAATATTCCAGTTGATGGATAAATCAGATGCGTGAACTTTAGTTTTTGGGATTTGGCGTGCTGATAAATAACCAAGTATTGCCACAATGATGGTTACCGTGGCTAGCCAATATTCAGATAAATATAGCTGTGTTAAGACACCTGCCGTCATCATTCCTGTTAAAATGGCAAGGCTGGTGCTGGTTTGAAATAATCCATTGGCAGAAACCAGCTCATGATGACGCATGGTTTCGGGTAAATAAGCATATTTAATAGGACCAAAAAAAGTCGATTGCGTGCCCATCATAAATAAGCAAAAAAACAGTAGGCTGTATATTTCATAAATAAAACCCACAGCAGCGACTGCCATGATGATGATTTCAAGTAATTTGATATGCCTAGTTAAAGTAGATTTTTCGTATTTATCAGCAATCTGACCTGCCAATGCTGAGAATAAAAAATAAGGCAAGATGAATAATAACGCTGCCAAATTATTTAATAAACTCACCTCAGTTTCAAGTTTTGCCGCCGCTGAATAGGTGAGTACTAATATTAATGCTTGCTTAAAAATGTTATCGTTAAATGCCCCAAAAAATTGAGTAAAAAACATGGATGTAAACACTTGACGGCGAAATAAATTTAATTGGCTTGCCATAATTGATCGGTATTTTAAGCTAAAGTTGGGATAAATTTTGGGCTTTCATCATGCATAAACTCTGTTATAATATCAGGAATTTGATTTTTTATCTTGAGTTTTTTTGTATGTCAAAGCCAGTTTTGTTTGCAAATCGCAATTTTATGCCTGTCGCATTGGTGGCTTATTTGCCTTTGATGACATCGCAAGCATTGGCACAACAAAATCACCCTACAAATACCATCAATCATGTGCCAGCTCAGGACACTGCCATCAATCAAGCAAAGGCAGACAATCCTATGCCTGTTTTGCTAACACCCGAGCAGATACAAGCGCGCCTTAATGCTGCTGGACTGAATAATCAAGCCAGTTCACAAGCGTTAGATATTGTCAATTTTGATTATCAATCGCCGATATCTCGTATCGGTGAGCAATCACCCCCTTTGGGTTTGGATATGGCGGTCATCAAAGAAACCACACCGCTAAGCTCAGAGGAGTTATTTGCTCAAGAATCTGCTGAGGTGGGCATTAATCCAAATGATTATATTCCAGAATATCAAGGCGAGCAACCTGATAGTGAGGTGGTTGTACCACCGACATTAGAACCTGAGAAACCAGGTTTGATCAAGCGTCTTTATGCACGCTTATTTAATGATGGTGTCAGTAAGGTGCCTAGGCTTAAGGCAAAATTTTATCAATCATCGCAATCAGGCGAAACCAGTGCGATTGGGTCGTCACATCAAAAAACTGAGCCTTATGCAAATATCAAAGCGGCACTTGAAGATATTACCCAAGAGTCAGCGATGGATTTAAATGGCTCTATCCCACGCCTAAGGCAAACTGCTTTGGCGGCAGCGCGTGCTGTCGGTTATTATGATATTGATTTATCAATCATAAGAAATAGCGTCGGAGAGGTGGATGTCATCATCCATGATTTAGGCAAACCTGTTTATATTGATTATCGAGCGGTGGAGGTGCGAGGTGAAGGTGCTGATGATCAAGCATTTACTACCGTGGCAGATGAAGTGCCATTGCTGATCGGCGATGTCTTTCATCATGGCAAGTACGAAACCAAAAAAAATCTCATCGAAAATGCCAGTGCTGAACATGGCTATTTTGATGGGCGTTGGCTGGATCGTTCAGTTGATGTGATTTTGCCAGATAATACCGCTGATGTCAGCTTAATTTATGATACAGGTACGCAGTATCGTTTTGATGAGGTGGTATTTTTTACCATTGATCCTAAAACCAATCAATTGACAACCGATCCAGATAAGCTGCCAGTTAAACGAGAATTACTTGAGCAGTTACTGACCGTTAACATGGGCGAGGCTTACAATTTACAGGCGGTGCGTGCACTTTCAAATGATTTGATTGCCACACGGTATTTTAATATGGTGAATACCGAGATTGTCTTTCCAGAGCGTGAACAGATCCAAAATGATCAAGTCAGCTTTGAGCAGTCTTCAAGTAGCCGTACCGAACAAGCACAAGTTGATGAAAGCACGCTTGAACCTGTCATTGAAACCGTTGAGCTAACAGATGGGACATTAATGGATATTTCGCCCATTGAATTTAGTGCATCTAATCTAATTCAAGATAAGCTGAATTTGGTCGCTGCCAAGGCCCGTAATCTGTATGACATGCCTGATGATAGGGTGCTTGCCATCAATCATGACGATGGAGCAAATCGCTCTATTTTGGGTAAAATCAGTGATGCCATATCCGCCGTTGCACGCGCTATTTTGCCTGATGAATCTGAAAATGAGGTGATGGATTTGCCTGAGCGTACCGCATTGGCAAATCGCAAAACCCCTGCTGATGTCTATCAAAGTAAAAAAGTGCCGCTGTATGTCTTTGTGGCGAGTGATAAACCACGAGATGGTCAAATTGGTTTGGGCTGGGGATCGGACACAGGTACCCGCCTAATCACGAAACTTGAGCATAATTTGATTAATCGTGATGGCTATCAAGCAGGTGCTGAGCTAAGAGTATCTGAAGATAAAAAAGGGGTCAAGTTATATGCCACCAAACCGCTTAGCCACCCCTTAAATGATAAGCTAAGAGCAACTTTGGGTTATCAACAAGAAGTTTTTGGCCGCTCTACCAATGGATTTGATTTATCCACACGCACCCTAGAGCATGAAATTAGCCGCAGTATTATCCAAAATGGTGGCTGGAATCGTACTTATTCATTGCGTTATCGTCTTGATAAGCTGGAAACCCAAGCGCCCCCTGAAACATGGCAGGATTTGCCAGTGGATTTTGTCAATGGCAAGCCAAGCCAAGAGGCATTATTGGCAGGTGTTGCTGTTCATAAAACGGTTGCAGATAATTTGGTTAATCCGATGCGTGGCTATCGTCAGCGGTATTCTTTAGAGGTTGGCTCAAGCGGTTTGGTATCGGATGCTAATATGGCTATTGCCCGAGCTGGTATTAGTGGCGTGTATAGTTTTGGGGATAATGCTTATGGTAGCAATCGCGCCCATCAGATGACTGGCGGCATACAAGCAGGATACATTTGGTCAGATAATTTTAATCATGTGCCATATCGTTTGCGTTTTTTTGCTGGCGGTGACCAAAGTATTCGTGGATATGCACATGACAGTTTATCACCTGTATCAGATAAGGGCTATCTGACAGGCGGTCAAGTATTGGCGGTTGGTACAGCTGAATATAATTATGAATTTATGAAAGATTTGCGTTTGGCGGTTTTTGGTGATATTGGTAATGCTTATGATAAAGGCTTTACTAATGATACCAAAATTGGTGCAGGTGTCGGTGTTCGCTGGGCATCGCCTGTCGGTCAAGTTCGTGTTGATGTGGCAACTGGTGTCAAAGAAGAGGGCAATCCCATTAAGCTACATTTTTTTATTGGCACACCATTTTAATTTGGCTTATTTTACTATTTTATATCGCCGACAGATTGGCGTGAATTGATAATTTTAACCATTTGTGATTAAATGACGCATTGGTAATTAGATGTCTAAAGGCGGCACATGACTCATCAGGATAATTCAAAAAACTCGTCATCAGCAGAAAATATGGTTTCTGCTAAAGCGGCCGCACCGACCAAAATTCAGCCCAAACCACCAAACCCACCCAAACCACAATGGCTAATCTATTTGATTCGCTTAATTGTCGGAGCGATTATTGCCGCTTTATTGTTGTTGGCGGTATTATTTGCCATGACCAACAGCGAGTCAGGCTCAAAGTTTTTAATCGAAAAAATTGCGTTAGAAACTGGCACCGAGCTTAAGTACAGCGAAGGCTCAATTCGCCGTGGAGTTTGGGTGCAAGATGTCAAAATCGCTCAAGGTGAAGATATTACCATCACCATTAATCGTGCCTATGTACAGCTTGGGTGGCGAGCCTTGTTTGCTCGCCAAGTGCATTTGGTTAATCCTGAAATTGATAAAGTTTATGTGACAAACACCAAGCCATCAACGGGCGAGCCCTTTGATTATGCGACCATCAGCCTGCCAGTGACGCTTAAGCTTGAAAATGCCAAAGTCAATGAAATTATCTATGATCAAGTGGATTCTGAGCCTGTCGCACTGCATCATATCGCATTTGATCATGCGTCATGGGTGGATTCAACAGTTAAAATTAATAATGCCATGCTAAGCTATGGCGATGATATTAATATCAGCCATGCCACGGGTGGCATTGATTTAACAGGTCATTATCCGCTGTCGCTGTCGGCAGATGTACACATCTTGGCACTTGATGATGCGTATTTTGATACTTTGTCGGTGAAAGCAGGCGGTAGCCTTAAGCGTACAGTTGGCACACTCACTGGCAAATACAATCAGCATGATGTGACAGGCAGCTTTATCGCTCAAGGGCTGGATAAAAACTCACCTTTTAGCGCACGCCTTGATTTTGATGAAGTGCGAGTGCCTTATGCGGACAGTCAAAATATTTTACTAAAAAATGGCTCTATCGTTGCTGATGGCGTCATCTCAAATATCGAGCTACGCATTAACACGGAGTTATCCGCCAAAGATATTCCTGATGGGCATTATCACGGCCGTGGAATTATTCGTGGCAGTACCATGCAAATCCCATATTTACAGGCTGATACTGCCAATGGTACTTTGGTGGCAACGGGCGATATGACTTGGGAAGATGGTTATGAGCTTGATGCCACCATCACAGCAGATGGCTATCGTATCCGTGAAGAGATGCCAAGTGATTATCATGAATATAAAGCCTATCTACCTAAAGTCTTGACAGGTTCACTTGGGGTTAAATATACGCTATTAGACAAAGCCAGTCATGATACTCGGTTTGAGTTTGATCTGAATCAAAAAGATGGTGAACGCATTCAAGCGACGCTGGCCCAAAATCAACAAAGTGATCATGAGCCTTGGCGTATTGATGCAACTTGGGTAAATCTAATCCGTCATGATATTCCACAAATTGGCGAGATTCATAGCCGCTCAGGTCAGGCATCAGTTCGTTTGGAGAATGGGCATACCTATATTAACGCCTCTGCTGACATTGTTAAACTTAATGCCGCCCCAAGCGGATCGTATCATGTGCAGGCAAATATTGAGCAAAATCAGCGATTACACTTGACAGATTTTAAATATCAAGGCGTGATGGGCGAGTTAAAAGGCACCGGCAGGGTTGATTTTGCGACGGCCCAAAAACCGCTTGAGTGGCAGCTTGATGTCACTGCCAATCCAGTCAAACCCAATGCGTATTTTCAAACACCCAATCAAACACCGTTTGAGCAAATTTCAGGCAGAATGATTGCTTCAGGGCGTCTGCGTGAGATGGGTGGTGTGTCAATTCATGATATTAAAGTGGATGACAGTGATTTAACCGCTTTATTAAATGATGGCAAGCAAGTACATCTGATGGGTCAAGGTACCAGTAAGATTAGGCTACAAGATGGAAAAATTAGCCATCTTAAGGCAAATTTTGATGGTAAGCTTGCTCAAGATATCTTACCGCAGGTAGCTTACTCAAGCATCGGATTGGATATTGAAGGTGATTTAAATGATTTGACCATCACACGGGCAGTCATGATTAATGACTCAGGCAAAGTATCGCTTGCAGGTCGCCTTGGGTTAAATGATGGTATTCATTGGCAAATTCAAGGGCGATTAGATGAGGTGGATACCGCCGCTTTTGTTGTTGATGATAATTTAGTTGCGATCATCACAGGCGATCTTGCCACATCAGGCAGATATCGTGATGGCGTGATGGATGATATCGCACTCACTTTTGATGGTCAAGTGATCAACAACTCAATCCCAGATGGTCATCTAAGTATTGATGCGACAGGTTCTGGCAACCGCTTTATGGTCAATCATCTAAAACATGATGGCACAGCAGGCACGCTGAATGCGACAGGCTGGGTAGATATTAGCCAAGGTGCTGCATGGCAGCTAGAAGCTGATATGAATTCATTGAATTTGGGTGCATTTATCCAGTCACTAGAAACTGACTTAAACGGTACAATTTGGCTTGCAGGTAACTGGCAAGAGTCTCATCAAGTCATTGATATCAGTAATTTGGATATTACAGGTAGCTACAATAATCAGCCACTCATCGCCACAGGCAGCTTATATGCCAAGCTTTCCCTGCCTAAAGATTTGGCTGGGTATATCCAAAGTATCAAGCAAGCAAGCCGCCCACCGACTTCGTCTGATGATTTATTGGCACTAAAAAATCGTATTGATAACAACGCACGCCAAACCCAAAATATCGTTCATAAACTCAATGCTGATAATCTACAAGTCCGCATTGGCAATAATCATTTGGCCATATCAGGCGATGAAAGACAGTTGACCGCCAGTGTGAATGTGATTGATCTTGGGCAGCTGATTGATACTGCAAGTGGTGCAATTCAAGGCGGTGTGATTGTCGTCAATGATCATCACGCTTTGCCAACTTTATATATTGATGCCAATGTCTCATCACTCAGATTTGCCAATATCACCATCCAAAATGCCCAAGCTATCGGTAAAATTGTCAATCTGGGTAATAGCGAAAGCCAGCTGTTGGTTCAGGGTGATGATATTATCGTGATGGGACGCACCATTAAATCTGCTCGGATGGATTTTAGTGGCACAGAAGCCGATCATATCTTATCAATTTCAACCAAAAGCGGCGATATTGAAGCATTTATGCATATTGATGGGGCATTTAATCGTGATAATATGCGCTATCATGGTGTGTTGTCTGATGGTTTTGTCAATAGTGGATTTGGCAAAATGTCGCAGCGTCAGCCGACTGAGTTTAGCTATGGATTGGATGATAATAGCCTACAAATCGCAGCACATTGTTGGCAATCGGCACATATCCAAGGCGATGGCGTGGGTGCGATTTGCCTGCAAGATACATTCAGTTATACGCCACAATCAGGGCATGTCAATCTTGTTATCCAAAATCTTGATACTCAGGTACTATTGGCAGCTTTACCCAGTGATATTCATTGGAAATCCATGCTAAATGGTCGCATTAAGGCAATGTGGCAGGCAGGTCAATCGCCTTTGGTTGATGCTGTGCTGTATTCTGATGATGGCATAATTGGCCTAACTCAAGAAGAGACAGGCTATGTTGAGATGCCATATCAGCGTGCGTCTGTGATTGCCAAAAGTGTTGATAATGGCTTAAAGGTAAGAACTGATATCTTGGGTGCGGCAGGTCGTGGTTATGCTGATGTAATCATCAACCCCAAGCAACCAGATAAGCCCATTTCTGGTGCGCTTGTGATGAATGATCTTAATTTGGCAGTATTGCGACCATTTTTCCCAAGCATTCAAACATTGAGCGGTAAAGTCAGCTTGGCAGGTGGCTTAGGTGGTACATTATCCAGACCATTGTTTTATGGTAATGCCAATTTAAAAAATGGTGCATTAGCGATTGTTGGCGTGCCAATGCCCATTTCTGATGTTGATGCCACGGTGAACATACGAGGCACTCAAGCACGCTTAGACGGTAGATTTATGGGCGGTGAAGGTCATGGTGTGCTTTATGGTGAAATGGATTGGGCAGAAGAGCTGTATGCTCGCCTTGGCGTATTTGGTGAAAATCTGACTGTCAGCCAGCCGCCGCTTGTGACGGCACAAATCAGCCCTGAGCTGGAAGTGATTATCAGACCTTTCCAAAAATTTGTAGACATTCAAGGCGTCGTTAGTATCCCATCAGCAACCATTCGCCCGCCAGAGGCAACCGCAGACATCGTAACCGAATCCCCAGATGTATCGGTCATTGACCGCCGTATCACAGGTAATATTGACCAGATTTTAAGTAGAGCGAAACCTTGGGATATTAATGCAAATATCGGTGTTGATTTGGGTAATGAGATTGAATTTCGTGGATTTGGGGCGGTATTACCATTGGCAGGAGCGATACATTTGACTCAGTCAGGACAAGGTGCAATGCAAGCGCTTGGCGTGGTTCAGGTTTCTAAACGCACAAAAATCGATGTCATCGGTCAAAATTTGGATTTAAATTATGCCCAAATTCGTTTTGATGGCGACATGCTCAATCCACGCTTATCTATTGAGGGTGAAAAACAAATTGAAGGGCAAACAGTCGGCGTTCGCATTCGTGGAACGGCATCAAATCCAAACATTACCGTATTTAATGATGCAGGTTTGGATGAATACCAAGCAATGAATGCACTGGTAACAGGACGCATTAGCGAATCAAGTGATTTAGGTATCACAGAGCAGGGTTTTCGCTCACAAGTGACCAATCACCTTGCTGCTGCTGGCTTAAGCTTAGGTTTGTCAGGAACCAGAGATTTAACCAACCAAATTGGTCACGCATTTGGTTTTCAGAGTTTGACCATTGATGCCTCGGGCAGCTCAGATGATACCAATGTGAATGTTACAGGCTATATTACACCAGATTTGTATTTGCGTTATGGCGTGGGTGTGTTTAATGCTGAATCAACTTTATCCATGCGTTATCAGTTGACACGCCGTGTTTATATTGAAGCAACCAGTGCCGCTGAAAATATGGTTGATGTGATTTATCGTTGGAAGTTTTAGCCAAAAAACCATTCATAAATGCGTTTGAATGTGTATCAGATGATGCATAAAAAGGCATTGATCAGAAGTTTTATCCATGCCAAATGTTTGATGAAATTGATTTTAATCCGTATGTCATTTTAACAAAGTAATTGTCAGCATTTTTAGACCGATTGATGCCTTAAAAACCCAACAAGCATCATCTGTCAGTACAAATGATGCCTGTTGGGTTGGAGAAAAACGGTTTTTATTAAAGTGATTTAAGATATTAAACTGATATAAAATCAATATGATATATTATGTTGATAATTTCATGTGAATACATGTTAATATCTTGATAATAGCTAATGTCGCCAATGGATCATTAGATAATTACTTGGTCAAAATTAATCGATTATTTCGAGTTAAACGCAGGCGGTACTCTTCCCCTTGGTGTTCAATACGCACTTCCTTGGTCATGGCAAAAAGATTTTGTGAGTATAATGTTGGTAAGCGAATGTGATCACGGTTACTAAAATAACGAGCGATACTCATAGTCATGGCGATTTTCCTTGTGTTGACGGGTGATGGGTGGTTATCCCAAGCCGTATGCTAAACTACTGTCTTACTAAAATGCACTCTGATTTAAATGTATTGATTTAAATGTATTTTGAGTGCTGGCATGATTGCCATTAAAATGATCCATTACCGTTTTATCATTGGGTTAATTTTCGAATGATATTTGTTTTTAAACAGCAATAATTATCATTTGTAGTTATAATAGCAGGTTTTTAGTAAATTGCAAATATAAATATTAAAATTTGATAAAATTCATTAAAAAAATCCATAACTGATTGAAAAATAAACACTTATGCAAGTAAATTATATCCATAATCATAACATTGTGTCTGTTGCGGTGGCTGTGCTGAGATATGCAGATCAATTTTTGGTAGCAAAGCGTCATATGCATCAACACCAAGGGGGCAAATGGGAATTTATTGGCGGTAAGATTGACGCAAATGAATCTGCCAAACAGGCGTTGATGCGTGAGGTTAATGAAGAAATTGGTCTATCATTAAATACCGACCAGTTGGTTTTTATGGGAAAAATATATCATGATTATCAAGATAAAAAGGTATGTTTATATACTTATGAAGTATATCTAACCAAAAAACAATATCATGATTTTTTATATTGCCAAAAAGGACTTGAAAATCAAGCGTTGAGATGGCTTGGTCTTGATGAAATGATTGCTAAGGTTCATCAATTTCCCATCGCTAACGCACGGATTATGGATTGGATTGGATTACCAAATCTACTGTATATCAGCCATGCGGTGGATGACTTTGGCGATTCTGATGGTTTTGTGAGTTATTATAGCAACCAGTTGCCCAAATCAGCCTATTTTTATTGTCGACCTTGCGTGGGTACTGATGATGCCATTAGGCTGCTAACTTTACTAAAATCTAAGCGTCCAGATGTTAATCTTGTGGTCAGTTGGTCGGTTTGTCAAGCTGCCCAAGATATGATGAAAGTACTTGGTGGCGTCATGGTGAAATTAACTTGTGATGAACTTGAATATTTTTCTGCTAATTTTGACAAACTGCCAACGGATTTGCCGCTTTGGGTTGGCGTGCATGATAAAAAAGAGGCAATGATGGCCAATCAGCTTGCCAAAAGCCATCGCATCGTAGCGGCACTTATCTCACCTGTCCACAAAACAAAAACCCATCCTAACGCTCATGCGCTTGGTTGGCAAGGGTTTGAGTCCTTGGCTAAGCTGTGTGATATGCCAAGTATGGCATTGGGTGGGCTGACATACTTTGATATGAATTGTGCAAAAAATCATGGTGCAAAAGGTATCGCAGGTATCAGGGGGCTGATTTTATCTCATCACAGCCAGCATGATTGAACTAAAAAATCATACCACGAGAACACTTAGCATGGCATGCTTTATTCTTGTGTCAATGTGTTCACAAAAGAATTAACATTGCCAAGCTTAAAATATTGATTTATAATTTGGGCGTATCACTTATTTTAGACCTAAAAATTTTGACGAAAAGACCGTAAGGAAAATATCATGTCAAACCTTTATTCTACCCATTTATCTTCTCGAAAAACCCAAGAAATTCAAGCAGTTGAGTTACTTGTTGCCCTAAATACTTTGGCAAGCAGACAGGTTTTGGTAACCTTTTTGGGCGAGCGTACGACATTGGATGTGGTGGCATTGATCGCACTGCATGATAAATATGGTGTGGCATTGGCTGATACTTTGGCGTTTGCCAAGGCTTTGGTTGATCATGGTTTAGAAAATACATCGCTTGATATTGTACAAGCAATCAAAGCACAAAAGTCAGCCAATGAATTTGATAGCGGCAGTCAAATCAAAGCGACTGATGTGGTCTTGTATGGATTTGGCCGTATTGGTCGCATTTTGGCACGCTTATTGATGAGTCGCCCTGCATCAGAGTCAGGTTTACAGCTTAAGGCCATTGTCGTGCGTCCAGCAGGCGAAGGTGATTTGGCTAAGCGTGCATCGCTATTAGAACGAGATTCGGTACATGGTTGGTTTAATGGCTCTGTACAAGTTGATACCACAAATAATGGTATTGTTGTCAATGGTCGCTTTATCAAGGTAATTTATGCGTCTGACCCATCAGAGGTAGATTATACGGCACATGATATCAATGATGCGATTGTCATCGATAATACAGGCAAATGGAAAGATGAAGCGGGGCTTGGTAAACATTTGGCATCAAAAGGTGTAAAAAAAGTGTTACTAACAGCACCTGCCAAAGGCGAAATTAAGAACATTGTCTATGGCGTCAATCATGATACCATTGGTAGCGATACCATTGTATCAGCGGCCAGCTGTACCACCAATGCCATCACACCAACACTGAAAGTTTTACATGATGAATATGGCATTGTTAATGGTCATATGGAGACCATTCACGCATTCACCAATGACCAAAATTTGGTGGATAATCACCATAAAGCTGACCGCCGTGGTCGTGCTGCCCCACTGAATATGGTCATGACCAGTACAGGTGCAGCGTCTGCAGTATCCAAAGCCATTCCTGAGCTGAAAGGCAAACTGTCAGGCAATGCCATTCGTGTACCTACCCCAAATGTTTCATTGGCGATTTTAAACTTAAACTTTGAAAAATCAGTGGGTGATACCAAGGCAATTAATGCCTTTATCCAATCAAAGGCACAAAGTGAGCAATGGCAGGCACAAATTGACTATTCAGACTCACCTGAGGCGGTGTCAACTGATTTTGTGGGTTCTGAAAAAGTGGCAATTTTTGATGCCAAGGCGACCATTGCTACTGATAACCGTGCCACCTTATATGTTTGGTATGATAATGAGATGGGTTATAGCACCCAAGTTATCCGTGTGGCTGAACAGATGGCAAAATAACGCCTTATCTGGCTTTTGAGTTACGCATACTATTTTTGACCAAAGGCCTATCAGTTGGTGCTGATGGGCTTTTTGGCTAAAAAGATATTCTTGGCTCACCAAAGAGCAGTTTAGAGCGATTTAGTTTACAATCATATTATGAAATTTTACTTAAATATCAATCCAATATCGGCGAATGGTTTTACCATTGGCATTTAACTTATTTTCTAAAATACCACCGTGATTTTCGATCACCTTGGCAGATGCCAAATTGCTATCATCGCAGGTAATGAGTACTTGATTTAAGCCGTTTTGTTGACAGTGTGTCAGTGCAAGCTTGAGCATTTGGCTGGCGATACCTCGCCCCCAGTGATTTGGATGAGTACTGTAGCCAATATGTCCGCCTTGAACTTTTAAAAATTCATTCAATTGATAACGCACATTAATCACCCCAAGAACCAAACCCAACTCATCGACACCAAAAAAAGTATCATCCGCTACTTTAACAAAGGCATGATTTGGTGCAGGTGTGCCTGCAGGTGCACGACTAAAATTAAGCCAATCTTCATAACTGTCAAATAAAGAAAGTGACATACCGTGTAATACCAGTCCATTATCTTCAAAGGCTTTGGCGAGTGATAAAATTTGCGACTGATGGGCTAGCGTCGGTGCAATGAGGGAAATCTTAGGCATGATAATTCCTTAAACCTTATTGTAAGAGGTTTTATTTTACCGCATAAATGATTTTGTGTTTTGTTATTTTTCAATCATTGGGCAATTTATGCTACAATATTCATCAATTAACTAAAATTTGAGCAAAATTATGCGTTTTATTGATGAAGCTGTAATCAGCGTCAAAGCAGGTGATGGCGGTAATGGGATTGTTAGCTTTCGCCGTGAAAAATTTGTTCCCAAAGGCGGGCCAGATGGTGGCGATGGTGGCAAAGGCGGTGATGTTTATGCCATTGCTGATGATAATACCAACACCTTAGTGGATTATCGCTATACTCGTAAGTTTGAAGCACGCCGTGGCGAAAATGGTGGCAGTAAAAACCGTTCAGGTAAAGGTGCTGATGATATCTATTTGGCAGTACCGATAGGAACAACGATTATTGATACTGATTTGGATGTGGTGATTGGAGATTTAACCGAAAAAGGTCAAAAAATCTTGATTGCCAAAGGCGGTGATGGTGGTTTTGGTAATACGCGCTTTAAATCTTCTACCAATCAAGCACCTCGTAAAGCAACGCCTGGATTTGCTGGTGAGACAAGAAATATCAAGCTTGAGCTTAAAGTTGTGGCCGATGTTGGTTTGATTGGTTTGCCAAATGCAGGTAAATCAACCTTTATTCGTCAGGTCTCAGCTGCCAGACCCAAAGTGGCAGATTACCCGTTTACAACACTTGTACCAAACTTAGGTGTGGTAGATGTTGGCTCGCATCAATCTTTTGTTATGGCAGATATCCCAGGATTGATTGAGGGTGCGTCTGATGGTGCAGGGCTTGGCATTCGATTTTTAAAGCATGTGGCACGCACGCGTCGTTTGTTACATATTGTTGATGTTCAACCCATTGATGAATCAGATCCTGTTGCTAATGCACAGATTATCTTAAATGAATTAAATAAGTTTTCTCAAGAGTTATCACAGCTGCCACAAATTTTGGTATTAAATAAAATTGACCAAATTCCCAACGAGCAGCGTGATGCTGTTTGTCAAGATATCATCACACGATTGGGCTGGACAGGCGAGGTATTTTACACCTCAACGCTGACTGGCGAAGGGGTTGAAGCGGTTAAACATCATTTGATGCAAGTCATTGAAGATGAGCGTGAGCGTGAGCTTGAAGATCCGATGTTTGCTGAAGCACAGGCGGCTCGCTTTGCACGCCTTGAAGAAGAAGTGCGTCATAATACCGAAATCCAAAAAGAAGCTTATCGTGCGATGCGTAAAGCACAGCGTGAGGGCGGTGATGACGATGATGATTGGAATGATGATGATTATGATGTTGCAGTTGAATATGCACCTTATTAAAGTGAGCTGGCATCATCATTTTAAAGGTTGATCAGCGTTTTTCAGCATATTTATTTTACATGCAATTACCTGTTAATTTGGCAAATTGTTTGTGCTATTTAAATATTGTATAAACTTAAATATTGTATAAACCATCGTTTGGCGACCAGATTGGGGAGATGATGCCGACAATCACAATCAACCAAAATTTTGCTATCTTTAGCATGGTTGAGATTTATGGTATCCGTGATGATATGGCGATTTTTTTACTTGATAAACATAGATTTTTACTTATATTATTTAAATAATTAAGTTAGTTAACCTAAAAAATAAATTGATAGAGAGATTTATGACAGCACAGTTTGCCCCCCTAAAAAACGACCGCTTATTGCGTGCATTAAAGTTCTTACCTGTGGACACCACACCAGTTTGGATGATGCGTCAAGCAGGGCGATATTTACCAGAATATAAGCAAGTGCGTGCAAAAGCAGGCGATTTTTTAAGTCTATGTAAAGATATTGATAAGGCAACAGAAGTAACTTTACAACCATTGCGTCGGTTTGAGTTGGATGCTGCAATTTTATTTAGTGATATTCTAACCATTCCTGATGCTTTTGATTTGGGTCTATACTTTGCTGAAGGTGAAGGCCCTAAGCTGACCAAGACAGTGCGGACAGAGTCGCAGATTATGGCACTGCCAAAGATTGACATGACCTCATCGCTTGATTATGTGATGAAGGCTGTAACAAGCATTCGCAAAGCATTAAATGGTCAGGTGCCATTGTTTGGTTTTAGTGGCAGTCCTTGGACTTTGGCAACTTATATGGTTGAGGGCGGTTCTAGCCGTGAATTCCGCCATACCAAACACATGATGTATGCCACGCCTGAGCTTTTACATGCATTGCTTGCAAAAATTACCGATGCAGTGGTTGATTATTTAGATGCACAGATTGTGGCAGGTGCGCAGGTTGTGCAGATTTTTGACAGTTGGGGCGGTGCGCTTGGTCATCGTCAGTTTGCCGAATTTAGCCATGCTTATAATCGTCAGATTGTTGCCCGCCTAAAAGCCATCCATCCTGATGTGCCTGTGATATTATTTACCAAAGGCGGTGGCTTATGGCTAGATATTCAAGCAGATAGCCAAGCTGATGCATTGGGTTTAGATTGGACAATGCCATTAGATAAGGCGCGTCACTTACTACACGCCCTAAATGCTAAAAAAGCCATACAAGGCAACCTAGATCCTGCGACCATTTTTGGCTCACCGAAGATGATACAAATGGAGGTTCATCGTATGTTAGATGATGCGTATGTCATTGATAAATCAGGTTATATTGCCAACTTTGGTCATGGCATTACACAATGGTCAAATCCTGACCATGCTAAGGCATTCATTGATGCAGTGCATGATTATCAGATTTCATAACCCAGTTAAACCACCCCCTAAGTGAGATACTCAGGGGGTTTATCAATAGCGATATTTGTTCTAAATTGGTAACTTAATCATCAAAAATATCAAATTTTTTATTCACGATCAATTTAAAATTATTCATCAATATTTTGTGAGTTATTTGCAATCTAACCACATTTTAGCTAAGATAGTTATTTGATTTTTAACATATTAAGGGACGGGGTTTATGAATATCACTGAGCAAAAAATTAACATCGGCATCGTTGGGGGAACAGGCTATACAGGTGTCGAGCTTCTGCGGATTTTAAGCCGTCATCCGAGCGTTAACATTCAATATCTAACCTCAAGAAGTGAAGCGGGGCGTGCTGTCAGCGAGATTTTTCCAAGCTTGCGTGGTGTGTGCGAGGTGGTATTTAGCGATATGACCGATACTGTCATGGATCAAATGGCAAAAGATTGTGATTTGGTATTTTTTGCGACGCCGCATGGGGTTGCGATGGCACACACGCCAAAGCTTGTGGCAGCGGGCGTCAAAGTCATTGATTTGGGTGCAGATTTTCGTTTACAGTCGCTTGATGATTTTGAACAATGGTATGGGCTGGTTCATACTTGTCCGATGATTTTATCCCAGTCGGTTTATGGTTTATCAGAGGTTAATCGTAAGCATATCGCCAAAGCTCAAGTCATCGCAGGCCCAGGCTGCTATCCGACGACAGCAATTTTGGGTTTAAAACCAGTGATTGATGCGATGAATGCTCACGCTGATGCTCTTATCGATGGGCGTATCATCATAGATGCCAAATCAGGAATCTCAGGTGCAGGCAGACAGGCCAAGCTGTCGATCGGCTATGCTGAAACAACAGATAATTTTAGTGCCTATGCCGTGGCAGGGCATCGACATACACCAGAGATTGAACAAGGGGTTAATGAGATTTTATCAGCAAAATTCCCAGTAAAAATCCGTTTTGTGCCACATTTGGTGCCTATGATTCGTGGTATGCTTAGCACCATTCATGTCCCTTTAAATCACAAAGGCGTGGCATTGAATTGGCAAGAGATTTTTGAGCATGCTTACCAAGATGAATATTTTATTGATGTTTTACCAAAAGGGGTGCTTCCTGATACCCGTTCGGTTCGAGCATCTAATAAACTGCGTATCAGCATTCATCACGATGCCGATGTCTTGACAATCATTGTGGTACAAGACAATCTTGTCAAGGGTGCAGCAGGGCAAGCGGTACAAAATATGAACATCATGTTTGGTTTTAATGAGATAACAGGACTGGATTTGGTGCCAGTGATGCCTTGATTGGGCGTGTGTTATTGATGAGTGGCTTGTGCTATGATAGTTATTTTAAAGCTGCTTGTAAACTGTGGTGAATTTTATTAGCATTATTCAACAGTGCCCAAATAAATGGGTAATATTGATATGCTAAAATATTGCCATAACCCTATCTAAGACCCCAAAAAGCATCATTTTTATAATTTCAAGGTATGTATGCAAACAAATACCCGTTTTCGTCATCAGTCTGGCATCGGTGTTTTACTGATTGTTTCATGGCTTTTGCTTGCTGTATTTGCGGTTATTATTGGCTATTTGGTGATGAATCCAAGTATCGTAACCAAAGAACAATCAGAGCAGCCATCTGCCATAAGTGTATCAACTGAAGGCGAGTGGCAACCCATCATCGCCGATGATCGTACAAAAATACATCCTGATACACCTGCACCAATTGCATCATATTATGAAGCAGTAAACCGAGCTGCCCAGTCAGTCGTGAATATCTACACCACCCAAAATGCACACCGTCAACTATATTCAAACGATCCTGTATTACAGCAGTTTTTGGAGCGTTATTATGGTGCAGCACCACATCAAGGCGTAAATCTAGGCTCAGGCGTGGTGGTGTCTAGCGAAGGCTATATCGTCACTAATGCCCATGTGATTAACGGTGCTGATGAGATTACAGTGGCACTCAATGATGGTCGTAAAGCACGCGCTACCGTTATCGGTAATGATGCAGACAGTGATTTGGCGGTGATTAAGGTTGAGCTGGATAATCTTGTGCCAATGGCATTTCGTGCTGAGCCAATTCGTGTTGGCGATGTATCGCTGGCAATTGGTAACCCATTTGGTGTTGGTCAAACAGTTACCCAAGGCATCATTTCTGCGACAGGACGCACTGGTATCGGTGTAAGTAGTTTTGAGGATTTTATCCAAACAGATGCAGCAATTAATCCCGGAAACTCTGGCGGTGCTTTGGTTGATGCTAATGGTGCTTTGATTGGGATTAATACGGCGATTTATTCACGCTCTGGCGGTTCGATGGGGATTGGTTTTGCCATTCCCAATCAAATTGTCCAGCAAGTCATGACATCACTCATCAGCACAGGTAAAGTTAGCCGTGGCTGGATGGGGATTGAAATGGTGCGTATGACAGATGATCCTACAAATATCGAGAGCCGCTCAAATGTTATTATTCGTCAAGTTTGGCAGAATAGTCCAGCAGAGCATGCAGGCTTAAAATCTGGTGATAAAATTGTGCGTATTGATGGCGTACAAATTACCAGTATCAATGAGCTTGTCGGTGTTGTCGCTCGTAAAGCACCTGGCAGTCAGCTGACTGTTGAGATCATGCGTGATCAGATACCGATGACCGTACAGGTGGTATTAGCCGAGCGACCCAGCTCAGACACATTAAGCCGACCTGTACAAAACTCACCTAATCAGTCAAGACAAAGTACACAGCTTGAACAACTATTGCAAGAGCTAGAATTTTTGCATGGCACACCACAATGATACAATTTAATAGTTAAACCTTGGTAGATCTAGGCAAATCTAGCTTGCCAAGGTTTTTATTAAAACAACCAAGCATGCCGCATTAAGTTTTTAGTTTTCATGGTTGGGTGGGTGTGCTAAAATAGCCCATTATCTGACTTTGATAGCCGATTTATGCACCATGTGATCACATTGATTCGCCAATACAGCTTAGTGCTGATTATTTTGGTCATTTGGCAATTTGTGGTGGCAGTAGGTATGCTGCCAGATTATCTTTTGCCAAGTCCTTGGCAAATTTTCCAAGCACTCATCGATGATGCCAAACTTTTGGCACATCATGCAAAATACACTTTAGCCACCGCCTTTATTGGAACTGTTATTGGTTTGGCGTTAAGTTTTGTGTTATCAATTTTGATGGATCTATCACGCAGTTTTCGCCAAAGTGTGTACCCGCTGATACTACTCAATCAGACCATTCCAACCATTGCTATCGCACCACTTTTGGTCATTTGGCTTGGCTATGGCATTTTACCTAAAGTGGTTTTGGTGGTGTTATCCGTGTTTTTTCCGATGACGATTGCACTGCTTGATGGCTATCGTTCTGTTAGTACGGATGAGTTAAATTTATTTTACGCCATGAAAGCCAACATTTATCAGACTTATCGGCATCTAAAGATTCCCTCAGCGATGGGATATTTTTTTACAGGGCTTAAAGTTGCACTTAGCTATGCACTGATTTCAGCGGTGGTGGCAGAATGGCTTGGGGGATATTATGGCTTGGGTGTGTATATGACCCGAGTGCGTAAATCCTATGAGCTTGATAATATGTTTGCGGTTATTTTTTTGATCAGTTTTTTGACATTGGCGTTAATTGCATTGGTGAAATGGCTAGAGCGTCATGTGCTTGATTATCAATATAAGGAATAATAATGAAAATATTCTGTTTTCGACCACTGGTTGGCGTTGCCTTGGTAGCCGTATTAGCCTCATTAATGACTGCTTGCTCAAATGGGCAATCAGACAATGAGCCAAAACTTCAAGCGTTGATTATTGCACTAGACTGGGTGCCAAACACGAATCACACAGGGCTATATGTCGCACTTGATCAGGGTTATTTTAAGGAAGCTGGATTTGATGCTAAGATTGTGCAACCAAGTGAGGACAGTACTTCAACTTTGGTTGCAAATAAGCGTGCAGATTTTGGTGTTTATTTTCAGCCAAATATGGTTAAGCGTCTAAATAAAGGTGAACCAATCACTGCCGTGGCGGCGATTACACAGCACAGCAGTGCAGGACTGTTATCGTTAGCTGGGCTTGGTGCAGATAAGCCCCAAGACTTGCAGGGCAAGCGTTACTCAACATGGGAAGATCCTGTTGATGATGCCGTGGTTGAACAGATTGTTGGTACACCCCTAAAGAAAATCCCCGGTGAATCGACTGATGCAACGACTGCACTACGCATGAATCAGTTTGATTATATTATGGCGTACTACAGCTGGGATGGTATCCATGCAGATATTAAAGGCGTGGATACCAACTTTTTTTATTTAAAAGATGCCGATCCAATTTTTGACTATTATGCCCCTTTATTGATTGCAAATAATGATGAGCTAAAAAATCACCCTGAAAAATATAAAAAAGCACTGGCAGCAATCAAACAAGGCTACCTATACGCCGCCCACCATCCAAATGAAAGTGCTGAAATCTTGGTTAAGTATGCACCAGAGATTAATGTAGAGCTTGCCAAACAAAGCCAAGCGTATATCTCGCCGCAGTACCTTGATGAACAAGGTGATTGGGGACGATTTGACTATGATCGTTGGGATCGGTTTTTTAATTGGGTTTATCAAAAGGGTTTGATGAATGAGTTTACACCAAAATCAGGTGTGACCAATGATTATTTAACCCAATAAGCTATCGCTTATGCACCCAAAGCTTGAATTCAAAAATATCAGTCATGCATTCACCAAAAATGCCAAGACACCATTATTTAATGACCTAAATCTTAAGGTTGCTCATGGTAGCGTGGTTAGCATCGTTGGGGCAAGTGGTGTCGGTAAAAGCACGCTATTTAATATCGCTGCTGGTCTGATTTATCCCAGCCGTGGGCAGGTGATGATCGATGGTAAGAATGTTACAGGCACAGCTGGGTATGTGGGCTATATGCTCCAAAAAGATTTATTACTGCCCTATAAAACGGTATATGATAATATTGCTTTGCCATTGATGTTGTCGCATAAAACCAAGCAAGAGATTGCAGCGTACATTCAGCCTAATTTGCCAATTTTTGGGCTAGATGGGCTGACTAAAAAATACCCCAATCAGCTATCTGGCGGTCAGCGTCAACGAGTCGCATTACTTCGCACCTATTTATCCAATCATGAACTGATGCTACTTGATGAGCCATTTTCCGCTTTGGATTTTGTGACCAAGGCGGATATGCATGATTGGTTTGGACAGTTTCGCCAAGCCAATCAGCTGACTTGTTTGATTATCACACATGATATTGATGAAGCCATTTATTTATCTGATGAAGTTTATGTATTAAAAGGAATGCCAGCGATGTTTACTAATCATTTTTGGGTACCTAAGCAACAAAATTTTTATCAGTCTACTGAATATTTAACCCTAAAACAGCAAATTTTAACCGCCATTCGATATTAACAGCTTTTGGACAAAATTTAACTTCAAGTTTTTAGTATTGGCAATAAAATACCGACGATTTAGACCGTCGGTATTTGTTATCTTTATTATTCAAATCATCAGTCAATACGCTCAATGGTTACATTACCAACATTACCCGTCATACCAATGGCTTGTGCAGCACCATAAGACAAATCAAGCACACGATTGGTCTTGGGTCGATCGTTGATTTTGACGACCACAGATTTACCATTATCACGATTGGTCACTCTGACATGGCAATTCATTGGTAAGCTACTGTGTGCTGCCGTTAAGGCATTCATATCAAAGGTTTCGCCACTGGCGGTTTTACGACCATGAAACTGACGACCATACCATGAAGCGATACCATTTTGTTTGAACTTATTGACAGTGCTTGAAGCGACTGCGGTCAGACGATCAAGCACAGGAATATCTTCATCGGTTTTTTTGGATTTGGTAGATTGAGCAATCATTGGACTGTTAAGCGCCAAAGAGGCAGGCTGGCGTGCTGATTTGACCAAGCTTGAGGCATTATTATGCTGCGTGGTAAGCTGCTGGAGTACATTGTCAATATTGGCAGGGCTATTGCCAGCTTGTGCATTCATGCTTAAACTTGCGGTTAAAGTAATGCTCGCTAATCCAAGTAAAGATTTGCGCACTGTTTTCATGGTTACACCTTTAGTATTGCATACTCTGACAATGGTTGAGAAAATCTCAACATACTGACCAAAATATGTACACAAAAATGTACAAATAGGCACAAATCAGAGTCAAAACATTATGTAAAATACCACTTTAAAAGATCAATGCAGTATCAATAAAAATTAATAAAATAAAATGCTCATTGATGTTGTGTGCATCAAATACCTTATCTTAGCACTATTTTTTGAAATTACAAGGCTAATTATTCACCGTTTTGGCTGATATTGCTCAAATTTTGTACAAAATATGGGCAAATGTTTTAAAAATAACTGCTTGGAAAAAACAAAATCTGATTTCGTTTAATACAAAATCCAAATACCAAAACAGGTATTTATGATTGATATTATTAATAATATCTTTATAATATGGGGCTGATTGACCAAATTTCAAGTAAAATCAAGTAAAATTAGGCATTGTTTCGGTGATAAATCAAATAATTTGGTGATAAATTGATGAAAAATTTTAATCAATACTTTGTAACTACGCTTGCCAGCAGTATGCTGGTTGCGTGCAGTGCACCCATACCAACCAATCCACAAGTATCCCCAATAAAAACGCCATCGGTACTGATTACTAAAGATAAAATCGGTGATCATCATACACATGAGCATGATGAATCTGTAAGTAATGTCGGTTTGCAGGCACATTTTGAGGCTTGGCTACAGACGCACCATGCCACCAAACAAGAGGTAGCTAGGTATCAAGCGTATTTACAATCAAGACTTGGTAATTATCTGCCACCAATGAGTCAGCTACTAACGACTGCACGGTCATGGCAGGCATGTGGTCATGAACCTTATCAGCTGCCACCAGAACATCTTTGGGGTCAGATTGTACCAACATTGCACTTGTATCAAGATCTCAAAAGCAGGGGCATATTGCCAGCAAATACCCAAATTCGCTCAGTTTATCGCAATCCTGCACTCAACCAATGTGCTGGCGGTGCAGCTATGAGCAAGCATTTGACCAATAGTGCCATTGATATTTGGATGCCTGACCTTGAAATAAAAAGCCAAGCACTGTATGAGCTTCAAAACCGCCTATGCCAATATTGGCTAGAGCATGGCGAAAACCAAAATTTTGGACTGGGTTTATACGCCACAGGTGCGATTCATTTGGATACCCAAGGCTTTAGAAAATGGGGTGCTCAATTTTCTGAAATAAACTCTATTTGTCGTCATGTCTTGCCGAAAAATAAGCTATAATCATTGGCTAATTTTGAGCGGTATATCGTATGTTACCAACACGCCTTATTCAAAATCGTCATATCTTAACCAAGCTTGGTATCACCATATGGGCATCAAAATATGCTGATGTGACGACGCTACCATCTGCCTATCAGCCATTACCGCAGAAACTGGAGATATCGACAGCACTGCCCCAACAAAGTCTAAATACCCAAACGCAGTTAGAATCAACACCCGTCACGCATCGCCCAAAGCAGATCATTGATACACTGCCAAAAACTCAGCAAACCAAAACATCTCATCTAAAATCACCACCACAGCATGAAGTTTTGGATATCCATCAGTCGTCTTTTGCAGCCAAGTCAATTGAATATCATTTGAAAGTGATGATATACCAAAACTGGATAATGATGGCTGATGTCGATGCTTTGGACGCAGCAGGGCATGAACTTTGGCTATCGTTACATCGGTCGCTGACTCAGCAGGCAAAACAGCAAAAGCTGGCATTGGTCAGTAGACAATTTGACTACCCATTATTTGAAGACGACCTGACAGGTGATTCTGTTTTTTTAGCAAATATCAGCCTAAAAGGGTTTATATTTGGGTGCATGCGTGAATCTGGTCAGATAAAATACCTTGCACCATTGACAACTTTGCCTGATTATCTGAATTTGCAAAGTATTCAAAATTTAACGCTCATTAGCGATTATCGCATTAACCAAATGTTGCAAGATGGCACGACAAAAAAAGCATTTTGGCAAGCATTGCACCGCTGAATGATGATTTTAATGGATGAAATTTTAAATACAATCAAATGCCATAAAGTTTCATGATATACTATGATAAAAATTTAGGCATTTTTTAAGGATAATCATATGACTCGTTTTGCCAATTTTTGTGCCGGCCCCGCCAGTATGCCGACCGCCGTCCTTGAGCGTGCTCAAGCCGAAATGCTTGACTGGCAAGGTCTTGGCACATCAGTGATGGAGATTAGCCATCGCAGTACAGATTATATTGAGGTGGCTCAAAAAGCCGAGACGAATTTACGCAAACTCATGGGCATCAGCGATGATTACGCTGTGCTGTTTTTACAAGGCGGTGCGACGCTACAATTTTCAGCAATTCCGCTAAATCTGATGAATGGCGGCGTGGCGGATTATCTTGAGACAGGTACATGGTCAAATAAAGCCTATAAAGAAGCCAAGCGTTATGAAGCGTTGGGTCTTGGTCAAGTCAATTTGGTGGCGGCGGGCAGTCAGACACAGTTTAGCGACATACCAGACCCAAGCACTTGGCAGCTCACCAAGGGTGCAAGTTATTTTCATTATTGCCCAAATGAGACCATTCATGGCGTTCAGATGTTTGATGTGCCAAAGGTTGATACGCCCATCGTGGCAGATATGTCATCGTGCATTTTATCTGAGCCGATTTCGGTGGATAAATTTGGTCTTATCTATGCAGGCGCTCAAAAAAATATCGGTCCAGCAGGATTGACTTTGGTCATCATTCGTAAAGATTTGTTGGAGCAAGCCAGTAAATGGTGTCCGATGGTGATGAATTATAAAAATCAGCATACCAATGATTCTATGCTCAATACGCCATCAACTTATGCGTGGTATTTATCAGGTCTTGTGTTTGAATGGCTGCTTGAGCAAGGTGGCATTGAGGCGATTGCAAAAGTCAATCACGCTAAGGCAAAAACGCTATATGCCGCCATTGATGGCAGTGATTTTTATCATAATACAGTCAATCCAAACCATCGTTCAATCATGAATGTACCGTTTCATCTGGCAGATGGCAGTTTAGATAAGCGATTTTTGGAAGAATCCAAAAAAGCAGGTTTACTAAACTTAAAAGGTCATCGTGCGGTGGGTGGTATGCGTGCCAGCATTTATAATGCCATCACACTTGAGCAAGTTCAGGCACTGACGGCATTTATGGCAGAATTTGAACGCAGATACGGCTGAGCATACCCAAATTTTGATGGTGATTTGGTTATTAAGTCCAACGATGCTACCAATATTTAGCACACCCTAATATTATCCAAATTTTAAGGTAAGAGATGAGTGATTGTCGCATTCAAGCAGTTTTAGCATTTGAAGATAATTATATTTGGCTCATTGAAAATCAAATGACCACAATTATCATTGACCCAGGCAGTAGTCAAGAGGTGCTGGCATACTTACAAAAAAATCAGCTGACGCCCAGTGCCATTTTGGTGACACATCATCATGATGACCACACAGGCGGTGTCAGAGACTTACTTAGTCAGTATAAAAACTGTGCTTTATACGCACATGCCAAGCATGGTTTTGATGATATACCTAAAGTCAATTTGGTTGATGAAGGTGATCATTTTGTGGTTGAAGATATCTGCTTTCAAGTATGGCGTACCGCAGGCCATACTGATAGTCACTTAAGCTATGTGACGGAAATTGACCAAAAAACACGCGTATTTTGTGGCGATACGCTGTTTAGTGCAGGCTGTGGGCGAGTGTTTACAGGCACGATCTCTCAGCTATTTGCCAGTATGAAGCGTTTTAATGAGATGGATGAGCAGACCATGTTTTATCCTGCCCATGAGTATACCGTATCAAACTTAAAATTTGCCAAAAGTGTGGCCTTGGATGAACATCAAGATGCCATTAAGCACGCCACTTATGCCGCTATCACACAGCGACAAAATAATCAAATGACATTGCCTGTCAGCTTAGCACACGAACGCCAAATTAATGTTTTTTTACATGCTTGTGATGATGACAAAGCCAAAAAACTTGCCAATCAGCATGGATTAAATGATGAGTCGGCGTTGGCGGTATTTGGCTGGTTGCGTGAACAAAAAAATCATTTTTAAACTTAGGGCGTGCCTGCCTTTGGTTTTTTGCATAAAAAGCGTTGACCGATTTTTATGCAAATTTCATGCAAAAATGAACAAAAATCTAGGCTCTTGGCATGCCTGAACACTCTTTATAAACCCATCATTAAGAATAGATATACCCAATATCTTAAGCGACCAAGCGTCAAATGGCAGAACGATGAAACACCTCCCTTAAAACAAAACTGGTATGCAACTGGCTTACGCCCTCAATTTTACTAAGCCGATGTAATAAAAACTCTTCATAATGACGCATGTCTTTGACCAATACTTTAAGTAAATAATCTTCACTGCGTCCTGTGACAACGCTACAACTGACCACCTCGTCAAAATCTTGGATTTGGCTTTCAAATTCATAAAATCGCTCAGCGGTATGCTTATCCATACTCACCGCAACATAGACCGATAAAGTGTAGCCAAGTGCCGTAGGATTGGTAGCAGCGTGATAGCCTGTGATGACACCAGCATCCTCAAGGCGTCTGATTCGGCGGATGGTGGGCGTGGGCGATAGGTTAATCTGTTCGCTAATCTCTGCCATGGATAATCGGGCGTCATCGGTCAGTATACGCAGTATTTTTTGATCGATTGTATCTAAGGCGGTCTGTTTGGCGACATGGCTCATATGGATTATCCAAAGAATAGCGATAAAATAATGGTTATTTTTACTATATATTAGCATATTTTTAGCAAAATCATCTAAAATATCTGACAATGAATGTAAAAATAAGTAAAAATTGCTATACGATATTTGATACAATTAAGCCATCAAAATCGTTACTATTTAATATCTAAAATCAATATCTAAAAGTCAATGAACTTTTTGGAGCTTTTATGCCACACATTACCCCAAAAAATCCCGCGTTTGATTTTAATCAATATCAGCCGTTTGCGTTTGCACCTAAGCTTAAAAACCGCACTTGGCCTGATAAGACCATTACCAAAGCTCCAATTTGGGCAAGTGTTGATTTGCGTGATGGCAACCAAGCCTTGATTGATCCGATGACCATCGAACAAAAATTAAAATTTTTTAAACTGCTTGTAGAGATTGGCTTTAAAGAGATTGAGATTGGTTTTCCATCAGCGGCACAAGTTGAGTTTGATTTTACACGCCGATTGATTGAAGAGGGTCTTGTACCTGATGATGTCACCTTACAAGTCTTGGTGCAGGCGCGTGAGCATTTGATTGATCGAACTTTTGAGGCACTTAAAGGGGCACGCCGTGCGATTGTGCATGTGTATAACTCCACCTCAAAAGTGCAGCGAGATAAAGTTTATCAAATGGATAAAGCCCAAATTAAACAAATCGCCATCGATGGTGCGACCATGCTGCGTGATAAGGCAAAACATTACCCAGAGACGCAGTGGGTGTTTGAATATTCGCCAGAAAGCTTCAGCCAAACCGAAACCGATTATGCCGTTGAGGTGTGCGACGCTGTCTGTGAGATTTGGCGGCCTGACACTGGGCAAGAGGTGATTTTAAACTTACCTGCCACTGTCGAGGCATCGACGCCAAATATCTATGCCGACCAAGTGGAATATTTTTGCCGACATCTAAAAGCACGCCCGCATGTTACCATCAGTCTACATACGCACAATGACCGTGGCTGTGCCGTGGCGGCCTCTGAGCTGGGATTGATGGCAGGGGCTGACCGCATCGAGGGTACGCTTTTGGGTAATGGCGAGCGTACGGGCAATATGGATATTTTGGTTATGGCGATGAATCTGTACACCCAAGGCATTGACCCAGAGCTTGATTTGAGTCAGGTGAGCGACATTGTACAAATTGTCAGCGAATGTAACAATCTGCCAGTACATCCACGCCATCCTTATGTTGGTGAACTTGTCTTTACGGCATTTAGTGGCTCACATCAAGATGCCATCAAAAAATCTTTAGATTATAATGAAAAACACCCCGAGACTCAGCAGCATTGGGATGTGGCATATCTGCCCATCGACCCAATACACATCGGTCGAGGTTATCAAGATGTGGTACGAATTAATAGCCAGTCAGGTAAGGGCGGTGCTGCGTATATCTTGCAGCGGCACTTTGGTTTTAATTTACCACGCTGGACACAGATTGACTTTGCCCGTGTGGTGCAGGCTCATGCAGAAAGTATGGCGCGTGAACTAAAAACTGATGAGCTGCTTGAAATTTTTACCCAAGCGTATCTTAAGCAAGATAAATTCCGCCTAAGCGACTACACCATCAGCAATAAAGGCGGTGCTGTCAGCTTCCAAGGTCAGGTGGCTGCACCTGAAGAAGTGTTTGAGGTGATTGGTCAAGGCAATGGTGCGTTATCTGCGTTCATTGATGGCTTGGTGAAATCCACAGGCAGACAAATTCATGTCACTAATTATGCCGAACACGCCATTGATAACAAAGCCCATCAAAAAACCGATACAGATAACCAAACCGATGCCGCCGCCGCCGCTTATATCCAGCTGTCGGTAGAGGGGCAGATTTATTCAGGTATCGCCACTTGCCATAGCACCGTATCCGCCATGCTAAAAGGTGCGTTATCCGCTTTGGCACAGGCGTGGTAATGTGACCTAATAAAAATCCTGCATGATGGCAGGATTTTTTTTATTTAGTGGGCTGCCAAACAATGATGATTATCAGCATGTGAGTAAATAATTAAAATGGCTGATGGGTGTATATTTAATAAAATATATCAATATATAAAAGTTGACTATAGCGATACAATACAGTAAGATATTTGCTACGGCTAAACATAATGACAGTCTGAGATAACCAGTTAGTGATAGCAATCAAGTTCCGTTGTCGCCATGTTGTCGTCGTATAAACGGTAAGTTTGGTTTGGTGGATGCCCCATCTGATGTACCACGCCCCTAATAAATGAGGGGGGGGGGAGACCCCAGTCATTAAATTAGGAGACTAAGATGAATAAAATTTATAAAGTGAAAAAAAATGCCGCAGGTCACTCGGTGGCGTGTTCTGAATTTGCCAAAGGTCATGTGCGTCAAGCGGTTTTGGGCAGTTTATTGGTTATTGGGGCATTGGGCATATCGAATACAGCATCTGCACAATCGGTACATTATAGTGATTATAGTGGTAGTTATGATTTGGATTGCTATAGGAGTAGTAAAGGTGAATGTATTGTCATCTCAGGTAAACATAATACAATCAGTAAAAACATAGCCTCCTCCACCATCGGAGGCGGCTATGGTAATGAGATCAAACACCCAGACGACGACAACATCAATGCCGTTACCATCAGTGGCGGTAAATTTAATAAAGCAATGCAAACAGATGCAACCGTCTCAGGCGGTAGCAAAAACCAAGCCATGAGCGGTGGCTCTACCGTCGGTGGTGGTCATAAAAATATCGCCAAAGGTGAGACTGCGACCGTCGGTGGTGGTCGTGATAACCAAGCTACAGGCAAAAGCTCAACTGTCTCAGGTGGTGAGCGAAACTACGCCACAGGTGACGAATCTGCCATCGGCGGTGGTCGTGATAACCGTGCGATAGCTGATAGTGCGGCCATCGCAGGTGGTGAGCGAAACTACGCCACAGGTGATCATTCTGCCATCGGCGGTGGTGAGATAAACCAAGCCACAGGCGAACAGTCCACCATCTCAGGCGGTGCTGAAAACCAAGCCACAGCCACAGGCTCAGTCATTGGCGGCGGTTCTAAAAACCAAACCACAGCTCTTTACTCAACCATCGCAGGCGGTAACCAAAACCAAGCCACAGCTGACGGCTCAACCATCTCAGGTGGTGAGTACAATGAAGCGACAGGTATACGCTCAACTGTGGGTGGTGGTAGTAGCAACCAAGCCGCAGGCTTCAACGCTACCGTTAGTGGTGGCTCTGAAAACCAAGCTACAGATCGCCAATCTACCATCGCAGGCGGCTATCAAAACCAAGCCACAGGCTTCAACGCTACCGTCGGTGGTGGTTACAAGAACAAAGCCACAGGCTTCAACGCTACCATCGCAGGAGGTTATCTCAATACCGCCAACAGCGGCCATTCTACCATCGCAGGTGGCTATAATAACAAAGCCGAAGGCAACCAATCTACCGTCGGTGGTGGTTCTGGCAACCAAGCCACAGATTCCTACTCAACCATATCAGGGGGCGGTGATAACAGAGCAACAGGTGAACGGTCTACCATTGGTGGCGGCAGGCTTAACAAAGCCACCGCTATCAACTCAACGGTTGCAGGCGGTTATGATAACCGAGCTACAGGCACAGGCTCAACCATCGCAGGGGGCAGTAAGAACCAAGCTACAGGTAATGGTTCATTTGCAGCAGGTATAGAAAACCAAGCTACAGGCAACCAATCCACTATCGCAGGTGGCTATCAAAACCAAGCTAAGAACAACCAGTCTACCGTTGCAGGTGGCTATAACAACAAAGCCGAAGGTCACCAATCTACCGTCGCAGGCGGTCATAGCAATATCGCCAACGGCAACCAGTCTACCGTCGCAGGTGGCTATAACAACCAAGCTACAGGCGTAGGCTCAACCGTCGCAGGTGGCTATAACAACCAAGCTAAGAACAACCAGTCTACCGTCGGCGGTGGTTCTGGCAACCAAGCCACAGGCGAGAAATCAACCATATCAGGGGGCGATGCTAACAAAGCAACAGATACTTATTCTACCGTTGGTGGCGGCAGGGTTAACCATGCTACAGGTCGTAACTCAACGGTTGCAGGGGGTTATGATAACCAAGCTACAGGTAATGGTTCATTTGCAGCAGGTGTAGAGAACCGAGCCAATACTGACAACGCCGTCGCCGTGGGTAAAAAGAACATCATCGATGGCGATAACTCAGCAGCCATCGGCTCTAATAATACCGTTGAAAATGACAAAAAAGATGTCTTTATTCTTGGTTCTAACACATCAGGTGTACAGAGTAACTCAGTACTGCTGGGTAATAAGACCGCTGGCAAACAGGCGACTGCTGTTAGTGATGCCACAGTGGGTGATTTAAGCCTAACAGGATTTGCAGGCACATCAAAAGCTGAAAACGGCGTAGTTTCTGTGGGTAGTGAAGGCGGTGAGCGTCAAATCGTTAATGTTGGTGCAGGTGAGATCAGTGCCAAATCAACAGATGCCGTCAACGGCTCACAGCTACATGCTTTGGCCACAGCTGTTAGTCAAAATCAAGATGACATTGCTAAAAACCAAGCAGAGGCACTCGCCAACCGTGTAAATATCAAAGAGCTTGAACGCAAGCAAGAAAATGACATCAAAGATGTTGTTGACATGCAAAATGCAATCTCTGAACAAGCGGATAAAAACAAAAATAACATCCAAGACCTAGCAAAAGCTCAACTTGCTGGCATAACGGTCATGGAAGAGCTAAACAAAAATGTTGAAGCAAACAAAGCTGACATTGCTAATAACACCGATAGTATTGCTAAAAACAAAGCTGATATTGATAATAACATTAACAATATCTATGAGCTAGCACAACAGCAAGATCAGCATGGCTCTGATATCAAAACCTTGGCGAAAGCAAGCTCTGAGAATACGCAAAACATCGAAGATCTAGCCGCTTACAACGAGCTACAAGACGCCTATGCTAAACAGCAAACTGACGCCATTGATGCTCTAAATAAAGCAAGTTCTGCAAATACCAAGCGTATTACTACCGCTGAACTGGGCATCGCTGAGAACAAAAAAGATGCTCAGATTGCCAAAGCACAAGCCAATGAAAATAAAGCTGACATCGCCGCCAATAAAGCCGATGCTGATGCTAAGTTTAAAGGTGTGCAAACAGACATTGCAAATAACAAAATCATACTTGCTCAGCACACCAAAAAAATCAATGATAATCAACAAGCCATCGAAGCAAAATTGGGTGGCAAGGCAGATTTGCAAAAATTAGCAGAGTTAAAAACAAGCGTTGATAAAAACCAAGCAGATATTGCCAAAAATACTGATAATATCCAAAATCTAAAAGCAGAGACACTCGCCAATCGTGTAAATATCAAAGAGCTTGAACGCAAGCAAGAAAACGACATCAAAGAAGTTGTTAGCATGCAAAATGCAATCGCTGAACAAGCTGATAAAAACACAGCTGACATTGCCGCCAATAAAGCCGATGCTGATGCAAACTTTGAAACGCTCACCAAAAATCAAAATGCTTTGATTGAGCAAGATGAAGCACAAGACGCATTAATCGCTCAAAACCAAACTGACATCACTGCCAATAAAACTGCCATTGAGCAAAATGTTAATAGAACTGTTGTCAATGGGTTTGAGATTGAGAAAAATAAAGCTGGTATTGCTAAAAACCAAGCGGATATCGCTAAAAACAAAGCCGATGCTGATGCAAACTTTGAAACGCTCACCAAAAATCAAAATGCTTTGATTGAGCAAGATGAAGCACAAGACGCATTAATCGCTCAAAACCAAACTGACATCACTGCCAATAAAACTGCCATTGAGCAAAATGTTAATAGAACTGTTGTCAATGGGTTTGAGATTGAGAAAAATAAAGCTGGTATTGCTACCAACAAGCAAGAGCTTATTATTCAAAATAATCGATTAAATCGAATTGATGAGACAAATAATCGTCAGGATCAGAAGATTGACCAATTAGGTTATGCACTAAAAGAGCAAGGTCAGTATTTTAATAGCCGTATTAGTGCTGTTGAGCGTCAAACGGCTGGAGGTATTGCGAATGCTATCGCAATTGCAACTTTACCATCTCCCAATAGAGCAGGTGAGCATCATGTCTTATTTGGTTCAGGATATCATAATGGTCAAGCTGCAGTATCATTGGGTGCAGCTGGGTCAAGTGATACAGGAAAATCAACTTATAAGATTGGTCTAAGCTGGTCAGATGCAGGTGGATTATCTGGTGGTGTTGGTGGCAGTTACCGCTGGAAATAAAGCCTAAATTAACTGCTGTATCAAAAAATATGGTCTGTTTATACAGACCATATTTTTATCTAAAAAACTTATCTTAACTTTTATGAACTATTATAAGCCAAAACCAAGTAACAATAAGAGATATTAAAATAAGAGGTGTTAAAACTGCTAAACAATCGGCTTACGACGATAAAATAAAATACCTGGAATGGACAGTCCCAAAACCAATGCTGAGATGATAAAAATCGCCTCAAAAAAATGACGCATCATGACGATAAATAAATCCATATCAAATCCAAAATAACCAATTTGCACCATGCTGACCATGGCTTTATAGGCAGCAATTCCTGGCATCATACAAATCAAGCTAGGTACAATCAAGGCTTTGGGTGGCAGACCATGACGCTGAGCAAAATGTACACCCAAAAAGCTACCCGCCATTGCTCCAAAGAATGTTGCCACAACCAAATGTACACCAAAAATTACCATCACTTGTTTTAAACCAAAACCCAGTGCTGTTACCATCATGCAATGTATAATGTATTGCTTTGGCAATGTAAACATTAAACACCAGCCCACAGTAATGATACATGACAATACAATTGTTTGGATAATCTCGATCATGCCCATCATAGTCCCCAATGTGGAATTCTAAGAAAAATCAAGGTCATCACAATCCCAACACAGGCTGATAGGGTCAGCATGGTTGCAAACATCCATCGACCCACGCCCATATTCATATAGCCTTTTAAGATATCGGATAACGCATTAATAATAGGAAAGCTTGGTACAAGCAATAGCACACTGGCAGCGACAGCAATGTCAGCATTAGCACCTAAATTTAAAAAATATGCCAAAGCTGCTAATAAAGTTGCGGTAAATGCTGTTATCATAGCGACGACAAAAGGATTAAAATGTTGCTTTAAAAGATACATACGCAATCGCATTGCAACAAAACTGGCAATTAAAGTAATCAGAGCAATCAGCAATGTTGCACCGTTTAAGTAGGCAAAACTGGCACATGAGACGCCCACAAAAAATGATACCAAATGATTAGAATAGACAGTTTGGTAGATGGTATCAAACCCTTGTTCTATGCTACCGATGCATGCGTCGTGACTTTGAGTGTTTAAACAATGAGATTGATTGGCTTGATGATTTTCGGCACTTAAGATAATTTGTTGAATTTGTACTAAGATACTGACATTAATGCCTTGATGAACTGTATTTCTCACCGTTGTGATGCAGCGGCCTTGATATAAAGTGGTTAAGGTGACTGCATTAAATGACAAACCGCACTCAACACCATCAATCCCAAGTGCCGCCCCAAGCCGCTTTGTTAAATCGACAACCACCACAGACTCTGCACCGTATTGCATGAGTAGTAAAGCGCAGCGGATACATAAACGAGTGATTCGTTGTTGCTGAGCATAGTTTAGGCGGCTGGTATGCGTATCAAATAAAATACTGGGCATCTCGTCGGTCAAATTAATCATTGGGTGACTTTTGGTGGCTTGAATGGTTGGCATAAAATCACTTAAATTTTAAATTCAATTAAATTCTAAATTCAATGAAGTGAATGAAATAGCCCATCTAAAAGATTGGTCATCTTATCAATCAATAATGCGGTATCTTTTTCTGATAAATTCAACGCTGGCAGTAAACGAATGACATTACCGCCTGTCACATTGATAATTAAGTGATGTTTATGAAGGGCGATATTGACAATATCGGTGAGATTGATTTCTTTAGGCATGGCAAAGCCAATCATCATTCCACGGCCTCGAGCAGTCACTCCATATGTACCAAATTTATCTATGATATGTACACGAATGGCATCGCCTCTTTGGCGTGCATTATTCATAATAGCATCATCAAGCACATGATAAACAGCACACACGACACGGCTACCGAGTGGTGTACCGCCATAGGTTGAGCCATGCGAACCGATGCCAAATAGTCCAACCGCTTTTTTGCTTACCATACAAGCCCCAATCGGAAAGCCGTTACCCAAGCCTTTGGCGGTAGTTAGCACATCGGGGGTGATATTTGAATATTGATAGGCAAAGTATTTGCCCGTACGCCCATTACCTGTTTGAACTTCATCAAGCATCAAAAGCCAGCCATTGGCGTTGCAAATTTTGGACAGTTTTTCCAAATAATCATCAGGCGGTGTGTGTAAGCCGCCTTCACCTTGAATCGGTTCAACCAATACCGCACAAATATCTTGGTCGCCAGACAATGCCGCTACAGCGTCAGCATCTGCAAATGGCACACGCACAAACTCATCATCAAGCGTATAAAAGCCTGCACGCGCTTTAGGATTGGCGGTGGCAGAGACTGTCAAAAGTGTCCGCCCATGAAATGAATTCTCCATCACGATAACCTTGGGTCTAGCTTTACCTTGATTGTGTGCATACAAACGAGCGATTTTTAGGGCGCATTCATTGGCTTCAGCACCCGAATTGGCAAAAAATACTTGCTCCATGCCAGCGGCTTGACACAGCACAGTCGCCGCCTTTTCTTGCCAATCAATGCCAAATAAGTTACTGGTATGTACTAAGCTTGAGGCCTGTTCTGTCATGGCATGAGTAATGGCAGGATGGCAATGCCCAAGTCCGCATACTGCAATACCTGTCAAGGCATCTAAATAAGCCGTACCATCTTTGGTGTACAGGTATGAGCCTTCGCCACGCACAAAACTGATAGGCTGGCGGGCATAAGTGGGCATGATGTGACTGTTCATGGCATATCCTTATGTTGACTGTGATGATTGATTAATAATCTGCAACTTCATGATGCTCAGGCGATGGCAGTTCATCGCTTGCAATCAAATACTCATCAGACGCCCACGCACCCAAATCAATGAGCTTGCAGCGTTTTGAACAAAATGGGCGGTTTGGGTTGTCAGACCATGTGGTTACTGCTTGACATCGTGGGCAAGGGTAGGTTATTTGGTTCATCTAATCGGTATGAGATAAAAATAAGTTATATTTTATCATAATTTGGCAAAACTAAGCAGCCAAATACTCAAGTAATTGATATGATGAGATAAAATGTGTACAAAAGTACCGCCAAATACCAATGGTAACCAGACTTGACGCCACTTTTACAATGAGTTGTTTTTTTTGTGTGATAAAGTTCGTAAATAAAACATGACAGAAGTATTAAAGCAAGCTATAATCGCATGCAATTATTTTAAAATAAGACTAAAAACTGCAACAGCAGGCGAATTATCAATAGCAATAATAAGGAGGATATTGTGAGTGATTCAAATCTGGTCACCGATGATAATCATAGTTTGAATAAATCATACCGTGAACTACATCGCCCTAGCTCAAGTTTTGAAAAACGAGAGGATTATCTAAAGCACGAACTACAAATTATGCAGCCTCGTCGCTGGCGTGTCAACTTACCCTTTCGTGATTACCGTTTTGAATTAGAAGATACCATCCCTGCAATGGCAGGCACCATTGGTAAAATTGTGATGGTGGGTGCGATGGCAGCTGCTTTTGCTGCACCGCTAGGGCTTGGCGAGGCATTTGTTTTAGAAAATGTCCGCTATGAGATGCTGATTGCATCGGTATTTGTGCTATTATTGTCAGGGTTTTTATTGCCAACAGCAAACCTAGCAGGAACGCATGGACCTTTGATTCCGCTGATTCCATTGGTGGTGGCAGCAGGCGGTCACCCATTGGCTTTTGGACTTTTGATTGGTATATTTGGATTATTGCTTGGTCTGTTCAAGGGTGGCTCATTGCTTGCTAAGCTGACCAGTAATGGCGTGGCAGGTGGTTTATTACTGTACTTGGGCTTTGTGGGGCTGATTGGTCAAGTAAAAAATATGATGGCGTGGGCTGAAACGATTGGACTGCCGTATTTGGCGTTTGTTATCATCATTGCCACCATTGTCATGTACGCATTCCTTGAACATTATCAAAAAAGATGGCTGGCTGTGCCGATTGGCTGTGCTTTAGCGGGTGTGATTGCCTTTGCATTTGGTGCACCGTTTGAGTTTAAAACCGAACCAGGATTACCACCTTTAAACCCAATGTACTGGTGGGGCGAGACAACGGGCTGGACAATGGGCATGCCAGACCTAAAAGCGTTTATCGTGGTATTTCCTTTTGCTGTGCTTGCTGTGGCGATGTGGTCACCTGATTTTTTGGGTCATCAAGTATTTCAAAAAATCAGCTATCCGCCGAATACGGAACGCACACACATGAATATTGATGATACGATGGTTGCTACCGCCATGCGTCAGGCAACAGGCTCAATTTTAGGCGGTGCAAACTTTGCATCATCATGGGGGACTTATATTGTGCCTGCCGCCATTGCCAAACGCCCAATTCCTGCAGGGGCGATCCTGACCGCAGTTTTTTGTATCGTGGCAAGTATTTGGGGTTACCCAATGGATTTGGCGATTTGGCAGCCTGTGTTGTCGGTTGCGCTGATTGTTGCGGTATTTGTGCCACTGCTTGAAGCAGGCATGGAGATGACTCGTAAGGGTAAGACCACGCAGTCGGCAGCGATTGTTGTCTTTGCCTCTGCACTGGTCAATCCTGTGTTTGGTTGGTCGCTGACCATGATGCTGGACAATTTGGGCTTAATTGGTGATAAGCAGCGTAGTATGGAGCTTGGTTTATCGGGTCGTGTGATTATCCCATTGGTGGGATTTATCATACTTTGCTCTGTGATGGTTGCCGTTGGTATGTTTCCGGGCATACCTGCATTATTGCCACAGTTTAGAGTCTGATTGAAATGCTTTAATCAATCGCTCCACCAGTCTGGGGCGATTGTCATGACCAACAAAAGATAATGTATTGCCATAGTCATTGCAAAATATAGACAGTTATGCTAAATTGTGCAATTTAATCGATTAATTAATAATTAACCAATTAATAACTAACCGATTGATAATCAAAGCCTTGGAGATTTTTATGAAACAAAGTGAGCAGACGACTTTTAATATGCGTGTAGATAAGCATTTGGTGGAGCAATTTAAGCAAGCGGCACGAGATAATAACCGTACTGCCAGTCAATTATTGCGTGATTGTATGATTGATTATGTGAAAAAAAACCGCCAAGCAGATATGTTTAAGCGTTAATTTTATCTGAATTTACGATGGTGTTTGATGATTATGGTTTAGATAATCGTGGTTTACAGTTACACAGTTTTAGGGGAAATTAATGGAATTTAAACAGGCTGTTGAGTATCGCCGTGCGGTGCGTGATTATGACCCAAATCGACCGTTAGATCCAGCATTGGTGATCGATTGCCTAAAGCTTGCACAACTGTCACCCAGCAGCTCAAATATGCAGTTGTATGAATTTTATCACATCACAAACCCCGATATGCTCAAAAAACTTACCAAAGCTTGCCTGTCACAACAAGCGGCTGCCAGTGCATCACAAATGGTTGTTTTTGTAACACGCCAAGATTTATATCGCCAAAGAGCTAAATCGGCGTTATTATTTGAGCGTCATAATATCAAAACCTACAGCCCACCCAAGCGGCAAGTAGCCAGAATTCAGCGTATGCAAAAATATTACGGCGTGCTGATGCCAACAATTTATCGTACAACTTTTGGCGTACCAAGTTTACGCAGTGCAGCATTTTTGGCAATCCAAAAATTTAAACCAACCTATGATCGTGTATCTGTGACCGATGTGCGTATTATGGTGCATAAAAGCTGTGCGTTAGCTGCTCAAACTTTTATGCTGGCAATGAGTGCAGCAGGTGCTGATACCTGTCCGATGGAAGGTTTTGATAGCAAAGTGGTTAAAAATCTGCTCAATTTACCCAAAGAGGCTGAAGTTAATATGATTATCTCATGTGGCTATCGCACCAAAAAAGGGGTTTGGGGTGAGCGATTTCGTGTGCCTTTTGATGAGGTTTATCGGCAGATTTAATCAACCAAATCAAAACCTTTTGTTTGGTAGAGGGTTTTTATTGAATACTTTTATCAATTGTATTGGCTGATTTATTTGCTTTTTGTTTTACAGATGGTGTCAAAATTTGATTGCCATGACCGTATCAGATAAAATGATTAATATATCATACGGCGACAGCTGTGCGGTATGATGTCATCATTGCCATGCATCTTTAATCCATTTGCTTGGCAATACATGACGATACCATTTGCCACCACCGCCAGAAATGGCGTCAGGTGGGTTAATCTCACCATGAAAGATGACAATTTTGGCATTGATGGGCTTTTTAGGTGGTACAAAATACGCCATAGGAATCTTTTGCAGACAGTGGTATTTAAAGCTTACGCACCAAGACGAATCCCAATATTCTAAATGGTGATGTTCTCTGAGATAATTTGATAAAAAGGCTTGCTCATGGCGAACCTCTTTACGGATTTTCTCAAAATTTTGCTCAAAATATTCCAATAAATGCGGATAAGTATGATACCCTACCTTGAAGCGATACACTGAACTGTTGCCCACCATTCGCCATGGTTTCTTCCAATCACGAATAATCATCACACTGTCATCATGTTGGGCTTTATGAGTAAAAAAAGCATCAATATTATCAATGATAACAATATCAATGTCCAAAAACAGTGCCGTACCTTTTAGCCCATATAAGTCAGGCTTAAAAGTGGTGAGTTTTTTCCAGCCACGCTCTGGAATATCGCTTGGTAAATTTAGCTCTGGGATGGGATAGCAGGTGATTTCATCACGAATACCTGTGCTGTTATCGGTTAGACACACCATCGTAAATGGTAAAGTCAGATTACGCTTGACCATATTATATAAGCGATTGACATATTCGGCACCGTATTTGGTGCCCCATTTCATACAGATGATATAGTTGATATCACTCATAACTATCCTTTGACATGGCTTGAAGCTCGATGGCTATTTTTTTTAGATCATTTTCATTAAGTAAATAAGGATTATTTAATAGTGGTGTATGCTTGAACCGACGATAGCTCCACATATAATGCAAAAAATGTGGATAAATCATTTGTTCCATCGCGCTATTTAAAGCAGTGGTTGCAGTTTTGGTATTTTTGGAATAAAGTTGTTCATCATTTAATTCATAACAAAAAATTTCAAAACCATCACCATCTTCACGCCTAATACAGCTTAAGCCAACGAGGGCACAGCCAGTTTTTGCAGCAAGCTTTGGTGCCAGCGTACTGGTTAGGGTTTTAATACCAAAAAAAGGCGTAATCTCACCACCTGATGGATCAGGTACATGGTCGGGCAGTATGATACTAAATCCACCTGCTTTGAGTGTTTTAAAAATTGCCTTAACACCACTAGCATCTGTGGGTACAAGGCTGGCATTTAGTCTTTCACGCCCCTGTAAAACAAAGCGATCTACCGCCGCATTTTTGATGGGCTTATACATAATGGTAGGGGAGCCAAAGGTATTGAGCCAAGCATTCATCATCTCCCAAGTACCGATATGAGGTACAATGGCAAGCATGCCGCTTGGATTGGCAAGTGCTTTGATTAGGATGTCTTCATGATGAACCGTTTTAATTTGTGCGATAGACCATTTTGGTGGCATTGCCCAAGTTTTAAGACTATCGACTGCACTGATGAGCTGATTTTTTAGGATTTGTTTGGCAAGTTTTTGCCGCTGTGCGTCTGGCATCTTGGGATGAACCAAGATTAAATTGGCTTGGATGCTGCGATAAACACTAAGCCTGCAATGATAGGAAATATAAGATGCACACGCCGCCAATCCATGCAGGACTGACAGCGGTACATATCTTAAAAAACCAAGCACTGACTATTCTGCTTGTTGTTTTTCACGAATACGAATGCCCAACTCACGCAACTGGCGATTATCAACTTCAGCAGGTGCTTCGGTCAATGGGCAATCTGCCGTCTTGGTTTTTGGGAAGGCGATCACATCACGGATTGAGCTGGCACCAACCATCAGCATAATCAGGCGATCTAGACCAAATGCCAAACCACCGTGCGGCGGTGCACCAAAACGCAATGCATCCATCAAAAACTTAAACTTAAGCTCTGCTTCTTCTTTAGAAATACCCAAGGCATCAAATACCGCCTCTTGCATGTCAACGGTATTAATACGCAGCGAACCGCCACCAATTTCTGTACCATTTAGTACCATATCATAGGCGATGGATAGGGCAGTTTCGGGGCTTTGTTTGAGTTCCTCAACCGAGCCTTTTGGGCGTGTAAAAGGATGATGAACTGATGTCCACTTACCATCATCAGTTTCCTCAAACATTGGAAAATCAACGACCCAAAGCGGCGCCCATTCACAGGTAAATAAATTTAAATCAGTACCGATTTTAACACGCAATGCACCCATAGCATCATTGACGATTTTAGCTTTATCGGCACCAAAGAAAATGATATCGCCAGTTTGGGCATCGGTACGCTCAATCAGCTCAATCAAAACCTCATCGGTCATATTTTTGATGATGGGTGATTGTAATCCTGATTCTTTTTCAACGCCATTATTGATATTATTTGCGTCATTGACCTTAATATATGCCAATCCACGAGCACCATAAATACCAACAAATTTGGTGTACTCATCAATCTGCTTGCGACTCATGTTACCGCCATTTGGAATGCGTAAGGCAACAACACGACCTTTAGGATCTTGGGCAGGCCCTGAAAATACTTTAAATTCAACATGTTGCATGATGTCAGCAACATCAACAAGTTTTAAGGGAATGCGTAAATCAGGCTTATCTGAGGCATAATCACGCATGGCATCTGCGTAAGTCATGCGGGGGAAGGTATCAAACTCAACATCCAGCATGGTTTTAAATAAATTTTTGGTTAAGCCCTCGGTGATGTCCATAATCTCTTCATCTGATAAAAATGAAGTTTCGATATCAACTTGGGTAAATTCTGGCTGGCGGTCAGCACGCAAATCTTCATCACGGAAGCATTTGGCGATTTGGTAATAACGGTCAAAACCTGCCACCATCAAAAGCTGTTTAAATAGCTGTGGTGACTGTGGCAATGCAAAAAAGTTACCTTGGCGTGTGCGTGATGGTACCAAATAATCACGAGCACCCTCAGGTGTGGCACGGGTTAAAACGGGTGTTTCAACATCCAAAAAGCCATGGTCGTCCAAATAGCGGCGAATGGTTGAGGTTGCTTTGGCACGAAATTTCATTCGCTCTTGCATCTCAGGGCGGCGCATATCTAAGAAGCGATACTTTAAGCGAAGCTCTTCAGAGACGGTGATGTTGTCATCATTCAAAGGAAATGGTGGCGTGTCTGATTTGGCAAGTAGTTCAATCTCTTTACCCAAAAGCTCAACTTGACCGCTGACCATATTTGGATTTTCGGTACCTTCATAGCGACGACGCACACGCCCCGTAATCTTAAGCAAATATTCTGAGCGAGCAGCATCGGCGGTCGCAAATGCTTCGGGCGTATCAGGGTCAATCACAACCTGTAACAAACCTTCACGATCACGCATATCCAAAAAGATCACACCGCCATGGTCACGGCGACGATGTACCCAGCCTGCGATGGTAATGGTTTGGTCAATTAGCTCTTCGGTCACTTGACCGCAATAGGTGCTACGCATCATAATTTTGCCCCAAAAATTGCAACCAAATAAAAACAGTTGCAAGAATGATTACATAAAAAAATGTTAAATTAAAAGGTTTTAAACGCTACATTATGCCTTTTAATTGAATTTCGTGCAAGTATTGCCGTGATAAATTTATGATTTTGGGCAATAATTAGCTTGGCTGTGCTTGCTTGATTGATGAAAATTGGCAAGAAAGTTTTTCTATATCTATAAAAATAAAGAAAAATAAAGTTAAAATTAAATACGGATCAAATTTTTAACGCTTAATCGTGATAAATTGCATAAAAATGGTGATTTTTCAAGATTTTTTATGGTATCTAAAAGGTAGCTATGATAGGATTTGATTAATTTGATGGTGTGAGTTTGAATGGATTTAACATTTAAGTCAATCACTGATACTTAACTTTGTTGTATTTGCGGTAAAATAAATCGCCTTATTTAGGATTATAAATTATCGATGGTCACCTTAAATATTTTATATGTCGTTGCTTCATTATTGATATTTGCCAGTATCATGACGAGCACGCTGTCAGCACGCTTAGGCGTACCTTTGCTGTTGTTTTTTTTGGGCGTGGGCATGCTGGCGGGTGAAGAGGGTATTTTGGGCATCGAATTTGCTGAATATAATTTGGCAAACTTTATCGGTCAGGCGGCGCTTGCGTGTATCTTATTGGATGGCGGTCTTCGTACCTCAATGCGTTCGTTCCGTGTGGGGCTTAAGCCTGCGGTAACTTTGGCAAGCTTAGGTGTCTTGGTAACGGTGTTAGTGGCAGGTATTTTTGCCACTTGGCTTTTGGATGTTGATTGGCGGCTGGGCGTCTTGATGGCGGCTATTGTGGGCTCGACCGATGCGGCAGCGGTATTTAGTCTGCTAAGAAATGGTGGTGTCAAGCTAAACGACCGTGTACAAGCCACGCTTGAGATTGAGTCAGGTGCAAACGACCCATTGGCAATTTTATTGGTTACGGCGATGATTGCCTTGAATCTTGATCCGACAAGCCAAGGAATTGGTGACATTATTTTTATGCTCATCAGCCAAATCGGTATTGGTTTGGTACTTGGGTTATTGTCAGGTTGGGCATTATCTAAGATGTTGCCAAAAGTTTACTTGGCAGATGGTATGTATGCCATTTTAATTTTATCTGCTGGCTTGATTGTTTTTGGTATCACAAACCTTTTGGGCGGTTCTGGATTTTTGGCGGTATATTTGGCAGGCGTGGTGATTGGCAATACCAAAGTGCGTGCCACAGAGCATGTACTGCGTGTGATGGATAGTTTTGCTTGGTTATCTCAAGCGGTGTTATTTGTGGTGCTTGGGTTATTGGTACAGCCATCAGGCATTTTAGAGGTGATTCATTACTCATTACTGATTTTTATCTTTTTATTATTCGTCGCACGCCCAATTGCGGTATTTAGTTCATTGTTGCCGTTTCGTTTTGGCATTCGTGAGATTGGTTTTATTTCTTGGGTTGGTTTGCGGGGGGCAGTGCCGATCACGCTTGCCATTATCCCAGTGACGATGGCGGTACCTGGTGCCGACTTGGCATTTAACATTACTTTTGGCGTGGTGATTTTATCCTTATTGGTACAAGGTGCAACCATTCCACTGATGTCTCGTTTATTTCGGGTGTGGGTACCAACCAATAATGAACCAAAAGCTGAGCATGAAATTTGGGTGGCAGATCAGGCGAATATTACTTTATATGAATTTGAAGTCAGGCAGGGTGCATTTGCCATCGGTCGCCATCCTCAATCCATCTCGAGTAAATTTGACGCCCAAGCCTTATCCTTATTTGCCTTGGTGCGTCATAATAAGCTTGTTAATGTGAATGAAGATACCATCTTAAAGATGGGCGATGTGGTTTGGTATGCCATGCGTGGCGATGATGCACCAAGTATTGCCAAAATTTTTAATAACTCTGCCACCCAATACCAAAAAAATAGTGAGTTTTATGGCGATTGGCTGTTGTCTCCTCATGCACGCATTGCAGATTTGCCATTTTATAATTTGGCGGCACGCTCACTTGCCACCAACTCATCTAGTCGCCTGCCAAAGCCTGTTGCCAGTGCACTTGATATCTTCACCGTTCCGCCACAGGTTGGGGCAATGACTGGTATTGATGAAGATTTGGTGAATAAATTGACCGAAGCTAAAAATCAAACTGTCGAAGAATTTATGATGCAGTATTTGAAGACCGAACCTGTCAAAGGCGATGAGGTATATCTGAATGAAACTTGGTCGCTCATTGTGCGTGATGTGGACGGACGAGGTCGCTTGCGTGGCGTGGGTCTAAAAAATAAAATTAAAAAAGAGGCTTAATTAAGTCGTGATCAATTAAGTAATGATAAACTTTCGTTTTTGATTTGTACGATTTTTGTAATCAAGTTATGGTTGGGCATTTAAATCATGTATTTTTTCCCCATTTACCAGCAAATACGCTTTTATTGATTGATATTTTAAGTATTTTAAGGAAAATTATGTTACACACTTCAAAAAAACCCATTGAGCTACACATTACCCATTTAAATAAAGCTCAAAAAGATACCAAACACAAAATCAAAACCATCCAATCTGAGCATAATGGCACATCACACAAATTAAAAGATAAACTGTGTCAATTATTCAAAGATATTAAAATATCAGACAAAAAATGTCAGCAGTCTACTGACACTCACACACAAAAAGCAGCAATTTATGTCCTTGATTTTGATGGAGATATTAAGGCAAGTGCGGTCGCTCATTTGCGTGAAGAGATCAGTGCCATCATCAGTGTGGCAAATCGTGGTGATGAAGTGGTGCTTCGCCTTGAAAGTGGCGGCGGTCAAGTGCATGCCTATGGGCTGGCTGCTGCACAGCTTGTGCGTATCAAAGAAGCAGGGTTAAAGCTGACCATCTGTGTTGATAAGATTGCCGCCAGTGGTGGCTATATGATGGCATGTACTGCCGATAAAATTATTGCCAGTGATTTTGCGGTCACAGGTTCGATTGGTGTTGTCAGTCAGCTGCCTAATTTTCACGAATTTTTGAAAAAGCATGATGTGCAATTTGAGCAGTTTACAGCAGGTGAGTATAAGCGTACTGTCACGATTTTTGGAGAAAATGACGATGAAGATCGTGCCAAGCACCAAGCTGATATTGAGCGTATTCACGAGTTATTTAAAGGTTTTATTCATAAATATCGCCCCCAACTGGATCTTGAGCGTGTCGCTACAGGTGAAGTGTGGTTCGGTGAAGATGCTCTAGCGCTTGGGCTGATTGATGAGATTGGTACTTCAGATGCGTATTTGCTCGATCAGCTAAAAACTTGTGAGGCATATTTATTACATTCTCGTAGTAAGCCAACTTTGGCAGAGAAAATTGGCTTGGCTGAGCAACTTGGCAGCAGCGTCACAGATGTGATTGGGCAAACAGGCAATTTACTTGGGCAAGCTTTGGCTAAATTTAGCAGACCTTAAGTGATAATCAAAGCGTCTTTAGAAAATTTACGCTAAAAATTTACACTAAATATTTACGATAAATATAATTAATACTGTGATTTTTGGCTTGGCTGCGTTAAAATATGCAATTTAGTCATTTGATGATGCAAATTAGCTTGGTTGTAATTTCCATGAAAAAACTTGAAGAATTGTTTAGTAAAGCCGATAGATTTGGACGCATTGTCGCCAACCGTTTTAATAAAATTAAAGACTTAAATGACATTCGTGGCATTGGGGCGGGTAAGACGGTGCTAATCACAGGGGCAAGCTCGGGTCTGGGTGCGATGATGGCGCGTAAGTTTGCTTTTTTGGGCTATGATTTGGCGATTTGTGCACGCCGCCTAGAGAGACTTGAGGCAATCAAAGCTGAGCTTGAGGGCGATTATGGTATCACGGTACATATCAAGCGCTTGGATGTGACGGATTATGATCAGATTTTTGAGGTCTTTGGTGAATTTACCAAGCAAATTGGTCAAATTGATAAAATCATCGTCAATGCAGGCGTAGGTGATAGCCGAGTGATTGGGCATGGTCGATTTAATATTAACCGTGCGACCGCCGAAATAAACTTTATTGCCGCCATTGCCCAGTGTGAAGCGGCAATGCAGATTTTTCGCCGCCAAAATAGCGGTCAACTGGTTGTTATCTCAAGTATGTCAGCGGTGCGAGGGTTGCCGCGTCATTTGACAACTTACGCCGCTGCTAAGGCTGGCCTTGCTAGACTTGCCGAGGGCATTCGTGCTGATATGATCAAAGAAAAGTTACCGATTACGGTATCGACCATTTACCCAGGTTATGTACGCACAGATTTAAATATTGGAGCGAAATATCTGCCTTTTGAAGTTGAAGAAGATGAAGGTGCTGATGTCATTATCAAAGCCATTGAAGCCAAAGTTGATGAAGCTTATGTGCCACTATGGCCGTGGCTACCTATCGGACTTGGGATGAAATATTTACCATTAAGATTGATTACTAAATTTATGTAATGAATTGATATAATAAATAATAAAATTATCTGTTAGGTTTTTGCCATAAGTAAGATGCGTATCCAGACTTGGCAAATAAACTTAAAAGTTATAAAAATAGAATTGATGGAAAAGTCATGAGTCAAAGTAATAAAGCAGCTAACAGCGAGAATACCGTTGCCCGTACGGTTGCTGATACCGCTGAAACAGCCAAAGAGGTTGCGACAGATGCAGCAAGGCTGACGAGAAATACCCTTGAGCATGGTGCCAATGATACTTTACAATTTTTGGGCGTACCAATTGATATCAATACATTAACCCAGCTGGCAATTGACTTTTCGGGGCGTTTGATATTGGCATTGCTGATTTTCTTTGTGGGTCAATGGATTGGTAAACGCATCGTTGGCGTTGCCAAACACATTATGGTAAAAAGCCGACTGGATCGCACGGCTGCCAACTTTTTGGGCAATTTGTTATATGGTTTGATGTTGGTTACGGTCATTTTGGCATCATTGAACAAATTGGGCGTCAATACCAACTCATTTGTTGCTGTCTTGGGTGCGGCAGGTGTTGCAATTGGTGTATCGCTCAAAGACCAGTTATCAAACTTAGCGGCAGGTGTTTTGATTGTGATTTTTAGACCATTTGGGCGTGGTGATTTGGTTGAGATTGGCGGTAAACTTGGCACAGTGCTTGATATTAGCTTAGTTAATACCCGTATTCGTACAGCTCATAATCACGAGATTATTATCCCAAATGGTGATATTATGACCTCTGCTAGTATCAACTATTCCTCCTTGCCAAATCGCCGTGTAGATGTTGAGGTGGGTATCGGTTATAATGCAGATATTCGAGAGGCACGCAAGGTCATGATTGGTCTTGCCGAAGCCCATCCGAATGTTTTGGATGACCCAAAACCAACCGTCATTGTCACAGCATTGGCCGATAGCTCTGTGGATTTGGTGCTGAGAGTATGGACGAATAATGACGATTGGTTTATGACGCAAGCAGATTTACTTGAGCAGGTGAAATATGCGTTTGATGAAGCGGGTATTGATATTCCCTTTCCAAATCGCACGGTACAGATTGAAGGGCTACAGATGGATAAAGTTAAAACAATTTTTGAATCAAATGCCAAGCATTCTGAGTCTAATTCATCCAACCTATAAATAGCCTAAGTAACTTTAATCAATCCATGTATTTAAGCCCTGTGTATCTATGATGATACAAGGGCTTTTTTGCGAAAATCACAATCAATCAAATGATCATTGACCATACCAACTGCTTGCATAAAGGCATAGCAGGTCGTTGAACCGATAAACTTAAATCCTTGCTGTTTTAGGGCTTTTGCCAATCTTACCGAAACTTCATTTTGGGTGGGTATATCAGCGAGTGTTTTGGGGCAGTTGATGATGGGCTTGCCATCTGGTGTTGTAATCCCCCACAGATAGTCACTAAAACTTTGATGCTCTGTGATGGCAAGGTAGGCTTTGGCGTTATTGATGATGGCATTGATTTTACCGAGGTGGCGGATAATACCAGTATTTTGCATCAACGCTTCAATCTTGGCTTGATCATACTGAGCAATTTTTATGGCATCGAACGCATCAAAGGCACGATAATAATGATCACGCTTTTTTAAAATTGTAATCCAGCTTAAGCCTGATTGCATCGACTCTAGGCAAAGTTGCGCAAATAGCTTTTGATCATCATAAATGGGCTTGCCCCACTCATGATCGTGGTAGTGAATGTAAAGCGGATCGGACAAGCACCAACTGCAGCGATTGGCTGTTTTTGTGATTTGATTGTTCATATCAAATGTGATAATCAAGCTCCAAGCCTTCGCCATCAAAGACATCCAAATCACCTTTGCACAGTGATTTTATGCCTTGGGGGTTGAAATTTGGATCTAGTTTTTTGACTGCGGCGGTGAGTTCACAGATTTGCTTATCACGCTCTTGGATATGTGCCAATAAAGCTGCAATACTTGATGCAACAGGGTCTTTGGAATCAGGTTTTAAGCCATAGGCGTTAAATAGCTGCTCAGATTGTGCGTAATGTTTAGTGAAAGTTTGTTCTTGTTTGTGCTTGACGACCATGCGGGCGGCACTACCGACCATCGTGGCACCAGCTGGCACTGTCTTTACGACAACAGCATTTGAGCCAATCTTGGCATCATCACCAACACGAAAGCCACCCAAAATCTTAGCACCTGCACCAACAACCACATTGTTGCCAAGGGTCGGATGGCGTTTGGCACCTTTTTCCCAAGAGACGCCGCCTAAAGTGACGCCATGATACAAAGTGACATCATCACCAATTTCGGCAGTCTCGCCAATAACGACGCCCATGCCATGATCAATAAAAAAACGCTTACCGATCTTAGCAGCAGGGTGAATTTCAATGCCTGTTGTGCAGCGACTAAAATGAGAAAGCGCTCTGGCCATAAACTTATGGTCCAAATTCCACAAGTAGTGTGCCCCTCGGTGCATGATACGCGCATGAATGCCAGGATAGGTTAACAGTACTTCCATTTGGCTGCGTGCAGCAGGGTCTCGTGCAAGCACAGCCTTAACATCATCTTTGATGGCATTTTTTAATTTCAACAGTTTTTTTAGCATGTATTTTTCCTAAAATTTCTCTCATCATATGGCTGAATGTGAGGTTTGTCAAATCAAGTCTAGTAACCGTATGATTGAATAAAGGGTAACACCACCCAAGCTAAGGCAAATTTTTATTAATCTTAGCAATCAAAGCACGGATTAAGGCGTATTCTTTTTGGTCTAGCTGTAAGCGACTATTTAAGCGAGATAAGCGATTTGGTAGGTGCTTAAGATCATCGTCATGTGCAAGATTGAGCCGTTGCATCAATGCGATGATGGCACGCTCAAGATTGGCTGATTGTGCTTGAGTGATCGCAGGCTCATCCCAGTCGCTGCGTATGTGTATGGGCAGCGAGCGCTCTTCTTGTGGCATGCCTTGCATTTGCTTGGTACTAACAAGAGAAGATGGTGTAAGCGTACTGGCAAATTGATCAAAAAAGGTAGCCGTGATGACTTGTATGGCACTGGCAACATTGAGTACAGGATAATCTAAATTGGCAGGAATCTGGATATGATAATCCGCCAATGACAGCTCTTCATTGGTCAAGCCTCGGTCTTCACGCCCAAATAAAATAGCAATCTTGGGCAGGGTATCAACCAAATCATCAGCTGATTGATTCATATGATCCAAAGATGTCGCCAAATTATTTTGTAAGACAGTCTGTGATAATTGCTTAAGTGCAACTTGTGCAGCCATGCTTGGCGTCAGCACAGGTCTGGGCATTTGGCGTGATCGAGCGCTGGCTGCAAAAATGAGCGTACAATCATCAATGGCATGTTTGATGTCTTTTGTGATACAAGCTTTGTCCAGTAATATGCCTGCACCTGCTGCATTGGCATAACTGCTGTCATCAATCGGTAGGCGTGGATTGACGACCACCAAATCCTCTAAGCCCATGGTATGTAGCGCACGCGCCGCCGAGCCGATATTGGCAGGTAGGGTAGTACCAACCATCACGATGCGAATGCGTGATAGCCAAAATTTGAGTAAATCGTTCGTCATTATCGAAACACCAAATGATCATCAGTGATATGATTTTTTAATTGAGCAATATTATGATCGCTGGGGTATAGCCGTAATCGGTCATTGGTTTGGATGCGCGCAACGCTACATTCATCATATAAGTATAATGATAAAGGTACGCATAAATCGCCCACTTGACTGATGTCCATATCATCATGTTCTGAAGTTGGGTGAGAGCCTCGTTTGATTAGCTCAGGCGGTGGGCTGTTTTCTTTTATCACACTTAAAACCCCCTTAAGCGCTTGAGTGTCATCACAAGCAAGTTTTAGATGAATTTCCTTAAGTCGGCGAATCCGAGCATTTTCGATCGACTCAATGTGATGTAGGCGAGTGAAAATCCGACCATCATCATTTTCTCGGACGCTGATTTTGGCGATGACGATATTTGCAATGGTCATATTTGCACGCTCACCTTTGGTGTATAACGGTTTGTATTCTTCATCAATACCAAGCACACGCTTACCTGCGGTCAAAACTTCTTTAAATTTATTAAAAGTCTCACCATAACAGCTCATTTCAATGCGACCTTTGCCATCATCAAGCTTGACGACAATACGCTCCCCAAAAAATGCCACATCATAAATCAAACCTGCAATCCATGCAAAGCCTTTGGCGGTATCTTTTAAATCAACGACACTCTTAACCGTGGTATATAAGGGCAGCTCACTGCGATATTCATCCAAAGGATGACCGGTTAAATACAGCCCAAGCGTCGCTTGTTCATAGCGTAAACGATCTTGCACCTGCCAGTAGACATCTTCAAGTGGCGGTGCGACAAAGAGTGAATCATCGACATCTGCAAATAAATCCATCGTCCCAATTAATTGGTTTTGGCGGTTTTGGTCGGCAGCTGCCATTGCTTCGGGGAGCTGTCGCCACAAGCCACGACGAATCTGGTAACTGCAATCTGAGTGATCGGTGATATAATGTGGTTTTAGGGTTTCGGCTAAAATATCAAAACAGCCTGCTTTGATGAGTGCTTCTAGTGAGCGTTTGCCCACTTTTTTGATGTCAACACGATTGCAAAAATCGTATAAATCCTTAAAAGCACCGTCCTTGCGTGCAGCAACAATGCTATTAACCGCCTCTTCGCCCACGCCCTTGACAGCACCAAGCCCATAAACAATTGTCTTGGCATCTCTGACCACAAATTTCCACTGGCTATGATTGACACTAGGTGGAATGATAGTCAACCCAAAATTATCACGGCAATCAGATAGTAAAAAAACCACCTGATCGGTATCATCCATTTCAGATGTTAAGACCGCTGCCATAAATTCAGCTGGATAATAATGCTTCAGGTAAGCAGTCTGATAAGCAAGCACACCATAGGCCGCCGAATGTGATTTATTAAAACCATAGCCTGCAAATTTTTCAACCAAATCAAAAATCTGTGCCGCCAAACCGCCATCGATATTTTGCTCAATCGCACCATCTACAAAAGTACTACGCTGCTTGGCCATCTCTTCGGGTTTTTTCTTACCCATAGCACGCCTTAGCATATCTGCACCACCTAAGGTATACCCTGCTAAGACCTGTGCAATCTGCATGACTTGCTCTTGATAGACGATGACCCCATAGGTTGATTCAAGGGGTGGTTGCAACAGTTCATGCTGAAATTGAGGATGAGGATAAGCCACTTCTTGAATACCATGCTTTCTGTCAATAAAATCAGATACCATGCCCGACTCAAGCGGACCGGGTCGATATAAAGCACACATCGCAATGACATCTTCGATATTTGAGGGCTTAAGCTGTGCTAAGTATTTTTTCATGCCGCTACTTTCTAGCTGAAATACCGCACTGGTTTTGGCCTCTTGAAGTACTGAAGTGTATACATCAGCGTCATCAAGTGGCAAGGTTTCTAAATCAATTGGGGGTTGACCTTGAGCTTGGCGAGTTTGGTTAATGTTATCGACGGCGGCTTGAAGTACGGTTAAATTTCGAAGTCCTAAGAAGTCAAATTTGACCAAGCCGACAGCTTCGACATCGTCCTTATCATATTGGCTGACAGGATGACCTTCACCATCACAATAGATGGCTGAAAAATCACTGATGCGATTGGGTGCGATGAGTACGCCACCTGCATGCTTACCGACATTACGGGTGAGACCTTCAAGCTTTTTGGCCATCTCCCATATCTCAAGAGCTAATTCATGGTCTGGTGCATCTGGATTGGTCAGTAGCTCTTTGAGCTGAGGTTCTTGATCAAAGGCATCTTCAAGCTTAATACCGGGTGTTTTTGGAATCATCTTTGAGATGCGATCACCCAGACCAAAAGGCTTACCTTGAACACGGGTGACATCACGAACCACCGCACGCGCTGCCATCGTACCAAAGGTGATGATCTGGCTGACTGCTTGGCGACCATATGCCTGCGCCACATAGTCAATCACACGGTCACGCCCCTCGATACAAAAATCGATATCAAAGTCAGGCATTGAGACACGCTCAGGGTTTAAGAATCGCTCAAATAACAAATCATAACTCAAAGGGTCAAGATCCGTAATATTAAGCGAATAAGCGACCAAAGAGCCTGCACCTGAGCCACGACCAGGACCGACAGGCACGCCATTGGCTTTTGCCCAGCGGATAAAGTCCATGACGATTAAAAAATAGCCAGGAAAACCCATCTTAAGAATGATATCAAGCTCATAGTCAAGCCTTTCATCATAAGGTTTGCGTACTTTATCCCAGTCATCACCTCTTTGATCAACAGGATACAGTTTCTCAAGCCGTCTATTTAAGCCATCAGTGGATACTTTTTTAAAAAAAGTCTCAATGGTCTCACCTTTTGGGATGGGAAAATCGGGCAGAACATTAATCCCAAGCGTGATGGTTACATTACATCGGCTGGCGAGTAGGCGTGTATTTTCAATGGCTTGGGGCAAATCAGCAAACAGCTCGGTCATCTGCTTTTGGCTTTTGAAATATTGAAGTTCGGTATATTCTCTTGGGCGTCTGTCATCTGCTAAGGTATAGCCATTTGCGATACACACACGAGCTTCATGCGCATCAAAGTCTGTACTGACGGTATTATTTTTGTCATTTGCCTCGGTTGGGCTTGCGTGAATAAAGCGTACATCATTATGTGCAATGATAGCAATGCCAAGCTTAGCGGCTTGAATGATAGCACTTTCATTAAACTTATCATCGCTGGCTTTGACTCGGCGGATGCCAATATATAGCCTATCGCCAAAAATATCTTGCCATGTTTGTAAAATAGGCAGGGCATTGTCAGGGTTATGACCAAGTAATGGCTGAGCGATCTCTGAGCGATGTGTTAAGATGGCGATTAATTCATCGGAATATTCAGCTAAAGCCGCTTTGGTGATGACGGGTGTTTCAAACTCTACCGAACCATGATTATTCATTGGGCGGTTGGTATAAGCGTCTGAAATCAAACGCATCAGGTTTTGGTAGCCATGATGGCTCATCGCATAAAGGATAACGCTGTGGCGTGCGTCAGCTGCATCTTTATCGCTATGCTCACCAACCACCACCTCAGCCCCAATGATTGGCTTAATGCCAGCGTCAATGCATGCTTTATAAAACTTGACCGTTGCAAACATATTATTCCAGTCAGCCAAAGCAAGCGTATCTTGACCGTCAGCGACGGCAGATTTGACCAGATCTTTGATACGGACAATTGAGTCTATAATGGCGTATTCGCTACGAATACCTAAATGTACAAAGGACATAATTTTCTAATTTTGAGTTAAGCTGACTGTGCCTAAAACACAGAAAACCACAGGAATGGGATTGACATTGTCTGAATGATGATTTTGGAATTGACCAAATACATATACACCAATCAACAAAAGAATCATAAATCGCATCAGCATACGAATGACGCTTAACATAATATTAAACCAAAATCAGCCAATTATCATTCAGCCACTGGCTAAGCCAAGGCAGATTTTGTAAATTGGCGTCTTCGGCAGTAATGGCATCACCGTGCGTTAAGTGCTTAAGATATGCTTGTTCATCATCTGACAAATTAACTTTTTCGCCATTGATATACCACACATCACGCACATGGACAAAGCGGCAGGCAGGGTTTAATACCAAGCACTCACCATCTTCAAGGCGAGTTTTGAGTGTATCAGCGTCAAGCTCATCTTCAAACGCAAGCAATTCGTACTGACGCTGACTGACCAGCTCGCCGATGGCATCTGTCAATAACGCATCGCCTTGTTTAGAATTTAGCAGGGTAATTAGCTGATCTTTGAGTGCTTGAATGCTATCTTGACTAAGCTCATAGGCATCGTGTTGGTCAGCTTGCGGTAAGGTTAGAACATGAAACAGATTGGCGTGATTGGTGGCGACATCTGCCAGCTCGTCTAGAATTTGCACAAGATTGGGCCTGCGAAAACCAAATGAAAATGTCAAGCAATCATTCATCGCAATCCCATGATGGCTAAGCCTTGGCGGTACATAAAGCACATCACCTGCTTGTAAGACTTCATCAAAAATAATCTCACCCATGCCATCTAAAAGGCGTATTGGCTGATTCGGCACAAAAGGGGTATCAGAAGTACACATTTTGCCCAACTGCCATCGACGCGCGCCATAACCTTGGGCAAGAAATACATCATATTCATCATAATGTGCACCCACCGAACCGCCTTTTGGAGCGACAGACACCATGATGTCATCTTGTTGCCATTTGGGAATAAAATCAAAATGCGACCAAAGCTCGCCAAGCTCAGGCGACCATTGCTCAAGATTTTGTACCAAGATTGTCCAAAGCTTGGGGGCGTGATGGATATCGTCTTCATCAAGCGGTGCAGATTTTAGCGACCATTGATGGGTATTTTTATCACTTTGGCTGATCAATCGAGCCGATACACCTTCTTCAAGTGCCAAACCAAGTATATCTTCAGGCTCAAACATCCCGATCAAGTCAGGCAAACCCCCCTTAATCAGCAGCGGCTTTTTTTGCCAATATTCTGCCAAAAAAGTCTGATGGCTCATGCCTTTGGGTAGGCAAAATCTTAAATTATCGGTCATAATGGTCTCAAAATTAATCAAAAAATGCGATAAAATTTGGCGTACTTGATGCTCAATACAATCCTTTAGTTTAACAATTTTTTATCTTAAAACCAATCACATTCACCAAATTTTAGTATTTTTGTGGTTTTTATTGAATAAGCTTACACCAAGATTTTGGTCGGCATGATGAAAACAGTGGCAAATTTGTGCTAAGTTGATTATAATAAAAAGTATTTAGATAGCACTTTGATAGGGCATGACGAAAAGGCAGCTTGATGACAACTGATACTCTTTTTGACGCCACCGATTTGGCGGAATATGGCTTTGATTATACGATGAATGAAAATGGTCGGCTCACTCAAGCGGAGATTGCCACATTATATACCGAGCTTGGCGAAGCTGAGCAGGCATTGGTAACCATTCGTGATTTTATCCGCTTTGTGGTGACCAAGCTTCGCCAGTATGATGTCGTTGTGGCACAAGGGACGACAGATGAGTTTGCTGAAGCGGCGGCGATTGTTTTGCATTCTTTATCACTTGAATGGTCGGCAGATGAGCAAATTTTGGCGTGTAAGCTGACCCCCAGCGAAAAGCAAGAGGTCTTGACTTTATTATCTGAGCGTATCATTCAGCGTAAGCCTTTGTCTTATTTGATTAATTTGGCGTATTTTTGTGGGCTGCCTTTTTATGTTGATGAGCGTGTTTTGATTCCACGCTCTCCGATTGCTGAGCTGATTAATCAGCAGTTTTATCCATATTTTGATGTCGATGATGTACGCAAAAACACATTTTTTAGCCACGGTTTAGAAGAGTCGCAGTTGGCAGCGCCTGAGCGTATTTTGGATTTATGCACAGGTTCTGGCTGTATTGCCATTGCACTTGCTAAGGCATTTCCTGATGCCAATATTGATGCCACAGATATTGATAAAGATGCCCTAGAAGTGGCATGGACAAATGTTGAGCATCATGAGCTTGCTCATCAAGTCAATTTACTTGAATCAAATTTATTTACCAAATTGCCCGCTGAAAATCAGTACGAGCTTATTGTGACCAATCCGCCTTATGTGGATGCAGCGGTGATGGCAGAGCTGCCACCTGAGTTTTTGCATGAGCCTGAACATGCACTTGCAGCAGGTCAAGATGGCTTAGATTTGGTACATCAAATTTTATACCACGCACCTGATTATTTGACCAAAGATGGCTTGTTGGTCTGTGAAGTTGGTGATAGCGAGTGGGCGTTACGCCAAGCTTATCCTGAAATTCAGTTTGATTGGCTAACCTTTGAAAAAGGTGGCAGTGGTGTTTTTGCCATCACATGCGAAGAGCTTTTGGAATACCGAGAAGATTTTGCCAAACAAGTTGAGCGTGTGCAAGGTTTGACCCACTGATACCGTTTTATGATGTGTTTAATAAAAAGCAAATGGAACATCCGTTTGCTTTTTATTGTCTGTATCTGATTATTATCTATATCTGAGTGCATTAGCATGACTTTAATGCAAAATTTTAGTATAATAATGGGTTTAATTAAATACTTGTATCGAGTGTACCGTGAATAAAATTCCTGTCATTGCCTCTGCTGAGCAGTCCGACCAAGCAACTCAAAAAGTCAATCTTTTGGGTATGTCAAAAGATGAATTATCGGCGTTTTTTGTGTCTTTGGGCGAAAAGCCGTTTCGTGCAACACAGGTGATGAAGTGGATTTATCAATTTGGTGTGACAGATTTTTTTGAGATGACAAATATTTCAAAAAAACTTCAGCATAAGCTACATGAGGTCGCTGATATCGTGCCGCCGACTGTGAAATATAAAGAGTTTAGCCAAGATGGCACACGCAAATGGGTCTTTGAGGTGGCGGGTGGTTCGTTGGTTGAGACGGTCTTGATTCCTGCCGAAGATGGTAAGCAATTTGGGCGTAAGACTTTATGCATTTCATCGCAAGTGGGCTGTGCGTTGGATTGTTCGTTTTGTAGTACAGGTAAGCAGGGTTTTGAGCGAGATTTGACACCAAGCGAGATTATCGGGCAGCTTTGGGTCGCCAATCAGTCTTATATGGAAAATGTGCCACCAACTGAGCGAGAAAACCGTGTGACCAATGTCGTCATGATGGGTATGGGTGAACCGTTATTAAACTATGATCCTGTGGTAGCGTCCATGTCGCTTATGCTTGATGATCATGCGTTTGGCTTATCCAAACGCCGTGTCACACTTTCAACCTCAGGCGTTGTCCCAAAAATGTATGATTTGGCCAAAGATATTGATGTGGCACTCGCCATCAGCTTACACGCACCTAATGATGAGCTTCGTAATGAACTTGTGCCAATTAATAAAAAATATCCTTTAAAAGATCTTATTAAAGCTGCCAAATCTTATGTGTACGATGAAAATCCTCGCCACAAAAAACACATTACCATCGAATATGTTATGTTAGCAGGTGTTAACGATTCTGATGAACACGCACATCAGCTGGTTGATTTGTTAAAAGATTTGCCAAGCAAAATTAATTTAATTCCGTTCAATCCATTTCCGCATGCACCGTATGGGCGTTCAAGCAATAATCGGATACATGCTTTTAGTCATATTTTAAACCAAGCAGGATTTGTTTGTACAATTCGCCAGACTCGTGGCGATGATATTGATGCCGCTTGTGGGCAGCTGGTCGGTCAGGTCGCTGACCGTACACGCCGTGCCAAAAAATGGCAAGAAAGTATCCAAAAACGCCAAAGCCATCATGAATGAATTGATACATCTATTTACTAATGATGTCAAAGCCTGATAGAATGGACGCTACATGAAAATCCGAGTAAAGTGGTCGATGGTGATGGCGATGGGGCTGGTTTTAAGTGCCTGTCAAGCTACACCGATACCGCCTAAAAATAACCCACAATTGGCACAAATCCGAACCCAAATTGCAATCTCGCTACTGGACATGGGTAAGCTTGATCAAGCCAAACAGCAGTTAGATGCTGCTTTATCAGCCGATCAGCAGTTTGCACCTGCTTATCGCACCTTGGCAAAGATTTATCAAGCTTCAGAGGATACCACTCACCAAGTCAAAGCCCAACGCTTGTTTGAAAAGGCGATTGAACTAAATCCTAAAGATATGCAAAGTTATATGGATTATGGATTTTATTTGGTGCAGATGGGGGATTTGTCAGGTGCGTTGATTTATTTTGATAAACCTAGCCGAGCCATCGGTTATGAAGGGCGTGTGACAGCCATCGAAAATATGGCGTATATTTATTATCATCAATATGAAGCTGCCAAATCGCCAACGAAAGATGACTATAATAACGCCAAATCAGCACTTGAGCGTGCGTTAATTTCAGGCACTCAACATGATGAAATCAAAAAGTCTTATGACAAATTATTAAGTGATTATAAATAGTTTGTGATGATTATCACGCCATGTATTTGGTTAATTGAACAATAATAACGGTAACACCATGTCAATACACAATCCAATTAAACGCCGTCCCACCAAAAAAATCTATGTTGGCAAAGTCGCCATCGGTGGCGATGCACCCATCAGCGTGCAAAGTATGACAAATACAAATACCTGTGATGTTGATGCTACAGTTGCACAAATTCAGCGATGTGTAGACGCAGGTGCGGACTTGATGCGTGTATCGACACCAACGATGGAGAGCGTCGCTGCCTTTGCTGAGATAAAAAAACGCGTATCAATTCCACTCATTGCCGATATTCATTTTGATCACAAAATCGCCATCGCAGTGGCGGATGTGGGTGCGGACTGCCTGCGTATCAATCCAGGTAATATTGGCAATGATCAAAAAGTCAAAGAAGTGGTTGCGGCAGCACGCCATCATAATGTACCGATTCGTATCGGTGTGAATGCAGGCTCACTTGAAAAGGATTTACAAAAAAAATATCGGGAACCGACAGGCGAGGCGATGCTTGAGTCAGCAATTCGTCATATTGATATTTTAGAAAATCTTAATTTTCAGAATTATAAAATCTCAGTCAAGGCCTCCAATGTGTTTTTAACTTTGGATGCTTATCGGCTGATTTCTGCCCAAATTGATAATCCGTTGCATCTTGGCGTTACCGAAGCGGGCGTATATCGCACAGGTACGGTCAAATCTGCCATTGCTTTGGGCGGTTTGCTACTTGATGGCATTGGCGATACCATGCGTATCTCTTTGGCGGCAGCACCAGAAGAAGAGATTAAAATTGGCTTTGACATTCTAAAATCATTAGGCATTCGTAGCAATGGCGTCAATTTTATTGCTTGTCCAAGCTGTAGCCGTCAAGAGTTTGATGTCATTAAGGTGATGAATGAGCTTGAGGCTCGCTTAGAGGATATCCGTGAGCCACTAGATTTGTCAGTCATTGGCTGTAAAGTCAATGGGCCAGGTGAAGCTAAAGAAGCGACCATCGGTGTCGTGGGAGCAAGCCCCAATAGCTTGGTTTATAAACATGGTGCAAAAAGCCATCTGATTGATACCAAAACATTGGTAGATGAGATTGAGACGATGGTGCGTGCACAAGTCAAAGAAATTCAAGATAAACGGGCAAATGAGATTATCCGTATAGGCTAAATGTATGAGCGATCAGTATAAATTAAGCTTTGTGGATTTGGCGGTGCATGCGATGAAAATGGTCGATCGACCAATAACACCAAAGCAGCTGTGGGAGTTTGTACTTCTAAATAAGCTGCATCATCGGTTATACACTTTTGATGTACAAAAAAATAAATTTTCTGGTAAAACGCCGTCAGCCACTTTTGCCACCAGAATTTCTCAAAATAAACATTTTTTTCAAGAAATCCCAAATACCAAGCCAAAACAATATATTTTAAAATCTCAGAAAGATGAAGATCGTTCAAAATTTCAGCAAACAAAGTTAGAAGTGACAAAAAATCTTAGTCAAACCACTCACCGCTTGGCAAAATATCATAAGCGAGAGCTACATCCTATCTTGACTTATTTTTTGAAATTTGATAAATATTTTCAAGCTTATTCAAAAACCATTTTTCATGAAATCAGTCCAAAAGGAGCAAAAGGCGAGGATAAATGGCTGTATCCAGATATGGTGGCGGTGCATTTTGAATACGCCAATTACCAAAAAAGCTCTGTGCTTAATTTTATTACGAAATTTAACAAGCCACCAATAAAAATCTATTCATTTGAGATTAAAAAAGAGCTGAATTTTAGTAATTATAAAGAAAGCTTTTTTCAGGCAGTAAGTAACTCAAGTTGGGCAAATGAAGGCTATTTGGTGGCGGCACAAATCCTGCCTGACGGTCAATTTATGGAATCGCTCAAAAAACTTAGCCAAAGCTTTGGGATTGGTATCATTGAGCTTAATCGGCACAATGTGAAACAAAGTAAGATTGTATCACCTGCCAAATTCAAAGAGATGATGGATTATTCGGTGGTTGATGAATTGGCGAATAAAAATGTCAATTTTTCACAATTTTTAAAAACCATTACCGATTTTGATATTAATCATCCTCATCGATTTGACGGTAAATTTGACAAAATCCTAAACCTACATGAACCGAATGACAGCAATCATTGATTGTATATAATTAAGGAATATTTATGAATAAAATTACCGCTATCCGTGGCTTTAATGATGTACTGCCCGAGCAAACACCAGCATGGCGCGCCATGGAACGAACATTAATTGAGGTGATGGATAGCTATGGCTACAGCCAAATCCGTTTGCCTTTGGTTGAAGAAACTCAGCTATTTGCACGAGGTGTCGGTGAAGCGACAGATATTGTTGAAAAAGAAATGTTTGGCGTCGTGCATGGCGGAAATAAGGGCGATGAAGGATCTTCTTTTACTTTACGCCCCGAAGGCACCGCAGGATGTGTACGGGCAATTGTTGAGCATAACTTAACTCGTGGCGATACACCAAAATTATGGTACTTAGGCCCGATGTTTCGTTATGAACGCCCCCAAAAAGGTCGCTATCGCCAATTTCATCAATTGGGCGTAGAGTATTTTGGCTCTGAATTGCCTGATGCTGATGCTGAGTTGATCGCTATGACTTATCATATGTGGCAAAAACTGGGTATCAGTGAGCATGTGACGCTTCAGCTAAATACTTTGGGCGAGACCGATGAGCGTATTGCATATAAGTCGGCATTGGTTGAATATTTGACAATACACCAAGAGGCTTTGGATGATGATTCAAAACGCCGTTTAAACACCAATCCACTGCGTATTTTGGATTCTAAAGATGAAAAAACTCAACAAATCCTAAAAAACGCACCTAAGCTTGGTGAGTTTTTGGGTGAGGCATCGTTGGCTCATTTTGAAAAAGTGCAAAATTATTTGTCCGCATTGGGCATTTCGTTTGAGATAAACGATAAATTGGTGCGTGGTTTGGATTATTATAACAAAACTGTTTTTGAATGGGTAACTGATAAATTAGGCAGCCAAGCCACGGTCTGTGGTGGTGGTCGTTATGATGGCTTGGTGGGTATTATCAAAGGCAAAGCTGAGCAGTCAGAGCCTGCGGTTGGGTTTGCTATGGGTCTTGAACGCTTAATGCTATTGATTGATGCCGTTAATCCTTATAAGGTCGCATCTCAATGTGATGTTTTTGTGATCGCACACCCTGATTATTATATTGATGGCTTAAAATACGCCGAATCACTTCGCTTGCGTCAGGATAATTTACGCGTCAAAATGGCAAGTGCAACAGGCTTAAAATCACAAATGAAAAAAGCCGATAAATCAGGTGCAGCTTATACGGTCATCATTGCAGAAGATGAAATAAATGCCAACCAAATCACCATTAAGACAATGGCAACAGGTGAACAACGCCGTGCACCCATTGATTATCAATTTATATGATAAAATATGCATGATTTATGCGATAAAATGCACAGGATAAAAACCGCATGAAAATCGTTGTGTGTGATATAATGCATGCAATTTTCAATTAGAGTTTGATTATGATTGACACTCCGAAGAATGACAATAATTTGACTGATCAAAAATCTTTAAATGCCTTAAAATTGCATGGCGAAAAGATTATTTATGCCGTACTTTTGGTATTGGCTGTCTTTTTTGGTTGGCAGTATTATCAAAAAAATTATGCCAAGATAGATACGGTCGCTGCAGATGCTTATACTTCAATTTCGGTGCGTGATGAGCGACTGGTGCAAGCTTATTTAAATCCACAATTAGATGAAGCGACTAAGCAGGCATTGGCTGAAGAAGAAAAGCAGTTATTTGGCGATATTGATGCACTTGTTGCAGCACATGGTAACACGGTTTACGCTTGGCAAGCACTGATGATCAAGGCACGCCACCAGACCAATAATAACAATCTTGACGGTGCGGTCACGACGCTTGGTCAAGCCAATTCAATCAATCTTGACGATGACGGTTTGACAGCAATCGCCAAAATACGCCATGCACGAGCCATGTTGGCAAATGGTGATACAAATGGTGCGTTATCAATCGCCAATGAAGTCATGCCGACAGCTTTTGAAGCGTCACGCCAAGAGCTTTTGGGTGATATTTATCATGCCAAAAATGAAATTGACAATGCCAAAACCGCTTATACCAATGCATGGGAGGCACTGCGTGAGCGTCAAGAAAACCGTGCGGTATTGGCTTTAAAATTGCAGTCACTTGGGGTGAATGTTGAACCAATTGAACCGACGCCATCAGTGGTATCGATACCAAATACTCAGCCAGTCACCGAAGGTGGTGAGGTGTTTGAGATGATTGAGCATAATTCAGCCGTGGCAGACACACAAAACCCACACACTGGCAATTAGTGCTTATAAAAGACCTGTTAATCATGGTCAAATAAACTTAATTAAAAAATAAACTTAATTAAAAATAGCAAAGTAAGGATATTTTTATGTATCAACGCTTTATCAGTACCGCATTGGTTGCAGCTTTGGCAGTCACTATGGCAGGTTGTGGCACCAAAGCCATCAAGCCAACCGAACGCAAACCTGCCAAATTGGTTAATATTCAGACGCCAGTCGCTGTATTAACACAGGTATCAAGTGTCCGCTTGGATCAAGGTCGATCTGGCTTTAGTCGTCGTAATACCAGCCTAAGAAAGGATGTTATTGATTTACAAATTGCACCGTTGGCAGATGGTATGATTGCAGCAAGTCGCAGCGGTATCGTCAGTGGCTACATGGGTGAATCGGTTGCTTGGCAATATCATGCTGAAGATGTGATTACTGGCGGTGTCGGTATTGATAATCAAGGCAGTGTGGCGGTCATTGGCACGCGTTCAGGTAAATTGATTGCATTAGATGCTCGTACAGGTGCACCACGCTGGGCGGTACAATTAGCTTCTTCTAGTTTGGCACCAGCATTGATTAGTGGTGATAAAGTGATTGTTATCACTAACAGTGGTACGATTTTTGGATTGGATATTAATAGCGGTGCGACAGTTTGGCAGTATGCCACTCAGGTACCAAATACCAGTGTGCGTGGTATGGCAAAGCCTTTGGCATTGGATGCTCGCACGGTATTGATTAGTGGTGCTGATGGGCGTATTCATGCACTAGATACCATGACAGGTGCACCAGTGTGGACTCGCCGTGTGGGACTGGCGATGGGTTCTGGAGAAATTGACCAGCTGCGTGATGTTGATGGGACACCGACCGTCGTAGATCATTATCTATATGCTGCCAGCTACAGCGGGCAATTAACTGGGTTTGATATGACAACAGGGCGTACTATGTTTGTCAGTGAGCTATCTAGTACCAAAAAGCTGACCACTTTGGCTGATGCTGTCATCGGTAGCAGTACCAATGGCGATGTGGTTGCCTTTAACCGATTCAGTGGCGAGAAACTTTGGGAAAATCATGATCTAAAATATCGTGGATTGACCAATCCTGTAACCATCGGCACTTATATTGCTGTTGGGGATGCAGATGGTGTGGTACATATTTTAAATCATCAAGGTCAAATCATCAGCCGAGTCAATACCAAAGGTGCTTTGACCAACTTAACTGTGATCAATAATCGCTTATATGCCCAATCAGCAGATGGCGTTGTGACTGTTTGGCAATTTTAAATAATCAATAAAATCAGCATCCTTTGTCATGATATCAGTGGCAAAGGTTTTGCTGTTTTGGTTGAATGATGATTGATGTATGATCATCCAAATCCTTATTGCGACAGATTCAATTTTAACGATATTAAGAGTAAAACATGAGTATAAAACCTGTGGTCGCCTTGATTGGTCGCCCTAATGTCGGTAAATCGACTTTATTTAATCAGTTAACGAAGAGTCGTCAAGCATTGGTGGCGGATTTGGCGGGTCTAACCCGTGATCGTCAGTATGGTGATGCACATTTTGAAAACAAGTCATTCATTGTCGTTGATACTGGCGGTATCGGTGAGATGGATGATGGTTCGGGTAATATTGATGATTATATGGCAACTCAGTCATATACGGCGATTCATGAAGCGGATATTGTTGTTTTTGTCGTAGATGCTCGTGCAGGATTGATTGGTGCAGATAGTGAGATTGCACATTTTTTACACACCTTAGGCAAGCCTGTGTTTTTGGTGGCAAACAAGATGGATGGCGTTCATGAAGCGGCATACGCAGAGTTTTTTGCTTTGGGTTTTGGCGAACCGTACGCTACCGCAGCCAGTCATGGTAGAGGCATTACCAATTTACTTGAGTCTTTGACGGCGGACATGCCCGAAGATATGCCCGAAGATGAGCTTGATGGCAAAGCCTTGAAGCTTGCCATCATTGGTCGCCCAAATGTGGGTAAATCCACGCTGGTCAATCGCTTGCTGGGTGAAGATCGTGTGGTGGTCTTTGATATGCCCGGCACAACGCGTGACAGTATTTATATTCCTTTTGAGCGAGAAGGGCGTAGCTATGTTCTGATTGATACAGCGGGCGTGCGTCGCCGTGGTCGCATTGATGAGAAAGTAGAAAAATTTTCTGTCGTCAAGACGCTACAAGCCATCAAAGATGCCAATGTCGTGGTGGTGGTCATTGATGCCAAAGAAGGTATTGTTGATCAAGATTTGCATATGCTTGGATATGCACTAGAAGCAGGGCGCGCCATTGTCGTGGCAATCAATAAATGGGACGGCTTAAGCCAAGACCAAAAAGACTTTGTCAAAATTGAAATTGACCGCCGTTTTAATTTTGTGCCTTGGGTAAAAATTCATTTAATTTCTGCTTTATATGGCAATGGTGTGGGTAAACTTTATCCTTCTATCCATAAAGCCTATGAAGCATCAATGTTTAAGGTTTCAACCAATCAGCTGACACGAATTTTAGAAGATGCTGTTGCTAGCCATCCACCGCCGATGGTGGGCGGTCGCAGAATTAAGCTAAGATATGCACATTTGGGCGGACATAATCCGCCTGTCATCGTCATTCATGGCAATCAAACGAGCAGTCTGCCAAAAAGCTATCAGCGTTATCTTGAAAATGTTTTTCGCAATGTCTATAAACTCGAAGGGACGCCACTGCAGGTAGAATTTAAGCAAAATGCAAATCCATACGAAGGTCGGAAAAACCCTGTCGTTAAAAACAAAGCCAAGTTGATGCGTGAGAAAAAACGCATTCAGCGGTTTAAGCGTGCCGAGAAAAAACGATAAAAAGCAGGTAATATTTATCTTGTTTAATATTTGCCTTGTTAATTGGCAGTCAATGAGCTGTTATGTGCTTGATTGCCATTTATCGCTATGACTATGAATGCTAATAGTTAGGATTAATAAATCCTTGATGATATAATTCACGAATCGGTGAGAAGCTACGCCGATGCTCAGGTAAAATACCATATTCTAAGATGGCAGATTTATGCTTGGCGGTCAGATAGCCTTTGTGTTTATCAAGCAGATATTCAGGATAAGATTTGGCATGCTGAATCATCAGACGATCACGATGTACTTTAGCTAATATGCTGGCACAAGCCATACTGCTATGAGTCGCATCTCCTTTGATCATGGCATAAATCTGATGAAAGCGTTCACCCAAGCCGCCATCCATTGAAGGCAGTTGATTGCCATCTACCAAAATAGTTGTGTTTTTTTCATTTAAATTATTCTTAATAATCATTGTCTCAATGGCAATTCGCATCCCGAGCATCGTTGCTTGATAAATATTAATCTGATCAATAATAGTACTTGGTACATCAATAATCACATAATCAAGCGCCAAATCTGCGATGATATCAAACAGTTGTTCTCGCCGTTTTTCGCTCAGCTTTTTACTGTCATTTAATAAAGAAATTTTAGTATTTGTTAAATCTATCTCATCAAAGCGGCCGCTGAGTTCATTGGGTAAGATAACCGCACCGACAGTCATATGACCAAATAAAGCACCCCGTCCAACCTCATCGATACCGATGATTGGAGCATGACTTGATAAAACCGCATTGGGTTTGGTGAAGATGGTACAATCATTCATAAGCTTTGGTGATATGGTGTGTGTCATATTATTTTTTAGTACTCATGAAATAATGATCCAACACGGCTTTGGCGGAGTTTTGGTGACTTTGGCTGCGTAGCCACGCTGAAATATCACTCAGCTGTTTGGTTTGTTTGTTTGGGTGGTGGATAATCTTTAGTGCGTTGGTGCTGACTTTTTCGGCGGTGGCGTCAGATTGTAGTAGTTCAGGTACGATTGGATGACCAAGATACTGCTTGGCCAAGATATTGGGCAATGATACATAAGGGATTTTAACCAAACGCTTGGCAATCATGAAAGTCAGTGGATTGACTTGATAGACGACAACCATAGGACGCTCAAGCAATAAGCATTCTAGCGTTGCTGTACCTGACGCCAAAAGCACCACATCGCTGATGGCCATACAAGTATGACTGATCGCAGGCTGATTTTGTTTTTGAGACCGATTGTGATCATCCAAAATATGTATGCAGTTGACCAAATTGGTATGATGAGCGTGCAAAATTTCATGCACCAATCGTGCATGTTCGGCACTCACGACTGGCAGCACAAACTGCACGGTTGGTATTTGCTGATGAATTTTTTGTGCACTTGTTAATAATAGCGGTAACATGGCTCGGATTTCAGAGGTGCGTGAACCTGCCATCAGACAGATGGTATGACTTGCTTTTGTCAGTGCTGTTATACCATGATGGTGATGATGATATTGGCGAATAAAATTTTGTAAACGCAGCTTTGGGTGATCCTGCTGGGCGTGCAGTTTATTTAAAAGTGGATGTCCAACGCAGACAGCAGGATGGGTATATTTTTGATAAACGCCCAGTTCAAACGGAAACAAGCACAGCACCAAGTCTGTTGCTGCTTTGATGTGATGAATGCGACCTTCTCGCCACGCCCAAATCGAGGGGCTGACATATTGAACACAAAAAACACCTTGGGGCTTTAATATTTTGCCGACTCGAAGGTTAAAATCAGGTGCATCAATACCAATAAACAGATCAATCTGATGAGTTTTAAACGCTGCGATGATTTGCTTTTTGGCTTTTAACAAATCAGGTAAATGCATTATCACCTCTGCCAAACCCATCACCGATAAGCGTCCCATATCAATCACTGAGCTTAGCCCCTGTGCTGCCATTGACCGCCCACCGACGCCAACCCATCGAATATTTGGGTACAGGGCGTTCATTTGTTGCATAAAATCACCGCCAAGCGCATCTCCTGAGACTTCACCTGCCACGATGCCGATCGTAAGTGACGATGTATTTGTCATAATTTTCTCAATACTCATCAGTAAATTGATTGAAAGATTGGCTATATTATCATGCCAGATTCAAATGCTTGCCATAAAAGTCATAAAAATAGGTCAAGAAATTGACCTTTTAAAGATGCGATTGATGTTGATTAATTGGAGGTAAGATAATCAACATATATTTTGTGATAACACTATGTTATTTTTAAGTGGTCACTATCGCATATATAATCATCACGATTTGGCGACTTTTTTAAGTAATACCAATACTGAACCATTGCCCCCATCTTTGGCAGGTGCAGAAACAAACGCCATGACCTCTGGCATTTGGCGTAACCAGCCATTAACGCAGGTTTTAAGAATGGCATCTTTACCTTTGCCGTGTACAATTTTGACCACAGTTTCACCGTGATTGATGGCTTGGCTGATGAGTAATAAGACGGCATTGCGTGCGTCGTCAATGCTTGAGCCGTGTAAATCTACCACATCATACCACCGTAGTTTGCCTTGTTTTAATTGCTCAAAGACTTTATTTTGTAAGGTGGGATTCTTGTAAGATAAAAAAGCCTCACTTGCCACAGGATTTAATAACGCTTGCATGTCAGACAAAACGCCTTTAATTGGCTCATCGCCTTCGGCTGACGCACGGCGACGCAACATATTTTCATCGGTTTGGGTGGGTTTGGTATGGCTGACGACAGCATCGGTTTTTAAAGGTGTGACCCCACTCATCGCCTGCATAAATAGCACGGTATCATCATTGATGGCATCATGATTAAAACGCTTCACTTCATGTAAGATTGCCTTTGAACTGGGCAAATTGACCGTCTCGTTAGGTTTATCACTTGCCATTTCAGGTTTGGTAGAAGCCTTGGTCATTTGTTTTAAATCTTCTTGTAGAGATTTTGATAACAAATCTTTAAAACTTGGATTGCTCATAACAGTATTGCTCTTATATATGTTGTTATCTGTGATTGCTGTCTTTGATGCTTGGGGGTTAATGCGTGTTGGTTTTGTGCCATCATATATCCAAACTTAAAAAATAAATGGCATAAAAACCAACAAAAATCAACCTATTACCTAAAAACCATCAGCGATTTTGTAGATGTGCTTTCACTGTTTTAGCAAAGCTGCGTAAGGTTTCAACGGTTGTTTCCCAGTCCAGACAGCCATCGGTAACGGATTTTCCATATTCTAAATCATCTAAATTGACAGGAATATTTTGGCGACCACCTTTAAGATGGCTTTCAATCATTAATCCCATAATAGATGAATTGCCATTTTGGATTTGGCTTGCAACATTTTGGATAACCATGGGCTGAAGATAGGGGTCTTTGCCACTGTTGGCATGGCTGGCATCAATCATGATTTTGCCGTTTGTTTTACCTTTGGCAAGCTCATTTTCAGCGGCAGCAACAGCGGTTTCATCGTAGTTTGGCTTATCATTACCGCCTCGTAGTACAACATGAGCGTAGCGGTTGCCTTTGGATTTGATGATAGATACTTGACCATCGCCAGACAATCCCAAAAAGCTATGACCTGACTGCACTGCTTGCATGGCATTGACGGCAACAGTCATGCTACCATCGGTACCATTTTTAAAGCCAACGGGGCAAGATAAGCCAGAACTCATTTCACGATGTGTTTGGCTTTCGGTTGTGCGTGCACCAATGGCAGACCAGCTGATTAAATCTTGCATGTATTGAGGCGTATTGGGATCAAGTGCTTCGGTGGCACAAGGCAGACCCTTTTCATTTAATTCAAGCAAAAGCTTTCTTGCGATATGTAGGCCTTTTTCGATATCAAAGCTGTCATTCATATCAGGGTCATTGATTAAACCTTTCCAACCTGTTGTGGTACGAGGTTTTTCAAAGTAAACACGCATCACAATAAAAAGCTCATTTTTAAGCTCTTCTGACAGTACTTTAAGTTTGTCAGCGTATTCATGTGCTGCCACAGGATCATGGATAGAGCATGGCCCAACAACAATCAAGATCCGCTTATCAATACCATCTAAAATATTCTGAATGGTTTTTCGTCCATTTAGAACGGTATGATAAGCCAACTCTGACAGTGGCAGCTCGCTTTTTAGGCAATTTGGGGTAATTAGCGGAATGAATTTTTCGATATTCACGTCATCAATTTCTTTATGTTGCGTAATGGGATTGTGCGTAATTGGGTGGCTCATAATTGCTCCCTATTTTATTTTAGATGTCCAATAAGCTTATCAAGATAAGCACAAATCAGAATCCACATTATGCCTATAGTTGGTTTGATTTACAAGCGTAAAAAGTCATTTATCCGCCAAATTCTTCTTTATAATGATGAAAATTTGTTTTAACCAAAGCAACCGATTGAATGGCAAAAAAATTCAGATTAAGTGATTAAAAAAGTCAAACGCTGTTTTAAGTTGCTTTCATTTTATGCTATGATAGCGTTTTTGATTTTAAGACAGATTTATCAATCATGAATAACGCTCAGCTGACTTATGCCGACATCCAAGCCATTGTTTCTGAAGATTTTGCCATTATGGATAAGCAAGTTTTTGGCAGTTTAAATTCCAAAGTGCAGTTGGTGATGAGTGTGTCTAAGCATGTCATTGACGCTGGCGGTAAAAGAATGCGTCCTTTAATCACGCTACTGACCGCACGCATGTTAAATGATGAACAAAGCCAGCAAGCCATGCAACTGGCAGCCATTACAGAGATGCTTCATACAGCAACTTTGGTGCATGATGATGTGATTGATGCATCTGGTTTAAGACGAGGTAGACCAACTGCGAACGCCACTTGGGATAATCCGACAGCGGTTTTGGTGGGGGATTATCTGATTGCTCGTTCATTTAATTTGTTGGTGGGATTTAATCATTTGCCCTTATTAAAGCTATTTAGTGATGGCACTTGTGATATTGCCGAAGGGGAAGTATTACAGCTACAGCATCAGCACAACCCAAAAACTTTAGAATCTGATTATTTGCAGATTATTGATGGCAAAACCTCCAGATTATTTATGATGGCAACAAAAGGCGCGGCACTGCTACAAGGGCGTGAGGAGTTTTTGGATGATTTGGGTGCATTTGCGTATCATTTTGGTAATGCATTTCAAATGATTGATGATGTGCTTGATTTTAGTGGCGATGCTATCATCATGGGTAAGAATTTAGGCGATGATTTGGCAGAAGGTAAACCGACTTTGCCCATTATCAAGACTTTGGAGTTTTTAGAACATAGCAATCGAGCCATGTATGACAAATTGCGTATTGCGGTGCAAACGGGCAAAGTTGATGATGTACAAATGCTTATCAAGCTTGTTCAGTCTTCAGGTGCACTTGATTATTGTAAGGCACGCGCGCTTGAAGAAACTCAAAACGCTCAACATGCCCTGAATAATCTACCCAATAACCGTTATCGTGAGGGGCTGTATCTACTTACCGAGCTTGCCAGCTCTCGCCTTGTATAGATTTTAATCCAACCAAGATGCGATCAAGATGATGACATTTTTATAACAAGTGAAATCCCACAAAATAATGTCATCATATCCTTGGCATATTCAATAAAGCCTAGAAAAAGCCCAGATTGCCTGCATGTCGGCACATGATTTGGGTTGCCAAGCCTTTGGATGGATAAAAACCCATGTGTGCTTGGTGTAAAAATCAGACAATCAATGGTTTAATAGCGGATGATTTAAGTAAATTCATCACATCCATCAGCCCAAACGGGTACAGTATCATTTGATCTTGGGTAAGTAAGATGGGAATGTATACACCAAGTGCGTCAATCAATGCTTCATCTTGACTATCTGCCAAATCCAAAACACGAAAAACAATCGGCGCAGCAGTCATTGCCAAAGCATGCTCAATGATCGCTTGGGTGTTGTGGCATAAATGACAGCCTTCTGTACCAAGCAAATACCAACCCTGATTTGTTACGCCCAAAGCCGCCAAAATTTGTGCGTAAATGTGCTGATAAGTTTCTTTGGGTAATCTTGATAGAGCATGGCGATCATCCAAAAGCTGACCGAGTGCCTTAAGTGTCTGTAAGCTAAGATAATTTGACATAAATTTGCAAGGCTATACAACCAAGTGCCGATAAGGTATGATAAGCGTATTAATTAACAGATGAGTATTTTAGCGTGTTTCGCACATTTTTTAAATGGATTCTGACGCCTTTATTGATACTATTTTTTAGTTTTCATATGATGGTGATGGGGCTGTTGGTGGTGTGGGGGAATTTGCCTGTTCAAAATTCTGCTTTTATGCTTTGGCATAGGTTATCAGGCGGTCATGTTACCCAAATTTGGGTGGATTATGATCACATTGCCAAGTCTGCCAAGCAAGCTGCCATTGCCAGCGAAGATGGTAAATTTGTTGCCCATTATGGATTTGATTTTGACAGTATGCAAAAAGCCATGCACCGTAACGAAAGTCAAGGGATGGTATCGGTAGGCGGCTCAACCATCAGTCAACAGCTGGCAAAAAACTTATTTTTGACATCGCATCGCTCTTATGTCAGAAAAGCAGAAGAAGCGATCATTGTTGTGATGATGGAAACCTTATGGTCAAAACAGCGTATTTTGGAGGTATATCTAAATGTGGCTGAATTTGGCGAAGGGATTTATGGTATTGAAGCTGCGTCACGGCATTATTTTGGGCGTTCGGCAGCAAATTTGAGCCGTGATCAGGCAGCTTTATTGATCAGTTTGTTACCAAATCCTAAATATTATGGTAAAAGACCCAATACCAAGCGTCTGAAAAATAAGCAAAGGATTATCATGCGGCGAATGAATGGTGCGCAGATTCCTTAAGACTGTTTGGCGTATCACAGGGCGTTATTTGCTTTATGTGTCATACAACTGTCATGAATTTTTGGTATTTTAAGAAAGATGCTTAAGCGTTCATGGCAGTAGGGCAGCCAGTTATTAGCGAATTAAGATAAATAATAACTTAATTTTTAATCATTAAAATTTAACATGAATCATCAATTTCGCCTTCAGACATTGTACACATCTATCCGCCAAATTTTGGCAACTTTTAGGGAATATGCCATGATTAATACTATGAATGATGTCAATCAAACCAATCACGCTGATCATACCAACCCAATGACGCAGATTGATCATTTATTTGACGAAAAAGGTACTTTTACGCCCAAATGCTATATTAATCGTGATTTATCGGCATTGAGATTTCAGCTTAGAGTATTGGCACAAGCTGCCAACCCAAATCATCCTTTGCTGGAGCGTATGTTCTTTTTGACCATTTTTTCCTCAAATTTAGATGAGTTTTTTGAGATTCGTGTTGCAGGCTTGTTACAAAAAATGAAACAAGGCGATCAGGTGAGTAGCTTAGATGGTCGCAAGCCTAGCGAAATCTTACAAATCATCAGCGATATTGCTCATGATGCTGTTACGCAGCAATATCAGATTTTAAATGATGAAATCCTGCCACAGCTTGCCAAGCATGAAATCCGCTATCTGCGTCGTGATGAGTTGAATGCCAAGCAGCGTGCATGGCTAAAAGACTATTTTGTCAGCCAAGTCAAACCAGTATTGACACCCATCAGTATTGACCCTGCGCACCCATTTCCAAGACTGGTGAACAAATCTTTGAACTTTATCATCAGCCTAGAAGGCAAAGATGCCTTTGGGCGAGATATCAATCGTGCGATTGTGCCAGCACCTCGTTCATTACCTCGTGTGATTCGCTTGCCTGATGAGATTACTGATGGCAAGGAGCATCATGTAATGCTTTCAGCGGTCATTCATGAGCATGTCAATGAGCTATTTTTGGGCATGAAAGTCACTGGTTGTTATCAGTTTCGCCTGACACGCAACGCAGATTTGGCACTGGCTGACGATGTTGATGATATCGCCAAAGCGTTAGAAGGTGAGCTTGATAATCGCCGCTTTGGTCATGAAGTGCGATTGGAGGTTACCACAAATTGCCCCCAAGATATTTGTAATTTTTTATTAGATGAATTTGAGCTTGATAAATCTCAGCTGTATCGTGTCAATGGTCCTGTGAATTTAACACGGCTTTTGACCAGCTTTGATAGACCTGAATTAAAATTCAAGCCCTTTACGCCCGCCATGCCAAAGGCATTTCGTGATATAGATATGAGTAGTGCAGGCTCTATGTTTTTGGCAATATCACGCCAAGATGTGCTGGTTCATCATCCATTTCATACCTTCAATCCAGTGATTAACTTACTGTGGCAAGCAGCAAGCGATCCTAATGTTCTTGCCATTAAGCAGACCATTTATCGCTCAGGGGTAAACTCTGAGATTGTACAAGCACTTGCCGCCGCCGCTCGAAGCGGTAAAGAGGTGACTGCGGTCATTGAGCTGCGTGCTCGGTTTGATGAAGCGTCAAACATCGCGGTTGCCAATATGCTCCAAGAAGCAGGTGCCGTGGTTGTTTATGGTATCGTAGGCTACAAGACACATGCCAAGATGATGCTGATTGTCCGCCGTGAAAATGGCAAAATTCGCCGCTATGTGCATTTGGGTACGGGCAACTATCATGCAGGCAATGCCAAGGCGTATACAGATTATGGGCTGTTTACCGCTAATGATGAGGTTACCGAAGATGTGGCAGGCGTGTTCCAACAGCTGACAGGTATGGGCAGACCACTGCCATCAAAACAAATTTTACATGCACCATTTACGCTCCATGATACTTTGATGCGTTTGATTGATCATGAGATTGCCCATGTCAAAGCTGGCAAAAAAGGGCGTATTATCATGAAATTTAATGCACTAACCGAACGCAAAATCATCAATAAATTATATGAAGCAAGTATCGCAGGCGTTCAAATTAATTTGATCGTGCGTTCTATTTGCTGTCTTCGTCCGCAAGTGGTTGGTCTGTCTGAGAATATCCGTGTTCGCTCAATTGTCGGGCGTTTTCTTGAACACACCCGAGTATATTATTTTGGTAATGATGTTGAAAATGGCGGGGAAGAGCGTCTGTACTGTAGCTCAGCGGACTTAATGGATCGAAATTTATTGCATCGTGTTGAAGTGGCATTTCCTGTACTTGATAAAAAGATATTTAAGAAAATCTATGAAGATGGTTTGATGAATTATCTAAAAGATGATGTACAGGCTTGGGAGCTGTTAGGTAATGGGCAGTGGCAACCGCTTTTAGTATCAGGTGGCACACACGATGCCCAAAAAACCTTACTTGAGAAAATCACCTTGTGAAAGTAGATGATAACTGCCCGTGCGGCTCACTAAAATGCTATGCTCACTGCTGCCATCGGTATCATGGCGGTGATGAGTTTGCACCCACTGCCGAATGCTTAATGCGATCTCGCTACAGTGCGTTTGTCATTCAAAATATTGATTACATCGTCCAAACCACTGTACCAGCTTTGCAACCACTTTTGGATATCGCTGCACTAAAGACATGGGCAGAGCAAACTTGTTGGACTGATCTTAAGATCATATCTACTACGCCTAAAATTGGCAAGCGTCATGCCCAAGTGCATTTTTGTGCGTATTTTGAAGAGTTGGGTGTTCAAAGGTGTCATAATGAGCATTCGGCATTTGTTAAAATCAATGAAAATGGACAAAATCGGTGGTATTTTCTTGATCCGACATTGCCAATCACTTTAAGTGGTAAGCAGCCCTGTTTATGCGGTTCTGGCGAAAAATTCAAAGCATGTTGCGGTAAATTTTTATAAACCATGGTTTATTAATCATGGTTTATCAATCATCACGATATTAACAAGCGGAGCATCAAATATCTTGCTTTTTAATGATCCAAAATATGCTAAAATAACGCCTTTATATTAATGATAAAGGTCGCATCATGGCAGGTAATACCATTGGGCAACTATTTACTGTAACAACCTGTGGAGAATCGCACGGCACAGGTTTGATGGCGATTGTGGACGGCGTGCCACCAGGGCTTAAGCTTGATGCTAAAGATTTACAATATGAGCTTGATCGCCGAAAGCCTGGCACATCCAAATTTGCCACCCAGCGTAAAGAAGAAGATAAGGTTGAGATTATCTCTGGTGTCTTTGAGGGATATACGACAGGTACACCGATTGGACTTTTGATTTATAATACCGATCAAAAATCCAAAGATTATGGCAATATTGCCAATACATTTCGCCCAAATCATGCCGATTATACTTATACCATGAAATATGGTTTTCGAGATTATCGTGGTGGTGGTCGTTCATCAGCTCGTGAAACAGCCATGCGTGTGGCAGCAGGGGCGATTGCCAAAAAGTACCTAAAAGAGCGGTTGGGCATCGTGATACGAGGGCATGTTACCCAAATTGGTACACAAAAAGCCCATGCACTTGATTGGGACTTGGTGAATACCAATCCGTTTTTTTGTGGCGATAAAGATGCCATTCCCAGATTTGAAGCACTGGTGACATCGCTGCGTGAACAAGGCACCAGCTGCGGTGCTAAGCTTGAGATATTTGCCGAAAATGTCCCTGTCGGGCTTGGCGAACCTGTTTTTGATCGTCTGGATGCCGATATTGCTCATGCCATGATGTCAATCAATGCCGTTAAGGCGGTAGAAATTGGCGATGGTTTTGATGTGGCAGCTCAATTTGGGCATGAAAGCCGAGATGAGCTAACGCCTGATGGATTTACTGGCAATCATGCTGGCGGTATTTTGGGCGGCATCTCAAGCGGTCAACGCATTCGTGTTGCCATCGCTCTAAAGCCGACTGCCAGTATCACCACATCTGGTAAAACAATCAATTTGGCTGGCGAGTCGGTTGATGTGATTACCAAAGGTCGCCATGATCCTTGTGTGGGTGTGCGTGCCACACCAATCGCTGAGGCGATGCTTGCAATGGTGATTTTGGATCATTATTTGCGTCATCGTGCTCAAAATGCTGATGTTGTGCCACCACTAAAGCCCATTGAAAATTAATACCTCTTATTAAACTGACTAATGGACTGTCATGACACCTGCTATCAAATTGTTACAAAAACAAAAAATTGCACATCAGGTGCTTGAGTATGAGCATGATCCAAATGCGTCTAGCTTTGGGCTTGAAGCTGCCCAAAAACTTAATTTGCCCGCTGATCAAGTATTTAAGACATTATTGGCGACAGACGGCAAAGCCTACTTTGTGGCAATTTTACCTGTGGATTGTCGATTGAGTCTCAAAAAACTGGCAATGGTCGTGGGCACTAAAAAATTACAAATGGCGAACGCTGAAGATGCCGAGAGAATCACCGGTTACCTGGTGGGTGGCATCAGTCCCTTGGCTCAAAAAAAGCGTCTCAAAACCGTGATACAAACCCAAGCAAGACACCTTGAGTGTATGTATGTCAGCGGCGGTAAGCGTGGCTGTGATGTTGGTATCCATCCAAATGATTTGGCAAAATTGTTGAATGCGATGTTTGCTGATGTCATTGAGTCGGCATGATGTGTGTGAATGGATATGAAGGTTGATCGCACTCAAATATTAAGACACGACACCTTGGCGACCGATTCTTGTGATTATTTCATTTATCCTAATATTGGCGACACTGTTGAGGTGAGCGTCTCGGATCGACGGATTGAGCTTAAATTAACACGGCCAGATTGGCATGATTCTGACAATGGTGGATTTATGGTGACCAAAAATGGTCGTCATGTGATCCGTTTACAATACGATGCATTTGGTAGTAGACCGCCAATCATGGATTATGTCATCCAAATTGACATCATTCCACCTAAAGATGAGTATTAAAAAATGGTCGAAAACTGATTTTCGACCATTTTTATCGATATGCCCAAATTATTGCTCTGTCCAGCGTTTTTGGCTTTCTTTGATGACTTCTTTGGCAGTGTTGGCATCAAAAAAGCCCTCAACCACAGTTGTGCCTGGTTTTTTTAAGTCTTTATAATGGCTAAAATGAAATTCAAGTTGCTTGATCAACTGTGGTGGTAGGTCGTCTAGGCTATTATAAGCATTGCCATTATTACGATCATCGGCAGGAACAACGATGACTTTATCGTCGACCTCGCCATCATCCACAAATTTCATCACCCCGATGACTTTGGCTTTAAGAAAAATACCCGTCGTTAAAGGCTGTTCTGTGATGATTAAGGCGTCTAATTCATCGCCATCTTCATCTAATGTTTGGGGAATAAAGCCATAGTTGCATGGTTTGGCAAAGGCAATTGGCTCAACACGATCAAGCTCAAAACATGCCAAATGACGATTCCACTCAATTTTATGATTTGAGCCAGTCGGAATTTCAACAACCACATTGATGACACCGCCATCAACATCGCCTGCATCTAAAATTTTATTAAAGTCAGCCATGATTTGCTCCATAAAGTGAATAAAATAATAAAACCAAGCTCATTTTAGCGTATCTTGGGGTCGTAATTCAACCAAACCAGCATGTCGGCTGGCAATATTTTTAATCAACTGGGTGATAAATACCTCCATATCATCCGCTGTAAATTGCCCAAAACTTGATAATTTCGCCATTGGCATCCCTGCATAACCACAAGGATTGATGGCATAAAAGGCACTTAAATCATTGATAAGATTAATGGCAATACCATGATAGCTAAAACCTTGCTTAATCTTAAATCCTAAACTTGCAATCTTACCAAGCATATCGCCTGCATGATTATAAATATATACACCGGGTGCATCACGGCGTGCTTTGACGGTGAGCGTTTTGGGTAAATATTGTGCCACAATATCAATGATGGCTTGTTCGGCATGGCTAACTAAATCTCTTACGCCAAAATTTAAACGATGCAAATCAAATAGCCAATACACGACCAACTGACCATCTCCATGCCAAGTGACCTGACCGCCTCGATCTGTTTGAATGATGGGCGTGTCTGTGCGATATAAGATATGCTCAGGTTTACTTGCTTGCCCAAGTGTATAGACATTTTGATGCTCAACAATCCACAGCTCATCAGCATGATGCTGATTCATTTTCTTATTTTCAATGCGTTTTAATGTATGGTTTAGCATGGATTCATGCACGGTCTGATAATCGGCATTATCCAAAAGACGCACCGTCAGCGTATCGGTGGACAAAGCAAGTAAATCAAGGTGTGAAGATGGAATGATTTTATTCATAATAAAGCGGTTTGGTTTGTCAGATGGTTGATGTTATAGTGCTTTTTGATGATATTAGATTGGTGTCAAAGTTTGTTACAATATGCTAAAAACACATGTAATTATGCATATAATTATGATAAGGTGTTTGGGATAAGAATGCAAGATGATTGATAAACGGATGCAAAATCAACGGTTTTTGTGTATGATAGATTGACATTTAGCTAAACTTGGATAAAACTTATGAGCGTGATTTTAAATGATAATCAGCCCATCATCACCTCGCTGCTTGATAATGATTTGTATAAATTCACGATGCTACAAGCCATGTTGCACCAATTCCCACAAACGCATGGCGTATATCGATTTCGTTGTCGTAATAATCATGAAACTGCCTTCCCTTTGGGTGAGATTAAACAGGCACTAGAACAACAACTTGATTATTTATGTCAGCTAAAATTTACTCAAGATGAGCTTGATTATCTGCGTGGCTTAAGATTTATCAAATCAGATTTTGTGGATTATTTAGAATTATTTTCACTCAAACGCCGCTTTATCACCGTTTCAACCGATGAAAATCATTTTTTAAACATTGATATCGAAGGTCCGATGATCCAAGCGATGTTTTTTGAGATTTTTGTACTTTGTCTTGTAAGTGAGCTGTATTACCGCCGTTTGGCAACTGATGATATTATGGCAGAAGGTCAAAAACGACTGGATGCTAAGATTGCCTTATTGCATGAGTATCACGCCAAACAAAGCACGCAGCCGATGCCTGCCGATAACCCCTTTACAGTGACTGATTTTGGGACACGCCGCCGATTTAGTAAAGCTTGGCAATATCATGTGGTCAAATCGCTTCATGAGGCTTGCCCTGCCATTGTTCGTGGCACTTCTAATGTTTATTTGGCAAAACAGCTTGGTATCACCCCAATTGGCACCATGGCACATGAATTTTTACAGGCATTTCAGGCATTGGATGTCCGCCTAAGAAATTCTCAAAAAGCCGCTCTTGAAAGTTGGGTGAAAGAATATCGGGGCGACTTGGGCATTGCATTGACCGATGTGGTTGGTATGGATGCGTTTTTGCGTGATTTTGATTTGTATTTTGCTAAGTTATTTGATGGTCTTCGCCATGATAGTGGCGACCCATACGAATGGGGTGATAAAGCGATCGCTCATTATCACCAACTAAAAATTGACCCAAAAACCAAAATCTTGACTTTTAGCGATGGTCTAACCCTACAAAAAGCATGGGATTTACATCAGTATTTTAAAGATAAAATTAAAACAGGATTTGGCATTGGTACAAATTTAACGAATGATTTGGGTGAAGTGCAGTTAAACATTGTTCTAAAACTGGTTGCTTGTAATGGTCAGCCTGTTGCCAAGTTGTCAGACAGCCCTGGTAAGACAATGATTGATGACGATACTTATTTGGCATATCTTAAGCAAGTCTTTGAAATCAACACATAAACATCAACACATAAACATTAAATAGCCAAATGATAACTTAAAATGGTAACTTAGTTCGCCATTTGGCTGTTTAAATTTTATGTATTGTTCAGTCAATCCATGAAATATGTATGAAAAATCATTCAGATGATTTATCTTGCGTGGTAACTTCTGCTTGTTCAAACGCTGATTGCAGTGCCCGCTCTACCGCTTCAATACGAGATTGACAAACACGGTATGCCGCCAAAGACTCCTCAACCAATGTCACTAAGTTATCAATATCCAAATTATCATAGTGTTCAAGTTTATCGGCATTAGACTGTAAGATTTGGTAAGCGTCTTTAAAGTTTTTGGGGGTCGTATGGGTCATCGTTGTCATCATTTAGTCAAAGTATTTTGGTTATTGTAACGAATTTTTGGGTTGATGTTAAGTTGTTTGTTCATTTAAACCAAAAAGATCAGGTTTATCAAAAAATGGATAAACCTGATCTATTATTATCTCAAAATCATTGCAAATTATAGTATTTTTGTTATTATATTTTTATTGGTAATTATTGAATTTTAAATTGATAAAAAATTATGGTCAAGGACTTGGTATGGCACAATCAGATCAATCAAAACAAACAGACTTTACGCTAAGAACGGATTTTCAGCATGATGATGATGGCGTACCACCATCAGGTGAAGTGCGGCACGATGCCATCAAAGGCATCGTGATTACCGTTATTGCGGCCATCATCGCTTATGTGCTGTATGCTTTTTTACCATTTGAGCCTTTGGCAAATAAAGGCTTGGCACTGCTTTCATTCATCGGTATTTTATGGCTTACCGAAGCAATTCATGTAACCGCAACAGCGATTTTGGTGCCACTGCTTGCCTTGTTTATTGGTATTCCTGATTTTAATACCAAAGCGGCATTAACCAGTTTTGCCAATCCCATCATCTTTGTCTTTTTCGGGGGATTTGCATTAGCAGCGACCTTACATGTCCAAAAGCTGGATAAAAAAATTGCCTATGGCTTGATTGGGCTGGCTGGTGGCCATTTGGGGCGTGCTGTGATGATGATGTTTGGGGTTACAGCAGCGTTATCCATGTGGATTAGTAACACGGCGACGGCTGCCATGATGTTGCCTTTGGCAATTGGTTTGCTAGCCCAAGTAGATGCCACCAAAGATCGCAATACCTTTTTATTTGTACTTTTGGGCATTGCTTATTCTGCGTCTATTGGTGGTTTGGGTACATTGGTTGGCTCGCCGCCAAATACATTTGCTGCCAAAGAGCTTGGTATTGGCTTTCGTGAATGGATGAGTTTTGGTTTACCGATGGTAATTGTGCTGATGCCGTTTTTGATTGGTGCGATGTATGTTATCTTACGCCCAAATTTAGGTCAGCGTGTTGAGCTGGGTACTCAAGAAGCCATTCCGATGACTTTGCCACGCATTTTAACAACGATTGTCTTTATTGTCACAGCAGCTTGCTGGATTTTTGGTAAGCAACTTGGCACTGCGTTGGGCTTTAGCAATCCTGATACGGTCATTGCTTTATTTGCTGCAGTGGCGGTATTGCTGCTTGGTTTGGTCAGCTGGAAGCAAATCTCGGATAATACTGACTGGGGCGTATTAATGCTCTTTGGCGGTGGTATTGCTTTATCAGATGTGATGAAAGATACGGGTGCATCTGCTGTCTTGGGTGAAAGTATTGCGACATTCTTGGGCAATTCATCAACTTTATTGGTTATTTTTGTGATTGCAGCATTCATCATCTTTTTGACAGAATTTACCAGCAATACCGCATCTGCCGCCTTACTTGTGCCACTGTTTGCACCAATTGGCGTTCAGCTTGGGCTGCCGCCTGAAGTTTTGATTATGGTTATCGGTATTGGTGCATCTTGTGCATTTATGATGCCAGTTGCCACACCACCAAATGCCATCATTATGGGTTCAGGTCATGTCAAACAAAAAGATATGATGAAAGTTGGCTTTTGGCTAAACTTAGTTGCCATCGTGATTGTAACCGCATGGGCATATCTATTCTTGGCTTAATGTGATTGTAACAACAAATCCCCAAATACACTTTTGGGGATTTTAATTTTTTTGCTTTTTTGTAAATTCTCATGAATCCTTAAAATCAAACGACCATCACTCAAAGGTGGTTTAAACAGTTTTTTGGGGCTTGAATTAGTTTTGGTCAAACTGTGCTTGGCATAATTTGATAAACTCATGACCAAATTTACGAATTTCGCTGTCATCACGCACTGCAATCCAGCTGGTAAATCGCCCAAAATGGCTCACAGGAATGGCAACCAAATCAGGATAATGCTTAGGCTGATACGCCATTTCAGCAATAATGCCAACGCCAAGCCCTGATGATACATAAGTGCTAATAACATCTGAATCAAGTGCCGCCAAAACAATATCAGGATAAAATCCTGCTTTTTCAAAGACCTTATCAATCGTGCCACGACCTGTAAAGCCGCCATGATAAGTGACAATCGGATAACTGGCTAAGGCTGGTAAATCAATACCATCAGGCACATCAGCATATTCTGCCAGTTCATGCGTTTTTGGAACAATCACCACATGCGACCAATCATAATAGCGATGACAACGAAGCACGGCATTATTAAGTAGCGACTCGGTGGCAATACCAATATCGGCTTGACCACGAATCACCATTTGAGCAATCGTTTCAGGATCAGCCTGCTGTAATACTAAGTTGACTTTATCAAATTTTTCACGAAATTCTTTGACAATTTGGGGCAAGACATAGCGGGCTTGGGTGTGTGTGGTGGCAACAGTCAAAGTGCCTGCTTGAGCATTATTAAAATCAAGGCTTAAATTCTCAATGGTACGAATTTCCGCAAAAATCGCTTCAATGTGTGGCAAAAGTGCCCGACCGATAGGGGTCAGACCTGTTAAACGCTTACCTTGACGCGTAAATACATCTGCTTTTAGCTGATTTTCAAGTGCAGCGATTTGCTTAGATAGGCTGGATTGACTGGTGTGCAAAAGCTCAGCTGCTTGGCTAAGATTATAGCCATTCACCACAGTATGCCAAACAGTCTCAAGCTGTTTGAGCTGAATTTGTAGATGACGCTGGTTGATGACAATGTCGATAGCCATAAAATTCCTTGAGTAAAATAAGTTGCCAAGATAAATTGGCTCATCATACCGAATTTTTACCCAAAAAGGTAAAAAAATTTACTAAAAAAACAAGAAAAGTATACACAATTTAGGTAATTCAGGTAAAATGCAAAAAAAGATATCTCCTATTTTTACGCCATTTTGGCATTATTATTTGATCTCATTAAAATTGGATGACATGATTATGAGCAGGATAACTCAATCTTACACAAAACCAAGTGCATGGCAAGCATTTTATCACGCATATTTTAACAAACAATCAGTTGCACTGTTATTTTTAGGATTTTCAGCAGGCATACCCATTTTATTAATTTTCTCAAGTTTGGGGCTTTGGCTTCGTGAAGCAGGCATTGACCGTAGTACGGTAACGATGTTTGGCTGGGCGGCTTTGGGCTATTCATTTAAATTTATCTGGGCGCCGCTGGTAGATGCACTGCCGCTGCCGATATTAACTCGGCTGCTTGGTAGGCGCCGCAGCTGGTTGCTGTTAACCCAAATTTTGGTGATTGCTGCTTTGGTTTTGATGGCGATGACCAACCCTCAAAGTGGTGGGGCGATGTTAAGTATCATGGCAGCAGGTGCGGTTTTGCTTGGATTTTCTTCAGCCTCCCAAGATATCGTGATTGATGCGTATCGCATTGAGAGTGCGCCTATTGAGATGCAACCTGCTTTATCGGCAACCTATGTGATGGGTTATCGCATTGGGATGATTGTGTCAGGTGCAGGTGCGTTGTATTTGGCAGATTTTTTTGGTTCAACGATGGAGGCTTACTCTTACTTGGCATGGCAAAAAACCTATTTGATTATGGCAGCTGTCATGGGCATTGGTATTTTGACCACGCTGGTGATTTCAGAACCAAAAACGGTGGTCAGACCCATCACCCAAACCTCAAAAAATAACCTGAGACTTGTTGTTGTCTTTATATTGTCTGTATTGGCATTTATCTTGGTATTTCGTGGCATAGGCGGACTTTTACCCGAAACTGATGATGTTTTACTGCAGTTTATCTATGGGACAGCGAGATTTATGCTTAGTATCATCGCTTTTGGTTTGGCAGGTTTTGGATTGGTTCAAGCCAAAATTGCCCCCAAAGAGATGGTTATAAAAACTTGGGTTAATCCTATGGTGGATTTTTTTCATCGTTATGGCAAAAAGGCGGTGCTTTTATTGGTATTGATTGGCTTGTATCGCATCAGTGATATTGTTGCTGGTAATATCTCAAACATTTTTTATCAAGATTTGGGCTTTAGTAAAACTCAAATTGCCGATGCTGTCAAAGTTGTGGGCGTGATTGCTTCGATTGCTGGAGGCTTTGTTGGTGGCTGGCTTGCCCAAAAGATCAGTATCATCAAAGCGATGAGTCTTGGTGCTATTTTGGCTTGCACAACCAATCTGTTATTTATTGTGTTATTTTATACGCCAACTGTGCCGATGATGTACTTTGCTGTCATTACAGATAATTTGGCAGCAGGTCTGGCTAGTACCGTATTCATTGCGTTTTTATCAGCATTAACCTCCATTCGGTTTACTGCGGTGCAATATGCATTATTTTCATCATTAATGACTTTGTTACCCAAATTAATTGGTGGCTATTCAGGCAGTATCGTTGATGCACTAAACTACGCATTTTTCTTTGGATTTACCTTTGTGATCGGTATTCCTGTGTTATTATTGATTTATTTGGTTAATCAGCATATTGATATCAACCAACCACAAATTGATGAATAAGCGATGCAAGTATCCAGTCGGTTCGTCCTAACAGGTCTAACCATTAAACAAATTCGTGCAATATTTAAGCAGCTTCAGTCTGATGTCTTACCACTGCATTGGCTTGATGGTTGGTTGATGCATGTGCTTGATAAACCCTTTATGTTTTTGATTACTGATGAAGATTATCAGCCAACTTTGGATGAATCATCAAAAATTACCGCAGGTATGATGCAGCTGCTAGCAGGTCAGCCTTTGGCGTATCTGACTGGGCAACAAAGCTTTTGGGGGCGTCATTTTTTGGTGAATGCACATACGCTGATACCCAGAGCTGATACTGAAATTTTGGTTGAGACAATCTTAAATTATGCCAAAGCTCAACAAAAAATCCACCAAGCAGACAACAAAAATTTGGTGAATATTTTGGATTTGGGTACAGGTACAGGTTGCATTGGTATTACGCTGGCACTGGAATTAAAATTTGCTCAGGTCGTTTTGGTGGATATCTCTTCTGAAGCACTGAAAGTTACTGAGCAAAATAACCATCGCCTGAATGCAAGGTGTCAACTTTTGCAATCACATTGGTTTCAGAAAGTCAGCGGTCAGTTTGATATTATCGTCAGTAACCCCCCTTATATCAAAGAAAATGATGAACATTTGGCACATCTTAAGCATGAGCCAATCACGGCACTTGTGGCAGCTGAGAATGGTTTGACAGACATTCGCCATATTATTGAAACAGGTAGGGCGTATCTTAAAGATGGCGGATTGATGGCAATTGAGCATGGTTTTGACCAAGCGTCGGCGGTGCGTAACTTATACTTGTCATCTGGTTATCTTGATGTATATACGATCCAAGATTATGGGGGCAATGACAGGGTAACGCTTGGGAGATATAAAAACTGTGGATAAACTGCAAGTAAGGTGTGTTATGGACAGTCATACCGTTGATGGTCATCTCACTGATGATGAAATGATGCGATATGCTCGCCAAATCTTACTGGATGATTGGGATATCACATCACAAATTCGCCTAAAAAATAGCCATGCGATTATTGTGGGTATGGGTGGCTTAGGCTGTCCTATCGCACAAATCTTAGTGCGAGCAGGAATTGGCTCAATTGATATCATTGATCATGATGTTGTTGATGTCAGTAATTTGCAGCGACAGATTTTATACACTGCGTTGGATGTCGGTAAATCTAAAGCGATGGCTGCCAAAGATGCACTCCAAAAGCAAAACGAATGGGTGAGCATCACCGCCATCACTGATAAAATTACCCAAAGTAATGCTGATCAATTCATCAAACATGCCGATCTTGTGATTGATTGTACGGATAATTTTTTGATTCGTGATATATTAAATCGCATTTGTCATCAACATAAGCTTGCACTGTTATCAACATCTGCCATCGCTCAGACAGGTCAAATTGCACTTTATACAACTGATACAGCGTGTTATCAGTGCGTCTTTGGTGATGCGTTAGGCGATGAGATAAACTGTAGCACCTCTGGCGTGTTGGCAAGTACCGTATCTGTGATTGGTGCTTTGGCATCGCAGATTACACTTAGTTTTTTGGGTAAGGGTGTCAATCCTATTGCCAATGAATTGCTGATTTGGCAAGGTGAACAATTTCAATTAAAAAAACTAAACATTTGCCGTGATGAGTATTGTTCGGTTTGTGGCTCATGACCGCCAAAGCAGGTTAAGTATTTTTGTGGTACTCTTGAATTGACGGTCTTTGATGACCATTTAAATTGATAACTATTTAAATTATAATTTAAATTACAATTATTTCATAAAAAACGATGATTATGCCAACATTTTTACCAAAAAATCCAGTATCTACCGCTAAAAAAGCACTGAATCAAAGTGTGCATATTTTAGGTCGTATTCAAAAAACTGCCAGTGTTGCAGGCTTGTCAGCACTTAGAATGGCTAAGGGTGATAAAATGGATGCACACCTTTTGCGTGAAGCGTTTGAGCAGATGGGCGTAACTTATATCAAACTTGGGCAGTTTATCGCAAGTACGCCTTCTATTTTTCCCAAAGCGTATGTTTTGGCTTTTCAAGGGTGCTTAGACCAGACAACGCCAGTACGATTTGAACAAATCCGCCAAGTGTTGATTGATGAGCTTGAAACGCCTGAGCGTGGATTGGGTGATATTTTTTCTTATATTGACCCTAAGCCTCTGGCATCTGCCAGTATCGCCCAAGTGCATAAAGCAGTACTCGCCGATGGCAGACAAGTGGCACTAAAAATCCAAAAACCAGATGTAGATACGGTCATGCAAACCGATTTGGGGGTGCTGCATAGTGTATTTTGGGTGCTAGAAAAAGCAGTGCCGAGCCTAAAAGCGGCAAATCTTGCCCCAATTATTGATGAAATGCGTGCCAGAATGTTGGCAGAAACTGACTTTTTGGCAGAGAGTCGTCATATTGATAAATTCTTAGCACATCTACATCAAGTGGGCAATACCCAAGTGACCGCCCCCAAGGTACATCATAGATTATCCACCAAAAAGGTGCTGGTCATGGACTTATTAGTCGGTAAGTCATTGATCGATGAGTCGCTTGTTTGGGACGGTACAGCAGGCAAAGACAGTAAAAAAATCATGAATGATGTTTTGGATACATGGTTTTTATCCTTGATGATGACAGGTGAGTTTCATGCTGACTTGCATGCAGGTAATCTGATGCTACTTGATGATGGACGAATTGCTTTTTTAGACTTTGGGCTGATGGGTCAAATTCAACCAAGTAGCCTACAGGCATGTTTTAATCTGGTACAAAGCCTACAAATGAACGATTATCATGGTATGGCACAAGCGATGGTCAATATTGGTATGACGCACGCACCTAATAAAATGAACATTGATCATCTGGCAAATGACTTACGGCGAATGCTTGGCAAAATCATACCTGAGCCTACACCTGTCCCAGCCAATAACGATAGCCTAAATGCCATGATGCTAGAAATGGTCGATATTGGTAAGCGTCATGGTATCCATTTCCCCAGAGATTTTGCATTATTAACCAAGCAGCTTTTGTATTTTGACCGCTTTATGGTAACTTTGGCACCAGACATGGAGCTGTTTGAAGGCAATCGCTTGGACTTGATTAAATTAAATTGAATTAATCTGTATGCGCGCATGTGATTGGGTCAGATTTTTGATTTTAAATTTCACAGATACATAAAATTTGACTACCCATCACGCATCTTGGTGATTTATGTCCAGTCTTTGTAAGTGCATTACTAAAATTTCTGCCAAATGTTGTGCCAAGTCTGATCTAAGAGCTGTCTTATCGTCATGATGATCAGTTAAGCTTGAGTAATTGGGATGGCTGCGTGCTTTTTTGATTGGGCTTGGTAATTTATCGATCTGCCAAGGCAGATTTTTATCGCTGGCGGTAATATCTAAGAGACTGGCATGTCCACGATGTCTTAGGTGATGGTGCAGATTTTGGGCACGAGCGGCAAGTAAAGTCATCGTCGGTGCATCAATCATGAGTGTTTGCACGCCCATGGCTTTATCTTTGAGTGTGGTAGAATTGGGCAGCAGTCCGCCAATCACACCGCCGATGGCTGTGCCAAGCCCAAGGCTTGCACCCAAAGTCGCCACATCAATGCCAGCACCGATAATCATGCCCGTAACGCTACCGCCTGCTGTGCGTATGCCATACTGAGCCAATAGCTCTTTATCAAACACATCTTGGATATGGCTTTTGATATCTGGGCGATCAGAGACGATATTTTGATGATAAAACTGATATAAATTTAACAAGTGATCATGTAAGATCGCTTCAGCTTGACGCACTGCATTTTGCATATGTCTTAATGTTGGTGCTGCATTGGTGCCGCTTGCAATTTTTTGCTGATAAGCGGCGACATTGATTAAAAAATCAGCGATCATCTCAGAGCCAATTTCCAGCAGCTCATGCCATGTATCACTGCGTTCTTGCTTGAGCTTTTCGATATTTTGATCGTGGTTGGACAGTAGGCTAAGATTTGACCATAACGCCATTTCATTTTCAAAGTCAAAAGCAACCGTATCAAAGGCATTGACCACATGTAACGCACGCCGTGACAGTATTTCTCGCCAAGCTTGCATATGATGATTGGGGTCATTGATGAAGTTAAAGACTGGTAAAATTGGCGTCCCTGAACCAGCCAAGATCGCAAGCTCATCTTTATATTTACCAAGCACGGGTTCTCTGGCATCAATAATATAAAGTGCAATATCTGCCTCAAGTAAGCTTTTGATGACTTTGGCTTCTTGGCTAAAATCACCCTCTAAGCGTGCATCATTATGATGAATTGCTTGTAAAAACGCAGATAAGCGTTCCATACCATCTGCACGACCATCGGTATGATTTTGCAAAAAATCCATCACACCTGTGGCGTCTTCTAATCCTGGCGTGTCATGTAAAGTGATTAGTGGTACATTGTCTTTACTTAGTATATCAACAGCGATGACATGGCGTGTGGTCGCTGAGGCGTTTTTTACTTCACCAAAATCGCTGTCTCGTAATAAGGTTCTTAGTAGCGATGTTTTGCCGACATTGGTGTGTCCGATGATAGAGATTGTCGTAAGGTTCTTGATTTTATTAACATTAATCATTTATATTTTCTTTATTTTAAAAATATGTACACAATTATGTACACATGATTATGGGATAGGGTGTGTTAGAATGGGGTATTTTGTTGCATTATAGCTTTGTGTTGGACGAAAAAAAAGCCCAAGACTGGGCTTTTATTTGGCAGTATGTTTCAGTTCCCATGCATGGACTTCTTGGCTTAGATAACGCTTGACGCCACCACCCAATCCGCCGCCCATCACAGGCCTTGGAAATGGTTCACCATGAGGGTAGCGTTTTTCCCATCGGTTTAAGGTCATTTTACAAATGCCAAAGATTTCGCAAATTTCATTAGATGTTAAATACTTTTTCATAATCTAGCTCCATTTAAGTTCTAACTTTCTCATATACTCTGGGCGGTGTGCTTGCCAAGATTTCAATGCAGTATTTGTTCATTCTTCAATCTCCGTAATGACTTCCCCAGTCTTGATATCGAACGGTACAGCAAACCGCCACGCATTGCGCTCATCGTCTATAAATAGTAGGATTGAACCGTCGTGAACGTGAGTGATAAAGTTTTTTATACTGTCGGGTGACGGCGTCTCATTGCTATCGCTTGTGTAACAAGCTACATACTCATGCGTCCTTAATAGATGCTTAATTACCTGCTTAGGTGTTGGTCTGGGTTTTTCAAACTCAAGATCGTATAGCTTGCTCAATAGACAGCAGTTATCTTCGGTGGCGTGGAAAATTTGGGTCATATCGCTCAAGCCGTTGGTTTTGCCATTGCTGTGAAAAATCGTCCAAGTTGAGCCATTTTTAATTTCAAGGGGAAAATCTAATCTATTGCTCTCTTGTAGCTTATAAATTTTAGTTCCGTGATTTGGGTAATAAACCAAATCACCCGCTTTAAATGTTGTTTGTTTAATCATCTCATAATCTCCTGATAGTTACCTTCACTTTACCGTCGCTCAATGGTGCAATCTTAGCAAAACTGGCTTTTGACAAATCTAAAGTTACGCCATATTTGCCAAAGCCACCACGGTCATTCACTCGGCAAATCACTGATTTACCATTGGCTTTGTTTGTTACTTTTAATCGTGTACCAAATTTATACTTGTTAGAAGCACAAGTGAACGCATTTTGATTATACCGTTCGCCTGACGCTGTCAGTCTGCCATGAAACTTACCGCCGTACCATGTTGCGGTATGGGCTTGGGCTTGGCTTGCCACCAAAATTAGCAATAAAATAAGCTTATGCACGCCTGCCCTCCTGCTTTAGATAAAATTTACCATCCTTTTCTACCGCTACCAGTGCTAAAACTCTCATGGCGGTTTTTAAGCCGTTTAACTGCTTGGGTTTCATGCCAGCTCCTGATATTGTTTGATATAAAATTTATGCCTGAGATGTAGCACCAACCAACTGTGATTAGTGACATAGTATCTGTGGATGTGTGCAGCCATCGGTATCATTTTCTTCTCCTAAAATGGCATATCGTCCAAAGGCTGTGCTTTGATAGGCGGAAGGCTATAAATCTCACTAACTTCGCCAAATTCTCGCCCAATGACTTTCCAAAACTTACCATCTCGTTTGACTTCAATCTTCGCTGGACGATTGAGTTTGCTTGCATGTAGTAAATGTAGTGCGTCATCAATACTTGTTGGCACAGGTCCAAGATTATGCTCACGCCACCACTGGTAAGCTTTATCAAATGCATAGCCTTCATGCTCGATACAAATATATTCACTGATTGGATGTATTTGTAAATCAGTGTAATAATCAACACGCAGTGTGGCTTTGCCACTTTTTCTACTTGTATGGCGTACATAGCCAAGCCCAGTGACATTTGCCCACTTTGCATTGCCATCGTCGATAATCTCAGCATTGCCAGATTGATTGCTTACCACCTTTTCAGATTGATTGAGGCTAAAAGGCTCGCCACAGCTTAGACACTCACTCATATAAACTGGGTTTTTCTCACCGCAGTTTGAGCAGTGTTTACACGGCTCACCTTTGGCAGTTTCACCTTTTGGGCTTGCGTTACGACCACGAATGGTATTAACAGGTCCAAGCTCATAAGTGGTACTGGTATAATCCAGCCATAAGCAATCGGTTTTACCTTCTGCGATTCGCATGCCACGCCCTGCCATCTGCACATACAGCACAGGGGATTTGGTCGGACGAAGTAGGGCGATTAGGTCAATCATCGGTGCATCAAAGCCAGTGGTTAACACGCCGACATTAACCAAGATATTGATAGCGTCGCTATGGTCATGAGGCAGTTTGTAGGCTTTCAAGATTTTTTCTCGGCTATCGCTTGGCGTCTCACCGATGACCATTTCAGCAGTCACATCAAAACTGCGTACCTCGTTTAGTACTAAGTTTGCATGTTCAATGCTATGGCAAAAGATGAGCCATTTTTTACGACCTTGACCACGAATATACAAATCATCAACACATGCACGCGCTAAGTCTTTATCATCAAGCAATTCAGACAGTTGCTTGGTGTTATAATCGCCTGCAGTGATTTTGATATTTGTGGTATTAATCTTAGCCTCCATTGGCTCAACAACCAAGGGGGCAAGATAGCCAAGTTTTAACAGCTCATCCATCGTCACGCGGCTTGCCACGCCTTCAAAGATTGGGTCTTTACCCTGCCATAGCCAAACGCCATTACCACGAAAGGGCGTACCAGTAAAACCTATCACTGCCATGTGGGGGCTTGTGGTATCTTGCAAGGTTTCAATCATCTTGCGGTACATACCTGTATTGGCGGTATTGATATTGTGGCATTCATCAATAATCATCACATCAACTGTGCCAAGCTCGTCAACACGGCGAGCTAGTGTGCCAATAGTAGCAAAGATGATTTGGCTATCTGTGTCTTTTGAGCCAAGTGCTGCGCTACAAATGCCAGCTGGTGCATCAGGCCAAATAGCAAGCAGTTTTTGCATATTTTGCTCACACAGCTCACGGCTTGCCACACACATAATGATCCGTGTATCAGGTGCTTTTTCGATCATATCTTTGCAAAGGTCAGCAATGATAATTGATTTGCCTGCACCGACACAGGCGTCAACAATGGGAAATCCCTTAGGGTGCTTGGCGAACCAGTCATACAGTTCACGCTTAACCCTAGCTTGGTAGTCTCTAAGTTTGTACATCAAAGCTCCCTTTGGATTGGTTGATATGCACCAAGCCGTTACGAGTACGATAAAATACCTTATCATCCGCATAACATTCAAACTCAAGATTTGGTAGGATATGTGGGATAAAGCGGTGATGCTCGCAGGGCTTGGCGGTGTCTATAAGGGTGGCAGGCGTCGTGCGTTCACATTGCCAAGTGGCATCGTCGATAGGTGTTGAGTGTATGCAAGTTCGGCAATTAACATCAGGCAGCTCCCAATCGCCTGCATAACAAAACGACTGATACTCGCACCATTTACATTCATACCACGACGGCTTATCTGACAATGGTGCATCTGGTACATCGGCATAGATGATGCGTGACGCTCGCTCAATCAATGATTTAGCATGATCTGCATCATATTTGATACGCTCAGCGTACAGCTCATCAGTGTTTTTATTGACTGCCAGATAATAAGCACGCGTCAGCTCAAGCCCGTGCATATATACCTGCATTTGGTCGTAGTGCATGGGCTTTGTGGTTTTTACGCCTTTTCGCTTAAGCTCATTAAACGACTTTTCACTATGAGTCTTAAACTCAAGCAAATGCCAAGTCTTTTCAGCACCTTTGATACCGATTGCCACGCCATCCGCATGGCCACGAAAATGACCACCGCAGAAGCTGACACCCCATTGTTCGCCTGTAGATGCGTCGACATCAAAGACAGTCACGCCCACATCTCTTAAATTTTGAATAAAGCGTGGTTCAGCCAAATGACCTGTTTCAAACAGTCGATACAGCCGACCGTCAAACATCTTTGCCTTGACTTGACGAAAATCCATCCACAAGGCACGTGAGCAAGTCTTGCCAATGATGCTTGCACCAAGATAAGTTCGAGCACCTTCAAAACGGCTGAGCTGATAGTGCTTATAGATGGCTGATACAGTTGGATCAATGGTGTATTTGCTAATATCAGTCATGACACATACTCTGCACATAATAAATATTTTGAGTTTATGATCCATCCCTTAAACTGAGATGTTGAACCAAAAAATTTACGATAACCATTTTTCTGTAAAATCTCGTCAACAAGGCGAACATTGTTCACCTTGCCTTCAATTTCTTTTATAAGAATACGCTCCTTGCCAAGTAAGCTTTTAGCAAGTTTTATCGGATTACCCATATCACCCCCGTACCCAAGGTTTATTTGACGCTGTTTGGGATGGTGGTGACTGGACAAATCCGCTTTGCTGAATTTGCTGTACGGGCTTGTAGTCTTTAATATCGTTTTGCTTTTCGCCTTCATAAACTCGGCTGTCTGATACTTTGATCATCACAGGAATGCCGTGCAATTGCTCTGAGTCTTGTAAGTGACCCAATCCACAGGCGGTCGATAGCTTAATCAGCTGTTTGCGTCCGATTTCTTGGGCTTGGCTGTTTTTGTTGGTTAGTGTGATATTGCCAAACAATACTCGCCCTGCATAATCGCCGTCCATCACCTTGAAGCCTAGCGAAAGATAAGACCCTGTGCCATCTTTGGTTTGTTTGACTTCTGAACGCTCAACTTGAGCGACATAGTTACCAGCAGGTAGGGCGGCGTAGCTGTCGTTTTGGGCGGCTTGGACTTCTTCTTGTGTGAAACCAAAATTTAAAGTTGCCATGGTTATACTCCTAAGATTTTTTGTTGGATGATGGATAAGTCGGCAGGCTCTTGAATGCTTAACTTGCCTGAGCGGTCTTTTGCGTGATACTTGGTATCAGGTTGGGTTTGTAGCCATCTGATCGGATTGCCGTCGCTGTCTTTTTCGACTTTAAGCAAAAATACTTCATCAAAGAAATAAGCAAGCCCAGCTGGCAGGCGCTTGCCTGGTAACATGGGCTGATAACGCACCACGCCAACATCATCTTGATAGCTTTCCATCTTGGCACTAAAGTACACATTGCGTGGCAGATCACGAAACGCACGAATAGCAGTCTCAACTTTTTCCTGCATCTCGCCATAGGCGTTTCGAGGGTCTTTGCTGTTTCTTTTTGCGTCATTTAAAATGACTTCAGCGATTTCACTGATACTGTCAAGACAAACCCACTCATAGCTTAGACCTTGTGGGTCTTCGGTGAGCCACTTATAAGCGTCTTGTAAGTCTTGTAATGACTTAATCTCAATGACATCAATATCAGCTTCAGCGATAGATAATAAGCCTGCTTCAGCTGAAATGATGATGGTCTTTTCAAGGTTTGGCGTTGTTGCACAAAGCACGGTTTTACCTGCGCCTGCTTGACCGTAAACACACACTTTAATACCATTCTTGGCGGTTGCCGCCCTGGCATTGGTTAGCTTAATTGCCATTTTTAAACTCCACGGATACACTTGGTTTGGCAGGCTTGACGGTCAAATACTGGTGTAGTACTGGGGCGAGGTCATCTCGCATCGATTCAAGTGCTCGAAAATTTTTCAAATCTAGGGCAGGTTTCCATTTGATGCATGCCTGAACTTCGGCAGGCAGACTATCCCAATGGCGAGCCATTGCCGCATTATCAAGTGTGCGAGTGAGTTTGCCTGTAGTTTTGACAGTAAACACATCACCTTGATAAGTGACGACACCTTCATTGGTGACGCCAACATGCTTGATGAGATCTCGCTCAATCTCTAATCGCTTGGCAGCGGCTTGTTGTTCTGCACGCTTGGCATTAAGCCACTGTGCGGCCAACTCTTTAATTGTCATAAAAGACTCCTTTGGTTTGGTTTTTTTGATTAAGGCTTAAGACTGGTGTATTCTTCATAATACTGTCGCCCAAGCTCTTTTTGAATTTGACATTCATGGTCAAAGGCATACAGACAGCCTTTTAACATAAACATCATGATTGCGATAAAAATCACTGTTTGAATAGTTGATCGCATGGCGTATCTCCTAAGTTAATCTGACGCTTTTTGCACCAAGCGGTCAGATGCTGGCTTGGGGTCTATGCTGTTAAATAATTGACTCAGTTTCCTTGGCTAGTGTGTATAATACTACTTTAAGTAGTAATTAACAACTAAAAAACTACTAAAAATAGAAAAAATATATAAGTTATTGATTTTAAACTATTAAAAATAGTATTAGTAGGCAATAAAAAACCACCTGTAGGGGTGGGTTTGTGCCATTGGTGGGATGACAGACTAGGTTTTTATATGTCCTATAACCAAAAAAAACTTATATGTTGTGCGACAGGCGAAAATACAGGTAAGAATAACCATAATAACTATTGAGCAGAATAGGAATGAAGAGATGTAAAATAACGAAATTAGGCATAAAACAATGCTTAGAAATAGTAGCAGGCTTAATATCTCACTACTTAAAATGAGATTAAAATAATGTCCTGTTATTATCATATTTTTGATGAGTGTATTTGATGACAAGCTAGCTATGATCGCCAATAGAGCAAAAAGAAAGCCCAAGAATGTTCCGAATAGAGAAATAACAACTTTAGCAATATCCCTTTGGTCATTTACAGCCATTGTGGTCAATTGAGATTTTGAAAAAATACAAACAGCTAAGGCGATACAGCTACCAATTAGTAACCATATTATAGGCTCCTTGTACTGTTTCAATCTCATCTAACTTTTCCAAATAAGCGCGTGTTATTTTTTCATAAATGTCTGTATGCTCAAACTCACCTGTAGTGTAAGAAAAATTCTCATCAATGTAAAGAATTTTTGTTGTAATAAAATCAATAATGGGTAACTCTTCCCCCTCCAAAGTCTCGACTTTTGCTTTAAGCTTGGTTGCTCCATAACCCATAATATTTGAGACATTCTCAAGTGCATCTGATAACCAACCATTTTTCTTGCGTCGATCGACTTTAATAGTGAAATCTATATTATTACACCCTGATTCGGATAGTGCCTTTATTGTTTTACTGCTCCATAAATTGCTGTCACTATAGGCAAATAAAGGTGATATGGGTATTGCACAGGATAATTCATACACATTTTTATCCCTCAGAAGTGCTGATATCGAAGAATGATCCAATAATTGCACCATACCAATTCGCTTTTCTATCAAAGAGCTCAAGCAATCTCGAAATTGAGCGTAATGATTGGCGTTCTTATTTCGAACATACCCAATAATATCGTACTTTGAAAAATAAATAAAGTGATTTGTCTCAAAGAGTCCTTCGTTAGCTGCCAAGCCCAAAGATCGTCCATCAGTACCTGCTTCCCCACACTTTATTCCATTGTCAGGTCTGAGTTTGCGAAATACTCCGGCAACACGACCATTCGGCAAGGTTTGCAAATGGTGAAGGTCTCGGACATAATCTTTAGAATCATAAATGTGCGATTTACCCACAAGTGAATTGATGGCATTAAATAATGTTTGTGAGCCTGTATTGTTGTTTATGTAGTAAATTTTATAAAATTCTATTGTTATACCCATATTTAATATCTCGTCAACTTGCCAACGACTTCTTTTAGTACCCAATTGTGACAGTTGGCTTGTATCAATTTCCTTGCCACCACACTGTTCAAAAATAATAAAAGTTTTCTTTTGGTGCTGGTCTTTCTCATACATCAAGCGGTAAATGCGCTCCAAGCCATATTGTAGTGCAATATGATAAGGATTGAACGGCCTATAATTTTTAACAAGTCATGGTCGCCGCTTTCATCGACATAGACGATATAATCACTAAAATCTATCACTAACTTTCTAACCACATTAGCCGCTAATAATAATATCACCACCGCTCAAGACGGCTGACACTCCACACCCTGCCAGACAACATTTCACTAACTTTATTTCCTAGTGGCGACATTTAATCGCTAATCAGAAGTATTTTTTTGGCGTTCTAGTTCTTGGGTGATAAGGTATGCCAATTCATTCTCTGCAGCCATGTGACCCAATCTTTTTAGACCGGCACCCAAAAATCGCTTATGTTCGAAAATTGTACCTATAATTTCAAATGGACTGTCCGAGAATTTAATGTCGGAAAAATGTTCCTTGTCTTCGACGATAAGCTCCTTTTGTAGAATGCCAAGAGTTGAGTCTTGATATTCTTTATATCTTCTCACAACCTCAGAGTTATCCTCTAGCTGAGCTATGACATATCCGCCTGTTTCTGGCTTAACTGTCGTGTCTGCAAATACAAAGTCTCCGCACTTAAAGAAAGTGTCCATGCTGTCATCAAGAATTTGTCGGCATATGACAGTATTAAGATTGACTTCGTAAAGATGTGGTTTGTAGATAAACGAACCATCTGGCGCAAAATCTGGAACGAGCTTTAATACACGCTGCGATAAAGTAGTATTTTGTGGCTCAATGACCATTTCGCCTTCGCCGTAATCAAGCCAAGTTATAGGTACACCAAGACATTGTGCAAGCAGTTTCATTTTGTCGTTTCTTGGCTTGGCTTGACCTTTGGAATAACGGCGTACCATTTCGTAATTAATACCCGTTTTTTCACTTAAATCACGCAGTGATAAGTTTTTAGCTGACATAGCTTGATTCAGTCGTATGGAAAAATCCTGCACTGCCATTCTCCTCAGTTTTTCTACTTAAGGTAGTAATTAGTATTATATTACACCAATTTATAACTTGCGTCATCACTATTATTGATAGTATAATGCAACGCAAAGTAGTATTTAAGTAGGATTATTTATGACTGCATTAGATAAAGCGATCGCCATATTAGGCAATCGATCAACCTTGGCTCGCTCACTTGGCATCACGCCTTGGGCATTGAGCAAATGGGATAAAAACAATCCACCAAGGGATAGATGCTTAGCTATTGAGCAAGCGACGGGCGGTAAGGTAAAAGCGGAAGACTTGCGTCCTGATATTAATTGGGAATATGTCAGAGAACAACAAAAAACCCCTAGCAGCAACTAGGGGCATGTCCATTTTCGGATTAACTTAAGGAAAGTTAAATGAACGATTATATGATATCACAAAATTTTAAGGCATTTCAAGAGATTTTATTGTCTGATGATGTGATCACCTTCCAAACTTTTAGTGATAATGCAGATAATAAAGACATATCACTCACTTGTCAGCTTCACGGCAGATTTGATGATGTACAAGATAATTTGCACGCACTAAATAACCGTGGGGCAGGAATCTATTTTACGGCAAATAAGACAGACGGCAAGGGTCGAAAGCGTGAGAATATCACTGCTGTGCGTTCCTTGTTTGTTGATTTTGATACACCTGACAGTGGGCGTGTGGCAAGACTGACGGCATTAGACTTACCGCCGACGCTGATTGTTGAATCATCAAAAGATAAGCATCACGCCTATTGGACAGCTGATGGCATTGCTTTAGATGATTTTACTGCTTGCCAAAAGCAGCTTATCTCATTTTTTACCGCTCAAGGGGATGCACCTGATAAAGCCATACATGACTTGGCTCGGGTGATGCGACTGCCTGGCTTTATTCACCAAAAGACAAAAAATGGCGTTACGACCGACGCTTTTACCAGCCGTGTTGTTTATGTGGGGAAGCGATATGATAAAGCTGATCTAATGGCATGGCTTGCTACGATGGATACTGTCGTTGAGCAAAATACCTCACTATTTCGGGTCAGTCAAAAAACTGGCTATACGCACACAGGTAGTGCTTCTGATTATGTGCGTCAGCAAGCAAATGGACGCTGGCAATATGTGCTGGCACGCCTAGGCTATGATGTGGGTGATGGTCGCCATAAGCCATGTCCACATTGTGGGGGTCGTGATCGCTTTAGATTTGATAATCATAATATCCAAGCAGGTGACGGCGGTTGGATATGCAGTCAAGGCACAGGAGAAACGACTGGGGGCGATGGTCTTAGCTTTTTGATGGATCATGTGGGTATGCAGCCTAAAGAGGCTTTAAACGCTGTCGCTGATGCACTTGGTAATGTTATACCAAGTGAGGCGACGGTGAGCGTAGATTTCGCCAAGCTTGGCAATAAAAAAGCATCATCTGCTATCACAGATAATGCCGATATAGATTATACGCCCGAAGAAAGTGTCAAGCTACGACCAAATTATAACACTGTTGCTTACCCCGAACAGCTCAAAACGCTACCTATTGATCCTGAACTGGACGCCATGCTGACCGATTATATCGATAGCTATGCACGCAGAGCGCATATTGAGATCACCACTGCCGCCAAAATCGCTCTGCTAGCAACATTGGGCAGTAGGCGCTTTTTGTCCGATCAGGGTAATACAACCAATCTATACATGATGGTACTGGCTGAAACAGGTGTGGGTAAAGATTATGCCAAAAAAGCAATTTTAAACTTATTGTCTGAATGTCATTTCATTGAGCTGATTGCAGGTGGTGGCAGTACATCGCAAGGGGCAATTTTCTCAAGCTTAGAAGAATCGCCCGCACAAATCCAAATTATGGACGAAATCGGCAAGTATCTACAAGCTGTCAAGCGTCAATTTAGTGGTCAGATGGCGGAAGGTATTAAAACGCTGACCGAAGCTTATAGCTCGGCAACCAGCGTACTGATTTCAAAAAACTACTCAACCAAGGGGCAAAAAGGTAATCCAAAATCAACTACGATTATCCAGCAGCCTGCCATCACCATCCTTGGCTTGGCAACCCCTGGGCAGGTATATGAAAATTTATCCACAGTCGAAATCGAGGATGGTTTTTTAAATCGATTTATTATTGTCAATGTCAGCGAAGATGGTCGTGGTCAAAAAAAGAAAGTGATGCCATCGCCTGCTTGTGAGCAATTAATCGATTGGTGTAAAGCAATTCGCACCGGCATTAAAGGCGGCAATCTGCGTCCTTATATGCAAGATCAATTTGATCAGCGTGCCGATTTTCAGACTGTGTCAATGGATGATGTTGCAACTGAGATGTTTGAGGCGTGGGAAGATGACTTGGAGGCTAAAGAGCGAAACGGTGAGCTAAAAATGGCTGATATGACACGCCGTTGGGTTGAGAATGCCATGCGTTTGGCGACTTTGTTCGCTGTCGTCAATGGCTCAAAAACTGGCGAATATAACATCACCCCAGAGATGGCTTCATGGGCGATTTTATACACTGGTTATTATGGCGAATATGCGATAAAATGTATTGACACCAAAGTCGCTGACAGCCATTTCCATCGTTTGTTGCTCGAATTCTACAATTTGATCGAGCGTGCACCATCTGATAAAGGAATGACTGAGCGTGATCTAGCGAAATATAGTCGCCTGTATGCATCCAGTCCGCCTGTGATGCGAGAACAAGTTCATAAAGCTGGAATCAACGAAGGCGTCATCCTCAAAGTACAATTCAAAACAATCGCCAATCGTGGCCGTAAGCGTATTGCTTTCATCTCTGCCGAAAATTTTGTTGCTGACAAAATGGAGGTGATAGCTTAAAACGCCGACAATGCCGACAAAACGCCGACAATGCTGTCGGCGATTATAACCCTTACTGCATAAGGCTTACAGGGCGATTATCCAAAAACGCCGACAGGGGTATATACCCCCTATACCTAGATGTTATTTAGGGGTAGGTATATATATTGTCGGCGAATATATAAAAACACTCTCTAAGCCTTTATTTTCAATACTTATAATCGCCGACAACGCTGTCGGCAAATTGTCGGCGTTTTGTCGGCGATTATAAAAAAATAAAGGAATTTCATGAAAAAGACAAAAGATAAAACCAATCGCATTTAAATATTAATAGCCGTCAATAATGTCAAATCAAAATTGACGGCTCAAACATAGCTATATCAAGGCTTATAGTATTAAGTGTCAATAAAATAAGGGGGGTATACATTTAATATTAATAATATAAAAAAATATATAGGTATATACCCCCTATATTTTATTGACGAATATAAAGTAAAGCATTGGTATTAAAAGGTTTGAGCCGTCGAAAAGAGCATTGACATTATTGACACGAAAAGGAGGGAAGAATGTCGAAATACAAGAATAAAAAAACTGTCTTTGATAATATCACTTTTGACAGTAAAAAAGAAGCTGAACGCTACAAAGTGCTCAAATCGATGCAGGCTGATGGCTTGATTTATGATTTGGAGTGTCAGCCCAAATTTATGTTGATACCTAGCCAACACTTTGAAACCACTGGCAGGCGTGAAAGAGGCGTCGATTATGTCGCAGATTTTCGCTACAAAGATAAGCTTGGGCAAATCATCGTCGAAGATGTCAAAAGCGTTATCACCGCCAAAGATAAGGTTTATCGCATTAAGCGTAAGATGGTGAAGTATTTTCATGATGTAGAGATTATAGAAGTATGAGGTATTACTACAATCCTGCGACCGACACATACGCCAAAGTGCTAGGCGTAGATGATAGAACCAATCTTGCTACAGTCATCATTGATGATAAAAAAGATGAGATCCATTGGGATAATTTTATTAGTGAATTTAAGCAGCTAAGAGATATCTATGAAAACAGTAACTCAAATCAAAAACGGTGAAGAAATCATCTATCAATCCAAGTCGATTTTAAATGATTCAATTAATCACCCAAAGCATTACACCAGCCATCCTAGCGGTATCGAAACAATCCAAATCACTCGTCACATGAATTTCAACCGTGGCAATGCTGTGAAGTATCTGATGCGTGCAGGACTTAAAGAACCAGACAAAGAGATTGAGGACTTACAAAAAGCGGTTTGGTACATTCAAGATGAGATTAAAAGACTTAAGGGGGCGGTATGAATGAATACACAGAGTGGGGTAAATGGGTGCGTGATAACCCTGATTGCTTGAAAACTAAAAGCATTTGGCTGATGGTTGAGCGATCAAAGCTACCGTCAAGCCGCCGTGTATATGCAATGACAGATGATCGGGGCTTGCAAATTGATAGGGGTGTCAGTGAACTGGCGAGATACTGCCCAGTGTCAGCCAATGTGTTTATGATGTTTTATGTATGGGGGTGGTCTCATGAAAAGATTGCGATACGCTATTTGAGTGCCATGGGGTATCGCGGCAAGTGCCGAGCAAGCCGCCATGATGTTAGATCTGCACTGATTAAAGCGGAATCGTTCTTAGCTGGGCTATTGCATAAACTGTATTCATTTACATAAACCCTACAAATAAGTCTTGTTTTGTCGACAGTCCAATAGTAAGATATTATCAAACTCGAGGAGTGCACCTAATTAAAAGGTGCACTTTTTTTATGGAAGAAATATGACAACACCATGCAGAGCCAGACTGTGCAAAAATCTTGTTAAAAGCAGATTAATGAAGGGTTATTGTGATGAACACGCACACCTACGCCATGGCTGGCAACATAATCAATCAGCGTCAGAGCGTGGCTATGGTAGTCAGTGGAAGCGATTGAGATTACAGGTGCTTAAGCGTGACAAGTATCTTTGTCAAATGTGCAAAGCCGATGCACGATACACACACGCAACGGATGTAGATCATATCATACCCAAGGCGAAAGGTGGCAAAGACGATATGACAAACTTGCAGTCACTTTGTAGATCTTGTCACAAGATTAAGACGGTACAGGATGGGAGGGGCGGGTAAAAAGTTTGGAAAGATTGTCTTGTAGCACCGCCCCCTAAAAAAATTTTTTACGACCGCGAAATTGGAAGTTTTAGGGTGAGTTAAGATAAATTAATAGGTGAAGAATGAAAGGGCGAAAACCAAAACCAACAGCTATTAAAGAATTGACAGGCAACCCTGGCAAGCGTGCCCTGAACAAAAACGAACCCAAATTTGCACAAATCACCGAAATCGAACCGCCAGTATGGATGACAGATACAGCCGTGACCATGTGGTGTACTGTGATGCCTGAATTGTTGGCAACTGGCGTGCTAACTGTGGCAGATGTGCATAATGTCGAAGCATTTTGCATGAGTTACAGCAGGTGGCGTGAAGCTGAACAAGAAGTGGAGCGGTATGGGCTTGTTATCATGGATGACAACGGCAAGCTGAATAAAAACCCTGCACTCACCATCATTAACGAAGCCAAAACGCAGATGATGAAGTTTGGGTCATTGCTTGGTCTTGACCCATCATCACGCACACGGCTGACGGGCACAGCCAACAGCGAACCTATCGCCAATCCTTTTGCTGACTTATGACTTATCCTAATGTACAAAAAGCCTTAGATTATATTCATGCTGTGCTATCTGGTGAGATTATCGCCAATAAATACATTAAATTGGCCTGCCAAAAGCACTTAGACGATCTAAAAAACAGTGAAACCAACCCTGATTATCCATATTTTTTTGACCCTACTAAGGCAGAAAAGGTGGCAAAATTTATCCAGCTTTTACCCCATACCAAGGGCAAGTGGGCATCAAAAGGCGAAAAAATCACCCTTGAACCATGGCAGATATTTGCTTGTTGCCTGCCCTTTGGTTGGATTAAGCGAGCGACGGGGTTTCGGCGTTATACTAAGATTTTAATTTTTGTGTGTCGTAAAAATGGTAAGTCTGCCATCGCAGCAGGCGTTGGTAATTATATGTTTTGTGCCGATGGCGAGTTTGGTGCTGAGGTGTATAGCGGTGCAACCACTGAAAAACAGGCTTGGGAAGTATTTCGACCAGCCAAAATTATGGTTGAGCGTACCAAAGCACTCAAAGACTTCTACGGCATTGAAGTCAATGCATCGAACATGGCACGCTTAGCCGATGGCTCACGATTTGAACCCATCATTGGTAAGCCTGGTGATGGCTCAAGCCCATCTTGTGCCATCATTGACGAATACCATGAGCATAAAAATAACGATTTGTACGACACCATGGAAACGGGCATGGGTGCACGAGAACAGCCGATTATGCTTGTGATTACTACAGCAGGTTCATCTATCGGTGGTGCGTGCCATCAGATGGTGCGAGATGCTGAAAAAATGCTTGATGGGGTAATGGACATTCCAGACCTATGGGCGGTGCTATATGGCATGGACAAAGACGATGATTGGACAAGCGAAATTGCACTTAAAAAAGCCAATCCAAACATGGATATCTCAGTATCGGCTGAATTTTTACAGGCAAGACAGCGTGATGCTAAGATGAGTGCTGCTAAGCAGGCAATTTTTAGAACGAAACACCTAAATGAGTGGGTGGGTGCAAAAAATGCTTGGCTGAACATGGCAAAATGGGCAAATGCTCCAGAGCGTTTGCCGTTGTCTGCACTGACAGGCCGTCCGTGCTTCATTGGTCTTGACCTTGCCACCAAAATTGATATGGTGGCACTAATTTTGCTATTCCCACCGACAGCTGACGACCCCAATTACCATGTACATGGGCGTTATTATTTGCCAGATGTGCGTGTGCTTGAAGAGCTTGATAGTAACACTGAGCGTTATCGAGCATGGGATGCCGATAGCCTGCTAACCCTGACCATGGGGGAGGTGGTGGATTTTGATGCCATTAAGGACGATTTGCGTGAGTTTTATGGTCGGTTTGATGTGCAAGAAGTGGCGTATGACCCATGGCAAGCCACACAGCTTGCTCAAGAGATGGAAAAAGAAGGCATGGTCATGGTCGAACTAAGACACACCGTGCAAAACATGAGCGAGCCAATGAAAGAGCTTGAGGCGTTGGTGCTACAAAAGCGACTGGCACATGGTGATTGCCCGATTTTAACTTGGCAAGCGTCAAATGTGGTGGCAACCCTTGATAAAAAGGATAATATCTATCCGAATAAAGAAAGGGCTGAGAATAAGATTGACGGTATGGTCGCATTGATTATGGCTTTATCGAGGGCGATTGTGCATACAGATACTGGGAATGTAGATGAATTTTTTGATAATATGATTATTGCTTAATCTTTTGTCTCTGTAGCACACAAGAAAAATTAGTTACCTGTACCAATTAACGGTGCAGGTTTTTTATTGGGTGAATTATGAATGATGAAAACTGGTGGTCACGGTTTTACGCCAGATTGTTTGGGGGCGGTAAGCGACTTGATAAAGGTAGCGAAGTTGCTCCGTTTAACTCAATGCACATGCCATCTGGTACGGCAGTAACCGCAGAAACCGCGTTAAAATTATCGGCAGTTTGGGCGTGTGTACGATTAAGAAGTCAGACCATCGCCAGTTTGCCTTTGCACCTAAAGTCTGATAGCAAGGAATTGGCAACAGATCACCATTTGTACCGAATTTTGCATGACAGCCCAAATGCGGACATGACAGCGTCTGAATTTTGGGAGTCGGTGATTGTTAGCCTTGATCTGTGGGGCAATGCCTATGTGTACATCACACGATTGGGCGGTAGGGTGGTTAGTCTTGATATATTAGACCCATCAATTACTGTGGTGAAAAGAAATCGTGATGGTGATATTAGCTATAAAGTCGGCGAGGATATTTTTGGTGCTGAAGATGTGTTACATATCAAAGGGTTTACCATGGATGGCTTGGTTGGCTTGTCACCGATTCGCTATCAAGCAGGCGTGATGGGTGCACAAATTGACGCCAACAATGCTGCAAGCCACACTTTTGGCAATAACTTAAAAGCTGGCGGCTTTTTGCAGACTGACAATATCTTAAACAGTGAGCAAAGGCAAAAGCTAAGAGGTAATCTTGAATATTTTTCAAAGCCTGAAAATGCTGGCAAATACATGGTGCTAGAAGCTGGTATGAGCGTGTCATCGAGTGGGGTTAAGATGAACCCAAGCGATGCTCAATTACTTGAAACTAGGTATTTTGGCATTGAAGAGATATGCCGAGCCTTTGGCGTGCCGCCACAGCTGATTGGTCACACCGATAAGGCAAGCTCATGGGCATCAAGCCTTGAGGGCATGAATTTAGGCTTTTTGACTTACAGCTTACGCCCAACGCTTGAACGCATTGAGCAGGCGATTCGTAAAAAGCTACTGTCACCGTCTGAGCGGTCGCAGTACAGCCCTAAATTTAGCGTTGAGGGTCTGCTGCGTGCTGACAGCCAAGGGCGTGCTAATTTTTACACAACCATGCTACAAAATGGCGTGATGACTCGTAATGAGGTGCGTGCCTTAGAAGATCTGCCACCAATGGCAGGTGGCGACAGTCTGACCGTACAGCTTAATCTAACACCACTTGAGAAATTGGGACAAGATCATGAAAACCAAATCAATCAATTTTGAGCCGTCAATCGTTAAAGATGACGGCTTTTTTAGTGGCTATTGTAATGTCTTTGATGTTGTGGACAGCTATGGCGACAGCGTACAAAAAGGTGCATTTGTCAAATCACTGGCAAAGTTTGAAACACGCAGCAAAATGCCGCCGATACTGTGGCAACATGACAGAGCACAGCCCATCGGCATCTGGACAGCACTCAAAGAGGATGAACATGGGCTATACGGTGAGGGCAAATTACTGATTGATGATGTGCCAAAAGCTCGTGAAGCACACGCACTCATCAAAGCAGGCGTGATTGATGGCTTATCTATCGGCTATCGTGTTGAGCAAGCAGACTATGACAATACCAAAGAGGTGCTACTGCTCAAAGAATTGGATTTATTTGAAATCTCAATCGTTACCTTCCCTGCCAACGACGCATCGACCGTGACAGTGGTCAAATCGGCGTTGGCACAAGGGCAGCTGCCCACTTTATCTGAATTTGAAAAATTCTTGCGTGATGCAGGATTTAGCAAATCGCAAGCCACTGCAATCGCATCACACGGCTTGCGTCAGTTGCTGGGTGAGCCAGCAGAACTTAAAGATGCATTACAAATCATTAAATCTATCACAGGAGACATAAATGTCTGATATGACAAAACAGCTCGCCACCGAGCTTGCAAAAGCCACTGACTATGTCAAAGGCTTGGGCGAAGAATTAACGGGCCGCTTAGAAAAAGGTGAAGGCAGCTTATCTACTTTAAAAGGGGATGTTGATGAAGCGCTTAAATCAATGGGTGATGTTAAAGCACGCCTTGACGCCGTAGAGCAAAAACAAGCACGCAGAGCACAAAATCAAGAGCCTGAAAAGTCACTGGGTGAACGCTTGTTTGAATCTGAGGCGTTTAAGCAATTTGCCGACAATCCGACCGCAGGCAACCGAGCCAAGCTAAATGTTAAAGCGACGATTACCAGTGCAACCACCGACACCAGCGGGGCAGCAGGTGCACTGGTACAAACACAGCGTCTAGGAGGCATTGTAGCCCCACCTGATCAGCGTCTGCGAGTGCGTGACCTGCTGATGAAAGGCACGACCGATAGCAATGCACTTGAATATGTGCGTGAAACAGGCTTTACCAACTCAGCAGCAGCACAGCACAATGAAGGTGATAAAAAAGCACAGTCACATATCAAGTTTGACACTCAAAGCGTATCAGTGCGAACACTTGCCCACTATGTCAAAGCGTCACGACAAATTTTAGATGACGCATCAGCTTTGGCAAGCTATATCAACGGACGCTTGATTTATGGCTTGAAACTGGTTGAGGATCGTCAGCTGCTAAACGGTGATGGCGAAAATGGCAATCTTAAGGGTATTATTCCGCAAGCGGCCGCATTTACAGACAAAGCGACGCTTAGCACATATACCATCATTGACCAGTTGCGATTGGCACAGCTACAAGCGGTGTTAGCCGAATATCCTGCCTCTGGCATCGTCTTAAACCCAATCGATTGGGCTAAGATTGAGCTAGAAAAAGATGCGGATAATAGGCATATCATCGGCTTGCCACAAGGTACAGCAAATCGCACCTTATGGGGCGTGCCAGTTGTAGAAACAACTGCCATGGGTACGGGCAAATTTTTGACAGGTGCGTTTAATCTTGGTGCACAAATCTTTGACCGCCAGCAAGCGGCGATTGCCGTGGCCACCGAAAACGAGGATGACTTTGTACGAAACTTGGTTACCATCCTTTGCGAGGAGCGTCTCGCATTAGCCGTATATCGCCCTGAAGCGTTTATTTATGGCGATTTGGTGGCGAAATAAGCGACAAAAAACCCTAACACTGGCAGGCGTTAGGGTTTTTCTATTTTTACCCTTGGTGGATAAGGATAAAACATAGGTGAATTTTAACATAGATTTAGAAAATTGGGTGATAAAAATGCTGGACAAGTACGAACAATCGCCTAAGGTAAGGTTTTTAATTAATTGGCTTGCGGCGTGTTTGAGTTTATTTGCCCTAGCCAGTTTGGTCAATGCAATCAAATGGTGGTAATCATGGAATATGAAGTCTTAAAACAGCATTATGGCGATAAGCAATACTATGAGGGCGATATCAGGCAGCTTGATGATGATTTTACCGCCAAGCGTTTAATTGAGTTCGGTTTGATTGGTAAGGCTGAATTGAACAAAAAAGTGCAAAGCAAAGCTAAAACAGTACCAAGCAACAAGGCTGAACCCGTGCTTGAAAATAAGGATGATGATAGCGATGACACAGAAGATAACACTTGAAATGGTCAAGCATCAGTGCCGTATCGATCATGACGATGAAGATGATTTACTTATGCGTTATTTGAATGCTGCTTTAATTCATGCGTCAAATTACATCGACGGATTACTTGATGAAAGCAATCTGGCAGTACAGCAAGCGGTGTTACTGCTTGTTGGGCATTGGTATGACAACCGAGAAGCTGTCAATAATGACCATCAAACGCCGCAATCAATCCCCTTCGGATTTGAGGCGTTGTTACAGCCTTATCGAAATTTGGGGGTGTGATGCAAGCAGGCAAGCTTAAAGATAGAGTATCTTTCATGCAGCATTTACAATCACGATCACAAACAGGTGCACCCAAGCGAACATGGTCTGTCATAGATACGGTTTGGGGGCAATTTACACCCGTCTCTGCCAAAGATGTCATTGCTGGCAAAGCGGCAGGTGTGGAGATATTGGCAAGGCTTAAAATCAGATATCGAGATGATATTAAGCGTAATATGCGTGTCGTGTGCCGTGGTAGAACCTACGATATTATTGGTGAGCCGTTAGCAGATAACAATACAGGGCGAGAGTATCTTACCCTGCTGCTACAGGGGGCAGACGATGAAAGTGAGCGTTAAAATTGAGGGTCTAAAAGAGTTGGATGAACAACTTGGCAAGTTACAAGAGGACATGCGTGGTCATGCGATTTATCAGGCACTAAACTTTGCCACCAATCCAATACTAAAAGAAGCCAAAAACCGTGCTCCTGCCAGCGAAGATGCCTACCGCCGTTATATGTCATCAGGGCAAGGCGAGGGTAAAACCACGCACACCAAATCAGGCAAAAAACGCCGTGTCGCCACAAACCGAGCCAAGCGTGGTCATGGTCGCTATGTCATACAACAAGCAGGGCTACTCAAAAAGTCCATCCGCCGTCAAAGACTGACCAAAAAAAGTCGCAATCGTCATCGTGCGGCAGTCGGTATTGGCGTGCATTTAAAAGGCAAGACAGGCGAAACCGCCTTTTATTGGCACATGGTGGAGCGTGGCACAAAAAACATGCCAGCCGTGCCGTTTTTCCGACCCGCCTTTGACCATCATAAAGATGAAGCAGTGCAGCGATTTAAAAAGAAGCTCGGCGAGCGAATTGATAAATTAAAGTAATGTTTGTTTTTTAAGTTTTTTAAGAGTAGCCATGAACGCAAGCCATCTTATTTATACCGCCTTATCGCCCTTGGTGTCAGGGCAGGTTTATCCATATTTCATACCAGAGACGGCAGATGACACACCCCCTTATGTCATCTACCAAATCATCTCCACCATGCCCATCACCACGCTAGACGGCATTACACATCATGAGCGGGTGCGTATGCAGCTTGATGCCTATCACAGTGATTATGATGAACTGCTAACATTGTATGGTGAGATTTTAGACAGTTTTGACAAGCTTCCCATGAGTGAGCATGACGGCACTCAGTTTAGTTATGATGATGGTCTGTATCGTGCCAGCATCGATGTTTTATTTAACCACACCGCCAAATAGGAGTTAATCTATGGCTAAAAATGTCGCTAATCTTGTTGACAGCTTTTATCAGCTGTTTGTCTCAACTGACGGCGAAGACTTTAAAAAAGTTGAGCATTTGACCAAGTGCTCGGTACCGTCTGACGAAAAGGTGCTTGATGATGTCACTGCGACAGATGACAAACGCACTATTAAAGCGGTCGTTGACTTTAAAGAAGAGTCAGAGATCGAGTTTGAGTTTGTGGTCGATCCTGAAGACGCTGCTCAAAAGCTGGTACAAAAAGCCTTTGATGATGGCTCAGGGCTACATTTTCAGCTTAAGTTTGTCAAAGCATCTAGCGAGTCGCGCAAATTCACAGGTCTTATCTCTAAATTATCGGTTGATAATGAAGATACCAAGAAAAAGCTACGCAAAACTGCCACCATTGCCATCACTGGCGATGTCTCAAAAATCCCTGAATAATCAAACACAAACCAACCTACGGGGTGCAAACGCACCCCATTTTTAGGAATTTATTATGAAAAAAACAAACACTAACACAAACAGCTTAATCAACGCACTTTTATCACGCAACAAGCCAACCAAGGTAGAGATTGACGGCATTGACCAGCCGATCCACCTACGTAAGATCACCATTGGCGAGCAATCTGCTTTGTACAAAAAAGTGCAAACTGAAGAAGATACCATCTTGAATAATAGTGCTTACAGCATTTTGTATAGTGTCTGTGATGAAAATGGTGAGCCGATGTTTACGGAGGCTGATCTGCCACAAATTGCCCAAATTGATGCCGGCACAGTCGGTGAGCTCATGGATGCGATCAAGAAAGTCAATCGTTTTGACGAGGACGAGGCAGAGCTTGAAAAAAACTCATAACCGACGAAAAGCGTCGGTTTTTGTTTAAGTTGGCTGGGCATTTGGGCAAGACTGTCGGAGAGCTTGAAGCGACGATGAGTGCCAGTGAGTTGTCAGAATGGCTGGCTTATGACCGCTTAGACCCGATCGGCGGCTATCGTGGTGACATACAAGCTGCAACGATCGCTGCGTCCATGGGCGGCGGTAAGTTGTCTGATTATCTGATCATTGACCCAAACCCTATGACAGATGAGCAGCGTCAAGAGTATGAGTATTATCAGCGCTTAGCTGAGCTTGAAGATGAGCAATCGCTCTTGATTGAGCGATTTAATCATTTAGAAGATGCTCAGTGATACCACGCCCAGCAAGCTGGGCTTTGTGATTTTGGAGCTTATATTATGCTGTCTTTAAACATTGTTCTGGGTGCAAATACGGCACACTTTAGTCGCAATATCTCAAAAGCCACCAAAAAAGCAGAACAAGATTTAAAGGGCTTGGCGGGATTTGCTCAAAAAACATTCGACAGATTCGGTGCGCTGAATGTGATTGGCGGTGCGTTGAGCGCTCGAAATATCATACAAACTGCTGACTCAATGCAAGAGCTGGCAAGTCAAGTTCGTATCAATACAAAAAGCCATGAAGAATATAAAAATGTCTTAAACAATCTGCGTGACATCAGCCGTGAAAACTACGCAAGCTTTGATGCGACGGTGGATTTGTACGCACAGTCTAAACGTGCGCTAGATAATCTAGGCAAATCACAAGCCCAAGTCCTCACATTCACTGAAAACATCACAAAGGCAATGGCGGTGGGTGGCGGATCTGCTGCGTCGCAACAGGCGGCATTGACACAGCTTGCCCAAGCGTTGAATATGGGTGCTTTAAAGGGGCAGGAGTTTAACTCGGTTGCGTCTCAAGCGCCAGTGCTGATAGATTTGCTCACTCAAAAATTGGGCGTCAGTATTGATCAGCTTAAAAAAATGGGGTCTGAGGGCAAGATCACCGCTGAAGTGATTTACTCAGCCGTAGCGGACGCTGGAGACACTCTTGATGCCAAAATGGCTATGATGCCAGTGACGATCAGTCAAGCGTTATCAAATATCGGTCAAGAGTACAAAAACCTTGTCCATGACCTGGTGAATGAAAACTCTCGTGCATCAGCACTGGTGGTTAGCAGCCTTAACTTTGTCACTCAAAACTTTAAAACCCTGACCACTGTAGCAGGTGTTGCAGGGGCGGTGTTCGCTGGCAATTATGCTAAATCAATGCTGTATGCAAAGCTTGGTACGGACAGCATGACAGCGTCGCTGGTGACAAAAACAAAAAGCCTATACGCTGCAATCGCTGCTGAAACCAAGGCAGCGTATAGCCAGCAACAGCTGACAACTGCTAGTGCGTTATTTTCACAACAAAAGAAAATTGCTGCCCGTGCGGTAGAGCTTTTTGATATAGCAACAACAAAAGCTTATGTCAATGTCAGTGCTACATCAACAGTCATGATGAACTATGCCAGAGCGAATTTTACACTTGCTAATGCAAAAAGTGTCGCTACGGCATCCGTCATGAGTTTTATTGGAGCGGCACAGTCTGCTGCACTAACGACAAGTCAGTATGTGCGTACGACATTTACGCTGAGAAATGCCAAGGTGGTGTTATCCAAAGCGACTGCGTCAAGTATCGCAACAGTGAACAGATGGCACACCTCCGCAGCGACAGCAGTGGGTACTGGGGTTGCATACGCCCGTAGCTTAACAACCGTGGCAGGGGCAAAAAAGGCGTTAACAGGCGCAGCAACATTGGCATCTAACAGTATCACTGCCACAGCACTGGCCATGAAAAAAGCGACGATCGTTGCCACGGCTTACACAGTGAGACTGGCCACAGCTAACGCAACCAAAAAGGCGCTGGTCGGTACAACCGTGTTGGCAACTAAAAGCGTGATGCTCTTTGGGCGTGGGCTCAAATCAGTTGGTGCAATTATCATGGCACATCCTATCATGATTATCGGCGGCATCATTGCAGCTATTGCCGTACGCACGATGGGTCTTGAAAAAGCGATGGAGAGTCTTGGCGATGCGTTTGATGTGTCTGCAGAGATTCTAGGTCGCTTGATTGACTGGGGTATCGACGGCTTTGGCAGGTTGTGGGATACCACAAGCGAATTTCTAAGCAATTTTGGGATTGGCTCAAAGCAGACCGCCAAAAATTCGCAAAGCTACTTTGCCAAAATGTTTGCTGATACTGAAGGCGGATTTGTTGGCATGATGCAGGTCGCTGCAACCATGTTTGACAAGATGACAGGCTTTGCGGTTGGTTTTGCTAAATACTCACTGGACATATTTAACAAGTTTAAAGCACAAACTTACAATTTATTCATATCCCTTGGTGACTCGGTCGCTAATTACTTCCTTGGTAAAATTAACGGGATTATTGATGGTTTAAACTGGGTTAATTCAAAATTTGGCGGCGATAAAGAGTATATATCGCATTTTGAGTTAAAAAGTAGCGAACTACTAAAAGTACCCGATGCTGTATTTGCAATGGGGACAGGCACTAATCTGCGCGGTAAACTTGATGGCATCATCATTACCAATAAGCTCAGCAAAGAAGCCAAAGCCAAAGCTGAAGCACAAGCTAACGGCGTTGGCGGCGGTGGCTCAGGCGGTGCAAACAGCAAGGGTGGTAAAGACGCCAAAGGTAAGGATAAAAAAGACAAAGAAAAAGAATATGACGGCCGCTTGGTCGGTATCAGTGGCAATAGCGGAACAAGCACTGGCGCACACTTAGACATCCGCCTGACAGGGGGTGGCAGACGGTTAACTGCTGAAGAGCTGGGTCGTTTCAAAGCTGACGGCAAGGACTTATCTGCTTATAAAATCACTTCGGATTTCGGTCTACGAAAAGCACCAAAAGCTGGTGCCAGCAGCGATCACCGTGGTATTGACTATGCCATGAAAACAGGCACGGCGATCACCACAACTCACGCAGTTGAAGATGTTGAAGTATTTCATCAAAAAGGTGGCGGATGGGTGTCACGCGTCAAATTCGCTGACGGCTTATCAGTTGATTTACTGCACTTGGCACCTGAAAGCCAACAAGTCAAGCGCGGCACATCTGCCAAAGCCGGTGATAAATACGGCAATATGGTCGCACAGGTAAACAATGAATACAATGAGGTGCTTGAACAGCAAGCTAAAAAGCGTGATGAAATATTATCTGCTTATAGCTGGGATGGGCTTGAAAAAATTGCATTGGAACGCACTACGGCACTTAAAGAGCTGTCTGAAGCGGGCTTTAGTGAAGAAGATTTTGAAATACAAAAAGCGAATATTGATGAGTTTTTTGAACTTAAAGCTGAGCATTATCTTTGGGAGCGTGAAAAGCAAAAGAATAACCTGATTGAATTTGCACAAACCGAAGAACAGGCTATTAAGCTTGCTGCGACTGAAAGACGTACAGAAATCTTGTTCAATCATGAATTTGCACTGGCGAAAAATGCAGAGCTTGCCAAAGCTATGCTTGATACGATTGATTTTAGGGAGGAGTATGAGCTGACTTCGCTTAAGATCACTCAAGATGAAAAGGCGCGTGCTATTCAGAACGAAAATGTGCTGATCAAAGTCAAAGATTTAAATCTGCAAAATATTTTGCGCATCGAGCAAGAATTGGCTGACAAACAATCAGATATTAATAAGCTGATGGAAGTGGCCAACAAGCACGGCAGCGACATGTTGGCTGAAAAGCTAAAAATGGAGGAGGCAGATCTAAAACGTGTGCACGCTGAAAGATATCGCAATGAGCTGACTCGTGCGTATTATGACATTGTGGAGAATGCGCTTAGCGAAGAAGAAAAGCTAACGCGTGAGCTCAACGAGCAGCTGGAAGTATTAATACGCATTAATGCTGAGCGAGGTAAACCAGGCACTCCCGAGCCATCTGAAGATGAGCCCAACCCAATGGATCTCATCAAAGATAATTTGCGCAGAAAATACGGTATAGCTAAGCCAGAAATGCACCCAATTGATAAGCTAAAAGCAGACAATGAAGCATTGCTTGCTGAGCAAACTGCATTTAATGAACGCATGATTGCTTTGGAGCACTCAGCAGATGAGTCACGCAGAATAACCGCTGAACAACGCAGAGAGTTAATCATTTACAATGATGAACTTGTGCAACAAAAGATTGAGGAAAACCTGCGTGCAAGATACGCCCTGATGGAAAAGATGGCTGTAGAACATTACGACGCCATACTTGGAACGCTTAAGAGTTTTGTGGGTGAAAATAACCGTGTTTACCAAGCGTTATTCACACTACAAAGATCGTATGCCATTGGTAAGGCACTGATGAACATGTGGGAGGCAGGCTCTAAAGCTTTTGCAGAAACCCCTGGCACCATTTGGAATAAATCTCTAGCGGCTGCGGCTGCAGTTGCCCGTGGTGGTCAGTTTGTGGCTTTGCTAAAAGCGGTACAGCCAGTCGGTCAAGCCCATGACGGCATTATGTCCGTGCCAAAATCAGGTACTTGGAATCTTGAAAAAGGTGAACGGGTGTTACCACGGCATACCGCACAGGCTTTGGATAAGAAGCTAGATGGCATGCAAAATGGGAATGCTGGGCAGGTTATCAATGTCCATGTCACCGTCAATAGCGATGGCAGTGATGTGAAAAGCTCACACCAAATGGGTAAAACCATGGGCGAAGCCATGGCAAAAATCGCTCGGCAAGTCGTGATACAAGAGAGCAAACAAAACGGACATCTTGACAGGCTATACCGCAGATAAGCAAAAACCCAACTGTTTGCACCAGTTGGGTTTTTTATTACCCCTTTAAACGGTACTTAAAAGGATAACTTATGGGTGATTTTATCACATTTTTAACCTATATTGAAAGTGAAAAGTTAACGATGGCAAAATTCATTATTTTAATGATAACCCTAGTTGTACTCATGCTGATTTATAAAGCCCCAGACATTTATCGGGTTTATAAAGAATTTGAGAGAAAAAAGACAATGAAAACCTTTAACTGGAAAATGAACATGGGAGCGTCCGCCAGTGTTCACCATAACATTACTAAAACTCAATTTGGCGATGGCTACGCCCAGCGTGTAAGTCTCGGCATTAACAATCAGCGTACCGATTGGTCAGGGTCAAAAACAGGCGATTGGCAAACGGTCATCTTGCCCATCAAAACCTTTCTTGATGAACACAAAGGCGTGATACCGTTTTTGTGGACAAATCCGCATGGCGACACCCTAAAATATGTCTGTGAAAATTATGAAATCAGTCAGAAAAAAGGCAACTTTTGGGAGATTGGTTTGAAATTTGAACAGGTTTTTTAATAATAAACGCCCCTTTATGGGGCTTTTTTGATGGATTGGATTTCGGTTAGGATTTGGGTGAGTTTTTCGCTAAGTTCACCGTCGGAGAGTTTTTTATTGGTAAAACTCTCATCAAGCCGTTTTTATTACTCTGATTGGTTTTCAAGAGCTTGCATTTTGGCATTAGCCTCATTTAATGCCCGCTTTAATTCGCGAATGCTTTGTATTCGTTCGGTTTCCCTCACCAAGCCTATATCTAAAAGGTGAATAATGGCGGTATTAAGGGACATGCTTTTATCTTCTGCATATTTGGCAACCACTTGGTAGAGACTGTTAGGCAAGCGTACTTGTGAGCGTTTCCAAGTGTCTTGATTTTGGAGTAGTTCGGTAGTATCAAGATATGACATAAAAAATAGTGCCTTTTTTAAAATTGGGTATTGACATATATTATAATGTCATTTAGAATATATGTCAATGACACAATTTATTATGTCAGAAACAAAAAACCTTGCCCGTCACCAACGAAAACAAGGTTTTTCTAAGTTCAATTGTTTTAGGAATTAAACCTATGTCTAATTTACCACAAAACGCCAATAATGGCAATTTTGTCACCGTCTTTCATGGCGATATTGACCAAAACACTGAAATGCTGTGTAATGCTCGTGATTTGCATAAGTTTTTAGGTGTCCAAACTCGCTTTAATGATTGGATTAAAAACCGTATTTCTGAATATGGCTTTGTCAAAAGCCAAGACTATATTAGTTTTACTGAAAATTTAGTAAAACCCAAAAATGGCAGAAAAAGCATTCAATACCACATCACCCTAGATATGGCAAAAGAATTGGCAATGGTTGAGAAAAACGCCAAAGGTCGTGAAATTCGCCGTTATTTTATCCAAATGGAAAAGCAGGCATTGCAATCCACCCAATCACTCACCGCCCAAATCACCGAAACCACCATTACCTTAAAACACTTTGATGACAACCTATCACATGCTGGTCGGTATTTGGCAACCCATGGCAAACAGACCAAACCACGGCTAAAAGCCAAATTAAATGAGCTATTGGCAAAGGCACAGCCATTTTTACCATTTAGCGAGTTTGGGGGTGTGAAATGAATTATGAGCATATGACACGCCATGATATTGCTACCCTAGCTCGTGAGAACTTGCATTGGATTGGTACGCTAATTTCTTTGGCTAAGCGAAATACACATCATGCCGATACACTGCTTGATATTGTTGATTATCTTTTAGATGACCAGTACCAAGATTTTGCCAATATGGCAGAGGAGTTTAAACAACAGCTTTAAGAGCGTTAACAATCACCAGCAACCAAACCGCCCATCATCTGATGAGCGGTTTTTTAACTCGACGACATTAATGTCGGCGACATACCCACAGCCCTTGTAAATCAAGGGCTTTTTTAGGAGCAAAACAATGAGCGAACCAACTCTAACCGAACTATCACGCACCGAGGCACAGGTATTACAGAGCTTTATCGCACAGGTGGATTATTGGAAAAACCACCACGGCGATAAAGCCAGTACCATTGAGATTACCTACTACCCTGATGATGACGGCTTTGAGGTGAGTAACAATGAGCCGAATAATGGTGTGCTAAAACGCAATCGCACCACGGTATTTCGTGCTGACCTGTTAGCATGGGCTTCAAATCAGTTACGCTACTTACAAGGCTATGACAACAGCCAAACAGTAACCGAGTTTAGCTTGTCTTATAAAAATGACCGCTATGGGGTGCGTGCAAGCCTTGCCAGTGAAGCTAAAACCACAGACAAGGCAGATGATGCAAAAGTACCAAATGAAGCATAACACAATCAAAGATAAGGAAATTTACTTTCCTTATCTTTTTATTTGGAGCTAATATGCCATTAAACAGCGACTTTCAAAAACCCACAGTAGATGGGCTAATTACGCTCTTTGAGCTTGATGCAAGTAAACTGGGAGCGGGTATTTTACGCTTTCACGGTCATAACCACGAGCGTAATGATGGCGTGATTACTTTTCGTGGCAAAGCGTACAACCCCCAAGCCCTAAATGTTACAGGGCTTGAAATGCGTTCAGATGGCAGAGCAAGCACGCCAACCCTAACCCTTGCTAATAACATTGCAGGGGTACAAGGGGCGGTATCTGCCTACTGTTTACAGTTTAACGACTTTGCAGGGGCAAAACTTACCGTCATTACCACCCTTGCCAAATACCTTGACCCCATCAATTTTGACAATGGCAATCCTACCGCCAGCGATGAGTGTAAAGAACAGCTGTGGTTTGTGGAACAAAAAACATCAGAAAATGCCCAACAAGTTACCTTTGAATTATCCAACCCTATTGACCTTGAAGGCTTAAAAATCCCAGTCAGAGAGATTACCAATTACTGCCACTGGGCGGTTGTGGGTAAGTACCGTGGCGAAGAATGTGGCTATACAGGGGCGACAATGTTTGATGAACACGACAACCCTACCGACAACCCCATCATGGATAAATGTGGCGGTCGTATGAAATCGTGCGTGTGCCGATTTGGCAGAAATAAACCCTTGCCCTTTGGCGGTTGCCCAGCGAGCAGTCTAATTGGCTCATAGGAGTTAAGATGAAATTAACCAAACAATTAAAAGCCGACATCATCTCCCACGCCCTTGACTGCTACCCTGCTGAGTGTTGTGGGCTAATTGTGGATAAAAAGTACATACCTTGCACCAATAAGGCAACCGATGATGAGCAATTTATCCTTTGCCCCAAAGATTTTGCCCGCGCGGAAAGCATGGGCGAGATACAAGCCATCGTTCACAGCCACCCTGACGGTGGCGTGTTGCCGTCTGATTTGGATAAATTACAAATTGAGCTTCATGGCGTGCCATGGGTCATTGTGGCGGTATCCAAGCAAGATTATGGCGATGAGCCGTCATTTGGCATATATGAACCATGTGGGTACAAACCGCCCTTATTAGGGCGAAGTTACATTCATGGCGTGCAGGATTGTTATAGCTTGGTGCGTGATTATTACAGCCGTGAGCTTGATATTGAGTTGCCAGACTTTGAGCGTAGCGATGCTTGGTGGGAGCATGAGAACCATGAACCACTTTATGAAAATAATTTCACCAAAGCAGGTTTTATCAAGGTGCAAGACAAAAACGACTTACAAAAGCACGATGTGATTTTGTGCCGTGTTGGGCGGACGCATCATGTTAATCATGCCTTGATTTGGCTTGGCGATGATGGAGCGTTAAAAAGCGAAACCACGCCTGATTGTGTGGGTAATGCCCTAATTTTGCACCACCCCTATGGACGGCAGTCCGTGCGTGAGATTTATGGCAAGGGGTGGGCGGATAGGACGGCGATGGTGGTGCGTCATCAGTCAATGCAGGAGTAATCATGAAAACCATCATTTTATACGGCATTTTAGCCAAAAAATTCGGTAAATCTTTTCGTCTGTCAGTGGGCAGTACCAAAGAAGCCATGCGTGCGTTATGCGTACAGTTGGCAGGCTTTGAAGCGTTTATGATGAATGCCCATAGGCAGGGTCTGCGTTTTGCTGTGTTTCATGATAAGCACAATGTGGGCGAAAATGAGCTTGACATGAGCCACACCGCCAAGATTATCCGTGTCGTGCCAGTTGTAGAAGGCTCAAAAAAAGCAGGTTTATTTGAAACCATCATCGGAGCGGTCATGGTCGTGGCAGGGGTTGTGGTTACAGGCATGACCTTTGGGGGTGCTGGTGCTGTTGGTGCAGGATTGATAGGAGCAGGCATTGGCCTCATGGTAGGTGGTATTGCCCAAATGCTCATGCCAAAGGTGGACGCCCAAGATAACAACCAAGACGGCAACAAAGCCAACAAGGGCTTTGGCGGTGCGATAACCACAATCGCCCAAGGCAATCCTGTGCCAATTTTATACGGTGAGCGAGAGATTGGCGGTTTTATCATGTCAGCCAGTCAGTTGCCAGAAGACATGTTATAAAAAAATAAGGATAAAAAAATGACCATTCACGGCTCAAAAAAAGGCAGTAGTAAACAAAGACAGCCTGTCATCGCCCCTGACTCTGCTCAATCCAAAACTTTTATCAGTATCATGTATGGCTTGGGCGAGGGTGAGATTGCAGGTTTGGCAAATGGCTATAAGTCGGTGTACTTAGACGATACGCCCCTACAAAACGATGATGGCGAGTTTAATTTTCCAAATGTCAAAGTGGATTTTCGTGCTGGCACAAATGACCAAACCTACATTGATGGTTTCCCTGATGTGGCAAGTGAGACCAATGTGGGCGTGGAGCTAAAACACGGCACACCCTTTGTTAAAGCCTTTAACAATCTTGACCTTGACGCTCTGCGTGTGCGTATAAAATGGGGAGCGTTGCGTCAGCAAAACCCTGATAATGGCGATGTGTCAGGCGTAAAGATTGATTATGCCATTGATGTCAAAACCGACAACGGTGGCTGGGTGCAAGCCCTAAATACATCCATCAATGCCAAAACATCAAACGCTTATGAGCGTAGCCACCGCATTGATTTACCAAAAGCTGGGACAGGCTGGGCGGTGCGTGTTCGCCGTATCACGCCAAACAGCACATCTGAGCTTGTCAGTGATAAAATGTATGTCTCTGCCATCACTGAGGTGATTGACTTAAAACTTCGCTACCCTAACACCGCTTTATTGGGGCTAAGATACGATGCCGAGCAGTTTAGTAATGTCGCCAAAATGGCAGCCCGTTGTCGTGGTCTTATTATCAAAGTGCCAACCAATTACAACCCTACCGCACGCACCTATGATGGGCTTTGGGATGGGCAATTTAAGCTCGCTTACTGTAATAACCCTGCGTGGGTCTATTATGACCTATGCACCGCCGAACGCTATGGGCTGGGTTCTCGCCTGACCCAAAGCATGATTGACAAATGGAGCTTATACCGCTTGGCCCAATACTGTGATGAGATGGTAGATGACGGCATGGGTGGACAAGAGCCTCGTTTTACCGTCAATGTCTATATTCAGTCGGCAGAGGGTGCGTTTGAGCTACTTTCCAGACTTGCAGGCGTATTTCGTGCCATATCCTATTGGGATGGTACCAGCATTGTGCTAGATGCTGATATTCCCCAAGACAGCATTTACAGTTTTAGCCGTGCTAATGTCATTGATGGTATTTTTGAATACACAGGCACACGAGCAAGAGACCGCCACACCGTGGCCAAAGTTGCGTGGGATAACCCTGCCAACCATTTTAAGACCGAATATGAATATGTCAGAGATGAAAAAGCCATCGCTAAGTTTGGCGTGCGTGTGGCGGACATACAAGCGTGGGGTTGTACAAGTAAAGGACAAGCCCAAAGAGCAGGACTTTGGGCGTTAAAATCTGAGCAACTTGAAACAAGAATGGTAACATTTAAGGTGGGTTTGGACGGCTATATCCCTGCCCCTGCCAAAGTGATTGAGATTAGCGATGAGCTGTTTGCAGGGCGTGCCACGGGCGGTCGTGTGCTTGCGATTAACAAAACCAAAACCGTGATTACCCTTGACCGTACCATCACAGCCAAAACAGGCGACACGCTTGTCATCAATGGCGATGATGGCACAAGCCAAAGACGGCAAATCAGTGCAGCAGGTGGCGATAATGTTACTGTTACTAAGCCATTTGGCGACATCAGCGAGCAAAATGTTTGGGTGCTAGACAGTCAGGATTTAGCAACGATGAAATTTCGTGTGCTGTCAGTAACCGCCGATGACAATCACCAATTTACCATCACCGCCGTACAATACAGCCCTGCCAAATATGATGCCATTGATACAGGGGCGTACACCCCCGAGCGTCCGATTAGCGTGATTAACCCCACCGTGCAAGCCCCCACAAAGTCGGTTAATCTGTCAAGCTACCACACGGTAAACCAAGGCGTAACGGTTACCACGCTTGTCATTGGTTGGGAGCAGGTAACAGGTGCGGTCAAATATGCCGTGGAGTGGCGTAAAGATAGCGGCAACTGGCAAGCCCTGCCACCAACAGGCACAAACAGCATTGAAATCACAGGTGTGTATGCAGGGCAATACGAAGCACGAGTAACCGCCATCAGTGCGTTTGGGCAAGCAAGCCTAGCCACGCACTCAAATTTGACACAAATACAAGGCAAACAAGGCAAACCGCCACGCCCCATCAACCTTAGCGTACAGGGGGTATTGTTTGGCATGAATGTGGGGTGGAATTTTGCCAAAGGCTCAGGCGACACCAATTACACTGAGATACAGGTTAGCCCAGACGGTCGCTCAAATATCGCAACCCTTGGTACATTCGCTTACCCAACCAATAAGCATGAAATCACTGGCTTGCAGGGTAATTTGACCCAGTTTTATCGTGCTAGAATTGTAGATAAACTAGGCAATACATCAGATTGGACAGATTGGGCATCTGGTACGACATCAGCAGATGCTGATAAAGTGCTTGATATCTTATCAGGGCAGATTAGCCAAAGCCATCTTGACCAAAGTTTACGCACGCCGATTGGCAAGATTGGCACAATTGAGAGCAATATCAGCGGTATTAACAGCAAGATACCAACGATTGAAAGCAATATTAATAGCTTTAATAGCAAAATTCCAAGCATTAATAAAATCCCAACGATTGAAAGCAATATTAATAGTGTTAACAGCAAGATACCAACCATTGAAAGTAATATCAGCAGTATCAGTAGCAGGGCAGATACAATAAATAGCACGCTAAATGACGCTAATAATCGCTTAAATGAGGCGGTTCAATCAATCACCAGCATTGACACAAGAACACAGTGGCAAACAAGAGGGGCGACATCACTAAACAGCTTGGTGGAGCAAGGTAAATACTATCTTGAAAGTATCTGGAATACCGATACGCCCTTAACTGGTTGGCAATATGCAACGGTTGATAAAGCAAGAAATGGCGATAGAATTACGCAAACGGTTTGGAATGACAGCACCAAGACCTACACACGCACAAAAACAGGCGGCTCATGGAGTGATTGGGTTGAAAATGTGGATAAAACACAGCTTGACAGTACCGCAAATCGGCTCACTCAAAGCATTGAGCAGACAAGTAGCAGAATAAGAGACGAGCTTGCTACCAAAGCCAGCATGGACAGCGTAACTGGTGCTATTCGTGATATTAACGCTTTGCAAACTGCTAATAATGCAAAAACGGCAGAGCTTGCAAATCTGACCCAAACCGTTGGCGGTCATACCAGTTCAGTCCGTGATTTGGGTGTAACAACTGGCGATTTATCCCAAAAATACAGCCAGTTAAAGGCAGCAAGTGACACGGCAAACAGTGAAATCACAGCGATTAAGCAAACCCAGAGCGGTCAGGCGACAAGCGTCGAGCGGTTAAGAAGCGAGCTTTCTAATAAAGCCAGTCGTGCTGATTTAGAATTATCGCAACAGACTTTGACAACTGCCGACCAAGCATTAAGCCAGCGTATCAGCGTTTTACAATCTAATTATAGTGATAATAAATCTACTGTAGAAAACGCTCTAAGCACGCTAAGCCAAGCCGACCGCACCCAAGCTGAGCATATCAATCAGCTAAAAAGTGAGATATATTCACCCAATTTATTACAAAACGGTGATACTCCAAAAACCTCAAGCGAATGGAACATTGATTTTCCCATTACCGAAAGCCTACAGGCAGGCACACGAGTATATGTAAGCTTGGGCGGTGCAAACGGTTTAACTTCAGTTGCTGTGTATAATTCAGATGTAGTTGGGGCGGCTAAAATTGGCGATTTGACAAATGAAAATGGCGTTTGGAAAGGTGAATTTGACTGGGTGAGCTTTGGTAATAACAATGAATTACGGTTCTACCGTGAACCTCGCTCATCGGCTCAAACTGTAACCGCAAGCCTTACAACTACAAACGGCTCAAAGATTGCAAATCTTGAGCGAACGCTAACAACAACAAACCAAAGCTTGGGTGAGCGTATTAATACTGTTCAAACAACAGCAAGTGGTAACACATCTAGTATCAATACACTTAATCAAAGCTTAACAACAGCTAACCGAGCATTGGGCGAGCGTATTGATAACTTAAACGCCAGTTTTACTACTGCAAACGGCACGGCTAACAATGCTAAGCGTGTTGCAGATGACGCACTTAGCAGAGCTAATAGTGCTAATTCTGCAATCACGACAGAACAGCGAGCAAGAGCTGACGGCGATAGCAGTTTATCAAGTCGCATTACCGCACTTGATGCATCGTATAAAAGAGCTGACGCTGACATGACCGCTCGTATCGCAAGAGAAGAGACGGCAAGAGCTGACGGCGATAGAGCCAATGCTCAAGCCGTTTCAAACTTGCAAACGACGGTTAATGGTAACACATCAAGTATTAATACACTTAACCAAAGCTTAACAACAAAAGAGCAGGCTTTAACTACTCAGATTAACACAGCTAAATCAGAGCTTGGCGGTCGTATTACGCAAATAAGCAACGAAACACGCACGCTAACAGACGCTAACCGAGCGATTGGTGAGCGTATCAATCGCTTGGATAGTGAGCTTGCAGGTGCTGATAGCATTAGCGATAACTTGCTTATTAATAGTAATAGAACGCTTATAACAGGTGCTTATTTAATCGCAACTTATCGTATTAGCGAAACGCTAAAAAATGGCGATAAGGTACGATTAACAGTGAACGCTCCCCAGCTTGGCAGTCGCCGCATAGGCTTTATGGCGTATAACTCAAACTCAGCAACACGCTCAAAGCTTTCTGATATTAGAAATAGGCAAGGCAATAGTTACACTGCAGAGTTTGAATGGAATGTCGGGACAGGCGGTAATAATGAGTTGTGGCTTTATCACGACAGCTCAAGCACAAGAAGCATTTCGACGATTGCAAGTGTAAGCTTACAAAAAATCACCACAAGCTCAGGCTTGGCAAGCATTAAATCAAGTGTTGCAAATCTTGAGCGAACGCTAACAACAACAAACCAAAGCTTAGCTGAGCGGATTAATACCGTGCAAACCACGGTAAACGGACAGACAGCGAGTATTCAGCAACACGCCCAAACCTTAAACGGTTTATCCGCCCAGTGGACGCTCAAAGTGCAAAGTGGTGGCGTGGTGTCAGGTATCGGCTTAGCAAGCAATAACGGCGTGTCTGATTTTGCGGTGCGAGCTGATAAGTTTTATGTTGCAAACCCATCAGGCGGCAATAAAAAGCCGATGTTTTCGGTAATAACACGCCCAACCACGATAAACGGCACAACTGTACCAACAGGGGTCTATTTGAATGGTGATTTGATAGCAAGCGGTACAATCTCAGGCGATAAAATCCGAGCAAATACACAAATTACCGCTCCGAATATCCGAGGTGGTAGTATCAATATCGGCAGTAATTTTAATGTTGATAATCAAGGTAATTTGAACGCAAATTCAGGCGTGTTCCGTGGGCAAGTCTTTGCCGACAAAATAACAGGTCAGATTGATGTTGAAAGCTTAAAAAGCAGTGCCGTGGCGTTGGGGTATGATATGTACATCTCCAGCAGTTATCATTCTAGCAGCCCAAGTGGTTTTGATAAAACATTTAAAGCGTCTTATGCCTCGTACGGTTCTATTATTCAAAGCTTGGGGTTTAATAATGAAAATATTGGCAGTGTGTTGTATGAGATGAGAGTATTTTGTGAACGAGCGATTACTGTCAAACAAAAGCTACACACTGTTGATGATAACTTATATTGTTATGTAAACGGAGATTCAGCGTTTGGTTACCATTCAAACTATGATCACTACGACAACGAAGAAAGAGTACCGACCCCTTTTGGTCGGGGTCGGATTAATACAGAAATCAGCCTACCGCTAAGGCAAGGTTTAAATACCATTCAATTTGTCTTAAACAACTCAGGCGGTGGTATTTGCCAAGTCATTCTGATTGGTGATTTCATTGACAACAACATCATTAAATTTGCATAAAAGGTGATATATGATTGACACGCAGGGGCTTCATGCCCCTTTTTTAATTTCTTGGTTCGGTGTTTGGCTGTTTGCGTTTTTGGGTGGGTGGGCGAGTGCGTTTATCAAGATTAATGAAATTGATAACCGCCTGCAATATCCATTCATTGCAAAACCTTTGATTGGCACAGTTGCAGGCGTTGCCATGGCGATGATAATCAACGGACAAGCCGAACCGCCAGCCGTTAGTTTAGCTTTTTGGTCATTTGTGGGTTCGATTTGTTCAACGCCTATTATTACAGGGTTTTTAGTATTTATTTCAGACCAAAAACGACAAAACGAGCTGTACAAATCCGCCCAAAACAAATTTATACCTTGGTCAAACAAGGAGAAAAAAGATGAGTAACTTACTGATTATCAATGCTTTGATTTGTGCGATTGGGTTTTTTGTTGGCGTGCATACTTTTATCAAGCATTTAAAAGCGTTTTCTAGTGAAAAAACCCCAGTCGTTGAAGCTTGGCTTGTCGCCGTTGGCATGCTCGCTTGGTCAGTTTTGCTGTATGCAAGCTTTGATGAGCCCATCATCACACGCCTTGAAGTATTTTCTCGACTACTATTCTTGATTTACTGGGTGGGCGGTATCTTAAAAGTCCAAAAGCAGTGCATTAAAATCAGACGGCATTTATCAAAACGAAAAGCACAAATCAATTTATACAAGCCCTAAAAATAGGGCTTTTTTTAGGAGTAAAAATGAGCAGTATTAAACACATTCAAACCCAAATTGGCACGACCGCCGATGGCGTATGGGGCGATAAATCAAAGCAAGCGTTAAAATCAGCGATAAATGGCGGTAAGATTATCACAATCACTAAAAATATCAGTTTAAATGAGTTATTAGCCAGTAATACCGCCAAAAAATACGGCATTGACAACACGCCAAACCAAACCATTTTACAAAACTTGATTGACGCTAGTGTAAATCTTTATCAGCCTGTGCGTGAAATTTTAGGCGTGGCGATGATAATCAGTAGCGGTTACCGCTGTCCTGCTTTAAATACAAAAGTTGGCGGCTCTGCTACTTCCGCCCACATGTCAGGATATGCGATTGATTTTACCGCCCCCAAATTTGCCACGCCCAAACTCATTGTACCACATATTGTCAGAAAGCTTAAAGAAAAGGGCATTAGCTTTGACCAAGCCATCATTGAATACCCAAATTCACCAAGGTCTTGGGTGCATTTGGGCTACAAGCACCCAAGCGGTAAACAGAGGGGCAGTAGTTTTGTGATTGGGTGATTTTTATGGCTTTGGCTTGGTTATGCGATTGAACCTCTGATGTTTGCGTTAACAATCAGATGGCTTACACCGTGTTCATCAACACATTCCACCGCATCAAAGCCAAGTTCTCTAGCAATTACGCCACGCAGGCGTTGCATTTCCCAGCCAAAATTAGCACAATCACCGCAAGAGCGTGGCATGATGTGTTCTTCAAATTCCGCCAAGCTTTCTTCATACGCCACCGCTTCTGCGATGGGGGCGGCCGTTTCTTCATCAATATACAGCTCTTTTGCAATGATTTTGATTGCTTCATCACAATCCAAATCATAATTAGTAGCAATCAAATCAACTTCATAAGCATAGATGAACTTACCATGGCTACGAGCCACATTTTTATCACCGTTCGCAAAAATGCCATCAAACACATTATCAGCTGGCAAGAATGCCGCAAAACCAATTTTGATAACTGGAGCGGTGTTTTCATGAGAGCCGTGGTATAAAGTTGTCATATTGATGCCTTTTATTGTGCTGGTTTTGTCTTGATGTGTGTATTATATAATCAAGACATATATAATACAAGCATTATTTTATAAAAATATTCAAAAATTTTATAAGTTATTGATTTTGATCAAGATTATAATGATTACGCAGTATGTCTTTCATCAAAGCATTAAAAGATTTTGTTTCATTCTGCAACGCTTGAATGATGTCAGCATCTTTTTCATTATGAAGTTGCAATGACTTGTTTGTTGTGTGCTTTTTTCGATAATTTGCATTTGCACGCAATACATAATCGGGGGTTTTGTTTTTGCTCATTTTATACTCCTGAGTTGACAAAAATGGCGGGTTGCCATTTTATTTTAAATTCTTTGGCTTGGCGTGTGCCGTGCCAATGGCCATGCCAATGCCCACGGCGGATGTGGGGGCGTTTTTTGCTTGTTTGTCTGTGCTTGCCTTGCTCTATCTGCTCTTGATAGTGCCGAATTTCACCACCTAACCTTGAACCCACTTCATAAATGAATGGCTCGCTTGGTGGGATAAATACACCTGTTTTTTTATTTGTTTGATATTTTGGTTTGTCTAAATTGGCACGGCTGACAGGCTCGCCTTTGTGCATAATCTCAGGCTCAGCAACGCATAGCCAAAGCAGGTAGGGCAGTAAGATTTTGATAAGCTCGTTTGAGCCGCCATCGCCGATTTTATCATCGGCGTAAGACAGCGATTGCATGACTGTCATATCATCATCTAAGATAAGCGTCAACGGCAAGTAAATATCATCATCACTGTCTGTGTCGATGATAAAATTAATTGCTTTTTGTGGTTTTGAGTTGTATTCAATCAAATCATACACCGCCCAAAACCCTTTGATGTGCTTTATTCCGCCTTCTTGTGTGATGGCAATCTTGGCACTGTCGATATCAAGATATACACACCATTCGGGCAGATTTAAAAATATGCTGGTTGGCGTATCATTGGGGATTGCTTTGCTGTCTTTGATGATTTCATTGTCAAGACAATAAATGCCCAGCGTATATCGCCAAGTACCGAATAAGTACAACTGATTAAGCGTTTTTAGAGCGTTTACGCCCTTCTCGCTAAACGGGTCGCTTCTTGTCTGCTCATAAGCGATTGCAGTTGACATATCAAGCAATGATGTGTGCTGCATCGGAAAAAACGCAAACTTATTTTTGCTGGCAAGGTAAGCTTGTTGCATTTTTTTATAGCACTCTTTAGAATTTGTAAATTCTTTATTGAATTTGTGCATTCGTGCAATGGTGTGGTGCATTTTCAAACTCCAAAGCCCAAAAAAGGGGCTGATTTTATTTATGTATTATATAATCATAGATATATAATGCAAGCATTTTTTTTAAAAAAATGAAAAAAATTTGGTTGTATGTTGCCAGCTACAGTGCGACTTGCTTTAATTCTGCCAATTTTTTAAGCCATTGCTCATAGGCGGCTGTCTGTTGTGGCAAGTAGTTGTAATGGTCATACACTTGTTGCATATTGCCCATAGTGTGACCAATCATAATCTCAGCAATGTCACGACTGGTAAAAGCACTGAAATTGGTGCGTGCAGTTCTACGCAGGTCATGAAAGGTAAAGCGTGGCAACTGCACACCACAATGGCGGTCAATCCAATGTATCAGACCTGCAGTGATGTCTAAAAATGCGTTTTTTTCTAGCATTTCACCACGACGGTCGAACAGGTATTCGCTGCGTGAAATGGCGATGGCTTCGTCAATCAAAGCTTGCATAGGCGGCAGAATAGGGCGTATTAACGGTTGCTGGGTAATATGACCTACTTTGTGGTTCTCAGGTGGGACAGTCCAAACACCGTCTTGAAAATCGGTAATTTTAGCTCGTCTAAGCTCGATGCCACGGCAACCAAACATCAAAGCAAGTTCGGTCGCTAAGCGGTTACGGTAGCTAATTTTTGAGCCATATAATGCTTTGTAAAATAAGATGATTTCATCATCACTTAAGTATCGCTTACGCTTAACACGGACCAAATTAAAATCACTCAATTCAAGGTCGGCAAGGATGTTATGTGTGACGATTTCACGCTTTTTTGCCCATTTGAGCATTTGCTTGGTATTTGTGAGTATGCGTTCGGCAATGGCTGGCGTTTTTTCAGAAATGGATTCAATGATGATAATATACTGTTGCAAAGTAATGTCATCAATCGGCAGTGAGCCGATGACAGGAAAAACATAGAGCTCAAAGCTACGCTTGATATCGGACGCTTGTTTTTTGGTGATGACTGCTGATTTATCATACCACTGTAAAAAACACTCATAGAAAGTGTCAGCGTTAATATAAGCCTGCTTGGCGATTTGCTCTTCAAGTTTTGGGTCTTTGCCATGCAGGAGCTGTGTTTTGGCAGACAGTGATTTTTCTCTGGCTTGCTTGAGGGATATCAGTGGATAAACACCCAAATCAAACCGCTTTAATTTACCGTCAAATCGATAGCGTAATTGAAAGACAATCTTGCCTTTTGGGGAGATGCGTACGCTCATGCCATCACGGTCTGCAATTTCGGTAACTTTATCACGGGGCTTGCCGTTATTTGCTTTTAGCCAAACTTCTGTCAACATAATAATCCTCAGAAATTATGTACACAATTATGTACACAAAATAAGCGTCTTATTATGTGATATTTTGTTGCAATTTGTCTAGTGTAAAATCCACAAAATATCGAAAAATAAAGGCTTAAAAGTGGCTTTATGTTGCTGTTTGTGATTTGTTGTTTTATATATCATCATTGGTGTGTCCGATGATAGAGATGGTGGTCAGATGAGATGGCGTGGGCGTCATAGGTTTTTACCAGTCGTGTTGCTGAAGCTCAATGCGTAACTTTTTACGCTTTTTCGCCATTTCGTAGCGTTGTTTGGCAAGAGAATCATCCAAAACCAAAGGCGGTGCAGGCACAGGTTTACCTTCTTGGTCGACAGCCACCATACTAAAATAACAACTGTTGGTATGACGCGCTGTGCGAGTTTGGATATTTTCTGCTTCTACGCGTATGCCCACTTCCATCGAAGTGGTCCCGACATGGTTAATACGCGCCAAAAAAGTTACCAGCTCACCAACATAAATCGGCTCTTTAAAAATCACTTGGTCAACCGATAGCGTCACCACATAGCCACCAGCATAACGACTGGCACACGCATAGGCGACTTGGTCAAGCAGCTTTAAGATCGTACCGCCATGCACATTGCCTGAAAAATTCGCCATATCAGGTGTCATTAATACGGTCATGGTCAAATCAGTAGGGGCGATATTTAGGGTACAAAATCCACTCATAACAAATCCTTATGTTAAGTTATTATAAACAATTTGGTGGCTTGGGCAAGCCTGCAATGCGGTTGACATGCCGAGCGACCAAGCCTGTATTAAACAGTTTTTGTAGCTTTTGATTGCTGATATCAAGGTTGGGCAAGCGTGCCATCAGATGCTTGATTAATGGGCGTGTTGATGGACTGTGGTGATAAGTTTCAAAAAAAATACGCACCTCGTCAATGATTTGATAATGCTCACTTTCAAGCGTCACCCCAATCGTATCAGCAAGTCTTTGTGCGATTTTGGGTGTCCAATCGGTATGATTTTTTAGGTGACCGTCGTCATCTAAGTCGGGCAAATGATTCATAGTGATGATAATTATCTACTGAAAATAAAGTTTTGAGTCATAGTCATCCAATCCCAAACGACCTGATTGTAATGATAATTGAATGACTTTATCTAAGGCATCAACTGCTTGAAAATTATGGTATGCTTTGGGAAGATCATACAGTGCCAAAGACTGTATCATGCCATATATTCGGCTTTTTGGATTATTTAGTAAAATTAAAACTTTTTCACCCAGCTCAACCTGAACATCATGATCAAATGTCGCCAAAGTCAGTGCCAAAGCAATCGCTTCATAGCTGATTAATTCGCTGTCGGTATTGATATGAATTAAAAATTTCATCCATTATCCTTAAAACTGTACCACTGATGTCGTATCATCAATCATCATAGCAAGCTCAGACAGTCCAACCAAGCAAAACGGTGGCAACAGATTGTCGCCTATTAGCCCATGGCGAGCAGCATTTTGGGCATCGCAGACACCTCGAGCCAAAGCGGTACTAACGCAGACGGGCAGGGCGATACCATGATCGTTTGCCAATACTTGCCATTGCTTAGCAACACTTGGCACATCGGCAGTTTGCCACATCAGTCGATTGGCGGTATAAGCCCCATCACCATAAAAAAATACCGAAATCTGATTGCCCAAGTGTAATTGCTTGGTTGCGTATTCGACCGCAAGTTTGCCTGCATGGCTGTGCGGTGATGAAGTAACAAGTAGTAAAATCATAAATTAAAGTCGCTTTTTAATCAACAAATCATGATAATCGCTTATTATAGCCCAAAAATTGGTGTAAAATAAGACCAAGTCATTTTTTATTGATATATGAATTTTAAGGCGGCTGCATGGCTTCTTTGCATTTTATGCCCAATCAAGCTCAGCTTGACTGCTTATCACTGGCAAGCCCATTTGCATCTCAAATTTATCAAAAACACCGCGATGACGCCCAAGCATTTTTGGGAGAATATGGTTTTGAGCGAAGTTTGTCAAGCTTAGATTTTGATGCATTGGTTCGTCGTTTTGTTGGGCTTGGCAAGACCAATTATCTTGATTTTACCAATGAACAGATGGTCATGTCAGGACTGCGTAAGCTACGCCAAATGCTGATGCTTAAGTGGATTTGGCAAGATGCTTTGTCGGTGATTTCTTTGAAAGAGTTGACGCATGAGTTGTCTGATTTTGCCGACAGCTGTATCCAGTTTTCAAAGGATTTTGTGTATCATAAGCTGACCAAACGCTATGGCGAGCCTATGATTCACCAAAAAAATAAAACGCTCAAAGATGAACTTGCCATCATCGCCATGGGGAAGCTAGGCGCACAAGAGTTGAATTTATCCAGTGACATCGATTTAATTTTTGTGCATATCAATAATGGCGAAACGAACGGCAAAAAAATCATTGATAACCATAAATTCATGCGTGATCTTGGGCGTGGCATAATTAAGCTTTTGGATGAAAATACCGAACATGGTTTTGTCTTTCGGGTGGATATGCGTCTGCGTCCTTGGGGAGATGGCTCACCACTGGTGATGCATATGGCGGCATTGGATAAATATTTTAGCCAACATGGGCGGACTTGGGAGCGTTTTGCTTGGCTAAAGGCACGCGTGGTCAATGACATTAGCGATGAATTTGAACAAACGCTTAACCAATTATCAAGAAATTTTGTGCATCGCTATTATATTGATTATAGTGCATTTAGTGCATTGCGTGAAATGAAAGCCATGATTATCAATCAGCAAATCCAAAGACAGGATTTGGATAATGTCAAGCTTGGCGTAGGCGGTATTCGTGATATTGAATTTATTGTTCAAGCATTTGCCCTAATTTATGGCGGTCATCATATTCGCATTGCTGAAAATCCTGCATGTCTTGACTGTTTGACGGTATTAACCGAGCTTGATTATATTGATCACGATGAAAGCAAGCAACTGGCAGTAGCATACCGATTTTTACGCCGTTTAGAACACGCCATTCAAGCACGATATGACCAACAAACCCAATGTTTGCCAAGTGATTCTGATGAGATGCTTGCCATCGCACAGACCTTAGGCTATGAGTCGGTTGAGGCATTTCGCTCGGTGCTGGATGCCCATCGTCATAATGTCAGCAGACCGTTTGGACGCATGGTAACAGATAGGCAGTCTCCCAAGCAAGAAAGCTTGGATATTGCTCAGATTCGGTCGTCATTGGACGATGTGCTGGGGGATAATTCAGCGGTCGTGCTAGATGAGTTTATGAATTCTCGGTTGGTGGCAGGGCTTGATGATGTCGCAAAAGATAGGCTTAATCAAGCCTATCCCATCATCTTGCATGCTTTATTAACACACGCCCAAAAAGGCGGTGCAGAGTCAGCAAAAATAGCCTTGCCCAGATTGATTGCGTTACTAGAGGCCATTTGCCGCAGGTCAATTTATTTGGTGATGTTGAGCGAAAATCCAGATGCAACGGTGCGTTTAATCCCAACACTATCGGCAAGCTTATGGATCGCCCGAGAGCTTGCACATCACCCCGTACTGCTTGATACATTCCTTCAAAAGCGTTATCTACACTTGCCTGATAAAGCTGAGCTTACCGATATTCTAAGACAAAGCTTACTTAGAGTAGAGCCGTTTGATGATGAAGGTTATTTGACCACCATGCGATTATTCAAAAAAACTCAAATTCTGGCAGTGGCGACCGCCGATGTATTAGGTTTGCGGCACACCATGAAAGTGTCTGACAGTTTAACTTATATCGCTGAAGTGGTACTTGAGTCGGCACTGTATCGAGCATTTCATGAGCTGTCTGTCAAGCATGGTTTTCCTTTATTAAATACTCATGAGCGTGCAAGCATCGCTGATTGCGGTTTTGCAATCATTGGTTATGGCAAATTAGGCGGTCTTGAGATGGGTTATGCGTCGGATTTGGATTTGGTGTTTTTGCATCGCATTGACGAAAAAAGTGAAACTGATGGCGAAAAGCCAATCAGTGGCATGAAATTTGCTGCTCGTTTGATCCAAAAACTCATGAACTATTTGGCAACCCAAACCCGTGACGGGCGTGCTTATGAGATTGATACACGCTTACGACCCTCGGGCAATGCTGGCGTGCCAGTGATTTCTACCCATGCTTTTGAGATGTATCAAACAGATAAAGCTTGGGCTTGGGAGCATCAAGCTTTGGTTCGGGCAAGGGGGCTGACGGGTGATGTGTTGGTACGACAAGCGTTTGACCGTATTCGCAAGCAGGTCTTAACCACGCCCAGACAAGAAACACAGGTACGCCAAAATGTCATTGAAATGCGTCAAAAAATGCAACATCATTTGGGTACAAAAACGATGCGGCGTGCGTATGGCGAGACTGAGCAGTTTAATCTAAAACAAGATTTTGGCGGTCTGATAGATATTGAATTTTTGGCACAATTTATGGTGCTTGCCTATGCACATAAGCACCCAAATTTGGCAATTTGGCCAGATAATGTACGCATTTTTGAGGAAGTTGAAAAAACGGGTATTTGGACTGCCGATCGCTGTCAAAAGCTGACGCAGGCTTATTTGGACTTGCGTAAAAAAACCCACGAACTTGCCTTATCCGAACAAAAAAATATCGTCGAAGATAAAGAGTGGCATGAGCTACGCCAATTTGTGCGAGAGGTTTGGGAAGATGTTTTAGGCTAATCAAAAAATAGCGGTTAATTCACAAAATTTATGATGAAAAGTGTGTTTTGACATAATAAAAAGCGATCAATTTGGCTAAGAAAACCATTTTATTATTTTTATGGCATCTGATATAATCGCTTGAGATATTAAATGGTAATAATTTTAACAATCGATATGGAGTAATTTATGAGCATGGCAACCCAAGAAGGCAAAATGTGGCTAGATGGTGCCTTGGTAGAGCAGCCAGATGCTAAGGTGCATGTACTCACCCATAGCCTACATTATGGCTTGGCGGTATTTGAAGGGGTGCGTGCGTATCAGACGCCAGATGGGCGTACAGCGATTTTCCGTTTACAAGAGCATACAGAGCGTTTATTAAATTCTGCCAAAATTTTTCAATTAAATTGTACTTATGGTTTTGATGAGCTTATCCAAGCTCAAAAAGATGTCGTGCGTCTGAATAATTTGGCATCAGCATACATTCGCCCATTGATTTGGGTGGGTTCTGAAAAGCTTGGTATCGCTGCCAAAGATAACACCATTCATGCTGCGATTGCTGCATGGCATTGGGGCGCGTATTTGGGCGAAGAAGGTATTAAAAAAGGTATCCGTGTTAAAACCTCAAGCTATACCCATCATCACCCAAATATCACCATGTGCAAGGCAAAAGCTGCCAGTAATTATCCTGTCTCAATCCTAGCCAACCAAGAGGTGACTCGTAATGGCTACGATGAAGCCATCTTAATGGATCCACAAGGTTTTGTCTGTCAAGGTTCTGGCGAGAACCTATTTTTGGTCAAAAATGGCGAGCTACATACCCCTGACTTATCAGGCGGTGCACTTGATGGCATTACACGCCGCACGATTATTGAATTTGCCAAAGATTTGGGCATTCAGGTCATCGAGCGTCGTATCACTCGTGATGAGTTTTATTTGGCAGATGAGGTGTTTATGACTGGTACGGCAGCTGAAGTGACACCGATTCGTGAATATGATGATCGTATGATAGGCAATGGCGGTCGTGGTGAATTGACCGAACAACTACAGACTTTGTATTTTGATGTTGTTCAAGGTCGTAATGATAAGTATCAGCATTGGTTAAGCTATATCGATGAATAATCAGCCATTGCAATCATATCCATCATCTTAAGATTAGTCTGGACAGATTTCTTAATAGTCTTCTTAACAATTAAACAGCGCTTTGGGTAACTTAAGCGCTTTTTAACTTTAATCAAATTTTAAAATATAAAAGTTAAAGTACAAAGGTTAAAATACAAACAGGTTGATGATGAATCAAAGTGATTTTAATGAAATATTACTACCTAAACCTGAATATCCTGAAGCATGGGAATGCTGCGGCAGTGAGTGCGGTGATTACTGTGTTTATGCGATTTATCAGCGTGATAAGATAGACTATGATGCGCAGCAAAAACGCCTTAAGGAATTTTTAGACAAAAAAACAGCTGAATGATTTGCTGTTTTTATTCAATCGATGGTGGGGATGGAGAGACTCGAACTCTCACACCTTGCGGCGCTGGAACCTAAATCCAGTGCGTCTACCAATTCCGCCACATCCCCAAATTTGGTTATAAGCATTACGCTTTTGTGCGTGCTATTATAGCGGATTTTTATCATTTGACAAGCATTTTATGCAAATTTTATTTTTTCAGGGATTTGATATATTGTTATGATTGATTTTAACCAGTCATCGTGGTATCGCTGATGATCTAACATATTCGTCGATTGATTGGTACGGAATTTAGCGGTATAATTATTCTTAAGTCAATGGCAAATCCTGTCGCTCGGTAGTGATGTTCTCTGGGCGATTTTTTTGATAATTATTTTTAATACAACCTAAATAATTATTTTAATATAATATTTTTTAATATAATATAAAGGCAGTTATGCGACATTTTTTATTTGATATCATTTTTACTTTTGTCTGTTTGGTGATTGCAGCATGGTGGGGGTATAGCCATGGTGGCATCTCTGAGATGTTTTTGGCACTGGGTATTACAGCAATTTTGGCAATCATGGAGATTTCATTATCATTTGATAATGCCGTGGTGAATGCCTCTATTTTAAAGGGTTGGAATGATTTTTGGAAAAAGATTTTTTTGACCGTAGGTATTTTGATCGCAGTTTTTGGGATGCGATTGATCTTTCCAATCGCCATCGTCGCAGTGACTGCCAATTTGGGCATGGGCGAGGTGATTCATCTGGCGCTGAATAATCCAGTCCAGTATGCCGAGCATCTTAATGCACATCATGCCGAAATCTCAGCATTTGGGGGGATGTTTTTATTGCTGGTGTTCTTGAATTTTATGTTTGGCGATAAGGATGTGCATTGGTTTAAGTGGCTAGAGTCTCGCTTGGTCAAGTTTAGTAAAGTAGACGCCATGAGTGTGTTTGTTGCGTTGGTTGTTTTGATGATCTCTATGAGCTGGGTAGAAGAAGCAAAGCAAAGCGTCGTCATGGTCGCAGGCATTTGGGGGATTTTGGTCTATTTGGGGGTGAGTGTACTATCGGCACTCCTAGAGGGTGATAGTGACGATAAGGAAGCCATATATGACGCAAAAGGTCATGAGATCACAAATACCGCTGGCGTATCGTCCACAATCCTAAAGGGTGGCATTGCAGGCTTTTTATATCTTGAAGTGCTTGATGCATCTTTTAGTTTTGATGGCGTCATTGGTGCCTTTGCGATCACTAATGATGTAATTGTCATTATGATTGGCTTGGCTATCGGTGCGATGTTTGTTCGTTCTATGACGATTTATTTGGTCGACAAAGGCACTTTAAGCGATTTTATTTATTTGGAACATGGTGCACATTATGCCATCGGGGCGCTTGCCATCATTATGTTGCTATCGACACGGTTTCATGTGCCTGAGATTATCACTGGATTGATTGGCGTTGCATTTATTGTATTGTCAGTATTTAATTCGATTCAATACAATAAAAGACATGCCAACAGTTAAATCAAAAGCCAGTGTTTTACTGGCTTTTTTAATTGGATTTTTAATCAACCAATCATTAAATAGCATCTTCTTGATTTTTTGGCATAGCAGCAATAAAGGCAGGCTGAGTATTGGCATACTCATAAATTCGGCAAAGTGTTGGATAGGCACTTAAATCCACATTAAAACGAATGGCGTTATATATTTGAGGAATTAAAAAACAATCAGCAAAGGTTGGTGTGTCACCAAAGCAATATCGGCCTGCTGTTTGGCTTAATATTGTCTCTAAGGCATCAAAACCCAACTGTATCCAATGTGCGTACCAATCATTAACACCAGCTGCATCCAAGTGTAGCGTATTTTTTAGATAATTTAATACTCTTAAATTATTGAGCGGATGGATATCACAAGCGATGTGTTGCACCACACTTAAAATCTCGGCTTTTTTGGCAGGGTCGCTAGGCAGTAGGGCGGGCATGGGGTGCTTATCCTCAAGAAGCATCATGATGGCAAATGACTGACCATAGCGACCAGAATCATCTTCCCATGTAGGTACAAGACCTTGGGGGTTGGTTTGGTGATATGCTTTGGTTGTTTGCTGTGATTGCTTTAGATTGATGAAATTTTTTTGGTACGATAAACCTTTTAATGCCAAAAAAATTCGGACACGATAAGCAGCCGAGATGCGAAAATAAGTGTGTAAAGTTACCAAATTAAAAGTCCTTTTATCAGTGATTAAGCAGTTTTGATAAATTCATAATATCCAATCGGGTTTTTATTATTACTTATCTTGATAAATTTTTCAATCAAAATCAACCAATCAAAATCAACTCAGTTTTTATGAGTTACTCAACTTGGGCAAATTTGGATGAGTGCGACTGATACAAATCGACCACATGACCGACAATAATAATGGCAGGTGCGATGAGATTGGATTGATGCTTTTTATCAATAATATCTGCCAGTGTACCTGTTAGCACCTGCTGGGTGGGTAGGCTGGCATTTGAGATAATGGCGATGGGCAAATCACTTGGCAGGCCAGCACTGATTAAAGAATCAACAATCTTCGTCAGTGCGTGCAGACCCATATAAAACACCAAAGTCTCATCAGTTTGGTAAGTGCTATTTAGACCGTTAAACGGCTCATTTGTTTGATAACAACCCGTCAAAAATCGTACAGAAGTTGCGATACCACGGTGTGTGAGCGGTATGCCTGCATAACTGCTTGCCGCCAGTGCAGCTGTAATCCCACTAACCACCTGATAGGGTATATGGGCAGCTTGGCAGGCGAGCATCTCTTCACCGCCTCGCCCAAAGACAAATGGATCACCGCCTTTTAGGCGTAGTACCCGATGCCCCTGTTTGGCATAATCAACTAATAGTTGGTTGATCTCATCTTGAGTTTTGGTGTGATCTTTTCTTTTTTTTCCCACAAAAATCTTTTGGCTATCACGGCGACAAAGCTCTAAGATGTCATTTGATACCAGTGCGTCATAAAGTACGATATCTGCTTGTTGCATAAGCCTAAGCGCCTTAAAAGTCAATAAATCTGGATCGCCTGCCCCTGCACCCACAATATAGACCTCGCCCAAGCGAGTATCATGATTTTTAAATTGATTAAGTTCATCGCTGAGTGTGCTAATTGTTTCATCTTTTAAGGCACGATTAAAAACTGACTCCCAAAAATATCGGCGTTCAGTGATGGTAGGCAGAGAGTTTTTGACGGTATTTCGAAATTGACCCGCCTTGTGTGCAAGTTCTCCTAAGCGACTGGGTAATGATGATTCAATTTTGGCTCTAATCAAGCGTGCAAGTACAGGCGCTTTGCCATTACTCGATACGCCAATAACGATTGGGTTTCTATCGACAATCGCAGGAAAAATATAATCACACAAATCTGGCGTATCAACAATATTAACTGGCACACCGTACGCTTTTGATGCACGATGAATGGTCAAATTAACTTCATAGTCATCGGTTGCGCCGATAACTAAAGCGGGTGCATGCTCATTAAGATCAGTTGGTTCAAAGGATTTTTGAAGAGACGCATGATGATGGGACTGTAAAAAATCCAAAAATTCAGCCTTAAAATGTTTAGCAATCACCACAAGCTTTGCTTTAGCCTTTGCCATTAATTGTGCTTTTCGGTAGGCGATATCGCCCCCACCGATGATTAGCACGGTTTTGTTATTTAGGTTAAAAAATAATGGCAAAGTATTCATAATTCTCACTTTAGTATTTTAATATTAGCTAAATAATGGTAAGTGATTAACAGACTCACCATCATAACCAGTTGCCAAATCTTGCAAAGTTTTTGTCAGCGTCTCAACATTTGTTTCATCGACCAAAAACGCCGTCGCACCAGATTTGACAAAGTAATTGGCCTGATCAAGGGCAAATTCACCGCCTACAATAATCTCACCTTGAAAACCTAGATGCCTAGTATGGCGAATTAGGCTAAAAATACGACCGTCCATAAAGTTAGCAACCAAAAAAATCAGGCAATTTTGGTGAGCGATGGCAGATTCGATATCATTGGGCGTGGTGTCAGCTGTCAGTGCTTGGCTTAGGTCAAGATTAGCAGGTTCTAAATTAGCATGGCGATCAACTTTGATTGTACTCATGATTTGTCCTTAATATAAACAATTTATATATTTTATATTATCTTAAATATTTATGAGATAATTAGTGATAGACAGCTGTTTTAAAGGGTGCTATGCCAAGTCTTTCAATGGCTTGAGCGAAGCTTTCGATATGCCCATGGCTTTCGATACGCTCATTTTTATAAACATTCACAATGGTGGCGATGGTTTTGGCAACCTCATCGGCAGCGACAGCACGCCCAAGGATTTGACCCAATTTGGCATGCTCGCCTGAATTGCCGCCTAGGCTGATTTGATACCAATGCTCGCCTTTTTTATCAACGCCCAAGATACCAATATCGCCCACATGATGATGTGCACATGCATTCATACAGCCTGACATATTTAAGCGAATGTTGCCTAAGTCATACAGATAATCTAAGTCATTGAATTGTTTTTCAATGGATTCTGCGATGTTGTGGGTGGTGGCATTGGCAAGCGCACAATAATCAAAGCCAGGGCAGACGATCATATCGGTTAAAGTGCCGATATTGGCACGAGCAAGGTTAAGCGTACTTAATTTTTGCCAAAGTGTGTATAAATCGGTTATTTTGACATCGCTGAGTACCAAATTTTGCTGATGCGTGGCACGAATCTCGCCCAAGCTGTACTCATCTGCCAAATCTGCCAGTGCAAACATTTGTGTATCGGTAATGTCGCCTGCAGGCACATAGTTACCATCAACAACGCCAGCCTTTAATGAGATGATAACGGCTTTATAGCCATTGATTTTGTGGGCGACAGTGTTATGCTCATACCAATTGTAAAAATCCTTGTCAGCCAAAAACTCATCTAACTGTGTTTGTGCTGCTAAGTGATCAATCTGCTCATAAGCTGGGGTCGTAAAATAGCTTTCGGCTTTGGCAAAATGTGCCTCACTTAAGGTTAAATCACCATCTTTTAAAGTTTGCCACTCATCATTGACTTTTTGGGTAAAGGTATCTTTGCCTAAGCTTTCTACCAGAATTTTGATGCGTGCCTTATATTTATTATCTCGGCGGCCTTCTAAATTATAAACACGCAAAATGGCATCAAGATAACTCAGCAAATGCCTGCGTGGTAAAAATTCATGAATAAGCTTCCCGATAATCGGTGTGCGACCCAAGCCGCCGCCAACAATGACCTCAAAACCAATTTCGCCGTCACGCTCTACCAAATGTAGACCGATATCATGCACCTGTGTGGCAGCACGGTCAGCTTTTGTGCCGATGACGGCAATTTTAAATTTGCGTGGCAAAAAGGCAAATTCAGGATGAAAAGTACTCCACTGGCGGATAATTTCGCAATAAGGGCGTGGGTCGGCAATCTCCTCGGCATGAATGCCAGCATAAGGATCGGTGGTGGTGTTGCGAATACAGTTACCTGAAGTTTGGATGGTATGCATTTGATTGGCAGCTAGTTTTGCTAAAATATCAGGCACTTCTTCAAGTTTTACCCAGTTTAATTGTAAATTGGTGCGTGTGGTAAAATGCCCATAACCTTTATCATAATCACGCGCAATCTCTGCCAAAGTACGCAGCTGATGACTGCTCATTAAGCCATAAGGAATTGCAATACGCAGCATTGGCGCATGACGCTGAATATAAAGGCCATTTTGTAGACGCAAAGGTAAAAATTGCTCTTCAGGCAGCTCACCTGATAAAAAGCGTTCGGTTTGGCTGCGAAATTGTGACACCCGCTCATCGACGAGCTTTTGGTCGGCATAGCTGTATTGGTACATTAACACATCCTATTTGGCTTAGCTGATTTGTTTTGCATTATGTTAAGTGTTTGATGCCAAAAATTTAAATTCAAAAATGGAATATGGGTAGTGATTTTGGGGATATTATCACCATAACCCATCATGACCCATCATAAAAAACGCCCCATGCAAAAGCAGAGGCGTTCTTATCATGACTGATTGGTTAATTTGTTCCAAATTCTCGACGCTTTTTGGCAAAAAACCGATCCAATCTGTCCATGGCATCTTCTAAATCAATGAGATTTGGCAAAAATACAACTCGGAAATGATCGGGCTGATCCCAGTTAAATCCTGTACCTTGGATCATCAATACTTTCTCTTCAATGAGTAGATCCATCATAAATCTCATATCATTATCGATAGGATAGATCTCACGGTCAATCTTAGCAAAGCAATAAAACGCACCTTGGGGCATGGTGCAGCTGATGCCTTTGATGGCATTAAGACGCTCAACCGCCAAATTACGCTGCTTATATAAGCGTCCTGTCGGTGCGGTCAAAGCTTGCATTGATTGATAGCCGCCCATGGCTGTTTGGATGGCGTATTGGGCAGGAACATTGGCACACAGACGCATACTTGCCAGCATGGTCAGCCCTTCAATAAAATCGGTGGCATGGTGTTTTTTGCCCGAAACCATCAGCCAGCCTGCACGATAGCCTGCGATGCGATGCGATTTGGATAGCCCATTGTAGGTTAAAACCAAACAATCATTTGTGATCGTACACATGGGGGTATGCGTGATGCCATCATATAAAATGCGGTCATAAATTTCATCTGCCATAATCACCAAATCATATTTTGTAGCAAGTGCAGCAATGCTTTTTAGGATTTCATCCGTATAGACCGCACCTGTGGGATTGTTGGGGTTAATGATGACAATGCCCTTGGTGCGTGATGTGATTTTGCTTTCAATGTCTTTTAGGTCTGGTTGCCAATGATCATCTTCAAGACAGCGATAATGTACCGCTTTACCGCCTGCTAAATTTGCCGCTGCCGTCCACAAAGGATAATCAGGCATCGGAATTAAAATCTCATCATCGTCATCAAGTAGCGCTTGCATGGTCATGACAATCAATTCACTGACACCATTACCGATATAAACATCATTGACATCTATCGCAGATAACAGCCCCTTGCCTTGATAATATTGCAATATCGCTTTTCTGGCGGAAAAAATTCCTTGAGAATCAGAATATCCAGACGCTTCAGGCAAATTAAGTGCCACATCACGAATAATCTCTTCAGGAGCTAATAGCCCAAAAGGCGCAGGATTACCGATATTTAGCTTAATAATCCGCTGGCCTTCAGCTTCCATACGGTTGGCGGTTTGTAGTAACTCACCACGAATATCGTAGCAAACATTGGCAAGTTTATTGGATTTTTTTAAGGGCTTGGTTTGGGGCATGATGGTGTATTCCGATGATAAAGTAATGGGCGTCTGATTAACAGATGATTTGATGAGGGGTGATTTTGACCAAATGTCATTAACGGTTTTTTGTTTGGTTGTCTGTAAGGTCAAGTTATCGCCACTGATAAGATAACTTTCACTGACACCCAAAGCCGCTGCTAATACGGGTATTTTGCTCATGACAATGCCATTTTTACCGCATTCCCAATTGGCGATTGCACCACGACTGACAGGCACGCCAAGTTCACTCATCTTAGATGCCAAGGCTTCGGCTGATAGCCCCAAAGCTTTTCGCCGTAATTTTAGTCGCAAACCTTGTTCTATGATGGTATTTTGTGGGTCATTCATGGTAATATATCCTGTATTGCAGGAGTGATTTTATGCCATAAAATCATCAATTACAAGTTATACTTTACAAATTTGATTGATAAATCAAGATTTTGATATGCAAGTAAATCTTGCATACTGATAAAATTTGAAGGAGTGAGTGATGAATCCACTTGACAAAGCCGTGATAAATACGATGAGTGAGACAGATTGGCAAAATCGTTTGGATGATTTGTCATATTATGTCCTAAGACAAAAAGGCACCGAGCAAGCTTTTACAGGACTTTATACCGATACCGAGGTGGATGGTATTTATCGCTGTAAGGGTTGTCATACGCCACTATTTGATAGCAGTGCTAAATTTCATTCAGGTTGTGGCTGGCCAAGTTTTGATAAGGTTATCGGCGATAATGTCGTTGATGAAACGCTGGATTTATCGCATGGGATGCGTCGCATTGAAGTGACCTGCCATCATTGCGGTGGGCATTTGGGTCATGTTTTTCCAGATAACAATATCACCGATACAGGGCTTAGATATTGTATTAATTCAGCGGCTGTTGTACTTGATGAAGCCTAAAATGATCATTCATGTGACAGCATTTTGAGTAAAAATTTTGCTCAGAATATAGATTTTTTGTATTTTTTTATATATAATAAGCAAAATCTACGATGAGCGAGTGATTATGAATCTACATAACTTTATCTTGGCAGAGACGCAGGGTGAGTTATTTGTTTTAATCATTCGCTTTTTTGTGAACAAAATCAGGCAGTAATCATAATTTTTTGGCGGTCAATCGCTAAAAAATTTTATCTAAAATTTGGTAAGTTGCAAGTTACTTTATAATTAATTGATAATATTTTATCATATCAAAGTTTAATACTAATAAAAAATTCGGGTGAAATTCATGACAGCTCAAATAGCAAAAAAAGCCATTTTAGCCCTCGCTGACGGTACAATTTTTCACGGCATCAGCATTGGTGCAGACGGCAGTAGCGTTGGCGAAGTGGTATTTAACACCGCCATGACAGGCTATCAAGAAATCCTAACCGACCCAAGCTACGCCAAACAGCTGGTAACCTTAACCTACCCACACATTGGCAACACAGGCACCAACAGCGAAGACGGCGAGTCTGGCAGTGAACATCGCATTTGGGCATCAGGGCTGATTATCCGTGATGCCACCATCATCAGTTCAAGTTTTCGCAACGATGAATCACTCACCGACTTTCTACAACGCCATAACACCGTTGCCATCGCCGAAATTGACACCCGAAAGCTGACCCGAATTTTGCGTGATAAAGGGGCTCAGCACGGTTGTATTTATACCATAAATAGCGACACGGACATCACAGCTGACGATGAAAACAAAGCGGTGCAACTTGCCAAAGAGTTTGCAGGTCTGACAGGACTTGATTTGGCAAAAGAATGCTGCCACCCACAAGGATTTGAATGGACACAAGGCACTTGGGAACTTGCTGACAACCCTGCCACCACCGCCAAATATGGCAAAACAGACAGCCCAACAGGGGGTTATTTTAAACAGCTTGGCAAACACATTGATAAAAAATTTCATGTGGTTGCCTATGACTTTGGCACAAAAACCAACATTCTACGCATGTTGGTGGATAGGGGCTGCCATGTGACGGTTGTCCCTGCCCAAACGCCAATCAGCGAGGTTTTGGCAAAAAATCCTGATGGCATTTTTTTATCCAATGGCCCTGCTGACCCTGCCGCCTGCACCTATGCCATTGACAACATCAAGCACATCATTGAGCAAACGGACATTCCAACCTTTGGTATCTGCTTGGGGCATCAATTATTGGGGCTGGCCAGTGGGGCAAAAACCATCAAAATGAAATCAGGGCATCATGGGGCAAACCACCCTGTGCAAAATTTGGCAGATGGCACGGTGATGATTACATCTCAAAACCATGGCTTTGCCATTGATGAAACAACCTTACCTGCCAATGTTAAAGCCACGCATCGCTCACTGTTTGATGGCACAAATCAAGGCATTGAGTTGACCGATAAACCTGCATTTGGCTTTCAAGGACACCCAGAGGCAAGCCCTGGCCCGCATGATTGTTCAGCTTTATTTGACAGATTTATTATAGAGATTGAGAAGTTTAAATCTTAAAATCTTAATTTGTAATTTTAAAGAAGAAAAATATGAGCCAATTGGTTGTTAATATTCCAGACAAAGTCATTAGTCAAATGTTTGCTTATACCGCCAAACATGATGTTTCTTTTGATGAAATGACTGAAAAGTTATGGGTAGAATTTTTGCAAAAAAATGCCAAAGAAAATAGTGATGATAATGAGTTATTTCAATTATTAGAAAAAACCAAAGGCACTTGGCAACATGGTGATGGCTTAGTATTTCAAGATAAATTACGGACAGAATGGGAATAAATATGAAAAAATATTTATTAGATTCCGTTATTTTAATTGACCATTTTAATAATATCAGTCAAGCAACCAACTTTATTAAGAAAAATCACAAATTATGTTATATTTCTGCCATTACCAGAGCTGAGGTTTTAACAGGATTTAAAAATGAGCAATCAGAATTTGCCATAAAACTTTTGGACAGTTTTGAATTACTGGTCGTTAATAAAAACATTGCTGACTTATCGGCAAAATTTCGCCAAAGCTACCGTACTAAATTACCTGATGCGATACAGGCAAGCACAGCAATTTATCATCAGCTTATTTTGGTAAGCCGCAATACCAAAGATTTCAAAGAAGGCAATCATTATTTTGATAGGAATGATTTGGTTTTATGTCCTTATCAATTAACACCATGATGATATTTTATGTTAACTGACAAACACAGCATGTCACGCTTGGAACTTGTGTACAAGGTAAATGGTTGCATGTAAGGTAAATGATTTTATGGCGTGTTAAATATCAATGAAAATCAACTTGAAACATGGCACACATTATTATCAGTATTTTATGAAAGCAATGATGATAACAAGATTGTGGCGTGGACTTATGAGAATTGTTTATATGGCATGACGGTATAAAACATCATTTAAAAACCCCATAAACCTAATTTATATTTCAATTTTAATAGAAAAAGTATCAATGACAATTATTTTAAGCATTTTAATCCTATTTTTTATCATCAGACTGTTATTTTTAGCCGTCTCTATTAAACATGAAAAAGCCTTGATTGCCAAAGGGGCAACACAATACGGAAAAACCAATTCCACGGTGCTTGCGATTGTTCATACCCTTTATTATTTGGCATGCTTTATCTCGGTATGGCTTTTTGACACTGCTTTTAATGGCATATCCTTGGTTGGCACGCTGATGGTGACGGCTTCATTTGTGATATTGGCGTTGATTATCAAGCAGTTGGGGGAGATTTGGACGGTTAAAATCTATATTTTGCCAGAGCATCAAATTAATCGTTCGTGGTTATTTAAAACATTTCGCCACCCCAATTATTTTTTAAACATCATACCTGAATTAATTGGCATCGCCTTATTGTGTCAAGCGTGGTATGTGTTATTGATTGGCTTGCCCATTTATTTGCTGGTCTTATTTAAGCGTATCCGCCAAGAAGAACAAGCGATGGCAACACTTTTTTAACCCATTTTCAATCAAAAAAATTTATCAACAATTTATCAATAAAAGAGAGACACCATGCCAAAGCGTACCGACATTAAATCCATTCTTATCATCGGAGCAGGCCCCATTGTCATCGGGCAAGCCTGTGAATTTGACTACTCAGGCGCCCAAGCCTGCAAAGCCTTAAAAGAAGAAGGCTATCGGGTGATTTTGGTAAACTCAAATCCTGCCACCATCATGACCGACCCGTCCATGGCTGATGCCACCTACATTGAACCGATTACTTGGCAGACGGTAGAGCAAATCATTGCCAAAGAGCGTCCTGATGCCATTTTGCCAACCATGGGCGGACAAACGGCTCTTAACTGTGCGCTTGACCTTGACAAACATGGCGTGCTTGCCAAATATGGCTGTGAGCTGATTGGGGCGACCAAAGAAGCCATTGAAAAAGCCGAAGACCGTGAACTGTTTGATAAAGCCATGAAAAAAATCGGTTTAGAATGCCCCAAAGCAGAAATTGCACAGAGCATGGACGATGCTTTTGCCATTCAAGCTAGGGTTGGTTTTCCGTGCATTATCCGCCCATCATTCACCATGGGGGGTTCTGGGGGTGGCATTGCTTATAACCGTGAGGAATTTATTGAGATTTGTGAGCGTGGGTTTGACTTATCACCCACCCATCAGCTGCTCATTGATGAAAGTTTAATCGGTTGGAAAGAGTATGAAATGGAGGTGGTGCGTGATAAAAACGACAACTGCATCATCGTCTGTTCCATTGAAAATTTTGACCCCATGGGCGTACATACAGGCGATTCCATCACCGTCGCCCCTGCCCAAACCTTAACTGACAAAGAATACCAAATCATGCGTAATGCGTCCATCGCTGTGTTGCGTGAGATTGGTGTGGAGACAGGTGGTTCAAATGTCCAATTTGGCATCAACCCAAAAACAGGGCGTATGGTGGTGATTGAGATGAATCCACGAGTGAGCCGTTCATCAGCGTTGGCATCTAAGGCAACAGGCTTTCCCATTGCCAAAATCGCCGCCAAACTTGCCGTCGGCTATACCCTAGATGAGCTAAAAAATGACATCACAGGGGGCAAAACCCCAGCGAGTTTTGAGCCTGCCATTGACTATGTGGTTACCAAAGTGCCACGCTTTAACTTTGAAAAATTCCCCCAAGCGGAGAGCGTGCTAACCACTCAAATGAAATCGGTTGGCGAGGTGATGGCAATCGGGCGTAATTTTCAAGAATCCATGCAAAAGGCACTGCGTGGTCTGGAAATAGGGGCGACAGGCTTTGATGAGCAATTAGACCTTGAACAAAATGATGACAGCATCATCAGCACCTTAAAACTCAAACTCAAAACCCCCACCCCAGAACGCATTTTTTATATCGCTGATGCGTTGCGTTTTGGCTTATCGGTTAATGATGTTTTTGCTGATACCAACATTGACCCATGGTTTTTAGTGCAAATTGAGGACATTGTTCATACAGAAAATCAGCTAAAAACCCTTGGCATGGGCGACTTAACCCCCAATTTGCTACGCCGTCTTAAACGAAAAGGTCTATCCGATGCCCGCATTGCCAAATTGATGGGGGTGTCTGAAAAACAATTTCGCAAAACCCGTTGGAACATGGGCGTCTACCCTGTGTACAAACGGGTGGACACTTGTGCCGCTGAATTTGAAACATCAACCGCCTATATGTACTCAACATATGATGAAGAGTGCGAGGCCAACCCATCAAATAAAGACAAAATCATGGTCATCGGTGGCGGCCCAAACCGCATCGGACAAGGCATTGAGTTTGATTATTGCTGTGTCCACGCTGCCCTTGCCATGCGTGAAGATGGCTATGAAACCATCATGGTCAACTGTAACCCTGAGACCGTCTCAACCGACTATGACACATCAGACCGTTTGTATTTTGAGCCAATCACCCTAGAAGATGTGCTTGAAATCGTACGCACCGAACAGCCTAAGGGCGTGATTGTGCAATATGGCGGGCAAACGCCACTAAAACTTGCCCGTAGCCTAGAACAAGCAGGCGTTCCCATCATTGGCACAAGCCCTGATGCCATTGACCGAGCCGAAGACCGTGAACGCTTTTTGCAGATGATTAACAAGCTAAACCTAAGACAGCCCAATAACAGCATTGTCAAATCATCAGAAGAAGGCATTCGTGAAGCGGTGAAAGTGGGCTATCCGTTGGTTGTCCGTCCGTCTTATGTACTTGGCGGCCGTGCCATGGAGATTGTCTATAACGAAGATGAACTTAAACGCTACTTGCGTGATGCGGTGCAAGCGTCTCATGAAGCGCCTGTATTGCTTGACCATTTCTTAGATGATGCCATTGAGGTGGATGTGGATTGCGTATCGGACGGCAAAGAGGTGGTCATCGGCGGTATCATGCAGCACATTGAACAAGCAGGCGTACACTCAGGCGATTCTGCTTGCTCTATTCCGCCTTACTCATTAAGCGATGACATTCAAGATGACATGCGTCGCCAAACCGTCGCCATGGCAAAAGAGCTTGGTGTGGTCGGCTTGATGAATGTACAATTTGCCATCAAAGGCGAAACAGTCTATGTCTTAGAGGTCAACCCAAGAGCGTCTCGTACCGTGCCATTTGTCTCCAAATGTATCGGCGTGTCCTTGGCAAAAGTTGCCGCTCGCTGTATGGCAGGGCAGACTTTGGCAGAGCAAAACTTCACCCAAGAGATTGTGCCATCATTTTATGCGGTCAAAGAAGCGGTGTTTCCTTTTGCCAAATTTCCAGGCGTTGACCCCATTCTTGGCCCTGAGATGAAATCCACAGGCGAGGTGATGGGTGTGGGACAGACCTTTGGCGAGGCGTATTATAAGGCAACACTGGGCAGTGGCGATAGATTGACAGGGCTGCCACAAGAGGGGGAAACCAAAACGGTCTTTATCTCGGTGCGTGATAGCGACAAAGCGGGCGTGGTAGATGTGGCAAAACGCTTGACAGGCTTTGGTTTTAACATCGTTGCCACAGGCGGTACACATGATATGCTGGTAGGTGCTGGCGTGGCATGTAAGCGTGTTAATAAAGTCAGTGAAGGTCGCCCTCACATCGTGGATATGATGAAAAATGGCCAAATTCACCTTGCCATTAATACCACAGAGGGCAAGCAGGCATTAAAAGACTCGTTCCCAATTCGCCGTGAAGCCTTGCAAAATAAAATACTGGTTGCAAATACACTCAACGCAGGGCGTGCGGTGTGTGAAGCCTATGAGACGACTTTACCGTTTAATGTTTATAAGCTGCAAGATTTGCATGCAAAATAGAGGTGCTGGGGTAAATTTGCTTACACTTTTGTGTTGAGCAAATTTATTTGACTTGATACTTAATATTTGTACTTTGGAGTATTTACCAAATTAAGCTTGCATTTTTTCTAAAACTCAGTACAATATATTAAAAATCTGATTTAACAAAATCTTGCCAGATATCGTATTTGGCAAGTTTTTTTACATTTTTAATATTTGTATTTAAATGATTTTTTGGGTTAATGTTTGATGAATTAACTTAAATTGATTTAAATCATAAACATTGAAAGGAACATTATGCAACGCTATCCAATGACTCCAGAAGGGCATAAAGCGCTTGAAGATGAGCTAAAACAGCTAAAAACCGTTGAGCGTCCACGCATTACCACCGCAATCGCCGAAGCTCGTGAACACGGTGATTTAAAAGAAAATGCCGAATACCACGCCGCTCGTGAGCAACAAGGGTTTTGTGAAGCTCGCATTCGTGACATCGAAGCCAAACTTGGCGGGGCTCAAATCATCGACCCTGCCAAACTACCCCAAGAGGGGCGAGTGGTGTTTGGGGTGACCGTTGTGCTTGAAAACATGGATGATGGTGCTAAGCGTCGCTATAAAATTGTTGGTGATGATGAAGCGGACTTTAAAGTCGGCAAAATCTCAGTCAATTCACCGATTGCGCGTGGTCTTATCGGTAAATCTGAAGGCGATGAAGCCAAAATCCAAACGCCCAGCGGACTGGCCGAGTTTGAGATTTTAGAAGTGATTTATGCGTAATCATTAAAGTGCTTAATCATTAGAGATTGTTATGAAACATTTACACATGCTTTTGGCGATTATTGTGCTGTTTATTTTTATATTGCAAGCATTGCCAATGTTTATGGGCAAAGCACCAAAAGCATCCAAGACCATCAAAATCTTAAATCATATATTTTATACAGCGGTTGTTTTGACTGGATTGGGATTATTTTGGCAGATTTATCAGGTTGCAGGTACTCAGCATTGGGCGCTTGCCAAGCTGATTTTACTGATTGTTGTCGCCTCCGCCACCATTAAGGCACAGCGTCATTATACCAATGCCCCATCTCAAGCCAAAGCAGGACTGATGATTGCTTCGGTGGCTTATGTGGGTATTATTGTGTTGGCGATTACGAAGCCCATGCTATTTTGATTGAGCCATCTGAATTTATCTGACTTGACAGTTAAAACGGCTAAAGGTTTTTAGCCGTTTTTTGATAATTATTGATTGATAATATTAATTGAAAATATTATAAATTATATTATGCTGGTTATTTGTATTTTGGCAAAAAACTTTGACAAAAAAATACAAAAGCTCAATTATTGTGGGTTTTGTGTTAACTGCTCCCATGTTACAATAGGGTATTTGTCATTCAAATTTGGACAAAATCATTTGCCAAATCTGCTTAATAAATCATTCGGTACTGGAGTATGACTGTGACGATAGCAATCAATTCACAAAATCAAAAACCCATCAAGCGATTGGGCTTGATTTTTGGCGTGATCACCACTTGCGTTTTGGCAGGATGTGCCAGTAAACCAACCTATAATAGTACCTCAGGTTCGGGCGGTCATCGTACTTCAGGTTCAGGTTTGGCAATGGGTTCACAGGTTATCACGGACAGTCAGGGCGTACCAAATCGCTATCAGGTGAAGCAGGGCGATACTGTCAGTAAGATTGCGCAGCGTTATGGATTAAATTGGCGTGAGATTGGACGCATTAATAATCTAAATAGCAGCTATACGATTTATACAGGTCAGTGGCTGACTTTATGGTCAGGTGATCTCAAGGTGCGTGAGCGTAGTATCAGCTCTGGTGTGAAGACGGCCAGCACACCTACGCCTGTGGTGGTTCAGTCAAGCAGGCCACCAGTGCAGCAGCATCCTGTCGTACAAAAAACCACGCCGAACCCGCCTGTTGTTGTGGTACAAAAAACCACGCCGAACCCGCCTGTTGTTGTGGTACAAAAAACCACGCCGAACCCGCCCGTGGTTCAGCAGCCAGCACCAGTTGTCCCACCAGTGACCAAAGCACCATTTGCCACTGGTAGCTCAGGGGTGATGCAGTTTCGCTATCCTGTTGGTGCGACCAATCCAGTGGTTCGACGCTTTGGTACGGCGACAGTGGCCGGCTCAACTGTTACCAGTAATGGCATGTGGTTTTCTGGACGAGATGGCGATTTGATTAACGCCAGTAATGCAGGCACAGTCATTCAAGCTGATCATAATATGGACGGAGCGAGTATTGTGATTCAGCATACCAATGGATTTGTTTCAAGCTATATCCATATTAAGGACGCTCAAGTTAAAACAGGCGATACGGTGCGTACTGGTCAGCGTATTGCAAGCATGAAAAATCAGCCAAGCGGTGCGGCACTATTTGAATTTAGAATTTCTAGAAATGGCGTGTATGTTGATCCATTGACAGTACTTAAATAGCTTTAGATATATAAAGCTAACCAAGATTTATATCTTAGTTAGCGTCGCTTAATTTCCAAGATGATTTTATTTGCCAAAATTACCTACCTTAATAATCTGAATAACAATACCGAAGATTTAATCTTCGGTATTGTTATTTTTTATTTATTCATAAATTTTAATGTAGGCACTTGAGCGTAATTCTTGCAACCAATCTTCTTGAGCCTGCGGTGCACTGCGTAAGAACAGATATTCGTGTGCAGCGTTGCGTCGATATTGCTCGGTAATATCGTGTTGTTTAATATCGTTGACTTTTAGGATATGCCAACCAAATTGAGAGCGAAATGGTGTTGAAAAATCGCCTTTTGCTGTATTTTTCATCATGGTTTCAAATTCTGGCACCATATCGCCTTCATTGACCCAGCCCAAACTGCCATGTTGTGAAGCTGAACCTGTGTCATCTGAATAAGTTGCTGCCAAAGTCCCAAAATCGGCACCTTGTTGTAATTGCTGATAAATGGCATTGATTTTTTGTTCAGCGATCTCACTGCTTTGATTGTTATCAATGCGAGCCAAAATATGGCTGGTTTGCCATTTAGGTACGATGACTTGATTTTGTTGTTGCTTATTAACCACTCTGACGATATCAATACCATTTGCGGTAACGATCGGCGTTGATGTTTGTCCAATAGTTAGCTTATCTACTTTGGTAGCAATGGCTGGCGGTAGAGCGGTGGCATTAATCAGCCCAGTATCAGCACCTTGAAGATCGGGCGTATAATCACCACGAGCATTTTGCATGGCTTGATCCAAATTCATGCCAGCATCTAAAGAAGATTTAACACGCTCAGCAACCAAGGCGGCTTGTTGGATATTTTGCTCGCTGGCAGTATTATCAAGATAAGGCACACGAATATGCAAAAGGCGATACTGAACTTGATTTAAGCGTGCTGATTCAGGACTGTTTAAAAAAGCATTAATCTGATCTTCGGTAATGCGTACACGGCTTTGAATCTGATTTTGCCATAATGCTTGGATGGCGGCATCTTGAATTAAATTTGCACGCAACGCAGCATAACTGCCTGCACGCTCGGCGTCAAGTTTGGATTGAAACTCTGATAAACTATTCACGCCTTGGGATTGGGCAATTTGTAATAACTGCTGATTAATCACCTCATCATTTGGAACGACACCAGCACGATTAATGATGGCAAGCTGAAGTTTTTCATTGATCAGTTCATCTAAAGCCAGCGTTTGTGCTTGATCTTGGGTAACATTGCCGCCGTTTCTTTGGATTTCAGCTGCGACTAACTCAGTGGCTTGATTAAGCTCACTTTTTAAAATAATTTCATCATTGACAACAGCGACAATGCCGTCATGACTATTTCCGCTGATTGATGCTTGTGACACAAGGCTTGTGCAGCTGATGACAGCAGCGGTTAAAGCTTTGATGATAAATTTACCTTGCATGGGATAATCCTTAATTGTGAATAATAAAATATCAACTTAAATGCGTAGAGTTTAGCACTTGTCTGCTTGAGCGTCAAACCACATGGCATGGTATTTGCTGATATATTGGTATGAATTTTAGACTTTATTTGAGGCTACGGCTGGCATACATTTAGTAATCATGCTTCCAAGCATTTTGAACCTGATCATAGCCTAATACCTTTTCGCTCAAAAGTCGATTCAAACGACCGCCACCACCGATACCGTTTAGGCGAACTTCTGCCATGACTGCAGTATCAGATGGTAAATGCGGATTAAAAGCATCACGATAGCGTCTTGCATAGATTGACAAACCATAACAGCAGTCTTCATAATTTAGCCCAATCAAAGAATCCATGACATAATCTAAGTTGTAGTCGTATTGTAGTTGACCCATCATACGCCAGCGATTATTGATTGGAAAAATGGCGGAGGCGGTATATGCTGATAATGCAGCTTGATTAAAAGCACGATTTTGTTTTCTTTTTACAATACCTAGGTTAAATAACTTACGATCACTTGGACGATAGCGAATTTGTGCCACAATACTGCTCAAATCATAATTTGTTCCAAACGAACCTGATGCATCAAACCATAAATTGTCTTTGGGCTGTAGGCTGGCTTGCCATGCCAAACCAGAGCTTTTGCTGCGATAGTTTTCACTGTCATTGATACCAACACGGGTATGACTTAATAAAATCTGTTCTGCAATTCCGCCTTCAAAGCGTGTCCTGCCCATGTTATCTATATAACGGTAGCTGACTGCAGGCGTGACGGCGTGTAAATCTTGAATGCGATCATGACCCAAAAACCAGTTATTATTCAAAAGCTGCTCATAGCTAAGCTGTGCAATTTTTGTCTCAAAATTTGGCACATTGTGTTGATCTTTAAAAGGCGTGTAGGTATAGTGTAATCTTGGTGTCAGTACTTGATAGCCACCTGTATGTTGACGCATGCCAAATGGCGCACCAGCTTTTTCAAAAAATAGCCCAGCATCCAAGCTAATTGTCGGTGCAAATACCGAATGGCGACCATTTTTCTTAGTGATATTTTGGTCGGCTAAGCTGTCTTCGTCATAGCTGGTATATAGATGTGTCAGGCTAAGTTTTGGTGTAAAATAACCCCAAGAGCGAAGCAGTGGATAACTGGCTGTGAATTGGTTAAATATTCTACCACCGCTTTTTTCTGGTTCAGAATTATCTTTAATTGATTTTTTGAAATAAGCAGAATTATGAATACCACTCAGTTCAAGACCGCTGGGTGTGCCCATCCATATGCGAGGCAAGCGATAGTTGACTGATAGCTGTGGTAGGCGTGCATACGGCCTATCTTTGTCTGTAATTGGCTGACCATCTAAGCCAAAACCGTCTAGACGCTGAAAATCTTCAAATCTTAAATCAGCTGAGACATTTTCATCCAAGAAACTTGCACCGATGCGTCTTGGTAGATTTAGCTTAGCACTCTCAACACCCAAGGCATTAAAGTCTGATAAATAATTGGCATCAGAAACAGATTGATATTGTGCGTAAGTGGTAATTTTATCAAACTGCTTGGGTTGCCATGTATGATCAAATTGTATTCGGCTACGGTCTTTATCGTGATATTGCTGATCTTTTGGAAGATATGAAGCAGTTAACACCCCTGATCCATAATCTTGGGTCAGATAACGAAATTCGCCAGTCAGCATAGGATTGCGGTTGGTAAATACAGTTGGCGTAATGGTTGCGTCATAATTCGGTGCCAAATTCAGATAATAAGGCGTACTAATTTCAAAACTGTCTGACGCGCTAAATCCCATTGATGGTAATAAAAATCCAGAAGAGCGACGACCGTCGATCGGAAAATTAAAATAGGGCAGGTAAAATACAGGCACTTTTTTGATATGCAGGGTGGTATTTTTGGCAATCGCACGCCCTGTATCGGTATTGATATCAATGCTATCAGCATCTAAGTACCATTTGCGTTCTGTCGGTGGACAGGTGGTGAACATGACATTTTGAAGCTGGTATTCGCTATCGCTTATTTTATCCATTTGACTGGCATAACCGTGAGCGTTGATGGTGGTGCTTGCAAAAGCAACATCTTGTGCGGTCGCTGTCTGACCATCTGTACGGTATACTAAGTTTTCAGCCACACCAATTATTCCAGCACTGTTATCACTGGCACCGCCATCACTAAATTGTACTTGACCTGATGCGGTGGCTTGTCCTGTTTGGGTGTCTAAAGTAAGCTTATCAGCCGTTACACGCTGGCCGTTTTGTTCCACAATGACATTGCCAGACAGTTCGGCATAAGTTTGAGCGTCATAATATCCATAATCAGCTTGAGCAAAAATACCGCCCGCTGTCATTAGATTGCCATTTTCATCCAGTTTTGGGGCGGTGGGGCTGTTTGAGCGTGTCGCTTGGTGGATTGGCTGTATCCACATGCCCTGACAACGGTGGGTGTTTGGATCAGACTTGATATGGTAATTTTCGGCTAATTTGGCTAAGCTTTTACTGGCAAAGCGTGTATCATGCTTATCTGTCAGCTTGGCAGTGTTTAAACTTGGATTGTCTGATTTGCCAGCAAAAGCATCAAGCTGACTTATCTGATGATTGTCTTGGTTTGCTTGACTGGTCGTCTGCTCGGCTGCCTGCTGTGCGATAACTTCAAAATCGAAGGAATCAAAGGCATTGGCAGTATCATCAAAACTTTGTAGATGGGCGTCTAAGGCTAAGACAGTATCGGGTTTGGTATCTGGTGTATCAGGCAAATTTTTTGAGCTGTCACTGTCAGCACCAACGACTGTCAGTGAACGGCTGGTATTGAGTTCTGCATAAGTTGGCATAACAAATGGCAAACTGGCGATACCAAAGAGTGCGTAACGAATAGCGGTAGTCAAATATGTCTTTGAGCGATGGTGATGAGCGGTGTGCATTAAACTTGCACAAAGAATACGAGAGCGAATCACAGCCAAACCTTACGAATAAAGATAAAATTTTTGCTATTTTACACCATTCTGAGTGTTTGGTGCGATTATTTTATCGGTTTTATGGATGAAATTTTAATCCAAGCGTGATGAGATGCTTGGCAGAACAATCAATGTTTGGCGACGCTTTTTAGACAAAAGTTTGTCAAATGCTTGATTATTTTGTATAACGATACTGGTTTAAACCACCAAAATCCGCTAAACTGTTACTTTGATATCACCAACAGTTGAGAAAATTTATGAGCGATGTACGCCACACTCAGATGATGGAATTTTTAAATGCAAATTTGGCGACCAACTTTCGTGTAGAAAGTCTATCAGGAGATGCCAGTTTTCGCCGTTACCACCGCATTTATTTACCCATGCACGGTGAGGTAGGCGACTGTGAGATGACATATCTTTTGATGGATGCACCGCCTGATAAAGAAAGTATCCAAGAGTTTATCCATGTGGCAGGCATCATGAGCGAAACGGTGAATGTACCTGATATTATGGCGTGTGATGAAGCGATGGGATTTTTGCTTTTACAGGATTTTGGTACGGTGGAGTTTGCCCATGCCACTGCCAAAGACACTGATAAAAAAGATGGCTATTACACCAAGGCATTACAGACATTAGCTCAGCTACAGACGATTAAGGGGGCTGATTTACCTAAGTACAGTGATGAAAAATTAGCCCAAGAAATGGACTTATTTAGCGAGTGGTTTTTGCCTTATTTGGGCATTGGGCTAACTCAGGAGGATGCTCAAAAATGGGAAAGTTTAAAACAAACACTCATCACGCAGATTGGCAAGCAGCCTCAAGTAATTGTACATCGTGATTATCACAGTCGTAATTTGATGATGGATAAAGGCAGCGATCATCTTGGTGTGATTGATTTTCAAGATGCGGTGATTGGTGCTTATACTTATGATTTGGTCAGTCTGGTGCGAGATGCGTATATTGATTATGATGAAGTGTGGGTCAAAAAGCGTATTCATGAATTTTATCAATTGATTAAACCCAGCGTTGATTTGGGCACATTTATTTTACAAACAAATATCATGGGCATACAGCGTCATTTGAAAGTTTTGGGGATTTTTATTCGCTTGTCAGAGCGTGATGGCAAGCATCGCTATCTTAACAACATCCCAAAGGTGATGAGCGACTTGGTGGCTGAGTTGTCTTGGCTGTCTGAGCGTAGTCATGATGCGATTTATGGTGAATTTCTGGCATGGCTTAAAAATAGCGTGCTACCTGCTTATAGCACCAAATTTGGATACTTATCGGAGAGGTTATGATTTATCAAGCGATGATTTTGGCAGCAGGTAAAGGCACCCGTATGCGTCCATTGACGCTGACAAAGCCCAAGCCGTTGATTCCAATTGCTGGCAAGCCGCTGATTGTATGGCATATCGAGCGTTTGGCGGCGGCAGGCGTACACCGCATTGTCATCAATACCAGCTACTTATCTGAGGTGCTGCTAACAGAACTTAAGATACTTAATTTATCTAAAAAATTTGGCATTGAGATTTTACTTTCTGTTGAGCAAGGTGAGCCACTTGAGACGGCAGGCGGCATTAGATTTGCTTTGGATCAAGGCTTGTTGCACGATTTGCCATTTATTTTGATTAATGGCGATGTTTGGACAGAATTTGAGTTTGATCGGCTGGTTCATCATCAGCTTAATCAGAATTTGGCACACCTAATTTTGGTGGACAATCCCAAGCATCATCCTGAGGGTGATTTTGGGCTAATCAAAGAAAAAGTATGCTTAAAAAGTGATGGTCATACCGCATTAACTTTTGCAGGGATGAGCGTCATGTCGCCAAAAATCGTGGCATCACTGAACCAAGGACAGATTGCACCACTGGCACCTTATTTAAAATCTGCCATCAATCAGCAGTTGGTGAGTGGCGAGCATATAACAGATCACTGGATGGATGTTGGTACGCTTGATAGGCTTGCCAAGACCGAAGCCTATGTCCAAAATAAGTATGCCAATGATAAAAAATAACCAATTAAATATCAATAACTTATAAAATTTATCCAAAATATCGAATAATTTATCCAAAAAGTATTTGACACTGTGATAAATTTCTATATAATACGCACCACAACGAACAAACAAACATTTGTTCAAGAACTTAAAATGAAGATATATTGACACCATATCTACTTTGTTTGATACAGTCCATTTAATACAATTACTGTTATCAACAAAAACATTTTAGGGTGGTTAGCTCAGTTGGTAGAGCATCTGCCTTACAAGCAGAGGGTCAGCGGTTCGATCCCGTTACCACCCACCATATGCAGCGGTAGTTCAGTTGGTTAGAATACCGGCCTGTCACGCCGGGGGTCGCGGGTTCGAGCCCCGTCCGCTGCGCCATTTTTTATAACCCCAAGTCAACGATGGCTTGGGGTTTTTCATTTAAAACTTTTTATACCCATGTCAGATATCTATTCGTATTTGCTTGGGTTTAACTGATATCTTGCCTTATTTTCACTTGATTGCCATCTTGTACTTTGGGGTATTTTATGATTGTCCGAGATAAATCAAACAGTTTCAAACTACTATTTGCATGGCGTGGCACAGTGCTACCCAAAGTGTTGCCAACGATATTAGGTATCATGGTACTGTCTTTCATCGCTGGTTTTGTGGCACAGTTTCAGTGGTATTATATTGCCACCGTGCCTGCGGTTGGCTTTACGATGTTTGGTGTCATCATCTCTATTTTTTTGGGATTTCGTAATAATGCTTGCTATGATCGATGGTGGGAGGGTCGTAAGCTTTGGGGTGCTTTGGTTGCTAATACGCGTCATCTAAGCCGTGATAGCCATTTTTTAGCACCAAATGAGCGAGAAGTACTACTGTATCAGATGCTACTGTTTGTGGCGATACTTCGTGATCGGCTGCGTGGGCAAAATATTCAGCGATTACAGTTTGGCTACACGAAGATTGATGATCATTATTTGGATTGGCTTGATCAACAGATCAATGCACCGCAACGAGTTTTGGAGGCGATGCAGCAGCAATTAATAAAATTAGTGCAGCAAGGTCACATGAGTGATGTCATTTATATGACAATCCAAAAACATGTGATTGAAATGGGGGGTATCCAAGCGGGCTGCGATCGTATTCATAGCACGCCATTGCCATTTCCTTACTCAGCACTACTGCATCGGGCGGTATATTGTTTTTGTTGGGCTCTGCCTTTTGGTTTGCAAGCCGTCATGGGTTTTTGGACACCGTTATTGGTTGGATTTATTTCTTATTTATTGCTTGGGCTAGATGAGCTGGCACGGCAACTAGAAGAGCCTTTTGGCTTTGACCATCATGATTTGGCACTTGACATGATGGTGCGAATGATTGAGCGTGAAACTTTGATGTTGATGGATAAGCCACTGCCTAAGCCATGGCAGATTGACAAGAATTTTAATATGAGTTAATTTTTTGCTTATTATTTGGGTTCTGAAAGATTATCCTCGGTATTTGGTGTAATCTTATAATCCTCATGAAAAATGTAAGGTTTAGGTTCTAAGAGCGGCGTGGTTGTTACCAGTGGTGGGTTTGGATCTGAGTGTTGCTCCGACTGATTGGTATCATTTGGCGGAAGGTCTTGAGGAGTTTGTATATTTTGCTGATGCTTTTGTGGAGATGTGACTTGGCAAGTGTTAATACTGGTCACATAATTTATTAAATCGCCTGATTGTCGAACTGCTTTAGAACCCTTGACGCCTTGATTTAATACAACCTCTAAAACCGCAGGATTACTGATTTGAGCAAGATACCTATCAGCGACTGGCATATATGACCAATGCCAAGGTTCAGAATTGTATCCATATTGTCTACCATCGTCATAAGTTTGACAAAATCCATATTTGGGTGCATTATTTTGTAGCCACTTATGAACCTTTTCACCTTCTTTTGATTTCCAATAGGCCGTTTCCACACTATTAAAGTCCACATCGGTACCCCAATGATGGCGACTGGTGCCTGGAAAAGCAGACCATTTTAAGATATTTTTGGCATGATGGATATCATCATTTGGGCGATTTCCCCATTTATTCTCCCAAATTTGCTTTTGCCTTTGATAAGAACGAAATGCCGATACGACGCTAAGTTTAATATTATCCTTTTGTGCCGCCTTAATCATATCGATCAAAGGGTCATAAACTTCAGGATGAATTTTTTCGGGCTTTAAGGTGTATTGTTTTGGAATGGATTTTAATTTGATTGAGCTTTGATCAAAGACTCCGTGAACTTCTTGTCGGTCATCTAACCAAGCTTGATTTGAGTGATTTTTCGATGGTTGTGTTGATACATTGGCGGTATCGTTATTTATGATATTTGATATCTCTTTTTGATGACCAAAAGCTGCCATCTCTGATAAAACAAAAATCAGTAAAATCCAACTGTATTTTTTTAATTGTTTTATTAAAATATTTTCAATAGACATTATTATTCAGCAAAAAATCTAGCCATCTTGACTTAATTTATTAAATTCATCTTATAAAATATCAGATTATAAAGACAAAGCCACAATCAAATAAAAAGTGATTAAAACCAAAAACAGCTGATGTATTCATCAGTCATTTTTGGTTTGATTAATGTTTAGTTTAATTGGTATGGAACATGCCAACTAAAAAATCCGATTTAGACCATTTAAGGCAGCAACACGATAGGCCTCTGCCATGGTTGGATAATTAAATGTGGTATTGATAAAATATTCAAGCGTATGACCACATTTCATGACTGCCTGCCCAATATGAATAATTTCAGAAGCGTGGTTACCATAGCAATGGATGCCAAGCAGCTCAAGTGTTTCACGGTGAAATAGGATTTTTAAGACACCTGAACGCTCGCCAATAATCTGTGAGCGTGCCAAGTGCTTAAAAAAAGCCTGCCCAACTTCATAAGGGGTTTTTTCGGCAGTCAGCTCAGCTTCAGTTTTACCAATGCTTGAGATTTCAGGAATGGTATAAATACCAGTTGGGACACTATTAACAAACTCAGCATCTTCATCACCGACCATAAACCCTGCTGCATTACGCCCTTGGTCGTAGGCTGCTGAAGCCAATGACGGCCAGCCGATGACATCGCCCACAGCATAAATATGTGGTATGCTGGTGCGGTAGGTTTTATCCACTTCAAGCTGACCACGGCTATTTGCGGTAAGCCCAACCGCTTCTAGGTTTAGACTGTCGGTATTACCCGAGCGGCCATTACACCATAAGATGGCATCGGCCTTGATTTTTTTACCGCTTTTTAGATGTAATACCACGCAGTCATCATGCGTTTCAAGGTGATCAATCTCTTCGTGGTTACGAATGCGTACGCCAAATTGACGGAAGTCATGGCTTAGTGCATCAGAAATTTCCTTATCTAAGTAGCTCAACAGCTGATCTTTATTATTAATCAAATCAACCACATAGCCTAAACCTGTAAAAATAGAGGCATACTCACAGCCAATGACGCCTGCACCATAGATGATGATTTTGCGGGCAACATAATCCATTTGTAGGATTTTATCAGAGTCAAAGACGCGTGGATGATCGAAATCTAAAATCTCAGGGCGATAAGGACGAGAACCAACCGCAATGACGGCCTGATTAAAGGTAATGGTCTTGGTCGGCTCCTGATCACTGATATACACCTCTAGCGTATGTGCATCAATAAAACTCCCCCAACCATGAATGACTTGAATTTGGTTACGCTCATAAAAAAGCTTATGCGTATTGACCTGATGGCGGATAACTTCACGCGCACGGCTTAATACTTTACTTAGTGGAACTTGATAGCTATCTTTATTTTGTTTAAACAAAGGATCTCGGCGAAAGTTAATAATATTAAAAACAGACTGACGCAGTGCCTTACTTGGGATAGTGCCAACATGTGCACAGTTACCGCCGACTTGGTCACGCGGGTCGATGACGGCGACACGATGCCCAGACTTAGCCAGTTTCATGGCGGCCGCTTCACCAGCAGGACCTGCACCAATGACAATGGCATCATATTCATAGTTGTGCTTTATTTTGTTTTTATTGGAGCGATTCAGACCCACACGCTGACCATCTAAGGGGCTGATGAGACTGGGATGGGTTTGATCGTTCTCTACATGCTCAAAAGTTTGAGATTTTTGTGTTTGTGTGGTGGTTTTAATCAAGGCGACTGGGTCGGTATCTTGGGTAGTTTTGGGTTTTTTTGACATAAATAATCCTTAATCATAGTTTTGTTGGTTGTAACAATCTTAAATATCTGACGAGTGCGTTTTTGGTAGTTTCATTAAGCGATCAAGCCAAATGAGACGATCAGTCAAATAATCAGAAACTTTTGACGCAGTTTACCTAAATGATGAACTGCCAATTCATGCCAAGGCTTAAACACCAATACGCCGCTTTAGACCTGTAATTTGTAAAATACGGGTGGCAATTTCCTCAACAGACATCTCAGAGACATTCAAATTGGGGATTTTTTGGTGGCTATAAATGGCTTGAATGGCCCTTTGTTCTTCTTGACATTGTGCCAAACTTGCATAGCGACTACCAGCTTTGCGTTCTTGGCGGATGCGTACTAGGCGTTCTGTATCAATGGTCAAACCAAAAAGTTTATGGTGATATGGTTTTAGCACTCTGGGTAATTGACTGGTGTCTAAGTCTTCTTCGGTCAAAGGGTAGTTGGCGGCACGGATGCCATATTGTAATGCTAAGTATAAAGAAGTTGGTGTTTTGCCTGAGCGTGATAAACCAATTAAAATAATATCAGCACCGTCATAGTGGTTGGTACGAGCACCGTCATCATTATCAAGCGCAAAATGCACCGCATCAATGCGTGCCTTATAATCATCTGAATCAACTCTGCTATGTGCCATGCCAGTATGAGGGTTGGGTTTGTGGTTGATTTCGGTGGCGATACGATTGATTAAACCTTCATAGATGTCTAAATTGTGTGCATCGGCAGCATTGATAATTTCACGAATCTCATCCGAGACAATGGTATCAAATACCAAAGGGCGTAGATTGCTGGACTGATAAGCGTTATTAATGCGTTGAACGGCTTCACGCGCTAAAAGTGGCGTATCAACATACGGAATGACCTGAATGTCAAATTCCACATCGCTAAACTGACTGAGCAATGATTTGCCTAAGGTTTCAGCGGTGATTGCTGTACCATCAGAAATAAAAAAAGCACTTCGGATATTTGACTGTTTTTCTTGTTGAGCAGGTGTGGGCGTGTGGACATACATGTCAGTACTTCATGATTAAACCAAAATAAGTGTTTGATTATAACATAAAAAAGCAATTTTGCACGCCATGGGCAGATGAACTTTAAAAGAGCGTGGCTATCATTTAAAGATATTATTTAAAGACATTATTTTTATCATTGATGGGGATATTTTTATTATGAATAAATAGATAAATTGATTGAGAAATGGCACATTTATCGCTATAATCGCTAAAAAATATCCCAAAAATCTTTGGTATCATTTCCTTGACAAAGGTATGAGTATCATCATGCCAAAGTTTTTGTTCACCAATCGGAGTTAACTATGAACAAGCAAGTCATTGCCTTTAATCAACTTGGTAAAAATGATGTTGACATTGTCGGCGGTAAAAATGCCTCATTGGGCGAGATGATTAGCCATTTGGGCGGCTTGGGCGTTAATGTGCCTAATGGTTTTGCAACCACGGCAGAAGCGTTTAACCGCTTTTTAAATGAAACAGGTTTGCTTGATAAAATTAATACCGAACTTAAGGGTTTGGATGTTGATGATGTGGATTTATTAACCCAAATCGGTGCCAAAATCCGTGGCTGGATTATCAAACAAGAGCTACCAAAAGATTTAGAAAATGAAATTCGTACCGCTTTTGCAGAATTATCCAAAGGTGAAGACATCGCCGTTGCTGTACGCTCGTCAGCGACCGCTGAGGATTTGCCCGACGCCTCTTTTGCAGGTCAGCAAGAAACCTTTTTAAACATTCGTGGTATTGATAATGTGCTTATCGCCATCAAAGAGGTTTTTGCCAGCCTTTATAATGATCGTGCGATTGCTTATCGTGTGCATAAAGGCTTTGAGCATGCAGGCGTGGCATTATCGGCAGGCATTCAGCGTATGGTGCGTTCAGAAACGGGCACCTCTGGTGTCATGTTTACGCTTGACACGGAGTCAGGGTTTAATGAAGTGGTGTTTATCACGGCAAGTTATGGCTTGGGAGAAATGGTCGTCCAAGGGGCGGTAAATCCTGATGAATTTTATTTATCAAAAGTATTACTTGAACAAAATCGCCCTGCGGTGGTTCGTCGTAATTTGGGTTCTAAACAAAAGAAAATGATTTATGGCGATGAAGGCAGTACCACCAAATCGACCAAAATTGTCGATGTTGATAAAGCCGAGCGTCATCAATTTGCTTTAAGCAGCGAAGAGCTAACCTGTCTTGCCAAACAAGCCATGATTATTGAAAAGCACTACGGTTGTCCGATGGATATTGAATGGGCAAAAGATGGCGATAGCGGTGAAATCTTTATTGTACAAGCACGCCCTGAGACCGTTAAATCTCGCCAAGACAAAAACCACATGGAACGCTATGTCATTAACTCAAAAGGTGCTAAAGTCTTGACAGAAGGGCGTTCCATTGGTCAGCGTGTCGGCAGTGGCAAAGTACGCATCGTGACCAACTTAACTGAAATGAGCAAAGTGCAAGATGGTGATGTGTTGGTCTCTGATATGACAGACCCTGACTGGGAACCTGTGATGAAGCGTGCCAGTGCGATTATCACCAACCGTGGCGGACGCACTTGCCATGCTGCCATTATCGCACGAGAATTGGGCGTGCCTGCGATTGTTGGTTCAGGCAATGCAACCGAAGTTTTGGTTGATGGCCATGAGGTGACAGTTTCTTGTGCAGAGGGTGATACTGGCTTTATTTATGAAGGCATTTTGGATTATGAAGTTCAGCGTAATTCAATTAGCACCATGCCCGAACTTGCCTTTAAGATTATGATGAATGTGGGCAACCCCGACCGTGCCTTTGATTTTGCACAGATTCCCAACCAAGGCGTGGGTTTGGCTCGCTTAGAATTCATCATCAATCGCATGATTGGCGTACATCCAAAAGCTTTATTAAACATTGATACGCTACCACAAGAAACCGTGCAAGCTGTTCAAGAACGCATGGCAGGCTATAATTCTCCTGTGGAATTTTATATTAATAAGTTGATTGAAGGTATCTCAACCTTGGCGGTTGCGTTCCGTGATAAGCCTGTGATTGTGCGTATGAGTGACTTTAAGTCAAATGAGTACGCCAATTTAATTGGTGGTAAGCTGTATGAACCTTCAGAAGAAAACCCAATGCTTGGTTTTCGTGGGGCAAGTCGTTATGTGTCAGACAATTTCCGTGACTGCTTTGAACTTGAATGCCGTGCCTTAAAGTATGTGCGTGATGACATGGGCTTGACCAATGTCAAAATTATGATCCCATTTGTACGCACGACAGACGAAGCCAAGCAAGTGATTGAATTGCTTGAAAAAAATGGCTTAAAGCGTAGTGATAATGATCTTGAAATTATCATGATGTGTGAATTGCCGACCAATGCCGTGCTTGCCGATGAATTTTTAAAATATTTTGATGGCTTTTCAATTGGTTCAAATGACCTAACACAGCTAACGCTTGGGCTTGATCGTGATTCTGGCATTGTGTCGCATTTATTTGATGAACGAGACCCTGCTGTCAAAAAAATGCTTAGCTTGGCGATTGGGGCCTGTAATAAGGCTGGTAAATATGTGGGTATCTGCGGTCAAGGTCCCTCAGACCATGCCGATTTGGCCTATTGGCTGATGGAGCAAGGCATTAATTCGGTTTCTTTAAATCCAGATTCAGTGCTTGATACTTGGTTCTTTTTGGCAAACGAAAATAACCAACCAGCAAACGATTACTCATAAATTCATCTAATTTAACGCCCTTGAGGTATGTGACCTTAAGGGTTTTGTGCTTATTTTTCCTGCTTGATTGTATTTTATTGTATTTAACTTTATTCATAATTCATAAGCCGTACGATATTCGTCATGACGACACCAAAAATCGCTGAATTTTTTGAAAGAATTTTAAAAGAGCTATACCAAAATATCTACCAACTGTTTGGCGGATCGTTGGATGATCAAAAGCTAACCTTAGCACACATCGGCTTATCGATATTAAGTAGCGGCATTAAAATCATCATTTTGCTTCTGCTGGTGGGATTTATCTATTGGTTTTTGGTTTATACCGTCAAAACTGTACGCAAATTATTTGGTCTGCCTTATCGCTATGCGCGTATCGCTCGTGCAACTTTGCGATATTTATGGTTTATGACCAGCTTGCTTGCGGTCATGTCACAAATTGGCATCACTGATAAAACTGTCACAGCCACAGCCAAAGCAGCAACATGGGCGGGCTTTTATTATGTGCTTTGGGCGTTGAGTGGTCAAATGGTCAGCAGTGTACTAAAGCATTATGATTTGAATGCTTCCATTGAGCAGCTCTTAAAAAATCTACTACTGGTCATGATACTGGCACTTGCTTTTGCCACAGTCATGGCAAAATTTGGCTTTGATATATTTTCCATCGTGGCAGGTTTGGGTATTGCTGGTCTTGCGGTTGGCTGGGCGTCTCAAAGTACCCTTGCTAATTTTATCGCTGGCATCGTGATTTTGGTTGAACAGTCGTTTCAAGTTGGTGATTGGATTCGCTTGGGTGAAAAAGAAGGGCGTGTGGTTAAAATTTCCTTACGAGCTACCCAAATCCTTGACCGTGATAATATCATTATTATCATTCCAAATTCAACGGTTGCTTCATCTGAGGTGGTTAATTTAACTTCCAAAAAAATGATCCGCTTTGATGTTAAAACTCGTATCGGATTACACGCAGATATCACAGTAGCCAGAAGTGCGATTATGAAAACATTGCAAAAAGATGAAGTGGTCTTAAAACATCCTGCACCACTTGCGACAGTATCAGAGATTGGTGAGTCTGGTATTTATCTGATTGTGCGTTTTTGGGTAGCACCACTTTCGGTAGCCAGAATTCCAATCATTAAAGAAAATATCAATGAAAAAATCAAGCGAGCACTTGATGAATCAGGTATTGAAGTGCCATTTCCTTATATGAAGCTGATCATGACTGCAGACGGTGATCAAGCACAGCGGTTTAAATTTGAAGATGATGAACAAAAAATTTAAATATCTAAAAATATGAATCGCCTACGAACATGGATAGTTCATATTTTTTAAATTGCTATCATGGTTTATGCTATAATACTCCGTTATTTTAAACCAAAATTTGGACTTTTATGACTCAGCACAGACCTTCTTATTTTGCCGATCTCAAAAACTTTGATGTCAATGCGTTTACAGTCATTGTGACTTGTGCCGATGGTCTTGAGGCTGCCTTACAAATCGAACTGGGCAGTTTTGGCTTATCAAGCGATGTGCTGCGTGCAGGGCGTGTGGCAGTCATTGTGGATTTGGCAAAATTTTATCATATTTGCCTATATAGCCGAGTGGCCAGCCGTGTTTTATTGCCGCTTGGTGAATATCATTTTAAACAAAAATTGTCGCAATCTACGCCCAGCCAGCCTGTCGAAACGGTGGATGAGGATGTGCCTGAGGCGTTATATCAATTTGCCAGTCGTATTGATTGGATAAATTTATTTGGGCTTGAACATCGTTTTGCGATTCGTCTTTCGACCGACAAACGCCTATCGGTCAATCAACAATTTGCCACTTTGCGTATTAAAGACGCCATTGCAGATACCTTTAATCGTGCTTTTGGTGCACGGCCTGATGTTGATGCCAAGCAGCCTGATTTTCAGATTTTTGCGACAGCCAACCATAAATTTGCCGAAATTTTTTTGGATTTATCGGGTGTCAGTTTGCATCGCAGAGGCTACCGTGTTGCAAATACCGCAGCACCACTCAAAGAAAATTTGGCGGCGGCACTGTTGTATGAATGCGGTTGGCATCAAGGCATTCATGATGCCATCATCGATCCGATGTGTGGCTCAGGCACATTCATCACCGAAGCATTACTCATGCGTGCAGATTATCCTGTTGGACTTGAAAAGGCAGCTGATGAATTTGGATTTTATTGTTGGCAGCATCATGATGATAAACTGTGGGATGAGATGGTGTCCGATGCCACACAGCGATTTCATGCGTGTTTATCACATCTGCAAAACAATCCTTTGACAGTGATTGCCTGCGATGCGGATGTTTATGCGGTACAGGCTTGCCATAAAAATTTGATAGCGGCAGGGCTTAGCCCCATATTAGATCAAGTCACCTTAGCTCAGCGTGCTTTATATCAGCTACCTAAGCTTTTATCTACTTTAACTTGCTCAAAGCCTTTAATTATCACCAATCCACCCTATGGAGAGCGATTGGGAGATACCGACTTTATTAAGCCTTTATATCATGGGCTTGGATTGCATGTTGCAGCTGCCATGCGATCAGTTTCTGCCAATACAGGACAAGCGATTGATGCCAAGATGGCGGTCTTGGCAAGTCATGTTGAGCATGCAGACACTTTACCAATTATAAATCCTCAGACTTTGCGTTGCCATAATGGTGCTTTGACAGTGTATTTTCGTCATGGTGAGCTGAACTTGTCTGAGCCATCTGCCCTAATTTTTGAGTGGCAAAAACAAGAAATTATCCATCCAGATGCTCAAGATTTTATTAATCGCTTACAAAAAAATTTATCCAATCTTAAAAGACAAGCGAGCAAAATAGGCGTGACCAACCTGCGTGTCTATGACGCTGATCTACCAAATTTTAATGTGGCGATTGATGTCTATGGCGATAAAATTCATGTACAAGAATACGCACCGCCCAAACAAATTCCCGCCGATGTTGCTAAAACTCGCTTTAATCTTGTTCTGCAAGCTGTTCGAGAAGTGTTTGGCGTACCTCGTGAAGCCATTTTTATCAAGACGCGTGCCAAGCAGTCGGGTAATGAGCAATATACCAAAAATGATAACACCACCAAACGCAGAAAAATGTGGGTGATGCGTGAGCTTGGTGCTTATTTTTATGTTAATTTCACGGATTATTTGGACACAGGGCTATTTATTGACCATCGTCAGATGCGTGCCAAAATCGGTGATGCCAGCCGTGCCAAGCGGGTGTTAAATTTATTTTCATACACCTGCACAGCTTCTGTTCATGCAGCTTTGGCAGGGGCAAAATCGGTAACCAGCGTGGACCTGTCTGCCAATTATTTGGATTGGGGAAAACAAAATTTTGCCCTAAATGGGCTGGTGCTTGATGCTTTTTATGATGATGGTGAGAAGTATCAATTCATCGCACACGATGTTTTTGAATGGATAAAACACCATACCGAACAATATGAAGTCATCTTTATTGATCCGCCAACTTTTTCTAATTCCAAGAAATTTAAAGGGACATTTGATGTCCAAAGAGATCATGTGGCATTGATCAATCGTGCGATGAATCGCTTAACTGCAGACGGTGTTTTATACTTTAGCAATAATTACACCCGTTTTGAATTTGACGAAAGTTTGATGGCACGATATGATGTCAAAGATATCACGCATGAAACCATCGGTTTTGATTTTGATCTAAAAAAACCCATCCATCGCAGTTATGAGATTCGCCATAAAAATGCCGTCAAATCTGTGACCGTTGTCGCCAATAAGACCATGGATCAAAATTCACCGCATCAAATGCCCAAAAACCATGATCAGCCCAAGCGTTTTCATAAAACACGCAATCAAACCACTGATAACAAACCTCAAAAGTTTGCTAAAGATGGTAAAAAATCGCACACCGATCGCTTTGGTCATTTTGATAAATCCGTAAAACGAGCGACGCCTAACGCTCGCCGTTCAAATCATAGTGAACATACGCCAAATCAACCAAGCATAAAACGAGTTTATGTCAATCCAAAATCAGCAGATGAAAATTTAGCCAAGCGTTTGACTGATAAACTTGCCGAAGCCAATCTGCAAGGCGAAAAACGATATACAATTAAGAAAAAAGCTAAAACAGAGTAGATTATGACAAATTCACACATTGAGCATTCTCAAGCACAAACGACCGACGAGCAGCACATTGCCGATGTTCTTTTGGGTAAGTCCGTTCATATGACAGAAGATGACGATGATAATAATGGATTACCGCCAGATGATGAGCCGCATGAGCTTGATGATGGTATCACATCTGGCCGATTTAAAAAATTACAAAAAAAGCTAAGAAAAGAGGTTTCTTGGGCGATTCGTGATTTTAAGATGATTGAAGATGGTGATGTCGTCATGGTGTGCATTTCTGGCGGTAAAGACAGCTTTACTTTGCTGGATATTTTGTTATTCTTAAAACGCATTGTACCGATTAATTTTGAGGTCGTGGCGGTCAATCTTGACCAAAAACAACCTGGATTTCCCGAAGAAGTGTTACCACGCTACTTGTCAGAGCAGGGCATTCCTTATTATATCCTAGAAAAAGATACTTACAGTATCGTCAAATCGGTTGTGCCAGAGGGCAAAACTTATTGTTCGGCTTGCTCACGCTTACGCCGTGGTTCACTTTATGGGTTTGCCAAGCAGATTGGTGCAACCAAAGTGGCACTTGGACATCATCGTGATGATATTTTGGCAACTTTTTTCTTAAACTTATTTCATGGGGGTAGTTTAAAAGCCATGCCGCCCAAACTGCTATCAGATGATAAGCAAAATATCCTCATTCGCCCATTGGCGTATGTTGCCGAAAAAGATATTATTAGATATGCCAATTACAAAAAATTCCCCATCATTCCTTGTAATTTGTGTGGCTCGCAAGAAAATCTACAGCGTGCCATGATTAATGATATGTTGCGTGAGTGGGATAATGCTCACCCTAAGCGTTTGGCAAGTATGTTTAAAGCCTTACAAAATGTTGCACCAAGCCAGCTTGCCGACCGAAATTTATTTGATTTTGAGCGTTTAACGCTTGATCGTAATGATGATGAGCGTTTATTTGAGGGTGATAATATCCAATCAGGTGTGACTGATGAGCTTGATAAAATGGGTCTACCAATCAATCCTTTGGTTCAAAGCTTTAATCCAAAATTTCAGCAAGAAGGCGACAATTCTGATGAGCGTCAGAAGACAGATCAAAAAGACAAGCCGTATAAAATCCCTATAATCAACCCATTGGTATAATTGGTATCATCATTAACAGCCTGATTTTTACATTAGGCTGTTAATTTATCAGTACCTTAAAATAAATTTTACCAAATGGCTAGTTAAGATGCTTGATAAACCAGTCCATTGCCATCGTATAACCCATGTCACCTAAACCGCAGATAACACCAACTGCTTTATCAGACAAATAAGAGTGATGACGAAAAGGTTCACGCGCGTGAATATTTGATAAATGTACCTCAATAAATGGCTTATCCATCGCTGATAAAGCATCACGAATCGCCACAGAAGTATGCGTATAAGCCCCAGGGTTAATAATAACACCATCAACAGGATCAGATGATAAAAGCCCATGTTCACCGATGAAATCGACAATCGCGCCTTCGTGATTTGATTGATAAGCAATCAGCTCAATGCCATGCGATATCGCTTGAGATGTTAGGCGATTGGTGATATCTGTCAGAGTCACTGAGCCATAAATTTCAGGCTCTCGGATACCCAAAAGATGTAAATTAGGCCCGTTAATTAAAGCGACTTTTTTGGTGGTTTGAATGGTCATAAAGTTAACTGTATTTGCCAAAAAATTATTGTAGCCAATTTAAGAAATTTTGGCAAATGGTTTACATACAAGATTTTGAGTTAACACAATTAATCATTTTAAAAATAAATGTTCACTATTTATAAAATTTTATTGTATTAAGCCTTTGTTCTTGATGAAAATAATGTTAAGATGAAATTTCAAAATCAATCATGATTTTTGGTAGGCGTGATGATACGATGAAATCATCAGCCTATTTTGGTAATGAAAGTAGCTCAGTTTGTTGAGCATTTAAGGAAAATTGTTATGTCTAAAGAACAAGGTGTTGTAAAGTGGTTTAATGACGCCAAAGGGTTTGGGTTTATTCAGCGTGAGACTGGCGAAGATGTTTTTGTGCATTTTCGTGCAATTCAAGGGGAAGGCTATCGCTCACTAAAAGAAGGTCAAGCGGTAGAATTTGTCGTAACAACTGGCGATAAAGGTCTACAGGCTGAAGAAGTTACCAAATTGTAATTTATAATAGCATGAAACATCATCATATGATGATACCAGCCGTACTATTAAAAAAGAACATGGCAGACTTGTCGGTTTGCCATGTTCTTTTTATCCAACTGATTGACTAACTGCGTTATTTCTTTTGAGCAGGGATAATTAATCAAGGATAATCATACAACAAGTATGCGTCAAATCGATTGGCCACCCATCGCATTTGAGGTATTGTGCAACATGGCATAATAGCCACCTTTTGCCAGAAGCTCTGTATGTGAGCCTTCTTCGATAATTTTTCCACCGTCCATGACGATGATACGGTCAGCTTGTTCGATGGTACTTAAGCGGTGTGCCACAATGATACTGGTGCGTCCTGTCATGAGACGCTCAAGTGCTTGTTGTACCAGACGCTCAGACTCATTATCAAGCGCGCTGGTTGCTTCATCGAGTAGCAAAATTGGTGCATCCTTTAAGATGGCGCGTGCAATAGATACCCGCTGACGCTGACCTCCTGATAAAAGACTGCCATTAGTACCGATCGGTTGATGTATGCCTTTGGGGTGTTTATGAACCAGTTCGGTGAGATTGGCGGCCTCCAAAGCTGCCATAACTTCCATTTCGGTCGCAGCTGGGCGTGAATAACGCACATTTTCAAATAAGGTATCATCAAACAAAAAAATCTCTTGAGAGACTAAGGCAAACTGGCTTCTTAGATTGGCAAGATTAACTTCTTGAATATTAATATTATCTAACAAAATCTCGCCAGCAATAGGATTGATAAAGCGTGGTAGCAGATTGATGGCCGTTGTCTTACCAGAACCTGATCGCCCAACAAAAGCGATTTTTTCGCCAGGGCGGATATTAAGATCAAAATCATCCAAAGCTTTGGTTGTTTCATTACCATACTGTACGCTGATATGATTAAAATGAATATAACCTTGGACACCACTAAGCTTGGTTGTGCCTTGATCGGTCTCGGATTTGGTATCCAAAAAAGCACATACCGAATCAGCTGCTAAAAACATCGTCTGCATCGGTATGCTGATATTGGCAAGATTTTTAATGGGACCAAACATTTGCATCATCGCCACAATAAATGCCATGAATTCGCCAATGGTTGTCATACCTTGCTGGCTCTGCCATAAGGCAAAAAATATCACCACCGCCAAAGCGGTTGAGCCAACAACTTCACTAATCGGAGAGCGTGCAGCATCGGCTTGACTGATTTTTTTGCTAAGTCGAACGATGAGCGTATTGACTTGATTAAATTTATTGGCTGAGTGTTGTTGCCCGCCAAACAGCTTAATGACCCGATGACCTTGATGGGTTTCGTTAATCACGGTATTTAAAGAACCAATACTTTTTTGGGCGTTATTAATGACATCTTTTAGGCGATTACGGTAATAGCGTGATAACCCTGATAAAATTGGAAACATGACCATGATCAGTAAGGCAAGTTGCCAGTTTAAATAAAACAGCACACAAACCAGCCCAATGACAATCAAGGTATCTCGTGTTAAAACAATAAAAACGCCACTGGCATGATTGATGGAATTTTCTACCATTTGCACCATGTTCATCAACATCTCGCCCGATGACATACTTTGGTACTGCTCTGATGGCAATAACAGCATTTTATCAAACATATCTTGTCGCAGATGACCAATCGCAGTCGTGGCTACCCATGCCATCAGATAAGCACTAATAAAACGACAAATACCACGAAAAATGACCAAACCCATAAAAAATAGCGGAACAACCCAGACTTTATGCTTGGTACCCCAAATGGCATGCTGAAAACTATCTACATAATACTTAAGTTTTGCTAATATACCATCACCAATCAGCATGGGCATATCTGTACCATCAGGTAAAACAAAACCTTGGTTGACAAGTGGTGCAATAAATGCTGCTAAATAGCTTTCTGTGAATGCCACGCCAATAATGGCAAATAAAGCAAACACGATACGCATTTTATAAGGCTTAACATAAACCATCAGTCTTATAAAACTTGTGGTATCTTTTTTAGAAAACAGACCAAAGGTAAGGTTGTGTAGCATTGGCTTTCCAAATTGGATTTATAAAAATAAATTAATGATTATGCATTTAAATCATCATGTTAATAGGTAAGATTGACCAAGCTGATGGCTAATTTTGACCCACTAAAATTCACCAAATACTGGTTAAATTTATTAACCGTTTTAGCTTTGCTTTTTATGATCGGTACGATATTGATTGGGGTATTTTATCACAAGTGGATATTTTTAGGTATGATGCTAATTTTATCTGCAACTTGATTGATAGATATGATTAGGCGACTGTACCAGACTGTACCTAATTGTGCAAATTGGACGATTGACGCTTAAATCATGAATGATGATTTAGGCGTATTTTTAAGATTAACTATTTGCCTAAGTTGCCTAAGGTCTTAATGGTTATTTGGCTTGTTTTAGTGTGGATTGATGATCTTATCTAAAATGCAATTTTGGGGTAGGCAAGATAAATCAAGGTGCCTTAGTCTTTCTTGATACAGATGAATACACAGTGTGTCAGGCGTGATAATATCTTTGATGGATAAACGAGAATTTAATAGATGTCCAATACAGTGATGATGAATGGGATAAAAAACATCAATACTTTGGACAAAATGAGTTATCTGATAGTGCTGGGCATAGTATGTGATGGCTTCAGGCCCAATCACGCCCCATGGCATGTTTGCAATATGTCTTGAAAATCCAAATTGTTTGCGTATTTTAAGTATTTTTTGTTTTCTAGATTTATACCATGGTGGTACAAAATAGGGGTCATAAGCTGATTTTAATAAGGCATGTAACAACTTGCTTTCTTTGGGCAGGGCCAATATTGCTCCGTTGATTTTGGTGTCATCTTCATAGCCTAAAAGATAACCATGATTAGGAATGGTTATGGGTTTTAAGCAATACACATCACAATCAACATAGATGCCATTATCTGTTTTATTTAATAGCTCATAACGAAAAATATCAGAAAATAACGCATAACTGCCTGAGGCCTTATGCTTGATGATTTTTTCTTTGGGGATAATTAAGTTGGCATCGCATATCTCAATACCAGATGGCACATCACTGATGGGCGTGTAGGCGTGCAAACATACCTGATGCCCTTGTTGAACAAACGACGACAAACAAGCAGCGGATAGTTTTCCGAGTGTATCACCAATCCATAACGCATGAATGATCGGTAAATTTTGGTTGGGATAAGACATCATAGACCTGTTTGTGTATGAAAGGTTGGTATATGTATTATATTGTATTATATAAAGCCAACATAACGCCAACTGATTATGGTTTGTAAGATGATTTAATTGTTTTTTAAAAAATTTCTGTTAATATATGATGAAAATTATGATTTGTCAATCTTAGGCCCATTGTACTACTCATTTATGAAAATATTACATGTTTTACTCACTCGCATGCCCGTTCCACCGACCAAATATGGTGGCACAGAAAGGGTATTATGGGCATTGTATCAAGGGCAAACTGCCTTGGGGCATGAAGTTAAATTTTTAACCAAGCATGACAATAAGCACCCTGATGCTTTGGTGTTTAATCCTAATATCAGCCTTGAAAAACAGGTGGAAGGTTGGGCGGACATCATTCATTTTCATTTTTTATATCGTGGTGAGATTGCGACACCTTTTGTCTGCACCACACACAATCAACAAATCACGCCTGCCAGCTTTCCCAAAAATACCATTTTTTTGGGAAAATTACACGCCCAGAGAAGCGGTGGTCAAGCGTATGTTCATAATGGGCTGTATTGGGCAGATTATGGTCAGCCGAATTTAAATACGCCAAAAAATTATGTACATTTTTTGGCAAATGCAAAGTATAAAGATAAAAATCTCAAAGATAGCGTTAGCATCGCCCGTCAAGCAGGCAGACCGTTACATGTTATCGGCAGTAAACGCTACTCCTTAAAATACAAAGCAGGCAAGTATCAACCTTATTATTACCAAGGGGCTGATTTGACATTTTATGGCATGCTTGGCGGAGATAAAAAAAATGAGGTCATTAAAAATTCAAGTGCATTACTTTTTCCAGTACTTAATTATGAAGCGTTTGGGCTTGCGATGATTGAAAGCCTATATTTGGGCTGTCCTGTCATTGGCAGTCGATGTGGTTCATTGCCAGAGCTGATTATCCCAGAGGTGGGCATCAGCACCCAAAGTAAATCAGAGATGATAGAGGCAATCAAAAACATCGCCATATTTAATCGTAAACATTGCCATGAATACGCTCAAGATAACTTTAATCATTTGGTCATGAGTCAAAATTATCTTCACTATTATGATAAAGTACTCAATGGTGAGTCGCTACATGACCAAGAACCAAGCGTAATACAGAATCTACCCACCCAATTTCATTTGGTGGCTTGACCATGAAAATTTTACATGTATTATTAACTTCATTGCCGATACCACCGAATGATTATGGCGGTACAGAAAGAGTATTATGGGCATTGTATCAAGGGCAAACTGCCTTGGGGCATCAGGTGCGTTTTTTACTCAAAGCCAATACCAATCATGCACCTTATGTGCAGGTTTTTGATGAGTCAAAGCCATTACATGAGCAAATTGATGACTGGGCGGATATGGTGCATTTTCACTTTCCTTATGAAGGTGAGTTACATAAACCTTTTGTTTGCACAGAACACAGTAACAGCGAAGTTGAAAAAGAGTTTCCAATCAACACCATTTATCTGTCTTCTAAACATGCCGAAAATAATCACGCAACTTGTTATGTGCATAATGGGTTATACTGGCCTGATTATGGCGAGCCAAATTTTAAGCCAAAAGATTACTGCCATTTTTTAGCCAAAGCATCTTGGCGTATTAAGAACTTACAAGGTGCTGTACGCATTGCAAAAAAAGCAAACAAACCATTGCATATTTTGGGGGGTAATCGCTTTAATATCCGCCGAAATCCCTATTGTTATTTATCTTCACGGTTGCATTTTCATGGAATGGTTGGCGGAGTAAAGAAAAATGAGCTAATTGCCAACTCACAAGCGTTAATCTTTCCTGTGTTGTGGCATGAGCCTTTTGGGCTTGCAGTCATTGAAAGCCTATATTTGGGCTGCCCTGTATTTGCCACACCTTTTGGGGCAATGCCTGATATTGTTACCCAAGAAGTGGGGCTTTTGTCAGACAGTTATGCGGTTTTGAGTGAAGCCCTTAAAGATGTGGCACAATTTGACCGCCTTGCGTGCCATGAACATGCTAAGAGACATTTTAGTCATTTGTCTATGTCAAATGCTTATTTAGACTGTTATGAAAAAGTTTTGGCAGGTGAGACTTTAAATGCAGCCAAACCAAAAGCAAAGCCTGATATTAAAGCAAGACAGATGATGCAAGATGGTTGATTTAAAGAAAACTTGGTTATTGATGGTAAGCTTGGTTAATAAAAAACGATTCTTTTAAAAAAAGTACGCTTACCAATGCTTCGATAGTATTTTTTGCCATAATCAGCCAAAGTGCGTCTTTGATGCTGATTAGCCTTTTGCTTTCTTTGAGTTTCTATTGAGCTTTTAAATGTGTCATCTTCTGATAATAAATGAGCTTGAATGACCATGGCAGGATTGACTTGTAAGACGCTCATCTTGCTAATGATGGTATCAAAAATCACATGGTCAATTGGAAAAAATTCAAAAGCATCTAGTGTTGATAAATAATCAAGTATTCTTTTTGCACCTTGTTGAGAGATGACATAGCCTGCAGTGCCTGTATGAAAAGTTTTTAATGGGCAAAGCTGTCGATGATTAAGAACAGTAACGGCTTTTTTGATGTGTATTTTTTCCATCCAAGTTTCAAGTTTAATGACATCAACGGTATTTTGTTTTAGCCAAATTGTCAGTTCTTGTAAGAATTTTTGAGAGTCATTGCCCAAATAGACATCGTCCTCAAAAATTGCCATATAATCCAAGTTTTCATCAATCATCTGTTGCCATAGTGCCACATGGCTTAAAAAGCAGGCTTTTTCACCATCGGTGAGTCTTTGGTTGTTGGTGATTGGGATTGAAAGTTTTTGGGCGTACTTGGGAATATCAGTGGGTGTTACTGCATCAAAAAACTCAAAGGCAATGCCTTGTTTGCCAAATTCACAAAGGATATGTTCTCTTCTTTTTGTGGCAGTTTTTACGCTGATGACAAAATTTTGTATCATGGTTTATCCTTATTGTTTAACCACCATAGCATGATATATTTATCTAGGGTATAGCCCATCGACGCCATGGCAAGAATATAGCCATAAGCACCACCCAATAAGTCGCCACGAATGACATACTCTCGGATAAAAGAAAATACCGCCCGAAAAAAACCAGTGATGAGTGATGTGTTTTTGTTGTGGGTGAATTTGTCTTTTGCCCAATCGTAACTATATCGGATATTTTTTAATAAAAAATGATGCAGATTGTCGTTGGTTAAATGTTTAAGATAACCATCTAATACCATACTTGGCTTGCCATATTGATTGAGTGATTCGTGGACTTTTAAATCAGAATATTGAAAATGTTGGCGTGCATAAAGTCGTGATAGCTTATCGGTATACCACCAGCGTGGTTGTATCTCAACGCCACAAAAGGTATTAACTCGTGCCATGCTAAATACTTTATCGGTTTGCACAGGATTTTTGAGCACATCGGTAATGGCTTGTCGCAAGGGTTGGTCAAGGCGTTCATCAGCATCAAGCACAAGCACATAATCGCCTGTGGCATAAGTTTGGGCAAGCTGCCGCTGTTTGCCAAAACCTTGCCAATCGGTATTGACATGCCATTTTGCCCCATAACTTTCGGCGATTTGGCGAGTGTTATCAGTACTGCCACTGTCTAACACAATGATTTCATCAACGATATCATGCACCGTATCTAGACATGCTTTTAGATGTTTACTTTCATTTTTACAAATCATCACCAATGACAGCGTGGATTTTTTTTGTGAAACATCAATGGGTTTTAAGTTTTGTGCCATCGCCACCGAATGTAAAAAAGCGTGTTCGGCTTGGTTGTGGGTTAAATCATACAGACAAGCATATTTATTAAATGTATATTGGGTAAAAAATAATGAATAAATCAGCCCATAACGACCTTGTAAGAATCGACCGTCAAGTAGATATTGTTTAATAAATGCCCATAAAGGGTTAAGTACAACTTTATAAAATTTGCCCTTTTTGCCTTGGGCGTGCCTGTCATCTGCCCATGCTTTGGCATAATCTAAGCGTTTGTTTAGCCAAAACAGCGGCGTGGGGGCGGTGTGGTGGTGTAAAAAACCACTTAATTTTTTGGTTGTTGCGTCATTTAATATCACAGATTCATGCACTAGGTTGTTGTCATATTGAAACTTTTTGGGATACAGTCGCCAATGTGCCTTAACCCCCCATAAGGCATTATCAATTTGATGCCCAAAGACAAAATCAAGCCGTTTGATGCCATAAACCGTATCGGCAGGGGGAGTTTTGATGACCTTTAAAATGCTGTTTTTGAGCTGTGGCGTCACCACTTCATCAGCGTCCAATGCCAAAATCCAGTCGCCTGTGGCATGAGCTTGGGCAAGCTGCCGCTGCCTGCCAAAGCCTTGCCAATCGGTATTGACATGCCATTTTGCCCCATGACTTTGGGCAATTTTTTGACCATCATCGCTACTGCCACTGTCTAAAATGATGATTTCATCTACCCAATCGGCAATGGCAGGTAAAGAAACCTTAAGATTGTCAGCTTCGTTTTTGACAATCATCACGACAGATAATCGGTACCGCTTGGCTGTATTCATGATAATAAGCTTAAAAAATGGGTTTACGATGAAAAATTGAACAATGGGAATTTATTTTACTTAACTTTAAGTTGCTTTTCCAGTGATTTTAAACCTAGCCAAAAATATAATTTCTAGGTACAATAGCGACAAGCAATCATGGCAACATGAATGATTATTTAATCACGGTATTAAAATTTAATGAAACTCATCTTTTTTGCAAATGTTGTATTTATCATGGCAATGTTGGTGGCTTGTGGTGATGAACCTGTTGTATCAACATCAGCCAAGACAGCAGCGACAGACCCCAAACAAGACTTTTATGTTGGTTGCTATACCATTGACAAAAATACGCCTGCCAGTATTAAAATCAGCCAAGCACAAGACGGCTACAAGATGCAAATGAAAGAACCAAACGATGCCGTCAAAGCTTGGGATACGCCAGAGCCGTTGCTTGTACTTACCAAACAAGATGGCTGGAAGTATTTTTCGACCAATGCCATCAATTTATCAGTCAATGATGTCACCGATCAGGTGATCGCAAGGCCTGACGGGCTATTGGTCATCGCAAAGTTACATGATGCCAGTACAAACACCAATCCCATGCTTGATAGTCGCTATGCTGTTGCCTTAATGGGTGCGGTAAATACCATCTACCAAGTCGCTTGTGATGATAAACGCATTAATTTAATACAAGAGTTTCAAAATAACTAATCACTCATTTGGGCGTAAGTACTAAAGGTTAAGGAAAAATGGTATGGGATTTTTAGGTTATTTGTTGATGGGTGGCATTGTTTATACCATTGGTTTTTTTATTAATCTTAAACGATTACACCCCAAGCGTCAGGCGGGTGCGGTCATTTGTGCCACGCATCCAATCATGATTGGTTATTTGGCGGGGTGTTTTATTATCATGCTCGGTGTGTCAGCACTGCTTGGGCGGTTTGTATTACATCATGATGGGCTAGATTGGGCGTTTATTGGTGTAAATAGTTTGGTGGCAACAGTCGTATTTTATTTTGGTCTAAATCCTGACACGACCAAGATGAATCTGCCTGATTGACTGAGTAAACATTTTGATACTTTTTGACGCTGATCGCACTTGTGAGTGCGATTTTTTTATGACAATCACAGTGATGATGCGTGCTAATTTATAATAATAAAAACTAATGATACTATCATATATTATTATTAATAAAAAAATAATAAAAATAGTTATTTAATTTAGTTAATATTATATAAATTCAATAAATTTATAATAGACAAATAAAATAAATATAATCAAATACTTATAAATAAAAAAATTCAAATATCTATCTATATATTTTTATTCATTATAAATATATAGTTATTTATTCTTTATATCAATAATAAGAATTTGGTTGGGTTTTTACCTTTACCTTTACCCAAAAAAAGCGTATGATAATTGTTAGATCAAGTGCTGATACTTGATAGGGTCAGCAAGCTTAATTGAAATTGAATAAAAATCAGGAGTGTACGATGTCAAACAAATTATTTGACCTGATTGAATCATCAGGGGCAAAATGGGTGGATTTTCGCTTTACAGATACGCACGGCAAAGAGCTACATTTGACTTTTCCAGCATCGACCGTGGACGAAGATACGCTAGAAGATGGAAAAATGTTTGATGGCTCGTCAGTGGCAGGCTGGAAAGGGATTGAATCTTCGGATATGATTTTACTTCCTGATGCCGAAACGGCATATTTGGATCCTTTTTATGAATCACCGACTGTTGTGGTTAGCTGTGATGTGATTGAGCCTGCGACAATGCAAGGCTATGAAAAAGACCCCCGCTCAATCGCACGCCGTGCTGAAACTTATCTTAAATCAACAGGGATTGGCGATACGGCTTATTTTGGTCCTGAGCCTGAATTTTTTGTTTTTGATGATGTGAAGTGGCAAATTGATGAGTCAGGCGCACAGCACAGCATAAGCTCCGAAGCGGCATCTTGGTCGTCAAATAAAGCGTATGCTTGGGGTAATAATGGTCAACGCCCAGCTTTAAAAGGTGGCTATGCAGTGACTGCACCCATAGATTATTATCACGACATGCGTGCGGTTATGTGTGATCGTATTGAAGATATCATGGGCGAGGGTCGTGTTGAGGTACATCATCATGAGGTGGCTTCATGTCAGCTTGAAATTGGCGTGTCTTTTAATACTTTGGTTAAAAAAGCCGACGAAGTACAGCAATTTAAATATGTGGTGCAAAATGTTGCCAATCAATTTGGTAAATCTGCAACCTTTATGCCAAAACCGATTGTTGGTGATAATGGTTCTGGCATGCATGTCCATATTTCCATCTCAAAAGAGGGTGTTAATACTTTTTCTGGAGATGAATACGCTGGCTTGTCAATGACGGCACTATATTTTATTGGTGGTATTATTAAACACGCTCGTGCATTAAATGCCATCACCAACCCAACCGTCAATAGCTATAAGCGTTTGGTACCACATTTTGAGGCACCGATTAAATTGGCATATTCAGCATCAAACCGCTCGGCGTCCATTCGTATTCCACATGTCTCTAGCCCAAAAGCGGTGCGTATTGAGGCCCGTTTCCCAGATCCAGCAGCAAATCCTTATTTGTGTTTTGCAGCATTGTTGATGGCAGGCATTGATGGTATTGAAAATAAGATTGACCCAGGCGAGGCAGCTGATAAAAACTTGTATGATTTGCCACCAGAAGAAGAAGCATTGATTCCGACTGTGGCAGAAAACCTAGAAGCCGCCTTAAAAGCTCTAAAACAAGATCATGCTTTTTTATTAAAAGGCGATGTGTTTAGCAAAGATATGATTGATGCTTATATTGATCTAAAAATGCAAGAAGTTCATCAATTAAATGAAGCGGTGCATCCGCTTGAATTTGATTTATATTATCGCTGCTAATCGCTGACTGATCAGTTGACAGATGTCTATTGTTGAAATAAACCCCAAGCGGTAGAACCTTTGGGGTTTATTGATTGGGATAAATGCTGAATTTAACAAACCAAGTTTATCAGCGTCAAATTTTCTCTGAAAAATAAAAGCAGATGCGGTAAAATAAACCATATTTTACCGCATCTGATTATTATGACTGTTCAAAATTATCCAGCAGACAATCCACCAAGCTTATTGACTTATCCAAAATCTCAAATAAAACAATATGATATCGCCATTATCGGTGCTGGTGTTGTCGGTATGGTCTGTGCCATTTTACTTGCCAAAAGAGGCAAGCAGGTCATCATTTTGGATAATAAACCCGCCCCTAGTAAGGCATCATTTGATCAGCGATTGGCTCAAAGAGATGCCAGAGTCTATGCACTAAATCGTCGCAGTATCGATTTATTAAAAAGTGCTGATGTATGGGACGGTATTACCAGACGCGCCGATTATGACCAAATGCATGTATGGGCGAGAGATGATTTTGGTGAATTGATTTTTCAAGATGAACACGCCTTTGAAAATATCATGCTTGGGTCTATGGTTGAGCCATCGGTATTGGATGAGGCACTTTGGCGTCGTGCGCAAGATTTTGAAAATTTAACTTTAAAATATGAGATCAGCTTGGCGGCTCATGGCATGGCTTTTGATGAGATGCCTGAAGGTGTGTGCATACGCTATCAAGCCGACAATGAAGCCAAGATGGTGAAGGCGAAGCTATTGATTGGTGCCGATGGTCGAGCGTCTTTGGTACGCCGTGAGATGGGGGTGGGGGTGAATACCTTAGATTATCACCAAAAAGCCATCTGCTGTGCCATACGAACCGATCAGCCACATGCTAACACAGCACGCCAAGTGATGTTGCCAACAGGCACTTTGGCACTATTACCCATTGCTAATCTCAATCAAGATGATCAATGCCAATGGCAGTCGATTGTTTGGACATTGCCCAAGCAGATTGCAGAGACATATTTGAATGACTACCATCAAAATCCTGATAGCCTAATCGATAGACTGGCTTTGGCAAGCGGTTATGTGCTTGGGGATATTCACGAGGTGCAGTCGGTCGTAAGTTTTCCACTGTCTGCACAAGTCTGCAATCGCTATCATAAAGGCTCAATGGTACTGATGGGCGATGCTGCGCATGGGGTGCATCCGTTGGCAGGACAGGGGCTTAATTTGGGCTTATCTGATGTGAAAGCACTGCTGACATTGGTAGATGCGTATCATGCCAAAAATATGCCCTTAAGCACACGCTTATTAAGCGATTATGAACGCACGGTCAAAGGGCATAATTTACTGATGATGCATAGCTTTTCTATGATTAATTTTGCTTATACATCAGCATTTAGTGATATTTCCGTGATACGCCATGCACGCAGTGAGATTGTCAAGGCGATTTCTAAGTCGCCATCTGTCATGCGTCTGCTGATTGAGCGGGCCAATCGCTAAAGTAACTGGACTTAATGCTTTGAATGTACCTGATAAATCATCCAAATGAGCTAAACAGCACCATGAGTACAGGTGATACGATATTAACGATAAATCCAAAGCTGATGGCGATGGGCATAATCTGTGTACCGCCTGCCTGTAAGATGGTTGGTAGGGTAAAGTCAAGGCTGGTTACACCACCCAAACTCACAGCAACAGATGTTGAATAACGCATGACCCATGGGATAAAGATTAAGGCAATCACTTCACGAGCCAAGTCATTGAGTAGGGCGACACTGCCCCAAACCGCACCATAAGCATCTGTCATAATCGTACCTGATAGTGAATACCAACCATAACCTGATGCCAAAGCCAAACCCTGCATCAGCGTGACTTCATGAAAAATGCTTGCAAAAATGGCACCTGATAAGGTGGTACAAACAATAAATATGACACTGATTTGCAGACCTGTTTTATTGACCAAGGCTTGCTTTAATCCAATCCCTGATCCTTTTAGGCTGACACCCACCAAAAATAATAGTGCCATTAGCAGGATGGTGGTCGTCTTGTCAGGCGGTATAAATCCAGCTGGCAAAAATTTGGCAGCCATAAATCCGATTGCCAAACAAATGAGCTGTGCCAAACTGCCCCTTAGGCTGATTTTGGGTTTTTGGTTCGGCAGAGTGTGTTTGGATAACTGATTTTTTTGAGTGAATTTATCAAAAAAAATCAAGCTAATCGCTCCAAGGCCAATGGTTAGTGCGATTAACACAACCAAATATTTGATAATATCCCCAACTTTTTGCACCAAATCATCTACCAAACCAAGCTCAATACCAATGACAATCAAAATAAGATAAATCAGATAAGTCAGAGCCTGCCCGCTAAATGCGGCCAACTTCTGTGATGTTGGTAGTGCAAAACCAACAAACATCGGACTTAAAATAAGTAATAATGTGATGATTCCCTGCATCCAATTCCCCAAATTCATCAAAGTAAAAATAAATCGGCATTGTAACATTTTTACAAAAAATTTTCGTGATTATCCACCGTATTTTGGATATTAGCCATGTTAATTTTAGATTTGATATAAAATAAGCAGCTTAAAGTGCGTGAAAATCACCAAATTGATAAAAAATGGTTTAGTTTTTGGTAACTTTGGCGTAAAATTAGATAAATTTTTATTGGAATTTTATTGGAAACAGTCATGACCGCAACCGATCCAAAACTTGCTCAAAAACAATCTGCTGCCAAAGCTGCTTTAAGCCATATTGAAGATGGCATGATTTTAGGTGTTGGTACAGGCAGTACAGTCAATTGCCTGATTGAGCTTTTGCCAAAAGTGAATCTTAAGGGTGCAGTTGCCAGCTCACAGGTTACCGAGGATAAATTAAAGGCCTTGGGCATTGAGATTTATGATTTAAATCAAGTGGGTGTGCTGGATTTATATATAGATGGTGCTGACGAGATTGACGCCAAAGGCAATATGATTAAGGGCGGTGGTGGTGCATTGACACGAGAAAAAATCGTTGCCGCCGCCTCAAATCGGTTTATCTGTATGGTCGATGACTCAAAAATCGTCGATACATTGGGCAAATTCCCTGTTGCAATTGAAGTTTTGCCTCAAGCGTGTTCTTATGTGGCGCGTGAATTGGTGGCAATGGGTGGCGATCCTGTATATCGTGAAGGGTTTGTAACAGATTATGGCAATGTCATTTTGGATACTTATGACCTTGATATTACCGATGCTGCCAAGATGGAGTTTATCTTAAATAATATCGTGGGCGTGGTTTGTCATGGTATATTTGCATCGCAGTCAGCGGATCTTATGCTAAAAGCTGGCAGTGCAGGCGTGGATACTGTTGTATTTTAATACAATAATTTAATACAAGATTTTAATATAATAAATTAAAATATCACACATCAATATAAAACACCGCATGATTAGGCTCATGTGGTGTTTTTTAGTGCATGTGGCTTTTAGTGATTGATATCAAGGTCGGTACGAGGAATGTAGTAAATATAAAAGCTTATAAACATTGTTAAAAGCGATAATGAAACGATGAAAATCATAGGCACAAAAGCGACATGGGCTGAGGCTGAATGTAGAACAAACGGCAACAAACCACCGATAAGTACGATGACGATATTATAAATGATGCTGACGCTTGTTAATCGAATCCTAGCAGGAAATAATCGCATAACAATCGAAGGAATTGCACCAATGATACCTGAAGCAAATCCAAATAGGGCAAAAAATATCAACCCATATTCACCACCATTACGCAAATGATTAAAAAACAAAGCCACTTGCATCGCCAAAAATAGGCTACCAAAAGTTAGCACAATGCCAGGATTGAGCCTATCCACCAAAATGCCAAATATCAAGCAACCAATTGCCATAAATAAAATCGCAAGCACATTGCCAAACCATAAAACCGTTTCAGAGATTCGAAAGCTACCATTAATCAAATCTACCAATAAAATTGGCGTAAATATCAATAAACTGACCATAATACTGATCAAAATTATGGCAGGAATAATACTGATGAGCATATTTTTATTGCAAATGATTTGAAAAAATGAGATTGACGACCTAGCAAAGCTGGTTAGTTTTGAGGTCAGTTTCATGGCTGTTGTGACTGTGCGTTGATCTATCCCATTGGTTTTGGGTGGTAATGTCATTGAGCTTGGGCTGATGCTGTGATCAGGCATTTTTGTATCTTCAGAAAGCTGAAAATCAATTTCTGGCAGGCGATCAAGCTGCTTGATTTGTGAGTTGGTCAAAGTAGATAAACTCATGGTACTAAGCATTGACCCATGTTTAGAACGAAATGGCCGCTCAGACTGTGCCTCTAAAAAAATGGGCGTTTCTTGCAAGTGTTTGTATGATAGCAAGATCAAAATAAAGCTTAATAAACCGCCACAAATAAACGGAATACGCCAACCAAAACTCATCATCTGTGCCCAAGTTAGCGTACTGTCTAGCCAGTTCATTAATAAAATTAAAAAAATCAAAGACAGCACACAGCCAGATAAGGCCGTGCCACAACCTACGCCAATATGGCGTGTTGGTAGATGTTCAGTGACATACACCCAAACGCTTGGCATGATGCCACCAATGGCAAGACTTTGGATCACTCGAGCAATGATAAAGATAATGGGGGCGATGAAGCCAATTTGACTATACTGTGGTAATAACCCGATGCATAAAGTGAATATTGTCACGCCCAGTATACTGATAAATAGTGCAGGCTTGCGGCCTTTGGTATCACCATAGTAACCAATCATCAAGCCGCCCAAGGGTCTGGCAATATAACCTGCTGAAAACAGTCCAAACAACTGCAGGCGAGAAAGCCAAGTATACTCCGTACCACCAAAAAAGATATGTCGTAATAAATCAGACAGATAGATAAAAATCGCAAAGTCAAAAAAAGCCACGCTGGCGATGAGACTTGTAATGAGAATGGCACTAAAATAGCGTTGGCTGAGTAATTGGTTGGCTGGCATGACAATCTTCTCGTGAAATATCAATCAAACATTCGGTTTGATGGTACGAATATCGATAATATCTTGCAAATCTGATGCTTTATATGGTCTTATCAAAAGTAGAGACACTCAATATCCATAAAGCATTTATTGCTCATATTGCTCATGGATATTCTACAAATAAAATATACAAAACACTAGTATTATTTATACAATTTGGTTCAAGTATTCATTTAGATTGTCGATATTTGATGATTAATATTAAAGTAGCCAATCGATAGGCATCAGTCCAGCCAGCCAAATGATAATACGATCTTTATGATTCATGTGTGGTTCACGATACAAAATGACTGGTTGACCATTTTCGATGGTATGCCAATTAATATTACCTTTGGCGTCAAGTTTTAGTTCATAGGCTTGATGGGTGATGGCTTGGCTATTACTTAAAGCTTTGTGCAGCTGTCCTGCTAATTTGCTATCTTTGATCAGAACACCAAGCTCGGTATTGATATTGGCTGAGCGTGGGTCGACATTATATGAACCAATAAATATTTGGTCATCATCTACTGCAAAGGCTTTGGCGTGTAGACTTGTGGTACTGTGCTGGCGTGTACGCCAAAAACGATTTTCGTTATCTTGGATACTCTGAGCGCTAGATTTAATCTCAAAAAGATGCACACCTGCCGCCAGTAGTTGCTTTCGCCAGTGTGCGTAGCCTGCATGTACAATACCAACATCGGTGGCATCAAATGAATTGGTCAAAATACGCACCTCAACGCCCATTTTAGCAAGCGTGATCAGTGTGTCTACACCTTCTTTGGTAGGAACAAAATAAGAAGAGATGATGCTAAGTTTTTTGCTTGGTTGACCCAATTGTGTTTGTAGCTGCGAAACTAAAAATTCATTAGGGTCTGAGTGGCCGTTTAATTTGATGACATTATCTGCAATCAAATCAATCTGTGTCCAAAAAAATGGCACTTGCTGGGCGAGTAAATCTTGCCCAATGGTTGAGTTTTGCATGGCTTGGCGATAAGTGCGTAGCTCACGATCAGCATCTGAGCTGTCTTTGACTTTTTCAAGCTCATCAAATACCACAGGTTTGATGCCACTGATGTCATCTTTTTTGTCATGTTTGACAAGTGTTTCAATATCAAAAGATAAGGGTGATGCCCAATAAATCTCAAAGCTTTGGGTAATTTTGCCAACGACATGACCAACTAACATGACATCCAAATCTGCAAAATGATTAACAGGCGCATTATTTAAATATTCATTACCAATATTACGACCACCGATGACACTGATTTTATTATCAAATGTCATGCTTTTATTATGCATCCGCCGATTGGTGCGTATGGGGTGTAACATATAGTTTAGACTACGGATACCTCGATAAGGCATTGGATTGATTAATCTGACAGCAATATTTTTATGCTTTGAGATGCGTAGTAGGAGCTGATCAAGTTCAGGTGAGCTATTAAAATCATCAAGCAGCAATCGAACAATCACACCACGATCAGCCGCTTCCCACAGGTCTTTAAGCATCAGCTGACCCGCTTCATCGTTGTGCCAAATGTAGTATTGAATATCAATAGATTGGTTTGCCACATCAGTCAGCGTACTGCGTGCAGCAAACGCATTTGCACCTGTTGTAATCGGATAATATCCAGATTGATTGGGGTGATGATGGCTTTGGGCATTGATGGCTGAGATGAGTCCATCTGAACTACCACCATGTTTGACCATTTGGTGACGCTCTTGAACCTGTTTGGTCAATGCCAGACTCTTTGGTAGGTGAGGCGTATCGGGCAGGTTTTTGCAACCGACAAGTAATGCCAGCATGACAGTCTGTATACTGATGACAAACAAAGCGCGAAAATGCTGAATCATGACTCAAAAAAGGCTAAAAATTTGATTTATCATAGCAAATTTACCCCAAAAAAGAAGTGCTTTATCAAAATTTTATCAAATAAATCAGCTTCTTTTTAATCATTTTGGCGATGATTGTTATCAAATGGCGAGCTGTTGATAAATCATTTAACCACAAGTAAACCGATTAACCAAAAGCGGGCGTTCGGCGAGGGACAGCATCCAAAAATTCACGGCGTGCGTCATGATTGGTGGTAAACTCACCCAGCATGCTGGTGGTGCGTGTGGTGGATTGTTGTTTACCAACGCCACGCATCATCATGCACATATGGCAGGCGTCCATGATAACCGCAACACCACGGCAACCCGTCAGCTCTTCAATGGCACTGGCGACTTGCTTGGTTAAATTTTCTTGGATTTGTAGGCGGCGTGCATACATATCAATGATGCGTGCTACTTTAGATAGTCCTAATACCTTGCCATCTGGCAGATAGCCAACATGGGCAACCCCATAAAAAGGCAGTAGGTGATGCTCACATAGCGAATAAAATTCAATATTTTGTACCAAAACCAGCTCAGGATTGTCAGAATCAAAGACGGCATTGTTAGCCACAGTTGCCAAATCCTGATGGTAGCCACGAGTAAGATAACCAAATGCCTTGGCAGCCCGCATCGGTGTATCAATTAATCCATCACGGGTCAAGTCTTCTCCTGCTGATGAGATGATTTTGGCATAATGCTTAGATAGGATTTCGTAATCGTGGATAAAGTTTACGGTATCAGAATTTGACATATTTTAAGCGTCTAATAAAAAATGCATAGCTTACCATAAAATAGCGATTGATTTAACAAAAAACTGATTTTTTCATCACTTTTTGAGCATTTATCAAACACTTTGGATGATTTGATGTGTAAAATTAAGTTTACATTTGTACTAATTGTATCCCACATTTTAAAATTCCATGCTATAATGGCAAAAATTTCTATCAAAAGGACAAAGTCATGTTATTAAAAGGTCGGCGTTTTGTGGTAACTGGGATTGCCAGTAAATTATCCATTGCTTGGGCGATTGCTGAAAGTTTGCATCGTGAGGGGGCACAGCTGATTTTAACCTATCCGAATGATAAAATTAAAAAGCGTGTGGATATGGCTGCCGAAGCATTTGATGCGGTGGCGGTACTTGAGTGTGATGTTGGCTCAGATGAGTCGATTCAAGCATGTTTTGATGATATTGCCAAGCATTGGGGCGTAGGTGACGATAAAGGCATCGATGGCATTGTGCATGCCATCGGTTTTGCCCCTGCCGATCAACTTGATGGCGATTTTACCCAAGCAACCACTCGTGAAGGCAGTCAAATCGCTCATGATATCTCAAGCTACAGTTTTGTTGCACTTGCCAAAGCAGGGCGTGAATTACTTGCTGCACGCCAAGGCTCACTGTTGACTTTAACTTATGAAGGCAGTATTTCTGTATTACCAAACTATAATGTCATGGGTATGGCCAAAGCAAGCCTAGAAGCTTCGGTACGCTATTTGGCATCATCATTGGGCGGTGAGGGCATTCGTGTCAATGCCATCAGTGCAGGCCCGATCCGCACGCTGGCTGCCAGTGGTATTAAATCATTTCGCCGTATGCTTGATGTTAGCGAAAAAATCGCACCACTTGGGCGTAATGTCAGCCAAGAAGAGGTGGGAAATGCTGCATTGTTTTTGCTCTCACCTTGGGCAAGCGGTATTACTGGCGAGATTTTATTTGTGGATGCAGGATTTAATACCGTTGCCATCAGTGAAAAAATCATGATGATGGCAGGCGATGGCGAACAACAATAACGCTTTAAAACCTTTCATAAAAAGTTAAGTTGGTAGTGAGCAAAATTGTATCAATGGCATCAAACATTGGCACAAATATCCGATTTTTGGTATGATACGCCATACCATTTGATTGTTGAGAGTGATTATGACCCAGCCTTTTTTGATTGCCCCATCGATTTTGTCTGCTGATTTTGCACGGCTTGGAGCGGATATTGAAAGCGTGCTTGAAGCTGGTGCAGATGTTGTGCATTTTGATGTGATGGATAACCACTATGTACCAAATCTAACTTTTGGTTCGATGATTTGCCAAGCGTTAAAAGACTATGGCATCACTGCACCCATTGATGTACATTTGATGGTTAAGCCAGTTGATGGTATGATTGAGCAGTTTTTAAAGGCAGGGGCTGATATTATCACTTTTCATCCCGAAGCCAGTGAGCATATAGACAGAAGCCTTCAGCTGATCAAAGATGGTGGTGCTAAATGCGGTTTAGTCTTTAATCCTGCAACACCTTTATATTATTTGGATCATACTTTAGATAAGGTTGATCAAATTTTGCTGATGAGTGTCAATCCAGGCTTTGGCGGTCAAAAGTTTATTGATACGACATTGGATAAATTGGCAACTGTGCGTCAAATGATTGACGATAGTGGTCGAGACATTCGCTTGGAAGTTGATGGCGGTGTCAATGTGGCAAATATTCGCACCATTGCTGAGGCGGGTGCTGATATGTTTGTGGCAGGGTCAGCGATTTTTAATCAGCCCAATTACAAGGCTGTGATTGATGTCATGCGTGATGAGTTGTCAAAGGTAAATCGATCATGACCATACCGAACCATCAAGCCCAAACCACGCATCACAACCCCCAAAAACCCAACAAACAACCTGCCAGCGTCGTACCGATGGGCTTTACCGTAGGGCTATGTTTGGCAAGTTTGCTATTAAGCTTGGCAGGCTATGGATTTCGATTGATGTTTGGTGATGAGATGTCTGAGGTATTGCGTCATGCTGCTGTCGTTGTACCTATATTTGTGATTGGTATTCCGATGATGACTTGGCTTGGTGCAACTGGACTAAATAAGCTGGGTAAAACCAATATCCACCCTAGAAATGCTTGGACTTTTGGTTGGTTATTATCAACCGTGGCGATGTTATCCATTATGGGAGTGTATAGCTGATGCTCTCCAAGCTAATTCCTGATATCATCACACCAAAAGATATCCCTAAAGGCTTGATTTTATTGCTTATTGTGGCGTGTTTACTGGTGGGTTTATCGGGGCTTAGATATGGCGGTATGGAAGGATGGCTTCATGTCCTTGAAAATTGGCTCGTTTCTTTGGTGATGATTCCTGCCTTAACTGCATTGATCTCATTACCTTTAAAGTGGCGTGATCGCACCTTTGATGTGCGTATGGCCTATTATTTGGGTATGTTTGTTGCACTTTTATTTATGTTGGCAAAGCTACGCTACTGGCGATGACTTGAAAAACACCAAAATGATGCCATATACCAAGATAGACTAAAATAATGATGAGATGGCAATCATAATGACAAATCAAATTTCACAAACCATTGAAAATTGGCAAACGATGAGTATTGCAGAATGCCTATCATTTGTTGATGATTTGGTATACCATGCGTCTGATTCTGATGAAGAGGACACACTATCAATTTTACATGAGCTGTTTTTTCAGGAAGTCAATGGGCGTGGTGATGAGACGCTGATTGATGCACTCGCTTCAGCCATTGCTCAGTTTATGGATCCTGCGACAGTTGAGGAGCTTGCACAGCAAGTAGAGCGGACATTAGGCATTGACTTAGCCAAATTATCAAAACTGGCACGCAGTCAGCGGTTAAACGCACAGATGCAGGCATCTGACAGTGAGCATCGCCCCAAGCGTAAGCGTCGTCAGCGTAAGCAGCCAGATCAAGAGGATTTGGATACCAAAGAGCGTGTATCACAGTTGCAACATGCCACCAAATCAAAAAAGCCCAAAGATGGTTTTGTCCAAGAAACTTTGCTTGAATTTATTGAAGAATCATCAGGGGTGATGATTTTGCGAGAAGTGGGCCATGATCATGATGAGCCATTGGTGAGTATTACTTTTTCAGAGCAAGTCCAAGATATGCTCGGTGCTGATGCCAGAGTGGTTGGGCAAGCGATGATCCATGCCGCTATCGCAAGCGTTGTACAACGCCAAAGTAATTTTTGGCATGCACATGTGTATGATGAAGAACCAGCACATTATAGCTGATGTATTTAAAAACTGATTTAAGAGATTAAACAAAAAGAGATTAAATCGTGCCATATTTAATCTCTTTTTGTTTAATCTCTTTTTATTTTAGCGATTTGGTTAACAGATGATGAATTGGTATTATTTTCGTCTAATGAGCCTTTGATCGGTAATGATGATGTCTACCGACATATCCCAAGGCTGTTTGGGCAGCTGATCTGTCACTTGAAAATCATAACACCAAGCGATTTTTAGGCAGTTTTTGGTTTTTGCAAATGTGCGGTCATAATAGCCGCCCCCCATACCAAGGCGTACACCGTCAAGATCAACCATCACCACAGGGCAAATGATGGCATCCATGTGATTGGCAGACAATATCAGTTTTGAGTGGGGTTCATACATACCCAAATGATGTTTTTTAAGAGGTGTTTTATTGAGTGGTTGCATGATGGGGGCAAATGTTAAGGGTTTGTTTGGCGTGGTGATGGGTAAATACGCTTGATAGTCAAGTTTTTGACAAAATTGGGCAATGGTGGCGGTTGGTAGTTCGCCAAATCCATCCAAATAAAAACCAATATTGGCTTTTTTGGGCAATAGCGGTATTAATTTATATAAAAATCTGGTCGCTAGGTAAGCGGATCTTTGACGCTCACGGTGACTAAGCGATCGTCTTTGCGTACGCATGTGTTTACGCAAGTGGGCAGCGGATAAATTGGTTTGGTGGTTGCTCTTGGTCATTGTGTTTATATTTGGTAATGATTATTATTTGCTATTGAATCCTAGATAAACTGATGGTATGCTAAATCATCTCATCATTTAGATAAAGTGGTACGATTGAGTTAGTCGCATTGCATCGCTGATTGTATCACTCATCTTAAGCGACTTTTATCAAAAAATCAATGGAGTAAAATATGACAACACGCATCGAAAAAGACACCATGGGCGAGATTGCTGTACCTGCTGATGCTTATTGGGGGGCACAAACGGAACGCAGTCGCCAAAATTTCCGTATTGGTGGAGAAAGACTGCCAGAGCCTTTAATCCATGCGATGGCAACTGTTAAAAAAGCCGCCGCCATGACTAATGCGGCACTTGGTCGCATCACCGATAAGCAATCGCAGCTAATCGTTCAAGCCTGTGATGAGATTTTGGCAGGTAAGCTTAATGATCAATTTCCGCTTGTGGTGTGGCAAACAGGTTCAGGCACTCAGTCTAATATGAATATTAATGAGGTTATCGCTAACCGTGCCAATGAAATTGCTGGTAAACCAAAAGGAAGTTATCAGCCGATTCACCCCAATGATCATGTCAATCATGCCCAATCGACTAACGACAGCTTTCCGACAGCAATTCGAGTGGCGGCTGCTCAAGAGATGAGTAATAAACTGTTACCAGCCATTAATAATTTACGCCAAACATTGGCACAAAAATCAGCTGATTTTGATGAGATTATTAAAATCGGACGCACGCATTTACAAGATGCCACACCGCTGACTTTGGGTCAAGAGTTTAGCGGTTATGTCATGCAGCTTGATTATGCTTTGGCGCGTATTGAGGCGGCATTAAGCGGTCTTTATCAGTTGCCACTGGGCGGTACAGCAGTCGGCACAGGGCTGAATAGTCATCCTGATTATGCTGTCAAAGTCGCTCAAGTTTTGGCAGAATTAACCAAGCTGAATTTTATCACAGCACCCAATAAATTTGAGGCTTTGGCTGCACGAGATGCCGAAGTATTTGCTTCAGGTGCACTAAAAACACTGGCAGCAAGCCTAAATAAAATCGCCAATGATGTTCGTTGGCTGGCTTCAGGTCCACGCTGCGGTCTGGGTGAGCTTAGCATTCCTGAAAATGAGCCTGGTTCATCCATCATGCCCGGTAAAGTCAATCCAACTCAGTGTGAGGCGATGACCATGGTGGTCACCCAAGTCTTTGGTAATGATACGACCATTTCTATGGCAGGGGCTTCTGGTAATTTTGAATTAAATGTTTATATGCCTGTGATCGGATATAACTTATTGCAGTCGATTCGTCTGCTAACGGATGCGATCAATAGCTTTAATGAGCATTGTGCAGTAGGTATTGAGCCAATTTGCGAAAAAATTGATTACTATTTACATCATTCTTTGATGTTGGTCACCGCACTCAATCGCCATATTGGCTATGAAAATGCCGCCAAAGTTGCCAAAACCGCTTTTAAAAATAATCAATCTTTAAAACAAACTGCCATTCAGCTTAACTTATTGACCGAAGATAAATTTGATGAGATTGTGCGTCCAGAACAAATGGTTGCCCCAAAATAAGCTTTTGATACTCAAACACCGCCAACGATTTGGCGGTGTTTTTGGTTGAAAAAAAGCCATAATTTAGCGATAATAGCTTATTTCATTATCATACGCCATTCATCATGACCACCACGCAAGCCCGTCTTAAAAAGCCCAAAAAGCCTCGGCGTTCACAAGCTGATATCGTGGCTAATAATTTTTTAAAGTCTGTTTTTCGTCCTGCAAAAAAGCAGCTGACTTTAGCATGGCTGTGCGATGTCATGAGCTTACTATTATTAATGGTACAAGCTTGGATTTTGGTGATGATTTTTGATGGTTGGCTTTTGCCATTTATTCCTAAATTATCCCAACATCAAGTGATGGCGATCGAGACTCTGGGTATTTATGTGATCGCTTTATTTGGCGTGATGTTATTACGAGCATTGATTGGTTATGCCAAAGATGCACAACTTACACGCATCGGTGTGCAAGCAGCCAGTGATGTGCGTCAGCGGCTATTAATTAAACTCGGTGACATGGGTCCTGCCAGACGATTTTTTGGCTCTGATGGTGCATTGGCAAGCAAAATCATCGATGAACCTGAGCATCTCATCGGTTATGCTCGCTTTGAAATTCAGAAAAAAACTGCCGTTAGTACACCAATTTTATTGGCAGTTTGTATTAGTTTTTTTAATAAAACTGCCGCAATGATATTGCTGGCGACTGCACCACTGGTACCGATTTTTATGGCAATGATTGGTGTGGCAACTGCACGCAAAAGCCGTGAGCAGATGGATGCGATGGCACAGCTTGGCGGCCGATTTTTTGATTGGATACGCGGGGTGAATACACTGTCTCGTCTGGGCGTGGTTGATATCGCTGTCAGAGATATTGATGTCAGTAGCGACAATTACCGTAAAAAAACCATGGCAGTGCTACGCATTGCTTTTTTAAATAGTGCGGTGCTTGAATTTTTATCGGCATTATCCATTGCGCTTGTGGCTGTTTATTTGGGTTTTGGGTTGATTGGGATTTTACCTTGGCAATCTGGTGTTGTCATAACAACTTATAGCTCAGCTTTGATGATTTTATTGCTGGTGCCTGAATTTTATGCACCACTACGCCGTTTGGGTGCTGAGTATCATGTCAAAGGTCAAGCGGTCGGTGCTGCTAAGGAGATGGTTGGCATACTTGATTTTAAACATAGTAAAACTCAGACAAATCAGGTGGATTTGATCGGACAAGTGGGATTTTGTTTAAGGAAAGTGGCTGCTTTTGGTGACGATGGGCGAGTTAGATTAACGCCGACAACGCTGCATTTTGTGGCAGGTAAATCAACATTATTAAAAGGGGAAAGTGGCGCAGGCAAATCGACACTTTTACAGATTTTATTAGGATTTGGGCAATATACTGGCGTGGTTGAGGTGTATGATGATCAAGGACACTATCGCTATGATACGCTGGATATGGCGTATCTTAGACATCAGTTTGGCTATTTGGCACAAACGCCAGCACTGCTGCCCATAAGTATTCGTGATAATCTGACATTGGCAAAATCTGATGCAACCGATGATGAGCTGATTGATGTACTAGATGCTGTTGGGCTGTGGTCTTTGATCCGTGATTTGCCCAAGCAGATGGATACCATGCTTGGTGAGCGGGGTGGTGGGCTGTCAGGTGGGCAGGCACATCGACTTGCCATTGCGCAGCTTTTGCTTCAAGATGCTAAGGTGTGGCTGCTTGATGAACCAACAGAGCATCTAGACAGTGAGACTGCCTTGATGATCAAAGATTTATTAAAACGCTTATCGGTGCATCGGACGGTCATTTGGATTACCCATGATCAAAGTGCTGATATCGCCTTTGACGATATCCATCATTTGGGGGTTTATGATGAAATCAAATCAACCATTTAAGCTTCGTGAACTCATCAGTAACCAAGTTTGGGTATGGATCTTAGCTTGGCTACTGGGGCTTGTGACTGTTTGGTCAGTCTTAGGATTGTCGATGGTATCAGGGTGGTTTGTGACCATGTCAGCAGTGGCAGGCTTAGTTGCGGTAGGCACTCATACATTCAATTATATGCTGCCAGCGGCCATTATACGCACCTTTGCCATTGCACGCACACTATCTCGCTATGGTGACTTGATGGTATCGCATCATGCTGTCTTTGGGCTGTTAAAAGATTTGCGTGTACGATTTTTTGCCGATTGGGCAAGTTTGGATTTTAATGCTCGAAACCTACAAAGACAATCTAGCAGCCAAAAAATGCACCGCCTTGTCAAAGACATTGATGTTTTAGATGAATTTGTTTTACGCTTAATATCACCTTGGATTATGGCAATCGGTGCGGTGATTTTGGTTGCTGGCGTTACGGTGTTACTATTACCCAAAGCATGGTTTGGACTGGTGCCTATTGGCTTAGCGATTTTGATTGCTGCTTTTGTGGTATATCGTGGCATTCATTTGGCGTATGACGAGAGTGCCATACTCGAAACTCGCAAATCAAAACTGCTGGATACCTTGCCAGCACTGACATCCTTGCTGATTTGGCATCGCTGGGATGCGTATATAGATCAGCTGAGTGATTTGGATGCCCAGCAAACCAAAATAACACTGTCATCACATCGTCTACGCAGAATGGGCATGTTGGGGGTACAAGTGGCACTGGCACTGGCGGCGGTGCTTATGCTTTGGGGTGTAGGGATATTTTTTAGACAGACAGATGGTGTTATTTTTACCATTGAGACATTAAATGATTATCCGATGATGAGTTCGGCGGTCGCACTGGCGGTATTTTTGGGGTTAATGAGCTTGGGAGAGTTTATCCAAAATTTGATTGCTGAGCCATTGGCTTTAGGGCGTAGTCAGGTAGCCAAGCAGCGTCTCAACGAAATGCTTGTCAGCCAAAATACTGCTCCCAAAATCAATTTTAATCAGATTGCCAATCAGCAGGATACTTTGACTTTATGGCTTAATAATGCCATTGTTAGGGCACCAAATGCCATCATCAACGCTCATATCCATCATGCTAAGATTAGCTCTGATATGCCTTGCTTGATTATCGGTCCTTCAGGTGCTGGCAAATCCACTTTGCTACATACGCTTGCCCAAGAGCATGATTTGACCTCGGGTGATATTTGGTTATGCACTGATACCAAAAAATATCCGTGGCAGTCAGTTGATTTTGGCCAATCACTGGGATTTTTGGGGCAAACAGTTGATATTTTTGATCAAACGCTGGCAGATAATCTGCGTCTGGGTAAACCAAATGCAACCGATGATGAGCTTATCACAGCTCTTAAAAAAGTAAATTTATTAACTTGGCTAAATAATCAGCCCAAAGGTCTGGCAACTCGACTTGGAGAATATGGCATGGCGGTGTCTGGTGGGCAAGCACGGCGTATCGCCTTGGCTCGATTGTTATTATCCCCAAAAGCGGTCATGATGCTAGATGAGCCTTTTGCAGGCTTGGATCCAGATACACGCCACAGTGTATGGTCAAGTCTCATTGATGCCCAAAAATCTGGCGATATTGGCTTATTATTAATCTGCACCCATCAGCTGTGGCAGGAGATGGGCGATGTTCAGCTCATCAAAATCGGCGATAAATGTCAAGCTTAGGCCGATGAGTTGCTATCTTGATTGATGATATTATGATAAACTTGAATCGTACTATCAACCATGTCATCAATCTCATAAGCATGCGTCATGGCAGGTGGAATGGGGTTTGATAATAAAAACTTAACACTTTTACACAGCATGATCGCAGTCTGTTCTTTAACCAATCCTTGGGGGTATAAGTCTGCCAAGATATCTGCAAAGGCACCTTTTGCCCAACCAATCACTGGCGTTCCTAAATGAATGGCTTGAAGTGCTGTCATGCCAATACTTTCAGGGTGATTGGCAAGCGATAATACGATATTAGCCGATGACAGCCATTCACGCATATCAGGCGGATTTTTGCCGACAAAAGAGATCCGATCTTGTAAGCCCAAAGTATGCAGGCGTTGGACAAAATCTTCATAAAAAACACACTGATGAATGCGTGCTGTGGGATCATCATCCATGATAATTGCGTGAATTTTTGGAAATTTTTCTTGTAGATTTCCTAAAATATCAATGAGCCATTCTTGACCATATTCAGGACCGATCGGTGTTGGAAAAACCAACCATTTTTTGTGTTCAAGCTCAGGAAATTGGGCAAAGGTTTGATGTAGCCAATGTACAGATGAGTGATGCCGATAGGGATATTTTCGAATATCCACCCCACGCGGCACACAAATGATATCAGGAAGCTTGATGGATTTATCAATTTTTTCTGGTTTTATTTTTTCAAAAATTTTATTAAAATGTTTATCAATACTTTTTGAGGCACTGATAAGCAAATCAACATTAAACAGTGCTTTTGAATAAGAATTGACAGGATAAAATCCGTATAAACTTGAAATAATTTTGGGACGCTTGTCATTTGGAAAGGAACGCATTGCCCAATATAACACCCAAGCAGGTGTGCGAGAATGTATATGAATGATATCAGGCTGATGCTGTTCAATGATTTGTCGAAGTTTAAGTATGTGTATCAATGCCCACCAGCTTTTTTTGGGCATAGGTAGGCGGTAATATATTGCCCCATCACGCACAAGACGCACAACAAGCTTGCTATCACTTGGCGCACTGCCGATGATGATAGACTCATGACCAGCTTTGATGAGTGCATGGGAGATGGGATAAATGCCACGCTCGGACTCATCATGCCTAAGCGAAGATGATAGCTGAAGAACTTTCATAACTTATCATCTGCTGTATCAACTGGTTTTATTTTCAAGAAAATCTAAAATTTTCTCAACATGCTCTTTGGCTTTGACATTCCGAAAACTACCAATCATCTCGCCATTTTTATTGTATACAAATGTGGAGCGTACCACGCCAAGATGGGTTTTACCATACATCTTTTTTTCTTTGATGATATCGTAATATTGGCAAAGTTTTTCATCGGTATCACTAATTAAATCAATGGATAACGATTTTTTATTAATAAAATTTTGATGAGATTTGATACCATCTCGAGAGACGCCAAGGATATAAAACCCCAATGATTCAAGCTTGGCTTTATGATGACTAAAATCCATCGCCTGAATGGAGCAGCCTTGAGTGTTGTCTTTGGGGTAAAAATACAAAATCAAGCCCTGATGACTTTGATTAGGCAGTTGATTTAGCTGCACGGAAGTGGCTTCTTGGGTATCAGCTGCCACCATGGTTAACTCAAAACTTGGCAGCATGATGGTTTCGTTAGAATTTTTTAGCATTAGGTATCTCGTTGTTATTTTAATCATCACAGTTAAACGATGTATATTTTAGCAAAATTTACCCATGAAAGAACATTTTTATTCATCATAATTGCTTAGCAAGCATAATTTTTCTAAACTGCATCAATTTGCAAATTTTTGTTTGGCATCATAATGACTTTGCGGTAGAATTATGTGTTTTTATTTTATGAATAACTTGCCTTGCCATTTGGCTTACCGCTTTTGAATTAAGACTTTAGCGATTATTATCTGGATAGAATATGTCTTTATCATCATATTTAAAAATTAATGAGCGTGGCTCATCTGTGCGTCAAGAAATCATTGCTGGCTTGACGACTTTTTTGGCGATGGTGTATTCGGTCATCGTTGTGCCAAATATGTTATCAGCAGCTGGATTTCCTGCTGAATCGGTTTTTATTGCAACATGTTTGGTGGCGGGTCTTGGTTCAATATTAATCGGGCTTTGGGCAAATGTACCGATGGCGATTGGCTGTGCGATTTCTTTGACAGCATTTACCGCTTTTAGCTTGGTGCTTGGGCAAGGTGTGAGTATTCCTGTGGCACTGGGCGCCATTTTTTTAATGGGGGTGGTTTTTACCTTAATCTCGGTGACTGGTATTCGTGCGTGGATTTTACGCAATTTGCCTGCATCGATTGCACACGGTGCAGGCATCGGCATCGGACTGTTTTTACTGCTGATTGCTGCCAATGGTGTGGGTTTAGTTATCAAAAATGATGCAGGTTTACCTGTGACGATGGGCGAGTTTATGTCGTTGCCTGTGATTTTATCCTTGGTGGGGCTGGCGGCGATTATTGGTCTTGAGCGATTAGGTATTAAGGGCAGTATCTTATGGGTGATTATTACCATTACCATAATTGGGCTACTTTTTGATCCTGCAGTGAAGTCAGATGGTGCGATTTTAAAAGTGCCAAGCTTTGGTTCAGACTCTTTATTTATGCAAATGGATGTCATGGGTGCGCTCAATGCAGCGATTTTGCCAGTGGTGTTTGCCTTGGTCATGACAGCAATTTTTGATGCAACAGGCACCATTCGTGCCGTGGCAGGTCAGGCAAATCTACTGGACAAAGATGGTCAAATCATCAACGGCGGCCGTGCTTTGACATCAGATTCAGTCAGTAGCGTATTTTCGGGTATTTTTGGGACAGCACCTGCTGCAGTGTATATCGAATCTGCTGCTGGTACGGCAGTAGGCGGTAAAACAGGCTTGACAGCGATTGTGGTTGGTGTGCTGTTTTTGCTGATGCTATTTTTTCAGCCATTGGCATTTTTGGTGCCAAGCTATGCTACTGCACCTGCACTCATGTATGTCGGTCTTTTGATGCTAAGCAATGTCTCAAGACTTGATTTTGACGATTTTGTCGGAGCAATGAGCGGTTTAATTTGCGCTGTATTTATTGTTTTGACTGCCAATATTGTCACAGGCATCATGCTTGGTTTTGGTGCGTTGGTGCTTGGTCGGCTAATTTCTGGCGAGTTTATAAAGCTTAATCTTGGTACCGTGATGATTGCTGTCGTGCTTGTGGCATTTTATGCATTGGGCTATGCCATTTGATGCTAAGCACCCAAAAAACTTTGTCAAAATTAAGCCACGCCCCAAAGTTAGATCGCTAATTTTGGGGTGGGTTTTATGGCTAAATCAGACTGGCTAAGGTCTCATAAATCTCCTGCTGTTTGGCTTGGTTGGATTTTAGCCCACTGTCAAGTTGAGCACCTTCGATGGCGTAGCGTACCGCTTGATACTGTGGATGACTATCGGTGGCGGCAAACTGCTTTTGTTTTTGAGCCATCCAGTTTTGCCACACCTCAAACATCTTAGCATCAGCATGAATGGCTGTGAGTAGCCCAGACCAGTTGCTGTTCATGCCAATCTTAGTATCTTGAAAAATCACTTGCAAATACGCTTTGGTAAATCGACCTTGAACAACACCCAATTCATCAGTGATGGATAAAATTGCGGTATTTAGCTGAGCGATATAAAGACCCACCACACCATTTAACAGCTCTTCTTTATTTTTAAAATGATGAAACAGCCCGCCTTTACTGGCACCTGCAGCGTCTGCGACTTTTTGCATGGATAAATTTGCCACACCGTCACTGACCATCAAGTGTTTGGCTGCCATGATTAACTCATGTTTCAGCTCCTCTGGTTTATTTTTTCGCTTTGTGCCTGATGTGCCAGTGTGTAGATTATTTTCACCAAAAAATAAATTGTCATTCATATGATAAACCATTCAAAATTAAAAAATGATTAATAAAACTTATCGTTAATTGGGATAAATAACGATAAAACTAAATAAAACCAACTGGTCGGTATTTTATAAAACTGTGTGAGAATTTGCAAGCACAAATACAGCAAGATGATGAATTTTATTTCTCGGCAGGCAAGGGTGATTTGCCAAAAATTATGCTACAATAAGGGGAATTTTTATCAGTTTATTTGGAGCTTGCGATGTCAAATCAGAAAAAAATTCCCCATGTATTGATGATTTTAGATGGTATTGGCCATCGTGAAGAGACCAAAGATAATGCCGTAGCTGTAGCCAATACACCAAACTTAGATGCTTTATTTGCCAGCTATCCCAATGGGCTGATTTCTGGTTCTGGTATGGATGTTGGATTGCCAGACGGTCAGTTTGGTAACTCTGAAGTGGGGCATATGAATTTGGGTGCTGGGCGTATTTTATTTCAAGACTCAACCCGAATTATGAATGAGATTGCCTCAGGAGAATTTTTTAATAATTCAGCATTGATAGATGCCATTCAAGCCACGCTAAATAATAAAGGCGTGGTGCATATTTTAGGGCTGTTATCTGATGGCGGTGTGCATGCACACATTGATCATATTAAGGCAGCAGCTAAGCTTGCGTTATCTCAAGGGGCTATGCAAGTGTTTGTGCATGCGTTTTTGGATGGTCGTGATACACCGCCACAGTCTGCCAAAGGCTATGTTACTGATATTGAAGATTATTTTACTCATATTAATCAAGAATTTGAAGGTAATGTTAAAATTGCCAGCGTCATCGGTCGATTTTATGCCATGGATCGTGATAAGCGTTGGGATCGTGTGAAATCGTGTTATGAGCTATTAACCGAAGGCAAATCGGTCAGAACCGCAGATAATGCTTTAGATGCAATCAAGCAAGCATATGATGCAGAGGAGACGGATGAGTTTATCGCTGCAACTTTCATTGAAGATGATGGCATAATTCGTGATAATGATGGCGTGATTTTTATGAATTTTCGTGCTGACCGTGCACGAGAAATCAGCTCGGCTTTTGTGGATGCTAATTTTGATGGCTTTAATCGCCATATTGTGCCTAAATTATCGGCATTTGTTATGCTGACCAAATATTCAGATGAGCTTGAAAATAATCCAAAAACCGACATCGCCTATCACCCAACAAGTCTGACAAATACGCTGGGCGAATATTTGCAAAATTTGGGCAAAACCCAACTTAGAATTGCCGAAACCGAAAAATACGCGCATGTGACCTTTTTCTTTAGCGGTGGCCGTGAAGCGCTGTACAACGGCGAAGATCGCATTTTGATTAATAGTCCTGATGTTAAAACATACGACCTAAAGCCTGAAATGAGTGCCTTTGAGGTCACTGAAAAATTAAATGATGCGATTGACTCGGGCAAATATGATGTATTAATTGTCAATTATGCCAATGGTGATATGGTGGGGCATTCGGGGGTATTTGATGCGGCAGTGAAGGCAGTGGAAGCAGTGGATCAGTGCATAGGCGAGGTGGTCAAGCATGTTCGTGCCGCTGGCGGTCATTTATTAATCACCGCTGATCATGGTAACTGTGAGCAGATGCAAGACTACCAAAGTGGTCAGGTACACACGCAGCATACCACAGAACTTGTACCTTTTATCTATATTGGCGATAAAAAAGCGACTGTGCGTCGTGGCGGCAAGCTGTGCGATGTGTCACCAACACTGTTGGATCTGATGGGGTTAGATAAGCCAAGTCAGATGACCGGAGAGAGTTTATTGGTTTTTTGAGTGATTAGACAAAGAAGGTTTGGTATGCGATTTTCGGCAGTAATAACGGCTTTATTGATTGGTGCGATGGGCTATATGAGTGCATTTGCCAATCCGCAGGCTTTTGATGATCAAGCAGATGTAGACGATCTGATAATGGATACGCCTGCCTTGGATGCTTTGGATGTAGCACCAAACCATTTGTATGGTATTGACGGCTTGCACTCTGGGCGAGTGCCTTTGAATACCATCAGTCCCACCACGCTCAAAACTTTTGTGCAAGTGGTTGATTTGATGCGTCGTGAATACATTGAGCCTGTCGATGATGAGATGTTATTTTATCACGCCATTCATGGGATGCTAAATCGTGTGGATCGCAATGCTGAGTTTCTTGATGCGACTGCCTTTGCCAATCTTAGCTCATTTACCACAGGTAATGTGGCAGGCGTGGGTCTAAAAGCAGTTTGGAAAAGCCAAGATGCACATTGGGTGGTGACTGAAGTGATTGCCGATAGCCCTGCCAAAAGTGCAGGCATTAATGTTGGCGATTATTTACACCAGATTGGTGATATTAAACTTAACCAATCCCAAACCGAAAATGACATCATTCAGCTTTTAAGCGGTATCGCAGGCTCAAGCGTTGATATCACTTATTCAAGGGCAGGTCGATCCAAGCAATCTGTCAATGTCATTCGCAATCAAGCTCAAAAAAGCAGCATTGAAGTTTTTGTTCAAAATGGCATTGCTGTCATCAAACTTCCCGTCTTTCAAAATAACACCAGACAAGAGATAATTGATCGTCTTGCCTTGATAGAAGAGCAGGTTTTGGGTGCGGTGATTGATTTACGAAATAATCCTGGTGGCGTGCTTGATTCAGCCGCTGAAGTGGCTTCTTTATTTATGCGAAAGCAAGTCGTTACCCAAGTCCAAAACCGAAGTGGCATAGAAAGGGTGATAGAAACGCATGGTTCACCTGTGTTAGAATCCATGCCGGTAATTATTTTACAAAACCGCTATTCGGCATCGGCTGCTGAAGTGCTGGCAAGTGCATTGCAAACACATGGGCGGGCGATGATCGTGGGTGAGACGAGCTACGGTAAGGGTTCGGTGCAATCGGTCATCGCTTTAGGAAATCATCAAGGGATTAAGATGACCACCGCACATTATCTCACGCCCAATGGCAAAAAAATCGATAAAATCGGTGTGGTGCCTGATGTGAGTTTTAAACCACCTTCTAACGATTCACAAGACGATGAATGGTTGCGTTTGAGTCTGGATTTGATGGAGCGAGTAAAAACCAACAAAAGTTGATTTAAGGCGACCAAAATCACCAGCATAAGATTAATCAAGCGGCTTTTTTGGTGCTTGTATTTGATGGCTAATTTTATCAGTGAGTCTGTACCAGCCCATGCCTGATGGCAAGGTGCGTGAGTTTGACATCGCTGTCAATACCCAGTTTATCAAAAATCCGATAGCGATAAGTATTGACTGTTTTGGCACTCACAAATAGCTGATCGGCAATTTGCTGTGTACTTTGACAGTTAACGACCATCATGGCAACCTGTTTTTCACGCTCAGACAAGGCATCAAAGGGCGACTCTTTTTGTTCACCAAGTACAGTTTCGGCAAGCTGCTCGGCAACATCATGACTAAAATAACGCGATCCTGCGTGTACTTTTTTGATGGCACGAATCATCTCATCAAGCGGTGTACCTTTGGTAATATAGCCATTGACGCCCGCTTTTAAAAGCATGGAAGGATATGGCTGAGCTGTCAAACTTGAAACAGCAAGCACCTTGATGTTTGGATTAAACTGCTTGATGCGTCGAGTGGCTTCTACACCATTGATATTTGGCATATTGACATCCAATAAAACAACATCAGGACTCAGGGCGCGCACCTGCATCACCGCACTGTCGCCATCAATCGCTTCACCGATAACTTCAATATTGGCATCGTCGTCAAGCATCCGAGTGATGCCCATTCTTACCAAATCATGGTCATCTACGACCAAAACTTTAATACTCATCAAACGCCCATACTATTTGTTGATTAGAATATTGTAACAAGAATTTAGGTTCGTGTCGCCATTTTATTGCAAAATAATGCATTAATGAGATTTGGCTAATCCATCATTTTAGATATAAAAAGAGCCCAAGATGACTTGAGCTCTGTGATGCTGAGCAAATATTAGCCTTTTAACGCTTTAATTGCGGCATTCAAGCGGCTCTTGTGGCGAGCGGCTTTGTTTTTATGGATAATGCCTTTATCAGCCATACGGTCAATGACTGGCACAGCTTTGTTATAGGCTTCGGTTGCAAGCTCATAAGATTTTTCTTCAATTGCAGAATTGACGCGTTTGATGTAGGTACGCACCATAGAGCGTTGAGATGCGTTGTGCTGACGACGCTTGGTATTTTGACGAGCGCGTTTGCGAGCTTGTGCAGAGTTTGCCATAGGATAAATCCTTAAAAAGTAAAATGATAAATTGTAAAAAGTGGGGCAATGTGTTTGAGGAAGACACACCGCTTGGACAATATGCTATGTATGATACCAAAATCTTGGCAATCTCACAATATGCAAATAAAAATTTTCTTAGTCAACTAATTGGCTGACTTGGTGCTTGATTTTTTTGATGGATTTTGTGCTAGAATAATCTAGAACAATAAATTTAAATCAGCACTTGGTGCAATCGCTTGATTGCTTGAAGATAATATATGTATTATTTAGCGTGAGTGAAAATTGATGAAAACCAAAGCAATCTTAATCGGTGGTTCGAGTCGAGTGGGTGAGGCACTGGCACAAGAGCTTGCACTGATTTATGAGTCAGTGATACTCATCACGCGTACTCAGCCGCGTGCCATGAGTGCGAATATGCAGGTGTATCATGTGGCAGATTTTAGGGCACTTGCATCGACCATTGAGACGGTGGCGATCGGTGCTGATACAGATGCTTTTAGTTGTCTTGGCGTCTCAAAACAGCAAGTACCAAGTCATGATGAATTTTATCAAGTCAATGTCCTGTATAATTTAGAATTTGCCAAAGCGTGCAAACAAAAGGGCGTGCAACAGTTTTATTTTTTATCCAAAGAAGGGGCCGATGCCCCCAATCATGATGATGAGCTCACAGCCAAGGCAGATGTAGAATATGATTTACGCACGCTCAGCTTTGATACATTGGCAATTTTTCGTTTGTATCGCTTAACCTTGCCCAAGCACCGCCTGAGCCTAAAAAGCCTCGGCAGCCAAGCACTCAATGGTGTATTGTCTAAACTCAATAAAAACAAACGCGCGCTTGAGCCAAAACAGGTCGCCGCTTGTATGGCGATTACCGCCTATAAGCATAACCATCAGCCGCAGCTACGCACACCAAACCAAGCCACGATCATCACCCATGAACAGATGCTTAACAGTATCATTCGCCCCAATAAAAAATCCAAATAACCAAATCTTAGTCTAAAATGGCTAGCTGATGTGTGATTAAGCGCAACATGGTTTAATTGGTGATTAGATTTGGGATATGGATTGGCTGGTCTTGACTTGACCGCCCAAATAAAATCCGTGATTGCCTACATTTTTTGGGCATTTTATGCTAAAATATCGCCTTATTTTTAAGGTATTTGTGCATGGGTTTGGTGATGAGATATTTACCATAACCGTGTAAATTAATCGTTTGTAGCAAGGATTATTTATGAGTGATTCGGTCAGTCCCATTGGCATTGTCGAAGAATTAAAGCGTTCGTATTTGGATTATGCGATGAGTGTCATTGTTTCTCGTGCGCTGCCTGATGTGCGTGATGGACTTAAGCCTGTTCACCGCCGTATTTTATATGCCATGCATGAGCTTGGAAATGATTATAATAAAAAATACCTCAAATCGGCGCGTGTGGTCGGTGATGTGATTGGTAAATATCATCCGCATGGCGATACTGCCGTCTATGATGCCATTGTGCGTATGGCACAAGATTTTAGCTTGCGTTATATGCTGGTCAATGGTCAAGGTAATTTTGGGTCAATGGATGGTGATCCGCCAGCGGCCATGCGTTATACAGAAATGAAAATGCAGAAGCTAACGCATAAAATGCTTGCCGATCTTGATAAAGAGACTGTCGATTGGGAAGATAACTACGACGGTTCGATGAAAATGCCAAGCGTGTTGCCTGCTCGCATTCCAAATTTATTGGTCAATGGTGCAACAGGGATTGCTGTTGGTATGGCAACCAATATGGCACCACATAATCTCACCGAAGTGCTTAATGCCTGCTTGGCATACGCCGAAAATCCAAATATTTCAACCGATGAACTAATTAGCCATATTTCAGGGCCGGACTTCCCAACAGGTGGCATTATCCATGGCAGAAGCGGTATCATCGATGCTTATCGTACTGGCAAGGGTCGTTTGTACATTCGTGGCCGCTATCATATTGAGCCAATGGGCGATAGCGGTGCAAATAAAGACCGTGAACGCATTATTTTTACACAAATTCCCTATCAAGTTAATAAAGCCAATCTGATCAAGCATATTGCTGATTTGGTCAATGCCAAAAAAATTGAAGGCATCACCGAAATCCGAGATGAATCAGATAAAGAAGGCGTGCGAGTGGCGATCGATTTACGCCGTGGCGAAAACTGTGAGGTGATGGTTAATAATTTATTTAACCAAACGCCACTTGAAACAAGCTTTAGTATTAACATGGTGGCATTGGATAATGGTCAGCCTAAGCTTATGACGCTACATGATTTGGTGGCGGCGTTTATTCGCCATCGCCAAGAGGTGGTCACACGCCGTACGATTTTTGAGCTAAATAAAGCATTGGCACGCGGGCATTTGCTTGAGGGATTAACCATTGCACTTGCCAATATTGATGATATTTTACAGACCATCAAGCAATCAGCCAATCGCAGTCAAGCCCGAGAAAATTTATTGGTGCGTACTTGGCAGTCAGCTGGCGTTGTCGCGATGCTTGACGCAGCTGGTGCTAAATCTATCCGCCCTGAGATGATTGACGGCGAGGATCTTAAAGCACCGTATGGCTTGATTGAGAACAAAACCCGCTATCGTCTGTCACCTGACCAAGTGAATGCCATTTTGGATATGCAGTTGCATCGCCTGACTGGGCTTGAGCAGGATAAATTAACGGGTGAATATCAAGAGATTTTGGGTGAAATTGCACGCCTGACTCTGATTTTAGATGATTTTGATGTCTTAATGGGTGTGGTGCGTGCCGAATTGATTGACATTCGTGATGAATTTGGTGATGAGCGTAAAACCGATATTGTCGATGCGCGTCATGACTTTAATCGTGAAGATTTGATCCCTGAACAAACGGTTGTTTTGACAGTTTCTCGCACAGGCTACGCCAAAACTCAGCCGATCAGTGACTATCAGGCTCAAAAGCGTGGGGGCAAAGGACGCTCAGCGACTGCCATGAAAGAAGATGATGTGATTGAGCATTTGTTGGTGACCAGTACACATGCCCATATTTTATGCTTTACCAATACAGGCCGTGTCTTTAGATTGCGTGGTTTTGAAATTCCGATTGCCAGTCGTGGCTCAAAAGGCCGTCCTTTGGTGAATTTGATTAATCTTGAGTCAGATGAGTCGGTCACAGCAATTTTGCCTGTCAATGACCTAAAAGACGAAAATAGCTTTGTGTTTTTTGCAACAGCATCAGGGACAGTGAAGCGTGTAGCTTTATCACAATTTGCCAATCTGCGTGCTGGAGGCTTGCGAGCGATTGATCTGGCAGAAGGTGACACCTTAATTGGTGTTGCGATCACCGATGGCGAACAAGAGATTATGCTATTTAGTAATGAAGGTAAAGCCATTCGCTTTAAAGAACAGAGTATCCGTGCCATGAGCCGAACCGCCAAAGGCGTTCGTGGTATGCGTGTGAATCTGCTTGCGACAACTGATGAAGAAGAGCTGTTGGATGAAGATGGCGATGAAGTCGGCGATGATTTTGCGGTGAGCCGAGTGGTGTCTTTGGTGGTTGCACCCAAACAAGGTGAGATCTTGTGTGCTTGCGAAAATGGTTTTGGTAAACGCACGCCGATTGATGATTATCCAACCAAAGGCCGTGGCGGCAAAGGCGTTATTACAATCAAGACCTCTGAGCGTAACGGACAACTGGTCAAGGCGATTGCAGTGACTGGCGAAGAAGATGTGATTTTGATTTCGGATAAAGGCACTTTGGTGCGTACGCCTGTCGCCCAGATTGCTACCGCTGGTCGTAATGCTCAAGGCGTTAAGCTGATTCACATTGCTGATGAAGAGGTATTGGTTGGCATGGCGTGTGTTGAACATGATGACGATGAAATCGAAGAGTTAGAGGCAGTCGCTGATGTGATGCAACAGGCATCTGAGTCTATTGAGCAAATGTCCAGCCAAGCTGATTAGCTGGGCTTTTGGAATTATCAATCATGTTACACTTATATCATTTGAATAACTCTCGCTCTTTTAGAGTGGTTTGGCTGCTTGAAGAGCTTAAATTGGCTTATGACCTAGAGTATCAGCTACATCTGATTGAGCGTGATCAAAAAACTTTTTTAGCGCCCAAAAATCTTGAGCAGATTCACCCCATGGGAAAGGCACCGATTTTAATCGATGACAGATTGCCTAAGGGAGAGCAAGTTTTGGCAGAATCTGCGCTGATTTTATCTTATTTATTAAAAGCCTATGATTCTAAAGCGTATTTTTATCCTGCTGCAGCCAACCCAAACGAACAAGCCAATGACAAAGTATGGCGTGATTATACTTTTTGGATGCATTTTGCAGAAGGGTCATTGATGCCACCTTTGGTGATGGGGCTGATTTTAGATAAAGCTTACCAAAAATCTCCTTGGCTGGTTAAACCTGTACTTAATAAATTTAACTCAAGCATTCATCAGATCATTTTGGATAAAAATTTGATGAATGCTTTAAAGATGCTAGAGACGGCTTTGGCTGATAAGTTGTACTTAACAGGACAATTTAGTGCCGCTGACATACAGATGTATTTGGCAGTGTATGGTGTACGCTTGCGTGGATTGATACCAAAAACGCACACCAATACGCATGCTTGGCTTGACACTTGCGAAAGTCGTCAAGGTTTCAAATCCGCTGTTTCTTTGGCAGGTTCACCTTTATAATTAGGCATTTGTCAAGCAGATGATGGCGATGAATAAAAATAAACCAGTCATTAATAAACCAGTCATTTTACAAAATAGCGGCGTCAAGATTTTGGTGGGTGTGCTATGTTTATTAAGCTTTGTGGCAGGATATTTTGCCCATCAGTCACGCCAAATAAATTATTGTAACGCTATCAATCAAACGCCCATCGTTCAAAATGGTATTGTGATTTGCCAAATGAGCAATCCAAATACTTAACCATCAAGACGGTATGGCATGCCTTTGGTAGGGTTTGGCTTATTTTGTTAAAATTTCTGCCAATTTTGATTTATTATGGATATTATCCCAATGAACCAATGCTTGCAAGCGTCTCTTATAGATTTCTGATAAAATTAAATTTTTACTGTTGGTTTGTTGTTTAAGCAGAATATCTTTCAAGGCGGTGCAAATCAGCCCATAAAATACTGGCGTGATGGCTTGGAGATCTTGATTGGACCAAGATTGGATAAATCTTTGCCAGTGTCGCTGTATTTGACTTTTATGAATATCACTCAAAGCAGCAATGACAAAATACGCACAGCTTTGAGACATTTTTGTATCATCTTGTAAGAGTTCATTGGGTAATGTGCTGACTGTGGCAATGATTTCATCTAATAGTGGGCTTTTAAAACTTGCCCAATTGGGCAGTTTGGGCAAATTAATTTCTTGTCGCTCAAGATGATTGGATAATGGTAAATGTGCTTGTGCCATGCCTGAGTGTTCGATGACAAATGCCAAAGAATCAGATTTGAGCAAAATGGGGGTGTGAATCAGATGTAATGCGATTTCGGTGATTGCATCGGCGTCGTCGTGGCGGTTATAGTTAATTAGTTCAACTTTTGGGCTAAACTGTCCTTCTTGGCCAATGGCTTTTAATTTTTGATAAATATCGCTATTTAACCACCATTTTAAGCTAGAGCCTTTTGGCAGCAGTTCGGTCAGTTGCCTAAGCGTTGCCATGGCTTGTGCCTTAGATTCGGGGCGTGTTAGGTCGTATTGACTTGCCAAAACGCCATAAATATAATCCGATAAACTAACCGCACCCTCGATAGCATCACGCATTGCGGCCGCCCCGTGAGATTTTAGGTAAGTGTCAGGATCATGATGATCAGGCAAAGTCAAAAATTTAAGCTCACGGTCATCATTTAAGATGGGTGCAGCAATTTCTAGCGTACGCCACGCTGCTTTTTGCCCTGCATTATCACCATCAAAACATAAAGTAAGCTGATTATTATAGCGTAACAGTCGCTCAATTTGCTTTTCGTTAGCGGCAGTACCCATAGGCGCTACCGCCCCATAAATCCCTGCTTGGTATAAGGCAATAACATCCATATAACCCTCAACCAGTAGGTAGTTTTTGGCTTTTTGTTTGCGTGATTCATACAGACCGTATAAAATTTGCTGCTTTTGAAAAACAGGCGATTCGCTTGAGTTGATGTATTTTGGGTTTTCATCACCTAAGCTTCGCCCAGCAAAGCCCACAACACGCCCTTGATTATCACGAATCGGAAAAATCACCCGATGACGCAATAAGCAAAAAGTCCTGCCATTACTTTTGGATGATTCTCGAACCAAACCTAATATTTTTAATCCCTCGATATCTTGGGGGAAAGCTTGTTCTAAGTGCTGCCAACCGTCAGGTGCATAACCCAGCCCAAAGGTTTGTATGGTCTCTTCGCTAAGACCACGATCTAAAAAATACTGTTTTGCAAAAGTAAAATTGCTAAGCATTAACCGATAATAGTCATGCACCGCAGTTAATAGACTGTACAAATCGCCTTGTATTTCACTGGGCGGCTGAGTCAAAATGGGTGCTTGAGTGCCATAAAGTTCATTTACTTGACTGGCGTGATGGCTTGGGTCAGCCAATTCAGAATAAGTATCGTATGCCGATAAATCATTGACCCAATCGGTTGCTGGTGATGGGCGTGTATCGGACTGATGATTAATGAAGTTTTGGCGATGGCTCGGATCTGGCGAAGGTTGAATTGGGGGTTTGGCACCCTGAGTTTTAACGGTTTTTTTGTATTTGAATTTTTTTTGATCAGTGTCATCTTTGGGCAGTTCGATACCAGTTTGTTCGGACAAGAATTTGACCGATTCAATAAAGCTCATCCGCTCAAATTCTTTTAAAAAAGTGATCGGATTGCCCTTGGCATGACAGCCAAAGCAATAATATAAGTTGGTCTCAGGATTGACATAAAAAGAAGGTGTTTTTTCACCGTGAAAGGGACAACAGCCTTTGTATTCACGACCTGCCGCTTTGAGCGTGGTGTGTTTGCCAATGATTCCCACTAAGTCAGCTTGACTATTGAGCTGCTCAATGATGGACTCGGGGATATTCATGTCAAAATTCCAATTGATGTAATAATCTCAGGCGACCATACACCACCTGAGATTATAATTAACAAATGATAACTTACTTAAAATGGCATTAGCGTGGTATTTGATTTAATTGTCCAGCGTCTGCCTCGGCTGATGGCAAGTCCAAACTGATGGCAGGGCGATGATTTGTACTGCCAGCTGCTGCAGGAATTTCTTCTGGAACTTGGGTTGTAGCAGGCAAGTTAATGATACCTGCTTGGCTTATGATTTGGGTGCGTGTTGCACCATGATATTGACCTTGATAGCTGTCAAGATTTTCGCTGACACGCCCCAAACGCCCAAAGCTTAGGGCTGATAATACCTTTTGTGTGCGTGTCTTAGCACCCGTATCGTTAAGGCGTACTGAGCCATCTTGATTAAGATATTGCGGATAATTGATTTGAAGTAACTGCTTGTACTGTTTGGCGGTCTCGGTCAAGCCAAGCTTTTGATTGGTATAAGCCAAAATCGCAATCGCTTCTGGCACACCTGTGGACTGTGGATAGTATTGAAACACCCACTTGGCTCGGTTGGCAGCAGCCACCATCGCATCACGCTTGACATACCAACGCGCTGCCACCAATTCATGCTCAGCAAAGTCATTATAAATGGCAATCATGCGTTGTGCAGCATCGGCAACATATGGACTATCAGGATAGTGCTTAAGCAGGTTTTGAAAATCTCGGAAAGCTAGGCGTAGATAAGTCACATCACGATGAGATTGATCAAATCTAACCAAACGAGAAGCTTTGGGAGCGCCGCCCATATGAGTAACACCTTGGACATATAACGCATAGTCTACCGAGTGGCTATTTGGGTACAGGCGGATAAACTCTTCTGTACTTTGTAGAACTGCTTCAAAATCGTTCGCTTTGTATTGAGCATAAATGAGATCTAGCAGTGCCTGCTGTGCATATTGACCTGTCGGATAAAAGGTTCGGATGTTATTTAGTGCTTCAATGGCATTACGATTTTGATTTTTATCAAGTGCTTCACTGGCTTCTTGGTAATATGCAGCATCTGTTTTTTCAGCCGTCTCTACGGTATCAGCCTTGCGGTCAAACAGTCCATTCACACTTTGACAGCCTGTAACAGTCAAAGTCGCTGCCATCATGGCGGCAATCAGCTTGATTTGTGATTTCATAGGAATTCTCATGAATTGGTCTAAATTTGGGCTAGTTTATCATGTTTTTATGGGTCTGACAATGAATGTCTATTGGCTGTATAAACACACAAAACCCATTCAAAAGATTGCTTGGATAATGAGTAAAACCAGCCAATTTGATATATTTTGGATAAAAGTAAAAATGCGTTGATATAATCAGTAGTCTGTCTTATCAAATTTGATAAAATGTGCTAAAGTGGTCTAAATTTACTCTTGGGCTTTATTATGAATCATGATGAATTGATGGATAACTTGGTCAATCAGGCACCTGACTGCGGCATAGATGAAGATAGTGATGCTGATGATCTGATTGATACAGATGAGACAACCACCCAAACACCGACCCAAATTCATCGGACGCATATTGTCAGTACCGAGCAAATTGGCATGAGGCTTGATAAGCTTTGTGCGGATATTTTTGGGGATTTTTCACGCGCAAATTTAAAAAAATTCATCGATGAGAGTCAATTGACGGTTAATGGCAAGGTGGTTAAGCCAAAATATGCGGTCAAAATGGGCGATATATTAAAGCTAGAAGCTGTCCACAGGTCTCATTCAGAGGATTTGCCTGAAAATATTGACATTGATATTATTTATGAAGATGAGGCGGTGATTATCATTAATAAGCCTGCAGGTATGGTGGTGCATCCTGGTGCTGGTAATCGTACGGGTACTTTGGTGAATGCACTGCTGTATCACTTTCCTAAGCAGGCACACTTGCCACGAGCGGGCCTAGTGCATCGCATTGACAAAGACACAACGGGGCTACTTGTCATTGCACGCACAAAATCAGCTCAGCTGTCTTTGATTGATCAGCTTAAGGATAAAAGCGTCTACCGCCATTATCAATGTATTGCTTTGGGTGCGGTGCATGAAGTGCTTCGCCATGCTCAAATTGATGTGCCCATTGGTCGGCATAGCACCCATCGGACTAAGATGGCAGTGAAACAAACAGGCAAGCCTGCTTTAACACACATTGTCAATGCCAAGTATTTACATGAGCGTTACAGTCTTTTGGATATTCATCTAAAAACAGGTAGAACGCATCAAATACGCGTACATCTGTCTTATGTTGGTCATCCGCTGGTGGGCGATCCTGTCTATGGCACATCGCCGCGTGCAGGTTTATCCGACAGGCAAAGATGTGCCATTTTGAATTTTGGTAGGCAGGCACTTCATGCACACATGCTGGGTTTTATTCATCCTGTTACGGGCGAGTCGATGAAATTTCATGCACCGCTACCTAAAGATATGCAGCAGCTGATTGAGATCTTAAGCGATGATACCCAATGAAAATATGACACTGCCTTTGGATATTCTTTATCAAAATGATGATGTGATGGTTATACAGACTCACACGGGTGTGTCTGATAAAGCTGATCAGCTGATAGGTCATGACGATAATCAATTGGCACTTTATGGCAAGTTTAATATGGCACTTCATGTCAATGATGTGCCATCTTGGGTACTGAATCGACGAGCAAGGCTACTTGCTTGGCTGTATGAGCAGGCAGGCGTACATCAAATCCATTGGCTAAATCAAGTCCATGGTAATGTTGTGATTGATGTTGATCAGCCAAGATCACAGTCGTTGCACTCAGCAGATGCCTTGATCACTCAGCGTGCCAAGACAGCACTGGCGATCATGACAGCAGATTGTGTGCCTATCGCAATATTTGAAAAAAATGGCAGTGCGGTCGCCTGTATTCATGCAGGGTGGCAAGGGCTGGTCAATGGCGTAATCACCAAAACAGTCACTTTGATGCCAACTTCTACCAAGCTATTTGCTGTCATCGGTGCGTGCATCTCACTGCCAGCGTATGAAGTGGATCAGCACTTAGCTGAGCATATCCTTGATAAGGCGGTAACAAATAAACTCGTCTTACTTGATAGGCAGGCACTGTTTGATATGCTGATCAAACCTTCTAATAACAGTGGTAAGGCATATATTGATATCAAAAGATTGGCTCAGTTACAGCTTGAAAAATTTGGCATAACAGTGCTAAACGATACCGTGCCATGTAGTTATTTATCACCTAAATATTATTCGTACCGCCTCCAAACTCATACCAACCGCCCAGCAAGCGGCAGAATGGCGATGCTTATCATCAAAAAATAACCGCTGATATGATGCTGTTTTATCGGGATATTTGGGCGATGTATGATTAATTTGGTAAAAAATTCAATATTGATACAAAATATCAATTACGCAGGATTATCAATATCGATAAATTTTGCATCAATGCCCAATTGTTGATGGATGACTTCACCAAGTCTGATCACACCGCCACGCTCTGTGGCATGATGACCTGCAGCAAAATAATCTACACCAAGCTCACGCGCCATGTGTGTTGTGCGTTCAGAAATTTCGCCTGAAATAAACGCATCACAGCCCATGGTTGCTGCTTGCTCAATCATATCTTGTGCACCGCCTGTGCATAAGGAGATCTTAGTTAGTCGGCGATCGCCATCGGTGGCGGCAATATGTAAGGGCGTGCGTCCTAAAACTTTGGTAATTTTATCGGCAAATTCGGATGCCAAAATAGGGTTTGTGGTTGCCACATTACCAATCGGATGCTTTTGGTTGGGATATAATGCACCCGTAATCGTCAAATCAAGCATATCAGCCAAGGTGCGATTATTACCAATATCAGGATGGGCATCAAGTGGCAGGTGATAAGCAATCAATGAAATACCATTTTGCATAAGTTTACGCACACGCGCGCCCTTCATACCCACCAAAGGTTGATCTTCGCCTTTCCAAAAATATCCATGATGTACCAAGATCGCCTGTGCTTTGGCTTGGATTGCTTGATCGATTAAGGCTTGGCAAGCGGTTACTCCAGTGATGATCCGTTCAATGGGTCTGCCTGCATCGACTTGCAATCCGTTTGGGCAGTAGTCTTGAAACTCTTGAGCATTGAGATAGTTGTCACAAAACTTGACCAAAGCTTGGACGCTGATGGTTGTCATAAATTTTCCTATGCTAAATTTAAGGTATTGTATTCGCTTTTGAAAGATTATGCAAATGTACAGACAGCTTAAGAAACCAACCGTTTTGCTTGTCTTAAGTACAGTTTGCCCCTATTATTAAGCTATCAGCAGCTAAAAGCGAGTGCCTTAATGTCAGACAAATCACCAAATCCTCATTTTTCCCTTGAGCAAGTGCATGAAATTACTGAGCAATTTGCCATCAGTGGCATGACTTGCCAATCGTGTGCCACACGCATCGAAAAAGTACTAAGCAAAAAGTCTGCCATTCATCAAGCGACAGTCAATTTTGCAACAGAGGTATTACATATCTCTTATGATGCCAATCAGACCAATCGTGATGAAGTGATGGCTTGGGTGGCAAAAACAGGCTTTGAAGTTGTGCCAATGGCAGATCACCAAGACCAACAAAAGATGCCTTGGGATTTGATGATTCTTTGGGGATTGTCATTGCCATTTTGGGTGGGTATGCTTGGTATGTTGTTTGGATCACACGCATTTATGATGCCTGTGTGGATTCAGTTTGTCTTGGCAAGTGTGGTGCAAGTTGTGTTCGGTGCACGCTTTTATTTGGGTGCGTTGGCGAGCATTAGGGGCGGACTTGCTAATATGGATGTTTTGGTTGCACTTGGTACAACAGCAATTTGGGCGTATTCAAGCTATGTATGGCTGACCGATCTGCATGCCATACATATGGTATATTTTGAAGCATCGGTGATGGTCATTGCATTTGTTAGGCTTGGAAAATATCTTGAGCATCGAACCAAAACACAAAGCCTAAACAGCTTGGGGCTATTGACGCAGCTGATTCCTACAGAAGTCAATCGGCGTATTGATGATAAATGGGTCAAAACCAACATTGATCATATTAATGTTGGTGATGTGCTGCTGGCGAATACTGGTGATAAGATCGCCGTAGATGGTGTGGTGCAAGGCGGATTTGGTGTCTGTAATGAATCTCATCTGACAGGCGAAAGCTTACTCATTGATAAAAATATCGGTGATACGGTGTATGCAGGCAGTAGCGTAGAAGATGGCTCAATACAATACCAAGCAGCCGCAACAGGCACAAAAACTCAGCTTGGTGATATGATGTCAGCACTTCAAGATGCACAAGGTACCAAGGCAGATATTGCCAGATTTGCTGATAAAGTTGCAGCCGTCTTTGTGCCTGTGGTGGTGGCATTGGCAATAATGAGTTTTTTGGTCAATTATCTACTTGGTGCAGAGTTTGATATCGCATTAATGCGTGGTGTCGCTGTACTTGTGATTGCTTGCCCTTGTGCGCTTGGACTTGCAACACCTGCTGCGATTATGGCAGGCATGGGTACAGCAGCACGCCATGGTGTATGGTTTAAAGATGCGGTCAGCCTTGAGTCTGCTGGTAGCATTGATAGCATCATTTTTGATAAAACAGGTACGCTGACTTTGGGTCGTCCAAGTGTCCAAAAAATCCAATGCTTAAGCAGTCAGATAAGTCAATCAAAGGCACTTGGGTTGGCAGCAAGCATAGAGCAGTACGCCAGTCACCCTTTGGCAAATGCCTTGGTGGAAGTTGCCAAAGATAAAAATTTACCTTTATATGAGGTATCTGATATCCAAAGCGTCACCGGTCAAGGGCTGATGGGGTATGTTGATGGCATCGGGCGACTAAAAGTGGGAACGCCCAAATTTATTGGTCTAGAGACATGGCAGGCAGATGATCAGTGGTCGGATACAAGTTTGGTTGGGTTAGCCATAGATGATGAGCCGATGGCGGTCTTTGGGCTAAGCGATACATTAAAGGCAGACGCACACAGCATCATCAGCCGCATTCATCATGATGGGATCAAAACTTATTTAATGAGCGGTGATCGCCAATCGGTTGTCGATGGCGTCGCAAATCAGCTTGGCATTACCGCCGCGTTTGGGCAAATGTCGCCACGAGATAAGATGTCCGCCATTGAGACATTAAAAACCCAAGGCAAGCGGGTTGTTATGGTTGGTGATGGTGTCAATGATGCACCTGCGATGGCAGCATCACACGCCAGTTTTGCAGTTGGCAGTGCCACAGGCGTTGCTAAGCATACCGCATCAGCACGCTTGTTAGGCGATTCACTCAACCATGTTTTTTATGCTTATCGTATCGCACGCATGACTTTAGCCAACATTAAGCAAAACTTCTTTTTTGCACTGGTTTATAATTGTATCGGCATTCCATTAGCTGCAATCGGTCTACTTAATCCCATGATGGCAGCTGCTGCGATGGCACTAAGCTCAATCTCGGTGCTGTTAAATGCCATGCGGCTAAAGCATGTAAAGCTTACACCGCTTGATATGCATTCAGATAAATCTGTGAGCTAATATCATCTGTTTTGTTGATTGAGCAGGGTGGGGCTGAGTTTGGCTGATAAAAAATAATTATTCTTATTTGTACAATATTTGTTATAATAGCGATATTTTGATCGACCAATGAATATCAGGTTTTTTATGCCAAATTTAACCCTTTTTACTCCTTTTAAAAAGCAGCGTGGCTCAACCAATCAGATTTTGGCATTGTTTTTGATTGCGCTTGCTGTTTCTGCATTGATTGTCTCTGTGATTGGCTATAAATTTGGCTATCGTCAAGGCATGCACAGCGTTGAGCGTACTGTCTTAGCAAACCATGATACAGCAGTCAATGTCAGTGAGCTGACCGCTGAAAATGCACGGCTAAAACAGCAGATGACGACCGCCATTCAAGAGCGTGATATCAGTCGATCAACATTAAATAATCTGCGTACGGATTATGACAATCTAAAGACAACCAATTTACAACTTGAGCAGGTCAATGAGCTACTAAAAACTGCAGTTGCCGAGCAAGGTGGCGTGGCATTATCTATCATGGCATCAGAAATCATCTCTTTACCAAATGATACCTTTGAATATCGCTTTGATGTGTCCATGCTTGATATTTCTGGTAAATCCGTTAAGATGATTCCGAAATTGACTTTACTAAACGAAACCAGTATGGTTGAGATACCGCTTGAGCCATCAAGCTATGATATTCGTGGTGTGGCAAATATCCGTGGTCGATTTATCATGCCTGATGGCTTTGAGCCGAAGCAAATGAAGCTTGAGCTGGTCGCTGGTAATCAAAAAGTTCAGCAGTTGTATAACTGGCAAATTGGCAAAATCATCACCAATGCACGACCTTCATTGGTACAAATGTCCAATTCAAGCCACCGACCAATTGAAAAAAGTACGCAATAATTTCACACAATAATTTATGGGTACTTTTTATCACAAATACAGGCGAAGCAGTGGCTTTCGCCTGTTTTATATTCACTAAAATTGAAATTTTTGGCAGTAATACGATATGATGAAGCAGTGTGGCAGTTATTTTTTGATAAAGGCAGTTCAAGATTGTCAATCACCTTCCAAACATGGGTCAGATACCGATGTCATCACCGAAACCAAAATTCAAGTCAAACAGCCCAAGCTGTACACAGTGATGATGTATAACGATAATTATACGACCATGGATTTTGTGGTATATGTACTCGTTGAGATTTTTCAGCACAATATTAACAAGGCGTATCAGCTGATGATGCAGATTCATGAGGCAGGACAAGCGGCGGTTGCTTTGTTGCCTTATGACTTAGCTGAGATGAAGGTAGATGAAGTAACGGCATTGGCAGAACAAGAGTCTTATCCGTTACTCACTACGATTGAACCTGCTTAATTTTTAGATTTTATTATAAGGATTATTATGCTAAGTCCTGAATTGTTAACGATTCAAGAATTTATGCTGAAGTTTGCCAAGCAACATTCACATCAATTTATCAGCGTTGAGCATTTGTTGATGGGTTTATTAAAAGACGCTTTTACCGTCAGAGTCCTTGAGGCGTGCGGTGCTGACAGCGAATTTATTTTATCAAGTATCAAGCAATATCTGAAAGATTTCATGCCCAAGCGTGAAGATGTCGACCCATTGCCAACCAAAAGCCTAAATCGTGTGATGCAGCGTGCGATTTGGCAAGTCCAAGCCAGCCAAACCCAGCAGCTGGTCAAACCCATTGATGCACTTGTCGCAATTTTTAAAGAAGAACGCAGTTATGCCAATGAGTTGATCCAGTCTTGTGGCGTAGATATTTTATCGGTGACTCGTGCAATTTCGATTCATCAGCACTCTACACATGACGCTTATGGCGATGTCGATGAGTCTGCCAATCAATCGACAAAGCCCAAGCAAAATCCACTGGATGCTTATACTGTCAATCTTAATGAGCAAGCCAAGCAAGGTAAAACCGACCCTTTGGTTGGGTGAGCAGATGAAATTGAACGCACCGTCCAAATCCTTTGCCGTCGTCGCAAAAATAATCCGCTTTTGGTTGGTGATCCTGGCGTTGGTAAAACAGCCATTGCTGAGGGTTTGGCGTGGCTGATTGTAAATGGCAAGGCACCAAAACCGCTTGCTAATGCGACGATTTATAGCTTGGATATGGGTGCGTTGATTGCAGGTACGAAGTTTCGTGGTGAGTTTGAGACACGCATGAAAGATTTGATTGATAAGCTAAAAGATACACCAGAGGCAATTTTATTTATTGATGAGATTCATATGATCATTGGGGCAGGTTCGTCCATGGACAGTAGCATGGATGTATCAAATCTCATCAAGCCTGCACTTGCCAAGGGGTATATTCGCTCAATTGGTTCGACAACATTTGCTGAGTATCGCCAAATTTTTGAAAAAGATCATGCACTCTCTCGGCGTTTTCAGAAAATAGACATTAAAGAGCCTTCGGTATCTGATACAATCGCCATTTTACAAGGGCTAAAAGGATATTACGAAGATTTTCATGGCGTGGCATATACCGAAGATGCCATTGAGGCGGCTGTTAAATTATCTGTCAAGCATATTCATGAAAGATTTTTGCCCGATAAAGCCATTGATGTGATCGATGAAGCAGGTTCTTTTGTGCGTTTGCATCATGATAAAATCGCCAATCATCGTCAAATGGATACCCAAAAAACTTCATCACCAATCCAAGTCGATATTGATATCATAGAACAAGTGGTTGCAAAAATCGCACGCATACCGCCCAAATCTGTCTCTCATGATGATAAGACTATTTTAAAAAATTTAAACGCCAATCTAAAGCAGATGGTCTTCGGTCAAGACCAAGCCGTTGATGCACTTGTTGATGCGATTTTGCTTGCACGCTCAGGATTAACCCATCCTGATAAACCCATTGGTTCATTTTTATTTTCAGGCCCGACAGGTGTTGGTAAAACTGAGATCAGCCGCCAGTTGGCTTATTTGCTTGGTGTGCCTTTGGTGCGGTTTGATATGAGTGAATATATGGAAGCACATACAGCATCACGGTTGATCGGTGCGCCGCCTGGCTATGTGGGGTATGATCAAGGTGGTTTATTAACCGAAAAAATTCAGCAAAATCCACATTGCGTGCTACTGTTAGATGAGTTAGAAAAAGCGCACAGTGATGTATTTAATTTGTTGCTTCAAGTGATGGACCATGGCACATTAACAGATAATAATGGGCGCATGGCATCATTTAAGCAGGTGATTGTGATTATGACAACCAATGTTGGAGCAGATAGCATCAGCCGCCGATCGATGGGGTTTACACAGCAAGATCATCATAGCGATAATCAAAATGCCATACAGCGTACATTTAGCCCTGAGTTTCGTAATCGCTTAGATGGCATCGTAAATTTTGCACCATTACCGCCCGAGGTGATTGGCGATGTGGTTGATAAGTTCATAACCGAATTACATGATCAACTGCTTGATAAAAATATCATCTTATCTGTGGACGATGAGGTGCGTTTGTATTTGGCAAAAAAAGGTTATGATCGCCTAATGGGTGCAAGACCCATGGCAAGGACAATTCAAGAACTGCTCAAAAAACCGCTATCAAAACTGATTTTATTTGGTGATCTAAAGCAGGGTAAAGAAGGTGTGAAAGTAGCTGCAACCATGAAAGATGGTGCGATTAATTTTAAGATAATTGATACCAAATTGACTGGTAAAATTAAGCCAAATTGACTATAATTTATTTGGATTTATTTATTAACTGATTGATGATCACTAAAAAGGCAAGGTTATGGCAACTGTACTAGACGGCAAGGCATTGGCAAAAAGCATTGAAAGCGAACTGTCAGCGCGTGTTGAGACATTAAAACAAAAAACAGGACGAACGCCAATTTTGGCAACAATTTTGGTGGGCGATGATCCAGCATCAGCGACCTATGTACGCATGAAAGGCAATGCCTGCCAGCGTGTCGGAATGGATAGCATGCGTGTTGAGATGCCAAAAGATACCACAACTGATGAGCTGCTTGCTAAGATTGATGAGCTAAATGACAATCCAGATGTGCACGGCATTTTATTACAGCATCCTGTGCCGGCCCAGATTGATGAACGAGCTTGCTTTGATCGTATCAGTTTGGATAAAGATGTCGATGGCGTCACCTGCCTAGGCTTTGGGCGTATGTCAATGGGCGAGCCTGCTTATGGCTCATGCACACCACAAGGTATCATGCATCTGTTGACACATTATGGTATTGAGCTTGAAGGTAAGCATGCGGTTGTCGTGGGTCGTAGTGCCATCTTAGGTAAGCCGATGGCGATGATGCTATTAAATGCCAACTGCACTGTAACAATCTGCCATTCACGCACCAAAAACTTGGCTGAATATGTCGCTTCAGCTGATATTATTGTTGGTGCTGTTGGTGTACCTGAATTAATCAAAAAATCATGGATTAAGCAAGGTGCTGTCATCGTTGATGCAGGATTTCATCCGACCGATCAAGGCGGCTGTGGGGATATCGAGTTGGATGGTATCGAAGCTGTTGCTTCTGCTTATACGCCAGTGCCGGGCGGTGTTGGTCCAATGACCATCAATACGCTGATCCGTCAAACTGTCGAGGCTGCCGAAAAAGAAGCAGGTTTGTAATATATAGATTTTTACTTTTGAATAAAAATCCCACTTGTAAAGTCATGCAAGCGGGGTTTTTATTGAGCATTAATCAAATGTAAGTGTTTATTTTATATTTTTATAGACAAATGCTTTTATAGTCTGTCTTGGGGTATCATAACGATCCGCCCATTGACACATTTGTATGGCGATATTTTGATACAAAGTTCTGATTATTTGACCATATGAGCAGATATGATGATAAATTTACAAAAGATTTACAAATTGTGTCAGATTTTTACTTAAAAGTATCAAAATTTTGTGGTAGCATTGATACAAGATGATTATAGATCGCATCCTATTTGTTGGAATGGCAGATCCGTCATCGGGGTGTGATTATAGTTTATAGTCTCCTCTTTTTTTAGATGATTCATTTAAAGGATAATTGATATGAAAAAATTATTTGCAGGCGTGGCTTTGGCTTCTGTAGCATTGGCAGGATGTGCATCAAAGCAGCTTGATGATAAGCGTTTGATGATTGTTGAGGGCGAAGTTAAGCAGGTGCAAGTTCAAGATTTGCGTAGCTTCCAAGTAGAGATCGCACCTCGTAAAGCTGTGTGCGAGCTAACCAATAACTTAGGTGAAACCGTGCAAGCAGAATGCTTACAATATCGCCGTACTTTTGATCGTAATTTTAATGTGCTAAGTGGTGATATTGAGGGCTTCCAATACGAGCCAGGTTTCCGCTATGTACTAGACCTAAAACAAGAGCGTCTATTAAATGAGACAACTGGTCAAGTTGTTCCAAAATGGACTTTGAATAAAATTATCTCAAAAACACCTGAAATGCTATAATTATCAGTTTGTTTCAATTAATATTTAAATAAAAACCAAGCTCATTGCTTGGTTTTTTTATGATTGAGATTAGCATTGACTAAATCCTGAGCTGATATTAATGGCATCAATACGCTGTGCTGTCTTCATGGCATTGGTAGCGTGGATAGCCAGTCCACCTTTGGCGGTTTCTTTGTATTTATCCATCATATCCATGCCAGTTTCTTTCATTGTGGCAATCGCTTTATCTAATGAAACATGATGACTGCCATCACCTCGTAGTGCAAGACGCGCAGCATTAATGGCTTTAACTGATGCCATGGCATTTCGTTCAATACAAGGGACTTGGACCAGTCCTGCAATTGGATCGCATGTCAAGCCCAAATTATGCTCAAGTCCAATTTCTGCTGCATTCAAGCATTGAGCAACACTACCGCCTAAAACATGAGCCAATCCTGCCGCTGCCATGGCACAAGCAGAGCCAACCTCGCCTTGACAGCCAACTTCTGCCCCTGAAATTGAGGCATTTTGTTTAATGAGTGCACCGATCGCCCCTGCAACCAACAAAAATTCACGCACCCCTTGGTAGCTAAATGCTGGGATAAATCCACGGTAATAATGCAATACAGCAGGAATGATGCCCGCTGCACCATTGGTAGGTGCTGTAACGACCTTTCCGCCAGCGGCATTTTCTTCATTGACCGCCAAGGCATATAAATTCACCCAATCCATGGCAAGCAGACCTCCATTGCCTGAATACCCATATTCTTTGGATAGTTGTTCATACAGATCTTTGGCACGGCGTTTGACATTTAAGCCACCGGGTAAAATCCCATCAACTTTACAGCCTTGAGTGACGCAAGCTTGCATGGTATCCCAAACATCGTTTAAATACGCTTTAATGTCATCAATATCCCTTAGGGCGGTTTCATTGGCAAGCATCAAATCGGCGATACTTAAATCATGTGCTTGGCATAATGCCGTCAGCTCTTCTGCACTGTCAAAATCATAAGGGTAGGCTGATTGAGTATCTTGAGATGGTGCTAAGTGAATTTGCTGCTCATCTTTGATAAAGCCACCACCAACAGAATAATAAGTCTGTGCCAACTGCTCACCATCATCAAATATGGCGATGAGTTTCATGCCATTGGGATGCTCAGGTAATGGCGTGTCATCCCATAACAGATGTTCGTTAGCATCAAATGCAATCTGATGCGTGCCGCCCAACATTAACCGACCTTCTTGGTAGATTGGCTTTAAATATTCTTCGGTTCGAGTGGTGTCAATCGTAGGCGGTTTATGCCCTAATAAACCAAGCAAAATGGCGGTATCTGTGGCATGACCTTTGCCCGTTGATGATAAAGAGCCATATAATTCAATGGTAATTTGACGGACGCTATCCATACGATCGCCAAGCAACATCAAAAAACGATTGGCTGCCACCATGGGGCCGACCGTATGCGAACTTGATGGTCCGATGCCGATTTTAAACAGTTCAAAAACGCTGATCATAAAGCATTATTCCAAATATAGTTATCTATACAATTAATTATAATGGATTACAGCCTTATGAGCAATTGATAATCCGTTTTAATGATTTGCCGACTGCTCAAATGTTACTAATCATGATGACAAGTGTAATATTCAATCTATTTTTAATCGTGATCAATTTTTCAAATAATTGTTTTTGAAAAAATTAATAAAATGAATTGCAAATGGGAATAATTATTGTTATTATAAGCCTGTAAAGTAAAAGAGCATGAATCATTGTTGATCATGAAAATCTCTCAAGTTTATCGGTATCGAAAGCAAAAGGAGTCATTTGATGTATGTATGTATTTGCCATGATGTAAAAGACACACAAATCAAGACTGCGTTATCATCAGGCGTATCAGGTATGAAAGGTCTTCAAGAGTCTTTATCTGTTGGTACTTGTTGTGGTTGCTGTGTACCGATGGTTCAGGATTTGATTGATGAGCATCAAGCCAATGCGATTGCCATTGATGTGATGGCAGGTTAAGAAACTTAGATTATTAATGTTTCTAAATTATTTCTGATTTTTATTCGATATTGACTTTGGACGGTCTATTGAACAAAATAAGCAAATAAACCAAGTGGTTAATCAATCACAATTTATACCAATTCTCATTATAAATTATATTTTATATTTAAAATCAAACAGTTACATCTATCCTAAAAATCATCTGTCTTGTTTTATGCAGATGATTTTTTATTTTACTTGTAAATGCTTATCAGATTGCAAAGCGTTCGCGGTTCAATATCCCTACAAAGCTAAGATAGACGATTTGAAATTTTGTGATAAGATAGTTACCAATCACTATTTAAAACAGTGTTATCAATTTGGTATATTACTAAGGAGCTTTATCATGAAATCATCTCAAAAAGTCATTGATTACCTTAACTTTTTATTAGGAGGCGAGCTTGGTGCTCGTGATCAATACTTCATTCATGCACAAATATATGCTGAGTGGAGTTTGGGTAAATTGTATGATCGTATTTATCACGAAATGCAAGATGAGACAGGGCATGCACAGTTATTAATTCAGCGTATCTTGATGTTGGGCGGAAAGCCAAATATGCAAGTGAGCGAAATTCAGATTGGCTCTGATGTGCCAAGTATGCTAAAAAGCGATCTTGAGCTTGAGTATCGTGTACAAGAACATTTAAAAGAAGGCATCGCATTGTGTGAGACAGAGCGAGATTATGTGACACGAGATATGTTGGTGCGTCAGCTTGAAGATACTGAACAAGATCACGCCCATTGGCTTGAAAAACAGTTGCGTTTGATTGATTTGATGGGTCTACAAAACTACCTACAAAGTGTGACTGCTGAAGTCAATCAGCAGGGCAATGCTCACTAATTGGGGGTGGTTATGAAAGGTAATAAAGAAGTTATCCGTGCGTTAAATTTGGTATTGGGTCAGTCACTCATTGCGATCAATCAGTATTTTTTACATGCACGCATCACCAAAAATTGGGGCGTCCATGAGCTTAATGAAGTATTTTATAAGCAATCCATTCAAGAAATGAAATGGTCTGATGAGCTGATCGAACGCATTTTACTGTTAGAAGGTTTACCAAATCTACAAGACCTTGGCAAGCTTTTGATTGGCGAAGATGTTGCTGAGATTTTGGTATGTGATTTAAAGCTTGAAAAGCGTAAGCATGATATATTGGTAGAAGCGATTGGTATTTGTGAGGATCATCGTGACTATGTATCACGAGAGATTTTGGTGAAGCTAAAAGATGAAAATGAAGAGTACGAAGATTGGCTTACCACCCAACAAGAACTGATCGAAGATATGGGAATTCAAAATTATATCCAATTAAAAGCTCAAGATAATGATTAATTAATTTGAACAAATCAGCATTTGAATAAATCAGCCATTGAGTTTCACAAAAACCGCCTAATCAGATGGGCGGTTTTTGATTCATCACAGGTTAAAGCATTAAAAATGATAATTTAGACCCAGCCGAGTTTTGCTGTCAATTTTATTGTCAGTCATCGGGCTATTTTTTTGGGCGTTTGATAGCCATTCGATACGCTGATTGGCAAATGCACTGACTTTTGGTGTGACTTGGTAATTGACTGTCGCTGTCACAAAGGGCGACCAACCAGAATCGGCTTGATATGCGGTATGATTGGTTTTTAAGGCTTCGGTATCTAAAATGCCATAGTAGTACTGATTGTAATCTTTACTGTGCCAAGTTGCACCAAATTCTGGATATACCGTCCAAGCATCTTTATTAAAGCGACTTAGGTGCGATAAAGTGATGGTCTGACCATCATGCCGATTAAGCACATCGGTGGCGGCTTTTGCTTTTAGACCACCGTAAGGGGTGATATAAAGGTAGCTTACATGGGCGAGTGCTGACCATTGACGCTTATCAAGCTGCTTAAGTTCTATGACATCGGCATGACTAGGATCAAAGCTCTGACCATCATAAGTTAAGCCGATACGCACATGGTGCTTGTTATCCTTATAAGGGTAAAAACCCGCTTCAGCACCTTCGATATACCAACGATTATTATCATAAAAAGCTTGGGGCATGACAAAAATAGGATCTTTGGCATGATAAGCGGTTGCATTATAAGTCGCATTGACGCCAAGTCTTAGGCTGGCATCATGATTAATCGGTAAGCTTTGGGCGTATGCGGTGGTTGTTAGCCCACAGATCACAGCTAAGCTGGCAGTTTTTATGTTCATTTAAATTCCTTCTTGGGTAGGTATGTATCCATAATACATCGCTTTGGTCGTGTGGTCAAACGGCACATCAGCTCATAGCTAATTGTTCCTGCACACATTGCCACCTCATCTATCGTAGGCGAATCGCCCCACAGCACAACAGGTGTATTAATGGTAATATCAAGCCCATGAATATCAATCATAAACATATCCATGGCAACTCTGCCAATGATATCGCATAAGTGGCGGTTGCCCGAAGTATCGGTTACGCTGACTTTAGCACCCATCACCACTCTGGGATAGCCATCGCCATAGCCAATACTGACAACGGCAATTTGATGTGGCTGTTGTGCTGCCCACAATGCACTATAACCGATACTGTCGCCAGCTGCCAAGGTGTGAATCGCCATCACTTGTGCCGATAGCGTCATGGCAGGCATGAGATTGAGTGCTTTGGCTGATTGATCGATAATGGGCTTAGAGCCATACAAGGCAATGCCAGCACGCACCCAATCATGATGCTGGTTCTTAAAATTAAAAACCCCTGCTGAATTACACAAACTGGCAAGCGTATCAGGTGCAAACGCTCGAATACATGCCAAGGCTTGATCAAATTTGCTGATTTGTTGTGCATTTAGTGGGTGTAATTTGTCATCTGCACACGCAAAATGACTTGTCAAAATTAGCCGATAGCCTGCGTCGGTCAACGATTTGGCGGCCGTGATGATGTGATCGTCATTAAATCCCAAACGGCTCATACCTGTATTGTATTTTAGCCAAATGGTATGGCAAAATTGGTCTTGCTTAGGCTGATGAGACAATGCCCATATGAGCTGATTTTCATGATGAATCAGACAACCAAAATCATGGTCAATTGCCACTTTCCACTCATCTAAGCTAAAAGCACCTTCAATCAGTACGATGGGTTTTTTGTGATTCATGCCATCAAGTACTTGCTTGACCGCCATGGCTTCAGACAAACACGCCACACCAAAGCCGTCAGCATGGCATAAAGCAGGAACGGTAGCATCGATGCCATGACCGTATGCATCTGCTTTGACCATGGCGAGTACTTTGGTCGCTGGCTCAAGCTGACTTTTGATGATTTGCAGATTGTGTGCCAACGCATTAGGGTGGATGGTGATAGAGGTGCTACGCATCGTATTTATCATTCTTAAAATTATTCATCGATATCATAATCTTCAGGCATATCGCCTGGAATTAAATCATCAAATCGGACATATTCACCAATGAATTTGAGCGGCACTTTACCACGCTCACCTTGACGGTTTTTGCCGATGATAATCTCCGCCAAATGCTTGATATCATCTTTGTCTTGGTGATAATAATGATGGCGATATACAAATAAAATCAAGTCAGCATCCTGCTCAATTTGCCCTGATTCACGGATATCTGAAATTAATGGTCGCTTGTTTGGGCGGTCTTCAACTTTGCGGTTAAGCTGAGATAAAGCAACCACAGGGCAGTTAAGCTCACGCGCCAGTGCCTTTAAGCTGCGAGAAATCTCGCCCATTTCATTGACTTTGTTATCGCCCATACCAGGCACACGCATCAATTGCATATAATCAATCAAAACAAAGCCCAAACCGTCAGGGTGGTTTTTGGCAATCCTACGGCAAGTGGCTCTGATTTCAGAAGGGCTAAGATCTGAGCGGTCATCGATGTATAAATGCTTGTCTTGAAGCAAAGTGACGCCATTCATAAAACGCCCCCATTCATCTTCGTTCATATTTGCCGACATGAGACGCTTCATATCAATACTGCCCCACGCTGCCAACATACGCATGGCAATCGATTCAGCAGGCATTTCCATCGAAAAAATGGCAACCGCTTTATTGGACATCAGTGCCGATTGTGCAAAATTTAGCGCCAAAGCCGTCTTACCCATCGCTGGGCGAGCTGCCAAAATGATTAAGTTGCCATTTTGAAAACCAAGCGTTTTATTATTCAGCTCAATAAACCCCGTATCAAGACCAATCAGACCATTAGGGCGTAAGCGAATGTCGTTAAGCTGAGTGACGACATTTGCCATGACATCATCGATACGCTGTGGGCCTGTTTTACTGCTGCCTTTGGCAAAACTCTCTCCAATACGAAAAATATCCGACTCAATCGTATCTAAAATCTCTGTTATGGTTTGCTTTTTTGGGTGATATGCCAAATTTAGCATATGATTGGCGGACGAAATCAGCTGACGATACACCGACATTTCTCGTACTTTTTCGGCATAATTGATGAGATTAAAATAATTTGCCGTGCTTTGATTGATGGTAATGAGATAGTCTTCACCGCCTGCTGATACCAGCTGACCAATGCGACTTAGATAATCATGCACCATGATGCTATCGTATGGCTCATTGACACGCGCCAAATGACTGATGGCATCAAAGATTTTTTTGTGTCTTTCACCATAAAAATCATTGGCGTTGATGATGTTTTCTATGTCTTCAAATGAATCATTAATACTCATCAAACTTGCCAAAAGTGAACGCTCCATCTCAATGCTGTGGGGCGGCTGAAGCGTCAGCAGGCTGTCTTTTTTATCGTTCGTGTTGGTCATGTCATCGCTTGGCTTATGCAAAAGGTCGTACAAATATGATTTATGTTTGGTAATCGTTATAAATAATGATAAAATCCGACTGGAAAATATGCCATAAAAAAACTTAAATTGTACCATAAAAACCTTGTGAGAATCTTCAAAAATGCCTAATTTTGATAAAAATATCATCAATAAATCGCTTGATAATCAGGCGAATTATCCGCTTAATCACACACCGACTAAGCCAATGCTCATCACCACAGGCGAGCCTGCTGGCATTGGTATGGATATTGTGTTAGATGTGATTGATGCTGGCGATTTATCAGAAGGTATTTGGCTGATCACTGCCGATAAATCGGCATTCATTGCACGAGCCAAAGCACTTATCAAGGTAGGCAAATTAAGCAAAATACCTGATTTTTATGTGATTGATGTACCTGATAAAATAGACAACATCACAGAAAATTGGCTGGATAGTCAGTTAACTGATGATTTAAAAAATCAATCAAAAAACCATCCTTTGGTGATTGTTTTAAATATAATTTGCCATGATGAAGTGATCGCAGGTCAATTAAACACCGCGAACGCTGCCATGGTAGAGCGGCAACTACATTTGGCACATCTGTTAGCAAAAATGCATCAAATCCGTGCCATCATCACCGCTCCTATACAAAAATCTGTGATGATTCAAGCAGGCATTTGCCTTGATAATGGCGATATGTTTAGCGGCCATACTGAATATTTTATGCACAAATCAAACTGTCATAAAGTTGTGATGATGCTTGCTAATCGTGTGATGAAAGTAGCGTTAGTAACAACACATTTGCCACTCAAAGATATCTTTGATGCCATTACCGCCAATGAAATCCAAGAAACCGTCAGGATTACTCATCAAGGATTGGTGACGCAGTTTGGTATCTTATCACCCAAAATTTTGGTTTGTGGTCTTAATCCACATGCAGGCGAAGATGGGCATTTGGGCGATGAAGAAATTTGCATGATTAATCCTGCCTTAGAAATATTGATGGCTGAGGGTATCAATATTTCTTATGCCATGCCTGCTGATACACTGTTTACATCGCAGCACTTGGCGGACTGTGATGCTGTGATTGCTATGTATCACGATCAAGGTCTTGCACCACTTAAGTCGCATGGTTTTGGCGATACCGTCAATATCACTTTGGGCTTACCTTATGTGCGTACATCGGTAGATCATGGCACGGCGTTAGATTTGGCAGGGACAGGCAGGGCGTCTAGTAGTAGCCTAAAACAAGCGATTTTTTATGCCAATAAAATGTCAATATCTGGCTTTGATTTGGCATAAACTTGCAAAATTCATCATGAAAATTTTCACGCTCATCATCGAAACATGATATGATGATCACAATTTTTATTTAGCGTTCAATCATCAATTATGCACATTATCCCAAAGTCTCCGCAACAAGCCAAGCATGCACCTCGTAAGCGTTTTGGTCAAAATTTTTTACACGATACTCATGTCATCTCTCAGATTGTGACCGCCATTCGGCTAGATAGGCAGGATAATTTATTAGAGATTGGACCAGGTCTTGGGGCATTAACCGAGCCTTTGCTTGCGGAGGTTGATGGCATGACGGTGATTGAACTTGACCGAGATTTGGCATCCCAGCTGAAGATTAATATTGGTGCCAATAGCCATCCTGATTTTACGATCATCAATGATAATGCGATGCATGTCGATTATCGTGCGTTGGCAGAGCAGATTGGTAAAGGTGCTTTTCGGGTGGTGGGCAATTTGCCTTATAATATCTCTACACCGATTTTATTTCGCTTGCTTGAATTTGGTGATGTGATCAAAGATATGCACTTTATGCTCCAAAAAGAAGTAGTTGATCGCATCACAGCCGAGCCTAATTCCAAAGAATATGGCAGATTATCGGTGATTATGCAATATTATTGTCAATCGGATTATTTACTCACGGTCCCCAAAGGGGCGTTTAATCCACCGCCTAAAGTTACCAGTGCAGTTTTTCGGCTGACGCCTTATAAAACCAAGCCGATTACAGCGATGGATGAGTCGGTATTTGCTTTGGTGGTTCGTGAAAGTTTTAATCATCGGCGTAAGACTTTAAGAGCAATTTTTAAGGCAAATGGACTGTTGCCAACTTTAGATGAAGCAGATTTTGAAAAAATTGGTATCAATCCAAGCGCACGCCCTGAGACATTGCGTGTGCATGAGTTTGTTTTACTGGCTGATTTGGTCGTAAAAAACCGCCAGCCATCACCCTAATCATATCATTGATGAGTATGAATACAGAACAAAAACGCTACCGCCATCAATATGTCATCGGCGACTTACAAGGCTGTTTTGGTGCATTTAATGAGCTATTAAGTGCTTTGAATTTTGATGAAACCCAAGATAAACTTTGGCTGGCAGGTGATATTGTGGCACGAGGTGAAGATTCGCTTGCCACACTTAGGCAGGTAAAACGCTTATCAGACATTGACGCACTGACCACTGTGCTTGGCAATCACGATATTACCTTAATTGCCACTTGGCGAGGCGTCTTAGCCCCTAAGCCAAAAGACAAGACGCTACCGGTTTTTGAGGCGCCTGACTGTGATGAGCTGCTTAACTGGCTTCGAAAGCAGCCACTTTTGGTGTTTCCAGATAACAAGACCGTACTGACGCATGCAGGCATTCCGCCAAATTGGTCCATCACTGAGGCGGCAGGATACGCCAAAGAGCTTGAAAAGCAGCTGTCGGGCAACCTAAAACAGTTGGATCGTTTATTACCAAACCTTTATCGTAAAAAAAGCGAAGCGTGGTCAGATGACTTAAATGACCACCAAAGAATGCGTGCCATCGCCAACTACTTTACTCGGATGCGTCTTTGTACCCAATCAGGGCGATTGGAGTTTTCTTTTAAAAAATCACTAAAAGATGACATGCCAACGGATTTTCGCCCTTGGTTTTCTTGGTTTGCGGTACGAGAAAGACGCATTTTATTTGGGCATTGGGCAGCGTTAAATGCTGAGGTGGCGACCAAATTTGTGCGTGCACTTGATGGCGGCTGTGTCTGGGGCGGTAAGCTTGTGGCTTATCGGCTGAGCGATGGGGCGGTGATATCTGTTGGCGATCACTGCTCATGATGATATGATGGTTGCCAATGACCCAAAATTTCATTTATAATTTGTTGTTGGTTTTGGATTTTATATCTAAATTTTTTAAATTATTTTTAAGTTAAGCAAAGGATATTTATGGCAATCTTAACCATGAAAGCGTTGGACTTGGCAGGCAAGCGTGTGTTAATTCGTGAGGACTTGAATGTCCCCATTAAAGATGGCGTTATCACCAGTGATGTGCGACTACAAGCCGCTTTACCAACCTTAAAAGATGCCTTAGCAAAAGGTGCTGCGGTCTTAGTCGCATCACATTTGGGCCGGCCAGTCGAGGGTGAGCCTGACCAAAAATACTCGCTGGCACCTGTTGCTGACTATTTGTCAAAGCATTTAGATGCACCTGTACGCTTTGAGGCCGAGTATCTAGATGGCATAGAAGTGGCAGTAGGCGAATTGGTTTTACTTGAAAATGTACGCTTTAATGTTGGCGAGAAGAAAAATTCTGATGAATTATCAAATGCTTACGCCAATCTTTGTGATATTTTTGTGATGGATGCTTTTGGTACTGCACACCGTGCCCAAGCATCAACCGAAGGCGTCATTCGTGCTGCTATTAAGCAAGGCAAGCAGGTTTGTTCAGGTAATTTATTAACTGAGGAGTTAAACGCTCTGTCTCGAGCGCTTGATAATCCTGCCGCACCAGTGCTTGCAATTGTTGGCGGCTCCAAAGTCTCAACCAAGCTTGATGTACTGACAAGCCTTGCTCAAAAATGCGACAGTATCGTTGTTGGGGGCGGTATTGCCAATACTTTTTTGGCTGCAACAGGCGTGAATGTGGGTGCATCATTATATGAACCTGATTTGATTGATACCGCTAAACAAATCATGAAGAAAACCAATATTTTGTTGCCATCTGAGGTGGTGGTGGCTGACAAAAATGAGATTGATTTTGATGACTTTTTAGGTTCACTTGAAAAGGCAAAGGCAACGGTCAAGCCTGTCAATGAACTTAATGATACGGACATGATTTTGGATATCTCAAAAACAAGTGCCGATGAGATTGCCAAGCACATTCATAAGGCCGCTACCATTTTATGGAATGGGCCTGTGGGCGTCTTTGAAGTTGATAAATTTGGCACAGGCACACAAGTGCTAGCAATGGCTGTCAAAGACTCATCAGGATTTAGCATTGCAGGTGGTGGCGATACATTGGCAGCGATTGATAAATACCAAATAGCAGATGATGTCAGTTATCTATCCACAGGCGGCGGTGCTTTTTTAGAGTTTGTAGAAGGCAAAACCCTGCCTGCAATCGCAGCACTTAAGTTATCATCTGCTTAAGTATTAATTTATTTTATTTAAAATTAAGGCATTGTTACAAGCTCTGTTATTTTTTGTTGTATTATTAAATTTAGGGCTTGTCAAATGCAAGTCAGCTGACTAAACTAGTAATATTTGACGACTTTCGTCATTTCAAAACACACAAGAGAGAATAACACATGAAAAAAATCCTACCTGCCGCTGTTTTTGCTATTTTATTGGCTGCCTGCAGTCAACAAACTCAAGATTCAGCCAGTCAAGCTGCAGCATCGGCCGCTGAGGATACCAAAGCAAATGCTACTGTTGTCGCCCAAGAAGCAGAAGCGGCAGCACAAGCGACAGGTAACGCTGTTGAGAATGCTGCAGAAACAGCTTCTAATGCTGCCAAAAACCTTGGTGCCGCCGTTAATGAAGTGACTGCCAATGAGCAATCTGCTGAAGCCAGAGCGCCTGAAGATCAGCAGTATTAATTTATTCTACACATACTTAAAGTCATCCTTTGGTATCGGCTTTTTGAGTATAATTAATTTGGTGTATAATCTTTGCTTATGGTATAATTCACCGAAATTTTTTGATTATTTTAGGAGAGTATGATGGCATTGGTTTCATTACGCCAATTATTAGACCACGCAGGCGAGTATGGCTATGGTTTGCCAGCGTTTAATGTCAATAACCTAGAGCAAATGCGTGCCATCATGATGGCTGCCGATAAGACAGACTCTCCTGTCATTGTGCAAGCTTCGGCAGGTGCACGCAAATATGCTGGTGCACCATTTTTGCGTCATTTGATTTTGTCAGCGATTGAAGAATGGCCTCATATTCCTGTAGTTATGCATCAGGACCATGGTACTAGCCCTGAAGTCTGCCAGCGTTCCATTCAGTTGGGATTTAGTTCCGTCATGATGGATGGATCATTGCGTGAAGATGGCAAGACTCCAGCTGATTATGAGTATAATGTTGCCGTCACAAGAGAAGTTGTTAAGATGGCACATGCTTGCGGTGTGTCTGTTGAAGGTGAGATTGGTGTGCTTGGCAGTCTTGAAACTGGCATGGCAGGCGAGGAAGATGGTGTGGGCGCTGAAGGCGTCTTGGATCACAGTCAATTATTAACTTCTGTAGAAGAAGCACGCCAATTTGTTGCCGATACCAATGTGGATGCACTTGCCATTGCGGTCGGTACTTCTCATGGTGCTTACAAATTCACTCGCCCACCAACAGGCGATATTTTGGCGATTGACCGTATCAAAGAAATTCATGAAGCACTGCCAAACACTCATATCGTTATGCATGGTTCAAGCTCAGTACCCCAAGAGTGGCTAAAAATTATCAACGAAAACGGTGGTAATATTGGCGAAACTTATGGCGTTCCTGTTGAGCAGTTGGTTGAGGCGATCAAGCACGGTGTGCGTAAAATTAATATTGATACCGACTTACGCTTGGCAAGTACAGGTGCGGTTCGTCAGTTTTTGAACGACCATCCAGCAGAGTTTGATCCACGCAAATATTTGACAGCTTCAATGAAGGCAATGGAGGAGATTTGTGTTGCTCGCTACGAAGCTTTTGGTGCTGCAGGTAACGCAAGCAAGATTCGTCCAATCAGCTTAGAAAAAATGGTTGATTATTATCAATGATCGGTATGATCTCAGGACAGGTGCAGTATCTCAATGCACCTGTTGCTTGTATTGTGACCTCAAATGGTGTGGGTTATGAGATTGAGTTTCCCATACCTAGCTTTTGCCAGCTGACCATTGGTGCTCAGACCACTGTCTATGTACATCATCATGTCCGTGAAGATGCCATAAATTTGTTTGGTTTTATGGATCGTCATGATCGTGATATTTTTAGAAAGCTCATAAAAATCAATGGTGTCGGTGCCAAAATGGCGTTAGCAATGCTTTCAACCCTAAGCGTTGCCGAGATTAAACACGCTGTTGAGACTGATTATGATACAGCTTTGGTGCGTGTACCAGGCATTGGCAAAAAAACCGCTCAGCGTATTTTGCTTGATTTAAAGGGTAAGCTTAATGAGTTTGGTGAAATGCAGCCAATGACAGCAGAGGGTTTATTTAATCAACCTGCCGATAATTCCATGTTGATCATTGCTGAAGTTGAAAGTGCTTTGATGAATTTGGGTTATAAGGAAAAAGAAGCACAAGTAGCCATAAAAAACGCCCAATCTGATGCTAAAAACAATACTTCTGATCTTCTAAAAGCAGCACTGCGTCAGCTTTCGGGGTTCTAACTGCGATATGATTAATAAAAAAACCAGCCAAAGCATATGGCTGGTTTTTTTATTAATCATTAATCGATAGCATGGATAATAACGCTTGCATACTGGCGGATCGAGTCAAATTGGGATTGGTGACTAAGCCTAAATGTCTTTGAAGTTCGATATTTTCTGCCATATCAATTTTAATCAAATCTTGGTTAATCAGCGTTTCAGGCAATACTGACCAGCCTAAGCCAACCGAGACGAGCATGCGAATGGACTCGAGCGGATTGGTGCTCATCGTTGCATAAGGACGCAAATTATGCTTGGCAAATTCAGCCAAGGTAATTTGACTGGTGAATGTATTGGCAGCGGGTAAAATTGCTGGATGGTGTGCCAACTGAAGTAAGCTGACTTTAGATTTTTGAGCCAATGAACTAAGCGTGCCTGTTACAAAATATAACGGGTCGCTCCATAAGGTATGATAATTGAGGCGTCTGTCATAGGTTGGTGGCAGGGTCAAAAAAGCCAAAGAAATTTCACCTTCCAGTACCGCCTTATGAGCTTCTTCAGAATCTACAAACCGAACTTCAAGCTGAACCGCTGGATAGGTCTGAATGAATCGTTTGAGTACTGGTGCAAGATGATGCAGCCCAATATGATGACTGGTGCCAATGACCAATCGACCAGAAGCGACTTCTTTGGCATGTTGCAAGCTTGCTTTGCAGGCTTCATAATCATCCAGCCACCGCCGTACAAAGGGCAGTAAATCATATGCAGCAGCCGTTGGGATAATGCTACGACCAACCGTATCAAACAACGCCGTCCCAAATTCATCTTCAAGATTTTTGATGCGTTTGCTTACGGCAGGTTGCGTGATATAAAGCTTTTCGGCGGCGCCAGAGATGCTGCCTGTCTGCATCACTGCGACAAAAGTGGCAAGATTTGTGGTATTCATCGCTTAACCCAACATATCAATAAATGTCAGCATATCGCTGTGTTAATCATAGCTTAATATATGCCAAAAAGTTTTGCAATAAAAATTTTAAGGAATGATTATTATTAAGGTTGATTTGATGGCTAAACTTTTAATTCCAAAAAGTTTTCAAATTTATAAAAATTATAAATTATTGTTATTTTAAAAGTATGATATAATGACAAAATTACCCAGTCCATGACAGTGTTGGAGAAGAAAATGGCAGGCAAAACCTTATATGATAAACTTTGGGATGATCATTTGGTCAGACAGCGTGATGATGGTTCATCGCTCATCTACATTGACCGTCAGCTTTTACATGAAGTCACCTCGCCTCAGGCCTTTGAAGGTTTGGCATTAAACGACCGTACGCCATGGCGGTTGTCTGCCAATATCGCAACCCCAGACCATAATGTACCCACCTCGCTTATGGAGCGTAAGCAGGGCATGGCAGGGATAGCCGATGACACATCTCGCATTCAAGTCAAAACGCTTGATGATAATTGTAAATCTTTTAATGTCATGCAGTTTGGTATTAATGACATTCGCCAAGGCATCGTGCATGTGGTTGGGCCAGAGCAGGGCTTGACTTTGCCGGGTATGACCGTAGTTTGTGGTGATAGCCATACTGCCACACATGGGGCATTGGGCTGTTTGGCTCATGGCATTGGCACATCAGAGGTTGAACATGTGCTTGCGACCCAATGTTTGGTTGCCAAAAAAATGAAAAATATGCTGGTGCGTGTGGATGGCAAATTGGGCAAAGGCGTTACCCCAAAAGATGTCGTGCTTGCCATCATCGCTAAAATTGGCACGGCAGGGGGAACAGGCTATGCCATAGAATTTGGCGGGCAGGTGTTTTGTGATATGTCCATTGAGGGGCGTATGACTGTGTGTAATATGGCAATAGAGGGCGGTGCTAGGGTTGGTCTTGTGGCGGTGGATGATAAGACCATTGACTATGTCAAAGACCGACCTTATGCCCCAACAGGCGATGATTGGGAGCGTGCGGTAACCTATTGGAACACACTACATTCTGATGATGATGCCCATTTTGATGCGGTAGTTGTGTTAAACGGTGATGAGATTGAGCCACAAGTGTCTTGGGGAACCTCGCCTGAAATGGTGATTGCAGTTTCGCAAAATGTGCCAACGCTGGATATGGCACGAGACGATGTACAGCGTAATGACTGGATGCGAGCTTATCAATACATGGGCTTGACGGCAGGACAGCCCTTGTCTGACATTATGCTTGACCGTGTGTTTATCGGCTCTTGCACCAACTCACGCATCGAGGATATTCGTGCGGCGGCAGAAGTTGTCAAAGGTCGCAAAGTCGCTCCAAGCATCAAACAAGCGATGGTTGTGGCAGGCTCAGGACTGGTTAAACAGCAAGCAGAGCAAGAGGGGCTGGATAAAATCTTTATGGATGCAGGTTTTGAGTGGCGAGAGCCGGGCTGTTCTATGTGCCTTGCCATGAATGCCGATAAACTACAAGCTGGCGAGCATTGTGCCAGTACATCTAACCGCAATTTTGAAGGTCGTCAAGGCAATGGCGGACGCACGCATTTGGTATCTCCCATCATGGCGGCGGCGGCGGCAATTCACGGGCATTTTGTGGATGTCAGAGCGATGGTGTAGTGTAAGATGGTATGTCATGCCTTTGAGTATGAGAATTTGAGTGTCAGAATTTGACTAAAATATGATGGCACTACCCAAATTGTATTTGTCAGGATTTTAGTGCTAAAATGGTGTGATGATGATAGCTTATTTTATTTTAAATTCATCAAAACCCAAAAGATTGCCAAACCCAAAAGATTGCCGTTATGTATTAAGCCATGTATTAAAGCGTTTTGATGGCAAATTTAACTTTAAAATTTAACCTTAAAAAAGGAAAAACCATGACCGACCTAACCCAAAACCCCTACCTAGATGTGCGTAACCCTACCCAGCCACAAGGTGAAATGACCTTAAAATGTAGCGACATTGCCGATGGTAGCACGCTGTCAGATGACTATGTTGCCAACATTTGGGGTTATACAGGGGGCAATGTGAGTCCAGAGCTTGTGTGGGAGCATGCCCCAAATGATACCAAAAGTTTTGTGCTAACGATGTACGACCCCGACGCTCCAACAGGTTCAGGTTTTTGGCATTGGAATGTGTTTAATATCCCTGCTGATTGGACACGCCTACCCAAAGATAAATCAGGCGACTTTGGCAGTGGTGTCAGTGAACTACAAAATGATGCAGGATTAAATGGTTTTATTGGAGCATTTCCGCCCAAAGGCGATAAACCACATCGCTACATTTTTACGCTGTATGCTTTAAATGACACGCTGGATTTGTCAAATGACATCAGTGCTGCGGTACTCGGCTTTAATTTAAATGGCAAAGTATTGGCAGCAGCAACTTTGACGGCTTATTATGGTTGCTAAAATGACTGTTTTTGATAAGTTGTACAAGGATAATTTATGAAACCATACACCACCGAACAGGGCATCGTTGCCCCACTTGACCGCTCAAATGTGGATACCGATTTGATTATCCCCAAGCAGTTTTTAAAATCCATCAAACGCACAGGCTTTGGTGATAATTTGTTTGATGAACTGCGTTATTTGGACGAAGGATTTTTGGGGCAAGACATTAATAAGCGTCCCAAAAATCCTGACTTTGTGTTAAACCAAGCCCGTTATGCTGGGGCAAGCATTTTACTGGCTCGCAAAAACTTTGGCTGTGGGTCTAGCCGTGAACATGCGCCGTGGGCGTTGGAAGAATATGGCTTTCGCACCGTGATTGCCCCAAGTTTTGCCGATATTTTTTATAATAACTGCTTTAAAAATGGCATGTTGCCTGTTGTGCTAGGCGAAAACGATGTTGATGACTTATTTAATGAATGTTTTGCCAATGTCGGTTATCAATTAACGGTTGATTTAGAAAATCAAACGGTGATTTCACCAAATGGCGGACAATATCATTTTGAGATTGATGCGTTTCGTAAGCATTGTTTGTTAAATGGTTTGGACGATATTGGCTTGACTTTGCAACACGCCGATGACATTAAAGCTTTTGAAGAAAAGGCCAAAGCGGACAGACCGTGGGTGTTTAAAGAGTTGGGCGATAAGCAGCCAATGACAAAATGACCGACCACATAAAAATTTGCACATAAAAGGAGAATTATGAAACACATTGCCATTTTAAACGGCGATGGTATTGGCCCTGAAATCATCGCCCAAGCCGTGAAAGTCTTAGATAAACTCATTGAACAAGGGCTTGATGTGTCCTATGAATACGCCAAATTGGGCGGTGAAGCCTATGACGCTTATGGCTTGCCATATCCTAGCCAAACCCAAAAAATCGTACAAAAAGCGGATGCGGTGCTATTGGGGGCGGTTGGTTCGCCTAAGTACGATGACCTTGACCGCCCATTGCGTCCTGAGCGTGGACTGCTTGCCATTCGTAAGGATTTAAATTTATTTGCCAATTTGCGTCCTGCCATTTTGTATCAAGAGCTGGCGGGTGCGTCCACTTTAAAGCCTGAGGTGGTATCGGGGCTTGATATTTTGATTGTGCGTGAGCTGACAGGGGACATTTATTTTGGTGAGCCACGGGGCATTGTAACCCTTGACAATGGTGAGCGTGAGGGCTTTAATACCATGCGTTATGACGAATCTGAGATTCGCCGTATTGCCAAAGTGTCCTTTGAGGCTGCCCAAAAACGCCGTGGCAAACTGTGCAGTGTGGATAAAGCCAATGTGCTAGAAACCACCGAACTTTGGCGGCAGATTTTTACCGAAGTTGGCAAAGACTATCCAGAGGTTGAGCTTAGTCATATGTATGTGGATAATGCTGCCATGCAATTGGTCAAAAATCCCAAGCAGTTTGATGTGATTGCCACAGGCAATATCTTTGGCGATATTTTGTCCGACCAAGCGTCTATGCTCACAGGCTCTATTGGCATGTTGCCATCAGCCAGCCTAAACGAGACAGGCAAAGGCTTGTACGAGCCGTCCCATGGCTCTGCCCCTGACATTGCAGGGCAAGATAAGGCAAATCCACTGGCGACCATATTATCGCTTGCCATGTTGGTCAGATATAGCCTAAATGATGAACAGCGGGCGGTACAAATTGAGCAGGCGGTACAAAAAGTGCTGGAACAAGGCTATCGTACAGCGGATATTTATGAAGATGGCACGACGCTTGTGTCTTGTGATGAGATGGGTGAGGCGGTTCTTAATGCACTGTGATTTTGGGTAAGAAAATAAGCCATTGAGTGACAATCATGCCTTACATTATACTGGCGACTTATTTTAAGTTGCCAATGGTAGCGGCTGATCATACGGCAGTTGCACTGATCAGTGTCTGGACAAATTTTTTGGGCAAACGGTGGGGGCGAATCGTTTTTTTGTCATTGATGACACAAGCTAAAGTGATTGTCGCTGTTGTGGCAGGCTTGTTTTGATTGGGGCGATAAATACTTTGATGTATCATCAAGCTGGCTGGTCTAATACGCACCTCATCAACCGTTACTGCCAGCTCATCATCAACCAACAAAGGCGTATGATATGCGATGTCTGCATGACTGACCACAAAATGCACCGCTTTGCGTGATTCTGTATTGGCGTCGTCATCTAGGCTTAAAAAATAACCATCATAGCCAAGTGTCGTCAGCCAATCACGCCGACAATTTTCAAAAAATACCAAATGATTGGCATGATAAACGATACCGCCAGCGTCCGTGTGATTGATATACACCTTATAAGTTTTTTGAAAATTTACCATAACTTTGCCACAATTATCCAAACAATCAGATTGATTTAAGTAACCAACCCGCCAATCATTGCATTGTACACTGTTTAATAAACGCTGACCAGTTTGTGTCTGGTATTTTGTTTTAGGATGTATAAAGTTCACAAAATCTCATCAAAAATTGTTACAATACCAAATCATCAAAATGATACACATTTAAAGAGAAAATGATGACGACATTTGTCAGTTTTAATATTAATGGACTGCGTGCAAGACCGCATCAGCTTGAGGCAATCAGAGACATTTTGGGTGCAGATATTATTGGCTTGCAAGAAACCAAAGTACATGATGCACTTTTTCCAGTAAACATGGTACAAGATTTGGGCTATCATGTTGAATTTTTTGGTCAAAAGTCGTATTACGGTGTCGCATTGGCGTCTAAGATTGTACCAACATTTGTCCAAAAGGGATTTCCTTTTGGGCATGATGACGCACAACGCCGACTGATCCACGCACGCTATGATTTTGATGGGCGGAGTATCGATGTGTTAAACGGATATTTTCCCCAAGGTGAAAACCGCAGCCATGAAATCAAATTTCCCATGAAACGGGAATTTTATGCTGATCTTAATCGCTATATTGATGAACTTAAGGCTGATGGTCGTGAGCTGATTATTATGGGGGATATGAATATCTCACCAGAGGATATTGATGTGGGTATCGGTGCGGTCAATGCCAAACGCTGGCTTGCCAAAGGGACTTGCTCATTTTTACCCGAAGAGCGTGCGTGGTATCAGACGCTGATGTCTACAGGTTTGACGGATACTTATCGCTTGTTTCGTCCAACAAGTCATGATGAGTTTAGCTGGTTTGATTATCGCTCACGAGGATTTGAGGATACGCCTAAGCGTGGGCTACGCATTGACCATATTTTATGCACAGATGCCCTAAAAAATGATTGTGTGGCAGCAGGCATTAGCTATGATATCCGTGCAATGGATAAGCCATCAGATCATGCACCCATTTGGGCAAAATTTAATCTATAAAAATTTAATCTATAAAACATGCGTATCAAGGACAGTATCAGCCTGACACATGATTGGCTGGATACAACTGATGAACTTAAGGAGAAAGATTATGGCAGTCGGTGATATCAGCATGCCAAAGCAGATTTTTAATATTGACGGCGTCAAAATGGGTATAGCAAAGGCACATGTGCGTTATGCCAATCGCCGTGATGTCACAGTCTTTGAGATTGCCAAAGGTGCTTGTGTGTCAGTTGTTACCACTCAAAATCAGTTTTGTGCGGCACCTGTACAGGTATTACGCCAGCATGTTAAGCAGACTGTGCCTTTGTATCTTTTGATTAATACAGGCAATGCCAATGCCGCCACAGGTGAAGACGGTTATCGGCGTGCGATATCAACTTGCCAAGCACTTGCCCAAAAAACAGGCGTGGCAGTAGAAACAATTTTACCATTTTCAACAGGCGTTATTGGCGAGACTCTGCCAGATGATCGGATCATTGCAGGGCTTGATACTGCTTTGGCAGATTTGGCGTCAGATCATTGGCTGGACGCTTCACATGCCATCTGTACAACAGATACCATCCCAAAATTGGCAAGTAGTTCGATTGCGATCGATGGAGTGACTTATCATTTTACAGGAATCTCAAAAGGTGCTGGTATGATTCGCCCAAATATGGCAACCATGCTGGCTTTTGTCGCAACCGATGCCACCATTGATCAAACGCTGCTGGATGATATGCTAAGTCAAATGACCAATGCGTCATTTAATCGCATTACCATTGATGGCGACACATCAACCAATGATTGCTGTACATTGATTGCCACAGGCAAAACAGGTACGCTCATCGATACCACCGACCATCCACACTATCAAGCTGTTTTTGAGGCTTTGCAGGCAATATTTATCCGATTGGCAACTTTAATTGTCCGAGATGGTGAAGGGGCGACCAAGTTTATCACGGTCAAGGTTACAGGTGGTGCAAATGCCCAAGAGTGTGCTGATGTTGCTTATTCGGTGGCACATTCACCACTGGTGAAGACGGCATTTTTTGCCTCTGATCCCAACTGGGGCCGTATTTTGGCCGCCGTTGGTAAAGCGGGTGTTGAATTTGAACAAAATCAAGTCAATGTATCACTTGATGAGATTAATATCTGTCAGCGTGGTGGCTTGGCGTCTGGCTATACAGAAGCCGCTGGTCAGGCAGTCATGCAACGCCCTGAGATTACCATTCATATTGAACTTGGACGGGGCGACGCCAGCGATACAGTTTATACCTGTGATTTGTCGCATGAATATGTTTCAATTAATGCTGATTATCGCTCTTAATTTATCGCTCTTAATATCGGTATGGAGTTTTTTGATTAGAATTGAAATTAAAATGGCTTATCTGTGCGATAAACCATTTTTTTAATTATTTTATCTGACCAAATCTATTATTTTACTAATTATTTTACTAATTATTTTACTAAACCTGAAATGGTCTTAAAGGCAGGATCTTCGGCGGATCTTAATAGCTCAAATAAAATCGCCTCAGTGGTGGTTACTGCAGCACCAGCACGACGCATACGGCGTATCGCTTGTTTTTTATCATAAGGATTTCGGCTACCGACAGCGTCAGCAACGATGACAGGTTGCATGCCATTATCTAATAAATCCAGTGCTGTTTGTAAAACACACACATGTGCCTCGATACCAAATAATAGTACAATACGACGGTTTTGCTGCAAAATATGTGCCCAAGATGGAGGATTATCACACACGCTAAAGCTTTTTTTCTCAAAGCTTTTGCGATTGGTATCACTTAATAAGCCATAAAGCTCATTGATCGTTTCACCCAATCCTTTTTTATATTGCTCGTTGAGCATGACAGGCACGCCCAACGCTTGTAGCCCTTGAATGAGTACTGCCATTTTTTTAATGATTGTCTCATGCTCAAAGATATGCGGTGTCAGTTTTTCTTGCACATCAATCATTAAGGCTTGCACATCATCACGCACAATACGATACGGTACAGAAAATGTCTTAGTCGCCATCACAAACTCCTTTTTATCTGTGCTAATAAGCTTAGCTAAGCTTATATTTTGAAGAACTTTAATCATCATAACAGGTTTTTTGGTGCTTGCCAAATATTTATATATTGTGATTGGTCTATCTTGATTGGTACTAAAAATTTGGCAAAATCTTAATGATTGATTTTGAATAATCTGTTACAATACTTGGCATATTTTTATTGAATTTTTATCAAATTAACACATTAAAAAATTGCATATTGGGTATATTATGAGTTCACAAAATCAACCACAGCATAACGAAGCCGCCATTTTGGAAAATGAGCTAATAGCTCAGCGTCGTACAAAACTGGACGCCTTACAACAAAAAGCCAAGCAAGCAGGTAAAAGTGCTTATCCTAATACCTTTAAGCCTGAGAACTATTGTGGCGATTTGCAAGCACAGTTTGATGGCGTTGATAAAGCCACCATCGAAAGTGGGGATAAGGTGTATGCTAAGGTTGCAGGTCGTGTGATGCTCAATCGTGGCTCGTTTATTGTGATCCAAGATATGACCGATCGCATTCAGTTATATGTGGATCGTAAAGGCTTATCAAGTGAGACGCTTGAGCTGATTAAGTCATTGGATCTGGGTGATATCGTGGCGGCAAGTGGCTATATTGGGCGTTCAGGCAAGGGAGACTTGTATGTGCATCTTGAAGCATTTGAGTTATTGACCAAATCGTTACGCCCATTGCCTGATAAATTTCACGGCTTGACGGATACAGAAGTCAAATATCGCAAGCGTTATTTGGATTTGATGGTTAATGAAGAAACACGAAACACATTTGCCATCCGTGCCAAAGTGGTGGCGGGTATCCGTGCATTTTTGACCCAAGAACGCTTTATGGAAGTAGAAACACCGATGATGCATGTGATTCCAGGTGGTGCGTCGGCACGCCCTTTTGTGACGCATCACAATGCATTGGATATGCAGCTTTATTTGCGTATTGCACCTGAATTGTATCTTAAGCGATTGGTTGTTGGTGGCTTTGATCGCGTGTTTGAAATTAACCGTAACTTCCGTAATGAAGGGGTTTCAACACGCCATAATCCTGAATTTACGATGATTGAGTTTTATCAAGCTTATGCTGATTATAAGGATTTGATGACATTAACTGAGCGTATGCTTGAAAAATTGGCGACCGATATTTTAGGTTCAACCGATGTGCCTTATGGCGATGAAGTGTTTAGCTTTAAAGGTCCTTTTAAGAAAATTACGATGTTTGATGCCATCTTAGAACACAATTCTAATTTTAGTGCCGATGATATCAATGACCGTGAATTTTTGGCAAAATTTGTCAAAGATGAATTAAAACAAGAGGTTAAACCAAGTTTTGGTTTGGGTAAATTACAAACCATCGTTTTTGAAGAAACGGTAGAAACCAAGTTGCGTCAGCCGACTTTTATCACTGAATATCCTGCCGAAACTTCTCCCTTGGCACGCCGAAATGACACCAATCCACATGTAACCGATCGTTTTGAGATGTTTATTGGTGGTCGTGAGCTTGCCAATGGTTTTAGTGAGCTTAATGACCCAATTGATCAAGCTGAGCGATTCCGTGCCCAAGTGGCTGAAAAAGATGCTGGTGATGATGAAGCCATGCATTATGATGCTGATTTTATCGAGGCGCTTGAATATGGCTTGCCACCAACAGCAGGCGAGGGCATTGGCATTGACCGCCTTGTAATGCTGTTTGCTGACGCTGCCAGTATCCGTGATGTGATTTTATTTCCGCACATGCGTCACAAATAAGCCTTTTGCCCTATGGATAAGCAATATCAGGTCTTAGCCCGAAAATATCGACCCAAAAATTTTTCTGAACTTTTGGGTCAATCACATGTTGCCCAAGCACTATCAAATGCCATTGATACAGGCAGATTGCACCATGCGTATCTATTCACTGGAACTCGTGGCGTGGGTAAAACGACCATCGCACGCATTCTTGCTAAATGCTTAAACTGTGAAACAGGCATGACAAGTCAGCCTTGCGGTGTATGCGATACTTGTATTAGCATTGATCAAGGGCGATTTTTGGATCTGATTGAGATTGACGCAGCTTCTCGCACCAAAGTTGAAGATACCAGAGAGCTGCTTGAAAATGTCCCTTATCCACCTGTACAAGGTCGTTATAAAGTCTATTTGATTGATGAAGTGCATATGTTATCTACGCATTCTTTTAATGCACTGCTGAAGACTTTAGAAGAGCCACCAGACTATGTCAAATTTGTATTTGCAACTACCGATCCCCAAAAACTTCCCATTACCATCATCTCACGCTGCCTGCAATTTGTTCTGCGTCCACTACCGCAGGCTTGTTTGTCTGATCACTTAGCCAAAGTATTAAATGCAGAAAAAATCCCCTTTGCAGAAAATGCCTTATGGCAATTAGCAAACGCTGCAAAAGGTTCGGTGCGTGACGCACTGTCGCTGACCGATCAAGCGATTGCCTTTGGTGGTGGTCAAATTCAAACAGATACGGTCTTGTCGATGCTTGGATTGGTAAATCGTACCGATGTGCTTGAGATTATTGAGACAATTTACCACGATGATCGAATGGCGATCGGTCAACTCATTACCACCATGCGTGATAAAATGGTCGATGCTGCTGCAATCTTTGACGAACTCATTGACTGCATTCATCAAATGGCACTCATGCAGGTGCTGCCTGATATCCCTTTGGATACGAATGATGAACAAGCGCATCACATTAAACACTTATCATCTGCCATCAGCTCAGATATCTTGCAACTGTATTATGAAATTTTAATCAAAAGCCGAGACGGCATTCGCTTGGCAAGTACGCCGATGCAAGCTTTAGAGATGGCTATCTTAAGGTTGTTGGCATTTCGACCGCTGGCAGAAGGGCAAATGACCGTTTTAAACGATACGCCAGCAACGCAGCCAGATAATGCTGACAACCAAAATAACATGCCTGATGATATCGTTGATGGTCTAAAAGATCAAGCCTACGCTACTGATGAAATGGCTGCGTTATCTACCGACAGTCATTTTGATGGCGATAAGCAAGATAATTTGAATGATTTGGCGTCACAGATAGGCACCGAGTTAACCTTAGATCAATTAGACAATGACGATGTCAATACAAAAGATGGTCAAGATACCGACAAATTGGCTCATATCGATCAAGCACAATCTGCCGATATGGTCATCAATTTAACCGTATCTGAGGAAAAATCTGAGGAAGATTTTTGGGTAAAACAGCCTAAGTCTGATCCACCTGAACAGCTACAAACTGATGAAGATTCGCCAAGCGATCATGATACACTCACCCAAATGGCTGCTGAGCCATCACTTGCGGTTATGTCAGATAGCAGTGATGCCGATGGGCTTACAGATGATTTTACTGAAGATTTGCAATCAGTCCCAGCAGTTACAGCAGCGGCATTGGCTGAGGTTGATACCAATAAAAAAGTACCACATCAAGCAGATCCGACAGCTCATCAGCCAGCTTCACACAATTTAGATCAACAGCCCATCAGTCATTTTGACCATATCGATCCGCCAAAACCTTTGGCACATCTGCCCAGTCAGCCGATGACCAAAACCCAAATGCTTGAGCAGCTAAAGCCCACACCGATTGAGCTTGAGGGAAGCTGGACAAGTGAAAAATGGGACTATTGGGTACATTTGGCGCGTGAGGAAGGGCATTTTGCACCTGATGAACTTGCCTTGATGAGTACGAGTGTGATGGCAGGCGATATCGCTGGCGAAAGCCGTTTATTGGTTGCCGAGATTAACTCTCAAGTTCAATCCAGTTTTGAGAATTTGCACGCCAAATTTTTAGAGCATTATCCGCAAATCAAACTGTCTTTAGAGCCTGTGCTGGCGGATTATGCGTTAGAAGTGCCAAAATCTCGCTTATCTTTACGCCATCGTCAAGTGCAGACGCAAGCTCAACATCAGCTGGTTGATAGCCCAGTTTTTCAAACACTTTGGCAAGGCGGTTTTGTCGTCGATGATGGCACTTCGGTGCTAAATCAATCTAAGCTACTGATTGACTAAAATTTTGGTAAATAAAGCAGATTTTGCCATACCTGATGATGACACATACCCCAAAAACTTAAAAATATTAAGCAAATATTGCCCAATCATTGGGTTGTTAAAGTTACGCAAAAGCTGTTAAAATTACGAAAAAGCTGTTAAAGTTATGCAAAAAATATTACAATGAGATACATTTTTTCTGAACAATCTCTTGCTAACAAATTAAAATTCCTTTATAGTTGGTAACCATAATTTTTGAGAGTCTTATTAAATTATCTTTAATTTAAAGGATTTGGCATTGTATGTCCAACACCAAGCAAATCATAACTTAATAATGACTTTTTGATGATAAAATTATACTGAAAATGACTGATTGGTCATTATTTTAATAACACAATATTAAAATTTATTAAAATCCTATTATGATTTGCTTTTTATTAAATCCAAATCATTTAAATTAATTAAATAAAACTAAATAATTTGAGGTAAATATGTTGGATAATTTACGAGGTATGGCGGTTTTTGCAAGCGTCGTTCGTCACGGTTCATTTAGTGGTGCAGCCAAAGAGCTTGGCATTACAACCAGTGCTGTCAGTCAGCAAATTCGCTCTTTAGAAAATGATTTGGGCGTCTCTTTGCTACATCGCTCAACCCGTAAGCTAAGTCTAACTGAAGCTGGCGAAAGTTTGTATTCATCAGCCACCCAAATGGTAAAAGCAGCCGAACAAGGGCGTGACAGTGTTATTCAGCTAAAAGATGAGCTTTCAGGCAGTCTGCGTATTGCGACCACCCCAGAGCTTGCTAAGGCGTATTTACTGCCTGCCTTATCTGATTGGTTGGTTGAGCATGATAATTTATCGTTGAATATCATCTCACGAGACAATTTGGATATGATTGAAGATCGTGTTGATGTGGCTTTATTATTGAGTGAACAAGCTCAAGGCATCGCACTAAAGACTGTCGAGCAGATGCTGATTGCTTCACCAGAATATATCAAAAATCACGGCGATGTAGAAAATGTCAAGGCATTGGCAACGCATACGATGATTATTTGTGGCGAAAAACCAAGCGAAAGCATCGAGTTTAAGGATGCCAATGGCAAGCAGTCTGTACGAGTTAGCTCAAGAATAATCACCAACAATCATGCCATCGCATTAAACTTGGCTGCCGAGGGCTATGGCATTGCCAAGACCAACGCTGTTGATGCTAAGGCACTGCTTGAGTCAGGTAAAGTTGTTAAAATCCTGCCAAATCATAGTTTGCCAATGCTGACTTTGAGTGCTGTTACCATTTCAAAAGAGCAAACAACTGTCAAGGCACAAAAGTGTATTGAAGTACTTGAAGCACACTTTAATAATTAATTCAATAAAAGTGATTAAAACCCTGCGACGCTATGCAGGGTTTTTTATGGGTGAAATATGATAAAAAGATAAAGTAAATATCATGCTTCCACTCATTTTTAAATGTCTTGACACGATCAAACTTAATAGAACGCTTTTAAGTATCAGCAGGTGTTTAAATATGTAGCAGCCAATTTTTGGATTCTTTGACCAAAAAATTTTCAAAGCTTTTCATTGCTGGTGTTTGGCTACACTGGCGGTGTTTGTACAATAAAAATTCATACCCAATTTGTGGTCCATGAATCGGAATCATAACCAAACCTTGCTCATCTACCCAAGATTTGGCATAACCAAGCGCCATGGTAATGCCCAAGCCTTCTTTAACCATGCCTAAAGCCGTTGATAAAAAGTTAACTTGGTAATCGCTGCGAAATAGGCGTGTGTGGATGTCCAAAGTCAACTTTTCACGAATATGATCGGCAAAAGGCGCTTGCACGGTAATCAAATCATCTTCGCTCAAATCCTGCCATGTCAGCACCTTTGAATCTGCTAGGGGATGATCTGCACGCACCACCAATCCAAAAGATGACCGAAATAGTTTGGTTTGCATTAGATCATTTTTGAGTTCATTGATGGGGTTGATATTAATCCTGTGGGTTATGGTTTTAAGGTCATTGACCATTTAACGCATAATGTTTATCGTGGACGCATGGATTATTGGGCAGGGTTTTATGAAAAACTGTTTAACTTCCAAGAAATACGCTATTTTGATATTAAAGGTGAATATACAGGGCTGACAAGTCGTGCCATGACAGCACCCGATGGGCTGATTCGCATTCCTTTAAATGAAGAATCTAAACAAGGTGGCGATCAGATTGAAGAATATTTGATGGCATTTGGCGGTGAGGGCATTCAGCATATTGCACTGTTAACTGATAATTTGCCGATGCGATTGATCAGTTAAAAGCAGCAGGCGTACCTTTGATGACAGCACCCAATGATACTTATTATGAGATGCTAGATGAACGCTTACCCAATCATGGTGAGCATGTTGATTCTCTGAAAACTCGAGGTATCTTACTTGATGGTACAACAGAAAACAGCCACCCAAGATTATTGCTACAAATTTTTTCAGAAACAGCACTTGGGCCCGTATTTTTTGAGTTTATTCAGCGTAAAGGGGATTATCGAGAAGGATTTGGTGAAGGCAATTTTAAAGCATTATTTGAATCACTTGAACGAGATCAGATTCGCCGTGGTGCTTTAAAAATTTGACGAAATTCATGGGTGTACTGACCTGATAGCAACAATCTTGTCTTTATTTTTCAAAGTCTTAAAAATAGGATATGATACATGGTTGGCATATCCTATTTTATCATTTGAATTAGAAGCATCAGTATAAGTATAATACAAAAAGATAAACTGGTTATTGCTTGTATCATTTTTTGATTTGATGATACTTGGTCATGATTGTTATTTTGAAACACAAGTGATGGTAACAAAGTTTTTAAAATGATACCATTGATAGGACAAGCACGGATATGGGTATTTTATACTGTATTGTGTGATTTTTAGGGATTATTTATGAATTCAAATACATTATTAACCATGCGACCCATCAAAGCGGTTGCGATTGCAGGTGTTTTGGTTGCACTACTTGGTCTGACGATGATTGCTTGGAGCTGGGTGCCGCATTTGTCTTTATTGGTTGTGATTGTAGCACTGTTATTTTTTGGTTTATTAAATAAACTCAAATTTGAGCAAATGCAAGCGTGCATGATTGACAGTGTGGGCGCAGCAATGGGTGCGATTTATTTATTTTCTTTCATCGGTCTTTTGGTTTCTGCTTTGATGATGTCAGGGGCAATTCCAACACTGATTTATTATGGATTTGAGATATTATCAGCCAAGGTATTTTATCTGTCGGCATTTATTTTATCATCGGTTGTAGGCATCGCCTTAGGCAGTGGATTTACCACTTGTGCAACTGTGGGCGTTGCATTTTTGGGTATGGCAACCGCTTTTGGAGCAAATCCTGCCATCGTGGCTGGTGCTGTCATCTCTGGTGCGTTATTTGGTGATAAGATGTCACCTTTATCAGATACAACGAGTATCGCCGCCTCACTTGTTGGCGTTGATTTATTCGACCACATTAAAAATATGATGTATACTACCGTGCCTGCTTGGATCATCACGGCCATCATATTTTGGTATTTATCGGCCACCAATACCATCAGCGACCTTTCAGGCATTGCCATACTCAAAGAGCAACTTTTTAGCAGCGGCTTAGTGCATGGTTTTTCATTAATCCCTTTTGCTGTTCTTGTCATTTTGGCCATTTTACGAGTCAATGCCATCTATACCATTATTGCAACCATCATAGCAGCACTGATGATTACCTACACACATTCAAGCCCAAGTTTGACCGAGTTGGGCGGATGGTTTTTTGCTGGATATACGCCAGCAGAAGGGCTGGCATTGGGCGATGTGGCAAAAATGGTATCACGGGGCGGCTTACAAAGCATGTTTTTTAGTCAACTGTTGGTTATTTTGGCATTATCTTTGGGTGGGCTGTTGCAAGGATTGGGTATCTTGCCAGCATTATTAGATGGCATGCGTCATTTGTTAACTCGTGCCAGTCGTGGCGTGGCAGCCGCAGCATTTACCTCACTTGGCATTAATGTTTTGGTGGGTGAGCAATATCTCAGTTTATTATTATCAGGCAATGCTTTTTTACCAGAATATCAGCGATTGGGTTTGCATCCAATTAATCTATCACGCACCATTGAAGATGCAGGCACGGTGATTAATCCTTTAGTGCCATGGGGTGTCTATGGTGGGTTTTTGGCTGGGACTTTTGGGATGCCAGTGATTGAGTATGTGCCGTATGCGTTTTTTTGTTATTTGTGCTTTTTATTGACACTGTTTTTTGGGATAACAGGACTGACCATTACACGCTTATCACCAAAGTTGACATAGTGCTAATAGGGCATTTGTCTGCTTGACAAATCTTACTTTTGAGCGCTTAAAATGTGTAATATGTCAATAAAATGGCTATGATTGGTGTATCAGATGAATGAAAATTGTTACACAAGAAAAACTTTCATCATTTTTATGATAAAATACAAAGTATCTGAAAAAGGGGATAATTCATGAAATTCATCAAGCAAAATAGCCATCATTTGGCAATGTTACTTGCGATGACCACTGGTGTTCATCAAGCGCATGCATTTTCGGTTGACAACAGTCAGCAGCGTATAACAGTACAGCCCACTTATGTGCAACCTGCTCAGGTAATCACCTCTCAATCTGTGTATATTGAACCGACAGCCCAAGTAACCACAACGACAAATGTGAGCGTGCAGGCAGCACCCCAAGCACCCCAAGAGCATGTGGCGTCACAAGGCTATGCACAAACCCAACTTAACATTCAACCACAAGTCATCTCGAGTACCAAAACCCAAACAACTGCGTATACCACCACCTCAAACGCCCAAACTGCCATCTTAAATGACCAAAACGGCTATACAAATAGTTTTTATGCGTTGCCCATCAGCACAAGATCGGCAGCGGTTTTGGTCTATGATTTACAAGATGGCAAGCCCATTTATGGTAAGAATGCAGATGTTCAACGCTCAATAGCTTCTATCAGTAAAGTGATGACTGCCATGGTCATTTTGGATGCTGAGCTTGATATGCGTGAAGAAATTACTTTGATTGCCTCTGATTTGATTGGTGCAAAGCAAGCAAGCACACGCCTGAAAGCTGGTGACCGCATGACACGATCTGAGTTTACTTTGATGATGCTCATGCGTTCTGAAAACCCCGCTGCCAAAGCATTGGCACGCACTTACCCAGGTGGATATGATGCTTTTATTGCTGCAATGAACCAAAAGGCATATGATTTGGGCATGTATCAAACGAAATTTAGTGATTCTTCAGGTTTAGATCCACGCAATATGTCATCAGCCAATGATTTATTAATCATGATGAAAGCGGTCAATAGTAGCCCACGCTATCACAGTATCCGTAATTTTTCCACGGCACCAAATTATGATTTTTATATCGCCAATTATGGCAGTGGCGACCGTATCTATAAAGGCAATAATACCAATCGCCTAGTACGAGAAGGTGCTTATCCAATTGGTGTCCAAAAAACAGGCTATATTCGTGAAGCTGGTTATAGTGTTGTGATGGAGACCAACATTAACAATCGCCCAGCCATTGTTGTTTTATTGGGTGCACCAAACAGTGCAAACCGATGGAGCGATGCTGAAACCATCTTAACTGAATTGGCTTATCGCCAGTAACTTTGATTAGCAACTTTGATTGGCCGATCATTTGTCAAATATCAAAAGCCACCCAAAACTGTCATTTGGGTGGCTTTTGGTTTTTTAAACTGCCCCAAAAGTTAGACGCTAACCTTTGGGGCGATTTTTATGATTAAATTTATGGCGAGCTTTGATTGTGATAAAGGCAAGTATCAGCAAGTTAATCTTTGCTATTTTGAAGATTGGGATCAGCAAAAACGACCACTTCTTCTTCAAATTCAGGTTTGACTTTGACCACAAAATCCTCTCTTGATAGACCCATCATCAGCGGAATAGAGCTTGCAACATAAATAGAAGAATATGTACCAGCAATCAGACCGATAAATAACGCCACAGAGAACCAATACAAACCATCACCACCTAAAAACAGCATGGCAACAACCACAACAAACACCGTACCGACGGTCATAATGGTTCGTCTTAAGGTCTCTGTCAGTGACAAATCAAGTACCTGACGGGGCGTTAAACCACGCACTCGGCGAAAATTCTCACGAATGCGATCATAAACAACGATCGTATCATTCACTGAATAGCCAATCAAAGCCAATACAGCGGCCAAAACCGTCAAGTCAAATGGCCAGCCCATAATGGCAAAAATACCAACAACGATAATCACATCATGAAATAACGCAAGTACAGCACCCAAAGCCAGCTTAAACTGGAATCGTGTTGCAACATAAATGAGCATCATGCCAAGTGCAACAGACATCGCAAGCAGTGAATTTAGGTAAATTTCATTGCCCAGTTGGCTGCCGATAATACTAATGCTATCAATGGTGGATGAATTATTTGGAAAATTAAGAATCTGATCCAAAGAAGCGCTTAGGTTTTCAGCTGAGCCATCTTGGGGCGGTAAGCGTACCAAAAGCTCTTGGCGAGTTCCTAAGTATTGGACAACCGCATCATTAAAGCCATTGTCCGCCAATGCTTGAATGACTTGCGCTTGTTCAACAGGCTGTTCATAAGCGACATTGGCTGACACGCCACCTGTAAAATCCAAACCAAAGTTTAAACCCTTGACAATGATTGCGATCAGCCCTATGAGGATAGACAGTACCGAAAATACCATCATGGGCTTTTCAAGTTTCATAAAAGCAATGATACGCTGATTGGCGATGAGTTTGACGCCGCCAGCTTTTTCGGCAGCTTCATCACCAGCATCAGCAATCAATGATTGATCGGCAAGAGCATCTTGATTTGTGGCAGCATTGGCACCTTTACCATCACGACGCGGCACACGGCGACGGCGTGGTGGCTGTGCTGCGTTTGGGTCGATAGGGTTATTTTCGTTATTCATTTTTAACTCCTAACCGATGCTAAGTTTGGTTAAGTTTTTGCGATAACCATACCAAATCTGAATCATGGCACGAGTGACTAAAATCGCAGTAAACAAAGAACTAATAATACCAATTGCAAGCGTGATTGCAAAACCTTTGATCGGTCCTGTTCCGATGGCAAATAAGATAAATGCAATTAATAGCGTGGTGATATTGGCATCAAAAATTGAGCTAAATGCACGATCAAAACCTGACACAATGGCAGATTTTGCACGAGCACCATTGGCAAACTCTTCACGAATACGCTCAAAGATCAGCACATTGGCATCAACTGCCATACCAATGGTCAACACAATCCCAGCAATACCCGGTAGGGTGAGCGATGATCCTAAAATGGACATGATGGCAACCATGATAATGACATTAAAGGCTAAAGCAATATTTGCAATCACACCAAATGCACGATAAAACACAATCATCCATAAAAATACCAACAGATAGCCAACCTGTGTAGAAAATAATCCTTTATCGATATTATCTTGACCCAAAGATGGGCCGATGGTTCGCTCTTCAACAAAGTACATCGGTGCTGCTAATGCGCCTGAGCGTAAAAGTAGTGCAAGTTCGCCTGCTTCTGCATCTGAATCCAAACCTGTAATTACAAATGAAGAACCTAGTACCGCCTGAATGGTAGCACGGTTAATAATGCGTGATTCAGTATAAGGCGTACGCACCTCAACAAGCTCACCAGTTGCCGAATCTTCTTGGAAGCTGACTTTTTGCTTATTTTCAATAAATAGCACGGCCATCTGCTTGCCCACAGCGGTGCGTGTGGCATTTTGCATGAGTCTGCCGCCTGCTGTATCTAGGGTAATATTTACCTGTGGGCGTCCATTCTCATCCAAACCTGACTGTGCCCCTTGAACACGCTCGCCTGTGATGATGGCTTGGCGTTCAAGTAGCATAGGCTGACCGTCCAAAGAACCAAATGCAAAAGCTTCGGTACCTGCAGGTGGAATACCGCCTGCATAATTCATATCTTGTTCGCTTACCATGCGAAACTCAAGATTGGCAGTACGACCCAAAACCCGTTTGGCTTCTGCGGTGTCTTGTACACCAGGCAGTTCAACGACGATGCGATTGGTGCCTTGAGATTGCACCAATGCTTCAGCCACGCCAAGCTCATTGATACGATTTCTTAGTGTGGTTAAGTTTTGACCGACAGCATATTCATTAATCTCTTGAATTTTGGCATCAGTATAAGTCAGCTCAAGTGCCGCACCTTCGGTATCAGCAAAGGGACGCAATGCAAAGTCTGCACCTACTTGATTTTGTAGGACAGATTGAGCACGCCCACGATCATCTGTATTGACAAAAGTAAGCACCATGCCATTATCAGTGATACGCAGACTTTGAACGGGGATTTGCTCACCACGCAGTGTACGGCGTACATCTTGGCTGGCAGTTGCAAGACGCTGTTCAAGTGCTTTTGCCATATCAACTTCTAACACAAATCTCACACCGCCACGCAAATCTAAGCCCAATTTCATGGGAGCTGCGCCCAAATTACGCAGCCATTCAGGGGTAGTTTGTGCCAAATTGAGTGCAACCACATACTGTTCGCCCAAATCTCGGCGTAGCACTTCTTGTGCCTTAAGCTGATCTTCAGCGTTTGATAAACGAAGCAGTGCGCTGTTATTTTCAAAGCGACCATTATGGTGATTTAATCCTGCCTGTGTCAGCAGACCTTCAGCTTGTGTTAGCACATCTTGAGTTAATTGTGTGCCTGCACTTGCGCCTGTAATTTGCACAGCAGGCTCATCAGGGTATAGGTTGGGTAATGCGTAGATGCCAGAGATAAACAGCACCACAGCAATTAATATATATTTCCAAGCAGGGTAGTGCATAGAGTATTCTTATTAGATAGAGCAAGATGATGAGAAATCCCATCACGCTGCGAAAAAGACCGACCCAAGCAAATTGATTGATTTATCCAAATCATTGCTTGGGCTTAGGATGGATTAGATATTGTCAATGGTGCCTGTCGGCAGTACCATAACGACGCTTGCACGCTGAATCTTAACATCTGTTGAATGATTCAATGTGATGACAGCATAATCACCCTCAACCTTTTTAATACGACCAATCAAACCACCAGCAAAGACAACCTCATTACCAACAGTCAAGCCATCAACCATGGCTTTGTGTTGCTTGTTGCGTTTGGATTGTGGACGAATGATTAAAAAATAAAAAATTGCAAAAAAAGCAACAGGAATGAGCAAATTCATCAATAATGACTGCTGACCTGCAGGCGCACCTGTAGACGCATGTGCGGCGGTAATGGCCAAGTCTAACATCAATAACTCCTAAATATCAAAAGACGGTTAATCGTTTTGGTTATGATCCAAAACCACCGCCCATTTAAAAAATATCAACTTTACTTGATGAATTTATCCAACCAAATCACGCAAGTAAAAGTTAAAATAACGCATATCATAGCATATTTTTATAGGTCTGGTATGGATTTTTAGTGTTGTTGCTATTGCTTCATGAAATTCGCTTAAAACAATACTTGCACATCGCTTAATTTTCACTTAATATGGGCGATAATTTTTACAACATTACAATGTCATGCCCCGACCGAGAACCCAAAATCTGGCAAATTTGTCTTTTGTTTCTATCGCTGTTTTTACTGTATCAGTAGCGGCTGTATTGATCCCTTCAACGGCATTTGCTGCGTTTGAGCTTGGTGGCACACCAACCAATCTTGCGTTATTGATTTTTTTTATTGGTTTGTCTTTGGTTGTGTCATTTTTATGCTCTATTTCTGAAGCGACATTGTTAACCATGACACCTTCTTATATTGACACGCTTGAAGAAGGTAATCCTAAAGGCGCAGCACTGCTTAAGAGCGTGAAAGTTGACCACATCGAAAAATCAATTTCAGCAATTTTAACACTCAATACTGTCGCCCATACCTTAGGTTCGCTTGGTGCAGGCGCACAAGCAGTTATCGTTTTTGGTAATGCGTGGTTTGGGGTGTTTAGCGGTGTGATGACTTTGATTATTTTAATTGGCACAGAAATTATCCCAAAAACCATCGGAACGGTATATTGGCGACGATTTGCTATGCCTGTGGCGTATTATGTGCGTACAATCAATGTGGCATTATTACCCATTATCTGGGTGACTGAAAAAATTTCACGCATGTTAACTCGTGGCAATCAAGAAATTGGTTTTAATCGCCATGAGTTTTTGGCACTTGCCAATCAAGGGGAAAGCTTGGGGCAAATGAGCGAGATGGAAACTCGTATTATCAAAAACTCTTTGGCATTGGGCATGATTAATGTCGAAGACATTTTGACGCCTCGTTCGGTCGTCAGTGCGTTTGATGAAAATATGACGGTAGGCGATGTCTTTGCCAGCTATCCCAAACTGCCTTTTTCTCGTTTTCCAATCTTTGATGAAGATTTGGATAACGCCACAGGATTTATATTAAAATCCGATTTACTGATCGCTAAGGCAAATCAAGAAATTCATACGCCCATCAAGCAATTTCGGCGTGATATCAACTTTGTATTTGCCAAAATGAAACTGTTTGATTTGTTGGATTTGATGCTAAAAGAGCAAGTTCACATCGCTTTAGCGGTAGGCGAATTTGGTGAGGTTAAAGGATTGGTGAGCTTAGAAGATGTGCTAGAAACCTTGCTTGGTCTTGAGATTGTTGATGAATTTGACCGTGTTGATGATATGCAGATTTTAGCACGCCAACTCATGGATAGACGCATGGCACGCTTGGGGGCAAAACTAGAAGAAGATGCACCATTTGATGAAAAGTAGGCCAATTCTAATAAATAACTTCTAAATGAAACAAAATGTAACAATTTGCCATCATGCTTTAAGTTTACTGTGTTATTTTGGCTTAAGATCACTCCGTCATAAATCATGGCGTATTCATTCATTGATAAGTATATTGAGTATAAGGGTTGGTTTATGAAACACAGTACCCGTTCTGTTTTAAAAAAAGCCGTTGCCGCAAGTATGCTGACGGCGGCGATTCGGTCGGTCATTCAATTGACAGGCAAGTCTTTTGGTAAAGGTGCGAGTATTGGCTTATTTATTGGCATGATTGGTGTACAAAGCTTAATTACGACCAATGCTTATGCAGTCAGTGAACAAGATGTCAGCCGATATGCTTCAAGTATGAGCAGTGCTGCCAACGCTCAAAATATTGCCCAAATTTCAAGATTAATTGCTGATGATGCCATCATTTCATTATCTCGAGGTGGCAAAACGACGAGCTTAAATAAAGAAGGTTACTTGCAACTGCTTCAAAAAAGCTGGGCTAAGTCCAGTGGCTACCGCTATCGTATTGATGTGGCAGATGTGGTTACGACAGGCAATCAGGCGAGAGCTCAGATTGTGACTACCGAGACTTGGACTCAAGATGGTAGACCTGTGACAATCAAGACCGCTTCTCGAGCCACTTTTTCTCAAGTGGGCAATCATGTTGTGCTGTTAAGATCGGTTTCACAAGTCACCGTTGATTAAGGCAAGTTTATCAACCAATTTGAATAAACCACCGTTTTTAGGTCAATTCGGTGGTTTTTATTGCCCATTAATCATCCAAATGGTTGCCAAATTTGTCAAAATAAGGCATTATTATCGTTCAAAAATCAGGTTGGGTTATTTTGCCAATCCACCGTGATAACAATTACTGAGTTAGGCTACCAAAGGACATAACAATGAAAAAACACACCAAATCTTCGATTTCAACACAAATTTTAAAGCCGCTCAGTCTTGCCATTTCATCTTGTATTTTGGTTGCTTGTAGTAGCACAGGCACACCTGTTAAACCTGTTAGCCAAACCTCAAAACCCATGCCTCAAGCTAAGCCCAGCCAGCAGATTAATATCTCGTCAGGCAATACTACCAGCCAGCAGATTAATATCTCATCAGGTAATGCTAATTTGGGCAATACTAAGACTGGTGCAGATGTTTTAGATGTTCAGATGCTTGATGCCTTAGAAGCGTTATTACAAGCGACTGATATGAGTATGGTGGAGGGTGATGAGCTGGCGATTCAACGCTATGGTAATTTATGGGATCGGGTTCGCCGTGGTTATCGCATTAATGAGATGACCAATGCACGCATCGAATCTCAAAAATCATGGTTTTACACTCGCCAAACCTATTTAGATCGCTTGACTGCACGCGCTTCTCGCTACCTGCATCATACGGTCGCCGAAGCTGAACGCCGTGGCATTCCCTCTGAATTGGCACTTTTACCAATCATTGAAAGCTCATATGACCCAACAGCGACCAGTAATGCCGCCGCTGCTGGTCTTTGGCAATTTATTCCTAGCACAGGTCGAATTTATGGCTTAAACCAAAGTGCGACATATGATGGACGCCGTGATGTCATTGAATCAACGCGCGCCGCTTATGACTTTTTAACCAGTTTGTATAACCAATTTGGCTCTTGGGAGCTGGCTTTGGCGGCTTATAATGCAGGGCCTGGGCGAGTTTCACGCGCCATCAAAGCCAACCAAGATCAAGGATTGCCAACAGATTACTGGTCACTTAAGCTACCAACTGAAACCATGAACTATGTGCCAAGATTCTTAGCAGTCGCTCAAATTGTGCGGTCGCCAAATACTTATGGTATCAATTTACCTGCCATCGCTAACCACAGCCATTTTAGAACAGTGCCAGTGAATTATGGTGTCAGCCTATCTGAGGTTGCCACAGTGACAGGTTTGTCAGTCAGTGAGCTTCGTTTATTAAATCCTGCGCTTTTAAATCTTACCGTTGATGAAATTGGTCCAAATCGTATCGTCATTCCTGACAGTTTGCCGAACCAAATTGACAATCAGCTGGCTTCTTTAAAAGGCTATGGATTTGGCGGTGATTATATCGCAACAGCACCCGCCCAAAGCATCACCTATGTCGTCCCTAAGTCTGGTGCTGCAGCCAGCACCAGCTCTCAACAAGAATTAATCGCAGCCAATACACTACCAACCACCATCGCACAAGTCACACCAAATAATACCATTGTGCAAGAACCAGCTTTATCAAAATCTGAGATAAATTTGATTGCAGCAGAAATTCAAAAAACCAGCCCTGAAGTGCCTGCAATCAGCCCTCAAGATGGCAATATTCAGCTAAATGCGGTACAAACTGGTCAGTCGGTTTTAGATGCTCGTGGTGAGACTAAAATGTTGAGTTTTGCTGATGGACCAAAAACTAAAGCGGCAACACAGCCTGCTCAGCCTGTGCAAGTAGCTGTAACACCGCCTGCTCAGCCTGTACAAATAACAGTGGTTAGTCCTGCTCCTGAACCAACTCCTCAGCCCGAGCCTCAGCCCCAGCTTCCACCTGTCACAGCTTCGACACCAGTCGTCTCATCGCCGCCTGTCTTAGTAGCACCACCGCCAAGTCGGCCTCGTCCTGAACCTGTATCAAAACCCAAGCCAAAGCCTGAAAGCTACACCGTGCGTGCTGGTGATAGTCTCACATCGGTTGCTGCTACTCATGGATTAACAGTCGGTCAGCTTGCCAGTTATAATAATTTGGCGAATGATGCACATATTTTAATTGGTCAAAGACTATGGCTTGTTGCTGGTAAAGTCAAACCCCAACCAGCATCGGTACAAACACCATCTCGCCAAAATACATCAACAACCAATAGCAATGCAGCAACCCATAAAGTATCTGCTGGCGAAAGCCTAACTGCTATCGCACGCAAATATAACATCAGTTTACACGCCTTAGCCAAAGAAAATGGCTTGAGTGTCACAGATGGTGTCTTAATTGGTCAAACACTCAAATTGCCCAGTGATGCCAAAACAGCCAGCACCACAATGGCTAATACATCCAGTTCTTTATCAGTGAACAAACCTGAAAGCTACACCGTGCGTGCTGGTGATAGTCTCACATCGGTTGCTGCTACTCATGGATTAACAGTCGGTCAGCTTGCCAGTTATAATAATTTGGCGAATGATGCACATATTTTAATTGGTCAAAGACTATGGCTTGTTGCTGGTAAAGTCAAACCCCAACCAGCATCGGTACAAACACCATCTCGCCAAAATACATCAACAACCAATAGCAATGCAGCAACCCATAAAGTATCTGCTGGCGAAAGCCTAACTGCTATCGCACGCAAATATAACATCAGTTTACACGCCTTAGCCAAAGAAAATGGCTTGAGTGTCACAGATGGTGTCTTAATTGGTCAAACACTCAAATTGCCCAGTGATGCTCAATCTGAAAGTAGCACGCCATCTCGTTTGGGAAATACCAAAAATAATTCTACACGCACGCCTACCAATACAAATATTGGTATCACTGAAAATTATACCGTCAAATCTGGTGAAAGCCTAACTATGCTCTCCAATCGTTTTGGCGTAGCAATCGGTGATTTGGCGGCAGCAAATGGTTTGGCTGCTAATGCCAATTTGCGTATTGGGCAAACTTTAAAAGTCCCCAAGCTAACGATGACATACACCGTCAAAGCAGGCGATGGGCTGATCGCTTTGGCACGACGCTATGGTATTAGCACCCAAGAACTTGCCAAAATGAATAATTTAGAACCTACTGCCGACTTGCGTATCGGGCAGGTTTTGACTGTTCCAAATAAATAATTTATATAAGGTCTTAAAACAACAAGCAACCAGCTTTAAAAAGTTGGTTGCTTATTGTTTTATCAGCTTGTTATTCACGGTTTTATCATTTGACATACAAAAAAGCGGAAAACTGATTTTCCGCTTTTTATTTTTATATGAAAATTGTCACTGATAACATTTATGCTTGCTCAATGTCAGCTTTAAGTTTGGCATTATGTGCTTTGAGTGCTGTTGGCATACGCTCACCCAGCTTATCAAAAAGTTCAGCATGGCTCTCAAGCTCTTTGATCCAAGCATCTTTGTCTTGACTGGTGACAAGCTCAAATTGTGCTTTGGTAAAATCAGACTGATCCCAATTGATATCATCATAGGTTGGCACTAAGCCAATCGGAGTACGGACAGCGTTAGCAGTACCTTCACAGCGTTCGATGATCCATTGTAGAACACGCATGTTCTGACCAAAACCAGGCCATACAAAGTCACCATTTTCATCACGGCGGAACCAGTTGACTTTGAACATTTTTGGTAATTGGTTGCCTGCTGCCTCGGCTTTTTTGCCAAGGTTTTCACCCATTTGTAGCCAATGGTTGAAGTAGTCTGCCATGTTATAGCCAGCAAATGGTAACATTGCAAATGGGTCACGGCGTACAACACCTTGTTGACCAGTAGCGGCGGCGGTGGTTTCAGAACCCATGGTTGCTGCTTTATAAACACCATCTACCCAATCAAATGCTTCTGATACCAAAGGCACAGTATCGGCACGACGACCGCCAAAGATAAAGGCAGAAATTGGCACACCTTCGGGATTTTCCCATTGTGGATCGATGGATGGGCATTGTTTTGCAGAAACGGTAAAGCGTGCGTTGGCATGAGCGGCACGCTCTACACCTGTGTGTGGCTCACGCTTCCAGTTGGTCAAATTTTCTGGTGTTTCTTTGGTTTTGCCTTCCCACCAAACTTCACCATCATCGGTGACAGCGACATTAGTGTAGATAACATCAGAACCCAAAGTACTCATGCAGTTTGAGTTGGTTTTGGTGTTGGTACCGGGTGCAACACCAAAAAAGCCTGCTTCTGGGTTGATGGCATAAAGCTTACCATCTTCAGAGGGCTTAATCCATGCAATATCATCGCCAACCGTTTCGACTTTCCAGCCTTCATAGCCTGCTGGTGGAATAAGCATGGCAAAGTTTGTTTTGCCGCATGCCGATGGGAATGCTGCTGCGATATAATGTTTTTTGCCTTGTGGGTTGGTTACACCCAAGATGAGCATATGTTCAGCCAACCAACCTTGTTCACGCCCCATGGCAGAAGCGATGCGTAGTGCTAGGCATTTTTTACCAAGCAAAGCGTTACCGCCATAGCCTGATCCATACGACCAAATTTCACGAGTTTCAGGGAAGTGTACGATATATTTCTCATCATTGCATGGCCATGCCACATCTTTTTGTCCTTCGGTCAATGGTGAGCCGACAGTGTGTATACATGGCACATACTCGCCATCAGTGCCAAGCACATCATAAACCGCTTTGCCCATGCGTGCCATCTTTCGCATACTGACGACGACATAGGGACTGTCTGTAATTTCGATGCCAATATGGGCAATGTGGCTACCTAAAGGACCCATACTAAAAGGTACGACATACATGGTACGGCCTGCCATACAACCATCAAACAAATCGTTAAGTTTGGCACGCATTTGGCTTGGCTCGACCCAATTATTGGTCGCACCTGCATCGATTTCTTCTTTTGAGCAAATATAAGTACGATCTTCGACACGCGCAACATCTGTCGGATCTGAGAATGCCAGATACGAATTTGGGTGCTTGTCTTCATTTAATTTGATCATGGTGCCGTTTTCGATCATCAGATCAATTAGGCGCTGGTTTTCTTCTTCAGAGCCGTCGCACCATTCGATGGCGGCAGGTTTGGTCAAAGCGGCAATTTCAGCCACCCAATGAATCAAGGCTTGGTGACGAACAAAATCTGGCGCAGTTATCTTTGCAGTCATGTTGAGATCTCATTTTATGAAAATTGGCGATCCACTGTTTTTTGTATAAGTAATATAGGTAAGCTTATAAAGCACCAAAATTGTAACAAAATAATGCAGTGACGCTGTGAAAAGCAGTATTAAACCATAAAATATACAGAAAGATAAGTACTATAATTAAATTAAATAGATATATTTTTAAAATTGATGATTAATGATGGGGTGCTATAAAGCTTGTTTGGCTGTATAAAGGTTAATTTAGCAAGCATACCAAAAAAATGCTACAATTTGATTAAATCATTTAAATCAATGGATTAGGATAAGCTATGGCTAAAGCGAAATCAAGCTACATTTGCCAAAATTGTGGGGCGATTTATGGCAAATGGGCAGGGCAATGTACAGATTGCGGCGAATGGAATACTCTTGTTGAGGCACCTAACACCAGTTTGCCACATCATCATAAATCAAAAACCACCACGGCATCTAGAAAAACCGCTAACTATGCTGGAGCGGTGAGCGCTGTGATGACCTTGGATCATGTTGGCGTTACGCTCGAAACACGCATGCCAACGGGGATTGGTGAATTTGACCGAGTGCTTGGCGGTGGACTTGTGGCAGGGTCGGTGGTGCTGATTGGGGGCGACCCAGGTATTGGCAAATCCACAATCTTACTACAAACCGCCATTAACATGGCAGCAGGTGATTCGCTATCGGGTTCTGCTTTATACATCACAGGCGAGGAGAGTCTGTCGCAGGTTGCCATGCGTGCCAAACGGCTTGGTTTGCCAACCGATCGCCTGCGTGTCTTAGCCGAAACGAATGTCGATACCATTTGTGCAGCACTCACCGCAGAGCAGCCTGCCATTGCTGTCATTGACTCGATCCAAACGCTCTTTACCGAAGCCATACAGTCCGCCCCCGGAGGGGTTGCCCAAATCCGTGAATCCGCCGCCGTCTTAACTCGTTATGCCAAACAGACAGGCACGGCACTGTTTTTGGTGGGACATGTTACTAAAGAAGGGGCGTTGGCAGGGCCTCGTGTGCTAGAACACATGGTGGATACGGTGCTGTATTTTGAGGGTGAATCAGACAGTCGTTTTAGAATGATTCGTGCCATCAAAAACCGTTTTGGGGCGGTCAATGAGTTGGGTATTTTTGGCATGACCGACACAGGATTAAAGGAGGTTGCCAACCCCTCCGCCATTTTTCTAAGCCGATACGATAAGCCCATTGCAGGGTCGGTGGTGATGGTCAGCCGTGAAGGTACTCGTCCTTTGTTGGTTGAAGTACAAGCGCTTGTAGATACCGCCCAAGCACAACCCAGACGCATGGCACTTGGGCTTGATTATCAGCGTCTGTCCATGCTTCTTGCAGTCATGCATCGGCATGGCGGCATTCACACCAGTGGTATGGATGTGTATGTCAATGTCGTAGGCGGTGTTAAAGTCATGGAAACTGGTTCAGATTTAGCAGTGCTACTTGCGTGTGCTTCTAGTATTCGTGAAAAGGCACTCCCCAATCGGCTTTGTGTGTTCGGTGAATTGGGATTGTCTGGTGAGATTCGCCCTGTGCCAAATGGTCAAGAACGCCTAAAAGAAGCGATGAAGCATGGCTTTACCCATGCTATTGTACCTAGAGCCAATGCACCTGCAACCAATCATCCACAATTTAAAAACATTCAAATCATCGCTGTTGATCGGCTTGATGAAGCGATTTATCAAGCGTTTGAGATTAATGTAGGTTAAACGCTATCTATCTGTTGAATTTTGGGTTGATGGCTCATAGGTTATAAGCCTAAAAAATCCACCACAAAATCACTGCTTGGCTGAGCAAATAACTTGCTTGGTGTGCCAATTTGCTCAATTTGACCATGATTCATGATGACAATTTTATCAGATATGGCTTGAGCTTCTTCCTGATCATGCGTGACCATGATGCTGGTGATGCCAATTTCACGCTGAATGTCCTTGAGCGAATGACGCAGCTCTTTACGCACTTTGGCATCAAGCGCACCAAAAGGCTCATCAAGTAGCAGTAGCTTAGGCTTGGTCGCCAGTGCGCGTGCCAAAGCAATCCGCTGACGCTGGCCACCTGATAACTCATGTGGGTAGCGGGTTTTGGTGTGGCTAAGTTGCACCAAATCAAGCAGCTCATCCACACGCCGATCGATTGCGTTGGCAGAAGGGCGTTTATTGTAAGGTAGCAGTGTCAAGCCAAAAGCAATATTTTGTGCAACCGTTTGATGTCGAAATAACGCATATTGCTGAAACACAAAACCGATACCACGGCGTTGCACTGGTATATCAGTCACATCGATATTGTCAAAATATATCCGCCCGTTGTCTGCATTTTCAAGACCTGCAATGATGCGTAGTAAAGTTGTCTTACCACAGCCTGATGGACCTAATAAAGTCGTCAGCTCACCTGTTGAAATATCAATGCTGATATCACCCAAGGCAACAAAATCCCCGAAAGTTTTATGAATGTTTTGGATTTTAATACTCATATTTCATACTCATATTTCATACTTATAGAAGATAACTTTTTATATGGATGAATAAATTTATATAAATTTTGATGTAAATCTTGCTTAATCAAAATACCATCATTGCGATTTTTTATGGCTCATCAATCCTTGAGCGACCAAAGTGACCAAGGCAAGCAGTGAAAGCAAGCTTGAGAGTGCAAATGCCAATGTAAATGCATATTCGTTGTATGCAATTTCAATCATCAAAGGCACAGTGTTGGTCTCGCCTCGGATATGCCCAGATACGACCGATACCGCCCCAAATTCACCCATCGCACGCGCATTGGTTAGGATAATGCCATAAAGCAGCGCCCATTTGATATTGGGTAAAGTGACTTTCCAAAACATCTGCCAGCCGTTAGCCCCAAGCGTCAAAGCGGCTTCTTCTTCGCTATTGCCTTGAGCCTGCATAAGCGGAATTAGCTCTCGTGCGATGAATGCAAAGGTGACAAATAAAGTTGCAAGTACAATCCCTGTTGTCGCAAAAATCACCTGAATCCCCATGCTCTCAAGATAGCTACCAAGTGGTGTATTGGCACCAAAGACCAGTACAAACATCAAGCCCGCCACTACAGGCGACACGGCAAAGGGCAAATCAAGCAATGTGGTGATCACAAATTTGCCACGAAATTGATGGCGTGTGATCAAATATGCCAACGCTACGCCAATGATCGTATTGATGGGTAAGATAATCGCGGCTGTGACTAAAGTCAGCTTAATGGCTGCAAGTGCATCAGGCTCAAGCAGTGCTGCTTGATACGCCTGCCACCCGTCTTTTAGTGCTTCATAAAAAACAGACGCCAGCGGCACAACAAGCATAATGCCCATAAATACAGCCACTATGCCAATCAAACTCCATTTAACCCAAGGTTTATCACGGGTGGCAGGATTTTTTTGGTATGAATAAGAACTTGTATTTGCCATAGCTACGCCTTAGGTTTTATTGTATGATGAAATCATGTTGATCATGATAAATCAGTTGGTTTTTACGCCCAGTCTGGCTGAGAGTTTCCACTGGATAAAATTCATGGTACCCAAAACCACCAATGAGATTAAAAGCATAAATAACGACACGCAAGCTGCACCTGCGACATCAAATTGCTCAAGCTTTGAGACAATGATTAAAGGCAAAATCTCCGATTGCATGGGGATATTACCAGCGATAAAAATCACCGAACCATACTCACCCGTAGCACGGGCAAACATCATGCCAGCACCGATTAGCATTGCTGGGGTAATTTCGGGTAAAATCACACGGCAAAATGTGGTCAAGCGACTGGCACCCATCACCGCTGCCGCTTCTTCAAATTCTACTGAAAGCTCAGCAAGTACTGGCTGCACTGCACGCACAATAAAAGGAAAGCTGACCACCACCAAAGCCAGCCAAATACCAATCGGTGTAAACGCAATTTTTATTGGCTCATCAAACAGCAGTATCCCAAGGCGTGTAAACCATTGACCAAACAAGCCATTGGGTGCATAAAGTGTGGCAAGGGCGATGCCAGTTACCGCTGTTGGCAGGGCAAACGGTAGATCAACCAAAGCATTTAAAAAGGACTTACCCCAAAACTCATAACGCACCAACACCCAAGCTGCCAGCGTACCAAAAATCAAATTAGTCAGGGTGGCAAGCATCGCCATGGATAAAGATAGCTTAATTGCTGCAAACACTTGTGGCTCACGAATCGTCCGCACGATATCATCAAAACCCATTTGCAATGTCGTCAAAATCATCATCAAAAAGGGTAAAATCACCAACAAACCAAGTGCAAAGATACTAATACCCATACTTAGCCCAAAAAATGGCATCACTCGGCGTGCACGATTTTTAAGAGGCATTGGCTGATTTGGCATGATAACAATCCTAATGATATGGTGGATAATTGGCGATAACCTCACAAGATAACTTTACTTTACGGCATTGGTTGATAAACTTTAAGTGTAAAAATTGACTTTTTATTTTCCTTTATAGAATTTAGATATCAAATTTAGACCAATGTAGCATGCGATACCATCATCTTGTATCTTTTGAAGGATAATAGAGCTTTTCAAACTTTATCAAACATGCGATAATAGCAAGGTTTGGCATAATTATATGACCGATGCTGTAAATACCGATACTGTAAATAAAATATATGAAAAGAGATGACCGTGATGATGAAAAATAAATTAATGCGTGGTTTGGCGATTTTGGCGTTAAGCTTACCGATCGTAACTTATGCACAAACTGCTGCCCCTAAAGCGTCTGAAACACCGAAAGAATCTTTGACCCAAGAAGAGCAAATGGCTGTAGAGTTTTGTGATTTTTCAGCGTATGGCGTGATGCATATTGCTGGCGATCGTCAAAGTGGTGCAACCAAATCTGAGGCACTGGCCAACCATGATAAGCGTATGACTGAGCTAAAGGATCTTATTGACCCAGAAACCGCCACGATGCTTGATAAGTATTGGAAAGGTGCCATTGATAGAATATTCCAAGAATCTGTTCAAAAAACCGACGCCGAAAAACAAGCGTTTGTGATGGGTGTAGGCGAATCATCTTTTTATTCTTGCCTTGATCAAGTGCTTAAAACTCCCAAAAATTAATCACAATACTGCAAGCTTGATGGTATTTTTATGACCGAAACGACTGTTAAAAATTTTGATGACTTGCCACTATCTGAGCCAATTTTAAAGGCGGTGCAAGCATTAAAATTTGATCAATTAACCCCCATTCAAGCACAGATTTTGCCACATACATTGGCAAATCAAGATGCCATTGGACAGGCACAAACAGGCACAGGTAAAACAGCGACATTTTTGATTACGATTATTGAATCGCTATTAAAGCGTCCGTTTCAAGCTGATGAAATTCGCTATCTTGGCGAACCTAGAGCGTTGGTTTTAGCGCCTACCAGAGAGCTTGCACAGCAGATTTTGGCAGATTGCCGTGAACTGACCCGATTTAGCCAGCTTTATAATTTGTGTATTACAGGCGGTGCTGATTTTGATAAACAGCTTGAGCAGTTACATAAAAGACCGTTGGATATTTTGATTGGCACACCGGGGCGTATCATCGATTGGGTGAATAAAGGTGAGCTTTTTTTGGATCGTGTTGAGGTATTTGTGCTTGATGAAGCGGATCGTATGCTGGATATGGGTTTTATCCCTGATATCAAGCGTATTGTCAGACATATGCCAAGCAATACCGAACGCCAAAGCCTATTATTTTCGGCAACTTTTAATCAAGATGTGATGAATTTGGCTTATCGCTGGCTACATCAGCCAGCATTTGTTGAGATTGCACCTGAAAGTAAAACCAATCAGGCGATTGATCAACAATTTTATTTGGTCACTGAGCGTGAAAAAATGAGCGCACTTAAGCAAATTTTGGCAGATGATTCGGTGAAAAAGACGATCATTTTTGCCAATCGCAAAGATCAAGTTAAGCGTCTATATGATTATTTGCGTCGTCATCACAAGGTTACGATGCTGTCTGGAGATGTAGCTCAGCAAAAACGAGAGCGTTACTTGCAGCGTTTTAAAGATGGCGAGGTCAATGTATTGGTGGCAACTGATGTGGCAGGGCGTGGCATTCATGTGGATGATGTGACGCATGTGATCAATTATACTTTACCTGATATGCCTGATGATTATGTGCATCGTATCGGCCGTACAGGGCGAGCTGGTTTGAGTGGCGTGTCCATCAGTTTTGTTGGTGAAAATGATGCCTTTAACTTGCCTGCACTTGAGCGACATGTCGATCAAAAATTTAAGCTCAATCAGTTTGAGTTTTTAGATGAGCATAAATAGGAATCATGAACGCATGTACCCTGATTTATTAAACCCTGTCCATATTCCACTGTCTCTATACATTCACATTCCTTGGTGTGTCAAAAAATGCCCATATTGTGATTTTAACTCGCATGCTTTGCCAAGCCAAGTACCATTTGAAAGCTATATAGAAGCATTGCTTAGCGATGCTATATCACAACAAAGCTTGGCATCAAATCGTCAAATTGATACGGTATTTATCGGTGGTGGTACGCCATCATTATTACCCATTGAATTATTTAAACAACTATTTGACAGATTGCGGTTAATTTATGATTTTGCACCGACATGCGAGATAACACTCGAGGCAAATCCTGGCACACTTGAGCATTCGCCTTTTGATGAATATCTAAATATCGGTATTAATCGCTTATCCATTGGCGTACAAAGCTTTGATCACAACGCCCTAACAGCGTTGGGGCGTATTCACAATCCTGATCAAGCATCAAATGCCATTCGTGCTGCACGCACAGAAGGGTTTGATCGCGTCAATGCAGATTTGATGTATGGCTTGCCCAATCAAAATCCATCAAAAGCGGTGAATGATATTCAAACCGCCATTGATGCTGGTGCAACTCACTTATCTTGGTATCAACTGACGATAGAGCCGAATACGACCTTTTATCGTACGCCACCACAGTTGCCAGATGAAGAGATCATGGCAGAAATTGAAACTTTGGGACAAAGTGTACTGACAAAGCATGGATTTTATAATTATGAAGTCAGTGCTTGGCATGGTCCAAATGATGCTCCATGTCAGCATAATCTGAACTATTGGCAATTTGGCGATTATTTGGCAATCGGTGCTGGAGCACATGGTAAGTTGACCTTAAAAAACCACCCAGATTACCAAGATGGCATTTATCGTTATCAAAAATCACGCCAACCCAAGGACTATCTTGCGTTTGAAGATGCACCCAAAATGATCAACTTTGAGCGTATCACTGATGAAAATTTGCCGTTTGAATTTATGATGAATGCACTGCGATTAAAAGATGGGGTAAGTACTGATGTGTTTGAAACGCGTACGGGGCTATTAATCAGCACGATTGATAACGAGATGATGCCTTTACAACATCAAGGATTGATGGTTTTAGATCCGTTACGCATTGCACCGACCCATCTTGGGTTTCGATATGTGAATCATTTGGTCAGTCAATTTATGTAAACTGATAGATAAAAAGACCCACTCATCTGAGTAGGTCTTTTTTAAGCTTAACTTAAGCTAAAATTAGATTTTCTTTTCAACTTTTTGGGCGGTGTCTGATACTGCTTCACCAGTTTTTGAGACATCTTTACCAAAACCTTTGATAGTGTTGCAACCAGTCAAAACAACAACGGCAGCGATAGAGGCAACCAATACTTTTTTCATGAGGCATTCCTTAATGATTTAATTAAATTCATGTATGAAATTCATGTGAATCTATAAACTCACTCTGCTATTTTAACGAAGTTTTTGATGAATTTCTAGCAATAGATGTGATTTTATAATACTTTGTTACATTTTGTAAACTTTTGGTAAGGTTTATAAATTTTATCTTTGAATTTAATCAAAATATGGCACAATAGACCGTTTCAGAGTACAATAGGCGGCATCGCCATATTTGTTAGTAAAGTTCATGTCACAATTTTCAGATGCACGCATTCATATCGTGCTATTTTCTCCAAAGATTCCCAATAACACTGGCAGCATCATTCGCTTATGTGCCAATACAGGTGCTCAGCTACACTTGGTCAAACCGCTTGGATTTGAGTTGGATGATACTCGCTTAAAGCGGGCAGGGCTTGATTATCATGAATACGCAACTTTAAGCGTTCACGATAATTGGCAAGAGACAAAATCGGCACTAAAATCGTTGGGCGTGGAGCGTATTGTTGCCATGACGACCAAGTTTAGCCGTCCGTTTTATGAATATCAATTTAAGCTGGATAATGATCAGCATAAAGTCGCCTTGGTATTTGGTTCGGAGACCGATGGATTACCTGAAGAGGTGCGTGCTGATATTGGTGCTAATCATTGGCTACGGTTGCCCATGTTGCCAGATTCACGCAGTTTGAATTTAGCCAATAGTGTTGGTATTTGTCTTTATGAAGTATGGCGTCAGCTTGGATTTGTGGGTGATGTTGGACAAAGTGTGGGCTATCACAAACCCACATCAAGGTAATACAAGCGTATGCGTTGCGACTTGAACACGGCTGGTCAAAACAAGCCCCAACAGGGGTGTACGGTAATGCCTTTAACAGTGCCATCGCCAATTTGGGTTAATCAAGCTGTCTTTGATATGCACGCACAGCATCCATGATGAGCTGATTTTGGGGAATGCCTAGGCGTTTGGATAAGTTTTCTATTAAGGTAATGTCATCAATATGCAGCTTTAAGCCTTTGGTTTTAAAGCCACGCTTGGCATCAGAGTCAGCGGTACGCTGTGTTTGGCTTTTTGGGGTGCTTGTGATTTTTGGCATGGTTTAATCTTCTGGGTTGTGCAGTCGCAAGCCCCACGATGTCGCTGTGAGACTTGCGTTGTGTTGATTAGAGCTTGACTTAACTGCTAGATTTTAGTAAGATAATCAACACAAGGATAATTGCGATTTGTATGAAAGTTTTCATCGCTTTTTCCTTCTGCTAGTGAGTGTACAGTAGCTTGGTTGTTCCAGCAACCTTGCTACCAGCCCCAAAGCCAAATAATTTTATTAAATTATTTGGCTTTTTTATCGCTTTAAAAATGATTAACCCCCAAACCGCTTATCTGATGATAGGCGGTTTTTATTGCCCAAATGAACACCCCTTTATGGGCTTTTTATTGCCTTAAAATGGCTTGACATGGGGCAGGTTTGTCTTTTGGGCGTTTTTTAAGCCAAATCCGCCATCGCCAATTGTACCAGATAGTTTGAACGGCTTTTGTATAGCGATTTATGAGCCGAGACTTTTTCGTCAATTTTGGCAATCAGATGGTTAGGTAAGGTAATGTTGATTTTGTGGCTTTTTACATCATATTTTGATAAGTCCACATCTACCCATGCCCACATCATGCCATCAAATTGGCTGTTTTGGGTGTGTGCATCAAAATTGGTAGGCAATGGGATTTCATCGCCGTCTGCTACCAAGCCACTAAAATGCACATCAAAATGCCCTATGCCCTTGTGATTGTCAAAAAAGGTAACTCACAAGAATTTGAACAAGGCACATGACTACTAGGCTAGGCGGTTTTTTAGACCAATTTATCAAACCAAAAAGGACAACCATGACACACACCGAATGCCTTATCATAGCAAAAAGCTTGGCGATTTCAGTGATTGTGATGGCTAAACTTCGATCATCGCAGGCGTGTAAATCTTTTTTGCCATCTAAATTTATGGTACAATATCACTATTGATAACAACAATATGAGCGAACTATGTTTCAACTACATCCCACACTGGCCAAAGATACCTTTTTGGTTGGTGATTTTCCGTTATCGACCGTGCGTTTGATGAATGATTGCCAATTTCCTTGGCTAATTTTGGTACCTCGTGTTTCAGGCATTAAAGAAATCTATGAGCTGTCCGCGGCTGACCAAATGCAATTTTTGCGTGAGTCAAGCTGGGTATCTAGTCAAATGGCAAAAATTTTTGGTGCAGATAAGATGAATGTTGCCGCTTTGGGTAATCAGGTGTCACAGCTACATTTTCATCACATCGTGCGTTATCAAAATGATGCCGCGTGGCCAAATCCAGTTTGGGGCCATGAAGCGATGCCATACACCCAAGAGGTACTCAGCCACATGCAGCAAACGCTGATGATGGCATTGCGTGGGCATCATCAGATGCCATTTGACTGGAAGATGGATGTTTGATAGGTGGTTGATGATGTTATTAGCATGAATATTCATGGTTTAAAATAGGCTGCTTTGGTAGCCTATTTAAGTGTTAACCATATTCAATCACCTGATAAACAGTGTTTTGATTGTATCGCTGATCAAATAAGATCATTAATATCATTAATTGGAATATGGTAAATGACTTTACAAAGTATTGATAAAGTACCCAAATTATACTTACTGACGAATGATGATGAGCTGACAACTTTATTGGATAAGCTTGAACGGGTGTTTGATACAGGTGCGGTGTCGTTACTGCAAGTGCGTCGTAAGTCCACCTTAAAACTTTATGATTTGGCGACAGTATATCGAGAAGCTGAAATGATTGTCAGCCTTGCTAATGATTATGATATTCAAGTGGTCATGAATGATAATCTCGAGCTTGCATCGCATTTTGGGACAGGGCTTCATTTGGGTCAGCGTGATGGTAGCGTGCGGGTCGCCAGAGAGATTTTGGGAGAGCATGTGGTGATTGGTCGTACCTGCCATACAGACATTGCTTTATTTAAAGAAGCTAAGCGAGAAGGGGCAACTTATGGTGCTATGGGCACAGCATTTGCATCCATAACTAAGCCACGCGCCAAAATTATCTCAAAAGACATATTAAAAAAAGCCTGCGAATTTGATTTTCCTTTATGCGTGATTGGTGGTATCGCCCTTGAAAATATCCATCAGCTTCGAGATGAGTTAAACGGTGCGACCATCGATTATATTGCTGTGACAGCTGACATTATGGGCCATTCAGTTGATACCATTGCCGATAAATGCTTAGCGTGGCAACAAAAACTTAACACTTGGTAATACGATGATTGATACACTTAAGCCCAAATTAGATTTGCCAACCAAGGCAAATTTTAAGACAACTTTACCCTTGCTTGGCGGTGCTGATTTGAGTTTTTGGCTTGCACTGGCAGCCAAAAGTGAAGAGCGACTAATTGTGATGATCGCCAATCATCAAAATGAACTTAATCAGCTGGATACCGAGCTGTCTTTTTTTGGCATTGATGCACATGTTTTTCCAGATTGGGAGATTTTGGCTTATGATCAGCTGTCTGTTCATCAAGACATTATCTCAGAGCGTATTGCTTTATTAACAAGAATGCCAACAACTGGCGTTTTATTGGTCAGTACTCAGACATTGATGCAGCGTATCGCACCGCCAAGCTGGCTGATCGGGCAGCATTTTGATTTGGCTGTCGGTGATAAATTTGATATTCATGAACAGCGACTTCGATTAACCAAAGCAGGCTATGTGCAGACGGAAAATGTGTTTGAGCCAGGAGAATTTGCGGTTCGAGGCAGTATTGTTGATATTTTTGCCGTTGGTCAAAGTCTACCTTTTCGTCTTGATTTGTTTGATGATGACATTGAGACGATCAAATTTTTTGATCCTGACAGTCAGCGTACTTTATCCGATCATGATTTAGCTCAGCTAAAAAAAGATGCCCAAGCAGGCATGAATACACATCATGCCCAAAAGCTGCCATCATCTGCCAAAATCACCGAATTTCGCCTGCTGCCTGCCAGAGAATTTCCCTTGGAAGAAGGCAAGGAGATGTTCCGCCAAAATTTTGCGAGTCTATTTCCTGATGCCAGCGCTCGCAAGATAGAATTTTATAACGATGTCATGGCAGCCATCGCCCCTCAGGGAATTGAGTTTTATGCGCCGTTATTTTTTGAGCTTGACACATGGATGAAAACAGGCAGTTTATTTAGCTATTTGCCCAGTGATGCACTGGTGGTCAGTCATGATAATCTTGGGGCTTGCCATGATGAATATTATCAGCAAATCCAAGCACGCCATCATTCTCGTGCGCATGATAAATCATTGCCGATTATGCCGCCTGATTATTTATTTTTGGCGAATAATGAATTTCATCAAGCATTAAAAGCCTATCCTAGAGTTGTTATCAGCACAAACCATGATACGGCAAAAATTGGTGCCATGGAGAGTTTGCCGCCACCGATTTTGCCGATTAATCATCAATCTGCCGAGCCTTTGTCAGAACTGCTTTCATTAATTGAATCTTGGCAAATGCCAATCCTGCTGGTCGCTGAAAGTGCTGGTCGCCGTGAAATTATTCTTGAGCTACTAAAAGATAAAGTCGCTGTCAAAGTGGTTGATAATTATCAAAAATTTATTAATAATTTAAATGATTTTAATGCCGATTTTATTGCTTTGAGTGTTGCACCGATTGAGCGTGGTCTTTGGTTGCGTTATGAAACGGGTGGATTGTGCATCATCTCAGAGACGCAAATTTTTGGTAGGCAGGTGCTTCAAACACGCCGCCGCCGTCAATCCAGTGTTTCACAGGCTTTTTTGATTAAGTCGGTAACTGAGTTGGCCGAAGGGGCGTTGGTGGTTCATCTTGAACATGGCATTGGGCGTTATCAAGGTTTGGTAGTGCTGGATGTGGGTGAAGGTGAGCAAGAATTTATTCATCTAAAATATGCCGATGATGCCAGCATTTATGTGCCTATTACCAATTTGGCACTGATCGGACGATACAGCGGCTCAGATTTGCAGACAGTCAGCCTATCTAAAATTGGTTCAGGCAAATGGGAAAAATCCAAGCTAAAAGCTTTGGAGCAAATCCATGATGTTGCTGCCGAGCTTTTAAATGTACAGGCTCGTAGAAATGCCAAATCAGGCATCAGTTTTGATATTGATATGTCTCAATATGAGCTATTTGCCAGCCAATTTGCTTTTGAAGAAACCATCGACCAAGCTGAAGCTATCCATGCCGTGATGCACGATATGAAGCAAAATAAACCGATGGATAGGCTGATCTGTGGTGATGTTGGCTTTGGCAAGACTGAAGTGGCGATGCGTGCGGCATTCATTGCCGTTCAGGCGGGCTATCAAGTTGCCGTACTTGTTCCAACGACACTTTTGGCAGGGCAGCACGAGGACAGCTTTTTAAATCGCTTTGCTGATTGGCCAATTAAGATTGAAAGTTTATCACGATTTGGCAATAAAAAACATCGAGATGCCATTTTAGCAGGGCTGGCAGATGGTACCGTGGATATTGTGATTGGTACGCATAAGCTCATTCAAGATGATGTTAAATTTAAACAGCTTGGTTTGATGATTGTTGATGAAGAGCATCGTTTTGGCGTACGGCATAAAGAGCGTATTAAAGCACTACAAACCAATATTGACAGTTTATCCATGACTGCCACTCCGATTCCACGCACCTTAAATATGGCGCTATCGGGCATGCAGGATATTTCTATCATTGCCACCCCGCCCGCCAGACGCTTGGCGATTAAGACCTTTTTATTACCCAAATCTGATGAGACAATCAAAGAAGCCATTTTACGGGAGATACTCAGGGGCGGACAGGTATATTATCTACATAATGATGTTGCTAGTATCGAGGCGGCAGCTGACACACTGCGTGAGTTGGTCGGTGAAGCACGGGTAGCGGTGGCACATGGGCAGATGAATGAGCGTGAGCTTTCGGCGGTGATGAATGATTTTTATCATAAAAAGTTTAATGTTTTGGTTGCCAGTACCATCATCGAGACAGGTATCGATGTGCCGAATGCCAATACCATCATCATTCACCGAGCGGATAAATTTGGTATCGCTCAGTTACACCAGTTGCGTGGTCGTGTGGGTCGTAGCCATCATCAAGCATACTGCTATTTGATGGTGCCATCATTAAAAGGTTTATCAAGTGATGCCAAAAAACGCCTAAATGCCATCACCAGAGCCAACACTTTGGGTGCAGGATTTATGCTTGCTAGTGAAGATTTAGAAATTCGTGGTGCTGGGGAGATTTTAGGCAAAGAGCAATCTGGTAACATGCAAACCATTGGCTTTGGCTTATATATGGATATGCTTGAGCGTGCTACCAATGCCATTAAACAAGGCAAGACACCAAGTCTTGCCACACCGCTGGATTTGGTTAGTGATATTGATATTCATGCATCGGCACTGATACCTGATGAGTATTTGGGCGATGTGCATGAGCGTTTGGTATTTTATAAAAGAATCAGTAGCTTGGATGATGTCAATCAGCTTATAGACATTCGTACTGAGATGATTGACAGATTTGGCACATTGCCCACCCAAACCCAGAATTTATTTGCGGTGCATCGCATTCGCATACGAGCCAAAGCCTTAGGGATTACTAAGATTGATGCAACCCAAACCACCATCAGTATCGAGTTTCGTGCCGATACACCGATTGATGGATTGGCAATTATTAAGCTGATTCAGTCCAATGACGGTTATCGCATGAATGGTGCAACGGCCATTCGATACACCAGCCAAGAGCTTATGGATACCCAAGCTAGAATTGATAAGGTGAATGAGCTGTTAGTATATTTTGAATCTGCCAAAACTGCCTAAAACCAATCTTCCAAAATAAATATCATATTGGGATTTTGTGTTGGTTGGGAGATTGGGTGGTTTTTGGTAGGCACGGCGTCAGTTGGCGTAGGTTCAGGCGAAGATGACGATTTTGTATGGCTATGGATAATGATCGGTATTGGGCTTTTGGTCACTTGAATGTGCTGACACCCGCTCAAGCTGATCAGGCCAACTGTCATACTGACCATCAATAACCGCCTTTGGGTACAGCTGACTGTCGCCTTAGTTGGGATACTCATTGGCATTATTTTGACCAAATCGGATCACGCACCGTGCCTGATGTTGGGATGGTGCGTATGGTATTGCTTGATAGCGAACGGATCATCAGCTGGTTTTTATTGCCTTGGTTTGATGTATATACAATCCGTGTGCCTGATGGCGAAAAGCTGGCTGATACATCGGTGCCTAAGACCCTAAAACTTTGTTGGATACGGCCTTTAGTATTGGCGATGATGATTTGTCCGCCTGATAAATACACAAGTTTTGATCCATCTTGGCTTAAGCGTGGGTTGGTGGCGTGAGATGCGATTTGGGTGCTATGCGTCGTGCCAAAATCATAGCGATATAGGCTTTGGCGGCGTGTGCCTTTATCGGCAGTATAAATAAATCCTGACGCATCTGCCAAATAATTTGGTGCATTCTCAGCACCGTTGAATGTCGTGAGCGTATCTAAGTGATTGGTATGTAAATTGAGCCGATAAATGTTTGGGTTGTTATTGTCATGGCTACCTGAAAATAAAATACTACCGCCATCTGGCGAAAAACTTGGTGCCAAATTATGACCCCAAAATGGCGTGACAAGCTTTGGTGTGCCACCTGAAACAGGCACAATATAAATGATGGGCAGATTATTTTTTGTTTGTACACTATAAGCAATGCTCAAGCCATCGGGGGAGAATGTCGGTGTTATAATTGATCCATGTATGGTATCTAGCGTGCGGATAAGCTGACCACTTGGATCAATCAATTTAAGAGATGAGATTTTATTTTGTGGCGATCCACTTTCTTCCACATAGGCGATTTTACCCATCAAATCCGATGGCTCACCTGTGATGATTTGATAAATTGTATCGCTGATTTGACGATAGGCAGCTTGGATAGAAGTAGGGTGGTTATCGCTAATTTGGGTATGCTTGACGCTGACCAAACCATTGGCAGTATCAATAATTTCATAGTTAATTGCAAGCTTATTGCCCACAATTTGATGTGACTGTGCCAAAATAATATATTCAAATCCTCGGTTACGCCATGCGGTCAGATTGTTCAGAATATCGCTATTAGCCTGAGTATGCTGTGGCAGGTTTTGGTGAGTGGCACCAAGGCCCGCCAAGCTTAGATAATGACTTATTTGATGAGCTTCTGAAAAAGGTATGACTGCCACAGGGTATTGACTTGGAGCAACTTGTTCGCTAATCACAATCAACTCATCATCAGCATAAGTGTGCGTCAAAGCGGTAGATAAGCTTATGGTCAGAGCAAGGCAAACTTTGGTAATGGGTGATTTCATAAAAACTCCATGACGATTAGCGATTAGGGTTCATTGGGTGTTTGGCTATTGTCCATAATAAGCTGCTCTGTGGTGAACTGCAGGCGGATACTGTCACGCATACCACCAAGTTCATAAAATGGTGCGGCAGCATATACCGCCGCTTCTACAGATTCACGCAAATCAGGATGACCACCACCAAATTGGATTGAAGTTACATCGCCTTGTTGATTAATATTTACCTGAAAGGTGATGGTTTGATTGGGCTGCTTAGGATAGCGTTGCCAAATGGCTTCAATACGATGTTTGACTGAGCTTATGGCAGCATTGATTTGTACTCGGCTTGGCGTAGACTCGGTATGATTTGCCTGCTCAAGACCTGTGACATTATTAGAGTATTCAGACGGATTGGCGTGGGCGTTTGTTGGTTGATTTTGTGTACTTGGTGAATTTGATTCAAAGGGTGCTAAATCAGGCAGTGGATGATAAACTTGGGTAGTAGTAGAAGTAGAGACCTGCGAGCGATAACGATGCTGCTTTTGAGCTTGCATAAATGCATTATCATTGGCAGTGATGGCACTTGAAGCGCTGGCAGTTGGCTTATTTTGATTGGCATGATGATCGCTCAAGACCGTCTTGGCATGATTAAAGTCCTCTTGACCCACCAAAGTGGTCTGAATGGCGGTATTGGGCTTAGATGGTGTAATCAGTGGTGCTGCTACCGCTATGATGATGACGGTATGTAATAAGACACTGGCTAAAATTGGTAAAATTAGCACAGATTTATCAAAATTTACGGTTTGATGATTATCGGATAAACGCATCGATTGATTTGCCTTATGAATTCTCATGCATCATTGAACAGATTCGCTAAGCAAACTCACTTGGGTGATGCCAGCGTTTTGAATTAATGCCATAATATGTATGATTTGACTGTAGGCATTATTTGCATCGGCATTGACCATCACTTGTAGATTGGCATTGTCTTGGTGCATCTGGCGTAACAAAGTATCCAGCTTGTCAGGTGTGATTGGCACATCGATGGCATTTTTATGGCTGACATACAGATTACCATCTGACTGAATGCTGACAATGACGGGCAGCTTGTCAGCTTGTGTGATGGGCTTGGTTTGCTCTTTTGGCAGCGATACCTCAACACCTGTAGCAAGCATTGGTGCTGTTACGATAAATATCACCAAAAGCACCAACATCACATCAATATAAGGCACAACATTCATGTCACTATTGAGTGGTCTTTGACGACGAGCGAATCGATTGGAAGTTACCATAATATCTCTATAAAATAGTATGCTCTATAAAGTTTATGCGGTGTTCTTTTTTGCCAGATGTTTCACCAATGCACTCATTAAGCCTTCACAAAATAGGCTGCGTTTTTCATACAGTGTATTGGACTTGGCGGTAAAGTGATTATATGCCATTGTTGCAGGAATGGCAGCAAATAAACCGAGTGCTGTTGCAATCAATGCCTCAGCAATGCTCGGTGCAACGGTTGCAAGGCCAACTGATTCAGCTTGACCCAAGCCAATAAACGCATTCATAATTCCCCATACCGTACCAAACAGACCGATATAAGGCGAAACAGAACCAATCGTTGCAAGCGTTGATAATCCTTTTTCAAGATGCACTTGCTCACTGCCTAATGCCATACGCAAACGACGCTCAACCATTTGCATTTTTTTATCATCACTTAGTGAAGAATCTTGATCTTGGTGATTTTGATCATAAAAACCTGTATAAAAAATCAGCTCAAGCCCTGCACGCTCTGATTCTGCTTGCACAACAGACAACTGACGATCAATATCATCAGTCCAAAACCATCGCTCAAATTGCTCATCAAACTTGGCAATGCCACCAATTTTAGCACTCAGATGAAAAATCAGCACCCAACTGATCGTAGACAGCAAAAGCAGTATCGCCATGACCAATTTAACAACAACGCTTGCTTCAATGACCAGCGAAATCAGGCTAATGGATTCGTTCATAATTGACAATCACAATAGGCAAAAAAGATACTTGGCATTATAGCATAAGTTAATAAATTTGCGACAGATGGGCGAAAGCTCATCGCTTATCTATCGCCCTAAAATTGCCATTTAAATACAAAATTGCAGGTTTTGATGATTTTATTTACAATACATGGTTTATTCATGCGTCCAAGCCCTCATATAGACCCATGATAAAATAAAATCTGATGTATCAATGTGCTTAAATTGATGCCTTTTCATACCCTTTATAAGACGACTATCATTTAAAAATATGCATTCTACCGATAATTTACCAGTCCTTGCCAAAGACAGACATTATTTAAATAAACTAAAACAGAAAGTAAACTCGACCACAGGCGATCTAAAAGCTAAGTGCAAAATACGCTATGACGCTATCTATGAGCGGTCTGCCGAACAGGTCGCCAATCGTATGGACAGCATACCAAAAAATCTATCAGAAAAACTTAACCATGACTTGCCCGTAACTGCCGAAGCAGATACACTCATTCAAGCGATCCGTGAACATCAAGTGGTGATTATCGCAGGTGAGACAGGTTCTGGCAAAACCACGCAACTGCCTAAGCTTGCTATGATGGCAGGGCGTGGCGTCACAGGTCAAATTGGCCACACGCAGCCACGCCGATTGGCTGCACGCTCGGTAGCGATGCGTATCGCTGAAGAGCTTGGCGAGGAACTTGGTCAGACGGTGAGTTTTAAGATTCGCTTCACCGAAGAAGGTGGCAAGCATTCTATTGTCAAGCTGATGACAGATGGGATTTTACTTGCTGAATTAGGTTCTGATAAGTTTTTGGCAAATTATGATACCATCATCATTGATGAAGCGCATGAGCGTAGCTTAAATATTGATTTTATCATGGGCTATTTAAAGCGTCTTTTACCCAAACGCCCCGATCTAAAAGTTATCATCACCTCCGCCACTTTAGACACCCAAAGGTTTTCGGACTATTTTTCAGTACATGGCAAACCTGCACCTGTGTATATTGTCGAGGGTCGCAGCTATCCTGTTGAGGTACGCTATCGCCCCTTGACCGATACCATCGTATCTAGCCAAGATGATGATGCATTTGATGATATTGAGGACAATCTGCCACGCGCTTTGACAGCAGCGGTGAATGAATGCTTTGAAGATGCACGCGCCAAGGGGCATCCAGATCAGGCAGATATCTTAATTTTTGCGGCAACAGAAGCTGAAATCCGTGAGCTGCAAGAAGTGCTGATGTTATATGCGCCTGCCCATACAGAGATTTTGCCGTTATTTGCACGCCAAAGCTATGGCGAGCAGCAAAAAATCTTTGCACCGTCAGGTAAAGGGCGGCGTATCATCATCGCCACAAATGTCGCAGAAACGGCGTTGACAGTGCCTAATATTCGCTATGTGATTGATTTGGGTTTTGCCAGAATTTCTCGCTACAACTATCGATCACGCATTCAAAGACTGCCCATCGAAGCAATCAGTCAAGCTGCCGCCAATCAAAGAAAAGGGCGGTGCGGTAGGGTAGCATCTGGGGTATGTATTCGGTTGTATTCTGAAGAAGATTTTAACAGTCGTCCAGAATTTACCGAACCTGAAATCCTACGCACCAATTTAGCATCAGTGATTTTGCAGATGGAGCGTCTTCAACTTGGCGATGTGAATGCCTTTGACTTTATCACACCGCCTGACTTACGATTGGTGAATGATGGTCGCAAGCTTTTGATCGAATTGGGGGCGCTTGATGATAAAAGTTTTACCAAAACACGCGCCAAAAAGGGACGCGCGCAGCTTAGCAGTCTAACCAAAATCGGACAACAAATGGCAAAAATGCCCATCGATCCACGCTTGGCTCGCATGCTTGTGGCAGGTGATACCTTTGATTGCTTGGCAGATATTTTAATCATCGTGTCGGCACTGGCGGTTCAAGATGTGCGTGAACGCCCAATCAATAAACAAGCCCAAGCTGATCAAAAGCATGCGTTATTTCGTAAAGAAGATTCAGATTTTTTATTTTATTTGGAATTATTTGCAGCACTGTTTGATCAGCATGCAACCAATGATAATCAAGCACTTAGCAGTAATGCTCGCCGTAATTTTGCCAAAAAACATTATCTAAGCTACGCACGCATCCGTGAATGGCAAAAAACTCACAGACAGCTTAGTGAGATGATGGCAGAGATGGGTTTTGAGATTAACAAACAAAAAAATCACCAAAATGATGTGAAAATTGATACCAAAAAGGGCGTTCGATTATCGCTTAAGTCTGGTAAATCTCGTCAAAAATCCATCAAACAAGCACTCGTGGGTGCCAAAGCCCTAAAAAATGACATTGATCACAAAACAAGTATTCATTATGCCAATATCCATCGTGCGCTTTTGAGTGCGCTTTTGTCATTTGCGGCACATAAAACCGATACGGTGGGCGAATATTTGATGGCTCGCAGCCAAAAAGCCCGTATTTTTCCTGCCAGTACGCTTCATAAAAAGGGCGCTCAGTGGGTCATGGCGTTTGAGGTGGTGGAAACTTCGCAAGTTTATATGCGTACGCTTGCTAAGATTGAACCTGAATGGATTATCAAAGCAGCACCAAATTTATTAAAATATCATTATTTTGAACCGCATTGGTCAAAAAAAGCAGGGCGTGTGCGTGCTTATGCTCAAATCAGTTTATTTGGGCTGATTGTGATTGCCAAAGAATTGGTGAATTTTGAACAAATTGATTTGGTACAAGCCAGAGAGATTTTTATTCGTGATGCTTTGGTTGCCAATCAATATGGGATGCAGATGAAATTTTTGGCAGATAATGCCAATAAAATCAAAGACATTGAGCGTATTGAAGATAAGCTTAGACGCCGAGATTTATTGGTTGATGAAGAACGCTTATATCAATTTTATGATGCCAAAATTCCCAAGCATATCGCCAGTCGCAAAAGTTTTGAAGAATTTTATCACGATGCTGAAAACAAAACACCCAACTTTTTGCATTTTAGTGATGAAGATGTGCTTAATGAAACTGTTGATGATAATCGAGAATTTCCTGAAAGTTGGCATTTGGGCGGTGTACGCTTGCCGCTGTCGTATGTCTTTGATCCAGCCGCTGATAATGATGGCGTGACCGTGCATGTACCGATTAAGGCATTGGCACAGGTTGATCCTATGGCACTGCTTTGGGGTATCTCAGGGTGGCGTTATGAATTAGTACTACAATTATTAAAAACATTGCCTAAAGAAATTCGCCGACAGATTGTCCCCATTCCAGATACTTGCCAAAAGATTTTTCCCCAATTGGACGCAAGCTTAGAGATGGGTTTATTAGATCAGCTTGTGGCAGCATTAAAGACGCTTGGCGTACAAGCAAAAGCCCAAGATTTTTCACCTGATAAGGTTGAAGATTACCTGCGTCCATTGATTTGTGTGGTGGATGATAAAAATCGTGTGATCGAAAAAAGTCGTGACTTACCAAGATTACAGGCACGACATCGCAAAGCCAGCGTTCAAAGTATCGCTGTTGAGCAGGGGGTGCATCATCATTTTCCAGATCATTTTAATTTTGTCAAAAATAAGCACACATCAGGCATTGTCATGCAAGAATTTTCTGCACTAAAAGCAGATGCGGCCCAAAGTGCGGTGTTTATTGCGACATTTACAGAGATTAACGCTGCTTTGGCTGAGCATAAAAAGGGCGTTTTAACGCTCATTAAGGGGCATTTGGGTGCGAAACAAAAACAGCTGACCGGTCAAATTGATAAAGCATTTAAATTGGCATTTGCACCATTAGGTGATTTAGAAAAACTAAAAAATATCGTCGTACATGCAACTTTAGAAGCCTGCCTTTATGAATACAGTCTAGACTTTGATCATAAGCCTGTCAGTCAAAATGGCGAGCATGCCAGAGCAGCAATTACAGGTCTGATAACGCAAAATAATCAATGGCTGATTTCACATTTGCCATTAGATGAGCGAGAGTTTGACGATTGTCAAGAATTAATTTTAAAGAATTTTTTACTGGTAGGTCAAGAGATTCTAAGGAGTTTAAAAGAAATTTATACCGCTTGGCAGACAGCTCGTGGCAAGCTTTTGATGCTAGATCAGGAGATTTTTGGTGAAAATATCGAAGACATCGAAGATCAGCTTGATGACTTGCAATTGGCAAATTTTGTATATCAGACGGATTATCAGCATTGGCGTCAGTATCCTCGTTATTTACAGGCGCTCAATATTCGTCTTGATAGGCTACAGCATAATTTGGAGGCGGACTTGGATGCTGTATATTTGCTAGATACGCACATGGAACGCTTAGCAAGATGCGTTAAAAATCCTAAGTTTGCAGAATATCGCTGGCTGGTCGAAGAATATCGCATTAATTTATTTGCCCAACCGATGAAAACGGCTCAGCCAGTTTCTGCCAAGCGTCTTGAAAAATTGTGGGCAAATCTGACAACTCAATAAACCACGAGCAACGACCAAAGCCAAGCCAAAAAACAGATTGGTTTTTGGTTTGGTTGCTTATTATCTACTTCGCATAATATATATTATGTTAAATGAGATCAGTAAACCAAATAACAATTCATTGTTAATATTGCATTTTGTCATCATTTAAAATTTAATCATTTATCATTAAATATTGATTGATAAAGATATTTTAATGATAACATGCATACATAATTTGCCCAAAAAATCAATCATCAAATTTGATACGCATGTCCATCAAATGCCAGTTGGCTGCTATTGATAATCTTATCAAGCCTTGTTATGATAAGATTTTAAAGTTTTGTTTATTTTTAAACCATGAAAATGCCCTATTTTTTGCTTTTGGGATTATTGTTAGCACAGCAGGCTGATGCTGATTATAGCTTGCTTGATGCCCAAAAACAGCTCATGAGTAACAGCCCTGCCATCCAAGCAAGCGATGCCTTGTATCGGGCTGATGTCTTACAAGCAGAATCATTACAAAAATTACACTATCCTAGGGTATCTCTTAATGTACACGCCTTTACACTACAACAAAACAGCAGCATACCCTTAGATCATATCAAAGAGCAGACCGCCGATCACATTAACACCCATTTTGACCATCGCTTTGGCAGTGCACCCGATGGTCTGTTAGATGCCTTGCATGACAGCACCCAAACCGCCCTTGACCGTCTGCCTAACCATCAAGATGTCAAGTTACGCCATGATGGCATTACCCCAAGCATTACCGCCACGATGCCCATCTATACAGGCGGCTTAATCAGCAGCACCAAAAATATCGCCAATCTACAAGCGAAGCGTGGTCAATTTGGACAACAAGAACGCATCTCTTTGGCAAAACTTAACTTGATTCGCCATTATTTTAATGTAACATTACAAAAGCAGCTGACCGACACACAACAAAACATGCTTAATGCCATGCAGCTACATGTAGATAATGCTTATAAATTAGAACAGCAAGGTTTTATCAGTCGTGGACAGCGTATGCAATTTGAGGTGGCACGCAATCGGGTACAAAGACTGTATCAAAGCACCCAAAATCAGCACCAAAACAGCATTTATGAACTTGCTGTTTTGCTTGGTTTGCCCCACATTGAACCGCTAAGCACACCACTTTTTATTAATACCCAGCATCGCCCCAATTGGCAAGCATTACTCAAAGGCTCCCAAAACACACCGCTAAATCAAAAGCTAAAAACCGATATTTTGCTTGCTGATGAAAATATCACCCTAAGACAATCTACCAAAAAACCAAAAGTTACCGCAGTGGCTCGTTATACCTTAGATGATAAGCCTGATTGGTTTGCAGGTGTGGCAGTTCAGTATAACCTATTTTCGGGCATTGACCGTGATAAACAGATTAGAGCGGCACACCTACAAAAACAAGCAGCCAAATTGGGTCATGAACAAGTCAATGAACACATCACAACTACCATACACACCGCTTATGGCGAGATAGTACTGGCACAAAAAACCCACGCCCTACTACAACAAAATCGTCAAGCCGCCAAAGAAAATTTGCGTATCCAAACGCTGTCTTTTCAAGAAGGGTTTGGGACGGTGGCAGGTGTGGTTGATGCCCAAAGTGCTTTATCACAGATTGACAGCGAAACTGCTCTAAATGCGTATCGCTACCTTTTGGCATTGGCGACGCTGTTGCATCACACAGGGACAATTGATGACTTTGATGATTATTTGTCTTTGGACGATGCTTACAAACTGTGATTGATAACGCTCATACTTAACCCCAACCATTTGACAGCCCAAAACCATGACCGATAAGACCGACAATGTTAGGCCAGATACCGATGGCAACCATCCAAAAAAACAAAAGCCCCACACACAAGCCAAATCAAAGCCCAGACCTTTGGCGTTATTCTTATTATTGGCACTCATTGGCAGTGTGCTTTTGGTGATTATTTTTGGTTTGATACAAAGTTATGGCACAGTCCAAAACCTACCAACAGCTAACGCCATTGGTAGCACAAATGAGTCGCCAAAGGGGGTGATTGCCCATCTCAGACAAAAGATTACCGGGCCTGCCACATTTAGCATTCAAGGGCGTGTGGAGGGCGAAACGGTGAATATCAGCACCAAACTGCCCAGTCGTGTTGCTGCCATTTATGTCAAAGAGGGTCAAGCTATTAGGGCAGGTGAACCTTTGGTTCAGCTTATCAGCCCTGAAATTGACGCCAAAAAACAGCAAGCCGCTGCCATGTTACAGTCTGCTTTGGCATTTCAGTCGTCCACAGACCGTGGCACAAGGCAAGAAAATGTAGACACCCTGTACGCCAACTGGCAAAGTGCCAAAGCTCAGGCAACACTGGCAGAGGAGAGCCATCGCCGTGGTGAGTATTTGTATCAAGAAGGCGTCATCTCTCGCCAACGCCGTGATGAGATGAGAGCAGCACACCAATCCTCTGCTCAAATTGCCCATGCAGCAAAGCAGCAATATCTAAAAGCCGAGCGTGGTCGCACTGATGAATTAAAATCATCCGCCGACGCTCAGGTGCAAATCGCTCGTGCGGCGGTTGCCGAAGCCGATGCCCTAGATGCTGAAACCATGCTTTATGCTCCCATTGATGGCACGGTCTCAAAGATTTATGCCCAAAGCAGTGAACTGGTCATGCCAGCGGTGCCTGTGATGAGTCTGCTTGACAACCACCCTACCATTACCATGAGCGTCCAAGAAAATCAGTACAGTCATGTCCATGCCCTGCCCAAGCTCACTGGATTTATCCCTGCACTGAACAAAACCGCCGATTTTAAAATCGTGCATACCGATGATGAGGGAGAATTTGCCACCATCAAAAATACCAGACAGACAGGCGGTTATGACATTCATAGCTTTAAAACCAAACTTGAACCCATCACCCCCATTGAAGGGTTAAAAGTGGGCATGAGTGTGATATTTGATATCACTGTTTTGCCTTAAATATTCATCCAAATAAGCCTGATATCCATGATTGTTCGCTTTATTCGTGCTTTTTGCCAAGCATTTTTGCGTGAGCTTAACCGCTTATCATGTAACCGATTTGATTTGGCGATGGTCATGATAGCACCGCTTGTTATCATTGTCTTATTTGGAGCCATGTTTTATCATGGTAAAGCACATCACCTGCCTGTGGCTTTGGTTGATGAGGATAACAGCGAATTAAGCCATTTGATTTATCAGCACATTCATCATAATGAAACCGTTGAAGCTGTCCTAATTTTAGATGATGTACAAGATGCTCATCATGCCATCAATCGTTTGGATGTTGGTGGCTACATACACATTCCCAAAGATGCCCAAAATCGTTTGGTGCGTGGTGAAAACACAGGCATTCACATTGCCTACAATCAATCATTTTTTAGTATTGGCAGTGCCATCTCATCTGCCCTATCTAAAAGCACCAAAGGCGGTATTGCCAAATTTATACAAACCAAGCATTTAACTGGTGTATTGCCCCATTTGTCTGGCAACATGCCCCATGTCAAAATATCAGTGCTGTTTAACCCCAATCTAAGCTATGAATTCTTTTTAGAGCCGTTTTTGGTCGCTGCGGTACTGCATTTGTTGCTGTGCTGTTTGGTTGCCCATGCCATTGGACAAGAATTTCATGAACACAGCGTACATGAGTGGTTACATCATTCACCTTTTGGGGCGTTGTTTGGTAAAATAAGCGTGTATGTGCTGATAATCAGCCTTTGGCATGGGCTATGGCAGGCGTGGCTTATTGGGGTGCGTGGCTGGTTTGTGGCAGGGTCGTTATTTGTACTGATTATCGGTCAGCTGCTGTTTTATCTTGCTTATGCCTTATTTGGGGCGATGGTGGTGCTTAAAACTCAAAACATCAATAAAAGCTATGGCATTTTGGCAGTCTATGGCGGCTCATCAATGAGTTTTGCAGGGGTTACTCTGCCGCTCAATAACGCCTCAGGCTTTACCCAATTTTGGTCGCATATTATCCCCTTTACCCCCTTTGCCCGTCTACAAGTTGAACAGTGGGTGATTGGCAGTCCATTTATCATCACCCTGCCACATCTTAACGCTTTGCTGATATTTGTGCTGATTTTTGCCATCGCTAGCCTATTATTGCTTGGACGCATCAAAAAGACCTTAATAGCCACACCAAATACACCCAAGGATGACAGTTGATGAGACGATTTATCAAACAGTATCTGACCATTTGGCTAGATATCATCAAAGACAGGTCTATTTTTTTGACCATGGTGCTGTCGGTGGTGTTTTATGGTTTTTTTTATCCGTTTGCTTATCAGGCTCAGCGTCCTTCCGATTTACCCATTGTGATTGTTGATGAAGAGCAAAGCCCGCTCACCCAAGCCATCATCCACACCACAAGCCATACGCCCAACATACATGTTTTGGCGGTTGTGGGTGATTTTGGGCAAGCTCAGATGCTGGTACAATCAGCAAAGGCAGATGGGATTTTATTGTTGCCTGACAATCTTAGCCAAAGCATTCATCACGGTCAAACAGGCGGAGTTGGGCTGTATCTGAGTTCGGCGTATTTTTTGCGTACACAAAATATCGGTGCAGGTCTGGCATCATCATTACAAGCGACCATCATCCAAGAGTTAGGGCAAATCACCCAAACCAGACATAAGCCCATACCAGAGCTTATCCATCAATCAGCATTATTCAACCCTTTATCAGGATATGGCAGCTATATTTTTCCTGCTGTTGCTCCCATCATCGTCTACCAAACCATCGTGCTGGGTCTTGCCATGCTTGTGGCAGGTTATCGTCAAAGGTTATGGCGTGCCACTGTTTGTAACTTTTTGGCAATTTATGCGGTGGCATTGACCATTGGCTGTTTATCATGTTTTTATTTATTTGGTTTTGTATTTTGGTGGCATGATTATCCTAGGGGTGGTAACTTTTGGGGGATGATGCTTGGCGTTCCCATCTTTGTCAGTTGTGCCATTGGGGTGGCTTTGTTAATTGCATCATGGGTAGCTGATGGTGCCAAGGTGGGCGTGTTGCTCATTTTTAGCTCTGTGCCATTATTTATGCTAACAGGGCTTGCTTATCCACTGATGGCGATGCCCAAATTTTTACAAGTCATCGCCCATGCCCTGCCCACCACCCAAGGCGTACAAATGTTCGTTCAGCTCAATCAGATGGGCGTACCCATTCAAGATGTTTGGCAAAAGATGGCATATTTGGCAAGTGTGGCGGTGCTTTGTTTGGGGGTGGCGTTTTGGCGGTTAAGATTAGTGAACAAATCAGTTTGAATTTAATAGAAATAAAAAATTGGGCGATTTTTCGGCACAATTTTTAAAATCATTGGCAAATATCCGCTAATGGTCTTTAAGATACCATCAATCGTACAAGCGAATTTAAAATAAATGGTTGCTGGCATTGATCCAAAGCAAATCAAAGCCGAACGATTGACCAAAAATAAACAAATTAAGCTCGCCAAAAAACAAGCCAATATTACCTTTGGATAAGCCTCTGCACACTATTTTGACTTGAAAAATCCGACTGGTCGGCTCGCTATATAAAGGTTATGTAAAACACGCAAAACATGCATGGCTCAAGCTGATCAAATGTATAAAGCGTTTGTTAATTGGGCAAGTGAATGCTTAGAATATAAAGGGTTAATTCCGCTTACACCAGCTCAAAATGTACTCTATCTAAAAAGCGTCAACCGCCAGCACGATAGCCTTAACCCATTCTTGTGGCGTGCCTGCTTTGCCTGTAATGACCTCCACGCACCGCCCCACCGCACATTTACGCCAAGCTCACCGCTTGCCTGTGCCATTGCTTTGGAAGGGGGTAATAATCATCTGTAGATTTTTCAGACTACGCTCAGATAAAACAAAACCGCTTTTATTGGCAAGCGGCTTGTCTGCGGTGGCTGGCACATTGTTTTTAGGGTGGGATTTAAATTGCTCACCTACTGCTCTCATTTCATCAGGTGTAATTACTTTAACCACAAAGGCAGAGAATTTATGCACTATCCTGTTACCCTAACCCCTGATACAGACGGCTTTTGCGTTACTTTTCGTGACATTCCAGAAGCCATCAGCCAAGGCGATACCACGGACGAAGCCCTAGACATGGCACAAGATGCCTTAATGGTCGCCATGGAGTTTTATTTTGAAGATAACCGAGCCGTGCCAATGCCAAGCCAAGCACAAGATGGCGAGCATTTGGTTAGCTTGCCACCGTCTGTATGGGCAAAGGTGTTACTGCTTAACGAAATGATTGCCCAAAATGTCAGCCAAGCTGAGCTTGCCAAAAGAATGGGCATTGTGCCACAAAGTCTAACCCGCCTTGTGGATTTGTCGCACACCACTAAGATTGATACCCTTGCCAACGCTTTTGCCAAATTGGGTAAGCAGTTACAGGTTGGTTTGGTCTGATGTTGTAATATCATCTAATTGTTTCTCGCCAATGTTGGTTTTTTTGGTGCGTTCTTTGCCGTTAAAGATGGCAAATCTTATCCCCTGCCTATGGGCGTTCATCATAAACGCTTCAAAGCCTGCCAACTGTACGCATAACGCACGCATGGCTTCTTTGGTACTGCCCACTGACAGACGAAAAGATTTACCGAATTTTTTGGCTAAGATGCCGTGTAAGATGATGGTTTTCATGGCTGAATTTTCCCCAATAAAAAATCGCCCATGATGCGTCATGAGCGGTTGAATAAAAAAAAGTCAAATAATTTATACAAAAACGCATAAATCATTTGACTTTTAATGTAAGATACCCGATAATAACAACTATCGGAGCAATAATGCTTAGGTAGTTTTGCTACTCGATGAGCTTGATGGGCTTATACTCATCAATTAAGAAAGGAGCAGACGATGAAGATGTTAATCCAACTCATCGTCCTTGTTATCCTGCTACTCATTAGCAATAATGTGTACTAGATAGCAAGCCAATCAAGCTACCGTTAATAGTTTGATTGGGGGTTAGGTAAGATTAGCGGTCTTGCCTAACCTGCCCCTTAATCTTAATCAATTTTAGCGTAAAAATCAAGGATTGTTATGCCAAAAATCGTCAAAAACCCAAAGACACGCCGTGAAATTAACGAAGCATCAATGGCTCGCCGTGGCATCGTTAATAAAGCATTCAAGCTACACGAAGACACTGTGACACTGGTCAAGGATTTATCAGAAAAAACAGACAAATCCCAAGCCCAGATTGTCACTGAAGCTCTACAGATGTACGCCGATCAGAACATCGAATGATGACGCACCACCATCGCCGTCCTATCCGCCCACCCCTTGCCATAAATCTCACGCACGGATAGCCTATCGTGGGGGTGGTGCAGGATTAAGCTGTTACCCACAGTATCAGGGGTTTTTTCGCTGTTTAGCTTGCCATCACCCAAATAAATCAGGGCGTGGTTAATGTGGTGCGTCCGCCCAACACGGCACAAGATGACATCATGCTTTTGTAAGTCGTTTTTATTTTCTACCTTGGCAAAGCCTGCTTTTGTAAAGTTATTTTCGTATAGCGGTTCATGGTTTGGGTTTTCCCACCAGCCATCGGCACGGTCAAAATCAGGCAAATCAATACCAAGTTCACGGTGGTAATAATCACGCACCAAGCTATAACAGTCTTGTACGCCATGATAATACTCACGCCCTAATAATGGGGCTTGATACGCTTTGGGTTTATGGCATTTGACATCAAAGTACTCTACCCCATCAGCGTGGTAACCAAAAGCACAAATCACCCAATCTATCCCATGTATGCTCATTTGCACACGGTCAATCTCGGACGGCTCGGCATTGCCATTTGGGTGGCTGTGAACAATGGCTTGTATCTGTCCCTTATCTTCCATCTCAAGCATATCAAGGGGGTCTATCTCAAAGGCTTGGGTAGGATTTGGGGCAACATTATCACAAGGATAATACTGCCCATCGATGATAAGCCCACAGCACTCGTTAGGATAGGCGGATTTGGCGTGGGCGTGGATTAAGCGTTTGGTGTGTTTGGTGAGTGTCATTTTTTGTCCAATAAAAAAACCGCCCATGATGAGCGGTTGTTACAACAAATACAAAACTTACTGTATTGGAGTGGATAATGTTGGGAATATGTGAAAATCACCATTAGCATTCATTGCTAGACGATAGTACTTACTTTCATTTTTCTGAATGGTAACTTCTGTTTCATTTAATCTGTCCTGACAAAACCCCCTGCCAGTAAATTTAGCGGATAAAATATGCGTACCTGCGGTTGTGTGAATATTAATACTTTGACTTGACTGCAATCTTGCGTACTTTACACCATTCAAATATATCTCCACAGGGCAACCAGAACCCATAAACCCCATATCACGCCTAACAACTATCGTACTTCTATCAGAAGTTACATTGTTATCAACAAGGGAGACTGTTTCTGTATAATTAACTATTGGTTTGGTGCTACAAGCAGTTAAAACAAACAATAAAGTTAAAGCTATAATAGATTTCATATTTACCGATCTTTTTTAATACAAATAACTAAGAGATTATACAATACAAGTATTGGGATTTCAAACCAAACCAGCGGCAGGAAACCCACAAAAACTGCCTTCATTATCCCTTAATTTGCAATGGGCTAACAAACCACTGCATCTGTCCAAACTGGGGTCATCGGTTGGCTTGCCATCATGGGTAAATCGTGCTGTACCTGTATAACCACACACTTCGCCACGATAACGACCACAGACCGCTTCATTACAATAGGTGGTGATTTGACGCACAGGGATTTTTTGCCCTTCAAAGTCCACAGGGTTTGATAATTCAAACTCTAAGACGCTAAGGCTTGGGTTTTCGCTCACCTTTTGTTCTATGTACCATTCTTGCTGGCGGTAATTTTGGGCATCATGGCTATCAAGATACGCCTGCAAGGTATGCGTTACGGTAAGTTTGGCTCTGGCAAAATCATCATACAATCGGCAAAGGGCTGATACCGCCCCTTGTATGCCATTAATCTTATCGCCAATGCTAAGTTTGGGCGTGCTTGCCCTGCCATCTGAACGCATCTCTAAACCGTCTGCCTTGATGGCGATGGGATGAAAATCCTGCCCCTGCCATCTAATCACCCCATCATTATGCCCATGAAAGCGGTAAATCTCACCGCCCAATTTTCGTGCGTCAAGCTCATACAAGGTAATAAAGCCCTGTACAGTGGTTTGTTGTATGTCGGTGTTAAAACTCATCGCAATCTCATTTGATTAATCCACCCAAGTGCCTAGCACAAACGCCAAACACTTGGGTGATTTATTGACCAGTTTGGGCAGATTTTAAATTAGCCTGCTTACTGTGTTTGCTCGGCTTTATCATCAGCCCCATCATCTGCCTTGTCTGTGGTTTCACTGGCAAGGGCGGCACGCACCCCATAGCGGTTGTCCTTAAAAGACAGAATAAAGGCGGTGACTGTTTGGCTGTTGTCATAGCCTTGTAATTGGCGTAACTGGTTAGATGCCCATGCCAAAAGGTCAGCACGAAATACCGTGGTGCGATTGCGTTTTAGCACGCCGTTGTTAGCTTCATTGTTACTAACCTCAAAGCCATCATCCTCAGGGTAATAGGTAATCTCAATGGTGGCAGCTTTATCGCCATGCTGGATTTTCCAGTAATCCACCTGTCCGATAAAGCTCTGTAATACCTGTGCCTCGGTGCGTGATAATTCAGTTAGGGTTGGTTCACTCATTTTTTTGCTCCTAAAAAAGCCCCATTTGGGGCGGTTGTTTGGATAATAAAAAACCGCTTATAACATCATAAGCGGTTTATTTTGAATACAAAAAAGCCAAGCAATCATAACAACTTTATACAAAAGTGTAATAATTACTTGACTTTTGGGGTATTATTTACTATAATGTGATACATCAACACAAGGCGTGTTGATTGGTAAGATGGTAGCCATCGTTACCATCATAACAAGGAGTAAGACGATGAAAACGCTAATTAAGCTAACCGTTATCATCATCTTGTTGTTGGTAGGCTATCCAGCTTACTAAACGACACACCTAAGGTGAGTGGCATTCGCTAGGGTGCGGTTAGGTGGAAACGCCTAGCCACTCCTTACCCATCATCATAAGTCATTTTAAGAAAAAGGTCAAGTACCATGCCAAAAATCGTTGCAAGCCCCAAAACCCGCGCCCAAATCCAAAAAGACAGCGATGCACGCCGTGGCGTCAAGCAAATTGGTTTTAAAGTCCCCAAAGAATTTGCCCAAAGGCTTGATACACTTGCCAAAGACACAGGCAAAACCAAAAACATCATCATCATGGAAGCGGTAGAGCTTTGGGCAAAACAGCTCTAAGTTAAAAAACCTGCTTTAAAGTAAACCCAATTTGCCAAACATCGCCCCCCGTCTTTTGGCGTGATATCTCACCATCTAGGCGGACTTTGATACTTGGTTCATCGGTTAAAGGCTTAAAGTTAAAAGGCTCAACGCCTTTTGTGTCAATTAAAAAGCGGTAAATCTCATCAATCACCGCCTTTGTGTCAGTCTTGCTACACTGCCATGATTTACGGCGGTTGTTAATGCCAAAACTGACCGCCTGCTCATAGCCATCACCAAAGGCGGTTATGGTGGTATTTAAGTCGGTTGTTTCGCTACTGTCTGCCGATATGTCCCATGTAAAAGTTTTCATTTTTTGCCAATTCTATGTTAAAATTTACCATAAATTATCCTTTTAAGTGCTGTTTAAAGGGGTAATAAAAAACCCAACTGTTTGCACCAGTTGGGTTTTTGCTTATCTGCGGTATAGTCTGTCAAGATGTCCGTTTTGTTTGGTCTCTTGTATCACGACTTGCCGAGCGATTTTTGCCATGGCTTCGCCCATGGTTTTACCCATTTGGGTATCGGCTTGGACATTACTACCGTCAGAGTTTACGGTTACATGGACATTGATATGATTGACATGACCGCCAATGCCATCACCACGGTTTAGCCGTTCAAGATTGCCAACGCCGATACGCTTTGTGGCTTTGGCATTTAGTACATATTCTTGACCATGTACCACCCCTGCCACCTGATTTACCCCCATGTTGCCTGTGTAGCCCCCTGTGGCAAACCCTTTGGGGCTAATGGCGTTAATCATGCTTAATACATGCCCCTGTTCCAAAGACACTTTGGCGACATTGGCAAGTTTCTCCCAAATGGTTGTCGCTGATGGGTCTGCCCAAGCATCAGCAACCGCCTTACCCATTTTAACGCCCACATCCGCCAACGCATAGGCTTTTGATACAGCGAACATGGCACGGTAGGCTTTGGACTGCTCACCTGCGGTGTTTTTTAAAAACCCTGCAAATGCTGTTAAATGCTCTTGATAGTTTTTGACTTTGGCATCTTTTTCGGCTTGCTCATATCGCTCGGTGATTTGCTGTCTTAGGCTTGTGGCATCTTCAAGCTTATCGCTGTGCATTTGCTCATACCTATCAATCACCGCCATTTTTTCATCATATTCACGCTGCAGTCTTTGGGCTGGCGTTTCATTTGCCAATGCTGTATCTTTCATTAGCGTATCAAATGCTTGCTTGGCATTTAGCGTATCTTTGGCATTTTGTAGCTTAAAGATGGCGTCTGTTAGCTCATTGATTTCATCAGCGGTGGCATGGGCGTATTTGTCTGTTTGTTCAAGATCATAAAAAAAGTCATCTAAGGGGTGATTACTGCCCAATAACGCCAGCTGTTTGTTAATATCTTTTAGGATATTTTTAATGCCATCGCTTGCTTGTTTGGCGTCTTTGGCATTTTGTAGCTTAATCATCTCATCTTTAAGCCTTGCCAACTGCTCAGTGGTATAATAAGCATATTTCTCAGCGTTTTGTAAGTCATATAAAAACTCAGCCAACGGCTCTGCCTCGCCCATTATTGCCATCTGTTTTGCAATGTCTTTTAGTGTGCTTTCAAACGCTTGGGTCGCCTCATGGCGATTGGTTGCATCAATTAGCTCTTGACTTGTTTTCTTGACTTGCTCAAACAAATCCAAAGACGCTCGCACAGATTTGTCGGTTTCATCATATTGTCTTTGCATGATTTCAATGCTGTCTAAACCCACATTGGCGAGATTTTGCTGGGCTTCGTGCAGCTGTTGGGTGAGCGTTAAAATATTGCTTTGTAAGATTTGCTCTTGTGCCAACTTTTGTAATCGGCTGGTGTCTTGTTTGCCGTATTTACCAAAGGCGATGTCTTTGGTTAGCTGGGCGTATGGATTGCCTTTAATGTACTGTTTGGTTAAAAATATCTCTTCTGCGGTTTTTTGTAGTTCGCTTTCAAGGGCATTTTTTACGCTTTTAGCAAGGTTTTTGGCTTCTTTGGCTGCTATCGGTGCTTTATAGGCGATACCAATCGCCAAGCCTTCTGATATCCAGCCACCAACTTGTTTCATCACACGAGATGGCGAATGAATGTCAAAAAAACCTGTCACGGCATTTTTTACGCTACTTGCCATCTCTTTGGCTTTGCTAACCGCTGCATCGATTTTCTCGCTGATACCATTAATAAAGCCCTGCATGGCATCACGCCCAACTTGTAGTAAATCTTTGCCAAGTTTTTTTAAGGCATCTACAATGTTACCAACCAATTTTTTTGAGATATCAACGGCTTTTAAAAAACCGTCTTTGATGGCGTCTTTTACGCCTTGCATATCGCCAGTTAATACGGCTGTTATCACTTTAAAAGCGGTGCTAAAAATGGTTTTCACCATCTCAAAGCCTGCATTAAAAATACTGGCAAAAATGGTAACACCTGCCATAAAAATGGCTTTCATGGCTTCAAATTGTGTACTAATAATGCCAGATATTTTATCAAAAACATGGCTAACAACACTGACAACCGCCTGCCAAACGGTTTTAGCAATACCGACCAAGCCGTCCCATGCATTTTTAAAAAACTCTAAAACAGATTTGATGATAGGCTTAATTTTATCAATGGCAAAAGAGACAAACTCGGTAATCTTATTCCACACACTTTTAGCAATATCGGCAATGCCATCCCAAACCGCCCCTGCCACATCTACAATGGTGCTAAATATTTCACCAATGTTGGCAACCATCTGTTGCACTGGCTCTGGCATTTGTGATAACCAATCAAAAAAGCTCTGTTTGACTTTACCCCAAAGCTTGCCAAACCATTCACCAATGCCCTGCCAAGTCTCTTTAATGCCATTCCATGCGTCTATTGCCTTTTGTTTGATTGTGTCCCAATTACGATATACATACACCCCAGCCGCTACCAGTGCAGCAAAGGCGGCAATCACAAGCGTAATCGGACTGGTCAGCACTGCCATCACCGCCGCCAATGCACCCCCTGCTGCTGTTGCCAGCGTTGCCACCCCTGCCCATGCAATCAGCACGCCTTTAAATAATAAAAACGCTCCAGCGGCTGCCCCAATACCGCTCGCCAGTGCTATGGCAAGCTCAGGGTTTTTCTCAAAGAATACTTTTACATCGCCTGCAATATCAGCCACACCTTGCATGGCTGATTTTAATTGTTCAAAGGCATCTTGGGCAGTTTGTACCACCGCCTGCCCAAAATCAGACTCTAAAAATGCCGTACCCATTTCTTTGGCTTTGGCAATGGTCTCGGTAATCGCCTGATTAATCGCAGGCAAGGCATCAACAAATGATGACGCACCCAACGCAATGCCATTAATACCATCAGCAAGCACACTGGATAAACCGCCCTCACCATTCATGATAGCATGAACACCAAGTCGCCACTGCGTTTGAATGTTTTGCATTGCACCGCTGATGGTTGTAGACATTTTCTTGGATTTTTCAGCAAGCTTATCACTTGCAGACGCCCCAGCAATGGCATCATAAACCACCTTTGAGGTGAGCTTACCTTCTTTTGCCATATCTCGCAGTTTGCCTGTGGTTACCCCTAGGCTATCTGCCAAAAGCTCCATGATAACAGGTGCTTGTTCGGCTACCGAGTTAAACTCATCACCACGCAACGCCCCTGACGCCATGGCTTGCCCAAGCTGGGTTAAGGCGGCTGCTTGACTTTCTGCACTACCGCCACTAACACGCATTGCCGTTGTGATATTTTCGGTAAACTTAATCACTTCATCTTGGCTTTTTCCAAGCTGTTTTAATGACCGCTCGTTAGATGCGTACAACTGCCCAACAGAGTCAAGGCTTACCATATTACCCATCGCAATGCGTTCTATCTCACTCATCGCATGGGCATAATCTTCGGTACTTGTGGTGGCTATTTTAATTTGGCTTGTCAGGGTTTGCATGTCATCGGCGGTGGCAATAATACCGCCAACGCCAGCAACGGCAAGGGCGGTAAACATCACGCCTTTTAATGCCCCAAAGGCATTTTTTAAGCCATCTGTTTTACGCTTTAAGCCGTCAACATCATCACCTGCTTTTTTAGCACCATCTCCAAACTTTTTAGCCCCATCACCTGCTTTTTTAGCTTCATCACCAGCTTTTTTACTGGATTTTGACGCCTTATCCGATTTGTCTGAAAAGCCATCAATACCAACGCCTGCCTTACCGCTTGATTGTTCAATCTTATCAAAATGCTCTTTTAGATTTCCCAAGGCGGTATTAGCACTATCGGCATTTACCTGTATGTCTAAGCGGTATGTATTTGACATAAACCTCTCCATTAAAACCCATAAACCTAGGGTTTTTTGTTATACTCATCAAGCCATAAATCATCAAGCATAAAAATAAGCTCAAACAGCCACGCCCTTGGCAATAAGCTTTGATAATGCTCACAAACATCACAAACATCACGCACAGACAAGGGCAAAGCGATGCCTTGGGTGTATCGCCTTGCTCGGTTTGCCAGAGCAAAAACCATAAAGACATTGTCAACATACACATCGCTGTCTATCGGCGTGGGCAAATCAATCCCCAACCGCTGATAGCTCTCAATACGGTTTGGGGTAAGTGTTACCCTGATTTTTTCCCATTGGTAGCAGTCATGGACTTTTTTACCAGTTTTGCCTTGTTGTCTTCAAATTCTTGGCTAAGGCTGGCATAAGTTTCAAATAGCAAGGTAATAAACTGCGTTAATTTGTCTTTTTCAAAAGCTTGGTCAAGCAAAATTAAAAAGTTATCGCCATTGACCGCTAACGGCTCACCATCAGCGGTAACATTCCATTGACTGATACAGTACTCACCTAAGATAAATAGCATGGCTTCGTACTCGCCAATTTCATCTTGATTGCCACGCTTTAAGCTGTCTTTGGTTACCTTTTTGGGCGTGTTTGCTATCTTTTGTACCTCAGCGGCGGCTCGTTTAAACGCTTCGCTTGCTTGAATTTCAAGCGTCAATTCAAGCCCATCAAATTCAATATCACGCTTAGCATTAATCTTAGCGTCTTTTTTTAAGAGTGTTAAATCAAATGCCATGTTATTTTCTCCTTAAAGTTTATCTAATCGCACGGATAATATCTGCCAAATTGCATACAAGGCATATCAATAATATGATTATTGCAAGATGCCAAAGTATTTTGATAATCTTTTCAGGCGTAACATTGGTAATCTCAATCATAAAAATACCTAGCAATTTAAGATAAAATCGTTTATCATTACTCACAAGTTAATTCCTTTTATCTGCCAAAAGGGGTTAACAAAAACCCTAGCTATTTGCGGTAGTTAGGGTTTTGTTTTGTCTTTTGTTTTGGTCGTTAAGCGGTATGTTTCTCAATCACTGGACTTTCATCAACCACCGTATAAGACAAATCCACGGTAACCAAATCTGTGCCTGATGGGCTTGGGATTTCGCCTGATACCTGAAATTTGGGTATTTTAATCACATACTTACTATTACCAAACTTAATCGGTAACTCAAGGCTTAGCGTTGCCCCTGTCATTTGGTTACTAATCATCTCATGGGCTTTTTGGCTATAAGCAATCGTCATAGAGCCTGTAATGTTGGTAAGCATGGCTAAGATATTACCGCCATAGATATTATCACCCAAGCACTTTTGTACTTCTGTTTGGTTATCAAGCTCAAAACTAAAGCTTTCAACACACACATCAAGCTTTGTGCCATTTACTTTAATCTCGCCAATAGACAAACCGCTTGCCTTGGCGGTATCTGCTTGGGCGGTTGGGCTTTTGGTAAATGAAGTTGTTTTACTTTCTTGATAGCCCAAACCTGTCATGCCAAATTTTAATTTAATTAGGCTTGATGTATCCACGCTTAGCCCAAAGCTTGATACAACGCACCCTGTAAAGACATGGTTTACATTAATATCGCTAAAATCCTTGGCTATGGCAAACTGATGTTTTGTTGCACCAACGCTTAGCGTATTAGGGCTAGCACCTGCTGACCATTCACTCCAAAAAGCAGCAGCAATTAATTCATCATACGCCCCAAACATAAGCTCGGTCTCAATATCGCCCTGCACACTTGCTGATGTTACCATACCTGCTTTTGCCATGCGTGAGCCTGACAGCATTTCACTGTTTGTAAGCTCTGTGGCAACAGTTAGCCCATTACTGATATTTGGTAGGGTTTTCCAGCCAGTTTTTGGCAGGGTTTCGCCTGTTTGTTTGGCATACGCCGTTTTAACAAATGCTCCACTAGACATAAATCAATTCTCCGTATCATCAGTTCGTTGTTTTAACACTCGGTAATACTGGCGCATATAATAAAGTTGGTCTTTCATTAATATCCACTCATGTGGGTGAATGTCTTTGGGTTTTGGGCAGTCTAATATTGACCCAAGTTCATTAATTTCACCATACAGCTGTAACAGCCGTCGGTGTCGGTTTTTTAGCATTAGTAGTATCTCCATGCTACGCTTACATTGATTTGATAGTAATCATGAAACCCTGCATTAATGATACTTGCCGTCAGTGTCTCAAGCCTACCAAACCGCCTTGTTTGTAAATGATGAGCTAGGCTATCCGCCTTTTGCTTAATTGCCACTGTGCCTAAATCCTGTGGGCAAAACAGCTGTATCACCAGCGTACCTTGTTGCAGAATATCAGGCTTATCGCTGATACTGCGTACTTGATTGACACCACCCAAAATCGTAACCCTGCCCCAAATGCCATCAGGGGGCTTAAAGTTTCGGTTTTCTTTGGCTAAGGGGATATCATCAAAATGCTCCCAAGCTTTGATATGCGTCAGTAGCGTTTGTTCAATGTGAAAACTGTTCATTGTTTTATCCAATAAAAAACCGCCTATCAGATGATAAGCGGTTCATTTTAAATATAAAAAAAGCCAAATAATCATAACAATTTCATACAAAACCGTAATAATTACTTGACTTTTAAAATAGGCTAGGATATAATACCCCCATCAACACAAAGGGTGTTGGTTGGGCTAGGACAAGCCTAGTGATAAATAAGGAGGAAAGGCAATGCTAAGACTTGTAATCATCATTGCCCTGCTGTTGCTAAGCTATCCAGCTTACTAACAGTAAAAGCCTAAGGTAGTTGCAGCTACTAAGGCAGGTTAGGTGGAAACGCCTAGCCACTCCTTACCCATTATCATAAGACATTTTTTAAAAAAGGTCAAGTACCATGCCAAAAATCACAAGCACCCCAAAAAGCCAAACCCAAATTCAAAAAGAGAGCAACGCACGCCGTGGGGTAAAAAACAAAGCATTCACCCTAAAACTTGATGACATAGAACTCATCAAATCCTTATCCAAACGCCTAGGCATTCCCCAAAATCAGCTCATCATGGATGCTGTGCGTGCATATCAAAGACAGCTTGATTAACCCAAATTGGCGATGGCACTGTTAAAGGCATTACCGTACACCCCTGTTGGGGCTTGTTGTGACCAGCCGTGTTCAAGTCGCAACGCATAGGGCAGGTTGTTTTGAATGTAGATGAGTGGATAGGTATGTTTTGGTAAGCCTAAGACAAGCTCAACACCGCCCCCATTTTCATTTAGGCTTTTTGTGCCAATGCTGATATGGTGAGACCGCCTGTAACGCCCTGTATCAACTGGGCTTAGGGTTTGCACATTGTTATAACAGTCAATGGCAAATTTGCGGTAAATGCCATCAATCTTATCAGCAATGGGTTCAACCGTGATTTTTTTATGCCATTTAATCCCCATTTGTCCCCCTAAGCTGTATGAAATAACAAATACCTGCTGGGTCTTGGCTGATATTCATCACTTTCATCTGATTGATACTGTCATTCATCTGCGGTCTGTCTGTTAGCTCACTTTGCAAACAAATTAGCTTGGTATCTTGTTGCATGATGGTCTTGTTATCAATCTCATGCGCGCTAAAGCTTGTAAAAACGCCCCTACCGCTGTAATTGATGGTAGATAGTACTTGGGTATCATTAACCGCCCAATCATCATCAGATAAGATGACACGCTTAGCTGTGAAGTCTTTGACAGCGTCTTTTAAATCAGTATCAAAGGCATTGGCGATGTCGGCTGTGATTTCTTGTCTCATAGCCTACCCACCAACGCATTTACGCCATAGCTCTTTTTGATGTACGGCTGCATCAAGGCAAGGGCAATCATCTCATGCTGACCCATTGCCTGACCGTCCGCCCCATCGGCATAGGTTTTTGAAACAGACACATCCCCTGCTTTTGACGATTTGCTCGTCACTACGCCTTCGGTGCGTCCTGCCAACAGTTCGCCATTCATAAAAGCATGGGCAAGCTCAAGCCCTGCCTGCTTGATAGGCTCTGGCACGGTTTTAAATGCTATTAGCTTATGCTTATTTAGCCACGCATTGACAATAACGACCGTTTGCTCATCAACGCTATCAATGTCCGTTAAATCATCAAGTGTTATCATTGTTTCATCCTAAAAAACCCCACCTAAAACAGATGGGGCTTTTGCTTTACGATACCGCCTTTGGCGTCCTGCGTGTTTTGGCTTTCACCTGCTCACCGTCATCAACGGCAGGCGTGTCATCAACGCCTAGGCGAATGACATTCACCCCAACCGCCTGATAAGCCAGCTCAATGTGTGGATAATCGCCAATAACCGTAACGGCGTCTGTTTTCTCAAAAAATTCAGGGTTGCGGTATTCACCATCAACCCCTAACACTTTCTTGCCTTGTTCGCTATAAACTAACATATCAACCCTCTGCGATGTTTAAAATTACCCCTGCGGTGTTCTTGTTGCTCGTTGCGTATTTCTCCCAGTTGGCGGTTGCCCCTAAGGTTGCCAAATTCGGATTAGCCCCTGCGGTATCTTTGTAGCTATAGCCTAAGACATCAAGGTTGAACGCCCCTTCAGCTCGAACGCCAATTACCAGGTTTTCTTTGGTGTTGTCTTGATACACTCTAAAAGCAGGTAATTGGCTATTTCTGATACGGATTGCCCCTTGTTGTAAGCCAAAAATCGTATCTTTTTTAGCTTGGTCGGTTACCAAGACAGGAATGCCCATCGTACCGGGTGCACCGCCATAAACCACGGTACTGGCTTCTTGATACAGCTTATCGGTGATTGCCCCATCTACAATATCAAAGTAGCTTGCTGCGTCCATCACCAACAAGGATAGGTTAGAAAACTTATCGCCAAACTTTCTCATACCTTGGGTAATGACTTTTCGTCCATGCTCTGACAGCTTAGCCGTTACCAGCATAGATGAATTTGACCCAATCGCCCCTTGTAGTGCTGCGGTAGCATATTTCCAATAGCCTGCCATTAATGCATCGGCATAGTCTTGACCCAGCAGTAAAGAAAACTCATCCACACTGCGTGCACGGCGTTTAAACGCTTCTTCGGTGGTTTCATAAGGCCCAAACTTAAACGGTACTTTGACGCCCACACGCTCCGCCATGGCAATCTTTTTAGCTTGTACAACACTGGTGCTGTTAACATCTCGGTGTTCAATCTCACCTGCAATCTTGTAAAAAGACTCTTTGGTAAAATCACCTTGTAGGTTCTCATCACTTAGCAAAATAGCGTTATTAGACGCTTTGTTAAATACCGCCAAATTTTCTTGCAAACGCTCAAGATAAGCGGTTTGGGCAAGTTCATTGTAAATAAGTACATCGTTATTGGTTGTTATCGCCATAAATTAAGCTCCTAAATTTAAATAGGCGGTTTGCCCATGTTCTTTGATGAAAGCGGACTTTTGTTCAAGTGACATTTGACTGCGTTTTAGGTTTGTCGTGCCTGCCTGTGCCAACGGCTGTTTAACACCTGCACCGCTTGCCCCTGAACCACGCAAAATATCGCTTTTACTTGGGTAGTTGTTAATAAAGCTTCATCAAAATTGGCAAGCTCACCCATGTTGGTGCGTGAGTAAATTGGTTCACCATTTAAGTAACCAACCACTTTACCATCTACCATATCAAAATGTCGCCCAAACGCATTTTGTGCAATATCAGGCGGTAGCAAGGTCTTATCTTTAATAAAACTTGACCGAGCAAACTCACCGCCAATCACTGCACTTCGGTAGTCATCATTAATCTTTTTGATTTGGGCGTCTTTTTGGGCAAGCTGTTCATCTAAGGCTTTTCTAGCTTCCGCTTTCACCTTTTCAACTTCGCCTGCGTCAATTAGCCTTTTATCATCAAGATTTTTCACCATCTCTAACGCTCGCCTTGCTTCATCAGCGTCTATGCCATCAAAAGATTTTAATAAGGATTGTGCCTTTTGCTTTTCTTCACGATGGTTTTTCGCTTCTGAATTAAGTTGGCTTATCTTTGCCATTGTCGCTTGTGCATCAAAGGCAATTTCTTGCCCATCTTCATGTACATAAATGGGCTTGCCATCTTGTACAATCGCAAAGCCGTTTTCATCAGTTTTTAATTGCATGTTTGTCTCCATTTGCGTGCTATCCAGCACAAAACACCCTTGGTTTTCCAACCTTGGGCAGCAAAAAAGCCCTATAATTGGGCTTTAATCTCGTCTAGCGTCATCGGTCTTAAATTCTTATCAAATTCTTTAAACTCATCAACGCTACTTTCTTGAAATAACTTGGCTTTTTTCTTACCTAAAACTTCTACTTGATACGCCTTAGGCTGACTTTTTAGCCACTCGTAATAGCTTTGGTTTTTTACCACGCCATCCATGCTTGCTCGCTGTTTGGGCGTTTGATAGCCATCATAGACAATCTCAAAACTTGTACGGCAGTTAAAATGATAGGGCGGATAAACTGCCTTATCAATCGGCATTATCTCACCGTCCAAATGCCTACAAATACCACTGGTTCGTAAATCTAAGGTTGCAATGACTTTAATGCCTTTGATAATGTCTTTGTTATCATGAATAAATTGCTGTTTTGCTTGGCTTGCAACAATGGCTGTGCCTGTGTGGGCAATGGTCTTGGCATGGCGTGTTGTGGTTTGTAAAATGCCATCTTGGTAACGGTTTTTACGAGTACCACGGATGACCTGAACAAGCTCTTGATTACCCAAGCCCTTGGTATAGGCGTAACTTATGGCGTTGGTTATCTTTGTACTTTGTTCATCGCCAAACTTAGCCAAAATCTGATTAAGTGTTACACCCACCTGAGTAGATAGCTTGATGGGGCTATCTGCGTCAAACTGTGGATTATTGATGTTTAGCTTATCTGCCTTATCGTCATCAACCGTTTTGGTTTCAAGCGTATAACTGTAATCGTATAGCTCTTGCCAATCTTTGGTTAAATCTAAGCCATAATCTACCAAAAAGCCCATCAACTGCCGTTTACTTTCGCCAACCAACAACTCAAATTCTTTATATTTAAGCTCGCTAATCTCATGACGAAATACCACCAATTGCAAAAACTCATCAATTTCATCAAGCGTGGTTTTAAACTTATTAGCTAGATGAACCTTAAGCCTTTCTAAATTGATTAAATGCTTCATAAGTCATGCTCGGTTGTTCAATCAGCCCATCTATTTCATCATTGCTAAGCTCACCGCTGATTAAATTGAACTCTTTGGCTTTGTCGTACAATACAGATTTAGGTAACTTGCCTGCGTCAATTAAACCTGATAGCTGTGTTAACAAGCCAATATCAATCGAATGTTGGCTAAATTGCTGTCTAATGGCAAATTTAGGTGGGTGTTTTGCCCCTGTGTACCTGTTGCACCAGTTTAACAGTGATAAAAAGCCTTCGTTAATATTGGCAACACATAAAGACGCTTGGCTGTGCTGTGCTGATGTTTCATTTTCTGCTTGGGTTGCCGTTTTGATTGTGCTACTTGCCTGCTCGTGCGTTCAGTAGCCTTGTTTGATTACCTAAAGTTGATGCCGATATGCCGAATTTTTCTTGAATTTGTAAGCCAGTCATACGCTCACCTGACCTTTTTAGATAGCACAAAACAAGGTGCATTTCGCTCTTTATCCCTTGGTTGTTGAAATCAGCGTGATGGCTTTTTGCTGATTTTTTCTTTGGTCGTTTGGTATTGTCAAGATTGATGACCTTGCCACCTTTTTTGATAAATTCGGCAATTTCTCGCTCTTGGGCGTCAAAATCTGTGCGACGCTTACTAAAAGCATTGCTTTCATCGTTGGCGTCTGTTAATATAATACTGTTCATTCAATTCATCTCCAAAGTTGAGTTAATCCGAAAATGGACACCGCCCCTAGTTATCGCTAGGGGTTTTTTGTTGCTAAATTTCAGCAAGGCTTGGGCATAATCCACGGCTTTGAAAAGGGGCTTGCCATGGAGCTTAAAGAACGCCTAAAACTTGCCCGTAAAAACAAGGGCATGACACAAACCGAAGTTGCCGACAAGTCAGGCTTAACACAAGCGACATATAGCCAACTTGAACGCGGCATTGTTAAAAGCACAGGCAGAATTGTAGCAATTGCGAATACCCTACAAGTTAATATTGAATGGCTTGCTACTGGCGAAGGGCAAATACCAACCAATCGTCAGCAGGTTGATGGGTTGGTTGCCAGCCTGCCACTGGATGATGATGAAGCTGAGATACCTTTTTATAAAGACATTGCCTTCGCCTGTGGGCATGGTGCGATCAATGATGATGTGACACATGAAATCCGCAAATTACGCATGGGTAAGCGTACACTGAGCAATCTTGGGGTAATGTCTGAAAATGCCTTTGCAGTCACTGCCCGTGATGACAGCATGATGCCCTATGTACAAGATGGCGATACGATTTATATCGATACAGGACGAAAAGAGATCAAAGATGGGCGGATTTTTGCGATTCGCTTTGGGGAGCTGTGCTTATGTAAGCGTTTGTATCGACTGCCTGATGGCGGCGTGCGTATCGTCAGCGATAATGCTGCTGAATTTCCTGAGCAGGTCGCCACCAAGCAGCAGATCAGCGATGGTGAGTTTGAAGTGCTTGGATGGGTTTGGAGTGTCAGCCGTCTTGAGCGGTGGTAGGGTCGCGGGTAAGATGGTGGAGTATGTGGATGTTACGCTCAGTATCAAAAAATTAGCACCGAACAATGGAAGACTATCTATCAATCATATTAAACAAGCGTTTGGTGGACTTATTAAGTCAAGACCAGATTTAAAAGATGCCACATTTAATTCACTATCACGATAAAGCTGGCAAGCATCACACAGTCAGATATGACCCACTTACTCAAGAATTTGTTTTGGTCAAAAAAACCTATACTAAACGCCATAGAATAAACCCAGAAAATTTAGAACTCATTCCCAAATTATGTGATACAATGTTTGCTCACCTTAGATGAGTGCTTATGAATGTTTAGAGCCATATTGAGACCTACTGGCTATCTTTTAAGATACGCTCAGATAGTGGACAGAAGTTGCGCTTTGACTGGCTCCTACCAGGTGTCACTGCTTTAATAATTGCGATAGTTTTGACTATATTTCATTTTTGCAGTCAAGCTGATATTTCATTTTCAGGTAAATCCAAGCTATCTACAAGCATCTTGGGTCTAGTACAGACTTTGCCAGGATTTTATATTGCCACATTAGTCGCAGTTGTTGCTTTTAATAGTACCGCATTGGACTCTCCAATGCGTAAGCCAGTGATGTACCTGTTAATTAGTGGCTATCAAGACAACTTAAGCAGACGCAGATTTCTAAGCTATGCATTGGCATATTTGGCTTTTAGTTGCATTATCCTGTGTTTACTGTTACTAATCTTTGAATTTTTTCATGGGTTTTCAATCGGCTTGCCACTTTGGGCTATTCATATTGGGTATTTCTTTAGCTGCCTGATTACATTTTTTTTATTTGCACAAATTATATCCCCAACCTTTCTATGCTTATGGTATCTTGGCGATGGAATTCATTTTAACGAACCAAAAGATCCAAGCGTTTACTAATTAGCAAATCAATAATCAAACTTAACCACCCCACAAAGTTTGGGTGGCTTTTTGGATGTTACGGCTAGAATGAACCGTATTTGCTCCAAGCACAATGTTAATTGCCAGTGCCATGTGTCATCCTTTTGAGTAAAAAAACCCACCGATTTGGGTGGGTTTTTGGGTTTTGGTAGGTCGTTAAGCGATGTGTTTTAAAAACTGCTGATATTTGTGCTTGCTTAATTGTAAAATGGCAGATTTGCCATCGTCAAACTCAATATGACAAACATAAGCGTCTTTGGTGCGATTGGGCAACCCAGCACCAATAGACAGGGCAACCAGTGCAGGCAAAACGCCCGCCCCAACAAGCAGCGTGCCAACAGTGGCACTGATGGCACCATTTTGAACCGAATTTGCCAAATTTGCCACCTGATCGATGTCAATCAACTCAAATCTTTGTACCTGAGTGCTAAGATCGTACAGTTGGTTTTTGTTGGTTTGTTTGTCTTTGATGCAAAAGAAACAACCAGACGATGCCGCTGCTTTTATAAAATCATCATCAAAAACTGCCCCCATCATACCTTGACTCTCACGCCTTTTCAAGCCGATCAAACATACACATTTTACAGCTTTGTGCCTGTCAAAGCACAGCCTTTAGATGATATGCCATTTTAGGAGGAAGAAATTAAACAAAGTTTTAACGGTGGTTATTATGTGGCTATTATTATTTTGGTTATTAAAAGATAAAATAAAAGACCTACAGCTTTTGCTGTAAGTCTTTGATTTTATTGGTACCAGTGGTCGGACTCGAACCGACACGCTTTTAAGGGCAACGGATTTTGAATCCGTCGTGTCTACCAATTTCACCACACTGGCATGTATGGTTAGCCTAACTGGCTATGAGTGCGTATTATACTGATATTTTTACCGCTGTCAATACTTTTTATAAATTTTTTTCGTTAAATGATGATTTGATGGTTTAACTGATAAAAACCAAAGCACACTTAGCCATATTTTGTGATGAATTATGGCGAATGGTCAGCCAATATTGCAAATTGCTTAACAGTTGATAACATTTCATTAACATGATAACATACTAATAGCAAGGTTTTTGTTGTTTTTATTTGTTTATCTAAGGAATTTTTATGACAACCTCCCCAAAACCTAAGACAGCGACGACAAGCTCAGCGGCTGCCACAACCGCTCCCAAAAAAACAACAACGGCTCACACCAAATCATCGACCACACAAGCCAAGCCAAAGCCATCAAAAGCAGAAGCGATTATGACGCAAACGGTGGGTCAATTAGAAGAGCTGCTTGAGCATGCCACGCCTGAGGAGTTGGCAGAATTTGGTGAAGCACTCAAAGAATATCTTCCCACAACTCAAGTCATCAGCCAAGTTCGTACCGATAAATCACGAGATACTCAGCTTTCAGATAATTGGCGTGAAGGCGGTTATCCGTATAAACATCGCTTAAATTGAACTGTTAAAACTCCAACATCATATCAAAACCACTGGTCAAAAACTTGTCATTATCTTTGAAGGGCGTGATGCTGCAGGTAAAGGTGGTACCATTAAGCGATTTATGGAGCACTTAAATCCTCGTGGTGCTCGTGTGGTCGCCCTAGAAAAGCCAACCGAACAAGAGCGTGGTCAGTGGTATTTTCAACGCTATGTGCAGCATCTACCAACCGCTGGCGAAATCGTTTTATTTGACCGCTCTTGGTATAATCGTGCGGTTGTAGAACGAGTTATGGGCTTTTGTACTGATGAAGAATACCGTATTTTTATGCATCAAGTGCCTGAATTTGAGAAGCATTTGGTAGAATCTGGTATTCATTTGGTGAAATTTTGGTTTTCGGTCAGTCGTGAAGAGCAGCGTGCTCGTTTTGCCAGCCGTGAAAACGACCCATTAAAACAGTGGAAACTATCACCAGTGGATAAAGCTTCACTCAATAAATGGGACGATTATACACTTGCCAAAGAAGCCATGTTCTTTAATACTGACACGGCAGAAGTACCTTGGATTGTGGTTAAATCTGACTGTAAAAAACGCGCACGCTTAAATGCCATGCGTTATGTACTCAATAAATTAACCTACGAAAATAAAGACATCGCTCAAATTGGTAATATCGATCCTTTAATCGTTGGTCGTGCAGGTGCATTGTATGAGATGGATGAACGCACAGACTTGACTGTCAGCACTCAATTACCCAGAAAAACCAAACAACCAAATAACTAACAAGTAAATAACTAACAACCAAACAACTCTTTTAGCTGACAATCGCTCAAATTTATTTGGGCGATTTTAATTTAGATTAAGCGTATAAAAACGCCTGATTGGTCTAAAATTGCCAATTTTGCTTGGCTTTGCTACAATAGTATCTCACCTAAATCACACCAAAATTACACCTAAATTATGCCAAAAAACGCCATTATCAAGCATGTCGAAGCATTGGGCGACACCTTTAATGACCCTGAAACGCTATTAAACAAACATCGTCAAATTGCTGAAAGTTTTGAAGCACAGCTTGCCAAAGAAGCAGATTTTGACGAAAATTTTAATCATTTGGCAGATGCTCATTTGTCTTTATCGGATTATTTGACGGCAGTCAAAATGGTGATTGATGACAGTTTTGATCACGAGGTTTGGGTGCGTGCCGAAATCCGTGCCATGAACACGAAAGGCGGTCATTATTATTTTGAATTGGCTGAGACTGATGATGCTGATCAGATTACCGCAAGCTGCCGTGCAACTTTATGGCGATTTCGTGCCAAGACAGTGATGAGTAAATTTACCAAAATGACAGGTCAAAGCCTAAAAGCAGGTATGTTGGTCTTGGTAAAATGCTCGGCTGGTTTTCATGCCAATTATGGGTTTAGCTTAAGCATTAGCGATATTGACCCAAATTATACGCTCGGCGAGATTGCCGCTGCCTATACACAGATGAAAAAACGGTTGAGCGAAGAAGGTCTGATTCATTTAAATAAAAAACATGCGATACCATTTGATATTCGCCATGTCGTCGTAATCGCCCCTGAAAAGGCGGCAGGTTTGGGCGACTTTCGTGCCGAAGCCGATCGGCTCGCTTTGGCAGGTGCTTGCCAATTTTACTATCATTATGCCACTTTTCAGGGCAATCATGCGCCCAATGAGATACGCCTTGCGATTTCTGAGGGCATGAACAATTTTAAAAATACCTATGATACTTTGCCAGATTTGTTGGTCATTATTCGTGGTGGCGGTGCGGTTGGCGATTTGGCTTATTTGAATGATTTTGAATTAGCGGCTTTGGTGGCAGAATGTCCGATTCCTGTTTGGGTCGGTATTGGGCATGAGCGTGACTCGGTAATTCTTGATGAGGTGGCACATAGCAGTTTTGATACTCCATCAAAAGCTATCCTTGGTATCGAGTCGCATTTGGTCAAAATGACGCGTCAGGCGGTCGCTAAAATGGAGCATTTGACCAAAATTACCAACACTCGTCTAACAATGGCCCAAGCAAATAGCCAAAGGCAAATTGAGAAAATCCAAAAAAGCAGTTTGCACGCCGTCAATATGGCAAAAAAAGACAATTTATATCAACTAAGCCACATAAAAAGCACCGCAAAATTCCGCCATCACCAAGAAAAATCGGCTCTAACCGCCCTACTTGCCCAGACCCAAAAATCAAGTTTGGCGATGATATTACAAGCCAAACACACCACAAAAATCCACCTTAATCAGCATAATATTTTATTTGATTATTTATCTAAACTAAGAAAAGATTGTCGCCATTTACAAAGTTTGATTTTAACTCAGCATCCAAGCCGAATGCTACAAAAAGGCTATACACTCATTCATAGCAATAAGACCAATGAAGGTATTTATAGCACCAAAACACTTAAACAAAATCAGTCAGTTAAGATAACCTTTAAAGATGGGACAGCCAGTGCAGTCATCACAGATATCAGCACACACAAAACAAATTAAGATATTATTAAGAAATTGTCTTAAAAAATTTATCCACAACCTCAAACTGCGCTTTGGTGGTCTCGCACGCATACATGGCGTCACGAAAAGCGTTAGAATTGGGCAACCCGCCTGTATACCATGCGATGTGCTTGCGGGCAATGCGACATCCTGAATATTCTCCATAAAAGCAATACAGCTCATCTAAATGCCTCAAGACCACTTCATGAATCTCACTAACCGTAGGCGATGCTAAGAGTTCGCCAGTGTTAGCAAAATGGGCAATTTGCTGAAACAGCCACGGCTTACCTTGGGCAGCTCGACCAATCATGACAGCGTCTGCCCCTGTTTTGGCTTGGATATCCAAAGCTTTTTGTGGGCTATCGATATCGCCATTGACAATGACGGGGATTTTGGCGGCCTTTTTTACTTGGGTAATCAGCTCATAGCGTGCCTGACCTGTATAAAAATCCTCTCGTGTACGCCCATGAATGGTAATGGCGGCTACGCCTGATTGTTCAGCAATTTGTGCGATTTTTAAAATATTTTCTTGCCCATTGGCAAATCCCAAACGAGTTTTTAAAGTGACTGGCACATCAACGGCCAAAACCGCACTGTCAAGCAGCCGCCTAACCAAATCTTCATCCTGAAGTAATGCCGAGCCTGCCAACTTACGGCAGACTTTTTTGGCAGGACAGCCCATATTAATATCGACAATCTGAGCGCCATTGGCAACTTGAAATTGGGCAGCTTGTGCCAATTTATCAGGCTCAGCCCCTGCAATTTGTGCAGAAATGGGTGCAATTTCGCCATCAAAATTGGCTCGATATAACGATTTTTTGCGTGCATATAATGCTGTATCAGCAATAATCATCTCACTGACAGCATGGCCTGCACCAAAGGATTTGCAGAGTCTTCGAAACGGGTTATCCGTCACCCCTGCCATCGGTGCGACCCAAATTCTATTCTCAATTGTTAAACCCCCAATCGATAAGGGCTGTGATAAAATGTGTTGATTTTTAAGGGATTTTTGTGGCTTGTTATCTGTCATCATTGTGTTATATGCTTGTATTTTGAAACATCATTTTAAAACTTTGTATTATTACATAATTTTATGACATAGTTTTATAATTTATGGCATATTTAGAATAAAATTTGTATTTTTAAACTTTGTGTTTTTAAACATGGTAAGATCACATATTATGATTGCCGACCATCACTCACTTTATCCAGCCCAGTTTGTCGAATCGTCGGCGTATTGATGGCATTGATTAGCGCATCATGAGTGCTGTAGATGTGTACCGCTGACTTTGCTCGAGTAACAGCGGTATAAATAAGCTCCTTTGACAGCAGGCGTTCGCTATTTTCATCAAAGATAATGGCGACTTTTTGCCACTCTGAACCTTGGGATTTATGCACGGTGATGGCATACGCCGTACTTACAACGGTATCACTTAACATATCGACCGCCACCATACGCAAAGTCTCCCCTTCAAAGTACACGCTAAGACCTGATGAACCCCATAAACAAATGCCGATATCTCCATTAAATAAGCCCAAATCATATAAATTTTTGCGAACCATTACCACACGCCCATGAAACCAAGGCGATGCTGATGGCGGTATTTTTTGAAATGCTCGATGAGCCAAGCTTAAATAATCATTGATCTGATCATCGCCAAATGTACCAAGATGTGAAGCACAAAGAATGCGGTAAGTGTCTAATATCTGAAATAGTTTTTTGACGCTATCAATTGCATCTTGGCTAGATAATTTTGCAAAACTAAAGCGAAGCCGTTTACTTGCTAAAAAATAATCCTGATAGTCTTGGCTAAGATTTTGGTAGATGTCATTGTGCATTGTGGCATGGGTGATGGGATAAAAATCAATCTTGGTATGGTGATTGATTAATCTTTGTATTTCATCAAAGTGTATATTTTGACGATCATCATTAATCAGCTTTGCCAATTGACCAACACCTGAAGTGTCCGTGAAGCGTTTTGAGGCTGTCAAATTGATACGCAAATGCCTTAGGCATTCAATTCGGCATAAGTCAGCCAACACCGCACCAGCATCAACTGCGGCCAGCTGATGCGTATCCCCAAGTAAAATCACACGGCAACCCGTGGCGATGGCAGCAAATAGCTGACTTGCCAGCTCTGTGCCAAGCATAGAAGCTTCATCGATAATAAGAATATCAAGCGGCAGCCTATTTTTGGCGTCATAGCGTGGGTTGCCATTTGCCCCAATACCAAGCAAGCGGTGAATGGTCTTAGGCTCAGGCAGCTGTATATCGTTCGCCTTATCTAGGGATTTGAGCAAAGATTCACTCATACGCTGAGCTGCCTTACCCGTCGGTGCAGCAAGCCCCAAACGCATTTTTTTATGCTCAGAACGCTGATTGAGTGCGATGACAATTTGGGCAACTGTAAATGTCTTGCCTGTCCCAGGGCCTCCCGTAATTAAGCAAAACGCCTGTTTTGAGACCAGCTTGATTGCATCACGCTGCTCGGTATTTAGGCTATTTGACAGCTGATCTAGAGCAAATATAGGCACATCAGCCTGACTGATACGCAAAATATGCGTCATCAGTTGCGATTCAGCAAGGTAGGCACGACTTGTCCATAAATACAGTCCATCTGCTTGATAACGAAAATAAATCGGTGGTGCGTTTGTTAGCATACTTTGCATGTTTGGCGTCAAAATATCTCCAAAAAAAGTATTGTTATGCAAAATACTTACAAACTGATTCAAAGTATTGGCGTTTTTATATAAGACATAGTAAATACGCAGCAGGGACAAAAATAACGCAGATAATTGCTCAATTTCTATCAATGTGTGATCAAGCAAAGATAGTTGCTGACGAAAATGATTTAAAGCATGATCAACAAATTGTTTTATCTTGATCGTATCATCTGCACAGCGATGATAATCATCAAAAAATACTGCCCAGTCCATACCCTCATCTGCCAATGCGTGCGTGATCACTGTCAGGCATGAATCCATGATTTTTTGTTGCCAAATGGGTATCACGCCATTTAATCCATGGCGATCATACAAATCATCATGATCATTGATATGCAGTATGGTATGCCCTTGATTGAGCTGAAATAATAAAGCATCTTGCATGATATGATATAGCTCAAAGTCTGCTAGTCTTAGTGCACATTCAGCGGCCAAAACCTGTTTTTTGGCATACCATTGATGATTGTCTTGGATGCGATCGGTCACATATCGGCTAATAATATCCCCTGCCATATATTATCTCTACTATTAATAGTTAAGTTTAACTTATAAAATTTCGTCAAGTGCCAAAATCAAAGACAATGGCGGCTGCCAACATAAATGCCCTGTTTTCTCATTGCCCTCTTGAACACCACGCAAAAAGACATATTCAACACCACCCAAATAAGATGATTCATTGCCGACATAATCTTTTAATCGAATCTTTAAAAGTCGATGCAATGCCACTTGATAAATAGCAGCTTGTAGCCAATAGCCAACCTTATCCATTGCAACATTCATGGCGTGATCATGATACTCATCAGGCGTACTGCCCAAATAATTTGATTTATAATCAACGATAAAAAATCGCCTATCGCACTCATAAACCAAATCAATCTCACCTCGTAAATAACGATAACATATGCTGTGATAGTCATCGTTCAGCAATATTAAGTCTTTGCCGCTATGTGCTTTAAATACTTCATTTAGACGAGTGATACTAAAGGTATCGCCAAGCCCCAGTGTAAAGCTAAGCTCACGCAGTTGTACAGTCATTGGCAAAGAGATTAACGAGCGACGAGATGCTCTAAAAGGTGCGTGTGCAAGCTGATAAATCCAAGCAACCAACTTGGTATGATCATCAGGATGCTCGTTAGAATTGATGTGTGTACCAATCTGCCGAGTGGCACGAGTGGGCAAATAACGCTCAGCAATCCCAAGTTTTTTGCCTTGTTCATAAATCACCCCGCTGATGATATGATGAGCGTCTTGTAAAGATGCCAATGCCAGTCGATCTGTCGGTAAAAATTGCATGACTTTATGCAAAAAATCACCAGCCAAACTGCCCTTAAAAAAGCTGGTACGAATGTCATCAAACTGATCAGATACGGTCATATCAGTCAGTACAGACAGCTGATCAATGTCCGCTTCATCAGGAGCAATGGCAGACTTATCCAAGCGAGTAATTAATGCACTAAAGCTGGTCTTATATTCTCCAAAAAACTGTGTCTTGGTCATCACCATATCCCAAGGTGCATACTGTTTGGTGGTAAGATTGGGTAGCTTGTTTTGATAAGGTTGACTAAATAAATCCGCTTCAGTCAGGGCTATCTGGTCTACCAAACCTTTTAGCCGATCTGGTAGGCTCAGTGTTTTTTCACCTGCACAGTCAAGCCATTGATACAAAGGCATGTGTTTGGAGGTTTTTGTTGATAAATCACCGCCCACGATATATAGCTGTTCAGAAGCACGCGTCAATGCCACATAGCCCAAGCGTCTGATTTCATCAATCAGCTCCTGCTGATTGATATGATGATAATAATTTTCATCAATCAAATTGCCTGAGCTTAGGCTTAAGCGACGCTGAAAATTGTGATTCGTATAAGGGTAGATTGTCAAGCCATGTTCATTTTTTGGCTTTTCATCCATGCCGATGACATACACGATGGGGAATTCAAGCCCTTTTGATTTATGAATGGTCATCAAATTAACACCGCTTTCGCTCGGTAGGATGGGACGCTTATTGTGGCTATCAACATCAGCGTTCATCTGTTTATGATACCAATCAATCACACGCATCTGGTGCAGCTGTGATTGCTCACTGACCAAAGCTGCCAGCCGTTCAAGATCCACCAAATAACGCTCGCCTTGAGTAGCTGCCTTAAGCCAAGGCGATCTGTCATCATCATAATCAATGGGCGAATGATGAAGCGCATAAGCAAGTGCTGATGAGGCGCCAAATTTCTGCCATTTTTCATGTGATTTTTTTAGGTAAGTTAAAAAATGCGTTTTTAGAATTTGAGTCTTTGATAAGTCATTATCCAAAGCCTGCTTATCATTTGGTTCGATGATATCCATTGCTTGCTTAAGCGTCATACCAACCAAGCTTGATACCAAAAATTTACCCAAATTTTCGCTGTGATTTGGCTGTAGTATCGCACCAATTAACGCCAAAAGATCATCTGCAGCTTGAGTGTTAAAGACATTCATCTCTTTGGGAATGATGGCTGGGATATTAAGCTGATCAAGTTCACTTTTTATCTTATCTAGCGTATCAGCTGTGCGTCCAAGTACAGCAATATCCTTAGGTAGTATCTTTTGACCATGTAGCGTATGATCGCCTTGCAAAATGGTATTGATATGCCGAGCAATTTGCTTGGCCCTTTGCGCAGCTTTTTGGCTGGCTTTGATATGGTCAAAATGCAGCACCGTGACGGGATATTTACCATAATAATCAGCATAGGCATCAGATTGCCAATGGATACCGCCACTGTCTTTATGTGCTTGGATTTGCTGATAAAAAATCCCTTGACCTAAATTGGCATGATTGGCAAAACCATCTTGATGATTATTGTCAAACCATGCATTGAGCGCCTTAATCAGTGCTTTGCTTGAACGGCGATTGACCGTCAAAGACAGCGATTGATTTATCAATGGTGCTTGGATGAGTGAATCTTGGTTGCCATAATGCTTAATTAAATTATAATTGGTCACATCGCCACCACGAAAGCGATAAATTGCTTGCTTAGGATCTCCAACTAACAATAAAAATCCCCGTGGCAGTTTGGGTTTTTCGCCACCGATTTGCTCATAGCGGATAAGATTTTTTTGATAATTGGCAATCTCATTGAGATAAACCAGCTCAATCAGCTCAACTTGTAGCCCATTAATATCCTGAGATTCATCAATCAAAGCGACAGGATAATGATGGCGAATCTGCCGCGCCAGTGCAGGACTATTGCGAAGTGCTTCATTCAACCTGACCATTTGTAGCGTAAATGTGGTCTGACCGTGTGCCTCAAGCCTTTGGGAAATCTGACTTTTTGCACTTAGGATAATTTGTCGGCAGATATGCGTATGGTATAGATCGGCTTGTTCTCTCAGCGTCAAATAAACATTGGCAATATCGCTAAGAGCCTGAAGTGGCAATGCCAAAAATTGATTGATATCGCTTGGGTTGGCACTTTTATTAAAAATTTGCCAATCTTTATCCATGGCTTTTATGATTGCATCAATCAGCTTAAGCGTATCATTATCCAAAAAACGAACAAATCGCACGCCGTGTTTTTGGATTAAAGACAGTAAATTTGGCAGATAGTGAATCACTTTGCCAAAGCCTAAACTCTGATTCATTGCAACTTGTTTGCAAAAATTGGCATCAAAATATGGTGTAAATCCTGTAAAATCTGTTGTTATAATCTGATCAACCATCGCTTTGACCGAGCTTATGTCTGTATTAATCGGCATAAGCTCATCAATGGGTGCAGAATAAAAATTAATCGCTTTATTAACAATCTTGACAACAGCATCCACTTGGCTGAAAAAATTTGGATAAAATGCTTTAAAGATTTGATAAAATTCAGGCTGGGTGTGCTTAAGTCTAACTTCTTCGGCACGCATCTCGTCATGGATGATGGCGGCAACTTTTTGTTCGGCGTTATTTAAAATCTCCATGCCAGACTGATGACCAATTTGGGCGGCAAATTCATTGAGCCATTTTTGAGCAAGGCTATCTAGCGTACCAACAAACAGTTTATCCAAAGAAGTTAATAAAAGCCCTGTGCGATAAACCACTTCGTTTAAGAAAGTTGCTTGCTGAGATAGGATAAATTTGAGTAAATGCTCATTAATCGGATCGGAGGCATCATAGCCAGCCTGATTGGCACAAGTAATCATCTGCTCTATGGGTGCGGTCTGATTAAACCACTCAGGCTGAGTGCTTAGCATACCTTGCAACCAACGCATCAAGCCATAAAAGCTGTGCAGCCGCTCACTGATACGCTCTTGCATCTCAGCTGCCGCCGCCCGAGTGAAAGTTGTGGCAATAATACGCTCAGGTGGATATTTTTTTTCAATTAATAGCCGTAGAATAATCCCTGTCAGCGTCCAAGTTTTGCCTGTACCTGCCGAAGCTTCAATCAAATACGCCTGCTCAAGCGTACATTGTAAGGCGGCAATTTGTTCAGAGGGTTTGGGCGGTGTTGGTATCGTTAAGATGGTATCAGTCATTGCGGTGTCTTATTGCGAAGGTCTTAGTATTTTAGCAAATATACACTTAAATCGTTGTACTTTTTAAATTAAAGCAAACCCAATGTATCAAAAACCTTTCGATAAAAATCGGCTTTTTTATCAATCGCCAAAGGATACGCCCGTGATGATGACGGTAAACGATATAAATCAATGTGACGATTGGCAATCAATAGCTGCACTTGCTCACCAATGTTTGGTATTTTTTGGCTTGTAAATTGCTGACATAAAACTTCAGTCGCTTTTTTGCCTGTGGTGATCAGTGTATGACACTTGGGCAACTGCTTGAGCGTCTTTTCAATATCTGTTGGTTTGACAATCTGTAAAAACTGATCAGAAGCGTTGTCTTTTTGGCGGATCACCTGCTCGGCTGTGTCGCCGATGGCGATGCCCGTCTTGGTTAAAAATTGCTCAATAGCGTCTTGATCAAAGGTTTTATTTGTACTATCAATAAATCGCTTAGCATCATCAAAAAACACCAAACCCAAAATACGCCACATATCATTATTATAATTTGGATAATAAAATGGCATTGCCCAACGCTTAGGCGGTGGCGGAAAGCTACCAAGCAGCATGACACATGCATTGGGTGGTGTAAATGGTGGCAAAGGGTGTCTATGAATTGTTTGGATTGTCATAAGCGGATTAAACATAAAATTTGCCTTTACTTTATCATGACACAGTAAAGGCATTGTTGTGATAAATTGATTTGATTAATTTTATTGAACCAAAAGCTCTTTGAGTGCGATGACCGTATCACGCACTTTGGCAGCCTCTTCAAATTTTAGCTCACGAGATAATGCCTGCATTTGTTTTTCTAAGCGAGCGATTTCTTTGGCCAGTAGTTTTGGCGAATGTAGGATATTTTCATCCACGCCTGCCAATGCTTGAGATAAAACAATCTGCACCACTTCAACAGTTTCATCATCACCGGTGTCAATCTTATCGGTAATGGCACGACTGGCTGATTTTGGCGTAATGCCATGTTCTTGGTTGAATGCAATTTGTTTGGCACGGCGGCGTTCGGTTTCATCGATGGCTTTTTGCATGCTTGGCGTGATTGTATCTGCATATAAAATTGCTTTGCCATTTACATGGCGAGCAGCACGCCCAATGGTTTGAATCAGTGACCGTTCTGAGCGTAAAAATCCTTCTTTGTCGGCATCAAAAATTGCCACCAAAGAAACCTCGGGCATATCCAATCCTTCACGCAGCAGATTGATACCTACCAAAACATCAAAAACGCCCGTACGCAGCTCATGAATGATTTTCATTCGCTCAACTGTGTCAATATCAGAATGTAAATAGGCAACCTTAATACCGTATTCTTTTAAATAGCTGGTCAAATCCTCTGCCATGCGTTTGGTCAATGTGGTAATCAAAACCCGCTCATCGAGTGATTTTTTTAGGTTAATTTCGCCAAGAATATCATCAACTTGGGTTAATACAGGGCGGATTTCAAGTATCGGATCGACAAGACCCGTTGGACGCACGACCTGCTCAACCACTTGTTCGGATTTTTCAAGTTCATATTGAGCAGGTGTGGCAGATACAAAAATGGTCGCTGGAGAAATTTTTTCCCATTCTTCAAATTTCATGGGTCGATTATCCATAGCACTCGGCAAGCGAAACCCATATTGAACAAGCGTTTCTTTACGGCTTTTATCGCCTTTATACATCGCACCAATCTGAGGCACAGTCACATGACTTTCATCAATAAACAGCAGTGCATCTGAGGGAATGTAATCAAATAAAGTTGGCGGTGCTTCACCTGCTGGCCGACCTGACAGATGACGAGAGTAGTTTTCAATACCATTACAATAACCAAGCTGCCCAATCATCTCAAGATCATACTGTGTACGCTCTTTGATGCGTTGTGCTTCAATCAATTTATCATTGGCATAAAAATACTCAAGCCTGTCAGCAAGCTCTTGTTTAATGGTATTGCTTGCTGCCTCAAGTTTATCTTTTGGGGTGACATAATGCGATTTTGGATAAATGGTAATGCGTGGTACTGATTTGATATTTTTACCCGTCAAGGGGTCAAACCAAGTAATTTTTTCAATTTCATCATCAAATATCTGTATGCGTACTGCCAAACTTTCACTTTCGGCAGGATAAATATCCAAAGTTTCGCCACGAATGCGATAAGTCCCTCGCCCAAAATCCAATTCATTGCGTTCGTATTGTAATTCAACCAGTCGTTTGATGACCGCATCACGATGCACTCGATCACCAACAACAATATGAAGCAACATTTTTAGGTAGCTTTCAGGGTCGCCCAAACCATAAATCGCCGATACGGATGCCACAATGATGGCATCTCGTCGCTCTAATAAGGCACGAGTTGCTGACAGTCGCATTTGGTCAATATGATCGTTAATGGCAGAATCTTTTTCAATAAAAGTATCGCTGGCTGGCACATAGGCCTCAGGCTGATAATAGTCATAATAACTGACAAAATATTCAACGGCATTATTAGGAAAAAATGCCTTAAACTCACCATACAGCTGAGCTGCCAAAGTCTTATTATGTGCCATGATGATGGCAGGACGACCGCACTTAGCAATCACCTTTGCCATGGTATAGGTTTTACCAGAACCTGTCACGCCCAACAAAAGTTGACCACGCATGTCCGCTTCAACACCTTTTACAAGCTGATCGATGGCTTTTGGCTGATCGCCCGATGGCTCAAAATCGGTTACCATCTCAAATGCTTGACTGGAGATTTGTGTTCCTGAGACATTCACGCCTGTCAGCTGGGCCTTTTCTTGAATTCTGCGAGCAAGTTGGTTGGTTTGTCGTTCGGCTCTGGTCGTTTCGGGCAGTCGCATAATGATTTTTCTTCTTCTTTAAACAGTTAAATTAATCAAACCCCATTACCATGGGGGTGATAATGGGGTTTTGCAAGGGTAATCTTTAACCAAAAGTAATCAATGATATCAATGAATTTACCAAACCAAATGACCAGCCGTACGCTGGCTGATGAATCCATCTGGTATTTGACCATTAGCAGCTTGCCAGCGTGCAAATGCTTGGCGGGTATTACTACCAGCGACACCGTCAATGCCTTGGGTATCATAGCCTTGTGCAGTTAAGTTTTTTTGTAAATTGACGATTTGGGTGCGTGATAATGGCTGTTCATGACGCGGCCAAGATTGAATAAGATCATTACCACCAGCAATTTTTTTGGCAAGTAAAGAAACACCCAAAGCATAGCTTGAGGAATTATTATAAACACGAATGACCTCAAAATTTTTGGTGAGCAATAATGCTGGCCCATATTGACCAGCAGGTAGCCACAATTGTGCTTCATGTTCGCCGCCAAAATATTCACCGCTTGCACTGACCAGCCCTAATGCCTTCCACGCATCAAGACTACGCTTACTATTTAGCTGTAAAAAGTCAAATCCAGTTGGCAATCGTACTTCATAAAAAGACGGTAAGCCACGAATCCAGCCAGCATTTGCCAAATAACTTGCGGTGGAAGTTAAGGCATCTTGGCGATTCCAAGGGTTTTTTCGACCATCAGCATTACCATCGATACTCTCTTGTATCCATGTTGTTGGGATAAATTGAGTATGCCCCATGCCTCCTGCCCATGAGCCTTTTAGCTGAGACGCTGTCGCATCACCACGCTCAATCATTAAAACCATCGCAAGTAACTGGTTTTCAGCAAACTCACGGCGACGACCATCATACGCAAGGCTTGATAACGCATTAACCAAATCCATGCTACCCATGCCAGCACCGTATGATGACTCCATGCCCCAAATGGCGGCGGTAATCTCTTTTGGTGTACCATAGATAGATTCAGCTGAGGTTAATATGCTCAAATTTTCATTTAATTTGGATCTGCCTTGGCTAATGCGATTTGAAGAGGCGGCTGATTCGACATATTCCCAAGGCATTTTGGTAAATTCAGCTTGACTGCGGTCCAACTCGATCACACGCTGATTGAGCGTGGCATGACTCATCAATGAATTTAAACTATTGGCATTAACACCTTTTGCCAAAGCACGATGAATAAAATCATGTTTCCACTCAGTAAAGGTAGCATAATGACTTTGGGTGGTCATACTGGGTGTGTTGATGGGAGTTGGTTTTTGTACGACGACCGATTTTTGTACCACAACGGATGCAGGTTTGGCAGTCGTAGGCTGAACGGTTGAGGCAGGTGCTTTGGTCAAAGCTTGAGCAGGCACTTGAGCAGGCGGTGCAACCTGCGCAGGATTGGGTGTAGCCTGCACAACTTTGATTGGTGCACGCTCATGTGCCACATGAGAAGTACAGGCACTTAAAAGCACACTGATTGTCATCACAGATAACGCCCAATGGGTGGCAGACTGATTTTTCATAAATACTTCCAAAAATAATCTCATTTTACCAATCACAAGGCATCATCACTCAAGTGCTTAAACACATCAATAAAAACATTGTGATAGTGTGATAAAAAGCACCGAGAATTTATTGTTTGGTGCTTTTTAGCGGTTAAAATTTTGGTTTATTTTAATGACCTTTCAATTAAACTGCAGATACGCCTGTCATATCAACGGGTGTATCGACGACGGTAACGCCTTTATCTTTGACAGCGTCATTTCTTTTATTTTGAAGATCAGTTAAATAGACTTCATCAATATCACCTGCAATATATTGACCATTAAAAACCGAACAATCAAAGCCGTCAACTTGGCTGTGTTTGGTATCTTTGACCGCTTCGATCAAATCGTCTAAATCTTGGAAAATTAAACGGTCAGCACCGATAATCTCGCACACTTCTTCAACACTGCGACCTGATGAAATCAGCTCACCACGCACAGGCATATCAATGCCATAAACATTAGGATACATCACTGGCGGCGCTGCTGACGCAAAAAAGACTTTTTTAGCACCTGCATCTCGAGCCATCTGAATAATCTCATAGCAGGTAGTGCCACGAACGATTGAATCATCGACCAAAAGCACATTTTTGTTTTTAAATTCTAACGGCACCGCATTTAATTTTTGGCGGACGCTTTTTTTACGCTGCTGCTGACCTGGCATGATAAAGGTGCGACCAATATAGCGATTTTTATTAAAGCCCTCACGGTATTTAACATTTAAGCGAACCGCAAGCTCTAACGCAGAATTTCTTGAGGTATCTGGAATTGGTATGACCACATCAATCCCATGATCCTCACCCCATTCACGCAAAATTTGATCGGCTAATTTTTCACCCATACGCATTCTTGCCTTATGGACGGAGATATTATCAATAATAGAATCAGGGCGGGCAAAATACACATATTCAAAAATACAAGGCGTGTACTGACCTTTTTCGACAGGCACACACTGATGCGTGTGAATGCTGTGGTTTAGGTCAATAAAAATCGCCTCACCAGGTGCGATATCTCTGACCATCTCAAAGCCAAGTGCTTGTAATGCCACCGACTCTGATGCAACCATATATTCTATGCCTTTTTCGGTCAATCGGCGTCCATAAACCAATGGGCGAATGCCATTAGGATCACGAAATGCCACCAAACCGTGACCTGTAATCAAAGCCACCACGCCAAACGCACCTTGACAGCGTTGATAAAGCTTAGTCAGTGCCTCAAAGATATCATCAGATTCTAAAGCAGGCTTGGTAAATTTTTGAAGTTCATGGGCAAAAATATTAAGCAAAACTTCAGAATCTGACTGAGTATTGAGATGACGGCGATCTTCTTCATACAACTCACGAGCCAATTTTTCGGCATTGGTTAAGTTGCCATTATGTGCCAAAGCAATGCCATAGGGGGAATTGACATATAAAGGCTGAGCTTCTGCGGTACTAGAAGTTCCTGCGGTAGGATAGCGTACATGACCGATACCACAGTTACCCACCAAGCGTGTCATATGTTGATTTAAAAATACATCACGCACCATACCATTGTCTTTACGCAAATAGAGGCGATTGTCTTTTAAGGTGACAATACCCGCTGCATCTTGACCACGGTGCTGTAGCATGGTTAAACCATCATACAACATTTGATTGACGGGTTCATGCGCCATAACGCCGATTACACCACACATAGTTACTCCAAATTATTGATAACAATAAGTTAATAATTATTGAAAATTGATGTTAAATGATATTATCATCGTTGATTTTTATAGGGATTTTCCAGCTGATTCCAAGTACTATCAAATGCCTTATGTAAGAAATTCTTTGCCATTGGTGCATAAGGCAATAGGCTTGGAACAAGTACAGACGACTGAGCAGCAGGCGTTAGCATTAATATCGGAGAGACGATACTTAGGATAATCAAAACCTTTAACATGCCAGTGGCAGCACCAAACACACTGCCACCAATACGATCCAAAAATCCCAATTTTAATGCCTTAAATGAGCGTGATAATAAGCTAGCAACTGTGCCGACAAGTAAAACAGTGAGCAGCATAATGGCAACAAATGCCATGGCAACTTGCAAAACTGAGTTGTCAATCCATGGGGCAAATATATGAGAAAAACTATTTGCTGTTTTTGATGCAACCACCAAGGCAATAAACCACGATAATAGCATTGCCATGCTTTTTATCATGCCAACCGTAAAACCACGCCAAATACCCAAAAGCACAACAATGCTGATAATAATGTCAATCACATTCATAGGATTATCCGTAGCGATCGCCTGAGAGTGCCTGAACACAATCCGTCACAAGTCCAGGACCTTTATAAATTAGCCCAGAGTACAACTGAACCGCCTTAGCACCTGCATGAAGTTTTTTGACAGCAAGTTCGCCTGTCTCAATACCACCCACGCCAATCAAATCGACTTTATCAGCGATACGGTCTGCAAATTGGGATAAAATCAGCGTACTTTGGTGATTGACAGGACGACCCGATAACCCGCCTGCTTCTTCTCCATGACGAAAGCCTTCAACACCTGTGCGTGACAAGGTGGTATTTGTTGCAATCAAACCATCAATCTCAAAATCAATCACTGTGCGAGAAATTTCATCAATTTGACTTAAATCTAAATCAGGTGCAATCTTCAATGCCAAAGGTACATAAAATCCATAGTCATTAGCTAGGCGTAACTGACAGTTTTTTATGCCATCAAGTAGTTGGGATAAGGCATCACCGCTTTGTAAATTACGCAAATTTTTGGTATTGGGGCTTGAGATATTAATCGTGATATAGCTGGCATATGGATAAACACGCTCAAGACAATAAATATAATCATCAAGTGCATTTTCAACAGGCGTCGTGGCATTTTTACCGATATTGATACCAAGAACACCTTGATACTTTGCCTTTTCAATATTATCAATCATCACATCCACGCCATGATTATTAAATCCCATGCGATTAATAATACCGTTGGCTTCTTTGATGCGAAATAAACGAGGTTTGTCGTTACCCATCTGAGGTTTTGGGGTAACCGTACCAATTTCCAAAAACCCAAATCCCAGCTCACTTAGGGCATCAATATACGCCCCATTTTTATCCAGACCTGCCGCCAAACCCACAGGGTTTAATAAAGAAATACCCATGCACTCAGTCGGTAGCGCCTGCTTAGCATACACAAAACCCAAAAGATGTGCTTTGTTGGCAGATTCAAGCATCTGAAGCGTTTTTTCGTGAGCTTGCTCAGGATTCATACTAAATAATAACGGACGCAACAGTGCATAAGGCATAAACACTTCCTTAAACCATCAAATGTGAAATTAAAATTATCTAATTATAGCATAAATAATCAAAATCAGTCGGTGTTTTATTTTTGCTTAAGTGACATGCCATCTCAAAATCTAATAATGTTTTTTTAATGGCAACACCACCTGTATAACCACCCAAACCCCCATCAGAAGCAACCACTCGATGACAAGGAATGATTAGGCTTAAAGGATTTTTGCCATTGGCATTGGCACAGGCACGAAACGCTTTGGGTTTATCAATGAGTGTGGCAAGCTTGGCATAGCTGATGGTCTGACCATAATCAATCGTCAACAGTGCCGCCCAAACCTGCTGCTGAAATTGGGTGCCATAAGAAAAATCAAGCGGTATGCTAAAGTTTCTGCGAGTACCATCAAAGTACTCATTAAGCTGCTCAATGGTCTGTAAAAGAATTGCCTGATCGGGCTGATTGATATCTAATTGGGATGGTTTCATAAATACCGCATGCTGATTGGCGTGATTGAGCAGTTTTTGGGTTTTGATCTCTTGCCAATCAAGTAAAATTAGCTTACCGTGACTGGCAGTTAGGTGCATGGTTGGCAAATCAGGCAAAAAACTTGGCGGATGATATTTGGTGCTAACTGCCTTTGTCATCATTCTTCTTTTTCCAAAAGTGCATCAACAAAATCTTTTGGCTTAAATGGCTGTAGATCGTCGATACCCTCTCCAACGCCGATAAAGCGGATGGGAATATCCGTATTTTGGGCGATATTAAATACCACGCCACCTTTGGCCGTTCCATCAAGCTTTGTAACACTGATGCCAGTTAAATTCACCGCTTCTGAAAATACCTGCACTTGATTGATGGCGTTTTGACCTGTGCCAGCATCTAGCACGATCATCGTCTCATGCGGGGCAGTTTCGTCGCCCTTTTTCATAACACGCACAACCTTTTCAAGTTCATTCATCAGATGAGTTTTATTTTGTAGGCGTCCTGCCGTATCAGCGATAAGCACATCAATGCCCTTTGCCTTGGCAGACTGCATGGCATCAAAAATTACCGAAGCACTGTCTGAGCCATGTCCTTGAGCGATGACAGCAATGCCATTTCGCTCGCCCCAAATTTGTAGCTGCTCGGTGGCGGCGGCTCGAAAGGTATCGCCAGCGGCAAGCATGACCGACTTACCCTCATTTTGTAAACGCTTGGCAAGCTTACCAATCGTGGTGGTCTTACCAACACCATTGACACCCACCATCAAAATGACATAGGGTTTTTTGGTGGTATCAATAATCAAAGGTGCAACTTTTGGCGTCAAAATGTCAGTCAGCTCGGTTTTGAGTGCTTTATACAAAGCATGCGAGTAAATCAAATCACCACGCGCAGTCTGCTCGGTGAGATTTTTGATAATGCGATTGGTGGCATTGACACCAATATCAGCAACCAGTAGCTGATCTTCAACTTCCTCAAGCAGCTCATCATCAATCTGTTTGCCACCAACTAAGACATTAACCAGCCCTTCTGATAGGTTTTTACTTGACTTTGACAGTCCAGCTTTCATGCGGGAAAACCAGCCGCCTTTTTCGTTTTCGCTCATATCCTTACCTACAATTTTATGATTTTGTTAAATAATTTTGATTGTAGCACAAATTCACTCAAAATTCATTACACAAAAACCTCAAAACCTGTCATAATAAACCGCAGCCTCAAACCTGCACCACTTTTTTAAATGGTGTAGCATGACGCAGTTTGATGAAATATCAGCAAAGTTTAGGCAATTAATTGAGTGTCAATCTTTGATAAAATCATGTCGATTAGCCATATCAACTGAGTTAAAATTGGATTAAGTTTGCCATCATAAGCATGACAGATATTAAGCAGATTTTGGCATCGATATGTGTTAATTTTGATGATTTTGTTTGGCAAAATTTTCATTTGATAAGCATTTATTACTCAATGTCGTTAATCTGTGACATTTGGCTTTAGTGTTGTGTTTTTGATGATGATTATCATTATAATACTTAGGTCATCAAAATAATGGTCAGATGATTTAGCTGGAGTGATTTTATGAATGACTTATTAAAAAGTTGCTTACTGATGATATTTGCTTTGACAGTCATCGGCTGCACCAGTGTTTCACCGACAGCATCGGTGATGATTGGCGGCACAACCACATTATAAAACAAAGTAAGGATATACTATGAAACTCATACCATTGGCTTTTGCGATCAGTGCGGCAATCGGCTTATCTGCCTGTCAAAGTCTTACCCCCACCCAAAACGCCATCTCAACCACAAAACCCACAAGCACCCAAGCAGAACATCATGATATTTATACCCAAACCTTAAAAAATGGTCTAAAGGTCATCATCAAACAAGACAGCCGAGCGCCCATTGTGATGACCCAAGTTTGGTATGATGTGGGTTCAAGTGATGAGCCTATTGGAAAAGGTGGCATTTCACATTTTTTAGAACATATGATGTTTAAAGATGCCAAAGGTGTCAGCCATGACGACTATCAACGCCTCATTAGTCATTTTGGGGGTGAGTTGAATGCCTTTACCAGTGATGAATTTACTGCCTATTATGAAAGCTTACCTGCCAATCAATTTCCATTGGCACTACAAATAGAAGCCAATCGCATGAATAACCTCATCTTGACCGCTGAGGAGGTTGCCACCGAAAAACAGGTAATCAAAGAAGAACGCCGCCTAACCACAGACGACAAACCCACCGCCAAAGCTCATGAAGAGTTTTTGGCAATTGCCCTGCCAAATTCTCCCAAAGGTCGCCCCATCATTGGCAGTATGGCAGAGATTGAAGAAATCATGGTAACAGACTTGCAAAATTGGTATGATCAATGGTACGCACCAAACAATGCAACATTAGTACTGGTCGGCGACATTGACCCAAAAACCGCCCTGCCTTGGATCGAAAAATATTTTGGCACGCTAAAACCATCATCATTACCAAAACGCACCCCGCTTAGCCAGCCAAGTCATCGTGGCTATACGCAGACCAATAGCTATCAAAATGTTAAAGTACCAAGCTTAATCATGGGATTTAATGTACCTACTTTAGGTAGTCGCACTATTAAAAACTATACCAAAGAAGCTCACGCATTATCACTGCTTAGCGATATTGCTGATGGTGGCTTATCAGCGCGTTTTGAGCGTCATCTGATTCGCAAATTACAAATACTAAATAGCGTTTCTATTCGCTATAATATGCTCTCAAAAAGTGATGATTTATTTACCGTTATTGCCACACCTCGTGAAGGTGTTAGCTTGGCAGATGCTGAAGCTGCCATATTAGCAGAACTTAATGCCATCACCAACGATCAAATCACTGATGATGAGCTGGCTCGTAGTCGTGCAGGCTTGTTATCATCTTTGGTATTTGCCAATGATAGTATCGCCAAACAAGCCTCTAATTTAGGCGCTTTATCTGCGTTGGGATTGCCTTTAGATACTTTAGATACGCTACCAAAATCATTGGACAAAATCAGTAAATCAGATATCCAAGCTGTGGGTAAAAAATATCTGACCAAGGATAATCTAACCACGGTTTATGTATTGCCCAAAAATACACAATCGCCCTTAGACACTCATTAATCGATGGACACTGACATGAAACATTTAACAAAACATCGCCTATCAGCTGCCATCATTGGCGTTTTATTATTCATTAGCCCATCAGTGCAAGCAAATACGACACACCAACACGCGCTCACCAGTAGTGAGCTTAAACTTGCTGATGACAGTATTATTGATAGTATCAATCAATTGGGCGAGCTGACTGTCAATATTCCAAATACGCAATATTTTCAAACCGACAACGGTGTGAGCGTTGCTTTTACGCCATTATATGAGCTGCCTATTGTCGATATCAGCTTATATTTTAATGCAGGGTCAGCATATGACCATCAGGTTGGCAAATCAGGTACTGCCAATATGGTTGCAACCATGCTCACCCAAGGAACTGACAGTCTTTCTGAAGATGAGTTTGTTGCTGCCAAAGAGCGTCTTGGCATTGATTTTACCAGTACGGCAAATAAGGATAACTTAACTTTATCATTAAGAAGCTTGTCGGATAAATCATTATTAAATCAAGCCACCGATTTAATGGTCGATGCTGTGACCCAGCCTGCGTTTGATGATAACACCCTACAACGCAACAAAAATCAGCTCATTACCAGTTTAAAACAAAAAAAGCAAAACCCTTATCATGTAGCTTCTGTTGCTTATCATCAAGCCGTATATGAAAATCACCCTTATGCACACGCAACCACAGGCGATGAAGATAGTATTGCTAAGATTAATCGTGATGAGCTGCTTAATTTTTGGCATACTTTCATTAATGCAAATAATGCGACACTGGTGATTACAGGCGATATGACCGCCGAGCAAGCCAAATCACTTGCCAATCATCTGACCGCCAAATTACCTGCAGGCAAGTCGTATAAAAATACGCTGGATTTGACAAAACCAGTTAAGGCTCGCCATATCCATATTCCTCACAACAGCAGCCAAACCCAAATCATCATTGGCCACCCCACCAGTAAAGTACGCACGGACAAAGCAGGTCGTCAAGAGTTCAGCGATTTTTCATTAGGCAATGAAATTTTGGCAGGTGGTGATTTTAATGCCAGATTGATGAAAACCATTCGAGAACAAAAAGGCTACACTTATGGCATTTATGGCGGTATGGAACGCCTAAGAGCAGGCGGTAACTATGTGGTTGAATTTTCAACCGATGGCGATAAAGCAGCCGATGCCATTTTAGAGACGCTACACATCATTAATGAGTCGCTGAATGAAGGCATAACCCAAGAAGAGCTTGAGTTGGTGCGTTTGGGTAATAAAAATGGTTTTGCCAATATTTTTTCAAGCAATGCCAGTATTCATCGTGTCATTGGTGCTTTATTTGTTGCCGATTATCCAAAAGACCATCTTAACAATACGCTCAATCGCTTGGATAATGCCACCATAAATAGCGTGAATGACGCACTTAACTTACGCATCAAGCCTGATGAATTTATCATCATCACCGTGGGCAAAACCAAGCCTAATTTGGACAAATAACCCAAATCCTTAAAACATGCCAAATGATTTTGGCATGTTTTAAGTGGGTAGTTTGGAATAATGCGACTTTTAGCGGCGTTTTTTTCGCTGATTTTGGATCAGTTTTAGGCGTACAAGTCTTAATATTTGAGTATATAATTTGCCCATTTGATGATAAAATAAAGCAGCAATCAAAATGATCATAATTGGCAAAATCATCGATAAATATCCGATATAACGATATAAAAGTACAGCTGCAATACTGCCAATAAAAAATCCCCACCACAGCGAGCTATGTAAAATGATTTTACGCAAGCTGACACGCCGACCAACTAACCAGTTACCTACTGTTGCGCCCAAGTCTGAAGTGATACCGGTTAAATGTGTGGTGCGAATGACTGTGCCATGATAAGTTGCAACCATTGAGTTTTGGAGTCCACACGCCATGGCAATCATCATTTGACCCAAAAAATGATTTGCCAATAAATACATCCAAAGGCTCAAGCACAGCATCAGCACTTCTAAAAGCATGGCATAGCCATAATTTTGGTGAATATTGAGTTCACTTGAGCCGATGATAGCACCACTTAATACCGATCCTACCCAAAAAGACCCAATGGATATTAATAATAACTTAAAATTTAACCAGTCATTGCCAAGCATTGAAACCACAAATAAACTGACATTGCCCGTCACATGTGATGCTGAAATATGGGTGATGCCCATTAAGGCAGTTGTATTTAAAATACCTGCACAAAATGCCAAAACCACAGCGCCAACCAATACCCAAGTTGGAATGTCCTCCCCCATGATTTTCATCAATCATCACCTGTTGTCTAAATCAGCCATTACCGTATGATTATACAATAAACCACCTGAGCTAAACCATACTAAAATGGTGCTGTTTTTATGAAAGTGATTGGGCTGACTGTTTGGTCAAACCAGCCTGATGGTTTTAGCCAATTCATAACAAATAATTATCTTAAGTTTAAAAAAAATATCATGCTTAAAAAATCAGTAATATCACGGAAAATGCATAAAAATTTACTTGGTTTATATGTGCATATAAGATATAATTAACGCTTAATTCTGATTTTTATATCATTTATTTTGACAGTTTAACTGGTTCTTATATTTTCATTTTGTGAGTTACTTTATGTTTAACTTTACCCACACTCAATCCACCTTACGAGACGCCATTACCCGTGCTTATCGATTAGATGAAGTTACCGCAGTATCAAACTTATTAGAAACTCTAAACTTCAATAATGATGAAAAATCACGCATCAGTGATTTGGCTCGCCGATTAATTACCCAAGTTCGAACCAACCGCAGCAAATCCTCGGGCGTTGATGCACTCATGCACGAATTTTCCTTATCCAGCGAAGAAGGTGTGGCGTTGATGTGTTTGGCAGAAGCCTTGCTACGCATTCCTGATACGGCCACACGAGACAGATTGATTCAAGATAAACTGTCTGATGGTAATTGGAAAAGCCATATCGGTCATAGCCCATCCATGTTTGTGAATGCTGCTGCTTGGGGCTTGGTTTTGACAGGCAAACTCACCCAACCTACCAGCGAAAAAGGGCTAAGCTCGGCATTAACCCGTGTTCTACAAAAAGGTGGTGCACCATTTATTCGTGCAGGCGTTAACCATGCCATGAAAATCTTGGGCAAACAATTTGTGACTGGTCAGACCATCCAAGAAGCCTTATCTAATGGTAAAGAGCGTGAAAAGCTTGGATATCGTTTCAGCTTTGATATGCTTGGTGAGGCAGCCATGACCGCTGAAGATGCTGATCGCTATTATCAAGATTATGTGACTGCAATTCATGCGATTGGCAAAGATGCTGTTGGTCGAGGCGTTTATGATGGTAATGGTATTTCAGTTAAATTGTCTGCCATTCACCCACGCTATTTTCGTGCGCAACATGCACGCGTGATGAATGAGCTGTTGCCACGCCTAAAAGCCTTGTTTGTACTTGCCAAAGAATACAATATCGGTCTAAATATTGATGCTGAAGAGGCCAACCGTCTTGAGTTGTCATTGGACTTGATGGAAAAATTGGTTTCTGATCCTGATTTAGCAGGATTTAATGGCATTGGTTTTGTGGTACAAGCATATCAAAAACGCTGCCCTTATGTGATTGATTATCTGATTGATTTGGCTCGTCGCAATCATCAAAAACTGATGATTCGCTTGGTTAAAGGTGCTTATTGGGATAGCGAAATCAAATGGGCTCAAGTTGATGGTCTAGATGGTTACCCTGTATATACCCGTAAGGTACATACCGATGTATCTTATTTAGCCTGTGCTAAAAAATTATTGGCTGCTCAAGATGTAATCTATCCACAATTTGCCACGCATAATGCCCAAAGTTTAGCAACCATCTATGAGATGGGTAAAGATAAAGAATTTGAATTTCAGTGCTTGCATGGCATGGGCGAAACACTGTATGACCAAGTCGTTGGTGATAATAATTTGGGTCGTCGAGTGCGTATTTATGCACCTGTTGGTACTCATAAAACGCTACTGGCTTACTTGGTACGCCGATTGCTCGAAAATGGGGCAAACTCCTCTTTTGTTAATCGCATTGTTGATGAGCAAGTCAGCATTGATGAATTGGTTGAATCACCCATTGATGTTGTCAAAGCCAATGGCATCTCTCAAAATCCACTAACGCCACCGCCTCGTCATATTTATGGTGATCGCAAAAACTCGCTTGGATTGGATTTAACCAATGAACACACACTTGGCAGATTAGAAGACTTAATGCAACCTGCCAGTCAGATTGATTTTAATGTCTCTTCATTAACGGCAGTAGATGTCAGCCATCAGCCTGCTCATACTGTCTTAAATCCAAGCGATCATCGAGATGTTGTTGGTCAAGTTTCTTTTATTGATCCAAACAGCGTACCAGATGTTATCACCACAGCTTTAAACGCCCAAACAAATTGGCAAGCTGTCTCTGCTGCCGAACGAGCAGCCATTTTACGCCGTTTTGCAGATTTGATGGAAGATTCTGCTCATATGGCACTATTGATGATGGTTGCCGTCCGTGAAGCAGGCAAAACCTTATTAAATGCCATCGCTGAGGTTCGTGAAGCGGTTGATTTTTGTCGTTATTATGCTGATGAAGCAGAATCGCTGAATCTGTCTAGCCCTGTTGGTACGGTCGTTGCGATTAGCCCATGGAACTTCCCTCTAGCGATTTTTGTCGGTGAGGTTGTCTCGGCACTGGTAACAGGTAATACTGTTGTTGCCAAACCTGCCGAACAAACCAGTTTAATCGCACACTTGGCAGTATCTTGGCTACATGAGTCTGGTGTGCCAAAAGATGCTTTACAGCTTGTCTTAGGTGCAGGCGATGTTGGGGCAGCTTTAACATCAGATGAACGCATCAATGGTGTTATTTTCACTGGCTCAACAGAAGTTGCCAAACATATCAATAAACTACTTGCTGCTCGTGATGATAATCCAGTACTCATCGCCGAAACAGGTGGGATGAATGCAATGATTGTTGATAGTACTGCTCTACCTGAACAAGTTTGTGCCGATGTACTGGCATCAGCATTCGATTCAGCAGGTCAGCGATGCTCTGCTTTGAGAATTTTATGTGTCCAAGAAGACATTGCTGATCATGTGGTTGCAATGATTAAAGGGGCAATGGATGAGCTGATTGTTGATAATCCTGCTGCCCTTTCAACAGATGTTGGACCTGTGATTGATGAAGAAGCACAGAAAAACCTACTTGAACACATCAACGCACTCAAACAAATTGCACCTTATCATGAAGTTGCCATCGCATCAGATGCACCATCAACCTTTGTTGCACCGATTTTATTTGAACTCAAAGATTTATCACAGCTTAAAAAAGAAGTCTTTGGTCCTGTGTTGCATGTTGTGAGATTTGCTGCCCATGAGCTGAATGATTTGATAGACAGTATCAATAAAAAAGGATATGCCCTAACCCACGGTATCCATAGTCGCATTGATGGTACGATTGATCAAATTACTGACCGCATCCAAGCAGGTAATGTTTATATTAACCGCAATATTGTTGGTGCAGTCGTTGGCGTTCAACCTTTTGGTGGACATGGTATGAGTGGCACAGGCCCTAAGGCAGGCGGTCCGTTTTATCTTCAGCGTCTAAGTCAGCTGACAAACTGGCAAAAACCGATGGTTGATACGCCAGCGAGTATTGATCATACAGCACTAAGCAAAGTACAGCGTTTGGCACACAAGCTTTTGGTATCTGATCATGAGAAGGCAAGTTTTGATGCTGCCGCACAACAAGCCATCAACTCATCTTTAAACCAAGCTTCGGTCATCCTACCAGGCCCGACAGGAGAGACCAACACCCTAAGTTGGCATGCTCCAAAACAAGTTGCTTTGTATGGCGGATCACAATCCCAAGCACTGGATGCCTTGGCAATCTTGGCAGCCAATGGTATCATCACTCAGGTTCGCCCATCTCATGTACTGGCAGAGCATGCCAATGAGTTAATTGGTGTCCTAAAAGTTGTTGAAGAACCTGCAGTGAACGCTAATGATATCATCATTGCATTATCAACAATGCCTACCGATGAACAAGTCAGTATTGCCAAACTAGATGGTTCAATTCGCCGTATCATTGATGCCACCAATGGGCTTGATATCACAAGACTGTATCATGAGGTCAGCCAAAGCTATAATACAACCGCTGCAGGGGGTAATGCCAGCTTAATGGCTTCGGCGTAAACCCTTAGACCCAATAAAACCGCTCTATCTTGAGCGGTTTTATCATAATTTTCTCATAATAATAAAGCAAAATTATTTTATAAATGCTTAAGCAACGAAATCTTGACCAAGATAGACCTTACGAACTAACTCATTGAATAAAATTTCATCTTTATTACCTTGGGCGATAACTTTCCCTTCAGAAACAATATAAGCTTTTTGGCAAATTGACAGCGTTTCACGAACATTATGATCGGTAATAAGTACACCAATCCCACGCTCACGCAAAGTTTCGATGACCTGCATGATATCACTCACAGAAATTGGATCAACGCCTGCAAACGGTTCATCTAATAAGATGAATTTGGGGTTTGATGCCAAACAGCGTGCAATCTCGCACCTTCTGCGTTCACCGCCTGATACACTCATCCCCAACGAATGGCGGACATGTTCTAAATGAAAATCAGCCATCAGCTTTTCAAGCTGCTGATACTGCTCTGTTTGTGTTAAATCCTTGCGTGTCTGTAAGATTGCCATGATATTTTGTTCGACAGTCAGCTTACGAAAGATTGAAGCTTCTTGGGGCAGATAACCGATGCCTTTGGCAGCACGCTCATGCATGGCATTTTTTGAAATGTCTTGGTCACCTAAAATTACCTGCCCTTTATCCATAGGCACAAGACCGATCACCATATAAAAACTTGTGGTTTTGCCTGCACCATTAGGGCCTAAGATACCCACCACTTGACCTTGTTCAATCTCAAAAGAGACATCTTTCACCACCCATCTTTGACCATAACGCTTGCCCAAGTGACGCATCGATAATACTGTTGTCATATTCAGACCTTAGCGTAAACCACTGCGAGAATTTGAGTCACTTGGTGGAAAGACCAACTCGACACGCTGACCACCACCAGCATTGGCCTCAACATCACCAACAGACAAGCTATAACGGATCGTATTGCCAGAAAAACTTGATCCAGCTTGAGTGAGTTTAGCATTGCCTGTCAGCGTCACAATTCCACTGACCGCATTATAATCAATGCGATTTGCCTGACCTTTTGCCAAACCCTTTTCTTGGGTTACGACTTGTTGGATAGTGGCAGGCCGCCCTGTTGCAACCGCTGATTTAATGCTGCGATTATTGGTATTAAGATTTACGGTTAAATTATCGGCAGCGATTTTTAATGTGCCTTGCTCAATTGTTACTTTACCTGAATAAGTGGTTACGCCAGTGCGTTCACTATAAGTCGCACGATCGGCCAATAGTCGGATCGGCTGATTGGCATCAGAAGGCAGTGCTGAAGCAATCATTGGTATACTGACTATGCACGCTAAAAATAAGTATTTTGTAATTACAAAATTAGCTTTCATATAAAACCTTGAAAAAACTTAGAACATTTAATTAAAATAAAGTCTAATTCTGACGCTTTGGTGCATCAAAAAGCACTTCAATATGATCAAATTCATATTCACCAGTCTGTAGATTCGCTCGAAAACCCTGAGCTTTAAAGCTATCCATGCCCTGCTGTACAGTCAGAGGGTCTTGGCTAGATACAGTACGATTTTTGGTGTTGCCAATAATATTCAAGCCTTCAATAATCATTTCAGGCTTATCAGCAGTGGCTGCACGCACCAACCGAAATCCTTGAGACAGTCGCAAATCACCACTGTTTTGTTCAAGTGTCGCACGGTCGGCGGTCAGCGTATAGGTTTCACCCTGAGGGGGTTGCCAGTGAATGGTTGCGCCCAACATTTCATCTTGGCCATTGGCGTTTTGAATCAATGAATCTGCAGTCAAAGTGTATTCTGTTGCACCAGTTTCAGGATCAGTTTGGGTGGCTTTGATTTGGGTAACTTCAGAATCCACAGTCGGCACTTCAGGCAAAGCAGGCTTTACCTCGACATCTTCTTGATAAAAAAACCACACTGCCACCGCCAATGCTATGATACCCAGCACACTTAAAACACGAAAGTTCATTTGGGCTGCCTACTGAAATGTTGCAATGAATGCATCAAAGTTATTTTGTGCCTTTAAAATCAGCTCACAAACCTCCCTAACAGCACCATTCCCCCCAGTTTTGGTTGTGATATAATCTGAAACTGCTCGGGTCTGCTCACACCCATTAGGCACACTGATCCCAAAGCCTGCTTCACGCACAGCTTTTAGATCAGGCAAATCATCACCGATATAAGCGCAGTGTGATAATTCAATGCCAAGCTTCTTAGAAAGCCCTACCAAAGCGGTCAATTTATCATCTTGACCTTGGATAATATGTGAAATGCCAAGTTCTTTGGCGCGTCTATCAACCATAGCAGAGCTTCGACCTGTGATGATGGCTAAAATAACGCCTGATTGTTTGAGTGCTTGCAAGCCCAAACCATCTTGCACATAAAATGCTTTGGTTTCTGCGCCTTCAGAATTATAAATGATTTGCCCATCCGACAAAATACCATCGACATCCATGGCAAAAAGTTTGATATGTTTGGCTTTTTGGTAAATTTCATTCATGAGTTTATCTTTTTAATTTCAACCACTTAATGTCAGTTTGGGTGTATATAAGATTAGATAATGCCAGCTTTTAGTATATCATGAATACTAATTACGCCAATCAATTGACGATCTTTAAGCACCAAAAGCTGGCTGATGGCATTTTCGTTCATTAAACTGAGTGCATCAGAGGCACGCATCTGCTGATCGACAGACTTTGGCGTCTTGGTCATCAGTGTCTGAATTTCAACCGTCAGATTGGTATGCTTGGCCAATTTACGGCGTAAATCCCCATCGGTAAAAATACCAACCACTTTGCTGTCATCATCAACGACCACAGCAAGACCCAAGCGTCCGCTGGTCATGACCAATAAAGTTTCATTCAAGCTTGATTGATGATGTACAACGGGTAAATGATTGGTATGCATGATGTCAGATACACGCGTCAAAAGCCTGCGTCCAAGCGCACCTGCAGGATGAGAGAGTGCAAAATCATGACTGGTAAATCCACGCGCGTGCAACAGTGCAACCGCCAACGCATCACCCAAAGCCAGCGTGGCTGTGGTGCTTGAAGTTGGTGCAAGTCCAAGGGGGCATGCTTCTTCGGACAGACCCAAAGTCAGTGCAATGTCCGCTGATCTTGGCAAAATTCCACGCTTATCACGGCTGATGCTAATGAGTGGAATGTTGAGTTGTTTGACGACAGGCAGCAGCATGCGTATTTCATCTGATTCGCCTGAATTTGAGATGGCAATCAGTACATCGCCTTGCACCAGCATTCCCAAATCACCATGTCCTGCCTCTCCAGGGTGCATAAAAAAGGCCGGTGTGCCAGTTGATGCAAAAGTGGCAGCAATCTTACGACCAATATGTCCAGATTTGCCCATGCCTGTTACGACCACACGCCCAGAACAGTTTAAAATCGCTTGACATGCATTGACAAAACGCTCATCAAGCTCATCAATCAACAAGTCTAAAGCACGCTGTTCGGTACGGATTGCGTCAATCGCATCTTGAATGTAATCACTGGGTGCAAGGTTGTTTTGTTTCATTGCCATTTTATTCATCAAAAAATCAGACCATCATCATAGCATATTTTAGCTGTTAATTGATTGGTATTTTAGTGTTTATGAGTTAGAAGGTATCACCCAATAAAAAACTTGTACACGATTCACTCGTATACAAGTTTTGATACCAAAATACTTCATTTTGGGTTGGATAAGTCAAGATGATGACCAAATCAGGATTGATTTTCAAAATCGTCATCATAATTAAATTTTGGGTCAGGTTTGGCGTCAAAACCTGAGCGGTTAAAATTTTTGGTATCATTGCTTTCAAAGGCCTTACCATCAAAGCCTCGCTCCTCAAATCCTGAACGATCAAAGTTTTGACGCTCAAAACCAGTATGATTCATACCACCGCCTTGATAGCCCATGCCACCACGGTCAAATCCGCCTTGAGTTTGACGATCAAAACCCGTTTGAGAGGTACGAGTAAAGCCGCCTTGTGGGCGAGAGCTGCCTTGATAGCCCATGCCACCACGGTCAAATCCGCCTTGAGTTTGGCGATCAAAACCACCGCCTTGATAAGTACCACTAGACATGACACCCAAATTAGCGCCTTGATATCCACCAGCGGATTGCGTAGGTGTAGAGCCGCCTTCTGTGCGAGGATTTCTGGTAGGTACAACCGTTGAAATGGCATGCTTATACACCATTTGGCTGACTGTATTTTTTAATAAGACGACATATTGATCAAAAGATTCGATCTGCCCTTGTAGCTTTATGCCATTGACCAAAAAAATTGATACTGGAATACGGTCTTTACGCAGAGCATTTAAAAATGGGTCTTGTAGGGTTTGTCCTTTTGACATAAGTTTCTCCAATCTAAATAGCTAAAGCAATGTAAATGAGAAAACACCTCATGAATTATTGCAAAAATTGCTGTTCTACTTGTTTTATGCTATTAAATGATACTATTGTTAAGTTATTTTTGGTTGGTTTATCTGTCTGTGCCAATTGCTTCAGCCAAGTATATTGGCGTTTTGCTAATTGCCTTGTAGCATATAATGCCTTATTTTTCATATCTTGACAAGCCAAATCCCTTGTATTTATCATGGTTTTTTTAGATTTTTTGTTAAAATCGTGATGAATTGAATTAATGTCTTGGTTTTGCTTGGATTTTTGAGCATGATAATAAGGCTTAAGCCCAGAATGGGTGACGACGCAGGCATGATTAATTGCGATCAAATAATCAAGCACCTGCCGATATCCAACAGCACGCAGTGCTGGCATATCTGCCGTCAGATTTGGGTACTGCTGAATCAGTCCGATAACTTCTTGTAAAAATCCATCCGCCCACATTACTTGAAGCCTTTGTTCAATCCGCTCATGCAGCCAAGCTCTATCTGGCATAACAATAATAGCGTACCAATGCCATTTTGGGTGCTGGCTGATTGCCAGTTTGGGTGTTGATTGCCAATGGCTTAACGGTTTGCCTGTTTGTAAGTGTACCTCAACGGCACGCGTGATACGCTGAGTGTCTGTGACTTTGAGTTTTTGACAAATTATAGGGTCATGTTGTTTTAGGTAATCATATAACGCTTTATTACCCATTTTATCGTGCCAAGCTTTGACCTGATTGCGGATAACTGGATTGGTTTGCGGTACTGCGGATATCCCTTCAAGCAGTGCCATATAATACATCATCGTTCCGCCGACCAAAATAGGGATTTTATTGCGTGCATGAATCTCGCCAATCAATCGCTCAACATCTTGCACAAAATTTGCGACGCTATAGCTTTGGGTGGGTGATAAAATATCCACCAAATGATGTGGATAAGCGTTCAGCTCATCTTTGGTTGGCTTAGCAGTGCCAATGTCCATACCTTCATATATCAATGCACTATCAACAGAAATCAGCTCAAAGTTGCCTGTATCATACAGCTTAAACGCCAAATCTGTCTTACCGCTGGCGGTCGGAGACATCAAGCAAACGACACTATTATTTGGCAAATCAGTATAATGTGGCAGATCCATTAAACTTCCTCAAGACCCATCAAGGTAACGACTCTTTTGTCATCAAGATGGCGAATGATATCAATGCGATAATCAGGCTTAGGCAAGACACAACTGGCACGGCTTGCCCACTCAATAATAACAAGGCTGTTTGGTTCATCAAAATATTCATAAAAGCCAATAAAATCAAGCTCTTCAGGATCATTTAAGCGGTATAAATCGGCATGATAAACAGGCTTTAATCTCCCTTGAAGATTGATTTGATAAGGCTCTACCAGCGTGTAAGTGGGGCTTTTGACAGCACCTTGATGACCCATCGCTTGTAGCCAATAGCGTACTAAAGTCGTTTTGCCTGCACCCAAATCACCTGACAACCACACACTGCCCGATAAGTTCATCTGAGCCAATTTTTTGGCAAGTGCTTGGGTGTCTGCTTCACTGTGTAAGGATAGGGTTTGGCTGCTCATACTTGAACCTGTAAATCCACTTTCGGATTGACAAATGCGTCACCTTTTAGCAGCTTATCATACATCTGAGGGTCGCTCCACTCTGATTTGACTTGCTCGCTGAACTCAAAATCCGCTAAGCTAAGTACGCCCATTTGTTCATTTTCAACATCTTGCTTAAAGCACTGGGCATAGCCTGTCGCTGTCTCATGGACGATGACGGAATAAACGCTGATATCTTGTTCACCGTTTTGCATGACAGTTTGGTTTAAAATGGCATCTGCCCAAAAGAAAATCACTCGACTAAACTGCTCGGCTGAAGGTGATACAGGCAAACTTATCCAACGCGCACTAAAGTCCTTGCAAGCTTGGATATAGCGTGTATCGTCATGATCCCAAAAGGTGATGGCGTGGTCAAAACTGTCTATGATATCTTTGATATGGTGCTTTAATAGCCCAAAATCATAAACCATTTGACCATGATCAAGGCGATTTGCCTCCAAAATCAGTTCAACCTCATAACTATGCCCATGTATGGATCGTTTACAGCGATCGGATGAACAATTACGCACAATGTGTGCATTTTCAAATTTAAACAGTTTGCGAATTCGCATGATAAGCCTTTTTTATTGTCATCTTATGTTCGTTTGGCATTATTATATCACAGGTGATTTTTGACAAAAAGCAAAAACGCAGCAAGGCATTTGCGTTGCTGCACTGTAAGCCAAAGCTTAGATTAACCGAATGCTAACAATCGATCGCCATCTTTATCAGCAATGCGTGTCGTCAAACCCATGGTATTTAGTAGATTGATAAACGGTCTGGCATCTAGCTCTTCAACATTGACCATAGTGCCGACATTCCATTCACCACTGGCGATCAAAAGTGCTGCTGCAACAGGCGGCACACCTGCGGTATAAGAAATGCCTTGGCTGCCAACTTCGGCATAAGCGTCTTCATGATCGATGATATTATAAATAAATATCTCTTGAGCCTTGCCGTCTTTTTTCCCCTTAACTTTATTACCGATACAGGTCTTGCCTGTATAATTTTCAGCAAGACTGGCAGGGTCTGGTAAAACCGCCTTGACGACTTTTAGAGGCACGACTTTTAGACCTTCGGCAGTTGTGATCGGCTGCTCTGATAAGAGACCAAGATTTTTTAGCACGCCAAATACATTGATATAATGATCGCTAAACCCCATCCAAAAACGGATATTCGGCACATTTAAATTTTTGTGCAAAGAGTGTAATTCATCATGCCCACTTAGATAGCTGTTTTGAATACCGACGACTGGTAAGTCATCTGTCCGCTTGACCTCAAACATTTGGTTGGTCTGCCATTGGCTGTTTTGCCAAGAATAAACCACGCCAGTAAACTCACGAAAATTAATTTCAGGATCAAAATTGGTTGCAAAATATTTGCCATGGCTACCAGCATTAATATCAATGATATCAATATCGGTTACGCTGTCTTTATCAAAATACTCAACACCCAACCGTGCGTATGCATTGACAACACCTGGATCAAATCCCACGCCCAAGATGGCGGTTGCACCTGATTTTTTAAAGGATTCGCGTTTTTTCCATTCATAATTTTCATACCAAGGCGGTGTTTCGCAAATTTTATGCGGATCTTCATAAATGGCAGTATCCAAATAATGCGTACCCGTTTCGATGCATGCATCCATCACGCTCATATTGATAAATGGTGAGCCAACATTAATCACGATATCTGTATTTGTTTGGCGGATCAATTCAGCCACAGCTTGATGATCCATCGCATCCACCGCATGAGTATGCAAAACAGCATCACGCTTAAAACTGCCCTTTTTAGCGACATGTTTGGCAATGGCTTGACACTTGTCAATCTTGCGTGATGCGATGTGAATTTCCCCAAAAATATCATTTGCCATCGCACATTTGTGTGCAACCACCTGAGCGACACCACCTGCACCAATGATGAGTACATTTTTTGCCTGAGACATCAATCCTCCTTAATGCCCAATGAATGAAATGAGCTTATCAATAGTTGTGCATGAATTAAAAAGGAAGACTTCAAGGAAAATTCACACACCCAAATTATTTGCTATTGATGATAAAATCTTTAATAATAGCGATTATTTGCCCGCTTTTCAAGCAGTTAGGCAATCATTTATTATCAAAAGCGATGTTTTCATTTAGGACAGACTGGCTTTATAATCTTCATAATCAAATTGGCGTTGAATGATGATTTCGCCATCTTGGCGAATGATCACAATCGATGGCATATCAACGCCATTAAACCAATTTTTCTTAACCATTGTATAAGCAGCAGCATTGCCAAAAGCGACTTTATCACCAATTTTTAGAGGTTCATTAAGCGTATAATCTCCAAAAATATCGCCTGCCAAACAGGATTTGCCATAGATTCTTACTGAGATTTCATCTGCCGATGTGCCATCAAAATCTTTACCTATAATATCATAGGCTGTTTCATTGACATAAGCCAGCGGTGCAGATTGACGATAAATGAGTAAATCTAACATATGTGCCTCAATGGAAGCATCAACCACTGCCAGCGGCTTATGATTATACAACACATCAAGCACGCTGGTCACGAGAACAGCACCTTGGTGTACTGACGCCTCCCCCGGTTCAAGATAAATTTGTACACCATATGTTTCGCTAAAATCCTTAAGTTTATTGATAAATTTATCTAAAGGATAACTTTGGTCAATATAATGGATGCCACCGCCAAAGCTGATCCATTCTAGGCGATGAAATAACTCACCAAAGCGATTTTCTATATCGGTCAAACTTTGGCTAAATGCCTCAAAATCAGTGTTCTCGCAATTATTATGAATCATCACACCCGTTATCTGATCAGCGACTGCCATAATGCTCTTAACATCATGCTCGCCCAAGCGGCTAAATGGTCTGGCAGGGTCTGCAATGATAAATGATGAGTTACTGATTTTAGGATTTAGGCGAAGCCCAACAGGAATATTTTTCTCATCAGCCAATCGCCCAAATCTTTTTAATTGATTAATAGAATTAAAAATAATCTTATCACAGTAATCAAGCACTTCCTTAATTTCGTGATCGGCATAAGCCACGCTATAAGCATGCGTTTCACCGCCAAAGCATTCTTTGCCCAGTCGCACTTCTTTTAAGGACGAGGAAGTTGTGCCATGAAGATACGGCTGCATGGACTCAAAAACCCCCCAAGTGGCAAAGCATTTAAGCGCAAGTAACGCTTTTGCACCAGACTCATGGCAAACCTTTTGCGTGATGCTAAGATTGTCAATCATGGCACGCTCATCAAGCAAATAATACGGCGTTTGAATAGTTGCTAAACATTGCTTTTGCTTAGGAGTTAATCGAGCAAAAAATTGACTCATGATAAATTCCCTTGATAAAATTCATGGTATATTTTAACAAAATTTTTGGTAGATGTGTTTTAAAAGGTCGAGATTGATATCATTTATGCCAAAAATGTTTTTTCTTTTCAAAAATATTTTTCTTTTATGGACATCGTTTTTGGGCATCGTTTTGTATATTTTTTGGTATGGATGATTGATTGGTATGTGCTGTATGATATGTTTTTTAAAGCTACAAAAAATTACCGATTCACTCATCTTATCCTACTAAAAATTTGCTAAAATACTCATTAATTTATATTTAGTAGGCTTTGGTTGCCAAACCATAGCGATTTAGGATAATCAAATTTAAGATCAAATCACATGGATAACACTCAAACAACCCACGCTTCTTCTCAGCCCTACAATGCCCAAATGAGAAAAAACGGCAATGACACAACTTTTTATCATACAGATAACGCACAAACGGACACGATGAGTTTTGAAAATCAATTTGATACCAAAGACAGTGGCAGTTGGTTTAATGAAAGCTTGCTCTTAAGTTGGCAACAAACTTTTGGCAATATCAAGCATGGCTATGTCAAAGCAGCTGATAATTTGGTTGATGAGCTTTTGGTCACACTCACCCAAAAGCAAGTTAATGACGCTTTGTATAATTTTGTTACAAAAAATGTTGGGCTATTGCATAATTTAAAATTGGATATTCATGACAACTGGCTTAGATTGACTTGTACAGTCGATATCATGGGTCTGTATACGACCGTGGCCAGTAATTTTGAACTGGTTCATCTACAGCTAGACCGCCATACTCAGCGGTTGGTACTTAGACAAATCGGTGATACAGATGTGATCGAGCTACACAGTAAGCAGTGGTATAAAGCTCCAGCTGCACGACTTGGCGTGGGTTTATATCGTACGCTACTGCGTAAAGATCCGCTGCCTTTTATTTTAAATAAAATTAAAATCAAAGGCATTCCATTTACTGAGCATAAAGGCAATATCATTTATCTTGACATTGGTCGATGGCTAAAAAATAGCGATATGATCATGAAAAATCTAAAAAAAGTTCAAATCAATGACGGTTATCTAAAAGCACAACAGCTCTTATTAAAGGTTCAACCAAATTTTGGTGATATCTTAAGCTTTGGCGATCCAGATGCCGACATCATTACCGAAAAAGACAACCCAAAACACCAAAAAGCAGATTGATCGTCGTTTTTACCGGGTGTCGTTTTTACTGGATAATACGCCCTAATTTTACTTTGGCTGATAACCATAGTATATCAATTAGGGCGAAGGTTCAGCACAGTCAATAAGCAATGGTAACTGATTTTCATTTTTAGGGTAATAGCTGACTTTCGTTGTGCCGTTTAAGGTGCAACAGCAGGCCAATATTTCATCATCTGCTAAAGTTGCCAACGGTGTTTTAACCAAAGTAATTGACCCAGTGGTTGCCAATACTTTCATGCGACAAGTGCCACAATAACCCTGTCGGCATTCGTAGTGTACCTTTTTATGTTCTGTACGAATCATGCCGTCTAGCAGTGTTTCATTTTCATGCAAATAAAATCGTGTCTCGTCAGTAAATACCCAACCCATATCGCAATCTTTATTTTTCTTGTTATGACTGATTTATGAATTAGGGCTTGTTTCATCACAAGCCCTTTTTGGTAATTTTGGTAATTAATTATAGCTCAAAATCGTCCAAATCCACATCATCTAAATCAGAATCAATCTGACCAACCAAATAAGTGGTAATTTCGGTTTCTTGAGGGGCAACCTGAACATTGTCCGAAGACAGCCAAGCATTAATCCAAGGAATGGGATTGCTTTTGGTTTCAAAAATCGCTGGCAATCCAATAGCCGACATACGAGTATTTGTAATAAACTCAATATATTGGCATAAAATATCTCGATTGAGACCAATCATTGAACCATCTTTGAATAAATAGTCTGCCCAAGCTTTTTCTTGTTCGGCAGCACTTTTAAAAATCTCAATCGCTTCTTCTTGACACGCTTCGGCAATGGCAACCATGTCAGGATCATCTCTGCCTTGACGCATCAGATTGATCATATGCTGAGTGCCATTTAAGTGTAGTGCTTCATCACGCGCAATCATCTTGATGATTTTGGCATTACCTTCCATGACTTTACGCTCAGCAAATGCAAACGAACAGGCAAAGGATACATAAAAGCGAATGGCTTCAAGCACATTAACAGCGACAATGCACAAATACAGCTGTTTTTTTAGTTTTGGTAGCGTAACCTCAACAGATTGCCCATCAATCTGATAAACGCCCTCACCATGCAAATCATACAATTTGGCACATAAATGTAAGTCATCATAATATTTGGCGATATCACTTGCACGCTCAAGAATATACTCATTATCCACAATATCTTCAAAAATCTTACTTGGATCATTGACCACATTGCGGATAATATGTGTGTAGCTGCGTGAATGAATCGTCTCACTAAATGACCAAGTCTCAATCCAAGTTTCAAGCTCTGGAATAGAAACTAAGGGCAATAAAACCACATTTGGGCTACGGCCTTGGATACTATCTAGTAAGGTTTGATATTTAAGATTACTTAAAAAAATATGTTGCTCATGCGTAGAAAGTTCGGCAAAATCAATACGATCCTTTGAGACATCGATTTCTTCGGGACGCCAAAAAAATGACAGTTGTTTTTCGATGAGTTGCTCAAAAATCGGATGCTTTTGTTGATCATAACGAGAGACATTCACGGGTTGACCAAAAAACATCGGCTCTAACAAGACATTATTTTTAGTTTGGCAAAAAATAGAGTAACTCATGTGATGACTCAAATTATAATCAAGTGTGATGAAAATCAAATAACTGGCAATAGATCACCAAACCGATTAGGTTTGGCTAGTATCGGTTATTGTTTTGTATATTTTAGCATAAACGCATCAGAGTTAAAACCCAATTTATTCTCTTAGCAATTTTATGATTTGATTGAAATCAATTTAAATCATTTATGATTTAAAGAATTAACCACAGATTGTTTTAAATGAAACTGTGGTTAATTTTGTGAACTCTATCTAAAGAGTATTTAAATATTATCTAAATAGTATCTAAGCCATATGCCAAATCTTTGATAATATCACGAGCATCTTCAATCCCTACCGATAATCGTATCAAGCCATCATGAACACCTGCCTGCATGCGTTGCTCAGGCGTCATACGAAAATGCGTAGTGGTGGCAGGATGGGTAATGGTCGTTTTGGCGTCGCCCAAATTATTAGTAATACTAATCATACGAGTGCTATCAATAACTTGCCATGCCGCTGCTTGGTCAGCCACTTCAAAACCAATGATCGCCCCAAACGCTCCTCCAGCCACCTCAAGAGCGGTATGCTGTGATTTGGCAAGCTCATGCGAGGGATGGTCTGACAGTCCTGAAAAATGAACTTTTTTAACATTAGGGTGGCTGGCTAAAAATTGGGCAACTTGATTGGCATTGTCACAATGTGCCTTCATGCGTAAAGATAGTGTTTCAAGCCCTTTTAAGAGTACCCAAGCATTAAAAGGTGATAAGCTGATGCCACCTGTACGCACCACACCAAATGCTTTTTCCATCAGTTCATCACGCCCAACAAGCGCACCGCCCAAGATACGCCCTTGCCCATCAATGTATTTGGTGGCTGAGTGAATGACCACATCAGCTCCCAGCTCCAAAGGCTTTTGGATGGCTGGTGTTGCAAAACAATTATCAACAATTAATAAGGCATTATTCGCATGGGCAAGCGTGGACAAGTAACGCAAATTGGCAATCTGTGCCAAAGGATTGCTTGGACTTTCACAATAAAGCACACGGGTATTAGGGCGTATCGCTGCTGCCCATGCTTCATTATCAAAGCAATCTACATAGCTGACCTCTACCCCAAATCCCTGAAAATAACCATCAAACAGTGCAACCGATGACCCAAATAATTGCTTAGCACAAAGCAAATGATCGCCTGCTTTTAGGTATGCCAAACACATGGTCAAAATAGCACCCATACCAGATGCGGTAGCGACAGCTCGCTCGCCATTTTCAAGTAAAGCTAAACGACGCTCAAAGGCTCTGACCGTTGGATTGGTATGCCGAGAATAGACATTGCCTTTTTTATTACCATTAAAATGATCGGCTGCATCAGCGGCACTGGCATACACATAACTGCTGGTTGTAAAAATAGCTTCGTTATGCTCGCCTTCATCAGTGCGATGATAACCGCCTCGAACCGCCAAAGTCTGCTCAAAATAACCAAGACTTGGGTCAAGTGCATCTGTCTGCCAATTTGGGTCAAGCTGAGTCATAAACATTCCTTAAATTGGGATAAAACACGGTAAGCATAGCATATTTTTTTTATATTTTCATCAATCATCAGCACTACCCAGACCGATTTATCAGACTGTTTAATTCCAAAATAGAAAATAAAAAGTCTGATTTGTCGTTAGTTTTTTATGACGAATTTGCGTAAAGTATGCACTATCTGTTGATTTAGTTTGGATTTATTATGATAACATTGCTTAAAAAAACAACACTGCTGGCGACAGCATTTGGCATCTTTTTTGGCTTAACTGCTTGCTCAAACAATGCCAAAACTTCCGCCCAAAATACTGACACGACAGCCAGCAGTACAGAAACTCATCAAGGTTCAATTGAGCTTTTGAATGTTTCTTACGATGTGTCTCGAGATTTTTATAAAGCGTATAATGAAGTTTTTATAAATTATTATTTGACCAATTACCCAAATACTCAAATTAAAATCAAGCAGTCTCATGGTGGTTCAAGTAAGCAAGCACTTTCGGTAAAAAATGGACTGCAAGCGGATATTGTTACCATGAATCAAGGCTCTGATATTGAGCTATTGGCTGATGCCAAATTGGTCGATGGCAATTGGCGACAAGCATTCCCAAACCATGCCATTCCTTTTACCAGTACGATCGTATTTTTGGTACGAGAAGGCAACCCCAAAGGCATTAAAGATTGGAATGATTTGGCAACAAGTGGCACAGATATTATCATTGCCAACCCAAAAACCTCTGGTAACGGTCGCTATGCGTTTTTGGGTGCTTATGGCTATGGCTTGAATGCTTATCATAATGACAAAACTCAAACTCATGCGTTTGTCAAATCACTTTTAAGTCATGTTAAAGTATTTGAAAATGGTGGGCGTGCGGCAACAACAACCTTTGCCCAGCGTGGCATCGGTGATGTCTTAATCACTTTTGAAAATGAAGCCAATGTGATTAAGCGTAAATTTGGCAATGTGGATATTATTTACCCAAGCTACACGGTGAATGCAGAAAATCCGATTGCTGTGGTGAAATCTGTTACCGATAACAAAGGCACAACCGAAGCTGCAACTGAATATCTCAATCATCTGTACAGCGACGAAGCCCAAGAGCTTGCCACGAAGTTTTTCTTAAGACCAAGTAGCCCCGATATTCTCGCCAAACACTCCGATAAATTCCCTGCCATGACAACCTTTTTTCCTAATGATGTCTTTGGAGATTGGGCAAGTATCATGAAGACTTATTTTAGTGATGGCGGCTTATACGATAAGCTTGCCGTCCAAGCTCAAAATCAGTAATTTACTTTTGCTCAAACAGTCGTCAAGCAATCAGTTTGGCGATTGTTTGAGTAAAATTAGATGAGATAACTGTTAAAAATTTGTTTTTATTTCACAATAAAAAACAAAAGCGTTTATCACCTTAACCGTTAAACCGTTTGACTATTTTTTGGGTCAATGATGAGAGCATCCAATAAACCGCCATATAGCACTTGTGCAAGCTCTTTACCTTTTTTAATCTCAGACAGTGGCTGCACACCATCTAAGATCTTTTGCCAAGATTGACCTTGGTAATGATCTTCATACTGACCTGACAACCAATCATTAAACTGACTCTCATCAAATTCAAGCTGATTTTTGGTAGCCAAAGCGACGATGCTCAGCGAAGTCATCAAAGGCAGCACCAAAGGCATCTGCTTGGCTAATAAACCAATGGCCATGAAGTTTTGTAGTTGCCGCTTAGCAGTTTCTTTATGAATGGGTTTTAGCTTTAATAAGGAAACATCATTGAGCTGAAAGTCTTTTAAATCATTGCTAACCTGCCCAAACTGCCATAAGCTGCTACCAAGATTTTGTTCAATGTCTTTTTGGTCGGTTTGTCTGCTCACTTGCCACGCCAAATGATGCAAATAAAAGCGTAAAAAATGTCCTGCACGCACCGTATTTGGCAGTACTCGCAACCATTGATCGCAGTTGATGGGTAATTTTGCGACAATATCCAGCGGGATATGATTGAGTTCAACTGCAATATATTGCTCCTTGGTTGGACTAATCATTGAAGAATATCGTAATTGCTGCTTCTTAACTTGTAACTCTGTTAGATTTTGTGCAAAATCGTCAGTCAGCTTTGCCAGTTGTTCAACCAAATTATCCAAACTGGTCAAACGATTTGCACCAGCGGGTAGCAAATTATCATAATAGATGCGTACAATGTGAGCAAACTCTGATGCCTTATCATCGTTCATATGAATGGTATCTATGAACTTATGATAATCAAACTCATCCATAGACATACCATCAAATACCCCTTGTGCCATGGCATCAATCAAGGTCTCTTTGAGCTGATATTGACCCAAACCGTCCAAAGACAGCGGCTCTTCTAAAAAGCTGTCTTCTTCGTCATATAGTAGTGGCAGTTTGTGTTTTAGATAGGCTGTGGCAGGATTTTTAAGTGTGTGATAAATCTGATTAAGCGGCATGCTGTTTGGTAATTGAATGCCAAAAATGGTTAAAACCTCCTCTAATTGCCCGCTGTCACCTTGTAGGTTATTTTGTAACGCTTCTGCAAGCATCTCATAAATTTTTGTATCAGGTAAGCTGATGATGGGCGATTGATTAAAATCTTGATCCAATAAATGACGCAATTTTACCATCATGGGCGATGGTGGTAAGTAATAAGTTTGGGATTGTTTGGCGTGTAGAATTTTTTGGGTTAAAAAATCAGTCAAATCATCTTCATCAAAGACCATCTGTTTTGTTTGATAAAATACAGACGCATCAAAGGTATTGGCGGCGTGCTCATAAATCAAAAGCTGCTGAACCAATTTTGGGGCGATGGCCACAAGTTTGGCATGTATTTGGTCGGCTTGATTGGTATGATCCGCCTGCAAGTCAACTGCCCAATCCACATTGGATTTAAAAAATTCAATCAACTCACTGACTGGTGATGCTGGCAGTAGCTGAGTGCCGTCATCGGCGACATTGGTATAAAAAATGGCACAAGCATCACGGCTACACAGTATGGCATCTAAAAATGCACCATTGTCATCATCTTCTAAAAAACGATCGCCACGACGCTTCAGCCCAGCTTTCATCAAATCTAGGCGTGCTTGACGATCTTGCCTAGGGAATGCCGATAAATTCATATCCAGCATCAAGGTCAAGCCAAAAGGCACATTTCTTAGAGCCCCAAAACGCGCAAAAGTGATCGTCCCTGCTGGCTCAGCACTCACCGCTTGAGAGGAAAGCAAACTCGTCATACTCTCAAGCACAAATTCAAGTGTCAGCTCTATGTTTTGAGTGCCTTGTGTAGAATTCTTGGTATGGCGATGATAATGATGATTGGCACGGATGCTGGCTGCAATACTATTCATCACCTTGAAAATCACACGCATCTGACTGGTTTCACGATATTTGGTAAAGTAGCGATTAATGACACGATGCTCAATATGATGAAGCCAATCAATCACAGGAGCAAGCCGTTGATATTCATCACGAAATTCTCTTAAACCTGCATGAATCAGACACAACGCCTCAACAATCGGTTGATCGGCTAATGTAACCCCTGCCAAAGGTAAGCTTGCTTCTTGAAATGACTCATCACGCCATTTAAATGGGTGCATCAATGAGCTTGGAGATGGCGAATCATAGGGCGTTAAAAACCCCGCTACGATACGATCTAAAGCATAACTAAAGCTATAACGATAATCCAAATCAGCTTCATTGAGTGTCATTGCCAAATGTGCAGCATCAAATCCTCGGCGAAAGCCAGCCGCATCCAACAATTGACAGGCTCGATTGACTGACTCAAAATCAAGTCCCAAACTTTCGTACAGTGCTGGCGTCATCAGCCATTCATACACATCATCACGATAAAAACGCGTATTTTTGGCACCAAGTAGCCGATAAAACCCACTGATGGCAGCCATCAGCGAATCTACCTCACGACTGGCAGTACCTGTAATTTTGGCAGGTAGGTTCAGCCCATCCATACCAACATCATCATTAAAAACCAGTCGGATAAGATCTTCGGCCGCCTGAACTTCAGGTAAATAAACCACGATATCAGATAATTTTCGGTAGCTACCGTCAGAATTTGGCTCATTAAGATAGCGTGCGATGATCATACGAGCCACCTCAAGCTGTCGTTTTAGACTGTGGCAGGCATGAATGCTTAGACTGGGCAGGCGTAAAGATTGATCATTTTTACTCAATTCAAGAGGTAACATTAACTGGCTTTTGGTTTTAACTTTTTGTTCCCAAAATGCACTATCTTTGAGAGCTGATACCAGTTCTTGTTGCCACCATTGTTTAGTAGCTTCGCCATCTTCAAGCATCAAAATATCAGATTTTAGCTGATTTAATAAACTGTCAGATTCTTGAACTGGCGATACAAAATCATCTTGCCAGTCAACTTGCCAATCTTTGGGCGTACGATAAGTTTCATAAAATCTGCGATTTACCCCTTCTTTTTCATAATAATAATCACCGCCCGACATATCTGCCAGCATCGCAAAAGTTTCTCGGGATTCTTTACCCAATCTTGATAATAAAACATGGCCATAATCTTTTAGATAGACTGAGTTTGGGTTAATAATACGCTGCGTTGCCAGCCAGTTTTTATCAACAATATCCGCCCAAAACATCTTTGATGGGTTAAAATGCAATAAATGCACATTTAAATGAACCGATAAGCGTTTTAAAAATTGTAGCTCCAGCAAGGGAATCTGCTGGATGGTGAATAAATAAAGGTGATTAGGCAAGCTTTGATATGCTTCAGCGGCCACGCTTTCACCACGCAGTCCATCAAGCACCGTCCAAAATCGCACTTCAAGCATCTCACGATAAGCATAGACCTCAGCAAATAGCTGTCGCCACAGATATCGTAACAATTTCTCAAGATCGTGATATTGCTGAATCAGCCATTTGGGGGTCGGATCGCTATCGCTGTAATCATTGGCAAATCTATCCTTAGTATCGATCATCTCATCGATTGATTCAGGTAGTGGTAAGTCATGGGTCCATGCATGTAGCCATTCGGGTCGATGGGTCAAATATCGCACAAAAACTGATGACACCTCCTCACAGATTCGCCATAGCCGATGCTCTGGAATGCTTTGGTGCTGAGTGTCATAAATTGTCATCAAAAAATCATACAACGGATGCTGATCATCTTGCATAATTTTAATGATTTTTTCACCAGACAAGGTTTTGATAAAGCCAAAAATCCGCCAACGCATGACCGAGCCAGACAGTACCGCCACCTCTGGCACCTGCAAGGCATCTGAAGGATGATGATTAGCATCAATCCTAAGCACTTGCTGAATAAGCTGCCACTGATATTGACCCCAAAATTGTGTCATAAAAAGTGTACTAATCCCAAGCCGTTCAGCAATACTGCGATTGAGCCAATCACCAAGTACCATCGATGGAACAATGACTATAAATGGCGAAAAAACAGAAATACCCAGCGCCTCACCTTGACGCTGTGCCTGTGTTTTTTGGTAGTAATGAATCAGGTGATCTAATAGAATTTGGGTGTCATTTGACTGAGTAATTGTAAACATGTTATCAAGATAACTTGGTCATCAAATTGCTTTAAGCTCAAGCGATTGGGCGTATTGTACTGCTTCACGAGCGGCAATGGCTTTTGCCCATCGAATGACATTTTGATAAGTATGTACTTCCAAAAACTTGGCGGCATCGTAGTTATCAGAGACATAAAGCTCTCCCAAGCACAAACGCCCATACCATGGATAAATCGCCATATCAGCGATCGTATAATCATCTTTAATCATAAAGGTATGGTTTGCCAAATGCTGATCTAAGACATCCAATTGTCGTTTGGTCTCCATCGTATAACGGTTGATAGGATATTCCATTGGCTCTGGTGCATAGGCATAAAAATGACCAAAACCACCACCCACAAACGGTGCTGAACCCATCTGCCACATCAGCCATGAGTAAAGCTCTGACAACTGATTGAGATTGGTTGGGATAAAGGCGTTATGTTTTTGGGCTAAATACAATAAAATTGCCCCACTTTCAAAGATACGAGTGGCAGGCGTGGTACTTTGATCAAGCAATGCTGGAATTTTGGAGTTTGGGTTAATTTTGACAAAATCCGATCCGAATTGATCTCCTGCCATGATATTAATCTTATAGGCATCATATCCTGTGATTGCCCCAAGTTGTTTCAGCTCCTGCAGTAAGATATTCACCTTAATGCCATTGGGCGTGTTTAAAGAATACAGCTGATAAGACGAGTCGCCAACAGGCAAGTTCTGCTCATGCGTTACCCCTGCTGTGGGGCGATTTGTACCGCCAAATGTGCCGCCGTTTTTGGCTTTGATACTTTGATAATCCCAAACCTCTGGCGGTGTATAAGTATTCATATAATATCCTTTTCTTCAGTGTTTTTTGAGTTGATAGACATAAATAGCATCGTGAACTGTCAGTATATCTCACTATACAGCAAAAAAGTATTAATTGCATCAGCTTTTTGAGCTTTATCGGCTGGGTTTTGTGTGCATATTTTTTGATAAAACGATTAAAATGGTTGGAGTAATCATCAGCTGATTGCCATCTTTTGGTTTTAGTATGAATATTTCATGATAAAAATCATCTTTTTAAGATATACATATGATTATTTTAAAGTATCATTTATTAAGTTAATTCATATTAATTTATAAAAAAACGCACCGATTTTGATCGATGCGTTATTAGTCTTAGCGATTAAATCATAACAAGATACGACGCGGATCTGCCAACAATTTTGCAATATGGCGAGTAAAGACCGCAGCATCTGCACCATTAATCACACGGTGGTCATAAGACAGTGATAGTGGCAACATGAGCCGTGGCTCAAATTCTTTGCCATTCCATCTTGGCTGATACGATGCTTCAGATACGCCCAAAATACCGACCTGTGGCCAGTTTACAAGTGGCGTAAAGGCTGTGCCGCCGAGATTACCTTGACTTGAGATGGTAAAGCTTGCACCTTGTAGGTCTTTGGCGGTCAGTTTCTTATCACGCGCTTTTTTGGCAAGTTCACCAATCTCAATGGCAATCTGCTTGATGCCTTTATCTTGGGCATCCTTGATCACAGGTACAATCAGGCCATCATCGGTTGCTACCGCAATACCCATATTCACCGACTTACGGATAATAATTTGTGTATTATCATCCGATAAATGGCTATTAAATTTCGGCGTTTGGGTCAGTGCGTATGCCACCGCCTTAACAATAAATGCCAAAATAGTCAGACCAATACCCTGCGCCTTGAACTCACCCTTAAGCTCATTACGCAAGCTTTCGGTATCTGTGATATCAGCAAGATCAAACTGTGTCACCTGTGGCAGATAGGTATTGTAGTTTAGTTGCGGAATAGAGACTTTTTGCAGACGAGTGAGATCTTGGATTTCAACCTCGCCCCAAATCTCTTTATTACTCATATCTGGTAAGTTTGGCAAACCAGAACGCACCTCGGTCGTGCCAGATTTTGCTTGATTGGCAGAACCGCTGATGACTGATTTGACATAGCCAAATAAGTCTTCTTTTAAGATTCGCCCGTGAGCTGCTGTCCCTGTTACAGCACTGATATCCACACCAAGTTCACGCGCAAGTTTACGCACTGCTGGACCTGCATACACATGGCGAGCTTTTTCGTTTACGACAGCTTCTGGCAGTTTGGTTTGTGGGCTGGTTTGTGGGCTTTGTACAGGCTTGTTTTTTGATTCAGGTGCTGCTGCTTGTTTAGCTTTGGCATCTTTTTCTTTGGTGTTTTCGGCTGGTTGCTCTTTATTTGATGATGTTTTGGTCAAAACGCTCTTGCTCTTAATCGTAATAAATGCTTGACCATTTGAGACGCTATCGCCTGCTTTGATTAAGATTTCTTCGATCACGCCATCAACTGGTGCAGGTACTTCAACCGAGGCTTTGTCAGACTCAACCAAAATCAATGGCTGATCCTTGGTAATTTCATCACCAACTGCCACCATAATATCAGCAACTTCAGCACTATCCACGCCAAGGTCTGGCAAATGATGCGTTTGGCTACCAGCTGATTCATTTAAGTCAGGCTGATCGTCTGTTTGCGTATCATTATTGATAGGTGCATCGTCTTCAGCTTTGGCTGGTTGCTTGGTTTGGGGTTCATCGTCGGATTTTGAGTCAGTTTTTTGAGCATCACCACTTTGATCACTGTCAAGCGTGAACAACAAATCTCCTTCGGAGATGTGATCGCCGACCGAGATATGAATTTCTTTGATGACACCAGCGCCAGTTGATGGCACTTCAACCGAGGCTTTGTCAGACTCAACTAAGATCATATTGTCATTTTCGCTGACGCTATCGCCAACTTTTACCATAATTTCAGCAACTTCAGCTGATTCAACACCCAAATCGGGGGCTTTGATTTCCATCATATTCTCCTATAAATTGGGCAGTTATCAGTGATTGTCATCTTCGACCAGTTCAGGCACAGGGTTTGGCTCACGAGTTGCCTTTGGTGCTGGTGCATCTGGGAAGAAATCATATTGAGGCTGCCGCTGCCATGCTGGTGCTTGATCGGCGTCAATATCAAAACTGTTGATCGCATCTTGAACCAAGCGAACATCAATGTCACCTTCATCTGCCAATTTTTTCAAAGTTGCCACAACAATATGTTCTGCATTGACATTAAAGAAACTGCGTAATTTGGCTCGACTATCAGAACGCCCAAAGCCATCAGTACCTAAGGTCACATATGGACGACTGTCAGGTAACCATCCACGGATTTGCTCTGAATAATTACGCATATAATCTGTTGCTGCAACCACGATACCTTTATGTGATGCCAATTGACTGGTTACCCATGGGGTTTTTTGGTCGGCGGTTGGGTGTAGGCGGTTGTAGTCGTCACACGCCATGCCATCACGAGTCAATTCATTAAAACTGGTCACACTCCAAACATTGGCAGTGATACCAAATTCATCTTGCAAGATTTGTGCCGCTTTTTCAACTTCACGCAAAATCACACCCGAACCCAGTAGCTGAACTTGCGTTGAGCCATTATCTTTTAACAGGTACATACCACGCTTAATGCCCTCTTCGACACCCTCAGGCATGGCTGGATGTTCATAGTTTTCATTCATCAAAGTGATGTAATAATAAACTCGTTCACCTTGTGCATACATACGGCGTAAGCCATCGTGCATGACAACAGCCAGCTCATAACCATAGCATGGGTCATAGGTTACGCAGTTAGGTACGGTACCAAATAAGATATGGCTATGACCATCTTGATGTTGTAAGCCTTCACCATTTAGCGTGGTACGCCCTGCTGTTGCACCAAATAAAAATCCTTGTGCTTGACAGTCGCCTGCCGCCCACGCCAAATCACCAATGCGTTGGAAACCAAACATTGAATAATAAATGTACATTGGAATCATCGGTAACGCATTGACCGAATAGCTGGTCGATAAGGCAATCCATGCACTCATTGCACCTGCTTCATTGATGCCTTCTTCTAGCATATGGCCATCTTTGGCTTCACGATAGCCCATCAAGGCATCAGCATCTTCAGCAACATAGTTTTGACCCACAGATGAATAGATACCCAACTGACGGAACATGCCTTCTAGACCAAAGGTACGCGCCTCATCAGGCACAATCGGCACAACATGTTTATTTAGACCTTTGTCTTTTAATAGGGCTGACAATAAACGCACAAATACCATGGTGGTTGATTGTTCTTTGCCTTTTGAGCCTTGCAGAACTTGATTAAATACCGAAAGCTCAGGAATCTCAAGCGGAATGTGACCACTGCGACGAGATGGCAAATGACCGCCCAAAGCCTCTCGGCGACCCATCAGATATTTATATTCGGCTGAATCTTCGCTTGGACGATAAAAAGGCAATTCTTTGAGCTGTTCGTCGGTCAATGGCAAATCAAAACGGTCACGGAAATATTTTAAGCCACTTTCGTCAATTTTTTTAATTTGGTGGGCTTTATTGACCGATTGAATCTGGGTAGACAGACCATAGCCTTTCACCGTTTTCACCAAAATTACCGTCGGCTGACCTTTAGTTTTCATGGCTTCAGCATAGGCGGCATAGACTTTTTTAGGGTCGTGACCGCCACGATTTAAGCGTATAATCTCTTCATCGCTGAACTGTTTTGCCATCTCTTCAAGCTCAGGGTACTTGCCAAAAAACTCCTTACGAACAAAGGCAGCATCACGAGCTTCATATAGCTGATACTCACCATCTACCACTTCTTCCATGCGTTTTTTGAGTGCCCCTGAGGTATCTTTGGCAAGTAATGGATCCCAATGATCGCCCCAAATGACTTTAATCACTCGCCAGCCTGCACCACGGAACACCGATTCAAGCTCTTGGATAATTTTACCATTACCACGCACAGGACCGTCCAAACGCTGAAGATTGCAGTTGATGACCCAAATTAGGTTATCCAGCTTCTCACGGCCTGCCATTGAGATCGCGCCTAAGCTTTCAGGTTCGTCAGTTTCGCCATCACCTAAGAATGCCCAAACTTTACGATCCTCATCCTTGATTAGACCACGATTGGTCAGATATTTTTGATTACGGGCTTGATAAATTGACATCAAAGGACCCAAACCCATGGATACTGTTGGGAACTGCCAATAATCAGGCATTAAATAAGGATGTGGATAGCTTGATAACCCTTTGCCATCGACTTCACGGCGAAAATTAATCAGCTGCTCTTCAGATAAGCGACCTTCTAAGAATGAACGGGCATACATGCCTGGTGCGCCATGACCTTGATAATAAATCATATCACCGCCATGGTTTTCGCTAGGTGCACGCCAAAAATGGTTAAACCCCGTCTCATACAGTGTCGCTGATGATGCAAAAGTTGCCAAATGTCCGCCCAAATCGTCATTATTTTGGTTGGCACGCATGACCATGGCCAAGGCGTTATAACGGATCAAGGCACGAATTTTACGCTCCATGTGCAAGTCGCCAGGATAAGTCGGCTCATCTTCAGCTGGAATGGTATTGATATATGCAGTATCAAGGCGGTTGAATGGTAAACCTTCTTGAACAGCCATGTTATAAAGTGCTTTTAATAAAAACTGTGCACGATCTTTGTCTGCATTTTTTATGACCGATTCAAACGCATCAAGCCACTCTTGGGTTTCGATGTGATCGGGATCGTTATAATATTTTGTCATTGAAATTACCCTGATAAAATTACCCATCCATTACTCATGGTGGACTATACACACAAGCAGAATCTGCCCATGCAACCTATTAAAACAAGTTTAATATAGAAATATTCTTGTTTATTATAAAAGGATTTTTACCAAAAGTTTATTAAAAAAAATAAATACCAATATCAGTTTCATTTATTTAAAAAATAGTGGGCTAATCAAAAATGAATACCCACTTCATGGCTTATCATGATTTTGGCTAGATACACATGGATAACCTGCTTAATGATAATCATGAATTGATATCAGCTATATTTGGTCTAATAAAAATGTCGCAACTTGCTTTATGCCTTGTATATCGTGGTTTTTTAGTGGTAGCCGTGCCAAATTCATCTGCCACCGTTCATCAAACCTTGCCGCCAGAATATCCAAATCTATCACCACCTCATAATCATATTTGGCACATTTTTTGGTGGGATTGCGTCCGCAGTGCTGTTCAATTTGTTTTAGCATGTGTTCAATGTCTGTATATTGCATAGTTTTTGTCAGCACAATATAAGCACAAGCATTATGATAAATTCGCTGACTACGCCCAGTGAAATCTTGTCCACAAATTTTCTGTGATAAGATAACCTGCCCAAGCGCTTGAAGCGATTTAATGGCACAACTAAACGCAGTCTTGGCATTATGATTGCTGCCCAAAGCGATAACAATCGCATTGACATAGGCTTGATTGCTCATACACCTGCCTTGCGGATGATTTTAACACCCACACTATCAGCTTGCTTGATGGCATTGGGCTTATGTATGGTCAGCGTGATTTCACGGCATGGATAACTCGTCAAAATATGATGTGCAATCTTATCTGCCAAGGTCTCTAAAAGCTCAGCTTGCACCTCATGGCACAGCTGTTCAATATCCTCACAAACGGCTTTATAATCAATCACATACGCCACATCATCATCGGCAATGGCACGCGTCATATCACAGACCATCTGTGCATCGATAATCAGCCTTTGTTTGATGACACGCTCCCAAGCATAGACACCAATCACCGTATCAATCTTAAGCCCTTGTATGAACACAATATCGCTCATTTATGCTCCTTTTTTATGTTTCAACATATCCGCACTAAACATCAAAAGCCCTACCCAAATTAATACAAAAACCAATAATCGCTTGGCATCAAAAGGCTCGTGATAATAAAAAATAGCAAATAAAAATATTAAGCTGGGCGTTAAGTAATTTAAAAAAGATAAGTTATTAAACTGTACCAGCTTGGTCGATATATTATACAAAAGCAGCGGCACTAATGTCACTGGACCTGCTAACATTAAAAGCCAAATCTCAGATGACACCCAAAACGCCATCGATGAGCTGGCAACATGAGAAAATTGCAACCAAATCAGTGATATAGGTACAAGCAATGCTGTCTCAAGAAACAACCCATCAAGTGCATCAAAAGGCGTTTGTCTTTGAATGACGCCATAAAGTCCCCATGACAGTGGCAATAACATACTCACCCAAGGCAACCCGCCCATCCATACAATCTGAATACCAACAGCGGCGACCGCCAGTAGTACAGCAAGTTTTTGCATCAACCGCAGTTTTTCTTTGAATATCAGCATCGAAAACAGCACGCCAACCAAAGGATGGATAAAGTACCCTAAGCTTGCTTCAAGCACCTGATCGTGCGTCACTGCCCACACATAAACCAACCAGTTTGTTGCGATTAAAACAGAAGCAAGAAAGGTTAAAAACAGCCATTTGGGCTGATTTTTGATTTGATCAATCCACCTAAAGCGTCTTGTGATTATGGTAATCCCAAGTAAGATAACAAAAGTCCAAACCACACGATGAACGATGATTTCTATGGCGTCATATTCTATCAGTGTTTTAAAATAAAGCGGAAAACAGCCCCAAATCAAAAAAGCAGATAACGCTGTCAATAAACCTTTTGGCGTGGTTGTGACTGTTTTTGCCATATCAATTACCATTATCCATCAATTAAGCAAATGGATTATTTAACCTCAATACAAAGACCGACACGATTGGCAAGCTCGGCAAAATTTGGAAAACTGGTATTAACTGTTTCGGTGCCTTGAATGATAATGTCATCTGTGGCTCGGCTACTTGCCACCGCAAAACTCATCGCAATCCGATGATCGTGATGGCTTTCGATCACGCCACCACCAAAGATGGCGTTTTTCTCACCTTGGATCCCCCGTCCTTGGATAATAATACCATCTTCTAGCACTTTAGAATCTATACCAAGCGTTGCCAAGCCATCTGCCATCACTTGGATGCGATCAGACTCTTTTACTCTCAGCTCCTTTGCACCAGTCAGCTTAGTAACACCATACGCACAGCTTGCTGCGATGAATAATACAGGAAATTCATCAATCGCAAGTGGCACCAAATGCTCTGGTATGTCAATACCATGTAAATCAGAAGGTCGCACCGTAATATCAGCAATCGGCTCGCCACCCACGACAGTTTCATTCATCACTGTGATATCAGCACCCATTAAGGTTAAAATATCGATGACGCCTGTGCGAGTTGGGTTCATGCCCACTTTTTCAATGGTCAGCCCCTCACCGCCACCAATGGCACCCAGTACCATAAAAAATGCCGCACTGGAGATATCTGCTGGCACAATGATGTCTGTGGCAGTCAATCTACCACCACCGATCACACTAATTTTACGCCCATCAACTTGTACAGGATAACCAAAGGCATTGAGCATACGCTCGGTGTGATCTCGGCTCACTTCAGGCTCGATGATGGTTGTTGTACCCTTAGCCCATAGACTTGCCAAAATCAGACAAGATTTAATTTGGGCAGAAGCAACAGGCAATTGATATTCGATGGCATTTAAAGTTTGTGAGCCTGTAATGGATAAAGGTGCCGTGCCTTTTTCGCCCGTTGATTGGATTTTGGCACCCATATCACGCAGTGGTGCAGCCACTCGCTCCATCGGACGCTGAGACAGGCTGATATCACCCGTCATCACGCTATCAAAGGCTTGGGCGGATAAAATTCCTGCCAATAAACGCATACTGGTGCCTGAATTACCCATGTATAGCGGGGTTTTGGGTGCTTTTAGACCATCAATACCAACACCATGAATGGTAACTTTATCGCCATTTCGCTCAATCTTAACGCCCATATCGGTAAATGCTTGCAGTGTCGCCAGTGCATCTTCACCCTGCAAAAATCCTGTAACATGAGTGACGCCATCAGCCAATGAGCCAAACATGATTGAACGGTGTGAGATCGACTTATCTCCTGGCACGCTAATCACACCTGAAATGGCATTTTGTGGCCGAATATGATAACTTTGACTCATAATAGTATCCTTGATGGCATTTGGAGTAATAACAATATTGGGTTTGTGCATCGGTTTTTGGGCAAGCATATGCCCAAAATGACGGCGAGCATGGCGAGCGGTGGCGAGCCAATCAAACATTTTTTCAGAATCTTCTTGATCAATGATTTGGCGAAATGCCTGTAAATGGTTCACAAATTCATCTAATGCATTTAAAAGTGCAGGCTTGTTAGCGATAAAAATATCATGCCACATCACAGGATGGCTGGCAGCGATACGACTAAAATCCCTAAACCCACCCGCTGCATAGCGAAAAATATCCAAATTATCATCATGGCTTGCCAGCTGATGCGTCAGACTAAAAGCAAGCAAATGTGGCAAATGACTGGTATAAGCCAAAATCTCATCATGGCGTGATGCACTCATTTGTATCACCTCAGCACCGATTGCCTGCCAGATTTTGGCAATTTTGGTAAAATCATCTGCTTGGCTGTTAGTGCTTGGGCATAAAATTATCTTATGCTGTACAAAAAGCTCACTATTTCGTGCATCAAAGCCCGACCTTTCTGCCCCTGCAATCGGATGCCCACCAATAAAATGATGGTACGCACCAAAAACCTCATCAGCCGCTTTAGCAGCGGATACTTTGGTGCTACCTACATCTGTGATGATGGCATGACTGGCTAAATCACCCAAATCTATCGCATGCTTTAGAATCTTCATGATCGGATAAATGCTTTTGACGGGCGTGGCAATCATAACCAAATCAGAACCACAAACGGCACTTAAAATATCTGTGCTACCACTTGAAATCACGCCTGCCGCCAACGCATCATCGATACTTTTTTGATTGGTATCAGCGGCAGTGATTTGACCCACCAAAGGCGTGTTAAGCCGATGATTGGCATTGTGTACTGCTTGTACAAATGATGCACCAATCAGCCCCAAACCGATTACACACAATTGCTCAAACATCGGCTTTTTTGTATTATCCATTGGATTTTTCATACGCTGTTAATTTAAAAAAGTTATAAAACAGCTTTTGGATAAGAACCCAACACTCGCAAATCTTTGACTAACGGTCTGATATCTTCGATCGCAGCAGCAACATGCTTATCTTCGATATGACCATTCATATCAATAAAAAATACATAAGCCCACTTATTCGGACGCTCAGGGCGTGTCTCAATACTGGTCATCGATACCCCATGACGGCGTAAAGGTTCCAAAATCTCAATCAACGCCCCCGCTTTATCTGGACTTGAAACCATGATTGAGGTTTTGTCTTGACCAGAAGGTGCAATGTCTTCTCGCCCAATGATTAAAAATCGTGTGGTGTTACCTGGATTGTCCTCGATATTTTCGTATAATTTATGTAAACCATATTCAGCAACAGCCACATCACCTGCAATTGCTGCAGAATGCCATTCATTTTGAAGACGACGAGCCGCTTCGCCATTTGATGAAACTGCCACGCGTTCAACATTTGGGAAATTGACATCCAGCCAGTGGCGACACTGTGCCAATGCTTGCTGGTGGCTATAAATACGGCTAAGGCTCTCAACACGGGTATGCTCTGCCACCAAAAAATTATGATGAATCGGCAGCTCCACCTCGCCAATGATTTTTAAACTTGAACTTAAAAATGCATCCAAAGTATGATTTACCACACCTTCTGATGAGTTTTCAACAGGCACCACGCCGTACATTGCACTGCCTGCCTCAACTTCACGAAATACATCGGTGATGGTTGTCAAAGATACTGTCGTGGCTGCTTTACCAAAATGCTTTAGTGCTGCTGCATGGGTGAATGTCCCAACTGGGCCCAAAAAAGCCACTTTTTGTGGCTCTTCAAGCTCAAGGCATACCGACATAATTTCACGAAATAAGCGAGCCATCTTTTCGCCAGATAACGGACCTTCATTACGCGCCATGACGGATTTTAATACTTGGGCTTCTCGCTCAGGGCGATAAAAAATCGGGTGATTTTCGTGGTTTTTTTTGGCAACTGCCACCTGCTGAGCGACTTTGGCACGCTCATTGATGAGCGTTTGAATTTTCTCATCAATGGCATCAATTTGGTTGCGATAGCCTTTGATTTCATCGGTATTAACAGGCAAAGACTGAGTGGTTTGGCTCATGACAGCATTCCTTATACGCATTAAAATATGGTTAATGATACACGATTTTAACGATGAGTTGTAGCGATTTTATCAAACTTTATTTTATCTGCGATATCAAATAATTTTTAGATGATATTTAGATAATACACCAAAATTTCTAGCTAAATACCGCCAATTGTGCTAATTTAATCAACAAAAAACTGGCAATTTGATCAAATGATTTTCATAAATCATAAATTTTACTTGCAAAAATTCGATACATCTGTAAACTAATTGGGTATTTTATTTACCCAATGACCAAATCTTATGGGAATTTGGTAGACTTTTGACGGTCAAAGGTGATTATGAAAAAATATCAATGTATTGTATGTGGCTGGATTTATGATGAGGCACTAGGTTGCCCCGAAGAAGGGCTTGCGCCTGGCACACGCTGGGAGGATGTGCCTGATGATTGGCTTTGCCCTGAATGCGGCGTTGGTAAAGAAGATTTTGAAATGGTGGAAATTTAAGCCATCATGAGTATCAATCGCCCCATCACACCACCTAACAGCTGGCAAAAATTTGGAGATATTCACTGGTATCCTTCTGATCTGTCAGAACATCTATTTCAAGCCATCATTGATATCGGTGAAGGTATTAAGCTTTGTGTGGAAGCAGGCGGCAACCCCGAGCATCCACCAATGATCTTTATTACAGGCCTTGGCTCACAAATGATGTTTTGGTCAGACCAGTTTTTAAAGCGATTTATTGATGCTGGATTTTTTGTCATACGCTTTGATAATCGTGATACAGGCCTATCAAGTAAAATCCAAATTGATGGCCTACCAAGACTCAATACCTTCAAAATGATGCTAAAAATGCAGGCAGGTCTATCCAATCGCTCAGAGCCAGTTGCCTATACTCTAACAGATATGGCAGAAGATGCAGCACGCCTAATCAAAACCATGCAGCTTCATAATGTCAATCTTATTGGGGCTTCGATGGGTGGTATGATCGCACAGATTGTGGCAGCACGCTATCCTAAATATATCAAAAATTTAGTACTGCTATTTTCTACATCTAATCGGGCATTTTTAAGACCACCAAACCCCAAGCAATTCATGACATTTGTCCGTCGCCCTGAAAGTCATTCAGAAAGAGATATGGTTCGCCACAGCGTATGGTTTATGACAGCGGTTGGATCGCCCGGCCATTTGGACATCAAAGGTACGCGCGCCATTGCCGAAAAACGCTACCAAAGAAATTTTCATCCATTAGGCGTCTCGCAGCAGCTGACTGCTATTTTGGCATCAGGTTCGATATTACGCTTTACCAAGCAGATCCGTGCTAATACTTTGGTTATTCATGGCAATAAAGATGGTTTAGTTGCACCAAGCCACGGTAAATTTCTTGCCAAAGTCATTCCAAATGCTCGTTTTGTGTTGGTTGATGGTATGGGGCATGACTTACCAAATTATTACTACCCTTATCTGACAGGGCTAATTAGTGAACACTGCCAAGCTTAGTGCTTGATGGTGTGATGGCAATATCATTTCGTAAAACTGCTGACATACGCTTTGAGGATTTTTATGAAGCACATCACATTTAAAGATGGCAGCACCGCCCCTATCAATAACATTTATTGCATTGGTCGTAGCTATGCTGAGCATATCAGCGAGCTTGGCAATACACCAACGGGCGAACCTTTGGTATTTTTAAAGCCAACCACAGCATTAACCACCGATAACACCCTAAGATTACCAAGCTATTCAAAAGATATCCATCATGAGGTTGAGCTGGTTGTTTATATCGATCAAGATGTGGCAGACGACCAAATTCCTAATCTAAGCTGTATTGCAGGATATGGCATTGGGCTTGATTTGACAGCACGAGATATCCAAAATGCCCTAAAAGCCAAAGGAATGCCGTGGACAACTGCCAAAGGCTTTCGTCATGCTGCTTGGCTATCTGTCTTAACCAAAGGCATACCAACAACGCATCAATTATCATTGACGGTCAATGGTGATGTCCGTCAAGATGACAGTACCGATAAGCTTTTATTTGATATGGCGTATCAGTTGAATTTTTTGCATGAAAAATTTGGCTTGCGTCAAGGTGACATCATTTATACAGGCACGCCCAAAGGTGTTGGCAGGCTTGTCCGTGGCGATACACTCATCGCCAAGCTTGATACAGAATCTTACACCATTCATATTATCTAAAAATTGCACGCCACAATACACGACACAATACACACCAAAATAACTGGCAATTTTTTTAGAACTTCATTGGCGATCTTTCAAATTTTTGTTACAATAAGCACCAATGTTGAACAAATACTTGGGGGAATGATGAATATTTTGGTACTTGGCACGGGAGGTCGTGAGCACGCATTGGCATGGGCTTGTGCAAAAGATGATGAAGTTAAGATTGTCTATGTTGCGCGTGGTAATGCTGGTACTGATATTGAGCCAAAATTACAAAATGTTGATTTGGATATTACCGATCATAATGCACTGATTGAATTTTGCCAAACACATGACATCCAATTTGTCGTTGTTGGGCCTGAAGCGCCACTGGTTGCTGGCGTTGTCGATGATTTGCGTCAAGCAGGCATTGCTGTTTGGGGTCCAACAAAATACTGTGCTCAGCTTGAAGGCTCAAAAGCATTCGCCAAAGAATTTATGCAAAAACATGGCATTCCCACAGCGTATTACCAAGTCTTTACAGAAATTGAAGCCGCCAAGCGTTATGTGCGTGAAAAAGGTGTGCCTATCGTCATCAAGGCAGATGGCTTGGCAGCAGGCAAAGGCGTGATCGTCGCCATGGATGAAGCGACGGCTTTTGATGCGATTGATGATATGCTTGATGGCAATAAATTTGGTGATGCAGGCAGCCGTGTGGTCATTGAGCAATTTTTATCGGGCGAAGAAGCATCATTTATTTGCATGATTGATGGTGAAAATATCCTACCGATGGCAACCAGCCAAGACCATAAGCGTATTTTTGAGGGTGATACTGGTGCCAATACAGGTGGCATGGGTGCATACTCACCAGCACCTGTCGTCACGCAGATGGTGCATGATAAAGTGATTGAGCGGGTAATTCGCCCTGTTGTTGAGGCGATGAGAGCCAATGGCACGCCTTATACAGGATTTTTGTATGCAGGGCTGATGATTGACGAGCATAGCGATCCTTATGTGATTGAGTTTAATTGCCGATTTGGTGATCCAGAGACTCAGCCGATTATGATGCGTCTTAAAAGCTCTTTGACTCGCCTAATCCAAGCAGGTCTTTTGGGGAATTTGCCAAGTGACGCTCAGTGGTTGGATCAAGTGGCTTTGGGTGTGGTTTTGGCAAGTCGTGGCTATCCTGAATCCAGCAGCAAAGGCAATATCATTGCAGGGCTTGACACCCAAACGGACCGCTTAAAAATCTTCCATGCTGGCACCAAAAAATCAGGCGATGCCATCGTGACTGATGGCGGTCGGGTTTTATGCGTAACAGCATTGGCAGATGATATTCAAACCGCCCAAAAAGATGCCTTGGCTGCCATTGAGAGCATTAGTTTTGATGGCATGCAATATCGCCGTGATATCGGCTGGCGTGCCATCAAACGCTGATTTAAAATAAAAAAAGATGGTTTAACCATCTTTTTTAATTTTGTCAAATATCTTTTAAGTTTGACAGATGTTAAATGAATATAAATTTGCTATAATACAACCATTGATAACCATATTATTTATTGCATCACAACAATGAGCCAACCACTTAATAAACTCAAAACTTCGCCTTTTTCACGCCGTCTATCGATTGCAAAAACTTCTTTAAATATCGGTAAAAATTGGGCAAAGTCTAGCATGAACGGTCTTTTGATGACCAAAGAAGAACGAGAGATTGCCAAGCATACTTTAATGCAAGAGCAAGCGGATTATTTGGTAGGTGAGCTTGGCAAATTAAAGGGTTCGGTCGTCAAAGTCGGTCAAATGCTTGCACTATATGGCGAGCATTTTCTGCCCAAAGCGGTCTTAAATGCCTTACACACGCTGGATGCTCAAACGACGCCGCTGTCTTGGCATGTCATTTATGCAACACTCAAAGCAGAACTTGGTGAGCAAATCACTGACTTTGATATCGACCGCACACCCATAGGTACGGCAAGCTTAGCGCAGGTTCATAAAGCTGTACATAAATACAGCGGTCAAGATGTTGTACTTAAAGTGCAATATCCAGGGGTTGCCGATTCAATTGATTCTGATTTATCTATCTTTAAGCATTTATTAAAAATTACCAATGCAGTACCACAGACCAAAGCATTGGATGCTTGGTTTGAGGAGATCGGTGAGCTTTTGCACCGTGAAGTGGATTATCGGCTTGAGGCAGAAACTACCAAGCGTTTTGCCCATTATTTGGCAGATGATGAGCGTTATATTGTGCCAACAATTTATGATAATTATAGTACCAACCGATTGATTTGCATGAGCTTTGAGGCGGGTATTTCGTTAAATGATCCAATCATCACCACCCTACCCCAAGACCGTAAAAATGCACTTGGACAAGCCGCCATCGAAATTGTCATGCGTGAGTTATTTGAATGGGGTGAGATGCAGACCGATCCAAACTTTGGCAATTATTTGGTACGCTATGAAGATGGCATTGATAAGCTTATCTTATTAGACTTTGGGGCAATCAAGCAATTTGACGATCATCTTTTGAGTATCGCGTATGGGCTGATTAGTGCAGGCTATCATCAAGACAAACAACAGATGATGGCAGCCATGACGGGCTATGCTTTTTTTGATCAGCTCAATGGTAAACCCAAATCTGATATGGCAGAAGTGTTTTTGATGGCTTGTGAGCCTTTTGCTCATGCACAGGCACTTAATGCACGCCATGGCGGTCATTCTTCACATTTAGATGAGCAAGGCTTATATATTTGGTCAGGTAGCGATTTATATGCCAGAGTAATGAATGCCGCCAAAAACGGTATGCAGTCGCGTGAATTTAGCCTGCCACCCAAAGAAATGATGTTCATCAGTCGTAAGTTTATTGGTGCTTATGCCTTATTGGTGGCACTTAATGCACGCACCGACAGTGATGCATTGGTTAAGAAATTTATTAATTAACTCATTAATAAATCTTAAAATAAATGAATAAAATACCAGCACAATTTAGCTTGATGACTGTATTTTAATCACTTTTTTACCGATCAATATTTAAAAACTGTAAGGCACCATAAGCTGCCGCACGCCCTGTTGCCATACAAGCGGTTAATAAATAGCCGCCTGTTGGTGCGTCCCAATCAAGCATCTCACCAGCACAAAATACCCCTGATTCTTTGATAAGCTGTAGATCATTGCCTAGAGCAATGCGTTTGATGCCGCCGCCAGTACTGATCGCTTCATCTATTGGTCGAAAACCTGTCGCTTGAATGGTTAAGTTTTTGATATGTTTTGCCATTTTGACGGTATCCGACCAATCTGCCTTAGGCGTACACTCCCTTAAGACAGCGATTTTAACAGCATCTAGACCAGCTTTTTTGAGTAAGGTATTCAGAGATTTTCTTTTCGTTTGGCTTAAAATACGATGAATGGTATCAAAAGATTTATCAGGCATAAGATCGACCGACAACAAAAAGCCATTTTCTTTTTGGCAACAACGCATTGCCCGATTAAGACGATAAATCAATCCGCTTTCTAGGCCATAATGGCTGATGATGACATCACCTTGATGCGACTTTTGCCCTACACTGATTTGAACGCGCTTTAATGGCTGACCAAATAACGGCACCATAAAAGATGACCAATCAACCAACACACCGACATTACTGGCATATAAAGGCGTTAGTAAATCTTTATCAAACCACTGTTGCCAAGCACCATCACTGCCAAGCATTTGGTATGACCCACCGCCACACGCTAAGATGACCGCATCATAGTCAGCACAAAAAGAGTCAATAATCTTTGCCTTAGCATCAAGCTTATCAAAGCTTAATACCCTGCCTGATATCTGAGTACAGCGATGGCGATAATAAAACCGAACACCCCGACCATTTAGTCGAGATAGCCACGCACGAACCAGTTTTGACGCTTTCATTTCTACTGGAAAAATCCGACCAGATGAACCAATGTAGCTTTTGATACCCAACGATGCCATCCACGCAACGATATGATCAGCATGAAATGACTGTAAATACCCAGTCAGCCAATCATTTGGCGTGTAACGATCCACAAAAGTCTCAAAAGGCTCACTGTGCGAGATATTTAACCCAGTCTTGCCTGCCATCAGTATTTTGCGTGCGGCAGTTGGTTTGTGTTCATAGACATCAACCAACACAGGGTATAAAGACAACACTTCAGCCGCCATAAGTCCAGCAGCACCCGCACCAATCACAGCAATTTTTGGTTTCATATAGCCTGCTCTTTTGCACGCGTATCATCAAATCTGGTCTGATAGCAGGCAGGTTTGGTGAGCATAATTTCTTGACAAAGCTCACCACGAGCCAAATATTTGATCTCAAAGTGCGTGCGTGCTGATGTTGAATCAATGGCATGCTTGGTATAAGGCAGCCGCCAAACTTCGTCCAACAGCTGGCACGCCTCATCAATATAAGACTCAATATTGCTGGCAATTATGACAAATCCCCCAGCTTTTAGACGCGATAATAAAAATTCAAAAAATGGCATATTAAGCCAACGCTGATTTTTATTATGCGGTTCAGGATTTGGATACAAAATAAATACGCCATCAAGCGAATTGGGTGCAATAAAATGTACACAAAAGGCAATGGCATCCGCATGAACGAAGGTTAAATTATTCAATTCACCAAGAACTGCTTGTTTTTGAAATGCGTTAAATTTTTCACGAGTTCTTTCAATGGCGATCAAATGCTTGTCTGTATTTGAGCCAGCAAATTGCATGGCGTGCTTGCCCTTACCTGCACCAATTTCCAAAAAAAGTGGTGTGTTTGAGGTCAGTGATTGAAAAATGCTTTGTCTGTCTTGGTCTTGGACAGTTTTTGGTGCATGTAAAAATTTGGCATCAAATAAACGATCAAAACGATGGCTTGGCGTGTAATGATGAATCATAAATAGTCATAATTTTTGGTAAATAAAGCATTATATCACACTCAAAGCCTCTGCATAGACCAAAAAATTCGCACAAAATTCTTCAATGATTTATAATAGTCTAATTACCATCAATCATACGAGCAAACACCATGAGCCAACTTAATATCGCTTATACCGACGGCGCCTGTAAAGGCAATGGAAAACAAGGCGCATCTGCAGGCGGTTGGGGCGTGTATTTGCATTATTTTAATGGCGATGAGAGGCGTCTGTGGGGCGGCGAGCCTGATACGACCAATAATCGCATGGAATTGATGGCTGCCATCACAGCTTTGGAAGCAACGCCTGCACAGATTCCGCTGCAGCTTTGGACAGATTCAGGCTATGTTAAAGATGGCATTACTCAGTGGATTGGCGGTTGGAAGTTGCGTGGTTGGAAAAAAGCAGATGGCAAGCCTGTCTTAAATCAAGACCTATGGCAAAGATTGGATCAACTGACCCAAAATCGCATCATTGATTGGCAATGGGTCAAAGGTCATGCTGGTCATGCTGGCAATGAGATGGCAGACCAACTGGCCAATAAAGGCGTTGATAGTTTTGGAGATGAGACTGTCCCCAATCAGGTTGTTCACAATGACGAAAATTTTATGACAAATACACCCAAACCAAAACACCCTTATACTTATAACACCATCCAAAACCCTGATTATGATGGTGATACCAGCCGTGCCAATACTGATTTTTGGCCAATTTTACCCAAGCCTGACAATCGAGACGCACCCGAAAGACAGCTTATTATGGATACTGAGACCACAGGTTTTGATGAGGCTGGTGGTGATCGTATCGTTGAGGTCGGAATTGTTGAATTGGTTGGGCGTAAATTTACAGGCAATATTTTACATGTGTACATCAATCCTGAAAAACACATGGATGATGAGGTCATACAAGTTCATGGCATCAGCAATGCATTTGTCGCAGATAAACCCAAATTTGCTGAAGTTGCTCGGCAAATTTATGAGTTTATGGCAGGCAGTGAGGTCATTGCACACAATGCTAAATTTGATATGAAATTTTTAAACATGGAATTTAACCGTGCAGGTTTAAGTAATTTTGCAGACAGTGTTCAAGTTACCGATACATTAGCACTTGCCAAACAAATGTATCCCGGTCAAAAAAATAGCTTGGATGCCCTAGTAAAACGGCTTGGCGTCGGTCAAAAAGATCGTACCTTTCACGGAGCGCTGCTTGACTCAGAGATCTTAGCTGAAGTGTATTTGGCGATGACAGGCGGTCAAATCGCCATGGTAATTGACGACGATGACACTGGTGGCAGCAATACTCGTACCGCAGGATCTGCATTTTATGATTTATCTCAATATGCAGACTCACTGACACGGTCTGAGTCTGACATCGAAGCTGATGCTCTATGGCGTGCCAAGGTGTTATCATGACAGCTCGCATTTGGATCATGCAAGGCGATGGTATTTTATGTACAAGCGATGGCTTGCCATTTGTGCTTAAGTTATCCGATGTACCAACCAAAGCCATTCACTTAGGTTTTGCCGAAACGCATAATAAGCAGTCTTTACTTTTGTGTTCACCAAATCAGTTGCCGATTAGTCATGTCATGGATATCAATGATACCATCAAGCTTGGGTTGATTTTTGCTTATGGTGACGGCTATGATACCAAAACGGTCAAAAATCTAAAAATAGTCAATTTTCGTGAATTTTTGACTGCGATGGATAATAAGACGCTAAACTTGATGGCTCGTGCAATCATGCTGATCGGTTGGCACAATGACCATCAGTTTTGTAGTCGCTGTGGTGCTAAGACGACACACCACCCCCAAGGAGAACATGCTAAAATTTGCCCAAAATGTCGTCATCATGCCTACCCTAGGGTACAGCCTTGTATTATTGTTGCCATCACTCGCATTCATCCCAAAACCCATAAACAACAAATTCTTTTGGCACATCACCATCATCATAAAAGTGGCATTTATGGCTTGATTGCAGGTTTTGTTGAAGCTGGTGAAACGCTGTCCATGGCGGTTCATCGTGAAGTATATGAAGAAGTGGGGCTATTGATTGATGATATCCGATATTTTGATAGTCAGCCTTGGCCCCATCCAAGTAATCTGATGGTTGGCTTTATCGCCAATTATAAAGCAGGTCAAATCAACATTCAGCGTAATGAGCTTGTCGATGCCCAATTTTTTGATATTGATCAGCTACCACCCATTCCAAATCAAGGCACCATCGCATACTCACTGATTCAAGCGGTGATAAATGCCTAACCAATAAGATATCATGATTACATACACGACAGAACGCTTAGATGATTTACCCATCTTATTTCAGCCATTAAACTTACAAAGCTTAAGCAATGCCGATCGTCAGAGCATTGCCGCTATTGATGCTGCTTTACCACAAACTCAATGCGGCCTATGCGGTCATCATGATGGTTGCCTGCCTTATGCTTATGGCATTGTCATGCATGGTGAAGCGATTAATCTATGTGTACCAGGCGGTCAATCCGTAACCGATACCATTGCAAATATACTAAACAGACCCACCAAGCCTGCTACCCCAAGCCAATGGCAAATCGATCCACTAACCAACCGACCCAAAGAAGTGCGGGCCATCATCCAAGAAGCGGACTGTATTGGCTGCACCAAGTGCATACCTGCCTGTCCTGTTGATGCCATCGTCGGTACTGCCAAACATATGCACAGCATCATTACCGATCTGTGTACTGGCTGTGAGTTATGCTTAGCGCCCTGCCCTGTAGATTGTATTGATGTCATACCGCACTTGCGTCAATTAAGTGATGCTGACAGAATCACAGAACAAAACCATCTGCGTCGCCGTTATCATCAGCACCTTGACCGAGTTGCCACGACCATCGAACAAGGCACAAAGCCAGTTGTAAGTACCATTGAATCTGCCATGGTGAATGTACTTAACCAACGCCAAAATACTGAAATTGATGAAATCCATGCTAAAAATGCCATTGCTGCGGCCAAGCTGCGTACCCAAATTAAAAAACTTAATAAACAATTAACACTCAAAGCTGATGCAGACCTACAAAATAAGCTTGACAAGCTAAATGCTAAGCTCAGTGAGTTACAGCCCTGACGCTCATGAGAGTGCAACATGATCACCAAGACGAAAAAAGCACATCAGCATTTGGAAGTAATCAGACGGCTTGAGGCTCAAAATTATATTTTTACCCAAGACCCAAAAGTCATCACCGAGGCTGTTAAGTTGGAAAATGGCACAGCATTTGATAAGCTATTTATCCGAGCCCAAAAAATTGACAGCGATGCACGCATTATGGAGATATTATCAGACACACAGCATGGTATTTTAAGTGCCATCAGACTGATTTATCTGCTTTATTTTATCTTCGCTCTCATTGGCGTTGTAAGTCTGCTTAGCACTCAAGCGATTAACTTTTTTTATTTGATGGTAGCGTTATTAGGCTGGCATACGCTTTCTTTGGTTTGGTGGCTGATATCACTTGCATTTTCGCACCGCCTTTCGATGCTTAGCAGCGTCGTAGAACATATCACCCTTAAAAATAAGCTGCTTGAGAAGCTAAGTACTCGTGATAAAAACATCCAAAAAGTTTGTTTTAGCGTCTTAAATGATACAATCAAACCCATCAAGCGATGGCAAATTGCCAGCATCTTACACGGTGCTTGGCTATTTGGCTTAATGGGCAGTATCTTGGGCATGCTGGGCTTATTTTTATTCAAAAGCTACAGTTTTCACTGGGAATCGACACTGCTGACCGATCAGCATTTTGATCGTTTGATAACGATCATCGGCTATATCCCCAGTCAGTTGGGGATTGTGTTGCCCAATGCGTCAAGTCAGACACCTGCACAATTTGCCATCTTGGCGATGACAAGCGTGATCATCTATGCGATTTTGCCTCGTTTGGCGGCATATTTATATAGTCGTATCAAAGCACGCCAACAGTTTTGTATTGATACCAAAGCACCCTATTATGCCAATTTGATGAATTTTTATCGTCAAACCATCATTAATGCAGATGACTATCAGCCGCCTAAACCTGCAACGATTGCACCTATTTTATTAAGCGATCAATTAGTTATTGCTGCACTTGAAAAGCCTTATCATCATCCAATTCCAATCAATGGCATAAAAGATTTTGGCGTGATTGATACGCACGCACAAATAAAGATGCTACTTGCAGACGCCCTACACTTATCGGCACAAATTTATTTAATTATCAATACCGATACCGCACCTGATCGTGGCATAGTGCGTAAAGTAGAACAGTTGGCCAGCCATCAATTTGGCATCATAGTGATGCTTGTTGGTAAGCAGATACACGATGATGCTTGGAAAGTGGTGCTAAATGAACGCCGTATCCCCATATTTAATCACTGAAGTCAAAGGAGAAAACATGCCGTTATTTGTCATTATTGGTCACGATGTCGCTGACAGCCTAGATAAGCGTACCAAAGCCAGACCTGCACATCTTGAACGCTTAAATACGCTGATGGCACACAATCGGCTCATTCTTGCCGGCCCCACGCCGATCGCACATGGAGAGTCTGCCATGAGTGGTAGCGTGGTGGTGGCTGAGTTTGAGGACATTCATGCCGCCAAAGCTTGGGCGGAGGCAGATCCTTATATCATCGCAGGCGTGTATCATCATGTTGATGTTAGGCCCTTTATCCAAGTTCTTCCTAAGTAGTATGAGGCAGCTGATGACAGACACGCTAAAAACCGCTGATATCGTATGGAAAGAAGATCACCATGGTTGTCTTGTCCCCACATCACGGCATTTTGATGATATCTATTTTTCACAAGCTGGTGGTTTAAGCGAGACTTACCATGTGTTTATTCATGGTAATCGGTTAACCGAACGATTTGGTCAGTTAACTCAAAACGAGCGTTTTGTGATTGCTGAAACTGGATTTGGCACAGGATTAAACTTTTTGGCAGTTTGTCAGCTTTGGCAAAAAATAGCCCCAAAATCTGCTCGATTGCACTTTATTAGTACCGAAAAATATCCGCTTGGTCATGATGATTTTGCACAGGCATTATCTGTATGGCGTACTGACGACAGTTTGGGCGATTGGGTAGATGCGTTGATTGAGGTTTATCCATTGCCTTTAGCAGGATGCCACCGCCTGCACCTTGGTGAACAAATTACTTTGGATTTATGGTTTGGCGAGGCTTTAGATACCCTGAATGAAATTGCCAATAATCAACATGAGCATAGCATACGCATTGATGCTTGGTTCTTAGATGGTTTTACCCCTGCCAAGAATCCAGATATGTGGAGCGATGCACTATTTAAAGCGATGGCACAGCTTTCACATCATAAGACGACAGTTGCAACCTTTACTGCAGCAGGATTTGTACGCCGTGGCTTGATTGATGTAGGGTTTGACATAGTTAAGTCAGCAGGCTTTGGGCGAAAAAGACAAATGCTATGCACAGCACCAATGCCAAATCAGCCCGCCTTAAGCCATTGTCAGATGGACTTTCAACCCAAAAAAATCGCAATTATCGGCGGCGGTATCAGCGGAGTCAGTGCCGCTGCCACCTTGAGCCGCCGTGGGCATATGGTGCATTTGTTTGAGCCTGATGATATTATGGCAGGTGCGTCAGGTAATCCGTGTGCATTATTTTCACCCAAACTAACCTTGCTGGATCATGCTGCCAATCACCTGCCTACGGTCAGTTTTTTGTATTCACATCGCCATTATAAAGCAATGAATTTGAACTCACAAATATTTGATCAGATTGGCGTTCTTGATTTTTTATTACCCAGTCAAAAAACCGCTAAAAAAAGACAAGCACTGATTGATCAATATCCAAAATCATTAATCAGCACCCACTACCCACAAAAAGACAGTTCTGCACTTAGCCAAGATCTACAGCAAACAGATATCGTTGCACACATTCCCATGGGTGGTATTTTATACCCAATTAATATTGCCAAGTTGCTAAAAAAGCATTTTATACACCACCCTTTTAAGGTCACACGCCTTCAAGAGCAAGAAAATAGGGTAGTATTGACAGCTTTTGACGGGCAAAGTCATCAAAACTTCAGCTTTGATCAAGTTGTGATCGCTGCAGGATTTGCCAGCCATATCATTGATGATCGGCTGTTTAATTGCCGAAAAATTCGTGGTCAAGTTACTTGGCTTGCTCTTACCAACAGCAACGATCCAAAAAATCCAACCGAAGCGACCAACGCCATCAAATACGACGGTTATAGCACCGAGTTTTTTGACACTAAGAGCCAATCAAAATCCTTACTATTTGGTGCAAGCTTTATTCGCAATAATACAGAAACAAAGATAAGCGATGATGAACATCTTAGTAACTTTCAAAAATTTAGCCAAGCTTTACCAAACTATTGTGATTGTTTAAATATCTCTAAAGATACTCATTTTGAAGGTCGTGTTGGGATTCGTGCCCAAACGCCAGATTATCACCCTTTGGTCGGTAAACTTTCTAATAGCGGTCATATTTTTTGTCTGTACGGTATGGGATCTAAAGGCTTTAGCTTTGCCCCTTTTTGTGCCGAAATATTGGCTGATGTGATGGATGGGGGTATTTTGCCCGTGTCATCTAAGCTATTGGCAAAACTATCGCCAAACCGTGATCGGCTAAAAATACCCATCCAAGAAGATTAAAGATATCTTTGATTTTAATTATTTGGGTCAATTATAATAAATTTGGAAAAATGGTTCTTAGACCTGCCACAACGATTTCTATCGCCAAGGCTGCTAAAATAATCCCCATAATACGATTAATGATATTTAAGCCAGTATCGCCAAGCAATTTACTAATCCGCCCTGCTGCCATTAAAGATAAATAGCATAAAATACTAATGCATAAACCTGCAACAATGATGAGCGACATGCCCACAACACCACTTACTTGAGATGAGTAGATAATGACAGTGGAAATACCACCAGGCCCGACCATCATTGGTATCGCCAGCGGTACCACGGCAATGCCAGTCAAAGAGCTTGGATCTTTTGCCTTGGGCTGAGATAATTCCAGCTCATCTTCATTGGGCTTGACAGGATTATTGCCATCATTCATCATGCCAAGTGCAATCAAAAATAGCAAAATACCGCCTGCAACTCGAAACGACCCCAACGAGATGCCCAAACCACGCAACATGGTCTCACCAAATAATGCAAAAAATGCAATCGCAATAAACACTGTCGCACTGGCAATTCGTGCAACACGGCGTTTATCTTCATAGCTATATCCATGCGTAAAATTAACGAACATTGCCAAAGCTGCCGATGGGTTAATCAGCACGATAAAGGCTAGAATAATTTTGATAATCTCAACTTCCATTCATTCCTCAGTACAGCAAATTTATATCAATTACGGCTGCTTATTTTATCATGCTTTGGTCGTGTTTGTATTGATGAAAGGAATTTACCTAAAAAATAGTTGAAATATGTCATAATTTGAAGTATCTTTCTTGAAACTTTATCCAATGAAATATCATATGAATAATTATCAAAATGCCGTTGTATTATTTTCAGGTGGTTTGGATTCAACCACCTGCCTATACTGGGCAAAATCACAATTTAAAACCGTCACTGCGGTCAGCTTTTGCTATGGTCAACGCCATTCAAGTGAACTTAATGCCGCTCAAAATATCGCCAAAAAGCTTAGTGTTAGACATCATATCATTGATATTGATATCGCAAAACTTGGCGGTTCGGCATTGACCGATATGAATCTATCGGTACCAAATCACGATGAGTCTGTCACCTACAGCGATGCTGATCAGGTCGCACCGATTACTTATGTACCTGCACGCAATACCATCTTTTTATCTTATGCGTTAGCAGTTGCTGAAGTGACGCAAGCATCTGCCATCATCATTGGCGTAAGTTCGGTAGATTATTCAGGATATCCTGACTGTCGCCCTGACTATATCGCTGCCTTTGAAACCATGGCAAACCTTGCCACCGTTTCAGGTAGGCAAGGCAACCACTTATCCATTATTGCACCATTACAAAATTTATCAAAAGCCGATACCTTAAAACTTGGTATCTCATTGGGTGTGGACTACTCATTGACCGTTTCGTGCTATCAAGCCGATGCGTTGGGCCGTGCGTGTGGTCACTGTGATAGCTGCCATCTGCGTAGACAAGGCTTTATGGATGCTAAGATCACCGATCCAACACGCTATCAATAAAAAGACTCATGAATTACCATAAATAAAGCCCTGTTTGGTAACAGGGCTAATCATATTAATAAAATCAAATACCAGCTAAGATTTTACGAAGCTTATCATTAGGATTGGAGGCATTTGTAATTGAACGCCCTATGACCAAATAATCTGAGCCATTTTGTAGTGCTTGAGCTGGTGTACAAATGCGAGCTTGATCATCTTTGGCATCCTCTGCCAAGCGAATACCGGGCGTGATTAGGCTAAATTGTTTGCCAAATTTTTGTTTCAAAAGCTGTGCTTCTTGAGCTGAACAAACAACGCCGTCCAATCCTGAATTATAAGTTAATCCTGCCAAATGGCATACCTGCCCACTCACCGAACGCTGAATGCCAAGCTCGGATAAATTGGCTTGTGTCATAGAAGTTAGCACAGTGACCGCAATCAATAATGTATCATAGCCCCCAGCTTGTAGGCGAGTCTTGCACAAACGCATCGTATCAGTGCCAACCATGGCATGGATATTGGTCATCCATACACCCATATCAGCTGCTGAGAGTACTGCTTGTGCTGTGGTATTTGGGATATCGTGGAATTTTAAATCTAAAAAGACTTCAAAGCCACGCTCATGAAATGCCTTAACGATTTGGATACCGCATACAGTAAATAACTCTTTACCCACTTTTAGGCGACACAGTGCTGGATCTAAGCTATCCGCCAAAGATAGTGCGTCGTTTAAATTATGCTTATCAACAGCTATAATAATGGGTGAGGTAATCGCCATAAAATATCCTTGTGACCAATCATAAAAAGCCGTAGATAATGGCTTTTTATTGAATTATAACGGCAATCATAGCATATTTTAGTAGCTTTCGCAATTTACCATAACAGCCGTCATTAATTGGGCGTTGAGTTATAAATTTGGATGATGATAGCCATCATTGGTAACTTTTTGTGAAGTAGCATCAGCTAAGGTTTGTGTATTTGGCTGATGCTCAAGCTCCAATCTCCGAATTTCTTCAGCTCGTTGTGCCAGTTGAAGATTGGCTTCGCTAAGCTTGGCTTGAATGGATGCTTTTTCTTTTTTGAGACGACTGATTTCCCACTTATTTTGAAAAACACGAAATAATAAAAGCGCAAGCAAAATCCCAATCAAAATGCCTAAAAAAATGGTTGCAACTAAAACTAAACCCAAGCTCATATTTGCAACACTTGAAAACAATAAATTAACAGCGATTGCTTGATTATTGAGAACGACAAGTGCCAAAGAATAAGCAAATGCTAGCACCAACAGGATGATTAAAATAATATGCATAATTAACTCTTCGTTTAGTCAGTCATTAACCAAATTCACTGATTCACGCAGTGCCTTACCAGGCTTAAAGTAAGGAACGGCTTTGGCCTTAACAGAGACACTCTCGCCTGTGCGTGGGTTACGAGCAATGCGTGCAGAACGGTGATGTAAACAAAAGCTACCAAAACCTCTAACTTCAATACGCCCATCATACACCAACTCATCAACCATCATCGCAATCATTAGGCGTACTGCTTCGTCAACAACATCTTCTTCTAACTCTTCACAGACTGATGCCAAATTTGCAATCAAATTAGATTTATTTATTACCGCTTGCATACGACCTACCTCAATCACAAATCAAGCTTTTTATCAAATAACCTGAAAATAATAACCTAAAATACAAAAAAAGAAAATAATTTTTTTGTTAAAGCGTAACACATTCAAAATATATTCAAACTGTCAAATTACGACAATAAAAAGAGCGATGACCAACACCGCTCTTTTTAATAGGCTTAATCATACGCAGGGCAATCAGCCTTTAAGCTGCTCACCGAAAATATCGCCAAGTGTTTTTGGCTGTGTTTCAGCTGCTGTATTAGAAAGCTCTTTAATGGCTTGACGCTCATCAGCTTCATCTTTTGCCTTGATTGATAGGCTGATATTGCGAGATTTACGGTCAACACCGACAATTTTAGCTTCAACTTCATCGCCAACGCTCAAGACTTTAGAAGCGTCTTCGGTACGCTCACGAGCAATATCTGCAACACGCAAATAACCTTCAACTTCATCAGCCAAAGTAATCACCGCACCTTTAGCATCTACTTCTTTTACCGTACCTTTAACGATAGCACCACGATCATTTGATAGCAGGTATTCGTTAAATGGATCAGAGTTTAGCTGCTTAATGCCTAGGCTGATACGGTTTGCTTCTGCATCAACAGACAACACGACCGCCTCAACGGTATCACCTTTTGAGTAATTGCGGATGGCTTCTTCACCAGACTCAGTCCATGAAATATCAGACAGGTGTACCAAACCATCAATACCACCTTCTAGACCAATAAATAGACCAAAGTCAGTGATTGATTTGATGGTACCGCTGATTTTTTGACCTTTTTCATGGTTTTTATCAAACTCAGCCCATGGATTTGGCATGGTTTGTTTGATACCAAGGCTAATACGGCGACGCTCACCATCAATCTCAAGAACCATCACATTCACCTCATCGCCCACTTGAACAACTTTTGATGGGTGAATATTTTTGTTTGTATGGTCCATTTCAGAGACATGCACCAAACCTTCAATACCTTCAGCGATTTCAGCAAAACAGCCATAATCAGTTAGGTTGGTTACACGCGCTTTGGTGATGGTACCGACTGGATAAGTTTGCTCAACTTCAGTCCATGGATCAGCACCCAATTGTTTTAGACCCAAGCTAACACGGTTACGCTCACGGTCAAATTTAAGAACTTTTACTTTAAGGTCTTGACCGACTTCCACTGCTTCTGATGGGTGCTTGATACGCTTCCACGCCATATCGGTGATGTGCAATAGACCATCAATACCGCCTAAATCAACAAATGCACCGTAATCAGTTAGGTTCTTAACGATACCTTCTACTTCCATGCCCTCTTCTAGCTTGGCGAGTAGCTCATCACGCTCTGCTGAATTTTCAGCTTCCATAACCGCACGGCGTGATACAACGATATTGTTGCGTTGTTTGTCAATTTTAATGACTTTAAATTCAAGCTCTTTGCCTTCTAGGTGAGTCGTTTCACGAACTGGGCGAACATCTACCAATGATCCTGGAAGGAATGCACGAACTGAACCAATCTCAACAGTGAAACCGCCTTTAACTTTAGATGAAATAACACCTTTAACGATTTCATCATTTTCGTGCAGTTGTTCAAGTGCACGCCAGCTTTCTTCACGCTTCGCTTTTTCGCGTGAAAGCACAGTTTGACCCATGCCATTGTCTACAGCTTCAACTACAACATCAATGCTGTCGCCTACTGCCACTTCAAGCTCGCCAGCTTCGTTTAAGAACTCTTCACGAGCAACGATACCTTCAGATTTTAGACCTGTATCAACTGTAATCCAATCGCTGTCAATAGCAACGACTGTTCCTGAAATCACTGAGCCACGCTCAATGTTAAGACCTTGTTCTGATTGGCTTGCTTCAAACAGTTCAGCAAATGATACCATTATATTTACCTTAAAAATTAGCCGTAGCCTGTCCAGCACAGTACGGTTCAAGTGATGTATAGCCATTAAGAAATGCTGGTTTTAAACTTAATGACAACACAAAAATATATTAAACCTGTTAATTATAGCAGATTACAATCCCAATAGATAGCATTTTTTATGTTTTATCTCTGAAGTGACAAAGTCTTAATAAAGTTATTTTTAGTCAGCATATCATCATTCAGATAATTTTTGCTCTATAAACTGCATTGCTTCTTCAAAAACCAAATCGGCTGACTTATCTGAACTATCAATCAATAACGCATCATCGGCAGGACGACTTGGGGCAACTGATCGATTTTCATCTCGCTCATCTCGTGCGATGATATCCGCCAATATATCATCAAAATTTGCCTGTTTTCCTGCTTGAATTAATTGAGTAACACGCCTTTTAGTGCGAGCCTGAGCACTTGCGGTGAGATAAATTTTTGCATGAGCATTGGGAAAAATCACCGTACCCATATCTCGCCCATCTGCCACCAAGCCACGCTTTTTATCTGCGATATTTCTTTGTAAGTCAAGCAGTGCTGAGCGTACTTTTGGAAATGCTGCAACAATAGAAGCATAGCCGCCGACAGTTTCATTACGGATATCATCACGCAATGGCTTTTTATCAACATAAATATCAATGGCTCGTGTTTTAGCATTGGGGCAAAAACTTAAATGAAGCGACTGCACCAGATCAGACAAGGCAAGCTCATCAGGGGTGTTATCAAGTAATCCTGCTTGATAAGCCATCAGCCCAACAATACGATACAACGCACCGCTATCTAATAACTCAAAACCAAAATGCTCTGCCAACCGATAAGCCAGTGTACCTTTACCTGCACCGCTTGGACCATCAATGGTGATGATGATTGGTTTATCTGAATTTATCTGTAAATCAGTCATAAAATTGTGTTTTTTCATAGATATGTGAAGTATGTTAAATTGTTAGGCTTGGGCTTTTAATGCCCTTTTTTCTTGGCGTCGCTGCCTAAAAAAACCACTCAATAAGGCACTACTTTTATCTGCCAAAAGTCCGCCATAGACACTTAAGTGATGGTTATAAAACACTTGTTTTGGTAATTTTAGCTGACTTACAACAACACCAGCTTTTGGTTCAACTGCACCAAACACAACACGGCTAATGCGAGCATGAATTAGCGTACCAAAGCACATCGTGCAAGGCTCTAAGGTCACATAAAGCGTACAGCCTTTTGGTAGGCGATAGTTATTTAGCGTCTCACACGCCCGCCGTACCGCCACAATTTCAGCGTGTGCTGTCGGATCTTGGGTAGTGATTGGGCAATTATAACCTTCACCCAAAATCTTGCCCTCGTATACAACCACTGCACCGACGGGAATTTCACCAAACTTAGCACCTTGTTTGGCAATTTCCAAAGCACGATTCATCATCTCAACATCACGCATCGACCAAAAGTTATACTGATCATAATTGATGTCAGAGTTATTAATGTCATAAAATGGCACGATCATATTTGGCAACTATTGAGGCAAAGCCCAGTTGATCGGTGTTTTGCCATGGCGTTGCAAATACTCGTTTGTGCGTGAAAATGGTCGAGTGCCAAAAAATCCCCCACGATTTGCCGCCAAAGGCGAAGGATGGCTTGCGGTTAGTACCAAGTGTTTTGATGTATCAACAAATCGACCTTTATGTTTTGCATAGCTGCCCCATAATATAAAAACCGTCTGGTCGGTATAATCATTAATGGCTTCAATGACGGCATCAGTGAACTCCTCCCAACCTTGTTTTTGATGACTGCCAGCAATGCCCGCTTCAACGGTCAAGGTGGCATTTAGCAGTAATACGCCTTGCTGCGCCCAAAAGCTAAGATCGCCATGACGACTGATGGGCACACCCAAATCATTTGATAGCTCTTTTAAGATATTTTGAAGGCTGGGCGGTTTTGGGATAAGTTTAGGTACCGAAAAAGATAACCCCATGGCCTGACCTATGCCATGGTAGGGGTCTTGACCTAAAATGACCACTTTAACTTGAGATAATGGCGTTAAATGAAATGCGTTAAATATTTGATTTTTTGGGGGATAAATGTTTTTTTGTTGATGATATTGCATCTTTAAAAAATCACGCAATTTATCCATATTTTCGCTAAGCAAAGCAGGTGCAAGCGTCTGCTTCCAGTCATTGGGCAACTGTACTCGCTCAAGGATTGCTTGTTGTTCTGGCGTCATGATTTTCTCACTTATCTGATTTTTTCTTAAATTTTACCTCAGATGCCTTCACAACAATCGTGCCTGCCAATTTGTCATGCCAACCTTGTTTAATTGGGCTGCGTGCTGCCATGATATAATTAATCATCAATAAAATCAGTGCCATATTAATGGCGATTGGCAAAGCACTTGCCAACTGGTAGATAAAAAATAGCACCACAACACGCAAGACAAATCGCTTGAAAAAATTTGGTTTTTCTAAAGTTTTTGTATCTACAGTGCGAATACCTGAGACCAGTTTACCAAATGACTGCGCTCGAGCTATAATTAAGATAAGCTGAATGATTAAATAGACAGCAATCAAAATGCTTGTTAGTGTCATCGTTTGTGCAGGTATCTGCGTTGCCAATTCTTGAGCATACGCCATGCGTGTCTCAAAATCGCCTGTGTTTAGTAAAACTGGATCAGGATTTAGTGCCATAAACTGCTGTAAAAAAGGCATCAGTGCCAACATAAATAGCACAAAGTTAATCATTACCGCCATAAATCTTGAACCAATGGTTGCCAAAACTGCCTGCGTATTTTGACTAATCGCCACATCAGATGTTCGACTGGACGGCTGATCATTTGAGTTCACAGACGGCTGAACGGGTTTTTTACCATACAGCTCATCTACACTGATACGCTTAGGTTTATCGGCAGATTGGGTATGATCGGGGTTAAAATCTACATTATCACCAAATCCTCTTGTTTTGGTTTTGTGCTGAATCTCAGCCAAAGTTGCTGGTTTAGGTGGTAGCGTATTATTGGGCTGATAATAGGATTGATTTTGGGTTAAGTCGCCCAAGCGTTGCCAAGTGGTCATGGGTGAGTGCCAAATCAAATCATCAAGAATCACCTCACCAGATGCCAACATGGTATTAAGCTCGTCAAGTGTGTACGGTCCTGCCTGCACTTGGTTTCTTGCCAAATAAATTTTCATAAATCACTCAATTAAAATAAATTCTTATCATAGAGCTATTGTAAACCAAAAGCCCAAAATAAAAAAGACATGATCGCCATGCCTTTTGTCTGTATAAATGTTTTTTGATTGCTTGATTTACTAAACAACCAATCTTTTAACAAAACAGTATATTAGTAAAACTTAATTATCATTTATACCAGTCATCGCCAAACCACTCAGCTACCTTAAGCTGCTATCATAAGGCATCACCTTTGTTGGTGAGTTCATTACCATGGATGGGTTTTGTAGGTTTGGACTAAATTTATGGATAAAATTTCAAAAGCATCTGATGAAATGGATGCTTTTGATTGGTCATATTAATTAATATATTAAATTAATAATGAATTATAATTTTATACTTTTTTGAGCTATACTTTTTTAAGCAATACCGATCCAATTGAATAACCAGCACCAAAAGAACACATTACGCACAGATCTTCGCTTTCAACACCGTCTTGAGTCTCATGGAACGCTACCACAGGGCTTGCCGAACTGGTATTGCCATATTCTGCAATGACGACAGGTGCAATGGATTTATCCGCATCTTTTCCAACGACCGTACGCAAAATCAAATCAATCATATTAATATTGGCTTGATGTAGCCACATACGCTTAATTTGATCGGCTGATAAATTATTTTCGGTCAAATGTGTGGTAATGATTTCTGAAACTTTGGGGCAAACTTCACGGAATACCTTACGCCCTTCTTGTAAGAAAAGCTTATCAGTAACTGGCTCTTTGATGTCTGCATACATTTGTGTATCTGCTGCCAAAAACTCGCTACGATCCATAAAACCGTACTCATTTTTGATATTGGCAGAAAATTGTGTGTATAGCTTACTGTCAAGAATTTCATAACCTTTTGGGGTTGACAACTCCTCAACAATCGTCGCAGCCGCCACATCACCAAAAATAAAATGGCTATCACGATTACGCCAATTAAGATGCGCTGAAGTAATTTCAACATTTAGCACAGCGATTTTTTTGCCAAGTCCTGCTTTGATGCTGCCTACCGCTTGGGCAATGCCAAAAGTCGCTGCACTACAAGCCACATTCATATCATAAGCAAAACCATGCTGCATACCGATGGCATGTTGAATCTCAATGGCGATGGCAGGATAGCAACGCTGGAAATTTGATGATGCACAAATAATACCATCTAGGTCATCAGCTGTCAGCTTGGCACGATCCAAAGCATCTTTGAGTGCTGCTAAACCCATCTCTGCCATCACTGACAGCTCCTCGCCAAGCTTACGAGCAGGAAAAATGGGTGCCATGATTTTGGGATCTAAAATTCCTTTTTTATCAATCACATAACGAGATTTGATACCAGATGCCTTTTCGATGAATTCGCTTGATGAGTGCTGAAGGGCCACCTTATCACCCGCTGCGATTGCTTTAGCGTGTTCGGCATTATAATTATCAACATAAGTATTAAATGCAGCCACCAGCTCATCATTACTAATTTGATAAGCAGGCTTATAAAGACCGGTTGCCGTTAAATAAATTCCCATAAATTACTCCTAGTCATCATCGGCTTAGCATGGATAAAACCCATGGCATATCCTTTTGGTAAATTTTGAATCTCAATAATTTTATCACAAATAAATGTAACGAGTTGTAAAAATATACGCTTGTTTACATAAAATATTTGCCAAATCAAAATAAATAATTGATTTTCAGTAAGTTACGATCATTTAGCAAATTTCTTAAACAGAACAACCCATATCACTTAAAAAACAAATTATCGTTAAATGATAGCTAAGCCCCATATCCATGCTATACTACAAATTTGCCCTGATTGTTAAAGGAATATTTCATCATGAGCGTACGCCATTTTCGTAATCTTTTAGATATGACGCCTGCCGAGCTTCGTGCTATCATCAGTCGTGCAAGTAAGCTGCGTCAAATGCAGCATTGTGGCGAGATTTATCGTCCGTTCGTTGGGCGTACACTTGGCATGATTTTTGAAAAATCTTCAACTCGCACACGCATCTCTTTTGAAACTGGCATGGGTCAATTTGGTGGTCATGCCATCTTTTTATCGCCCAAAGATACACAGCTTGGTCGAGGAGAGCCTGTCGAAGACTCCGCCAAAGTGATTTCAAGCATGGTCGATATCATCATGATTCGCACTTTTGAGCATCAAAAGCTGGATTTATTTTGCCAATATTCGTCTGTGCCTGTTATTAATGCGTTGACTGATGATTTTCATCCGTGCCAATTGCTTGCTGATATGCAGACCTTTCATGAACACCGAGGCAGTATCAAAGGCAAAACTGTCACTTGGGTCGGTGATGGTAATAATATGTGTGCCTCTTATATTTTGGCAGCTCATCAATTCGGCTTTCAGTTGCGTGTGACGGCACCATATGGATTTGAGCCTAATCCCAAGCTCATCGAAGCGTATAGCCACTGCGTCACTTATGTTGAAGACCCTCAAGAGGCTGCCAAAGGTGCACACCTGATTGCGACCGATGTATGGGCGAGTATGGGTCAAGAATCTGAACAAATGACGCGCGCACGCCGATTTGCTCCTTATCAGGTTAGCCCTGCCATGCTTGACAAGGCTGATCCTGATGTTTTATTCATGCACTGCTTACCTGCCCATCGTGGTGAAGAAATCAGCTTTGATCTGTTAAACGACCCACGCTCTGTGGTTTGGGATGAAGCCGAAAACCGACTGCACGCCCAAAAAGCACTGATGGAATTTCTTCTTAAAGATAAAATTAATTTAAATTCATAAATTTAAATTCATCAATATCATGCCATATCTTGATTATCTTGATGACAACAACAAAACTGGGGATATATCTGTCAATCATTTGGCTTAGAAATTTTAACCCTGATTATCAATCATAATTATCCATCATGTTTAAAATTGTGATGAGTTTTTGGTCGTGATATAATAGCGTATATTTTTTTAGGATTTATTATGACATTAATTAAGCCTTTAAGCTTGGTAATGATAAGCTTACTGAGCATCGGCATTGCCCATGCCAATACTGATGGTGATATTATATCAGGTGAGGTCATTGTCCCAACCCAAACTGATGATACCGTCATTCATAGTATCGAACAAGGGGGTAAGCGTACAACAATACACAATTTGGACGAATACGCTCGTCGTGTCAATGAGTCGCTGTGGACACAAGACATGAAAGTCAATACTGCCATGACCGTAAAAATGCAAGTATTGCTTGACTGGAATCACACCTCCCCTGGCCCTATTGATGGTGGTTGGGGCATGAATTCAAAAAAAGCATTAATGAATTTTCAAAAAATCAAGGGGCTTGAGCCAACGGGTAAAATGAACCAAGCCACTTGGGATGCGTTAAACCAAAATATTGCGGTAAACCAACCTGTTTTGGTCAGTTATACCATTACCGAAGCTGATGCTAAAGGTCCTTATAAAACCCTGCCCAGTGATGCAGAATCTCGCTCAAAGTTAAAAGCTTTAGGCTATGAAAGTATTCAAGAGATGCTTGGTGAAAGATTTCATATGGATGTGGCATACCTAAAAAAACTCAATCCAAATAAACGCTTTGTCGCTGGCGAAAGCATTACGGTTATTAATACTGGCAAGCCATTTGAAGGCGTTGTTACTCGTGTGGTTGCCGATCGTAAGGATAAGATTTTATATGCTTATCATGAAGATCAGCTTGTTGCCACTTACCCAACAACTGTTGGCGGTGAGGCAAGCACAACGCCAGGCGGTAAGTACAAAATCATTAATAAAGTTAAAATGCCAACTTATAAGGCCACGGTCAATCGTGATGATGAAGACAAAAAAGTCTATTATTTACCACCAGGGCCAAACAGTCCTGTCGGTGTGGTTTGGATGGGATTAAATAAACCCAGCTATGGTATTCATGGTTCGCCCATACCAGAGGGCATTAGTCGTCAATCATCGCTGGGCTGTGTTCGTCTGACCAATTGGGATGTGCTAGAATTGGTCGCTGTCATCGAAAATGGTGCGACGGTTGAGATTCGTTAATTTTTAACCCACCAATAAAAATAGCTTGAAAATTCAAGCTATTTTTATATTTAGGACATCTTTGTATGATTTAGCATGAGATGACTTGGGTGTCATCATTACTTGGCGTGATAAGCAAGCTTAACGCCCACAGCATAGCCATCATTGCTATCAAAGTTACCCACTGTATCTTTGGTTGGTAGCTGTGCTTGAGCATCGCCAAATTTAAAGTATTTACCGCCCAAAGATAACGACCATTCAGGTGTTACATTATAACGCGCACCTAAGCCCAATGAGTAATAGCCTTTGATAGGACCTAAGCTACTTGCAGGGTTACCTGCACCACTATCCCAACCTACCGCACCTGAAACAGCCAAACGATCGCTAACACGCTTACCCAAGCCAACTTCAGCCGACCATTGGTCTTTGTCATAGCTGATGATTGGTAAACCCTGTGGATAACGAAGTTTTGTGGTTTCTGTATACTGGGTTGGGCGAATGTCAAAATCAGACCATGGCACATAACGGACTTTGGCAGTTAATAGCGTTGTTGGATTCACACCAGTTTGAAAATCTAAGTTCCATGAGTCAGGCAAGGTAACTTTAAAGTCCTTTTTGCCCGCATAGGTAGTCACAGGAATGGTTTCAGCAATTTCAGAGCTATGCTCAATCTCAGAGCGATAGGTCAAAGCGGCTTTTAGGGCAATCTCAGGTTTATAAAATGCCAAACCTGCCGCCCAGCCCACTTCAGTATCTGTCGCAATTTTGGCATCATAACCTGTCATGACTTGATAAGCAGGACCACGCAAATGAACCTCGCCCTTAACTCTTTGAGCCACAGGACCGCCATAGATTTGGAAATTTTTGTTAGCACCCAATTTGGCACCGACTAACATGGTTAGGTTGTTGGTGCGAATTTCGACATTGGTCTTTTGACCGTCAGTTGCTTCTGCATGTGCAGCTGCTGCTCTTAATCGGTCAGCAATGGGTTTGGCTTGTGCTGAATTGGTCTCTAAGGTTGATGCGACTGCCCGAGCACGCTGAGGTGATTTAACGCTGTCTAAAACTGGCTTAATCGCTCTTCTATAAGTAAAGCTATCATTTAATTGTGCTTTTGTAGCCTGATTGATGGCTTGGGCAAAAATCGTTGCTGTTGCATTTTTATCTGCCACAAAATTACTATTACCATCATACTGAATTGCTGCACCAAATGGCTCATCGTACAGCACGCCTACACTAAAGGTGTCATTGATGTCTGCTTTTACGCCATAACGGAAAAAATCATAAGCTTCGGCAATATCACCTGTATCTTTGCCTGCGGTATCTTTACCTGTAACATTGGCATCGATATAAGTATAAACAGCTTCGGCGTAAGTGCCATCTTGTAAAAAAGCAGTCACATCTTGCCCTGAACGATCCAAGCCTGCTGCTTGTGCTGCGGTTGCGGTTAGGGTTGAAAATACCGCTAAACTTAGCGCTTTGTATCCAAATTTTAAGCTCATCACTTTCTCCAAAAAGTCAGTCCTTACAATATGTAAAACTGTCCATACTTCCTTTTTATAGAACAGTACAAAAGTCTTACACATTTGTATCTTAAATGAAATTTAATCACAAAACAAGTAAAATATTTATATTTTCTTACAATTTTTCTTGTTTATTTCATTTGTTTGATGATTGATATTTTTATTGGATAAATCAAATTGGGTAAATCAATCGGATTTAATAATGTGGCGGTCTATCAGCCAATAAATCAAATGCAGCAATACCTGCATCGTCTTGCTTGGCTTGGATATGTTGGTACATCAGTTTTAACTGATCTTGCAAATCTCTTAAATCACGGTCTTGGCGAGCAATAATTTTACTAAGCTCATCACAAGTATCCTCCAAAAAGCTGATGCGTGTTTGTAGATCAATTAAGGCAAAATCTTTGGTAAATAAGACATCAGTCATAAAAATATCAACTCATTTATTCAGGTTTTGGATTAAGGTTTTTGGGTAAATCTTTGAGCAATTTGGCTTATTTTACGACATAACGCACAATTTTTGGTTAAAATTTGATATGATAGTTAGTCTATTAATGTTTTGACAATCTTTCATCACTTTTTATCATTGATTTTACTGTATCACTTTTCATCTTATGGCTTTAATTCACTTAAAAAATATTCATTTAGCCTTTGGCACAGCACCGATTTTAGATGGCGTTCATTTTACCCTAAAACCCAATGAACGCGTTTGTTTGATTGGTCGAAATGGTGAAGGCAAATCCACCTTATTTAAGCTGATTATGCGTCAAATACATGCTGATGATGGTGAAATACTCATCAAAGATGGTACAAAAATTGCCATGCTGGCACAAGATGTGCCAAATGAGTCAGCCAGTGTCCTTGATGTGGTGATGGGGGGTGATGAAAAAGTTGCCCAAGCCTTAAAAAACTATCATCAAGCCAGTACAGACTGTGCCATGGGCGACAATAAAGCTTGTGATGTCATGAGCGATCTTCAGCAAACACTCGATGAGTTAAATGGTTGGGACTTACAGCGGCGTGCGCGTGCATTGATTGACAGCATGGGGCTTGATGCCGATGCTTGCTTATCAACATTATCAGGGGGTCGTAAACGCCGTGTTTTGTTAGCACAGGCTTTGGTAACCAATCCTGATGTGCTACTTTTAGACGAGCCAACCAACCATTTAGATATTGAAAGCATCACTTGGCTTGAAAAATTTTTATTGAATGAACGATTAACCGTTCTTTTCATCTCGCATGATAGGAAGTTTGTTGATACACTTGCCACTTATATCATCGAGCTTGACCGTGGTCAACTCTCTGGCTATGATGTGACGCAAGGTGTGGGTGGCTATGCACGCTACCAAGAGTTAAAAGCGCTTGAACTTGCCAGTGAAGAAAAATCATTTGCCGAATTTGATAAAAAGCTTGCCCAAGAGGAAGTTTGGATTCGCCAAGGCATTAAAGCACGCCGCACCCGTAATGAAGGTCGTGTCCGTGCCTTAAAAGCCATGCGTGAAGAACGAAAAGCACGCCGTGATGTGTTGGGTACTGTCCAAATTAGCCAAAACAATAGCGAAAAATCTGGAAAAATTGTTTGTGAAGTCAATCACTTAACTTTAGAATACGACAATAAAACCTTAGTTAAGGATTTTTCAACGCTACTTGTTCGTGGCGATAAAGTTGGTATCATTGGCAAAAATGGCGTTGGCAAAACAACCTTAATTAAAAGCATTTTAGGTTTGGATAATTCAGCAGTTCAGTCAGGTTCAGTTAAGCTTGGCACCAATCTAAATATTGCTTTTTTTGACCAACTCAAAGACGACCTAGACCCTGAAAAATCTATCGCAGATAATGTTTCAGAAGGCTCTGACCATGTCGATGTTGGTGGAAAAACTACGCACATTTTAAGCTATTTACAAGATTTTTTATTCACGCCAAATCGTGCTCGCACACCTGTTAAAGCACTATCAGGCGGTGAAAAAGCACGCGTTTTATTGGCCAAATTATTGCTAAAACCTGCCAATGTTTTGGTGCTTGATGAGCCTACCAATGATTTGGATATGGCAACACTTGAGCTTTTAGAAGATTTTGTGGTCAATTTTAAAGGCACGGTATTACTCATAAGCCACGACCGTACTTTTATGGATAATGTTGTTACCCAAACTTGGGTATTTGATACTGATAAGTACGGCGATGGCGTCGTTTTGGAATATGTTGGCGGTTACGAAGACTATGTAGAGCAGCATCAAAGATGGCTTACTCATCACGCCACAGACAATAAACCTAAGGCGACAAAACCTGCCAAGCCCGCCCAAATCAAACCACCTCAATCAGGCGTTGCCCAAAAACGCAAACTAAGCTATAAAGAGCAGCGTGAACTTGAAGATTTGCCCAATGAAATTGCTGCACTTGAACAAGAACAGGCACAGCTTGCCAAAAAGATTGAAGATGGTTCATGGTTTAATACCGATTTGGCGGCAGCAACGAAGGCCAGTGAGCGATTGGTAGAGATTGATGAGCTTTTGATGATGAAGCTTGAGCGATGGGATGAGCTTGAAAATATGACCCAATAAACTTTAAAATACAGGTTTAAACAGTACCATTAATAAAGAATATGATCCATGAGTTGCCATCATCAGCATAAGCACACACCCAAACACGCCATATCCATTAAGCATATGCCAAGCTTGACAGATACTCATAAACAAACTAGCCAAGCTGAGCCAAAATCGTTTGAATGGGCGTTTTTACATCCCAAATATTGGGGGATTTGGCTGGCTTTTGCGTTGATTTTACCGCTGATTTTTCTACCGCTGCGTTGGCAGTTTTGGATCGGCAAGCGTCTTGGTATTTTGGTACATTACTTGGCTAAAAGCCGAGTTCAAGACACCCTAACCAACCTGCAGCTTGCTCTCCCCAATCAACCAAAATCAAAACACAAGGCCATCGCACGGCAAGTATTTATTAATCAAGGTATTGGTATTTTTGAAAGTTTATGTGCATGGTTTCGCCCTAATGTCTTTAAACGCACTTTTAGCATTTCTGGTTTACAGCATTTGATTGATGCCCAAAAACAAAATAAAGCGGTGATTTTACTTGGTGGACATCGCACGACGCTTGATTTGGGCGGTCGGTTATGCACACAGTTTTTTGCGGCGGACTGCGTGTATCGTCCACAAAATAACCCTTTGCTTGAATGGTTTATCTATAATGCACGCCGCCGTGTCTTTGATGAACAAATCTCAAATCGTGATATGAAAAAACTCATCACTCGGCTCAAACAAGGTCGGATAATTTGGTATTCACCTGACCAAGATTTTGGCCTTGAACATGGCGTGATGGCGACTTTTTTTGGTGTGCCTGCAGCAACAATTACCGCTCAGCGTCGTCTTATTAAGCTTGGCGATAAAGCCAATCCGCCTGTCATCATCATGATGGATATGCTCAGACAAACGCCAGATTATATCGCAAAAGGTCACCGCCCACATTATCACATCAGCCTAAGCGCTGCGTTAAAAAATTATCCCAGCGATGACGAAACAGCCGATGCTGAACGCATTAATCGGCTGATTGAGCAAAATATTCAAAAAGATTTAACCCAGTGGATGTGGTTTCATCGCCGCTTTAAAACTCAAGCCGATGACACCAATTACTATCAACATTAATGATAATTATTAATTTGGAAAATACAACCATGATTCGTACACTTTTGGGTGGTAAAATCCACCGTGCTACTGTTACTGAAGCCAATCTAAATTATGTGGGTAGCATCACCATTGATGTGGATTTGTTAGATGCTGCTGGTATCTTAGTGAATGAAAAAGTCAGCATCGTCAATAATAATAATGGCGAGAGATTTGAAACTTATACCATCGCAGGCGAGCGTGGTAGTGGCGTGGTATGCCTAAATGGTGCAGCTGCTCGTAAAGTACAGCCAGGCGATGTTGTGATTATTATGAATTATGTGATGATGCAAGATATTGCTGCCCAAAATCATAAGCCCAATGTTGTTTTGGTTGATGCCAATAATCACATTACCCAAATCATGCACTATGAACCTGCTAATACCATTTGGTAAGCAGTTGTTGGTCAGTTTGACTAATTATCAGTACACTGATTTGACCACTGCCAAAAAAATGGTACAATACCAAACCAACAAAGCACGACCTGACCGATTGCTTTGAACAAAATAACTGTCAATTGGTCAAGCATGATCATCATTCGCTCAAAGCCAGTGCCAAGCGAGTATAAATAAAGGTTTAAAATCAAAATATCTATTTAAATCAAGGATTTATTAAAATGATACTGATGATTGATAATTATTGTAGTTTTACTTATAATATTGTTCAATATTTTGGAGAACTACAGCAAGAAATGACCGTTTGGCGAAATGATGAAACCACTTTGGATCAAATCATCAAGCTTGCACCTCAAGCGATTGTTTTGGGTCCAGGTCCTTGCAGCCCAAACGAAGCAGGTGTAACACTTGAGATTTTAGATAAACTTTCAGGAAAAATTCCAATTTTGGGCATCTGTTTAGGTCATCAAGCCATCGGACAAGCGTTTGGCGGTCAGGTGGTGCGTGCAGGTGAGGTCATGCATGGGCGACTATCGTCTGTACACCATACCAATCAAGGGGTTTTTGCTGATATTCCAAACCCTTTTAATGCCACACGCTATCACTCTTTGGTGATTGATCAGGCAAGTCTACCTGATTGTTTAGAGATTACCGCTTGGACAGCTCATGCTGATGGTCGTATGCAAGAAATTATGGGCGTACGCCATAAATCGCTTGATGTTGAAGGTGTGCAATTTCATCCTGAATCTATTTTGAGCGAATATGGTTATCAATTATTGAATAACTTTTTAAAGCGTTGTGGACTGGCAAAGCTTGAAAATCATCACTTACCCAAAGTTGCTTGATATCAAAAACACGCATGTAATCAAACTGATTTAGGGTATGCCTATCATGAAATTTATGATCAAAAATTGATAAAAGATTGATTATCTAAATTCATGATAGGCAGCCCTACACTGGAAAACTAAACCAAATATTATGACAAAGATCATCACCGCCGATGATATTGCCATCATGACCGATGATGATATCTTGGCTATTTTGACCAAAGCCCTTAGCCACTTGCTAAAGAATATTGAATTAACCCATGATGAGATGCGTCAAGTCATGCTCATCATCATGCAAGGTCGCTGCCCTGATGCGTTGATGGGAGCCGTCTTGATTGCTTTACGGCAAAAAGGTGAGTCTATAGATGAGATTACCACTTGTGCTAAAACAATGATTGAGCTTGCCGATACCATTGATATTGACAATCCCAATGCAGTTGATATTGTTGGTACTGGTGGCGATGGTTCAAACTTATTTAATGTATCAACGGCATCTGCTTTTGTGGCAGCGGCGGCGGGTGTTACCATTGCCAAACACGGTAATCGTGGTGTATCAACAAGCTCTGGTTCTTCAGATGTGCTAAGCTTGGCAGGCGTGCGTTTGGATATTAACAAAACCCAGACAGTCAAAGCCATTAATACGCTTGGCATTGGATTTTTATTTGCACCCAATCATCACCCTGCGATGCGTCATGCTGTTGGTGTCCGCCGATTGCTCAAAGTTCGTACGATCTTCAATATTTTAGGACCACTGACCAACCCTGCTAAGGTTAGCCGTGCGGTGGTTGGTGTTTTTAGCCCTGAACTGTGTGAGCCATTGGCATATGTTTTTGCTAAACTTGGTCTTACTCATGTCATGGTCGTGCATTCTCAAGATGGCTTAGATGAGTTTAGCCTTGCCACAGGTACGCATGTCGCTGAGCTTAAAGATGGTCAGGTGCACACTTATCTTTGCCAGCCTGAAGATGTTGGTATTGACTCAAGAACTTTATATGGTCTGACTGTCAATGATTCAAAACAAAGTCTTGAAATCATCAAAAATGCACTGGGCGGCACAGCAAATGATGATATCAGCCTAAAAGCACGAGCGATGATTGCCATCAATGCAGGTGCTGCGATTTATGTGGCAGGTCATGCCAAAACACATGCCGAAGGCGTTGCCATTGCCAAGCAAATTATGACAAGCAGGCAAGCTTTAGATAAGCTCAATGCATTTGCAAACTTTACCCAGCATTGTGAATAACAAGTCCAAATACCAAGGATGATGACAAGCTTATGACAACAAAAACCCCCAGTATTCTTCAAAAAATCATCGCAACCAAACACCAAGAGATTGCAGCCGCCAAAGCCATCAAAACGACCAATGAGCTTTTAAAGTCGGCGGCGTGCCATATGCCTCGAGGTTTTGCTAATGCACTAAGAGCGGTTGATACAACAACCGATATTGGTGTGATTGCAGAAGTAAAAAAAGCCTCGCCTTCCAAAGGCATCATTTGCCAAGATTTCAACCCCGTGACAACAGCACAAGCCTATGAAAAGTCTGGTGCAACCTGTTTATCCGTACTAACAGACCGTGATTATTTTCAAGGTCATGATGACGATCTGATTAAAGCTCGTAAGGCTGTTTTCTTACCTGTACTCCGCAAAGATTTCATGGTTGATGAATACCAAATTATTGAATCGGCTGCGATGGGGGCGGATTGTATTTTACTTATCATGGCTTGTTTAGATTCTGATACCGCCTTACACTTACATCAAACAGCAACTGACTTGGGTCTGGATGTATTGATTGAAATTCACACCGATGATGAGCTAACCCAAGCATTAAATTTACCCAAATCAGCTCACAATATCTATGGCATTAATAATCGCAATTTAAATACCTTTCAGGTTGATTTAGAAAATAGTATTCGCTTATCCCAACGACTATTCGCCAATCTTGGGCAAGATGCCCTTGTGGTTAGCGAAAGCGGTATTCATCATGCCAGCGATATTCACCGAATGCAACAAAATCACATTCACCATTTTTTGATTGGCGAACAATTTATGAAGACCGATAACGCAGGCAATGCATTATCACAATTATTAAAGACAATTTAAAATATTTTAATTAAATTTATAATAAAATAAGAGTATTGTTATGAATACAACCAAAAAACGCATTTTAACAGGTATTACCACCACTGGCATTCCCCATTTGGGTAATTATGTCGGATCCATTCGCCCTGCCATTGCCGAGGCTCATCGTGCCTTTGAGAATCATGATGGAGATGCGTTTTTCTTTTTGGCAGATTATCATGGTATTATTAAATGTTTTGACCCTGATGAAATTCATCGCTCGACCCGTGCGATTGCCGCCACTTGGTTGGCATGTGGTCTTGATCCTGAAAAAGTTATTTTTTATCGTCAATCGGACATTCCTGAGATTCCTGAATTGGCATGGATACTCAATTGCTCATGTGCCAAGGGACTGATGAATCGCGCCCATGCGTATAAAGCTGCCGTTGATATGAATTTAAGTAAAGAAGATACCGATCCTGATTATGGTATCAGCATGGGATTATTTGGCTATCCTGTCTTGATGGCGGCCGATATTTTGATGTTTAATGCCACCCATGTCCCTGTGGGTAAAGACCAAATTCAGCATATTGAAATGGCAAGAGACATTGCAGGGTCGTTTAATTTTAAATACAAGCCCTTATTTGCCGAGCCTTCCGCCGTTGTCGATGAAAATACACCGCTACTGACTGGTTTGGATGGACGAAAAATGTCAAAAAGTTATGGTAATACCATTCCACTTTTTGGTGATGGCAATCCCCAAGTTGATCCTGAAAAAGCACTTAAAAAGGCAGTCATGCAGATTGTCACCAATTCTCAACCACCCGAAGAGCCAAAAGACCCTGAGCATTGCACCATTTTTGAAATCTACAAAGCTTTTGGTACGCCTGAAGAGATTGAAGCATTGGCAATGCATTATCGTCGTGGTATTGGTTGGGGTGAGGCCAAAGAGATTTTATTTAATAAAATCAATCATGAAATTGCCCCTTATCGTGAGCGTTATTTACATCTAATGCACAATCCAAAAGAGCTTGAAGAAATTTTACAAATGGGTGCTGCTAAGGCTCGGCGTGTTGCCCAAAAGCAGCTGGATAAAACTCGTCGTGCCATTGGCATCAAACCACTTGCCAAGCTTAAATCATGATCGCCATCGCAGACAATCCAGCACCATCAAAAACAGCTGATGTACGCATCTTTGATACACCAGTACTAAATTTGCCTGAAGATTTATATATCCCACCACAGGCATTTGCGATTTGGCTTGAGCAGTTTGCAGGACCTTTAGATTTTTTATTGTACTTAGTCAAAAAAAATAATTTTGACTTAACCGAAACTGCTATCTTGCCAATTACCGAGCAATATTTAAGCTATATCAGTGAGTTGGATGAAGCGTATTTTGAGCTTGCGGGTGATTATTTATTAATGGCAAGTACACTGATTGCCATCAAATCTGAGCTGTTATTGCCCCAATCTAAAGTTGATGATGATGAGATTAGCCCTAAGGCTAGATTAATCCGAAGGCTTGAGGAGTATGCACAAATCAAAGAAGCTGCTCGGCGTATTGATAGCCTACTTCGTCTAGAAAGAGATGTTTTTTTAGCATTTACCAGCATGCCAAGCCCTGAAGTCATGCAAAAGCAGCTGCCCAAGTATTCGCCAGAGCTTTTGGTCGGAAGCTTGATTCATATGAAAATTCGCCCTGAAGCTATTACCCATACTGTTCAAGCGGACAGCGTGCCATTATCTCAGCGTATCGCCAGCATTACACGCTTGATAAGCGAAAAAGGCGTCAGCACCTTTGCCGAACTGATTGATAAATCTCAAGGCAAGATAGGCATTGTGGTGAGTTTTGTGGCTGTACTTGAGCTGATGAAACGAGGTTTAATCGGATTTGATGAAGCCAATTCTGGTAAGCTTAATCCAACCAAAAATAATACTGATCATAATAACCAAAATGGGCAAGATTTAACAAAACAAAGCTTACATTGGCTACATTGATCACTGTTAGCTCTTAATCACTTAAGTCGCTATTTTTATATACTCATTTTTAAATAATCATTAATATTTTATGACACAACATGCCACCTCTGATTTTTTACAAGCCCATAAGCAAGCTGAAACTTTCAGCCGATATATTGAAGTATTACTACATGCCAGCGAAACACCGCTGACCGATAAAGATTTAAAAAAACATCTGATGATCGGTTCAAATGAACTTCAAGATGCCTTGGCCATTCTGCAAGAACGGCTGTCTTATGGTGTATTGACACTTAATAAGACTGCCAGCGGTTATCGCTTGCAAATCAAAGACAGCTACAGCGGCCTAATTCAGCAGGTTTTTCCTGAGCGGCTAGAAAATCTCAGTCAAGCCCTGCTTGAAACCTTAAGTATCATCGCTTATCAGCAACCTGTCACACGATCAGACATTGAGCAGGTGCGTGGCGTGGCAGTCTCTAGCAATATTTTGCGGCAATTATTTGATAAAGGTTGGATTGTCGAAAATGGGCATAAGGACACTTTAGGTCGCCCTGCACTACTGCACACCACCCAAGCATTTTTGGATGCGTTTGGGCTAGATAGCCTAGATAAACTGCCACCACTGCCTGACCTTAACCACCTAAAAATCAGACAATAAACTTATAATTCACTTGTCAAAATTAGATAAATCATGTACGATGGCAAGTTTTCATCGGTGTTAATGGGTGTTTATCTAGGCTAATCAACCATTAAAACCGATATATTTCACATTGAGATAATGTTATAACCAATTTTCTGGATTTAAGTTATGAATCAATCAACACCCAAAAACAACACCGCCATCAACGAACAAAATACGGCCAATAAACCTGCTGGCGAAAAATTACAAAAACTGCTTGCCAGATTAGGTTTGGGTTCACGCCGTGGGCTTGAAGAGATCATCAAATCAGGTCGCATTTCCATTAATGGTAAAGTCGCCACATTGGGCGATAGAGCTGTCTTAACCGACGAAATCCGCATTGACGGCCGTCAAGTACGCCTAAAAGCTGAGCGTGAAAAGCGTCGCCGTGTCATCGCTTATTATAAGCCTGAAGGGGAAATTTGTTCAGCCTCTGACCCTCAAGGACGCCCGACCGTTTTTGACCGTTTGCCAAAACTCACCAACGATCGCTGGGTAATGGTGGGCCGCTTGGACATCAATTCATCAGGTCTTTTGCTGTTTACAAATGATGGTGAGCTTGCACATCGCCTAATGCACCCTTCTAGCGGGATAATCAGAGAGTATGCTGTACGAGTTTTGGGCGAGGTTACACCACAAATTGCCAGTCAACTCACCGCTGGCGTAGAGCTTGAAGATGGCGTTGCCAAATTTGATGACATCAAAGAAGGTGGCGGTATTGGTGTCAATAAATGGTATCATGTGACCATCAAAGAGGGCCGAAAACGAGAAGTTCGCCGTATGTTTGAAAGCCAAACACTCAAAGTATCTCGCTTGATTCGTACACGCTATGGCACTGTGATTTTGCCCAAAGAATTGCGTACAGGTCGTTTTATTGAGCTTGATGCCAGTGATATTGGCAAGCTGGTTGATTCTGTTGGTCTGCGTAAGCGTCAAGGTACAGGGCTAAATCACGCTACCAAAGAAAAACAAGCACGCATTCACAAAAAACCTTTAAAATCTCGTGAGATACGCCGTCAAAAGCACGAAGCCCACGAGCGACGAGAAGAACGCAAAAAACACACACCAAAACATCGTACACCCAATCTTAGCCGTACCAAATTTACCAAAATTTAATAAGTTTATCTTAATTAAACAATAATATAATAAGCTGCCAAATGGCGGCTTTTTTACATGAAATTTGAGATAATTTCAACCAATTTAGACTCACTTTTTTGACAACATTTTGGCACTTATATTTAAATAAATTGATTTATATTCACAATTTTTTGATTAAAATTTATCATCAAAAATAACGCATTCTCAAATTACAAAAAACTTGAATATTTTTTTCTGTACAAGCCATTGATTTAATTGAAGTTGAGATTTGAATCATAGTTTTAATAATTAATCAATCTTTTATTTTAAGAAAAAATAGGATATATTGTTGCCCCAAAACCATCCATACACTAGATATGGTATATAAATTATCAAAGTGGTTGATCAGTCTTTTGGGCGATACTCATTCATTTTGTCACATGATTGATCATGTATCTGACACAACGACTGATCAAAAACTGTATTCAAAACTTTTGGAGCCATAATGACGCACATTGATACAATTAAAGTCACCAAGAGAGATGGTCGCCTTGAACCCATTAATCTTGATAAAATTCACCGAGTCATTGCTTGGGCTGCTGAAGACTTAAATAATGTGTCTGTTTCTCAAGTTGAGCTAAAATCTCATATTCAATTTTATGAGGGGATTCGTACCCGTGATATTCACGAAACCATCATCAAAGCTGCCGCTGACCTGATTTCGGTAGAAACGCCAGATTATCAATATTTGGCAGCTCGTTTGGCAATTTTTCACCTGCGTAAGATTGCTTATGGAAAGTTTGAACCGCCGCATCTGTATGCTCATGTTAAGCATCTTACCGAACAAGGTAAATATGATCAGCACATTTTGGCAGATTACAGCATTGATGAGTTTAATGAGCTAAATGATTATGTGGATCATAACCGTGATATGAACCTAGCATATGCTGCTGTTGAGCAAATGATGGGTAAGTATTTGGTACAAGACCGTGTGACCAAACGAGTTTATGAAAGTCCACAATTTTTATATGTGTTGGTGGGCATGTGTTTATTTGCAGGCTATGATAAAGCACAACGCCTTGACTATATCAAGCGTTTTTATGATGCCACCTCAAATTTTTATATCTCCTTACCCACACCGATTATGTCAGGGGTACGTACACCAACACGCCAATTTAGCTCGTGCGTTTTGGTTGAATGTGGCGATAATCTTGATAGCATTAATGCCACAACATCAGCAATTGTACGCTATGTCTCACAGCGTGCTGGTATTGGTGTCAATGCTGGTGCTATCCGTGCGCTTGGCAGCCCAATTCGTGGCGGCGAAGCACAGCACACAGGCTGCATTCCATTTTTCAAAATGTTCCAAGCTGCTGTGAAATCATGTTCTCAAGGCGGTGTTCGTGGCGGTGCAGCAACTTTATTCTACCCAATTTGGCATTTAGAAGTTGAAAGCTTATTGGTGCTAAAAAATAATCGTGGCGTTGAAGATAACCGAGTGCGTCATATGGATTATGGTGTACAGATTAATAAAACCATGTACGCCAGATTAATTAAAGGCACTGACATTACTTTATTTTCGCCCTCAGATGTCCCAGGATTGTACGAAGCATTCTTTGCCGATCAAGAAACTTTTGAGCGATTATATACCCAATATGAAGCCGATGAAAATATTCGTAAACGCAAAGTGCCTGCCCGTGATTTATTCAGCCTAATGCTACAAGAAAGGGCAAGTACGGGTCGTATTTATATTCAAAATGTCGACCACTGCAACACACACAGCCCCTTTGATCCGACGGTTGCACCGATTCGCCAATCTAATTTGTGTATGGAGATTGCCCTGCCAACAGCACCTTTGGATAATATCAATGATGACAAAGGTGAGATTGCCTTATGCACTTTATCAGCGATTAATTTGGGCAAGATTGAAAAATTATCTGACATCGAAGAGCCTGCCGAGCTGATCGTGCGTGCACTTGATGCGTTGCTTGATTATCAAGATTATCCTGTGATTGCCGCCAAAAAAGGCAGTATCAATCGTCGCACTTTGGGCGTTGGCGTGATTAATTATGCGTATTATTTGGCAAAAAATGGAACTCGTTACTCTGATGCAGCAGCACTGGGATTGACCCATCGCACCTTTGAGGCACTTCAATATTATTTGCTCAAAGCATCAAACAAGCTCGCCAAAGAACAAGGTGCTTGCCCTTGGTTTGATCAAACCACATACAGCCAAGGCATTTTGCCCATTGATACTTATAAAAAGGATTTGGACAGCATTTGTACCGAGCCTTTACATCTTGATTGGGAAAGTCTGCGAGAGGACATTAAAGTCCACGGTTTGCGTAACTCTACCCTATCCGCTTTGATGCCATCAGAGACCAGCTCTCAGATTGCCAACGCAACCAACGGCATTGAGCCACCTCGTGGTTTGGTATCTATCAAAGCGTCTAAAGATGGTATTTTAAAGCAAGTTGTGCCTGAGATTGAACGCTTGGTAAGTCAATATGAACTGCTTTGGAATATTCCTGATAATAATGGCTATCTGCGTTTGGTTGGAATCATGCAAAAATTCATTGATCAGTCCATCTCTGCCAACACCAATTATGACCCCACTAAATTTGAAGGTGGTAAAGTTCCGATGAAAGTGCTGATTCAAGATCTGCTAACCGCCTATAAATTTGGTGTCAAAACTTTATATTATCATAATACGCGTGATGGTGCTGATGACACCCAAGGCGACTTGGACGATGGCTGTGCAGGTGGTGCGTGCAAGCTTTAAAATATCAAATCCTTTTTATAAGATATCACCCAATTTGTTTGACAAGTTGGGCGATTTTTATTTATGGCATAAATATCTTTTAATCATTAATTGCTGAGTTTGGATTTTCTTGCATTTTTATCACTCAGATTATATGCTATAATGTGTCAATTATTTAGTTAATTATTTACATCTTAGGAAGATTGCCTATGAATATTCAAGCATTAATGCAACAAGCCCAAGCCATGCAAAAACAAGTTGAAAAAAATGTTGAAGCTGCCAAAGCAAGTCTTGCAACCAAGGAAGTACAAGGCGAAGCAGGCAATGGCTTGGTCAAAGTTACCATGACAGGTCGCCATGTGGTTAAGCGTTTAGCCATTGACCCAAGTCTTATGGATGATGAGCCTGACATGATCGAAGATTTGGTCGCTGCTGCAATTAATGATGCGGTGCGTCAAGCAGATGAACTGTATGAAGAGGTGATGGCTGGTGCGACAACTGGCATGGGTCTGCCACCTAGTATGAAAGGCTTGTTTGGTTAAATGCTCACCCCAAAACTGGATAAACTCATCAAAGAGCTACAAGTCTTACCAAGTGTAGGACAAAAATCAGCTCAGCGAATGGCACTACAACTTTTGACCAAAAAACGTACCCAAGGATTATCTTTGGCGGCGGCACTTGAGACTGCGATGCACGACATTAAAGAATGCTTGCAGTGTCACTCCTTTAGTGATGATGAGATTTGCCCAATTTGCTTAGATCATCGCCGTGATGATGGGCTACTCTGTGTTGTTGAGCATGCATCAGATGTCATGGCGATTGAGCAAAGTGGTGCTTATCGTGGCAAGTATTTTGTACTTGGTGGACATTTATCGCCCATCGATGGTATTAATGCCAATGATTTGCATATTGATCAGTTGATTCATCACATCAGACATGAAGCGATTCATGAGGTGATCTTAGCCACTGGTGCCACGGTTGAAGGACAAACCACGGCTTTTTTTATTCATGATGCCATCTGTGCCCATGTACCCAAAATTACCCGTCTTGCTCAGGGCATTCCTATGGGCGGTGAACTTGAATATGTGGACAGCATCACACTACATCAAGCACTACAAAATCGCAGTAATATATCGTAGTAATATACAATGATCAATTATGACTATACCAACTCTTGAGTTTCCAAAATTTACCATCAATCAAGCGGCTTGTGATGGGCTGCCAACCATTTGGGTGCAAAATGATGATGATCTTTACACACTGATTGATGAGATTGATGCTAGCGATGTGGTCGCACTTGATACCGAATTTATCAAACGAACAACCTATTACCCAATTTTGGCACTGATACAAATCAATACTGGTAATGCCATTTATTTGATTGATGCGCCTAAGCTGGATTTGACCGAATTTTGGCAAGCACTTGCTGAAGTACCAACAATGGTATGGTACGCATGTGGCGAAGATTTGGGGATTTTTTATTTACTGGCCAAATGCCCACCACTGACCAATATTTTTGATGTACAAATTGGGGTAGCCTATTTATCAGGTAAATTGCAAGCTGGATATAGCCAAGCGCTCAATGAAATGCTTGGCATTGAGATTGATAAAGGCGAAAGCCAGTCAAATTGGCTGGCACGCCCTTTGTCTTATGAACAAGAAACTTATGCTGCCAATGATGTCCGCTACCTATTAAAATTATATGAAGTTGTACGCACCGAATTGGCAGCTCGTGGCATTTTAAATTGCGTCCTTGAAGACAGCAATCACTATGCTCGAGAACTGTACACCATTCAAAATCAACCTGATGAGACGCTGTATCTGGACTTATTAGCACCAATTTATAATCGCCGTCAATTAGGAGTACTTCAGCAGCTCACCATTTGGCGTGAATCATTGGCAAGGGCAACCAATGAACCCAGAAGCTTTATTATCAGCAAACAGGCACTTAGGGAAATTGTTCAAGACATGCCTGATAGTATCAAGCTCTTGGCTCGTACCACCATCAACCGAGCTGTGCTAAGACGCTATGGTAACGAAATTGTACGCATCATTTGCCAAGTTAAAAATATGCCTGATGATAATCTGCCTGCATTACCACCGCCGACTTATCATAGCAAATCCAAACCTTTTAAGAATGACTTAAATGATATCATCAATATCTACAGTCAAAGCCACCACATTCCCCCCAATTTATTATTAAAAAACCGTTGGATGAATGATTTATTGGCCTTGGTTGCTTATGATGGCTTAATTGAAGCGTTACCGCTTGAATTGCTTGGTTATCGTAAAAGTTTGATTATAAACGATATTTTACCAGCGTTAAAACCTTATAAAGCACATATTTTGGAAGTTTTAAATACACCTGAATATAACCATTGATACCATTGATCACACACATGACTTATCAAGATAAATTTGCACGCATTGTCGTCTATTGCGGTTCAAACTTTGGCGATACACCTGCTTATTATCATGCCGCCCAAAGCTTAGGTAAAACTTTGGCAGAGCATGACATCACCTTGGTTTATGGTGGTGGTAATGTTGGCTTGATGGGCACGATTGCAGACAGTGTTATGACACATGGCGGAAAAAGTATTGGTATTATTCCTAGATTTTTGAGGGATAAAGAAGTCGCTCATCATGGCTTAAGCGAGCTTATCATCACAGAAGATATGGCAAGTCGTAAACTAAAGATGATATCCTTAGCCGATGCTTTTATTGCTCTTCCGGGTGGTATTGGTACCTATGAAGAGCTTTTTGAGGTGATATCACTGGCACAATTGCGTCAGCACGCCAAGCCGATTGGCGTTCTTAATGTTGATGGATTTTTTAACCCTTTTCTTAAATTGCTTGAACAGACAGCAAAAGCAGGCTTTATGCCCATTTCAAATATGAATTTGATTTGTGTGGCCAACGACATCCCGACGCTACTGACAAAAATGGCAACTTACCAGTTTACCGAATCTCAAAAATGGGTCAAGCCCAGCTGGATGGATGATACATCGGCTTATATTGTGCCCAAATTTACCTAAATAGACGCCAGTTTGCCAAATTGTACCAAAATATGACAAAAAACACTTGCAATAAAATAAAACGAATGTACACTATATAAAGATAATTTTAAACCATCTTGGCTAATTTGCTTAATCGGTGGTAAATTTTGCTCGCTAAAGGCGTGGATAGCCTTTTGACTGGCGTAATATTAACATGCTTATTTTTATCAAGGTAATACTGATGGACATCAAAAAAATTCGTGAACTTTTAGATCTGATGGAAGAAAAAGATCTGCTAAATTTGGAATATGGTCATGATGACAAATACATCAGCCTTACTCGTAATACTACCGTGCAGACAGTCGCTGCCACCCAAGTTGTTTCGGCAGCACCTTCAGCCACAATGCCTGCTGTCGTCAAGCCAAGTGGTCAGCTTGAAACTTCGCCCATGGTTGGCGTATTTTATTCAGCACCCAGCCCTAATGATCCTCCTTTTGTCAAAGTGGGTCAAAAAGTTGAGGCTGGTGATACGCTTGGCATTATCGAAGCCATGAAAATCATGAATCCTTTAGAAGCCACCCAAAGCGGTATTATTGAAGAAATCTTGGTTAAGAATGCCGAAGTGGTCGAATTTGGTCAGCCTGTCATTCGCTACAAAGCCTAACAGGAAGACACTATGATTAAAAAACTTCTCATTGCAAACCGTGGCGAGATTGCTCTACGCATCGTTCGTGCATGCAAGCAATTGGGCATTGCAACAGTAGGCGTTTACTCTACTGCTGATAAAGACTTGATGCACTTACGCTTTGTTGATGAAGCGGTCTGTATCGGTAATGCGCCTTCTGCTCAAAGTTATTTGGACATTAATGCCCTACTGGCGGCAGCTGAGATTACTGCAGCTGATGCCATTCATCCTGGATATGGGTTTTTGTCAGAAAATGCTGAATTTGCCGAACGGGTCGAAGAGGCAGGCTTAACTTTTGTGGGCCCACACCCAGAGCACATTCGATTAATGGGTAATAAAGTTTCTGCAATCAATGCCATGAAAGAAGCTGGCGTGCCAACTGTACCGGGTTCTGTCGGTGCGATCACTTTAGGTAATGCTGAGGAGCAAGCTCGTGAAATTGGCTTTCCATTGATTGTCAAAGCTGCAGCTGGTGGCGGTGGTCGTGGCATGCGAGTTGTTGAGCGTTTTGAAGAACTATTAAACCAAGTTCAAGCCGCCAAAACCGAAGCTCAAAATGCCTTTGGTGATGATACCGTCTACATGGAGCGTTTTTTAAAAAATCCTCGCCATGTTGAGGTGCAGGTGTTGGGTGATGGTGATGGTAATGCTTTGCATTTATTTGACCGAGATTGTTCATTGCAACGCAGGCATCAAAAAGTACTCGAAGAAGCACCTGCTCCAGATATTCCTGATGAGGTTCGTACGCCAATTTTAGAAGCATGCGTTCACGCCTGTAAAAAAATCGGTTATCGTGGTGCAGGCACCTTTGAATTTTTATACGAAAATGGTGAATTTTTCTTTATTGAGATGAATACCCGTGTACAAGTTGAACACCCCGTAACCGAGATGATTACAGGCATCGATATCGTGGTCGAACAATTAAAAATCGCCGCAGGGTATGGCTTATCTTATCATCAAGATGAAATTACCATTCGAGGTCATGCCATCGAATGCCGTATTAATGCTGAAGACCCAAAAACTTTTATGCCATCACCCGGTCAAATTCAGCGTTTATTTACCCCAAGTGGTTCAGGAATTCGCTTTGATTCGCATCTTTATCAGGGCTATACCATCCCAAGCTACTATGATTCTTTAATCGGTAAGCTCATATGCCATGCCCAAACTCGCCGACAAGCCATTGCTAAGACATTGCACGCTTTAGATGAGCTGGTCATTGAGGGCATCAAAACTAACATTCCTTTACATCGAGATGTCATCTTACAAGATGAGGCATTTTGTGAAGAGGCACAAAATATTCATTATCTTGAAGGTCATATGCTAAAAACCCAGTGATTGGGCATTTTTCAATATGTTACAAAGCAGTCAAAATTTGGCTGCTTTTCATTATTTAGTGTAATCATGTGATACATTAAAAGATGGTGCTAAAATCTACTCAAAAGATTGAATTTATCGCTGACAATCCCAATTTAAGCATTGTTTGATTTAATCACATGGCACTTGATCACATGGCACTTGGTTGATGTTGATTATTTGATTTGATTGCAATTTATCACTGTCAGCCAAGATATTTGCCACAATAAAAGGAATATTCTTTGAGCATCACTCGCACCATCCAAACCAATCTAAACACGCATGAATTACGCACTTTACTTGGCGAATATAACAAGCACATCAAATACATTCAGGAACGACTTGAAGTCCAAATCACTCAGCGGCAAGATCAGTTTATTATTACAGGTGAGCTTGATTTGGTTGAGCGAACCGAAATTATCATCAACAAATTGGTAGAGCTTGCTGGTGAACAACATGATATTAGTGGAGAAGAGCTTCATTTAATTGTTCAATCAAGCTTATCTCGTGATAATGATTATGCCAACACTCAAGGCAAGCACAATGATAAGGGTAGCAACGCAAAAGATAAAAGCGATACTGACATCACTTTGCGTACACGCAAAGGCAAAATCATACCAAGAGGCTATAATCAGCAGGCGTACACAAAAAAAATCTTGATTTCAGATGTGTCTTTTGGTGTTGGGCCAGCGGGTACGGGCAAGACCTATTTGGCGGTGGCATGTGCGGTAGATATGCTTGAGCGTGGAGAGATTGAACGGATTTTACTGGTTAGACCAGCGGTTGAAGCAGGTGAGAAATTGGGATTTTTGCCGGGTGATTTGACCCAAAAAATTGACCCTTATCTGCGTCCTTTGTATGATGCACTGTATGAGATGCTTGGCTTTGAAAAAGTCGGTAAGCTGCTTGAGCGTCAAGTGATTGAAGTTGCACCACTTGCTTATATGCGTGGACGAACACTGAATAACTCATTTGTTATTCTCGATGAGGCACAAAATACCACGCCAGAACAAATGAAAATGTTCTTAACGCGTTTGGGCTTTGGTTCTAGAGCGGTGATTACAGGCGATATGACGCAAGTTGATTTGCCGCGTGGTCATAAATCTGGCTTGGCTCAAGCGTTGCAAATTTTATCCAAAATTGATGAAATTCATATCACTCGCTTTGACAGTAACGATGTGGTACGCCATCATTTGGTTCAAAAAATTGTTCAAGCTTATGATCAATTTGATGAGGAACAACAGGCAGCCGCTGCCGAAAGAAAAGCACTGCATCTGGCCAAACAGTCAATGAGCAATGAAGAAAAAACCGAATTACAAGGGGCTGTCGATGCCCAATGAAATCAATCTAGGTTTTGATGATGATTTAACAAACACTGTCCAATCTTTGTATTATGATATTGATTTAAACAAGATTGTTGAGACAACTTTATCAATCATGACCCAAAAGCTACATCATGGGATTGATTTTGTTTATTTTCCTGATGCCATACAGATTTGGCATATGCCCAAATCTGTCAGCATTTATGTGGTTAACCATGCCCAAGGTCGTGCTGTCAACTTAGCAGCCAGAGGTAAAGATTATGCCACCAATGTGCTTTCTTATCCAAGTGAGCTGCCCACTGAGATGATCACATTACTCAGAGAGATTGAGCTTGGTGAGCTGGTGTTGTGCCACGAGGTTGTTCTTAATGAAGCAGATGAACAAAACAAAAGTTTTGAGTCGCATTTGACACATCTGATTGTGCATGGTTTATTGCATCTACTTGGTTTTGATCATGAAATTAGTGATGCTGACGCTGACCAAATGGAAAGTTTTGAGATTGAAATCTTAGCACAGCTTGGTATTGATAATCCTTATCTTGAGCCTTAGCCTTAATCTTAACAATCACCAAAACGCCATGTTGATGCATGGCTTTTTTATAGACATAAAAAATGACTTCATCAGCACATCTTCGGCACACTGTGTATCTACTACCGTTGCTACCTTCCGGTCCTGGCGGGGTTCATAGTACATAGTTGCGAAGCTACCGATGAAGCCAAGTCAATATTATAATTTATTCTTTATAAGTTTGCAAGAAAAATTTTGATCGTTTTTAAAAAAGTATTAAGATTGGTTGGGGATAAACACATCTTGGGTCGTTGCCAAACCTTGTGCCAAAACTGGCATTTGTAAAATCCGTGCTTCTGCCAACTCAAATGAGGCTGGGCTTAAATTCTCAAGCTTGGCAACCATAGATGCGATAATTGGCATATGGCAGACCACCGCCACACATTTATCATCCAAGTCTTCACCAAACTTTGTACGCACGACAGTTTCAAGGTCATCGATAGCAATCACAGGATTATCATCGGGCGTAATACTGTTTAAGCTCATAAAACTTGGATTTTGACCCAAAGTCATCGCCCAAGATAACAAAATCTTAGCAGTCTGATCGGCACGATTATAGGGGCTTGCGATAATGAGATCAAGCTGATAATGCTTGGCAAGATACTGTGCTGTCTGCTGTACTTGTAGACGCCCAAAGTTGGTAAGATCTCGCCCTGCATCATCTTCACAATACGGGGCTGCTTGCCCATGTCGTACAAAAATAACTTTCATCATTTATCCTTAATACAGTTGATATACCAAAGCTAAGGCATATCACTGGATTGAGTTTCATCTTTGGGCTTAGCATTGGCACTGGTCTTTAGCACCTCACTAAACTCATGGCTCAAGCGTACATTGCTTTCATCGTGCGGCAAAACAAATTCCACATCACTTCTAAAGCCTGTTTCCATCAAATTAAGTGCAACGCCAAGTGCAGATTTATTCTCATATAATACCGCATGCAGTGCATGAGTAATAGGCATATAAATACCCAACGCTTTGGCACGAGAATGCACCTGAAGAATTGTATTGACACCTTCAGCGGTCTGACCTAATTTTTTGATGGCGTGATCAAGACTTACGCCCTGACCAAGCATATAGCCGATGCGATAGTTACGGCTTAGCACCGAACTACAAGTAGCATATAAATCCCCCACGCCAGACAGACCTAAAAAAGTCAAAGGATCAGCACCAACCGCCACACCAAAACGACTCATTTCGGCTAATGCACGAGTTAATAGCATGGCTTTGGTATTCTCACCCACATCATACGCTGCCGCCATGCCCATGGCGATGGCATAGATATTTTTTAGCGCACCGCCAAGCTCTACGCCTTTAATGTCACTACTGGCAAAAACACGAAAAAACGCACCATGTAAAGCAGTTTGAACAGCTTTTCTAAGTGGTTCTGATTCTGAGGCAATGACTGTTGCAGTAGGCATATTATCCATAATTTCTACCGCTAAGTTTGGCCCACTCATGACACCAAAATTCACCTCAGGCAACACCTCTTGGATAATATCACTCATCATCGCAAAAGTCTCTTTTTCCATGCCTTTAGTCAGTGAAACCACAGCTTGGTGTGTAATAAAAGGCTTAATATTGGTCAGCATCTCTCGAAATGCTGAGCTGGGTACTGCAACAAAAATCACATCCACGCCTGCCACTGCTGTTTGAAGATCATGACTAAATTTCAAACGCTCATCAAGCTTATGATTTGGCAAATATTTTTTATTGATGCGAGTTTTATGTAATGACTTGACAGTGCGTTTATCTCGTACCCACAATGTCGCATCACAACCGTTTTTAGCCGCCAAATTTGCCATAGCAGTTCCAAAACTTCCACCGCCCAAAAAGGCAAAACTCATCTGATGGGTATCCGATGCGATCTGTTCTGTTGCCTGCATTGATTCAACCAGTTGAGCTGATTTTTTCTTTTTTAGTCCAGTCAGCTCAGCGATACTAGAAATCAATGGTTTATTTGGCAGACCTGATTCTTTGATAGCGCTTACCGCATCATCAATACCGATGCTGGCAGCATCGACAATTTTTTGTACTTTTTGGTTTTTGACATTCGGTTTGCGCAGCTTCATACGGCATGCATCCTTTCAATAGTCATAAATAATCAGTTATTGGCGATATTCAACATAGTCAGATAAATCCACATTCTCACGATCTGGCATCTGAACAGTACTTGAACCTGTATAAATCAAGCCACAAATGGTATTTTGTTTTGTCACACCAAAATAATCTTTGACCTCAGGTGTATTACACAAAGGACCTGTACGCCACACACTGCGATAGCCCAAAGATTCAAGTGCAAGCAACATATTTTGGGCGGCTGCCCCTGCACTGAGTAATTGTTCAAATGGCGGTACTTTTTTATGATACTGATATTCAGTTGCAATAACAATAATCATGGGTGCTCTAAGTGGCATATTCAGCGTTTTTTTGATCGCAACTTCATCTAATATCTCACCGCATGATGCTGCTTCATGCTCGGCTGCTGATAACAACACTTGACCAAATTCAATCAGTGCCTCTCCTGTCAATACCCAAAATCGCCATGGCTTTAACTGTTTATGATCTGGTGCTACCATCGCAGCCTCTAATACCGCTTTTAGCTCAGCATCGTTTGGCATGGGCAAAGATAGGTTGCCGATACTGCGGCGTTGGTGAATGATGTTTAAAATCTCATTTGTCATTATTTTATCCTTAATTTTTATTAAAAATTAATATCGCCGAATTCATCTTAATCCAAGCGATGTTCTTCTGCCAAGTATTCCTCTGACTGCATTTCAAGCAGGCGTGACCGTGTCCGCTCAATCTCAAATGCCAACTTTTCACCCTGATAAAGCGTCAAAATAGACTGTTCGGCTCGTATCAGCAATTTGACTCTGCGGTCATAAAACTCATCCACCAAATAAATAAAGCGGCGTGTTGGATCCATAAGAGTATCATTTAGTGCAGGTACATTATCCACCATAACGGTATCAAAATCATTGGCAATTTCAATAAAATCTGCTGCCGAACGAGGTTGCATGCAAAGCGCTCGAAAATCAGCCAGTAGCATGGTTTCTGTACGCTTAATGATATCAATATTGCGGCCGCCAATCACAATCGGCGATGTGCTGATGGTCTGACCACCTGCCAAGGTATCAAATCGCTCTGATAACCAATCTTTTGTGTCATCGGTCAAAGGTGAGCTGTACAGCTTGGCCTGCTTTAAAAGCCTGAGGCGATAATCAATGCCAGCATCAATATTCATGACCGTCGTATGTTTTTCAACTTGAGCGATGGCAGGCAAAAATCGATCACGATGAATCCCATTTTTGTACAGATCCGATGGCTCAATGTTGGAAGTTGCTACCAATGTAATGCCACGATCAAACAACATGCTAAATAAATCGCCCAAAATCATTGCATCTGATACATTTGACACAAAAAATTCATCAAAGCAGATGACAACGGCTTCTTGATGAATGATATCGGCAACTTTTTGAAGGGGGTCGGCCTGCCCTTGAAGTGCCACCAATTCTCGCTGAACACGCTGCATAAAGTGGTGAAAATGCATTCGCATCTTACGCTTGATTGGCAGACTTTCGTAAAACATGTCCATCATCCAAGTCTTACCACGCCCCACCCCACCCCACATATACAGACCTTTTGGCATGACTGGTTTGGATTTAAATAGGTTTGAAAACCATCCACCGCCTGCGTTGTCTTCTGCTTTGATAATTTCATGATACAAATTATCCATATAAGTCACCGCCGCCAGCTGAACGGCATCTTCACTAAAATCGCCAGTCGCCAAAGCAGCCTGATAACGCTCTAGTGGCGTTTGATTTGACATAATAAATCCTTGTTATATTTTTAATTTAAATTGATTTAAACTTATTTAAATTTGGGTGTGTTTTTGTAAACTCTGCCCAAGCTCCACTAATTTACCATGGAAAAAATGTCCTGTTGAAAGCACGGTCGTAGGAATGTCTCTTTGTTCGGCAAACTGTGCCAAATGCTCAGGGCTGACCAGTTCATCTTGATCACCATAAATCATAAAAGTATGATCAGCCTGCCAGCGTAAAGATGCCATACCAACACGCATCACCGAAGGTGCGATGAGTGCTAAATGATGCAAATTCACATCAAAAAACTCTTCATTATCCGTCATCAGACTTGCTAAGCGTGCAGCAGTATATCCACCAAAACTAAAACCTCCCAGCCAAAGTTTGCGTGCTTTTGTATGCTTTAAAGCATAACGCAGTACGGTCAATGCATCTTCAAGCTCACCATCGCCTGTGCCTGTTTGACCAGTTGAACGCCCAACACCACGAAAGTTAAACCGTAGTACATCCATACCAGCATCACGACAAAATCGGTACATGGTACTAACCACTTTATTATTCATCGTACCGCCTTGGACAGGATTGGGATGGCAAAGAATCGCCAAGCCATCTTTGGTCTGTCGCTCCCCCGACTGCCAAATGGCATCTACCTCTAGCACACCTACAGGTGCATCGATCAGTAAAATCTCTTGTTTCATCATTAAAATTAGTTTGGTAAATGAGGCGTATTATAGCATAATTTACGATTGTGCAAAACTTAGTATGATATACAAAAAGCCCACAGTTACACAAAATACCTGACTTGAAATGCAGCGATTTCTTGTTATACTGATGAAATGAATTGATCTATACTTGGGGATTTATGATGAAAAAATTATTTGCAGTTGTTGTCTTGGGCGGATTATTATCAGCCTGCACCAGCACATCTACTACCGCACCTGTCATCACACGCACTGATGGCGTTCACGAAACAACAGGTTTGGGCGTAACCAAAACCAAGGCACAAGAGTCCGCCTTGGCAGCTGCCAAAAAGCAATGCGGCATCCGATCGCCCATCGTGGTATCTGATAAGATGACTTATAATGGCATTCTTAATGAACGCACAGGTCGTATGATTGAGCAAGGTGTGAGTGTTGCAGGTGCTATTTTTGGTCAATCAGCACCAAAACTTAGCCGTGATGATGATTTTGAATATACCGTAAAATTTCGTTGCCAATAATTAATAAAAAATAATTCATCAATAAAAAAGCTTATTTGGTTCTAAGCAAATCATGACAATTTATTGAAGTTAATATTTAAGATAATATGGCAGGTTATTTAAAGCATTTATCAATACTCATATAAATACTAAATACTCAAAAATTTTGTATAAAAAAGCAGCCATCAAATGACGGCTGCTTGATTGACGCTTAGGCGTCTAAGCGATTAGCGAGTGCGTGGATAAACTTCGTCATCACCAAAGAAGTAAGCGATTTCTCGTTCGGCAGATGCCACAGAGTCAGAACCGTGTGCTGCATTTTCATCAATGCTGACAGCAAAATCTGCACGAATGGTGCCTTGTGCCGCTTCTTGTGGATTGGTTGCACCCAAGATTTCACGGTGGGCTAAAACAGCGTTTTCACCTTCAAGCACTGACACAACGACAGGACCTGATGTCATAAAAGATACCAAATCACCAAAGAAGCCACGCTCTTTGTGTTCAGCATAAAAACCTTCTGCATCAGCTTGAGATAGGTGCTTATATTTCATGGCAACTGGCTTAAGCCCTGCTTTTTCAAAACGAGCGATGATATCGCCGATGTGATTTTTGCCAACTGCGTCTGGCTTGATGATAGATAAAGTGCGTTCGATAGCCATAGTTTTTCCTTATGCTAGGTTAAGTGACAGTAAAATTGTGATTGATTATAACAATTTTTCTAATAACTTGCATCTTTTTAAATCAGTTTTTAGTGAAATTTTTACCGCTGGCTTGGACTTATCAAATCATTTTAAATCAGTTTTCTGTATGGTTTTGGCTTGCAAATTCGTCTTTTTTGATACCTTAATTTGATAAATTTTGGTATAATGACAAAATTTCACACAACATACGAGAATTTATTATGGGTTTTAATTGCGGTATTGTCGGCTTGCCAAATGTTGGTAAATCCACCTTATTTAATGCACTCACCAAAGCAGGTATCGCTGCTGAGAATTTTCCGTTTTGTACCAAAGACCCAAATACTGGCATTGTCCCTGTCCCAGACCCACGCTTAAAAGCACTGGCAGCTATTGTCAATCCTGAACGCACCATTCCAACCAGTATGGAGTTTGTAGATATTGCAGGTCTTGTGGCAGGTGCTTCTAAAGGCGAGGGTATGGGCAACCAATTTTTAGCCAATATCCGTGAAACTGACGCCATCGCCCATGTGGTACGCTGTTTTGATGATGACAATGTGATCCATGTTGATGGGCGGGTTAATCCGTTATCTGATATTGAAACCATCAATACAGAGCTTGCTTTAGCGGATTTGGAGGCTGTGACTCGTGCCATTACAAACCTAAATAAAAAAGCCAAAGGCGGTGATAAAGACGCTCAAGCTGCCCTTACGGTCTTCCAAAAAATCGAACCTTTACTTGCTGATGGCAAGCCTGCACGGTTGGCAGGCTTAGATGCTGATGAAAAAAAACTGATTAAAAGCTATGGTCTTATCACCTTAAAACCCATCATGTATATTGCCAATGTGGCAGAAGATGGATTTGACAATAATCCACATTTAGATGCGGTGCGTGAATTTGCTAACAATGAAGATGCCATCGTCGTTGCCTTATGTAATCAAATTGAAGCTGAAATCGCCCAGCTTGACGAAGAAGAAAAAGCAGAGTTTTTGGAGGGCATGGGCATGAGTGAAGCAGGTCTTGACCGTGTCATTCGTGCAGGCTATGAATTATTAAACCTACAAACCTACTTTACTGCAGGGGTCAAAGAGGTGCGTGCTTGGACCGTGCCTGTCGGAGCGACTGCTCCAGAAGCTGCTGGGGTGATTCATACCGATTTTGAGCGTGGCTTTATTCGTGCTGAGGTCATCGGCTATGATGATTTTATTGAATACGGCGGTGAAAAAGGTGCCGCCGCCGCTGGTAAGTCTCGCTTAGAAGGCAAAACCTATATTGTTCAAGATGGCGATGTGATGCATTTTAGATTTAATGTATAATCAATATGTCAAATTGTGTCAGCCAAGTTATGCTTGGCTGATTTTATTAATGGGTGGCATTAAATCCATCATTATCTCATAAAAATTTTGACTTGATTTGAAATTGTTGGTTAGTTTTGCTATATTATTACGGTCAATATTTTTAATGATACTCATTTCGTTTTAAAGGATAACTATGAACCAAAAATTACTTTTAGCTTCTGTGGTGGCAGCTTTGACTTTAACCGCTTGTAGCAAGCCTACCGATGAGTCCAGCCAAGCAAATCCATCAGCTGAGCAAGTTGCCAGTCCTGCCTCAGATGACAAAGCAGAACATGCAACCATGCAAGAAGATCACACGCACGCACACGAGCATCATGATGACCATGCAGGTCATATGCATGTCCACGCTGATGGCGATGCGTATCAATGTGGCGATCAGACAGTTCATATTGTCGTTCATAATCATGAAGGTGAAATTGAGGCTCACCTAAATCATGATGGCATTGAGTATGATTTTAATCAAGATCCCAGCAATAAAAATCAATACACCAACCATCATGGATTTAGTGATAACCAAAAAACCATACTCACCATTGATGGTAATAAGGCTGTTGTAACTGGTGATACCAATCAAGTGTTGCTTGACTGCGTCAAAGTCAGCTGATCGGTCATTTTAATACTTAAATCAATCATTTTAAATCACTCACTGCTTTAAATGAGTGATTTTTATTTATGATCTAAAAATCATCAGCATAATACATATTAAAAGCATTGATTTTAAAAATTTCAGCAAGCTTTTTTGAATGACTTGTAACTGGCAAGGTTTTTATCCATAATATACAGTTATTCACTCAACCTTTAAGTTTATCACTGGACGAACTATGAGCATCGCAAGAACAACCAACCGTGAACAAAAAAAGCGTCAAACTCGCCAAGCATTTTTTAATGCCGTGCTTGATTTATGTATGAGCGGTCAAGGTTATAGCTCAATTAGCCTGCGTCAGGTAACACGAGAGGTCGGTGTCGTGCCAACCGCCTTTTATCGCCATTTTGATGACATGGAAAGTCTTGGTAAAGCATTGGTTGAAGATGAACTTGGTGGCGCACTTGCCACGCTCAGAGAGCATATGCAACTTGGGCGTAAACGCAGTTTTGATCGCCAAATTGCCAAAAGTGTTCAGCTCTTTTTTAAGGCAGTTGATGCCCAGCCTCGCTATTGGCAATTTATCGCCAGTGAGCGGTTTGGTGGATCAGAAGCGGTTCGCCGTGCCATCAATGAACAAATCAATACCTTTGCCAAAATTATGAGTGCTGATTTGGCATTACAGCCTGCTTTTGAGCATATCAATAGTTATGACCGTTATTTATTGGCAGAAACGGGTGTGAATTTGTCTTTTTCATGGATTATTGAGTGGCTGGATTTGACGCATATGCCAATTTTTTTGGACGAAGAAGAACGATTATCGCCTTGTGAGCTGGACACCAAAAAACAGCAAATGTTGCACCGCTGCACACGCCAAATGCAAATGGTGCTGTATGGTGCTTATAACTGGAAATCCAGCGAAGAAACTTTATTGGATGAACCTGCCAATATATAACGCCCCACTTAGGTGGTATCTTGTCCTTATTAATCCTGATATTAAGCATTATTATGACCCAAAAAGTTCGCAATACGCCAAAATCTATTCTCAATATAGTCAGACCAAGTCTCAAATCAACCCAAAAGACGAGACATTAGGCACAATCTTGCCCAAACAAGCTGCCACTTTAACCACCAAAAGTGTGCAAAAAACACCCAAATCTCAGATTGTCGCTGTTAAGCCAAATGACATTGTGCCATCCAAGTCAATCTATCAAAATGCCAATCAAGTGCTTCGTGTCATTTCTATTAATGTCAATGGCTTGCGTGCGGCTGAAAAAAAAGGGTTCTTTGAGTGGCTGGCCATCAGCGATGCCGATGTGGTCTGTATCCAAGAATCACGCATCACTCACGAACAATGGACGGATAAATTTCGCCCAAAGGGCTGGCATACGCATCTATTTGCTGCCCAAAAAGCAGGCTATGCTGGCGTTGCTATTTATAGCCGCCTACCTTTTGTGTCGGTGGTAGATGGCTTGGGCTTTGATCTTGCCGATAGTCAAGGGCGATTTATTTGTGCACAGTTTGATTTGTCCGCACAAGGCATCGACCATCCAGTGTACATTGCTTCTTTATACCTACCTTCTGGCTCATCAGGTGAAGATGCCCAAGCCAGAAAAGATCTTTTTTTAGAAAAATACCGCCACATTCTCAAACAGTGGCGAGATGAGAATAAATCACTCATCGTCTGTGGCGATTATAATATTGTGCATAAACGCATTGACATCAAAAACTGGTCGGGCAATCAAAAAGCATCAGGCTGCCTGCCCCATGAACGGGCGTGGCTTGACCATATTTATGACGAACTTGGCTATGTTGATACATTCAGAGTGGTTCGCCAAGATGCTGATATTTATTCTTGGTGGTCAAATCGTGGTCAAGCCCGCGCCAAAAATGTGGGGTGGCGTATCGATTATCACGCCTGTTCACCTGATTGGGAAAAACGCACTTTGAATGCTTGGGTCTATAAAGATTCTTGGTTTAGCGACCATGCACCTGTCATTATTGATTATCAATTATAAAGCCATTCATGGTGCTATGATTGGTATTGTTAAGCTTTAAATGGCATCTGATTTATGCTCATATCGCCAAATCCAATCCCAAAATATCAAAATACGATAAAAAATATCCGCATTCTCCCCCAATCAAAAAGCAGATGATTTTTATTTTATCATCTTTATTTTAGATTTTAAGTCATTAATTTTTGGCATTTAATTTTTAAAATTGAACAATTATTATTTTCATTTAAAATTGTAGCCATTATGTAAAATTTTAGGTAAAATAGCATACTTTTTGTTTTTATCTGTAAATAAAATTCATAACATAGATAACTCAAGTCCAAATCTTGATTGGTTTACCTTTTTTCTTAGACAGACGCTCAAGCCATTTTGGCATACGGCTGCTGTTGGCTTAAAATTATGCAAACAAGGAGTGAGCATGCTTACCTTTTTGGCGATAGTGCCGATTATTATTGTCTTTTTATTATTGGTGGTGATGCGACTACCCGCCAAATATGCCATGAGCCTAGCATACCTTGCAACGGCTGCTTTGTCATATTTTGTTTGGCAAACCAGCGGTAACCAAGTTGCTGCTGCAACCATCCATGGCGTACTGACTGCGGTGAATGTTTTATTCATCGTTTTTTCTGCCATTTTGATTTTAAATACCTTAAAATACAGCGGTGCAATTAATGCCATTCGTCAAGGTTTTATGGATATCTCTCCAGACCGCCGAGTTCAAATGATTATCGTGGCATGGTTATTTGGCTGTTTAATCGAAGGTTCAACAGGCTGGGGTACGCCTTCGGCGGTGGCAGCACCGCTCCTGCTTGCGTTGGGGTTTCCTGCGATGGCGTGTGTGATGGCGGTTTTAATCATTCAGTCCACACCCGTATCTTATGGTGCCGTTGGTACGCCACTTTTGATTGGTGTCAATTCAGGTCTTGAAAATAAAGACGATCTTGCTCAAGCACTGGCAAATGTTGGTATGGATTTACCTGCCTATATTTTTAACATCTCAGGCAATGTGGGCGTGATTCATGGTATGGTTGGATTTTTAATTCCGTTGATATTGTGCGGATTTTTGACACTATTTTTTGGTCAAAAACGCTCATTTACCGAAGGCCTAAAAGCGGCACCCTTTGCAATTTTTGCAGGCTTGGCGTTTACCATTCCTTATGCTTTGACCGCCAAATTTATCGGTCCTGAGCTGCCATCGATTGTGGGAGCGGTCATTGGTTTATCCTTGGTTATTCCTGCCGCCAAGCGTGGGTTTTTAACCCCAAAACAAACCTTTGACTTTGGTCCACGAGAAGGCTGGGAAAAAGAATGGGTCAGTGAATTTACCATCACCGATTCAACCAGCGATGTCGCCCCAAAATTTTCGGTCATGCGTGCGTTTTCGCCCTATCTGCTCATCATTACCATTTTAATCATCACCCGTACGATTGCACCATTAAAGGCATGGCTCACCAGTGATGCGGTTTCTATCGTTTTTGCCAACATTTTAGGCACAAATATCACCAATAAAACCCAGTTGCTTTATTCTCCTGGTGGCGTGCTTTTATTGGTGTCAATTTTGTGTATTTTTATTTTTGGCATGAAAGGCAATATGGTCAAAAAAAGCTGGTCAGAGTCAGGCAAAACCATGCTCGCTGCCGCACCTGCGTTACTATTTTCGGTGCCAATGGTGCAGGTATTTATCAATTCAGGCACATCGCCAGATGCTGCTGTACAGATTCTTGCCATGCCAAAAGTATTAGCCACCTCAGCAGCACAAGCGTTTGAGGGCATGTGGCCTTTGGTTTCACCTTGGATTGGCAGTCTTGGCGCGTTTATTGCTGGCTCTAACACAGTTTCTAACATGATGTTTTCGCATTTTCAATGGGGGACAGCAACCCAAATCGGCTTGGGTGTTGTGGATGCTGCTAAAGTTGTTTCCTTGCAAGCGGTGGGCGGTGCAGCGGGCAATATGATATCGGTTCATAATGTGGTTGCAGCATGTGCCGTTGTCGGCTTGGTCAATCGTGAAGGTTATGTCATTCGTAAAACCTTAATTGCCATGTCTTATTATGTCATTCAAGCGGGTTTAATTGGTATGGCGATTATATTTAACCCAACTTATTGGGTGGGTGCTGTCATCTGGCCAATCGTGTTCTTATTTATCATGAGTAAGGTGGGCAATAAAGCCTAGCATGCCCCCAAAGACAACATTTCAACACGCATTAATCATAACCCAATCTTAAGGTTGGGTTATTTATGCCATTTAAGCCAAAAATAAGCATTCGGTTTTAGTTTTTACTTGCCGATTTAAGATAAAACCAAGTAAAATACCCATTGATGGCTAAAATTACCCAAAAACATGATATCAATTATCAAATACTCAACTATCAAATACTCAAAAAATTAAGCGAGAAATTACCATGGCTGATTTAAGTAAAATTACCGAAATTGAAGATCTACGCCGTATCGCTGAGCGTAAAGTACCACGAATGTTCTATGATTATGTGGATTCAGGTTCATGGACACAAACCACTTACCGTAATAATGAAACGGACTTTGATCGTATTAAGTTGCGTCAGCGTGTCCTTGTTGATATGGATAATCGATCGCTTGCCACACAAATGATTGGTCAAGATGTCAGCATGCCTGTGGCAATCGCACCGACTGGATTTACTGGCATGATGTGGGCAGATGGAGAGATTCACGCAGCGCGTGCCGCTGAGAAATTTGGTATTCCATTTTCGCTATCTACCATGTCAATTTGTTCGATCGAAGATGTTGCCGAAAATACCACCAAACCATTTTGGTTTCAGCTGTATGTCATGCGTGACAAAGAATTTATGGAAAATCTAATCAAGCGTGCCAAGGCTGCAAATTGTTCGGCACTGATTTTGACAGCGGATTTACAAGTCTTAGGTCAGCGTCATAAAGACATTAAAAATGGACTGTCAGCACCCCCAAAACCGACACTAAAAAATATCTTAAACTTAATGACCAAGCCTGAATGGTGCTACAATATGCTTGGCACAAAACGCCATACTTTCAGAAATATCGCAGGTCATGCCAAAAATGTGTCTGATCTATCCAGTTTATCGGCTTGGACAGCAGAGCAATTTGACCCTGGTCTTAGCTGGGATGATGTGGCACGCATTAAAGATATGTGGGGTGGCCCTTTGATTTTAAAGGGCATTATGGAACCTGAAGATGCCATCATGGCAGCCCGTTCTGGTGCTGATGCGATGGTCATCTCAAACCATGGCGGTCGTCAGCTTGATGGGGCGCCAAGCTCTATTGCTTCTTTGACCGATTGTGTACAGGCATCTCAAGCCGAAAATTCCAACTGTGAAATTTGGCTAGACAGTGGTATTCGCTCGGGTCAAGATGTACTAAAAGCCATCGCCTTGGGGGCAAAAGGTACGATGATTGGGCGTTCATTTTTGTATGGCTTGGGTGCTTATGGTGAAGATGGCGTACGCCGTGCGCTGGAGATTATCTATAAAGAATGTGATGTTACGATGGCGTTTTGTGGTCATACCAATATCAGTACGGTAAATTCTGATATTTTGGTCAAGGGTACTTATGAGCATCTTAAAGCCAATCAGCCACACATTACGCCAATTCGCTGGTAATTTCAATAAAAAATAAGTCTACCAAGCTAATAAAACTTACCAAGACATTAGCATCAAAAAAGGCTTTGGCTCATAGATGATTAGCCAAAGCCTTTTTTATTCTATCATAACACTACGATCAAATTTTTAATCATTCACCGACAAGTATTTTAAAATTTTAAATCACCAATCATCAACACATAACTTGTATTAATGGCGGTGATTGTCATTTTGCCATCTCAATTAAAATGCGGTCAAATCCCAAAGTCTCTTGCACATTTTGGGCATAAGCTGTCTGCGTATCATCAATACAGTTTAGTAATGATTCAAGTTTTGAAGAGTCAAGCTGAACTTGAGCCAACAACGCTACCACATCGATATCTTGATGTAAGCTTGGTATCCCCAAGAACACACGCCACAAATCCATTAACATCACTCTTGATAGCGTGATGAATTCAGCCAAAGTTAAGGTTTTTTGCCAGTAACTACTGGCAGCACTGGCGGTACGCTTGGATAATTGTAGAGCAGCGTAGGTTTTTAACCAAAGTGTCCGCTGATCAAACCATTTGGCAGAAGATAAGCCCTTGGCCTGTAAGACCGCCCCATCGCTGATATCTAATAAAAGCTTTGATAACTCGGGCGACATGAATTCACTCAGATAATCAATCGCCTCTACTTTATCTATATAAGATAAAGGAATTGTCTGTACACGGCTTTTGATGGTGGGTAAAAGCCTAGAAGGATGGTCGGTAATGAGTATCAAAAATACCCCATCTCGAGGCTCTTCAAGCGTCTTTAAAAATGCGTTGGCGGCACCCAGTGTCAGTGTATCTGCCCCATCAAGCACAATGACTTTTACCCCATACCCTTTGGTTTGACTGTATTCTTGGAGTGCACGGATATCATCAATTTTAATGCTATCGCCCTGCGGCAGCACCAATAAATCAGGATGCGTTCCAGCACGCAACCATTGACAGCTTTGGCAGTGACCACACGCACCATATTGGTTTTTTTCCAAACACAGTAAATACGCCACAAATTGCCAAACAAACTCACGCTTACCGATGCCTTTTTGACCTGCAGCAAGTAAGCCATGTGGCATACGCCGATCGGTGAATTGACCTGTCAGCTGCCTCCAAGGCTGTCTTTGCCAAGGCAGTAATGGAGCAAAGTAGGGTAACTGTTCTTGCTCGTTCATGGCGTATCGTCCATGTGGATTTCATGGCTAATTTCGTGGTAGCGTTTTAGCATAATACCGTCAAATTCAAATGCCATTATCCACGGAAATTTGTGCTTATTGGCATGAAAATCCTGATAACCAAAATCCGCCTGATAATACTTAATGATGGTAGATAATGCCGTACCGTGCGTGCCGATGACAATCGTCTGATTGGGATAATTTATCAAAATTTCATGCAACATAGCAATGTTTCTTTGCTGGACACGGTGCAAACTTTCACCATTTTTTAGATGAAATCCAAAATCTTGCCACTGCTTTTGGCTAAATTCATCAAAATTATCCACCCAAATGCCAATCCGCCTTTCACAAAGCTTCTCTTTTAGATGAATGTTTTTTTTGCGACTGTTGACAAGCGGATAAATCGTATCCACCGCCCGTTTGTAAGGGCTTGAAAAAAACACATCAATATCAATACCCCTAAACACATCAAGCAACCGCTCGCTTTGGGCAATGCCTTTTTGGGTCAATTCTCGGCTAAAATCATCACGATTGGCATAATTGGGTTCGGCATGGCGAATAAAATAAACTGTGGTCATCGCCACTCCTAAAACTTCAAAAACTCATCCATAGGCATGGCATTTAGTCTGTCCAAATCCTCTTGTGTGTCCACCCCAGCTGGCAGTGCAATTTGTGCGATATCAATGGCGATACGCTCACCATTTTCAAGTACCCGAAGCTGCTCTAGACTTTCTAATTTTTCAAGCACCCCTTGAGTCCAGTTTGTGAACTGCTTAAGCATACGCACACGATACGCATACAAGCCCAAGTGGCGAAATGCATGATTGGGCATATCTAACAAGCCATCACGGTCATAGGGAATTGGCGCACGGCTAAAATATAAGGCATGTTTTGCCTGATTCATCACCACTTTGACTACTGAGGGGCGAAAAAACTCCTCTTGGTTGTAGATTGGTTCACATAAAGTTGCCATCGCACAATCTGGATTATCAATCAACAGCTGCGTCACTTGCTCAAGTAGTACCGTTGGTACCAAAGGTTCATCACCTTGCATATTCACAATAATATCATCATCATCAAAACCCAAATCCGTTGCAACTTGAGCCAACCTATCCGTTCCAGATGGGTGGGTGCTGTCAGTCATGACGACATGTATGCCTGCATCGGCACAAGTTTGATGGATTCTATCGTCATCCGTTGCCACACAGACGGTGTCTACAAAACTTGCTTTTAAGGCTTTTTTTGCTGTCCATAGAATCATCGGTTGATCGTGCAAAAGCAATAAAGGCTTGCCTGGTAGACGGGTGGATTGATAACGAGCTGGAATAATCAGATGAATTTTTTGCATAGCTATCCTTAAAAATTGAATTGGTGTATTTTTATGCTTATCCTACCAGATAAAGATACAGGCATTGTTAGATAGAATTTTCAATCTAAATACCCAACAACTCCAATCATTTAATTTAATTGATACTTAACAATTAAATGATTAATCTGCTCAATAATACCATCAGATAATACCATCTCCACAGGCAGCACCCAAATATGATTAAAAATATCATGCGTGGTTTGTGTCGCCAAATGACGCAATTTTACCGCATCTTTACTGGTGACGATGATGGGATAATGTTTCAAATCTACCAAATCCTCAAGTCTAAAATCATGATGATCTCCAAAAGGATGCGGAATAACCAAAAACCCCTGATCCGATAAAGTGTCAAAAAACCGCTTAGGATGCCCAATACCGCTGACCGCATGAACATATGTACCTACAGATGGCACAGGGCTTTTATGATTGCCCATCAGTGGCTCAATCCGCCCTACTTTTAGGCTCATTACCATCGCTTTTGTAGGATACTTGGTCACCTCTTTATCATGATAAATGACCAAAGCGTCTTGTAATCGGTCAATGGGTTCTCTTAAAAAACCCTGTGGCAGAAGCTTACCATTACCAAAACCTCTGGCAACATCCATCACAATCCACTCTTCATCACGGTGCAGTGCATAATGCTGTAGCCCATCATCACTGATAATCAGTGTCGTCTCAGGAAAATTTTTTAGTAATAAATCAATGGCTTGACCACGATTTGGCGCAACTGCCATAGGTAAAAAAAATCCATCAGAATACAGACTTTGGGCAATTAAGCAAGGTTCATCACCCACTTCATTGGGCGTACTTGTTGGCGTGACCAATTTGGGCATTTGTGTGCTGTCACCACCATAACCTCGGCTGATGACAGCGACACTGATGCCTTGTTTGAGTAAAATTTTAGTCAAAGCAATGATCAATGGCGTTTTGCCACTACCACCAACGGTGATATTACCAATAACAAGAACAGGGGCAGCCGCCCGATAAATTGGCAATTTGCCTGAGTGATACAAAGATTTTCTAGCATGCGTCACCATACCATATAGCCCCGATAGAGGTGTTAACAGCTTTAGCCAAGTTGCATTTTTTTGCCACGCCTGCGTCAGTGCTAGCTCAAGCTTCTTCATGACCATTGCCCTGATAATTTTAATGTCTGATGATCAATCATCTGATATTTGGCATAGTCTATTGACCAGCTCGCCAAACTCATCATGGTCATAAAAGAAAATCTCCACACTGCCCTTACCATCTTTGCCTTGCTTTAATTTGACCTTAGCACCCAGTGCATCTGATATCTGCTGAGAAAGTGCCAAAACTTCATGATTTGGCTGAACGACAAGCTTAGGATTGGGATCTAAAATTGATTTGACCAGCCTTTCAGCATCTCGCACTGTCATGCCGCCATCAACAATTTTTTTGGCGATAATGGGCTGTTGGGCTTGGGAGAGTGATAAAAGGGCGCGTGCGTGTCCCATATCCATCACACCATCTATCATATATTGCTTGACTTGATCGTGCAGGTGATTTAATCGCATTAAATTTGAAACAGTGGTGCGTGCTTTACCAACCACGGATGCAATCATTGCATGACTCATACCAAACTCAGTATGAAATCGCTGCAGTGCCGCTGCTTGCTCTAAGACATTTAAGTCCTCACGCTGAATATTCTCAATCAACGCCAAAGCAATCGCAACCTCATCAGACAAAACCCGCTCAATGGCAGGAATGGTCTTAAGCCCCGCCAATTTTGCCGCTCGCCATCGACGCTCACCAGCGATAATCTCGTGCGTTACCGTATCGCTGGACTTGCTCTCATCTGACAAAAGCGGACGAATAACAATCGGCTGCATCACGCCATGTTGTTTGATGGACAGTGACAGCTCATTGAGAGCCTCTTCGTTCATATCACGCCGTGGCTGATATTTGCCTGATTGCAGGCGATTGGTGGCGATTTGAACGAGAGCTACTTTCTCGCCCATGCCAGCTTCCAAAGCTGGGCTATTGTTACCTGCTTTTTTAGCCGCTGTAGATTTTTTATTGATTTTGGTGGTCTTTGTTGAGGTTTTGGGCTTAGTTTCGGTCTGCTCACTGGCGGCACTTGCCACCAAAGACTGGGCGCCTGCGATGATTTTTTTCTCTGCTGAGATGTTGCCAAGCAATGCATCTAGCCCACGATTTATACCCAATCCACGCTTTTTAATCATGAAAATTTCCAATCTGCATTATTAATGATTCAGTTAAAATTTATTATTGACGCATGCGTCAAATCAGAGTATCACGGTTCAGCCAAACCAAACTGCCAAAACAAAGCGATCTGTTTTTGTTGATATTTGGGCAAATTATCCAAAACATTCACCGCCTGATCATCAGCACTTTGATGGGTAGTATCAGACTCAGAGCTGATTGATACCGCTTGCGGCTTATCGTCAGGTTGATTATCATCTGCCATCACCATTTTGGCATCATCAATCACATCAACAACTTGGCGACTCACCTTTGTGCCGCTTAAGAGTGTATCCAAACCGTATTTGACCCCAAGTCTGCGTTTTTTTGCCATGGCTATCTATCCGTTTGATTTGGCTTTAGTTTGTGCAATCACTTCATTCATAAGTTTATGATAAGCGATTGCACCTTTGGATGATTTTTCATAAGTAAAAATTGATTGCCCAAAACTGGGCGCTTCTGCCAAACGCACATTTCTTGGAATGCTGGTTTGATACACCAAATCGCCAAAATGGCGTTCAAGTTCACCAGAAACATCTTGTGCCAATGTGTTACGATAATCAAATAAAGTACGCACCACGCCACGAATATGCAAAGATTCATTGATGGATTTTAGCTTATCAATCGTCGCAATCAAATCTGCCACACCTTCAAGCGCATAATATTCGCACTGCATCGGAATGATAACGCCATCAGTTGCCGCAAAGGCATTCACCGTAATCATACTAAGACTTGGCGCACAATCCATCACGATATAATCATACTCAAGCTTGCCTGCCATCTTGGCATCTGCCATCGCTTGCTTAAGTAAAAACGGTGCGTCTGCCACGCCTGCAAGTGATACATCAATACCTGCCAAATCTCGGTTGGCACCAATGACATCCAAGCCAATCTCGGTCGATAAAATGGCATCTTGTAAAGACACACCATCAAGTAGCACATCTACCATCGTATACTCTAAGGCATTTTTATCCAGACCAACACTGGTGGTGGCATTGCCTTGGGAGTCCAAATCAATCAGTAGCACCTTTTTTTTGGCAATGATTGCCAACGCTGCTGCCAAATTGACTGTTGTTGTGGTCTTGCCAACGCCCCCTTTTTGATTGGCAATTGCAATTATTTCCATAATAAACCCTTCAAAGAAAATATATCTAATAAAAATGAGTGAAAATTACTGCTTTGTTAGGTAAACCACACATCTATCGTCATCTAATTTGGGTACGCAGATGGGCTTAATATCAATGTGCCAAGCTTGCAAATCTGCCATCTCTGTCGCAGTTGGCATTTTACCTTTCATGGCATACAAAACACCTGTATCCGCCAAACATGGTGTAGCAAGGCTAACAAAATCAGTCAGTGACGCAAATGCCCGTGAGGTAATCACATCGTACGCACCTGCTTTTTGGGCATGATGATGCTCAATTCTAGAAGCAATTGGCGTGATATTTTTTAAGCCAATCTCACTGCTAATCTGGCGAATAAAGCGGATTTTTTTTTGATTGCTATCAAGAGCATCAATGTGCCAATCAGGCTTTAAAATTGCCAAAATTACCGATGGCAATCCTGCACCTGTACCAATATCCAGCAAAGATTTATTGGATTGCGTAACAAACGGTAGCATGGGTATAATCGCCATGCAATCAAAAATATGCTTCACCAAAGCCTCATCAGGGTCTGTGATCGCGGTCAGATTGTACGCTTTACCCCACAATAAAAGACCGTCTAAATACCGTAAAATCTGTATATTTTGCACATCGGTGATCGTCAGTCCAAGCGATTGGGCGGCCTCATCAATGGCGGCGGCGAAGCGTTGAAATTTATGGGAGATTTTGGAAAATTTGGGCGTCATATCATCGTTCTTAATCAATTTAACCAATCAACAAACAACACAAGATTGCCAAATAAGGCAGTAAAAATAAAAGTTTACACACAGCAAAGCTATTTTATCATGCTTTAATCTGCTAAAATACCCTTTTTAACCAACCCACTGCGTTTTTTGGGCATTTCGTTCATATTTTACTATTTTGCACAAAGGATAGCAGGCGAAGCTGATTTTGATTTTATGAAAGATAATGCATATCATCGTTTAAAAAATAACTACCGATTACAAGCCTGTGACTTAAAACGCTACACCGATCCCAATCATCTGCCCAAATCTAGCCGTCTGCGTCTGCCCAAACCTGATATTGCATTTGGTCAAAGCCGTGCCATCAAAGCCTTAAACACCGCATTAGACATACACGCCAATGGCTATCATGTGTTTGCAGTCGGTGAAAATGGGTTGGGCAAGCGTACACTCATCACACGCCTTTTGGCTGAGCGTGCCAAGCATATGCCAACACCGAATGATTGGGTGTATGTACATCATTTTGAGGACATACGCCGACCCATTGCCATTGATTTTCCTGCTGGTATGGCAATTATTTTTCAGCAAAAAGTCCATAAACTTTGGCAAAATGCCAAAAAAAAGCTGGTCGCCAAACTGCTTGGAGATACCCACCAAAACCACATTGAACTGATAAAATCAGCCATACCCCTACAACAAAACAAACGATTTGATGCCATTAATGCCGATGCCAAACAACATAATTTGGTACTAAAGACCACAGGTGATGGGCGTGTGCAGTTTGTGGCGATTGATGACAGCAAACCTATAGATACCAAAAAGCTCACCCAGCTTCAAAAACAGCTTTTAGAGGCACAAATTGAGCTTAGTGAGCTTGAAGATAGCACGCATGATGCACTTGATGAGCTGCATCAAAGTACTGCCAAAAAAGTACTTGAACCCATGTTTAACGCTGTGATGGCGACCTTTGAGAATCACCCAAAAGCCATCCGTCATCTCATGGCCGTTCAAGATGATATGGTCAAAAACATTACCCATATCATCAATGAAGATGATGATAATTTTGTCGCCACCAGTTTATCACAAGTACCAAGCCGATATGTTGTTAATATCTTGGTCAGCCATCAGCCATCAGCGGGTGCGCCGATTGTATTTGAAGATTTGCCAACGCATCTAAACTTACTTGGGCATATTGAATATACCACCGAGCTTGGTACTGTCTTAACAGATGTTAGCATGATTCGAGCTGGTGCATTACACAAAGCAAATGGCGGCTATCTTTTATTAGAAGCCCAAAGCCTACTTGAACATCCCTATGCATGGCAAGGTTTAAAGCGTGCTTTGCAATCAAAACAAATCAAAATCTCAAGTCTTGAACAGATGCTCACTTTGACAGGCAGCCTATCGCTTGAGCCTGATAGCGTGGCATTGGATGTCAAAGTCATCTTACTTGGTGAAGCCGATTTATATTATGAATTGCTAGAATTTGAACCTGAATTTAATTCGGTCTTTAAAGTTCGTGCCGATTTTCATGATGACATTCAGCGAGATGACTGTAGTGAATATGGCATGGTTCTAAAAATGGTGGACATGATTAAAAGCCATCAGCTGCCCAATTTTGATAATACTGCATTTGCTGTGATTATTGATGAATTATCCAAACTTAGCGATGATAAAAATAAGCTGGACTTACACGCTGATCGCTTGTCAGGATTATTGGTTGAATCGGCACGCATTGCCACCCTTGAAAACAACAAAATAGTCACCGACAAGCATGTACAAACCGCACTTGATGACATCGCTGAACGCAAAGGGTATTTAAAGGATTTGTATTGGCAGGAGATTTTAAATGGTCAGCAAATTATCTGCACCAAAGGCTGGGCGATTGGGCAAATTAACGCATTAACCATCATCAGCTATGCTGATAGTGAATTTGGGCTACCTGCACGATTGACCGCTTTGATTCAGCCCAACTTTGGTCAAGGTGAGATTTTAGACATTGAACGAGATGTTGAGCTTGGTGGTAGCTTACACGCCAAAGGCATGCTCATCATGTCAAGTTTTCTGCGTGCCTTATTTAGCGAATTTCATGAATTAAATTTCAGTGCGTCTTTGGCGTTTGAGCAAAGCTATGGGCAAATTGATGGCGATAGTGCAACCCTTGCCGAAGCGTGTGCCCTTTTATCGGCTTTAGCCAATATTCCCATTGCCCAAAATCTTGCCATCACAGGTTCAATGAATCAATTAGGGCAAGCTCAAGCGGTCGGTGGTGTGAATGCAAAAATTGCTGGATTTTTTGATGCTTGCCGTGATAAAGGGCTTGATGGCAATCAAGGGGTAATATTACCACGCGCTAATATCGCCCAACTGATGCTGCGTGATGACATCGTACAGGCTGTTAAAGATGAACAATTTCATATTTATGCCATCGACCACATTACCGACGCCCTTGCCCTTTTGTCAGGTATGCCCATTGATGACAAAAATAAGCATGGCGAGTATAAGCGTAATACATTATTTGGCAAAATCGTCAAACGCCTTGAAAGCTGGGTACAAGATGATAAAGACGATAAAAACAACCGAACAGCTAAAAACTAAACCAGCATGCCACAAACTGTAAAACTATAAACTATAAAACTATGACAACCAAACCCAAATTAACCACGACTAAAACGGCTAACACGCCGCCCTCACGCCCCATGAATGTCAATAAGCGTTTGGTATTTTTTCAAAAACTGGCTAAGCATATCAAAGAGCCTGTCACCGAACTTCACTATTCTTCAGAATTTGAGCTACTGATTGCTGTCATGCTATCAGCTCAAGCTACCGATAAAAGTGTCAATATTGCCACCGATAAATTATTTAAAGTTGCCAACACCCCCAAAGCTATTTTGGATTTGGGATTAGATAACCTAAAAAGTTATATTAGCTCTATTGGACTTTATAACTCTAAAGCTGCCAATGTCATCAAAACCTGCCAAGACCTCATCACTAAACACAATGGTCAAGTACCCCGCACTCGAGATGAATTAGAAGCTTTAGCAGGCGTGGGCAGAAAGACCGCCAATGTGGTGCTAAACACCGCTTTTGGTGAGCCTGTCATGGCAGTAGATACGCATATTTTTCGTGTGGGTAATCGTACAGGATTGGCCACAGGTAAAACTGTACTTGCTGTTGAAAGAGCCTTAATGAAGCGTATTCCTGCTGAGTTTTTGGTGGATGCACATCATTATTTGATCTTACATGGGCGTTATACTTGTACAGCTCGTAAGCCCAAATGCGGTGCTTGTGTGGTATTTGATGAATGCATGTTCAAAGACAAAGAACAATGGGCGTTAAAAGATTTAAGTTAGCCCAAATTCAGATTTATGATAAATTTGTTCAATGCTCATCTTTTACCACTGCTCTAATGTGATGGCTGATTAATGTTGATATTGGTTAAAATCACCAAGCTGGTATCGCCAAAGATTAATTAATTATGAATTGATCAAAAATAAGTTGCAATTTAGCAACCGTTTGTTTATTATTTCATAAAAATGATAATAATTATCACTTGTGTTAAGATTACTTATTTGATATCTTTTAGCCATTTTAGTCATCAACCAAAGTCATAAACTGGAGCAATGCTATGACACAACTTACTTTCGCCGAGCGTCTCAAAGAAGAGACTCGTAATATACACGACAGCGTCGATGAGATGGTCATGTCAGCCAGACCCTTTGACAGCGTCGAAAATTATATTAAGTTTTTAAATCTACAATCTGTTTTTCATAAAATTGTTGACCCCATTTATAAAGACCCAGCACTGAACCAATCCATTGAAAACTTAGCATCAATGACGCGTTATGATGCCGTTTTGAATGATTTAAAAGACCTAGAACAACAGCCAAATACCTTTGGGGCAAAATTACCAGCACCAACGGGTGCCAAAGCCATTGGCTGGCTTTATTGTGCTGAAGGTTCCAATATTGGTGCAGCTTTTTTATTTAAAGACACAAAAGAAAAATTAGGCTTTGATGAGAATTTTGGTGCAAGCCATTTAGATGCGCATCCTGATGGGCGTGCTAAGCATTGGAAGGCATTTCGTGAATCTTTAAATCAGCTCAATCTTAATCAAGATGAGCAAGATACAGCCATTCAAGGGGCAACAGAAGCCTTTGAATTTTATAAAGTGGCACTTAAGCAGATTTTTGAGTAACGGATTTTTTGGGTAACCAAGCGTATCATTTTAAGGTGATTGGTTTACTTAAGGTGATTGCTTTACCTTAAACAATACCTTAATTACCCAAGATGATAAACACCCAAGTTTATATTTTTGCATTTGGGTGTTTATTCGGCAGTCAAATGCCAGATATGATGCTTATATTGCTTTTACGGTATTTTCAATTGTGCCAAAAATATTTTCACCTGCTTCATCAAACATTTCAATCCGCACCACATCACCATCTTTCATAAACGGTGTTTGCTGTTTGCCTTCAATCGCTTCATACATACGAAGCTCTGCCAAACAACAATAGCCCACTCCGCCATGCTCAACACTCGACCCCCAAAGGCTGTCTTGCTTATTTGACACAGTGCCTGAACCAATGATAGTGCCTGGTGCCAAATGACGAGTTTTGGCAGCATGTGCAACTAATTGTCCAAATCCAAAAGTCATATCCTCCCCAGCATTAGGGCGACCAAAAAGCTCGCCGTTTAGATGGACTTGAATGGGCAGGTGCAATTTGGCAGCTTGATTGTCCCAAGCTTTTATTTCATCAGGCGTTACAGCAACTGGGCTAAATACAGAAGCAGGCTTACTTTGAAAAAAACCAAACCCCTTGGCAAGCTCTGATGGGATAAGATTTCTTAAAGAAACATCATTCACCAGCATCACCAATCGGATTTGTTCGGCAGCTTGTTTTGGCGTGCTACCCAAACTAACTTTACCTGTAATAACCGCTACTTCCGCCTCCATATCAATACCCCATGCTTCTGACGCCACAATGTCATCTCGTGACCCAATAAAACCATCAGAACCGCCTTGATACATCAATGGATCATCATAAAAAGATTCAGGCACCTCTGAATTTCGTGCTTTGCGAACCAATTCAACATGATTTAAATAAGCCGAACCATCTGCCCATTGGTATGCTCTTGGTAAGGGGGAATGGCATTGTGTTTGATCAAACGGCAATCCATGACGGTTGTCATTTAAATCCTGATAGACCGCTTGTAGCTTTGGCGAGACCACTTCCCAATCATCTAAAGCAGCTTGTAGCGTTGGTGCAATATCCTCAACTTTACGATATTGACTTAAGTCACGGCTAACCACAACCAAACTGCCATCAAGTCCGCCTTGTTTTAGTGTTGCTAATTTCATAAAAACTCCTGATTATTTTTATCAAAACCAATCAATCGCACATCAGGCGGCTCTGTGCCATCATGTACCCATTGTGCGTGTTTGGGTGCTTTTTTTGTTTTCGCCCATTCATTGAGCATATCCCATTTGACTTTATCTAAAGCACGGTTCATCTGATCGGTTGCGATATCGCAGGCAAGCTCAACACGATGACCATTTGGGTCAAAAAAATAAATACTCTTAAACAGCGTATGATTGACAGGCCCCAAAACTTCTAAACCTGAATCGATCAGCTTTTGCTTGGTGGCGTTTAAGGTCTCTTCGCTATCAACTTTGAGTGCTAAATGTTGAGTCCATATGGGCGTATTTTCATCTCGCCCCATCGCAGGCTTGGTCGGAAGCTCAAAAAATGCCAAGATATTACCACCGCCTGCATCCAAAAAAATATGCATATATGGATCAGGTTCACCCGTTGATGGTACTTTATCCTCAGCAATTGCCAAAACAAAGTCCATATTCAGATGCTTTTGATACCATTCAACCGTTTCTTTGGCATCCTTGCAACGATATGCCACATGATGTACACCTTGAGTGATAGACATTCAACCCTCCTGTGAATGAATATTAAAATATTATCTATCATGATAATCAGAATATTTAAAGCGTCGCTGCCTTTGATCATCATGATTAAAAATTGATAACAATGTACAATCTTAAGTCAGTTTTTATAAAAAATGCCAACGGCAGGCACGCTTTAATTAATTTAAGAGACCTTAAAAGACAACCATCATCAAAGTTATGGCTAACATGATGATTGTGCATGATGACCGTGCTAACTACCCTACCATTTCATCAAAAAATTAAACCAAGATAAAGTGGGATTTTTTGGATTATTTATCGGTATTTACGATAACTTATTAAAAATAAATAGATTAATTAATTTTTTTAAAAATTAAAAACCCAACCATGACTGTATTAAGTCAAGATTGGGTTCGTTGGTCATCAAATAACCAAGTCATGCCAAAAAGTTATTTTCACATAACTTTGATAAGATGATTGAATAAAAGTTAATTATCAGGTTAATACTAACTTTTATCCGATGTGATCATTGGTAAAATCACGCTCACTTAAGCATCATAAGGATCACGCAACACAATGGTTTCATCACGATCAGGGCCTGTTGAGATGATATCAACAGGGCAACCGACAAGCGCCTCGATGCGTTTGATGTATGCCTGAGCATTGGCAGGCAGTGAATCAAAGTTAGTCACGCCAATCGTCGATTCGCTCCAACCTGGTAGGGTTTCATATTTTGGTACCACTTTTTCATAATATTCAGCATCATAAGCACCAGCACACTCACCTTCTGGTACTTCATAGCTGGTGCAAATATTAATCTCATCTAAGCCGTCTAAAACATCAAGCTTAGTCAAACAAATTCCGCTCATTGAGTTTAATACAACCGCACGGCGTAAGCTGACCGCATCAAACCAACCACAGCGGCGAGCTCGGCCTGTTGTTGCACCAAATTCATGTCCAACTTTTGCCAAGTGAGCACCAACATCATCAAACAGCTCTGTTGGGAATGGTCCTGAGCCGACACGAGTGGTGTAAGCTTTGGTAATGCCTAACACATAATCTAAATATAAAGGACCCAAGCCTGTGCCTGTAGATACGCCGCCTGCTGTTGTATTTGAGCTGGTAACAAATGGGTAAGTACCATGGTCAATATCAAGTAGCGTCCCTTGAGCACCCTCAAACATCAAATTTTCGCCATTTTGGCGACGGGTCTCGAGTGCATCGGTCACATCAATGACCAAATCCTTAAGCTTGGATGCCCATTCTTGGCACAGTTTGAGCGTGGTATCAAAATCAATGGCATCTACCTTATAATATTCGGTCAGTGCAAAGTTATGATATTCAAGTAAATTTTCTAGTTTTTCTGGTAAATCTGCACGGAATAAATCAGCAACTTTGAGCGCACGGCGTGAAACTTTATCTTCATAAGCAGGGCCAATACCACGACCTGTTGTGCCAATTTTGCCACTGCCTCGTTTGATTTCACGAGCTTGGTCAAGTGCAGTATGATAAGGCATAATCAGCGGACATGCAGGTGAAATTCGCAAACGCTCACGCACAGGCACGCCTTTTTCGATTAAACCATTCATTTCCTTAAGTAGTGCCTCAGGAGATAAAACAACCCCATTGCCAATGAAACAAGTGACGCCCTCACGCAAAATACCTGATGGAATAAGATGCAGAACGGTTTTTTCACCGCCAACAACCAGTGTATGACCTGCATTATGCCCACCTTGAAAGCGGGCGACCGCTGTGGCTTTTTCGGTCAGCAAATCCACAATTTTGCCTTTGCCTTCATCACCCCACTGACTACCCAGCACGACAACATTCTTACCCATAATGTATCCTTAAAAGTTACTCAATAAATCAATCAACAATATCAATCGGTGAACTCAGCACTCATCACCAACTAATCGCACAGCCCAAATCGGCTCATCTTGATCGGTGTCCCAATGCAAAATACCATCAATCTGATCAGGCTTATCATCTACAGTCAAAGGCTTAATGACAATACAGCCTTCAGATTGTAGGGTTTTAATTTGTGCGGTCAAGTCAGCTTTTGTGTCTGCATCAGCATTTTGTAAATCGTGATAATCCACCAAAATCACAGTATCTTCTTCAAGCTCTACAAATTCAAGCAAGCGATTAATATCCATGCTAAAACCCGTTGCACCCCGTGCCACGCTGTGGGCTTTGGTGCCATTAAATCGTCCGCCTCGTACCAAAGCTTGTGTCTGTGTGGTTTTATTGCTCAAGTAGGCATTAAATACCACGCCAGTGTGATAATGATATCCTGACAATTCAGTCACATCAATACTCACACTCATACCCACCGCTCTGATATGTGCCGCCAAAGTAGCAAGCTCATTTGCCGCTTGGATGATTTGATTATCTTGGCGAGCTTTATTGGACAGTTTACTCAATAAAGCCTCGGCATTTGGCGTCCGATCACTGCTTAATGTATGCTGAGCCAATACCAAAAAATCGGTTGTATCGCTTGGGCTATTTAGGCTATTGCCAATATTTTGGCACCATTTGGCAAGCTCTGGCATGGCTTTTTTATGGTAAATGCCAATCAGCTCATCAGCGTCTTTGTTTGAAACGCCATGCAACTGACACAAGCGATCAAAAATAGCGACATGAGCAATATCTACATGCAGCATCTCTCGGTTTAATCCGATCTCATCTGCCAATGCGGCCAATAGATCAATCAGCTCAAGCTCGGCACAGATATCATCTATCCCAAAAATCTCAGCGCCCAATTGAAGCGGCGTACGCAGTCCAAACAGACCAGTCGGTAGGGTTTTGACAACCTGCCCAACATAACAGTAACGGCTGATACCTTGACCATATTTACTATCAATGCGTAGAATTTGTGGCGTAATATCGGCACGCAAACCCATTAAACGACCATTGAGCTGATCGATAAATTTAAAAGTTTGGCGTTTTAGGTCTTCGTCAGCATTATTTAGCAGACTTTCGGTATACTCAATTAATGGCGGCGACACCAAGCGATAACCGTGTGCGGTCAGCACAAACAGCAAGGCATCACGCAGGCTTTCTTGTTTTTGAGCATCGGTAAATAGTACATCAGCCACACCATCAGGTAAAAGCCAATTTTGCTGAATGTGTTTTGTATCCATTTGGTGTTCGGTGTTAAAATTGGTGGTGCTATGCTTTGGCACAAAAAACCCCTATCAGCAAATAAAAACAGTCAAACAAGCGTTTGACCAAAATACAGTGTCATAAAATACGGTGTCATAAAAAATGACTTAGAAAAAATGACTTGGGCTTATAAAATAAGCACCATAATTACAAATGAGCGATCATTGGCTCATTTGTGATCACAGTCAGCATTTTTCTTGACTAGTGTACCATACCTTAGCGGGCTTGCAAGGTTAATTTGAAAAAAAAATTTATCAATCGCTCAATTGTCAATGAAGTCATCATTTAACTGATGAAAAATTGCGACAGTATTGCTATAATAATCCACTGAATATAAATTTGCTCTATAGTTTAGGGTTTTAATACACCGATCATCACAAAATTTGCGATTTTTTGGGGATTTTATGACACAGCATAATACACAAACCGATCACACCCCAAATCCAAACGACCTGACCCGCCCAACCGAATCTGAAACTATATCTGATCCTATCATTCATCAAGATGAGCTGTTTGATGAATCAGACATGATCAAAGTCACCAACGACCCTGAGCATACCCCTGAAAGTGCTGAAACTTTCCACGACACTCAAGACAGCTATATCTATGGCGATGCCGATGCCACAGATGAAGATACCATTGAGACCATGACAGTCTACGATCCTGATGCCGACCGCTTAGAAGATATTGAGCAATCTGGGGATAATGAAACTGTCATCTGTTATGCTTACTCTCGTAAAACAGGCGCACCCATTGAGCCTTTAGCAATCGAGGATGTCAGTCGTACGCTGACGAATAACAATCAATTTATCTGGCTTGGATTATACGATCCCAGTCTTGAAACCGTTCAAGAGGTTCAAGATGCCTTTGACTTACATGAGCTTGCCTTAGAAGATGCCTTTGCTGATCACCAACGCCCAAAGGTTGAAAGCTACGGTAATGATACCATCTTTGTGGTTGTGCGTACTGCTAAGCTTGAGGATAACCAAATCCGCTATGGCACAACCGCCATTTTTATGGGTAAAAATTTCATCATCAGCGTCCGCCGTGGTGCATCCAATTCCTATACCCCTGTTCGTGAACATTGCCACCGCCGACCTGAAAAATTGCGTTTGGGTCCAATTTTTGTACTACATGCAATTTTAGACTTTATTGTTGATAACTACTTACCAATCACTGACCGATTAGGCAATTATTTGCGTGAGCAAGAACGCAATATTTTTTCACATGAGTTTAGCAAATCTACCCTAAAAAGTTTATATGAACTAAAATCTCAACTGGTGCATATGCGAGCGGTAATTTTACCTGTCCAAGATGTGTGTAACTTTTTTATTAATCATAAAAAAAATGAATTGGTCTCTGCTTTTCCTGTTGCCGCCAAACCTTATTTTCGTGATGTCAATGACCATCTTTTACGCTCAATTGATGCCGTCAATGGTCTAAATGAAATGCTCTCTGTGGCAATGGATACTTATATGGCGATGGTAACCATGGGACAAAATGATGTTGTCCGAAAATTGGCGGCTTGGGCTGGTATCGCTGCCGTACCGACGGCGGTTGCTGGTATTTATGGCATGAACTTTGATTATATGCCTGAGCTGCAGATTCGGTATGCTTATTTTGTGGTTGTTGGTGCGGTCATGTTGGTTTGTTTGTTTTTATACACCAAATTTAGAAAAGCAGGTTGGTTATAATTGATCAATTAAATCGATTACGCATCACACGACGATAACTTTATCATATAAGTTTATAATTTTTGATTTTATTAGCACAATACTTAAGCTTGCATTAAAATGGCGGCTTAATGATTTGTGCTTTTTTATTCATCACTAAAATAAGGAATGACGATGGCTGAAGCTGGTATGGCAAGCGAGCTGATTCAAGTTGTAACACTACTTGGAGCTGCCGTAATCGCAGTACCCCTTTTTCGTAAAATTGGGTTAGGGTCTGTTCTTGGTTATTTGGCTGGTGGTCTGATCATCGGACCGTTTGGCTTAGGGATATTTACCGACCCACAGACCATCATCCACACCGCTGAACTTGGTGTGGTGATGTTTTTATTCATTATCGGTCTTGAAATGCACCCATCGCATTTGTGGAGTCTTAGACGACAAATCTTTGGGCTTGGGTCTTTGCAGGTATTAGGTGCAACCGCCTTAATGATGTTGGTACTCAAGATATTTGGGGCATCATGGCAAGTGGCATTTGTGGGGGCATCAGGGTTTGTGCTAACCTCAACGGCAATTGTCATGCAAACTTTGGGCGAAAATAATGGATTGTCTACCGCCAAAGGTCAAAGCATGGTATCCATCTTATTATTTGAAGATTTGCTGATTGTTCCGCTGTTAGCCATTGTGGCTTTTTTATCGCCTGTGGTGCATACCAGTGAAACACCAGCTTGGCAAGCGATTGCTGTGGCATTAGGTTCATTACTGGCATTGTTGATCGTTGGGCGTGTACTGATTAATCCATTATTTACGATACTTGCCAAAACTGGTGTACGAGAGATTATGACAGCTGCAGCGTTATTGGTCATGCTAGGATCGGCACTACTGATGGAGCTTGGCGGTCTGTCGATGGCGATGGGTGCATTCGTTGCAGGTGTGCTGTTATCTGAATCAAGCTTTCGGCATCAACTTGAAGCAGACATTGAGCCTTTTCGTGGTCTTTTACTGGGCTTGTTCTTCTTAGGCGTCGGTATGGCACTTGATTTATCCATCGTGACCAAAAACTGGCAACTTATCAGCCTTGGTGTCATCGCACTCATGCTCACCAAAGGTCTTTGGATTTATTTCGCAGCTTATCTGACCAAAGCTGGGCATGCCATCGCTATTGAGCGTGCAGTCATGATGGCACAAGGTGGTGAGTTTGCCTTTGTACTATTTTCAGCAGCAGCGACGCATTCGGTCATATCCGCCGATACACATGCCAATTTAACAGCAATCGTTGTGATGTCCATGGTACTTACGCCACTATTTTTAGTGATTCATCAAAAATACACTGCCAAAAACACATCGCCAGTGTCTGTAAGAGACAATGATGCCATTAATGAAGAAAATCCCATCATTATCTTAGGACATGGCAGATACGGGCAAGTTGTCAATGGCATGATGACCGCTTGTGGTTATCAGACCACATTGATTGATAGTGATGCTGACCATGTGGACGGTTTATCAAACTTAGGGATTCAGACTTATTATGGCAATGCCACACGATTTGATTTGCTTGATATGGCAGGCATCGCCAAAGCCAAACTGGTGTTAATCGCGATCGATCATCCCAAAGAGGCGCTGTCCATCGTACGCCATCTACGCCACACCTACAACGATTTGCCAATCGTGGCTCGTGCTTATGATCGCATTCATGCCTACCAATTACACAAAGCAGGTGCCAGTGCGGTGATTCGTGAGACTTTTGATTCAGCGGTACGCAGTGCCCGCACAGGGCTTGAGCTTTTGGGGATGGATAGCGAGATTGCTGAACGCATCGCACATCTGTATCATCACCGAGATCGAGATGGTGTGGCAGTAGCTGCCGAAACATATGACCCAAACATCAGCCGCTATAAAAATACGCATATGATTAGCATGCTCAATCATCATCGTGCGCATACCAAAATGATGATTGAAAAAATCTTGCGTGGTGAAGAAGTCCAATGGCAACCAAAGCGTGGTACTTATTTAGGTCAAGAAAATCAATAGCCAAAAAATGCCTTGAAGCGATTTCAAGGCATTAAATATCAAGTACTCAAAAAAACTAAAGCACCATCGCAGCAATCCAACCAAAAATAATCAAAGGAATATTATAGTGGATAAAAGTTGGAATCACAGAATCATGAATATGATCATGCTGACCGTCTGCATTAAGCCCCATGGTGGGACCTAATGTAGAATCTGATGCAGGTGAGCCAGCATCGCCCAGTACGCCTGCTGTCGCAATCAAAGCCACTGTCGCAGGCACACTAAAGCCCATCGCCATACACAGCGGTACATAAATGGTCGCAATGATGGGGATCGTCGAAAATGATGAACCAATGCCAAGTGTCACCACCAAACCAACCAAAAGCATCGATACTGCCGCAAGCATTTTGTTATCACCAAAAAGACCTACCGCCCCATCAACCAACGCATTAATCTGCCCTGTGGCTTTCATCACCTCTGCAAAACCTTGAGCACAAATCATGATAAAGCCAATCATCGCCATCATTTTAATGCCATCATTAAAAACCTCATTGGCATCACGCCATTTCACGATACCTGTTGCCATAAATATCACAAAACCCACGAGTGAGCCAATCAATAAAGAATCTGTCATAAGCTGTGCGACAAATGCCGCAACTATTGCCACCATCGCCACGACGATATTAAGCGTACCGACTTGAATAGACGCCTGACCGACCGCCACGGCTTTTTCTTGATAATAACGCGGTTTACGATAAGTAACAAAAATGGCAATCAAAAGTCCGATTAGCATGCCCAAAGCAGGAATCATCATGGTTTGCATCATTGAGATGTTATTGGTTATCATACCTGCTTCATTGATATTTTTAAGAATAATTTGATTCAAAAAAATATCGCCAAATCCATAAGGAATAAACATGTATGTATTAACCAAACCAAAAGTTAAAATACATGTGATCGCACGGCGATCTAAATGCAAGCGATTCATCACCAATAACAGTGGTGGCACGATTAGGGGAATAAAGGCAATATGAATTGGCACAATGTTTTGAGACATGATCGCCATAATCATTAAGATAAAAAATAACAAAAACTTAAGCCCACCTGTGCCATCAGCGTACTGCAACCGAGTAATCAGCTTATCTGCCAATATCTGCGGTAATCCTGAATGGGCAATCGCCATCGCAAAAGCACCAAGCATGGCATAAGATAAAGCAATTTGTGCACCATTTTTAATACCATCTTGAAAAGAGGTTAGCGTATCAGCGACCGACATACCCGCCATCAAACCGCCAACGATCGCCCCAACCACCAAGCTTAGTACCACATGTACCCGTACAAGCGATAAGCCAACCATCACAATGACGGCAAGCAAAACAGCATTCATCATCACCCCCAAATCATACCTATCAAAATTAAATCCTGTATTATACCCAAAAAAATGCGTAAAATTTTTTAAAAATATGATGATAAATCAATAAGTTACACATTTAATTGTGATAGACAATTTTTACAAAGCCAATCATTTGGTCATGATGATTAAAAATACTGATGATTTGCCAAGTTTTTGATGTCAGGTCTTGCAATTTACGCAACAAGCCACCATAAATCCAGCATCATTTTAAAAATATAAGGAATACTAAAATGACAACCTCAAATACAACTTATGACAATGCCAATAATCATCATAATTTACAACAACTGCCCTTAATTGCTGTTCGTGATGTCATCATTTTTCCGCAGACACAAGTCGCCTTGTTTATCGGTCGTGAGCAGTCCATCAAAGCCATTGAACTTGCCCAAAAATCACATGAAGGTAAACTGATTGCAGTTGCCCAAAAAGATTCACTGTCTGAACAGATTGATACTGAAGATTTGCATCGCTACGGAACACTTTGCCGAATTGTCAGCACCATGCCACATGATTCTGATGATAAATGCTTAAAGGTGTTGATTGAGGGTCTTGAGCGTGTTGAGATTGGTCGCATCCAAAATGCCAATGATGATACTGATGATAGCTTTATCGCTGAGTTTACTACTGCCAATGTTGACCTCAATCTTAGCCAAGAAGAAGCCGATGCTCAAAAGTCGGTACTGCTTGAGCTATTTAGTGACTATGCTGAAAGTACGCTAAGAAATTCGCGCGAGCTGATCCGTGTTGCCAGCGGTTTTGATGATTTGCTTGAGCTGATCTACTTTGTCGTGACACGCACACAGCTGCCTCTTGATAAAAAGCAAGCGTTGCTTGAATCGGATGATGCTGCTGAATACTTTAAGGTGCTAAGCGAATATTTCACCAACACCAAAACCGAGCATAGCATCGAAAGTCAGCTACAAGACACCGTTCGCAAGCAAATGGAAAACAACCAACGCGAGTATTTTTTAAATGAAAAAATGAAAGCCATCAAATCAGAACTATCCGATTTGAATGATGGTGCCGATGATGACGATGTTGAGCTTGAAAATCGCTTAAAAGAAGCTGATTTGCCTGATGATGTCCGCAAAAAGGCCGAAAGTGAATTTAAAAAACTCAAACAAATGCCAGCGTCATCATCAGAGGCATCGGTGGTACGAGGTTATGTTGAGTGGATTTTAGACACACCATGGAACAAAGCCAGTAAAGTCAGCATTAATCTTGATAAAGCCAAAAAAACACTGGATAAAGATCACTATGGGCTAGATGATGTCAAAGACCGCATTTTGGAATATTTGGCAGTACAATCTCGAGTGAAACAGCTTAAAGGGCCTATTTTATGTTTGGTTGGTCCTCCTGGGGTGGGTAAAACTTCCTTAGGCGAGAGCATTGCTCGTGCCACAGGTCGTAAGTTTGTGCGTATGGCATTAGGTGGCGTGCGTGATGAAGCTGAAATTCGTGGGCATCGCCGTACTTATATCGGTGCTATGCCTGGTAAAATCGTACAATCGCTTGCCAAAGTTGAGGTTAAAAATCCGCTATTTTTACTCGATGAAATTGATAAGATGGCGCAAGATTTTCGAGGAGACCCTGCTTCTGCCTTACTTGAGGTGCTTGATCCATCACAAAATAAATCCTTTAATGATCATTATTTGGACTTAGATTTGGACTTATCACAAGTGATGTTTATTTGTACTGCCAACAGCATGAACATTCCGCCTGCCTTGCTTGACCGTATGGAGGTCATTCGCTTGCCTGGCTATACTGAAGATGAAAAAATGGCCATTGCCAATAATTATCTAACCCCAAAAGCTTTAGAACAAAACGGTCTAAAACCCAATGAGCTTGATATTACTGATGATGCATTAACCAGTATTATCCGCCATTATACCAAAGAGGCAGGCGTTCGTAATCTTGAGCGTGAGATTAATAAAATCAGCCGTAAAGCGGTACGCTCCCAAATCGAAAAATATGGCATCAAACCCAAAAAAGGTGTTAATATCGACAGCTTAACCATCACCGATGATAATATTTCAGATTATTTGGGCGTCAAGCCATATGATTATGGTTTGGCTGAAAAAGACCCTGAGATTGGACGCATTACAGGTTTGGCGTGGACTTCGGTTGGTGGTGAGCTTTTGACCATCGAATCTGCAACCATGCAGGGTAAAGGTGAGCTTGTCTTTACAGGGTCGCTTGGTGATGTTATGAAAGAGTCCATTCGTGCTGCAATGAGTGTTGTGCGTGCCAATGGTGAGCGATTTGGGATTACTTATGAAAAATTTAAAAATACCGATTTGCATATCCATATGCCTGAAGGTGCAACCCCAAAAGATGGTCCATCAGCAGGCATTGCCCTAACCACAGCCATCGTCTCTGCCATGACAGGCATCGCCATTCGTGCTGATATTGCCATGACAGGTGAGGTTACTTTGCGTGGTAAAGTATTACGCATCGGTGGATTAAAAGAAAAGCTCTTGGCGGCACATCGTGGCGGCATCAAGCATGTCTTGATACCCAAATCCAATGAGCGTGATTTGATCGAGATTCCTGACAATGTCAAAGAAGGTCTTGTCATTCAATCTGTTGAAACCATTGATGAGGTGTTGGCGGTAGCTTTGGTTGAGCCAATTCGCCCACTCCCTCCACAAGCGGTCACTCACAAGACCAGTAGCGATACTGTACGCAGCTAAACAACAGCACACCTTGACAGATCGTGTCAGGTGTGCTTTTTTGATTAAAAGATATGCATCATGAAAGCCTTATTTGACTATATTCCACTCATCATATTTTTTGTTCTTTATAAAACGACCGAACCAACAGACAGCACGCATCCGATTTTACAACTCATTGGGTCGGCAGGCACGGATAATAACCACATTTTAGTGGCAACATTTGGGCTGATTGCCGCAACTGTCATTATATATGGGTATTTATTCATCAGCCAAAAATTTCACCTAGAAAAGCAGCAGTGGTTTGTGCTACTGATGACGGTGGTTTTTGGTGGAATCACCTTAGCACTTAGCGACGCATTTTATATCATGCTAAAAGCAGTGTTAATTAACGGTGTATTTGCACTGGGGCTACTCATCTCCCCATTATTTAGCAAAGATAAAAGCCCCATCATCAAACGCTTGTTTGAACCTGTATTTCACCTAACGCACCAAGGTTGGCAGTATCTTAATTTGGCTTGGGTGGGTATGTTTACTGTGATGGCAGGTTTACATACATTTTTTGCATTCATTTTTGCAGATGGTAAATACTGGGGCGAATTTACCGCTTTTGGTGATATGATTGTCATGTTTATATTTTTGGGCGTGATGTTTTTTTGCCTAAGAAATAATATTAGAAAGGACATTACTGAGAATTCTAAAAAATCACTTAATAAATAATAAGCTAATAAAAAGCACTGTTAAAACAGTGCTTTATTTATCTTTGATTTGATTAAACCATCTATTCGCTGACAAAAGCGATTTTGCCCAATCCTGCTTTTGATGCCTCAGCCAAAACCTGTGCGACGGTATCGTATTTACCCTCTTTATCAGCACGCAAATTAATTTGGGGGTTTTTGCCTGCATTAACCTGCTCGGTGAAGCGTTGGCTCAGCTCATCTAAGGTCAGTGCTTCACGGTCCCAATAAATGCCCCCTGCCTCATCAATGCTAATTTGTAAGACCTCAGGCGGTGCATCATTCACCGATGCCGAAGTTTTTGGTAAATCAAGCGGTACGCTTGGGTTTAGCACGGTCGCTGTTACCAAAAAAATAATCATCAAAACCAACATGATGTCAATCAGCGGAATAAGGTTCATCTCATTCATGCCGTTATTGTCATGATCACCCAACTCAAAAGCCATCAGACCCTCCTTTATTGTACAATCTTAGACAGAATTTGATGGGCTGTATCAGTTGCCAGATGAATCGCTTGCTTGTTAATGCGTGTGGCAATGTTATAAAAGATGACCGCAGGTATCGCAACCGCTAAGCCTAAACCCGTCATAATCAATGCTTCACCCACAGGTCCTGCCACTTGTGCCAAGCCTGCTTGACCTGTCGCACCGATGCTATGAAGGGCATGAAAAATCCCCCAAACCGTACCAAACAGTCCAATAAAAGGTGCGATGGAAGCTGTTGTCCCAAGAACGGGCAGACCTTTTTCAAGCTCATAGCGATGATGAGCGATTTGTTGGAGCAGTTTTTGCTCTGTTGCCATCTTGCGTTGTTCAAATGGCAAATCACCCAAGTTTTGGATATTGATTTGGGCAGTTAGCTCATCAACAATATTTGCTGTGCGACGCCGAGAGTTAATCACACGCATAATACCCACAATCCAAGATGCCATTGATAAAGCCAATAAGACAAAAAACAGCGTCTTACTCACCGCATCGGTATGCGACCAATAAAATCCAAAATCCATAAATTCACCTCAAATTTTCAAAACTCAATCAAATGACCAAATATTTGGGCAATTTAACTAAGCTATCATAAGAATCGTTGCTAAAAATTAGTTAAAACCACAAAATCAGTTGGTACAAGACTCATCTTTTTGTAATTTTAGTGTAATCGGATAAATTGCAGTGCCAACACGCGTGATGTTACCTTCTCTAAATGGATGCAGGCGACCACGACCTATTTGACGGGTAATCTGTCGGTCTAATTTTGCATCGCCTGTTGAACCATTTAAGTTGACATTGGAGATTTTACCCTCAGCATCAACACGGAAACTCACTTGAAGCGTGGTGTCAATATCACTTCTTGCTGAACAAAAATTATTCACTCTGGGCTTGGTTTTCCAGCTGGCATTACTGATATTAATGCCACCTTCCACCGTCTGATTTTGAGCAGGCTGACCGCCCCCATGATTACCTGCTTTTTTGGCAGCATCAGCCGCTGCTTGGGCAGCTGCTTGTCTTGCAGCAGCTTCTCGGGCTTCTCTCTGTGCTTGTTCTCTAGCCCTGCGTTCGTTGTCAAGACGCTCCTGCTCACGCCTTGCGTTTTCTAAGCGTTCTTGTTCCCTGCGTTCATTTTCAAGACGCTCTTGTTCTAAGCGTTCTTGTTCTTGAATTTCGGCCAATCGCTTTTGCTGGGCAACCCAAGCCTCTTGAAGTCTTTCTTGTTCTAAGATGGCTTCTACATCAATCTCGGGCTCAGGTTCAGGAATTGGTTCAGGCTCAGGCTCAGGCAATGGCTCAGGTTCAGGAATTGGTTCTTGAATCGGTTCAGGTGGTTCAACAACCTCAGGGGTAGCAACCTCTGGCTCTACAACAGGCTCTGGTGTAACAACAGGTTCGCCTGGTGGTTCGGGCGATTCAAGGTCATTAAGTGCGATGGGTTCAGGCACTGGTTCTTTGATAAATTCAATCTCTAAGGGCGGTGTTACAGGTGGCGGTGTGATTGGTTTTATAGTCATATTCGCCAATCCAAAACCTACCAATCCATGCAAAACAGCTGCGATAGAGATAGCCAACACTTTGATTTTTTTGGAATTATCCACTTAAAACACCCATAAACAACCAAATATGGTATATCTATTGACAAAAATTAAAAATAAAAATAGTAACGATAACGATTATCAGTTGGCATATTATGAACGATTTAGTTATAAATTGCAATATTTTAGTAAAATTTATTTCACCAAAATCGGCGACCATCTGATGATGCAAAAAGTTATATTATAACATTAATAATCCATCCGCCAACTCTTATCAAACAAGTTTGTACAATTTTATGGTAAGAGATTTTATCTTGGCAATTTTAATCACTTTGCTAGATTTAATCACTTTGCTAGAGTTGAAAAGCTGTTGGTTGGATTATTATCATCAAATATCATAAGAACTCATACAGCTTTTGGCATCGGCTCATTTTCTACCCAATAATGACAGCCAATGCTATGTGGGCGATCTAAGCTTGCTTTTGCGACCAAATAAGCACACATGGTGAGATTGAGCTTTTGAATTTGGCTTTGGGTAGTCAAGTTCTGGGTGGATAGATCGGTCAAAGCCCCCGCCAAAAGTTCTACAGTTTTTACCACATCTTCTTGTCTACGCATGACCCCAAGATGTTGCTGCATCAGCTGCTTAATCTGAGCGACATCCAATGGCATACTTGACGACAGATTAACATCCTTTTGATGCGTTTGAACCGACCAATTAGGCAGTACATCACGATTTGACCATTTTACCAAAGGTTCTTGCAAAGATTTGGCAGCATTTTGACCCATCACCAAACACTCCAACAAGGAATTACTCGCCAACCGATTAGCGCCATGCAGTCCTGTATATGCCATCTCACCCAAACAATACAAACCCACCACATCACTTCGCCCGCTGACATCTGTCAAAACGCCCCCACAAAAATAATGCTGTACTGGCGTTATAGGAATTGGCTGCTTGGTGATATCCACGCCTTTGGCCAAGCAAGATTGATAAATTTTTGGAAAATGTTGCCTAATAAATTCATCTGATTGATGACTGATATCCAAAAATACACCCTGAGCGGTACGCTGTGCCTCCTTGGTAATGCTTCTTGCGACAACATCTCTGGGTGCAAGCTCTAGACGGTCATCATAATTTGACATAAAGCGTTCACCTTGTGCATTGATGAGCCGCCCGCCCTCGCCTCTAACTGCTTCTGAGATTAGTGCTGTTTGAGCCATACCATCATCAAAACCTGTTGGATGAAATTGAACAAATTCAGCATTCACAATGCGGCAACCTGCTCGGTACGCCATAGCAATACCATCACCAGTACACACCTCTGGCGCTGTGGTATATTGATAAATCTGCCCTAAGCCGCCAGTGGCAAGCACCACTTTATCAGCATCATATTTTTTGGATTGTTGATTGATAAGACATACCACACCTTTACAATGCACTTTTTTTGTCTTTGCATCAATCTTAGTCAAAATATCTGTCACAAAACACCGCTCAAGCACATGGATATTTGGGCAAGTTTGCATGTGTGCCCAAAGGCACGCCATGACTGATTGACCTGTATGATCAGCGACATGGCAAATGCGGCGTCTATTGTGTCCACCTTCTTTGGTTAAGTGTAAACCTTCTTTAGTTTTACTAAAAGGCACTGCCAAAGAGCTAAGCCAAGCAATCGCATCAGCACCTTGGCGAATGATTTGCTCGGTTGTGTTGGGATCGCACAGCCCTGCACCTGCAATGAGCGTATCTGTCACATGCTCCTGAATGCTGTCGGTTGGTGCTATCACCGCAGCGATGCCGCCTTGGGCAAAGCGGCTTGATGTATCCGCAATTTCACCCTTGCACATTAATAAAACTTGATAATCTTTTGGCAAAGATAACGCTGTGGTCATGGCAGCCAATCCACTACCAACAATGATCACATCATAAGAAGCTGGTTTCATTTATGCAACTCCCAAACCATGAACTGCTGGTTTTTTGGGCAATGTTTTTGAAAATTCAATCATTTTATCCAACGCATGGCGTGCATCATTCATCAAAGACTCAGCAAGCTGAATTTCACCTGTACCATATTTGAGTGCTTGATAAACCCCTTGGACACCATTCATGGCCATCCAAGGACAAAATGCACAGCTTTTACAAGTTGCACTATTGCCCGCTGTCGGTGCTGCAATGAAAGTTTTTTGTGGTGCGTGCTTTTTCATTTCATGCAAAATCCCCAAATCGGTAGCAACGATGAAAGTTTTTTCGGGGCGGTGAATGGCGGCTTGTAATAGCTTACTGGTAGAACCGACCACATCTCCTTGAGCGACCACGCTGGCAGGAGATTCTGGATGCACCAAAGTGATCGCTTCAGGGTGTTCACGCTTAAGCTGTTCAAGCTCGATTGATTTAAATTCATTATGCACAATGCAAGATCCTTGCCATAAAATCATATCCGCCCCTGTTTTTTGGCGAATGTACTCTCCCAAATGACGATCAGGACCCCAAATGATCTTTTCCCCTTTGGCATGTAAATGACTGACAATTTCAAGTGCAACCGACGAAGTTACCACCCAGTCAGCACGCGCTTTGACAGCGGCACTGGTGTTGGCATAGACAACCACCGTTCTATCAGGGTGTGCATCACAAAATGCACTAAATTCTTCAATGGGACAACCCAAATCCAACGAACATTCCGCCTGTAAATCAGGCATTAAGACAGTTTTGTGCGGACTTAATATTTTGGCACTTTCACCCATAAAACGAACCCCTGCGACCAATAAAGTCTTGGCATCGTGTGCAGCCCCAAACTTAGCCATCTCAAGCGAATCCCCAACACAGCCGCCTGTCGCCAATGCCAAATCTTGAATATCAGGATCAACATAATAATGCGCAATAACCACCGCATCTTTTTGGATAAGCAGATCCTTAATATTGCGTTGGTATTGGGTCAGTGCGTCTTTTGGTAGCTCAGGCGGAATCTTTGCCCACGCTTGCTTGATCCGACACGATGTCGTCGGCATAGTTGATAAGGGTGCTTCATAATCAAACGCTTGTTGGGTATTTTTATGCATGACATGCTCCTTTTAGCATCAGCTTAAATGATTACTCAGATGATTTATGCTCATTTTGAGTATTAATTTTGACATATTATGCTCATTTTGAGTATAATGTAAAGCAGTTTTTGATAGAATATCGCTTTTTAATCAGTTTGATTATCAAAAGTGCATTGAAAATTAGTAAGATTTTTTTTAAAATGATGATTTTTCAATGACTGTGAATTATGAGTATACATTCATCAACCAATACCCCTCAACAAAATGACGGCTTGGTCGATCTTGTAACGGTTTTGGCTGCTGTTACTGATCATAAAGCTCGTATCTTAACGGTCAGCGGTGGTGATAAGTTGCCCAGCGGTCAGCTGACACCCATTCATCATTCACTACAAGCGGGTGTTAAAGACTGGGTACGCACCCAAACCGCTCAGCCAATGGGTTATGTTGAACAGCTGTATACTTTTGTAGATGGTGAGCGTAAAAACGCACAAGGTATGCCCGTTTTGTATGTCAGCTACCTTGGGTTGGTTAAAGAAGCCACCGCCCACAGTCTCAATCCTGATGCCACTTGGCAAGATTGGTATGATTATTTTCCATGGGAAGATCGGCGTAATAGCAGTAAGCCCATTGAGATTTTATCAGGTCTGTATGCTTGGGTGGATGCTGGCAGTGATACCCAAGAACGCCAAGAACGGCTAAGACGGGTTCAATTATGCTGGGGTTTACCGCCTTATTCGTGGTCAGAAGAGCAGGTACTCCTACGCTATGAATTATTGTATGAAACAGGGTTGGTTGCCGAATCGCCTTGGCAAAACCAAAATTTTGATTTTCGCCATACTGGTCGTTTTATGCAGCATAGCCATCGCCGAGTACTAGCCACAGCACTCGCCAGATTGCGTGCTAAGATAAAATACCGCCCCGTTATTTTTGAATTGATGGCAGATGAGTTTACATTATTCCAGCTTCAAAAAAGCGTTGAAGCCTTATCAGGTCAAGAACTGCATAAACAAAATTTTCGCAGGCAAGTTCAACAGCAAAACCTGATAGAAGCCATTGAAGGCAGGTTTGCTCATGAGCGTGGTCGACCTGCACAGCTTTACCGATTTAAAGACACAGTACTACTTGAGCGTTTGTTGTCTAACACTCGCCTGCCCGTGAGCAAATGATTTAAGATAATGATTAATAAGATAAGGATAAATTCATGAAAACGCCATTATTTGCATTGCCTGATGCCCTACTAATACCCACAGTCCAAGCGGCACTTTTAGAGGATTTGGGGCGGCGTGGTGATGTTACTTCGGCTGCTGTCATCGCCAAAAATAGCACCGCAAATCTTGCCATCGTAAGCCGTGATACAGGCATTTTGGCAGGCATGGATTTGGCAAGGTTGGCTTTTGAATGTATTGATAAAACAATCAACTTTAGCCCAAATGCCTCAGATGGGGATACCATCAAATCAGGTCAAGTGTTGGCTTATGTATCGGGCAATACCCAAGCCTTATTACAAGCCGAAAGAACAGCACTAAATTTTTTGACACATCTAAGCGGTATCGCCAGCATGACCGCCAAAGCAGTTGCCCAAATATCACACACGCAAGCCAAAATTACCTGCACACGCAAAACCACACCACTTTTAAGAAATCTACAAAAATACGCTGTGCGAGCAGGTGGTGGCTGTAATCATCGAATGGGGCTAGATGATGCGATCTTAATTAAGGATAATCACTTGATTTATTCAGGCACACTTAAACAAACCATCACCAATGCCAAAGCGGCTGCAGGTCATCTTATCCCCATTGAGGTTGAAGTGGATACCATCGCACAGCTTGAAGAAGCCTTGGAGGCTGGAGCGGACTTTGTTTTGCTTGATAATATGGATAACGATACTCTAAAGCATGCCGTATCACTTTGCCAAGGCAAAGCAAAAACAGAGGCATCAGGTGGCATTACCTTTGAACGACTAAAAACGGTGGCAGATTGCGGTGTTGATTATATCGCCTTAGGCTATCTGACCCACAGCGTGATTAATCACGACATTGGCTTGGATTTTTTGGATTAATGCTCTAAACAATCTACCAAGCCTGCCATCATATTTGATTGACAGGTTTTAAATCATAATTAAATTAAAGCACCTTGATAGGTGCTTTAATATTTTAAACATGCTATACAACATTTGTTTAATACTAATGAGCGTTATCATGCAAAAAGTACTTATTGTTTTAGGTTATGTGTACCCCATTATTTCACTTGCCATTGTTATATTAGGTTCAATGCAATGTATTAATGCTGTGTGTTGGGGCAGTCATTAATAACAAGCCAATTATCTAAGGCTACCGTTAGTTGAGTTAGCATTCTTAAGTACTTCATCAACTGCCCTTGCTTTTTGCTTAGTTGAGTCATTCTTATCCTTATTGTTAGTATTAGTATTTTTTGGTATTTTAGTAACCCCAAAATACTCTACTACTGTAGGTGATAAAAATGGTGTTATCTGATTTAGTGCTTTATGATCAATACCCCCATCAGCAAGTGCTTGTCGTACTGCATTAGGACTAAACCCTGCATTTGTAAATGATTCTATATACTCACTTAAAAGTGCATTCATACTCTGTTTTTGATTCTCCGCAAGTTGCTTTTTAGCTATTGTTGTGTATTCTCCTGCTAACCGCAGTTTGTGTCTGTAATCAAAACCAACTTCAGGCTCACCAATACCATCTATTGTGAGATCATTCCACCACTGCACGCCATTTCTAGAATTACCCATATCACCTACAAAAGCATGTAATGCGTGTAATTGCATTGCTGGACTAAGTTTGTGTTTCTTTAGTGCCAGTTCGTCCTTTAAATCTTCATATAGCTTTTGTTGGTCTTCAGTTAACTTCTCTTTATTTTTCTTGTGAAAGTCAGTAACGGATAGTGTACCACTAATAACGATTATTATAATACTGAGTAACTTTAATCTGTTTCATATACTGTAATTTAAATACTTCTGAATTCTCTGCTATGAGTTTATAAATACAAAATACAACCAAATAAATAAATAAGATACCTGAAGTAAATATAAGTGCATCTTCGTCCATACTATCTTCAAGACCAAACAATACCGTAAGGGGCATAATTAAATATAAACTTATGGGTATATAAACCAATGCCAAGAAAGGTAAATGTTTATTATACTGACGCTTAAAACCAAATAATAAAATAAGTGCAATCCACAATGTGATTAACACTAAAAAACTTAAACTGATAAAAGTACCTAGCTTACTGTAATCTCTCATATCCATTAAGGTAAATAGCGTGATAGGCACTAATAAACCAGCCTTTACCATACCTATGATGATAAACAACCACCTTACCCAACAAAACTTATCCCAATATGGGTGATTTTTAGCATCTTCTTCACTGATTTGTACCCAAGCCATCTAAAAATACTCCTTCAATTCAGCATATACGCTTATTTGCGTCTGTAATGCGTTTTAAGCCGTGTTTATACTTAACTGGTACTAGCATACCACATAAGTAACAAATAGCCCGTATAAACCAATACAGAGCATTTTACGAGCTATTATGAGACTACTTACACCCTAAACTAAACCAATGAGATAATAACTATATTATTATAGGTGTAATAAAGTGTTTTTATTATAATGAATATTTGGGTAGATATCTATTTAAAGATGGCTCTATGATTGGTTTAAATAAAGAGATATTGACTCAATATCTTCAGTATATTACCGATATTCGTATGAGTGCCATTGGCTTAGAGCCTGTTTTTAATACCAAAAACCCAATCCCTTGGATTAATAATTGGTTATCATCTGACAATGTCCAAGTTGCCCCACAAGAAACAGAGATTACCACTTATTTAGTAGGTCAAATTGATTCTGATTTAAGTGATTTAGATTTTGATGATGTGCAGATTTAATGAATTACCCCCTTATTAGGGGGTAATTTTTAATTAAAATAACTGGCTAATTCATCAACAGTGGGATTATAGTAAACATTTACTAAAGTTTTAATATCCTTATGCCCTGTAATTTTAGCTAACTTTTCTACAGGGATATTTAAATCTCTAACCATTCTTGATATGGCTTCATGCCTTGTATCATGAAAATGTAAATCTTTAATCCATAATTGCTGTCGCATTCTTCGCCATATTAAATTAAAGTTATCTAAACGAACACAAAATAGTCTGTCTTTTAATGGTGTAATTTGTTCTAGCATTTGCCTTGCTGTTGTATTTAAGATGACATTTCTAGCCATACCATTTTTACTATGACTGATATGCACATAATTTTCATGTATGTGTTCTTTAGTCAGTGCTAATATTTCTCCCCTACGCATGGCTGTTTGTAGTGCAAATAAAAAACACCACCCTACTTGTTTTTTGCAAGTATCAGGAATAGCCCCTAAAGTATAACCAGTCCATTGTAGTATTTTGGCTTCTTCTTCAGGGGTAATTCTTCTATCCCTAGAAGCTGGTTTACTGGGTCGTTTGACTTTATTCATTGGATTGGTTTCAAAAATATACAACTCATTAATTGCATAATTAAATACACAATTTAAAAAAGACATCTCAAGCAATACAGATCCTTGAGATACTTGTAATAAGCGTCTGTCTCTGTATGCAGATAATTGTTTGGGGGTAATTTGTGTCATTGCCGTTGTAACCAAATCAGGGTGCTGTTTCACCATAATATTAATAATACTCTCAGCTCTTTTACCATTCTTACGCTGACTTAAGACTTTACTTCTGTATATATCAATCACTTCTAATAAACTAAGATTGCTTTGTTCATTAAAATAAAGCAGTTCTTGGCATAGTGTATTAAACCAGTCTATACATTCTTGTTCTGATGATTTCGTTGTTGAGTATCTTTTACCATGTATCATGGTTTGGATACGATACCTACAACCCACCTGACAAATCTTAGGGATAGTTTTAAGTACCATTTAGGGTAATCCTAGGGTAATTGATACAAAATAATTACCCTAAATTACTCTGCTCCCACACTTGCCATCAAATCAGCATGATGTTCACGCAATAAGCTGTCTAAAAGCTCAGTCAAATCCCCTTCCATGATGGTATCAAGCTTATATAAAGTTAGGTTAATGCGGTGGTCTGTCATGCGTCCTTGGGGGAAATTATAAGTACGAATTCTCTCTGAACGATCGCCTGAACCGACCAAATTGCGTCGCATATCGCTTGTTGCGTCAATTTGAGCTTGAACTTTGGCTTGCTGAATGCGAGCTACCAGCATTTTCATCGCTTTTTCTTTATTGGCATGCTGACTGCGTTCTTGTTGGCATTCAGCCACGACCCCTGTTGGAATATGTGTGATGCGTACTGCTGAGTCAGTTGTATTGACATGTTGCCCACCTGCACCACTTGAGCGATAGGTATCAATCCGCAAATCACTTGGGTTAATCTCAACCGTATCATCAATCTCAACCTCTGGCATCACCGCAACTGTACACGCTGAGGTATGTACACGGCCTTGAGATTCGGTGGCTGGAACTCGCTGGACACGATGAGCGCCACTTTCAAATTTCAATCTGCCATAAACACCGATACCAGATACACGCGCGATAATCTCTTTATAGCCGCCATGCTCTCCTTCATTGGCTGAGAGCACCTCCACTTGCCAACCTTGGGATTGTGCATATTTTTGATACATTCGAAACAAATCACCCGAAAAAATTGCCGCTTCATCACCGCCTGTACCTGCACGAATCTCCAAAAATGCCATCGCTTTATCATTAGGATCTTTCGGCAGCATCATCACATTAAGTGTCTTCTCGAGCATCTCAATGTTTGTACGCGCTACCTCAATTTCATCAAGTGCCATTTCTTTCATCTCAGGATCATCAAGCATTTCATTGGCAGTTTGTAAGTCCGCTTCTGCTTGCACAAAGTCCTTCCAAGTAGTGGTAATCTCAGATAGGTCGCTATGCTCCATGGATAACTCACGAAATTTTTTATTATCGCTGATGATATCAGGATCTGACAAAAGTGCGGTAACCTCTTCAAAACGGTCAACCATTTGATCTAGGCGGTGGCGTAAGGATTCTTTCATAGATTAAATCAACTAACTGTTTGTTAAATCAGTTATTTTGCCATACTTTTTAGGTTTTTGCACCGTTTTATCAGTATCGTTGAATGGTTATAAGGCTTATTCCTTAAATTTGGTTGTTTCATCATACTTTATTGTGCTAATCTGTCGTAAATTGTAATCTTTTATCAAGCAATCTTTACAGTGCTGATACGATATGCTAAGGCTTCATAAAACGCAGCCACTGCGATTTTTGAAATTTTTTGAGTATGAATTATGACCGAGATCACCTTAAACCAAAGCCATAAATTAACTTGGCGTTCATTTGGACCGGGTATTTTAATGGCTTCTGCTGCCATTGGCGGCTCACATTTGGTCGCCTCAACACAAGCGGGTGCTTTGTATGGCTGGCAATTGGCGATTATGATTATCCTTGCCAATTTTTTTAAATACCCTTTTTACCGCTTTGGAACAGAATACGCCTACTCAACAGGCAACAGCTTAGTGGCGGGTTATGCTAAAATTTCCCGTGTCTATCTTTGGGCATTTTTTGTCTTATGCATCATTTCAGGCATTATTAGCACAGGTGCTGTGGCACTACTATGTGCGGTCATTTTGGGGCAAATTTTGCCTTGGGAACTCAGCACTTTGGAGCTGTCAAGCATTGTGATGGTAACCGCAGGGATTTTATTGGTGGCAGGTCATTATCGGCTTTTGGATGGTTTAACCAAGTGGATCATCGCCCTGCTGACAGTGGCGACAGTGGCAGCTGTATTCATCGCTGCAGGTAAGCCTTCTGCCATATCAGCCGACTTTATTCCTGCCTCACCTTGGAATTTGGCAGCACTTGGATTTATTGTTGCACTCATGGGCTGGATGCCAGCACCGCTTGAATTTTCTGCCGTGACCTCAGTGTGGACCGCTAAGAAAATTCGTACCGATAACACCAATCGCTTTCAAGGTTTTGTTGATTTTAATGTTGGTTATTTTACTTCAGCGGTTTTGGCAATATTTTTCTTGGCACTTGGCGTATTTGTACAATATGGCACAGGCACCGAAATCGCCATGCAAGGCGGTGCTTATGTGCCACAGCTGATTAATATGTATACCGAAACCATCGGCAGCTGGGCAAAAATGCTGGTCGCCACGATTGCTTTTTTGTGCATGTATGGTACAGTCACCACCTGCGCTGATGGCTATGGTCGCACCAATTCAGAAAGCCTATCCTTAATTTTGACCAACAGCACAAAAGCAACCGAAAAATATGTTGTTATATGGACTGTATTTACGATTGTGGCAGGCTACGGCTTGATTGCATTTTTTCTAGGTCAGATGGCAGCACTGCTTAAATTTGCGATGATTTCAGCATTTGTAACTGCACCGATTTTTGCTTATTTAAACTACGCTTTGGTCAAAAAAGAAGGTCATCTAAGCACCATCATGAAATGGTATGCACTGGCAGGCATTGTATTTTTGACAGGCTTTACCGTATTATTTTTATTACAATTTTTTGGTATGATTGGCTAACATAACCCATCTTAGCCAGCTGATCGCCAAGTTTAATTTGCTTGGCGATTGTTATTTTTATTAGCCAAATGGATAAAATTATCACCAGCCATCAAAAGCTCATAAAAAAGCAGCACCTTTTGCACTGCTTTTTATGGTTAAGGTTTATTGGCTGATGTCCATACACCAATATTTGGTAGTAATATACTCTTCAATACCGTATTTTGAACCCTCTCGCCCAAAACCTGACTGCTTAACGCCGCCAAATGGTGCAACTTCAGTTGATAAAAGCCCTGTATTTTGACCAACCATGCCATACTTTAGTGCCTCTGAAACACGCCAAGCACGAGCATGGTTTTGGGTATAAAAATACGCCGCCAATCCATAAATGGTATCATTGGCACGATGGATTACCTCGTTTTCATCTTCAAAAGTCATGATCGGAGCAATCGGACCAAATATCTCTTCATGGGCAAGATCCATCTCATCGGTGATATCACTGATGACAGTTGGGGTAAATGACAGTTGACTTGCGTCATGTGGCACGCCACCTGTGATTAGCGTTGCCCCTTTGTTTAGTGCATCATCCAAAAGTGCCTGCACTTTTTTGAGTGCTTGTTGATTGATCAGCGGTCCGATATCGGTTGCTTCATCAGCACCATTGCCAACTTTAAGTGCTTCTACTTTTTGTTTAAATTTCGCTAAAAACTCATCTTTAATTGAACTTTGGACATAGATACGGTTGGCACACACACAAGTTTGCCCAGCGTTTCGATATTTTGAAGCAATCAGCCCTTCTGCCGCCTTTTCAAGATCAGCATCATCAAAGACAATAAAAGGTGCATTACCGCCAAGCTCCATAGACAGCTTTTTGACGGTGCTTGCACATTGCTCCATCAGCACTCGCCCCACTTCGGTAGACCCTGTAAATGACAGCTTATGAATGCGTGGATCTTTGGTCAGTACCTCGCCGACCACCGAGGATTTACCAGTAACAATTTGTAATACACCTTTAGGAATGCCTGCTTGTTTTGCCAAATATCCCAGTACCAATGCCGAAAATGGCGTCTCAACCGCTGGCTTGATGATGATAGTACAGCCAGCCGCTAACGCAGGTGCAGCTTTACGAGCAATCATCGCCGAAGGGAAATTCCAAGGCGTAATCGCAGCACACACACCGACTGGCTGCTTGAGTACCACATAGCGTAGCGACTGATTGGTACTTGGAATAACATCGCCATAGATGCGTTTGCCTTCATCTGCAAACCAGCGTATGAAGCTATTGGCATAATCAATCTCACCTTGTGATTCTGTGATGGGTTTGCCTTGCTCATAGGTCATGATCCGTGCCAAATCTTCCTTGTGTGTATCGATCAGATCCGCCCAAGCATGCAAAAGTTTGGCACGCTCACTGGCGGTGGTATTTGCCCAGCTTTCTTGGGCAGTATCGGCACACTCAACGGCATTTAGAACGGTTTGTTTTGATAAACTGGGTATCGTACCAAGCACATCGCCTGTAAATGGATTGGTAACTGTGATGGTCTCGCCAGAATCAGCACCAACCCACTCTCCACCAATCAAACAAGCTTGTTGTAGCAGATTGGGACAGTTAAGCGGAATTGATGAGGGTTTGATCGTAGATTGATTTGTAGATTGGTTCATGGCGTATCCTTTTTATTGATAAATAATGACTTAAAATTTTTAAAAAATTGTATATGGTATATCAAAATTGATATTTTATATATTGAACATAAGTTCTTGATATTACAAAATATAGCACTAAATATTTTGGAATACAAGACCAAAATTGGCAGACTAAAAATTGGAAGACTAAAATTTAAGCGTTTTGCCCAATGTGATCATATCACTCATTTAAATTAGCATTCATCATTTTCAGCAACAGGTAAGGCCATTTTGTTTTGAGTTTTTTGATACTTTGGCTATCTAGATATTGGGCAAGCACTTGAGCGGTGTCCGCCCAAGTCGTGGCGGTGCGGTACTTGTCAGGTGCATCAGATAATTTTTCAAACACCAATTAAAAAAACCCACCAGCCAACAGGCGATGGGTCATTCATAAGATGATGACAGATCAAACCATCACTGTTTAAATGGCTTAAGATGTCAATAAGGATTTTTTGCGTAAAAAATCTTGTGCCACTTTTCTTTCATTGTGACCTTGATTTTCTACCAAGTCATTTAAAGATGCCATCTCTTGTTCTGAAATTAACCCATCCATTTTCATGAGTGCAGACTCAAGTTTTGGGTACTTTTGTAGTGCTTCTTGTCTGACGACCGTGCCTGCATGATAATGGGTATAAAATGCCTTATCATCTGTCAGCACTTTTAGATTTGGGTTGGCGAGAGCGCCATCGGTGGTTGAGATACTGACGACATCAATTTGATGGTTATTAAGTGCTTGGTATTTTAGACCGATATCTAAATCTTTGGTATTCTTAAAATGATAACCGTAAGTATCGCTTAACGCTTGATAGCCGTCATCACGCTCAAAAAAATCATACTCAGCACCAAAAGTAAGATTTGGGCTAACGGGTGCAAGCTGACTAAAAGTGGCAATTTGATTGGCATCAGCATAGTCAGAACGCACCGCTAAGCCGAAGGTATTATCAAAGCCATACATACCCACCCAGCGAAAGCTATATTGATCTTGATAGCTTTTTTTAAGATTTTCTAAAAGCACGGCTTGATCGGAAATTGGCTCATTTTTTAGGACATACAGCCATGCCGTACCTGTGTATTCTGGATACAAATCAAACTCACCTTTAAGCATGGCAGGATGGATATTTGCTGTACCCCCACCGATACCTTTGGTAATTTCAACGGTTGTACCAGTTTCTTGCTCGATGAGTATGGCAAGCATTTCAGCGATGATGAATTGTTCGGTCATGGGTTTGGTGGCAATGCGAATTTTATCATCTTGACTTTGGCAGGCGACCAATAGAACGCTCATCAGTAGCAGAGCAGATTTTTTAAGCATGAGATTTTCTCCATTTGATTGATTTTTCAAAATACGCCAGTACAAAGTCAGCCAAAAACGCAATGAGCATGATCAAAATACTACCGACTGCGGTCATGGCGGTGCTGTTGGTGGTAATACCACGATATACCGCCACACCAAGCCCACCTGCACCAATAAAAGATGCAACCCCTGCCAGTGCAATGGTCATCACCAGCATCGTACGAATGGACGATAAAATAATCGGTAATGCCAAAGGCAGCTTAATACGGCGTAAAATCTGCCAGCGTGTCATGCCAAAGGACTCGGCAGCTTCTATCAATCCCGTATCAATCTGCAAAAGCCCTGTGCGTGTGCCATTAATCATCGGTAACAGTGCATAAATTACCAGTGCAATGATTGCTGAGGTATTACCAATACCACTCACCAAAATCAATAAGCCAAATAAAGAAATGCTTGGGATGGTATAAATGATATTGCTGGTTTGAATGACAAACGGTGCAAACTTTTGATGTTCGGTGATTAGCACACCAAGTCCAACACCAATCACAATCGCACAGCTTGCCGCAATACCACAAATCATCAAATGCTCAACAAACAATCGCATAAAAAACTCAGAGCGAGTGGTCAGCAGCTGCAGCATCTCTTGAATGATCATCACGCCATATCCTTTGATTTTTTTATAAATTTATTTAAGTGAGTATAAATAATTAAGCTGTCATTTTATATGACCAAGACACATATTACAATGTTCAGCGTTATAAATATTGTAAAAGTGGGTAACTGATTATCAAGGTGAGTACCGATAAGCGACTGACATGCCTGCCATTGATCACAGTTATCGGATAAAATCTTGATTATTTGCGACCAATGATTATCTTTAATTTAGACCGCCCATCTTAAATGCTAACCGTCGTTAGTAATCAGTCGTTAGTAATTGTGTAAAGAGACTAGACGACTGCCTTATAAAGGGGTATGATAATCATAACTTGATGGGCGGAATGCTCTGATACCCGATACCACAGAATGACTAATTTATTAAATTTTATTTATAATAATATCTTTTATAACAATACATTAATAAATTGATACAAAACTTTCAATCAATCAGCAAAAAGGAGGTTTACTGCAATTAAAATTAACAACCCAAACCAACACAAATCATCACATAATTTGCAATAATTCATCTAGATAACATATAGATAATAAGGATAAATGATGAAAATTTTAATGGTATTAACTTCACACGAAAATCTTGGAAACACTGGTAAAAAAACGGGTTTTTGGTTGGAGGAATTTGCTTCGCCATATTATGCGTTTAAAGATGCTGGTGCTGACATTACCTTAGCGTCCCCTGCTGGCGGTCAACCACCGCTTGACCCAAAAAGTGATGAGCCAGACGCTCAGACCGAATTTACTGAACGATTTAAGCAAGATGCCGCCGCCAAAGAACAGTTGGCAACCACTCATAAATTGGCTGATATTAAGGCTGCCGATTATGACGCAGTATTCTATCCGGGTGGTCATGGCCCAATGTGGGATTTGGCAGTTGATGAGCAATCCATCTCATTGATTCAAGATTTTGTGAAGACCGATAAGCCAGTGGCTTTTGTTTGTCATGCACCCGCCGCACTTAAAAATGTGAAAATTGATGGCGAATATTTTGTTAAAGATAAAAAAGTGACTGGCTTTAGCAATTCTGAAGAACAAGCCGTCGGTCTGTTGGATGTCGTTCCGTTCTTGTTAGAAGATGTGCTAAAACAAAATGGGGGCAAATATGAAAAAGTCGCTGATTGGCAATCGCATGTGGTAGAAGATGGTCTGTTAATCACTGGTCAAAACCCTGCTTCATCTGAAGATACTGCCAAGCGGTTAATCCAAAAACTACAAGCTTAATCAACCACCGCTGACCATGCCCATGATGGTTGCTTGAGAATCAATCAACCTGATGAGATGGTCAGTCCAGCTTATTGATTGCTTTGGTCATATTCATAAAATTAAGTAGATTTTTTGCAATATTTTATCTTAGCTATTGCTTTATCAATGCTTTATCAAAAAGTACACCAAATGACTTTGACCATTGGAAGAATTATCATGCACAAAGCAAAAGATATTGAATTTCAGGGTGCTGAAATTTTATCGTTCTTGAAAAAGGGTATGATTGAAGATGCTTTAATTTTATTTGATAAATTCAAAGAAAATCATTGTATTTTTGATATTTCAGAAAGCTCAAAATGGAACTGGCTTCATCAGATTTTACTAAGTCCTAGTTCTGATAGTTACAAGACTGGCTTATCAGTGAAATACCTCATCAACCAAGGCATTCCTATCAACGCCCAAGATATTTATGGCATGACCCCATTACACTATGCCATGCGGTCAAAGAATGCTGATGCTGCTATCGCCTTGCTGGAGGCAGGGGCTGACCCTAATATTCCTAATAGAGACAATGTCATACCCTTGGCAATGATAGGTATGATACCAAAGTGATTAGATGTACTTGAACTGATGCTCAAAAAAGGTGGCAATGTTCATAACATTATGGGCGATGGCTCTAATAGAACCATTTTGGAAAGTTGGTTGCCAACAGAAAATGAAGAGCGATGGGTGTTTGATATCTATAATTTAATGAAAAAATATGCTCAAAATTTTTAGCATCTGATAACAACATTCACACCCTAAACACCGCTCGCCTTACCTCAGGTATTTCGCCCTACTGTATGACTTTGATGTGGATACGGCAGTAAGTGAATCTTTAGTGGCGGTTCAAAATAATGCTACTTTTATTGACAAAAAGAACGAAGTTAAAAAAGTTATTTTAAATGGCGATAAAGGAATATATAAGTGTCATTTTCAAAATGATAAATGTATTGACAACCCAATAAAAATTGGAGAATCAATGTTTGAAGATGCTTTTATTAGCCCAGATAAAGGTGTTCCTGTTAAAATACTGGGGGTTAAACAATGAATAAGTTGTTGGATAAAACTACAGACTTCCTAACATCCATAATATTAATTATTTTTTTAACATTCTTACTATTAATGTATTTATCTGGAAATACGTCTTTTAAGAAAGGTGTTTATGATAAAAGGGCAGATCGACCAACGATGGCGGAAATTGATACTTTATTGAATGAGTTGACGGATGGTATTACATCGCCAAAAGATGAATTTGTAGTAAGCAAAATAGGTGTTGTATATAAGCGTTACCGATATGACTATCTAAGCAATCAAGAAAAGTTATATCTAAATGGTAGAATAAATGACTCATCCAAATGGATTAAATATAATGATGGAAAAGATGGGAATAGGGATAGCTTTTATTATTGTTACAATCAATTTGAACTAATTTTTACCAAAGGTGTAGAACCTAGTGTTAATAATAAGAAATCTTTAGATAATGCTTTTTCTGTGAGTATCGGATGACAGGATACTCATAGCGTGTGTCGTAGAAAGTTTTTAGCTCGCAGCCCGTAGCCAAACTTAACATTTGGCCCTTAATCTTCAATTTGTTGGATATTGCTGTATCTCAGCCAAAGCGGCAGGAAATCATTGTGAAGCAGGCAGCATTGGTGCTGCCATCGGTGAGATGTTGGGTGATTATCAAGTAGATGACCCAAACACCCTAACCCAAGCACAAAAAAACAAACTCATAGGCCAAGCCAAACTGATTGCAGGCATCACCGCTGCCTTTGCTGGTGAAGATGTCAATGTGGCAGCGGAGGCGGTGGAGTGGAATGCTGTTGAAACTGTATGGGATATTGCAAATATTGGGGTAGGAGTAGCTTCATTTGGATATAATATTTCAGAAGGAAATTATGGCTCTGCAACAATTGATGGTGTGGGGTTAATATATGATGGTGTTGCTACAGCATTACCTTTTCTGCCTGCTGGTGCATCTGCAGTTATTAAAGTAGAAAGAGCGACAGAGGCAACAAAAAACGTTATTAAAGCAGAAAACTTTTTTGATGGAGCTAAATACACACAGAAAGTAAAAATACAAGCTTCTTCAGGTGATTATCACTCATTTCCACAATCAGTAGATGGGTTTGCTAAACACGGAACTGTGTTAAAAATCACTGGAAAAGATGGGGTTGTAAGAGACAAATTAGAAATACCTGGAAGCTATAGAGGCAAAAAAGGTGTTTTTGAATATATCAGAGAGCCAAATGGTAATATAAACCATAGATTGTTTGTTCCAAACGAAAATTGAGGGTGGTTGTAAAGTGAATAAGAAAATATTAGATTTTTACATAAAAGTTGGTAGCAACTTAGACAGTAAAGGTATAAATGAATTCGTAATGCCGCTAGAGTTAATTCAAGATTTTTTTGTTTTGTGTAATGATGAAAAAATTTTAATATTAGGCGGTGATATATACGAGAAACTTCAAGATGGTCAATTTGTCGCCACTTATGATAATTGGTATTATGAGGGTTATAATTTTTCAGAGAGTATCGAAATAGCAAATATATATTTAAACAAATTAAATGAAGAAAATTTGTATGTATCTTTTATTTTGAACAACTAATTGTTTATTTTGCCGTTAAAATCAGGAGCAACCAGTGAAGCGGTCGTCCTGCCTTATCTGGTTTCTTATTTAATACCAAAGATCCAGAAAATCTCACCCAAGATTAAAAAGAAGTAGAGATTGCCAAATGGGATGAAGGTGGTGTTTATCGCACTGCACTACATACAGCAATGGGACCGCTTGTAACAGGCACTGCTCAGGGTAGACTATCAGCAGGCATTGGTGCAACCGTTGGCGGTGATACTGCAAGTACTGCTAACAATGTGGGGCAGGTTGAGCGGAATTAGGAATTATTTGAGTAACATTAGGCAGACCATGTTTGTCAAGTAAGGTCATGCCTTGTTCTAGTAAAGAAGCTTTAAGCCAACCTGTGTCTTTAATCGAAAATGGGTGTTCGGCTGTGGTTTCTAGGGTTTCTGCTTGTCCTTGTTTGTTTTTAATGGGTGCAACACATAGGTTAAGTTAGCAATGGCATACCCAGCGTATTTTGTCAAAATTTCTTTTTCTGTGCTTCAACTCAGTCTATATGCTAAGAATTTCACATTCTTGAATAAAATTTAATATAAAAGATTTAAAATCATCTAATTCTACCCAAAAATTAAATGCTATAAAATATCCGATTTCTTCTCCATTGGTAAATAACCAGTAGGCATTTTTATTTCCACCCATAGTGTATCTGAATTTGACTTATATACGTCTAATGTCATAAACATATCTACAGGATAGATATCAAAAATAATCTCTGTTTCTTCTAAAAATTTTTCAATATTATTAAGATTTTCATATTCTCTTTTAATATAATCTAAATTTTTATGGGAAATATACTTGTCATTAATAGATGTATGCTTATAGTCAATTTTAATAATACTTGTATTTAAGCATACATCGCATAAAAAACCAAAATTATCTTTCTTTATTGGTTTAAGTATAAGTTCTAAATTATTTTCTCTATTTTTTAAAATAGCCATTTCTCACCTTAATCTAAAGGAACACCAGAAAAACCACCATTATTGTTAAGCATACGCATCACTGCTCATCTGTTGGGTAGATTGGTTTTTGATTCATTTCCACCAACAGCTGTTACTAGTTGCCCATCTTTATTAACAATAATCACATCATAAGAACTGTCTTGTTTTTTCTTAACATAAACAGTTAGACCTCCTGGCTGATAACCTTTTTCGCTATAATTATTTACAATATCATTGACTTTTTCTTGGGTAAAGCCACGCTCATGAAATCTTTGGTTTCCATGGGTAGTTCCATCTACTCTAACCCCACAACAATCCGCATTATGCACCCACACCCCAAACTCACCAATATGGTAAGTATGAAAGTCTTGTACTTCAAAGTTGTAGACGGTTTCGGTGTGGTCTAGCTTTGTTTGGCTGATGATTGTAACATTAGGCAGACCATGTTTGTCAAGTAAGGTCATGCCTTGTTCTAGTAAAGAAGCTTTAAGCCAGCCAATGCCTTCTACCCAAAATGGATGTTCTTTAGTGGTTTTAAAGGTTTCTATGGAGTCGTTACTGTGTCTGACAACAACTTCATAGATTTCTTGATTGGGTGTGACTTTGGTGGCAATGACAGGACGGTAGTCATACTCATCGCCAAACTCTTGTCTTGACCAAATTAAATCACCATGTTCAATGGTTTCATCTCGGATGTGCCAATATCAAACGAGTATTTGGTTGATTATTGGTTTTATGTATCACCCATTTTTGTTATTATGAGTAATAGTATAATTCATTAAACCAATACTAACACTAAGAACATTCATATCATTTAATACTGGAAATTCGATCAACAAAATTCATCTCTGTTCTTATAAAAGTACAAAAAATAACAGATATTACAAATACAATAATCATACCCAATAATATATTTTTTTGTTTTTTAAATCTTAGCTTATCTTAATTTTTAATAATTATTTTGTTTCTTGGGGTATGTTTAATATCGTATTTAATTTTAAAGTTATATGGGTCATGAATTAATTTGTAATTTTCATTTCTTACAAGCCATGTCTATCAAAATTATTTTCTAATATTTTCTTGGTGTTGCTATTATAGTACCAATCATTATAATCTCCAATTACCTCAAGAGTAAATTCTCCATTCTTGATATAATAATAACATAAACCCTTTCCAGGAATTTTGTTTGATGAATCCTTTGAGCACCCTGAGTAGTAATCATTATTTACATCTTGAAGATGTGATAAATCGTTTGGAAATTCGCCGTGCAAGATTTTATATTTCTCTATATTTTCTAGTAAAAAATAAAATCTAATTTGTGTTTGATTTTTTGATTCTTGTTGCAATAAGATATTGTATGTTAACAGAATTATTAACAAAGCAAAACTTAAAATAATGAAATTTTTAGTTTTTATTTTAATTAATTTTGCCAATATAATATATGCAGAAATGATAATAATCCACATTGAGAATGCATAAAAATATGGTAGTAATTCTAATTTCATCATGTTATCTATTTTGTAAATAACGGGTTTATTGTTTTATTGGTTATTCCTGAATGTTTTCCCACATCCTTTTCTGGAAGATCTTTATAGTTCGGTGCAGTCTCAGGGCGGGTTGCTATTAAGTGATTATTCAAATAGCTCTAGATATTTGCTGACCAAAACTTATTTTTGATTTTGGGTCAAAATGATTTGCACCAAATACCGCCCCATAGTAATCGGAGGGTAGATCTTCATATGAATACGCAGAATGAGGGGCTTTTATACTATCGAGTTTTTCCTGTAAATAACCACGCTTCACCGCATGGTTTATAGATTTACTAACTATTTCTTGTTGCGTAAGACCTAAATAGGAGGTGGAAGGATTTTCCATCATTTCCTTTTTATGGCTATATGCCTCACTTGCATAAAATAAGAAATGAACCATATCAATCCAATCGCTTTTTTTGTAAGGAGAGATGATACATACAGGGTTGTTTCACCACACTTAATTTAGTAAAGACAACCTGACTTTTTTGCTGCTTGATTTGCTTGTTCTATTTTAAACAAATCTTTTATGTTAATATGCAAATTTCCAATCTTTATATTTTTTAAGGATATATAGGAGTGATAGTCCTCTATATTATTAAATGCCAGTAGATTTCCAGTATTGTCTAAAATCGCATACATAATATCATTTGGAAAGTACTCAAACATACTACCTTGTGGTTCATCGCATATTTTTCCTTCGGTATAAATTATCAAGTGAATATTGTTATACTCTGTGCGGTTTATGATTGCTCCAATTACTTTTTCATTTTTTAGCGATAGGTACTCAAAAAATGTATTATCCATCTCAATGGCATAATAATCACCATTAAGCTGAGTCTCTCCTAAAAAAAAGATTTGTTTATACGAATAAACAATTATTGTAAAAATTAATGGGAATAATATAAAAAATCCTATATATTTTCTCATTGTAAGCCCTTAAGATTTTTTATTTTATCTTATTTTTATCAAAATTAGCATATAAGTAGTTGGTCTGACAATAATTGTTTGTCGGCCATCAGGTAGGGTTTTCCACAAATTTCCAGTTATTTTTAATTCACCTAAATCATTAACATCAACTTGAACTTCCAAATCTTTACTAAATTAATAAATCTTTTTAAAAGAAAAAGGGAAAGGGAAAGCTTGGAAGCCTTGATATTAGAGAGATTATAGGCAATAAAAAAGCCTAACTATTAAGTTAGGCTTTTTAGAATTTGGAGCGGGAAACGAGATTCGAACTCGCGACCCCGACCTTGGCAAGGTCGTGCTCTACCAACTGAGCTATTCCCGCTTTGTGTGGCATATTATATGCCAAATTTATTCAATGTCAAGCATTTTTTCGAGCATTTTTAAACTTTTTTTTGTGAACGATGAACACGCCCGCCCCTTTGATAACAAGCTGATGTCAAGGTAAAATTTGATGAGTTAATCCATGCCTACAGACCGCCTTGGGGTGATGATGGTTTAAATATTTTGACATTATGATACCCTTTTGCCAATAATTGAGCTGCCTGCAATCGACTCATCACGCCTTGTTGGCAGTATAACAAATAGGTTTTGGTGGGGTCAAGCTGATCAAATTCTGATAGCAACTTATAAAATGGCAGCGTAATCACGGCAGCATCTACCTGAAGCGGCTTGTCATCCACTTCATCTGGCATACGAATATCTAATACCACCTGCTGTGCTGTGATATGTTGCACCACTTCAGCAGTCACAATTTTTTCATGAATATCTAAATCTCGGATATCGCTAAATTTGGCTGTCTGTATGGCATGATTTAAAATCTCAAAATTAAAATTTGCTTCTTGTTCCAAAATTTTGGGCTTAAGTGCCTTGACCGTGGGTGATTTTGAAATAACACCACAATACTCAGGCATTGACTTGGCAATGTTTGCCGTGCCAATTTTTTCTGCCATTTTTATGATATCTTCTTTATCACTGGTAATCAAAGGGCGTAAAATCAATGTGGACGATGCCGTATCAATCGCATTAAGATTGGTTAATGTTTGGCTTGCCACCTGACCCATCGCCTCTCCTGTTACCAGTGCTTGGATCTTCATTCGTTGGGCAATCTGACTGGCAGCTTTTACCATCATGCGTTTTAGAACAACGCCCATATGACCATCATCAATCGTTTGTAATATCTCGGCAACCACAGGTTCAAAATCTACCGTGATAAACCATACCTTATGCGACAAAGAATAGCGAGACCATAGATGATACGCCATCTGCTTGACACCCAATTCATGTGCCTGACCGCCCAAATTAAAAAAACAATAATGCACACGGCTACCACGACGCATGAACATATGGCTTGCCACACCAGAATCAAAACCACCCGAAATCAGCGATAATACATCTTCTTGGGTACTCATTGGATAGCCACCCAAGCCCTCAAAACGACCCTTAACAATCATCATACGATCATGATCAATCTCGATATGAATGGTAATGTCAGGATTTTTTAACTGCACGCTTGCACTGTCAATAGACTGATTTAGACCACCACCAATATATCGCATCGCATCCATTGAGTTAAAATCTGTCTTACCACGGCGTTTTACTCGCACACAAAATGATTTATTAATCAGTTTATCTTTATATTCTAGATAAGTATGCTCAAAAATATCATGTAAATTATGATACGGTTTTTCATCCACCTCCAAAAAATGATGAATACCTGAAATCCGTTGCAAAGTATCACGAATGAGCAATTTTTTTTCATCGCTCGGTCTAACCTCAATAAAATCCCAATGGCGAATCACTAAAACCTGCTCATCAACATGACATAATACCGCCTTGATATTATGAGATAAGATTTTGACAAAACGCCTGCGAACTGAGTCGCTTTTCATGATAATTTCAGGAAATAATTTGACGATAAATTTCATACAATACCTAACTTTTGTCATAACAATAAAAAATGAACTCAATTTACATGTCAGCCATACAAATTGAGTTCATAAGGTATCACACAAAAGCAATTAACACCAATTGTTTAAGATTACTCATCAATCAAACAACTACCACTTATAAGTCATTGAAAATAATAAAGAACGCCCTTTGGCAAAATTGGTCAATACCGAGCGAGTAGTACCGCCGTATTTTGCATCAGGCTTACACAACTGCCCCGCCGCACAAGGTGCACCTTCATCTGCATCATTATAATATGAATGATAATAACGCTGAGTGGCAGCATCATTGTTGGCATCTAAGGGGTCAAGATAAAGTTTATCAAACGCATTTTGCACATCAAGACGCATCACCAAATCTTTCATCGGTTCATAAGCAACATAAAAATCATGCACCAAAGGCTGTCTTTTTAGCATCTCAATTTGTTTGATGACATGGGCGCCTTTATCATCTGAGTGCGATGTATTACCGCCATGCGTGCCATCAATGTATCTGGGTTCAATGGTTGCTCGTGGGCTTTGTCCATAATAACGCACCGCACTGCCTATGGTGAGTTTGTCATCAAAGCCACGCACACCAAATTCAAATCGCCCATAATCTTTGGGCAACATTGACACTTTGCTTAGCCCATAACCTTGGGTTAATTGGTCTTCTTTTGAGCTATTTCGTGGGGACTCGCTGGCATCGCTATAATTGGTTGGCTGGTCGGTCTTTTGTCTGGCATAAGACAAATTGGTAAAATACCGCCCAGCATCATAGTTGATTTCAAGCTCTAAGCCCTGTTTATGCACAGGCATTTGCCAGTTGCGATGTTGTATGGTATTGCCTTTTAATGCACCACTGGCAACCCAACTGGGTGGATTTTTTGTGTCATACCATTTACCATAAACATTATGAATGTAATTATTGATACGGCTTTCATAACCCAATACTTTTAGCCCCAAAGTATCATTGTCTGTCAATAGATTGCGTTTAAAAACATTAAAACCCAACTGATATGTATTGGCTTGTTCTGGTTTTAATGCAGTATTGACACCAACATCACCAATTTGAGAAAAGAACATTTCTTGAATGTTGGGCATTCTGTGCGTGCGTGCAAAGCTGACAAAAGGCATAAAACCCGTGTCATATTTGGCACTTAAAGTAACAGAATGATTGACGGCGTGTTTTTTACCAGAAGTGGTTACCAAAGGCTCATACACATCACAACTTGGCGAGCAGTGTTGTTTATAAATTTGCGAATCTTCACCAAACTTATCTTTAAACTCTTTTTGGCTGCTATAATAACTGGCATGCTCACCACTAAAACGGTACTGACTGGCATTAACGCTATAATCTAGCTGATATTTGTCTTTTTGTAATGATGTGTCCAAATAAATAGAATGAAAACGCTGTTTGCCTGAGGGCTGTACAATCACTGATTTTTTTGGCAGTGTGCTGCTTGTCCCCTGAAAACGACCACCACAGGCATCATAACCGCCGCCACATAATAAATCATTGGTATAAAATAGCCCAAGCTCATCTGGGAAGCGATTTTTTGAATATTCATTATGCAATATGTTCAGCCCAACGGTTGTGGTCAAATCCATTTGCTTTGGCAGATTAAAGGTGTGAGTGTTGTTCAAGTCAAAAAGATTGGCAGTGTTTTTGGTTTCAAAGTCTTTATCCAATTTCCAGCCTGTAAAAGTTGAACCTTTGGGATATTTTTGTACGCCCACATTATGGGCTGCCAACACTTTTAAATCAATGATCTCATTTGGGTTGTAAGCAACATCAAGTTGATAATTATCATTGCTGATACGGCGACTGCCTATCGTGGTGTCCATTTTACGCAGTTGTAGACCAACATCGCTGGTGTCATTGTTGTAGTTAATTTTTGCCAAATGGCTTTTTGAGGTTTGGTTTAGGGCGGTGATATCAATGGGGGCGATGCTGTACTCTTTTGCACCATGCTCTTGCCATTGTTTCTGTTTATCAGCAACATAGTCATCAAATTTTTCTTTTGTATCAATACAGCCCAGTCCATAGCACTTACCGCCAAATCGATATTTTCTGTCCCATAAAGGCTTGCCTGTTTCTTCATCTAATTTGGTCAAATCTTTTTGCCAAGACTGGCTGGCTTCATCGTAAGTGAGTACATGCTCTTTGGCAAAAACTTGTTTTTGTTTACTAAGTAGCAAATCATCACCAACATTGCCAATGTGCGTCCCACCACCGCCAACTTTATAATTTTGGCTAATGTCTTTGTGGCTATAAGCATATAAAGCACTGATACTGCCATTATCCAGCCACCCACGAACGCCAGCTGCCAGCATAAAATTTTTATCCGTCACATTTTTACCTGTCAGACCCTTGGCAATGACGCCAAAATTTTTGTCATCTTTAATCACATCATCAGCATTTAGCGTACGAAAATTGGCCGAACCTGTTAAGGTGTTGATACCGCCTTTGCCATTAAAACTGCCTTTGTTTAATTCAACGCCTGCGATGAAATTTTGGTCAATCACCGCACCAAACTGTGAGGTGCCACCCCCACGCCCAGCATCGGTTGAGGTGCTGTAAAAGGTTTGGGTAACGCCATCAACCATGCTGTTGGCACGCCCAAATCCGCTATCGCCTCGCACATTTAATGATACCAGCCCAGAGGATTTATCCTGCTGAGTAAACGCCCCTGGTATACTGCGTACAATGGCATCAACATTCTCACTGGCATTAAATACATTTTCTCGCACACTGGTGGCTGACGCTTTGGTAAAGGGTTTTTGGGATTTTTTGGTGCCGTGGGTTGCCGTTACGACAACCTCATCTAAGACAACAGAAAAATCCGTTGTCTTTGGTGCGGTCTTGGGGCTGTCCTCTGCCATGGCGGCTTGGGTCATATGTAGCAGACACAAGGACAGCATGCTCAGTTTTAGCACCTTTTTGGTGTGATTTGTATGCTTGGTTTGTGTTGTTAAATGAAAAATTTGGTTCATGGTGTTACCTGTTGTCATCACTTTTGCTGACTGTGTTAATCATTTTAACAATGGCAAACGCCATAATATTATGCCTGCTTTTATCACCAATCATCACAAAAGTAGGCATAATTTGTTAAAAAGTTTATCAAAATGTAAAAAACGATAATATAAATCATTATTATCTAACTTTCAAGCATTTTTCAAGTATGACCATGAATAAATCGCCATTGTAATCAAAGACCAACCTTTTGCCTAAGAATTATTGAATGATACGCACACCTGTTTTGGTAAAAAAGCAGGAATGCCAGCACCGCCTGCACGCAGCTTTTCTGCCAATGTGCCTTGAGGTGTCAATTCAACCTCCAGCTCACCTGATAAAAATTGCCTTTCAAATTCTTTATTTTCGCCCACATATGAGGCGATCATTTTTTTAATCTGATGGGTTTTTAGTAATAATCCCAAGCCAAAATCATCAACACCAGCATTATTGCTAATGCAAGTTAAGCCTTTGACGCCTGTATCACGCAGTGTAGCAATCAGCCGCTCTGGAATACCACATAAACCAAACCCGCCCACTGCGATGGTTTGGTTATCTTTGACGATATCCGCCAATGCCGATTTGGCATTTTCATACACTTTATTGTTCATTATTTACCCTCCTGATAAAACCAAAATCGAGCAAATTAACCGTTTAATTATCCAAAGATTTAATTATCCAAAAACAATCAATATCCTACACATCAAAACTCCCAAATAGCTTTTCACCATTTTAACGGATAGATCAGTAAATGCACGAAATATGACCAAATCCTTTTGATGATGGTCAATCAACCTTAAAAATACTTAGTTTATTAACCAAACGACAATCGGTAAAATCGATGTCTAACATTATAAATCTCACTGTATCGCAATTCATGCCCTTTTACAAGTGTACACTTAAAAAATTTCATCAAAGCCGATCAACCAAGATACGCCCATCACCAAACCTAAAGTACGGTACTCATATCAAAAAGTACCAAAACTACCACCAAATAATAAAAAATAACCAATTAAATATCAATAACTTATAAAATTTATCCAAAATATCGAATAATTTATCCAAAAAGTATTTGACACTGTGATAAATTTCTATATAATACGCACCACAACGAACAAACAAACATTTGTTCAAGAACTTAAAATGAAGATATATTGACACCATATCTACTTTGTTTGATACAGTCCATTTAATACAATTACTGTTATCAACAAAAACATTTTAGGGTGGTTAGCTCAGTTGGTAGAGCATCTGCCTTACAAGCAGAGGGTCAGCGGTTCGATCCCGTTACCACCCACCATATGCAGCGGTAGTTCAGTTGGTTAGAATACCGGCCTGTCACGCCGGGGGTCGCGGGTTCGAGCCCCGTCCGCTGCGCCATTTTTAGTGTAGCTTTTATGAGCTTTTCACTTTCTCCCCAAGTCTCCCCTGGCTTGGGGATTTTTTCTTTGATAACAAATATCGGTCGGTATGGTCAGCACACCACTACCGATACCAAGCCAAATTCAGATGCCTAATAAAGGCAGTTGTGCTAAACTATGATGATTTTACCAGCCATTTTAATTCGCCAGTATCATTCGAGCCAAACAACTATGTCAAGCCCAATCGTATTTCATCCAAAAACAGTTCACCCAAAAACCAACCACCAAAACACACCGCTACCCAGCGAACCTGCCTATCATCACAAGGCAAACCATAACCAAAACCGCAGTATTGCACAATCTGCCGATATCGCCTTAACCGCCCAAGGTCTAGCGCCAAAAATTGGCTTTGTATCACTTGGCTGCCCCAAGGCATTGGTGGACAGTGAACGCATCATTACAGAGCTGACTTATGAGGGTTATCAAGTTGCCAATGATTATGATGGTGCAGATTTGGTCGTGGTGAATACCTGTGGATTTATTGAGTCAGCGGTACAAGAATCTTTGGACGCCATTGGTGAAGCGATTAATAAAAATGGCAAAGTGATTGTTACAGGTTGTTTGGGTAAAGATGCCGAAAAAATTCGCACCATGCACCCTGCCGTTTTGGCGGTTACAGGTGCTCATGCTTATGAAGAGGTCATTTCTGCGGTCAATCATCATGTACCAAAACCGATCAAATCAAAAGAATACGACCCAAAAATTGATTTGATTAACGATGCAGGCATCAAACTTACGCCCAAACACTATGCCTATGTGAAAATTTCTGAAGGGTGTAATCATCGCTGCACTTTTTGTATTATCCCATCGCTGCGTGGCGATTTGGTTAGCCGCCCAATAGACAGCGTCATGAAAGAAGCGGTTGCACTTAAAAAATCAGGCGTCAAAGAACTTTTGGTCATCTCTCAAGATACCTCAGCTTATGGCGTGGATTTAAAATATAAAACTGTATTTTGGGAAGGCTGGCCGCTTAAGTCTAAATTTTATGATATGTGTGAGGCGATGTCAAAATTAGGCATTTGGGTACGACTGCACTATGTTTATCCTTATCCACATGTGGATGCAGTCGTTCAAATTATGGCGGACAGCATGGCAGCTTCTGCTGGCATGGGAGGTTTATTGCCCTATTTGGACATTCCATTTCAGCATGCCAGTCCCAATGTACTAAAAGCCATGAAGCGTCCAGCGATGAGCGAAAATACTTTAGAGCGTATTCAAGCATGGCGTGCCATTTGCCCTGATATCGTCATACGCTCAACTTTTGTGGTGGGCTTTCCTGGTGAAACCGAAGAAGATTTTGAATATCTGCTTGACTGGCTGACCAAGGCTCGCCTTGACCGTGTTGGCTGCTTTACTTATTCAGAGATTGAAGGTGCGTCCGCCAATGATTTACCCAATCCTGTACCCGAATCAGTCAAACAAGCGCGTTATGAACGATTGATGGCATTACAACAAAAAATCAGTGCCGAAAAACTTGCCGAAAAAGTCGGTAAAACATTGGTTGTTTTGGTTGATGAGATTGACACAGAAGAAAATATTGCCATTTGCCGAAGCTATGCTGATGCACCTGAAATTGATGGCCATGTCTATGTGGACAATATTGATGCAACAGTCAAAGCAGGTGATATGCTGACAGTCGTGATTGATGAGGCAAGTGACTATGATTTGTTTGCAAGCTTTGGCTAGGTCAGGTTTTGCAATAATCAGCATGGGTTGACAATCAAAATCGGTTAAGAGACTCATTGATCAGATTCATCCTATTTTTACCTGATTATAAAGATTGTGATTTTTTAGGCTTATCAAATCCCTAAAAATTTGCTAAAATTTATCTTTTTAACTTTCTTTGATTGTGTGATTAAACCCATCAAAGGCTTGGATAATTATCTAAGTTGCCCAAGCCTTTTGATACAATCACTTTATTTTTTAGTATTTTTTATTGTTTTAGCAAAGGTGCATTATGGCAGGTCATAGTAAATGGGCAAATATCAAACATCGCAAAGCCAAGCAGGATGCTGCAAAGGGTAAAATTTTTACCAAAATTATCCGTGAAATTGTTTCAGCCGCCAAATCAGGTGATCCAGACCCTGCCAATAACCCCCGCTTGCGTGCCGTACTAGAAAAAGCGAACGCCGCCAACATGACCAAAGATGTCATCAAGCGTGCGATTGAGCGTGGTGCTGGGGGTGGTGATAATGACAATATGGAAGAGATCACCTATGAAGGTTATGGTATTGGTGGCGTTGCGGTCATTGTTGAAACCATGACTGATAATGTCAATCGGACTGTCGGCGAGGTGCGTCACGCCTTTAGTAAAAATGGCGGCAATTTGGGTACTTCAGGTTCGGTTGCGTATTTATTTAGTAAGCGTGGCGAAATCATCTTTCATGATTTAAGCCTAGAAGATAGCATCATGGAGATCGCCTTAGAAGCTGGTGCAGAGGATATCGAAAATGATGGCGAAAGCCTTTTGGTGATCACCTCGCCTGCAGATTTTGGTACTGTTGTTGATTCACTGATTGCTGCTGGATTGACGCCAAATAGCATGGAGGTTACCATGTCGCCCAGTACGACAGCGGACATTGATAATATTGATGATGCCCAAAAAGTTCTTAAAATGATTGACATGCTTGAAGATTTGGATGATGTTCAAGAAGTTTATACCAATGTCAATTTTAGCGAAGCGGTCATGGCAAGCCTTGATGCTTAAATGATGTCAGATTTGGTTACTGCTGAGTGTTTTTCATTGATCATACGACCAATAATAGGCAGTAACCAAGCCAATGATCCACTTAATGCATCTTAATATACATCTTAATCTTAAGGTTAAATCGTTTTATTAGCCATTAAATTTCTAGTGATAAAAAATTAAAAACAACGGTAGAATAAAGGAATACTCATGCTTACCCCCTATGTCCGTGCCATCTTACAAGCCACTGTTTATGATGTTGCCATTCATACCCCCCTTGAACCTGCCGCCAAACTTTCCAAAAAATTTGATAACCACATTCGTCTAAAACGAGAAGATTTACAGCCTGTTTTTAGTTTTAAATTACGAGGTGCTTATAATAAAATCAGCCAATTATCCGAGGCTCAAAAACAAAAAGGCATCATTTGTGCATCGGCAGGTAATCATGCCCAAGGTGTGGCATATTCTGCCAACCGTTTGGGTATTAATAATTTAATTATCATGCCAACCACAACGCCTGATATCAAAGTTCAGGCAGTCAAATCCTTTGGTGGTACGGTGTATTTGCATGGTGATAGCTTCGATGAAGCCAACCGCTTTGCGATGCATAAAGCTGAAACTGACGGCATGACTTATATCGCACCTTATGATGATGAACTGGTGATTGCAGGACAAGGAACGATTGGGCTTGAGCTGACACAGCAGTGGCGTAATATTGATTATGTATTTATTGCTTGTGGTGGTGGCGGTCTGTTGGCGGGCGTTGCAGCTTTTTTAGGAGAGGTTGCACCACACATTAAGGTGGTTGCTGTTGAACCTGAAGGTGCAGCTTGCCTAAAAGCCGCCCTAGCATCTGATAAGCGTGTCCGCCTACCGCAAGTATCTTTATTTGCTGATGGCGTGGCAGTTGCCCAAATTGGCGAGCTGCCTTATCAAATTGCCAAATTATCAAAATCTGATGGCTCAGGTACTGTCATTGAGCCTGAAATAGTCACTTGTACCAACGATGAAATCTGCGCTGCCATCAAAGATATTTTTGAAGAAAATCGCTCCATTGTTGAGACGGCAGGTGCTTTATCGGTAGCAGGCATGAAAAAATTTATCCAAACGCACAACCTAAGTGGCAAAAACTGCGTTGCCATCATCTCGGGTGCAAACATGAACTTTGACCGCTTGCGTTATATTGCTGAGCGAACCGAAATCGGTGAACAAAAAGAAGCAATTTTTGCGGTACAATTACCTGAAAAAACTGGTGCATTTTTGGATTTTTGTCGTGTGCTACAAGGTCGAAATATCACTGAATTTAACTATCGTATGGATGCCATCAACCCCAATACCGCTCATGTTTTTGTTGGTATCGGACTAAAAGAAGGTCAAAAAGAACGCATCTTAATTAGCGATACTTTGGTCAAACATGGCTATACAGCTTACGACTTAACCGATGATGAGTCTGCCAAAACACACATTCGTTACTTAATTGGGGGTCATGCCAATCTAGAAGACGAGCAATTATTTAGAGTGATTTTTCCTGAACGGCCCGGCGCCCTGCTCAATTTTTTAGAAAAATTGGGTCAAGATTTCAATATTACCCTATTTCATTATCGAAATCATGGTGCTGCCGAAGGACGAATTTTGGTAGGATTACAGGCCAGTCATCGTAATAGCCGCCAAATTCTAGATGCACTGACTGATATTGGCTACGAATGTCAAGGTTTGACAGAAGATGTGGGCTATCGGCTGTTTTTGAAGTAATATTATAAATATTATTGATGCAATTTTTAATATTGTCACAGATTTTTCTTGTGAACTGACCCGTGATTTGCACGGACTCAATCGTGCCAATCAAATGGGTGGGGCATTAGAAGAATGGGTAAAAGATATTTTTGCTAATACGATACATATCGACGATGAACAAGAAAGATTAGTTCGCCTGTCTCAGGTGTTTAGCTATTTAGGTAATCAAAATAACCCACCTGATATCATTCTAAGAAATGGTGATGCCATTGAGGTGAAAAAAGTCGCCAGCAAAGATGCCACTTTGGCATTAAATAGCTCTTATCCAAAAAATAAGCTATTTGCTCATTCGCCACTAATCACTCAATCATGTCGGCAATGTGAAGAAAACTGGGTGCAAAAAGATATTTTGTATATTGTAGGCGTAGTTCCAAAAAACCAAACTCTACATAGCTTATTTATGCTATATGGTGAAGATTATTGTGCAAACCCCGATACTTACGAAAGAATACGCCAAGCAATATCCACAGGCATTCAAACCATTCCTGATATTGAATTTACATCAACCAATGAATTGGCAAAAGTTAAAAAGGTTGATCCTTTAGGAATTACTGATTTGCGTGTTCGTGGTATGTGGTCTATTGCTAGCCCCTTTAAGGTTTTTGATTATATTTGCAAAAGAGATTTGAGCAAATCTTTTAATTTTGCCTGTATTATTAATCAAGAAAAGTATCACTCATTTAATAATACTATTTTAATTGAAAACTTAATTGGTCGTATTGATGGATTTAATATTCAAGATGTTTATATCAAAAATCCCAACAATCCAGCTCAATTAAAATCAGCCAAGTTAATTTATTTTAGTTTATGAAAATTATTAGTTTATTTAGTGGTTGTGGCGGTCTTGATTTGGGATTTAAAAAAGCAGGATTTAAAATTGCTGTTGCTAACGAATATGATAAAAGTATTTGGGCAACCTTTAAAGCCAACCATCACAACACCAAGTTGATTGAAGGTGATATTCGCCATATCTTAGAAGAGGATTTTCCAAACGATATTGATGGCATTATTGGTGGACCACCTTGTCAATCATGGTCGGCAGCAGGTGCTTTGCGTGGTATTGATGACGCTCGTGGTCAGTTATTTTATGATTATATTCGTATTTTAAAAAACAAACAACCAAAGTTTTTTTTGGCCGAAAATGTTAGCGGTATGCTTGCCAATAGACATTCAGACGCTGTTAAAAGTATTTTAACCATGTTTGATGACTGTGGTTATGATGTGACTGTTAACATGGTGAACGCCAAAAACTATGGTGTTGCTCAAGAAAGAAAGCGTGTTTTTTATATTGGGTTTCGTAAAGATTTAGCCATCAACTTCAACTTCCCGATTGGCTCAACTGCAGAAGACGATCACAAAATCACGCTCAAAGATGTTATTTGGGATTTACAACAAACAGCTGTTGCAGCATTAGATAAAAATCAAACCAATCCCAAAGCCATTAATAACAATGAGTATTTTATTGGCAGTTTTTCACCCATTTATATGAGCCGAAATCGTGTCAAGGCATGGCACGAACAAGGTTTTACTGTACAAGCATCAGGTCGTCAGTGCCAACTGCATCCACAAGCGCCTAAAATGCAAAAACACAGTGCCAACGATTTTCGTTTTGTTGTTGGCAAAGAGCATCTATACAGAAGAATGACAGTCCGAGAAGTGGCAAGAATACAAGGCTTTCCAGATGACTTTAAATTCATTTATCAAAATGTCAATGACGGTTATAAAATGATTGGTAATGCTGTACCAGTGAATTTGGCTTATGAAATTGCCATCGCCATCCATGATTGCCTACAAAACCGTCAAGCCACTAACCACCTGCAAATTAAATAAAGCGATAAAATTTTATGAACCAAACTAATCTTACCAAGGTGCGTGCTGATAAATGGCTGTGGGCGGCACGATTTTTTCGTACCAGAAGCCTTGCCAAAGAAGCCATCGAATCTGGCAAAGTGCATATGAACGGTGCCAAAATCAAAGTCAGCAAAGAGCTGCAAGTCGGCGATACGCTCACCGTTCGCCAAGGACATGCCACACGCCTTGAAGAAAAAACCGTCATCATCAAAGCCCTATCTGAAAATCGGGGTAATGCCACCCTTGCAGCGACATTGTATGAAGAAACTGATGCAAGCAAGACTCAGCGTGCTTTTATGGCTGAACAAAGAAAGCTAATGAATTTGGCGCGTCCAGACAGCCGACCTGATAAAAAGCAGCGTCGAGAATTAAATAAATTTAAGCACCATTGGTAATGATTATGACCACACCACGATCGATTCTTTTTGTTTGTTTGGGCAATATCTGTGGATTGACTTACCAAGCCTGCTACCGCTATAATGCGACCCATTGCCCATCAATTGACATATTCCATGCTTGACACTTACCAAAATTATGACCTGTCTTCGATGAATACCATGGCGTTGTCGTCTGTTGCAGACACAGCGATCGTCATTCATGATACAGCCGTTTTACCAACACTCAAGCTAAATAACACTTGGTTTGTGCTATCAGGTGGCAGTAATGTTTTATTACCAAGTAGATTGCATGCCACCGTGCTTTTACCTCGCATGATGGGCAGGCGTGTGCTGTTTGAAGATGACCAAGAGATTATCTTGGAGGTGCAAGCAGGCGAAAATTTTCATGATTTAGTAACCGATTGCGTGCATAAAGGCTGGTTTGGACTTGAAAATCTCGCCTTAATTCCAGGGCTTGTCGGTGCCGCACCTGTGCAAAATATTGGTGCTTATGGTGTACAATTTGACGATGTGTTGGTTAGCGTACAAGTTTATGAATGGGCAAGCAAGCAGTTTAAACAGTTGTCTAAACAAGCATGCCAATTTGGCTACCGTCACAGCATTTTTAAAGATGAGCCAAATCGCTACTTCATTTGTGCGGTGACATTGCGATTACATAAAAACCCAACACGCATCCTAAGTAGCTATGGTGATTTGCACACATATGCAAAACAGCTGGCAAATCATCAAGGCAGGACTGCCATTACTACGACAGATGTGTATCATGCAGTCATTGCCATCCGCCAAAGTAAACTACCCGACCCAAAAGTTTTGGCCAACTGTGGCTCTTTTTTCCAAAATCCAATCATCTCAACAGAGCATTATCAAAAACTGTGCGTGGATTATCCTGATTTACCGTGCTATCTTGTTACCAAAACTTTAGTTAAAGTGTCTGCAGGATGGCTAATTGACCAAGCTGGGCTTAAAGGTCAAGGCATACCGCCGATATTAACCCACGCCAAACAAGCACTTGTTTTGACCAATCATATGCCGTTTACTGCCACCCAAGAGGATATCAAAGCCACAGCTGATGTTATCATCGCTGCGGTTAAACAAAAATTTGACATTGCCTTAGTGCGTGAACCTGTCTGGATCAATGCCGATGGCAGCTACAACTAACAGACCAAAAAAAACTAACAGACCAAAAAAACGCACTTCCATCATGAGATGTGTGGTATTAAAATCCTTAAAATTTATTGCAATGGGTGGTACTGTGATACTTATTGGCGTTGCGAGTGCCTTGACGCCTATATTTGCCAATCTTGGTGTTGGTCTGCTTAATCTGTATTCTGCCCTAACCTTAGCTACCGTTCAAGATGAGGCCACAAGTATCGTTGTGCTTGGTGGTGGATTAACCAAAAACTCAGCTGGTACAATCAGCCTAAACCACTTCACCCAAAGCCGTGCAAATGCCGCCATTCATCTGCACAATCTGTATCCTTTGAGTATGATTACCAGCGGCGCTGAATCCCCATGGCTACGCGACTATTTGATTGAGCATATCGGCACAAAGGTGGTGATTATCAACGAAAACGCCAGTATGAATACTTGCGAAAATGCCGTTTTTACCGCCAAATTACTCAGCCATCATGAGCTATCAACGACAGTTTATTTGGTGACAGATCGCTATCATATGGCTCGGGCGCGCCGTCAATTTGCCAAGGCTGGCATCCATACCATAGCTGCACCTGCACCCCTTGCCATTCGCCCCAGTTGGCGAAATCCTAAAGATAATCTGATCCATACACGCCGTACGATCTATGAACTGGTAGCACTGGCACGAGATATTGTCACCCCCCAAGCAAATTGCCGTACGACCGATGAAATTAGTATCGAGGAGATTGCTACCCCTCGCCGTCAGCCGAAATTATTTTAATCACGCCTTAATCTCGCCTTTATAGAAATTTTGGCTTCTATGATCGTCCCCTATTGGTAATTGGTGTTTAAATATAACAAAATTATGCCAATTTTTATAAAAAATCCTTGCATTTACAAAAAATTCGTCTATAATACGACGCATTGGAAGCTTGGCAGAGCGGTTGAATGCACCGGTCTTGAAAACCGGCGTGGGTTCATAGCCCACCGAGAGTTCGAATCTCTCAGCTTCCGCCATTTTTTATTAATATACCGCTTATGGAAGCTTGGCAGAGCGGTTGAATGCACCGGTCTTGAAAACCGGCGTGGGTTTATAGCCCACCGAGAGTTCGAATCTCTCAGCTTCCGCCATTATTAAAAACCGCCTATCTTAGAGATTGGGCGGTTTTTTTTAATTTTGAGCATTTTAGCTTTTAATTAATTAAGCATACAAAAACTTGCTTGGCATCATTTGCCAATTAATCAAGATTTTTTATAGAAAATTTGCTAAAATCATGGCTTATTTAATCAGAATTTTTTTATTTTTATAATTTATCCATAGGCAATCGATGAATATTCAAGCAATTTTAAACGATGAAATTAAAAAGGCAATGATCGCAGCTGGTGCAGGCAGTGAGGTTGAGGCTTTGGTGCGTCAATCCAATAAAATACAATTTGGGGATTATCAAGCCAATGGCATCATGGGTGCTGCCAAAAAACTGGGTATGAATCCACGAGAGTTTGCCCAAACGGTGCTTGATCATTTAAGCATTGATGACATCGCCGAAAAACTTGAGATTGCAGGTCCTGGATTTATTAATATTTTCTTAAAAAATGAGTGGATATCTAAACATGCCAATCAAGCCAATATCAGTCGCACTTTGGGCGTAACCGCCGCCCAAAATGATACCGTGGTGGTTGACTACTCTTCCCCAAATGTCGCCAAAGAAATGCATGTCGGTCACCTGCGTTCAACCATCATCGGTGACAGCGTCGTACGCACGCTTGAATTTTTGGGTAATACCGTTATCCGTGCTAACCATGTGGGTGATTGGGGTACGCAGTTTGGCATGCTCATCGCTTATCTTGAAAAGATTCAAAATGATGATGCCAAGGATTTGGATTTATCTGATTTAGAATCCTTTTATCGTGCAGCAAAACACGCCTATGACAGCGATGAAGCATTTGCCGAAAAGTCTCGTAATTATGTGGTCAAACTCCAAAGCGGTGATGAGTATTGCTTAACAATGTGGCGAAAGCTTGTAGATATCACCATGGCACAATGTCAGCACACTTATGACCGCCTAAATGTTACCTTAACGCGTGATGATACCATGGGTGAGAGCCTATATAATCCGATGCTGCCCAAAATCGTTCAAACACTCAAAGACAAAGGTTTGGCGGTCGAAGATGATGGTGCTGTGGTAGTTTTTTTAGATGAATTTAAAAATAAAGCAGGTGATCCAATGGGCGTCATCATCCAAAAAAAGGATGGCGGCTATCTTTACACAACCACCGACATCGCCGCAGCAGCTTACCGCTATCATACACTTCATGCTGACCGTGTCATTTTGTTTACCGATGCACGCCAAACCCTACATGCACAGCAAGCATGGCTCATCACACGCAAGGCAGGATTTGTACCTGATGAATTTGTCATGGAGCATTTTACCTTTGGTATGATGCTTGGCAAAGATGGCAAGCCTTTTAAAACACGCACAGGTGGCACGGTTAAGCTTGCCGATTTGCTTGATGAAGCAATCGAGCGTGCAACCGCCCTAATCGAGCAAAAAAATCCTGATCTTAGTGCTGAAGAAAAGCACGCTGTCGTTGAGGCGGTTGCCATTGGTGCGGTTAAATATTCCGACCTTTCCAAAAATCGCAACACTGATTATGTGTTTGATTGGGATAATATGCTGTCATTTGAGGGCAATACTGCACCCTATATGCAATATGCCTATACACGCATTCGCTCGATTTTTGCGCGTGCAGGGCTTGATATGGCAGATATTGGCGGTGAGATTGTGATTCATGAAGATAAAGAGCGAGCCTTGGCGGTCAAATTACTTCAATTTGAAGAAGTGCTATTATTGGTTGCCAAAGACGGTATGCCACATCTATTGTGTCAATACCTATTTGAATTGGCAGGCATTTTCTCAAGTTTTTATGAAGCCTGCCCAATCCTAAGCTCTGATGATAACACCAAGACCTCTCGCCTACAACTTGCAGCACTGACCGCCAAAACTCTCAAACAAGGTCTGCAATTACTTGGTATTAAGACCGTAGAAAAAATGTAAATTACCTTTTTTCATCCCCTAATATTTTTAGGGGATGATTTTAGCATCAGCCATCTTATTTCTGATGAATGATAAAAGCCACGATTTAACCAAATACAAGTTAAGCCAACCAGTAATTTTTACCAATAACTTTCTTTTTTACCAATAATTTTCTACAGCAATGTGACCGACGCCACGGCGATTCATGCTAAGCCCCTGTGCTTTGAGTGCTTCTTTGGTGTCCTCAACCATTTGAGGATTACCGCACAGCATGACATGCGATTGCGTGTCGAGTGCCACCCCTGCTGTCTTGGCAAGCTCACCATTATCAATTAAGCTTGGAATACGCTCAGATAAGCAGCCAGCGACTTTTTCACGCGTTACGATTGGCACATAATAAAAACGAGCAGGATTATCCACCAATCCCCCAAAGTTTGTTGCCAATGAATGAATTTTGTCTTGATACGCCAGTTCACTTTGGGTTCTTGCACTGTATACAAGTACAATGTCATCATAGTGCTGCCAAGCATATAAATCCTGTAAAATGGATAAAAATGGTGCAAGCCCTGTCCCAGTTGCTAATAACCATAATGTTTTTGGCGTTGGTTCTTGGTAGCGTGATAGCGTCAAAAACCCAAACGGTATTGTATTAAGGTACAACTGATCACCTGCTTGTAGGTATTGAAGCTGTGATGTAAACTCCCCATCAGCCACTACCACCGAAAAAAACTCAAGTGTCTCATCATACGGAGACGATACCACAGAATACGCACGAAAAATTGGGCTGACACGCTCAGATTTAAGCGTATCTTGATGCTTATCTTGATAATAAATCAGCTCATCTGCACATAATCCCAGCCGAACAAATTGCCCTGCCTCAAACCGAAAACCCTTAGGTCTGGTTGTCGTAAAACTAAATAAATTGGGCGACCAAACTGTCTTTGATAGCACCGTCAATGTCACCGCTTTGTCATCACTCATAATGTTCTCTTTGCCATTATTATCTTAATTAATAATCTTCATCACCAATGTCATCTTAACAGACATTAGACTTTTATTGTGTATTTTGACTGATAATTTAGCTTTAGTCAAATCATCACCCACGCATCAAATCCAAAAAACTTACCTTACTGCCTTTAAGATTATCACTTGAAATATTAATAAATATTCTTATATAATAAATATAAATTAAATACTATCAATTTTTTTATACAATTTTTATCACAACCAAAAGGAAAATTATTATGGCTTTTAAAGACATGACAGGACAAAAAGTCCCAAGCACTGTATTTCATACACGCCAAGGTGATAAGTGGATTGATGTTAGCACTGATGAGCTTTTTAGTGGCAAAAAAGTCGTGGTTTTTTCATTACCAGGTGCCTTTACGCCGACTTGTTCATCAACGCATCTGCCTCGTTATAATGAATTGGCGGATGAATTTAAAAAACTGGGTATTGATGATATTTTGTGCGTATCGGTGAATGATACCTTTGTGATGAATGCTTGGGCAGATGACCAAGAAAGCGACAAGATAACTTTGATCCCAGATGGTAATGGTGAATTTACCGAAGGTATGAATCGTTTGGTTGGTAAAGAAGATCTCGGCTTTGGTAAGCGTTCATGGCGTTATTCGATGCTTGTTGATGATGGCGTGATTGTCAAAATCTTTGATGAGCCTGAAAAAGATGGCGATCCGTTTGAAGTTTCTGACGCTGATACCATGATCAAATTTTTAAATCCAGACTGGGAAGATAAGCCATCTGTCACCATTATTACCAAACCTGGTTGTGCTTTTTGTGCCAAGGCTAAAGAAGCTTTAAAATCTCATGGTGTTGCATATGAAGAGGTTGTACTTGGTCGAGATGCCAGCATGACAAGTGTTCGTGCCATCACAGGTCATGAGACAGTGCCACAAGTGTTTGTTGGTGGCAAACGCATCGGCGGTTCAGAAGAGCTTGAAACTTATTTGGCAAGTGATGCTTGTGCCGTTTGAGCATTCTGATGATGTATAAAAAGGGCTTATGATTAAGCTCTTTTTTATTGTCAAGGTTTAACTTGATATGACCAAGATTGGCATAACTATAAATCAGCACCCAAATGGATGCTGATTTATTGATAAATCGTAATCTTTATTATAACATCACGGCTCGGGCAGCCATTTGCATCATTGCTTCTGGCAGTACACCAAAGATAACGATGAGTGCGGTGATAATCATCACCATGACTCCGCCCGCCTTAATGCCCCAATGTTGGTGCGCATCAAACTCAAGATTGACTTTGGGTTTTTGGTACAGATTGACCAAAATACGCAAATAATAATACAAACCGATGGCACTGCCCAAAACAATCATACCAGCCACCAAGAAACGCATACCTTGTACAGCTGCAAAGAACATGGTGAATTTGGTAACAAATCCTGCCGTCAGAGGAATACCTGCCAATGATAGTAGCATCACAGTCAGTACCGCCGTTAGAACGGGACGACGCCAAAATAACCCTTGATAAAAACGCAGGTCATCAGCTTCACCACTGATAGAAGTGCGTCCACGCTCACGATATGGACTTGACATCAGTGTAATCACCCCAAACGCTCCAATAGATGTCAGTGCATAAATCGCCATATACATACTCACCAAAGGCAAGCTACCTGCACCGATTGATAAAAGTGCAATCAAGGCATAGCCAATATGTGCAATCGAAGAATAAGCAAGCATACGCTTAATGTTATTTTGGCGGATTGCAAGCAAGTTACCCATTAAAATAGACAAAATAATGACAACAATCAAAATTGTCTCAAAAGCTGGCATGGCAGTAAACATACTGCCCACAAAGAATCTCAGTGCAAGTGCCATCATTGCCACTTTACTGACACTTGCTAAAAAAGCAGCGATTGGTGCTGGTGCACCTTCATAGACATCTGACACCCATGAATGAAATGGTGCTGCTGATAATTTAAATGCTGTAGCTGCCAGTATCATCACCGCCCCAGCCGCACTCAAGCCAGACAAATTACCAATTAAAAAAGTTCTTGCCAAATCTTTGAATAATAAAGTACCTGCATCAGCAAAGATTAACGCCATGCCCATCAGCAAGGTGGCAGAGGCAGTAGCGGACATGATCAGGTATTTTAAACCAGACTCAAGCGATCGAGAACGCAAGAAAGTGTATGCCAACATACCATACATCGGTACAGACAACAGCTCAAGCGACATAAAAAATGCTGCCAAATGCGTTGCACCTGTCATCAGCATTGCCCCAAGCGTAGAGATTAGCATAAGCAAATACAGTTCATCTTTATGATCTTGCAATGTCTCAAAATAGCCGTATGCCAATGTACAGCAAGCCAATGCTGTGATCAAAATCACGCCCATATTAAAAATTGCAAAACCATCAAAGATAAACAATTCACCAAAAGATACACCTGCAGGCACTAAGCCTAAGGCTTGGGCAATGACTGCCAGCAACGCCATATTTAGACCCATAACGCTGAGTGTTGCTGCCCAAAAATGAGAACGCTTGACAGCAATGGTAATCATCACGATAAGCGCAGTGAGTGCCACGATCACAGCAGGTAATATTGATAAAATAGATTCAAAAATCATCGGATTCATGATTATTCCCCCTGCTTGGTTTGGTGATCGTGATGGTGGCCATCAGAGCCTTCGTGATGATGCATACCAGCATCATATCCTTGACCATACAGCTGATGCTGATGGGCGTGCATATAGTCACCCATATTCCCTTCAATCAATCGAATGCCATGCATTGGCTCGGTTGCCATGATGACATTATGTGCATAAGCACTGGCAATCCACTGCATTGACCCTTCAGACTTATCCATCACAGGCTGAGGATACAAGCCAAGCCATACCAAACCGATTGCCAAAGAAAGTAGCAATGCTAGTTCTCGTTTACCCAAATCTTTTAGCGTACCATGGTTTTGCTTCACCAATTCAAGCATGGTATTTTGACCAAATAACGCATGATAAATTATCATCAAAGAATACAGTCCTGCCATCACAAGGCTGACTGTGGCAAGTGTGACAAAGATCGGATGTATGGCAAAAGCACCAATCAAAATCAAAATCTCGCCGATAAAGTTACCCGTACCAGGTATGCCCAACAATGCTGCACAAAAGAACATCATGAATGGAGCAAGGTAGCGAAACTGCCCCCACATACCACCCATTACCGTCATATCACGAGTGTGTAAACGCTCATAAATTTGACCTGCCATGATAAACAGTGCTGCACTTGATAGACCATGAGCGAGCATTTGCACCATCAAGCCTTGCAGCGATACAAGTGTGCCAGCATAAATGGCAAGCACGACAAAACCCATATGCGACACACTGGTATAAGCGAGCAGTCGCTTGATATCGGTCTGGGCAAATGCCAAAAACGCCCCATAAAATACGCCAATCATGCCCAAAGTTATCGCCACTGGGGCAAATTGTGCCGAAGCATTTGGAAATAATGGAATGACAAAACGCAACAGGCCAAATGCTGCCGTCTTAATCAAAATCCCCGCCAAATCTACCGAACCTGCCGTTGGCGCTTGGGCGTGGGCATCAGGTAGCCAACCATGCAAGGGAAAAATGGGCAATTTGACCGCAAAGCCCACAAAAAAACACAGCATGATGACATATTCCCAACCACCAAGATTAATCCCCAACAAGTCATGATAATCAAAACTTAAAACACCTGTTTGGCTAAACTGAATGATGACTAATAATAAAATGCCAATTAACATGATCAAGCCTGAGGCTTGTGTGTAAATAAAGAACTTGGTTGCTGCGTATTCTTTGCTCTTGCCCCCTGTGGCATTATGTCCCCAAAGAGCAATCAAAAAATAAATTGGCAACAGCATCAATTCCCAAAAAAAGAAAAACAAAAACAAGTCAATGGCTAAAAAGACACCGATGACGCCACCTAACGACCAAAGCAAATTTAGATGAAAAAATCCGACACGGCGCTGAATTTCGCCCCATGAGCATCCAACTGCCATGATACCCAAAAATGCCGTCAACGCAATCATCAGTAAAGACAAGCCATCCATCGCTAAATGAAATTTAATGCCAAAGCTTGGAATCCATGGCAGGATAAACTGTGCCGCCCAAGGCAATGACTCACCGCTGACAGCCGTATCTGTTACCAGTAGCGTATTAAAATTCCCTTGTTGCCAAAGCACTAAGGTCAAAATAAAAGTAATAACCATGCCAAAAAGTGCAATCCAGCGTGGCAGGCGATCGCTGATTTTTTCAATCAACCAGCATAAAAAGCCTGCAAGCAACGGAATTGCGATCAATGCTGGCAGTATCCAATTTTGTTCTAATGCCATGTTACACCACCATCATCAATGCTAAGATTAAAATAACCGCCAGACCTACACCAAAACTGATGGCATGCGTATGCAAAAGCCCAGTTTGGGTTTTTGTTGTTAATTTATTACCCCATGAAGCACCTATGGCTAAGATATTTATTAGGCGGTCTATTGGGTCGGATTTTAATATCTTTGCGATGCCCAAAAAGGGTTTAACAAAAACAATGTCATACAACGCATCAAAGCCCAATCCATGGTAACACCAATAGACACATGCCGTGCCAAAGGTAGAATTTGTCCATTTTGTCAAAATTTTGCCTTTATTTATGACATATAAAAAGTAGGCAAACACCAAGCCACAGACAGTAAAGCCAACAGCGATAATCTCAGCGGTATGCTTAGCATCTGTTAGCGTACTGCCCACACTCATCGGTAAAACATTTGCCAAGGGGGGATGGATTAATGCCCCAAGTCCTGTTGACAGCAGCAGCAGTACCACCAAAGGCAAAGCGTAACTTATGCCCTTTAAAGGCTCGCCATGCGTTTTTTGCTCTCCAAAGAACACAAGATAAATCAAGCGGAAAGTATAAACAGATGTTAAAAATGCCCCAAACACGCCTGCCCAAAACAGACCCATGTGTCCTGTGGCATAAGTCTCCCATAAAATGGCTTCTTTGGAATAAAAGCCAACCGTTACAAAAGGCAAGGCAACCAACGCCCCACCGCCTACCAAAAATGACCAAAACACAAGGGGAATTTTATGACGCAGACCGCCCATCTTAAAGATGTTTTGCTCGTGGTGCGTTGAGACAATCACCGCCCCAGATGCCAAGAATAATAACGCCTTAAAAAATGCGTGCGTCATCAAGTGAAAAATCGCCACCTGCCACGCTCCAACCCCTAGGGCAATGAACATATATCCTAATTGGCTCATGGTAGAATACGCCAAAACACGCTTAATGTCGGTTTGTGCCAACGCACAAAAACTTGCCACCAGCATGGATAATGCACCAACACCGCCCACCCAATACAGAAGCATCTGGGGTGTCAGCACAAATAAAGGGTGCATGCGGGCAATCAAATATACCCCTGCGGTTACCATGGTGGCAGCATGGATAAGAGCGGACACAGGCGTAGGGCCTGCCATCGCATCTGCAAGCCAAGTATGCAACGGAATTTGAGCTGATTTACCAAATGCACCGCCAATAAGCATTGCCACGATGAGCAGTAGCATGGGGTCATTGACAGCAAACATGGCATCTGCTTTGGCATTGATGGCGGTCATATCAAGCGTACCAAATACAGTAAACAGTAAAAACAGCCCAATCGCCAAAAACACATCACCCACACGAGTGACAGTAAATGCCTTTATCGCCGCCCGCCCATTGGCTCGGTTTTGATAATAAAAGCCAATTAACAAATATGAGCAAATGCCAACGCCTTCCCAGCCCAGATACATGAGCAAAAGATTATCAGCAAGCACAAGCATGAGCATGCTTGCCACAAATAAATTTAGATAACTAAAAAAACGAGCAAATCCTGCTTCGCCTTTCATATACCAACTGGCAAACAGATGAATCAAAAAGCCCACGCCTGTAATCACGCCCATCATGGTAACAGACAACCCATCAAGATACAGCCCAAATTTGGGAGCAAAATCACCCACCGACAGCCATGTCCAAAGTGACACAAACATCGCCTGTTGCCCCTTTGTCAAAAATTCAAAAATACTAACAAAGGCACACACAGCCGACAGCCCCATCGCCCCTACGCCAATCATCGTGGCAAGTTTTTCGGAAATTCTATCTCGCCCTGTGGCTAATATCAAAAATCCAATCAAGGGGAAAATAAAGGTCAATGCTAACAAATTCATACCACCCTACCCCTTTAACTCACTGGCGTGATTGACATCAAGACTTCTAAAACGATGATAAAATTGCAAAAGCATGGCAAGCCCAATCGCCGCCTCTGCTGCTGCCAGCGTCAAAATAAACACAAACATCACCTGTCCATCTGCCTTGCCCCACATGTTGCCCCCCACCACAAAGGCAAGGGCAGCTGAGTTCATCATAATCTCTAAACTCATGAGCATGAACAGCACATTGCGTCTTGCCATGACGCCAGCCAGTCCAATCACAAACAAAATGGCCGCCAAAATCAGTCCATAATGAGCAGGCACGCCCATATCAGATGCCAATGTGGCGACTTCATGGGCAAAGGGGGCATTTAGTGTATCCACATTATAATTTTGCATCGGCTCTCTCCTGTTGCTCTTTATCTTGATTTGCCCATGTATTAGAGGTGATATCAGGGTATGTTTGGCTGTGGCTGATGTTTTCATCATCTAAGGCACGCTTACCCAAATGATATGCCGCAACCAATGCCCCCAAAAGCAAAAATGCCGCCACCTCCACAAGCAACACATAGCCTGTAAATAAGCGTGCACCCACATCTTTGGCAGAGATGGTATCGCTTTGTAGTTGTATGGATTGGTCTGTACCATAGTCAATAAAACCAATCAGCACCGCCCCAACAATCATCATCAGACACACAGGCATCGCCCACGCATTGGCGGTTAGCCATGTTTTTTCTTCTGTGGTATCTGTGCCTAGATTTAGCATCATGATGACAAACACAAACAGCACCAAAATCGCCCCAGCATAGACAATGATTTCAAGAATGCCTGCAAATGGAGCACCTAAGATAAAGAAAATACCCGCCACGGCTAATAATGATACAACCATGGATAAAATGGCATGCACAGCATTGGCATGCGTTACCACCCTTAGGCTTGCCCAAATTGCCACCAGCGATAAGGCATAAAAACCCACCACACTGCCATTTGCCAAAAACGCCTTTAACACATCAATCATGGCAACAAGCTCCGTACATTGACAGGCTCTGCTTCACGCTCGTGCGACCCTTTGGGTTTATCGTCGGTTGCCATGCCTGTTACTCTATAATAGTTATATTCTGGGTATTTACCCACACCACTGATGAGCAAATGTTCTTTTTCATACACCAGATTTTGGCGGTCATATTCACCAAGCTCAAAATCAGGGGTCAGCTGAATGGCAGTGGTTGGGCATGCCTCTTCACACATGCCACAAAACACACAGCGACTAAAATTGATGCGAAAAAACTCAGGATACCAACGCCCATCTTCTCGCTCTGCCTTTTGTAGGCTGATACAACCCACAGGGCAAGCCACCGCACACAAGTTACACGCCACACAGCGTTCATCACCGTCAGGGTCTCGGGTCAGCACAATGCGACCACGAAAACGGGGCGGCACAGGCACAGGCTGTTCAGGGTATAAAATGGTGTCTCTGGGTCTTAGGGCGTGGCTATTGACCATCCACATGGAGCGTACAATGGTAAACATGCCCACCGCCGTATTTTTTAAAGTTGCAAACATTTAATTCACCATCAAAATCACAAAAGCAGTCGCCAACAGGTTTAGCAGGGTTATGGGCAAACACACTTTCCAGCCAAAATTCATCACCTGATCATATCTGGGACGCATGAGCGAACCACGAATTAGCACAAATAAAGTCATAAAAAATAAGGTCTTCACCAAAAACCAAAACACAGGTGGCACAAAGGGCAAATCCAGATTAAATGGGGCAAGCCAACCCCCAAAAAACAAGCAGGTCATGAGTGCTGAGATGACAACCACATTGACATACTCACCGATAAAAAACATGCCAAATTTCATGCCAGAGTATTCCACATGATAGCCCTCTGCCAGCTCTTGTTCTGCCTCTGGCTGGTCAAAAGGGTGGCGGTGGGTAACTGCCACGCCTGCCACACAAAAGGTTAAAAACCCCAAAAATTGTGGAATGACATTCCAAACATCTGCCTGAGCCAAAACAATCTCACGCAGGTTAAATGACCCTGTCATCGCCACCACGCCCATGAGCGATAAGCCCAAAAAGACCTCATAGCTTATCGTCTGAGCCGCTGAACGCAGACCGCCAAGCAAAGCAAATTTATTGGCAGATGCCCAGCCGCCAAACATCACCGCATACACCGCCAAGCCCGCCATGGCAAAGAAAAATAAAATGCCAATATCCCAATCCGCCGCCCCAAGCGTGGGCGATAAGGGAATGATGGCAAAAGATGCCAAAGCGGTGAACATGGCAATGGCAGGGGCTAGGATAAATAGGCGTTTGTCGGCAAAGTTGGGCGTCCAATCTTCTTTAAAAAAGATTTTAAGCATGTCCGCCACCAGTTGTAGCGAGCCTTGCCAGCCAACACGATTTGGCCCATAACGGTCTTGCCACAACGCCAACATACGCCGTTCATACACAATCATCAAGGCCGCTGTCATGACAAGCCCCAAAAAAATAATCAGCGTTTGGGCAGTCATAAAAACAAACGACCACCATTCAAACGACCAAGTGCCAAACCATGATGGCACATCAGGAATCACACGAATACTCATCTATGCCCCCACTTCATTCATCGCAAACGGTGCGTTATTAAACCCTGCCTTTGGCGTAAAGATATTCTCACGCTTGATACCTGCCAACCTCTGCATGCTCTTTTGATAATCAGGCACATAGACAGGCGTGTCCTTGTCCGCCTTTTTGACAATCGTTGGCACACCGACCATAAGCGGTACAACACCATCAGGATAACCAATACAGCCGTCTGCCACATAATCCACCACATTCACAGACAGGGTAATCTCTGCCCCATGCTGGCTTAGGGTTAATTTATCACCCTCCTTAACCATCCAACGCGCTGCGTCATCATGGTTTATCATCCACATGGCAGGCTTGATTTGACTTGCCACCACAGGGCTACGGCTTATCATGCGTGAGCTTGCAAATAGGTTATGCACAGGCACAACCACCGCACGCCCATCAAAAATGCTTGTAGCAACATTCACACTGTCAATATCAACATGCCCAAACACCATTTGCGTCTTTGGCAGTGTCTCAAACAGACGAATGCCCACATCGCCACCTTTTAACCGCCCACCGACTTTATTTTGGTATTTGTTCCATGCTTGTGGGGAATTCCAGCCTGCTGACCACGCAAAGGGGATAAGGCTTGGGGCGGTTTTGTCGCCCACATAGCCCTCCATTGAAAAGGTCAAACCACTGTCTAAGTCCTTAGGTTGCATGGGTTCGTGGATAGAAATGGGTGAGCGTAACACCGTCCGCCCCGAATAACGGCGTGGCTCACGGGCGACTTTTAGCCCTGTAATGCGATAATCTGACTCTGGGGCAGCATCTTTGATTTGGGCAAGGTGTGGGCAGTCTGCAACCAGCTCATCAATGACATCATCAAGATGATGCCAGATAGGTTCACCCATCTTGTTTGTCATGGCATTGTCAAGAGCATGCAACCAACGCCAACTGTCTTTTAGCTCGCTGGTTGGTTCATAATATTTTTTATCATAGCTTGCAAAAAACCGCCCTGCTCGCCCCTCAGCAGAGACAAGCGTGCCATCACTTTCAGCAAATGATGCACTTGATAACACAAAATCAGCTTTATCATGCCATTCATAAGACTGATGGTCTAGTACGATGAGTGTTTTTTGTGTTAATTTGTCAAATTGGTTTGGGGTCAGATTTGACAAATCATGTTCTAACACAACCACCGCCTCAAACGCTTGTGCCAAAACCTCCTCCATCGCCTGCCCACCCAATAAATTCACACCCACGCTATTGGTCTCTGGCATGGCAACATATACGCCTGTTTTGTCAGCATATAGGGCATTTGTCTTCAAAAGACGAGATGCCAGCTCTTTTTCAAAGTCGTTTGGGTCTCGCTCTGTAGTGTGTGTACCGTCCGTTTTGGCATCTTTGTCAGGGTCAATGAACTGACGGGCGACCTCATCACGGATTTTGGCGTTTTGTACTTCTATAAATTCACGCTCCACATGGGCGATTTTGGCACGCTTGGCGGTCAAAGTTTGGGCAATGTAGCCTGCGGCCTGAACGATTGCTTTTGATGTCAAACTTGTACCTGTAACAACAAGCGGACGATTTGCCATAATCAAATCATAAGCGATATGATGTGCCAAAAATTGCATTGCCATGTCATCATCAATCACCAAATCCGTCTGTTTTTCTTTGGCAAAAATGGCGTTCTCACTTTTGGCAATCTCATCTAGCGTATCGGCGTACGCCTTGATGATATCGCCCACCATAAAGCCCAATTTGGCAATGTCATCTGGCGTGGCAACAGCGGACACTTTGGCAATGTCGGATAGCTTAGTATCCACCACGCACGCCACATAAATCGGACTGTACGCACTTTGTCCGATACGCTTGACAGGTTCAGCAAGCCAATGCTCGGTTTTTAGGGCACTTGCCATTTGGCGGGCTTTATTCTTAGCCGCTTGGCGTACTGACAGGGCAACACGGCTTGCCGTTTGGGTAATGTCCTCCCCTAAAATAAACACGCCATCTGCCGTCTCAATCTGTGCCAATGATGCCTGATGCACCGCTTCATGGCGTAATAATGCCACACCCAAATCCACCACATCTTTGATGGCCGCTCGCTCGCCTGTGCTAAAATTGTCCGCACCAACCAGTTTTTTTAGGGCAAAATTACTCTCCAAACTGGCTCTGGCTGACCCAATGCCAATCACATTTTTACCTTTTAGCAAGTCTGCCACACCATCCACAGCAAGGTTGGCACTGGTCTTGACAAATTGTCCATTCACCTTTTTAAGGGGATGGACAGGTCTGTCCGCTCGGTTAACATAGCCATAACCAAAACGCCCACGATCGCATAAAAAGTAGCCATTGACATCGTGATTATAGCGGTTTTCAATACGCCTAAGCTCACCATAACGCTCGCCTGCTGAAATGTTACAGCCTGCCGAACAGCCATGGCAAATGCTTGGGGCATATTGCATGTCCCATTTACGATTATAACGCTCAGAATGGGTTTTATCCGTAAACACCCCTGTGGGGCAAACTTCGGTTAAATTACCGCTAAACTCACTGTCAAACTGCCCATCTTCTGGGCGACCAAAATAAACACGGTTATTAGACGCATACACGCCCAAATCATCACCACCTGCATAATCTTGATAAAAACGCACACAGCGATAGCAGGCGATACAGCGGTTCATCTCATGAGCGATGAACGGCCCAAGCTCTTGGTTATGATGGGTGCGTTTGGTAAAGCGATAACGGCGTTTGGTGTGTCCGCTCATGTAGGTCATGTCTTGCAAATGACAATGACCGCCCTCTTCGCAAGTGGGGCAGTCATGGGGGTGATTGGTCATCAAGTATTCCACAATGCTTTTGCGAAATGCCTTGGCTTCATCATCATCAACAGAGATGTACATGTCATCGCTGGGGGCAACCATACAGCTCATCACCAACCGCCCTTTGCCTGCTTGATAATCCTCGGCGTTATTATACTGTTTGACGGCACACTGACGACAAGAACCGACCGAACCTAAGGCTGGGTGATAACAAAAATAAGGCACATCAATGCCAAGCGACAGGCAGGCTGATAGCAGGTTATCCGAGCCGTCCACATCATAAGTTTTGCCATCTATATGAATGACTGCCATGTTACACCCCCACCTTGTTTTGTTGTGGTTTGTTTTGTTGTGGTTTTGATTGGTTGTTCACTTTTTGTTCAAATTCATGACGGAAATATTTTAACGCACTCATGAGTGGCTCCATCGCTCCTGGGGCATGGGCACAAAAGGTTTTGCCAAGCCACAAATCTCGTGTCAGCTCGGAGAGTTTGTCAATGTCGTCCGCTTGGGCTTGTCCGTTATCCATGGCATCTAGGATTTTAACGCCCCACGGCAAGCCATCACGGCAAGGGGTACACCAGCCACAACTTTCACGCTGAAAAAACTGTTGTAGATTTTTTGACAAACTCACCATGTCTTGGCTTTCGTCCACCACCATCATCAAGCAAGTACCCAAACGACTGCCCGCTTTCATGATGGGGTCAAAGTCCATCACCAAATCCAAATGCTCATCACTTGCGGTCAAAAAGTCGGTACTCGCTCCCCCCGGTAGCCATGCCTTTAAGGTCAAGCCGTCCTGCATGCCCCCTGCCAGCTCTATTAATTCCCTTGCGGTATGACCAAAAGGCAACTCCCAAAGCCCTGCATCTTTGACACGCCCTGACACGCCCATGATTTTGGTGCCGGGGGTGGTGGATTTGCCCTTGGCTTTTGGCAAATCCAAATACCAATCCACCCCATTTAACAAAATGGCAGGCATGTTGTTTAGTGTCTCAACATTATTCACCACCGTTGGGCGACCCCACGCCCCTGAGACTTGGGGAAATGGCGGTTTGGTGCGTGGGTTGGCACGCCTGCCCTCTAAGCAGTTGATGAGTGCCGTTTCTTCGCCACAAATATACCGCCCTGCCCCTGTGTGGACATGCAAAGTAAAGTTAAACTCTGTCCCCAAAATGCCCTCGCCAAGCAAGTTATTGGCGATACACTCATTAATGGCGTTTTGTAAGCGCTTAGCCGCCAAAACATACTCGCCACGGATAAAGACATAACCCACGCTCGCCCCAATGGCATAGGCACTGATGAGCATGCCCTCAATGAGCTGAAAAGGCAGACGCTCCATCAATAGGCGGTCTTTGAATGTGCCGGGTTCCATCTCGTCAGCATTACAAATCAAATAACGCACGCCCCCATCAGGCGGGGTCATGAATGTCCATTTTAGCCCTGCGTTAAACCCTGCCCCACCACGCCCACGCACATTGGCGGTTTTTATCATCTCGCCGACTTCTTTGGGGTCTTTGGATAGGGCGTTTTTTAAGCCAACAAAACCGTCCAGCTTTTCATAATCTGCCAGTGTCAGCACGGCATCATGATGATACAGTCGCCATGTCAAAGGGTGCGTTTGTGATGTTGGTGCTTGCCCATTTGCCAAACCCACGCCCCAGATTGGGGTTTTTTGGCGGTTAAGCTGGCTTGGGGCAAGTCCGTTTTTACGAGCGTCAATCTGTTCGCTGACATTTGGCTTATTCATACATATTGCTCCAATAATAGACCGACCTCAGACGGCAATACAGGACCATAAGTGTCCTCATCAATCAGCACACTTGCCCCTTTATCACAATTTCCCAAACAACAAATTGGCAACAGGGTAAACCTGCCATCAGATGTGGTTTGCCCAAACTCAATGCCCAGCTGTGCCTTAAACTCAGCCAAAAGCGTCTCATAACCTGTCAAATAGCAAGCAATGCTGTCACAAACCAAAATCACATGTCGCCCAACAGGCAAGCGATAAATGCGATTAAAAAATGTCGCCACCCCCTCAACATCTGCCACACTGATGCTAAGCATGTTGGCAATGGCGGCCACTTGGGCATCATTGACCCAGCCGTTACGCTTTTGTACCAGTTTTAGGGCATCAAGCACCGCGGCACGGGCTTGTGGGTAGTGATGAATGTGATGATGAATGCCGTCAATTTCTTGGGGCGTTAAAATGGCGTGAATGTCCACTTTGGGGGTTTTGTCGGTAACAATTTTCATGGTAACCTTTTGTATTTAAAATTCTAAAACATTGTGCCAATGATTTAATAACGATATTTAATAGCGACATTTAATAACGAGTTAAGGCATTTAATAATGAATTAAAGTTTGCTTAAACCTGAATGCCCAATTTTTAGAGCCAATATCAATAAAACAATAAAAATTAACATTTTAAAAAAATTTGGGCTAATCTTAGCTCTTAACCAAATGCCAACATACAATCCAATAATAGACAATACGGAGAGTAAAAATATTAAACCGTATTCACTCTTATTTAATAACAAATACTGGTCTTTTAGCATATATATTTGAACAATTTTCGCCAAAAGATAGCATAGGTTGCTTGCTTTTGCGATGCGATTTTTGTCCTCTGTTTCACTCAGCAAAAATATTAACAATATGGGGGACATGGCATTGGTTGAACCGCCAATGATGCCTGCCAAAAACCCAAACAGAAGCATATTTTTATGATTGGCAACCACTTGAATATTTTTTACTTTTGCACATACATTTAAAATGCCATTGACAGAATAATACAATGTAATGATTGCCATCAGTAAAAACAGCCAAGACGCTGGCAGTATCAAAAGCAGCTTGACCCCCAAAATGCTGCCAACAACGCTACCGATAGCAAGCAATTTATAGGTTTTTAAATAATAAACAATCTCTTGGTAAAACCCTTTTTTGTTATTGCTACATAAAACCAACAAGCTCATTAACAGGCTTGGTAATGCCACCAGTGCAACCACCTTAGACAATGGCATGATAAAAGCCAATGCGGTTGTGCCAAGCATCGGAAACCCCATGCCTGTAATTCCGTGCAGTATGGCGGCAGCAATAAAAACAATGGATTGTATTATTTCTTGCATGACCGTCCTGTATAAATGCCCATTTTAATAACTCTTAGACTGATTGTTAAATCGCCATCAATCTTTGAAAAAAGGCAGTTACCTATCACAATCTGCCATCACAATATCAATGCTTGCCAAATAAATAATCGCATCAGACACCAAAGAGCCGTTAATCACACTGGGCATCTGTTGCAAATGGGCAAAGGTTGGCGTGCGAATGCGTGTGCGATAGCTCATGGTGGATTTATCGGATATGACATAATAGCTGTTAAGCCCCTTAACCCCCTCTACCATGCACGCACTCTCACCAGCTGGCATGACAGGCCCCCATGACACAGAAACAAAGTGATTAATCAGCGTTTCAATATCTTTTAGAGTTTTATCTTTTGGTGGTGGCACAGCCAATGGGTGGTCAGCCTTATATGCCCCAGATGGCATGTTATTTAGGCATTGCTCAATGATGCGTAAACTTTGGCGAATCTCTTCAATTTTGACCAAACAGCGGTCATAGGCATCGCCGTTATAAAACACAGGAACATCAAACTCAAAGTTTTCATAACCCAAATACGGTCTCGCTTTACGCAAATCAAACTCAATGCCCGTCGCGCGTAGTCCTGCCCCTGTTACGCCCCACGCCAGAGCATGTTTGGCATCATATTGGGCGACATTTTGCGTGCGTCCTTTTAGCACGCTATTGGTCATGGTTGCCTTGACATATTCATCTATCCGTTTGGGCATCCAATCCAAAAATTCACGCACCAGACGCTGCCAGCCATTTGGTAAATCATGTGCCGTCCCACCAATTCTAAACCACGCAGGGTGCATGCGATAGCCTGTTACCGCTTCTATGACATCATACGCCTTTTGACGGTCAGCAAACATATAAAACACAGGGGTCATGCCCCCAGCATCTTGGATAAATGTGCCCCAATAAAGCAAGTTATTGGTAATCCTAAAAAACTCACTCATCATGATGCGAATGACATTGGCTCTATCAGGCGTGCTAATGCCTGCCAGTTTCTCCACCGCCATGATATAAGGCAGCTCATTCATCACCCCACCCAAATAATCAATGCGGTCGGTATAAGGAATGAACGAATGCCAAGTCTGACGCTCCGCCATCTTCTCCGCCCCACGGTGATGATAGCCAATGTCAGGGATACAATCCACAATCTCCTCACCATCAAGCTGCAACACCAAACGAAACGCCCCATGAGCGGACGGGTGATTTGGCCCGATGTTTAAAAACATAAAATCCTCATCACGCCCTGAGCGTTTCATGCCCCACTCTTCTGGCACAAAGCGTAAATTTTCTTGCTCAAATTCTTGTTTGGCGGTGTTTAAAAAATAGGGCGTAAATTCGGTGGCTCGTGCGTGATATTCTTTACGCAGGGGGTGTCCTTCCCAGTATTTAGGCAATAAAATGCGTGTCAGATGCGGATGCCCATCAAACACCACCCCAAACATGTCCCACACCTCACGCTCATACCAGTTGGCATTGGGATAAATCTTGGTCGCAGATGGAACATGCTCACCTTCTTTTAAAGCAACCTTAATGCGAATGTCTGAATTTCGCTCCAAACTCATCAGATGATAAAACACGGTAAAATCACTGTCAGGCAAGCCATGGCGGTACTGACGCAAACGCTCATCAATGGCGGACAAATCCACAAGCATGACAAAGGGCTTGGGCAATGTGCGTAAAAACAGCAAAACATCAAGCAGCTTATCACAAGCCACCCAAATGGTTGGTATGGCGTCTGCCGTAGATTGTGTGATATAAGTGTGGTTTTTTGCGGTCAATTCTTCCAACACGCCAAAATCATGAGTGTGATTTATGCTCATTCGTATTTACCAATTTTTAAAAGTACAAAAATTTACGCATTTTTGAAATTTTTATTTACTCAGCCATATTTAGGTGATGAGGGTAAACTTAAGCAGCTTAAAACGCATCATCTTGGCTACGCAAGTTGACCGTAGCAATGCGGTCAGCCATCTTGCGGTCTCGTTCGGGTGTCATGATAGGTTGGATAACGCCTTGTTCATTCAGATGAATGCCCAGCGGACGGCGTTCTTTTTGAATGCTCTCTTGTAACAGCATGATGGCTTGAATGAGTGCCTCAGGTCTGGGCGGACACCCCGGAACATACACATCCACAGGCAAGATTTTATCCACCCCCTGCACCACCGAATAAATGTCGTACATGCCGCCAGAGTTGGCACACGCCCCCATGGAGATGACCCATTTGGGTTCTAACATTTGTTCATACAGCCTGAGAATCACAGGCGCCATTTTGACAAAACAAGTCCCCGCCACTATCATCACATCAGCTTGGCGAGGGGAGGCACGAATGACCTCCGCCCCAAAACGAGACAAATCATGCACGCCTGTCAAGGTCGTGGCGTACTCCACATAACAACAGCTTGTGCCAAAGTTAAACGGCCATAAGGAGTTTTTGCGACCCCAGTTGGCAAGGTTGTGCGTCAAATCGGACAATCTGCCCAAAAAAACATTTTTATCCACCTCGGCTTGGGTGATATCGTCAATGATTTCACGGCTTTGTTGTGGGTATTGCTTGGTATGTTGGTTTGGTTTGGTGAGCGTATATTTCATCGTCTTAATCTTGCTGGTTAATAAACTGGCGTTATTTTAGATTTGGTTTTGGATTTATCCAATGACTGTTTTAGGATTGCAAATCAGATTTTACCCTTGATTTATCATTGCCATCTGCTCTACTGTCTTAATGGTCAGGATTGTTTATTTTCTTAACACCAAAAATCAGGCAAATGATTACTGAACCCATGAATGCAAAATTATTAGAAACAATCGCTGCTATCATAAAAATTATGGCAAATATGGCAAACATCCAATCAATTTTATACCCTTTTATTATCATAATCTCTCCTTATCATAAAAATTACCCATGCCAATAAGCACTGTTAATCAATTGGCAATGCTGTTATGAATTAAAATCTTGGGTAGTAACACGACCTGTGGTATTGATGTGGTCAATGTTTGTCATCTGTTCGCTGTCATTATCAAGCACCGCTTGTAAATCTTTACGCCCTGCAAAAATCCGCCCTGATGACTGAGCAGGGACTTTTCCTGTGGGGTCGGTATGCAGCTCATCAATGCCATTAAAGGCGGTAATACTTGCCAAATCAAAGTCGGTAGGACGGCTTAGGATGCGTTTTTTCTTGATGCGTTTATCGGCAGGCGCCCAGTTCATCGCCCCAAGACGCATTTCATAGACAAGCCCCACAAATAAAATGGCAATAAAAACAAAAGCACTGGCAAACCCTACCCAGCCTACTTCACGCACACTCACCGCATAGGCATATAAGTATAAGGCTTCTAAATCAAATATCACAAAGAAAATCGCCACAAGGTAAAATTTGGCAGACAAACGAATGCGAGCCGTCCCTGCTGAAACCACGCCTGCTTCAAAATTTTCTTGTTTTTGAGAACCGCTTGAACGCCCACCCAATAGGCGTGGCACGACAAGCATAAAGACGACAAGCCCTAAACTGGCAAGTAAATAGACAATGGCTGACCATTCGGCTGGCATAATCACCCCATGTGATCTCAATTTTATAAAATGGGGATATTATAACACACTTTACAAAATTACATCATTTTAGCAATGAATTTATCCCAAGAAACCATTTCAAATGATTATGGTGAGATTTTTTCAACAAATGGTATGCCAAAATCTATTCAAATATATTTAAGTTGCATGATTAACTAAACCAATTGCGTATCAAAGCCTGCCTCTTCAATTGCTTCAACGATTGCCGAAACATCACAGGCCAACTCATCATATGCCACCACCGCCAAGCCATCTTCCAGACTGACAGAGATTGCCTCAACGCCAACCACCGCTTGTAAGGCGTTTTGGACACTACTGACACAACCGCCACAAGTCATACCTTCAATCTTAATCTTAATTTGTTTCATAGCGTATCCTTTTTTTGGATTAAAAAGTCATCAAAGTATCAGGCTGACAAAATTACTGGCTAATCACATCCACACCATTTGGCGGCGTGAAATTAAACTGCGTTGCTGGCAATTTTTTATTTAAAGCAATATGACTAAATTGAATGGTTGTGGTCTGACCAATAGAATCTTGAAGTACCATCATCACGGGACGGCCGCCGTTAAAGCTTAATGATAGGCTACCAAAATTAGCATTGCTGGATTTGGGTGTTAAAATAAAGTAGTTTTTATTCGCATCAGGTTGGCTGACATTAAAATGGCGATCAATTTGGCTTGGATCGCCTGACAATAATAATGCTGGTGCTTCTCCGATTTGACTGCCAACCGATTGCCGAGTTGCTTGTTGCAAATCTTTATCATAAATCCACATGGTATTACCATTAGCGACAATCAACTGTTCAGCAGGTGATTTGGTTTCCCAGCGGAACTGATTTTGACGCTGAACGCTCATCGTGCCTGTAAAATTGGTTTTTTGATTGCCTGCTTGCGTGGTTTGGCTAAAGTTTGCCGTCATCGAGCGAATGCCTGATAGCTGGCTGTTTAAATTTTTGGTAGCCTGTGATTGAGAAGCAGCGGCAGCATGGGCAACTGTTGTCAAAGCGACAGGCACCACAACGGATGCCATAATAGCACCACTGATAACGGCGTTTACGACGGCGGTTTTTAGGGTTGAAGTTAACATAAATTTCCCTTGATATCCTTGATATAATGCTATGTGATAGATTTGATCGCATCTATTTTGCCAAATCATTGTATGGCAATCTACATAAAAAATGCAAATAAACTGATTAAATGGTTGCTATATGTAGCAATTTTGATAAGGTTGAATACAGTTGCCAAAATGCGTCATTGGCTGATTTGGTTTTAAAGTGTTGATTTTTAAAGTGTTAATGAAATACCAAACGCCAATCATCACAAATCAACCAATCGCCCAGCTGACACTACGGCAAAAGACGCATAATTTGCCACGCATCACCTTGTTTGGTGTATGCCATACGATCATGCATACGCCCAAGACGACCTTGCCAAAATTCGGCATGGTCGATGATTAACTCATAACCACCCCAAAAACTTGGATAAGGCACATTTTGAGTATACTGCTGATCTAGTGCCAAGAATTTTTCTTCCATTGTCTGGCGATTGTCAACAACACCGCTTTGTGGTTGGCTCACCCAAGCACCCAACTGGCTTTCTCGTGGACGCTTGGCAAAATAAGCTGCTGATTTTTCGGCCGAAACTTTAACCATTTGTCCACTTAAACGAACCTGACGCTCAAGACTGTGCCAAAAAAATAACACTTCAGCATTAGGATTGTCAGCAATATCCTGACCTTTGGCACTGTCATAATTGGTATAAAATACCACACCTTGCTCGGTGAGCTCACGCATCAACACAATACGAACGCTGGGGCGATTATCATCGCCACAAGTTGCCAAGCTCATCGCATACGGTTCAGGCAATTTGGCAGCGACCGCCTCATCAAACCAAGCACGAAACAAAGTCAATGGATTGCTTGGCAATCCTGTATCAGCCAAACTGTATTTTTCATAGGATTGTCGATAATCGGTTAAATCCATTCAAATCTCCTCACTGTCATCACAAATCACCCAAACTTGCCAAAATGGTTATTTACCACGCCCATCTTTTCACGCCCATCTTTTATAGAGCTTATGGGCTATAGTACTGACAAGTTACATACTTATTATATACTAATGATACACTTGACATTTTGCCAAGTTTTACCAGTTATTTTTATGTCAATTCACTTAAGTCAAAACACGCCGAACTTCTGCCGCCAATTTTTGGGCAACTTCTTGGCATACCGCCTGATTTTGATGCTCAACCATCACACGGATGACAGGTTCGGTGCCTGATTGACGAATCAGCAACCGACCTTGGTCAGACAGCTGTTCTTCTGCGTTTTTAAAGATGGTATTTAGCTCATCGTTATCATAAGGGTTGCTCATTTGAGTTAAGCGTACATTAATGAGCGTTTGGGGAAAAGGCGTATAATCCAAAACCAACTCTCTTAAAGATTTGCCTGTTTCTGCTATGCAGCTTAGCACCTGCAAACCTGCCACAATCGCATCTCCAGTACGGCTTTTATCCAAGCATAAAATATGACCCGATGGCTCGCCGCCAATACTCCAGCCTCGCGCTTGGAGTGCTTGCATAACATAACGATCACCAACCTTAGCTCGATGAAATTCAATCCCTTGATTAGCCAACGCCAGCTCAAGTGCGACATTACTCATCAGCGTTCCTACCACGCCTACAGGCTTAAGGTGTTTGGCAAGAATGTACAAAATCCCATCACCATCAATAATGTTGCCTTGATTGTCTGTCATAATAATGCGATCGCCATCACCATCTAGGGCAATGCCAACATCGGCACCATACTCACGCACTGCCGCCTGAATAATATTAGGATGCGTTGAACCACAGTTGTCATTGATATTAATGCCATTTGGTGTGTTATGAATCGCAATAACTTTTGCGCCTAATTCTTGAAGTACTCTGGGAGCAACACTATAGCCTGCACCATTGGCACAATCAATCACAATTTTAAGATTGGATAAATTTAGATGATACGGAAAACTTCCCTTGCAATATTCAATATATCTACCATTGGCATCGGCGATACGGTGATTTTTACCAATATCGTCAGCTTTAATGCCCTCTAAGCGAGCCAAACTGGCATTTGTATCATCAACCAAAGCGGTTAATTGATCATTGATGGCATTTTGCATCTCATCAGAGATTTTTTTGCCCTCATGATTAAAAAATTTTACGCCGTTATCTTGATATGGATTATGCGATGCTGAAATGACCACGCCCATATCTGCATGAAAGCTTTTTACCAAATGAGCAATTGCAGGCGTCGGCAGTGGTCCAAGCATATGCACATCAACGCCTGCTGCGTTAAATCCTGCCTGCAATGCCGCCTCGATGACATAGCCTGACAATCGGGTATCTTTGCCAATCAAGACGCTTGGGCGTTTATTGAGCGATTGACGCACTAAAACCTGACCTGCACCAAAACCTAAGCGTAATAAAAAATCAGGTGTGATTGGAAAAACTCCAAATTGTCCACGAATACCATCGGTGCCAAAATAACTCATCATTCATCCTTCTTAAAATACAAAATTGGTGTGATTAACTTAAGTGCGGTTAATATTGATGACTGCATGTGAGAGCTAAACTTAGGGATAAATGACAGCAATATCCCAAAATTGATGATTTATCATGAAAATTATAGCATATTTTAAGACAATAAATGACTAAGAAACATCAAACCTTGGTGTATTTTGCTGTGGCTTGTGTGTTAAACACTGGAAAATTTAGCTAAAGTCATGTATGCTTGATTGATACAAACCATAACTATAACCAACTGGCGATGAATCATAGTAATAAAAACACGCAATCAGGATGATCTTATGACACTCACTCAAATTCATCAGCTAAATAAGCTGCCCAAATCTATAAAAACTGACAAACCACTTTTGCATTTTGTGCATGCCAATGGCATTCCTACACCAACATATCAAGTTATGTTAGATAGGCTTGCTAGATATTTTACCATCGTGTCAATCAATGAATTAGGCACACACCCCAACTATCCTGTTGATAATCACTGGCAAAGTATGACCCATCAAGTCGGTGATAGCATTGATGATGCCTGCCGTGAGCATGGCGTGTCAACACTGGTGGCAGTTGGGCATTCTTTGGGTGCCATGACGACCTTACAGACATTAATTGCCAATCCAAAACCCATCAGCCAAGCAGTTTTATTAGACCCTTCTTTGCTGACAGCTCGTTCTGCTTTTTTATATCATTTAACCAAGACGGTGGATAAATACATAGGGCGTATGCCAAAATTTCAATACCGTTTGATTGATCAATTAACGCCTGCCCAAAAATCCAAATACCGCAAAGATATCTTTGATAGTCATGATGACGCATATCAAGCCCTAAGGCACAAGGCTTTGTTTGCATCATTTGATGAACGCAGTTTTCAAAATTATATCAAATACGGTTTTAAGCCAACGGCGGATGGCAAATATACGCTAAGCATTCCCAAATCTGTAGAAAGTGCAATTTTTCGCACAATGCCATCACTATATTGGCTAAAATCCATCTCACCTGCCAAGCCAGTCGCTTTAATTGCAGGTCAAGACAGCGATTTTACCAAAATTGGCTCTTATGATAATGCCCAAAAAAAATTTGATATACCTGTTTATTATGTCCTAGGGTCGCACATGTTTCCGCTTGAATATCCTGAACAAACCGCTGATGATATCCTAAATACACTCATTGAACAACTACAGCTTGAATGTCACTAAAACCCAAATCCATCGCCTCATTACCCAAATACCCAGCAATCATCGCACTGTATTTGATGATTGCGGTGGTTGCAAGTATGTTTGTTCTTCAATTTGGTTGGTTGTTATTGCTTGGCTGTATTAATGACCTGCTCAATCCATCTTTTATTGCCAAAAATACGCTGACAATCATGTCATTGATATTAACCGCTGTCAGCTTGGTATGGATCATTGTGATTTGGCAATATTTGCGTATCAAAACTATGGGTCACACGACCAAAACAACCATCTTGATATGGCAATGTTATTTTGGCTTTTATGCCATGAATTCAAAGGCATTTTTTAAAGCTTTGGCGGTTTTATTGATTGGTATTATCTTATCAAGTGGGTTTGTTGCCATACTAAGTGATTGGCTAAAACCCATACCATCAATGGATGTCAAAAGTTTGGTTGATGACAGTACGCCCATGTGGTTATTTGCACTGTTGGTGCTGATTTGTGCCCCAATCTATGAAGAGCTGATTTGTCGTGGGCTATTTTGGCGATTGGGTGAGGATATTTTTAGCCCCTTTTTTACCCAAGAGCGGCACACAAATATCGCTGTTAGTTTATTATCCAGCGGTATTTTTTCTTTTTTGCACTTTCAATATAATTATCTTGACCTTGTGATGATGGCGACACTTTCATTAATACTTTGCTATGCACGGCTGTCCACACAATCAATTTTTGCACCGATGCTACTTCACAGTATCAATAATAGCTTGGTGCTGCTTTTGATGATTTTTTCATAAGCCAATCTGGCAGCGATGAGCCTATTGACCATTTTGGGATAAAACTCGATCGCCTGACTGATAAATCTCGTCGACCGTCAAAACAGACTTACCGCTTAGGTCTTGACGCCAGCGTCTTGCTCCTGCCATGCCTTGAAATAACCCCAAATAATGGCGTGTCAATACCGCAAGATTCACGCCTTCATCAGCACGATTTTTTAGATAGCTGATTAAATTTTCAAAAATTTGGCGATGACTGGGCGGCTGACTGCCCCACAAAAGATGACACTCTGCCATCAGATACGGATTGTGATAAAATGCTCGCCCAATCATCACGCCATCGACCTTTGCCAACTGCGTATTAATATCATCCAAATGGCTAATACCGCCGTTAATCTCGATGGTCAAATCAGGGAAATCTTGTTTCAGCCGATAAACCTCTTCATATCGTAATGGCGGGATTTCTCGGTTTTGTTTGGGTGATAATCCTTGAAGCCAAGCAATGCGAGCATGGGTAATAAAATGTGTGCAACCTGCCTCTGCCACCGTCTGCACAAAATCACGCATAAATTCATAGCTATCACAGTCATCAATACCAATGCGATGCTTAACGGTAATCGGCTTATCGGTTTCGTTTTTCATGGCACGCACCATATCAGCCACGACTTGCGGTTCTGCCATTAAACACGCACCGATTTTATTGTGCTGCACCCTATCTGAGGGGCAACCGACATTGATATTATATTCACAATATCCAAAACCAAGTGCTTCGGTTACACGAACCGCTTTAGCCATTTCATCTGGATTTGAGCCACCCAACTGCAATACAACAGGCGACTCACTAGGATGACACCGAAGATGATGCTTGGCATCACCTTTTAAGATGGCACTGGTGCTAATCATTTCAGTATAAAGATGGATATTTGGGTTAAAAAGCCTTGCAAATGCCCGAAAATCCATGGTGGTATAATCAATCATTGGGGCAAGGCTTAAGCGTTTATTTGTCATCATAAGCGTGAGATAATAGGTTTATATTGATTGACCAAAGTGATAAAATTGTGACTGGTGATGTGGCCAATCTCTTCGGCAGATTTTTGATAAATCTTTGCCAAAGCTTCTGCCACATATGGTACAAAGGTTGGTTCATTATCACGGCCACGCTTAGGAACAGGTGCCAAATATGGGCTATCGGTCTCAATTAGCACCCTATCTAAAGGCAATTTGGCAGCAACATCTCTTAGGTCTTGTGATTTATTAAAGCTTAAAATGCCCGAAAATGAAATATACAGCCCCATATCCAACGCACGCTTGGCAAAGGCATAATCTTCGGTAAAGCAATGAATGATGCCATGTTCGCACCGCTCAGCTGTCAGCACTTCTAAAGTATCCTGATAAGCGCTGCGAGTATGTACAATAATGGGCTTTTTAGCGGTCTTTGCTGCGTCAATGTGTGCAGCAAAACTGTGTTTTTGGGCAGATGATTTATCCTTATCCCAATAATAATCCAGCCCCGTCTCGCCAAATGCCCAAACTTTTTCATGATCACGCTTTAGCAGTTCATCAGGACTGACGGCAGCCAGCGTATGTTCATCTTGGCAAGGATGGACACCGACACTCATACCAATATCAGGCATGGCATCTGCTGACATCTCCACCCAAGCGTGAATATCGTCATATTCAGACAACTGGCACATAATTGCCATGGTACGCCTCACGCCTGCTTGGTACATGGCTTTGAGCAGATTTTCAGGTCTGTTATCATAATGGTCAAGCTTTAGATAAGTCAAATGTGCATGACTGTCTGTATACATGATTTGCCCTTGATAAGTATTGGTTAATCACTTTGGTAACCTAAGTGATGCTAATTGGGGGCGTATTTTATCATGTCTTGGGCTTTTTTTCATGCTTTGGGGTTTTTTGGTCATGATTTTGATGCACCGTAATGGATTGTGATGGCAAAGCATGTTCAATATGATAACTTTCTAAAAATTTTAATATCTCCAAAATCAGTATCGATTGTTTGGCATAAAAATCTTGAGCACCATCAGCATCAATATAAGCACGCATCTCAATGACATAACACTCTTGACGCAACTGCTTAATCCAAACTTGATTCCATTCATGGTTGGTCAGCCGATGTGTTGCCAAAAATTCTTGTAAATTGGTTATCATTCGCTCAATTTCTGCCAAATCAGCGGTACGCTTGATAAATAAATCATGCAAAAAATAAAACATGTCCCTTGCAGTAAAGTTTTCAATCTGTAGCGATGAAAATTCGCCATTTGGCACAGTTACAACTGTGCGGTTTAGGGTGCGGATACGAGTTGAGCGAATGCCAATATCAATCACCGTGCCTTCATAAGTACCAAATTTACAATAATCCCCCACATACACAGGGCGGTCGGCAACCACCACAACCGAACCGATGAGATTTTCAAGCGTTTTTTGGGCACCAAAAGCCAGTGCCAAACCACCTACCCCCAGTGCGGCGATGCCTGTGGTTAAATCAAATCCAAGATTACCAAAAATTAAAATAACCGCCAAAATAATCATCAAGGCTTTGGCGACTTTTCTTAATAAATTTAAAATAGAAACCTGCTCGGGGCGGCCTCGTTTTAATGAATTTGCCTCAGCACGGCGAAAAATACCATCAAGCAGACGAAGCATCAGCCAAGCGGTCGCACCCCAAGCGACAATATCCTTAATCCGACCAAATGAACTTCGCAATGTCAAAGGCACGCCAACACTGATCATAATTATCGGTAAAATTAACGATAAAACCACCAAAGACAACGGCATAATCACACTGGGCATAATGCGAAAAGGTTTTTTGGTGAGTGTGGTATAAAGCCCCTTACTCACCCAATACAAAATCCACACCGCCAAATTAATCGCCAAATATAAAACCATCACAAGCAGCACCAATGCTGAAAGCTCAAGCCAATATTTGGTTTGAGAATGTGTGGTATCATCAGACAGCCCAAGCCGTTCTGAAAGCGTTTGGGCGTGTGTGGTCATCTTGGGCAATGATGACAAGGTCTGTGATGACACTTGCCAAAATACCATACCATCATCAGTGACACGGCGATTAAGCAAAATGTCGATATGCTCATTCATCAGCCGAAGCTCGCCGACTTTATCAATATCATTTGGCAAATTATCCGACAAATCGCCTTCGCTGGCATGACTGATTTGCAAATCTGGATACAGCTTACCACCTGCATCTAGTGCAACCACCAAATGCTCAACAATCTCACGATTGGGCGTTTGGGTTTTTGCCAAATAACGACCATCCAAATAGTTGGCAGCCAGCTCATAGTCTTCTGCTGCAATTGCACGCAATAGCCCCTGAACCGCCCCTCGTGGCGTTTCACGACCAAAGCTATCTACCATGGTTTTGGTTGGATTTTCTTGAGAAGTCGGCAACAATTTAGCAGTCGCATGGCTTGGCGTTGTTATTGCCATTAACAGAACCATCATCATACCTGACAGCACCATACCGATTTTTTTAGCCATCTTTTGCACAATCACTCACCATAGCTTCATTGACAGACTTAGCTTTTTGCTAACTATAACGCATTATAATTTAAATAATCATGAAAAACCATGACCAAAAATAAACCTGATTTTAATCAAATATAATTCAATCATTTATTATTTTAATTTAATCATTAATGTTACAACACCACCAAATGACAAGCAATAATAATGGCAGATGATGAACACTCATCATCTGCCATCGTTGCTATCAATTATTGGCATGGCTTGGGTTTATTATCTTAATCATTCATATTTGATTAAGCATCCACCCCATCAGCCGAACCAAGCATTGTGTTTAAATTACTACTTAACTTCTTGTTGTTTTTTTGTGCCAAAGACCACAGAGACTTTGCCATCATCACCGCTGTTTGTGTGTACAAATGACCCGCCCATCTCGGTTGCATTTGGACCATAAAAGCCCCCAGTAACCTTGGCATCTTCGATGACGATGGATTTGCTTGTACTACTGCTAGAATCTATCTTGTAGCCCCCTGCGTTCGCTTTGGCGGTGCTGGCTGTGCCTGTCCAGCCATTGCCTGCGATTTCACCTGTGATGTTAAATACAGGGTCTTTGCGGTCTTTGGTGATAAGTTTGCCATTAACTGATTTATTTCCAAAATCAATGTCAAAATCAGCCACATCTTGGGCCTCATTAAAGCTTTTTCCTGTACCCGTTCCTGTGATGTATCCTACCCAGTTCCCCAGATATTTGGCTTTGCCTGTGGCTGGTACGGCTTTCTCAGCGGTGCGTTCGCCTTGCAAAAAGACGCTGTGGCTATCACCGACGCTGAGCTCACCAAATTTTAGGTACTCAAAGTTTTTGCCATAGGTTTTGACGCTGACTTTATCATTCACCATCAAAGTCTCGCCCGCTTTGTTTGTGGCAGAATCTGGCTTTTCTTTGGTAAATTCATCTTTGGTGGCATCGGTAGATACCAAATCAATGACAGTAGAACCCAAGACCAATTTTTTAGCATTGCCAAAGTTATCCAGTTGTTTTTTGGTGAATGGGGTGAATGTATTGGCGTCCTTCGTGTTAAATGTCCCAAGTGCATAAGCATCTAAGATGGCTTCGGTTTTTTCTACTTTACCCTCTTGTTTGGCACCAAAGACCCCAAAGAGTTTGTTGTCATCGGTTAAGAATTTACCTGCCAGCTCCTCACCTTTTGGTCCATAAAAACCACCTTCTAGCTTATCTTTGGCATCACTGGTAAAGGGGTGTTTGCTTTTGCTGTCTTCTGCCTTATCGCTTGCGGTAGCACTGCCACGGAAGCGGTTGCCGTGGATACTGGCATTGATGTCATAGCGTTTGGTTTTCTTAACCTCGCTCTTATGGCTGTCTTGTAGGTTACTAAACAGCTCACCTTTTAGGCTCTTTTTACTAAAATCTACCGTAAACTCACTGCTATGACCATATTCACCGTTATAACCATCTGGTTTGTTTTTCTCATCAGTTAATAAGCGGTTGTATTCATCTTTTGAAGATGCCCCATACCACCAACCTGCTTGATAGGTTTCTTTCACTTCACTAAATCGGTTTCTTTTTTTGGCAACATCGGTCATAAAGTCCCAATGTCCTTTATATTTGACCGCATCTTGTGTGGGTAGCTCTTTGGCGGTCGTTGTGCCATTATAAAACACACCGCCCACAGGTCCTGAATTCCAAAGTTTTGGTTCATCTGTTTTTTTGACGGTTAGATAGTTGGCATCATTTACCAAGTAGTAACCGTAATCAACATATTGTAAATCTCGTGTAGTTGCTTTGGTTGTTTCGTCATTTGAATGGAAAGTTTTCGCTTGTATTGATGATAATACTTTCTGAAAATCAGGGCTTTTACGCACATCTTCTTTGATTTTTTTGGCAAGTTCTTCATCGGAGATTTGTTTATTCTGCTCTTTAATTCTTTTTCCAATGGCATTTTTATCCGCTTGTTCCATTTTTGCCATATAGCCATCAAGTAATTTATTTTCTACATCTAGCGAAAATGGCAATGGTGATTTTTCACCTTTTGCAACTTGTTTTTTGCCGTCTAAGGTAATGATATTATTTGCATCTAGAGATATATCTTTTTGTTCATATAGATTGATTTTACTCAAAGCCATGCCATAACCCATGGCAGGTTCTTGAATGGATGAAACTTTATCTTTTTCATTTTTCTCAGTTGGTACATCTTGATATTTTGGTTCTGGTGTGCTGGCACTGCCTGTACCAGAGTTTGTACCGCCTGTATTACCTGCATTGGCTGTATTATCAGTACTGCCTGTACCGCCAGTACTACCAGTGTTGCCAGCATTGCCTGTACTGCCAGCATTTGGAATGGGTGTAGGCGCAGGTGGATTTGAGCCACCACTGCCACCACCACAAGCGGTTAATAAGACGGCAGAGATTGCCACACACAGTGTGGTTAAAGGAATGTGTTTCATAAAATAATCCTCTGATGGGGTTGATGATATTTCTAAAAAGTCTGTTGATGCCTATTTTGGCATTTTGACAATGTGTATTTGGCGTATTTGTTTGAACATTTGATAAATGCGGTTTATGATGGACAAAATACGGCAAATTTACATTGATAAATAATAACATAAACAATAACAATTATCATTAGATTTGTAATTTTTTTTCTTGATTTTTTCTTGATACTGTCTATGATGGTATATTTTTTACAAAAAATAAAAGTAAGGCATGCTTATCCCATCAAAAAATGCGACTAAACTCAACAAACATTTGATTTTTATGATAATTTGCCTTAATGTCGTTACTTTTATTGATGTTTTTGCTGATGGTCAGCCGTGGCGTGATGCCCCATTTGTGAATGCCCCTGTGCCAAAGCGACAAAGATGCTTGCATCTGTTTATCATGGCGAATTTGTCCGCCACTGGTTAGGTTTGCCCCTTGATAATGGCGTTTGTTGATGCTGATTTGGGCACGGCTTGAAAGACCGCCCGCCCATTCTTGCCCCCACGCTGTGCGTATGCCACGGCGTTGATAGCTGTCAGATGGGTCTTGTGGCACTTTTTCATCATAAAAGTCTGCCCCCAAAAGATAATAGCGTGTGGCATTTGGGTAATAAATCAATGATGTGCTGTATAAAGTGTTGTTACTGTCAGCCCTAGGCGTCCGATGGTTGGTTAGCCGTGATATGTCTATGGCGTTTAGGCTTTGAAATTTTGGGTTGATTCTATAATCAGCTGACATGCGTATGCCTATGGTGTCGGTATAACGCTCATGCCCATAAAATCGTTTTTCACCATAGACCTCAAGACTGATGTCTTTTTTGGCATCAGCAAAGCCCAAATTTGCCCCCAGTCTGCCCCAATGGTCGTTGTATTTTTTGTGATTTTGATGATGTTTGCCATGGATTTGGGCGTTTGTTCCCACATACGCCCCTTTGGGCAAAGACCACTTCTTATCCGCCCCTAATTGGTAGCTTAGGGTGATGGCATCAATGGGTTTATCAAAAGTCCATTGACCTTGCGTGGTGTTTTTGGGGGTTTGATTGATGTTATCTTCTTTTGCCAGATTCATGCCTGCTTGCCATGTCCATGAATCTCGTTGTTTTAACGCTTGTCTGTACTGCCCAACAACCCGCCGCACATCCTCTGGCAAGTTATCAGCATGTAATTTATTAAACTGGTCAAGGGCGGCTTCGTTTTGTTTATCCATAAATAATGCCCTTGCCAGATGAAAACGCACCACATTATATTCAGGCATGATGGCAATGATGCGACGCAGTTCATCAATGGCTTCTTTGGCGTTGCCCTTATCCAAAGCAGCCAAGGCATTGGCATACCCAAGCAAAATGCCATTTTGATGGTCTTTGGGCAGTTTTTGATAAATGGGTAATAATGCGTGAACGCCTGCCATGTGATTGGTCATGACAGCAGAATTTAGGGCGTGATTGAGTAAATCAGGGTGATCAAGCAGTAACGCTTCATCTGCGATGAGCGTATCTTCGGCAGGATTTGGTGTTTGTGCCAGTGTTGGTTCTGTTTTTGGGGTTAATGTATCATGGGACAATAACTCAGGCTGAGCATGGTTAATGATGGGTTCAGGGGTGGTTGTCTCTTGATTGATTGTTTCTTGATTGATTGGCTCTTGATTGTCGGTGCGACCATCATCGGCATGGCTGATATGAGCGATTAGAAAAGTCAAGCCAGCCATAAAAAATTTTATGGGTGTTTTGATGGGGGTGAATGTGGTGCGATAAACAGGCATGATGGTCATGACAGCTCCTATCAAAAAAACGACCATATTTTACCATTTTTTATGCTATTTAAAAATAAAAATGTGAATGATTATTAATTATTTTATCAAAATTAGTCGCTTCATTGGCATCTGATTAACACAACCTGATGATAAATAAGATACCATTGATGGTTTTAGTCATTATTTGATACAGTATAACGCTTTATTCTTGGCATCATTAGCCATAAGGTTACAAATTAGCCATCAGTTTACAATTGATAATAATGACCGACAATTATTTTACAAATCATCTATGAAACACTACAGACATTTGATGAAATATGCGTAAAATACGAAACCTGTTCACACACTATGATAAAGATGACTTATGACAAATAACAAAATCATCATCATAGAATAAACAGAGCATTGTGTCTATTTGCCATTGGCAAAAGGCATTTCACCCACTTGTGATTAATGGTTATCACGACACAGTTATTTATAACGATTGTTTATAACGATAAACATGAATTACAATGATAATAATTAGGAAACTACTATGAAAAATTTAACCAATAAACTATTGGCTGGCGTACTAAGTGCTGCTGTTTTGTTGCCTGCCGTTGGTATCTCTACCACCGCAGCTGCTAACGACCGTATTAAAGCACAAGCTTATGGCGATGTCAATTTTAACCAAAATCGTCAAAAAGCCATTCAAATGCTTGCTGCTCGTGGCTATCAAGTTACTGATATAGATGTTGATGACTTTTTGGGTAAGGTTGTCTTTGAAGTAGAAGCCTATAAAAACGGTGCTGAGTATGACATCGTACTTGAATACCCATCACTTCGCATCCTAAAAGAGCAGCGTGATTACTAATCGTGATTGCTAATAAAATGTGATGACTATCAATCACTTACTGTCATAAGTGATGACCGCTAAGAGCATCACTTAGCGATGATAAAATAAAGCCCTCATGTTAGATGGGGGCTTTATTCATTGTGTGATTGGGGTATGACACAATCACACAAAACACTGATTAAAAGTGCAGGTTAAAACTTCATTTCAAGTGCCAATTGGTAATTGCGTCCAGGAGCGGCATAGCGACCATAATGCTTATCTTGGCTAAGTCCTGTATGCTGATTGACCGCCCCTTCTGCTGTTTGGCGTAGAGCTTCCCATGTGGTGTAATAGGTATCAAATACATTGTACACGCCAGCACGCAAGGTAAAATTATCTTTTATGTTTACATAACCTGACAAATCAAGTGTTTGCCACGGCGTGGATTTTGCTTTGGTGGCTTGTTTTGTTTGAATGTTGCCATTACCTAAATTCTTATCTGCCAAAAGCTCGCTTGGATTTTTGGCATCAGAATGGGTGAACATGGCGTTTGCTCCCCATTTTTGGCTTGGGGCATCATAGCCAAGCCCCACCACATAACGAGATGGCTGAATGGCATCAAACAGCATGTTTGTTCCTGCCAAAGTTGGGTTTAAGGTTTTGCCTTTAACATCAACTTTGTTATAAGCCAGCGTTGAGTATAATCCATAGGGAATGCGGCTATTGACAGCATTTAGGTCAAGTCTGCCAAGAATGTTAATGCCTGTCAAATCAGCATCTTGCCCATTATGAAAGCCCAAATCACCCTTACCACGCTGTTTGCCTGCATTATCACCTTGAGTTAAGGTTCTAATCTCTTCACTTTTGCCAACAATCAAATCGGTATAGCGATTTTTAAAATAACTAATCTCAAGGCTGCCTAAGTGGTTATATAAAGTTGCTCCGATTTCTTGGTTAAAGGATTTTTCAGGTTTTAGCTTGGTTTGATGGACAGTCTGCTGACAAATGTACCAAAGACCCTTACAGCCATGTTGCGTGCCTTTACCGATGGTTACGCCAAAGCGTTCGCCATACATTTCAGAAAAACTTGGCATGCGAAAGCCTTGCGAGCTTCTATAAGCGATGTCTAGCCAGTTGGTGGGCTTGACGACCACGCCAAAATTCCAAGACAGCTGGTTGCTGGCACTGTTGTCCACCAAAGGCACATCGGATTTGTGTTTGATTCTGTCATAGCGAGCACCCAGCCCCAAATCAATATATTTATTGATGGTCATGTTGTCTTTTAAAGCGATGAAATAATTATCACCGCTGATGTGGCGAGTGGTTGAGCAATCAGCATAGCTGTTGGTCTCGCTATATTTACATTTATCATCTTTGACCACAGTCGCTTGATTTGGCTGATAGATGTTATCTGTGCCTTTATTGGCGTTTTGTCGGCTGTTGTCATTAGTCCAACCCGCCCATTCGTTGCGTAAATCTTTATAAGCATTAAAGCCCAGTCTGTCTATCTCGTCGTATTTTTCTTGCCCCAAAATTTGTTTGATTTTCTCAAAGGGTTTTAGGGTGCTGTTGGGGTTTTTTTCATCATATTGGTCAATGACGGCTTGATAATCAATCTTATCGGTATTGGTTTTTTGGTTGTATTGCTCTATGCCTTGCTTGATGGCAAAATTTTGATAAGTGCTGTTTTTGGCGTTACAAGCCTGTGGATGGTCATGACCATAACCATAAGCATCAAGGCAAATGGGTCTGTTGTCTGAACCTAAAATCGGCTTAAACTTATCTGGCAAAGGGTTACTTGGTGGAGTGTAATCAAGTTTTTGATAAGATTGATGGGTTGCCAAACGATAATCTTCACGGCTAAGGCTTGAATTGAATTTATCATAGCCAACTTGCAGATTGATGTGATGATGCGTACTGCCCAACGCCATTTTTTTGTTAAAGACGGCTTTGATTAAATTGTGCTGTTCTTTGTAGGCATTGTTATCCACCTCTTTTACCGAAAAAGGTTTATTGACATCAGGCGTACAATTTTTGTCAATGTGCGGATAGGTTGAACAGTGCGTGTTGGTCAGCTGGCTGCGTAGCGTAATGTCTTGCTTATCATAAGACACACGCACATCATCAAACCATGTATTTTCACCTTTGCTGTCATAAACATATTCAAGCCCTAGGCGGTCTTTTTGGTGTTTTTCGTCATAAAATACGCCATGAGCATAGTTGATGCCATAACCTGAATTTGCCCCAATGGCATCACGAATGCGTTCACCAAGGTTATTGCCTTGATAATAGCCATTGGCTTGGGCATGGTTGCTGAGCCTTGATTTTTCAATGTCATGAACCGTCAGATAAGCAGGCACGGTTTTATCTTGCATGGCATAGTTTTGTTTGGTGATTTCATACACACCACCAACATAGTGCTTATCGTTTAGCTGATAGCCTGGGCGAAGCAGTAAGGATTTACTGTCTTGGGTGAGTGGGTTTGGGATAAGGCGGTTAGGACCTGTATAATCTTTGACATCTACCTTATCACGCACATTGGTTGGCTTGGCTTGGAGTTTGGTTTGACCGCCAGCAGCACACGCTTCATAATCACCATTGGCACATTCATTTGCCATTAAAAATGTGTGGTTATTTGGGTCAGTGGTTGCCACCGCTCTATCAAAACTTTGGCTGCCCTGATAGGCATCATCATGTGCCTTGTATTCTTGACCACGGCGGTCGGTATAGATGACAAGACCGCTAAAAGCACCTGCCTTGCCTGCTGCTGCCACAGAATTAACCCATGCGTTATTTTTACTGGCATAGGCGGTTTTGGTCTGCACGCCCCAATCTTTACCGTCTTTGATGATGTCATCAGCGGTTTTGGTTACAAATGCCACAGAGCCAGATAACGCCCCAGAGCCGTGTTCACTTGAATTTGCACCTTTACTGATCTCAATGGAGCGGACATTTTCATATTCTATTTCGTTGATTGCCCCACCTGCGGCATAATTTTTGCCTGCCACGGGGCCTTGTAGGGCATAGTGCTGGGCTTGATTGATGCCATCAACCAATACCGCCACACGATTTTTATCCATACCACGAATAGAGTAGCCCGAGCTTGCCCCACGACCTTGTTCCACCACAGCAATGCCAGGGTCATAGCGTGTTAAGTCTCGAATGTTTAGCACTTGTTCTTTGTTGATGGTCTCAGCAGTTTTGACCACCTTACCAAGCCCTGTAACTTCATTGGCTTTACGGGCGTTTTTCTTCGCTGTTACGACAGTTTCATCCAAAACCACCACAAGGTTTGTCTTATCTGTTGTATCCGCCTTATCGGTCGTGTTTGCCAGTGCCACCTGCGTGATATTAAGCAGACCCAAAGATAAGGCACTAAGTTTTAATACTTGTTTGGATTTGTTGTTTTGTTTTGATTGATTCATCAATGACCACCTGTTGGCTTTTGCACTTTGATACACTTTGCTACACCGATACACCCCAAATTTTGATTTTGGTGTAAAGTTTGTAAAGATAAGTAAAATTATAATACAAATGCAAGTGATAATACAAACAATTTGTATCAATTTTATCTACCATAGTAAGATAAAAACCCAAACCCAGCCATTTTTTACTCTATTTTTAATAATAAAGCAAAAGTATTGTTAAAAAAGTTTTCACTCATCAAGGATAGCCATCAAACTTACCCAACGATCCATTGAACTTTCTACCCAAATTTATCACAATAACTGCTATAATAAGCCATCAAGACGCATTTGCATGCTTAAAATGTCTTTTCTTGATTGTTAGCGATGGTTTGGTCATTCAACCTTGTCACATCAATTATCTCAAATCCATCAAAATTATTGTTAAAAATACTTTAAAATAGCTTAGGAATTTAGGAATAAAGATATGCCTACCTCAATCAACCCAAGTACCACCCAAAACTTCACCGATTATAAAGTTGCTGATATCCACTTAGCCGATTATGGTCGCCGTGAGATTGCCTTGGCAGAAGCTGAAATGCCAGCCCTGATGGGGTTAAGAAAACGCTATCAAGACCAGCAACCACTTAAGGGCGCTAAAATCCTAGGCTGTATCCACATGACCATTCAAACGGCGGTGCTGATTGAGACTTTGGTTGCCTTAGGTGCAGAAGTCCGCTGGACATCATGCAATATTTTTAGCACCCAAGACCACGCCGCTGCTGCCATGGCGGCCGCTGGTATCCCTGTGTTTGCATGGAAAGGGGAAACCGAAGAAGAATACGAGTGGTGTTTACGCCAACAAATCCACAAAGATGGTAAACTTTGGGACGCCAACCTTATCTTAGATGACGGTGGCGATTTGACTGCCCTTATCCACAATGATTATCCACAGATGCTCAAGGACATTCATGGCATCAGTGAAGAGACCACCACAGGCGTGCATCGTCTGCTGGACATGCTGGGTAAAGGCACACTCAAAGTCCCTGCCATCAATGTCAATGATGCCATCACCAAATCCAAAAACGACAACAAATACGGCTGTCGCCACAGTCTTAACGATGCCATCAAGCGTGCCACTGATATGCTGCTGGCTGGTCGCCGTGCCTTGGTCATCGGTTATGGCGATGTGGGCAAAGGCTCAGCCCAAAGCCTGCATCAAGAGGGCATGATTGTGCGAGTCAGCGAAATTGACCCCATCTGTGCCATGCAAGCATGTATGGACGGTTATGAATTGGTGTCGCCTTTTATCAATGGTGAGCCAAGTCAAGGCGTGAACACGACGCTCTTACAAGACACCGACCTTATCGTGACCACCACAGGCAATTACCATGTCTGCAACAGCGACATGTTAACCGCCCTAAAATCTGGGGCGGTGGTCTGTAATATCGGACACTTTGATACCGAGATTGACACCAATTTTATGCGTGATAACTGGCAATGGGTTGAAGTCAAGCCACAGGTTCATCAAGTCTACCGCTCTGATGATGAGCGTGATTATTTGCTGGTGTTGTCCGAAGGTCGCTTGGTGAATCTGGGCAATGCCACAGGGCATCCCTCTAGGGTGATGGACGGCTCTTTTGCCAATCAAGTGCTGGCACAGATGTATCTGTATCAACAAAAATTTGCCAATTTGCCAGCGGACAAAAAAGCAGACAGTTTGTATGTCAAAGTCCTGCCTAAAAAGCTTGATGAAGAAGTCGCTGCCGCCATGGTGGCAGGGTTTAATGGGGTCATCACCAAGCTCACCCAAACCCAAGCGGACTACATCGGTGTGCCGATAGATGGTCCGTTTAAAGCGGAAGATTATAAATATTAATCAGTTTTATATGATGAATTCATCAGACAAAAGCGGTAGATCTATGACCGCTTTTGTCATGTTATCAGGATCTGTTTACTCATGATTACCCTGACAGATTAAAAGACAGATTAAGACCAAATCACCCACATCTCACCAAAAACCCCAACAATCTATGACATAACTGGCATAGCCGCATCATTTAAGTAGTGACATCCAAATTACAAGATGATAAAATCAGTTTGCTTTGATGACTGGTTTTAAGGTTTATCACATCAAAAGCATCTTATCAATCCATGATCTACCAAGGAGCTTTTATGACAAAGCCACGCTTACGATCACATATCTGTGCCATCAGTTTTGGTATATTTGCTAGCCTAACTATGCTCTCTGCTTGCGGGAAACCCAGCAAAATTCATACACCATCGATAACGCACCAAAATATGCTACCCAGCAATACCTTGGCGCAATTATCTGCCCTGCCCCAGCTTACCCAAGGTTTGGGCGACACAGGCAAAAGCGTCATTGACCCAAATAAACCAACTTTGGTGAAGTTTTGGGCAAGCTGGTGTCCTCTGTGTTTAGCCACCTTACAAGAAACGCATGATTGGCGTGATGACCCTAATTTGGCAGGCTTTAACATCATTACCGTTGCCAGCCCCACTCACTTAAACGAAAAAAATACCCAAGATTTTACCGACTGGTATCAAGTGCTACAAGCAGATTATCCAAATCTGCCCGTATTGATTGACAGTAGCGGTCAACTCATTAAAGAACTTGGTGTACAGGTCTACCCCAGCTGGGCAATCTTAGACAAAAATGGGCAACTTGTGTATCTTAATAAAGGCAATCTTAGCTTTGAGCAAGTGTCTTATTTGGCAAAAAATCCACAAGAGCTAGACCAGCTTAAAGCCCACGGTGGTCAGACTGCCATGCCCACCAAAAATAAAGATGGTGTATATTATAACGATCAAGGCAAGCCTTTAAATACCAAAACCATCCATCTGGCAGGCGGCTGTTTTTGGGGTGTAGAAGCTTACTTTGAGCGTATCGATGGCGTGGTAGATGCTGTCAGTGGTTATGCCAATGGCAATGAAACAATCGCCAATCCAAGCTATGAGCAAGTCATTGCAGGCTCAGGACACGCCGAGACCGTCAAAGTGGTTTATGATGCCGATAAGGTGGATTTGGACACTCTATTACAATATTATTTTAGGATTGTTGACCCAACCAGCGTCAATAAACAAGGTCATGACCGTGGCATACAGTATCGCACAGGCGTTTATTATACTGATCCAAGCGACAAAGCAATTATTGAGAGTGCCTTAAATAAATTACAACAAAAATATAAAGCACCCATCGTCGTCGAAAATCTACCTCTAAGGCATTTTTCCCTTGCTGAAGAGTATCACCAAGATTATCTCACCAAAAACCCAAATGGCTATTGTCATGTGGATTTAAGTCTTGCCAATGATAAAATCACGAGTAAAGCTCCCACTCTACCAAAAGCAAGTACGATCCAAGAGGCCCTTGACCCAAGACGCTACCAAGCTTTTACTAAAGATAATTTAAAAAATAGCTTAACCAAAGCTCAATATGATATCACCCAAAACGCAGGTACAGAGCGGGCATTTAGTCATGCCTACGATCATCTGTTTGATGATGGGCTGTATGTAGACATTGTCAGCGGTGAGCCACTGTTTTTATCGACTGATAAATACAATTCAGGCTGTGGCTGGCCAAGCTTTACCAAGCCGATTAATCCACAAGTCATCAGCGAGCATACCGACACAAGCTATAATATGATACGCACCGAGGTACGCTCACGCATTGCCAATTCGCATCTAGGGCATGTGTTTCCTGATGGTCCAAAGGCACGGGGCGGACTGCGTTACTGCATCAATGGCGATGCATTAAAATTCATTCCCAAAGCGGACATGGAAAAACAAGGCTACGGGGCATTATTACCACTGATTAAGCCTGCCCAACCTTAATAATTAATCTTAATAATTAATTATTAAGATAAAAAATGGCACAGTTTAGGCTTGTGCCATTTTTGTCTGACTTATTTTTGTCTTGCTCAAAAATCATACCAAATCATTCAAAAAGCTGTGACAATTTTATTCAACAAATTGATCAAATTTGCTATAATAGCAAGTTTTAGCCATCTTTAAGAATATCGCATAGCACAGTTTTATCATTCTGATCGCTGGGTGTATTTACTGATTGCTTAACAAAAAGCACGCCTGCCTTATATTAATCATATCACTCACACCAAACTCAATAAGATATTAATCGCTGATTTGGGTTTGATTTAAGTCATTTAACTGGTTAACTATGCCAAGATTTTTTGTTGATACACCGCTTGCCACCAACTTGATTGGACAAATCATCACCCTACCTGATCATGTCACACATCATTGGTGCAAGGTGCTGCGTGCTTCGGTTGGTGATTGTGGCTTTTTGTTTGATGGGACGGGCGGTGAGTACACAGTGACGCTGACGCATATTCATAAAAAATCTGCCAGCGTCAAGATTGATGCCTATAACCCCATCAACCGTACACCGCCGTTTCGTGCCAGTATCGGCTTGGTGATGAGCCGTGGTGATCGTATGGATTATGCCATACAAAAAGCCACCGAAATGGGCGTTCATTGTATTCATTTATTGACCAGTGACCGTTGCCAAGCGCATCTTAAATACGACAGAGATTTTAAGAAGCTCACACATTGGCAAGGTGTTGCCGTCGCTGCTTGTGAGCAGTGCGGTATGAATATCATTCCAAACATTATCGCACCCATCTTGCTTGATGAGTGGGTGGCCAACTGTCAAGATGAACTTAAACTGGTGCTGGCACTTAGCAAAAATAACCCTGCTTTTAACAAACTGATACCAAAAAATATCAGCCTGTTGATCGGTGCCGAAGGCGGCTTAAGCCCAAGGGAGATTGATTTGGCGATTCATCATGGTTTTGTACCATGGCGGATTGGCGAGCGTGTGCTTCGTACAGAAACTGCACCTGTGGTCGCCTTGAGTGCATTGACACTTTTGGCCGAACTTAACCAATCACCACTTAATTAGCCGTATAACGCCTGCCACAGTCGCACTGCTTGTGCCATCGGCTTAACATCATGCACACGCACAATATGCACGCCTTGCTGTAGTGCGATAAAATGTGCAAGCGTCCCCAAATTATCTCGCTCAATCGGTTGATGATTTTTAAGATATTCAAGTCCGCTATTGGTTAAAATTTCACCCAAAAATCGCTTGCGGGATACGCCAAACAACATAGGCATCTGAAAATGCTGAATGATTTGCTGTAAATTTTGCATAATTTGAATGTGATGTTCATAATTTTTTGAAAATCCCATACCAATATCAATGATAATGTTTTCTTGGCTAATGCCTGCGGCCATCGCCTTATCAATCCTTATTTGAAGCTCAGTGATGACATCAGTAAGCACATCGTTATAACTTGCCAACTCATTCATCGTCTGAGTCATGGTATCAGGCGTACCACGGCTGTGCATGATGACCACAGGACACCCAAGATTAGCCACCACATCACAAGCACCCTCTCGGCTTAGACCACGCACATCATTGACAATGTCGGCACCTGCACCCATTGCCTGACGCATCACCACAGGATCGCTGGTATCCACAGACAGCCACAAATCTTCACCAAAATTTTCACGAATGGCAGCGATGATGGGTATTACACGCTCAAGCTCTTCATCAGTACTAACCTTTGGCGCATAGGGGCGTGTGGATTCTCCACCAATATCAATGATATCAACACCATGGGTGATCATCTGCTCGGCGTGAACCAAAGCAGCATCCAAATGGTTAAAACGCCCCCCATCTGAAAATGAATCTGGCGTCATATTAAGTATGCCCATCACCTTTGGTACATCAAAAGTCATGACTTTATTACGGTGGCAAATGGATTTGGTCATAGAATAAGACATAAAATACACTCAAGCTTTTAAATACCTTATCATACCATAACTTGATTTTTTGGGTAGGTAATCCCCATTAAAGCATTTTAAATGTTAATTTTAAGGATTTGTATTGCAATATTTTGACAGACACGAAGGCGGAGAAAATGCCATTTTGGTTCACTTAGACATTCATCAAATCACCGATCCTGATGACCTTGAAGAATTTCGCTTGTTAGTACATTCAGCAGGTGCAAACGAAATAGAAATCATCACAGGCAGTCGCAGTAAGCCACATGCCAAATACTTTGTTGGTACAGGCAAAGCCGAAGAAATCGCTGAAGCAGTTAAGCGTTTTCGTAATACCAATGACGATAATGCAGATGATGTTATTGTGATTTTTAATCACACACTCACGCCAAGTCAGGAGCGAAACTTAGAATCATTGATCAAATGCCGTGTGCTTGACCGCACGGGGCTGATTTTGGATATCTTTGCACAGCGTGCACGCACGCATGAAGGTAAGCTACAAGTTGAACTTGCACAGCTCAATCACCTTGCCACGCGCCTTGTGCGTGGCTGGACACATCTGGAACGCCAAAAAGGTGGTATTGGACTGCGTGGTCCTGGTGAAACTCAGCTAGAAACGGATCGCCGATTGCTCCAGATTCGGGTAACACAGCTCAAAGCCAAGCTTGATAAAGTCAAACAAACCCGTAAACAAGGTCGTGCCAAACGCCAAAAATCAGACATTCCAACCATATCATTAGTCGGCTATACCAATGCAGGCAAATCAACGCTATTTAACCGCTTAACTGACGATAATATCTATGCCGCCGATCAACTTTTTGCGACCCTTGACCCAACACTACGGCGTGTCAAATGGTCAGGTGTCGGTAATGTGGTGCTGGCAGATACGGTAGGATTTGTACGCCATTTGCCGCACGAGCTGGTAGAAAGCTTTCATGCGACACTAGAGGAGACGCTTGAGGCGGATTTGTTGCTACATGTGATTGATACCGCCAGCGAGGATATGCACGCTCAAATCGAGGCGGTGAATGATGTGCTTGAGCAAATACAAGCTGATGCACCGATTTTATTAGTATTTAATAAGATTGACAAAAGTGGCGAACCTGCCAAAATACATTATCAAGACCATGGCGTGCCACATCGGGTCTATGTGTCTGCCAAAGAAAATCTAGGGATGGGCCAGCTGATGATGGCAGTCCAAGAACTTTTATCAGGACAGCTAAACCACTATACGCTAACGCTACCTCACCATGCAGGTGCCCTAAAAAATACCTTGCATGAGTTAGGCGTCATTGAGTCAGAAAGCTTTGATGAATTGGGCCATCAGATCCTAGGTGTACAGCTGTCGCCTGCTAAGCTCACCCAGCTCCTTGGGCAATATGCACTCAACCCCAAACAAGTGCTACCACCAAACGAAGCTGCAAGCTTAGAACCTGCACTTGAGCCATTTGAAGCCGTACTAAAGCAAAGTGCTGATAACCCAACGCATCAAATTTAATTGATCTTGTTAGAACCATCAAAAAAAGACTGCTCAATCAAGCAGTCTTTTTTAATGATAAAGTCGCTATTAAGATTAACCATTGAATTTTTGTAATGAAGCGATACGGTCATCTAAAGTGGGGTGTGAGCGAAATAAGTTGGCAATGCTAAAGCCTTGAGATTGACCACTTGCAATCGCAAATGCTTTCATTGCTTCAGGCATCTGATCTGGGCGTGCCTCAGCAGGACGCAAGGCATTGAGTGCGCTGATCATCTTATCACGACCAGCCAAACGCGCACCCATTTCATCAGCACGATATTCACGCAATCTAGAAAACCACATGACAATCGCAGATGCCAAAATACCAAGCAAAATATCCATCACCATGCTGGTGACAAAATAGGCAATGCCAGGTGAGCTGCTTTCATTTTTAAAGATCGCACGATCCACAAAATTGCCAATGATGCGCGCAAAGAACATCACAAAGGCATTGACCACACCTTGAATCAGTGCCAAAGTCACCATATCACCATTGGCGACATGGCCAATTTCGTGTGCAAGCACCGCTTCAACCTCGTCAGGTGTCATCGTATGGATCAGCCCTGTCGATACCGCAACCAATGCCTTATTTTTATTCCAGCCAGTAGCAAATGCGTTGGGCTGAGCATTGTCAAAAATACCCACCTCAGGCATACCAATGCCAACTTCACGCGCTTGACGGGCAACCATATCCACCAACCATTGCTCTGTACCATTTTTTGGGGTATCGATCACCACGGTACCTGTTGATTTTTTAGCCATCCACTTGGACAAAAATAACGAAATGACTGAGCCAATCATACCGTACAACAAGCACATCACCGCCAAGCTGACATAGTTCAGCCCGCCTGAACCATGGACACTGCCCAAACCAAAGACTTGTGAGAGTACCATAAATACGATACTAAAGACAATCAATACGGCTAAGTTGGTTAATAAGAATAAACCAATTCGCATCATCTGTGAATTTCCTTTTATAAATCAAAAATATAACTACCTAAAGTCTTACTTATTATAATGGCAAATATGCAAAATAAAAGGCAAAAACTTTAATGAGTCGAAGTTTTTGCCGATATAGACACAAAAAGCTAACAACTTTTTGGGTTTAAGTCATTTTAATTCAGCCTAAATAAAGATCTGATTATTCATTGTTTGAAAAATAAATCTGTGCAGATGCCTCACGATTAATCACAGGATTTGTGGGTGCCCTTTGTGTGATTGGCTGGGCGTAGGAAGTTGTTGTTGTATTTACTTGAGCGGCTGGTGTAGCATTCATCGCAAGCATGGTACGATTAGCATCATAGCCTTGATACAGTGCCGCATCCATACGATAAATGTTGTTGTAGCGGTCATTCACCTTAGTCACATAATTTTTGGTTTCACGAAATGGGGGGATACCGCCATATTTTTTGACATTACCAGGACCTGCATTATAAGCGGCAATCACATGATTTGGATTGCTAAATTGGTGTTGTAAATATGCCAAATATTTGGTACCACCTTCAATGTTTTGGGCAGGATCCCATGCATTATACACACCCATATCACGAGCCGTACCCGGCATCAGCTGCATCAGACCCATTGCACCCATGCGTGAACGCGCATTTGGGTTAAAGCTTGATTCGGTATGGATAACCGCCTTAATTAAGGCAGGATCTACGCCATGTCTTACCGCAGATTCTCGAATGAAATGGTCGTATGCACTACGCTCAGAATAATCACCTGAGTAACTTGAATAACTGTTTACAACAAAATTTGCAGAAAAATTGGTCGCAGGCTCACTATGATGATACAAATGGCTAACCGTTTGAGGCTCGTTACTTAATTTGGTGAATTTTTGTGAATTGATGGTACTGGTTTGAAGCTTAGTCAAAAAACCAGACTCTACAGCGTTTTGGCTGCTTGATGAAGTATAAGCCGATGCCACAGTCGCATGGGCAGAACCTTGAGGAGCAATATAAACCGAGATCGGGTTTTGGGCAAATGCACTACCGCTTAGCATGCCAAATGTCGCCAAAGTTAGGGCATTTACATGGGTTTTTGAAGTTTGCATATCGTCGTTTATTCATCGTTTCGGTAAAAAATTTGGCACATTATATCACAAAATTAATAAATACCATGATAAAACGCTGATAAATACAAAATGCTACACTTTAGAAACACGCAAATCCAATAATTTTTCTAAACTTTCAAGAGTTTTGCTTATGATTAGCTCATATAAGGGCGTTTTATTTATTAATTTTTATGATAAATAAAACACCCATTTAAAATCATTATCATGTTAAGACAACCACCAAAGCACTGCCACAGGCAGCCACATGGCGGTCACCAAACCATTAATTGCCAAGCCAAAAGCTGCATAACGCCCCGCTGTCGGACTGATCGTCCATGCTTCTACTGTACCGATAGCATGTGCTACCAACCCCAACGCTAAGCCTTGGGCGCGTTCATCTTGAATATTTTTGAATAAAATTCGGCACACGCCTGCACCTAAAATACCAGAAACAATGATGATTAAATTTGCCATCACTAAAGGCGCGTCAATAATTTGTGCAACCGACAACCCCACAGGCGTCGTCACAGAACGCGTGGCAAATGCCAAAATAGTATCCATATTTAGCGTCAATAGATAAGCCAAAGACATCGGCAAAACCGCCCCAACGATACTCGCCAATATCACGACCGCCCCCAGTTTTTTGACTGGCAAACCCTTAAAATCCATGCCCGCTAATGGCACTGCCAACAACACTGTGCTATAACCAAGCAAGCGATCAAAAACAGGTCTGGCATGTGCGTAGTAAGTATGATAATCAAGCCCAATGATAAATAATAAAATCAGCGTCAATACGATAGCAACGATAATCATAGGCATGCCTTTGATAAACTTATTTAAATAACGAAGGACATATTTGGCACCAATATGTGCAATCAAAGTAATAACAAAAGCAATCAAAATCGTGGTGGTGTCAAGCATCATAATCCACCTCTGTGATTTTTGATATCGCTACTGCCAAGCCACAGAGCGGATAATTTAGCAAATGCCCAAAGTGGTATCAGCGTACTAATTATGATGGTCACCGAAACCGACAGCAACTCCTCACCAAGCCCAAATAACAAAATCCCCGCACCTGCTGAGACTGGCAAAAAAGCAAAACCACTATCAACAAGTAAGGTACTTGCTGAGCTTGATAGCCATGCTGGTAACCCGACCGACATACGCACACCCACCAACACGATAAATAAGCTCACCAAACCGACAATATTTGCCGCTGTTGGTATCCCAAGCCAAGTACATACCACCAATGCCAATTCACGAAAACCCACCACAACGGCGACCGTTGCTATCATGGCAAGCCAAAATCTTTTATTGCCTAATTTAAGCGTCATATTTATTCCTTTAATATAAGCATCAAATGCCAGTGGGTATTTTGCGATATTACATTGAAACACCGACTTAGTTCAAGGTCAAGCAAATGACTGATATATTCACTATTTTTATCAATGATACTAAATTTATCAAAAATACTAAATTTGTTAAATCTGTGATCATCATCGACTTGCTTTGGCATTATTTTTTATACCACACTTTTAAAATAAGCTTCAAACCCCAATATAAGCATGAGCTTTTAGACTTTCAAAGAAAAGTTAATGAATAAAAAACAAGGTTTTATCATTAGAATATTTTTATAAATTCATAAATTTATATTTTTAATAAAACCCTTACCGAGACTTTCGCTAAGTTGAAAGATACCCAAAAAGCCAGTATAATGAAATGTTTTGATGCCGACCAAGAGACCAAATACACATGAGTGAACATAATCATATCAACGAAGATCACGACGCTTCTTCATCACAGTTAGGTGCACTGATTCGCCTAGGCAAGGAGCAAGGCTATCTCACCTATGCTGAAGTAAATGACCAACTGCCAGATTCTGTTACCGAAAGCGATCAAATTGAAGACATCATTCAGATGTTGACCGATGTGGGCATTCAAGTATTTGAGGTAGCACCAGACGACGACGATATTTTATTATCAGACACTGGTAGCGATGATGATATCGCAACCGATGAAGCAGCAGCAGTGCTAGCCTCTGTTGAAACTGAGCCTGGACGCACTACCGACCCTGTGCGTATGTATATGCGTGAGATGGGTACGGTGGATTTGCTGACCCGTGAAGGCGAAATTGGCATTGCCAAACGCATCGAAGAAGGCACTCGTGAAGTTCAATATATCATGGCGTATTGGCCTGGTACAGTAAAATTTGTGCTTGATGAATACCAGCAAGTGCTTCTTGGTGAAAAAAAGATCTCCGACATTGTCTCTGGATTTTTAAATGGCGACGATGGCGATTTTATTTTAAACGAAGAAGAAATTGAGTTGGATCTTGGATCACCCAAAACCACCGATAAAGATGACGCTGAAGAAGATGATGATGACGGTGAGTCTGATGATACTGAACTTGATGATACCGATGATTCAAGCCTAGACCCTGAAGAGGTACGCATCCGTTTTGAGGAGATGCAGCGTTTGTATGATGCATCCCAAGAGGCTTTGGCTAAGCATGGGCGTGGTAGCGAAGCGGTCAAAGCCGCTTATGATGAGCTGGCCAATCATTTCATGCTCATTAAACTTAATAATCGCTTGTCAGATCAGGTTATGAGTTTGATGCGTGAAGTTTATGAAGATGTGCGAACCAATGAACGCCGCATCATGAAACTTGTGATTCGCCATGGTAAAATGCCTATGGATGAGTTCAAAAAAACCTTCCCAAGCAACGAAACTAATGTTGAATGGCTGTCTCATCGCATCGAAGGCGGTCCTGCTTTTGCCGAAACTTTGGCCAAAATTGAGCCTGAAGTGGTTGCCTTACAGCAAAAACTTTTGGCACACGAACAAGCACTTCAAATGGACATCCGTGATATGAAGGCAGTCGCTCGCCAAATGGCAATCGGAGAAGCCAAAGCTCGTCGTGCCAAAAAAGACATGGTTGAGGCTAACTTACGCTTGGTGATTTCTATCGCCAAAAAATACACCAACCGTGGCTTACAATTCCTTGATTTAATTCAAGAAGGTAATATTGGTCTCATGAAAGCGGTAGATAAATTTGAATATCGCCGTGGCTATAAATTCTCAACCTATGCAACTTGGTGGATTCGCCAAGCCATCACCCGCTCTATTGCTGACCAAGCTCGCACAATCCGCATTCCTGTGCATATGATTGAAACGATTAATAAAATCAACCGTGTATCTCGCCAACTGCTTCAAGAGATGGGGCGTGAACCAACCCCAGAGGAGCTGGGTGAGCGCTTGGATATGGACGAAGCTAAAGTGCGTAAAGTCTTAAAAATCGCCAAAGAACCCATCTCTATGGAAACACCAATCGGTGATGATGAAGATAGCCACTTGGGTGATTTTATTGAGGACAATACCATCTCAAGCCCAATTGAAAACGCAACGGCAGAAGGCTTGCGTGAAGCGACTCGTGAGGTGCTTGATAATTTGACCGAACGAGAAGCTAAAGTTCTAAAAATGCGATTTGGTATCGATATGCCAAGCGACCATACGCTTGAAGAAGTTGGCAAGCAATTTGATGTTACCCGTGAGCGTATCCGCCAAATCGAAGCCAAAGCCCTGCGTAAATTACGCCACCCTTCTCGCTCTGAACATTTACGCTCATTTTTGGAAAATGATTAATTTAACAATGGTTAATTTAAATTGCAAACCAAACCTGCTGATGATATCAGCAGGTTTTTATTTAATTTAATCTCTTAAATCAGCAAGTAAGTTTGATTGTCTTGTTTAATTGTCTTGCACAAGCAAAAACTTTGCCAAAAGCAAAGTTTTTAACATGAATATCACACCCAAAGATAAAGATGATTAAAATCAAAGCGTTATAATCAAAACCTGATCATTAACCTGGCAAATTGGGCGGTGTTGAGGGTTTTGGTAAAGAATTAATGGTATTATCGTCATGGTCGTCAGATGATTTGTCCACCAGATTACCCGATCCATCCAATTCATCATTATGATACGCTTCGATCGCTTCTCGGATATCATCGGGTGCTTTATCTTTTGATGCGTCTTTGGGTTTATTGCGTCCTAGGCGGCGGACAATTGAATCTGCAAAAATGTGATTGGCTTTTTCGTCCGTCGCTTCTTCAAAAATAATCTCGCCCAAGCTATTGATCTTGGCATATTTGATAGTTTGTTTACGAGGCCAGACAAAATCTAAGGGGCGTGTGATAAAATGATTGGTAACCAGTTTGTAAAGTTTTTTCCATTCTGTGAATTTCACTTCTTTTGAGCGTAATGCCACCATTAACGCAAGCGAAAAGCTGACCAAAAGGTTCATCACACCAATCAGCAACATGCCCACAAAAGACAATATAGCCACTTGCCAAGTCAAATGCTCAGGCGATAGATAATATAGCCCATGCACAAAGTTGGCAGAAGCAAAAGCAATATGGCGGATATCCAAAGGCAACCCAAGCATATAGCCAACTGTTGCTGTACTACCCAAAAAACAGCCAAAAATAAAGTTGCCCATGATCGCACCAAGGTTGGCTTCTACAAAACTGCTCATCTTATCTAGCCACCGCTTTGGCATCACACGCATCAAAATCCAATGCTTTCTGATGCGTTCGCCAATTTTATTATAAGCAGCCAAATTATCATAATAGCCTGCAACCAATCCTGAGACAAATAAAAACACCCCAGCAATTGCCGCATGTGGTAATGCCAAAGAGCGAATCGGGTCTAAGTCATGCAATAAATGGGCAGCTTGAGCACCATCAATCATCGGTGTGTCATAAAAATATCCCCATACAAGTGCAATCAATAAAGCCACTGGCATCGCCACTGAAATATTACCCAAAATGGCGATAAACTGTGTGCGTAAAATATCAACAACCAGCTCAGCTAATTTTGCCAGCTGCTGAGTTTTTTTGCCTGATGAGCCAGAGATGGTTGATGCGATTGCTGCTGCTGTCATTGCTGGCTGCTTGGTTGCAACCGTACCTCTGGCAATGTGGATAAAAACAAAGCCCAAGCCATAAATCATACTATTGACAAAAGCGCGTCCAATTGGCGCTAATACCACATGGTAAGACAGCATTTTTAATGTCGCCATAAAGCCGATAAATAAGCCGCCAATGGCTGCTTTTTTATACATTTTACGGTAGCCAGTTCTATCGGTACTAATATAATGCTCACCAACACGCCCTGCGTTTTCGGTTACTTTGCGTGATAAAAGACGGGTATTTGACTCAATCAATGAGCTAAAACTGTAGCGAGTTTTGGCAGTCTGTACCACTTCAATAGTCAAATCTACAATCGCTTGATCACGCTTATGCTCTGCATCACTCACAAGCTCAACCAAAGTCCGCATACGCTGCAAACTTTGCTCAAGGCGTGCTAACATATTTGTCAGACGAATTGAAATACCTGTTTTATATACACGCTTTCTGAGTGTATCGACAATATCTTCACATTGCTCCACCATCACCATCAAAGGGGCAGGATCGATGTCTTGATCAGGTATGACATCCGTCATCAAATCCAATTCATGAGCTTGGCGATATTGATTGACAAATAGCACCGCTTCTTGATTTTGTGCCACAAATGCCGCTGAATAATTCAGCAGCTCAGGATAAAAATTCATCAGCTCAGGATGTAGACCAATGCCACTAATGCGATACGATAAGACCACGATGGCATTTAGAATGCTGTTTTTGGCTTGAGCCACCAAACTTAAATCCTGTTCATCAGGACGAATCAGCGGCACCAAATCACCCCATCGTTCATCTGAGATGGATTCTACCCACTTCCAATCATTATTCCTATCAAACAGATAATTAGCAAGCTCAACCACCGAATCTTCTTCGGGCAGTAATGGCAAAAAACGGTGGCTGATTAAGCGTGAGACACTACTTGAAAAACTTTGATCTGATGCAATGCCTGTATCTGTATATAAAGTAATTTGACGATATTTATTAATTAGCCTTAAAATAAAGGCCGCCAATCCTGAACCATACTCAGGATGCTCACGCAAAAGTGCAATCAGCTCATCAAATTTGGCATCCACAATTTCATTATCTTCATCTTCGTCAGTAACACGCAAGGCATCAATCAAGCGTTTTAAGGCTTCAGGCTCTGGCAGCTCTTGTAGCACAACGATACGCTGTAATATTTGTTCAAGATTTGACATGTCATTTTCTAGCACAATGAAACTCCGCTGGATGATTTTGCCCATCAATAACATCAGATTGCAACCGATTGGACAGTGATGATTGGCTGTCTTTTGATTAACCCTAATTTTGGTTTTCGCTCAAACAAGCATGATGATGAAATCGTTGCTCATTATTACCGTCAATTAGATTACCGTCAATTAGGTCTTTGCAATCATGTGGATAAAAATACTGGTGAAAAATAATCGCTACTGTATCATATTTATGTGTATTTACCAAATACTGCGGTAGGCTATTTCATTCATCGCCAAAAAAGGACAAAAATAATCTTTCGTCCTTTTTGGTGTAATTAAATGCGTTAAATTAAATTAACTCAAATTTGGGCTAATTTCATGCGTAACATGACCAAGCTTAAGCAAAAAATTCATTGTCAAACGCCATGATCGCACTTGAGCCTGCTTGAGCCATATCAGCATGAGCGTATAGCTTAGGTAGAATGCGGGCGGTAAAATAGTTTGCCAGCTTTTGACGCTCAGCATAAAATTCACCATCCTTACCTACGCTTGCTTTAACAATCAGCACATACATATAAGTATAGCAAAGATAGCCTGTGGCATGTAGATAATCCACGGCACTGGCATTGACGGCGTGTGGATCGCTGCCAGCTTTGGCAAGTAAATCATTGGTCAGCTCACGGATACGCTTGGCAGCGTTGAGCGTGGCTGTACCAATGTGATGCTCGCAATCACTGGCAGCGGCGTCAATTTCATCAAGTAGTGCAAACATCGCAACACCGCCATCTTTGACAATCTTACGACCCAACAAATCAAGTGCCTGAATGCCGTTTGTACCTTCATAAATTTGGCTAATACGCACATCACGCACGATTTGTTCCATGCCCCACTCTTTGATATAGCCATGACCCCCAAAAACTTGCTGGCAGTCCACCGCAGCCTCAAAGGCTTTATCGGTCAAAAATGCCTTGGCAATCGGCGTTAATAATGCAACTTTTGCATGAGCATTTTGGCATGCTGTGTCATCATCGCTAAATTTGGCAATGTCTAAATTTTTTGCAACATACATGGCAAAGGTGCGTGTTGCGATACTGTTTACCTTGGTATTCAAAAGCATACGGCGAACATCGCCAAAATTAATAATCGGATCAGCAGCTTTTGTGGCATCTTTAATACCGTCATCAGCACGGCCTTGTAGACGCTCTTGGGCGTATGCTGCGGCATTTTGATACGCCAAAACACTGGCGCCAAGACCCTGAAGACCCATGGTTACACGCTCATAATTCATCATCACAAACATCGCCGCCAAGCCCTTATTTTCTTGACCAACCAAAAACCCTGTCGCATGATCAAAATTCATCACGCAAGTTGCTGATGCTTTGATACCCATTTTATGCTCAATTGAGCCTGCTTGCACACCGTTACGCTCACCCAATGAACCATCTTGATTTACCAAAAATTTGGGTACAACAAACAACGAAATGCCCTTTGAGCCAGCTGGTGCGTTTGGTGTCTTGGCAAGCACAAGATGAATGATATTTTCGGTCAAATCATGCTCGCCGCCTGTGATGAATATTTTGGTGCCAGTAATGGCATAGCTACCGTCTTCATTGGGCGTGGCTCGTGTTTTGATGATGCCCAAATCAGTGCCTGAATGACTTTCTGTCAAGCACATCGTACCCGCCCATTGACCTGAGTACATTTTTTCAAGATATTGGGCTTTTTGCTCACAACTTGCGGTGGCTAATAAGCTTAGTGTTGCCCCAACCGTCAAAATCGGATATAGGGTAAATGATTGGTTGGTCGCAAATAACATCTCTTCAACCAGCATGGTGACCATTTTTGGCATGCCTTGACCGCCATACTCTGGATCACCGCCTAAGCCAATCCAGCCTGCATCTGCATAAGCACGAAAAGCCTCTTGAAAACCTGATGGCGTCGCAACTTTGCCTTCACCTAAGTATTTGGCACCTTCTTCATCGCCCGACTGATTTAGTGGTAACAAAACCTCGGTGGCAAATTTTGCCATTTCATCTAAAATCATATCCACCGTTTGTTCATCAACATGGGATAAGCTGTCTGTATTTGCCCAAAATTTTGGCGCATGAAAAACCTCTTTTAGGGTAAAACGCATTTCATCCAGCGGTGCAGTATAGTGCAATGTCATAAACTTTCCTTATTATCAAATTATACTAATCATACCATGTGATTAATTTACTATAGCCCAAAACCCATTAAAAGGCAAATTGTTCGGTGTCCATCGCCATCAAACTATCAAAGCCAGTATTAATGCGTGCCACATGAACCAAATGACGCGGCATCAGTTTGGCAAAATAAAACTCAGCCGTTTTTACTTTGGCATCATAAAAGCCATATTCGCCTTGTAGTGATTTATCAGTGCTAAGATCAGCATCAAGCTCGGCTAATTTAGCTTTTGCCAAGACCGCTGTTCTTGCCCAAAGATAACCCAAGGTAACATAGCCACTAAAATACAAGTAATCAACAGCAGCAGCACCAATAGCCTCAGGGTTTAGGGTGCTTTGCATGGTGATACGAGAAGTCAAATCACGCCACTGCTGATTTAGCTTAGCCAGTGTGCTAACCATCTGACCGACTTCATCATTATCTGCATTTTCTTGGCAAAATTGATGAATGATCTTGGTAAAATTCGCCAACATACGACCTTGTGAGCCAAGTACTTTTCTGCCAAGCAGATCCAAAGCTTGGATTTCGGTCGTGCCTTCATATAGACATGAAATGCGTGTATCACGCAAGTTTTGTTCCATGCCCCATTCACTGATATAGCCATGACCGCCATAGACTTGTACGCCCATATTCGCCGACTCAAGACCCGTTTCGGTCAAGAACGCTTTGGCGATTGGGGTTAATAATGACAGCATTTCATCAGCAAATTTAACCTCGCTTGGGTTTTCACCTTTGGCGACAGTGTCTGCAAAGTAAGACAAATAGTACACCAAAGCCCGACCACCTTCACTAAAGGCTTTTTGGGTCAGTAGCATATTGCGTACCGCAGGATGATGAATGATGCTATCAGCTGGCTTATTCGGCTCTTTGCTACCTGATAAGGCACGCATGGCGGTACGCTCTTTGGCATAAGTCAAAGACCCTTGAAAAGCAAGCTCAGAAGCTGCCAAACCTTGGATAGCAGTGCCTAAGCGTGCCACATTCATAAAAGTAAACATGGCATTTAGACCACGATTTTTTGGTCCGATGAGATAGCCTTTGGCATGATCAAAATTCATCACGCAAGTTGCTGATGCTTTGATACCCATTTTATGCTCAATTGAGCCACAGCTGACCGTATTACGCTCACCCACCGAACCATCATCATTGACGATGAATTTTGGCACGATAAATAGCGAGATGCCTTTGGTGCCTGCTGGTGCATCAGGCAAGCGAGCCAGTACGATATGAATGATATTTTCGGTCAAATCATGCTCACCTGCCGAGATAAAGATTTTTTGACCAGTAATGGCATAGCTGCCGTCTTCATTTGGTACAGCGCGCGTCTTGATGATACCAAGGTCAGAGCCTGCATGCGATTCAGTTAAGCACATGGTGCCTGACCATGCACCTGTATTCATCTTTTCAAGATAAATGGCTTTTTGAACCTCTGTACCATGATGTTCAATGGTTTGAATTGCACCATGTGATAGCCCTGGATACATCGCAAATGACCAGTTGGCAGTCCCCATCATCTCACTGACCGCATTTGATAACGATACTGGTAAGCCCAAGCCACCAAATTCAGGCTCAGCATTGATCGCAGGAAAACCAAGCTCGCAGTATTGTGCATATGCCTCCTTAAAACCAGTCGGTGTCGTGACGACACCATGATCAAATTGACAACCTTCGATATCGCCCGTGCGATTTAACGGAGCAATTACAGATTGTGCAAAATCAGCTGCCGCCTCAAGATAGCTATTAATTGTATCTGTATCAAGCTCTGCATAAGCGGACAATTTACCGTAGTGTGATTGGCTGTCCAAAAGCTCATGCATCACAAACTGGATATCACGGATAGGGGCAACATACTGCATTATTCATTCCTTTATAATAAAACCACTCAAATAGACTGTATTAAACTTGACCAATCCTAGCTGATAAGCTTGGTAAAGCTTGGCTTGGTAAAAGCATCATAATATGAGTGATTAAAACCGATCTACAAAATTCTCCTAATAAAATAGCCAATACCATCTTGTAATGCAAACCTCCCTTTTGACTTATCAGTCATCAAAGCAGACTTGCAAAATCTTCACCATCAAATTTTGGTTTTTATTTTGGCATGGCAGCATACGCATTGATCCAAATAAAAAACCGTCCAATCGGTTTTGATTGAACGGTTTTTGTAAGATCTATCAATTACTTAATACGCATGTCGCCTGTCTCAACAAAGCGTTGATGCCATGACAATGCTTCTAGCAACAGATGCGGTGTGTGTACACCACCTGTTTTTTGGCTTGCCACAAATGCACGGTCATAATAATCACGAAGCATGTCACGATAATCAGGGTGTGAACAGTTGTCAATGATCACCTTAGCACGCTGTTTTGGCGACTTACCACGCAAATCCGCCATGCCTTGTTCGGTTACGATAAACATCACATCATGTTCGGTGTGGTCATGATGGCTGACCATCGGTACAATCGCTGAGATTGCCCCACCTTTGGCGGTAGATGGGCTGACATAAATGCTAAAAAAGCCATTACGAGTAAAGTCGCCAGAGCCACCAATGCCATTCATCATGCGAGTACCCATGATGTGAGTTGAGTTGATATTACCATAAATGTCCGCCTCAATCATAGAATTCATGCCAATCACCCCCAAACGGCGGATAATCTCTGGATTGTTGCTAACCTCCATGGGGCGAAGGACAATTTTGTCTTTTAAAAACTCAATATTTTCGTTAAAGCGTGCCAGTGCATCTGGACTAAATGATAAAGCGGTAGCAGAAGCGGTTTTCATTTTTTTGGCCAAAATCAAATCAAGCATGCCATCTTGAAGTACTTCGGTATAACCCTCTAAATCATCAAACGGTGCATCCAAAAGACCTGCCATGACGGCATTGGCAACATTACCCACGCCTGATTGAAGCGGTAGCAGGCTCTTAGGCAAGCGGCCCGCCTTAACCTCATGGTCAAGAAAATCAATTACCTGAGCTGCAATACGCTTGGACACATCGTCAGGCTCGGCAAATTTAGAATTACGGTCGCCAGCACTCGTTAGCACAATGGCAAGCACTTTATCAGGGTCAATGGCAAGCCCTGCTGTACCAATACGGTCAAATGCCCCAACGATGGGAATGGGCTTACGGTGTGGCGGCAAACCCACCTCATCATAGATATCATGCATGCCCTCTAAGCCTGCACTTAGAGCGTCATTAATCTCAATGATGATTTTATCGGCATTTTTAATCGCCTCTACGCCATGACCGATGCCCATCGCAAAAATCAGCTCACCATTTTCAGTAATGGCAGCCGCCTCAACGATGGCAATGTCAAATTTACCATAAAAGCCTTGACGCATCTGCTGTTCAACATGCGATAAGTGCATGTCTTGATAGGCAATCTCGCCTGCATTAATGCCATTACGAAGTATTGGGTCAGACTGAAATGGTGAACGAAAATGCAACGCTTTTGCCTCGGCAAGTACGCCATCACATTCAGGCGCGGTGGATGCCCCTGTTACCATACCAACGCTAAATTTTTCACCTTTGCCATGAGCGTCCTTGGCTTTATTGGCGATGGCAGTTGGTAGCGCTTTTGGGTAACCTGCCCCTGTAAAGCCTGTGATGGCAAGCATCATACCATTTTGGATGAATTGAGCGGCTTTGTCGGCACTCATCACTTTTTCACGCAAACCTGCGTGGCGAATACGGTCAATAGACATACTGTCTCCTTATAGATGTGTATAATTGTTTATAGCAAACGCTATCAAGATTTTAGCACTAACCACAAATAAAATAAATAGCTTGGGTAATATTTGTCATGATTATTCAAGATTTAAGCATGTTTTAATCAACAATTTTTTCACACCACCAACTTTGAAATTAAATCAAAATACCAATCTATGAACCAAAAAACTATCGCCTATAAAAATATCGCCCATAAGGACGATATTTTGGTTCATACATCAGATTAAATTACAATCCTGCTTTAAGACTGGCTTCAATAAACTTATCCAAATCCCCATTTAATACCGCTGCTGTGTTGGAAGTTTCAACCCCTGTTCGCAAATCCTTAATGCGTGAATCATCAAGCACATAAGAGCGAATTTGACTGCCCCAACCGATGTCGGATTTGCTCTCTTCAAGTGCTTGCTGTTTTTCCATGCGTTTTTGCATTTCAAGTTCATAGAGTTTGGCTCTGAGCATTTTCATGGCAGTGTCTTTGTTGGCATGTTGAGAGCGTTCATTTTGACAAGCAACAACCACACCTGTTGGCTGATGGGTAATGCGTACTGCTGAATCGGTCGTATTGACATGCTGACCGCCTGCCCCACTTGAACGATAAGTATCAATACGCAAATCGGCAGGGTTGATGTCAATGTCAATATTATCATCAATCTCAGGCGAGACAAACACCGCTGCAAACGAGGTATGGCGACCGTTATTACTGTCAAAAGGCGACTTACGCACCAAGCGATGCACACCAATCTCAGTGCGAAGCCAGCCAAAGGCATAATCACCTTTGACCATAATGGTTGCTGATTTAATGCCTGCCACGCCCCCCTCAGAGACCTCCAACACCTCCGCCTTAAAGCCGTGCGACTCACACCAACGCAAATACATCCGCAAAAGCATCTCTGACCAGTCCTGTGCTTCTGTACCGCCTGAGCCTGATTGTATGTCCAAATAGCAATTATTAGCATCCATCTCACCGCTAAACATCCGCCTAAACTCCAACTCTTCTACGCTATTTAGGGCATCATCCAGCTCCGCTTGCACATCACCAAGCAAGCTCTCATCGTCTTCCTCTACGGCAAGCTCTAACATGGCAGCAGCATCATCAAGTTTGGTGGATAAGCCATCTATCACACCCACGATACCATCTAGCACTGATTTTTCCTTGCTGATTTTGGTGGCAAGGTCAGGATTGTTCCAAATGTCGGGGTTTTCTAGTTCTAAATTAACCTCTTCTAGGCGTTCTTTTTTGCCCTCAACGTCAAAGATACCCCCGAAGCTCTTGCCCACGAGCTTGCAAATCTTTGATTTGTTCTTGATACTGTGCAATTTCCATGATCTCTCCCGTGAAAACAATTCGGTAGAATTGCCAAAATTTTAAACAAAAAATTATACCAAATCTTATCTAATTTTACCATGCCAAAAGCCCATCTGGTGTTTTAATGTCAATATCAATCACATTGACCAATCTACCACTTGCCACCCTTGTTCTTTGGCATACGCTCTTAGGGTATCATCAGGCGTGACGCAGATTGCTTCATCGGCATAGCTTAATAGTGGAATATCATTTTTTGAGTCAGAATAGGCGATGAGCCTATCAAATTTGATGCCTTGCGATTCAAAGCGATGAATAAGATTTTTTAGATGATAAAGTTTACCATCTTTAAAGTTGGGCTTATCTGCCACTTTGCCTGTATAAACATCATCCACCACCTCTAGGCGAGTTGCCAAAGTATGCTCATCACCCACCTCAAATAATTTAGCAATGGGTACGACCACAAAATCATTGGTCGCACTAATCACCACGACTGTATCGCCTTGGGTACGGTGATAGGCAATTTGTTCAATCGCCTTTGGACGCATATTTGGGCGTATCCATGTCTTTAGATACTCATCTCGATAAGTATGCAAATCTGTCATACTTTGAGTGCTTAAAAATGCTGCCACAAATTCATTATATGCCACCGCATCCAGTGTGCCTGCAATATAATCTTGATAAAATTTATCATTGGCATCGGCATAAACTTGGGGATCTACCAAGCCTTTTTTGACAATGTATTGCCCCCAACTGTGGTCGCTGTCCACATTAATCAGTGTCATATCCAAATCAAATAACGCTAAATTTGCCATAATTTCTCATCGCCAACCAGATTAATCCATAAGATACCGCTATTTTGAATAAAATACGGATCTTGTCAAACTCTTCTTTTGATAAAATCTAAACAATAAGCCCAAAAAAACAGGTTTTAAAACCTGTTTTATGGCTATATCAAACTACCGATCAGCTTTCAGATTTGCTAATAACTCAGCAATCTCATCATTGGCTTCTTTTTCTTTTGATAGATCGCCTTGAGGTGTCAAATCATCCATCACTTTTGGTAAAAGTTCTGCGATACCTTGGTAAACTTCCAATCGGCTAGCGCCTGTTTTTTGGCAAATATTTTCAATGTCTTGATGATCAAATAATCTTGCAATGTCATCGGCATCAATGCCGTCATTATTGGTATCGACATTCACCCAAGACTGCACCTTATTTTGTAAGCCGTTGTTAGTAAATTTACCAAGCACGCCTGACAGACCGCCATTTTTTTGGATAAATGTCAATACAATTGGCAACAAAGCAAGCAAAAGCGTACTTTTATTCATGCCGCCCGATTTGACATTGCCACGACCCAAAACCGCACCAAGCACATTGCCCAAATCACCAGCACTGGTATTTTGTTGATTGTTGCCCAATAAACTGCCCAATACAGAATCAAGCGCCAAACCTTGATTTTGCTTGCCCATTTGCGTACCAATGACACTACCCAACAGCCCGCCTAAGCCTGCACTGGTGGCATTGGCTTGACCGCCTGTCAAACTGCTTAATAAACCACCCAATCCGCCTTGCTGGGTATTTGGTGGCACTTGCTGGGCTTGAGGTGGCGACTGTACGGTATTTTTTAAGACTTCTGTAACAATGCTTTGTAATAAGCTCATATCATCTCCCCTATCCTAAATCATCTATTGTGTGATAACTATTTGATGATAACATCATGCAAGTTAAAATTTTTCATCACTTTATAACAAAGTTCGATGGTGATGGCGTCATCTTAACAAAATCCAGTACATCACGGAACAGTGTTTTTGTAAACATTTGTGCTATTTTTGGTAAAGTCTTGCCAGTGCAGATAATTTAGAAAAAGTTTGTGAATCTGTCTGATCGGCAAAGATAATAACGCTTAAAGGCTGCTTTCTTGGGCTGATGGCATAAAAATTTATGATCACCACCAAACTCAGTCCCAAATCAACCAAGCGGATATCATGTAAATAAGCTTGATGGATCACATGTGTATCTTTTGAGTTATCTTGAGTGGTTGCCGCCTGCTTTGAACGAGCAGAAAAAGACAACAGCCAAACGCCATCAATCTGACGGCTGCTCATCTGACGGATGCCTGATCTTTGATGATACGCATAAAAACCAATCAATACGCCCACACATACGCCCAAACTCACCCATTGCCACCATGACAAGCCGACAGCCAAACAGATGAGTACAACCAAAAATATGGTACTCATCCACAGATACCACCCCATGCGTGTTGGCACAAAGGCAGCATCTAACACCAAAGGATATTGAGAATAGACGCCCAAAATCTGACTGACTAGTTAATCATGCTAGATAGCATCTGTATGACGAAGTGATTTCATCTTATCAATCAAGGCAGCCACACCTGCCTCTGATGGCATTTCTTGACCCAAAAAAAACACCAATAAATCTGGATCTTCATAACTTAACAATGTCTCAAACGCCTGTTGCTCGTCGGCGTCTGCACTTAAATAATACGATTTGACATAATGATCAATATAAAAATCCAATTCTTTAAGACCACGGCGAGCTTGATAGATGATACGGCGCTGTGCATCAGTGGGCTGAATGGTCATGGTGTTTCCTTATGTTATTTTGGGTGTGCTTAGTATATCAAAATTGCGTTATGATTGATGATAAATTATTGATGATAAACTTTCATCAATCATGATTTATCATCATTTTGGCATCATCGCCAGCTTTTGACACATATCAAGCAAACGGTTGGCATAACCCCATTCATTATCATACCAAGCATAAATCTTGGCAAGCTCACCTGCCATCATCAACTGCTGTCCATCGATAATCAAGGAATGACTATTACCAATAAAATCACTAGATACCAAAGGTTCATCACAATAATCCATGATGCCCAAAAGCTGGCCTTGACTGGCTGTCATCAATGTATCTTTAATTTGATCTAAGCTTACTGTTTGATTAAATTTGACAGTCAAATCAATCGCAGCGACATTAATTGTTGGAACTCGGATGGAGTGTCCATTAATTTTACCACGCATCAGGGGTAACACTCGTTCGGTGGCATTAATGCTACTGGATGTCGTGGGAATGATATTATGACCACTGGCACGGGCACGGCGAAAATCACGGTGTGCTTGGTCTAATACGCTTTGATCTGCTGTTACGGCATGAATCTCGGTCATCATAGCACTTTGGATACCAAATTTATCATCAAGTACAGATAATAATGGTACCAAAGCTTGTGTCGTACAAGATACCCCTGAGATAATTGGCAAATCAGCATGAAGCTTGTGATCATTGACCCCAATGACAATGCTGGCATCAACACGATCAAATGGTGCTGCACCAATAATCACTTGCTTTGCACCCGCTGTGCGATGGCGATTGGCATCGGCATAGGAACGAAATTGACCTGTACACTCCAGCACAACATCGACATTCAGATCTGCCCAAGGCAAATACTCTGGCTCATCACAGCTTAGCAAAAAAATCTGATATAACAACTCGCCTTTTGTGATTGTCAAATATGAGTTATCTTGATTGGTCGTTAATGAAACCTGTGCTGCATTATGATCACCTTGATCAAAACGCCCATGCGTGCTGTCAAATTTTAATAAATGCAAAAGCATTTGGTTATCGGCAATATCATTAATGGCGACAATTTCAATATGACCAAAAGTGCTTAACTGTTTCAGATAAGCTCGAAGTACATTACGCCCAATGCGACCAAAACCATTGATGGCCAAGCGTAATTTTGGTACATTTGCTTGATGGTGTGGGTTATTTGGTATCACGATCAGCGTCCATCTTTGAGGTATCAATATACGCCAAAGCCAAGCGTATTTCATTATAGCTATATTTTTCACGAAGTTCATCGTAAATGGGCTTAATTTTAAACCCATCGGCAAATTCGCCTTGAGCATCCAGATGACGCATCGCATCTTTGATATTGGTGATTGCCTCATCAGCTGGGCGATACGCTTCGATGGCGTCAATGCCCATAATTTTACCAATACTTACCACATGCTTGATGATGGTTGAAACAGCCAAACTACGCTTGGCAGCAATCTCTTCTAAATCCATCTTTTGCTGAATGAATTCATAAGTTTCATGAATGGTACTGGTTAGTCCGTTGCTAAGGGTTTGTTCTGCTTTGGTTTGATTTTGTGCTTTTGTTGTTTGACCAAGCACACCTTGCTTTTTGAGCGCTCGATATTTTTGGTTGGCAGCGATGACCTCAGGATTGGTTGTACCACCACACGCATGAATAAAGGCGTCATAAATTTTGGCAAGCATCGATTCATCAAACAGTTCAAAAGCCTTGGCATGCTCAAAAGACAGCTCAATAAATCGCTGATCAATGCGTTGCACCCATTCATCCAGCAATAAACTTTTGATATTAAAACCCAGCAGTTTTAACCCATCTAATGAGCGTAAACGAGAAAGTGCAACATAGCCTTGCCCCATCTCAAAGGTCTTAGATAAGTCAATTTCAGCAGCGTCTAAAGTCATGCCTTGGGACTTATGCACTGTGATTGCCCAAGCCAAACATAAAGGCACTTGGGTATAACTTGCCAATACAGTGCCGTCTTTATCCTCCACTGTCCACTCTTCAGGCTCTGCAGCAACTTCTCCACCAGTATTGAGCCGAACCAAAGGATAGGCGGTTTCAGAGATGTCAGCATTAGTAGCTTTATAAGTTTTTCCTGATACGCCAATAAAGCCAACCACTTCACCCATCGTGCCATTATACACACCCAAAAGGGGCAAATTTTTGACAAACATGACCTTAGCACCAATCGCAACCGTCAGCTCATCAGGGGCACGCACACTCTTTGACAGCGATTCTTGCAAGGGTTTTTCACCCATTTTAGCAGCACTATAAGTGATGGTCTTGGCAGTTAATTCATTGAGCTGCGTTTGATTGATGATATCCACATCAGCATTATGCGTATAAAGTCTAGTGCGGTTCAAGTCAATGGTATGATTTTGGGTTGATGTCAGGACATTAATCGCCTGCTGCGTCACCGATTGGCTACGGATTTGATTTAAAATATCGTTTAAAGATAAGCCAAAACGCTGTTTTTCATCAGTGCCTGTTTGGCGGTGCTGCTCGGTGAGATAACAGATTTGAAATTTACACTCACGCCAAGCCTGCGACATAAAGGCGTATTTTTCTTTTGATGTTTCACTCTTATCACCAATTGGTGGTAGCTGAAAAAAATCACCTGAAAAAATCACCTGAACGCCCCCAAAAGGCATCTCATTTTTTCGAAAATGCTTTAAAACTTGATTGATTGTATCAACTTGCTTGCTGTGAAGCATTGAGATTTCGTCGATGATGAGCACCTTGGTGTTTTTGATGCGTTCAAGATATTCATCACGAGCAGCAAGCCTTTGAAGATTGACTTTCTCAAACTCATTTTGGATGCCAATGCCCGACCACGCATGAACTGTCATACCATTCATGTGCGTTGATGCGATGCCAGTGCTGGCCGTGACTGCGACAGGAATTTGCCGCACTCGCAAATATTCAATGTACTGATTGAGTACATAGGTTTTTCCTGCACCTGCTTGACCTGTCAAAAAAACATTTTGCCCTGTCTTTAAAATCGCAAGGGCGGTCTCTTGTTTCATAGCGTCAACTTGATTTATTATATTTGATTGAGTTTTTGGAGCATTTGCCTGATACGCTCATGATATCAACTTGCCCATAACCAAAGCACGCCAAAGATACTTTGGTCGTGGGTAAGTTGTATAAGTGTGCAATCATTCAGGCTTAAAGCTGTCTTTTAAGCTTACGATTTGATTAAATACGGGTGAAGATTGCGTATGCTCAACACTATCGGCAATAAAATAGCTTTCACGCTCAAACTGAAACCGCTCGCCAGCCGCTGCTTTTGCTAAATCAGGCTCAACCACCGCTTGATATACAGTCAATGAATTTGGGTTAAGATGTCTGTTAATCCAAAACGCATCAGCATCAGCATCAGCCTCTAAAACATTCTGTGCCAAAGATGCGTCAATTTCATCTTCTTCTAGTAATAAATGGTCATATAAACGCACTAAAGCTGCAACACCATGAGTGGCAGAAACCCAATGGATAACGCCTTTGACTTTACGGCCTTCAGGATTATTACCCAGTGTATGCTCATCAATCGTTGCAATCAATTCAATTACATTGCCTGCATCATCCGTCTTATGCTCATTGACTTTTAAGATATAGCTGTTACGCAGGCGAATCTCTGGATTATTTGGCGATAGACGCTTATAGCCTGCTGGCGGCTCAATCTCATAATCGGTAGCGTCAATATAGATGGTTTTGGTAAAAGGAATTTGACGCACGCCCATATCTAAATGCGGATGCTTCGGCTGAGTTAGCCAAAGTACTTCACCATCAAACTCTGCCAGTGTTTTTTCATTTTTAAGCTCATTAAATTTAGCAACAGCATCATCAAAATTTGTGATGGTCACCTTTAAAGGACGCAAAACTGCCATGCCTCGAGCGGTCGTCTCCTCAAGCGACTTACGCACGCTAAATTCAAGCATACGATGATCCACCAGCCCCTCAGATTTGGTAATGCCTACGCGTTCACAAAAATCCCTCAAGCCTTCAGGTGTATAGCCTCGGCGGCGCATGCCTGCCACAGTTGGCATACGAGGATCATCCCAACCTGACACCACGCCCATATCTACCAAGCGCTTGAGCTTACGCTTTGAGGTTAGGGTATGGTCAATATTTAAGCGGCTAAATTCATACTGGCGTGGCGGCACATCAAAACCAACTTTTTGCACCACCCAATCATAAAATGGGCGATGATCTTCAAATTCAAGTGTACATAAAGAGTGGGTAATGCCTTCATAAGCATCAGATAATGGATGTGCAAAATCATACATCGGATAAATACACCATTGATCACCCGTTTGATGGTGATGAGCATGCATAACACGATAAATCACAGGATCACGCATATTAAGATTTGGGTGCGTCATATCAATTTTTGCACGCAATACCGCTTCACCATCAGCAAACTTACCTTGCCTCATATCCTCAAATCGATCCAAATTCTCCTCAATACTGGCATCACGCTGTGGTGATGGTACACCAACCTCAGTAAACGAGCCACGATTGGCACGGATTTCATCAATGCTTTGTAAATCTACATACGCATCGCCTTGTTTGATTAATTGGACTGCCCAGCCATACAATTCATCAAAATAGCTCGATGCATAGCGTACATCGCCTGCCCATTCAAACCCAAGCCATCTGACATCTTCTTTAATGCCATCAACAAAATCTTGTTTTTCGGCGGTGGGGTTCGTGTCATCAAATCTTAAATTGCACGCACCGCCAAATTCGTTTGCCACGCCAAAATTTAGGCAAATCGATTTAACATGTCCAATGTGTAAATATCCGTTTGGCTCAGGGGGGAAGCGTGTCAAAATGCTGTCATGCTTACCTGATGCCAAGTCATCACGGATAATTGTGCGAATAAAATCATGTTTTTCGGTTGGTTGTGTACTCATAATTCATTGTCCATGGTGATCAGTTTTAAATGCCATAATTGGATTATTTTAGCATAATTTTAGGTCTTTAAGCATGATTTTATGAATATTGATTTTATGAATATAAAGCACCCAGAAAATCAGTATCGCCTTTAAATTTGCACAAGCACACCCCATAAATTTATGCTATAATAAGCAAAATTTAATCCCATTCATTGATATTTTAAGGATACTTTATGGATATGCCTGTTGTAGAATTTGATACGACTTTTGGTCAAATTAAAATTGAACTCAACGCCGAAAAAGCACCCATCACGGTTGCCAACTTTTTGGATTATGTGCAGTCAGGTCATTATGATGGTCTAATTTTTCATCGTGTGATTGATGGCTTTATGATTCAAGGCGGTGGTATGGATGCACAAATGAACGAAAAACGCACTGGCACGCCAATCAAAAATGAAGCAGATAATGGACTAAAAAACACCGTCGGTAGCATTGCCATGGCACGAACTTCAGACCCACATTCTGCCACTGCACAATTTTTTATCAATGTCAAAGACAATGACTTTTTAAACCATTCAAGCCCAACACCACAAGGTTGGGGTTATACTGTTTTTGGTCAAGTGATTGATGGCATGGATGTGGTTAATCAAATCAAAGGCGTGCCAACTGGTCGCTTTGGCTATCATGCCGATGTACCCAATGAGCCTATCGTTATCAATAGTGCCAAAGTGATTAATCAATAATATGCTAAATGCTGATTATTTTTTTACCACAAGACCGTCTGACATTCAGGCGGTTTTTGTTAGTGATTTGCATTTATCACAAAGGACGCCAAGACTAACCAAGGCATTTGTTCATCTGCTAGAAGACCTAAAAAATTTACCCAATCTCAACTCATTTTATCTTTTGGGGGACTGGCTGGATGCGTGGCTTGGTGATGATACCTACACACGGTTATCAGACGACCAAAAAGCCACACATTGGCTATACCCTGTCATCACAGCACTCAACGCCTTGGCAGATAATCATATACAAATCCTTGTAATGCGTGGCAATCGTGATTTTATGATTCGCCAAACACTTTGTGATACTTTTAAGGGTGCGCTTATTCAAGAACCCTACCCCATCAACACGGCCAAGCACCGCATTCGTTTGGAGCATGGCGATGCATTATGCACCGATGATACAAGCTATCAGCGTTATCGTGCCATCATCAATCACCCTATGACAAGAGTGGTGTTAAATCAATTACCCTTATCACTGCGTAAAAAGCTGGCAAATAATATCCAAAATCACTCACGCCACCAAAAATCTCATAAACCGCCAAAGATCATGAATGTGAACCCATCAACGGTTGATGCAGCCATGGCAGATTGCGATATTTTATTGCATGGGCATACACATCGCCCAAATGTACATCATAATGACCGCAAAATACGCATTGTTTTGGGCGACTGGCGTGATGATGGTCGTCACATTCATGCCGAAATTGGATTGATGATTGGTGAAGATCTACAGCTTGCACAATTTAAGCATGGTTAAGCTTTTAACAGTGTTAATAAAAAGAGCATATATTATAGTAATATACGCTCTTTTTATTAAGGCTAATCAAATAGGTGTGAATAGATATTAGCGAGCTTTTTTACCAGCTTCTACCTGAATGTCAATACGAACATCTTTAGGCATGCCCATATCTACCAAATAATTCATGCCCCATTTGGTGCGGTCAATTTTTGTCGTAAAATCACCACCACAAACCTCAGTATTTAACATTGGGCTTTGATAACAGTTAAATTTGGTTGCTACTAAAGTAACAGGATGCGTTTTACCAAGCAAAGTTAAATTACCTGACACTGATTGTAACTGACGATTTTTGCCTGTCCCTTTGAAATAAAATTTATTTGACACAAAACGCATGGTTGGGTGTTGCTCAATATTGAACAAATCAGCCCCTTTTAGGTGTTGTGTGAATAGTGATGAAGACGCATTTAGGCTACTAACTGGGATACTGATATCAATCGAGCCTTTGCCTGCTGCACGGTCAAACTGCATCAAACCTGATAACTCATAAAAGCCTGCCACATTGGTTGAGGTACCAAAATGGTCAATGCTAAAGCGTGCATTGGTGTGATAAGGATCAAGCTCATAAGTCGCCGCGTTAGCGAAACCTGCCACCGCCAATAATGCGATTAAAGATAATCTTTTCATAACATACTCCATGTGGTTATTAATCAATTAAATGGGCTAATCATTAAATGGGCTAAATTTAATGTGATTTATTCAATAATATCTAAATAAGCTCAAAGTAAATTGCAAATTCTATTTATTATCTTAACCAAAATCATCTCAAATAACAAGTATCACTTTGACAAAAACTTGTTACCAAATTTAAAGCCAAATTTAAAACAGTGACGCAAAAACGAACTTTAATCCATCACTTTTTAAAAGTTTTAACAATGATATTTACTTGATTGATACAGTAAACTGTCAAATTCAATCAACTTTTAATAAAAAATCTCAACTTTTAATAAAAAAGTATGCAAAAGTATTTATTTAATATCAATTAAGCAATTTGAAAAAATGTGCTTGATAGTGGCGTAACTCTCGAATAGAGTCACGGATATCGTCAAGTGCCAGATGCGTGCCTGTTTTTTGGTAGCCTGCGGCAATATCAGGACGCCAGCGGTAACAAAGTTCTTTGATACTTGAAACATCTAAATTACGATAGTGAAAATATCGCTCAAGCTTTGGCATTTGGCGTGCTAAAAATCTGCGGTCTTGACAAATAGAATTACCACACATCGGCGAGATACCTGCATCCACCCATTTGGATAAAAATTCAATCGTCTGTGCTTCGGCGTCAGCAAGCGTTATCATGCTTCGGCGGACACGGTCAATCAGCCCTGATTGTCCATGTTGATTTTTATTCCAATCGTCCATGCGGTTTAAAACCACATCACTAACCTTGATGGCTAAAACAGGACCTTCGGCAAGAATATTTAAGTCATCATCGGTAACAATGGTTGCAATTTCTATAATCTCATCTTGTTGGGTATCAAGCCCTGTCATCTCCAAATCAATCCAAATCAATGCTTTTTTGGCTTTGGCTGAAGGCTTGGAGTGCTGAATTTTAATTTTATCGCTCATGTGCTTATTTTCTTGTTGAATTTTCTTTTTAAACTGGCTGTTCATTCACTTTTGGCATTGTATCACAGTCATCACAATCTCGCCATCATTGACCAAAATTTCCCCAAAATAACCGTACAACCATCGTTTTATACCCAAAAATTTGTTATAATTCACGACTTAATTTGCATTACAATCAACATCCATGCCTAAAAATAAACTCAAAGCCTGGCTGCCCACACCCGAAAAATTACGCAAAAACCGTTTGATTGCGGTCTTTGCACCATTTTTGGCAGACCCTCGACTTTGGCAGATAAATCGCAGCTCTTTGGGGCGTGCTGTTTATGTTGGCGTGCTGGCAGCATTTTTTCCTCTGCCAGGTCAGATGCCGCTTGCATTACTTGGCGCACTACTCACCCGAGCCAATATTCCCATGGCGATTGCCTTGACTTGGATTACCAATCCTTTAACAGCCATTCCCATCTTTTGGCTGGCATATTCTTTAGGAGCAATGCTCTTGGGTGAACCCATCATTGGACTTCGTGCCATTGGGATAATTTTGACTGATTTTACACTTTGGGTGACTGCCGATGGTATCAATCCATTCACCGCACACCGTCATATTTTTTCATGGCAAGCGATGGCGATTGGGCTATTTTTATCTGCCATTATAACCAGTATCGTGCTTGGTTTGGCGTTTCGTGCTTTTTGGAATTATCGCACTATTAAAGATTGGCAAGCTCGCCACGGCTATAATGCCAATGCCCCCAGATTTAAGCATCAAAAAGGTCATAAACAGCGTGAACAAGACCTAAAAACCAAATACAACCACCCAAAAGGCGATAAAAGCGATCATTTCTCTCTTTAAATGGATACCATCATCGTCATGCTTTTGCTATTTTGGCATGGTATGATGTGACACAAATTAAGCCACAAAGCCAGCTTTCATTCATTTTTAAAAAGTATGTGCTACCGCTCATTGTAATATGAATAATTTTCATTGGTATTTATGAGAATTTTGGCGTATAATTTTTTACCAAATACCTTGTATTAGTGATCAATCCATAATCATTGCACACTCTACAGTCTTAGACTAAGCCGTGATTATTTTTATTTGTGTGAACGGTATTTATTCTGTCAAGCCTAAAAAAGCCACCAGAATTTGCACAATTTTTATTTTATTTTTTATGAAGTGAAATCTTATGAACTACTCAGTATTTACCTCAGAATCTGTGAGTGAAGGTCATCCAGATAAGATGGCAGACCAAATCTCCGATGCACTGCTTGATGCGATTTTAACGCAAGATAAAGATGCACGAGTTGCTTGCGAAACTTTAGTGAAAACTGGTGCTGTTGTCTTAGCTGGCGAGATTAGCACCCACGCCAATATTGATGTTGAAACGATTGTGCGTGATACCGTCAATAAAATCGGCTACAATCATTCAGATTTGGGCTTTGATGGCTCAACTTGTGCGGTGATTAACATGATTGGCAAACAATCGCCCGAAATCGCTCAAGGGGTTGATAGACAGCGTCCTGAAGATCAAGGTGCTGGCGACCAAGGCTTAATGTTTGGCTATGCCACCAATGAGACCGATGTTCTAATGCCAGCTCCAATTCAGCTAAGCCATCGACTCATGGAGCGTCAGGCTCAGTTACGCAAAGATGGTACTTTGCCTTGGCTACGCCCCGATGCCAAAGCTCAGGTAACATTGCGTTATGATGAACATCATCAACCTTTGGCGGTAGATGCACTGGTATTATCAACCCAACACAATCCTGATATTAGCCAAAATCAGCTCCAAGAAGCCGTTATGGAAGAAATCATTAAAAAAGTCATTCCATCTCAGCTATTACACAAAGACACACTGTATCATATCAATCCAACAGGTAAATTTGTCATTGGTGGACCTGTCGGTGATGCAGGTCTGACAGGTCGTAAAATCATCGTAGATACTTATGGCGGTATGGCACGCCACGGCGGCGGTGCTTTTAGCGGTAAAGACCCATCAAAGGTTGATAGAAGTGCAGCCTATGCTGGTCGTTATGTTGCCAAGAATATTGTTGCAGCAGGTCTGGCGGATCGCTGTGAAGTGCAGATCAGTTATGCCATCGGTGTCGCTGAACCAACCTCCATTTCGGTCAATACCTTTAATACAGGTAAAATTAGCAACGCTGATATCATCAAACTTATCCGAACTCACTTTGATTTACGCCCTTATGGCATTACTGGTATGCTTAACTTACTACAGCCAATGTATGAAATTACCGCAAGTTACGGTCATTTTGGTCGCCAAGGCTTGGATACCGCTTTTACTTGGGAAAAAACAGACAAAGCACAATTACTGCGTTCTGCTCTTTAAATTGTTGGGTACCACCCTTTTATTTGGCACAAGACAGCGTCAATAAAGTCTGTGATGATGACCAATCTTCAAGTAATCATCGAAAGTAAATCAAATAGCCTTGATATTAAGGTTGGATTTGATATCAAGGCAATTTTGTCTATTTGCGATGCAATGTATCAATAATAGCCCAATTCACCCTGCTAACTTTAGGATAAAAGATGAGTGACAATCAAGAATTTAATGAATCAGAATTTCAAGATCAAATGAATGCATTTTTTGAGCGTGCTGATGCCGTCATTACGCTTGCCAATAGCCAGCTTTCGCCATCATCGCACGCAGGGCAAGTGGCAGCTAGTCTAAATTATGCAGCGGCAAGATTTGCCATCTCAGCGGCAACCATCGGCTTTGTCAAAGGCAGTGATCTTGCCAAAGAAAAAGATGACATTATCAAATTTTATACCGAAAAATATCAACAAATGCTCGCTGAAAACTTAGAACAGTATATCGAAAACTTTGACCAATACATTAAGCTTGCCAAAAACAGCCCCAATCCATCTTTGTGATACCATCAAAAAAGCAGGCATTTTCTCCTGCTTTTTATCAATGATGCATCAGATTAATTGACCCATTGACCACTTTTCATCTCAAGGACTTTATCTGCTTGAGATGCCAAATGCCTATCATGCGTTACCATTAATAATGCCATACCAAAAGATGCCTGAAGCTCACTAAGTAGCTCAAAAACTGCCTGTGCATTTTCATCATCTAAGTTACCTGTAGGTTCATCTGCCATGACTAAGGCGGGTCTGGTAACCAAAGCGCGTGCAATGGCTACCCGCTGGCGTTCACCGCCTGACAGCTCGCTGGGTCGATGATGCAATCGATGCCCAAGTCCTACCCGATGAAGCAGTGCATTGGCTTCATCGGTTGCCTGCTTGATACTCACATCACGACGCATCAGCAATGGCAGAGCCACATTTTCAGTGGCATTAAATTCTGCCAGTAAATGATGGAATTGATAAATAAATCCCAAATAGCGATTACGCAGCTCTCCACGCTTAGCCTCATTAAGATGGGTCAGGCATTGCCCTTTGAGCCAAACCTCGCCTGTGCTTGGCGTATCCAATCCACCGAGCAAATGTAGCAAGGTTGATTTGCCAGAACCACTACTGCCGACGATGGCGATGCGTTCACCTGCCTGAACTTGCAAATCCAAACCCGATAGAACGGTGGTTTTAATTTTACCTTCATCATATACTTTGCTGATATTTTTGGCGTGTAAAATGGTCGTCATGCTAATCCTTATTCATATCTTAAAGTTTGTGCAGGCTGAATTTTTGACGCCCTTAACGCAGGATAAATTGTCATCAAAAAACTTAATAAAAATGATGCCGTTGTAATTAATACCACATCCACAATTTCAATCTGAGAGGGTAAAAAATCAACAGCATACACACTGCCATCAAATAAACTTACGCCAAAAATACGGCTCACAAATAATAAAATATCATTAATTGACAAAGCCAATGCCACGCCAAGCACTGTACCAACAACTGTACCAATCACGCCAATAATCATGCCCTGTACCATAAATACTTGCATGATAAGCTTGGGTGATGCACCAAATGTCTTTAAAATGGCGATGTCTGATTTTTTATCCGTCACCAGCATAACAAGACTTGAGACGATATTAAATGCTGCAACAACCACAATCAAAAACAACAAAAGTCCAATCATTGCTTTTTCCATTTGGATGGCACTAAATAAATTACCGTGTGTGGTTGTCCAGTCGCTTGGAAATAATGGCAATGAATCAATGCCTGCTGCATTATTTGCCACTTGAGGTGCTTTAAAAATATCGTTTAGTTTCATACGCAGACCTTGCGCACCTTCGGGCAACCGAAGCATCACGCCAGCATCATGCATCCGCACAAAACCCATCATGCCATCAATTTCGCTGCTGATATGATATACCCCTACCAAAGTAAACCGCTTAAATCGTGGAATAACGCCTGCTGCTGAGGGTGAGGCTTCAGGCAAAACCAAGGTAACCTTATCCCCCAATTTTAGCCCCATGTCAGAGACAATGGACTCACCTAATATAATACCAAACTCGCCGATATGTAAATCATCCAAACTGCCTGCAACCATGTGCTCATCAATGATAGAAACTTGCTTTTCGTAATCAGGCTCAATGCCAGAGACCACGATTCCAGTCACCTGACCTTCAGCGGTTAACATACCTTGTAGTTGAATATAAGGGGCAACTGCTTGCACTTCTGGATTTTGCATTTTGATTTTTTCGGCAAGCTCTTGCCAATTTGGCAAAATTTCTGTTGAGGTGACTGAAGCTTGAGGCACCATGCCAAGAATGCGTGATTTGATTTCACGGTCAAAGCCATTCATGACCGACAAAACCGTGATAAGTACTGCAACCCCAAGCGTCAGCCCAATGGTTGAGATAAAAGAAATAAAGGAAATAAAGCCATTTTTACGCTTAGCTTTGGTATATCTAAGCCCAATAAATAACGCCAAGGGACGAAACATAAGCTGTGTTCCAAACGATACAATCACGCTAGTTTAGCACTTTTTTGGACAAATACCAAACATTGCATAACAAATGAATTATCAGATTGGTTTTGTTGCGTTTGTGTATCTGTATGATAAGTTTCTTGCTAAAACCGCTTTTTTATGTCAGAATATAGAAATAGAAAAGGTATATACTTATATTTTAACTTTAAATAGATCTGCTTTTTATACAGATGATTTGCCATGAAGTTTATCAGCTTGACATGCTGGATATAAATTTTAATGAATCATCACATTTTTCAGGAATTTATCATTATGAATATGAAATCATCATTAGTGCTAGTGATGCTGGCAGGCTTATCATTGAGTGCGTGTAATAAAAAAGAAGAAACCGTTGTTCAGCCCAATGAACCTGTTACCGCTACAGCTGATGCTGCTGTCGTTGATGCTACCGCTACCACTGACACTCACCAGCCTGAGGTTGCTGTTGTTGACGGTGTGGGCGTATTACCACAATCTTCTTATACAGGCACTTTGCCTTGTGCTGATTGTTCTGGCGTTCAAACCGACCTAACGCTTAACTCTGATGGCACATTTGTGATGGAACAAGATTATTTGGGCAAGCCGAACGGTCAAGTAACTACTCAAGGTACTTATGACATCAATGGCGTGGATAATCAATATGTCCTATTACACCCCAATGATCATGCTGATACGCCTCCTTATTTGATTTATATGGATAAAGACAGCGTTCAATTTCGTGATTTAGAAAATGGTGAAACGCCGACACCTAGCCACACCCTGCTTTTGGTCAATCCTTAAATCAAGTAATCAAATAAATAAAAAAACCTGTCAATGTGTGGCAGGTTTTTTTAGGTAATGACTGTTTTACTATCTTGATGTTTTAATTTTGATATTTTACTATCTTTAAAAACGCATTATTAACTAAACGGTCTTTTTAGATAGATAAACCAAAAATGACGATTTAACATAGCGAATGAATGATGATAAAAAAATCCGTGCTTGTTTTACTTAGTTTTTTGGCATTTGCCAGCACATCACCCAGCTATGCCATTGATGAGCTGGTCATTGCCCAATTAACTAACCCATCAGCCGCCGCCGATGACAACAAACCTGCCAATAATGCTGATGATGCCCCCATTGCCAGTCAAGCCACACCGATTGATGATGCCCAAATTCATGATAGGATTCATGGCATTTTTTCTGAAGTAGATGGATTATCATCGGTCAAAGTTACCGTTAATCAAGGCGTTGTCAAATTATCTGGCGAAACCGCTAACGAAAAAAAAGCCACTCAAGCAGTCAAATTAGCCAATCGCATCAGCGGTGTTGTCACGGTAGAAGATGACATCAGTCGCACTTTGGATATCCAAGATAATGTTACGCCTGTTGTTAATGATTTGGTCAATCAATCCAAAGCAGGACTAAAAGCATTGCCTTTATTATTGGTGGCGTTATTGGCATTTGCCTTGGTAGCATGGCTTGGCGGCTGGCTGTCTCGCCGTGAGAAACTTTGGCAACGCATTACGCCAAATCCTTTTATTGCAGAACTTTTAGCCCAAACGGTTAAAGTTATTTTTATTGTGCTAGGTTTGATACTAGCCTTGAGCTTGATGGGTGCAGAAGCCATCATCGGTACGCTTCTGGGCGGTGCTGGGGTGCTTGGGATTGCCGTGGGTTTTGCGGTTAAAGACACCATTGAAAATTATATTGCTTCTTTGATGCTGAGCATTCGCCAACCTTTTCGGGCAAAAGACCATGTGGTCATTAACGATGAAGAAGGCATTGTGGTACGATTGACCAGCCGTGCCACCATTTTAATGACCTTGGATGGCAATCATTTACGACTACCAAACTCAGAGGTGTTTAAAGCAACCATTTTGAATTATACCAAAAATCCTGAAAGGCGTTTTACCTTTGAGCTGGGTGTGGATGCCAATAACGACCCATTAGCAGCGATTAAAGTGGGGCTAGATGCCATTTATACGCTGGATTTTGTCCTAAAAGAACCTAAGGCGGTTGCCGTTATTAATGAGGTGGGCGACTCAAATATTATTCTTGAGTTTAGAGTATGGGTTGACCAAAATAAAACAGACTTTTCAAAAGCTCGCAGTATCGCCATTCGTGAAACCAAGCATGCTCTTGAAAATCAAGGATTTAGCTTACCTGAGCCAATTTATATGCTAAACTTTGATCAGGCATTAGAAGATGCGGTTATCAATCTTGCAACCCATCTTGTCCCAGCCGCCCCATCGCCCAAAACGACGCCTGATATTTCTATCAATGATACCACCCCAATCGGTGACACCGAACGCCAAAAACAAATCGCCAAAGTGCGTGCCGAAAAAATACTCAATGAAAATTGCATGAATGATATTTTAGATACCGCACCTGATCCAGAAATATGGCACAGAGTTGAGGCTGAAATTCGCAATCGTTCAGGCGAAAAAGATCTATTGAGCAATAATAGCCCACAAGAATAAGCGTTCATTGTTTCAAGTTTATTGGTGTTATTGCTGATCTGATATCATGATTGGTCATCATAAAAAAGGGCTGATGATTTTAGCCCTTTTTTAATTTTAGTTTATTTTATTGGCTTATTTTGTTTATTTAATTGCTAGCCAAAAACGCCCATGGTATTGGCAACATATAACAAAGCAAATCCAAGCAAAAACATAAAACCGATGATTGACAACGCTTGAATGCCAGATGACAGCTTTTGTTCTGAGCGTACCAAAGAGTAATTTAGCCACGCAAAAACAGGCGCAGACACAAACGCAGAACTCATGGCAAATTTGAGCATATTACCAAGCTGACCTGTAAAAAAAGCAATGACAATAAACCCACCAAACACCGCCCACGATATCCAAAATATCAACTGACCACGGCTGATTTCATGCTCACCCTTTATCAATCGCCAGCATTCAGCATTGGCGCGCCCATAACCATCACCTGAGGTGAGGGTGGTACTAAACATACACATAAACGCAATAAACGCCACCAACAACCGTGACCATTCACCAATGGTGGCAGTGTACATGTCAATCAATTGCCCAACATAAGCACTGCCAGCGGTTTGAATCTCTTGCCCTGAACCGTACTGAACATACACACCCAACGCCAAAAAAAGCACCGCTAAGATGGTTGATGTGGCAAAACCCACATTAAAATCCAATCGTCCTTGTTCGTGAGTGGTGTGGTCAGTTTGGATTTTTTTAGCCGTCCACATAGAAGTAATCACAGAAAATTCAAGCGGCGCAGGCATCCAACCGACCACCACCACAATAAAGCTCAAACTTGCCAGATTCCAAGGGCTAGGCTCAACAAAATCTGCCGCCATGACAGTGGGTTTGCCTGCTGCGATAAACACCGCCGCAACCGTGGTTATCGCCAACGCCAAAATGATGATTTTGGTTATGCCATCTAACACATTGTAACGCCCAGCAATCAACAACACCCAAGAAATTGCCAGCACAATGGCCGACGCTGTTAAAGGCGTTAGCCCAAAACTTGGAAACATAAAGGTTAAAATCACCGCTGACATGAGTCCAACCGCCGCCAAAGTGATGATGGAGGAAATGGCTGATAAAATAAAATACACCCAAAGATAGACTTTGGATTTTTTGGCATAACCTGCAATCAGACTGTCGCCTGTGTCATACACATAATCGATGCCAAAACGAAAAAAAGGATACTTCAGCACATTTGCCAAAATAATGACAATGGCAAGTTGCCAACCGAATAATGCTCCCGCTTGGGTTGATGACACCAAATGCGATGCACCAATGGCCGCCGATGCCATCAAAATTCCAGGACCAAAGGCCTTCCAATTAATCTTACTAATCCTGCCAAGATAATGGTTTTTTACTTGAGTGGTCATGAGTGTTCCTGATGATAACTGTGGTTTGATACCATGGTTAAAGGTAAATTTTAGTGTTGTAAATAATGAATGATATCTTTGTGGTATTAAATGATTTCATTTATTAATACCATGTTGCTGCACTTTGTATTTTTATTAGCATACTTTACCATCAAATTACTGTATTGACCAATGAATATTATTTCATCAATCTTGAAAAAATTTTTAGGTGTATCTGTCCTTAATACCTGCCAAGTGCTTGAGATTTTTTAACCAATCCCCATGTAGATAAGCAGTTATTTATGAGTAGTAATTATGAGCAATCAGACCATTCGTTATAATTATACGCACGAAACCTCCCCCACCAAAGTTGATTTACCCCATGATGAAAATGCCAGCCATGGCGACCATTGGGCGATTTTGACCAATGACATTAGCCAAGATGTACCAAATTGGCTACAGGCAATGTTAGATAAAGCAACCTTACCCAAAGGACTTTGCCCACAAAATAGTACCAATAATGCCAAACTGCTTTTGGGTATGAATGAACCTTGTCATATCAAACAAATTTTAACCATCAAAAACGGTTCTCCCCAAGCTTTTATTAATGCCTTTCCTGCGGTTAATAGCCCCTATGGTTTAACCTGCCAAATTGAGCGTATCATTCGCTGTGATACCACATCAGACGCCATTTTGTGCCTAAAAACACCTGATGGTGCGGTCATTTATGCATTTGACCAACTGTATGCCGTCAATCGCACAGAGTATCGCACACCCAAAAAATACTTTGTTAATTTTAGTGCATTGGCTTATCATATCAAGCCAAGCAACCAAGAAGAAACGATTGTCATTGAGGACCAAGAAGCCATTCGCCATCACCGTGCTTTTAATGATATTGTTGCAAAAAATGGCGGTCAAATCCCTGATGATATTGATGAGAAAATCCGTCAATGGCAACCAAAAGACCATGAATCTGGTAAGCCGTTTGCACCTGTTGAGATTAATTTGGGGCATATGTGTGCTTATTTATACGGTGAAACCTTTGGTCAAGAAGATGAAGCTTGGTGTCAAGGGCAGGTTTTGGGCAAATCAAGCACAGAGTTTTTTGGCAAACCGATGACCTTATTTGATGTGGTCATTTTGCGTGAACCTGATGCCGACCCGTTTGTGGTGCGTATTGCAGCTGTCAGCACTGAGCAAACAAATGCCATTCAGGTGCATGATTATATTCAAGCAAATATTTGGCTACAAGCTGCCATCTATGAAGCCAATCAAAAACCACATCAAAAGTAGCCATTCACTTAAAATCACCCATAACAATACCTATATTGCGTAAGTATTGTTATGGGTTTTTTATCATCTGCTCGGTTAAATCGTATCAGCTTTTAATTAAGGCATTTAGCCAATCGCCAATACTTGTTATTTGTGGCAAACAGACCTGATGCGCCATAGGATAAGTGGTATAAATAGGAGTTAAGCCAAGTGATTTTAAGTGGTTCATCGCCTGTATGCCCAAAGTTTTGGGGACGATGTCATCAAATTCCCCATGGTCAATCTTGACGGCAACATGATGATTTACTGGGATTGATTGGATATGTTCAAATGTGGCAAAATAAGTTGACAATGCCAAAAGACCGCCAAGCTTGCGTGAATTGGTTAAAACATTATGATACGCCACCGCACCCCCTTGTGAAAATCCTGCAATGATAATATTTTGGCTATCAATCCCTTTGGCAATCTCATCATCAATCAACTCATCAATCATCGCACTTGAAGACATGATTTGAGCCACATCAACTTTACGATTTAAACTCATCTCCAAAATATCATACCAAGCAGGCATGACATAGCCGTTATTAATGGTGACAGGGATTTTTGGGGCATGGGGGAAAATAAAACGAACGGCAGTATCTTTTGCCAAACCAAGATTAGGCACAATCGGTTCAAAATCATGGCCACTGGCACCAAGCCCGTGTAACCATATCACCGAATGCGTGATGGGCTGAGCAGATGGATTATGTTCAACCACTACCGAAGTTAATTTTGACATATATCAGTTCCATTATTGCATAAAATCAGTTGGTTCATCATACGATGATTGCCCATAAATTGCAATCAAATCAAAGAACCAAAGACTCATATTAATGCTAAATTCTTGGGTGATAAATTGATGATTCTGCCAGATAGTGATATGATATGGGCATAACCCATCAAGCGTAGTGAGCCATCGATGAGATGGCTTAGTGGGCGTGTCAGGTTAATTGATATCAATGATTTGGGATAATTTATGCAGTGGCGTGGACGCAGACAAAGCAACAATATCGAAGACAGACGCAGCGGCGGCGTCAAAAAAGTCGGCGGCGTGAGTATTTTTGGTTTAATCATCGCCATCATCTTATGGCAGGTATTTGGTATCAGCCCAGAGACCACCTTGGGTGTTGCTCAACAAATTCAAGGACAAACAACCACGGCCCCCGCTCATGAAACCGCTGATATGGCAGAATCTAAAGCGTTTGTTGCCACAATTTTGGCAGATACCGAAGATGTTTGGACGCCAATTTTTGCCCAATCAGGTCATCACTATCAGCCACCAAATTTGGTTTTGTTTAGCGGTGCTGTCCAATCTGCCTGTGGGTCAGCCACTTCAGCCAGCGGTCCATTTTATTGCCCTGCTGACCAAAAAGTATACCTAGATACACAGTTTTTTCGTGATATGCGTACACAAATGGGCATTACAGGCGAAAAAAACCATACCGAACTGACACGCCAAGACCAAGCCGCTGATTTTGCTCAAGCGTATGTCATCGCCCACGAGGTTGGTCATCATGTCCAAACCTTGCTTGGCATTTCTCAACAAGTACGCCAAGCCCAAGCAAAAGCCAATCAAACGGTAGCCAATAATTTATCTGTACGCTTAGAGTTGCAAGCAGATTGCTTTGCAGGCTTATGGGCACGCCACAATCATGAGCGTACACAATTTTTACAACAAGGTGATATTGAAGAGGCTCTAGATGCTGCCGAAAAAATCGGTGATGATTACCTACAACATAAAGCCCATGGTCATACCGTCCCAGATAGCTTCACTCACGGAACCAGTACCCAGCGTAAAAACTGGTTTTATAAAGGCTTTGAAACAGGTGATGTGCATCAATGCGACACCTTTTCTATAAACCAAATTTAATCTTTTAGCTGACCTTATCCGACGGAATTTATATGCAACTGCCTGATCATCTGATCCAATTACTCACTCAATATCTGACTGAACACACCCACCAACCCATCATCATCGACCCTGCGGTTTTGGCTTATCGGTGGGTTGGTGGTACATCAGGCAATCTTGAACCGATTGAGGTCAGCTTTGGTCGTAGTTTGGCGGATTTGCTTGGCATTGATACCCAAAAAAACAAACTCATCGCCAACACCCAGCAGTTTTTGGCTCGCCTGCCTGCCAATCATGTACTGATGACAGGTACACGAGGTGCAGGCAAATCATCACTGGTGCGGGCATTGCTTCAGGCTTATCATTCCCAAGGATTGCGTGTGATTGAGGTTGCCAGAGATGATTTAAAACATCTTGGTAAAATTCGCCATGCCATCAAAGAGTCGGTTAATCAAGGCAATACCAATCGCTATCTTGTTTATTGTGATGATTTGGCGTTTAATGCTCAAGATGAAAATTACCGCACCCTAAAGTCAATCTTAGACGGCTCACTTGACAGCGAACATAGTCAGCTACTTGTCTATGCCACCAGTAACCGCCGCCATCTATTACCACAGATGATGAAAGATAATATCAGTATTTATAATGGCCAAACCGATGAAGTGAACCCTTATGAAACCATTGATGAGACAGTATCTTTATCCGACCGCTTTGGGTTATGGCTATCATTTCAGCCAATGAACCAACCGTTATACTTACAAATTGTTGAGCATGAACTGACAAAGGCCAATATCGTCTTTGATGATTTTGCCCAATCTCAAGCCTTACAATGGGCAAGCAGTCGTGGCGGCCGTTCTGGTCGCATCGCATATCAGTTTACTCAACATTGGATTGGTCAAACTCGCCTAGCTCAAGGCGTTAGCGGTTAATATTCAGCTTAATATTTGATGGCCTTGATACCAATTACCGATTACCGATAATATTTCTAAAGGTTAAATTCACTCGGCTGCTTCGTATCTTTTTTTGCCTAGGAACGCTGTGCTGCCAAAAATGTTGCAACTGACCTGCCATCACTAAAATACTCCCATGATGTAAAAGCAGTTCAAGCTTAAGCGTATGATTGTCGCATAAACGCAGTAAAAACCGCCGAGACCCACCAAAATTTACCGAAGCAATCAAATTCTCCAAATGCACATCAAAATGCACATCATTGGCATCCGCCCAGTCAATAGCACCATGATGGCGAGTAATAAAATATGTGGTCATATTTAATTTTAACTTAAATTAACTTAAAAGTATGATAAATTAACATATGCTTAATGCCAATATCAAAATCATTCAGCTAATTTTAGCCATTAAATAAATTGTTAAAACGCTGCTTTAAACTTTGATAGGCTCTGGGTTCTTGATCAAGAATGCTTCTGACATCTCTATTTTGATTATCAAGCCCATAAACCAAGGCATTTCTCAAATTAGATAGAAATCTAAAATTCTCCGATTCTTGTAATATTACTCTGGCCTGCTCACGATCGTTAACGGCTTATTTGGTTTAGTATCCGCCTGATATGTCATTATCAGATAAATTTGATGCGTAAGTCAGCTGATGATTCTTTGGGCAAAAAAATAAGCCATAACGGTCAGTTACGGCTTATTTTATCTGAACCATCTGAGCGGTTTGGGCTTATTTGTCCCAAACCATCACTCAGCTGATTTTTGATGAATGGGTTTTTTAGTTTGCTGAGTCAAAACGCTTTTGTGCCTCGTCCCAGTTAACCACTTCCCAAAAAGCTTTGATATAATCTGGGCGTTTATTTTGGTATTTTAGATAATAAGCATGCTCCCACACATCCAAACCAATGATAGGAAATCCCTTGCAGCCTGCGACTGCTTCGCCCATCAATGGGCTATCTTGGTTGGCGGTCGAGACAACTTTTAGCGAACCTTCATCAAGCACCAACCACGCCCAACCTGAACCAAAACGGCTGGCAGCAGCTTTTTCAAACTGTTCTTGGAATGCTTCAACAGAACCAAAATCTCTCACGATGGCATCTTTTAATGATCCGCCCAAAGTCGTGCCTGTTTTTAAAATGGTCCAAAATAGGCTGTGATTGGCATGCCCGCCAGCATTGTTTCTGACGCCTGTTCTTTTTTCTTCAGGGATTTCATCCAGATTTGCGATAACCTCTTCAGCAGATTTATCCGCCCACTGAGTACCTTCAAGCAGACCATTGGCGTTATTAACATAAGCTTGATGGTGGCGTGAATGGTGAATTTCCATCGTTTCTTTATCAAAATGTGGCTCTAGTGCATCGTAGCTGTAGCCCAACTCTGGTAGAGTGAATGCCATTGCAATTTTCCTTCTTTTGTGAATAATCGGTCTAAATATCATGGGACTAATTAATTAGATGATAAAACATATGATAAAACATATGTATGATAAGACAAATCATAAAAGTCCAATATCACTATAAAGCCATCATGGGATAAATTCAAGTAAATTTACAAATTTCACACTCAATCATACCCAAAAAACCAATCAATCCATTGCTAATTTTTATCAGTCAAAGATGAATTGGCAGGCGGTGATGACGATATAGGACATTTTATTATTAATTTTTTGTCATTAAATATGAGCAAAAATACCAAAAATGCCCAAAAATGGTGTATCATTAGACATGCTATTTTTATCGTTGTATTAAGACATACAAACATTAAGCAACTGTATAACTTTAACCAACCAAATAACTCAAATGAGTTTTAACTCACCTTAAAAATAACTTGAGCAGACGCATGACAACCAATCACCAAAATGACCAATTCACCAATCCAAATATCCTACCTATTGGCACGCCCCAAGGTCAAAGTGAACAACAACGCCCCCAAGGCGAAAAACCAGCCGATGACGAGACGACTCATTTTGGCTATCAAACGGTGCATAAATCTGAAAAACAAGCCAAAGTTGCCGAAGTATTTACCTCTGTTGCACGCAAATATGATGTGATGAATGACTTGATGAGCTTTGGTATTCATCGCCTATGGAAACGCTATGCCATCAGTTTATCAGGCGTTAGAAGCGGTCAAAAGGTTCTTGATATTGCAGGCGGTACAGGCGATTTGGCGAAGGTGTTTAGCCGTGAGGTCGGTCGCTCTGGGCGTGTGGTGTTGTCTGATATTAATGAAGCGATGCTTGAGGTCGGTCGTACTCGTCTGATTAATGCAGGCTGTAATAATGTTGACTTTGTGCTTGCCAATGCCGAGACGCTTGAGCCTTTTGAAGATAATAGCTTTGATTTGGTGACCATCAGTTTTGGTTTAAGAAATGTTACCGATAAAGATAAAGCACTCTCTGCCATGCACCGTGTTTTAAAACCAGGTGGTCGTCTGCTGGTGCTTGAATTTTCAAAACCTGTCTTTGAACCTTTGTCAAAGGCTTATGATTTATACTCATTTACCGCCCTACCCATCATGGGTAAGATTGTGGCAGGTGATGCCGAAAGCTATCAGTATTTAGCCGAATCAATCCGTATGCACCCAGACCAACAAACGCTCAAGCAGATGATGCAAAATGCTGGCTTTGTCAACTGTGATTATCACAATTTAACAGGCGGTATTGTTGCGGTTCATCGTGGATTTAAGGCACGGTCATGATGATCGGGGTGCTGTCGCTTGCTGTGGGTGAAAAGCTGGTAAATGCCGCCATCGGCTTAGACCCATTGATACAGTCTGAATTAAAAAACTTATCAGGTAAGACTCTGCGTGTGATGATGCGGTCGCCAAACCTATCCATTGATGTGTTATTTGGTGATGAGCGTGTGCGTCTTGAACCTGCTTTTGAGCCGATTTTTGAGCCACAAGGCGGTATTTATCCCAATCCGCCTGAGTGTACTTTAACGGTTGATAATCCTAGGCATCTATTAGCCCTCCTTCAAAATCCAACAGGCAATTTGCCAATTCAAGGCGACCATCAGATTTTAATGCGTGCCAAATACATGCTTGAGCAATGTCATCCTGACATTTGGTCTTGGTTAGAGCGGCTACTTGGGCGAGATGCGGTTGGTCAGTTATATTTTATTGGTCAAGAAATTTCCCCTTTATCAGCTCCCATCATCAGTCACATTAAGCAAGCTTTGGCAAGCTTTGTATCACACCAAGCATCTTCCAATGAGAGTGACTTTATCGATCAGACACTTCAGGATAAAAAACAAACCCTGCTTCGCCTACAAAGTGAGATTGAACGCAGTCAAGCCAAATTAGCAGAAATTCAAAATACTCTTAACCAAAATAACTAAAAACTAAGCCGCCCACCGATATGCTTATCACTCATCGCAAACGCTTGTTGTCATTATACCGCATCGCAGCCAAATATCGCCTAGATACACATTTTGCTGATGTGCCAGAATTTGCACCCATTGCTCGCCTGCTTCGTGTGCATCCTGCAAGCTTTGGCCGCTCACATCAGCCTTTGGGCGTCAAGCTTGCACTTGAAGAAATGGGGACGCTATTTTTAAAGTTGGGTCAATTATTATCCACTCGTTCTGATTTATTACCGCCACAGATTATCGCACAATTATCCTTATTACAAGATAAGGTTGCCCCATTTGATGCCAAAACAGCCATTGCCACCATTGAACATGCCAAGTACGGCTTAGGTCAGCCGATTGGGGATATCTTTGCTCGCTTTGATGAGACGCCTTTGGCCGCTGCCAGTGTCGCACAAGTACATACCGCCGCCTTGCATGATGGTCGTGAAGTGGTTGTTAAGGTTGTCCGCCCCAATATCAAACAAGGCATCATCGCAGACTTTGAGCTATTACGACAAATGGCGGCTTGGGCATCTGCACGCCTTGAAGCGGCTCGTGCCATCCATCTGATTGATGTGGTTGAAGATTATCGCCAAATTATGCTCAATGAGCTGGATTTGACGCTTGAGGCTGCCAACAGTACCAAAATGCGTCATAATTTTACAGGCTCTCGGCTGATTTATGTGCCTGAAGTGTATATGAGTGCCAAACAGGTGATGGTATCTGAACGCATCTTTGGCGTACCTATTTCCCAAACTGACTTATTTGATGCCCTTGGTTATGACCGTGCTGTGCTGGCCAAAAAAGGCTTGACCATCTTTTTTACCCAAGTATTTCGTGATAACTTTTTTCATGCCGATATGCACCCAGGCAATATTTTTGTTGAAACCATGCCTGATGGGCGTGCTGTTGCCGAACCACGCTATATCGGGCTTGATTGTGCTATTATGGGTGAGCTGTCCAAAGAAGACCAGCTGATTGTTGCACGAATGCTGTTGTCAGTTATGAATGCCAATTACACCGCACTGGTGGATATCATTTGGCAAGCAGGCTGGATACCACCGTCAGCGGATAAATATGCACTGATGCGAGATATGAGCCGTACCGTTTCGCCAATGGTGCTAAAGCCGATTCATGAAATTGATTTTGCAGGCGTGCTATTTGAAATTTTATCCATTGCTCGCCGCCATCGCATGAGCATTCCACCGCAGCTCATGCTGCTGCTTAAGACGCTGGTTCATGTGGAGGGGCTGGGTCGTGAGCTGTATCCTGAGCTGGATATTTGGTCACTTGCCAAACCAATTTTAACCGCTTGGGTCAAATCTCAACTAGACCCCATCAAAAATATACAAGAGCTACAAGCTCGCCTGCCCGAGGTGCTGCTGTCTACCACAGACTTACCCAAGCTACTTAACCAAAGCCTACAAAGCCTAGCCACTTTAGGTGCTCATCAAGATGCCATATTACATGAGCTACAATCGCTCCGAGCCGATGGACTCAATGAGCGTCGCCATGACTGGATTGCTTTGGCTGGGTTTGTCATCATGCTGGGTATGGCGTGGTGGTCAGCATTGGCAATTCATCTATATCTAGCCCCGATATTTTTTATACTGGCGATTGGGGTTGTTCTATGGCGTGTGCTGTTGTAATCGACTGATATCACTATAAAAGGAAGTGTATGAACCAAAATCTTTGGACACATATTCGCACTGTGTCAGATTTTCCAAAGGCAGGTATTGAGTTTTATGATATCAGCCCACTACTCAATCAACACCTAAATCAGCTGATTGACGCATTGATTGATGCGTTGCCAAGCGACATACTGGCGGCAACGGATGCCTTGGTTGCGGTTGAATCTCGTGGATTTGTGCTTGCCAGCCTTTTGGCTGCTCGCCTTGATAAAGGTTTGATTCTTATTAGAAAAACAGGCAAACTCCCGCCCCCTGTCCATCGTGAAAGCTATGGTTTGGAATATGGCAGTGATACGCTTGAGATCAGCCGCGACCTTGACCCTGCCAATGTCTTATTGATTGATGATGTGCTTGCCACAGGCGGTACTTTGGTGGCTGCTGATAAGCTGTGTAAAGCGGCTGGCTTAACCGCCCTTGGATCGTTGGTATTGCTAGATTTGACCGAATTACATGGTGATTTGGGATTAAAATATTGGTGTGTCTTAAGTAAATAGTTGTTAATCAATAAACTTGAATTTATAAACTATAAATTAATAAACCATGAGTTTATAAACTATGGATTAACAATATCATACCAACAAACATCGCCCACATCTGCATAGGCAATGTTTAGTTTATTGGTTAATTGCTGTCTTAAAGAGTTTTTTAAGAGCAATATCCTAACTCTTAAACTTCACCAAATGCTCAGCATTGGGATAATGATGGTCATGCTCAACATCACATGCCTCACCGATAACCGTTCCATCTTCTTTGATGGGCCTGTGAATGTAGCCTGTGCGTTCTGTGATGGGTAGATACTCATGTTCCCAGACCATCACCGCCTGCATGCAGGTTTGACGCTGTGCATCGGTCAGCCTTTCACCATTTTCCCAGCGACCAATCTCAATGGCAGTACGAAATTTATCAATAATTTCAGGGGTTAGATTGTTTAGAATTTCTTGTTTATTCATGGGTTATTTTTCCAATTAATGAAAGAAAATTAATCCAGTGCAAACTCTTCACTGTATAAATTCCAATGTAATTTTGTACGGCACGCTTCATAAAAGCTATAGCTGTTTGGGTGCAGTAATAAAAGCGTCTTATCATGCTTGGCGATGATGAGTGTTTGGTCATTTTCCAAAGGCACCGAAGTCTTACCATCTGCACCAACCATGGGCTGTGTGCGGTTATCTTTATGAGTATTAATCATAATTTGGCTGCTGCCAGCAACAACAAGCGGGCGGTCAGATAGCGTGTGTGGATGCATAGGCACTAGACAAATGGCGTCTAATGTTGGGTGAATAATCGGCCCACCTGCTGACAGTGCGTAGGCAGTTGATCCTGTGGGTGTTGCGACAATCAGACCATCTGCATGCTGACGATAGACATCTTTATTATTAATTTTTAGTTTAAAATCAATGGTGTGAACTGACTTGCCTGCATGTAAGACAATATCATTTAACGCAATATCTTCATGTAAAATTTGTGTCAATGCATTGTCAGTATTGTCATTGGTCGTATTTTGAATGATTTGAAGTTTTAATAAAAATCGCTCAACCAGCCAATATTGTCCATCAAGCACCTGCCCAACTTTTTCGGTCAGCTCATCTGGATTAATATCCGCTAAAAATCCCAATCGCCCCCGATTGATGCCAAGCACTGGCACGCCAGTACCTGCCATCACAGACGCCGCCTGAAGCATCGAGCCATCACCGCCCACCACGATGACCAAATCGCACCGCTCACCCATCGTGTGGCGTGGTGTGATTATGATGCTATCATCTGCATGCTCACCATCAATCAAGATGCCCTCAATGGCCGCTGTCTGCGCGTCAATGACAATCGATAATTGACGCATCTTAAGCAGTCTAATGAGTTCATTTAGCGTTTCTACAATACTGGCTTTGCCTGCACGCCCCATCACACCAATACGATGAAATGGTGGGCGTTTTGGGTGATTGTTGGTAAAATTTGACATGGCTTGGCTTAATCATAAATAATGCGTATCATACCAAAAAAATGCCCATTAACACAACAAACACGCCACGCCTTGTGATGAATGATTCATACAAAAAGGTACATATGGTTAACTTGACAAAGTTACTTGGTTTTTGGATAATCAAGGCAAAGATTTTTTATGTCATCTGATTTTTTATGTCATCTGATTAATATTCTGTCAAAATGGTTGTTAACACCGTTTTGATACCGATTTGCGACCAAATACAGATATTTGCTATCATCGTTCCTGTGTTTTTAATTGATTGGTTGATTAATTTTCATTGATGTTAAGATTGACAAATTTTTATTGAACAAGGATATACTATGGCCAACCCTATCATCAGCCGTACAACACTTGCCACCAGTGCCGTTGCCATGAGTGTGCGTGGTGTTGTCAGTAAAACCGCTTTTTTACTTAGCTTAGCCGCCGTTTCAGGATTTGGTGTATTTTTTTATGCCTTATCCATCAATGTCTCATCATCGCTATTATATGCCATGGCATTGGTTTCGGTATTTGCTGGCATGGGCGTAGGCTTAGCCAGTGCCATGAAGCCGCACCTTGCCAAATCGCTTGCCATTCCTTATGCACTGATTGAAGGGGTGCTATTGGGTGCATTTAGCCTAATCATGTACCGATACTACCCATCCGTACCATTATCTGCATTATCAGCAACTTTTATCACCGCTGCTGTCATGTTGACGCTATATGTCACAGGCATTATCAAAGTTACCGAAAAATTTCGTGCCATCGTAACCTCGGCGGTGATTGCCATTGGTATTTTATATTTGGTGCAGTTGGGTTTTCACCTATTCGGTTCTAGCCTGCCTTTATTATTTGATGGGGGTATGGTTGCCATCGGCTTTAGTGTTTTTGTGATTTTGATTGCGTCGTTTAGCTTATTGCTTGATTTTGACAATGTTGAAAAAGGTGTGGCATTTGGCGTAGCACAAGACTATGAATGGGTGTATGGCATCGGTATTTTGTCCACATTGGTTTGGATGTATATCGAATTTTTACGCCTGATTGGCTATTTGCAAGAATAAGCCATTAGCATTAAAACCAACTTAATTTTAATTAAAAACCACCAAAATACGCTGATATTTTGGTGGTTTTTTTAGGTTGATTAAAAAATTTACTTCGCTTTTTTAATACGCATGGCGTTTGAGACCACCACCAAACTTGATAACGACATGCCAATCGCCGCAAGCCAAGGCGGTACATAGCCAAACGCTGCAGGCAATAGCACTAACGCATTATAAACCAATGCCCATTTGAGATTTTGGCGGATAATGGCTTGGGTTTTGATTGAAAGATGAATGGCTTTGGGTATCGAGCGCAGCCGACCACCCAAAAGAACACTATCACTTGACACTTGGGCGAGGTCTGCGGCACCTGCAATGGCGGTTGAGACATTGGCAGCCGCCAAAACAGGCGCATCATTAATCCCATCACCAACCATCAAAACAATGTGATTATCTTGTTGTAATTGCTTGATGTATGCCACTTTATCCTCTGGTGTTAGCCCATAATATGCCTGATCAATACCAAGCGTTTTGGCAACTTTTAGGGCATTGGGGTTGGGGTCGCCTGTCAGCATAAGCGGTATCATGCCTGATGATTTGATTTGCTCAATCATCTGATGGGCGTCTGTACGAATCGGATCATTAAAATAAAACCGTGCAATCAGTCGCCAACTGCCATCTTGCCAAGCTGATAAAAGTACCGACATATTGGCTTGATAGTCCTCCAGATTTTCTTGATAGCGTCCATAGTCAAAGTCAGGCTGGCTACTTGCTTGGTCGGTAACAAAACTGGCATGACCAATGCGATAACGCACGCCCTGATACACCGCTTCCACACCGCCTGCGATATGATGGCTCATCTCTTGAACGGCAGGCAAATGCAGCCCATGCGCCGCTGTCAAAATCGCCTTGGCAACTGGGTGGCGATTGCCAATCTCTAACGCTGCTGCCAGTGCCAAAATGTCATCGTTTGGGTAATCGCTTACCACCGCCAAAAGATTTGCCTGCCCAAGGGTTAATGTCCCTGTTTTATCAAATGCCACATGGCTAACCTTAGCCAAAGTTTGTACCGTATGACCACGAGTTGGTAAAAACCCAAAGCTTGCCAAGCGATTGGTTGCCACGGTCAGTGCAATCGGGGTAGCAAGCGATAACGCACAAGGACAAGTTGCCACCAAAACCGCCACTGTCGCCCACAACGCTTGGGTCTTATCAATAAAATACCAAACCACAAACACCAAAAGCGACAATAAAAGTACGCGTGCCACAAACCAGCGTGCCATTTTATCGGCATCTTGGGCAATTTGGGGTTTTTCGCTCATCGCGCGATTCATCAGGCGGTCAATGAGTGCAATTTGGCTGTTATCAACATCATCGGTTACCAGCATTAATAGCGGCTGGCTATCATTTTGAGAACCGCCAGCCAATCTTTCGCCACAAGTTTTGACGATTAAATCGCTCTCGCCTGTCAATAGGCTTTGGGAGACGGTCGCAGTTTTGGATAATAAGACGCCATCTGCCACAATTTGACACCCCGATTCGATCCAAATGACATCGCCAACTTTCACACTTTGGGCCAAAATTTTGGCGTTATCATCTTGACCCATTTGGCTGATGCGTTTATCCATATCGCCTTTGGTAGCCAGCCAAGTATCAATGGCTGTCTGTGCTTGGTCGGTGGCAAGTGCTTGAACCAAATCAGACGCCTCATCAAGTTTGGTGACCAATATCGGCTCAATCACCACCAAATCTGATGCCATATTTGATGCTTTTAGGCGAGCGTTGTGTTCAATATATCGCCCTGCCAATAAAAAAAAGATGAACATAGAGACCGAGTCAAAATAAGTCTCGCCTGCACCGATGATGGTGGCGTATAAACTGGCAAAAAAGGTCAAGATTAAGGCAATCGATACAGGCACATCCATATTAATTTGTCGTGCGCGTAGTGCGTGATAAGCCGACACAAAAAATGGCACACCTGAATAAAAAAAGACAGGGATACTAACAAACAGCGAAACATAACGCAAAAAATCACGATGCTCAACCAAAATACCGCTGTACGCACCAAAATACATCCCAATCGAAAACATCATCGCCTGCATCGCACCCAAAGCGGCAATACCTAGCCGTATGAGCATTTGTTGATTTTGTCGTTTGAGCATCGCTTCATGCGTATCTTGGCGATAAGGCTTGGCGTCATAACCAACTGAATGAACCGTTTTTAAAATCTCACCAATCGATAAAATACCATCATCCCAATTCACTCGCATACGCTGCTGTGTTAAATTCACCTGACACGCTCTCACCCCATTAAGCGACCTGAGCCGAGTTTCAATCAGCCAAGTACAGGCTGAGCATTTAAGATTGGTCACCGAAAGCTCAGCGGTACTGCCACCATTTTCAGCATACACAAACTGCTCTTTGATATCTGCATGATTATAAGCGTCAAAATTTATCGCCTCAGGCAAGCTTGCCGTTGGGCTAATCTCACGGCGGTCAAGATAATACTGCGACAGCCCCGCCTCAACAATGCTTTGAGCGGCCAGCTGGCACCCCAAACAGCACATAGGGCGTGGCTTATCAAATATCATCGTAAAAAACGGCTCTTTGGGCAACACCTCCCCACAATGAAAACAACAGCCTGCAGGCGGTAGGATTAAACTGTACTCACCCAGCTCATCATCGCCAAAAGCGGTTAAGTCTGGGTTTTGCTGGTGATCAGATTGGTTCATGGTTTGGGTATCACTTGATGAAATAATAAGGATAACAGGTTGATTGATGATTGGTGCAGTGTTTTGCTTTTTTACGCTTGTTTTGCTCTTTTGCTTTTTTTGGTTGATGGATTTTTTGGGTTACATTGAATGATTAACGATGAAAGTCAATACATTTACTCAATTTACTCATAACATCTTGGATAAACGCTTTTTTGATTGGGCAAAAGTTTGGCATGACTGATATCATCAATCGGTATCACGCAAACACGCCCTTTGATCGTGTCAATATTCAATAATCATATTTAAATTATACCATAAGTTCATGCGTACGCTAAAAGGCTTTGATGGCGGTTTTTGGGCATAACGGTGGACATAACAGGTTGGTACAAGATTGGTACACATTTGGGCAGAAATCGTGATAAAATTTAACCATTTTGCCAATTTGGTGTCATAATTTGACTTGAAAAATCCAGCCATTTCGGCGATAGTATCAATTTTTTATTGGGGTTTTATTGTGTCAAAATCTGTACCACGCTCTTTTTGGCGTCATCAGTCAGGGCTGATAGGGGCAAGGGTTTTATTGGTTGTCTTGTTTGTTATGATGGCGGTATTTGTGCTGTACGCCATGCGTCTAAATACTGCCGTTGTCAGTAAATTTGAAAATCGCAAATGGGATATTCCTGCCACCTTATACTCACGCCCTTTGGTACTGCATCAAGGTGCCGCTTTATCCGCCAAAGATCTTGAATCATGGCTCAAACTGCTCAGATATAGCCATGATGACACCAGCCAAACGGGTCGTTACCAAAAAAATGGTCAAGTCTATACCATTTATACACGAGGTTTTCATTATGGTGATGCCGACAAAGACCCAAAGCAGCTCATCGAAGTTCATTTTGACCGCAATACCATCAAAAGCCTAAAAAGCTCCGCCCCAAATAACAGCGGTATACTACGCCTAGAACCCATCAAAATCGGTAGCATTTATCCTGATAATCTAGAAGACCGCCTACTGATCACACAAGAACAAATCCCAAAACCGCTCGTTGATGCCTTGATTGCCACCGAAGACCGCAATTTTTATCAGCATCATGGCATATCAATGCGTGGGGTTGCTCGTGCGTTATTCACCAATCTGACAGGCAGGCAGGTGCAACAAGGCGGCTCAACCATCACCCAACAATTAATTAAAAACTTTTATCTAAATTCTGAACGCACCTTAAAACGCAAAATCAATGAAGCTTTGATGGCGGTTTTATTAGAAACCCATTATAGCAAAGATGAAATTTTATTGGCTTATATGAATGAGATTAATTTGGGTCAAAATGGTCAGCAGTCGGTGAATGGCTTTGGGATTGCTGCCCAGTTTTATTTTGATAAGCCGCTTGGTGAGCTGTCTTTAGAGCAGTATGCGTTATTGGTGGGTTTGGCAAAAGGGCCTAGCCACTATAATCCTCGCAAAAACCCCGAGCGAGCATTACAACGCCGAAATACTGTATTAAATAGCATGCTGGCAACAGGTAAAATTGATACCGCCACCCATCAAGATGCCATCAATCGCCCACTGGGTGTGGTAAAAACGCCTGCCATCGCTCGCTTACAGTTCCCTGATTTTTTTGATGCTGTGCAACGAGAGCTAAAAACTCACTACCGCTCAGAAGACCTGAAAAATCGTGGTCTGCGTATCATCTCAACACTAGACCCACTCGCCCAGCAAGCCGCCGATACCGCCATGACCAATCAGCTTGGCACACTCAGAAAAAAAGACAGCCGCACTCAAAAGCTACAAGGTGCGTTGGTCAGCGCTCACCCTGCCACAGGGGAGCTGGTTGCTTTGGTGGGTTCAGGTAGTGATTTTACTGGGTTTAATCGTGCCATCGATGCCAAACGGCAGGTTGGTTCTTTATTAAAGCCTGTGATTTATCTGACTGCCTTTCAATCAGGTCAATACAATCTCACCACGCCTGTCAATGACACCCAAACCAGCTATACCGTCAATGGTCGCTCATGGACACCCAAAAATTATGGCGGTCAATCTCATGGCAGCGTACCACTATTGACCGCATTTGCCAAGTCATACAACCAAGCTGCGGTCAATGTCGGTATGCAGCTTGGTTTAGATGCGTTTAGGGCACAGCTGGGCAATTTATCCATCACCACCGATATTCCGCCTTATCCATCTGTTATGCTGGGTGCGATTGATTTATCGCCCATGCAGATGCTGGGCATGTATCAGATTTTTGCCAATGGCGGTGCTTATACGCCCATTCATACCATTCGTACCGTGATCGATGATAAAGGGCGAGTACTACAACGATCCCAACCACGCCATCAATTTCGTGCACCACCGCAAGCGGTTTATCTGCTTAACCGTGGACTTCAAGAGGTCATCAAATCAGGCACTGCCAAAGCTGCCGATAGTATCAATAACCATCTGGGATTGGCAGGTAAAACAGGCACAACCAACGCAAACCGTGATGCGTGGTTTGCAGGGTATAGCGGTAACTATGTCAGCGTGGTTTGGGTGGGTCGTGATGATAATCAGCCCATCGGCTTGACGGGGGGTTCTGGTGCATTGCCCATTTGGATGGATTACATGAAAAAGCTCAACCTAACGGCGGTCAATCTGCCCCTACCTACTGGTGTGACTTGGCAGTGGATGGATGGCAGATTGGGATTGCCGACCATGGAGAGCTGCCCTGATGCCAGATGGCTGCCTGTGATTGACTTATACCGCCCGAGCCAAATGAGCCCTTGTGCCAGTGCCATTTTATACCAAGAGCAGATCTATCAGCAGATGCTTGAGTATGATCCCTTTGATGATGGCGGTGAATCTTTTGAGCCGATACCGATACAGCCACCAGTTTTTGAAGAAAACATGATGGATGATCATTTTTGGCGGTGATGCTTGGGTGGTGGGATTTGGTTGGTGGGGTTTGTCATTTGCCAAAGCTAAAATTGTACCATCTTTGGCAGTCATTTTTGTGATAATATTCATAAGATGATTTATAATCGCAATTATGATATCATTGGCTGACAAGTTACCATAAGCTTACGCTTAGCCTAAGTCTTATCCAAACTTATAAGTTTCGCCCAAACTTAGTAACGCCTTGCTTGGCAGTGCTTGGGCGGTGAAACGCATGGTTAAGAGATCATTAATCAGTTAATTTTAATCATTTGGCATGTTTTATTTAAAGTGTCAATCATTTTAAAGCGTTGAAAGTTTTAAATTAAAGTGTTGAAAGTTTTAAAAGTGTTTTAACTGACACAGTTTTATGGTGATTGACACGGTCAAAGCACTCCCCATGACACATGCAAAAATAACACATGCAAAAGTTTTAGCGTATTGGTTTTACCATATTAGTTTTATCGTATTAAAAAGCAGTTTTTTGGTTTAAGTATTTTATTTTTAGGATGTTTATTATGTCTTGGCAACAACTTCATCTACAATGCCCAAAATCAGCCGTCGAACTTGCCGAAACCTTATTTGATGAAGCGGGGGCGGTGTCTATTTTACTTGAAGATGCGGGCGATGAACCATTATTTGAGCCATTACCCGGTGAAGAGCCTTTGTGGAGCGATGTGGTGGTTACCGCCATTTTTGATACCAACAGCGATGAGACTTGGGCAGGGGTTGATTTTGAACACCTAGCCGCTAAGATCGCAAGCGACACCGATGCCACTCGCTTTTGGCTGACACGCTTAGATGATAAAGATTGGACTCGTGAATGGATGAGCTATTATCAGCCGATTCAATGTGCAGGCAATCTGTGGATTGTGCCTGAATGGCTATCTGCACCAGACCCAGCGGCGATTAACCTAATCTTAGATCCAGGGCTTGCCTTTGGCACAGGCTATCACGCCACCACTCGATTATGCCTAGATTGGCTTGCCACCCAAGATCTTAGCGATAAACTGGTCATTGACTATGGTTGTGGCTCAGGGATTTTGGGCGTGGCGGCACTGCTGCTCGGCGCGCGTCAAGTGCTGGCGGTTGATATTGATCCGCAAGCGGTACTCGCCACACGCCAAAACGCTGCCCTAAATGGTATCGATGATCGGCTTTTGGCATTTTTGCCCGCAGAGTTTGACGCCTATCGCACCCAAAACCCACAGCTTGCCGATGTCATCACCGCCAATATCCTTGCCAAGCCATTAATCGCTTTTGCCCCAATGTTTCACGACTTACTCAAAACAGGTGGCTTGATTGTGCTGGCTGGTCTAACCCAAAACCAAACCCAAGCGGTCATCGATGCCTATTCGCCTTATTTTAAGCTTGATGTGCCATTTTGTTATGCAGATGCCCAAGATTGCCATTGGCAACGCCTAAGCGGTATCAAACCTACCAACCCATAAGCGATACGCCATGAGCCAAAAAACCAAGCCAACACCGCTATATCAACAAGTTGAGCAGACCGCCAAGCGTTATTTTGAGTCATTGGGCGATGCTCATATTCATGATGTCTATGCCACTTTTTTGGCTGAATTTGAAAAACCGCTGCTCATCGCCGCACTCAATCACACACACGGCAATCAGTCCAAAACCGCCCAAATCCTTGGCATCAATCGTGGCACATTACGCACCAAAATGAAAACCTATCACTTGCTTTAAGACCCCATTTATCGCCATGGATATGGGCAGGCATGCTCTCGCCTGCTGTCTGATGGCGATGGCACCCCATTTACCCAGCACGCCACATTTTGACATGATTTAACATTGTTTAATAGTGTTACTGTCATTGTCATAATTTAGTAACTCATTTGTAAAAATCATTGCATTCCCCCCCCTATGCGTATAATATGAATAGGATATTATTATTTTATCTGAATAATAATATCGCATCGTGATGCCTACGATTTAATCAAAAATGGATCACGATTAATAAATAATGAAAACCAATAAATACACCCATACCACACCAAAATCATGAGTATTGATAAGTCGTTAGCGAACACTTAGCCATGTTTTACTTAAGATAAGCTGAGTGATAATGACAGATAATTCAGCCAAATTATTAATATATATTAAACACATTAGTTATATTTATTATTAATTGCTAGCGGATTTTTATGATCATCTGTTAGCACATTTTTAAACATAAGGTAGTCGCCATGAACCACATCTATAAAGTCATCTTTAACAAAGCCACAGGCACATTTATGGCGGTGGCAGAATATGCCAAATCGCACAGCACAGGCACACGCAAGGCAGTGGTTGGGGCGACAGATACGCCTGCTCTTGGCACTGTTCTCACTCGTACCGCCATGGCGGTGCTGCTGGTGATGATGGGCGGACAGGCTTGGGGGGCTGACGAAGGCAAGGGGGGCGGTATCGGTCAAAGTACTTCTCAGACCGCCTTTCATGTAGACTATATGAACCCAGAAAACCGCAGTTTTACCGATGGTAGAAAAAAGGTGGCATCTGGAGAAAAATTCACAGCTGGTCAGGTGCCTTTATACTTTCAAAAGACTGATAGAACTGGCAGTGCCAGTGTTGGTAAAGCTGATACCGCAGGCTTTCGCTTAGGGGACGACGCAAAAGCTGATAAAGGTGCTTGGGCATTAGGTACGGCGGCAGAGGCTGATACTTATCTATCTTTGGCAGTGGGAACAGGGGCTCAAACCAAAGGTGATCGTGCTGCACAACAAGCATCGATGGCAATCGGTACCGCTGCCTATGCCGATGGCATGGGGGCAGCCGCTCTGGGGACAAACTCCGCCGCCGTGGCAGACCATGCCGTCGCTCTGGGCATGGTGTCGGTCGCCAAGGGTAAAAACAGCGTCGCCGTCGGTCACTCTGCCACCAGTACAGGCGAGAACGCCATCGCCATCGGTTCAGCCGACACACCTGTACACAAGGTTGGTCATCCAAATACACAATTCTTTGAAAGTAACAGATACCGAGAAAATGCCGCACGAGCCAACGCCAAGCGTTCTGTTGCCATCGGTACAGGTGCTAAGGTTGATGCCGAGTCAGGCATCGCCCTAGGCTATGGCTCTGTGGTGAGTACTTCGGATAATAGCAATACCGCCTATCAGCCCACCAATGGCACAACCATAACCGAAGCCCAAAAAGCCACCAATGGCATAGGGGCGTTGTCTATCGGTAGCAGTAGTATCCGCCGTAAAATCATCAATCTCGGTGCAGGTAATGATGACACCGATGCGGTCAATGTGGCACAGCTAAAAGCAGTGGAAGAAATCGCCAAGAAAAAAACCAGCGTCAAAACTGCCACTGGTGAAACTCATATCACCGTTAGCAGTAACAACGGTACTGGCGGTACTGAATATACCGTAGACCTAAGCACTGACGCCAAAAAGGTCATCAATAAGTTTAAAAGTGTTACCATCAATGCTGCCGATATTAATAAAATCAGCCAAGGCATGACCTTTGCAGGTGATAGCGGTAGCGTTAATAAGAAATTAGGCGAGACTTTAAATATCAAAGGTGGTGAGAAAACAGCGGACAAGCTAATCAATGGTAATAACATCGGTGTGGTAAAAGATGGCGATAATGGTCTAAAAATCCAACTTGCCAAAAGTCTAACAGGACTGACATCGGTTAATACAGAGACCTTAACCGCCACAAACAAAATTACCGTAGGCAACACCAACACCAACGCCGAGCTACAAAACGGCGGTTTAACTTTTAACCAACCTAATACAGGCGGTGCAAATGCAGGTAAAACCATCTATGGCACAGATGGGCTAAAATTCAATGGTATTAACAATAACATTGACAATGGCAATGTATGGAAAAGCGTACGCATTGATAAAAATGCCATTGGGTTTAGTGGTAAAGATGGCACAGTTGCTAATAACTTACCACGCTTAACCTACCAAGGCTATGACGCCCAAGGTACCAAAATCACCAACCTAACGGCAGGCACAGACAACACCGATGCCGTTACCATCAAACAGCTCAAAGACGCCAAGCCTAATATCACCGCAGGCACTGGCATTAATATTACCAATACCAATAATCTATCAGTTGATAATAATAATGGTAATGTTACCGCCCCAACTTATACCATTGGGGTGAAAACTGCCACACTTAACAGTAATGGTGGAAACAGTGCTAAGTTTTCGGTACAAGGGGGGCAAACTAACAACAATAATATGGTTACCGCCCAAGATTTGGCAAGCTATCTAAATACAGTCAATCAGACGGCTGAGACTGCTAAATCTACGGCTGACAGTGCTAAAGGCACAGCTGAAAGTGCTAAAACTGCTGCCAATGCTGCTAAATCCACAGCAGAAGCGGCTCAACAGCAAGCAACCGAAGCCGCCAACCAAGCAGCGACATCTGCAAATCAAGCGACAGCCGCTCAACAACAAGCAGAGCAAGCAAAAACAGCCGCTAATACATCTGCAAATGAAGCTCAAACCGCTAAGAGCGAAGCTCAAAAAAGTGCAGCCCAAGCAGAAACTGCCCAGCAAAATGCAAATCAATCCGCCCAAGCTGCCGAAACCGCCAAAACTAAAGCAGAAAGTGCTGAACAATCAGCCCAAAATGCTCAACAGCAAGCAACGACATCTGCAAATCAAGCGACAACCGCTAAAGAACAAGCAACTCAAGCTGCCAACGATGCCAAAACCGCCAAAGCCGCTGCTGAAAAAAGTGCAAGTGAAGCAACAGCAGCTAAAGAACAAGCAACAGCAGCCCAAGAGCAGGCACAACAAGCACAGCAAAACGCTCAAACAGCACAGCAATCAGCTGAAACAGCTAAACAACAGGCAGAAAGTGCTAAAACTGATGCCGAGACCGCTAAAAATTCTGCTCAAGAAGCTCAGCAAAACGCTCAAACAGCTAAAACTGATGCTGAAAGTGCTAAGAATGAAGCTCAAAAGGCTCAGCAAAAAGCGGCAGCAGCAGAACAAAATGCAAATCAATCTGCTGAGCAGGCAAAACAAGCACAGCAAAACGCTCAAACAGCTAAAACTGATGCCGAGACTGCCAAGAATGAAGCTCAAAAGGCTCAGCAACAGGCAGAAACTGCTAAATCAGAAGCTACTAATGCTAAAGCCGCTGCTGAAAAAAGTGCAGACGAAGCAACAGCCGCCAAAACTGCGGCTCAAAACAGTGCAGACGAAGCAACCGAAGCCAAAAAGAAAGCAGAAAATGCTGAAACCGCTGCCAATGCTGCCACACAAACCGCCAACACTGCCCTACAAACCTTTAAAGTCCAAAAAGTCAATGATGGTAATACTGATGATGACAGCGAAACCATCACCGTGGGTAAAGATGCAAACGGTGATAAAGTCAACACCCTAACACTCAA